>Ga0209060_10000012_pt1 | contig 887738 bp, 768 predicted proteins | sample Coa_R1_8_FD_187155 | JGI IMG/M metagenome (GOLD analysis project Ga0209060, IMG submission 187155) | Surface soil microbial communities from Centralia Pennsylvania, which are recovering from an underground coalmine fire - Coalmine... | ecosystem: Environmental > Terrestrial > Soil >... | reverse complement strand
ACGACAAGGAGTGACTTACGGCTCCTTCTTGCACCAAACGATTCAACTAAATTCTCCACCATCTCTCTTTTGGGCCCCTCGATTGAGATGGACGCTGCGCTCCACTGAAAACGTATCGAGGCACCGCGGCTTGCGCCAGCTAGCTTGGATCCAACCTGTCAACTGTGTACTTCCCCTGACACTTACCTTTGAGAAATGATTCCGCGCTCCACCATATCCCTCTGAGATGAATACGGACGCCCAGGAATGATCTTGTCGGCCAAAATAGGTCCGATGCCGTTCACATTCATCAGCGCATCGCGACCCATTGTATTGATCGCATCAACGCTGCCCGATGAGCGGACCTCTTTACCCTGATTTTTCTTGCGAGGAAGGCTGCCGGAGTCCTGCGTATGCCTTTCAGAGCCGAATTGCGTATCCTCGGAGGATTCTTCTTTCGCATCATCTTTTGACCCTGCTATCTGCGACCGCAACCTGCGGCGTGGCCTTCGGTCCAAACGAAAGAGCCGTTCCATCACGCCCCAACCTTCCCACAAAAAACGCGAGAAGGTGGGGCGCGCGGGCGCTAAGACGTTATTTCCTCAGTTCACAGTTTGCGTCACAGGCATCGATGTGCTTCCGCCGATGTTGGCTGTTCCGCCATACACTGCCGTGATGGTGTGGGAGCCTACGCTCAGGGTTGATGTGCTATAGCTTGCTTTGCCCCCGGCTAGGCTCGCTGTTCCGAGCACGGTCGTGCCATCCATGAAGGTCACCGTTCCCGTCGGCGCAGTGGTCGGCGAGCTAACCGTAGCAGTGAACTTCACAGTTTGTCCCGCATTTGACGGATTCAACGAGGAGATCAAACTAGTTGTCGTCGTAGCCTGATTCACCGTTTCGGTGAGAGCTCCGGAACTCTTTCCCGATTGAGCGTCGCCGTTGTAGGTTGCTGTCAGCGAGAGGGTTCCCGCCGATAGCTTCGCCGTGTTGAGAGTAGCGGTTCCGGCAGTTACGGTTGACGAACCGAGCGTGACATTTCCGCTCTTGAAAGTGACCGTACCCGTCGCTCCACCGGGTGCGTTGGAGGCTACCGTCGCGCTGAGCCCAACCATCTGCCCGTACGTCGACGGATCCAGATTCGAGCTCAGTGTTGTGCTGGAGGAATAGAGATTTACCACCTGAACCGTCGTTCCCGAACTCGCCTTAAAGTTGGCGTCCCCTGCGTAAGTGGCCATGATGGAATGAGTCTTTGCCGTTAGCGCAGAGGTACTGAATGTGGCCTGTCCTCCTGCGGTCAGGCCCGTTCCAAGTGCGGTCGTTCCGTCATAGAACGTGACGGTCTCTCCGGAGGGAATTGGACCATAAGAGGAAGTGATCGTTGCCGTAAAGGTTACCGACTGGTTCACGAATGATGGACTGCCAGACGTCACGAGTTTAGTCGCGGTAGATGCGGGCAGAGCGTTCACTACCTGCTTCAGCGTAGCCGAAGTGCTCGTCAGATAGTTGCTGTCACCCGAATAAACCGCCCGAATGCTGTCAGAACCCGATGGCAAAGTTGAGGTGCTGAAAGTGGCCGTCCCATTTGTGAGCGCAGCCGTGCCCAGAGTTGCCCCGCCGTTCTTGAATGTCACCGTTCCAGTGGGACTACCTGCAAAACTGGAACTCACTGTTGCGGTGAATGTGACGCTTTGCCCAGCGTAGCTGGGGTTCAGCGAAGATTGCAGCGCCGTGCTCGTGGCTGCCACTCCGTTGCCGGATAGCGCCACCGACAGCTGTCCGTTGCTGGCATTGCTGTTCACAGTGATCGCTGCCGTACGTGTTCCAGTAGCGGCAGGCGTGAAGCTTACATTCACCAGAACATTCGTGCCTGCCGGCAACGTGACTGGCAAGCTTGCAGAGGTAACCGAAAAATCGCCCGGGTTGAGACCAGAAAGTGCCAAGCCCGTCACCGTCAGGCTCGCGTTGCCAGTGTTCGAGATGGTGAAGCTCTTGCTGGCACTCGTCGTATTTACTCCCTGATTGCCGAAGTTAAGGCTTGTCGCGCTGAGTGTTGCGGTCGCAGCTCCTACCGTAACCGCCACCGTGGAGGTGTTGTTGCTTACGTTGTTGTCAGGAGTTCCGGAGGTCACTGAGGCGGTGTTATTGATAGTTCCAGCTGCCGAGGTATTCACAGTGGCTGCAAACGTAATTACTTCGCTATTCCCGTTCGGCAAGCTATCGAAGTTGACGGTGCGAGCATTCCCGGAACCACCGCAGGTGCCCGAGCCGGTAGTACTGCAAGAAACAAACGTGAGAGAAGGATCGAGTGTGTCATTCACCACAATAGCGCTGGCTGGGTTGGGCCCGTTGTTGGTCACCGTCAACGTATAAGTGAGCGTACTGCCCGGTGAGACTACAGTTGCAGAGGCAGTCTGTGAGATCGAGAGATCCGTGGGCGGTTCCGACAAGGGGGCGCCGGTGACTTCACGAATTCGCTGATTATTGGTGTCAGCGATATACAAATTTCCGGAACCATCTGTCGTGATGCCGTAGGGGTAGGCGAGAGCGGCGCTATAAGAAGAGCCACCATCGCCGCTAAAGCCGTAACCTCCACTTCCCGCCACGGTCTTGATATTGCCGCTGGGATACAAAATGCGCACGCGCGTGTTGGGGTAAGGCTCGCTGATGAGCAGACTTCCAGTGGAGGCGACATAGCTAAGGCCGAAGGGGTTACATAAAGCGCTGCTGAGGGCAGGCCCATCGTTGCTCAGATAGCACGCTCCGGTGCCGGCGATGGTGTTTATATCTCCGTTAGTACCGACTTCACGGATCCGCTGATTGTTGGTGTCGGCAATATAGAGGTTCCCGGCAGGATCGACGGCCACACCAGCCGGAGTGTTAAGGTTGGCAGCGAGCGCGCTGCCGCCGTCACCACTGAAGCCTGCGGTACCGATGCCTGCGACGATGGTCAAATTTCCGCTGGTATCCAGTTTTCGGATCACCGAATTGCCCGTGTCAGAGAAATAGACATTGCCATTTCCATCGAGAGTTATCCCTTGGGGCTGAGAGGCCGTGGTAAGAATAGCGAGCTGACCTGTGGTATCGACCTTTTCGATGGAATTGTTGTTGGTGTCCGCGATATATAAGTTGCCAGCAGCGTCGGCGGCAATGGCCATCGGGGAGCTCAGACTACTACTGGTTGCAGGCCCTGGTGTCGGAGCTCCTGCCGTTCCATTGCCGACTACTGTTGTGATGGTGCCAGCTGTGTTCACTTCGCGGATGCGCTGGTTATTTCGATCGGCGATAAACATGTTTCCCAGACCGTCGAAGGCCACGCCGAACGGGCTATTGAAAATCGCATCGGCGAGGGGGTAGTTATCTCCGCCGAAGCAGCACGAACCGGTGCCGGCCACCGTGGTCATATTTCCAGAAGTGTCCACGCGCCTCACCCGGTAGTTGCCGTAATCGTTAATGAACAGGTTTCCAAGGCCATCGAGGGCGAGGCCGGTGGGATTAAGCAGCCAGCTGCTGGTTGCGACTCCGTCCCCGTTGAAGCCAGCCTCCTCGTAAACACCAGCAATATCGCTAAGAGAAGTTGGGCTCGGCGGAGTGACCGCAATTACCTGGTACCCTGCGTTTCCGAGAAAGTTCCAGGAGAAATACCCGTTGGGATTATAGGCCAGATAGTAAGGACTGTAGCAGCAGGAATTTAGGTCCACCAGGAGGCTCCCCTGGCTGTTTATTGCCAGGTCTTGGGCATAAACATACGCGAGGAATGCGACCATATTTCCGCTAGTATCCATCAAGTGGACCAGGTCGTCACCCGTGGCAATATACAGATTTCCAGAAGCCGTCCACGGCGATGGCATTGGGATAGCAAAGGGGCGTGCTGGTCCCTGGCGCCGGGCCATACTGGTAGCAACCATAGCTTCCACTTCCTCTCGGTTCATGAAGATCCGTCACTCTTTTGAACCGCTATACCCCCTTCCTAGGTAGGGTGAAGCCGCGAAAATGGTGAGGACTTTTTGCTGGGAAGTAGCACAAAAGGTAGGCTGGGGTGCTTAGCTGGTTTTGACTAGGGAGGATACATCGCGTTTCAATGCGGTTGCAAATTAGAATTCTTTATTCTCGCTGCAGTGCGATGTTCTCTGGCCCATACTCGTTTGCTCCAAAGTGACTGATGCTCAGTTCGGCAGCACATGCTGCGTCGGTCCTTCGGGTAGAACACCTTTCCGCAGAGCTGGCACAACCTCCAACCGTACATCCGGGTATCCAGCCCGAAGAGGTGCCAAATCACCCCCCACAACGACGTGAAGTTGGGCGTAGGCTCAAAGCCTGATGCCTCGTCAAGGCTCGAAGAGCCGTCCTTTCTTATCCAAGTCAACACACAATCCTGCGTGTGCAGGATCAACTCTGACTGAATCAGTTTATATACCAATTCTCGGGCAAGGATGGCCTCGGCGCTCGTAGATAGCCTGCGCCCATCTTTCCTCTGCCAAGGCATTTGACAAAATTGAATGGATTTATGAATTGGATCAGGAATGTAACCGAGGGGCGCGGCTCCGGCGCGATCTAGCGTTTCGTGCTGTTTCTCTAATGCAGCCCAATGCTCGTGTAGTTTGCGCTGGTCGAACCGATCTTCCCACAGCTTTGCCATGGCAACAAATCGGGCGTGTCTGGCCCAAAAATCGGCGAGACTGAGCCACCAGGTATCACCCTGGAAGCGGGTGGGAGAGTCAATGGATAACGGTCCGAAATCTCGCATGAACTGAAACGCGTGTTTGTGATAGTCGGGCTGCAATCTTCGAAACTGGCCATGAGGAGCGAGATATGGATCCCTCTTCTCGCGAGCTGTAACATGAGCTTCGTGATAGTTATACGCCCCACCAAGACTAACGAGCACCCGCGGCGCGCTTTCCCCCTCGACAAAGTTGACGCGGTCGGACCACGTACCGTCCGGGTATACGACTGCGACTGCGGCGCGAGCGACATGCGAGGGGACAGCTCCAAACCGCTTCTGAAAATCAAGCCCTTTCCCTAGGTTTCTTTGAATCCAACGAAGGTCCTCAGTTTCGACCTTCAAACGCCACCACGTCTCGGTGAAGAGCGGAGTAGAAAACTTTAGAAACTGTTTTCTGGGGGTCTTTCGCTGGCTGTTAGGCGCCATCCTCACAGTGTAAACTGCAATAGAAAACATGACAATTGTTTTCTACCAGTATTTTGAAACCGCGAGGTGGTTGGGATAACGCCGATGGAAGAGAAAAAAAGTGAGCATCCTGGGAAGGAAGAGGCGGTGAGCCAATGGCTCACCGCCAACGAAGCCGCCCGCTACTTAAGGATTAGACCGCGCACTCTGCTGGTATGGGTTCGTGATGGGAAGGTACCCGCATACGCTCTTTCCGGCAAAAAGCGACGAATCTGGCGGTTCAGGCGGGAGGATCTTGACAGCACTCTGCTGGCACATCCTGTGATACTCTCTGGATCGCCAACTGTGCTCGCTGAGAGGAGGCAGCAGTGAGAGCACAGAAACCAAAAGGGAGTGTTGTACTCAACAAAGCCCGTGGGACGTGGAATTTTCTCTGGGTCGAAGCAGATCGCCGAAGGTCCAAAATATTGGGGACCCTAGCACAGCTTCCAACCAAGGCGGATGCGCTGCGAAAGGTCGAGGCAGTTCGGCGAGACCTCAGGCTTGCGACCGAACAGCAAGTCCTTACTGTTAACCAGTTGGTGCAGAAGTATCGAGACGAAAAGATGCCAAAACGCACTGACACCCGTCGAGCCTATGAGGTTTGGCTGAAAAATCACATTATTCCAAAGTGGGGAGAGCTTCTGCTCACCGATATCCAAGCACGACCGGTGGAATTGTGGCTGGATTCTTTGAGCCTTGCCCCAAAAAGCAGAGTTCACATCAGGGGCGTCCTCAGTCTTCTTTGGGACTACGCGATGTGGAGCGGGGATACGCCAGTGCAACGCAACCCTATGGCACTCGTCACGGTGAAAGGGGCGACGAAACGAACAAAAAAGCCCCGTTGTCTGACAATCGACGAGTTTCATAGATTCGCGCGACATCTAGACGAGCCTTTTCGCACCATGGCGTTGCTTTGCGTCTGTTTCGGTTTGCGAATCAGTGAAGCGCTCGCTCTTCAATGGCGAGATATTGATTGGCTTAGCAGCAGACTGAGCGTGAAGCGTGGAATTGTGTGCCAGATCGTGGACGACGTAAAGACCCCAGAATCGCAACGTGCTCTGTACATCGACAATAACATGCTTGGCGTATTGAAAAACTGGCGACAGACTTCTGAGTTTCCTGGACTAGAAGATTGGGTGTTTGCTTCGCCGGTCCAATTGGGACGGTTGCCGTGGTCCTATGATCAAGTTTGGCGTGAATACCAAAAGGCGGCGAACCGGGCAGGCATCGGCGCGATTGGCACCCACGCACTGCGTCATACGTATCGCGCCTGGCTTGATGCCGTTGGAACCAAGCTGGCGGTACAGCAAAAACTGATGCGACACACGGACATCAGAACGACTATGAACATCTACGGGGATGTTGTGACTGACGAAATGGCACAAGCGCAAAGCAAGATCGTCCGCTTGGCATTATTGAAGGTCTACTGATTTCCAAGTGATTTCATGGTCTGCAAGTCGTTGAAAATATGGTGAGCGCGGAAGGAATCGAACCTTCAACCTACTGATTAAGAGTCAGTTGCTCTGCCAATTGAGCTACGCGCCCGTTTCGCGGGTGAACTGTTCGTGTGAAAAGATTTAATTCACACTCTGTGTCTTGTCGCCGGATGGCAATTCTGGAACGACTGTGCCCTGACTTTGCCCCTTCCGCTGTCGAGCTTTTCGGTCAAGTTTTGCAGCGGCATCCGCAAGGTCCTTCTCGTCTCACGATATTGTACCTGTCGAACACTGATCTTGTCCTCCATCCACCCATTTTCATGATCGTCTTCTGGTGCACGCCCAAACGCCGCAGGTTCCTGCATATTGTGCGGATCGTTCCAAGCATGAAGCCCGCTCCTGACACCAGTGCAAAATAGAGTGCGCCAGCTCTTACCAACTGCATCACATGATGCCGCCGTTGTTGTCCGTCGATAATCGCGCACTTTTCCGCCAACACCACAGCACTATCAATTCGTTGACGACGAACAGCGTTCCGAAGATTGTTTTGTTGTGGCGGGCAAGCCAGTTCGGGAGATAGATGTCGAAATTGCTCGCTCCGTCGGTGGTATATCGGCCAGCCAAATCGGACAGCGGACATCTGCCTCCATTCACCGCCAGCACCCCGCACTCCAGAAGAACAATCGCGGTGAGAATTGCAGCCCAACGAAATCGGCGCAACACGCCGACGACGGGCAAAGCCAGAATGCTCCCCGCCAGGAATGCCCAAATCACCGTGTGCAACAGCTTGATCGCCGTCAGCACCGCGAGCCTCTTGCCACTTTGATCTTCGGTTTCTGCGCTCGAAGTATTTCCGCTTCCGCTTGGAGCCAGTCGTCCAAGGCAAGAGCGTTAACTTTGCCGCGCTGCTCGTACAATTCGAAGGCGCGTCGGCGGATGCGTTCCTCGATGTTGCCGGGAAGGTCACGTTCCCGTGAGTGAGGTCTCAAAGATTTGGACTCGGCTGTCATGGACCGTCCCTCCTGTCGTTTCCACATTCAGTATGCAAGTGGAGGAATTGGAGGAACAGTGACGCCGATCACGGGTGTAGGCCGTTGCCAGAAACGCGGTGCAGGCGCTCCGGACATCTCGAATCTTGTCTTCCCTCATGGTTGGACTCGAGGCGCTGCGCAACCTCTGTCAGTGCCCCATTTGGAGGCAGGACAAGCGTCTTGATGCGGTCGCTTGATCTCTCAGCGTTGGATCGCGGCCATAGATCGCCGTCAGAGCGACGACGGCGTCGCGGCAGAATATTAGCAAGCTCTAAGAGATGATGCGGTGTTCCCGGAGACTCCGCTCACGAGCGCTGGCGAATCCCCGCCGCGATCGGGCTGGCGGTCTCGCTGGCAACCGGCCTCCGCCGCGGCGGCATTGCATCCGAACCCGGAGGAGGACGCCGTTCGACCGTGCCGATGACCGGAGCGTCTTCGAGGCCGTCGGCATAGGCCATCGAAACAAAGCGCTGTTGCGAACATAAACGGTCGATCAATCGCTGCTGGCCGTGGCTGAGGACCGCGTGAGGCAGAATGGGAAAATGTCGGAACATCCACAGGAAATACACTCGCTGAAGAAAAGAAGGCATCAAGTAACGCGGCCCGATGGGAGTCTGGACTTGAACCACCCCCTCGGCCAATTTCTCAATCCACATAAGCAGGCCCATCCTGAAATCTGTTTTTGGCCAGAGCAATTCTAGGGCCGCCATTATTGCACCAAAGTGGTAACTAGGGAAAGCCTTTTATGAAAGATTTCTCAGGAAAAACGCGCGGCTCGACACACGCTTCTGCAGGAAACCGACAATGCACCAGAAATAGTGCAGTCAGGACAGCGCCGGCAATTCGGGAAGCACGTCCATGCGCTTGATCTCGGCAGCCACGCCAAAATCCCCGCCAGGACCGTGCTCCACGCGCACCACCCGGGCATGGCAGCAGACCCAGGACTTCTCGCCTGAGGTCATTTCCGGAGGGAGTATTAAAACCAGTTCAACGTCCGACCCCTCCGTCAGGGCCGTTTGGGTGTAAAGAAAAATTCCGTTCGTGCTGACGTCGCGCGTCAAGGCGGAAGTTGGAGAAGAATCGCTCGGCTTGCGCACGCGAACCGGTACTTGGGCCACCACTCGGCGATTTGACCTGCGCTCAGATCTAGCTTCTGATTTGGTCATTTTGGGCTGACGGCAGCTCCCGGAAGGGGAGGGCTCCGTGGTCAGAAGCTGGATTTTATACCATGGAGAGGCGATCGCCATCTGTTGCGGGGATTGCAGCTGCGGGGATTGCAGCTGAATTGAGACGGCGCCGGGCGTTCGACCACGCGCCGGTTGATCCGATCCTCCGGATTGCGTCGGAAGCGGACGACCAACGCCCCGCGCTCGGCCGTCGAAGACGGTAGGGACGCAAGATGACTCGTGGGACTTGTCTTAAATTTGCGGCCGGCGCGAGCGGGCTGCGGGCACAACCAGCGCCTGCTCCATCGTAGGCACATTGGTTCCGCGCAGCTTTGCTTCCGCCTCGTGCAGCTTGTCAGGCTGGTTGGTCTGGTAGTAGGCCTGCACCAGCAACTCCATGGTGAACGGATTATCCCGATCCTCTTCGAGGTAGCTGATTGCGTCCTGGAACTTCTTTTGCTCCATCAGCAGGGTTCCGGCCGCGCCGTTGTAAGAGCTCTGCACCACGCAGTTGCGGCTGACTCCGGCCATGGTTTCCAGCAGCTTGAGCGAATTGTCGGCCATGGCGGAGTTGCCGGCATGGGAGGCGCGCACCACGCGAACGCGTAAGATGCGGGAAACTTCCTCGTTCATATCATTTTTCGAGATCGAATTGCGATGACCGAGCGCGTCTTCCGCACTCTGCAGATATTTCAGCGCCCTGGTGTCATCGGATTGGTACTCTGCCATCGTGCGAAATGCCTGCGCTTCCTGCAAATCCTGTTCTTTGGCATGAGCATTCTCGGCAATCTGCAAGAAAGCCTTGTCCGCTTCGGCAAATTGGTTGTCGCGTACCCACGTCATCGCTTTCTGCATGCTGTAGGTCAGCCGGTCCGCTTCATTGTGCGCAAAGCGAATCGCCTTGTCGTATTCCACCCGAGCCTGCTCCTGATTTCCCATCAACGCGTTCGTATCCCCTAGACCGAGCTGCGAGGTGACGAAGTCCGGATCGATCTTGAGTGCCGCGCGGTAGTGCTGCAACGATCCCTCAAAATCGCCCGCCATGCGTTTCAACTCGCCGTAGGAATCTTCCGGATTGGGCTCGGTGGGCAGCAGCGCGACGTAGCGGTCCATGGCGGCAAAGGCCTTGGCGAATTCGCGGTTGCGGGCATAAAGATACGCCAGGTCATTCCACCCGGCGGGGAAATTCTTGTCGATCGCCAGCGCCTTTTCCATGATGTGGCGCGCCTGCTCGTCTCCGTTTTCCCCCATCAACCAGTTGCCGGCCAGGTAAAGAAGGTGCTTATCGTGGGGAAACATTTCCAGCAGGTCGTTCATTGCGGAAATGCCTCCAATGAAATCGCCTTCCTGCACTTTCACCACCCACGAAACCATCAAATGCTCGCCCGGGGACAGTTTGGGCGCCAGCGCCTTCGCTCTCTCGCGGGCCGCGCTGACTTCTTCCGGATTGCCGCTGTTGAACGCGATCCACGCCCACGCCACCGCGAGCTTCGGATCCTCCTTCACCGCCGCGCGCCAGTCCTCGTTGCAGCGCTCGAGATAAAGATTCTCGTAATCCTGCATGCCCTTCTCGTAAAGAGCGCGAGCCTTGGGCGACGCCGTGGTAATGGGCATCGAGAAGGTGGACTGCTTCACATGGTGGGCATAGGCGGGAACTGCAAAGCACACGCCTAAAAGGATGGCGAAAGTGAGTGTAGTGCGACGCATCCAGAATCTCCGGCACAGACGCTTTGGGGGATGAATGAAGGCTAACATCGCGGTAACCAGCAGCGTAGTAACCAAAGACGTAAGACGTGTGGCGAGGTTTCGGGTCGCTCCGCCGCGTGAGGCACAGCCGGCCCATGAAAACGATCTTCAACAAAAAAGCCCCTGCCGAAGCAGGGGCTGTTCAGAAACAATTTCCCTAGAAGCTGAACTTGGCCGCCAGCTGGATGCCACGCGGTCCGCCGCCTCCCAGGAACGGGTTGCCAATGCCCACGTCGCCGGTGGCTGTGATCTGGTACCCGTTGATTCCCACTTCCCTGCCGTTGGCCAGCTGGAAGCCGCAAGCTGCGCAACCGCCTGCCGGGTTCGTCGGCGAATTCAGGTTCGACGCGGGATCGGCGATAAACGCGGGCAGCACGGGATTGGAGAAATTTGGGTGATTGAGAATATTGAAGAAATCGGCCCGCAGTTGCATGGTCACCCTCTCGCCAAGGGATGTGTCCTTATAAAGAGCCAGGTCCCATTGCTTGAAGGTCGGCCCGCTGAGCGAGTTGCGGCCCAGCGTACCGTAATGCCGCGTGCCAGGCGTGCAGTCGGATGCAAAGCCGCTGATGGTGTTGTTGGTCAGGCCTGCCAGCGGGGTGCAGGGCATGGCAAATGATGTCAGGTCCAGGTAGTTGTAGGGGTTGTGTTTGTGATAAACGATGGGCCCAACCACGTCGGGACGGTCAAAACCGTCGCCGCCGCCGCTGTAATCGTCTTCAAAATTGTAGTTAAGGTTGAACGGCTGCCCGCTCTGCATGGTGGCGGCGCTCTCAATGCCCCATCCGTTCTTCAGTTTCTGCATGCTGCCGGTCATTTTCGGAATGGCATAGCTTGCGATCCAGACAAAGCGGTGAGGGATGTTGAAATTCGACGGCCCGTATTCCGCTTTTGGATTGTTGCTGTCCTGAGGTTGGGCGGCGTTTACCACAAAATCTTCGCCGTCGCTCGAATTATCCAGCGACTTCGACCACACGTAGTTGATCAGTGAAGTGAAGCCGTGATAGTTCGTCACGCGAAGTTGCCCTTGCAGGGAGTGATAGTTCGAGCTTCCGAACGAATTTTCCTGGAAGATGTAGGCGGCTCCGCCGGGGAAGCCATAATTGCGGGGCACCGTGAAGTCATTGATCTTCCCGGCAACGCAACCGGACCCGATGCCCAGAAGATCGCAGTTGGTGATGGCGGCCTGGCTGGGCTGGTTCAAATCAAAGAAACGGAACAGCCTGTGGCCTTGCGAGCCAACATAACCCACTTGCATCGAAACCCTGCTGGAAAACTGGTGCTGGATGTTGATGTTGTAGTTTTCCATGTACGGCGTCTTGATGTTGCGGTCGAAGGAGAAGATATCGCACTCAACGTTGCAGTTCGGCGCGCCATAGATCGGCGTGCCCGGAATATATGACCCCGCTCCGTTAAAAGCTGCGGGGTTCGCATTGGCCATCTGCACCGGATCGGGCCCGATATTGTTGTAAGCCGGCCCCGGTGCGTAGAACGTCGGATAAGGCAGGTGGCCCAGCATCATATCCTGCGAGAACGCGTCAAAGAACAAGCCGTAGCCGGCACGCACAACGGTCGTTCCCTTGCCCGAAACATCCCACACCACGCTGGCGCGGGGCGAGAAATCCTTCTTGTCCGGGTTGTAAAGACCAGGCAGCCCGCCGGGGCCTCCAACCATTTGCAACTGGCCGGTGCTGGGAATGAAGTCGGAGAACAGATGATTTCGCTCCGCGACCACGCTGTAGTAATCCCAGCGCAGGCCGTAATTAAATACGACGTGCGGCGTTACGTGATACGCGTCCTGGAAATAGAAACCGAGGCCATTCTGGTACGTATGCCGGAGGGTATCGCCCGTATAAGAGAACAGGCCGAAACTGGATTCCGAAGGAAGCTGCGGCATCATCTGGAGCAGGTTTTCCAGCGAGTCGAAGCGCATACGGCCTCGCGAATACTTGTCGAAACGCTGCTCCACGCTGGTGCGGTGATACTCGCCGCCGAACTTGATATCGTGCTTGTTCACCTTCCACGACAAGCTATCGATCAACTGATTGTTCGTATCGACGCGCTGGCGGGGATCGCCTGACGTCGCACCCAACTGGGAAAAGAATCCCGCACCGCCTGTGGCGTTCGGCGACAGAATGATGATCGGCAAACCCGACGAATCGCACGTCCCTGAGGTGACCGTCGTGTTGCAGAACCCGATGCTGCCGGGGTTGAAGCTCTTATCCTGGGGGAAGAATCCCTCGGCAAAGCGGTTCCAGCCATAGCGAAGTTCATTCACTTTGGTCGGGGAAAGCACGCTCACCAGGGAAATGGAAACCAGTTGCACCCGGGTCGGCGTCACCGTATCGAAACCGGGCAATTGCCCGCCCGTCGCATTCAGCGCCAGGGGAAACTGCTGCGTGCTGTCGCCGAAGAAGTACCGGCCGCTGATATTGTTTCTGGTGTTGAAAGTGTGGTCGATTTTCGCAATCACGCTGCTCAGGTTATTCAGCGATGGCGCATTCGCAATATAGTCCGGAGCGAAATTTGGGCCGTTGAAGCAGCCCGAATTGTTGGAGGTCACGCCGGGAATATAGTTCTGGGGATTGTGCGGGTAGAAGTTCACCAGCGCTTGGCCAATCGGGCTGATCGTTCCACCGCCTGCCGTCACATTGGCCTCCGCTAACGCAATCTGGCCCTGCGTTGGCACGCAATCGAGCGAAACCACGCCTACTGTCTCTCGCTGCCCTTCGTAATCCAGGAAGAAGAACGTTCTGTCCTTTACGATAGGTCCGCCCAACGATCCGCCAAACTGACTGTTGTGAAACGGAGTTTTGGGAAACCCAGAGGCGTCAAAATAATTGCGCGCGTCCAGCGCGTTGTTGCGGAAATACTCGAAGAGATCGCCGTGAAGGGCGTTGGTGCCGCTCTTGGTCACGATGTTGACCACGGCCCCCGCGTTGCGTCCGTATTCCGGTTCGAAGTTGGAGAGTACGCGCATGTCGGAAACAGCATCGATCGGCAGAATCGCCGACGGAGTCGCAAACACGCCGCCCTGGTTGATGGCGGGATCGTTGCGGTAGCCGTCGTTCATGTCGGTGCCGTCCAGCAGGTAGTTATTCGACCGGCCGCGCGCGCCGTTCATCGAGAACTCGCCGAAGGACCCGGGCGAGTCCGTGATCTGGTCGGGCGATCCCGCTACGCCGGGGTTGAGGAAGATCAGCTTGGTGTAATCGCGGCCGTTGATCGGCAGATCTTTTACATCGTTCTGCGTCAGCACGCCGCCGAGATCGTTATTGGTGGTTTCCACCATGGGCAGCTGGTCTGCCGAAACTTCGACCCGGCTGGAGACCTGCCCCGCCTTCATGGCAGCGTCCACACGCCGCTCGCTGGCTACATCGACGTTCACGCCCTTGGTTACGTAGGTCTGAAAGCCGGTTTGGGTCACCGTGACGTCGTAGGTGCCGATCGGCAACTCGGGAATGGAGTAGCTGCCGTCGGCGCTGGTGTCGGTGCTGCGCTCCAATCCTGTGGCCACGTTCCGGACGGTCACCTTGGCCCCGGTCACCACCGCGCCGGAAGGATCAGTCACCGTGCCCAGAATCGTGCCGCGGAAGGTCTGTGCGGACAGGCTGACTGCGGCCAAAAGCACAAACGCAAGGATGATGCGCGCTTTCATAATGTCTCCTCAAAACTTCGCTTTATTAGGGAGTGACGCCGGTACGGCGGGAACTTGCGATCGATCTCTGGGAGACCTTGCAATTCCTTGCATCGAAACAAGATGCAAGACCCTACCGCACAGCAAACAGTATCGGAACCCTATCCTAAGAGTCAACCATTGACTTTGTGATGAGGGCAATAGATTTTACGAATCCGGCACTCGCTGGTAACTATGCGAAGCGGTAAATCGCGTTAACGAGTCTGGTTCGCGAGTTGAGGTTTGGCGAAGAAATAATCCGGACGGAGGCCGGAAAATTGGGCGTTAGAAGCTGATGCTGAGTCCGCCGCGGACCGAACGGGCGGCCTGCACCAGATAAACTGTCTGCCCATCCTGCCCCATCACGGGCACGTAGCCTTGCGCCAGCAGATTGTGCACATCGATCAGCGCCTCCATGTGAGCCGGCAAAAAACCCAGCGTCGGGATAGGCTGGCGCACGAAGACGTTCACAAAGGCATCGCTCTGTCCCGGTGAAGCGTTGAACATATCCACCGGAGTGAGAGCCTGCCCGTTTACCCAGCGGTACGACGCCATCCAGCTGGTACGGGTGTGCGGCACTTTTCCGCTGAGTTTGGCCGAGAGCGCGTGACGCCGCACCGTGCCAATCCACTGCGGCGCATCCTGAATGTCCGCGCCCGGCTTGCTGAGGTCGAGCGTGCCACCGTAGGCGTAATCAAAGGTCGCCGTGAGGTCCGACAGCAACCGCCGCGCCATCACGAGACGGACGCCGTTGGTGTCGAGAGTGTCGCCGGCAAACGTGAAAGTTCCCGAGTACATATCCGGCAACAGGAAGCCGCCCGCCGAAGTGACCGCGCCGGTTCCCACCAGCGCCGTGTTGTTCACGCGGTCGCTGTAGACAGCGACCTGCACGCTGTTATTCCCGCTGCGATGGCTTACGCTCAGCTCCTGGTGGTGCGCGCGTTCCAGCCGCGTGGCGTAATTCGACATGCTGACGCGGGGATCAGCGTCGCTCAAATCGTCGGGCGAAGCCTCGAGGCCCTGCTCGTTGTGCAGAGTCGGCAGCGAGGTCGCGTACTGATATTGCAGGACGGTGTCCGGCGACAAGTGCATAGCGGCCGAACCGTAAGGGCGGAAAGCCGTCATGTGCCCCAGGAACTGGATGGTCTGCAGTTCGCTGCCAAAATGCAACTCCAGCACATCGCCCACAGCGACGTCGTCGCCGGCATTCATCGCGAATGCCTGCAGCGCCTCGTAGTGCAGATTGGGATCGGATGGCGCGTAGCGCCGCATGGTGACGGCCACGGATGGCCCAGAACCATCCAGCAGTCGATGGGAATACGAAGCTCGCAGCGCGGCCGCGGGCAAACTGTCGCCGTATCCCACATTTCCGCTGAGGGCGATACGATCCGCGGAAAAAATCGGGCGCTCGACCGTGAAACCAGTACTCATGTCGGAGCCGCTGCCGTAACCGCTGGCAGCCGACCCAGCCAGGAAAGAGACGCTCGCTTTCAAGGTATGCGCCTGCTGCTCTCCGGGATTGTCAAAGACGCGCAGGACTGGGCGATTGGCAACGGAACGCAGCGTCCACTTCCAGTCATCGCCATCGCTTGAGGTTCGTGGCGTGCCCATCTGCAGAGCGTCCAGCAGAGTCGTCAGAGTGACGTTGACGTGGACTGCGGTCGATGACTTGAGGCCGATCTTTTCGGTCAGCGAAGGCAGAAACGAAGGCGCCCACACTCGAATCGAATACAGGCCGGGAAGCAATTCCGCGGCTGTGTAGTGGCCGGAGTCGTCGGTAAAAACGGTCAGGCTTTCGGCGGCGCCGGTGATTTTCACGACGGCGCCCATCTGCGGCGCGCCCGACGCGTTGCGCACGTAACCCGAGATCGAGGCCGGCCGCTCCCCTGCCCAGGCAGGGATCGCCAGCGCGACCGCCAGTATCCATCCTCCGAACTGGGCCCAACCGATCTGGCGCAGGTTCACTCCAACCCCCGGGGACAAGCAACCGCTATTCGACGGCGAACGTTGCCGACGGATCGACGGTCTGCTTGGAGATGTTGTCGTTCACTTTAATTTCGATCTTGTACACGCCGGGCTGCAAATTTGCGGCGGCGATCGACTTCTGCAGCGTCACCTGTTCGCCCACATTGCCCATCTTCTCGCTGGACTCGACTTGCTGCACGACGGACTTGTTGGTAGCGAGGTTGACAATATCATACTCGAAAGTGGCCGAAGGCTTGTGCGTTTTCTCGTCTACACCCAAGTTATAAACTTGAATCCAGAAGTTCACCTTCTGGTCCCGGCCACGCTTGAACAGCGCCGGCTTGCCATCGGCGGGCGCGACTCGCGGCCGCACCTTGGTCAAGCCAATCACAAAATTTCCCGTGCTTACGTCTTTGGTCGGCACCGGCTCCATCTGGTCGGCCACAATCAGCGACGAGGTCGCCAGTTTGTCGTCGGAGTATTCCGGCACCATGATGCCCCGGCTCCATAATCCCTTGCGGTCCCCGTTGACATCCTTCACCGCGATCTCGACTTTGTAGCGTCCCGGCCGCAGGGGCAGCGCCTTCCAGTACACCGAGGAATTTTCCGCGGTGCGCGGCAGCAATTCGGCGGGGACATCCACCTGCGCCGTGTCCTCGAAGGTCTGGATCACGCGCCCGGTCAACGTGCTGACCCGGCCAAAAATGTTCACCGTGCCCCGCTGCACGCCTTCCTTGTTCGCGAACGTGATGTCGCGATACTTCATCTGAATGGTGATCGGCACAAGCACGGTGTCGCCCGTCACCTTCACGAAATCAGAACGCACATCAAACGGCATCAGGTTGGTGATGATCTTGGTGTTTACCACTTCTTCCAGATCTTTGAATTTGATGGGCGGAGGCGCCACCAACTTGGCGAACTGCTCTAGACGATCAAATTGCTTGGTCGTCAGGTCCATGTTCATGGGCCCTGCGCCCATTCTTTCCAGCCCGCCGCCCGTGAACCGGCTCGATTTATTGGAAAGCCCCATCTGCTCCAGCATGGTCAATCCGGCATTCGGAGTCTCCAAGAGGGCGTCCTTCTCGGACCGGTCGATGGTCATGCGGTACTCGTTGCACATACACTTGTCGACGAACTCAATGATCACTTCCTGACCGATACCCTCAAGGTAGCGATAGCGCCACTGCTCAAAGGGGAAGGTGGAGGTTTCGCCGCCGCCTTCTTCCATGGGCCGCTCATACGTGCCACCGGAGGGATGTGAGTCGACTTCATCGGCTGGCCCATACATGATGTAGATGCGGCCGCGATCGGTCTTCCAGCCGGGAATGCCGGCGGCAAAATGCTCGTTGGCGTATGCGATGCGGCGGTAGTGCTCTTCCTTGTATTCGTTCTCTTCGGTGTCGGGCGTGGGATCGCGGCGCTGCCAGAAGGCTTCAATGAAGTTGTCGCGCTCTTCGTCGTTCGAGAGTTGCTTGAACGCGGCGCGCTCTTCATCGGTGATGATCCACACTACGTCTTCGTTCAGCCACTTCTTGTAGGTTTTGCTGAGCTCGACTTTGAGGGCTTGTTTCTGCTGCTTCTTCTGCTTTTCGCCAACCTGGCGCTTCAGCGGATCCTGGTCTTCGGCGGGCGGATTTTGCGGAGTAGCGGCGGCGGCTTTCGGATCGCTGGCCGGGGCGGACTTGTCGCTCTGCGCGCCGGCCATACCCGGCCACGCCATAGCGGCTAAAAATACGAAGAAACAGGTAAAACGTGGTCCGACCCGGAACATGAGAGGCACTCCTAACGACTGAAAACCGTGTGCCAGTATTTTAGGCCGTCATTTCAGCGAAAGCAAGCTAAGTCGCTGCAAGAAAACGGATTGAGCACCCGGTAGGTTGGACGCGCCGGCCTTTCAACCGAGTTGCCCATAAGAAGAATATGTTTTGCCGCCCAGGGTGTACGCCCGTACTTGAATTGCGACCACTTGCGGCTTCGCCCAGGGGTTGTCGGTAGCCTGACTGTCTTGACGGCCTACCTTCGTCTCGCACCTCATCCGGCAATTCAAGCCACACGGTTCCGATTGCTATAATTTCCCGTTAGGCCCCCTGCTAACCTGATGCGCGCTCGGGCATCGGCAACCCATTCTCATTTGGAACTTTCCTCGCCGCAGGATCGTACCCTGAATGTGTGCCCGTGACCACGCCCGGATTCGGCATCGGAATAGCAAGGGCGTCATTTTGAGCGCAGCCGCTTTTCAGGCGGAGTGAAGGATCTTATGCCCCACGGTTCTGCGGGTTTTAGATTCCTCGCCCCGCTGCTGAAAGCGCGGGGCTGCGGATGACGCGATAGGGGCCGCATGGCGGTGACGGGTAACGATGAAGCTTTGGAAGAAAATTGCGATTGGCATCGGCGCCGCCGTGCTGCTGGCGGCGATTGTCGGAACGACGGTTTACCAGAGCAGGAAAAACGTCGTCACGGTGCAAACCGGCAAGGTGCAGCGCCAGGATTTGTCGGCAATCGTAAGCGCTTCGGGTGAGATCAAGCCCAAGACTTACGTGAACATCGGCGCGAATGCATACGGAAAGATTACTCGCCTCTACGTGAGAGAGGGCGATCAGGTGAAGAAGGGACAATTGCTGGCGCAGATCGACAACGTGCAATCGGCCGCGGATGTGACCGCGATGCAGGCTTCGGTGCAGGCGGCCGAGACCGATGCCGTCGCAGCCGACGCCGCGTTGAAAACGTCGCAGGCCGATCTTTTGCGCGCACAGGCTGACTACGACCGCAACAAGCAGGACTGGGAGCGCGCACAGAATCTGTTTAAGGATGGGTTGATCGCGAAGTCCGATTTCGATATGCGCAAGAACGCGTGGGCAACGGCCGACGCCGGATTGACGCAGGCGCAGTCGCGCGTGGCACAAGCGAAAGCGCAGCAGGATTCTGCCAACAAGCATTTGTCGCAGGCCAAGGCGAATCTGACCCGGGTCAGCGACGTGCTGCAGAAAACCACCTACAGCGCGCCTTATGACGGAGTGGTTACCAACCTGCCGGTTCGCGAAGGCGAATCGGTGGTCATCGGAATCCAAAACGCTTTGGGCAGCACGTTAATGACAATTGCCGACATGTCGGTGATCACCGCCGAAGTGAAAGTCGACGAGACCGATATCGTGAATGTGCATCTGGGCCAGTCCGCCGAAGTTTCCATTGATGCGATTCCGAAGAAGGTGTTTCACGGTACGGTGTCGGAGATTGGCGACAATGCCATTGTTCGCTCGACCGGCGTGGCCACATCGCAACAAGCCAGCACCAGCGAAGAAGCCAAGGATTTCAAGGTGGTGGTAACACTCAGCGATGCGCCGCAGGATTTGCGTCCCGGCCTATCGACCACGGCCAAGATCACGACGGCTGCGCGCGGCAAGGTGCTGTCGATTCCGATCCAGGCACTCACCGTGCGCACCAAGGCGCAACTGGAAGCGGAAAAGGCTGCGCCCGGTTCTGTGCATGCGGCCGCGCCTGCGCCCGCCGAAGGTTCCGCCAAGGAGCGGGACCCGAAACAGGACGTGCAGGGCGTGTTCGTGATTCGCGGCAAGAAAGCGGAGTTTGTGCCCGTCAATACCGGCATCTCGGGAAGCAGCGACGTCGAAGTCCTGAATGGATTGCAGGAGGGAGACGAAATTATTACGGGCAGCTACAAGGTTTTGCGCACCATTCGGTCGGGAAGTAGCGTCAAAATTGATAACACCGTGCCCAAGAAGGAAGAAGAAACATAACCTTCTGCGCGGTGAGCCGTCCAAGGAAAGACTGTTTTTGGATGGCAGTGTTCGAGTTTCGATGTTTTGCAGTTGCCGTGTTTTACGTTTTACGTGGGTTCGAGGAATCAAAGCAGTCCAGGTACCGAAGACGGACCGAGCGGGCAGGGGTCGAATTCAATCTCGGGAGAACTCAGTGGTACCGGAGCAGGAGAAAAAGATGGCTACGGCAGAATTGATGAGCATGCCCCACAACGAGGTCGAGGCGTCTCCGCGGTCGTTCATGATCGCGGCCGAAGACCTGTGGAAGACGTACGACATGGGGTCGGAACAACAGGTGCATGCGCTGCGCGGAGTCAACCTGCGGATTGCGCGTGGCGAGTACGTGGCCATCATGGGGCCATCGGGCTCCGGCAAGTCGACGCTGATGAACCTGATTGGCTGCCTCGACAGCCCCACCAAGGGCGAGTACTGGCTGAACAGCCAACTGGTCAGCGAACTGGACGACGACGAACTGGCGCGCATTCGCAATAAAGAAATTGGATTCGTGTTTCAGACCTTCAATCTGCTGGCCCGCGCTACCGCGCTGCACAACGTGGAATTGCCGCTGATCTACGCCGGCATTGGCACCGAGGAGCGCATGGAAAGGGCCAAGTCAGCGTTGAGCGCCGTGGGCATGGAACAGCGGATGATGCATAAGCCGAACGAGCTTTCCGGCGGCCAGCGGCAGCGCGTGGCCATTGCCCGAGCCCTGGTCAACCGCCCGTCCATCATTCTGGCCGACGAGCCGACCGGCAACCTCGATTCGCAGACCGGGAACGAGATCATGGCGCTGTTTGACCGCTTGCACGGCGAAGGCAACACGATCGTGCTGGTCACGCACGAGCACGACATTGCCGACTACGCCCATCGCGTGATCCATATCAAAGACGGACTTGTCGAGCGCGACGAGCGCAAGCAATAGAGCGAGCCTCAGGCGCCGGGCGAGACGGCCTGGGCTGCGGCCTCGCTCGGCGACACTTCTTCTTCTCCGGCTGGCGGCGACGCCAGCATAACCCGGTCGCGCCCGGCCCGCTTCGCGGCGTAGAGCGCGGCATCGGCGGCGGCGATGATCTCGGCGGCAGCAGCGCCGTCTTTCGGGAATGCCGCTACTCCCGCAGAAATCGTGACGGCGCCCAGCGACCTTCCCTGATAAATGACATTCATGCCCTTGATGCGGGCTCGCACCCGCTCGGCCCGGTTGCGCGACGACTCGCGGTCGGCGGTAGGCAGAACCAGAATAAATTCTTCGCCTCCGAAGCGGCACACGAAGTCTTCCGCGCGGATGCTTTTGATCAGGCAAGCGGCGGCTTCGCGCAGCACGGAGTCGCCCGCGTCATGGCCGAAGCGGTCGTTGTAGTTCTTGAAATGATCCAAATCCATCATGACAATGCCCAGGGACTGGTTGGCGCGTCCGGCGCGGCGGAGCTCGCGTTCAAGAATTTCATCGAGGTAACGGCGATTGTAGAGACCGGTCAACGGATCGCGAATCGACTGCGCGTGCAGCGCCTCGCGCAAGCGTATATTGGCGATCGATAAACCTAACTGCCCGGCAAACGTCGTCTGGAATGAAATGTCCCCGGATTCCAGCTGCGGAGCCTGATCCATGGCCTGGACATGAAGAATGCCCAGCGTCTCGCCCTGGGCGAGGATGGGAATGCAAAGGTAAGTGCACTTTACGCCCGCAGCATGAGCGCAGGGCGCGCTGGTGTCGCCGGCGGCCACCAGGTGAGGTTGTCCAGTTCGCAACGCCCAGCATGCGGAGGGATCGAAATCTTTGACCGGTAGTATGCAATCGGTCCAGGAACCGATCACCTCGGTCAGGCTGCGGGACTGATTCATCACGGCGATTGCACCGCGCACAGCAGGAAAGATTTTAGGGGCATAGCCGAGTGCGGCGGCAAAAGCCTCATCGCGAGTCATGCAACTCTGCAATAGCTCGCCCATTTTTGCCAGCAGCGTAGCGCGGCGCGACCGCTCCCGCAGCCGCTCCATCATCTGCTCGTGTTCCTCGTCGTGTTTCTTGCGGGCAAGATCTTTCTGCAGCATCTCCTCTTCCAGACGGCCATTCACTTCGGCCAGCTGCGTGGTGCGCTCAAGGATCAGCTTTTCCAGAGTCTGTTCGGTATCTTTCTGGCCTTGAATGTCGGTGCAGGCGCCGAACCACTGGACGATCTCACCTTTCCCGTTGCGGATGGGATTGGCGCGGACCAGAAACCAGCGAAAGCTGGCATCCTTGGCGCGCAAGCGGAATTCCACCGAAAACCGCTTTCCTGCCTGGATCGCGTGCTTGAAAGTTTCCACGCATACCTGCAGGTCGTCGGGATGTACCGCATGAGTCCAGCCGTCGCCGAGCATTTGCTCCGTCGGAGCGCCTCCATACTCGACCCAGTTCTGGTTGCAATAATCAACGGCGCCGGTTGGATCGGCGGTCCAGATCATCTCCGGAACCGCTTCCGCCATGGTCTTGAAAAACGTTTCCCGCTCAAAGGCCAGCGCCACGGTGGTTTTCTGCATGGCAATGTAGCGATCTACGAACGAAGAAGTGATGGCGAGGCCGGAACAAACGAAGCTGATGATCCCCACCGCTGCGATGCCCAGGCCGGAAATTCCGGTGGCGTGCTGCATGCTGAAAGTTGCGCCGGAGTCATGAAACGTCGCCGCCCACATTCCCGTGTAGTGCATGAGAGGGATGGTGCTGCCCATCACGAGCGCGTTGACCAGTTTCCGGTGGCTGATGCGCTGATCGTCCCGCACCCAGTAGGTAAGCTTCAAGGCGGCAAAGGAGAGAACGAGCGCCAGAACAATCGACAAGGCAACGAGGCGTCCGTCGTAAACAACGGTGGCGGCGCACCGCATCGCAGCCATCCCGATATAGTGCATGGCGACAATGCCGCCGCCCATAAACAAGCTGGCGGCAATGTCCGACCACAGATTTTCGGGGCGGGCGACTACAAAAAGAGCGATCGCAGAGGCGGCCACAGCGGCGAGCAAAGAAGCGGCTACAGTTGGCACATGGTAGTAAACCGGCATCGGCATCTGCAGGGCGAGCATCCCGATGTAGTGCATGGCCCAGATGCCGGAGCCCATGGCGGCAGCACCGCAAATCAGCCAGGTCGCGCGAACCCAGCCTCGGGCGGAAGCGATACGCCCGGCAAGATCAAGCGCCGCATAGGACGCAGCGATGGCGAGAATGACGGATAGAGCGACCAAGCGCAAATCGTAGGTGCCGTGGAGACCGGACATAGAATTTCCTCCGCCTCATTTTCTATCGGCGGACGCACGCAGGATCGCGATGAGAACTAATTAATGGGAGCAAAACGAAAGCCTCTCGCGAGGAGAGGCTTGGCAGAAAAGATTTGGATGGTTACTGGCGATTGGCAGGCGAAGCAGCGCTGACCGCGGAGGCCGGCAAGGGCGAACCCGCCAGGAAAAATTTGTGATCGTACAGGTTGCGGTACATCAGCCCGGCGATCTCGGCCGCCTTGGGACCGAACGTTGGCCTGCCGCCCTCGAGGAATACCACGACCACGACGCGCCCGCGGGTGGTGTTGGCATAAGAAGCGAACCAGCCGAAACGAGTGCCCGCATGCGAGCAGGTTCCGGTCTTGCCGAGAATTTCTTCTTCACTGAAATTGAGGCCTAAGCGACGCGCGGTGCCGTACTGCACTGCCCCCGCCATGCCATCGGAAATTTCCGGGATCAGCGGCGCGATGTCGAGCTGGCGCTTCACCCGCGGCTGAAAGTTCACCACTTCTTCCGCGCTGGTGGGATGCTGCAGGTAGTAGAGAGTACCACCGTTCGCGATCGCGGAAACCATGGCGCCCAGCTGCAGCGGCGTCATGGAAATACCTTCGCCGAACGAGCACATCTTGCCCACTCCGCCGAGCTTCTGCGGAATCACTTCGTCGGGATAGGTGCCCAACTGCTCGCCGGTGATGTCGTAGCCGGCGAGTTCACCCAGGCCATACTGGTGCGCATAGTACGCGACTTTTTCGAAGCCGAGCTTGCGGCCGAGGGCCTCGAAGTAGGCGTTGTTGGAATGGGCCAGCGCCGCGGTCAGGTTCATGCGACTGCGGCCGCCAAGGGAAATTTCGGTTTCTTTTGAAACGAGTCCTTCGTTCAGCGCTGCCAGAGCGACGGAAAGTTTGATGGTGGAGCAAGGTTGCGCGCCGCTGGAAAGCGCGAGCCGCTGGTTGACCATCGCGAGAACACGACCGCTGGTCGGCTCGATGGCGACCACGGTGCCATTCATGTTTCCGAGCGCATCAATGGCGGCCTGGCGAACCACGGGATCTTCGCCATCCACAACGTCTCCAGCCGTGAGCCCCGCCGCGAAAGAACTGGTGTAGAAGCGCTCGTGATAGCGATGGCGCGTGGTCGATGTGCGCGTCACAGTCGCGGGATGCGCCGTCGTGGTGCGGCTGTGCGCCAGGTGATGCATGCGATGACGCGTGCGCTGGCTCTCGCTCAGCCTGGAAGATTTGGGCTTGCTCGTGGAAGTCTGCGTATGCGTGGTGATGTGGGCCGCCCAGCTGGCCGGCACGAAGCACATCGCAGACAGAACTACGGCGAGACGAAGAACGCGCAAATTAAACATCCCTTGATTCCCTTTGATCTCCGGCATCCTGGTTGAAATAGCTGCACGAAGCCCGCCAGTCTGCCGGCCGCTCAGGTAGCTTCGCTGGACTTCGCTGATAGTAAGGTAGTTAGAGTCTTTCGAGCAATAAAAAAATGAAAACTTGATAAATGATGAGTTTTCTCTTAACCCGTTACGGGACAATTACTTAAACGGGAAATTACCTCGGTGCTGGAGCCTCGGTAACCCATTACCCGTTACTGAAAAGATACGATCAGTTGTTGCAAATCTTTGCATCCGAGGCTCCGGCTGTCCGGCCCGCAGAGCGAGAATCAGCCTTACGAAAAGGCGATCTCACATCACTTCATTGCGTTTGCGCAAGAATGCGGGAACGTCGAGGTCGCTCTGTTCAAAGTTGGCGACCATGGCGTTGCGCATGGCGTCGAGCGCGATGACTTCGGCCGGCTGATGAGGCTCTGGAACCGGCGCCCGCATGTCGGGCGCCTCCGCCGCTTCCGCTTCCGGGAATGGAGCTACAGGCTCGTCGACAACCGATTCGGGAAAATCCATGGCATCGAGGTGCGAGGCGGCAAAGGAAAGGTGCGTTTCCGCAGGCCGGCGATGAGCGCGTGGGATTTCGCGGAATCCGGTGGCGATGACGGTGATCTTGACCGCCTCCTTCATCTTTTCATCCATCACCGCGCCGAAGATGATGTTGGCATCTTCATGCGCCGCACTCTGGATGATGCTGCATGCCTGTTGCACTTCCGCCAGCTTGAGCGAGGCGGATCCGGTAATGTTAATGAGAATGCCGCGCGCCCCATCGATGGCTCCAGCTTCGAGCAACGGCGACGCGATCGCCTTCTGCGCGGCTTCGGTGGCGCGCATTTGCCCGCTGGCGGTGGCCGTGCCCATCACCGCGTATCCCATTTGCGCCATGATGGTTTTCACGTCGGCGAAGTCGCGGTTGATGATGCCGGGAATCGTGATGATGTCGGAGATGCCCTGCACGCCCTGGCGCAGGATGTCGTCGGCGATGCGGAACGATTCGAAGAAACCGGCGTTCTCGGCGACCGCGAGGAGTTTTTCATTGGGGATGACGATCGTGGTGTCGACGGACTCCATCAGTTCGGCGATGCCGCGCTCGGCCTGGTTCATGCGCCGCTTGCCTTCGAACGAAAACGGCTTGGTGACGACGGCGACGGTGAGCGCGCCCATTTCGCTGGCCAGGGACGCAATGATCGGTGCGGCGCCCGTGCCCGTGCCGCCGCCAAGCCCGGTGGTGATGAAGACCATGTCGGCGCCTTCGAGCGCCTCGATGATCTTGTCGGAATCTTCCAGCGCGGCCTTGCGGCCGACTTCCGGATTCGCGCCTGCGCCGAGCCCGTTGGTCAGCTTCACGCCCAGCTGCAGCTTCACCGGCGCGCGCGACATGCGGAGCGCCTGCAAGTCCGTATTCGCGGCGACGAACTCGATGCCTTCCACGCCGGCGTCGATCATGCGGTTAACCGCATTGCCGCCGCCGCCGCCCACCCCGATCACCTTGATCTTGGCGTCGTTAAGGGGCTCTTCGTTGAAGCTGATGCGAATGCGCGAATCGTTGGTCATGGTTGCGACGGCTCCTATGTTCAAAGTTTCGAAGTTTCAAATCTCTTGAGTTTCAGAGTTCCAAAGTTGAAAAGCGCAATGAGCCGGATTTGCCGTCATTGAAACTTTAAAACCTTGAAACTCTGGAAACCTGTTTCTTCTACCCCACCAGCATGGCCTTCAATCTCGATCCCCAGCGATCGCCCTGGAAGCCACGAGCGATGCGCGCCCGGTGCCCGTAATTCACCATGCCGAGCAGGGTGGCGTACTCTGGCTCGGCGAGCGTCGCGGGCATCCTGGCGAGAGGCGTGGGCCACGAAAGACGAACCGGACGACGAAGCACTGACTCGGCCACATCGAAGATTCCCGGCAGCCGCGATCCGCCTCCGCACAGCACGATTCCCGCGAGACACAGATCGAACATGCCAGCCTGGCGCAGAGTCTCGCGGGTCATTTCAAACAGCTCGCGGGCGCGAGGCTCAAGAATTTCCGCCACCAGCCGCTGCGACAGCAAGCGCGAAGGACGATCGCCAACCGATGGCACTTCCACCTCGTTGCCCTCGGGGATGAGGGTGACGATGGCGTTGCCGTAGACCTTCTTGATTTTTTCCGCCTCGGCGAGCGGAGTGCACATGCCCACGGATAAATCGCTGGTGAAGTGATCGCCCCCGACCGGGATCACCCCGGTATAGGCCACCGCGCCCTGAAGGAAAACGATCAACTCGGTCGAGCCCGCACCAATATCGGCCAGACAGACGCCCAACTCGCGCTCGTCGGCACGCAGCACGGAATCGGCTGCACCCAGCGGCTCGAACACGGTATCGTCCACATGAACCCCTGCGCGGTTGACGGCGGTGATGACGTTCTGCGTGGCGCTGGCGGCAGCGGTCACCATATGTACGCGCACTTCCAGGCGGGCCGCCATCATGCCCATGGGATCGTGCACGCCGGATTGCTCGTCCAGGATGAATTCTTGCGGCAGCAAGTGAAGAATTTCGCGATCCGCGGGCAGCGGGATGGCGCGCGCCCGCTCCACCGCCTGCTTGATCTCGTCGCGGCCGATTTCTCGCGGACGCGTGCCCAGGCTGATGCCGCCATGGCTGTTCATGCCACGCACGTGCGCGCCCCCGATACCGACCAGGGCATGCTCGACGGCGACTCCAGCCTTGTCTTCGGCGGCTTCGACGGCTTTCTGGATCGCAGCAACGGCTTTGTCCAATTCGACGATCACGCCTTTGCGCGATCCGCGCGACTCGGCTTCGCCGAATCCGCGGTAACGCAAGCCACTATCGGTCACTTCCACGGTGAGGGCGCAAGTTTTCGCGCTGCCCACATCAATCGCCGTCAAAAAATTCCCCTGCTGATTTGCCATTCGTTATTCGGCCCCAAAACAGACTTGCAAAAAATTCGAAATCGTATTTGCTCCGCTTGCGCCTCTACTGGCTGGGCGCAGCGGCCTGACTCTTTGCGATCGCCGGACTCGGTTTCGGCCCGCCCGCGGCTTTCGCCGGTGGAGCGGACTTTGCCGGGTGCGTCCGCGCAGGCTCAGCCGGTTTCCTGGCGACGGGTCCTTTCCCCGAAGCTCCTGCTTTAGCTGCCGAGGCAGGCTTTTTCGCAACGGCTTTCCTGGCCCGGCTGTTTTTCCAGCCGCTCTTCGCCACGGAAACTTTTTTGCTTCCAGGCGCGGCCGTCTTCGATTCGTCCTTCTTTTCCGGCAACTCAAACGCGGGTTTCGGCACGGAGCGGTCCACGGGCAGGCGCGTGGTCAGCGCCGCAGGCTTGACTCCAGCGGCTGCGGCAGCCCTGGCCGCGGCCGGACTCAGCCCGGCCACCTTCGCCGGATGCGGCAGATCCGGATTCACAATCACCTGATTGTCGAAACGCAGGCTCACGGACTCCAGCTTCTGGAATTGCTGGCGCCACTCCTGCGCGTGGGTGATGAAGGTCCGGTAGCGCCGGAGAAAGTCCGAGGATCCCAGCTCCACCAACACATCGCCCGCCGGATCATTCACGCGCACTTTCAGGTTGTCGAGGTCGGATAAATCCACCTCGCTTAAGTCCTGGGAATAGTGCGCGCCCTCTGCGTCGAGATCGCGCATCAGCACGCCGTAAGCTTTCATGCGCGGCAGGCGGGTGGAAAGTGGCTCGCCCGGATTCATGCCAAGAATGACGGGAAAAGAATATTTATTCTTTTTCGGCAGCTCCATGAGCGTGCCGCCGGCATCGATCAGAAAAATCCGCGGACCCACGCGCGCGAACGCCACCGGCGTGCGCTCATGAATTTCGACCCGCAGCCGGTTGGGCGCAAAGCGCATGACGCTGGCCGATTCCACCCACGGAATCTGTTCCAGTTGAACTTTTTGCTGCGCGAGCGGGATAAAAAAAATGTTGCGGCCAATGTCGGCGCCCATCACTTCCATGATTTGCGCCTTGGTCACATTCTGCATGCCGGCGACGTCAATGTTGTCGCTCGACTCCACGCGAAAGCGCCAGGAGTGCTCGCCGTAGCGGTAAAGCGCTGCCGCCGCGATCGCGGCCAGGCACAACAATCCGGCGGCCAGAACGGCCCAGAGCAAGCGGCTGGCAGTTTTCCTGGGAAGCGAGCTTTTGCGGGCAGGGACGCGCTTTTGGGCGCGCAGAAACGGGGATTCCTCGTTGACATCCAGGTCGATCAGGCGGGCGTCGTCGATCTCGGCGCGCGCTTCATCGTCGCGCGCACGCGCCGCACCGGCTGGATACAACTCTTCCTGCAGAATGGCCGAACCACTTTTTCGCCCCATCCTTTAGGTCAGTTGTCGAGAGGAATCGCTGAGCATTCAAACTATAACTTCATTTTGAGACGAGCGATAGACAAAAGATTGGTACTTTTGCACAGGCAGGAATCGCATTGAACACCTTTTCGGCCAGGAGACAAAAAAATACGGGGGCGAACCCTTACTGGCATCCGCCCCGCTCTGGAGAGAGTTTCATCTTCCACGAACTTTTCTAGATCGGTCCCGCGCCCGAGATGTTGACGCGGACCTCCGGGCTGAACTCAGAAAGATCCGGGATCGACACTCGCGGAATGCTCACGCGAACCCGCGGACAGGCAACAGTTGTCTTGGTCATCGCAATCGCCGGACTGAAGCGCATGCGCTCAAAGCGAGCTTCGATTCGGGAGCGGTCGGCTTCCATGCGCGCGCGCTCGGCTTCAAGCTTCGCCACGAGCGCTTCCCGCCTGGCCGACATCGCCTCAAACTGCGCCGCACTGTTATGCGTCCGCGCCATGCGGGTTTGCACGCGGGCCATTGCGGTGGCGAAACGGCAGGAGGATGTCTCTTCGCGGGCGATGCGGGCCCGATTACTTGCGGCCAGCCATTCCACGCGGCCGGTCAACATTGCCAGAGCCGGCCCGGTTCGCTCCTCAACGCGATCGACAACGCTCGACACTGCCCGGTGCGCCCAGGCGGCGCCGCCGTCCTGATAAAAGCCGTTCAACCCCAGGGCCATCACGCCCGCCGCCAGCCATCCCCACGCCTGATTGGTTTTCATCGCCATCATCTCCGTTAGCTGATAGACGGACCCAGCAATCTTCGGTTAGCAATGGAAGATACGGGCGGGAAGAGAAAAAGTTCCGCGGAAATAGGTGTCTCGAGCGGGGAATTGTGGACGCGAGGCGATAGGCGCTCAGCCCTTCACATAGGCCAGCTTCGCGGCCACTTTTCCGTCGCGGACAGTGAATATATCGACTCCACGCAAATGCCAGGGCTGGCCATTGCGCATCTTGCGATAAACCCACAGCACGGTCGCTCGATTGCCGCTCACGATCATTTCTTCCGCGTCGAAATGGGCATCGGCGTTGCGCGCGAACCACTGCCGCCAGAATTCGACCACGGCAGTCTTGCCCTCAATGCGGCGTCCATCCGGCTGGGGAGACGTATCTTCGAAGACCGTGTCATCGGTCAGGCAGGCGGCGAGCGCATCCGCATCATGGCGATTGAATGCGTCGTTAAACCGGTCGACCGCCGCGCGCGTGGCCTGCTCCTGCGATGCAGGTTTTTGACTCATAGAGGCATCCGGACCCTGACCGAGACAAGTCGCGCCCAACACGAGCACCGCACAGCCGGCGATGAGTGCAGGCAAACGGAACATTTCTACTCCAAACGTTTTCGCGATAGCATGGCAGCCGTTTCCCATTGCGCCTCGAGGCGCGTGATGCGCCGGTCGTGCTCGCGCAATTCTACCGCTACTTCCTTCAATTCCTCGGATGTTCGGCGCAACTCGTCGGAGAGCTTCAAGGCCGACTGCACGGCCGCCACCGCCTCCCGAAAGACGCTCATGCCTGCTCCTCCGCCCGATCCGTCTTCCGGCGGCCCCGCAACTGGCTCAGGATGGCCCGCGTCTCATCCAGATTGCGCCGCACGGTGGCCCGGGTTGCGGTCACTTCCTTGCGCAGGAGAGCGGTCATCTCCGCCAACGCGGCTTCTTCCTCGCCGACCCGCTGTTCGCAGCGCGAACGTACCAGCTCGCCAACACTGACTCCCGCCTTGTTCGCTTCCTTGCGCAGCCAGTCGCGGAATGCCGGAGTGGTTAAAACCTGCAATCTTGCAGTCTTCATGCAACCTCGATATGAGCATGCACATGCTCATATGTATTCTAGCCTATCTTTATCGCTTGAGGACCATCCATGCCGGCAGTCGCGATGCTCGAGTTACTTGCCGGCGGCGACTGCCTGTGCCTGCAATTTTTCCAGAATCATCGGTCCCAGTTGCGAGACGCTGCCGGCGCCCAGAGTCAGGATCATGTCGTTTTCCTTCGCCACCTCGGCCACGGCGCTGGAAGCATCGCCGAAAGATGCGACATACTCCGCGTGCGGAGAGCCTCTCTCGCGAATCGCGCGCGCCAGCGCTTCCCCGCTGATCCCCTCGAGCGGCTTCTCGCTGGCCGCGTAGATGTCGAGCACAAACAACGAATCGGCGTCGGCAAACGCGGTCGTGAATCCTTCCATCAGGTCGCGGGTTCGAGTGTAGCGATGGGGCTGAAAAATCACATGGATCTTTTTGAATCCGCATTGCCGGGCCGCCGCCAGGGTGGCGCGAATTTCGGTGGGATGGTGCCCATAGTCGTCGATTACGCTTACGCCGCCCGCTTGCCCGCGCAACTGGAAGCGTCGATCGACCCCGCGGAAGTGATCGAGTCCCGTGCGGATCAGTTCCACCGGAACGTCGAGCCCGACGCCTACCGCAATGGCCGCGGTCGCGTTCAAAATGTTGTGCAAGCCCGGCACGTGCAAGGTGAATTCACCGAGATCATTCTTTTTCTCGCCGGCCTTGCCGTAGCTCACTTGAAAGCGGCTGAGCGGCTGTCCGGATGCCGCGCGAGCCGAATCGCGCGTGCCGCTATTGATTTTGATCAGAAAGTCCGATCCGCGTTTGGTCCCGTACGTGACCGTCCTGCGCTGAACCTCCGGCAGCAACCGGCGCAGCAGCGGATCTTCATTGCAGGCCACAACCATGCCATAAAACGGCACGCGGTCCATGAATTCCAGAAACGTCTTTTTCACGTCGCGCATGTTGCGGTAGCAATCCATGTGCTCGCGATCAATGTTGGTAACGACAGAGAGTATTGGGGACAATTTCAGAAAGCTGCGGTCACTCTCGTCAGCTTCGGCCACGAGATATTGCGATTTGCCGAGGCGCGCATTGGAGCCCATGGCATCGACGCGTCCCCCAACCACCACGGTCGGATCGAGCCCGCCGGCGGCCAAGACCGCGGCCACCATCGAGGTGGTCGTGGTCTTGCCATGCATGCCCGCGATCGCGATGCCGTACTTCAGCCGCATCAACTCGGCCAGCATCTCGGCGCGCTGAATGACGGGAATATGCAGTTGGTGCGCTTCCACGACCTCAGGATTTTCTGGAGAGATGGCCGAGCTCGTAACCACAACCTCGGCTCCGGCAATATTTTCGGCGCGGTGGCCTTCAAACAGCTTGGCGCCCAGGCTTGCCAGCCGCTGTGTGACGGCAGAACTTTTCAAATCCGATCCCGAGACTTTGTAGCCGAGATTCAGCAGCACCTCGGCGATTCCGCTCATGCCGATGCCACCGATGCCCACAAAATGTACCTGCTGAATTTTGGCAAACATAAGAATTCAGTGGTCAGCGACCGGCAGCCAGTTGCCAGTGATCCCCCGGGGCCCTAAGACAATTCCTGATCGCTGAGGGCCGGCAACTGGTCGCTGATCTTCGCCGCCATGGCCGCAATGTCCTTTGCCGCGTTGGGATGGGCTAGAGCCCGCGCCGCCTGGCTCATGCGCCGCAGCCGATCCGAATCCTGCAGCAACACCGCAATCGTCTCCGCCAGCCACACGCCTTCAAGCTTTGACTCTTCGACCAGCACCGCGGCGCCGGCACGCTCGAGCGCTAACGCATTCACCCGCTGATGATCGTCTGCAGCCCGCGGAAACGGCACAAAAATCGCCGGCTTGCCCGCCGCGGTGATCTCGGCCACGGTACTGGCTCCGGATCGGCATACCACCAGGTCGGCTCGCGCAAACGCGGCCGGCATGTCTTCAATAAACTTGAAAACCTCCGCCGACGCGCCCGCCGACTGATAGGCCGCCAGCGCGTCATTATAGTCACGCTCGCCGGTCTGATGAAGAATGTGGATTCCGGCCGCCTCGCGCTGCAGCACCTGCAGGCAGCGCAGCATCGCCTGGTTGATGGCATGCGCGCCCTGGCTTCCGCCGAAGACGAGCAGGGTCGGCGTGCCACCGCGCTTGGGCGGGATCTCAAAAAATGCCTGCCGCACCGGGACGCCCGTCACCTCCGCGTTGCGAAAATATTCCGCCGTTTCCTGAAAATGGACCGCCGCGGCTGAAACGAATTTCGCCACGATTTTGTTGGCAAAGCCCGGCACCACGTTGGGCTCGAAGGCCAGCGTGGGGATATGCTTCACCACGGCCGCCAGCATCGCCGGCCCCGAGGCATATCCGCCGACGCCAATCACCACGTCAGGCGCAAACTCATTCAGCATCCGCCCCGCATCCCAGAGCGCGCGCGGCAGATCGAACGCCGTCCTGGCGCGCGTCATCAGGCTAACGTTCTTGAGCGCTCCCACCCGCACCAGTTGGAGCGGATAACCGGCGGCCGGCACCAGGCGGTTCTCGATCCCGCGCGCCGTTCCGATGAACAGGCATTCGGCGGAATAATTCTTCTTTAACTCGTTGGCAATCGCGAGGGCAGGAATCACGTGCCCGCCCGTGCCGCCTCCCGCCAGGATTGCCCGCATGCAGTGACTATAAACCAGCGACCGATCGCGTTGAAGGTCATCGCATTATCGAAGGGTCTCTCGGCCGCATCGAATTTCGCTTTGGCAGAATCCTCGAATGGATTCGGGGGCACATTCGCCCTCAATCCGCCTGCTTGGTGATGTTCAGCAACACGCCCGCGCAGGCCAGGGTCACAAATAAGGACGAGCCTCCGTAGGAGACTAGCGGAAGGGGGATGCCTTTGGTCGGCATTAATCCCAGCACGACGCTGATGTTGATGAAAGCCTGCAAGACCACCATGGCCGTGATGCCAACGGCGAGATAGCGGCCGAACAAATCTTGCGTGCGCCACGAGGCTCGCATGCCTCGCCACAGGAAGATGGCAAACAGCGCGATGACGAAGATGGCGCCGACCAGCCCCAGTTCCTCGGCTGTCACGGCGAAAATGAAATCGGTGTGCGGTTCGGGGAGGTAGAACAACTTCTGCTTGCCTTCCATCAGCCCGGTTCCGGTAACGCCGCCGGTCGCCACTGCGATGAGCGACTGAATAATGTGGAAGCCCGCCTTCTGCCGGTCGGCATATGGATTCCAAAAAGCCAAAAGGCGGTCGCGGCGCCAGCTCACGTGAAACAACAGAAAGTAGAGTGGAACCAATGACGCGCCGAAAGCATAGGCAAAGTAACGCGAGCGCATGCCGGCAACATATAAGATGCAGGCCGCAATTCCAGCGCACGCGATGGCGGTACCGAGGTCGGGCTGCAGCACGATTAACCCGAGCAACACCACTACGGGAGCGGCCGCCGGCGCCAGTGTGTTCCGCAAGTCATCCATCACAGCCGCGCGGCCTTCGAGAAAATAAGCCAGAAACAGAATCAGCGCCGGCTTGGCCAGTTCCGAAGGTTGAAACGAAAATCCACCGGCATGAATCCAGCGGTGAGTATGATGCGAGCGATCCAGGAAGAAGACCGAGATCAACAGCAGCGTGGTAACGCCCAGAAACGAAAAAACCAGCGCGGGATGTTTATAGCGGCGGTAATCGAGGCGCATGGCCGCGATCATCGCAACCAGGCCTGCGCCCGCCCAGGTGAGTTGCTTCAGAAGAAAGGCGTAAGGCGAGCCGAAGCGCTCCCGGGCCATGACCGCTGAGGCGGAAAACACCATGACCAGCCCTACGAAAACCAGCAGCATCGTCACGGTAAACAGCCAGCGATCCACACTCACGCGCTTTGCCATGGGACTTCATTTCACCACGGAGGCTGCATGTGCGATTCCGGATCTTTGATCTCAGCTGTTGATGGTTTTGGTTCGACGGGATGGATTCAGAGGGAAATTTTCAGCTCAGTCCGCGCACGACTTGTTTAAACACCTGGCCGCGGTGCTCGTAACTTTTGAACTGGTCGAAGCTGGCGCAGGCGGGAGCAAGCAGCACGACATCTCCGGGAACAGCCGCAGCATGGGCTTTGCGCACGGCATTTTCCAGCGTCTCGGCATGCACAAGTTCGGGACCGCCGTCTTTCGGGGAAATAATCTGCGCCTCAATCTTGGCCGCAGCGGCGCCGATCGTGTATACGCGCTTGACTCGCTGTTTCAGCAGACTGTTGAGGACGCTGTAATCGCTGCCCTTATCCTTGCCGCCGAGGATCAAGTGGATGTTGGCGGGAAACGATTCCAGAGCCTTGATGGTTGCGTCGACGTTGGTGGCTTTTGAATCGTTGTAGTAATCGACGCCGCGGATGGTCGCCACAAACTCCAGGCGGTGCTCCACCGCCTTGAAATTTCTCACCGCCTGCCGAATCTTTTCCGGCGAGCAGCCCATCAGCGCGCCGCAGCACACGGCAGCCAGCACATTCTCGAGATTATGCGCGCCTTTGAGCGGTATTTCGGAAGCCAGCATGACTTCCCGTTGCCCCCGGCTGTCGCGAAAGACGATCGCACCGTCGCGCACCCATGCGCCCTGCTCCACTTCTTTGTGGCGGCTGAACCAGAACACTGGAGCGCGCGTCCGAGAGGCCATCGCCACGCAGGTCGGATCGTCGGCGTTCAGCACGGCAAAATCCTCGCCGCTCTGATTTTCGAAAATGCGCGCCTTCATATCCGCATACACTTCGAACGTGCGATGCCGGTCTAAATGATCCGGCGTCACATTCAGCACCACCGCGATTCTGGCATGAAAGCTCTGAATGGTTTCCAACTGAAAGCTGGAAACCTCCAGCACGATGACGCTCTCGCGTGTGGCACGTTCCGCGAGAGAGATGGCGGGAGTACCGATGTTTCCTCCCACCAGAGTGGGCAAGCCTCCCGCAGCCAGAATTTCTCCTGTTAAGGTGGTGGTCGTCGTTTTGCCGTTCGAACCGGTGATCGCTACCAGGGGACCGGGCAAAAAACGGGCGGCCAGTTCGATTTCTCCAATCACCGGTTCGCCCAGCGAGCGCGCCTGCTGCAGCGGCGCGGCGTCCACCGGAACACCGGGACTTACCACAATCAGATCCTGGCCTTTGAACGTGCGTTCGCCGTGGCCGCCGGTCTCGACGGTGATGCCATGGTCAAGCAGCGCGGGAATTTCATTGCGCAGCTCGTCGTTGCTTTTGGTGTCAGAAACCGTGACCTGTGCGCCACGAGCTTTCAAAAACAGCGCCGAGGCAACTCCGGACTTGCCCAGTCCGACCACCAATACGCGCTTGCCGTTCACGTCCATAAAGTCATTTCACCACACCGACACGGAGCTACAGAGAAAGCGATGATTTGTCTGAACCATTCGGAACTGTCGGGAATGCAATGATGACCACCCAGGATTTCTCTGTGCCTCTGTGTCTGGTGAAAAGCCCACTATCTCAGCTTCAGCGTAGTCAGCGCGAACAGCGCGAACACCAGCGATGCGATCCAGAAGCGCACGATGATTTTCGACTCCGACCACCCCATCAGCTCAAAGTGATGATGAATGGGCGCCATCTTGAAGATCCTCTTCTTGCGCAGCTTATACGATGCCACCTGCAAAATGACAGACAGGGCCTCGATGACGAACACTCCGCCGATAAACGGCAGCAATAATTCCTGCTTGATAATCACGGCCACGGTGCCGATCGCGCCGCCGAGAGCGAGCGAGCCCACGTCGCCCATGAAGACCTCCGCCGGATGGGCGTTGTACCAGAGAAATCCGATCGCCGATCCGACCATCGCGCCGCAGAAGATAGTCAGTTCCCCCACCTGCGGCATCTTCGGAATTTCCAGATAGGCGGCAAACGTCGCGTGGCCGCTGACATAGGTCAACACGGTTAACGCGCCCGCAGCAATCACCGTGCAGCCGATCGCCAGCCCGTCCAGCCCGTCGGTAAGATTCACCGCATTGCTCGATCCCACGATCACCAGCGCGACGAAAGCGATAAACGGCAGAAATGCCAGCGGCCAAAGATGCGGCGAGTGCTCAAGCGCCTGCACCACCAGATCGGGATGGAATTGCTTGAGGAAAGGCACGATTAATTTTGTCGAGTACATGCCATACGTCTGCATGGCGATGAGCATGACGGCGATCACGATGCTGGTGGCAATCTGCAATCCCAGCTTGGCGCGCCCGGTCAGCCCGAGGTTCCGGCGGTGCGCAACTTTGGTGTAGTCGTCGGTAAAGCCGATGGCAGCAAATGCGCAGGTGGCGAACACCGCAATCCACACGAAGCGATTGCTCAAGTCCGCCCATAATAAAGTAGGGACCACGACGGCAATCGCGATCAGCAACCCGCCCATGGTCGGCGTTCCGGCTTTTTTCTGATGAGCCTTGGGTCCTTCTTCGCGGATGTACTGGCCGATCTGAAATTCGCGCAACCGGTTGATGACCAGCGGGCCGACGATGAGTGCGGTGAACAGCGCTGTAAGGCTGGCGAATGCGGTGCGGAAAGTCAGGTAGCGGAAAATGCGGAACGACGATACGTAATGTTGCAGCTTTACGAACAACAGCCAGTAGAGCAATCAGCCTCCGAGCAGTTCTGAGTGGTCCACGCCGAGTCAACCGCTTTGCCAGTGGAAGGGCGATCAATTCTTAAACTTTGATTCTTGCCTTCCACGTTTCCAGCGCTTTTTCCAGCTTAACGCCGCGCGAAGCCTTCAGTAATACGACGTCTCCATCGCGAGCTTCGCGGGCCAGCCACTCGCCGGCTTCCTCCGGAGAAGCTACGAATTTCGCCTGCGTTCCACCGTCAGCGCCTGCAGTCATCGCCTGGGCGAGGCCGCGAACGCCGATCAATACGTCGATCTTCTTCTCTGCGATATGCTTTCCGGCCTGCTGATGCATCTGCTCGCCGGCCGGCCCCAACTCGAGCATCTCGCCTGCAACCACAATCCGGCGCCTGGCCGGAGTGGCCGCGAGCGCATCGACCATGGCTTCAAGCGCCCTCGGATTTGAATTGTAACAATCGTTGATCACCGTGATGTTGCCCAACTGGAGAACCTCACCGCGCTTGTCGGCCGGGGCCAGCGAAGCCAGCGCGCCGGCCGCCTCCTGCAATTCCAGGCCGCGCTCCATGCCAACCGCGATCGCCGCCAATGCGTTGCGCACATTATGCTCGCCCACCAGGGGCAGCCGGGCATGCGTTCGCGCGCCGCTGGCGACGACATCAAACTCGGTTCCCTCGGTTCCTTTTGCCCGCACATTCGCCGCCTGCACGTCGCTGCCGGGCCGCATGCCGTAGGTCACCACCTTGCCCTTAAATCCGCGGCCAAACTGAGAAACGTATTCATCGTCGGCATTCAAAACGGCGGTGCCGTTTGCCGGAAGGGACTCCACCAGCTCGTATTTTGCCCGTGCAATTCCCGCCAGCGAATCAAAAAACTCCAGGTGCACCGGGGCGACGTTGGTCACCACGCCAATTTCAGGCTGCGCAATCCTGGCCAGCGCACGAATCTCCCCCGCGTGCGACATGCCCATCTCGATGACCGCCACGTCGTGCTCGGGCTCGATTTTGAGCAGCATGAGCGGCAGGCCGAAATGATTATTGAAATTTCCCTCCGACTTCAAGACCCGGAAGCGCGCGCTCAGCACATGCGCAATCGCTTCCTTGGTTGTCGTCTTCCCTGCCGAGCCGGTGATTCCAACCAGCGGCTTGCCCCAAAGCCTGCGCACTCCCGCCGCCAGCGCCTGCAAGGCGAATAAGGTGTCATCCACCAGCAACAACCGGGATTGGCTCGAGTATCGCGCCCGCGGATCGTTACGAACGACCGCCGCCACGGCGCCCTTTTGCAGCGCCGCTTCTACGAAATCGTGCCCATCGACGCGCTCTCCCTTGACGGCGAAGAAAAGTTGCCCCGCGTCAATCGTGCGCGAATCGATGGAATATCCCTCGGCCACATCCTCAGCAGGAAACCGGCCAGCGGCGGAAATCAGCGCTGCGATTTTGGCCAAGGATAACTTCATCGTTTGGCTCCCGCCCCGGCAGCGGCGCAATCGAAACCGGCCGACCGCAGGGCCTCGCGCGCCACTTCCAGATCATCGAACGGCAAAGCGCCTTCGCGCGTCGCCTGAACTTTTTCGTGACCTTTGCCCGCCAGCAGAACAATATCTCCCGCCCGAGCTTCGCCGATGGCAAGGGCAATCGCTTTTCGGCGGTCGACCTCCACGCTATATTTCGCACCGGCGCGCTGCAGCCCAACCACGGCATCGTTGATAATCGCCCGCGGATCCTCGCTGCGCGGATTGTCGGAGGTCAGCACGACGAAATCGCTTCCGCGCCCCGCCGCCTCGCCCATCAAGGGCCGCTTGTTGCGGTCGCGATCCCCACCGCAACCAAACAGCGTAATCACTTTGCCTTTGCCCGCCGGCACCAGTTCCCGCGCCAGAGACGTCAAATTGCGCAATGCATCATCTGTGTGAGCATAGTCGACCACGACCGTGAACGGTTGCTCGCATTCCACGCGCTGGAATCTTCCCGGCACATTCGCCAATTGCTCAACGCCCGCGGCAATCGCTTCCGCGGAGCACCCGCGCGCGAACGCTGCAGCTGCCGCCGCAAGAATGTTGTAAACATTCACGCGCCCGATCAGCGCCGAGAATAGGGGAATTTTTCCGCCCGGCGTCACCATGTCGAAGCGCGTGCCCCGGGTTGTGATCTCCACTTTTTCGGCTTGAAAATCGCCGCGCGTCCATCCATATTGCAGGACCGTCGCACTGCGCTTGCGGCTGAACTCCGCCAGCTTGGCGCCTGCCTCATCATCCACATTGGTCACCGCCGCCCGTGGCGCGTCGGTGCCGCATCCTTCAAACAGGACGCGCTTGGCAGCAAAATACTCGTCCATCGTCAAGTGATAATCGAGATGATCGCGCGTGAGGTTGGTGAACACGGCCACGTCGAACGGAATGCCGAAGACGCGACCCTGCGCCAGCGCGTGCGAAGAAACTTCCATCACCGCATCCGTCGCCCCGTGCCCTAAGGCGTCGTTCAGGATGCGGTTCAGTTCCAATGACTCCGGGGTAGTATGCGGCGCCGGCAGAACTTTTCCAGCCACGTGATATTCGATGGTACCGATGAGCGCGCTCTTGCGCCCGGCGGCCGCCAAAATCGATTCCAGCAGGAAAGCAGTCGTGCTTTTGCCGTTCGTGCCGGTGATGCCGGTGATGGCAAGCCGCTCTGCCGGACGCTTGTAGAAGTTTGCGCTGGCCCGGGCCAGCGCCCGCCGCCCCTGTGCAACCACCGCCCAGGCGACGCCCTGGCGCGGTTGTTCCTCGGCCGAATCGGTTATAACCGCAACCGCCCCCGACTGAATCGCCTGGTCAATAAATTGATTTCCGTTGCTGGATTCGCCGCGCATAGCCACGAAAACGCTCCCCGGCTTCACCCGCCGCGAGTCGTATTCCACGCCGCTCACGGCCGGGTCTCCGCTCTGCGCGAGGACTTCGGCGCCATCCAGCACCTGTTGAAAGGTCATTGCTTGGAATTATATGGCAACGGTTGGCCGGCAAGCCTTGGCGTCCCAGTCATGAGTCCGCGGCGGGAATTCGGCAGATGGACGCCCGCGCCCACGGTTCACTCTCAGCGTTACCTTCGGAACATTTCTCCAGCAACGCTCCGCGATTACATTATTTCTATGTCTACCGGAACCGGCCACGCCAAATACCGCTGCGCCAACTGCGAAAAGGCGGAAGAGCAGTGCGATTGCGAAAAGTTCTGCGTGCTCTGCCAATCACAACTCGACATCCGCATTTGCCAGGACGGCCTGATGTATTGCGAGCCCTGCCGCAACGCCTGCGACTACAAAACTTCCGACTGACGCGGCGCTTCAGCGCTTCGCAACCTCTCGATCCTTTCGGCGGCAACACCCGGCCTGCAATCGGACTCTAACGTTGGACAGAGGACACCGATGCCCAACCATCAGCCAGCGCGCAAACAATCCCTCGAACGCGACCCGGAACTCACTGGCGACAATCAGGCTCAGCTCGACGAACTGGGTAAGGATCCGTCGCAGGTCGGCCCGCGCAGCGCCGGGCAATCGGGTAGCGCGCAAGGGCTTTCGGATGTCGCCGAAGCGCAGGATGAAAGCGTCGAAGAGCTCTCCGATACCGATCAGGCTTACGAAAGCGCCATCGCGGAAGGCGTGGAAGACGCCGCCGCTCACCCGGAACGGCCCGCGCATACGCACGAAGAATACGGCCGTCCCGACGACGTGCCGCCCAGAAAGAAATCGGCGTAAGCTTCTTCCCTTGATCTGCTAACATCCTTCCGGTCGTTCCGTCTTACTCGCATTCCTGGTCGGAGCAGCCATGTCGGCAACCGTCACCACCCCAGCGCTTACTTCGCCCAAAACCGCGGCTCTCGCCCGCCTCGACTCCATCGACATCCTCCGCGGCCTCGTCATGGTCGTCATGGCCCTTGACCATACCCGCGATTTCTTCACTCACCTCCGCTTCGAGCCCGAAACTCTGGCGCGGACGTGGTACGCTCTCTTCTTCACTCGCTGGATCACTCACTTCTGCGCCCCGCTCTTCTTCTTTCTCGCCGGCACCGGAGCATTTTTCTATGGGCGACGCCGCACTCCGGCCCAGCTCAGCCGCTTCCTTTTGACTCGCGGCCTCTGGCTCATCGTCCTCGAGTTCACCGTCGTCGGCTTCGCCTGGTCGTTTCGCTTCCCCTTCGGATTTTTCGGCGTGATCTGGGCCCTCGGCGCCTGCATGGTTCTCATGGCCGCCATCGTTCGGCTCCCCATGCGCTGGATCGCCATCTCCTCGTGCTTCGTCATCCTGGCCCACAATCTTCTCGACCCTATTAGCCCCCAGCACTTCGGCTCTTACTACTGGCTGTGGACGATCCTCCACGTTCGTGGATTCGTCTTCCTGCCCTTCCACATCCCCGAGTTCGTCTTATTTCAAATCATCCCCTGGTTCGCCGTCATGGGCTCCGGCTACGCCTTCGGCTCGCTCTATCAACTCGATCCCGATCGACGCCGCAAGCTGATCGCCCGCCTCGGCCTCGCGCTCACGCTCGCGTTTATTTTTCTTCGCGTCACCAATCTCTACGGCAATCCGCCCGCCGGACTCGGCGGCGTTTCGCAAGGCGACTTTCACGTTCAGCCCACGCTTGAGAAGACCATCATTCTCTTCCTCGACGTCGAAAAGTATCCGCCGTCGCTTCAGTTCCTCCTGATGACCCTCGGCCCATCGTTCCTCCTGCTGGCGTGGCTCGAAAAGCGCTCGACCTATCGGCACGCGACTTCAAGACTCATCTCCGCCCTGCTGATTTTCGGCCGCGTGCCCATGTTCTATTACATCCTCCATCTCTTCCTGATCCACGCCATGGCCTATATCGTGGCCCTGCTCTTCCATCAGCCCGCAAGCTGGCTCCTCCACGGAGGGTTCATGCTCAATCGCATCCCCGCGGGCTACGGCCACAACCTGCCGTTCATTTATCTGATGTGGATTACGGCAGTCGTCATCCTCTACTTCCCCTGCCGCTGGTGGGCAGGCCTGAAGCAACGCCGCAAAGACTGGTGGCTTAGCTACCTGTAGCGAAAATGGAAGCCAAGTTAACAGGCTGCAAAAAGTGGTACACGGTTCGCAAGCCCGCGCCGATACGAACAGAAACATTTGAGCCGGGGCATTTTTGGTGCTAATCTTTGCCTTGCTGTTTCCCCCCCGCGGTGCGTCCAATGACCCCCAAACGAATGGCCAGAGCGGCGATCCTGCTAGCAGCACTTGCGACAGCGTGCGGGTCGCGTGCCTTGGCGCAATTTGAAACCCGCGCGAGCGTCCCCACAACGAATCGTCCACAGTCGGTCGTCACGGGCGATTTCAACCGCGATGGCAATCTCGACGTAGCGGCGGTAATGAACCTGCCCTTCGGCAGCGTGAAAATCCTGCTGGGTAACGGCGACGGTACCTTCCGGTCGGGGCAAACTTACGCCGTGGGGGTCGCTCCTTTCTTTGCAGCCGCCGCAAGTCTCAGGCAGAACGGAGTTCTCGATCTCGTTGTGGGCGACTCGCTGAGCCAGAATGTCTACGTCATGCTGGGCAACGGTGACGGCACGTTTCAGACGCCAACTGCTTTCCCCACCAACGGCCGGCCGGTCGAGGTCAGTGTTGGCAAGTTCACGGGAAGCGGCAACCTCGACATCATCGACCTGACTGGAAATGCCGCTGATTGCAATTGCGTTGAAGTGCTCCCTGGCAACGGCGATGGAACTTTCCGGGCGGCGATCGATACACCCGTCCCTTACAACATCGACGGGTTCGCTATGGCGGTGGGAGATTTCAACGACGATGGGAAGCCCGACGTGGCTGTGGGCGGTGGTTTTTTCTCAACCAATCAGGTGGACATTCTCCTGGGAAACGGCGATGGCACATTCACTGCCAACGGGTACTACCTCCTCGCCTCCACGCCGCAGTCCGTCGCGGCCGCGCATTTCACTAGTAACAAGAAGAACCTCGACTTAGCTGTCGCCAACGAAGCGGGTCCGGGCGTGGCCGTTCTCTTAGGCAACGGCGACGGCACCTTCCAACAGGCCGTCTACTACGACACAAACTTCCCGACCTGGGTTCTCGCGACAGATCTGAATGGAGACGGCAAGATTGATCTGGCAGCGTCGAACTTTGGCTTGTCGGCCCAGGACCCTTCAGGGGTAACCGTGTTCCGGGGCAATGGCGATGGCACCTTCAAGCCGGGTGTTTTCTACCTGGTTGGGGTACAAGGCAATTACGTGGTCGCGGGTGACTTCAACGGCGACCGCAAGCCGGACCTCGTGTTGGTCGATGGTTTAGGTGATGCCGCCATTACCTTGCTGAATACAGGGGTCGTCGTCCTATCGCCGCCCACGCCGCTGAATTTCAAAAGTCAGGCTGTCGGCACCACCAGCTCGCCGCTCACCGTCAAGCTCGCAAATACGGGGACCACAACGCTTCGAATTGCCTCAATGAAAGCCAGTGCCGAGTTCGCTGTGACGTCAACTTGCGGGTCAAGCGTTGCCGCAGGTGGCAAGTGCACGATCAGCGCGACGTTCTCGCCTACGCAGAAAGGCGCGGAGCAGGGCACCATCACCATCATCGACAGCGCCTCGACTAAGCCGCAGGTGATCGAACTGCTCGGCACCGGAACCTAAATAGCACTCTAAAATCTAAACCACCACCGCCTCCCGATACTCCCCAAACAGATCGTTTATGAGAGTAATCGGGATTGGTCGCCAGTTGGCAGACTAAAGGAAGGGCGCATTTGTTACATAAAACGAACAGATCGGATCGAATGCTCCCTGGGAACGGTGATAACATCCACCGGAGTATCCGCCCCGCTGCTTGCGCCGCAGGAGACCGGTATGACTCGCCCGCGTAGCAAACTTTCTTCATCCGTGCTAGCGCTGCCGTGCATTCTTGCCCTGAGCGCCGTCGCCCTCGCCCAGTTCGAGACGCGTGGAAGTTTTGCCGCTGACGAATACCCGCAAGCCATCGCCGTCGGGGACTTTAACCACGATGGAAAGATGGATCTGGCCGTGGTCAGCGGCTGCTGCTTCCAGGGCGTGGTCATTCTTCTGGGAAACGGGGATGGCACGTTTCGCCCTCCGGTGAGCTACGCCGCGGGCGACGCGCCGATCTCTATCGTGGCGGCGGATTTTAATTACGATGGCAATTTGGATTTGGCGGTGGCGAACTCGCTCAGCACCTATGTGAGCATCCTACTGGGAAACGGTGATGGCACGTTTCAGCCGGCGACGCAGAGCCCGCCCGTGGATTATCCGGGTTTTGTTGCCGTGGGCGACTTTAACGGTGACGGCATACTTGATCTGCTGGCTGTTTCCTACGACAACCCGTGTAAATGTATCAGCGTCCTGTTTGGAAATGGGGATGGAACGTTCCAAAACGCAGTGATTACCCAGCCTTTATTTGCGGTTCAGACAGTCGGTGTGGGCGATTTCAACGGCGACGGCAAACTGGACGTAGTGACTTCAGGGCAGTTCGGGTTCGGCACCACCGTGAACATTCTGCTGGGCAACGGCGACGGCACGTTCACAGTGGGGGCAAGTTATACCGGCGACATTTCGCCCGCGTCGATCGCGGTCGCTGACTTTAATGGCGATCGCAAACTCGATTTCGCGGTAGCGAACTCCGACGGTGTCGGGATTGGCGTGTTTCTGGGGAACGGCGACGGAACGTTTCAGCCCGGGGTCAACTACGCAACAGCCTTTCCAGAATGGGTAACGGCAGCGAGGCTCGACGGCAGCCAAGTCGATCTGATTGCAGCGAATTTTTTTGGCGGAGCCACTGTGTTTGCGGGGAACGGCGACGGCACCTTTCAAGCGGGAGCTTTTTATCCCGAGGGCATGGAGGCTGAATACGTCGCCGTGGGTGATTTCAATGGCGATCGAAAACCCGATCTCGTCATCGCCGACAGCAACACCCGACATGTCAGTGTGCTGCTCAACACCGGGGTGGTTTCATTCTCGCCGACCACGCCGCTGAATTTCAAGAACCAGGCTGTCGGCACTACCAGCTCGCCGCTCACCGTCAAGCTCGCAAATACGGGGACCACAACGCTTCGAATTGCCTCAATGAAAGCCAGTGCCGAGTTCGCTGTGACGTCAACTTGCGGGTCAAGCGTTGCCGCAGGTGGCAAGTGCACGATCAGCGCGACGTTCTCGCCTACGCAGAAAGGCGCGGAGCAGGGCACCATCACCATCATCGACAGCGCCTCGACTAAGCCCCAGGTGATCGAACTGCTCGGCACCGGAACCTGAATAGCACTCTAAAATCTAAACCACCACTGCCTCGCGATACTCCCCAAACACGCGCCGCATCGCGTCCGCAATCTCTCCCACCGTCGCCCGCGCTTCCACGGCCGCCAGAATCCGCGGCATCACATTTTCTCCCGAACGCGCTGCCTCTTCCACCAGCGCCAGCGCCGCCTTCCACGGCCCTGCATCCCGCTTCGCCCGCAGCGCCCGCACCCGCTCCACCTGCTTCGGCTCCAGCCCCGGATCGATCTTCTGCAGCGGCACCGCCTTCTCCTCGTCCACTTCAAACCGGTTCACGCCCACCACCACCGCCTCGCCGTGATCCACCGCCCGCTGATACTCATACGCGGCATTCTGAATTTCCTGCTGCACGTACCCACGCTCAATCGCCCTCAGCATCCCGCCCATGTTCTCGATCTTTCCCAGATACTCCGCCGCGCGCTTCTCAATCTCATTGGTCAGCGACTCGACGTAATACGATCCGGCCAGCGGATCGATCGTCTGCGCCGCGCCCGACTCGTACGCAATTACCTGCTGCGTGCGCAGCGCAATGCGCGCCGCTTGCTCGGTCGGCAGCGCCAGCGCCTCGTCAAACGAATTCGTATGCAGCGACTGCGTTCCGCCCATCACCGCCGCCAGCGCCTGGATGGCGGTACGTACAATATTGTTCTCCGGTTGCTGCGCCGTCAGCGTCGACCCCGCCGTCTGGGTATGAAAGCGCAGCATCCACGACCGCGGATTCTTCGCCTTGAAATGCTCCCGCATGATCCGCGCCCACATCCGCCGCGCCGCCCGGAACTTCGCCACCTCTTCCAGAAAATTGCTGTGCGCATTAAAGAAGAACGACAGCCGGGGCGCAAACTGATCCACATCCAGCCCGGCTTTCACCGCCGCCTCCACATACGCCATGCCGTTGCCCAGCGTGAATGCCACTTCCTGCACCGCGGTCGATCCCGCCTCGCGCATGTGGTAGCCGGAAATCGAAATCGTGTTCCACTCCGGCACGTTCTCTTTCGCCCACGCAAACATGTCGGTGATCACGTGCATCGCCTGCTGCGGCGGATAAATATATGTCCCGCGCGCAATGTATTCCTTCAGCACATCGTTCTGCACCGTCCCTGAAAGTTTCCGGATGTCCCCGCCCTGCCGCTTCGCCACCGCCACATACAAAGCCAGAAGAATCGAAGCCGGCGCATTGATGGTCATCGAGGTTGAAATCGACGTGAGTTCGATCCCATCAAACAGCCGCTCCATGTCCTCGATCGAATCGATCGCCACGCCAACCTTGCCGACTTCGCCAGCGGCCAGCGCGTGATCCGAATCCATCCCGATCTGTGTCGGCAAATCGAACGCCACCGACAACCCCGTCGTCCCGTTGGCCAGCAGATACTTGTAGCGCTTGTTCGACTCCTCGGCGTCGCCCATGCCGGCATACTGCCGCATGGTCCACAAGCGCCCGCGGTACATCGTCGCCTGCACGCCGCGCGTAAACGGATACTCGCCCGGATATCCGACCTCGCTCTCATAATCCGAGCCCTTCAAATCCGACGGTGTGTAGAGCGGGTTCACCACGATGTGCGAGGAAGTTTCAACCTCCCGCCGACTCGAAGCCTGATTCTCAACCTTCGTTTCCGCCATAAGGACCTTCCAAATTCGTCACCACAGAGACATGCATCCTTTGTCATTCCGAGCCGCGAAGCGACGAGGAATCTGCTTTCCCTCTCCGCCGCCACGACTGCTTGCCATCCAAATCGGCGCAACGGTTCACCGCGCCCGCTTTCTCCGCACGCGCCAAAACGAGCTGACACCAAACCATCCGAACATCACCGTAAAGCAGATGGCTGCCACGACCCGGCCAACGCCCGTGTGGGCAGCGCGATATTTTGCAAACTCGTGCGTGGCTGCGACGGCGCCGCTTGCCGCCATCAGCAGAAAGACCAGCCCAATCATTTCCAGCCACAACTCGTGCAGCGCGCGACCTACAGATCGACCTACGGTCATCACCGCGCTTTTCGCCGCCTTCAGCCCGCGGCTGCGCTTCACGTGGTCCGTCGCCACACGCGACGCCACGCGCGCTACCACTCCCAACTTCTGCGCTGTTGAAACCTTGCTCACCCCTCGAATTCTACAGCCTTGCACGCTACAATGTCGCAATCAGCAGCCGCGTTCAAAGGCGAGCGCCCATCCGGCCGGCCAGGCCGACTTCGCGGCACAGCTGGAGTCTTTGTGGTCCGAGCACAACACTTCCACAGACGGCACCACACGCGTGGAAGGCGAATATTTGGAGGTAAAAGCATTTCGCGCTTAAGGCGCTATAATAGCGTCACTGGCGCTGCGCGGGGCGCTGGCAAGCTCGCCGCGCCATCAAGGGGATCCCGTGGATCAGCAACTCAAGCAGCTTATGAAGGAGCTCGGCGAGGCCATCAACGAATCGCTTTCCGATTCCGAGCAGATTGCCGAAGTAGTCTCCCGCATTAAGGAAGGGGGCTACGACATTTTCCTGGTCCTCGAGGCCACCATTGGCGTCAGCAAGCAGGGCGAGAAATCTACCGATAAGACTTCCCTGGTCACCACGCTTTCCACCAACCCCGAACTTAAAGTCAGCGATCAGGACCTGAAGTTTTTGAAGTCGCTGCGGATCAAGATCGACGAAGAGAAGGAATAGGTCCGAGCGCCGCGCGCGTCTGCGGCGCTGCTGCATACATCCCTACGAAATATATTCTTTGATGTAATCGTCCTGCGTTCGCGCCAAGGTGGCCACGTCGCCATCGAAGATGACCTTCCCGTCGCGCAAGATCAGAAAGCTCATGGGCACGTCGCAATGTGCCCCCGGCGGCAGTTCGACCATGCGGTTGGCCTGCTGATCGAACTGGTGGGTCGCCATGGTGAAGGCGTCCTGCAGCCGGTGCGTCACCAGCAGGGCGCTGGTTTTGTAGACGTCGCGCTGCTTCACGATCAGCTCGATAATCGTGTTCGACGTCACCGGATCCAGGCCTCCGGTCGGCGAATCGTAGAGCAGCAGTTCCGGCTGCGTGATAATGGCGCGGGCGATGGCCACGCGCCGCCGCATGCCTCCCGACAACTCCGACGGATTCAGGTTGAGGGTATGCTCCAGTTCGACGAAGCGCAGCGCTTCCCGCACTCTCAGATCGATCGCGGGATCGTAAATGCCTTTTTCTTCCGTAAGCCGGTAGGCCACGTTCTCGGCCACGCTTTGCGAATCGAACAGCGCGCTTTCCTGGAAAACCATGCCGATGCGGCGGCGCAATACGAACAGATCCTCTTCCCGCATCTCGGTGATGTCCTGGCCCAAAACAACGATGCGGCCGGAATCGGGCCGGATCAACCCCATGGCCATCTTGAGGATCAGACTCTTGCCGGAACCCGCCACGCCGAACAGGGCCTTGGTCTCGCCGCGCTCCAATTGAAAGGACACGCCGCTCAGGACCTGGTTCTCGTCAAAGGCCAGCCGGACATCGTCAAAGACCATGACGGGGGCCGAAGCATCGCCGGCAACTGCGGCGGCGGAGTCGAGAGGCAACGCTGGCGTGGACATAGATCAGTGATAGGAAAGCACAATCATCAGGGCGCGCGTGACGAAGAAGTCGAAAACCAGGATCAGCACCGAAGCCGCGACCATGGCCTGGGTGGTGGCGCGGCCCACGCCCTGCGTCCCGCCACGCGCGTTCATGCCGTAAAAGCAGCCCACGGTGGCGATGATGAAACCGAATAGCACTGGCTTGACCAGGCCCATGAAGACATCCTGGAAAACCAGAGTCTGCCAGGCATTCGACCAGTATTGCCGGGCGTCGAGGCGAAGCAGAACCTTGGCCACCATCAAGCCGCCTGTAAGGCCCACCAGGTCGGAAATGATGGCCAGGAAGAAAAGCATGAAGACGGTGGCCGCGAGGCGTGGCGTCACCAGCTTCTTCATGGGATCGGTGCCGAGCGCGCGCATGGCATCGATCTGCTCCGTCACAATCATGGAGCCGAGCTCGCTCGCCATGCCGGAAGAATTGCGCCCGGCGACCATCAGGCTGGTGAGCACGGGTCCCAACTCGCGAACCATCGACGTGGAAACCAGTTGACCGACCAGCGTGATCGATCCAAAACGTTCCAGCGTGTTGGAAGCCTGCAGTGCGAGCACAGCGCCCGTGAAAAAACCGGTGAGAACGACAATGGGAAGCGAGCCCACGCCGATCAGGTCCGATTGCTGCACCATGTCCGCGAAATAAAAGGGCTTGCGAAACAGGTTGCTGACCGCCTGAGCGCAGAACAGCAGGTAATCCTGAACCGTCTGCACCTTATCTTTCACAATGTAGGTGGGCGACGTCAGTTCCATGCGGTGAAGGCGAGGCCAACGGCGGCCGCGCTTTTGGGAAACTATAGCAGAGAAGCCTGTTCCTGATCTTGCTCCAGACAAATCTCACCGCAACCGCGCCGGCCGTCTTAGTTGGTCGGGTCGTGATTACGTTCGGCAAATATTTGCCGCTTCCCTGGAACTCTTTGCAAGCGCCCGTGTTAGAACCAAGCGGGAAACGGATTGCGCAGCCGGGGAACTTCTGGTAACGTTTTTTCGCTCAGAAATTCACTTCGTGGCATTCGTGTTTGAGGCTGTGGCTTCCCTTCGCCATTGAGAGACTTTGCGCGGCTGGTGGCGCTTCGTCCGTGCAAAATGGTTCGCTGCTAGATCAGAAATCTGCGAGTGTCCGGATGTCCCGCTACATAGGTAGAAGGTCAGAGTCAGGAGGCGGTAATGAATCGCATTCAGCACTATAAGAACCTGATCGGTGGTTTGACGGCGCTGGCTGTATGCCTGATGGCACCGGCGCTGGCCCTGGGCCAGCACAAGGAAAGTGGCGGGTCGAAGGGTTCGGCGCCGGCGCCGCACGCCAGCGCTCCCAGCCATTCGTCAGCCCCCCAGTCCCATGCTTCCACGCCCTCGCATGGCACGACCGGAGGGTCTCACCCAACTACCGGAACGCACAGTACATCGCCGACAAACCGCACCACCACGGGCACACACACCGGCACGGGCGCTGGAACCCACACGGGAACGGCCGCTGGAGCCCGCACCGGCGCGACAACCGGCGCTCGCACTGGATCCACCGCAGGAACGCGCACTGGCGCTGGAGCAGGAGCTAAGACAGGCGCTACGGCCGGCAAGCCAGGCGCTACCGCCGGCAAGCCGGGCGCTGCCAACACCCGCACCGCAGCAGGCAGCCATACCCCTCCCGGAAAGACGGTTTCGTTGAAAGGTGGAGGAACTGCCAGCGTGCGTCCGAACGGGTCCATCCGATCCATCAATCGCAATGGCATGCAGATCTCCCATGGCGTGCGCGGCGGGCGGACGGTGGTGACCGAGCGCAACGGAGCGCGCATCGTCACGCACGGCCGTGGCGGCTACGTACAGCGCGCCTACGTGACGCGCGGCGGACATGCATACTATTCGCGCACGGTGTACTACCACGGTGTTTATAGCGTGGGCGTCTATCGCGGCTACTACTGGGGAGGACATCCTTACTACGGCTGGTACGCGCCGTACTATTATCATCCGGCGTTTTACGGTTGGGCCTTCAATCCCTGGCCGGGCCCGGTGTACTGGGGCGTTGGCGCATGGGGATGGGGAGGACCGTGGTGGGGCTTCTACGCGGGCTGGTGGAATCCGTATCCGGCTTACGCGGCTCCCTACTTCTGGCTGACTGATTACCTGATCTCCGAACAACTGCAGGCGGCTTATGCAGCGCGGCAGGAAGCGCGAGCGGAGGAAGCGGCCGCGGACACCTCAGCCGACAACGGCGGCGGGGGAGACGGCGGCGGCGCTCCGGCTTCGGCCAACGTCACGCTATCGCCCGAAGTGAAGCAGGCAATCGCCGAAGAAGTAAAGGCGCAACTGGCGGCGCAGCAGCAAGCGTCGAACCAGCCGCAGGGCGCGGCGCAACCCGCCGCGGCGGCAGCAACCAACACGCAGCAGGAAGCTCCGCCGGCGCTCAATCCCGCGCACCGCACGTTCGTGGTGGATAACGACATCACGGTCGTGGCCAACGGGCAGGAATGCGCCCTTACGTCGGGGGACGTGATCACGCGGCTCACCGATAATCCTGACCAGGATCAGATGGTGAACGCGAGCATCTCGGCCAGCAAGGCTTCCGATTGCGCTGCCGGGCAAACCGTCGCGGTAAAGGTGGACGACCTGCAAGAGATGTACAACCACTTCGAAGACAGCCTGCATAAGGGGCTGGGCGAAATGGCCAAAAAGCAGGGCACGAACGGCATGCCGAAGGCGCCGGACACTTCGACGACCGCCTCGGATGTGCCGCCGCCCCCGCCCGACAAGACCGTGCAGAAGACTCTGGAAGATCAGCAGCAGCAGGCGGATCAGACCGAGGCACAGGTCAAGCAGGAAACGGCAAACAGCGGCCAGTAAACCAAAGCTGCCCGTTTGCGATTCTCAGTCACCAGTGCCCGGGGAACCCGGCACTGGTGACTGGAATTTTTCTCGAATTAAATCTATAAAGATAGCCGCCCGGTTATCGAAGCAAAATTCCAATCTCAGGCGAGGCACTACGATGTTGCGGAAAATGCGAACTCCGGTTGTGGGACTTCTATGGGCAGCGCTGGCCGTCTTCCCTCTGGCATCGGCGAACGCGCAGGCGCCGACTTTGCAAGAGCAACTGCTGGCGCAATATAAGCTCGCCAAAATGGGTTCCGATACCGGCGGCTACTCCGTGGTCGACAAGGGCACGCTGCTCAAGATCGAGAAAGGCGGAATCCTGGGCGTCCCTTATTCCGACCAGAGTGTGCTTTCGACGAAGTACGAAAACGGAACCGTCCACTCGCCGAGCACGACCGTGTCGAAGGGCATCGGTTTTGCCATGAAGAAATTCGGCAAAGACCAAACCACGCATCTTTTTCCCGCGGGGGACAAAGTCTATCCCACGAAGATCGAAGTGAACGAAGCCAAGGACACGATTGTGATGAGCATCGTGGCCTGCGACAAATGCAACAACACCGACCCTCCCACGGCGATGAAGGCCAACGTCGTGTTCCAGTTCCCGAAGGGGTCGCTGCTTTCGGCAAACGCGGGTTCGATTGAAGACGTGATCGGGCAGCTGCTTTCCATCAGCAACGACGACGCGCAACAGGGCGGCGATCAGGGCGGCGGCCAGCAGCAGGGCGGAGACCAGGGCGGGCAGGCGCAAGGCGCGCAACCGCAGGGCGGACAGCCTCCAGCGCAGCCCGCAGCGCAGGAGCAGGCGGCCCCGGCGGAACCGGTCAGCATAGAAAAGGGCATGACCCCCGACCAGGTGGAAGCCGCCATGGGTAAGCCGGACAAGAAAGTGACACTCGGCACCAAGCAGATTTATTACTACAAAGATATGAAAGTGATTTTCCTGAGCGGGAAAGTTAGCGACGTGCAGTAAGTCAATTGTTCTCGCCGGTGCCGTAGACCGGGATGGTTTGCGGACTGTCGCCGCCATCGTCCGAGATGTAAAGAATGGATCCCCGCTGCCCCGTGTGGCTGGGCTCGAAGGTGACGGTAACCGTGCAGCTGGCCTTTGGCGCCAGGAACTTGCCGCAGTCGTTCGTCTGGGTGAAGTCGAAGGGCGCGTCCCCACCGTCGATGTAGATGAAGTGGGTGAAGCCCATATTTTTCGTTCCCGTGTTGGTCATGTGAACCGTCCGCGGGACGCTCTTCGTGCCAACCTTCTGCGCCGGGAAAGTCAGCTTGCCCGGCGAAATGGCCAGCTCGGTGCCGACGCCGATCAATTCCACAAACTGCGGCTTAGTAGAGGCGCTGTCGTTGATGGTGATGCCTCCGCTTACGGTGCCCATTGTTTTTGCGCTGAATTCGGCGGTGATGGAGCACTGCGCGCCGGGCGCGAGGCTGCCGCTACATGTGTTCGCGGTCATGCGAAACGGCGGCCCGCTCGGGGTTACGGACGAAAACGTCATCGCTGTTGTGCCTGAGTTGGTGATGGTCACGGTTTGCGGGGCGCTGGTGGTACCAATGAGTTGTCTTGAGAAGGTGAGCGGCGAAGTGGGAGAGAAGATAGCGCTGCCGGTGTTCAGCAGCGTTGTGACTTGGTAGGTCAGATCGCTCACCACGACCAGGTCTGTTTTGCTGTCGTTGTTGAAGTCGGCGGCGGCGACGTAGTTAAGGTTTTCCCGGTTCCCCACAGGATAAAATTGCTCGGGTTGGAATGTGCCGTCGCCATTGCCCTTGAACACGCCCGCCCCCGCGAGGGGAAAACCGCCTGTGTCGGACGTGGCTAAATCGATCTTGCCGTCCCCATCGAGATCCACCGCGATGACCCATGTGACGAAAGCCGCGTTTGCGCTATACGTAACCGGTTGCTGAAATGTGCCATCGCCGTTGCCGAGCAAAACATCAAAACCTCCACCCACCAAAACGGCCAGGTCGAGTTTCTTCTTATCACTGGTGAAGTAGCCCGCCGCGACGGCATCGGGCTCGCCCCCGATTGTGTAATAACCGTCGTCACTGAACGTTCCGTCGCCGTTCCCGAGCAAAATATCCAGCTTGCTGGAGGCACCAAATTGCCCTGCGACGGCCAGGTCAAGCTTCCCGTCGTTGTTGAAATCCCCAGCCGCCATCGAAAACCCGGTCACGTCATAGGGTACCGGGGTTGTGGAGACAGGTGCACCAAAAGTTCCGTCGCCGTTGCCGGGGAGGATTTGCACGCAGTTACAGCCCACGCCCTGATCGCTGTTCAACTCGAGAGATGCTATATCCAGTTGGCCGTGGCCGGTGAAGTTCCCGAGCGCGACCATAGTGTTTGACGCCGAGGTCGGGTACCCAACCGGAGGCTGGAACGTGCCGTCACCGTTTCCGAGCATCACAGACACGGTGTCGTTGCCTCCGCCGAGCACGAGATCGAGTATTCCGTTGTTCCGAAGGCTGGCCGTCACGCCATAAAACAGGGCGTCGACTGCATAGCTAGCGCCCGCACGGAACGTCCCGTCGCCATTGCCTAATAGGATTTCCACGCCAGTGTCGGGTTTTACCACTGCGACGTCAGCGGCGCCGTCGCGATTGAAATCGCCGACTATGAGCGAGAAAACGGACACTTGCTTTAGGGGAAAAAGCGCCCGGGTCTCGAACTGCGAAAGGGCTTTAGGCGCGGACGTCGTGAGGGCCAGCAGGACGGTGATGATCCAGGCAATTCTTCGGCAAGGCACTGTAGACCTCGGCAAGCTAGGAGCCCCGTCACGGAGCCTATCACCAAAGGAGCCGCGATTCGCGCAAAACACTTCGGAGTCACAGGGCTCGCCTGAGCGGGTTTTCTAAATCCCTTGCTCACAGTCACTTCCACCACCGTCCAAGTACTTCCGTACCGTCTCTAGTACTTCAGTTATGCGGGGCAAAGTGACTGTCCAACCTCCCCGCCAGAAGTCCACGTAATTGTATTTACTCGGCTAACGACCACAACATATAGACATCCTCCCATTTCCAGTCTTCCTCCCATTCCAGAAAAACCGCAAAAAAGCCCGGAAAACGCGGTAATTCGCTTCGAGGCGGGGCTTTTCCGGGCTGATATATGCTCGGGGCAGTGAGCGCTCCCGGACACGCAAGGAGAGCGATGGACGCAGGGCAAGAAAACCCGCGTACTACTCCAACGCGCGGGGTTCTGGTGGCAGGCAGGGAAACACACTCAAGAACTATGGCCGACTCGCCAGAAGTGATGAACATTCGCCAGGCTTCGCAGTACCTGGGAGTGAGTCCGGACACGCTCTACAAATACGTGGGCGAGCAAAGCATTCCCGCGTTCAAGTTGGGCAACCGCTGGCGCTTCAAGAAATCGCGGCTGGACCAGTGGATGGAAGAGAAGTCGAGCCAGATGGAGCCGCAGGCCAAGAAGGCGAAAGCGGCGACCAAGGCGGCAGGACAGGTTTAGACGATAACGGCCGCGGGCAAAAATGCCCGCGCCCTAGAACAAAGGCGGGCACACATGTTTGGAATGGGATCGAAAACGATTGTAGGCCTGGATGTGGGCTCTTCGAGCATCAAGGCGGTCGAACTGAAGAAGAAGGGTGGGCAGATCGAAGTGGCGCACCTCGGGTTGGAGCCGTTGTCCTCCGACATCGTGGTGGATTCGATGATCGTCGACTCGGGCACGGTGTCGAGCGCGATTTCGAAATTGTTCGCCGACTGCCTGATCAAAACCAAAGCGGTGGCCACGGCGGTCAGCGGCCACTCGGTGATCGTGAAAAAGATCTCGCTGCCCTCCATGAGCGACCAGGAACTGGCCGAAACCATCGAGAAAGAAGCCGCGCAGCATATTCCCTTCGATCTGGCCGATGTCAGCCTCGACTACCAGATTCTGTCCGAAGAAGCCGGCAGCCCGCAGATGGATGTGCTGCTGGTGGCGGTGAAGAAGGACAAGATTTTGAACTACACCAACGTACTCTCGATGTCGGGGCGCACCCCCGCTATCGTGGACATCGATGCCCTGGCGCTGCAGAACTGCTACGAGTACAACTACCAGCCCGCGCCCGGCCAGGTGGTGGCGCTTTTGAACCTGGGCGCCAGCGTGATGAACATCAACATCGTGAAAGGGACGACGCCGTTGTTCCCGCGCGATGTCAGCGTGGGCGGGCATCAGTACACCGACTCGCTGCAGAAGGAACTCGACCTGAACTTTGACGATGCGGAAAAGTTGAAGCTGGGCGAGAAGGTCGGTACGGTCAGCGAAGACGCCAAGACGCCGATCCTGCAGCAGGTGACCGAAATCATCGTGCTCGAAATTCAGAAGACCTTCGACTTCTTCCGGGCCAGCGCGGCCGGAGAGCACATCGAGAAGATTTATCTGGCCGGAGGCTCGGCGAAGGTGCCGGGATTGATGGAAGCGCTGCGGCAGGAATTTTCCATGCCGGTGGAACTGCTGAATCCGTTCCAGCGCGTGGTGCCCCCGGCGGAAGGACCGGGAGTGGAACTGGTGGAGCAGAATCCGGGCCAGCTCGCGGTGGCAGTGGGCTTGGCTTTGAGGAGCTTCGAATCCCTATGATCAGAATCAATCTGCTGGAAAACTCCAAGGGAAAAAACAAGCGCGCCGGCGGCGCGGCGGCCGTAGCGATGCCCAAGATGGAAATGGGCGACATGGGCTCGCCCAAGCTGAAGCTGCTGGTCATCGTGCTGCTGACGGGCGTTCTGAATTTCGGCTACTGGTACCGCCTCGACAAGCAGCAGCAGACCATCGCCAAGCAGATGGAAGCGGCGCAGCAGAAGAATCGCGAGCTCGCCGACGTCAAGGCCAAATACCTGGAGCGGCAAAAACAGGCCGATGCCTACAAGCATCGCGTCGACGTGATCGATCAGTTGCGCGCCGACCAGGCCGGGCCGGTCAACCTGCTGGCCATGCTGGGCGAGACCGTCAACGGGACCGAAGCGGTTTGGCTGAGCAAGATGGATGACACCGGGGCCAGCCTCGAGCTGGACGGCACGGCGTTGACCACCGACGCGGTCGCGAATCTGATTGCCAACCTGCAGAAGACCGGCTACTTCAAGACGGTGGAGATCAAGGAAACCTACCAGGACGAAGCGATCAAGGACATGCAGGCATTCCAGTTCACATTGACCTGCGAGAAGGGGAAGTCGTAAGGGGCGCAACTATGGCGACGAATTTCACTGAATTGTCGGGCCCGAAGCAGTGGCTGGCCGTGCTCGCAGCGGGCGCGGTGGTTTCGGCGGCTCTCTACTTCACCGTGTTCAAGAGCCAGATCGACAAGAACGACAAGGCGCAGAAGGCGGTGGCGGAGAAAGTTCGCGAGAACAACGAACTGGAATCCTACCGTCCCAAGCTGAAGGATATGGACCATCAGCTGGCCAATCTCAAGCAGCAACTGGAGATTGAGCGGCGCATCGTCCCCGATGAAAAGCAGCTGGATAGCTTCATCACGACGATGGACGGCGAGGCGCAGAAGGCGGGCATCGAACTCCGCCGCTATGCCGCCAAGCCCGTGGCCTCGAAGGAATACTACACCGAGGTTCCGTTCGATATGGAACTGGACGGGCCGTATTACTCGATGCTGGGATTCTTCGACCGGGTCGGCAAGCTGGAGCGCATTGTCAACATCAGCGGCCTGATGGTGGCCAGCACCAAGAAGCCGACCGAAGCCAAGGTCAAGCACCAATACCAGTACGCGCCGAATGAGAGCGTGGTCGCCACGTTCACGGCAACCACCTACTACAGTCACGATGCGACGCCGCCGGTGATGGCGCCAGGGGCAAAGCCCATGGCAACGGCTGGGGTGAGCAAATAGGAATCGCTTATGAAGCTGACAACGGCAATTCTGGCAACGGTATGCATGGCGGGCGCGGCTTGGGGGCAGAATCCCGACGCCATCGACAATGCGCGCAGCGTAGCGAAGTCGCTGCAGCAGATTAAGACGAATCAGACCAACGAAGCCTTAGCGGCTTCGGGCACGCCCACGGCGCCTTCGGGCACCCAGACTGCGGCCAAGCCCGCCACACCCGCCGCGGCGACGGCGAAGAACGCGGCGACGACGAAGAGCGCGGCGACGACGAAGCCGCATGATGCCTTCACGCCCAAGAAGCCGGTGAAAACGGCGAAAGCGTCGACCAAGATCGCGGCCGAGCCCGAAAAGCCAGAGGCAGCCAAGGCGGCGGACGCTCAGAAACCAGCCGCCAAGCCGGAGGCAAAGAAGTGGGCCCTGACCGGCAAGCGCGACCCGTTCTTCAGCCCGGTGGTCTCGCAGGTGGGCGGATCGGGATGCGCGACCGGCAAGAAATGCCTGGAGATTGGGCAGATCAATTTGCGCGGCGTCGTGAAATCGGAAAGCGGCTTCATCGCCGTCGTCACCAACAGCCTGAACAAGGCATATTTCCTGCACGAGAACGATCCCGTGTTCAACGGGTACGTGGTCAGGATCACGGGTGATTCGGTGGTTTTTTCTGAAACCGTGCAAGACAAGCTTGGCAAGGCCTTCACCCGCGAAGTGGTGAAGAAAGTTTCAGCGCCGGCGGTTTAAGCCGGCAACGAGGCATCCGGAAAATTCGGAGCGCCGGGGAAGCAAGTTTAATGAAGGACACGCGGGTCAAGACCGCGGGTTTAGGGAGAGGCGAAATGCGAAAGCAATTGCTGACTATATTCCTACCGATGCTGCTGCTGGGGCTGGCCGCTTCAGCGGAAACGCCAGTAGCGGGCCAGCGCAACGAACTGCAGCACGTCAACGTGGTGCGGGGCGCGGATGAGATTCGGGTCGAAATCAGCGCCCGGGGCGCCATCGCTCCGAAGCTGACGACGGCGGACTCGCCGGCGCGCCTGATCCTGGACCTGCCGGGAACCGTGATGGCTTCCGGGCAGAGCCGCATCGCGGTGGACAGCGACGGAGTGAAAGGCGTGCGCATCGGAATGGATGGGCAGACGCCTCCGACGACGCGAGTCGTGGTCGACCTGGAACATGCCTGCCGCTACGATCTGAATCCGGCGGCCGACGGCAAGCTGGTGCTGACGCTGCACACGCAGCCGGCAACAGTAGCCAGGGCCAGCACGCCGAAGACGGTGGCGAAAGCCGCTGCTCCGGTGGTGACGGCTGCGGAAGCGCCGGCGCCTAAACTCGCGACCGTTGCCGCAGCAGCTCCCGAGGCAACCAAGAACGATGCCGCGGCGACCGAAAGCGCAAAGTCTACCGACTTTGTATTTGTTGAGCCGACCTACGCGCCCAAGACTGCCGAAACGGCTACCGAACCAGCCGAGCGGGCGCAGGAAGCGGCCGCGAAGTTCTCCGATAAGACCGCTGCAGAACTGCTGCCGGTACGCATGAATGCCGCGCAGAATCCGCAGGGTACGGGCATCACGCCCGCTGTGAACCTGGCAGCGGAGCAGCGCGCCCAGGCGGGCCAGCAACCGGCGTCGGTGGGTCCGAAGTATACGGGCGAGCCGATCTCGGTGAACCTGAAGGATGTGGACCTGAAAGATTTCTTCCGCCTGATCCACGAGATCAGCGGCCTGAACATCGTTCTCGATCCCAACGTGCACGGCACGCTCACCGTGGTGCTGGATGATGTGCCGTGGGACCAGGCGCTCGACATCGTGCTCAAGAACAACGATCTGGCGCGGGAACTGGAAGGCAACGTTCTGCGCATTGCCACCGTGGACACGCTGAAGAAGGAAGCCGACGCGCGCCGAGCGCAGGTGGAATCGGAAGCGCTGGCCGTGGAAAAAGTCTCGGTCACGCGTTTCCTCAGCTACGCGCACTCCAAGGACGTGATCCTGACCGTAAAGAAGTTCCTTTCGGTTCGCGGCGATGTGGTCGCGGATGAACGGACCAACGCCGTAATCGTCAACGATATTCCGAAAGTGATTCCGGTGATTGACCGCCTGCTGACGCAGCTGGACCGCAAGACGCAGGAAGTGGAAATCGAAGCTCGCGTGGTCGCGGCAACGCGGCAGTTCGCGCGCGACATCGGCACGCAGCTCGGCTTCGGCTGGGGTGACGGCCACAGCGCGATTGGCGGCAACGCCACCGCAGGCAGCTCTCCGACCACGGTGGGCGGGCTCACGCCGGGTTACATCACCGTACCGGGCACGGGTTCCACGACCGGATCTTCGATCCCGCTGTTCTCGAACCTGGGCGTCACGCAGCCTTCGAGCGGCCTGACCTTCCTGAACGCGAGCAACACGGTGCGCATCGACGCGGTCCTGTCGATGGCGGAATCGCGCGGCTTGCTGAAAGTTCTGTCACGGCCCCGCGTCGTGACCCAGAACAACATTCAAGCCCTGGTCAAACAGGGCGTGCGCGTGCCGATCGTGACGCAGGCGCAGTTGGGTGGTCCTCCGACCGTGACCTACGTCGACGCGTTCCTGCGGTTGACGGTGACTCCGCAGATCACCTCGGAGAACACGATCTTCCTGAACGTCGACGTGGAAAACACCACGCCGAACTTCGGCCAGGAAGTTCAGGGCAACCCGGAACTGATCACGCAGCAGGCCACCACGCAGGTGCTGGTGACCGACGGCGGCACGGTGGTGATCGGCGGCGTCATCCAGACGCAGAACTCGATCAACATCACGCAGGTGCCGCTGCTCGGCAACATCCCGGTGCTGGGCAACCTGTTCAAGCACACGCAGGTGCAAACCTCCAACCAGGAATTAATCTTCTTCATCACGCCTCGGATCATTCAGACATAGCATCGTCCGACCCTAAGCGCAGTTGAAGATTTGGATCGCCGGCTTGAAGAACCTGTCAAGCCGGCGGTTTCGCGTTTGCGCGCTTTTATACCGGCCAAAAGCTCGACGCCGCCCGCGCCCGTGAGTTGAAGTCAGGAAGTTGCAACCGCTCCTGCTACACTCCGAACCATGAACTTCCAGTTACGGCAGAAGAAATTGCGGGAGCAATTCGCTGTCGCCAGGCTCGATTCGCTTCTCGTCAGCCATCTTCCCAACATCCGCTATCTCTGCGGGTTCACCGGCAGCGCAGGATTTTTGCTGGTCACGGAAAGCGGCAGCGTGTTCTTTACCGACGTCCGCTACGACACGCAGGCTCGCGAGCAGGTAAAGGGCGCAAAGGTGGTCATTGCGCGCAAGAATGTCCTGACGGCGGTCGCGGAGTGGATCTCCGCGCGGAAAAAGCGTTCCACAGGGTGGACGATTGGAATCGAATCGGAGCACCTCACGGTGGCGGAACGCAACAAATTTGCCGAACTGCTTCCATCCCGTGTTCGTTTGCGCGGCGTGGCGGGAATGCCGGAGAAGGCTCGGATGGTGAAAGACGCGGATGAACTCAGGCTGATTCAAAACGCCGTCGAGCTAGGGGCGACCTTGTTCGACCGCGCGCTTGAAGTCATTCGCCCCGGCGTGAAAGAGACGCAAGTTGCCGCCGAGATGGAATATGCCGCGCGGCAGGCTGGGGCGGAAGAGATGTCGTTCCCGACCATCATCGCCTCGGGCGCGCGGTCCGCATTGCCGCACGGACGCGCGAGCGCGCAGACGATCACTGCGGGGGCATTCGTGGTCTGCGACTTCGGTGTTATACTCGATGGTTATTGCTCCGATCAGACGCGCACTGTGTGGGTGGGCGCGGAGTCGGGCTCCGGCTCGAACCAGGCACGCCAGGCGTACGATTCGGTAAGAGCCGCGCAGGAGGCCGCGATTGACGCGGTCCAGCCGGGAGCAACCGTAGGCGAAGTGGACGCTGCCGCGCGCAAGGTCTTGCGCAAGGCCGGGTTGGGACGTTACTTTACCCACTCCACCGGCCACGGCGTAGGACTGGAAATCCACGAGGCGCCGCGCGTAGCGGCCGGGCAGAAAGAGGTCCTGCGGCCCGGGATGGTCATCACCATCGAGCCGGGAGTATACTTCCCCGGCAAATGGGGCATCAGAATTGAGGACATGGTGGCCGTCGGCGAACGAAGTTGTCAGGTTCTGACGCCCACCAGCAAGAATTTTGTAGCGATCTAGCCTTCATTCATAGAGTTCAGGCCGTTTCTGTTGCAAGACCGCCCGGCAAGTCTGTAGGCCGGTTCGCAAGGCGAAGCAGGCAGTCCTCCCATATACCGCATGAATCAAAAAGAGCTGAAAGAACTGATTGAGTTTTTAATAGAGAAGGATGTTTCCGAGTTCGAACTGGAGCGCGGCGACATCAAAGTGAAGATCAAGCGCGGGGCCGCGCAAGCGGCGGCGCGCGCGGAAGTCCCCTTCGTGGCTGTTTCCGCCGTGCCGGCAGGATCGTCCCTGGTTCCGGCCGTTTCCAGCCCCCCGGCTGCGGCTGGCGCACCACCGGCGCCCGCTGCCCCGGCAGCTGAGAACCTGCACATGGTGAAATCTCCGATCGTGGGCACGTTCTACGAAGCGCCCTCGCCGGGCGCGCCGCCCTTCGTCAAAGTCGGAGACACGGTCGAGGTTGGACAAGTGCTGTGCATTGTGGAGGCCATGAAGCTGCTTAACGAGATCGAATCAGACGTAGCGGGAGAGATCGTAAAAAAACTCGGCAGCAACGGCCAGCCGATCGAATACGGGCAGGAGCTGTTTGCGATCCGTCCGAAAAAGTGAAAGTGAAGTCACGCGGGCGCGCCTCTTCGCGCGCTTTTTGTCTGAATTGTGAGCAAGATTCTGATGGCCCGCGGCTCGTAGCTTGTTTCCCATGTTCAAAAAAATCCTGATTGCGAATCGCGGCGAAATTGCGCTGCGCGTGATTTGTGCCTGCAAGGAACTCGGCATCCGCACCGTCGCCATTTACAGCGAGGCGGACCGCCATTCCCTTCCCGTGCGCTTTGCCGACGAAGCCATCTGCATCGGACCGCCGCAGCTGGCGCAAAGCTACCTGAATATTCCCGCCGTGATCAGCGCGGCTGAAATTCTCAACGTGGACGCGATCCATCCCGGCTACGGCCTGCTGGCGGAGAACGCCAACTTTGCCGAAGTGTGCGAGACCAGCGGCATCAAGTTTATTGGCCCGCGGCCGGAAGTAACCCGGATGATGGGCGAAAAAGAAAAAGCGCGCGCGGCCATGAAGCGCGCCGGCGTGCCGATCTTGCCAGGTTCCGATGGCATCGTCGCCTCCGAGGGCGATGCGCTGGAGTGGGCCAGGCAAGTGGGCTTTCCCGTCATCCTGAAGGCCTCGGCCGGCGGCGGCGGCCGCGGCATGCGCATTGTGCGCGGCGCAGAAGAGCTGCCGACCTTTTACCGCGCGGCCCAATCGGAGGCCGCGGGCGCATTCGGCAACGGCGATCTCTACATGGAGAAATATGTCGAGCATCCCCGGCACATTGAGTTTCAGGTGCTGGCCGACGAGCACGGCAACGTGGTGAGCCTGGGCGAGCGCGAGTGCTCCATTCAACGCCGCCATCAGAAATTACTGGAAGAGTCGCCTTCGACACAGGTAACGCCGGAGCTGCGCGCGCAGGTCGGCGAGATGCTGTGCAAGTCGTTGAGCGCCATCGGCTACACCAATGCGGGTACGATCGAATTTCTGATGGACAAGGATCGCCGTCTCCACTTCATCGAGATGAACACGCGCATTCAGGTGGAGCACCCGGTGACGGAGATGGTCACCGACGTCGACCTGGTGAAGAGCCAGATCATGATTGCGGCGGGCGCGAAGATGAGCGAAGTGCTGCTGGGGCCGATCGTGCACCGCGGCCACTCGATTGAGTGCCGCATCAACGCCGAGCACCCGGAAAAGTTCACGCCGTCGGCCGGCAAGATTACGGCATTTCATCCGCCGGGTGGAACCGGGGTGCGTGTGGACACTGCCGCGTACGCCGAAGGCGTGATCCCGCCGTACTACGATTCGCTGATTGCCAAACTGATTGTGCGGGCGAAAGACCGCAACGAGGCGGTGTCGCGCATGTCGCGCGCCCTGGAAATGTTCATGGTGGAGGGTGTGTACACGACGATTCCCCTGCACCGCAAGATTTTGGCCGATCCCGACTTCCGCGCGGGAAACTTCGATACCGGGTTCATTGAGAGATTCCTGGCCAAAAACGGCAAGTAATCGCTAGTACCGAGTACCGAGAATGAATCAACGAGGAAGAGTGTTCCAGAGTTGCGGAAAAATTCACCCACTCGGCAAGTCACGAACGCGCCCCAGTCACGAACGCGTCCCGTAACGAACGCGCCCAGTCACGAACGCGTCCAATACCGTGGAAGAGCGGCGCTTTCAGCGCCGCGTAAGAGCTTTAAAATATTCCGGGCTTCAGCCCCCGTGGTCGACTTTCTTCCGCCGCCTCTTCGACTCCGACCTACGTGCCCGTGCCCAACACTTCAATCACCTGCGGCTTGGACGAAGCGCTGTCGATGATCGTGATCGTGCCCTGCTTCGCGCCCTTCTGTGTCGGAGAGAACGTCACGCTGATGGAACACTTCGCCCCCGCAGCGACGCTTGTGCCGCAGGTCGAAGTCACGCCGAATTCGGCGCTGGCTTTCATCGACGCAATTTTCAACGCCTTGCTGCCGGTATTTGTGAGGCTGACCATCAGCGGCGGGCTGGTCGTGCCGACGGCTTGCTTTTTGAAATTCAGCGGCGTGGTGGGCGAGAAGCTGACCACGCCGCTGTTGAGCAAGGTGGTGATGAGGCCGTTCACCTCGTCCACGACAATCAGGTCGGTCTTGTGGTCGCCGTTGAAATCGCCTGCGGCGACGTAATCGCCTCCCTCGTCGGTTCCGGCGCGATAAAATACGCCCTTCTGGAACGTCCCATTGCCGTTGCCCTTGTACACGGTTACTCCGGGGGGATTGCCGGCATCGGCCACCGCTAGGTCAACTTTGCCGTCGTTATCGAGGTCTTCGGCGATCACCCACACAGGGGCCGTCGGGACTGAGTAGGTCGAGTCATGAAACTCTCCTTGGCCATTGCCAAGGAGTACGCTCATCGTGCCTGCAACATTGGCAACCACCGCAAGGTCGAGCCTGTTCTTAGAACTGGTGAAGTATCCTGCGGCAATCGATCCGGGAGCGTAGCCGACTGGGTAGTATCCGTCGGGGTTGAACGTGCCATCACCGTTCCCCAGCAGAATGGCGTTCTCAAAACTCGGGAGGGACTCCCCCGCCGCAGCCACGTCAAGTTTGCCATCGTCATTAAAGTCGCCGATGGCAATCGAGTATGCGGTCAGGCCGTAGGGCAGCGTGGTGGTTATCGGAGCTTCGAAGGTCCCATCGCCGTTGCCGAGCAACACCTCGACGCAGTTGCAGTCGAAGGTGCCCGCCTTGTTGTAGCCCTCGGTCGCGATTATGTCCAGAGTTCCGTTGCCGGTAAAGTCCCCAAGGGCTACCATGTACGACTCGGCCGTGGTGTGATAGGCAACCGCAGGCTGGAACGTCCCGTCGCCGTTGCCCAGCATCACCCAAACATTGTCGCTGGCCTTGTCGTTGAGCACCAGGTCGAGTACGCCGTTATTCCTTAGGCTGCCCATCGAGACGTAGTAAGGAAAAGTGCCGACCGGATATGTGGGCCCCTGGCGGAAGGTTCCATCGCCGTTACCCAGCAAGATCTCAACGCTAACGGCGGGGGATATTGTCACGACTGCCAGATCCGGAGTGCCGTCCCCGTTAAAATCGCCGACTGCAGCGGCGGTCGGACCCGTCAGTCCCACGAAAAAATTAGCGCGCGTTTCGAACTGGGCCTGTGCAGCTGACCCGACCAACATCACCCAAGCCGCAAAGAGGGCTGGAGCTGCCACGGCCCTGAAAAACACGGGAACCCCACAGGACGGACGTTACAGCCGCACATTAGCACTTAGCCCCGCGAATTTCTATAGCCTTCTCCAGTTGCAGTTAGCCCTCCGTCGAATTTCGTGGCATCGGATAGACTGACCAACACATGGTTCAGCTACCCCGCTTGTATGCCATTCTCGATATTAGTTTTTTGCCCCACGCAGGTGCTTTGTACACCGCTGCCGAGGAACTCATTTCTTCAGGGGTGAGTCTGATTCAGTATCGCAACAAATCCGGGGATGCACACGTGATGCTGGAGCAGGCGCGGGAGTTGAAAAAGCGTCTCTTGAGCATCGAAAGTCAAAATCCCCATGTCTCGCAAAAGAGGCGAGACATGGGGCACCCTAATCCTGATTATTCCATCCGGCTCATCATGAACGATCGCGCCGACCTGTGCCTCGCGGCAGAGTTCGACGGCGTCCACGTCGGGCAGGACGACCTCATGCCGGAATCGGTTCGCAAAATCATTGGCCCAAACCGCCTGCTGGGAGTTTCCACGCACAATCCCGAACAATTGCAGGAGGCCGATCTGACCTCGGCCGATTACCTCGCCATCGGCCCCGTATTTTCCACTTCGAGCAAAGCCAATCCCGATCCGGTCGTAGGCCTCGAAGGAGTCCGCCGGGCGCGGCAATTGACTCGGAAGCCGCTGGTCGCCATTGGCGGCATCACGCGGGCGAACGCGGTTTCGGTCATTGAGGCTGGAGCTGACTCGGTCGCGGTGATATCCGACTTGTTACGGGATCCCCGCAAATCAGCAGAAGAATTTTTGCGGATATTGCGGTAAAGTTTCAGTCGTTGTCCAAATGGCTGTCATCCTGAGCGGCGCGGGCCGGATGCATAGATCTTCGCTGCGCTCGGGACGATAAAACAAATCGGTTCATGTCGATGACCAACGAGGGACGACTACCCAAGGAGCCATCCTGACCACGTCCACAGGCACGCCCGCAAGCGACTGGGAAGTTCACAGCCAACAGGATCAGGAACTGGTGAAAGGCCTTGGCCTGACCAGTTCGACCATGCTGGTGATGGGCTCGATGATTGGCTCGGGCATTTTTATCGTTTCCGCCGACATTGCCCGCCAGGTGGATTCACCCGCGCTGCTGATCGGCGCCTGGGCGGTGGCGGGATTCATGACGATCGTGGCCGCGCTCAGCTACGGCGAGCTGGCCGCTATGATGCCGCGCGCCGGCGGCCAATACGTTTACCTGCGCGAGGCGCTGGGGCCGCTCTGGGGATTTCTCTACGGCTGGACTTTATTTCTCGTCATCCAGACCGGCACCATTGCAGCGGTTGGCGTGGCTTTCGGCAAGTTCCTCGGCGTCTTCTTCCCTTCCATCTCTTCAACCCACTGGATTCTGCATTTGTGGAAGGTCCCGCCGATTCCGATCGGCCCCATGGTTCTCGGCAACATGGACGTGGGCATCAACACGCAGAACCTGATGGCGATCCTGCTGGTAATTTTTCTTTCGATCATCAACATCTTCGGGGTGAAGACGGGCGCGATCATCCAGAACATTTTCACGGCGGCGAAGGTTTCGGCGCTCCTCGGGCTGGCGGTGTTTGGCGTCGCGCTGGGGCGAAGCGCGCAGGCAATGGCCCTCAACTTCGGCGGAAACTTCTGGCGCAATGCGGGATTGACCGCGCAGCATGCGGTGCAGGTGGGCGTCGGCGGGCCTACCGTGATGGTCGGCACTTTGACGATACTGGCGGTGGCGCAGGTGGGATCGCTGTTCTCGGCGGATGCCTGGAATAACGTCACCTTCACAGCGGGGGAAGTGAGAAATCCCAGCCGCAACCTGCCGCTTTCGCTGGCACTGGGAACCGGCGTGGTGATCGCGCTTTACATTGCGTGCAACTACATCTACCTGATGGCGCTGCCGCTGGATGGTACAGCAGGCGCAGCGACCGTGCTGGAACGCGGCATCAAGTATGCCTCCGAGGACCGCGTGGGCACCGCCGTGATGACACAGATGTTCGGCGCGGCCGGCGGATATCTGATGGCGGCGGCGATCCTGATTTCAAGCTTCGGCTGCAATAACGGGCTGATTCTTTCCGGAGCGCGCGTCTATTACGCCATGGCGAAGGATGGCTTGTTCTTCCGCAAGGTGGCTCGACTGCACCCGGTGCACAAAACTCCGGCCTTCTCGCTGATGGTGCAGATGGTATGGACGTGCGTGCTCTGCATCTCGGGGAGTTACGGGCAATTGCTCGATTACATTATTTTCGCGGTGCTGGTTTTTTACATTTTGACCATCGTCGGGCTATTCGTGCTGCGCCGGACGCATCCTACTGCGGAGCGGCCGTATCGCGCCGTGGGGTATCCCGTGTTGCCCGCGATTTATATTGTGATGGCTTTGTTTATTGATATCGTATTATTGCGCTACAAGCCGCAATTCACGTGGCCGGGGTTGATCGTGGTGCTGCTCGGGGTTCCCGTCTACTATGTGTGGTCACGCGGCGCACGCCCGGCCGCATCCGCCTGAGTATCAAGGAGAAACCAAACCGCATGGCCAATCTGCTGGCGACCAAGCCACTGAACCTGCTCATGGACGAGGCCCGGGAAACGGGCGAACACAGCCTAAAAAGGACCTTGGGAGTTTTTCAGCTCACGGCGCTGGGCGTGGGCGCAATTATTGGCGCGGGTATTTTTGTGATGGTCGGGCTGGGCGCGCAGTATGCCGGACCGGGACTTACGTTGTCGTTCGTTCTCTCGGGCCTGGGGTGTGCCTTCGCCGGGTTGTGCTACGCCGAATTTGCCGCCATGATTCCCCTTGCCGGCAGCGCTTACACCTATGCTTATGCGACGCTGGGCGAGTTGCTGGCGTGGATCATCGGGTGGGACTTGACCCTCGAATACGCCATGGGCGCCAGTACCGTCTCGTCGGGATGGTCGAATCACTTCATTGAACTGCTGAACATCTTCCACATCAGGATGCCGTTGTGGCTGGCCTACGATCACTGGACGGCCTTAAAAACAGCGGAGAACTTAATTGCGCGGCAGATGGCGCATGCTTCGGATCCCTCGCTGGTAGCGGGTTCCCAGGCATTTCTGGACAAGGTGAGCGCGATTGTGGCGGCCCAATCGCCCGAGCTTTTGCAGCGGGCGCATGAATTGCTGGGCGCCCCGCATTTGTTCGGCATGGAGATTGGTTTGAATCTTCCGGCCTTCGTGATTGCGTTGATTATCACGGCCGTGCTGGTGATTGGAATTAAAGAGAGCGCGCGCTTCAATGCTGCGATTGTGACCATCAAAGTTGCGGTGGTGCTGTTCGTGATTGCTCTCGGCATTCGCTATGTGAACACCGCCAACTGGGGCTCGGACTGGTCGTCGTATGCTCCGCACGGTTTTGCCGGAATCGGCGCCGGCGCGGCGTACATTTTCTTCGCCTACATCGGCTTCGATGCGGTATCCACGACGGCGCAAGAGGCGAAGAATCCGCAGCGCGATCTGCCCATCGGAATGATTGCATCTCTGGCGATCTGCACCGTGCTGTACATCGCAGTGGCGGGCGTGCTGACCGGCATGGTGCGCTGGCAGCAGATCAATATTGAAGCTCCAGTCGCGCTGGCGTTCCTGGATCGCGGCCTGACGACCGCATCCCACATTATCACCATCGGCGCGCTGGCCGGACTGACCAGCGTGATGCTGGTCATGCTGCTGGGGCAAACGCGCGTTTTGTACTCGATGGCCAACGACGGCCTGCTGCCCAAAAAGTTCTTTGCCGCTGTGCACCCGAAGTTCCGCACGCCGTGGAAGAACACGATCCTGGTGGGACTGCTCGCCGCCGTGGTTGGCAGTCTGACGCCGATCGACGATATCGGGAAAATGGTCAACATCGGAACCCTGCTGGCGTTTGTCATTGTGTCGCTGGCGGTGATGGTGCTGCGCAGGACCAATCCTGACCAACCCCGCCCGTTTCGCACTCCGTGGGTTCCGGTGGTCCCGATTCTTGGCGTCATCTCCAATGGTTACATGATGTACAAACTCGGCTGGGTGAACTGGGCACGCCTGTTCATCTGGCTGTTCATTGGATTGGTCGTCTATTTCAGCTACAGCACCAAGCACAGCCGGGTGCAAGCGTTGCGATCAGGAAAGCAAAATCCCGAGACCTCGATGGCCGATTAAGCCACCTTCATGTCAAATCTACTTGCCACCAAGTCACTCGATGTTCTTTTAAACGAAGCGCAGGAAACAGGCGAACACAGCCTGCGGCGCGCGCTCGGCCCCATCAATCTGTTGACCTTGGGTATCGGCGCCATCATCGGTGCAGGAATTTTCGTCATTACCGGGCAGGCCGCGGCGCAGTTTGCCGGTCCCGCGATCTTGTTCTCCTTCATCCTGGCGGGAATTGCCTGCGCCTTTGCGGGATTGTGCTACGCCGAGTTCGCCTCCATCATTCCGGTCGCCGGCAGCGCTTACACGTACTCATACGCGACTCTCGGCGAACTGGTCGCGTGGATCATCGGCTGGGATCTCGTGTTGGAATACGCGTTCGGAGCAGCGTCGGTCGCGGTCGGGTGGAGTGGGCACCTGCGCGCGTTTCTCCATGACATCGGCATGGACCTGCCCGCAATGCCGCACTCGGACTTCACGATATTCGGGAGGCCCCTGCACATCACCTACGATTACGTCGGTTTTGTGGTGATCTGGGTGATCACGGCGATCCTGGTCATCGGTATTAAGGAATCGGCGAATTTCACCGCCGCAGTTGTGGTCCTGAAAGTTGTGGTCGTTTGTATCTTCATCGCGCTGGCGGGCAGCTTTCTCCTGTCGCACCATATGCAGCCGAACTACTGGCACCCCTTCATCCCGCCAAACACGGGCGAATTCGGCAGCTTCGGAATTTCCGGCATCTTCCGGGGAGCGGGCGTAGTTTTCTTCGCTTACATCGGGTTTGACGCAGTTTCCACCGCGGCGCAGGAAGCCAAAAATCCCAAGAAGGACATGCCGTTCGGCATTCTCGGGTCGCTGGTCATCTGCACCATCCTCTATATTCTGGTCTCCGGCCTGCTGACTCATCTCGTGCCCTACACCCAGCTCAATGTTCCGGACCCGGTGGTCGTGGGCATGCGCGCAACCGGACAGCAGTGGGCAACGTTCCTGGTGGAATTAGGCGCGTTGCTGGGTCTGGCGACGGTGATGCTGGTGATGCTGCTGGGGCAGTCGCGCGTTTTCTATTCGATGTCGCGCGATGGTTTGCTGTGGCCGTGGGCGAGCAAAATTCATCCCCGCTTCCGGACACCCTACCTTAGTTCCATCGTGGTGGGATTTTTCGTTGCCATCCTGGCCATGCTGTTTCCGCTGAACGTCCTGGACCAGATGACCAGCGTCGGCACTCTGCTGGCCTTCGTGTTGGTAAGCGCGGGGGTGTGGGTTATGCGGAGAACGCATCCCGACCTGAACCGGCCGTTCCGGACGCCGATGGTGCCGCTGGTTCCGATCCTGGCGATCGTCTTCTCGGGATTGCTGATCGTGACTTTGCCGAGAGCAACTCAAATCCGGCTGGTGGTGTGGCTTTTGATCGGTTTTGTGATTTATTTTTCCTACGGGCGCAAGCACAGCAAGGTGCAGCAACGAATCGCGAACGGAGCGCAGGGCACTTCCGGATCCTCAGCATCGCACTGATCCAACTAAGTCCGACGGGCCCTCCGCACAGCGCGGAGGGCCTTTTTGTTCTATAGTCAGTCGTTAAATCCGTGAAAGCCCTGCGCAACCTCCGGCTGATCGGCGCGCTCCTGCTGAGCGTGATGGCGATCGGCACCGCCGGCTACCACTACATCGAGGGATGGGCGTGGTTCGACGGCTTCTACATGGTGGTCACGACCCTCACCACCATTGGCTATCAGGAAGTACATCCACTCTCGCACGCGGGACGCGTCTTCAACGTGTTCGTGATTCTGGCGGGCGTGTCGCTGTTGTTGCTGGGCGTGGGGGCACTCAGCCAGGCTTTGCTAGAATTCGAGCTGCAAAGTTTTTTCGGAAGGCGGCGTATGGAGCGCGACATCGGACGCCTGGAAAGCCACTACATCATCTGCGGCATGGGACGCGTGGGACGCAGCGTGGCTCGCGAACTTGCACGCAGGCCAGCTTCGTTTGTCATCGTTGAATCCGCCGAGGACAAGATGAAGCGCTACGCTGGTGAAGAGTGGCTGGTGGTGACCGGCGATGCAACCCAGGAACCCACGCTACGCGCGGCTCAAATCGAAAGGGCGCGCGGGTTGATCGCGGCGACCACGACCGATGCCACCAATCTCTATATCGTGCTCACCGCGCGCGGGCTGAACCCGCACTTGAAGATCATTGCCCGCGCCAGCGAAGATGGCGCCGAAAAGCACCTGCTGACGGCCGGCGCTGATTCCGTGGTGTCGCCTTATTCCTTTGCCGGGCAGCGCATCGCGCAATCGCTGTTGCGGCCCCATGTGGTCAGCTTTCTCGATACGGCCACCACGCACCTGGGCATGGACCTGGAAATTGGAGAGATTCAGATTACCCCTGCCTCTGTTTTCGCCGGCAAGACCATTGAAAGCTCGCGCATCCGCCAGGATCGCGGAGTCATCATTCTCGCCATCAAGCGCCACCAGGGCATGCATTTCAATCCCGCCCCCGACGATCTGATTCAGCCGGAAGATTTTCTGATCGCCATGGGCGAACCCGGCCAACTTCGGCAGTTGGAGCAGTCCGCCGGCTCCTCGTTATGAAAATCGTCTCCGCAGAAGAAATGAGGGGGATCGACCGCGCCACCAGCGAGCGCTTCGGCGTGCCGTCGCTGACTCTGATGGAGAATGCAGGCGGGGCAGTCGCCGATTATGTGCTGTCGCACTACGCGACCGCGGGACGCGTTGTCGTGGTGTGCGGCAAAGGCAATAACGGCGGCGATGGATTTGTGGCGGCGCGCCGGATGCAGGAGCGGGGAAAATCTGTACAGGTGATCCTCCTGGCTGAGGCTGGCGACCTGCGCGGCGACGCCGCAGCGATGTTCGAAAAGCTGCCGGGTGCGGCGGTCAGCGTTCACTCGCGCGCGGAGTTAGTAACATGCTGGTCTTCCTACCAGCCGGAAGTGTGCGTGGATGCCGTGCTAGGTACGGGTTTCAAGCCGCCGGTGAGCGGCTTGTATGCCGCAGCCATCGAACTCATGAACACCAGCCGCATACCGGTCGTGGCGGTCGACATTCCTTCCGGCGCCGATGCCGATGCAACCAAGCCACAGGCCGGAGCCGTTGCCCGCGCCGATGCGGTGGTCACGTTCACCGCGCCGCGTCCGGCGCACCTGTTCAGTTCGCTCACAGCGGGGCCGACGATCGTGGCGCCCATCGGCTCGCCACGCGAAGCCATCGCTTCTTCGTTGCAACTGAACGTGACGACCGCCGCGGACCTCGCAGACTTTGCCGCACCGCGTCCGGCGGATTCGAACAAGGGCAGCTACGGGCACGTGCTGGTGGTGGGAGGATCGTTTGGAAAGTCAGGCGCGGCAGCCATGGCGGGCATGGCAGTGTTGCGTGCGGGCGCGGGGCTCTCGACCGTCGCGACACCGAAGTCTGTTCTGGCCGCCATCGCCGGCTTCCATCCGGAGCTGATGACTGAGCCATTGCCGGAAACGGGCGCGGGCACGATTTCGGCGGATGCGCTCGACCGCGTCGAAGAACTTTCCAAGTCGAAAAGTGTGGTGGCAATTGGCCCCGGAATTTCGCGCGACGCTCAAACTGCCGACCTGGTCAGAAAACTGGTCGCAAAGCTCGACGCGCCCATCGTGCTCGACGCCGACGGGCTGAATGCTTTTGAAGGTCAAGCGGACAGACTACAAGGCGGCGGCCGTACGCTGGTGATTACTCCCCATCCCGGCGAGATGGCGCGGCTCGCGGGTTGCAGCGTAGCCGAGGTACAAAACGATCGGCTGGGAACCGCGCTGAAATTTGCCCGCGAGCACCACGTGATCGTTGTCCTGAAGGGCTACCGGTCACTGGTAGTCCAGCCGGACGGTGAAACGTGGGTCAACACTACGGGCAATCCGGGAATGTCGACCGGCGGCACCGGAGATATTCTTACGGGAATCGCCGCAGGGATGATGGCGCAGCATTCGAACGACGCTTTTCGCGCGGTGCTGGCGGCCGTGCATTTGCATGGCCTGGCCGGCGATGTGATGAAGGCCATTGTTGGCGAGCACTCCATGGTTGCGACCGATTTGCTGCAAGGCTTGCCGGTGGCGTACCGGGTCATGCGGCAGGCCGCGCAGGATAAGCTGGTTCGCTTTTAGGCGCGTCCCGGGATTGTCCGTCGGGACATTATCCAACTAGTTAACAACGCTATCTCACTGATGCTGCGTGATAAACCGCGCAGAATCCGCGCCCCGCGCGGGAACCCAGCCCCCGGCTGACGTAATCTGGGACCCACCCCCCTTTGCGTGCCATAGTGGACACCATGACCCATTTCCCCCAACCGCACCCCTCGCGGCGCGCGGCCCGGGTCCAGCTAGGAGATTCTCCGGCTGCGATTCGCCTGGGAGACGGCCGCCGCGCTAAAGCAAAAATTCAAACCGTATCGGTCACCGGAGGCTTACTGCACTTGACGCGATCGCTGGGCCAGGGCGACCTGATCGAAGTCGCGTTTCAAATGCAGTCGGGACCGGTGCACGGCATGGCTGAGATCCTCAGCCCGGCCGGCAAGACCACCGACGGCGTGCTGCAGCCCTTTCGCTTCATCGCGCTCGAAGACGACGACCATCGCCGCCTGACCAGTTCGGCCGACTCCGCCGTGGACCGGAGCTGGCTGAACATGAAGTCCAAGGCGTTCTCGTAAATTCAACTTCCCCCTTCCCCCAAAAAAATCGCGGAGGACCATAGTGTCCTCCGCGAAAATTTTCCCTGAGGCCTGAAATGAGCGCCTCAAGGCCGATTACTGCTTTTTCTTTGGCGCCGCTTTCTTCCGCGGGGCGGGCTTGGCCGTTTTCTTCTCTCCTTCCCGGCCGCCGATCAAGGTCAGCGCGTCGGTGGAGTTGAAGGGGAATTGCCGCACGGACGTCTGGCCGGTCGTGGTCAGCGTAACGTCGACGCGCCGGTTGTTCGCCATGCGGATTACGGTCAGGTTCTTGAGCGCCCTCTGCCGCTCTTCCTGCGTCAGGTCGGGATTGGCATCCATGGCCCCTTTCACATCGTCGTCGGTCATGTTCTGCTCTTTGCCGAACGCCTTGGTATCGATGTGATCTTCAGGAACGCCCTGCTCCACCAGGAAGCCCTTGACGCGGTTGACGCGCCGCTCCGAGAGCTTCTGGTTGAATTCGACACTGCCGCGATGATCAGCGTGGCCGCCGAGGACGAGGTGTGCATCCGGCTTCAATTGCAGATATTGCTTGAAGTCGGTTGCAAGCTCGAGCAGCGTTTTCTGCTGGCCCGGCAGCAATCCCGCCTGCGGCCGGTTGGCCGGAGGCATCGCCGTCGGGAAATACACGCTGTGCAGAGCCAGCCGGGTCTCCAACTGCGCGATCTGCGGATTCGGTGGCGGATTCTCCACCATGACCTGCGTGGTGGCTTGCGCCGTGAGCCCGCGCGAGTCGGTACAGGTTGCGTTGATGGTGATCGGGCCCGGCGAGGCGCCGGCCGTGTTTAACGTCGCGTTATTTCCGCTGCCGGAGACCGTACCGCCGGTCGCTGTCCAGTTGGCAACCGAAACCGGGACGCTGTCAGGGCTATTGCAGATCGCCGAAAGATTTACGGTTCCACCCGGAGTCAGAGTCGTCGGACTGGCCGAGATCGACATGGTCGGCGGATTCTTCGGAGGCAGCGGCTTCACGGTAAAGTTCGCGGTGCAGCTCGCCTCGTTATTCTTCTTCTCTTTCGCATCAGTCACGTGAGCCGTGACGGTATAGCTGCCCGGCGCCACGTTCGTGGTGTCGATTTGTGCCGTGGTGTCTTTGCCGGTGATCTGGCCACCGCTCGCGGTCCACGCGTAGGTCACGGTATGCTTCGGGTTGAAGTTGCTGGCAGTGACGTTCGCCGTGATGGGCTCTCCCACCATCACTTCGGTCGGCTGTACCGTGCAGTTGGCCGCCGGCGAAACTGGCGGCGCTCCGCCCCAACTGTAGACGATGCCGGTCCGCAGGCGTACGCCTTCAAAGGTAGGACGACGCAAATCGGCAAATTGAGCAGCGACGAAGTCGGCATAGTTGTGGCGGGACCATACATAGTCCACCTGGAACACGCGCCACGCCCAATTCTTCGTGACCGGCAGGTCCATGCCGCCGCCCAGCAAGGCGCCGATGCCATTGCTGCTGCCGTTGAGGCTGGCAATATTTTCGTTGTTCAGGCTGATCAGGCCATGCAGAAAATAGTTCCCGGCATCCGTGCGCCACATAAAACGGGGTCCAAACGAAGCAGTGGTGGTGTAGGTGCCTTTTTCGCGATTGTGGCCGAAGTCAAATTCCGCGCCCCAATGACGGTCAAAATTATAGGTGAAGGCAGCGCCCGCGCCCTTAGCGGAGTCGGGCAGCTTCACGCCCATCGGATTGGTAGGGTCTGTTCCGGCGGCCGGCACTGTTCCGCCTGGATGCAGCCACTGGTATCCGACGAAGATGTCGTACTTAGGGTTGGCATCGCTCTGCGCGACGGCCGGACTCGAAACTACGATCACCGCCGCCACTACAAGCGCGACAGCCACTATACAGCCTGCGCATGATTTCAATAGACCTGACATTCTTCCTCCGATTGAGATTCGCAGCCAGATACGCGCCGCGATACTCGCCGCCGTCAAATTTCGACGCGGAAATAACACCCACAAAGATAGTTGTTAGTTCAGGAACTGAGAATTCTAACGCACTGCAACATCGAGCGGAAGGCTTTGGCAATATTTAGCGTTATGACAAGAGGTGCGCCCGGGGCGGATAATAGCAGCTGTCTCAAAATGACATGATTTCAGGCTTCCCTGTGGAACGGCCGACTGACGCCATGTCCGTGTGAGCCCTTGCCGCACAAAGTGTGGCCGCGTATGGTGATAAGCGAAGAAGGCACGACTGTTACGAGCTAGGCAAGAAACGGGATGAGCCACGAAAAAGTCCTGATCGTTGAAGACGAAGAGAACGAGCGCACAGGCTTAGCCGAGCTGGTGTCCTCCTGGGGATACCGCGCAGAGACCGCGCGCGATGGCCAGGAAGGTTTGGAGAAGGCTACCCACTGGGGACCTTCCATTGTGGTGACCGATCTGAAGATGCCGCGATTGGGCGGCATTGAACTTCTGGAGCGGCTGGCCGAGCAAACCCAGGCCATGGCCGTGATCCTGGTGACCGCACAGGGCACCATTGATAGCGCCGTGCAAGCCATGCGCATGGGCGCCTACGACTATCTCACCAAGCCCATCGACACCAACCGCCTGCGTACGATGTTGCAGAATGCCTCCGAACTGCTGGGCACGCGAGCTGAACTGGAAAGCGTGCGCCGCCGCCTGCGCGACTCGGGATCGCTCGGGCAACTGAGCGGATCATCGCGCAAAATGCAGGAGATTTTCCGGCTCATCGAGATGGTCGCTCCCAGCACCGCGTCGGTTCTGATCACAGGGGCCAGCGGCACGGGAAAAGAACTGGTCGCACGCACCATCCATCAACTCAGCCCGCGCAAGGATCGTCCGTTTGTTGCCATCAACTGCGCAGCCATTCCGGAAACTTTGATCGAAAGTGAAATCTTCGGGCACGAAAAAGGAGCCTTCACAGGCGCCCTCGACCGCCGCACCGGCTGTTTCGAGCTGGCGGAGGGCGGTACGATCTTGCTGGATGAAATCGGGGAAATGCCGGTCGCGACTCAGGCCAAATTGCTGCGCGTGCTTGAGGATCACAAGCTGCGGCGTCTGGGAAGCAAGGTGGAGACCGCGGTGGACGTGCGCGTGCTTGCCGCCACCAACAAGAACCCCGATGAAGCCGTGGCCAGCGGCGAGCTGCGCAGTGATCTTTACTATCGGCTGAACGTCTTCAATATCCACATGCCGCCGTTGCGAGAGCATAAGGAAGACATCGCAGACCTGGTGCAGCTGTTGCTTGCTGAAATGAGCGGCAAGCACGGCCGCAAAGTCGCCGCCGTCAGCGAGGCCGTGCTGAATCAATTCCAGAATTATTCATGGCCGGGCAACGTTCGCGAACTGCGTAATACCATCGAGCGCGCCGTCATCGTCTGCGAAGGGGGAATGGTTGAGACCAAGCACCTGCCTCCAGGATTCGGGCAGGCACCCATGCGCACTGCCGCCAATGATCCGGATGCGGTTCGTCTCGGGGTCGGTACGACGGTTGGGGAAGCCGAAAAAATGCTGATCCTGAAGACCCTGGAATCCACCAGCAACAACAAGACCCGGGCGGCCGAAATCCTCGGCATCAGCCTCAAGACGCTGCATAATAAGCTCAAAGAATACGGAAGCGCTTCGGCCGAGGCTTCGGAGAAAGAAGAAGTCTAGGCAGCCGTTTTTGGGGTTGGGGACACTAACCCTCCGAGGCTGAACCGGCGCGGGCTCGGCCCGGCGTGTACCCGGCAGTGCTGAAACGATTCGTTCGCCATGCGACGCAAAGTCATCATCGTCTTCGTCATCACCCTCATGGTCACGGTGATGGTGGCGGCATTTTCGTATCTCTACATCTCGCAGATTTTGCGACAGCGTATCAGTTACGCATACGAAAGCGCCTACCGTTTGACGAAGCAGCTCGCCTACTTTGCCGAAAACGATCTGCCCGATTTGAGCAGCACCCGGATCGACACCAGCGATCCCCAGGCAGTCCAGCGCGCGCTCGCCGACTACCTGCCGATGGACATCAATATCCTCAACAACCTCGAGTCGGATCGCGATTTCTGGCCTTACGTGTTTGACGCCGCAATTCTGGACGCCAACGGCAAGGCATTGTTGCACACCAGCCCGCAGCTGGTGGGCAAGCAAATCCCGCTGCGGCCCGATTACTCCACCGTGAACAACGCGCGGTTCCGCGAGCAGTTTCGCCTGGTCTACAGCCCGGCCAAAGTGTACGACGTCACCTATCCGCTGCAATTGAACGGGGCGCCGTTTGGCACGATTCGCATCGGGGTTTCGACGGTATTTTTACGCAGCGAGATCACACCGCGCCTGATGCATGCCTTGTATGCCTCGATTGCCTCCATCTTCGCTTCGCTGGTGCTGGCTTCCGTCATCTCCAATCTAGCCCTGGGCCCGCTGAGAGAAATCAGCCGAAATCTGGATAGCGTGAGCTCGGGTCAGGGAGACACGTTCGCGTCCAACGACTCCGAGCACGATGAATTCGGACTGGTGACTTTGAAAATTGCCAATCTTGGCCGGCAGATGCGGGACAGCAAAGAGATTTTTTCGGCCTTGAAAGACAATGTCGACCAGCTCATGTCAAAGCTGCAGGACGGCCTGATGCTGTTCACGCGCGACTCTCGCGTGGTGCTGGTCAGCGCGCCGGTCGAGCGCTTTCTGGGAAAACGCCGCGGGGACCTGCTCGGGCGCCCGGTGCGCGAGATTTTCTCCAGCGACTCTTCGCTGGACCTGCTTGTGCTCGAAGCCTTCGCCCGTAAGCGTCCACTATCGAATGCTCTGGTCACCGCTGCCGGCAAGAGCGTGCAGGTTTCTCTGGATTTTGTTCAGGAAAAAAGCACGCAGATTGGCGCCCTGCTGATCATGCGCGATCCCGAAAGCGCGCGGCGCATTGGCGATGAAATCGAGATGTCGCGGCGCCTTTCCGCCAGTGGCCGCGTCACGGGCGGCGTCGCCCACGAAGTGAAAAACCCCATCAATGCCATCGTGCTCCATCTTCAATTGCTGCAGAACAAACTGGCGCAACTGGATCCCGACACGCGGCGCCACATGGACATCATCGGCAGTGAGATTCACCGGCTGGATCGTGTCGTACAAACGCTGGTGGATTTCATGCGCGCCCGCCAATTGCATCTGGTGGAAATCGACCTGCGGCGGCTGCTGGATGAAGTCGCCACCCTCGCCGCGCCGGAGGCGGAAGCGCACGGCGTCGCCATCGTCCGGCACTTGCCCGCTCATCCGATCCTGGTCAAAGCCGATCTGGACCTCATGAAGCAGGCTTTGCTGAACGTGGTGCTGAACGGCATTCAGGCCATGCCGGCCGGAGGGTCGCTGACCATATCAGCCGAACGCGATGGACAGGACGTCGTGGCATCGGTGCGCGACCAGGGCACCGGCATTCCGCAGGAAGTGCAAGACAAGATATTCGAACTCTATTTCACCACCAAAAAGGATGGCAGCGGAATCGGGCTGGCACAAACGTATCAGATTTTGCAGTGGCATTATGGGTCGGTCGAGTTTGAATCCGCCGAGGGCGAAGGAACCACGTTCCGCTTCCGCCTGCCGCTGGCAGCCTCCGGCCTGGATGCCGACCACGAAGCAGCGGCGCAGTTGAAACAATAATCTCGCATGCTCGACCCTACGGCGTAGAATCAACCAAGGTCGCATGAACGAAATGGCAATGACTCTGGCCGCGATCCTCGCGACATCCTGGGTGACAATCGCCGCGGCGAATGGGCGGCCGCCTGCTCAGTTTCTTGGCGCCGCGCCAACAACTGTGCCTCAAGCTCAATCCTCGACTCCAACTTCGCAGAGCAATTCAGCAGCATCAGGAAGCCCGCAAACTCAGCAGAACGGTTCCGGAACCCAAGAACAAAAAAAGCCTGCTTCGTCGCCTTCGAAAGCAAAACATCATAAGCAGGCGGCGAAAACTGCTTCTTCGGATTGCCCGGCCGCTCCTGCGCCGATGAAGGACGCGGCTGCACCCGGCGAATCCGGGAAAACGAACCAAAGCGACTCCGCTAACGCCAGTGACGAAAAGTCGGCCACGGGCAAAGAATCGGCTGCGTCCACGGCAGCGCCTTCCGGCTCAAAACCTTGCCCGCCACCCAAGAAAGTCGTACGCAACGGAGGCTCCATCGAACCGGTCGTGGAATTGACCGGCGGGACAGCCGACCAGAAGGCGTACCAACAAAGCTCCACCGCCGAACTGGCAGCCGCGACCCAGGAAAATCTTAACAAGCTATCGGGTCGCCAGCTCGACTCAAGCCAGCAGGATATGGTGAGTCAAATCCAGCAGTTCCTCGATCAGTCGAAAGCTGCGCTGGCCAAGGGTGACAGCGAGCGCGGACGAAACCTCGCACTGAAGGCGCGGTTGCTTTCGGATGAGCTGGTCAAACCTTAAGCCGCTTATTTGCCTTTCGCTCTCGCTACATTCACTTTCGTCAGCAGATCCTGCGACATGCTTTGAACTGGCCCGGGAATTTTCACCGCCTGGCTCAGCACATCGCGCGCCTCGCTCACTCGATTCAGCTTGGCATAGGCAAATCCCAGGCGATAAAGAGCGATTGCATATTGCTGTTCATCCTGCCCTTTTAGAAGCGCCGCTGCTTTGGTCAGCTCAGGAATCGAAGCTTCGGTCTTTTCCTGCTTGATGTAGCTGTAGCCCAGGATCGAATGCGCGACTCCAGCCGAAAGTTTTCGCGACTGGTCGGCATCGGGCGCCTCACCATTGGCCACGGCAATCGCCTTCTGCGAATAACCGGCTGCCTTGCCCAGGCTGCCGGGCTTGCCGCTATCCACATAGGTTCCCGCGAGCAGCAGCAACGCCGGCAGCGAATTCGGATTGGCCGCTAATACCTTTTCCCCGTAAGCGAACAAGCGCGGCGCATCGTTCAACTGCCCCGGCCCCAGGGTGTACATGGCATAACTCGAAACCTGCTCCTGGAACCTGCCTTGGGGAAATGCGGCGCTGTAGCTTTCGATCTCCGCCATGCGCCGTTTGGCATCGGTTTCAGCAGCGATGACATTGAACCCCGCCGACTCCAGAAAATCGCAGTTGTTTTTTGCGGACTCCTTCTGGTCCGACTGCTGGCGCGCAAAGTCTTCCGCGCTCATGTTTTCGGGCTTGGGCTGCTTGCCGATCGAGGCGCAAACTTCTCCTCCGGCCTTCGCGTAGTTTGCGAGGCGGGCGTTATCTTTCGCCTGTTGGGCCACGCTGGCTTGCGAAACCAGAATGTCGAGGTTCCGCGGGCTGGCTGCCAGCGCCTTGTCGCCATAGTCAAGCGACCTGGCAAAGTCGCCCGACGTCTGGTACGCCTGCGAAATCTGCCAATTCCCATACGCGACCGCGGCAGGGTTCGCGGAATATTTCTGTACGAACTCCTGGTACATGCCGAGTTTTTTGGCTGCGTCCTGTTCGTTCGAGATGTCTTGCAAATCGTGATCTTCGGGCGTTCCCGCAGGAATGACGATCGTGTCTGCTTGCGCGCCGGCGCGCGCCGCTGAGAAGAGAATGAAGAGAAACAACGAGGAAAGAACCACCGGCCCCAGCGACCCTGGATGGATTCTCATCGGTCACCTCCGCCGCACGGATTTTTGTGGCCGACGCTGTGGCCGGCTAACCAAAATCGTAGACCTGGGCGGGTGCGCGGCGCAAGACATTTCACAGCCGCCTCCCAATAAGACCTTCATCGCCAGGTGACGAATCTCGCCGAACCAAGGTGTTGCTCCGCCGACGGCACTCATCCGATCAGAACTGCGTCGCTCCGTTCAGATAAAGTAGAACCATGCGTGAAATTCTCGGCCGGCGTCCGCTGCGCTATGTCTTTGCCGCCAACGTCATCTCGATGTTGGGCAGCGGGATGAATTCTGCCGCCGTGGCCTGGTACATCCTGGAGGCGACGCATTCCGAGATGGCGTTAGGCACCTTTGCCGTTCTGCAAACGGTGCCCGCGATGCTCATGCTTCCCTTCACCGGCGTGATTATCGATCGCGAAGATCGCCGCATTCTAGTGATGTGGCTGGATGCGCTGCGCGCCGTGATCATCGTGGCGGTGGCGGTGCTCGCTTTTCTGCATCGCGTGCAGGTCTGGCAGCTTTATCTGATGAACACGCTGGTCGCCGCTGGTTTCTGGATGTTCTGGCCCACCATCACCGCGCTGATCCAGGAGCTCACGCCCGAGGGCCAGTTCGTGCAGTCGAATACATTCCTGCTCGCCGGCGTGCAGGGAGGATGGCTCATCGCAGGCGCGGTGGTGGGTTTCATGTATAACCACGTCGGCCTCGGCGGCGTGCTGCTCATCGACGTCTCTACTTACGTCGTCTCATTTCTCTGCTACTTCGCGGTTCGCAAAGGGAGGCACGTGGTCCTGGGTCCGGCCGAATTGCGCGCCGATCTTCTGGCCGCCGATTCCCAGCTGCAACGCTTCTGGCGGGAGATGCGCGAGGGCGTGAGCTTTCTTCGCGAACGCCGTCCCGTAATCCTGCTGGGCATGAGCTGGGCATTGTTTTTGGGAGCGATGATCACCGGCGTGGTGGTCACGCCATCCCTGAGCGAGCGCATTTTCCACGCAGGGGCTGTAGGATACGGCTGGCTCAATGCCGGCTGGGGCACAGGCGCTTTCGTCAGCGCCTTGTATACCCCTGCCATCATTGCAGCTGTGGGCGGACGGCGTGCGACCGGATTCTCTATGGCGTTGATTGCGGCCGCCATCGTGTGCGCTCCAGTTTCGCGCTATTTGGGAGTCGCCATTGTGCTGTATGCCATCATGGGCTCGGCGCGCGGCGTCGGCGGCATCGCCATGAATACCAGCCTGATGGAGATGGTTCCTCCGCATTTGATGGGACGGGTGCAGAATGCTTTCAATTTTGCCGGAACCTCGCTGCAGCTCATTCTAGCTATATCGGTCGGGGCGGTTGCGCATCGAGTGAGTCTGGTCGCCGCCTTTGCCATCCTCGGATCGGTTTATTGCTTGTCATTCGTCGCGGCAAGCTGGCCGATCGGCACCGTTGCCGAAATCGAGGTCGGAGCCGACTGAATCGCCATCCCAAAAAGGGCAAAGCAAGAGTTGTAGGCCTTCATTTTGGGGCAGCCGGGAGCAGCGTTCCCCGCGAGGTTGCGAATCGGACTGTGCACATTGTTTTGCCCGTAGCTTCGTCTCTCCATGATAGATTTTTCTTTTCCAAGGAGCTCGCATGTCTGCTGATTTGCAGGGACGCACTGCAGTCGTCTTCGGAGTTGCCAACAAGCGATCGATCGCGTGGTCGATCGCGACGGGCCTGCACGCCGCGGGAATGAAACTCGTGATCACGTACCAGAATGAGCGTCTGGAACAGGAGGCCAAAGATTTGATCCTGTCTCTTTCGGGCGCGGAAGCTTACATGTGCGACGTGAGCAAAGACGACGAAATTACCCGGCTGTTCGCCACTCTGAAGGAGAAGCACGGCAAGCTGCACACGCTGGTGCATTCGGTGGCCTTCGCGTCGGCCGACGAGCTCAAAGGCGAATTCCTTAACACCACCCGGGAAGGCTTCCGGGTTGCACTGGACGTGAGCGTTTACTCGCTGGTGGCGGTTGCACGCGCAGCCGCGCCTCTGATGGAAGATGGCGGCTCGATCATGACCATGACCTACTACGCGTCGGAAAAAGTTGTTCCGCGGTATAACGTGATGGCGGTAGCAAAGGCAGGCCTCGAGTGTTCCGTGCGTTATCTCGCGTACGAATTAGGGAAGAAGAAGATTCGGGTGAATGCGATCTCTGCCGGGCCGATCAAGACGCTGGCCGCTCGCGGCATCTCCGGCTTCGGCGACATGATGAAGGGCCACGCCGAACATGCACCTCTTGGCCGCAGCGTCGAGGTCAGCGAGGTCGGATCCACCGGCGTATTCCTAGCCTCCGACGCCTCCAGCGGCATCACCGGCGAAGTCATCTACGTGGATTGCGGATATAACATCATGGGGTTCTAGCCCGTTGGGCGGGCGGCCCACTCTTTCGTCTCAATTCTGTGGCTGGCTGCAGCGAGCCTGGCGGGGCGCTGATAGCTTTCACCAATACGGCCAGCCGAAACTCAGTCGCCGCGCCAGATACTCCCACGCGGGGTTGCTAGTTCGGCGCTCCCAGCCGCAGGCGCATGTCGCGCGCCAGATCGTCAATGGCGCGAATTTTTTCCACCGCCGGGTTGGGCAAGCCCGGAGTGGAGATGGCCAGCTCGCAGGATAAAAGCATGGCCGTGAGCGACTCGCACATTTCACTGCGGATTTGCTGTTCTACCGCGCGCCGCGCCTGCGCCTCTTCCCGCTTTCGGCGATGGAGGGCGGAACGCACTTCGCGGAGCAGGCGGTCCATGCCGCTCACGGCAAAATTGAGATACACCGGGATGGCGGTGCCAAGACGCTCAAAGACCTGTTCGCTTTCGCTCGGCTCGTTCTCCAACAAGAATTGATCAAGCACCACGGCGGAATAGGCCTGTTCACGCAGCCGCGTGACCGCCTGTTGCAGGTTTTCGGCCCAGTGGGTTTCTTCGCTGGTAGCATCTTTCAGCGTGGCTGCGCATTCCGGACCGCGCGCAGAGGGCGTGATAAGTAAGATCATGCTATTGCAGCTGCACTTGGAGCGCCACAACCGATCCGCTGAAAACAATAGGTTTGTGGAGAGGGATGCTTTCCGAGTTTCCCGTTCCGGACCTGCTGGTGCCGGGTTGCGTCCCGAAACCGAAAACAATCTGACCAACTCACCTCGTCTCCGATCTCCGCCAAGTTTCAAGTGTGAACTGAGTAGTCTTTCAGCTTGCGATACAGCGTGGTCTTGCCGATGCCCAAAAGTCTCGCGGCCTGCAATTTGTCCCCGTTCAATTCCGCGATGGCACTGAGGATCGTCTGCTTCTCCAGTTCGGCCATGGGAACGATTTTGGAGTGGAACTGACTGCTGGCGGCCGCTACGGCGTGTGCCCCGGCGACAACCGGCGGCAGGTCGGACACTTGAATGAGCGGGCCGCTGGTGAAGGCACAAGTGCGCTCGAGGCAGTTTTCCAACTCTCGAACGTTACCCGGCCAGTCGTAGGCGAGCATGGCTTTGATGGCATCGTCGGTAAGCATTTTTTCCAGGCCCGAAGCGCGAGCCGTGCGCTCCATGAAGTGCGCGATGAGCAAAGGAATGTCTTCGCGGCGCTCGCGCAAAGGTGGAATCCTGAGGCTGAGGACGTTCAAACGAAAATATAGATCACGGCGGAACGTGCCTTCGGTGACGGCCTGCTCCAGGATGCGATTGGTTGCAGCCAGAATGCGTACGTTAATCGGCACGCGACGAGTGCTGCCGACAGGGCGTATTTCTTTTTCCTGGATGGCGCGCAGCAACTTCGCTTGCAGATCGATGGGAAGCTCCGCCACTTCATCCAGGAATACAGTCCCACCTTCGGCAATCGCCAACAGGCCGTCTTTGGCCTGGTTGGCGCCGGTGAACGCGCCTTTGACGTATCCGAACAGCTCGCTTTCGATCAGGGTCGGTACCAGCGAACCGCAGTCGACCGGAATGAAAGGCTTGTCGTGGAACGGGCCTGAATAGTGGATGGAGCGCGCCACCATCTCCTTGCCGGTGCCGCTCTCGCCGAGAATCAGCACGGGGTGGGAGCTGTTGGCAGCCTTGGCGATGATGCGATAGAGCTTTTCCATCTCAGGGGCGCGCCCGACGATTCCGCCGTAGCCTTGCTTGGATTTAAGTTTTTCGCGCAGCAGGCGGTTTTCGGTCTTCAATTTCAGGTGAGTGGAGACGCGCTCGAGCAGCAGCTTAAGCTCATCGGCGCTGAATGGCTTGGTGACATAGTCGTAGGAGCCGTTCTTCATGGCCTGCACCGCTGACTGCACCGTGGCATATCCGGTTACAACGATGACCAAGGCTTCGGGACGCTGGGTCTTGATGCGCCGCAACGCCTCCAGGCCTCCCGCGCCGGGGAGCCGAAGATCGAGCAGAACCGCGTCAACGTTCTGACCTTCCAGCAGACGGTAGGCCTGCTCTGCCGAGTCAGCCACGAAGGTGGTGAAGCCAAGGGATTGTGCGACCTCACGGCAGGCATCGCGCACCGAGCGCTCGTCGTCGACAATCAGGAGGTTCAGAAAATTGGCGGCCATCAATTGGGGATTGGCCATCGAAGGAGCTAATCCAAGGGACGTCATAAAAGTGGTTCCTCTTTTTTTACTTGCTGAGATATTGGTGCTGAGAGACGCGAATCGGGTGACTGCGCCGCTTCCGCTTTGGTATCGGCCGCGAAGGAAATGCGGGGCAGCAGGATCATGGCGCGAGTGCCTCGGCCCGGCTCGCTCTCAAAATGGATCAAGCCGCGATTCGAGCTCACAATGCCTTGCACCGTGGTCAAGCCCAGGCCGGTGCCTCGGCCGGCATTTTTGGTCGTAAAAAAAGGCTCGAAGAGCCGCTGGCGCGTGTCTGCGTCCATTCCATGACCATTGTCGTTTACGGCCAGCAGGACGCATGGGAAGCCGCTAGTGGCGCGCGAGCCCGGCACCGGTTGAAATTGGCAGTTGCTGGTTTCGACCACGATGCGGCCGCCTTCGGGCATGGCATCGCGCGCGTTGAGCACCAGGTTCAGCACGACCTGCTGCGCCTGCGCTTGATCTATCACCACCAGGTTCAACTGCGGATCCAGCTTGAGTTCGAGTTCAATGTTTGCCCCGATGAGTCGCGTCAAGATGGCTTGCATTTCTACGACGATGTCGTTGAGGCACAGCAGTCGCGGAACCGCCGTCTGAGAACGGGCAAAAATCATCAACTGCCGCACCAATCCGCTGGCCTGCACGGTCGCGGATCGAATCTCATCCACGTAGCGGCGGCGGCGGTCGCCTGCGTCCAAACTGGCGAACAGAAGATCGCAGTAGAGCATCACTCCGGTCAGCAGGTTATTGAAGTCGTGAACGACTCCGCCCGCCAGTCGGCCGATGGCCTCCCATCGCTGCGCTTGCAGAGTCTCGTCGGACAAGCCAGTAGCCTCCGCAGCAGGCTCGGGAGAAAGGACTGGGGCAGCAACGGGAACTGGGACCGGCATGGGATCCTGGTCGGAAGGAACGGGCCACGGATATGGTCTGGCGGCATTCATAGTCCTACTTTGGCGCGAGGCAAATCAGGACGAAAGCCCACGATGGGCGCCTCGATACCTCGGTGTTCCCTATCTGGGAGCGGATTGACTTCAAAAACGCCATACTGTACTCGTCGACCATAGAAAGAAGGGGGTGGTCTGCGAAGTACATCCGTCACTTCAAAATCGGGAAAGTCTGTGGAAAACTTTGTAAACCGCTGATGGTAGGCAGGTTATTTACGTAGCAAAAATTTTTAATTTGGGCAGATCGCGGCGTTTCTGCGAGCGTTCGCGGGGTGATTTCTATTGTCCCGAGGACTTGGAGGCTGAAGTCGAGAGATTCGCAGGTTCTAACGTCAAAGGCGCGGCCAATCGGAAGGTGAGCTTTCTGCCTTTGGGAACCAGCGTCAACGGTGGACGACTAGACGCGCTCGCATTCGACAGTGAGCGTTGAGCGACAGCGCCCCTGGCGAAGAGACTGGAGGTCTGAATGGGCACGGACCCCGAGGTTGCATCGATCGCGTTCAAGGTGAGCCGGAAATATCCGGGAGATCGTGCTCCTGAGCCGGGCTGAATGAACTCGACGCGCCCCTTCGCCGGGGTGCCTCGATCGACGAGCACGTCGTGTTCCGCCTTCAAGGGCGAAGCCAGAGCAACGTTGAATTCATCGCCGATATGCGTTTTGCGGCTGGAAAGCGTGTCGGTCAATTCCACCGTCACCAGTGTGCCTTCGGCGAGCGTAAAGAGCGATTCGGACCGGAACGGCACGGCGTTGGCGGGCTTCATGCTGGAGGAAACGGCCGGATCGATCTCGCTGGGAGGAGTTGTTGACCCGTCGGGATGAAAAGGTAAGGTCTGGCGATTGGACGAGGCTTGATCGCCGGAGGTGGTGGCCGATCCCGATCGGACGCAGCCCTGGCCTGCCCAGATCAGCGCCGCAACCGCGCACAGCAGCGGGAGACTAACCCGGGACTGAGAACTCGGGATCATGGAAGAACAATGGTGGCGCGAAGTGCGGCTTGGAAAATAGTGGCAAGTGAAGTACCAGAGGCGAAGTAATGGAATCAAGCAGATAGTAAGCCGTTCGGCGCGTCCCATGTAGAAGTTGCACGCTCGTGGGGCCGAGAACAGCGCGAATCGTTATACTTGAGCTTTCGTTTGCCTGGAGCTACGCCTCTGACGCAAGAAGTGACCACTCGATCCGCGGCAGAAACCATCGCCTATGGGCGGAAGCTGGCCGGACTGCTGGCCGCGCCCAAGCTGGTGCTGCTGCGCGGCGACCTGGGAGCGGGCAAGACGACGCTCGTCAAAGGCATCGCCGCGGCATTCGGGGCAGCAAGCGAAGAAGATGTCACCAGCCCCACCTTTACCCTGGTGCATGAGTATCGCGGTCCCAGCGCCAATCTTTATCACATTGACCTTTACCGAGTGGATACGCAGAGGGAACTGGAAACCCTGGGCCTCGACGACCTCATGTCCGACAAAAGTATTTTGCTGATCGAGTGGGGGGAGAAGTTTCCCCGCTTCGTGAAGGAGCGGAACGTCGAAATTACCCTGGAGCGAGCCGGGCCTGAGGAGCGGCAGATTCGCGTGATCAGCTAGTCGCCGCCGGCAATTGGCTTCCGATCAGATTCAGAGCTCTTTCCGCAGCCTCACCCGGGTCCTGCGTGGCAAAGTTTTCGTCCAGCACCAGCAGCGACATAGATGGGTCAATATCCTGGAAAACTTTCTGCGCCGGCTTGCCGTAAATAAACTGCATTTTCGAGGAGACGACCACCAGCTTGGCCTTGGTGGCCTTGAGCAGGATGCGGGCATCGTCAAGGCTGATCGTAGTCAAGGCGTTGTATCCCGCCGCACACAATACTTCCCGCAAGAAAGTGCAAACATCGGAGGACTCATACACGCAAATGATTCGCGGACGCTCGTCCCCGGTTTTGCAGCGGGAGTAGCGGGATCCGAGGTAGGCCGCGGTGATCGCTTCTTCGATGGCATCATAAACCTCGAATTGCTGCAGCAGGTGCGTCAATTCGAGCGTCTTCTTCAGCGGCGCCGGAACCAGCGCCAGCTTCAGATCGCCGCCTTTGCTGCGTCCTTCGCGCATCAGGCGCACCAGTGCTCCCAGGCCGCTGCTATCGATGAACTCGGTCTGATCGAGTTGCAGCACAACGTCGGTGTACTTGGCGAACGCGTCATCCACGAAAGCGTGCAGGCGGAGAACTTCATTGCCGGACACGATGCGTCCGATGCATTGCACGATCAGGACCTCGCCCACAGCGCGGCTTTCCAGACGGAGTTTCATCGGGCCTCCTCAGGCGTAAGCACGGCAACCCGCGCCTGACATGGGCGGCAATGTTACGTGGTATCCAAGGGCATGTCAACGAATGTCCGGGTCGGGTGGTGGTGCAGTTTGCTTTCTAGATTTGTGGTGTCATCCTGAGCGGAGCCGTTTTTGAGGCCAAGCGAAGGGATCTCACGCCCCATCCGCCCCTGCGCGTAAGCCAGGCTGCACCACTTTCCCGGGCGCCGAATGTGCTATGGGCGGTAATTCTGTCGCGGCGCCGGCGATTGAGATCGCGAGGAATAAAGCGTGGATCGCGGGCAGGCGATCGGGGCCTTCCACTCGCGAACCATCGAAAAGAGGATGGCCAGAGCAAAAACGGCGAATGTGAGGTTATTGCGGCGCATTCTCCAATTCTGGTTATTGTAGCTGGTTGAGCTACGATGTCGATTGAGACGGAGGCCCAACAGGGATGGGGCCCCGAGGTATCTTGCCCCATCATCCCGCATCCAACGCATCCTCGGAAATACATTTCCCTCACCGCGCCCGCACGATTTTTTCTCATCCTCGAAAATAATTTCTTCGCTCTAACTCAGAATTCGAACTAAAATATCCCAGCGCGACTTGCGGGATTCCGCATGCGGAGCGGCATCCGGCGTTCTCTCGGAGATTCTGTGCACGTTCTGGTCACCGCCGACACGCTGTCCAATTCGTGGACCTACACGCGCGAACTCGTCACCGGCCTGGTCACTCGTGGGGTTCAGGTCACTCTCGTCACTTTTGGCGAGATTCCACTTCCCGAGCAAACCAGCTGGATGGATCTGCTGCACGGCCTTGAATACCGTCCCACGGCTTTTCGCCTGGAATGGATGGATGAAGCGCCGCGCGATTTGCCGGAGTCTTCGGAATTTCTTGCCACCGTCGTGCGCGAGTTGGAACCCGACCTTCTTCACCTGCATCAGTTTTGTCATGGCGATCTCCCGGTCCATGTGCCGCGCATCGTAGCGGCGCAAGGCGATCTCATCAGCTGGGCTCACGCGGTGCAAGGCTGCTCGCCGCGCCCAACGCGGTGGCTAAACTGGTATCGCGAAAGCGTCTTGCGCGGGATCGCCGCCGCCGACGCCATTGTCGCCCCTTCTTCCTGGATGCTCGACAACCTGCGCACGATTTATGGCCGGCCTCGCCGAGGCGCCGTCATTTATCCTGGCCGCAACCCCATCTTCTTTAATCCGTACGTCAGCAAAGAAGATTCCGTGCTTTCGGTCGGCCGTGTGCTTGATGCCGGCAGACAGGTTTTCCTGCTCACCCAGCACGCGCAGCCATTTTCCATCTGTATTGTCAGCGCTGAGCAGACCGTTCCCCTGCCCCGCATTCCAATCCGGGCCGATGTCAAAGTTTCCACCGGCCAAAGTTGCGTTTCGGTGCGCGGACCGCAGACTGAAGCCCAGCTTCGCGCTCTATACAGCCGAGCCGCCATCTACGCCGCGACCCCGCGATACGATCCCGTCGGCATGGCTTTGTTGGAAGCGGCGTTCTCGCGCTGCGCGCTCGTGGTCAACGACATTCCCAGCTTCCGCGAAACCTGGGGCGACGCCGCGCTCTACTTCCGCACCAATGACGCGTCCAGCCTGGCCGCATTGTTGCGCCAGTTGGATGCGGACCGCCCGCTCCGGCAAGCCTATGCCGACCGCGCATTCGCCCGAGCCCGGGAACGCTTCACCGCGAAACGCATGATGGACGGCTATCTCGAGCTTTACTCCAGCCTGGTTTCGGCCAGTTCGATCGCTGCATAAGCCGCGCACTGCTTCGCAGCTCACCAGAAAAGTGTCCTGAATTTTTGCATCAACCCGCGTGTGGCGTGCCGCATCCAAGCGACACCTGAAAAGATGCGCAACCACAGATTTCTCCGCTCCGGTTGCCGCTGACCCTATGCCCACTACTACCGGAAGCATTCCTTTACGCAAGTTCGGACGGGCCGACGCACAGATTTCCGCCCTCGGCTTTGGCGGACATCACATCGGCGACGCGCCAGACGCCAAGACCGCAGTCGAAATCCTGCATGAGGCCGTCGACGGAGGCATCACCTTCTTCGACAACTGCTGGGAATATCGCCGCGGCAAAACTGAAATCTGGATGGGCGCGGGCTTGAAAGGCCGACGCGACAAGGTCTTTCTCATGACCAAGACCTGTCCCCACGGCCGCGACGCCTCCCTCGCCCTGCAAATGCTGGAGGAATCGCTGCGCCGCCTGCAGACCGACCATCTCGACCTGTGGCAGGTGCACGGCATGGGTTTCGACAACGATCCCGACCTGTTCATCCGCAAGAACGGCGCCGCCGAGGCGCTGGAAAAAGCAAAAAAGGATGGCAAAGTACGCTTCGTCGGTTTTACCGGCCACAAAAGTCCCGAGGTTCACCTTGGCATGCTGAACACCGGCTTCCCGTTTGACGCCGTGCAGATGCCGTTAAATCCCTTCGATGCGACCTTCGTCCACAGCTTCGAACGCCAGGTGCTGCCGGAACTCAACAAGCGGGGAATCGCGGTTCTCGGCATGAAGCCGCTTTGCGGCCATGGCGGTGCCATCAAGAAGGGCGCCATTACCGTCGAAGAATCCCTGCGCTACGCCATGAGCCTGCCGGTTACGACGACCATCACCGGCATCGACAGCGTCGAAGTTCTGCACCAGAATTTGCAGCTCGCGCAGAACTTCTCTCCCATGTCCGAGGCGGAAATGAAAGAACTGCGCGAGCGTTGCCGCCAGGATGCCGCCGATGGCCGCTTCGAACCTTACAAGCTCTCGCTCAAGTTCGATAATCCCGAAGCCCGGTTGGCGCACGGCTTTCCCCTCGACACCAGGCAGAGCGAGGTCAAAGACATGTTGGGGTCCGAAATGAATACCGGTCATCCCTTCCCGGAAAAGGAGTTTTAAGCGCCGATGAGCTCTGACTGGAATCGACGCCGCTTCATTCAAAGCGCCGCCATCCTGGGCGCGGCGCCCCTGGTTGCGCGAGGCAGCATGGCACAAAACGAAAAACAGCGTTCGCAGGAAGTTCCCTCCGGCATGATTCCGAAAAAACCTTTCGGCAAAACCGGCGTCCAGATCTCCGCCATGGGTCTCGGTGGATATCACCTCGGGTCGGCCGAGACCGACAAGGCCGCCAACGAGATCGTGGCCAAAGCCCTCGATCATGGCGTCACCTTTTTCGATAACGCCTGGGAATATCACGATGGCCTGAGCGAGGAACGCATGGGACGCGCCCTTCGCGGCCGCCGCGATCAGGCGTTCGTAATGACGAAGGTGTGCACGCATGGCCGCGACAAGAAAGTTGCCATGCGCATGCTCGAGGAGTCTCTGCGCCGCCTGCAGACCGATCACCTCGACCTCTGGCAAGTTCACGAGGTCGTCTACCAGAGCGATCCCGATCTGATTTTTGCCCCCGATGGCGCGGCCGAAGCCTTGCTGGCCGCCAAGCAGCAGGGCAAAGTCCGTTTCGTGGGATTCACCGGCCACAAGCATCCCGAGATCCACCTGCGCATGCTGTCTCATGACTTCCCCTTCGACGCGGTGCAGATGCCGTTGAATTGCTGCGACGCAACCTTCCGCAGCTTTGAGCAGCAGGTGATGCCCGAAGCCAATCGCCGTGGCATGGCCGTGCTGGGCATGAAGAGCCTGGGCGGCAGCGGCGAAATGGTGCGCTCCGGCATCATCACCGCCGAGCAAGGTTTGCGCTACGCAATGAGCCTGCCCGTCGCCACGACCATCAGCGGCATCGACACCATGGAAGTGCTGGATCAGAACCTGAAGGTCGCCGTGAATTTCCAACCGCTCGAAGAAGCGGCCATGCAATCGTTGCGCGATCACTGCCGCGTTCTCGCCGCTGACGGCCGCCTGGAGATGTTCAAGACCAGCACCAAGTACGATGGCAAAGTCGGCCGCGAGCAGCACCATTTCCCCACCACGCAGGAGATGCCGTTGTAGGCAATCTCGATCGCAATCCATTCCCGCTCGCAACCAGCGCAAGCCCGCGCTTCGGTGGGACATCCCGCGGACTGAGATTTCAAACTGTCCCGCTATCAGCGTCCGGACCGCGACACGCCCCCCTTCCCGGTGGTATCTTCTAGGCTTACTGGAAATCCGCAAGGTTGGAGGAACTCCCAGCATGGCGCAAGTCAAAATTACCGTCCGCCCCAACGGCCCCTATCGCGTCGAAGCCCCCGAAGGCACCATCGAACTGGTCGACGTCAACGGCACTCCCTACGACCTCACTGGCAAGCCCGCGTTTTCTCTTTGCCGCTGCGGAGCATCGGTTAACAAGCCTTTCTGCGACGGCACCCACAGCCGCATGGGCTTCCAGGCAGCGGAATTGGCCGTCAAGAAAGCGGAAGGACAGAGTTAACATCCGCCGGTTGCCTTCGACGGGCGCATGCCGTCGATTGGGCCACCACCGGAATTCGTGAACCGCTTTTCGCACCCAGCCGCAGGTTCGATTTCGAGACCTTGCCGCGACATTTTTTATTTCCGCGGAACATTCCCGGCCGCGAAGTCATGAGCGAATGGAACGATCGCCAACTCGGTCTTGATCGCGGCATCACGCGACGCGACTTCCTCAATGGCGTGGCGATCACCGTCGGAGCAGGGCTCACTCCTTCGCAACTGCTGGGCCTGATGCCGGGCGGCGACGATGCCGGCTCCTACTATCCGCCCGCAGTCACCGGCATGCGCGGCAGTCATCCGGGCTCGTTCGACGTGGCGCACGCCTTGCGCGACGGCGCCTTCTGGGATTCAGCCCCCAAGCCCATCGACACTCGCGAGAACTACGACCTCATCGTTGTTGGAGGAGGCATCAGCGGGCTCGCCGCCGCTCACTTTTATCGGAAAAGCGCCGGCGCAAGCGCGCGCATTCTGATTCTCGACAATCACGACGACTTTGGCGGTCACGCCAAGCGCAACGAGTTTCGCGTGGGCGACCGCACGCTCATCGGCTATGGCGGAACGTACTCGATTGAAAGCCCGGAAGCCTATAGCGACGTCGCGCGCAAGCTGGTCGAAGAACTCGGCATTGAGGTGAGCAGTTTCTCGAAATATTTGGACCGGAGCGTCTACGGCAGCGGCGGCAAGAGCGCGAAGATTTTTTTTGACAAGGAAACGTTTGGCGTCGACAAACTGGTGGACGATCCCTGGCCGTTCCCCGGCGGCGAGACCTTCGATCTGGCCGCGGCTGCGCCCGACGCCTGGGACCGCTTCATGGCCGACGCGCCTCTTGCCGAGCAGGCCCGCAAAGATGTGGCGCGGTTGTGCAAAGACGACAAGGACTGGCTTGCCGGCCTTTCACTTGAGCAGAAAAAAGATCGCCTCGCACGCATGAGCTACGCCGCATTCCTCGGCGACGTGGTGCGCGTGCATCCCGATGTCGTTCGGCTATACCAGGCGATTTCCGAGCCGCTGTTCGGCGTGGGCATTGACGCAATCGCCGCGCTCGATGCGGGCGGCGCAGGCTATCCCGGCTTCCGCGGAATCGGCATCGACCAGGAAGGCCTGCAGCACGAGCGGGACTACTTTTTCCACTTCCCGGATGGCAACGCGAGTATCGCGCGGCTCCTCGTGCGCAAGCTCATTCCGGACGCGATGCCCGGAAGCACCGCGGCGGACGTCGTCACATCCAGGGCGAGCTACGGCAAGCTCGATGCGGAAGGGTCGCCGGTCAGAATCCGCCTGAACAGCACTGCGGCGCGGGTCAAGCATGCGGATGATCCGGGGAACGCGAAAGAAGTGGAAGTCGCTTACGCGCGCGATGGCAAACTCTACACCGCAAGGGCCCGGAGCGCCATCCTAGCCTGCTGGAACCAGATGATTCCCTTCATCTGCGAAGAACTGCCGGAAGCGCAGAAGGATGCGCTGGCGTTTGCAACCAAAGTGCCGCTGCTTTACACGAACGTGGCGCTGCGCAATTCCGCCGCGTTTCACAAACTGGGCGCCAATTCTATCTACGCTCCCAAGGGATATCACACCTACATCGATCTCGATCTGCCGGTCAGCATCGGCGATTATCATTGCCCGCGAACTGCAGAGGACCCTGTGGTCGTGCACATGAGCAAGGCGCCCTGCAAAGCGGGACGGCCGGCACGCGATCAGCACGTCGCGGGTCGCGTGGAGATCTACAACACGACGTTCGAAACCATTGAGCGAAAAGTTCGCGAGCAGCTGGCGCGAACACTGGGCCCGGGCGGCTTCGATCCGGCACGGGACATTCTGGCCATCACCGTCAACCGCTGGCCTCACGGCTACGCCTACGAGTACAGCAGCCTGTGGGACAAGTTCGTACTGGAAGGCGGCGAAACTCCGTGTGAGAAAGCGCGCAAGCGCTTCGGCCGAATCGCCATCGCCAACTCCGACGCCGGCGCGTCGGCTTACACCAACACCGCAATCGACGAAGCATGGCGCGCGGTGCAGGAATTGTCTGCTGCGTCAGTTTCCGCTAAGTAGCCACAGCACCGATCGTTCGCCGCCAACTCTACGGCGCGGGACTTTTTAGTTGTGCCGCCTTGGCGCGCGCGGCTTCAGCCTGTTGCGGCTGGCCTTTGGCGTCATAAGCCTTGGCCAGCGCATTTTCGAGATCGGCGCTGTCGCCCAATTGCTGTTCCTTCAGGAAGGCAGCAATTGCGTCGTCGTAATTTCCCGATCGCTCATACGCCAGGCCAAGGTTGTACTGGATGTCGGTGGCTTGCGGATCAAGGTGGATTGCCGTCTTGTACTCTTCCACCGCAGCCTGATCATTATGTTGAGCGGCGAGCGCGAGCCCGAGGCCGAAGTGAGCGTCGGCATTGTTAGCATTCAGGGCCAGCTCGTCCTGAAAAGTTTTCTGGGCGTCCTGTGGGCGATCTGAATTCAGATATAAGAGGCCGAGATGCAGGCGCGCTTCGGTACTTTTTGGATCGAGTTCCAGGGCACGCTGTAATTCCTTTTCCGCTGGGGCCACCTGTCCCTGCTGAAGATAAGCCTTGGCGAGCGCTATGTGGCCAGGAACGAACTTGGGGTTCAGGCGAACCAGCTTTTTGTATTGAGCCACCTGGTCGCCCGGATTATTTTCTGGAAGCGTGGAAGCGCGCCCGAGGCGTAATGGAATGTCGTAGTGATGAGTCAGCGCCATGGCCACGCCGGTCAGGGCGAGCGCGGTCGCGGCGAAGATTGCGACTCTGCGAGGGGCATGCTCCTGGCGAGGCGCGAATAATGCGATCAGCGCGCCCAGGATCAGCCCGGTGATCAGTCCACCGATGTGGGCAGCATTGTCGATGCCCGACATGGTGAAACCAAAAACGAGGTTAAAGCCGACAAAGATCATGAGGCTGCGCATGGTGCCGGAGAGCGCCTCACGCGGAATCGAAAACTCGCCAAGTTTGAATGCGGCCAGCAGCGCCCCGGCCAGCCCAAAAACCGCGCCGGAAGCGCCGACGGTGAGCGTGTACTCGTTCCACACGATGCTACCCAGGCCCGCGCCCACGCCCGTCATCAGGTAAATGGCGGCATAGGTCCAGCGGCCGTAGAGCGATTCGCAAAGCCCGCCAAGATCCCACAGGCACCACATGTTGAAGGCGATGTGCATGAGGTTGGCGTGCATGAACATGTAGGTCAGCAGGCGCCACCATTCGCCGGAAAGGGTGTAGGGGCCGAAATTAGCGCCCCAGCGGGCAGCATGCTCGCCGGGAAATCCGCTGATGGTGAGCGTATCGGGCGCCATGCCGAGAAAGACGACAATGCAGATGCCGAAAAAAATCTGGGTAAGGCTGATGACGGACTCGCGGCGCCGGGTCCAGGGCTGGCGAATGATGGGCTGGGGAGCGTCGTCGGCGATTTCGCCACGCTGGTAAGCCTCGTGTTGCACACACCACTGGCAAACCTTCCTGCCGAAGGAAAATCCGGGAAGCTGGCGGCCGCAACGGATACAGTTTGCCATGGGTCATTAAGAAGATATCAGCAGTTAGACCGCGTGGGCGAGGGGACGGACCCTCAGGCGCTAAAGCCCCGATCCATTTGAGTTGCCGATTGGCGCGACTGGAAGTCGTGCCCTTCCCGGTTTCCTAAGGGCGGCGGCTATACGGCGCAAGGGCCTGCGTCACCGAAAGTTGCTTCCTCTTTTCAAACAGCGTCAGGATCAGTGGATGGTCTTCGTCTTCCGCGACATGTAATCCATCAGCAGGTACTGGCCGAGCGTATATGGCGTGGTGAAGTAAGCTTTGCCGCGGCACATTTCCGTGACTTTTTGTACGAACTGCACCAGGCCGTAGTCGCTGGCAAGCATGAACGTATTGATCAGCACGCCAGCGCGCTTGCACTTGGAAACTTCTTCGAGCGTCTGGCTGACGACGAGAGGATCGAGGCCGAAGGCGTTCTTGTAGATGCGGCCGTCTTCGAGCGTAAGCGCGGAGGGCTTGCCGTCGGTGATCATCACGATCTGCTTCATGTCCTTGCGCTGCCGCTGCAGGATGCGTTGCGCCAGGCGCAGGCCTTCGCGAGTGTTGGTGTAGTACGGTCCGACCTTGATGCGCGCCAGTTGCGAGAGCGGGACTTCTTCGGCCGAGTCGTGGAAGAGGACGAGCGAGAGCGAGTCGCCGGGATACTGCGTGCGAATTAAATGCGACAGCGCCATGGCGACTTTTTTCGCAGGCGTGAAGCGGTCTTCGCCGTAAAGAATCATGGAATGCGAGCAGTCGAGCATGAGCACGGTCGCACACGATGATTGATACTCGCACTGATGCACCTGCAAATCGGAATACTCGATGTTGAGCGGCAGGGAGAGGCCTTCCCGCTGGATGGCGCTGGAAAGCGTCGCCGTGATGTCCAGATTGAGAGTATCGCCGAACTCGTAGCGCCGGGACGCGCCGCTGGCTTCAATGCCGGTGGCCAGGTCTCGCGTGTCGTGGCGTCCGAAGCTGGATTTGCCGAGCGAGCCGAGCAAATTGCGTAGAGCTTTGAATCCGAGGAAGTCGAGACTCTTGTCAGTAACTTCGAATTTTGCCTGCTGCACATTCTCGCCCACCTGGCCGCCGACCGAGGACTGGCGCGATGGATCGTGCGGCTCGTCGATCGAAATGTAGTCATCCTGCTGCATGCGCTCGATGAGTTTTTCAATGAGCTCGTCCATTTCGCCATTCATGGCCATCTCGAGCATGCGCTCGCGCATGTCCTCGTCGAACTGGTCGCTATCGAGCAGCGCTTGCTCGATGGCGCGCTTCAGCTCGTCCAGCGACTGCTCGCGATCCGGCATTTCCGACCACATATCATTCTGGAAGCCACTCTGCAGGAGGTAGTCGGAGAGAGCGCTGAGCAGGTCTTCCATGCTCATTTCGCCGGCGGGATCGGGAACGTATTTGGAATAGCGTATGCGTTTCATGAGCTTTGCGCTTTGAGCTTCGAGCGGCGAGCCCGAGAGAATGTTCGCTCGCAGCCGGAAGCTTAATTAAACTGCCTTCTCTGCCGGTACGGGCGGTCTTCGGGATCGAAATTTTTCTCCCGCGCTGCCTCCGCCTTCTTTTCCCCAGCCTTAAACACTCGCTCCTCGCTGCGGCCGACGCGCTTGTGCGCGTGCAGTCCTTCCAGAATAAATTCCGCCGCCGAGACTTGCTGCTCGGGGCTTTCTTTTTGCGAAATGCCGAGCGGGCCCAGCTTATCGACCAAGCCCTGGATCTCTCTCAGATTTTCCAGCGCCTGGCCCGCGGAGATGGAGTCCGCAAGCTGGATCTCTCCGCCCAGGTCGAACCATTGCACGACCTGCTGCATATTAGCGCCGGTGAAATATTCGTCGTACGTTTTCGCGATGGCGGCGCGAATCAGCTCGCGCCCCACAAAATCGGCGCCCTTCATCTCGCCTTCGTATTCGAGCTCGAGCTTGCCGGTGATGGCGGGGAGCGCGGCATAAACGTCGCTGATGCGCGGCACCACCAGCTTTTCGTCGTTGCGAATGGCGCGACGCTCGGCGTTGGAAATCACATTTTCCATGGCGGTGATGGGAAGGCGCTGGCTCACGCCGGAACGCTTGTCGATTTTTTTATCTTCCCGCGCGGCGAAGGCAATGCGCTCGATCACCTGCTGGATGTAAACCGGCAGATGCAGCGCATGTCCATTCCGGCGCGTCCAGGCTTCCTGCGCGGTGATCGCAATGCCTTCATCCACCGTGGCGGGATAGTGCGTGCGGATTTCCGAGCCAATGCGATCCTTGAGCGGCGTGATGATCTTGCCGCGCGCGGTGTAGTCTTCGGGATTGGCGCTGAAAACGATGGCCAGATCCAGCGGCAGGCGCAGCGGATATCCCTTAATCTGCACGTCGCCTTCCTGCATGATGTTGAACAGGCCAACCTGAATTTTTCCGGCGAGATCAGGAAGTTCATTGATCGCGAAGATGCCGCGATTGGCGCGGGGCAGCAGGCCGTAGTGCACGGTGAACTCACTGGAGAGTTCATGGCCGCCGCGAGCGGCCTTGATGGGATCGATGTCGCCAATCAAGTCCGCGATGGTGACGTCAGGGGTGGCAAGTTTTTCGACGTAGCGCTCGTCGGGTGTGAGATAAGCGATGGGGGTGGCGTCGCCGAGGCGGGCGATTTCTTCGCGGCAACGGCGGCAGATGGGAGCATACGGGTTATCGCGAATCTCGCAGCCTTCGACGTACGGCATGTGGGCATCGAGAAGAGTGGTCAAGGCGCGCAGGATGCGGCTTTTGGCCTGCCCGCGCAACCCAAGCAAGATAAAATTATGGCGCGAGAGAATGGCGTTGACGATCTGCGGCACGACCGTGTCGTCGTAGCCGACGATGCCGGGAAAAATTGTGGCATCGTCGCTGTCGCGCAAGCGCGCCATCAGATTTTGCCGGAGTTCGTCTTTCACGCGGCGGCTGCGCACACAGGCTTCCGAAAAATTGCTGCGGCGCAATTCGCCGAGCGTGCGAGGAAGAGACATCGAAGAAACCCCCAGGAAGATACTTTTCTGGATTATACGCCCGGCTTCCGGCGACCGGCTTCCGGCCTCCGGCCTTCGCCTTAAAATGTTTTCGGCGAAATGTGGAGGCGCAAATTCTCCCTCGAGTTTCTCAGTGCAATACCTGCAAGCGGAAGCCGGAGGCCGAACTCCGAAAGCCGGCCTTCAGTGGACGTGGCCGTTGCCGCCAGCCTTCTGGCGGGAGGTCGCCGCGCGGCGCAAGTTTGGGATGATGGTTTCGAGATAAGCAATCAGCAGGGTGAGGCGCTCGGTTTCCGAACGCGAGGCGAGCATCTTCTGCTTGAAATCGAGATCGAGCGGCAGCGATCCGGCAAGGTAGAACGACATGAAGGCGGGATCGGCGGCGGAAAGATCCTGGCGCGCGCCCGCGATGCTGAGAATCTCCGAGTGCAAAGCCACCGCGCGTGAAGTCTCCAGTTGCGGCGGGCTTCCGGGTTCATCTTCGATCATGACAACTTCGGCCTGCAGAAAAGAACGATCCTCATTCACCTGGACAACCTCAAAACGCTGGCGGCCTTCGGTAACCAGGTCGAGCCGTCCATCGGGATATTCTTTGACCACGGTAACGATTTCGGCGCTGCAGCCAACCTCGGCAAGGCCTTGCTCGGCGGCGCGAATCACGCCGAAATGCCGCTGCTGGGCAAGGCACTCGGAGATCATTTCCTTGTAGCGAGGCTCAAAGATGTGCAGCGGCAGAGGAGTGCCCGGGAAAAGGACGACGTCGAGCGGAAACAGGGGCATCAAGGGGTTCAAAGCGGTCTCCGGCGGCGCGAGCGGGGTCGGCGCGTACGTCCTGATTGTAACGCACGGCTTGACTTCCGAACTCAGGGAGCATAAAAGCGCGCTATGGAACTGGCAGGCAAAGTAGTAGCGGTGACGGGCGGGTCAATGGGAATTGGCGAGGCAATCGCCAGGCTTTTTGCCGATCGCGGCGCCAGCGTGGTGCTGATGTCGCGCGACGCCGGGCGCGTCGAGGAGGCGCGCGGGCGCATCGGGCACGCGGAGCGAACTCTGGCCCTGGCTTGCGATGTGCGGCACCGGGAAGATATCGATCGGGCGATCGGACTCACCCTGCATCATTTCCAACGGATCGACGTTTGGGTGAACAACGCCGGCCACGGGTTGCTCGATTCGGTGGCGCAAATGGATATGGCGGCCTTCCGCGAAATGTTCGAGACCAATCTGTTTGGGGCGGTCGCGGCCATGCAGGCGGTGGTCCCTGTGATGCGCCAGCAGGGTGGAGGCACGATCATCAATATCTCAAGCGTGGCCGGGCACATTCCCCTGCCGTTTCATGCCGGATACAGCGCCACGAAGTTTGCCCTGAATGCGATGGGGAAAGCGGCGCGGGTCGAACTCCAGAAAGATGGAATTCACGTTCTGACTGTCTGCCCGGGCTACGTCCGTACGCAGTTCAGCCAGAACGTGGTGCTGGGAAACGAGCGGAAGAAGGTGCGGCCGGATTCGGTGCGCGGCATCACCGCCGAGCGTGTCGCGCGCGCAACCTTGCAGGGATACTTGAAGCAAAAACGCGAAGTCATTGTGCCGTGGACGATGTATGTTCCGCAGAAGGTGTACCAGCTGTTCCCTGCTTTGGTGGAGCGGGTGATGGGAAGAATGGCGGGATGAAGAATGGCGGGATAAGGTTCAAACCCACCCTCAACTCAGTTCCGAGAGCATGGCTTCCATCTCCGACTGGGCGTGCAAGTTGCCGGTGCGCCGGGCGGAAGCGATGCCATCGCTGAGCATGGTCTTGGCTTCCGCGACCCGGTCCGCGCGGGCCAGCGCTTGCGCTGCCATGAAATATCCTGGAGTGTAATCTGGATTGCCTTTCAGCAAGATTCCGAATTCCGCCAGGGCGCGGTCCAGATCGCCTTGCTGCGAATATTCCATAGCCAAACCGTAGCGCGCGAAGGCGTCATTGGGATTGTGCGTGAGGATGTCGTTGAGCGCGGCAATGCGGTCCATTGGGCGGTTCCCGGTTCTTAAGTAGCTTGAGGTTACTACAAGTCCGGGCCTGGTTCAGGATTTTGATGGGCGCGGCAACAAAGGCGCCGAGGATGCGGATCCATTTTCGGTATTCAGCGCTACTCGGCGTGCCGCGAATGCCGGCGCAATTGCATGTCGATTCCCACCATCGGCCCGTAAACATTGATGCCGTAGTTGCGAATGCCCCAGTTGGGCTTGCCGTTGCCTTGGGATAAATCGAGATTCGAGATATGCATAAAGTTCAAGCCTCCCGAAATTGCAAAGCGCGGACTCAGGTTATACCGCACGCCGCTGCCCATATTCACCGTGAACGTGAAGTCCTCTCCCTGTGCGTAGGGCACACCGTAGGGTCCTTGGGCATCAATGTTGCCGAGGCCCAGGCGTACATCAAAGTAGGGAGCGACCCTCCAATTGCGCGGTACGAAGTTACGCCGAATTCCCATGATGTAAGCGAAATACCGGCTCTCAGGCCCTCTGGGAATCAGCGTGATAGCCCCGCTGACCGTAAGATCCCAATTGCCCCGGATCACCGGTGGGCCTCCTACGCCGCAAATGTGCCATCGGAGGGATGCAATGATAGGAACCAGGGTGTACTGAAGGGGATAAGTGTTGTAGGCATCGCCAACAAAAATGTCGAGAGGAAAGGGAATGTTGATCGGAAGATATCCCGCGTCAAGCGAGAATTCCAGCTTGTTTCTGTAGTAGATGTCTCGATTAAAGTCAGGCCGCCTTAGACGTTTTGGTTTTTCTAACGGCGTTACAACCTTTGAACCTTCTCCCGGCGTGTCCTCCGACTCCGACGGGGATTTCTCAACGGATGCGTCCGCCGGTGCCAAACCCTCGACGGCGAACACCGAGCTCTGTTGACGAGATGGCGTACCTGCAAGATCGGGGAGGTATTCGAGACTGGTGAGACCTGGGGCACCGGGAATCTGATTTTCGCGAACAAAATGGATCGTGTCCTGCTCCGGTTGTTGGGCGTGATCTGAGAATGGTGGCAACTGCGAAAACGCGGAAAGAGCGCAGAAAAGTTCGGCGACGGTTAAAAAAAACCACCGCTTGATTCGATACACGGGCGGCCTCCTGAGCAGAGTCAACCAGTGTAGGACAGCGCGGCTGTTAAGGCCAGCCTCTTGCGCGGGAGCGGGTTACTTCGTTGAGGACCGGCATCCGGACCGAGATTAGCGTCAGGCGAATCTCAATCTGCCTCCGAAAATTGCAAGAGGAAATCCGATGGGCGCCATGGATCGTCGTGGTTTGTGTTGGCTTGTGGGCGATGCGTGAGTAGAATGAGCAGTCCTCAACATTTCAAAATATTCGGAGACGAGCGCGTTGGCTTGCCCTTTTTTTCTGCCGACAGAAAGATTCGATGGAACCTGGATTCATCCGATGCGGCTCCCCCTGGGTTGTGGATGGAGCGGGCGGTGTACTGCTCCGGAGCACGACGGAGAAACGCCGTCGCTGGATGAGCAGCGCGAGTTTTGCAACCTGGGCTACGCGGAATCCTGTCCAAGGCTGCCCCGCGAGCGCACCTGGGATTCAGTGCGGTTTGGAATTCGGGCGAAGCGCGGCGGCGAAGGCGCCCAGCCTGCCGCGACGATTTATATCCAATATGTCTGCGAGCGGGCCCATCGTCCGGTGGAGCATGGCATTCTGGAATTCGACGCCGCTCAACAGAAATGGATGGTCAGCCATCCCCATCGCGCAGTGCAGCGGATGGCTGAGTGCTTTGTGGCGGCGCGAACATGCAAGCCAGGGATCGAGGAACGACCATGAACGAAGAGATTTTGTCTCCGCGTCCGGTGCGGGATTCGCAGTCCGAGATGGCGGAGATCGTGTTGCCTAACGATGCCAATCCCCTGGGGGCGCTGCTCGGCGGCCGCCTCATGCACTGGATCGATCTGGCCGGCGCCATGGCCATGCACCGGCACGCGCGCAGCTATGCCGTCACGGCCTCGGTGGATCACATCGATTTCCTGGTCCCGGTGCGCGTGGGAGATCTGGCGATTCTGCGCTCGTCGGTCAACCGCGTGTTTCATACTTCCGCAGAAATTGGCGTGAAGGTTTTCGTGGAGAACTACATCGCCGATACCGCGCAGCACGTGGCCTCGGCCTACTTAACCTTTGTCGCGGTCGACGGCGGTGGGCGTCGCTTGAAAGTTCCGCCAGTCGTTCCGGAAACCGAGGAGCAGCAGCGAAGATATGAAGACGCCGGCCGTCGCCGGGAGAGCCGGCGCAAAGAACTGGAGCGCCGTCGCAAAACGGGAAGATAACATGCGTCTTGTGACGGCTGTCACACCGCTTTGGCCGCGACCACTGTACTTTAATCCTTGATGGTCAGGTGCAGTTTATGGACAGTGCTCTCTTAGTTCACCGCATTCATTTCGCATTCACCGTTACCTTCCATTATCTGTTCCCGCAGCTGACGATGGGGCTGGCGCCGCTGATCGTGATTCTGAAAACGATCGGGTTGTGGCGCAATGACGAAAGCTACCACCAGGCGGCGCGCTTCTGGGCGAAAATCTTCGGGATTAATTTCGTGATGGGCGTGGTGACTGGAATTCCCATGGAGTTTCAGTTCGGCACGAACTGGTCCCACTTTTCGCGCTTCGCCGGAGGCGTCATCGGGCAGACGCTCGCCATGGAAGGAATGTTTTCCTTCTTTCTCGAGTCCGCATTCCTCGGCCTCTTTCTCTATGGCGAGAAGCGGCTCAGCCCCCGGGCGCATTGGGGCTCGGCCGTGGCAGTGTTCCTGGGATCCTGGCTTTCGGGATTTTTCATCGTCGCCACCGACGCATGGATGCAGCATCCGGTGGGCTATTTCAAGTCATTGGACGGATCGCTGCAGCTCTCCAGCTTCTGGCAACTGATGCTGAATCCCTGGGCGTGGTGGCAATACGCTCACAACATGTGCGGCGCCGTGATCACGGGCGCAATCGTGATGGCCTCGGTGGGAGCGTTCTACCTGCTGTGGAGGAAGTTCGAAGCGCACGGAATGATTTTCGTGCGCGTTGGTGTGACGGTTGGATTGATCTTCAGCGTTCTTCAGCTATTTCCTACGGGCGACGGGCAGGGACGCATGATCGCGCTGAACCAGCCGGCAACGCTGGCGGCGATGGAAGCCCTGTTTGTGGGGCAACCGGGAGCGCCGCTGGTGATCATCGGCCAGCCGAACGTAGAACAGCGCAAGATCGACAACCCGGTTGTCGTGCCCGAAGCTCTTAGCTTCTTGACCTACCGCGCGTGGAAGGCGAACGTGCAAGGGCTGGATGCCTTCCCGGCAGACCAGCAGCCGCAAAACATGGAGCTTCTTTATTACAGCTATCACATCATGGTCGGGCTGGGGACCATCTTCATCGCCATCATGCTGGTGGCGGCATTCCTGTTGTGGCGGCACACGCTATTTTCCGCGCGCTGGATGCTCTGGATCCTGATGCTGGCTCTCCCCTTCCCCTATATCGCGAATACAGCGGGATGGTTAACCGCGGAACTGGGCCGGCAGCCGTGGCTGGTGTATGGCCTGATGCGCACCGCCGATGGCTATTCGAAGATGGTCTCAGCGGGCAACGGTATGTTCACGCTGCTTGGCTTTTTGGGAATGTACGCAGTCTTGAGCATCCTGTTCCTGTTTTTGTTGAGACGTGAGATTGAGCACGGGCCGGAGATGGCGACTCGTCCGACTCCCGCATTGCACCCCGTTCGCGAGACAGTGAGGGCTTAGATGGAAACGCTATGGTTCATGATCGTGGCCGTGATGGTGGCGGCTTACGTGGTGCTGGACGGCTTCGACATCGGCGCGGGCGCCATTTACCTGGGCGCGGGAAAAACAACGGCGGAGCGGCGCAAAATCCTGCGGGCAATTGGTCCGGTCTGGGACGGAAATGAAGTGTGGCTGCTGGCGGCGGGAGGAACATTGTACTTTGCGTTCCCGTTGCTGTACGCATCAAGCTTCAGCGGTTTCTACCTGCCCCTGATGATGGTTCTGTGGCTGCTGATGCTGCGGGGCATCGGAATTGAATTGCGCGGGCACATGGAGAATCCGGTGTGGGTAGGATTCTTCGACGTGATTTTCTGCGTCTCGAGCATTTTGCTGGCGATTTTTTTCGGAGCCGCGCTGGGCAACGTGGTTCGAGGCGTTCCGCTGCATGCGGACGGATATTTCTTCGAGCCACTCTTCACCAATTTCCGCGTCAGCTCGAACCCGGGCATTCTCGACTGGTACACCGTGTTGACCGGCGTGATTGCCCTGGTGACGCTGACTGCGCACGGTTCGCTGTACGTGGCCGTAAAAACAGATGGCGACCTGAATCGTCGGGCTCGCAGCGTAGCCCTCTGGGCATGGCCGCTGCAGCTGATATTGACGCTGGTTGGGCTGGCGGCAACCTGCTACGTGCAGCCAGTCGTGTTGAACAATTATAAGCAGTACGCCATCGGATACCTGATTCCCGTCCTCGTGTTCGCCAGCCTGGCCACGATGATTTTTGCCATGAAAAAGGGTCGGGATAAATTGGCGTTCGTCGCATCCGCGCTCTACATCGTCGGCATGCTGGTGGGCGCGGCCTTCGCCCTCTACCCGATGGTGTTGCCGGCGAGCACGGACCCAGCCTTTAGCCTGACAATCTACAACACCGCGGCAGCACGGCACGGGCTTATGGTGGGAGTAACGTGGTGGATCATCGGCGCCGTTCTTGCCCTGGGATATTTCACGCTGCTATTCCGCATGTTCCGCGGAAAGGTACAGCTGGAAGGTGAGGGGTACTAGGCCGGAAACTTTTTTGCCTCGGATTTCCCGTAAACCCGCCGGCAGCCGTCTGGAATAACCTGGACGTAGCCGGCGTGAACATTTTTTGGCTCCATCCAGAGAAACAGTAAAAATCCGGACTTCGCCGCCTCATGTCCCCCCGCCGGCTCTCTGACACTGTTCATCTTCGAGGCGTCCAGGACCTCCGATCCAATCCACTACTGATCAGCACTCAGAAGACGCGGCCAACCTAAAAGGTTGCTTTCTTCTCCAACCTTCGGGGCGCGCTGTATGTGGCGATCTTGCGCCCGGAGCAAGATGCCCAACCTTAAGAAATCCTCCAAGCTGGAACTGGCTGCGAGCGAAGGTCCGATTACGACGCGGACGGAGCAGAAGCAGGTTGAGGAGCGGACGGCGATCGGCGCCAACATCGTCTACGAGGCGATCCGGCGCGAGGGCGAAGACGAACTGAATCGGCCGCCGTCGGCCCTGGCCTGGTCGGCGTTGGCGGCGGGGCTCTCGATGGGATTTTCTTTCATCGCAGAAGGACTGCTGATGGCCCATTTGCCGGATACGCCATGGCGTCCTCTGATTTCGAAGTTGGGGTACAGCGTCGGCTTTCTCATCGTGATTCTTGGGCGACAGCAACTTTTCACCGAGAACACACTCACGGTGGTTCTGCCTCTGCTGGTGCGCAAAGATATTCCCACCTTCGTGCGCATGCTGCGGCTTTGGGTCATCGTGCTTACCTCGAACCTGGTAGGAACATTTCTGTTTGCGCTGGCTCTCGGCAAAGTCATGATCGTGGAGCCGCGGGTGCAGGCTTGCTTCAGCGAGATCGGCAAAGCTCACGCCAGTGGGCTGGGAACCACGATTATGCGCTCGATTGTCGCGGGATGGCTGATCGCGCTGATGGTATGGCTTCTCCCAGGCGCCGAATCGTCGCGCATCAGCATCATCGTGATTCTTACCTACCTGATCGGTATCGGCGGCTTCAATCACGTCGTCGCCGGATCGACCACCCAATTCTTTTTAGTCGTGACGGGGGCGATCACGTTGGGGCACTACCTGGCACATTTCCTCTTACCAGTGCTGATGGGAAATATGCTCGGCGGCATCTCGCTGGTGGCGGCACTGGGACACGCTCAGGTAGCAGGAGGAATGCGCGATGGCGCCCGGCACGATATGAAAGAGAAAGCCGCCTGACGTAAAAGCACGAACGGCTTCCTTTCCGCGATTTTCCGCATCCCAGTGCCGTGACACCAAACCCGAAGCCGGAGATTCCTTTGCCCGTCCCGAACCCCACCCCCGCCGAACCGATGCCCGCGCCGATCAAGGAACCGCCAAATCCGCCAGAGAGCCCGGACGCGCCTGTGCGCGAGCCCGATCCCGACAATCCCGAACAGATTTAAGCGAGCACCACTAGGAAGCAACGCACCCAAGGAAAGCGCCGTCGCTGACAGCGTAAGGGCGAGCGGTGATCCAGCGATTCGGGGTGTGCCGGCCGGCGAGAAATAACTTCTGATAGTTGTCGGTCAGCGCCTCGGTAAAAACGCCGGTCTCGCGTTCGTGGAAGAGATTCAGCGTGATTGCCTCCACGCCGCTGCCGACAAAAGACTGCATGAAGGCATGCTTTTTTTGGGTGGCCAGGTCGCGAAGAATTTTATTGCGCTCGCGGGCAACGTGGGCCGGCACCTGGTTTGCCATGGCAGCAGCGGGAGTGCCGGGACGCGCCGAATAGGTAAACACGTGCAGATACGTGAAGGGTAGCTCCTCGATGAAACGCCGCGTGACTTCGAACTCGGAGTCGGTCTCGCCGGGAAATCCCACCATCACATCGGCGCCAATCGCGGCGGTAGGCATGGCGCCGCGAATTTTGTCGAGCTTCTCGCGATAGTGCCAGGGACGATACTTGCGATGCATGCGCCGCAGGACGGCATCGCTTCCCGATTGCAGCGGAACGTGCGCGTGCCTGGCGATGCGCGGCGACTCGGCGACCAGGGCGATCAGCTCGTCGGTCCAATCCATGGGCTCTACGCTGGAGATGCGCAGCTTTTCAAGTTCAGTTTCGGCGAGGATCGTGCGGATGAGGGCAACAAAATTCGCCTTCCGCGACAGGCCTGCCGGTCGCCGCCCAGCGCCGGCCGATACCGATCGAAGGCGCGAACTCGTTTGCAAATCCCTGCCCCATCGCCCCAGATTGATGCCGCTGATGACGAGCTCGCGAAAGCCGCCCGCCACGAGCGCTCGAACCTGTTGGACGACTTCCACCTCAGGCAGCGAACGGCTGTGTCCTCGCACGCTCGGTATTACGCAAAACGAACAACGATTATCGCAGCCGTCCTGCACCTTCAAGTTGGGACGGGTACGGTCGCCGCAAGTGTCCCCGGACTCGAACACGGGCGCGGCAAGAAGCTCCGTGTGAGCGAAAATATCGGAGACAAAAAGCGGGTGCTGATGGTTCGCGACCGTTGGCGCCAGCGCGGACAAGGGAACAAATTCTCCAGCCAACGGAGCACTTCGCTGCAAAACAATCTCGGCGAGCTGGTGCTTGTGGGAGTTGCCGACAACACAAGCCACCCCAGGCAGCGCTGCGACCTCCTCAGGAGCGCGCTGTGCGTAGCATCCTGTGACGACAATCCTGGCTTGAGGATTCTTCCTGCGCACGCGGCGAATGGCAGCCCGCGCATCCTGATCGGCCGAGCGGGTGACCGTGCAACTATTCAGGATCACGACGTCGGCGTGTTCGGAAGCAGCCGGCACCAGCCCGCGGCTCTGGAACTGGCGCTCCAGCGCAGCACCATCGGCCTGCGTGGCGCGGCAGCCAAAGTTTTCGACGTGAAACGTGGGCACAGACCTATGGTAGCGTACTTCGCCGGCATGCGCGTCCGCGCGAGCGTGCACCGGCGCAGTGATCGATGCGACCGCGGCGTCGGCAGGCTCTTACGAAAAAATTTTTACGCGGATGCGGCCGTTTTCTTCTGGCTGAAGCACTCGCGGCAGAAGATCGGGCGACCCTGGGTCGGGCGAAACGGCACGGTGGTATCTTTGCCGCACTGGGAGCAGACCGCCCTGGTCTCGACGCGCTGGTATCGGGCGCCGTTGCCCGCCACCGCAGGCGAGGCGGACAGTACGGCAACGCGCTTGGATTTGCACGCTTTGCAGCGCTTGGGCTCGTTCTTGAAATGCTTGTCGTGAAAAAAGAGCTGCTCTCCGGCTGTGAACACGAAGGCGGTCCCACAGTCGATGCAGGTCAGTACCTTATCCTGAAATTCCATTGAGGATGGCTCCCTTGTGCCCGTGGCGCGCCCACCACACGCGGGGAAAACGGTGGCGCAGAGCAAACACGAGGATCTTTACATCCCCCTCAATACCGCCCCTGGACTCGGCCCGCCACGCATCGAGGAACGACGCGTGGGTACTGCTCTTCTGTCGCCGAACAAAGTGCCGTCGAACATTCCCTGCTGCAGCTCGACCTGGTAGGGGCCAGATTGAGCAGAGCCGCCCCGGGACGGGGCGGCCCTTTCATGCCTTAATCCTGCTCTTTGCGGACTTTCTTTCGCGCCCGCTTGCGAGCCAGCGCGGCCTTCACGCGCTTTTTTTCACCGGGTTTCAGGTAATAGGAGTGTCGTTTGACTTCCTTGACAATGTCTTCCTGCTGCGCCTTGCGCTTGAAACGCCGCAAGGCATTCTCGAGGGATTCTCCCTCCTGCAGCCTGATTTCGGCCAGGCAGACACACCCCCAGACCAGTCCGGTAGGACCGAATACTTATTACAAAGCTTTTGACTGCAAGTCAAGAAGAATAGGTGAAAAAGTTTGCAGAAATCCGGGATTTGTCAAAATATAAACCTTCGGGCTAGCCGGATTGACCCACGGCAGGTTTCAGGGTAAAGTTTCGTGCAGGTTGTCGTAGTCCTCCCCCCAGGAGATTCTGTGTTTCCAGGTTCCAGCCGCGGTCGACGTGTCCAGCGGAGCGCCGTCCTTTTGCTGTGCGCGCTCGCGACAGCACAGGCAGCTCTGGCGGTCTCCGGTTTCACGCCGCAAAGACGAGTCGGCTACCGCACGGGCGATCAGTGGGAGCCTGCGGTTGCGGCCGACGGCCATGGGCACATCTACATCCTGTTTCCGCAATACGGCGCCATCCCCGCCTGCCGATCCTGTTCTGCTCCGACCATCGCCCTTCAAGTAAGCAACGACAACGGGGTGACATGGGAAGCGCCGCATCCGCTGATCGGGTCGGTGACCGGGCAATTTGATCCCCAGATTGTGGTGGATCCGGTCGACCACCAGACGGTTTATGCCTCCTGGCTGCAGAACAACAAGCGCGACGTGATGGTGGCGCGTTCGCAGGACTTTGGACGCTCCTGGTATTTCACGATTGCAGACCGTTCCCGGGACGATACCGACAAGCCGGTTCTGGCCGTGCGCGGCGCCGATGTCTACGTTGGCTTCAACCACGAGCAGCAATTCGTGGTCGCGCGGTCGCATGATTACGGGCAGTACTTCTCGCCGGTGACGGTCAATCCCGGGGCGGAGCCCGGGTGGTCGCTGGCCGGAGGCGCGACGATTGATCCCGAAGGAAACGTATATTTCTCGTGGACGGGCTACGCACGGCGAGAGCTTCGCACCAGCCCGGTGAATATTTACGTCAGCCGTTCAGGCGACGGCGGGAGCACCTGGAGTACCGAGAGGCTGGATGTTTCCAGCGCCCCTCCCGACTGCTCGGCTCAACAATGCGAAGCGGAGTATCTGGGAGCGCAGATCGCCCTGGCGTCGGATTCTGCCGGAACGATCTATGCCCTGTGGAACGCGGGCCGCGCGCATGGCGCGCCGGAGCGTATTTATTTTTCGTCTTCGACCAGCGGCGGCGCCAGTTGGACACCCAAGAGCGACGTTTCCTCTGCGGAAGAAGAAGTTGAGCATTGCTTCCCGGCAATTACCGCAGGAGTCGCGGGCGACATTCGCATCGCGTGGATGGACACGCGCCGCTCCTCGTTCTGGAATGTCTACCAGCGCAGTTCGAGCAACGGCGGCGCGACCTGGTCCGCCGAGACAAAACTCTCGGGCCCCGCGCACGACTACGACTACATCCGGCCTGAGGGCTTCCGCTTTCCCTTCGGCGATTATTTTTCGATGGCCATCGACAACGTGGGGAACACCCACGTCGTATGGGGGGAAGGCCACGACTACAAGTCGCCCGGCTCGATCTGGTACAGCCGCGGACGGTAGGACTTATTCCACAATCAGCCCGCCGATGAGGTCGGCAAGCCGCGCCACTTCATGATCGCGGCACCAGCGCTGCAATTCTTCCACGGTCTTTTCGGTCGCGCATGGATCCCAGTAGCTTGCCGTGCCGATTTGCACCGCCGTGGCTCCAGCCAGCATGAACTCCACCACGTCGGCGGCGGTCGAGATGCCTCCCATGCCAATGACTGGAATTTTCACGGCGTGGGCCGCGTCGTAAACCATGCGCAGCGCAATCGGCTTAATAGCCGGGCCTGATAGGCCCGCGGTCACGTTGGCAATGCGCGGCTTGCGCGTCTCAGGATCGATTGCCATGGCGACGAAAGTATTCACTAACGACACGGCATCGGCGCCGGCCTCCTGCGCGATGTGCGCCATTTGCGCAATGCTGGTCACGTTGGGCGAGAGCTTGACGATCAGCGGCCGCCGGGCATAGCGCCGCGCCATCGTTACCACTTCATCGAGCGAGCGCGGATCGCTGCCGAACTGCATGCCGCCCTCGGAAGTGTTTGGGCACGAAACATTGAGTTCGTAGGCCGCGATGCCTTCTCCTTCATTAAGAATCTCAATCGTTCTCTCATAATCTTCGCGCGTGTAGCCGAAGACGTTAGCAATGATGACAATGTTCTTGATCTGCCGCAGACGGGGCAGCTTCTCCGTAACAAAGGCCTGGGCCCCGATATTCTGCAGGCCGATCGCGTTGAGCATTCCTGCGGCCGTTTCCCATAGCCGGGGCGGCGGGTTCCCGATCATCGGCTCGCGCGAAAGCCCTTTGACGACGAATCCGCCGAGCTTGTCCAGGTGCACCACGTCTTCGAACTCGACGCCGTAGCCGAAGGTTCCGCTGGCAGCGAGGATGGGATTTTTCAGGTCGATGCCAGCGAAGCTCACGCTGAGATCGGGAGACGGATTTCCGCCGCTGTCAGAAGGCATCGCGAGGGTAGTTTACACAGGAGAACTCGCCTCCATCAAAGTCTGCTGTTTTGGCCAAGGCGGGGGAATGAGGGAGTGGTGCAGTTTGGCTTACGCGCGAGGCCGGCGGGCAGAAGATCCCTTCGCCTTGCGGCTCAGGGCAGGCTCTTCGCTCCGCCTGAGAAACGGATACGCTCAGGATGACACCACAAAATTTAGACGCCAAGCACCAACCCCGGGGATGACGGTGCGTGGATTCCCGGGCTCATTTCCGTTACAGTAATGGGTTCCCCATGCTTGACTTAAACTTCGTTCGCGACAATCTGCCGCAGGTGGAGGAGATGCTGCGCCGCCGTGGCGCCGATCCATCCGCGGTTCTGAAGGATTTCCGCGAAGTCGATGGGCAGCGCCGCCAGGCCATCACCGAGGCGGAAACCATGAAGGCGCGCCGCAACAAGGCCTCGGAAGAGATTGCCAAACTCAAAAAAGCGGGGCAGGACGCCTCGGCCGCCATGGCCGATACCAAGGATCTGCGGGAGCAGATTCAGGCGCAGGAGAAAATCGCCGGCGAGCTGGATGGCCGCCTGCGGGATCTGCTAGTCGGCATCCCCAACATGCCGAACCCGAGCGTGCCGGTGGGCCACAGTGCCGAAGAAAACGTCGAGGTGCGCCGGTGGGGCACGCCGCCGAAATTCGATTTCACCCCCAAAGCACACTGGGACCTCGGAACAGAACTCGGAGTGCTCGACTTGGAGCGGGCGGTCAAGCTCTCTGGTGCGCGTTTCGCGGTGTATTGGGACCTGGGCGCGAAGCTGGAACGTGGGCTCGCCAACTTCATGCTCGACTTGCACACTCGCGAGCACGGATACACCGAGGTTCTGCCGCCGTACCTGGTGAATTCCGAATCCATGTACGGTACCGGTCAACTACCCAAGTTCGCCGCGGATCTGTTTCGCGTGCCGCACGGTGAGAAGGACCTCTGGTTGATACCTACCGCCGAAGTGCCGGTCACGAACTTATACCGGGACGAAATTCTCGATGCCGGCCGGTTGCCAATTTCTCTCACCGCGTACACGCCATGCTTTCGCAGCGAAGCGGGATCGTATGGCAAAGACGTGCGCGGCATCATTCGACAGCATCAGTTTCAAAAAGTGGAACTGGTGAAGTTCGCGCATCCGGAGAAATCGTACGAGGAACATGAAAAGCTGACCCAGAACGCGGAAACGGTGCTGCAGAAGCTGGGCCTGCACTACCGCGTCATGACGCTGTGCACTGGCGATATAGGGGCCGCTTCCGCCAAGACTTACGATATTGAAGTCTGGCTGCCGGGACAGCAATTGTTTCGCGAAATTTCCTCCTGCTCGAATTTTGAAGCCTACCAGGCGCGGCGGGCGAATATCCGGTTCCGTCCGGAAGGGAAAAACAAGACAGAACTGGTGCACACCTTGAATGGCAGCGGCCTCGCCGTGGGCAGGACGTGGGTCGCCATCGTGGAGAATTACCAGCAGGCCGACGGCAGCGTGGTAATTCCGGAAGCCTTGCGTCCTTACATTGGCGCCGATCGCATCACGCCGAAAAAGTTTTAAGCCAGGAGCCTCATCCCGGCGAATCATTGCCAAGGAAAGGAGCGTTCAATAGACTTGCAAAGTGTGGACATCACGGCAGCGACGGCTGCGCCTTCCCTCCCGGTGAAATCGATCTTTGGCACAATTCGCAGCTACATTCTGTGGCAGCACGAGCGCGGCACCCTGCATTACGACATTATGGTGACGCTGATCCTCATCTTCGTATTCTTCTCGCCACGGGTCATCGACTTTAACGACAAACCCGTTTTGTTCAATCCGCATCCGAGTGATGTGGTCGTCACCTCCGATGCGCAGGGCGGCTTGCTGTACCAGATTTCCGGCTCCGCCGTGGCCCCGGGCGACGACCAGGCCGTGCGGCAGCAGTTGCTGCAAGTCATTCAGCCAATTTCGGGCGACGTCTCCATTGTGTCGGTCGAAAAAGTAAATGACAAGCATGGCCGCATCGAACTTTACCGTGTGGAAGCGAAGAGGAAGTAAAACGACCGATATGTCGCATCAGAGCGGAATCCGCAGATGATCAGGGCCCGCCGCTCCTCGAGCGTTTTGCTGGCGAGCTTGTTATTGGTCGCGGCAGCAGCCGCGGCCCAGCCCCCCGAAAGCTGCAATCTGGATTGTGTTCTCAAAAAAATGGATGCCGCGGCCGCGAGCTTCCGCTCGCTGCAAGCGGATTTCGTTTGGGATCAATATCAAAAAGTGGTGGATGAGACGGACACGCAAAAAGGAACCGTCTCTTACCGCCGCGCCGGCAATGCCGTTGAGATGATGGCCGAGGTGAAAAGCCCCGACCAGAAGTTCGTGCTGTACAAAGACGGCATGCTCCAGGTCTACCAGCCAAAGATTGACCAGGTGATGGAGTATTCAACGGGCGGAAATCGCGGCGAGATTGAAAGTTACCTGGTGCTCGGCTTCGGCGGCAGCGGCGAGGACCTGAGGAAATCCTTCGATGTCACCTACCAGGGCGACGAGACTGTGGGTTCCACTTCGACCGCCAAGCTGCAGCTGGTACCCAAAAGCGAGAAGCTGAGGGCCAACTTCTCGCAGATCGTCCTTTGGATTGACGTAAGCCGCGGAATCTCGGTGCAGCAGAAATTCCTGCAGCCCGGCGGCGACTACCGCGTGGCCAAATACTCCGACATCCGCATGCCGGCAAAGGTCGGCAATGACACGTTCCGGCTGAAGACTTCGGGGAAAACGCAATTTGTATCGCCCCGCGGATAGATCGCGGTCGCAAATTATTGATTTTTAATGATTTATCGGGAAACTAACGTTTGAAGATTGTATTCTGAGAATTGCAGCTTGTTCGCTATACTGCGGATGATCCTTCAATCATAATCGAGCTCATTCATGGCCAAGGTTTTTACGATTCCAGTCCCCCCGAAGTTTGGCAAACGCAGAGAGCGCACTTCCGACCCCCGCTACGTCGACGGACAACGAGTGTTGGTGGAGGCCATGAAATACCTGGCCCAGGCTGATCCGGTCGCCAACCGCTCGGCAATCGAGTTGATCTCCGAACACGTGCGCACCCGCTTCCGCATGAGCGACTCGCCGCTGGCGTAAGCCCGGCGGTTTGGCTCAGAAATAAAACTTCAAAGCAAACTGAATGATGCGCGGGTCGCGGGCCTGGGTGATCTGGCCAAAGTTCGCGTCAAACCCGTTATGGTCGGGGTTAAAGAACTGCGCATGGTTAAATGCATTGAAGAACTCTGCGCGGAACTCCACCGTCTTACCTTCCGCGACCTTGAAGACGCGACCCACGGAAATATCGAAATTGTTCCGGCCGGGCCCGCGCAGGATATTCCTGCCCGAATCACCAAAGCTGAAGGTTGGCACGTTGACGCAGTCAAAGGCAGTGGGGTCGAAATAAAAGTGGCCGTTGGGCGTCGCCGCGCCTAGACAGTTCGCTGCGGTTGTATCGGTGAACGAGTGAAGCGAACGGGGAGAAAAGTAGCGGATCGGCCCGATCTGGTCGGCGCGGTCGAAAAACAGGTTCTCCTGGCTGGAATTGTTGTTGGAGAAAATCGAAAAAGGCGTGCCCGTTTGGAAGGCGGCAATCCCGCTTACCTCCCATCCCTCCGCGACCGCGCGCAGAATACCGCTGGGATGTCCGAACGCATGATCGAGAGGCAGCTTCCAGATACCGCTGATCACCAGGCGCTGGCGAACATCGAAGTTCGCCGAGCCTCGGTCGAAGCGGTGGTTGAAAGGATCCGCATAAATGGAGTTGTTGTAGCGAAAACCCGACTGGTCGTCGATCGTGTGCGCCAGCGTGTAAGCGCCGCGCAAATTAAAACCGTGAGTGAACCGTTTATCGACCGTGAACTGAAACTGGTTGCTGTTCGAAACGCCGCTGCTCAAGTCCGTGAATAGCTGAAGAGCGCCTGTGGGGGACGCGTTCGGGTCGAGGGGATTACCGCAGCCAGCCAGTGGACGAGCACAGTCCGGGTTGATGAAACCCAGGGCGTTCTGCGCCTGCATCACGCTCTGCACGGGCGCATTCACATCGGTCGTGGCAATGGCTTTTCGCGAGAAGCTGCCGGCGTAGTCCGCCTCAATCATGGTGTCTTGTGTGGCCTGATATTGGAAGCCGAAATTCGCATTTTCCGAATAAGGAGTGCGGAAATGCGGATCCACGACATAGGCGAATTGGATCGCGGGGACGCCGAACGTGGAACCGACGACGCCTCCCGTCGGATAGGGATTGGTCAGGCCGAATGCGGTGAAGGGATCCGCCATAGGATTGACTCCCGCCGGGATCGTGGTGTAGTCGGAGGGGAAAACCTGTGTGACCTGGCCGAACGGAGCCTCTCCGCCGAATTGCAGATTCAGCGCCCCGTCCTCCAGATCATAAAAAATACCAAACCCGCCGCGCACCACCAGCTTCGCATTGCCCAACACATCCCAGGCAAAACCAAAGCGCGGAGCAAAGTTGTTGCGATCGGGGTAAGTCAGGCCGGAGTTCGGCGTTCCCGGGTCGCCGGGATAAAGGATGCCGGGAGGTGCGCCGGGAAATTTCGTAGATTGTTGTCCCGGAAAGTATCCCAGAATCTCATTATGCGGATCTTCCAGAGGAGTGTTGTACTCGTACCGCAGGCCGAGGTTCAGACTCAACCGCGGTAGGATCTTCCAGGTATCCTGTCCGAAAAAGTGCCATTCGGTCGTGCGTATGCCGTAAACGGCTCGTGAGAATTGGTTATACCCGTCGAAAAATCCGCCGACGAAGTCGGCCAGGTTGCTGCCGGTAAAGTTGCCACTGTCGTTTCCAAAATCAAACAACCCGTTGTTGTCAAAGTCGAAGTGAAAGTTGTTACGCACTCTGCGGATGTCGGCGCCAAACTTGATGTTGTGCTTGCCGCGCGTCAGGCTGAGGCTGTCCTGGAAATGGAACGTGACGTCATGGATGGAGGTAGGCCCCTCCGGATTGGGACCCAGATTGAAACTGAGGGTTTGAATCACCGGCGGCGCCGTGCCAGATGGGTCATCCGGATTTACATTGGTAAAACCGAGAGCGGCCGGAGGCGTCTTATCGTGAGGTTTGTCCTGCAGCGTTGCACTGCGATTCGATGCAAAAATGAATTCGTTGATCACGGTTGGGCTGATGTTATGCAGCCACGTGAGGGAAAAGAGTTGAGTCCGGATGGTTGTGTCGAAGCCCGATCCAACCGGGACGTTTCCCCCCGTCGTTCCGCCATTGGTGACGAGAAACGGGTAGTTCTGCGATTGATCGTCGACGATATACGAGCCAGAGATCGTATCCTTAGTTCTGATGTGATGATCGACGCGCACTATGCCCTGTGTATCGCGAATCACGGCCACCGGCGCAGAAACGAAGTTGTTGTTGGGCAAGTTAGGAAGCGGCAAATACTTGGCGATGTAGTTCGCGATCACGGGGTTCACGGGAACCTGATTGTTGTTGTAGGGGGTGCCGACGGTGACAGGATTTCCCATCGTGCAAGGAACAGTTTGGAAGGGTTGCGTAGGATCGAACAGTTGCCCCGAATCGTAGTTAAGTGCCGGATTCACAGTCTGAGACCCTGGTCCACAAATGCTGGTCCCCGTAAAAAGTTCCTGAAAGTTGCCGGTACGTTCGTTCGGACTCAGCACCTGCAGGATGGGTGCGACCTCACCTTCGTGCCTTTGGACATCCTGAACGGCGACGAAAAAGAAGGTCTTATTTTTGATGATTGGCCCGCCCAGCGTGCCCCCAAACGTGTTTCGCTTGAAGGGTGTGACGGCGGGCAGAAAATAATTCCGAGCGTTCAAAGCATCGTTGCGGAAGAACTCGAAGAGATCTCCGTGGAATGCATTGGTTCCCGACTTGATGACTTGGTTGACGATGCCACCGGACGTGCGTCCATATTCGGCTTCGTAGTTGTTTTTGAGAATCGTGAATTCCCCGAGCGCGTCGGGATTGGGATCGACCACGGCATTGTTACCGAGGAAATCGTTGTTATCCGCGCCGTTCACAAGAAAGCTTAAAGATTCGGAGCGCTCACCGCTGACAGAGAACGGGTTTCCACTGCCGTCGTCTTCGTCGGGAGGAAATACGCCCGCTTGCAGCAGTCCCAATTGGAAGGCATCGCGCTCGACCAGCGGCAGGTCCACGATGCGTTGCTGGGTTTCAACATTTCCCAGCGTGGCGCTCACGGTATCGACCTGGTTCAAATCGCCCGTCACCTCCACGACCTGGGTCGACTTTCCGACCCGCAGTGCAACGTCTAACCGCGCGTTCTGATTGACCTCGAGCCTGATTCCTTTGCGGACATACTTATCGAATCCGGCCTGTTCGACGGTCACCTCGTAAATTCCGATCGGGACAAGGTTGAATACGTAGTCTCCTTCTTTGCCCGTGCTGGTAACGGTGGTGACATTTGTCTCCGAGTTTTTTAGCGAGACCTTGGCCCCGGGGACTACAGCACCGCTCGCATCTTTGACGGAGCCCGTAAGCAATGCCGTCGCCCGTTGGGCCACGGCCAGTTCAGACATGCTGGCAAAGGCGATGGCGACCAGGCCAAGCCAAAGAAAGGGCCTCACCGGCCTGCAGGTGGGGTTCTTAAATCGAGAAAACCAGGAATTCCAGGTCGCGCGCTGGTCGGGGAAACAGTCGAAAACATGGGCCAAGGTCTTTGCCGCAAGCATGCACGGGCTCCTGCAAACAAGGCGTTGTTACAGAAAGTATGAGCGTGGATTAGGACGAAGAACGGAATCCAAGGCTCGTTGGGGCGCTATTTTGCAACTACGGGGCCACTGAGTTCAAGTCGAATCTTCAATCGACTACGAGTCATAAACCGGACAAATCTCATTTCCCGGATATGGCGTATCAATTTTCGAAGGCTGCTGGCGCGGCTTTCAGCAATGGTTTAGCGCTGAAGATCGCTGCTGCCAACAATATGACCACGGGATAGCATTCGAGCGTGTAGCGCGGCTCTGGGTTCTCAAGACTGCCCAGAAAAAGTGAGCGTAAGACGAAGAATGCAACCACCAGCCCGATTCCCGAGACATAACGAGCTCGCAACAAACCTGCCGCCGTCATTCCAACATAAGCGAGGTTCAACAGTCCAAACGCTATGCTGACAGTGAGCCAGACAGGATCGTCGTTAAACTCCCACCAACGCGGATCGGACGGCAGAAGTTCGGTGCGCGGGCGCAGCCACATGTCTGCAATGCGCAGGGCCGGCAGCCAGATGTAGTAGCGCAACCGGGACGCTTGCATGCGCGCCTGACCCAACGCCGCGAAGCGCGCATCAATCTCCGGAGTAAGGTCATGATCCTGGTTGTAATCGGCAAAAACCTGAGCGGTGTCTGCGCGCTGCTGCGCCGAATCGAAGGCGCGATTGGGAAGGCGACTGAAGTCGATGGCATCTCCCGGCACGCGCCAATAGATTTCCTGCACGGACGTGTACTCTTCGATCCAGGAGCGCGACCACTGGTTGAATCCTTTCATCACCAGCTCGTCGGCATCGTTTGCATAACGGGGCGCCAGCGGTTCGAAGCGATGAAAGGTGTGCCAGTTGCGCAGCGTCCAGGGTACGAGCGGCGCGAGGGCGCATAGCGCGAGGATCAAGCCCGAGCGCAGGATGAACCTGCGATCGGCCGCTCGATTCCGTGCCGGTTGCATGTAGGCGCGAACCAGCAAGAAAAACCAATACGCGCCGAGGGCAGCGAGCAAGATGCCGCCGTCAGGACGAAGCAGGATGCAGGCGCCGGTGCACAAACCGCAGCCTATCCAGGGGAGCCAGCGCTTGCGGTCTGGAACTTGGCCGGAACCAGCATCGACTTGGTGCTGAAGGCCGGCCACTGCGAAGTCCAGAGCCGCGGCCGTGAAAAAAATCTCCAGAGTCTCAGTCAGCGCAGCAGCCGCGTAGTTTGCCAGGAAGGGACAGATGGCCGCCAGCAAAAACGCGGCTTTCGCGGCGCGCTTGGAGAACATTCTCCGGGCAAGATCGGCAACCAGCAAGCACGTCCCAAGATCGAAAAGCACCTGCGTCAGCAGAACTGCGCGGAAGTTGCCAACGCCGAAAGTTGCGAAGATCGCCGCCAGAAAGGCCGGGTAACCCGGCAGCCGCGAAAAAGACGGCACGATCTTCCCGGAATCGGTGATCCCATACACGCCGTGCTGCAGCCAGTTGGTCGCGAGATCGGCATAAAATCGCGAATCGTCCACCACCGCCGGAAACCGAACGAGGAAGAACAGGCGCAGCGCCAGCGCCGCCCCGCTTACGGCCAGAAAGAATCGCGCCTGCCTGCGCACCAGTCCGAGCACGCTCCAGAATATAGCGCGTTAAGCCTCCGCTGATCTGATAAAGTGCATCTTATGTGTCAGGTGAGCCCTGTGCCCTGTCCCGCCAGGAATTGACCGTCTGCCGCGTGCGGCATACGATGATCCGTTAGCTTTGCATGGCTGAACCCGTCTTTTACGATCCGGAACGCGCCCGCTGGAAGCGCCTGCGGCGTTTCGTCGATGCGCTGGTGCTGGCGCTCTCCGCGCTGATTCTTTTCTTTGTTTACACCGCGCTCAAGGACGAGCGCCTTCCCGAACTTCTTTTTTACCCGCAAAAGAGGGCCTTCAAAGCTCTGAATGAAAAGGCGCTGCTGCGGCAAAAAAAGCTGGCCGGGCGGACCCACCGCAAATCCAAGCTTCCGGCCTCGCAAGTCACCTTCAACCAGGAAGAAGGCATTCGGGCGGCCTTTTACGTGCCCTGGGATGCCGCCAGTTTTTCGTCCCTGCGCGATTTTTCCCGCCAGATCGACATCCTCTATCCCGATTGGCTCCACGTGCTCACGCCCGACGGCCACCTGCAGGCCGTGGATGACCAGACCAACACCTTCTTCGACCTGGTGCAAAATAATCGCGTGCGCTCGGTGGACGATCGGGTCATGCCCTTTCTCAAGGGCGAGAACAGCGCCATGGAAGTTTTCCCCATGGTCAACAACTTTGACGGCACAGAGTGGGTGGGAGGCATCACTGGTTTTCTCAACGACCCTGCGGCACGCGCCGTGTTCCGCAAGCAGGTCGCGACGTTTCTGGCTTCGGACCATTTTCACGGGCTGATGGTCGACTTTGAAGCGTTTCCAAAGGTTGGTCAGCCGGGCTACGTTGCTTTACTGAATGAACTGGCCTCCGATCTCCACGCGCGCAACATGAAACTCTATGTGAGCGTGCCCGCCCACAACGAAGAGTTTGACTACGCGCAAATCTCGGCGCCGGTCGACGGCGTCGTGGTCATGAATTATGACGAACACTACCCCGGCGCCGCTTCAGGGCCCGTCGCCTCCCAGGACTGGTTCGTCAACAATCTCAAATTCATCGTCAAGAATGTTCCCCGCGACAAAATCATTTGCGCCATCGCGAATTACGGCTACGACTGGGTGCTGAAGCCCAAGAAGGGCAAGCTTCCGCCCGACGCCAGGGATAGTAGCGTGAGTGTGCAGGAAGCGTGGCTGGCAGCCCGGGATTCAGACGAAGATGTCATCTTCGACGACGACGCGCTGAATCCGCATTTCAGTTATCTGGATGAACACAGCTTGCGCCACGACGTCTGGTTTCTCGATGCGGTCACGGCGCTGAATCACATGCGCTCGGCGCAATCGCTGGGCATCCGGACATTCGCTCTGTGGCGACTGGGAGGCGAAGATCGCTCGCTTTGGCGAATCTGGGATGTGCCCGGAGACGCCGGGGCCGCTGACAAATTGCGCGATGTGCCACCCGGCCAGGACGTCGACATGGAAGGTCAGGGCGAGATTCTTCGCATCGAAGACCGCCCCAGCCACGGCAGCCGCGAACTTGATATCGATGCCAAGTCCAACATCATTACCGATGAAAATTTCCAGACGCTGCCGGAACCGTACCGCGTCGGCCGCTACGGGTACAGTCCTAACAAAATCGCCCTCACCTTTGACGACGGGCCCGATCCGGAATGGACTCCGAAAGTCCTCGACGTGTTGAAGCGCGAAAATGCACAGGCCACTTTCTTCCTGATCGGTATTCAAGGCGACAAATTTTCCGGGCTAGTGAAGCGGATTTACAGCGAAGGCCACACCATTGGCAATCACACCTTCACACACCCCGATGTGAGCAACATTTCTTCCACCCAGATGAAGGTGGAACTCAATTTGACCGAGCGCCTGTTCGCCAGCCTGGTTGGCGTACGCGTCACACTGATGCGGCCTCCGTATGCCATCGATGAAGAGCCCGACACCGCCGACGAAGTGAAGCCGCTCGAATTTGCGCAAGACAAGGGCTACATCACCGTCGGAAACCGCATCGATCCCAACGATTGGACCGATAAGCCACGGCATACGGCCGAGCAGATTGCCAGCTACGTGCTCGCCCATTTACCACCCTGCGGAGTCAACAATCTGCGCTGCGGCAACATCGTGCTGCTGCACGATGGCGGAGGCAACCGCGCCGAAACCGTGCGCGCGCTGCCCATGATCATCGACGGAATTCGCGCGCGCGGGTATGAGATCGCTCCGGTCTACGATCTGGTCGGCAAGACGCGAGCCGACGTCATGTCGCCCCTGCCCACCGGTCAACGTTGGGCCGCACGCTTCGACCGCCTGGGTTTTTGGCTGTTTGATTTCGCTGTGACCGCAATTACATGGATCTTCTTTGTCGGCGATCTGCTGATGACCGGGCGCCTGGTGTTCATCGGCACCGCCGCGATTTACGACCGTTTGCAGGAGAAAATTTTCGGCAAGCCGGCGGAAGTCGCATCCTACCGGCCCAAGGTCGCGATACTCATTCCGGCCTTCAATGAAGAAAAGGTGATTGTGCGCACGGTGCGCGCCGCCCTGAATTCCGACTATCCCAACCTCCGCGTCATCGTCATCGACGACGGCTCGCGGGACAGAACTCTGGAGGAGGCGCAGGCCGCGTTTCGCCGCGAAGAAGCTGCGGGCAGAGTCTTGATTCTGACCAAGAAAAATGCCGGCAAGGCGGAAGCCCTCAACTATGGCATCGAGCACATTGAGGATGCCGAGCTTTTTGTCGGCATCGATGCCGACACAATCATTGCCAGCGATGCCGTTTCCCGCCTGGTGCCGCATTTCATCAATCCCAAAGTCGGCGCCATCGCCGGCAACGCCAAGGTGGGCAACCGCGTCAACCTCTGGACGCGCTGGCAGGCGCTGGAATACATCACCAGCCAGAATTTCGAACGGCGCGCGCTCGATGTGCTGGGCGCCGTCAGCGTAGTGCCCGGAGCGATCGGCGCATGGCGCGTGTCGGCAGTTCGCGAGGCAGGCTGCTTCCAGATCGATACTGTGGCCGAAGACGCCGACTTGACCATGGCGCTATTGCGGCGCGGCTACCGCGTGGAATATGAGGACATGGCGCTGGCTTATACCGAAGCTCCCACCAACGCGAACGGCCTGATGCGGCAGCGCTTCCGCTGGTCGTTCGGCATTCTGCAAGCGGTTTACAAGCATCGTGCCGTTTTTGCCCGCAAGGGCGCGCTGGGATGGGTGGCACTGCCCAACATCTTTATTTTCCAGATTCTTTTGCCGCTGGTCTCGCCGCTCATCGACATCATGTTTGCGTTCGGCGCCATCTGGTATCTGCTGCAGAAGCATTTCCACCCCGATTCCACCGATCCCTCCAGCTTCCACAAACTCATTGCATTCTTTTTCGTTTTCCTGGTGATCGATTTCATCGCTTCCGCGGTGGCCTTCGCGTTGGAGCGGCGGCGGCCCGACGATAAGGAAGATCCATGGCTGCTGAGCCAGGTCTGGCTGCAACGTTTTGCCTACCGGCAAGTGTTTTCGCTGGTCTTGTTTAAAACATTGAAGCGCGCGCTCGAAGGCCGAAGATTCGCATGGGACAAACTGGAACGCACAGCAGCAGTGAAGGTGGTCGCCTCAGAAACACGAGAAGGAGTGAATGTGCCTTAGGTTTTGCGGCACGATCGCGAAGCCTTTAAGCGGTGCTGTGTGGAAGAAGTCGAACTCGGTCCGAACTGGGTCGGTTTACTTGTTGGCAGCAACTTCGAGCCGGGTTTCAGCGCGATGCAGCGCGTCGAGCGCGCGGTCGACGTCCACTTCCGTATCGCCGCTGACCAAACGCTGCTCAGCGCGGTCTTTGGCTTTGCGGGCGCGCTCCACGTTAATCTCGTTCGGTCGCTCGGCGCTTTCGGCCAGGATTGTCACCTTCTCCGGAAGCACTTCCGCGAATCCCCAGGCCACGGCCAGCCGCTGCTCCTCGCCGCTCGCGCGAAACTTGATCTCGCCGACCGAAAGCTCCGTAATGAGAGGCGCGTGCCCCGGAAGAACGCCCAGGTAGCCGTTCTTGCCGGGAATCTGCACTTCTTCCGCCGCCGTATCGACGACTCGTTTCTCCGGCGTGACGATCTCGAGTTGAAAGGTATCAGCCATTGTGATTTGGCTTTCGGCCTCCGGCTTCCGCAAAACCGAAGGCCGGGAGCCGGGAGCCGGCTCTTATGCCGCCGCCTTCATCTTCTCCGCCGCTTCCAGCACTTCCTCGATTGGTCCCTTCATGTAAAACGCCTGTTCGGGAATGTCGTCATACTTTCCTTCGACGATCGCCTTGAACCCTTTCACCGTATCGGCAATCTTGACGTAGCGGCCCTGCGCGCCCGTGAACTGCTCGGCCACGTGGAACGGCTGCGACAGGAAACGCTGGATCTTTCGCGCGCGCGCTACCGTGAGCTTCTGATCTTCACTCAATTCATCAATGCCAAGAATGGCGATGATGTCCTGCAGATCTTTGTAGGTCTGCAGGGTTTTCTTCACCGATTGCGCCACGTCGTAGTGCTCTTGCCCGACGATGCGCGGATCGAGAATGCGCGACGTCGATGCCAGAGGATCAACGGCGGGATAAATTCCGATCTCGGTCAGCGCGCGCGAAAGCACCGTGGTCGCGTCCAGGTGGGCGAAGGTCGTTGCCGGAGCGGGATCGGTCAGATCGTCGGCAGGCACGTAAATCGCCTGCACCGAGGTGACCGAGCCTTTCTTGGTGGACGTGATGCGCTCCTGCAATTCGCCCATTTCCGTCGCCAGGTTCGGCTGGTAACCGACGGCGCTGGGCATGCGGCCCAGCAGCGCCGAGACTTCTGATCCAGCTTGCGTGAAGCGGAAGATATTATCGATGAACAGCAGCGTGTCCGCGCCCTCGGCATCGCGGAAATATTCGGCCACCGTCAGCCCGGTGAGGGCCACGCGCAGGCGCGCTCCCGGCGGCTCGGTCATCTGGCCGTAAATCAGCGCAGCCTTCGACTCGGCGGGCTTGCCGGGCTTGATGACGCCCGACTCAGTCATTTCCAGCCACAGATCGTTGCCTTCACGCGTGCGCTCGCCCACTCCCGCGAACACGGAAAAGCCGCCGTGATTCTTGGCGACGTTGTTGATCAATTCCATGATCACGACGGTTTTGCCCACGCCGGCGCCACCGAACAATCCAATTTTTCCGCCCTTCAAAAACGGCTGAATCAGGTCGATGACTTTCACGCCGGTCTCGAACATCTCGGCGGTGGTGGCCTGCTCGTCGAAGGCGGGCGCGAGGCGGTGAATCGGCATGCGTTCTTTAAACTCGATCGGTCCCAACTGGTCGACAGGCTCGCCGATCACGTTCATCACGCGGCCGAGCGTCCCGCGGCCTACGGGGACCGAAATCGGCCCGCCCGAATCGATGGCTTTCATGCCGCGCACCATGCCGTCGGTCGGTTCCATCGCGACACAGCGCACTCGCCCTTCGCCGAGGTGCTGCTGCACTTCCAGAATGACCTTGATGGGGTCGGGCACGTTGAAGCCGTCGCTGACCACTTCAACCGCCTGGTAGATGGGCGGCAACGTGCCTTCGGAAAATTGCACGTCCACCGCCGGCCCCGCCACTTGAATGACTCGTCCGATATTTTCTGCCATAGATTGCTTCGAGCGCGAGCTATGAGCTGCGAGCGAACCCGCTATTTCCATCGACTCATTGGCCCAGGCTCTTGACCCCTCTTCTTCAAAACTGGTTTCTTGCCGTTCGCTCCAAACTCATGGCTGGGAGCTCGGGCTGGTTTACATTGCCGCCGCGCCGCTGACAATTTCGATAATTTCCTTCGTGATTTTCGCCTGGCGTGCGCGATTCATCACCAACGTAAGCGAATCGATCATGTCCGTGGCATTATTGGTCGCCGAATCCATGGCTGTCATGCGCGCGGCGTGCTCAGCCGCAATGGATTCCAGCAGCGCGCGGAAAATCTGGATCGAAACATATTTTGGCAGCAAGGCTCGAAACAATTCTTCCGGCGGCTGCTCGTAGAGGTAGTCGACTTGCGCAGTCGCGAATTTTTCCGCCACCTCATCCGCCGGAGTCTGCCGCAGTCCTACTCCCGCGCTGATGGCCGCCTCTTTCGCCTTCTTTTTCTCTTCCTCGGTCATCTCCTCGGAAAGCCGCACGGATTGCTTGCCGATGGTTTCGATGGGAAGAATCTGCTCCACAATCAGGCGTTGCGCGATGACGGACTTGAATTCGTTGAAGACCACGTAGACCGCGTCGATCTCTTCGCGCGTGTAGCGCTCGATTACGCTCTCGGCCAGAGCGCCTGCCTGCGCAAATTCCACCTTCCCCAGAATTCCAATGTGCTCGCCGACGATCTGGATTGCGGCCGAGCGTTCTTCCGATGCCTTTTCAATCTCGAACTCATCCAGGTTCGCCAGGCTGCGAGTTTGCACCTTCGCGGCCGAATAGCGGCGGCGGAGAAAATCACGCCCTTTGCGGCCGATCGTCTCGATGTCTATGTTCTTTCCTTCCTTCGACTGCAGGAACCGCAAAGCCGCCTTGTTGATGTTGGCGTTGAATCCGCCCGCCAGGCCTTTGTCGCCCGTAACCACAATCAGGAGCAGATTCTGCTCCGGCCGCGCCGCAAGCAGCGGGTGCTTGGGTTCGCCGGTTTCCGGATCGTAAATTTCCGCGCGCGCCACCAGAGATTTCAACACGTTGGTCAGCATCTGCGCGTAAGGGCGCGCGGCCAAAGCGCGATCCTGCGCGCGGCGCAACTTCGCCGCCGAGACCACCTTCATGGCCTTGGTGATCTGCCGCGTGTTGATCACGCTCCGAATGCGCCGGCGGATATCAAGAATGTTCGGCATCAGTCGTTGGTCGTTAGCTGTTGGTCGTTAGCTAAAATCAAAACTCCTGTCATCCTGAGCGAAGCAAAGAATCTATGCATTTCACTCCCGCCTTCGCTCGCTACTCGATACACGGTATTCAGTACTTCTATTTCGCCACCGCTTCCCTTTGCGATGTGAATTGCTGCTTGGCCTGCTTGATCAGGTCGCCCAACTGGCTCTTCAACTGGTCGTCGAGAATCTTCTTCTCCATGATCGTGCGCAGGATCCCCGGATTGGTCGCGTCGACGTACTCATACAGCTTTTTTTCAAAGTCGCGAACCTGGTTCACCGGCATATCATCCAGAAATCCGCTGGTGCCGGCCATGATGATGAGAATCTGCTTGGAAAACGGCAGCGGCGAGAATTGCCCCTGCTTCAGGATTTCGACCAGCCGCTGGCCGCGATTCAACTGCTGCTGCGTCGCCTTGTCGAGGTCGCTGCCGAACTGCGCGAACGCTGCAAGTTCGCGGTACTGCGCCAATTCGAGTTTCAGCGTGCCCGCCACCTGGCGCATCGCCTTGATCTGGGCGCTGCCGCCGACGCGGCTTACCGATAATCCGACGTTTACGGCCGGCCGGATGCCCTGGTTGAAAAGATCGGTTTCCAGATAAATCTGCCCGTCGGTAATCGAAATCACGTTCGTCGGAATGTACGCCGAGACGTCGCCGGCCTGGGTTTCAATGATGGGCAGCGCCGTCAACGATCCACCACCGTTCTTGTCGCTCAACTTGGCAGAACGTTCCAGCAACCGCGAGTGAAGGTAGAAAACATCTCCGGGGTAGGCCTCGCGTCCTGGCGGACGACGGAGCAGAAGGGAGATTTCGCGGTACGACGCGGCGTGCTTCGACAAGTCGTCGTAGATGACCAGCGCGTGGCGCTTGGTGTCGCGGAAGTATTCGCCGATCGCCGTCGCCGCGTAGGGTGAGATGTACTGCATGGGGGCGGGCTCAGAGGCTGAAGCCGCCACCACGATGGTGTAATCCATCGCGCCCGCGTCTTCCAGAATCTTCACCACCTGCGCGATCGAAGATCGTTTCTGGCCGACCGCGTTGTAAATGCAAATGAGGTCGTTTCCCTTGGAGTTGATGATCGTATCGAGAGCCACCGCGGTTTTGCCGGTCTGCCGATCGCCTATGATCAGCTCGCGCTGTCCGCGGCCAATCGGGATCATACTGTCAATGGCCTTCAACCCGGTTGCCATCGGTTCGCGCACGGGCTGGCGGTCAATGACGCCGGGCGCCAGGCGCTCCAGCGCAATGAATTTGTCAGTCGCAATCGGGCCCTTGCCGTCGATCGGCTGGCCGAGGGAATTCACCACGCGGCCGATCATGGCATCGCCCACGGGCACGCTCATGATGCGCCCGGTGCGCTTGACCTCGTCGCCTTCTTTGATTTCGGTATATTCGCCGAGCAACACAACGCCGACCTGGTCTTCTTCCAGGTTCATGGCGATGCCGGCGATCCCGTGGGGAAACGACAGCAATTCGCCGGCCATGACTTTGTCGAGCCCGTAGACGCGCGCGATGCCATCGCCCAGCGTGATGACCGTGCCGGTTTCGTCGACCGAGATCTTGGAGTCGTAGTTCTCGATCTGCTCGCGAATCAGTTTCGTAATTTCGTCTGCTTTGATCTGTGCCATAGAATCCGCTTTTGGCTGCTTAGCTCCTGTTGATCGCCTAGGAGCTAAGAGCCTCCTTCATCCTCTCCAACTGCCCTTTCACCGAACCGTCGTAGATGGTGCTGCCCACGCGAACGACGGCGCCGCCCAGCAGCGCAGCATCCTGGCCGTAGCGGGCGCGAACTTTCTTGCCGGTGAGTGCGCCTACCTGCGCCTCGATCTCCCGTTTTTCCGTATCGCTCAAAGGGCGCGTGCTGGTGATGTCGGCCTCCGCAAAACCCATTCGCGCGTCCAGCTCTTTTTCCAATTGCACGATGATGCCGTCCAGAAAATGAACGCGCCGGTGATCGATCAAAACCGCGACCAGGTTTCTTGCCGCGCTCGAAATTCCATCGCGCTGTGCGATGGAATTCAAAACAGCGCGCTTCTGATCGGCTGGAATCGCCGGATTCTGCCACACCTGGCGCAACTCCGGGCTCTCCGCCAGCAAGCCGGAAATCATCCGCAACTCGGCGACGGAGCGGCCGGGATCGAGCTTTTTGTCGAAAACCACGTCCGCGAACGCGCGCGCGTAGGTGCTGGCGACCGAGGCCATGCCTTAGTTCCCTTCCTTGCGATTGCCGTAGGCGGAGCCTTCCGCGGTTCCCAACTCACCGGCAAATTTTCGCACCAGCGCCTGATCCGTATCCGCATCCACGCGAATCTGTTTTTCGGCCAGGCCGATCGCCAGGTCCGCGGCGTAAACCGTCAAATCGCGGCGGGCGACCTTCGCCGCCGAAGCGATTTCCTGCTGTGCGGACTCGACGATTTTGCGAGCGTCTTGCTGTGCCGCCTCGTGAATGCGCGCTTCCTCCTGCCCCGCTTCCCTCTCGGCCGCATCGCGCATCATCCCGATCTCGACATCCAGCTTCTTCAGCCGCGTCTCGATCTCCGCCAACTTGTGCCGGGCCTCTTCACTGGCTTTCTGCGCTTCCTGCATCGCCTTCTGAATGGCCGCGGTCCGCGCGCTGAACACCCCGGGCAGATACTTGCGCGCAGCCCAAATCAGTAAAATGGCAATCGCCGCAAAATTCAGCAGCACGCTCAACAGATAAGCATTCGGCAGGCTCAGGCCCGTCAGGTGAGCGACAAAAACAACGGAAGGCGATTCTTTAAATTCCGCCGTCTCGTCTTTTTCTTCGCCGGCCGCCTCGCGAGTTTCATGGGCAAGTTGCCGGCCGATGCCTTCGCGATCGCGGGACTGTTCCCGCTTTTTTTCCGGAGGCTGCTCATCCTTGGGCGGAGGAACTTCCGGCGCAGGTTGCTGGATGGCTGGAGCAGAGTTTCCTTGCTGTGCGCGCGCACCCGCCGGCGCTCCCAACGCAGCCATCACAACCAGGGTGACCAGAATCGCGCATGCCTTGTTGTTCTTCTTGAGGAACTTCATCTTGAGGAACTTCATCGAATCCATGGAGGTGAAAACCGGGGGCCGCTGCATTATCGTCCCGCTCCGGCCGGCTGCAACACGCGCCGCACAATTTCTCTCGCCAAATCTTGCGCTTGTCCCTGCAAGCCGGCCTGTGCCGCCTCGCGGTCTTTCTGGATGTCGGCCTTGGCGGCCTGCACTTGCGCCTGCGCCTTCGTGCGGGCTTCGCTCACGGCCGCAGCGCGCGCATCCAGGGCAGCCTTTCGTCGGGCCTCCTGTCCGCGGAACACCGTGGCTCGCGCCTCCCTCAGGCGCTGCTCGTACTCCGAGGTTCGCGCTTCCGCTTCCGCGATGTCGGCCCGCGACTTTTCCACGGCACCCTCGGTCTTGGCGCGCCGCTCGGCCAGCACCCGCCCCAGAGGACGATGAACAAGCCCCGAATAGAGCGCATACAGCAGCGTCACCAAAATCATGGTGGGCACCGCTCCAAGCAGTAATTCGCCTAGTTGTCGCAGAGTTTGATCCATCGGTTGTCGCGGTACAGGAAAAGAGGGCTCTGAAAACTGTTAAGTCTAACGTCCGAAGGGATTTATGTCAACGCAAAGCGCCGGATTTTTGTCTCACATTTTCAGCCGTTTACGTGTCTTCCGCCTTATCTGGGACGGTTCTGCCCGAAAAGCATCTCTTCCCTCCGCCCCTTGCAGAAACCTGCAACTAATCCTTGACTTCCCGGCTGGGAGGATTAGCATAGAGATATCACCTCCGATCCAATTCAGGATCGAAAGGGCCGATAGCCAAGGAATGTCACCGCTTCTTGGTTGCCGGCCCTTTTAAACTTTCCAGCGCTACAAAAATCCGTAGGCCAAGTCAGTTTTCCTGGCGAAAGACGATCTTCCCACCCACCATCGTCGTGACCACTCGCGCCTTCGCAATCTCCTCCGGCTTGATTGCGAAGATGTCCTGCGAAAGCACCGCCAGGTCCGCTTCTTTTCCGGGCTCCAGCGTGCCGAGGTGTTTTTCCGAGAAGCGCGCATAGGCTGAGCCTTGCGTGTAGGCATCCACGGCCTGCTGAACGGTCAGCCGCTCCTCAGGAAAATAAGTGTCCTTCGTCGCAACGCTTCCCGCTTGCCCGGCGCCATCAAACGTGCCCGCTGGAAAATCTTTTTGTCCATCGGGCGGCCGCCAAATTTGACGCGTCACCGCCTGCTGAATTGCAACCAGCGGATTAACCGGCCACGTGCACGGCCAATCGCTGCCGAACGCCAGCATCACGTGATCTTTCTCCATGCTCTGCCAGCGATCGGTGGTGTGGTGTTCGTTGGGATCGTAATTCGATCCTTCCTTATCGCAGCAGAACGTCGGTTGCATGCTGGCGATGAGGGAATGCTTGGCCATGCCGGGAATGTCTTCCGCCGGCACAAAATCGGCGTGCTCCACCCGCATCCGCCGGTCGCGCGGCCCATTTGTTTGATCCACGTCTTCGTAGGTCTCAATCACCATGTGCGAAGTATCCGGGCGATACGCGTGCGTCATGATCTGGTAGCCGCGCTTGTCGAGCTCAAGGACCAGCTTCTTGTACGCCGCGGGTTCGTACATGAGGGGAGGAATCGGCCCCGTGCCGCCGTCCGCAAAAAACTTCACCAGCCCCGCCGAGACCCATTCATCGTGATACAGCGAACGCGCTTTGTCGAGATCCGCCAGAAACTGCGGAGTGAGATGATGATTCGTTCCAATCGCTCCGAAAGCCGTTTTCACCCGCACCGTAAGCTGGCCGCGATCGCGCAAAGCCGCATAGAGCTCGATCTCCGCCAGGTCGCCGCTCGCATTCGTGATACTCGTAATGCCGTACTGGTTTAAGTTCGCAGCCGCCCGGCGCAGCAACTCCAGCTTTTCTTCGAGCGAAAGTTCTTTCGCCAGCGCTCGCTCCATCACCTGCATGGCTGCTTCCATCAACATGCCGGTAGGATGATGGTCCTTATCCCGCACAATATATTTTTCTTCGTCGGGATCGCTGACGGGCCGATCGCCCAGGCCCGCCATTTGCAGCGCCTTGGCATTGACCCAGAGAGCGTGCTCCGCGGTGTAATGCACCACCACCGGCCGGTCGCTCACGGCGCGGTCCAGCAACTCGTGCGTGGGGATGTTTGGCGGCGTGGTTACGAAGTCGGCCCGCCCGAAAATAACCTTGTCCTTGGGATGGCTTGCCGCATACGCCTTCAGCCGGCGCACCAATTCCTCGGGATTATCCTCGGGCGTAATCGTCTCTTCCGGCACCGACAAGTTGAGCCCGTGCAGCGCCAGCGCCCCATCCCACATGTGAGTGTGGGAGTCGGAAAATCCCGGAACGACAGTTCTACCCTGCAGATCGACGACCTCGGTTTTCGAGGTCTTCAGCCGCAAGATTTCCTGATCCGTCCCCACGGCTTCGATGCGCGTCCCGCTGATCGCAAGCGCCTCGACCCAAAGCTGCTTCGGATTGCCGGTGTAGATGTGCCCGTGAACGAGCAGCGTGTCGGCGCCAAAAACGAGAGTGGAGCAGAACAAAATCGCCGACACAAAGATGAGCGCGCGCTGGAGAAGGAGCATGGTTCGAAGGAGCATGGTTCGGATTCCGCAGGAAGCTTACCGGCCGGATTCCCGGCGCTGCAAGTTTACTCCACCAGGTACTCGCGCACGCGCCGCACCACCGACTCCGGCGCGTCGGCATCCAGCAAGACCGCCCCATCCTGATATTTTCTGGAATAAATTCGCGCTTTGGCGCCCAGCAGCGCCAGCGTCTTGCCCTCTTTCTGCGGAATGCGCAGATGCACGCGGCTGACGCGGTCTTCTTCGATCATGGCGTCAATTCGCGCCAGCAGTGGTTCGAGGCCGGTGCCTTCCACCGCCGAAACGTACACCGTGCTGCCGCCGATGTGCGCGGATTCGCTGAGCAGCGTTTGCGCCACTTCCTCATCGAGCAGGTCCACCTTATTCATCACGCGCAGTCGCGGTTTCTTCTCCGCCTCCAGCTCTTTCAGCACGATTTCGACCTGGGCGTCCTGCTCCGAAGACAGCCGGCTGCTGGCATCGGAAACATGCAAAATCAACGAAGCCCGCTGCACTTCTTCAAGCGTGGCACGAAACGCCGATACCAGCGTGTGCGGCAGGCTGCGAATGAATCCGACCGTGTCTGACAGTAAGACCTTGCGTTTGGAAGGCAGCGTCACCGCGCGGATCGTGGGATCGAGCGTGGCAAACATCTTCGGCGAGGACAAAACTCCGGCGCGCGTCAGCGCATTGAATAAAGTCGATTTGCCTGCGTTGGTGTATCCCACCAGCGCCACGGTCGCCACAGGCGCCGACTCCCGCCTCTGCCGCTGCTGGGCGCGGATGCGTCGCACGTTTTCCAGTTGCTGTTCCACGTGGCGCACGCGGCGGTAAATTTTTCTGCGGTCGGTCTCCAGTTGCGTTTCACCAGGACCGCGCGTGCCGATGCCGCCGCCCAACTGTGACATCTCGATGCCGCGTCCCGCCAGCCGCGGCAACAGGTACTGCAACTGCGCCAACTCCACCTGCAGCTGGCCTTCTCGCGTGCGCGCGTGCCGGGCAAAAATATCCAGGATGAGTTGCGTGCGGTCGAGCACACGCCGGTGCACGATTTTTTCGATATTGCGCTGCTGCGACGCGCTCAGATCGTGATCGAACAGCAGCAGATCGGCATTCACCGAAGCGGCCGCGCCGGCAATTTCCTCAAGCTTCCCCGCCCCGATCAAAGTTGCGGGATCGATGCGGTCACGCCGCTGCAGCATCTCGCCGACAATGCGGGCGCCGGCGCTCTCCGCCAGCGTCCGCAACTCTGCCAGCGATTCATCCGCATCGAACTCCGAAATGGTGGGCTTGGGGCTGGCTTTCCGCCAGGCGACCGGCTTGGCTTCGCTGGACGCCTGCGCCGAATCGCGGGCGGCTTGCGCCTGCGCGCTCACCGAGCCTGAACGGCCACGGCTGCGCACCTCCACGCCGACCAGGAAGGCGCGCTCCTGATCGTTCCCGGTGGCCTCTAGCGCGGCCAAGGGCGCACGCCTGCCGGCTACTGTACGTTCGCGGGTCTTCTTGGGATGAGAACTGCGCAATCCGAAAACGCCTTACCCTTCGGAACTCGACGCGCTTGCCGCCGGCGGCGGCGCAGCCGAGGCGGCAATGCCGGATGCCGCCGCCGCTTTGGCCTCCCCATGCGCCGGATGTGTCCCGTGCGACACCACACGGCCCAGCACAATCGTCGATATGGCGTGCTTGAAGATCAACTGCTCTTGCCCGTTGGCCTCCAGCACCACCGAATACTTGTCAAACGAGCGGATGCGGCCCGTTAACTTCACGCCACTCAGCAGGTAAATCGTGATGCTCGCTCTCTCTTTGCGGGCTGTGTTCAGGAAAGAATCCTGGATGTTTTGCGCCGGCTTGCTGCTATCCATAGCCGATCTCCTTATATTCTATGACTTCGATTCATCCACTTGCGCCCTTCGGCAGTGGCGACCGGGCGCTGCACAAATCAGCGTGTCTTCCGCTCCGCAAGCAGAGGAACACGGGGGGATCAGCCTGCCCTGGCCCGCTGCTTGAGACGGTCCGAGAGACAGGTAGCTGCGAGTACGATACGGTGTCCGCCCGTGCTTTTCAACCCGGAAGTGCAAAAAAATACATCATTTCTTGCACCTTGTTAAGGAATTGACGAGGCACCCATCGCGATCCATCCCAACCCCCTTCGCCGCCTTGTGTACAATCCCCGGCGTAGGCAATTTGCCTTCGCCGGCGCTCCCAGTTCAAGGGCGTTTGGCTACCTCAGGAGGCCTCATGGCAAGTCCCGCACTCGCAATTCTCTTTGCTCCCCAAGTTCACATTCCCACCGACGTCAATACCAACTTCCTCATGCTGGTTCGCTGGGTGCACTTTCTTGCCGGTATCACCTGGATCGGCCTCCTCTACTTTTTCAACCTGGTGAACGTCCCGCTGATGAAGGAGCTGGATCCGGCGGTGAAGGGCAAAGTCATGCCCCCGTTGATGACCCGCGCGTTGTTTTGGTTCCGGCACTCGGCGGCGCTGACCGTCTTGGCAGGACTGGCCTACTGGGGCAGCATCGTTTCCGCCGATGCCGGCAACGGCCAGCTCGCTGGCTTTGCCAACGCCGGCTCCGGCAGCGTCATGGGATCGTTCTTCCTGATCTGGACCGTCGTGTGGGGCATCTTGTACGCCTGCCTGATCCCGGGCAAAGGTATCTTCGATAAGGGCGCCTTCATCGGCGTCGCTTACGCCATTGTCGTCGCCCTGGCGGCGTGTCTCTTTTTGCGTCTGAACGACCACGGATGGGAGAGCAATCGCCTGCTCTCGATCGGGATTGGCGGCGGCATCGGCTGGGTCATGCTGCTAAACGTCTGGGGAGTGATCTGGCGCATCCAGAAGCGTCTGATTCACTGGACCCGCGACAACGCCGCCAACGGCACGCCCATGCCCGACAAAGCGAAAGCCATGGCCCGCCAGGCCTTTCTCGCCAGCCGCGCCAATGCCTTCCTGTCGATCGTGCTGCTGTTCTTCATGGGCGCCGCCAGCCACTACCCCTTGTTCGGGAAGTAGATCGCTCGTCCTCCCAGCAAAAAACAAGGGAGCCGGAATTCCGGCTCCCTTCTTAAAGCTAACGCAAGCCCCGACTAGAAGGTGAACTTCACCCCAAGACGGATGGTACGGGACAGTTGATAGAACAACGGTTTCCCGTACTGGCTGTTGATGGTGATCGGCCCACCGCCGGTGAACAGTGAACCCGAGTTCAAGTTCCCCGAGAGGCTCCAAGGACTTTCTGCAGCAGCGTAGAACGCGGGTCCGTCAACGATGAAGCAGTTGCCAAAGGCGCACGAGCCGCCAGGAGCAGGTGGAGGCGTAATCCCCTGGGCAGCGTAAGTGGTATTCAACTCACCCTGGTAGGCGGTTACGGAGTGTTGGTTCAGCAGGTTGGCGAAGGTGGCATTGAAGCTTAGCGCCTTCGTCTCGGTGAGTTTGTAATTCTGCTGGAAGTTAAAGTCGGTTTGGGTGTACCACGGGGTGCGATAGACCTGCGTGGGACCCACAGTGACAGCTCCAGTGGTTGGATCCTGGGTTACATTGACCCAGTTTCCACGGTTCACCACATCGACTGGCCACGCGCCGCCGTAGAGGCCCACATCCGCGAACGTGGTAGCCGGCGTGCCGCTGTAGGCATATTGGAAGATGCCGAAGTCGCTCGTCATATGCTTGCCTTCGCCGAGTTCGTAATAGGCATATCCCTTGAATGCGTTCGGGCGGTCGGTCGGAAGCAGTCCGCTGGACGAACCGCCGTTAGCGTTCCACGAGAAGTAAGGCTCGTCAAACGAACGGCTGTTGTTGGGCGAATTACGTCCTCCCAAGCCACCGTCGGCGATATCCGAGCTGGTAAGGCCCGTATAGTTGCCGCGGAAGTGGCTGTAGGTGTAGGAGAACATGCCGAACCAATGGTTGCTGTGCGCCTTGGTCAAGCGGAACTCCACGCCGTCGTAGCTGCGCGCCGCAGGAATAGTTTTATTCGGCGGGCAAGGGCCGGTGCAGGTGAGTGGGTTCTGGGGATAGAGGAAGTTGTAGAAACCACTGAAGGTGCTGTTAACACCCTGGCCCGGGTTGACGATGACGAACGTTTCGCCGACCAGTGGGTTATAGATCGCCGAGTCTTCGATCACGTGATCGAGACGGCGGCGGTCCCAGCGCGCTTCGAACGCCAGAGTTTTGCCGAGTTGGTAATCGACCCCGAAAACGCTCTCGTGCTGTTCATAGGGCTTCAGACCCGGCATGACGCCTTCCTGCAGTTGACTGCAAGTGGAGCAGGTCGTGGGCCAGGTGCGGAAGTTGACGTTCTCGATGAAGCTCACGCCCGGGGGGGTTGCCCCTCCCAACCAATTGGCCTGATTCGTGTCATTCGGGCCAACGCAGTAACGCTGTGGGTTACTGTTGTTAAAGGCAGGAATCAAGGTATTGTAGGCAGGCGTGTTCAAAGCATACACGCAGTTCTGCCACCACTGTCCACCGAACGAACTGATGGCCAAGTTCAGCTTCATCTGGTCGTAGAATTGACCGTAGCTGCCGAACACCTTCATCTTGCCGTCCTTGAAGACATCCCATGCCACGCCGATGCGGGGAGCAATCTTGTCGCCCCAGCCGAAGTTGATGGGATGAGACGGCGCGTTTCCGAGAGGTTCACTGGAATTGATTTCGCCAGTGAACTTCTCACCCGGCAGATACTCCCTCTCTACGCGAAGGCCCGCATTGATAGTGATGCCGCGGCCGATGGTCCAGGCATCCTGGGCAAAGAAGCCGTGGTTAAAGCTGGTGGCTTTTCCTTCCGTGCCGAAGTCCTGAACGATGATGTATCCATACTGGCCTTGGCAGTTTCCATTTCCGATACCAGCCTCGAGAGCCGCGCAGGCGGCGCCTCCGTCTGCGGTATTGGCGCCGTAGCTGGTCCCGCCGTTGAAACCAATGAAGGTCTGAACGAACGGTTGGTTGAAGCGCTGGAAGATATCGTTCGAGAGACGGTTGAGCTGGTAGCCGAACTTGAAGTTATGCGTTCCACCCCATCCGCTCTTGAACCATGCGAAATCCTGATCAAACTGGATTGCCTTGTTGGCGTTGCGAACCGTGAAGTTCTGGTCCAGCCCGGTGTTGTACCATCCGTTGAGGTTCTGCAACGAAGAAGGCAGAGGGGCACCAGTCGTGTCCGTCGCGCCAATGCTATCCACCTGCCACTGGTAGGTGGAGTTGCCCTGCGGGAAACCGAAGTCGTGGTAATTCTCGAAGTAGTAGCCGAACCGCGTGGTGGCTACCAATCGAGGAGTGATGGTGAAGTCCACGCCCACGTTGGTGGTGCTGTTAGGCGCCGAATAACCCTGGTTGTGCGAAAACGCCGAGGCCGGAATTCCGGGGCCGACGCAAGGCGTGCTGCTGTTGCCGAAACAACCCGAACTGAAGTTCACCAATCCGGTGGTATTGTCGGAGCTCGGCAGGTTCTCGCCGTGTTGCTTCTGGTATTGATACAGCCAGGAACCGAAGACGCGTATCTTCTGCGAGACGACCGCGTCGATGCGGGCGCTTGTGTAGTAGGTCTGGGTGTTGCGGCTGAACGGAATCGTTCCGCCGCCGGCGGGACCGTAGTTCACAAAACGCTCTTCGTCGTTAAATTCCGGGTTGAAACCGACGAAGCCGAAAATCTTATCCTTGAGGATCGGCCCACCGAAGGTAAACCCAGGAAACACATCGCTGGTGTGAGGTTTAATGGGCTGCACGGTCTGAGCATTGGGATCGAGAAAACCCCACGAAGTGTTCTGTCCGGTCGAAAGCGGGTTGTAACGGAGATAAGCAGTGGGCGATCCATCCAGTCCCTGGTTCTCAAACTGCGCAAACGCCGAACCATGGTAGGCGTTGGTGCCTTTCTTCATGACGACGTTGACCACGCCGCCCAGCGCGCCGCCGTGCTCGGCTTCGATACCGGAACTCTTCACCTGGACTTCCTGAATGAAGTCAAAGGGAACGTTGGTGTGCGAATAGCCGCCGATAAGGTTCTGGGTTTCCTGGCCTTCGACCAGGTAGGAGTTTTCCGAGTCAGAACCGCCGGCGACGGAGAAGCCATAGGGGCTGCCGTTGCTGCCGTTGCCCGGGGAAGTGCCGCCGCTGCCATTCGCCATGCGGTTGCTGCCTTCCAGAGGTTCATTGCGGGCGGAGGGAGCAAACTGAATGACGGACTGGAAGGAGCGTCCGTGGGGAACATCGTTGACGACGTCTTCGGTGATATTGGTCTGAGTGGTTTCCGTGGTCACGTCGATCTGCGGAGGTGCGCCGGTCACTTCTACGACCGTTCCTGCCGCGCCAACCGCGAGCGTGAGATCCAGGGTAGGAAGGTGACCCACTTCGATCACGACGTTTTCGCGCTTCAACTCAGAAAAGCCCTGGGCTTTGACGGTGATCGTGTAGGTATCTGGGGGCAAATTCGCAAAGCGGTAGTAGCCGCTGGCATCGGTCTCGAGTCTCTTGGAACCGACGAGCGAAGGGGCTTTTACCTCAACGGTGGCCTTGCTGACCACGGCACCGCTGGGATCCTTAATGGTTCCCTGAAGTCCGCCAGTCGTCTCTTGCGCAAAAACTGGGGAGATCAGGAGGAACGCAGTGAGCACGCAAACGGTAAACAACCCGTATTTCGTTGCAAAACGACTCATAGCATTGTCTCCAGTTAATTCGACGATTCGTTGTTTCTGTTGCATTGAAGCTGGGCTCTTCCAGACAGCGATCCAGACACTCTTTGAGCGTTGCGTCTGAACCGACACAATTTACAAGAACAACATCCAAATGCAACTGACAGTCCAAACTCAACTTTCGTAACAGATTGTTTTTAAATGACTTGTGATTTAGCTCTGTATGGGTGTTCTTTGAATCTGGAGAGTATGCGCTTAAATCTATGGAATTGTGTAGGGTCTTGCACCCGACAAACTACTGTCTTTTCACGATTTGATCTCAAGCCTTCAGCCCAACTCCCCTGCTACAATCTCTTCTCGATGGCCAAGCCCACGCCTACCGGGTCCGTGCTTCCCGCGGAGGACCTCGGCGGCACTCCGTCGCCAACCCTGGGCGTCCCGCTGCTGGACCTCAAGCGGCAATACCAATCGATTCGAAACGAAATTCTGGCGGCCGTCGAGCGCGTCTTCGATTCGCAACAGTACATTCTTGGCCCCGAAGTAGCCGCTCTCGAGCGCGAGGTCGCCGCCTTCTGTGGAACGGCCGACGCGATTGGTTGCGCTTCCGGCACCGACGCGCTCTGGCTTGCCCTCGCCTCCGCCGGCATCGGGCCGGGAGACCAGGTTCTTACGACGCCCTTCAGCTTCTTCGCTTCAGCCAGCGCCATTGCGCGAGCCGGCGCCCGTCCGGTCTTCGCCGACATTGATCCCGGCACATTGAACCTTGACCCCAACCAGGTGGAATCATTGCTGCGCGCGGCTCCCCGCGACAAACTTCGCGCCCTGCTGCCCGTACATCTTTATGGTCAATGCGCCAACATCGAAGCGCTGCAAAAGATCGCGGCTCAATTCAACCTGCAGCTGGTTGAAGACGCGGCGCAGGCGATCGGCGCCAGCGGGATCGGCGGCAAAGGAAAGACTCAGCGCGCCGGATCGATGGGCGTTTCAGCGGCTTTCAGCTTCTATCCCACCAAGAATCTCAGCGCCAGCGGCGACGCGGGCATGGTGACGACCAGCAATCCGGACATGGCCGCGCACATGCGCCGCTTGCGCAATCACGGCAGCCCGCAACGTTACGTGCATGAGGAGTTTGGCTGGAATTGCCGCATGGATGGCGTCCAGGCCGCAGTTCTCGGGGTAAAACTCAAATACGTGAACGGCTGGAACGACGCTCGCCGGCAGCGCGCCGCCACTTACGATCGGCTGTTCGCGGAAGCGGGCCTGATTAACGGAGATTCCCGAAACTCGGACGCCCCCGTTCGCCTGCCTACCCGCTCGCCGCAGGCGCATCACGTCTTTCATCAATATGTAATTCGCGCCTACCGCCGCGACGAACTCCGCGAGTTCCTCACCGCGCGCAAAATCGGTACCGAAGTGTATTACCCGATTCCGCTGCATCTTCAGCCTTGTTTTGCTTATCTCGGCTACCGCGAAGGCGACTTTCCCGAGGCCGAGTTAGCCGCCAAGCAAGTCCTGGCCCTTCCGATGTTTCCCGAACTTCGCGAAGATGAGCAGCGTCGCGTCGTCGAATCCATCGCCGATTTTTACTGCTGACCTATCATCCACGAAACTTTTTGGTTTTTCCTCGCATCCCACAACCAGACACGAGGTAATTCCATGAAAATTTTCAGGCTCCTCACGTCCAGCCTCATCCTCTCCTCGATGGCGCTTTGTTTCTCCGCGCCCTTGCAAGCCGCCGACGCAGCACGCAAGCCCGTTGTCGTCGAACTGTTCACCTCCGAAGGCTGCTCATCCTGCCCTCCCGCCGACAAACTCCTGGCTCAGCTTCAGGAACAACAGCCGGTAGCCGGGGCGGAAATACTTGCGGTGGAGGAGCACGTCGATTACTGGAATCACCAGGGATGGGTCGATCCGTTTTCCGCTCCGGAGTGGACGCAGCGCCAGCAGGATTATGTGCGCCTTACAAAGCAGGATGAATACACGCCGGAATTTGTTGTCGATGGCCGCAGCCAGTTCGACGCCAGCAACCCGCAGCGCGCGGAGGCCGAGATCGAGAAAGCCTCCCAAGGCGTGAAGACCGAGGTTTCGATTACCTCCGATTCGGAGTCGAAGGGGAATGCGCGCTTCAAAATCACCGTCGGAAAGCTCGCCGGAAACAGCCCCAACGACGTTGCGGAAATCTGGGTTGCCGTCACCGAAGACGGCCTGCAATCAAAAGTCGGCGCCGGAGAAAATGCGGGACACATGCTGCCGCACGTCGCGACATTACGCTGGCTGCACAAAATCGGCGTGGCCGATGCCAACACGGCATCCGGTTTCAGCGGCGATGCACAGGTCAAACTGAATTCTCACTGGAACGCCGACCATGTGCGGGTCATCGTTTTCGTACAGGAAAAGAAGAGCCGTCAGATCCTTGGTGCAGCAGCCTTGAAAATTAAAGCCTGAAGCGATCATTTTCGCCTGTGTCGAGAAGGCGCCGACTTCGACGCAACCTCGCCGGGAGCCAGCACCCGCCGCACGATGGGCGTGTTCAGCTTATATTTCCGCTCGCTCTGGTTGCCGTCGTCATCCTTGACTCGCACGATAAACACCGGCAGGGTGCCTTCTTTGTCAAACTTTTCGGTCGTCAGCGTAATCGGCAGAACGCCATTCAATCCGTGCTCGCGATACGCCGTTTCGTAGCGATGTTTTCTCACGTTCCACGTGAACACCCGAACCTGGTCGAAGTCGTACGGCAAGCCGTCATGCGGTTCGGTAATCGCGCATAGATACTGCGAAACCTTCTTATCCGTGCCTTCTTTCCCCGGGTCTTCCACTTGATTGAGCACAAAAAATGCCACGAAGCGCTGGCCCTCGGCGTATTGCGCAATGTCCAGCGGCACATCGAGATCGACCATCCGCGCCAGCACCCACCCGATGCGGTTTTCCGCATCGCGCACCAGCCACCAATCTTCCATCGCAGGTCCCGCGGCCGCTTTCCGGCCCGCGACTTTCGCCGGCACCGGCGCGGCGCCCGGCTGTTTTTCCGCCGTAGCCCGCTTTAATACTGCAACTTTGGCTCCCGCTGCCAGTTGATAAAGATGCTCCGTCTCGCGGCCCGGCGTTAAGTGCAGGTTCGTTTCATTGCGAAGCACGCCCGGCGATTGCACCGGATCGTTCATGTTTTCCCGGGTCAACATCTGGATGGCATCGTAGGTTTTCTGATCCACCAGGTATCGCTGCTCAATCCAGCCTTCCATTCCGCTGGTCGTCCGCACCCGCGAAAAACGCTTCTCGCGTTCCAGCACTTCCACTCGCTCGCCGTTCTTGACCGTGCCGATCCGGTTGTACATGGTGGCAACCTGATCGCGCAGGGAGGCTTGTGCCGCCGAAACATAATTCACTTCCAGCACATGACGCCCTTTGCGGCCGCAACCTGCAGCCGGCCACAGACACGCCAGCGCCGCGCCCATCAGCGCCATACGAAACAATTGTCTGGCTGGTTTCACCATCACCGCGAGGTTCACACCGCTCTCTAAATATAGCGCGAGCTGAACGCGGGAAGCGTGCACCAAAGGGTTACGCCTGTGCATGCTGGGCGACCTGACATGCCCACGGTGCATCAGTTACCATAAGAAGAATTCGCAATGAGAAACCTACAACCATCGCTAGCCCTTCTTTCTTTGATCCTTTGCTTGCAGGCCGCCGGAGCCGTGGCCGCCGACGCCGTCAACCCCGCGCTGCGTCCCCCCAAAGGCGCGCAGGTGGCCATCGTCGTCTTCGAGGATTTGCAGTGCCCGCAGTGTCGCAGGGTTGCGCCCGTCCTCGAGCAGGCCTCGAGGACTTATAAAATTCCGCTCGTGCGCCACGATTTTCCGCTACCCATGCACAACTGGTCGTACGACGCGGCTGTGATGGCGCGCTACTTCGATTCCAACTCGAAAGAGCTGGGCAATCAATTCCGGGATTACATCTTCAGCAACCAGCTCGAAATCAATCCCCAGAATTTGCGCAGCTACGCCGAAAAGTTTGCCGCCGAGCACAAAGTCGGCTTCCCCTTTGTCGTCGACCCTCAAGGCAAGTATGCCGCCGAGGTCAACGCCGACCGCGACATCGGCAAGGAAATCAAGCTTGAGCACACGCCCACCGTCTTCGTCGTCAGCAGCCGCAATCCCAGTCGGCCTTATGTCGAAATGAAGGACAGCAGCCAGCTCTATGTGTTGATCGACGCGATGATGAAGGAATAGTCAGCACTCACAGCATTCAGCCCTCCGCATCCTTCTCTATACCCTGCCACAGTTTTCGACGTTGCTGATTTCTGAGTGCTGGTTGCTGAAGGCTGATTGCCCAACATCATCATTCTCGCCGGCTTTATAATGAGTAAAGAAGTTTCCGACCCCCGCAGCCTTTGGGCATACCCTGGCCGCGGCGGCGAGAAGTGATTTTTCCTGGCGTACTGCAGTTCGCCGGGCAGGTCGCTTCCAGGGCACGAGCGGAAACGCCCGCGCCTCCCGCACCGTGCAAGCGGTGCATTGGAAAGGAAACGCCGCCGGGATTTTCCCGCCTGCCGATTCCTTTCCTCCAAGCACTCAGCTGTCAGCGATCAGCATTCAGCCTGATAGGCCAGGCTGATAGCGCATCAAATCAAGCTGAGTGCTGATTGCTGAGTGCTGAATGCTGATTGCTGATTAGTGATTGCTCATTGCTGAGTGCATGCTCCTCACCGACAAATTCGGCCGCCCTATTACTGACCTGCGGATCTCCATCACCGACCGCTGCAACTACAAGTGCGTCTACTGCCGCACCGGCAATGAAGGCGCGCTCTACGGCGATCTTCCTTTCGAAGACTATTTGCGCATGGCGCGAGTGCTGGTCGGCATGGGAATCACAAAAGTCCGCCTGACCGGCGGCGAACCGCTGCTGCGGAGCGGCGTCGTCGAGTTCGTCCGCAACCTGGCCCAACTCCGCCCGTCCAACGGACACCGAGTCCTGAACGAAGACCCGCTGGACATCGCCCTCACCACCAACGGCCACCTGCTCGCCGACCTCGCCCAGCCGCTGAAAGACGCCGGCCTCACCCGCGTCACCGTTTCCATGGACGCGGTCGATCCCGACCGCTTCACCCGCATCACGCGCGTGCCCGGCGGATACGATCACGTCCTCGCCGGCATCCGCGCCGCCCGCCGCGCCGGACTGTGGCCGCTCAAGGTCAACTGCGTGCTGATGCGCGGCTTCAACGAGGACCAGATCATTCCCTTCGGCATGTTCGCCCGCGAAGAGGGCGTTACTGTGCGCTTCATCGAATTCATGCCGCTTGAAGAAGGCCGCACCTGGTCGCCCGATACCGTGGTCACGCTCGACGAAATTCTGGCTCGCATGGCCGAGTACCGCCCGCTGGTCCAGATTCCGCACGCGCGCTCGGAAACCGCCCGCCGCTACCGCTTCGACGACGGCGTCGGCGAAATCGGCATCATCGCCCCCATCTCGCATCCCTTCTGCGGACACTGCAGCCGCATCCGCATCACCAGCGACGGCAAAATCCGCACCTGCCTATTTTCTGTGTGGGATCACGACCTCCACGCGCAAATGCGCCGCGGGGCGACTGACGAAGAGTTGGAAGACTTCATCCGCGGCGTGATCCAGAAAAAAGAAGAACGCCATCATATCGGCGAAGCGGATTTTGTTCCGGCTTCAAGAACGATGGTCCACATCGGGGGATAATCGTCCTCATAAACCCATCAGCCGCAACGCAAAAGCGGAAGGTCCCAGGCAAGCGCTCGGCTGGAAACGCCTGCCTGAAAACCGCCGCAGACTTCGACGGCTTCGCGCTTATGTCGTAGATCCCGTACTCGATGTTGTGCCGCCGCCACCCGTCCCGCCTCCGCCCGTGCCGGCAAACGGATAGAAGTTCAGGTTGGTGTTGTTGCCGATCGAAATGCTTTCCCCAAACCACAGCGAGCCGTTGATCAGCACCGGCGTTGGCGTATTTCCATCGCCGGAGGTGAACTGGCCCTGCGGAGCCACAATCGTGCCGTTAAAAACGGTGTGATTCCCCAACTGCGCGGCGGTTCCCGTCCCGATCAGATTAAAGATCACGCGATCCGGCGTGATGCCGCCACTCAGCACAACCGAGGCGTTATTGCCGATTTGCAGGCTGCCCGGGGTCGTCGGACTCCCGACATTAATCACAAACATGTCGGTTGCTGCACCGCTCAGGGTCAGCGTAGAGTTCGTGCCCGAAGTGATCGAAGGCACACTCACCACATTTACGGGCGTCGTCGATGTGATCGTCGTGCTGCCCTTCGTTCCGACGACAATGGCAGAGAGAATCTGCGTTGCCGGCATTGCCCCCAGCGTGGAGGAAAGCGAAGCCGCGGCCGAAACCGCCTGCGGCATCAGTGTCGTCACCTCAGAGTTCTGCCCGGTCGTATCCGTACCGTTCGCGCATTCCGTCGGTGCGCTGACTGCCCCGCCGCCGGTCACACAGGCTCCCGCCACTTCACTGTCGTTGCCCAGGCAAACCGCAGTCGTCCCGGGAGGATTGCCACTGCAATCCATTCCTTGCGATGCGCTCGCAGAGGCTACTACATCGCCGCTGATCATGTCGGGCGCCGAAGCATTACCACGCCCCATCAGCACCGTCGTTCCGCCCACATCGCCCGGGCAGCCCACCGAACCTGGGCAGGTCGGATTCGAAATGCTGACCTGATTGATGTTGACGCGGTTCTTCATGGTCACGTCGCTGCCGCTCAGCACGGCAAAGTTCGCTGCTGCTCCCTGCGCGAACGCGTAGGAAGTCAAACTCATACTGATGACTCTTGCCAGAATCGCGCGTGCCGCCCGTTTTCTCACACCGAGCGGGGGACGGGATTGAAAAATCATCGCTGCCTCCTCGCAAACAAAACCGCGCCGGTTTATCTGTGCCCGCGGTTCAATCGCCCCTGACTATCGCACGCTGCCGGGGCTGTAACGAGATGGCTGACGGGCATGTCCAGTTTCCTCAGCCGCGGTTTGCTAAGCCCGATCTCGCTCTGTCCAACCGGACAATCGCCTGCTCGGGCCAGGAAACACCGCGTGGAGTTTTCGTCGTTTACTTCCAGCCGCGTCGCGGTGAAATAATGACGGAAGATTGCGATTCCGGCTGCCCAACCCGAAACGACTAGCGCTCCTGGCCGCCCTTGTTTATTCATCAGCAGCGCTTGGGGCACAGTCGACCTACCTCGGCTTCGATCGCAACACTTACCCCGGCGATGCCAATCTCACAACACTTCACCAGACGTTCTCCTACGCCGGCTACTGGCTCAACAATCCTCCGGGCGAGAAATCCAACACTTGGGCCGGCCACCGCGCTGCTGTAGAATCCGCGGGATTCGGCTTCCTCGTTCTCTTCAACGGACGCCTCTATGCTGAGCTAAAATCTGCCGGTTTGAAATCCGTTGCCAACGCCACGCGCCTCGGCCAATCCGACGCGCAAGCCGCCGTCGCCTCCGCCAATCGCGAAGGCTTTCCCGCTCACACCATTATTTTTCTGGATCAGGAACAGGGCGGACGTATGCTGCCCGAGCAGAAGGCTTACATCTATGCCTGGATCGACGGCGTCATCGCCGCGGGATTCGGCGCCGGCATTTATTGTTCTGGCATCCCCTCGCCCGACGACCAGAACATCGTCACCGCCGCCGATATTCGCTCGAGCGCTGGCGCACGCAAGATCACTTTTTGGGCGATCAATGACGCCTGCCCTCCATCGCCCGGCTGCTCTTTCCCGAAAGATGCGCCCAGCCCGGCGCAGAGCGGCGTCAGCTTCGCCGAAGTCTGGCAATTCGCGCAATCGCCGCAGCGCAAAGACGTCGCCGGCCGCTGTTCCAACTACAGCCGCGACGGCGAATGCTATGCGCCCGGCATTTCCCTCGCCCGGCAACTTCACCTGGACGTGAACACCGCCACGTCGCCTGATCCCTCGGGCGGCAGGATGCCGGCGCGGGGCAGGTGAAAATCAATCACCTTAAAACAGGAGACTCAACGAAGCCTCACTGCGTTTTGGCGTCTGACTCGTGGACCAGCAGCGTGGCATAGCCCGACCACGGATTCGTAGTCACGGCAATTTGCGCCATGGTGGCGTTGTTTTTAAATTTGACCACAAACTGGATCTCTTCCCGCAGCGGCCGTTCGCTCGCCATCATCTTCCGCACCAGGCCTTCGAACTCCTCCACGCAAGTACAAGGGGCGACGGTGCGAAAAAAATTCCTGCCCAGCACGTCGGCTTTGCGCAGGCCAGACAGCGCCGATTCCTTAGCGTTGTAGGCGACCAGGCGCCCTTCGCCATCCATGCGAATCATGCCAAATGGCAACCGGTCGGCGTCGGCATCGCTAATCCCTTCAAGGTTCTCCACCTAGATAGCAAATCCCTGGCCCAGGCAGGAAACGCAGATGCCATAGGTGGACGGCAATGGAGCAGTCCCGCCGAGGATCTGCGCTGTGCACCACGCGCATGTATGGGTCCGGTTGCCGCCTGCGTAACCATACTGTTTTCCGCTGGATTCTCGATTGTCCTCTTCTACCGGGGGGAACGCACCCCTCTCGCGGAGCAGGTTCGCAATTCGCCGCAGCGGTGCGCTAGAATGGTTAACAGAACGGGCTCTGAATTCTTAAATTTATGCCTGAACGTACCTTTACCCTCGACGAAGCTCAGTCCCTGTTGCCAATCCTTGAATCGCTGCTCCGCAGCGCCATCGCCGCCAAGGCCACCATGGAAGAAGTAGATGGAGAACTGCAGTCGCTCAGCCAGCGCATCTTTTTGAACGGCGGCACGCGCGTCGACGTGATCGCGGTCGCTCGCCGCAAAGGCGAGCGCGCTCGAGCCGAACAGCGCGCCAAGGATGCCATCGGCGAGATTGATTCCATCGGCGTGCAGGTGAAAGATCTCGACATCGGCCTGCTGGATTTTCCCTGCGAAGTCGAAGGCGAGATCGTTCTGCTTTGCTGGAAGATGGGCGAGAAGGCCATCACTCACTGGCACACTACCACTTCGGGGTTCGCCGGCCGCCAGCCTATCGACGATCGCATCGCCCGCGCCAGGAAAACGCAGTAACCACCCTCAGTCGAGCAGCTCCGCCAGGTACTGCTTCCACACTTCCGGCAGGGAGTGGGTTCCGTGTCCGCGGGTCTGGTCCGAAATCGGCAGCAGCACAAACTTTCCGTTCTTCACTTTCCTGATCTCCCGCTCCGCAATGCCCAGCTCCGGCGGGTTGATCATGTCATCGGCCGAATTCACGAACATCACGCGCGCCTTGATCTCTCCCAGCTTGCTCTCCGGATCGTAGTTTCTGGAAGCATCGAAGGCATACAGCATGTCGTTGGCGTCGATTTTCTCCAGCGTGTCCTTCATGTACCGGTCCAGAAACGCGTCGGCCTTATCTCGCGTCGGAAAATCTTTCTGCATTTGCAGCGGGCTGCTGGCCATGATCAGGAACACATCCTCGCCGGCGCGCAGCCCCATCCGCGGCTCCTCTTTATATTCTCCGTTCATGTATGCGGGATCGTTCCTCAGCGCATCCATGAACATCTTCCGCATCATCCGGTTTCGCCCCGCGATCTGCACCGGCTGGCAGGCCAGCGGCATCATGGCATCCATGAAGTCGGGATACATCTCGCCCCACATCCAGGAATGCATGCAGCCCATCGACGTGCCCATCAGCAGGCGAAGGTGCGTGACTTTCAATCCATCCGTCAGCAGCAGGTGCTGTGCCGTCACCATATCTTCGTAGTCGTAGTGCGGAAAGCGCGCGTGCATTCCGTCGCTCGGCTTGCTCGACTTCCCATGCCCGATCGAGTCAGGAAGAATGATGAAATACCTGCCCGCATCCAGCAGTTCGCCCTTGCCGAATAACACGCCGGCGAACGCGGGCCTGGTGAAGTTCTGCCCCGATCCGGTGGTGCCATGCAGGATCATCACGGCGTTGGTAATTTTTCCCGCGGCATCGACCACTGGGGAGCCGTATGTGGTGTAGTGGAGGCGCATTTCGGGCAAAACCTCGCCCGACTTGAAATGAAAATCGCGCACCACAAAATCGCCTTCGCCCGGTTTCGGAAGTTCCTCCGCCAACGTTGCCGAATCCCAGGCTGTCATCGATAAAAGCGCGAAGCCGCAAAGCAAGAGCGTTTTCATGAGCCGATACATTACGCTTGTTCTACGACTCCGGACAAGTGCATGACCAGTATGCAGTTGCCCTTCGCAACATCGTCCTTGAGAATGGGTTTAGACGCTTAGCCCTTCGACAACGCATAACGAGGAAAAATCATGAAACTGCAGCCGACCGTTCGCATCACGATTTTCACCCTGTTGTTGCTGATCATTCCTGCGGCATTGTCTTCGCCCTCGTCGGCGCAAGTTGCCGTGGGCATTTCCGTGCGTATCGGTCCGCCCGCGCTGCCGGTTTACGAGCAGCCGCTTTGCCCCGGCCCCGGTTATCTTTGGACGCCCGGTTACTGGGCCTGGAGCGACGATGATGGCTACTATTGGGTTCCGGGCACGTGGGTGGTCGCGCCGGTGGGCTTGCTCTGGACGCCCGGTTATTGGGGATGGGGCGACGGCGCTTATCTCTGGCACGCCGGTTACTGGGGACCGCACATCGGCTTCTACGGCGGGATCAATTACGGATTCGGTTATGGCGGCGTCGGATTTGTCGGCGGCGAGTGGCGCGGTGGAGCGTTTTTCTATAACACGGCCGTCATGCGCGTCGACAGCGTTCACGTCACCAACGTCTACGTAAACAAGACCGTCATCGTGCACAACGAATCGCACGTCGCTTTCAACGGCGGCCAAGGCGGAGTTGCTGCGCGTCCGACCGCGCGCGAAGAAGAATATTCGCACGAGCATCACCAAGCCGCGCTGGCGTCGCAAACCCAGCACGAGCATGCCGCCAGCCGCGATCGCTCTCTGCTTGCTTCCAACAACCATGGCCGTCCCGCGGTCGCGGCCACGGCGCGCCCGGGCGAATTCAAGGGACACGGCGTTGTCGCCGCCAAATCCGCCGGCGCTCCTTATCGCGCGCCTAAGATGTCCCCCAAGGAAGCGCGCGCGCCTGCTCACGCCGAAGCGAAGAACACACCGGCTCCGCACAACAACAATGCCGCACACGCCAGCGAGGCGCACAGCAGCAATGCGCACAACAACGCCCGCCCGTCCAATCCGCCGAGCAAGAGCGGCAACGCCGGGCATAGCGAAAATGCTTCGCGCCCCAGCCACGCGGAGAATTCCGGTCCGCGCAACGTGAGCCACGCCTCCAACTCGCATCCGTCGACGGGATCGCGCCCCGAACCTTCGCACGCTTCCAAGCCGGCGGCGCCGAGCCATCCGGCGGAGTCGCACCAGAGCGCACCCGCGCGCCAACCTCAACCGAAGAGCGCTCCCCCGAAGGAAGAAAAGCACGGCAAGGGGCACTAGAACGAAGGTCGCATGATGAAGGAAACGGCGAGCGGCAGAAATTCTGCCCTCGCCGTTTCATTTACCCGCCCTATTCTCCTGAGGAATGGAAAGCGGCACGAAGTGCAAATATACCCGCGCCGCTCGATAACCGCGCCTAGCCTCTCAGCTCGGAGAGCGCTTTACGCGCCTCGGCGTTGTTGGGATTGATCTTCAGCGAGCGCTCCAGTTGTTGCCGCGCCAACGCCGGCTGGTTCGCCTTCTGATACGCCAGTCCCAGATGGTAGTGCACCGTGGGATCGTCCGGAGCGCCGCGTTTCTCGTTCAGCCGCAGCGATTCCTGGAACATGTCGATTGCCGACTGGTACACGCCTTTCTGGAAGTAGGCCCAGCCCAGCGTATCGGCCGCCTGCGGCAACTCCGGAGCCCCGCGCCGCGCTGTCTGCGCCATGGCCAGCGCCACATCCACATTGCCGCCCTGCTGCAGCATCACGTATGCCAGGTTGTTTGACGCCACCGGATTATCCGGCTGGATATTCAACGCCTGCTGGTACATCGACTTGGCTTGATCGATGTTTCCCTGCGATTCGTACATCATGCCCGCCAACAGGTAAAACGAAATCTCGCGGGGATGATCCTTGATCGATTGCTGATAGGTCGCCAGCGCCTGGCTCGCCGAGCCCTCCGCCGCCTGCACCTGCGCCAGCTTCAGCAGCGCATCGGAATTATTCTTGTCCAGGTCGATCGCCTTGTGGAACACGTTATCCGCTTCGTGAAAATCTTTCTTTTGAAACAGCGCCGTCCCCAGCAGGTCATAGAGCCCGCTGCGGTCCGGGGACTTGGCAATTTGCGCCCGCGCCGCCGCAATCGCCTGGTCCGGTTGCTTCTCGGCAAGGTAGGTATTCATCAGGCCCTGCAGCGCATCGGTGGAAGCCGGATCTTTGTCCAGCGCCTGCTGGTACGACTTGATCGCTTCGGCGTACTGCTTCTGCGCCTGGTGAAGGTTTCCCATCTGCACGTACGGGGTGGGGCTCGCCGGCGCCAATTCCGCCGCCTTGCGCATGTCCTGCTCCGCCGCTGGATAGTTGCGCCGGTTCATCTCCGCCACCGCTCGCAGAAGAAAGCCGTCGGGCGCCATGGGCGCCGAATTGATCATTTGCTGCGCGGTTTGCGTCAGGGCATCGAAGTCGCCGCGACGCAGCTGCAACGCCGCCAGCGCGCGCTGCGCATCGCTCAGGTCCGGGCGCAGGTTCACCGCGGTCCGCAGCTCCGACTCCGCCTGGGCCGGATTGTGCTGCATATCGAACGCCAGCCCCAGTTGATAGTGCGCAACCGCATTATTCGCGTCCAGCTTCAGCGCCTGTTGCAGCGCGTCCACCGCTCCATTGGCGTCGTTCTGCCGCAGCTTGATCTGTCCCTGATACACCAACGCATCGCCATCGCGCGCGTTCGCCGCCAGAACTTCCCCGTTCAGCTTGCCCGCTTCGTCCAGCCGGTTCTTCAGAATCAGCAGCTGAATGTAGTTCTTTTTCACCTGCAGGTCTTTGTTGTGATCTTTATAAAGTTGCCCGTATTCTTCGACCGCCTTATCGAGGTCTCCGTTGGCGAAGTAAAAATCGCCTAGCATGCGATAGCCTTCCGAGCTATCGGGCATATCGCTTTTGGTCTGCCGCAGGAAATTTTCTGCGTCCGATCGCTTGCCCTCCGCCATCAGCAGCCGCGCGTAATCCGCCCGCGGCGAAGGGTCTTTCGGATCAATCTCGATCGCGTGCTTCACCTGCTGCTCGGCCTCGGCCATGCGTCCCCGCGACTGGTAAAACCCGCCCAGCGCCAGCTGCGCATTTACATCTTTCGGGCCCAGTTGCGCCGCTTTTTTGAAACTTCCTTCTGCCTGGTCGGGCAGGTTGGCTCGCAATTGCAGGAACGCCAGGCTCAGATAAAATCCCGGCCGCGTCGGTTCGGCCGCAATGGCCTTCTGCATTTCGCTTAACGCCGAACCCAGGTCGCCCTGCGCCGTGTAATAGTTCGCCCACGCCTGGTGCGCGTCGGCGTTGTTCGGCTGCTTTTCTTTAAGCAGGTCGAGATGAATTTTCGCCTGTTTCAGATAATCCGTATTCGCCGACCCGTCAGGATTGCGCGCTGCGACCAGCAGGTTGGCCAGGTCGATGTGGGCCTGATAATTGTCCGGCGCCAGGTCCACAGCGCGGTTCAATTCGGAAAAGGCATGGCCGAAATCTTTCAACTGCAGGTAGGTTTCGCCCAGTTGGAAATGTGCCTCGGCAAACCGCGGATCGATCTGGATGGCATTGGCGTACTGAATCGCGGCTTCGCGCAGCTTGCCCTTATCGCGGTAGCGGTTCGCGCTCTCCAGGAATTTCTGCTTCTTTACGTTGGGATCGCGGTTGCAGGCCGTGAACACGGCTGGAATCAGCATGCCGATTAGCAGCAGGCGCAGGGCGACGGAACGGCTCATGTTTTCTCCAAAGAAAATACGAGTGCGCACACCAGTGCACATGAAGATTTCTCTTCCCAAGGTACTGCAACGAGAGGTGGAAAGAAAGTTACCCGGGTCACGGAAGGTGCCTGCCCGAACCCACCGGCGTCATCCCGCCGCCAGCATTCCCGCGGCGTCATCCCGAAGGCCCGCGCTTTTTCCAGCGGGCCGAGGGATCTCACGGCAACCTGCCTGGGAGTTTAGGGAAGGCGTCATCCCGAACGGAGGCGCTTTTCAGCCGGAGAGAGGGATCTCACCGCAAGACGCTCGCTCTTTCATTCATCACAGACAGTCCAGCCACATTGTGCTAGACAACGAATCATGAGCGGCACGAAGCAGTTCTTCGTCTACATCTTGAGCAACGGCCCTCGTTCCGCGACGCTCTACACGGGGATCACGGGCGACCTGCGCCGCCGCGTCTGGCAACACAAAAACAAGCTTGTTCCGGGGTTCACCAGCCGCTATAACCTCACTCGCCTTGTGTATTACGAATGCTTCTACTATCCCGATGCAGCCATTGCTCGCGAGAAAGAGATCAAGGGTTGGCGCCGGGAAAAGAAAATGAAACTCATCGGGTCGATGAACCCTGGTTGGGACGATTTCGCGAAGGACTGGCAGAGCCAGTACACGCCCGATGCCGTCGTTCGCTAGGAGATCCCTCGGCCCGCTGGAGAAAACGCGGGCCTTCGGGATGACGCCACTCGAATGAGGGAATGCGGGCGTCGGGATGACGCCATTGAGGTGGATGAAGGCGTCATCCCGAACGGAGGCGCTTTTCAGCCGGAGAGAGGGATCTCAGTGCAATCTGCTGCTTCCTCGATGCACGACTTGTCAAACGACGACGCAGTTGCCGTGAGATCCCTCGGCCCGCTGGAAAAAACGCGGACCTTCGCCCTGGTTCTAGCCAATTTTGCGAAAAACTCGCCGTGCCAAAAAACCCTTTATATCCCTTGACGCGTATATTCCTTACATAGTATATACGTGAGATGGAATCCTTTGAGGTTCTCGCCGAGCCCAACCGCCGCGCCATCCTGAGCCTTCTGGCTGCGTCGCAACAGTCGGTAGGCGCCATCGAGCGCCAGCTGCGCCTGCCCCAGCCCGCCGTCTCCAAGCATCTGCGCGTGTTGCGCGACGCCGGCTTCGTGGAGGCCACTATCGACGCCCAGCGCCGGCTCTATCGCCTGAACCCGAAGCCGCTGCAGGAAGTCGATGCCTGGCTCTCGCAGTTTCGGCGCTTCTGGTCCGCTCACGTCGACGCCCTGGAGCGCTACCTCGACCGCACCGATCAATCGACTACCGCCAAGGCAAAAACAACGAACAAAACAGCGCGGACCCGGCCGCGCAAGTCCTAAGGAGTGAAACATGAAAATCAAAGTGACTACCTTATATGTTGACGATCTCGACAAGGCTCTGCGCTTTTATACGGAGGTGCTCGGCTTCGTGAAGAAAAGCGACTTCAGCAATGGACCCTATCGCTGGCTCACCGTGGCTTCGCCCGAGGAACTGGAGGGCACCGAATTGCAACTCGCGCTCAATAACAATCCCGCGGCTAAAAATTTTCAGCAGGCGACCCTCCAGCAGGGCCAGCCCGCCATGATGTTTTTCACCGACAATCTCAAAGCTGACTACGAACGAATCAGGGGCCTCGGCGCCGAGTTTGCCATGCCTCCGACGGACGTGCCCGGCTCCATCATTGCCAAGCTGAACGACACTTGCGGCAACTTGATTCAGATCACCCAACTGGCGAGCTATTCGCGCGGATAACGTTTCGCAGGAAGGAGCAAGAGAATGGATCGCGAGCCATATACGCCGGGGCCGGCAAGCGCGGTGCAGGTGCGCAAAGGCGAAGACAAGTGGACGCTCATTCTTGTCCGCCAGCTGCGCCACTCGCCGGAAACAGTTTGGCAGGCTTTGACCGACCCGGCGCAGCTTCGCGAGTGGGCTCCTTTCGTCAGCGATGGCAGCCTCGCCACCGAAGGGGACAGCGTCACGCTTACCTGGGTGGGAACCGGCAAGCCGACGCCGGCAACCGTAACCCGAGCCGAACCTCCGTACCTGCTCGAATTCGCCGACATTCGCTGGGAACTGCAACCGGTCGGCTCCGGCACGCGCCTGACGCTCTGGCACCAGATCGATCGCCGCTTCATTTCCTGGGGCGCCGCTGGCTGGCACATCGCGTTTGACGTTCTCGATCGTGCTCTCAGCGGAAATCCTATCGGACCGATCGTCGGTACCGACGCGATGAAGCTTGCCGGCTGGCAGCGCCTGATCGCCGAGTACGCCGAGTTGATAGCCAGCGAAACGAACCAACCGCCTCCGAAAGGCGGCGGAAAATGATCGCTCGCGGAGCTGTGTGCTGGGGCGCGCTGCCAGTTGCAAAAAGGCTGCCAGTGGCAAAAAGAACGGCCGGCTGTGGCCGCAAACACACGAACCGAAGACACATAACTCAGGAGTTCCTCATGACCATGACCACTCACGCCGCAAGCTCCATGCCGCAAGCCAAATCGCGCGCCGGTCTCGTCCGCACTATTTTCCGTTGCATCCACATCGTCTTCGCCATTCCTATCGTCGGCTACATTTACAGCCCGTTCGACAAGCTTCCGAGTTACGCCTTTCGAACCCGCTTCATCTTCTTGCCGGCGATGGTCCTCTCCGGCCTGTGGATGTGGAAAGGTCACGTCGTTCGCCGCCTGTTTTCCAGACGGCCCGCTGAATCCGGCTTTTCCCGGACCATATAATGACCGGCGACTTCGAAATCAATCCGAATTCAACCGAGGCCCCGATGAATAGGAGACAACTGATTGTCTTGGTAGCCGCCACGTTGATGCCCCTCCCAGCCTTCTCGCAGCAGAGTCGCTGGGCATCGCCCGACGAAAGCGCCGCCAAGTACATGATCGACATGGAGCGCAAATGGGCCGAAGGCGTTTGCGTGGATAACGGCGTGGTCGCCAATCTGCTCGCCGACGACTTCCAGGGCACATCCGTCAACGGCGCGCGCTTCACCAAGGCAGATGAACTCAAGGACGAAAAAGCCCCGCGTACCTCTCGCGACTGCGGCATCGATGAAGCGAAGGTGCACTTCTTCGGAGACAATCTCGCCGTGATCTATGGCAGCGAGCATGCCGTCGGCAAAGACACCACTCAGCCCGATGCCAAGGTGTGCCAGGTTTGGACCGATACCTGGCTCAAGCGCGACGGGGCGTGGCGCATTATCGCCTCGCACGATAACCGCGTGCCCTGCAAGTGATTTGCGGCACCGCATCCACGCGGCGCCCCACGAAAGTTGAGTCCGTGAAGGAGCGATCACAGTGGCCACAATGACGAAGACAAACCAGGCCCGACAGCTTTCTCCAGCCGACCGCCAGCGCCTGCTGCAAACCTTGCGCGCCCGCTTCGAGAAGAATATGCATCGCCATGAAGGCCTTAAGTGGACCCCCATTCTGGCAAAGCTCGAAGTGAACAACGAGAAAATGTGGTCGCTCGCCGGAATGGAAAAAACCGGCGGAGAACCAGATGTTGTGCGCCGTGACGAAAAAACCGGCGAATACATTTTTGCTGATTGCGCCATCGAAAGCCCGAAAGGCCGCCGCAGTCTTTGCTACGACCGCGAAGCCCTCAACGCTCGCAAGGAAAACAAGCCGAAAGGAAATGCAGTGGACATGGCGGCAGCCATGGGCATCGACCTGCTGACAGAAGAGCAGTACCGGCAACTGCAGATGCTCGAAAACTGCGACCTGAAAACTTCCAGTTGGATTCAAACCCCCGCGCCCATTCGCAAGCTCGGCGGCGCTCTGTTCTGCGATCGCCGTTTCGATACCGTTTTTCTCTACCACAATGGCGCCGAATCCTATTACGCCGCTCGAGGATTTCGGGGGTCGCTCAGAATCTGACGCAGGTCGCCTTACGTTCTGGAGAAATCTGAATTGAGAAAATCACCTGAAGCAGTAAAGCCTGGTCCGTCGCTTGCGGCGCGGTGTCCGGCGACAATCCTTGCAACAAATCGGAGCCTGCCATGACAAAATCCGTCCCTGCTGAATCAGCCTCGGCGCGTATCGACCAGCTGATCGCGAAGCTCACTGACTTTCGCGGCAAAACTCTCGCCAGCATCCGCAAAAGCGTTCTCGCCGCCGACCCCGAGATCATTGAGGAATGGAAGTGGATGGGAAGTCCCGTTTGGTCGCGCGACGGCATCCTCGCCGTCGCCACCGTGCTTAAAGATAAGGTGAAGCTCACTTTTTCCCACGGCGCCAGCTTGCCCGATCCCGCCAAGCTCTTTAACGCCGGGCTGGGCGGCAACCAGTGGCGAGCCATCGATCTTTTCGAGGGCGACAAAGTCAATGACGCGGGCCTGAAAAATCTCATCCGCGCCGCCATCCAATTCAATCAGTCCAAGCCAACAAAGAAAGCTTCCGCCGCGCGCAGGAAAACAGTGACAAAGAAAAAGTGAAGAAATTGCAGACGTGACCGTTCATACCGTCGGCCCGCTGACCGTAAGCTTCGCCGATTCGGGAGGATTCACCAGCACCATTCCGCGCTGACGACGCCGCACAACTTTCCTTGTGCCCGGCCCATGCTCATAGTAAAATGTTGCATTGCTGCTTCGTGCGCTCATGGCCACCTCTGCAGCACCCCCCAGCTAAAGCCAGAATCCGTTAGCCGGAGTCCGACGCCGTTTTCTAAGGAGAACATCTTGGCCGCAATGAAGAACCGCATTTTGTTTACTTCCGAGTCCGTCACCGAAGGCCATCCCGACAAGATCGCCGACCAGATTTCTGATGCCATTCTCGATGCCTGCCTTGCGGAAGATTCCACCAGCCGCGTCGCCTGTGAGACTCTCACCGCCACCGGCCTCGTCGTCATCGCCGGAGAAATTACCACCAAGGCCTACGTCGACTTCCAGACCGTCGTGCGCGGAACCGTGCAGGCCATCGGCTACGACAACGCCGTCTACGGCTTCGACTCCAACACCTGCGCCGTCATCTCCTCGATCAACAAGCAGTCCGGCGACATCGCCATGGGCGTCGACACCGGCGGCGCCGGCGATCAAGGAATGATGTTTGGATATGCGTGCAATGAGAATGAAGAGTTGATGCCGACGCCGATTTCGCTAGCGCACAAGCTGACGCAGCGGCTGTCGCAGGTGCGGAAGAACGGGACGCTGCCGTTTTTGCGGCCGGACGGCAAGTCGCAGGTGACGGTGGAGTACGACAGCCAGGGCAAAGTGATGCGCGTGGATGCGGTGGTGATTTCGACGCAGCACGCCGAGACCGTGAGCAATGATGAGTTGCGGTCGTCGATTTTGAAGCACGTGATCCAGGCGGTTATTCCGGCGCAGCTGCTGGATGAAGACACGCACTATCACATCAACCCGACGGGGCGATTCGTGATTGGCGGGCCCATGGGCGACACGGGATTGACCGGGCGCAAGATCATCGTCGACACCTACGGCGGCATGGGGCGTCACGGCGGCGGAGCGTTCAGCGGCAAGGATCCGACGAAGGTGGACCGCTCGGCGGCCTACATGGCGCGGCACATCGCGAAGAACGTGGTGGCGGCGAAGCTGGCGGAGCGCTGCGAAGTGCAGCTGGCGTATGCGATCGGAGTGGCCGAGCCGGTGAGCGTGCGCGTGGATACGTTCGGGACCGAAAAAGTCGAACCGGCGGCGATTCCGGATCTGATTCGGGCGCACTTCAAGCTGACGCCACGCGGAATTATCGAGTCACTGAACCTGCGGCGCCCGATTTACAAGAAGACGGCGGCGTACGGGCACTTCGGCCGCAACGATCCGGACTTCACGTGGGAAGCGACCGACAAGGCGGCGAAGCTGGCGAGCGACGCCGGCATCCGCGAAACGGTCGGAGCCAGGAAGTAGCGTTAGAGTTCATCGATGCGGAAGACCGGGGACGAAAAGTTCCCGGTCTTTTGTTTTTGGGCGGGGGCTAAAGCCCGGCTGAGTGCTACGCGGGAACGCGGGCCTGAAGGCCCGCTCTTCCACGGTTGTACCAATTGCCAGATGGATCTCCTGCAGCATCGGCAGGAATGGTCAGCTTTCGAAAAACAGCTGCGGCGGCGAGGGCTGGGAGTACACAGATCCCTTTGCCATTCGGCTCAGGGCAGGCTCTTCGCTTCGCTCAGGATGACAAATCGCGGAATCTTCGCTTCCGCAGCGTGACAAATCAAGGCTGGGTTGATGACCCATTTGAGGATTTCGGGGCAAGATTTCCACAATTGCACCGCGCACTGTGAGACGAAAGTCTCATTCCCCTAAGAGTATTTCAGCCTCGCCACGCGGGCGGGGAAATCGTGTATCCTGTGTTGTACCCCCGCACTCAAACTAATCTTCGGTAACCAAACTGAAAAATTTCAGGTAGGCGCCACAGGAGGCGTATGTCGACAGCAGCAATCAATTGTGACATCAAAAGCGTGGAACTGGCCGAACTAGGCAAGAAGCGCATCGAGTGGGCGAACCAGTCCATGAAGGTGCTGCAGATCATCCGCAAGGAATTCATCAAGAACCAGCCGCTGAAGGGCGTGAAGATTTCCGCCTGCCTGCACGTGACCGCCGAGACCGCGAACCTGGCCATCTGCCTGCGCGACGGCGGGGCCGATGTGGTGCTGTGCGCGTCGAATCCGCTGTCCACGCAGGATGATGTGGCCGCCAGCCTGGTGCGCGATCAGGGCATTCCGGTGTTTGCCATCAAGGGCGAAGACAACGACACGTACTACCAGCACATCCTGGCGGCGATCGATCACAAGCCGCACATCACGATGGACGATGGCGCGGACCTGGTGACCATCCTGCACACCAAGCGCACGGACGCGCTGGACGGCGTGATCGGCGGCACGGAAGAGACGACGACGGGCGTGATCCGGCTGCGCGCGATGGCGAAGGAAGGCGTGCTCAAATTCCCCATTGTCGCGGTGAATGACGCTGACACGAAACATTTGTTCGACAATCGTTACGGCACCGGGCAGTCGACGATCGACGGCATCATCCGCGCCACGAATTTCCTGCTGGCGGGATCGAAGTTCGTGGTGGCCGGCTATGGCTGGTGCGGACGCGGGCTGGCGAGCCGCGCGCGCGGCGCCGGGGCGGAAGTGATCGTGACCGAAATCGATCCGACCAAGGCGCTGGAAGCCGTGATGGATGGATTCCGCGTCATGTCGATGAACGAAGCGGCACGCATCGGCGACGTTTTCTGCACCGTGACCGGCAACAAGAGCGTGCTGACCAAGGAACATTTCGACCTGATGAAAGATGGCGCGATCATCTCGAACTCGGGGCACTTCAATGTAGAGATCGATATTCCGGCGCTGGAAAAGATGGCATCGTCGAAGCGACAGACGCGCAACTTCGTCGACGAGTATTCGATGAAGGATGGCCGCAAGATCAATCTGCTGGGCGAAGGCCGTCTGATCAACCTGGCGTCGGCCGAAGGGCATCCGGCGAGCGTCATGGATATGAGCTTCGCCGACCAGGCGCTGAGCGTGGAATTCATGGTCAAGAATTTCAAGACGCTCGAAAAGCGCGTGTATAAAGTTCCCGACGAGCTCGACAAGCGCGTGGCCAAGCTGAAGCTGGAGTCGATGAGCATCAAAATCGACAAGCTCACGCCCGAGCAGGAAGAGTACCTGGCGGGCTGGTCGGAAGGAACGTAAAGGCTTGTGTGGGAGCGGGCACTCCTGCCCGCTGCTTTTGACCTTGAAGCGGGGAGAATTCCCTGATGCCTCCGGCCTCCGGCTTTCGGCTTCCGGAAACCGGCGTCGGACCTTCGAACTTCGGGACCTCAGCAAACCTATGTGGGGCCCCCGCCTCGCCGCTTTTGCTTGCGCCGCAACCAACGCTTTCCGCATTGCGTTGCGGCGCGGCGGCCGCTTCGCCCAGATCGGACTTCCTTAGATAATTCTTAGCTGCTGCACTGCCGGCGATATTCACCTCCGCGAGCTAAATTTTCGATTCTGACTTGCCGATGAAAAGGATCGAGAGGCGGCGAGTGTCCGCGGCGGGAAACGCGGGCTGGCGCGAGGCATGAAAAAAATCTTATTAGTCGAGGACAGCAAGTTCCTGCGCATGGCGACGGAGCGGGCGCTGGCTCGCGCCGGCTATGAGATGAGCAGTGCCGGCGACGGAGAAGAAGGGCTACGGCTGGCGCGGGAAATAGTGCCGGATCTCATCCTGCTGGACATGCTGCTGCCCAAAATCAGCGGCCCCGAGGTGTTGGCAAAGCTCAAGAAAGATCCGGAGACGAAAGGCATTCCGGTGGTGGCGTTGACCGGCTTGTCGGAGAAGAATGCGGCGCGCCTGAAGGCCGATGGAGCCGATGGCTACCTGGAAAAATCGGCGCTGGGCCTGGACATCAGCGCGGACAAGCTGATCACGGCGGTCAAAGAAATCCTGCAAAACGCTCCGCACACGGCCTAGCGCAAACCGCAGATCTCTCGTGTCGCCGGGCCTATCAGAATCCACTGGAAAATCAACCATTTACCCGCCGGGAACATGGGCGAGAGTACTGGAGTCTAACTTCCAGGGGACGATTTTTCGGTCGAGAACCAGAGGAAAGATCCTATAATCGTTGGATAGTCCGTGGGTCTGGGGACCCAACGCAGGAGTAAAAGTGGCGGATCTGGCGAGTGCGATCGGAGCGCGGGCGCAGGAAGCGGCGATCGTCGCGGAACTGAAGGCCGGTTCGGAAGAGGCCTACGCGTGGCTGATAGGGGAATTTCAGCGCCCGATTTATGGATTGATCTACCGGATGGTGAGCGATCCCGCCGACGCGGCCGATACCACGCAGGAAGTCTTCCTCAAGGTATTCCGCGGGATGAAGCACTTTCACGGCGAGTCGACCCTGAAGACCTGGATTTACCGGATCGCACTGCATGAGGCGGCGAACCGGAAGCGCTGGTGGTTCCGGCACAAAGCGCAGGAGACCCCGATTGAGCCGTCCCCGGCGGAGGGCACAAGCGGCCAAGACCAGGGAATGCAGCTTGCGCTGACCGATCGAGGCGAGTCCCCGTTCGATAGCGTGGCGCATCGCGAGGTGCAGCATCGCGTTGATCAGGAATTGAGAAAGCTGGCAGAGCCCTACCGCACCACGCTGATCCTGCGCGACCTGGAAGACATGTCGTACGAAGAGATCGCCGAAGTGCTGCAGATCTCGCTGGGCACGGTGAAATCAAGATTGACGCGCGGGCGGCAGGCGCTGAAAGAACGGCTGGCGCCGTATGTCCGCGAAGTTGGAGATGAACTGGGGCTGATGGAACCGGCCGAACCAACCGAGCAGGCGGCCGGAGGGGGTAGAAGGGTCGAGGTGACGCCATGAAAGCCATGGCTTCTACAACAATTCGTTGCGCGCAGACGAAGTCGCTGCTGTCTCCGTACCTGGATGGAGCGGTGACGGGAACCGAGATGCTGGCGGTGCAGGCGCATCTGGACGTGTGCGCGGCTTGCATGCGGGAATATCGCGGGTTGCGCCAGACGCAGCGGCTGCTGATGAATATGGGGCGCGTGCAAACGCCCGCCGATCTCGGGTTGAAGATGCGCCTGGCAATTTCGCGCGAGGCGGCCGAGACGCGGCGTCCGCGTTTTGAAGGTTTGCGCGTGCGTCTGGAAAATGCACTGCAGGCATTCATGGTGCCGGCGACGGCCGGGCTGGCATGCGCGCTGCTGATTTTCGGGATCATCGCCGCCGTGCTGGCCACGCCCGGACCGCTGCAGGCCAATACGCAGGATGTCCCGCTCGTGCTGAACACCGGGCCGGAATTGCAGCAGAGCGTTTTTGGAACGACGCTCAGCTCCATGAATACGGATTCGCTGGTCATTGAAGCGTACGTCGACAAAAACGGCCGCGTAGAAGACTACAAGATTCTCTCCGATCCGGGCGACTCTCAGGAGTTGCTGCCGCAGGTGAAGCGGATGCTGATCTTTACGACCTTCCGTCCGGCGATGAGCATGGGGCATCCCATTTCGTCGCGGGCGGTGCTGTCGTTTGCGAAAGTCAGCGTGCGGGGATAGGGACGGCTGCGGGCTTCCGGCCGTCGGGGTTCAGATGCCTGCGCGATCCGTCCTTACGGAGTGAACCGGTAAATCGCACCGTCGTTTGCCGGGCCGCCGTGCACGGTTGCGCCGTAGAAATTTCCGTCACGGCTGGACGCCATACCGTTATATGCGAGGCTGAGTCCCGGCGCTCCGGGAAAGCGATAGACCACGGCCTCCGCCCACTTTCCCCCGCTGTTCTTCATGCCGAAAATGACTCCAAAGCCTCCACTTGTTCCGCCGTCGCTGGTGGTGCCGTAGAGATTGCCTGACTTGTCGGGAACCAGGCCGCCAATCGGGCTGCTGCCATCCGTGCCACCCTTGAAGTTGTAAAGGATGGTCTCGCTCCAGCCGCCACTGTTTTGCTCGAGTTCATACACGGTGCCTACGTCGTTTGCGCCAGCGTAGTATGTCGTCCCGTAGAGATTGCCGGCTTTGTCGAGGATGACACCGCCGTAGGGCAGAGCGCCGTCGGGCTGATCCTGGAAAGAATAAAGAGGCAGCAATGTCCATCCTGCCTGGCCGCGCGTGAGCTCGAAGACCACGCCGTCGTTGTGCGCGCCGCCAACCGTGGTAACGCCGTAGAGATTTCCTTTGCCATCGAGAGTGAGCCGGCCCGCCGAAGCCGAGGCGCCATCAACGCCGCCGGTAAAAGCATGAATCACCTGAAACCTGAATCCTCCGCCGCTTTGTGGCAGCAGTTCATAGACCGTGCCGTAACCGAAGTCGCCGCCAGTCGGCGTCATGCCGTAAATATTTCCGTGGGGATCGATGGTCACACCATTGCCGGGGCCGGAGCCGTCGGCACCGCCGGTGAACGAGTGAAGTACGGTTTGCGTCCAAACGCCGTTGTTGTGAGTGAGCTTGTAGACGACGCCGCATCCGCCGTCGCACGCACCCGAGCCGCCGGCGACGGTGGTGCCATAAAGATTGCCGTGCGCATCGAGAGTGACGCCCTTGTAGGGCTCGCCTCCATCGTTACCGCCGTGGAAGCTGTAGAGAACGGCGTGAGTCCAGCCGCTGCCGGAAGGCGATAGCTGCCAGACGGTGCCGCTAGAAAATGCGCCGCCCTGCACGGTGGTCCCGTAGATGTTGCCGGAAGCGTCGACCACGAGGTCGGTGTCGAGATACTCGCCGTCTTTGCCGCCGGCGAAGGAATAGATCATCGTGGTGCTGCTGGCGGCGGCAGTGTGAGCGAGAGCGACGATCGCGATAGCGGCGAGAATTGTAGATAGAAATACCTTGCTGCGAGAATCAAGAATTGCCATGGCCGACATCGGTTCCCCCTCGCCGCACCGCGCTAGACGGGCGGTCCAACGGCGTGAACTATAGCACGAAATCGTGCGCCAATTGTCGGCGGCAACTCTATAGGTTCGAGGCGAATCTCAACGTGGCGGATCACGCGCGGGAGGCTTTCGCCATGTGGACTCGAGTCGGGATTTTCACTTCTTTTGCATCGGCCAAGTCGGCGGTGGAAGGATTGCTGGCGGCGGGAGTTCCGCAGCGATCGATCGCGTTTCTGAGCAAAGGAAACGAGGCGGGCACGATCCCGGAGAGCGAACTGGATCGCGTGCCAACTACCGACGCCGAGCGCGACGGAATGGGCAAGGCGGTTGGCGCGCTGCTGGGTGGAGGCGTGGGCGCGAGTGCGGGCCTTGGAGGCGGAGCAGCCATCGCCAGCATGCTGGTGCCGGGAGTCGGAACCATCTTTGCCATTGGGCTGGGTGCAGCCGCGCTGCTGGGCTTGGGCGGCGCTGCGGCCGGCGCAAAACTGGGCGATGTCTCTGAACACGCCCTGGATTTGGGTGTGGCGAAGGACGATGTCGCGCTCTATCACGAACTGCTGCGCCGCGGGTACGCGCTGGTCATTGCCAATCTCGACAGCGAGGAACTCGCCGACAAGACGAACAAAATTCTCAAAGGCGCGGGCAGCGAAGATCTGGATGAGACCCGTCGTGGACTGAGCGCGGCCTGATTCGGCGGCTCTTATTTCGCCGGCTTGGCGGTGTGCGGGCGGAAGACCATATCGAACCACGGCGTCCAGTTCTTGCCGCCATCGGTCGATCGCACGGCGGTTTCGCGCACGCCGCCGGGAACCGCCTTCCACGTTCCGCGCACCAGGCGAGTCTTGCCGTCGGCGGTCAAATCCGAACCACTCAGCACCATCGCGCCGCTTTCCATTTCCCCCTCGATCACCAACCACTCGCCGCGATTGGTCACCCAGGTCTGATGCCACTTCTTGCGCGCCGCGTCATAGCTGCTGAAGCTTTCCCCGTGATGCCCGCCGGCATCTTCGTAATCTTCGAGCACCACGCACCCGTCCAGGATTGCATGAACTCGATTGCGGGCCACGACCTTGCCCGCGTTGTCGAAATCGAACGCGTCCCAATCGCCGAGAAAGAAATCGAACTGGCGATATTCGGGCGAGCGGCAGGAAGATTTTTCGGCGGCCGACAGTGCACGCGCCGAGCCGCTTGTTGCACAAAAAAGGCTGGCCAGAGCAAGAGCCGCGAACCACCGCCTCTGCGAACGTTTGGCGGGTTTCGTTTTAAAAAGCAGATTGCACCCTTGCATGGTGAAGATCATAAAGACACGGCGAGGTTCCTGAAAAAATCCAGGCTGCCCCTCTCGAGGCAGCCTGATTTCTAACGACGCTAGTACGGGATGGCCACAAATGCCGAAACGACATTGGTGTTGTTGTTGACGGCGCCGCCGACGATGACGCCCTGATCGTTGATATCGTTGGCATACACCAGCGTCCACGCCTTGTTGCCGATCGCCAACGCGTTCAGGTCAGTCATGATGTTGTTCTGATAGATGAAGGCATGGCTGGCGCCCGTACTGAGGTTCAGAGCCTGTCCCACGATGACGCCTTTGTTGTTGATGCCGTAGGCAATGCTGTTGGGATAAGGCGAGATCGTGCCCAGGTTCTGCATGCCGGTGCCTTGGCTCCAGTAAAAGGCGGTGGGGCTGAAGGGAGCATACTGATCTCCCGAAGTATTGCCGAAACCAACCACCTCCGCCTTGCTGTTCATGCTGGTGGGGGTGTTCCAGGCCAGTCCGCCGAGGTTGCCCATGTCGATGGGAGTGCTGGTGGAGTTCTGCCAGAAGACCGCGTGCGTGGCGCTGGCGGCGCCGACTGCGTTTTCGCAGATGCCGGAGATTCCCGCAATCTGTCCCTGATCATTTTGCGTGTCGGCGGTTCCGTCGGAGTCGCCGGGATAAACTTGCAAGGCCGAAATCTGCTGCGTCTTCACGCTATAAACGAATGGCAGGAACTGCAGCACCTGGGGCGAAGCGCAGGTGGGATCGAGGAGCGACGTCTCCGCCCAGCCGATGACCTGGCCGGCGTTGTTCACGCCGGTGGCAAAGCCGTTGTCTCCGCCGAGAGTGGGCAGCGGGCTGATGTTGCCGTTCTGCCACAGAAAACCGAGGCACGTATGTCCGCTGGGCGGAATGAAGCCGCCCCCGACGCAACTGAAATTCTCTCCGCGCGGTTGCGAAATGGAAGTGTCGGATATGCCGACGATCAGGCCGCGGTTGTTCTTCACGCTTTCCCAGGCGACAGAACTGTTCGTGCCTCCCAGCACGGTACCGAGCTTGATCATCCGTCCCTCGATCCAAACGACGGCTTCGGCGTTGGCGTTGTTGGTATTGAAGGCGAAGCCCATGGGCCAGCCGAGATCGTTGATGGCGTTCGCACCGCTGACAGTCCCGCCCAGCGGATTGGGCAAGGGGATGACAAGATAGCCGGTGGGTTGCGGCTTTTTGCCAGCCGTTTGCCCGCTCAGCGCTCCCGCTGCGGCGAGAGCGAAAAAGATGATCGAAACCAGTACCTGCTTCATCGACTTCATAAACTCCTCCCAGATGGTTTTCCAAAGGCCGCCCAGGATGCGCGGATTCGGCCGGCTGCGCCCGAAAAGGCGTGCCTTCGAGCCTGCAGTGGCTGGACTATAGATCGATTCGCATCCGCGAACCGGACGTTATCGGACGCCGATGTAGCAGACTGGAAGTTTTCGGACGTGGTAAAAAGCGAGGGTTTTTCGTGGTCCGAAAACGTCTAGTTTGCGAGCGAGCGGCAGATTATGATTGGTCCCAGCGATTTTTTCGAGTTTTCAAAAGTTCACGCTCACTCTATGAATCTGGACAGGCGAATCTGTTCGCGAGCACGGTTGTCGCGCGATGCGCGCTTTGACGGCAAGTTTTTTATCGCTGTGCTGAGCACGCGAATCTATTGCCGTCCGATTTGCCCGGCGCGCACCTGCCGCGAAAGCAACGTCATTTATTACCCGACGTCGGCCGCCGCGGCCGAGGCGGGATACCGGCCGTGCCTGCGCTGCCGCCCGGAATGCTCGCCCGAGACTCCGGCGTGGCTGGGAACGTCGAACACTGTCTCGCGGGCGCTGCGGCTGATCGGCGAGAGCGGACTGGAAGACGGCGGCATCGAGAGCCTGGCCGAGCGCCTGGGCATTGGCTCGCGGCATCTGCGGCGATTATTCGTGCGCCACCTGGGAGCGACGCCGAGCGCTGTGGCGCAGACGCGGCGGTTGCACTTTGCCAAGAAACTGATCGACGAAACCAGCTTGCCGATGAACCAACTGGCGCTGGCTTCCGGATTCGGCTGCGTGCGGCGGTTCAACGCGGCCATCCACAGTACGTATCGGAGAACTCCGACGCAGCTGCGGCGGCTGGCGCGGCGGAAGGTGAAGCAGCCGGAAAATCAATACGTGTTTCGCCTGGGCTTTCGTCCTCCTTATCACTGGCAGGCGATGATGTCGTTCCTTGCGGCGCGCGCGATTCCCGGCGTCGAAGTTGTGGACGGCGGTTGCTACCGGCGGTCGATCGCGTTGAATGGATGCGCTGGATTCTTTGAGGTTTCGCTGGACGAGAAACGCGACTCGCTGGCGGTTCATTTGCAATTCGGCGATCCGGATTCTTTGTACGTCATCATCGAACGCATCCGGCGGATGTTCGATCTGAAAGCGGACTGGGTGGCGATCGCGAACCGGCTGAAGGCGGATCCTGACCTGGCAACGCGCCTCAGCGCGCAGCCGGGGATTCGCGTGCCCGGCTGCTGGGACGGCTTCGAACTCACGGTGCGAGCGATTCTTGGCCAGCAGGTGACGGTAAAAGGTGCGAACGTTCTAGCCGGGCGAATCGTGAACGCATTTGGCACTCCGTTTTCAGGGGCGAAGGGATTGACGCACGTTTTTCCCACGCCGGAAGCGCTGGCTGGGTCGCGGCTCTCGGGGCTGGGGTTGACGGGCAAGCGAGCGGAATCGATTCGAGCGTTTGCGCGGGCGGTGAGCAAGGGCGAGATTTGCTTCAAGCGCGTCGTCGACAGCGAAACATTTTTGGAGCGCCTGCGCGAGATTCCCGGAATCGGGCCGTGGACGGCGCAATATGTTTCCATGCGGGCGTTAGGCGAGCCCGATGCCTTTCCGGCGGGCGACCTGGGATTGTTGCGAGCCCTCAACCTGGGACATGAAAAAGAATTGGCCCAGCGGGCGGAAGCCTGGCGGCCATGGCGCGCGTATGCGGCCATGTGCTTGTGGGCGCCGGGCCGAGATCGCGCCCCGGCGGAAGCGGCGACCTCCAGTGCGCGAGCGGCGGAGTCGCGGCGCTCCGAACACCAACCACCGGTGTACTAGGTTTTCAAAAATTCAATTCAGTTGCAGTCTCGACATCGTTGGATGGGTCTATCTGCGTCAAGACTGCTGCGATCGCGCAGTGTGTTCACGATCACCCGCTCGACTCGACCCGAAAGAAAATCGAATCATGCAGCCAGCCATCTGTCGACCGCTTTCGTTAGGCGGTTTTTACGGCGGGCAATCCCTCGGTGATGAGCGGTGACTCCGTTTTTTGCAGTTGGGCCGCGACTTTTTCCATCTGGCGCATGGCGCGCAGATGGTTTCGTCCAGCGATTTTCAAAACATCATCGTCGGAATATCCGCGGCGCAGCAGTTCGGCGAACAGGTAGGGATAGCGTGTGACATTGTCCAGGCCGGCGACCATGGAATCGGATGTAGCCTGATAAAAATCGGCGCCGATGCCGATGTGATCGATGCCCGCGACTTTGCGGATGTGGTCGATGTGGTCGGCAACATCGGAGATCGATCCCCGCGGCATCGGGTTGGCTTTGTCCCACTCGGCCATTGCTTTTGCAATGGCGTCATCGGTGTCGAGATGGGCGTGCAGATCGCGGAGAGCGGCGGTGCGTTTCTGCTGCCATTCAGGACTTTGAGGAGAGATAAAGCCGGCGATGAAATTTACGTGAACCACGCCGCCATTGGCGGGCATCCTGGCCAGCACGTCGTCGGGCACGCAACGGGGGTGGGGATCGATGGCGAAGGCGTTGGAGTGCGAGAAGATGACGGGCGCGCGGCTGACGCGCAAGGTGTCGCGCATGGTGTCGGCGCTGACGTGCGAGATGTCGGCGAACATGCCCAGGCGGTTCATCTCTTTCACCACGCGCTCGCCGAATCCGGTCAGGCCGTAGTGCTCGGGGCGATCGGTAGCGGAGTCGGCCCAGTCGATGTTGTCCCAGTGGGTCAACGTCATGTAACGCGCGCCCAGATCGTAAAAAATGCGCAGCGCCGCCGGAGAATTCTCGATCATGTGGCCGCCTTCGACTCCGATCAGGCAGGCAATGTGCCCGGAGCGATGAATGCGGTCGATGTCGTCAGCCGTGCGTGCCTGCTCGGTCTCGGGCTGTTTGCGGATGAAACGCAGGGCAGCATCGAATTCGCGCAGCGCCTCGTGCAGCGAGGTGTGCGTCTTTTGCGTGGAGGATTCGACGAAGACCGACAAGTACTGTACGCCAACGCGGCCCTCGCGCAGGCGGGGAATGTCGGCGCAGAGCGTGGGTTGAACTTTATTCATGTCGAACGAGGTCAGGTCGCCAGCCTTGGTCTCAAGCAGCATCGACGGCAGGTCGTTGTGCGTATCAATAAGAGGAGCTTTTTCGAGAAGAGCATTGGCGCGGTCGAGCAGGTCGGCGTCGGGAGGCAGCGGGCTCGAAGCGCGCGCGCCAGAAGCACCGGTGCCAGCATCCGAGCGAACGCCGGCGAGAGCCGGTTTTGCCAGAACCGCGGAAGCTGCCGCGAAACTTGCCTGTTCGAGAAAACGGCGACGAGAGATCAAGCGGGCTCCTTATGATTACGATCTGCGTTGGAATGAATGCGGCGGCTGCGAAATTGTATCCCATTCCGAATGGATTATGGAGCGGCGAGGCGAACCACGGACGCGTGGGCCCAGCCGCGCGGGGCGGAGCGTACTCCATTGATCAAGCTTCCCGGAAAAGCAACGACGGCACCGATTTTCGCGAGCGCGGTCCCGCGTTTGTCGGCTACTTGCGCTTCAGAACGGAGCGTTTGCTTTTCTTTTCGACGCGATATTGAAACAGCTTCGGCATCAAAGTGTCCTTGCCGAGATGTTCGAACAGTTCTTCGGGCAAGTCGGCTTCATGAACTTTGTGCGATTTGGAAGCCTGCGGCTGATCGCAATCGCGCGCAGCGTGATTTGGGATTTCAGCCGGTCCAGCAATTCAGTGGCCTCGCCTGGCTGCGCGCGCGGGGGCTGGGCAAGGTCAAACCGGCGTGCGGGTGGGGGAGGGAAGCATTTTGCCGTCTGTATACACCAGCCCGCTGCGCGTTTGACCCTCTGCGCGGAACTCCTTACACTTGAAGGTGTTCTCCGCAGTGTGCGGCCAATCCCTTGGAGGGTTTCCTGAAGGTGTGGCGAAGGAGTGCGGCATTTTTAGCCCTTTTGGGCTTGATGGTTGTCGTGTGCTTGGGGCAGGAGAGCAAGAACCAGGGGTCAGGGGCCGGAGGCCAGACTCCGCAAGGCCAGGCTTCGCAGGGTCAGGCTCCGCAGGATCAGGCTCCGCAGGATTCTTCGGCGAATCCAAATTCGTCTCCTCAGCAGGCGCAGGAGGGCAGTCCACAGGAACCTGCTGCCAAGGAGTCTGCCGCGCCGGCGGCACAAAATGCGGGGGAAGGTCAGCAGGATCCGCAGGCAAATCCACCAACGCCAGCAGCCGGACAGAGTGCGAGCGGGCCAGGCGCGGGCACGCAGAAGCCGCCGTTAAAGACTGAAGCGCCGAAACTTCCGGCGCAGACGAACCAGTCGCCGATCACGCTGGATGGCAACGAGACGATTTTTTCGGTGCTGGCGGCGCTGAATGCCTGCGGCTACGACCAGGACCTGACCATCTCGGATGCGACGCGCATGAATGTGCGCGCGGAGATGGAGCGGAATCTGCGGGATTCGGAAGAAGCCACGCAGGTGCGGACAGCGCTGTGCGCCTTCGTGCAGAAGCATGAAGCGGGGAAAGATCCGAACCGCAACTTGTCGCAGTATATTTCGCTGGCGCTGTACCTGGACGGGCCGCCGCACTTCGTGCCGCGGGTGAAAGAGGATGAACTGCCTCCGGATGCGGCATCGATTGCGGGCTTTGGAGCGCTGCTCGAGCACTTTTACGAGCGCGCCGGGCTGCACACGATCTGGGAGCGGCACCGGCGCGACTACCTGGCGGCGATGGTGCGCTACCACGCTCCGCTGGCGAAGATGGTGTTCGACACGGAAATTTACCTGAAGCAGCCTTCGTCGCAGTTCCTGGGAAAGACGTTCACGATTTATCTGGATTTCATGGGATCGCCGAACGAGACGGATGCACGCAATTACGGGCCGGCGTATTTCGTGGTGGTCTTCCCTTCCCCAACGACGTCGAATGCGGAGCCGCAGACGGCGCTGAAGATGGACCAGATCCGGCACACGTTTTTGCATTACGAGATGGATCCGCTGGCGGAAAAGCATTTCAGCGCGATCAAGCGGCTGGAGCCGCTGCTGCAATCAGTGAAGCGGGCTCCGCTGGAGGAGCCGTTCAAGACCGACATTTCTCTGCTGGTCACCGAATGCATGGTGCGGGCGATCGAAATCCGCACCACAGGTTCGAAGTCGATGGAAGCGATGCGGGCGCAGGCGGTGGACGACGCGGTGAAGCAAGGCTACATTCTGACCAAGACTTTTTACGATGCCGTGGTCGCGTTTGAAAAAGACCAGGTGGGAATTCGCGGGGCATATAGCGGATTTCTCGAAAATGTGGATTTGAAAAAAGAGCAGAAGGCAGCAGCCGAACTGCAGTTTGCCAGCGCGGCGTCCCCGGAACTGGTGCGGCTGTCGCGTCCGGAAGAGCGGCGGATGCTGGTGACCGCGGAGAAGCGGCTGGCGGCGGGCGATCCTAAGGGCGCGGAGGAACTGGCGCAGCAGGCGCTGAACAAAAAGATTGGAGACCAGGGGCGGGCGCTGTTCATCCTGGCAGAGGTCGCGGTTGCGAACAAGAACCGCGACGGAGCGCAGGATAATTTTCAGAAGGCGATTGCGGCGACCAGCGATCCCAAGGTGGTGGGATGGTCGCACGTGTACCTGGGAAGAATCCTGGATATGAAAGAGGACCGCGAGGCGGCGCTGGCGGAATATCGCGCCGCGTTGAACGCGGGCGGAGAGTTGCCGGAGATCAAAGCGGCAGCCGAGCGCGGGCTGGAGCAGGCGTACGAACCTCCGGCAAAACCGCAATAGAAGTTGTCATGGGTAGCGGGTAATTTTGTAATCTGGTTGCTCGAAGAGTCGAAAAGTTGCATCGACTTTGCAATTGCCGAATTAGAAAATTGCCTACTTATCAAGGTTCCTTCGAGGAGAGAGCATGAAGCGAGCGGCATTGTGGATCGCGGTGCTGGGAATAGCGGGAACTGGTTTCGCGCAGGACAAGCCGCCGGCGCAAAATCCGGCGGCAGGATCGGCGGCGCAGACGGCGCCAGCGGGCAAACGGCCGCCGCAAGCGAAGACGCAGCCGGAATTCGACGCCTACAAAGCATCCGCGGGCATCACCGATCCGGCGGCGCAGGAAAAGGCGGCAAACGACTTTGCCACCAAGTTTCCCGACAGCGAGTTGCGGCCGCTGGTGTTCAAGTCGGTGATGCATTCCTACCAGCAAGCCAACAACGCCGACAAGATGATGGAGATGGCGCAAAAAGTTCTCACCTTCGATCCCGACGACCCGGAGGCGTTGCTGGGCGTGGCGCAAGTGCTGTCGGAGCGGACGCGTGACACCGATCTCGACAAAGATCAGCGGCTGGCAGAGGCGAAGAAAGATGCGCAGCGGGCGCTGGTCACGATCGACACCGACGTTCCCACGGCAGGATACGATCCGCAGCAGCTGAATTCCTACAAGGGATTTTTGAAATCGACGGCGTACGTGATTTTGGGAACGCTCGATTTTAATGCGAAGGCGTGGGCCGACGCGGAGGCGAACTTCCGCAAATCGATTGACGCGTACCCGCAAGAAGTCGATCCGATCGCGGTGTTCCGCCTTTCGGTGTCGCTCGACATGCAGAGCAAATATCCGGAGGCGTTAAAGTACGCCGATCAGGCCGTAGGCCTTACCAAGGAAGGGACCAGCGCGGGCGATGCGGCGCGCAAGGAAAAGGACCGGCTGACGCAGTTGAGCGGCGGCACGGCACCGGCAAAATAAAAGACGCGCGCTGCGCATTCGTTTTGCCGGCTCGGGTCCCGTAGAAAGCAGTTTTGCCGCGCGCAAGAGTCATCGCGTTTCCAGTCACCCATGAAAGAAAGAGAAATCACGGCGCTGGAACTGGCTCTGGGTTATCACTTCCGGCGGCGGGCTGTGATTGAACAGGCCGTCACGCACAGCTCGCAGGCGCGCGAGCAGGAATCGCAGCAGGCGGGCGAAGGCAAGTATCGAGTCAATGACAACGAGCAACTGGAGTTCCTGGGCGATGCGATTCTTGCGCTGGTGACGAGCGAAGAATTGTTTCAGCGCTTTCCGCGCTTTCGCGAAGGAGAACTTTCGAAGCTGCGCGCCCACCTGGTAAGCGAACGGCACCTGATTCGCGTGGCGCAGCGGCTGGAGTTAGGGCACTACCTGCGCCTGGGGCGCGGCGAAGAAAAAAGCGGTGGACGCGGCAAAACGGCGCTGCTTGTGGATGCGCTGGAGGCGATCATCGCCGCGGTCTACCTGGATGGCGGGATGGAACCGGCGCGGGATCTTATCCTGCGCGAGATCCTGACGCCGGAACTGGACCGCATGGACCGCGAAGGAGGCTCGCTGCCCATGACCGATTTCAAGTCGGCGCTGCAGGAAACGCTGCAGGGGCTGGGGCTGGCGCAACCTTCTTATGTGCTGGTGCAGGAAGCCGGCCCGGAACACAGTAAGACGTTCACCGTGGAAGTACGCTTGAACGCGAAAAATGGCGAGGGGCGCGCGGATTTTGTCGGGCGCGCGCAGGGTTCCACCAAAAAGATGGCGGAGCAGGATGCGGCGCGGCAGCTGCTGGCTTATCTGGCGTCCCGGCCGGAGTCGGCGGGGGCAAAGCTGGCGCGCGGGTCGCGGGTCGTGGAGAATAAGTAAAGCAGTGAAGTACATGAATCCATCTGTGGAACCCGTGCCGCGCGACAATGTTCCGGAGCCCTCGCCCCCCGAGAACAGCCAGCCAGTGGAGGCTCACAGCGAAGGACCGCAAAGCGTTCCCGCGCCGCCGCCCGCGACCTGGCCGGCAGGGTCGGACGCAATTGCTTCCCTGCAATCGTTGCTGGGAACAGTGGTGATTGCGGTATTCGTCATCACGTTTGTGGTGCAGGCCTTTCAAATTCCGTCTCCGTCGATGGAAAACACGCTTCTGGTGGGCGACTACCTGCTGGTGAACAAGCTGGTGTACGGCGGCGGTGGCGTGGGCGATGAGCTGATGCCCTATCGCAAGGTGAGGCGCGGCGACATTATTGTGTTCCACTATCCGGTGAATCCGGCGCAGCATTTCGTAAAGCGCGTGGTCGGAGTTCCCGGAGACCGCGTGCGGATGGTGAACAAGCAGGTGCTGGTGAACGGAAAAGCCCTGCACGAACCGTACGCGCACTTCACCAGACCAGCCAACGATTTTTACCGCGATAACTTTCCGCGCCTGGACGTGGCGCCGGGCGAAACGCCCGAGTGGTGGCTGCAGATGCGAAAACTGGTGGAAGACGGGCAGCTCATCGTACCCGAAGGCCATTACTTCGTGATGGGAGACAATCGCGACGATAGCTACGACAGCCGCTATTGGGGATTCGTGCCGCAGGCCAACATTATCGGCCGGCCCCTGCTGATTTACTGGTCGGTGCAAGGCGCGGAAGGCGAGCCGACGGCAGCAGCTTCCGTGGGCGATAAGATTTATCGGTTTGCATACGCGCTAACCCACATTCTGCAAATCACGCGCTGGAATCGTACGCTGCGGTTGGTCAACTGAGTAAGGCCGAAGTTCCGCAAACAGGATTCAATCTCAAATCACTCGACATGGAACGAGAAAAAGTGGCGAAACAAGACAATCGAGCAAGAAAAGACGCGCAGGTGCCGGTCGAAGAAAAGCCGCGCGAAACCACGGTGGAGTTCCTGGCTTCGCTGGCAGCAGTGCTGGTCACGGGATTGTTCATCATCACCTTCGTGGTGCAAGCGTTCGAGATTCCATCGAGTTCGATGGAGGAGACACTCCTGATCGGCGATCACGTGTTCGTGAACCGGATCGCTTTTGCGCCCAAAACCTCCTGGATGGGACCGCTATTGCCGTACCGCGAAGTGCATCGCGGGGACATCGTAGTTTTTTTGCATCCGGATGCCGCTTACGCGGGCACGTATGTGGTCAAGCGAATCATCGGCGTTCCCGGCGATCGCATTCACCTGCGCAATCGCGTGGTGTACCGCAACGGCGAAGCATTGAAGGAACCGTATCTCGACACGGACCGGGATGATCCTTCCGATGCATATCGCAACAGTTTCCCGGCGGTATCGCCGACAGATCCGAATATTTCCCCGACCTGGGCGGTGGAATTGCCGTCGCACATAGATGGCGAGGATTTGGTAGTGCCGCCCGGCCATTACTTCGCGATGGGCGACCACCGCGGCGTGAGCCTGGACAGCCGCTATTGGGGTTTCATTCCGCGAGAAAACATTATTGGACGACCCATGTTCATCTACTGGTCGTTCGAGACGCCGGGCGATCAGTATCAAAAGACCAGCATCGGCGACCGCGTAGGTTTCCTGGCGCACATCGTGCTGCACTTCTTTGGCGAGACGCGCTGGAGCCGCACGTTGAAAGTGGTACGGTGAATCGGTTTTCCTCCAAGAGCAAAGTGGTGGGCGCGGCGGCGCTCGTATTTTTGTGCCTATTCCTGGTGCGCCCCGGCGCATCGCGCCTGAAAAGTCGCATCATCAGTTCCATCAGCCGTGCCGTAGCCAGGCCGGTCGACATCGGGGCCGTGCACCTGCGATTGCTGCCTCGGCCGGGTTTCGATCTGGAGAATCTCGTCATTTATGAGGATCCCGCGTTCGGTGCCGAGCCCATGCTGCGCGCTCCGGAAGTAACGGCGGTGGTGCGGTTGACGTCGCTGATGCGGGGCCGGCTCGACATCGCGCGCCTGGAGTTGAGCGAGCCCAGCCTAAACCTGGTGCGACGCGGCGATGGCCGCTGGAACTGGGAGAGCCTGTTGCAGCGCGCGGCCAACGCTCCGCTGGCGCCGACGGCGAAATCAAAATCCGAGCCGCGAGTGGGATTTCCCTATATCGAAGCGACGTCGGGCCGAATCAATTTGAAGAGTGGCCAGGAGAAAAAGCCGTACGCCTTGTTGAATGCTGACTTTGCGCTGTGGCAGGATTCGGAGAATTCCTGGGGCGCCCGCTTGAAAGCCGAACCCCTGCGCACCGACATGAGCCTGAGCGACACCGGCCTGCTGCGCGTGAACGGCACGTGGCAGCGCGCGGCTCGCTTGCACGACACGCCGCTCCGCTTCAGCGCACGGTGGGAGCGCGTGCAACTTGGGCAGTTGACCAAGCTGGTGACGGGCAATGACAAAGGCTGGCGCGGAGGCTTGCAACTGGATGCGACGTTCAATGGAACGCCCGGCACGTTGCAGGTTGGCCTCGACGCTGCGCTCGACGACTTTCATCGCTACGACATCACCAGCAGCGACGGGATGCGGCTGGCCGCGCATTGCGACGGCACCTTCACATCCTCGGATTCCATGGTTCGCAACGTGGCGTGCAAAGCGCCCTCGGGCGACGGGCGGCTGACCTTGCTCGGCGAGTGGGGAGCACAGGACATCGACCTTGCCTTGCACGTGGAAGAAGTGGCCGCGAATTCGGTCACGCAACTGGCCCGGCGCGCCAGGAAAGATTTGCCCGCAGACCTGATTTCAACGGGAACCGTGCAGGGAAGCTTTTCGGTGAAGAAAAACGCTGCGACCGGGGGCAAAGTCGAATATCAGGGAAAGGGAGGGGTCCGAGACCTGAGGCTGCAGTCGACGACGACAAACCTTGAAGTGGCCGCCGGCGACGTGCCTTTTGCCTTGGGCGACCGCGGCAACTCGGTCTCGAAGCGCTCGCTGCGGAGCGACAGCAGCCCCGATGGTCCGCCCGACCAGTTGCACATCGAATATGGGCCTGTCGCACTCCCGCTGGGAAGACCTGCTGCAGCCCAGGTGCGCGGGTGGCTGGCGAAAACCGGCTATGGCATGACGATCCGCGGAGAAGGAGAGATCGCGCATATCCTGCGTGTGTCCAGCCTGCTCGCGATACCTTCTCTGAAAACCGGCGCCGACGGCGTGGCGCAAATGGATTTGCACATGACTGGATCCTGGGCCGAAGCCGGCCTTGATAAGGAATTGCGCCGGCCGGAATTGACTGGAAAAGTATTGCTGCGTAATGTGCGCGTCCCGCTGCGCGGGCTGAAAAAGCCATTTGAAATTTCCTCCGCCGAGTTGCTGCTGACAAGCCAGGAAGTACGGGTCGACCGAATGAGCGCCGAAGCGGCCGACGCGCGCTGGAGCGGAACTCTGGCACTCGATCGCGGATGCGGGACGCCGGCGGCCTGCGTGATTCACTTCAACCTGAATACGGACTCCATGGACCTGACTCAAGCCGCAAAATGGCTGAGCGCGCCCCCAAGCGAGCGACGGTGGTACCAGGTGCTGCAGGCGCCGGCCCCGGCCGCTTCCTCGTTTCTTCGGGAGTTGCGCGCCGCAGGTAGAGTGAACGTCGGACACGTGCGGTGGCATGGGATCGAGGCGACGAAAGTGGACGCCGCTATAAATCTCGACAGCGGGAGATTGAAAATCTCCGAGTTGCGCGCCGACCTGCTGGGAGGAAAACATCGCGGCCAGTGGCAGGTCGATTTCACGGAACTGTCGCCTGCGTATACGGGGACCGGCGAGCTTACGGGGATTTCGCTGCGTGAGGCGGCCGAACTCATGCACGACGAGTGGATTACTGGCACGGCCGCGGCGAGGTACCGGATTGCCGGCTCAGGTGCAGATACGGCCGCATTCTGGCAGTCGGCGGAGGGCAATCTGCAATTCGATGTGCGGGACGGCACGTTGCCGCATGTTCTGCTGCGCGGAGATGAGATGCCGCCCTTGCGCATGGCGCGCTGGCAAGGCGACTTGCTGCTAAGATCGGGAAATTTCGAAATCGAAAAGAGCTCGCTCACCGCCCCCGATGAATCGTACGAAATCAGCGGCACCGCTTCGTTCGGGCGAGCGCTCGATCTGAGATTGACTTCCTCCACGGAAGGCAAAACCCATGCCGGCGGGCATGGCTTCGCCGTCACTGGCACATTTTCGGAACCGCATGTCTCGGCCATTTCATCGGCGGAGACGAAAGCTGAACTGAAGCCGTAAGTCCGCTCGCGACCTAAGGCACATATCCCGGACCGCGTAACACCTTGCCCGGAAGCGCTCCCGTCATTCTGCCCTGTTCGATCACCGGCACTCCATTGACCAGAACGTAATCCATTCCTTGCGAAAGTTGATTGGGGGCTTCGAAGGTGGCGAGATCCCGTACGCTGGCCGGATCGAAAATTACGACGTCAGCCCACATGCCCGCTTTGAGAACGCCGCGATCGGTAAACCGCATGCGTTGCGCCGGCAGCGCGGAGAATTTTCGAATGGCATCTTCGAGGGATAAGACCTTTTCTTCGCGAACATATTTGCGGAGGATGCGCGGAAACGTTCCGTAGGCCCGAGGGTGGGGATGCTCCTGGCCAAGAATGCCTTCGGGAGAGGCTCCGGACGAATCGTTGTCGATGGAAACCCACGGCTGCTGCAGGGCAAGCGTGACGTCGGGCTGCGACATGCCGAAGACCGCGACGTTGCTGTTGGGATCCTGAATCAGAAAATCAAACAACGCATCCAGCGGATCTTTGTTCCAGAGTTTCGCAATTTCCGAGAGGCGTTTACCCTGCAACGGCTGCAGGCTGGCGTTTTGCACCACGCCGATCATCACTGCTTCGGGGCCGGGAATTTCCAGCCATTCGTTGTCCCAGGCCTTGGAGGGCGTGAGCATATCTTTGCGAATGCGCTCGCGCGTCGCGGGATCTTTTAAACGCTCTACCATCCGCGCCGCGCCGCCATCGTGCGCCCATTGCGGGACGAAGGCGGAAAAATCGTTGAACCAGGCGGTGTAGGCGTACGTGTTGGCGGAAACATCGACGCCGGCGGCGCGCGCATCGTTGATCTTTGCGACTACCTGCGGCATGTGCCCCCAATTTTCCTTGCCGGCAACTTTCAGGTGCCAGATCTCCACAGGCACATGCGCCTCGCGTCCGATGCGCAGAGCCTCGTCGATGGCCTCGAGTACCGACGCGCTTTCATTGCGCATGTGCGTAGCGTAAATGCCGCCGGACTTGCCGGCTTCGGTTGCAAGTGCGATCAGTTCTTCGGTCTTCGCATAAGGAGCGGGCGCATACTGCAGCGCGGTCGAAACTCCGACGGTGCCATCTTTCATGGCGTCGCGCACGAGGGCTTTCATTTGTTCGAGCTGCGCGGGCGTGGGCTGCACGTTGTCGTCGCCCAGGGTCACGCGGCGAACCTGGGTGGCGCCCACGTAGCTGGCCAGGTTGATGCCCATGCCCTGTTTCTCCAGCCGCCCGAAATATTGCCGGAAGGTGCGCCAGTCGGGAGTGATTTTGTAATGCTCGTAGCCGGAGCGATCGGATTGAATAATGGCATCATTCAGCGGCGCGGCGGAGTTGCCTTCTCCCGTAATCTCGGTCGTGATGCCTTGAAAGATTTTGGATGGCAGCCGGGGATCGACGAGGATGGTCATCTCCGATTGGCCCAGCATGTCGATGAAGCCCGGAGCAACGACTTTGCCGGCGGCGTCGATCGTGCGCTTACGCGTGGCGGACGACAGATTGCCGATGGCGGCGATTTTTCCGTCGCGAATTCCGATATCGCCCGAGTACCAGGGCGAACCGGTGCCGTCGATGACGTGCCCGTTGGAGATGACCAGATCGAATGGAACAGTCGACACCTGCGCCGTGGCCAGGGCGCAGAGGATCAGAACCAGAGAAATGGTGGATAGTTTCGTAGAAGGCCCCCTTCGATGTGGAACGCGCTTGCGGTGGTCACACCGTTGTTCTCCGGTGCGCAAGCGCTCCCAGCACAATCCAAATTGCGAGCGCAAACCATTCATATTGCGTGAAATGACCGGGCACGGATGGAATCACTTTCATCAGGAGCATGGCTGTTGCGACGAGCAATCCTGCCCCGGCAATCAAAAATCCAGACGGCTTTGAAACATCCGATAGCGCGCCCGTACGCGCCAGTTGCAAATACGCGGCGCAAGTGGCCGCCCATCCGATTGCGCTGGCCACCGAGCCCACTTCAGTAACGGGTACCAGGATCGCGTCCCCGAAGAGTATACACAGGGCTGTGCCGACGCCAATGCACGCGACAGCCGTTGCAGGAGTCTGATGCGTGGGATGGATGAAACCCGCGCGTGGGTTGATCAAGTTGCGCCTTCCCATGGCAAAGACCAGGCGGCTGGCGGCGACGAAATTTCCGTTGAAGCATTTCACCAGCGAAAAAAGCGCCGCCAACAGAATCAGGTTCACCACCCAGGGCGAACCAACGGCGCGCTGGAACGCAACGGCGGTCATGAACTTTTCCGCCGTCAGCGCATGCCACGGGGAGACGAAGGCTACCGCCGCGATGACCACTACATAGAAGAGGATTCCGATCACGATCGCCATCGCGATGGCCACAAAGAATCCACGACTGCGAAACTCCGGGGTCGATTCTTCCGCCGCCTTGCTCACCGATTCAAAACCGGTCATGAAATAGGGAACGATCTGCAACACCAGCAGAAATGAAATCATCGGCGCGTGCGTGAATAAGGGCGGCAAATTGTGCGGCGAACCCTTGCTCACTCCGAGTGCGACGAAACTGGCGAACAGTGCGAGAGTGCCGAATGCGGTCCAATTCTGGAAATTCGCGCTGAGGCGAACGCCGCGGAAATTCAAGAGCGTGAGCAGCGCCGTGAGAACGACTCCGACGATCAGGTGCGGAAGATATACCGGCCTGCCGGCGATGCGGTAGAGGGCGAGCGAATCAAGTGCGGGAAAAATATACCCGAGAATGCGCCCCACGGCGACGGCCTCCCAGGGACAGACAATGAAATACGCGAGCAGCATCATCCAGCCAGTGGCGAAGCTGACGAAGCGGGAGAAGGCGGAGGCAGTGTAGGCGATTTCGCCCGCTGCATCGGGCATAGCGGCGACGAGGCGGCCATAGACCCAGCCGATGGGCAGCAGGACCGCACCGCCGACGGCGAAGCCAAGCATGGCGCCGAGCGCGCCGCCGCGCAGCAGCCAGTCGTCCATCACCACCAGCCAGCCCACCCCGATCATCGCGCCCCACGCCAGCGTGAAGTAGTGTGTCAGGCGAAGCTTGCGGGCAAGATGGGGCATAGCGTGAGATCGAATGGCGCGCGCATTATAAAGCATTCATGCTCGGAAAGCCGCGTCCCGCATGGTAGTATCAACAATACCCTCGCGTGAAGCTGCAACTGGAATTGCCGGCGCGCAGCAAAATCTGGCGCCGCAATTCGTCGATGACGGAATGACATCCTCCAATCCAAAACGCAAGCGCGTGCTCAGCGGCATGCGCCCGACGGGAAAGCTGCATCTGGGGAATTACATGGGCGCGCTCGACAACTGGGTGCGCATGCAGGATGAGTACGAATGCTTTTTCGTGGTGGTCGACTGGCACGCGCTCACCACCGACTACGCCGACACCTCGAAGGTGAAAGAAAATTCGCTGGAAGTTGTGCTCGACTGGCTGGCGGCCGGGCTCGACCCGGAAAAATGCGTGATCTTTATCCAGTCGCACGTGCCCGCTCACGCCGAATTGCATCTGCTGCTTTCGATGATCACGCCGCTGGGCTGGCTCGAGCGTGTTCCCACGTATAAAGAGCAGCAGGAAAATATCAAGGACAAGGATCTTGGAACGTACGGCTTTCTGGGCTACCCGGTGCTGATGGCTGCCGACATTCTTGTCTACCGCGCCGATACCGTCCCGGTCGGCGAAGATCAGGTGGTCCACGTGGAGCTGACGCGCGAGATTGCGCGGCGGTTCAACGGATTCTATGGCGAGGTTTTTCCCGAGCCGCAATCGCTGATGACGCGCGCTCCCAAGCTGCCGGGCACCGACGGGCGGAAAATGTCGAAGTCTTACGGCAACACGATCCTGCTCACCGATCCCGAAGCGGTGGTGCGGCAGAAGTTGAAAACCATGGTGACCGATCCGGCGCGGGTGCGGCGGTCGGATCCGGGCAACCCCGATGTTTGCCCGGTCGGCGACCTGCACAAAATTTTCAGCAGCAAAGAAACCATGGCGAAGGTGTACGAGGGATGCCGGTCGGCGGGCATCGGCTGTATCGAATGCAAAAGCTGGGCGGCCGACGGGCTGGTGCAGTTGCTGAACCCAATGCAGCAACGGCGCAAGAAATTCGAGGAGAATCCGCGCCTGGCCTGGGATATTCTGGAGGCGGGCACGGAACGGGCGCGCCAGGCGGCATCGGAGACGATGGAGCGGGTGCGCGACGCCATGGGCATGTCGCTTGCCTACGAGTCGCCGGCGATGGTCAAGGGGAAGTAGCATGAAGGAAAACGTTGTTCGCACGGACGAGGCCGAACCGCAACCGGCGCCCTTCGTGGTGTCGAGCCGTCCCGCCGACAAGCCGCGCAAAGAAAGCGCCAAGCCCGCCCAGAACGAAGAAAGCGATTCCCCCTTCGCAGTCACAGTCGCCGATGTTTACGAAGGCCCTCTCGACCTGCTGCTCGACCTGATCCGCAAGCAGGACATCGACATTTACGATATCCCCATCGCGCGCATCACCGAGCAATATCTGGCGCACGTGGAAAAGCTGCGCGAGCTCGACGTGAACGTGGCCGCGGATTTCATCTACATGGCGGCGGTTCTGATTCACATCAAGTCGAAGATGCTGCTGCCGCGCGATCCGTCGGCGAAAGCCGAAGAGCTGGAAGATCCGCGCACCGAACTGGTGAACCGGCTGCTGGAGCACGAGAAATTCAAGTCTGCGGCGCAAATGCTTTTACAGAAACAGCAGATCGAAGATGCCGTGCTCACCAATCCTTCGCTGAAGGAATTCATCGATGCCGAGGGCACCGAGCCCGAGATTGCGGCCGACGTAATCGACCTGGTGAAGACGTTCCAGCAGATTCTGGACCGGGTTCGAACCCGGCCCGTGATCAACGTCAACGAGGAGACCGTGACCGTTGGCCAGATGATCGATTACATGAGGCAGCGGCTGGCGCTGGAGACGCGCCCCATCCGGCTCAAGCAGCTTTTATTGCGTATGCCGTCGCGGCAGGCGCTGGTGTGCATGTTTCTTGCCCTGCTGGAACTGGTTCGCCTGCAGGCGATTCAGATCCGGCAAGAGCGCCTGTTCGGCGAGATCGCCGTCCGCAAGCACACGCATTTTGAAGAAGTCATGAACGAGCGGGCGGCGGTGCGGGACGACTGGAGATAAAACGAGCGACCGGCGATCCGCAGAAGCAGCGATCTCTGGCCGCTGACAGCTGACTGCTGACAACTGACTTTATGAGTCTAAAAGCGCAACTGGAAGCCATCATCTACGCGGCGGAGACGCCGATCACGCTGGAGCAGATCTTCCCGCTGGTGAAAGATTCGATCGCGGTCGAAGGCGCGCCGGAAGAAACCGACGTGAAAGCGCAAGTGCGCGCCGCGCTGGAAGAGCTTACAGCGGACTATGCTTCGGCCGACCACGGCATCGAGATTCGCCAGGTCGCCGGCGGATACCGCATGTCCACCAAGCCCGAGCAGCATGAGGTCGTGCGCGGCTTTGCCAAGAGCCTGAAGCCGCCGATCCGGCTCTCGCTGCCTGCCCTGGAAACGCTGGCGGTCATTGCCTATAAGCAGCCGGTTACGGTTCCGGAAATCAATGAAATTCGCGGCGTCGATTCCGGCGGCGTAATTGCCACGCTGCTGGACCGCAAGCTCATCACCACAGCAGGACGCAAGCAAGTGATTGGGCGGCCAATCCTCTATAAAACGACCAAAGAATTTTTGATGCGCTTTGGCCTGAAAGACGTCAACGAGCTCCCCAGCATGGAAGAGTTCGAGAAGCTGGTGGCGCAGTCGTACCAATCGGAGTTGCTGCCGGCGAGTGCCGAACCCGTCGCCGAAGAGCCTCCCGCACAGGAGGCTGTCGAGCCAGCCGAAGAATCAGCTTCCGAGCTGAAGACCAGCGCCTGATTCGTGCTGGGCATCCGCTGCGCGGCTGAATTTGAGCGCCTGCGCGCGCCGCTCTAGAATGGTCCCATGCCTTCCGAACGCCTGCAAAAAATTATCGCCGCTGCCGGGATCGCGTCCCGCCGCAAAGCCGAAGAACTGATCTCTGCCGGCCAGGTGCAGGTGAACGGAAAAACCGTCACCGAGCTCGGCACCAAGGCCGACATTGATACCGATCACATTCGCGTGAACGGAAAGCTGCTGCACCACCAGCGCGAGGCACATCATTTGTATTTTCTTCTTAACAAGCCCAAGGGTTATGTCACGACAGTCAGCGATCCGGAGAATCGTCCGACCGTGATGCAACTGATGCGCGGCGTGAAAGGGCGGGTGTATCCGGTTGGCCGCCTCGATTACGCCAGCGAAGGGCTATTGCTGATGACCAACGACGGCGCGCTCGCCAACAAGTTGATGAAAGCGGCGTCCGAGGTGCCGAAAACGTACGTGGTCAAGATTGCCGGTGTTCCCACCAACGATTCGCTGGAAAAATTGCGCGGCGGCGTTTCCATTGAAACCGAACGTGGACGCAGGGTTCGCACCGCGCCTGCCGCCATCAAATTGGTGAAAGAGGGCCCCAATCCCTGGTACGAGGTGACGCTGATCGAAGGCCGCAATCGCGAAATCCGCCGCATGTTCGAAAAGGTCGGCCACCACGTGGAAAAAATCAAGCGCGTGCGCTACGGCCCGCTTACCCTCGACGTCCCTCCCGGAAAGTTTCGGCCGTTGACCGCAAAAGAAGTCGACCGCCTGCGCTCGGCGAGCAACAAATCCGTAGCGGGAAGCAAGCCATCCGTGGCATGATGGGCAGCAACCCATAATGAGTCGGTTTTTTGATCTCGTATCCAAGCCTGCCCGGGATATGGGCGCGGCTGGCGTTCCGGTTCCCGGTCCTGTCTCCTCCGAACTGCGCACGCATCTCGTAAAACTCAATTCCAACGAGAATCCTTACGGCCCGTCCGATGGCGTGATTGAAGCGATGCGCGGCGCACTCACGGCCGGCAATCGCTACCCGGAAGACGATTGCACGCAATTGCGCTACAAGCTGGCAGCGCATCACGCTCTGCCGGCGGAGCAAGTGCTGGTCACGGCCGGATCGACGGCGTTGCTCAGCCTGCTGTGCCAGACTCTGCTCGCGCCCGGCTTGAATGCCGTGACCAGCGAGCGCTCGTTCATCGTTTACTCCATGGCCGTGCAGGCGGCGGGAGCGCATCTGGTGGAAACGCCCATGCGCGACGACAGCTTCGACCTCGGAGCGGTGCTTGCCGCCATCGACGCCAACACGCGCATCGTCTTCCTGGCCAATCCCAACAATCCCACCGGAACCATGCTCGAAAGCGACGTGGTGGAGAATTTTCTGGCGCAGATTCCCGGCCACGTGGTGGTGGTGCTGGACGAGGCGTATTACGAGTTCGCCACGCAGTTCGCGCTCATGCGGCGGCTGCGCTATTCGAATTCGCTGGAGTATGTCCGGCACGGAGCCAGTGTGGTGGTGCTGCGAACTTTTTCCAAGGCGCATGGCCTGGCCGGGCTGCGCGTGGGTTATGGGATGGGCCCGGCGGAATTGCTGGGCTACTGCGCCCGCATGCGAAACACTTTTTCGGTGTCCTCGGTGGCGCAGGCCGCGGCCATCGCCGCCATTGACGACGAGGAGCACGTGCAGCGCGTGGTCGAGAACAACGCCATGCAGTCGCGCGCCGTGTCGCAGGGATTATCCGCACTCGGATACCGCGTGGTGCCCACGTCGGCGAATTTCATCTATTGCGATCTGGGCGAGGACGCCGCCGCGTTCGCCGGACGCCTGCAGGAAGAAGGAATTGTGGTGCGACCGCTGGGGCATTGGGGAGCGCCCAATTGCATTCGCGTGACGATCGGCACGCCGGAGCAGAACCAGGAATTCCTGTATGCGGCGAGGATCGTTTCGGGGCATCGGTCCGACGGCGGGGCATCCCGCAGCACCGGCACGTAGCCCCCGGCGTCTAGCGGTCCTTGCGCTTGCCTTTGCGCAGCGCTTCCATCATTGCGGCAATGCGTTTTTCCTTTGTCTCCGGCCGCTTCGCGCCTTCGATTTCCCGCACATATTCTTTCTTGTGAGTGAACGAGAGCTTGCCCCAGAATTCCCTGGCCTTGGCATCGCCGTTTATGATTTTTTTCAGGTAAGCGGGGACCTCGACCTTCCGCTCCTCTTCATCGAGTTCGAGCACGACATCCACTACGTCTCCGGCCTTGCATTTGCCGCCCGCGCGCAACTGCGCGTTGACCGCCATCATGTGCCCGTCTCCCATGTTCATCAGCGAACTGCGAAAGGGAAAACCGTTGATGGTTCCCTTCACTGGCACGCGCCCTTTGCGCTGGAATACCTCGACCACATCGAAGGGAGGCTTGAGGGCCGCGACTGCACTTCCCTCCTGACCGATCAGGCGAACCTTGAATTTGTGCTGCGCCATGCGACACCCTTTGCCAACTATTTTTCCGTCACCGCGGCGCGCGCCGCGCCGTACAGTCCCGCATCGCTGCCGAGCAGTGCGCGGGTGATGATGGTTTTGCCCTCGCTGCGGCTTTCCGTCAACGCCGCCGCGCCCTGTTCTTTTCCATCGCCGCCGCCCAGCGGATCCTTCGGGGCAGTGGCGGCGTAAACCTGCGAGCGCTGGCGCAATTCCTCGAACATGTTGGGCGCAAAGGCATCCCACGCGCTGGAAACGCCGCCGCCGATCACGAACATGTCGAGATTGAGAATGTTGACGACGTCCGCCAGCATGATTCCGAGATAGCGGCCGGCGGTGCGGAAGATGCGCCGCGCGTGCTCGTCGCCCTGAAGGGCGAGATTGTAAAGCGACTTCGCGCCAAATTCCGGATCGGAAGTTGCCGCCCGGGCTAATCCCGGAGCCTCGCCACTGGCGATGGCCTCGCGAGCCATGCGGACGATCGCCGTGGCCGAGGCATAACGCTCGACGCAGCCGCGGCTGCCGCATCCGCAAGGATCGCCTTCCGGCTCGACGTTCACGTGTCCCACTTCGCCCGCCATGCCGTTCATGCCGTGCCAGATTTTGCCTTCGAGCACGATGCCGCCTCCGACACCGGTTCCCAGCGTGATGGCGGCCATGTTGGGCAGGCCGCGCGCCGCTCCCAGCCACTGCTCGCCCAGGGCGGCGACGTTGGCATCGTTTTCCAGCACTACGGGGGCGTTCAGGCGGCGCTCGATTTCCGCGCGCACCGGATATTCTTCCCATCCGGGCAGGTTGGCCGACTTTCGCAGCATGCCGGTCTTCATGTCGATGATGCCGGGCACGCCGATGCCGACGCCCAAAAACCTTCCGCTGCCCTTATATTTGGCAGAGAGATGCTGGATAGAGTCACACATCTCGTTGATCACGTGGTCGCGACCGAGCGCGACCTTTGTACCGAGCGTAATTTTTTCGACGAGTTGTCCGTCGCCCGTAACAGCAGCGATGCGCAGGTTGGTACCGCCGAGATCGACGCCGATGGAAAAATCAGGCATAGACGAAAAGATTATCAGAATGAACGCGAGGGTGCTGTTCGGCGCGCAAGGCGGCGCTTGCGTTGTGGCGGCGCACTTTTATCGGCACGTTATTTCTGACAGCGTGGGCAGTAGTGGCTGCTGCGGCCGGCAATGACCACACGTTTGATGGGCGTTTTGCAAACCAGGCAGGGCTCGCCTTCGCGGCCGTAGACGCGATGCTGCAGTTGAAAAAAACCCTCTTCGCCATCGGCATCGACGTAATCCGAGATTGACGACCCGCCGAGCGCGATGGCCTCGCGCAAAACTTCCTGCAAGCCCGCCAGCAGCCTGGAGAACTGGTCGCGCGAAATCGTGCTGGCGCGGCGGCGCGGGCGGATGCCTGCCCGGAACAACGCTTCGTCGGCATAAATATTGCCCACGCCGCGCAGCAACTTCTGATTCAGCAGAGCGCTTTTGATCGGTGTCTTGCGCCCGCGGAAAAGCTTCAGGAAACGCTCGGAATCCGCCTCCAGGGGCTCGAAGCCTCCGGCATCGAAGCCGCCCTTTGCCACGACGCTCAGCCGCCCAAAACGCCGGGGATCGACAAAGCGCAATTCCCTGCCCGAGGCCAGCGTCACGACGGCGTGCGTGTGCTTGAGCAGCTCGGCCTGCGGCTCGCAAACCTGCAGCCGCCCGGTCATGCCGAGATGGACAATCCACTGCGCCCGTTCCGCGCGCGCATTTGCCGCCGCAGCAGGCTCAGGCTTTCCGCCTTGGGTGGAATGAATTTTATTCACGCGTTTCGTGAGGGCACTACGGCTTGCCTTTTGCTGCAGGGTCGGAGAATCGGCCTGCAGCTCAAAAACAATGTGCTTCCCTTCCCGTCGCACCTCGCGGATGCGCCGCCCCTCCAGCACGGCGGCAATTTCTCGCGCACTGGATTTGAGCGGCTCCGGCTTCCGGCCCAGCCACACCGATTCGATGACATCATTGGTGACGCGCATAGCCAGGCCGCGCGCAACGGTTTCTACTTCGGGAAGTTCGGGCATGACCTCTTAGTCTACCGTGAGAGGCGGGAAAGGACGGTCGCCCGGGAGGCGCATCCCCCAAAAAGCACTCACCGCCGGGATCGCGGAGATCGCCGGGGTCTGCAGTTTGCTTGCCCGGCGTTGCCTGCGTGCCCGGCGGTGAATGTCCGCCAGCGAAGAAACATCGTTACTCTTTCAAAGGCACCACCGTCTGGCCGTCGCGGCAGAAGGTGGCTACGCGCTGCGGTTCGCCGTTGGCCTGTGGCACTGTCATCACCGGACCGTAGCAGTACACGGCGTGTCCGCTGGCCGCAAAATACCAGCGTCCGCCCTTGCTGTGCTTGGTGAGGTGGCCGGTGGGCTGGCGCAGAGGCTGGGCCGGCGGCCTGGCAGCGGCCAGACTAAACAACAAGGCTAGGGTCAGAACCTTCATGGTCGCCGTATTTTTGAACCACCACAGAACCGACTGCTTTTTTCAACTAGATCGTACGTAGCGCGCGCCGCTGATCCATCCAATCCGATGCCGGCATGGGTGGCACTTCCGGAGCCGGTGCAGCAGTTTTGCCCGGATGCTTGTGCGCGTGCTTCGATGGCGCCTGGGCTGCCGGCGGTTGCGCCGGCGCCGATGGCGCTTCCGCCTCGGGAGCTTTGGTGGCGTTCTGCGCCGCCTGCTTGTCTCCGATTGCCTTCGCCTTCGCCGACCACAATTCCGTGCTGTCCTGCATCAGGACTTGAATCAGATTATGCTGCGACTGAATGGCCGAGCCCTGTTCCACCACCAGCACCGTCATCAAGGTGTAAGAGATGACGAACAACCCGGTGAGCACGGGCAGAAGGCTGCGCTTCTTTTTCTTCGGAACCGGTACGGTACCCACCGAGGTGTAGCTATATGTGGTCACGTGGCACCTCTGCCTGGCGTTCACTACTCGCGGGATGCCAAGTGCAGCTTGCGCGCCAATGATTAAAGCGATCGCAAGCGCTTGATTGCAGGGACGTTAGATTATTGGAGAGAAGGCGGTGTAGGGGCTCGGAGTGCAACTGGATGCACACTTTGAGCAGTGAGCCGCGCGTTCGGTCGCTGCAAGCTGCACATTTCTAGGGACTTACTTCCCTAGGACCAATTTCGCGATGGTCGCCAGCTGCATGTTCGACGTGCCTTCGTAGATCTTGCCGATCTTGGCGTCGCGCCAATACTTTTCGACGGGGTAATCTTTCGTGAAGCCGTACCCGCCGTAAATCTCGATGGCCAGCGAAGTCACGCGCTCCGCAACTTGCGACGCAAACAACTTGGTCATGGCCGCTTCTTTGACAAAATTCACACCCGCATCTTTCATCCGCGCCGCGTTATATACCATCAGCCGCGCCGCCTCGATCTCGGTCGCCATCTGCGCAATCTGAAACTGGATTCCCTGGAATTCCGCGATCGCCTTGCCGAATTGCTTTCGCTCCAGCGCATATTTCGCGGCAAATTCCCAAGCGCCGCGCGCCAGCCCGATCATTTGCGCCCCAATGCCAATTCTGCCTTCATTCAGCGTCTCGATCGCGATCTTATAGCCTTTGCCCGGCTCGCCCAACACGTTTTCCTTTGGAACCTTGCAGTCTTCCAGGATCAGCTCGCAGGTCGACGACGCCCGGATGCCCAGCTTGTCCTCTTTCTTGCCGACGGTGAATCCTGGGAAACCTTTCTCCACCACAAAGGCCGTGATCCCTTTGTATCCTGCCGCCGCATCGAGCGTTGCAAACAAGACGAACAGTCCGGCTTCCTTGCCGTTGGTGATCCACAGCTTGCGCCCGTTCAGGACGTAGTCGCTGCCCTGCAAGATGGCCTTGGTCTGCAGCGCAAACGCATCCGACCCCGACCCCGCCTCGCTGAGCGCATAGGCCCCGCAAGTATCCGCCGCCATCTTCGGCAAATAGCGCTTCTTCTGCTCGGGATTGCCCCAGCGCAGCAGCGCATTATTGACCAGCGTATTCTGGACGTCGACAATCACGCCCGCCGAGGCGTCCACGCGCGACAACTCCTCCACCGCCAGGATCGCCTCAAAAAACTTCGCCCCGCCCCCGCCAAACTGCTCGGGAATTTCAATCCCCATCAGCCCGAGCTGAAAAAATTCCTGGACGAGCTCTTTTTCGAAGACGCCTTTCTCGTCCATTTCCTTGACGTGCGGCCGAATCTTGTCGTCGGCAAATTGCCGGATGTTGTCGCGGAAAAGAATCTCGTCTTCGGTGAGAGTGGTCAGGGGCGTGGGAGTGGCGGCCGTGAGCGTGTCGGGCATATAAGAACCTTCAGGCGGAGGAATAGCGGACCGGTAATTTTAGCACCCCCTAAGCGCAGAATTCGAAATTTAGGAGGCAGCGATCTAACGAGCAACGGACGAGATGAGTACCGGCGGCTGGGCATGCGTTGCTTACGGATTCCAGAAATATTTCCTGGCGTAAGACAGCTTGAGTTTTTCCCTTGGCGCCGGCTTCACTTCCACGTAGTGGAGCCCACGCTTCGAGGCGTCCGGTGGCACATAGCTCAGATAATACAGGCCAGCTAATCGTCCCTTGATATCTGCAAACAAATTCGGGAGGGCGCGTTTTCCGATCTCTGTATAGGATTCGCCGCCGGTCAGCCTGGCAAACTTCTCCAAGACTTTTTCACCCTGAAGGCTCCTGCCAGGGCCCGAAGGATCGGTTTCGATCGTGAAAATCACTGTTCCGGTTTGCAGGGCCTCCGAAACCGCGTCATCGAATGTAACGTGGCTTTGATTATCACCTCCGTCGCTAATCAACAACAGTACGCGCCGGGTCGGTTTGTGCCAGTCCCGCGGCCCCATGCGCTCCTTAGAGGCCGTGGCTACCGCATCAAAGAGCGCCGTTGCGCCGCCAAATCTCACCTTGATCTTGCTACTTTGCCATTGCTCCTTCGTGAGCCATTCGGTAGCGTGCGGAGCGTTATCGAACTGTAGGGAAAAAAGGCGATCCTGCGGGTCATGCATGATCTCACCCACAAATTGACTCGTCGCTTTCAGCAAATCGTCGAGCCGAACGCGACGTTGTGAGTCGCTTGTATCGATCAAGACGCCTAATTCCAGAGGGAATTCGGCTCCCCGCAGAAGACTCGCTCCGGTGACTGGCATGTTCTGATCGGTGACCTTCAGCGAGTCAGCCGTTATGCCGGTGGGATTACGCGGGGACGGACTTGCAATAACGGGTATGGTCACTGTCGGACCGACCGGCTGCTGCGCCACTGCAGACAATCCTAGAAACACGAGCAGAAATACTTTGAGGAGCTTCATCGTGTCCTCCGAACTATGCCAGATCGGCAGGACTAGCGGCGCGAGTGCACCAGCTTCAAGCCATCCGCCTGCAATATCCGCTGGATCTGATTGCGCGCATGCACCGACCACGGCCCGGTAGTATCCAGCTTGATGTACGCCTGCCAGTGCTTGAGTGCCTTGCGCGGCTCGCGCGTCTTCTCGAAAGCGAGCGCGAGGTTGTAGTGCGCGTCGGCGTAGGTGGGGGCGAGTTGAATCGCCATCTTGTAGGTCTGAATCGCTTCCTGCACCCGGCCGGTCTCATCAAGCACGTTGCCCAGGTCGAAATAGGCCAGCGCGTAGCGCGGATCGGCGGTGAGCGCGGCTCGATAATGCTTTTCCGCCAGATTGAAGTCCTGGCGATTGTAATAAAGCGTGCCCAGGTTGATGTGCGCCGCCGCGTGGTTGGGATCGCACTCAATCACCTTCTGGTAGGCCGCCAGCGCCGCCGTCTGCGTTGTGGGATCCTCTTCCAGGGCGACGCCCCGCGCAAACCACACGGCAGCCTCGTTCTCATCTGCCGTGGTGTCCGGCTCAGGAATAGGTGTGCTCGCCACTACCTTTTCCCGCGACGTGAAATCCATCACGAACTGCCCGGCAATCGGCTCCAGCAGCCGTCCCTCGTGGCGGAAGGCCACCCGGCGGTTGACCGTCGAGGACGCGCCCGCATCCAGTAAGGGATTCGCCATTCCGGCGGCCTGGCGTTGCATCGCCTCCAGCGATTCGCGAATGACCGCGGGCCGCACTTTCATGGCGCACAAATCGCGCACTTTCTTTATCTTGAGCAGATCGGGAAAGGTATAGCCGGTGGCAGCGGCAATGAGTCCGGCGCGCTCCCAGCTGGACAACTGGCGCGGCGTAATGTGAAGAATCCTAAGTAAATCAGCTCGACTATACACGACGGGAACGCAACCCCTTGCGCCGTTCGCACAAGTTTGTTACGCGACATTATCCGCAACTTGCCTCGTGTTGTGCAACTGCAAACGCTTGTGGAAATCTGTGGAGAACCTGGTTGATTTACATGCAGCGGAAATGGTGCATTGAGGTGCAGGCCACGAGCTGCGGGCTTGTCGCTTGGCTCACTGATCAGCTCTTGCTCGGGGCTCGCAGCTCGAGCTGGTTGCTGGCTAACTGCTCACGGCCGAATGCTCAACGGCCTGATACTCCTCGTACGTACCCTTAAAGTCCGTGATCCGGTGGTCGCTTTCAAAGTGCCAGATTCGCGTTGCCACTTCATCAATCAGATCGTGATCGTGAGTCACCAGGAGCACCGTGCCTTGATAGCGCTGCAGCGCGATGTTCAGCGCGTTGATCGACTCCAGGTCGAGGTGATTGGTCGGCTCATCCAGAACCAGCACGTTCGGCTTCTGCAGCATGAGCTTGCAGAACAGCAGCCGCGCTGCTTCGCCTCCCGAGAGCACATCGGTCGCCTTCGTCGCCTCGTCGCGCTGGAACAGCATCTGCCCAAGAAGGCCGCGAATATCTTCGCCCACGGCCATCGGATCCCACTGATGCAGCCACTCCATCGCTGTCGTGCCAGCCTCAATCAGCGCGCGATGATCTTGCGCAAAGTATCCAATCGCCGCCTCGTGCCCCCAGATCACCTTCCCGGCATCCACAAATTTCCCGTCGTAACCGCTGGTTTTGCGCAACTCCGCCTCCGGCGTTGTCGGAGAATTTGCCAGCAGCGCGTTCACCAGCGTCGTCTTCCCGGCGCCGTTGCGTCCCATGAGCGCGATCTTTTCCCCGCGCGCGACACTGGCGGTAAAGTCCCGCACCACCTGCTTCTCGCCGTACGCCTTGCTCACGTGCTCGATTTCGAGGATGTGCTTGCCCGAGGGTCGCTTCTGCTCGAACTTGATGTACGGTCGCGCAATGTTCGACTTCGCCAGCTCCGTCACCTGCAGCCGCTCCACTTCCTTGCGCCGCGATTGCACCTGGCTCGACCGCGTGCCAGCCGAAAAGCGCGCAATAAACTCGTTCAACTGCGCAATCTTTTTCTCGCGTTGCGCATTTTGCCCTTCAATCTGCGAACGGACCTGCGTCTTGGCCAGCACCATCTCGTCGTACGATCCCGTGTAGGTGATGATCGTCTCGTAATCGATGTCGGCGATGTGCGTACAAATGCTGTTAAGAAAATGCCGATCGTGCGAGATTGCGATCACTACTCCGTCATACGCGTTCAGGAATCCTTGCAGCCAGTGGATCGAATCGAGATCGAGGTTGTTCGTGGGCTCATCCAGCAGCAGCGCCTGCGGATGCCCGAACAGAGCCTGAGCCAGTAGCACCCGCACCTTCTGCCCGCCCTGCAGCTCGCTCATCTTCCGAGCGTGGAGATCTTCCGGAATGTCCAGGCCATCGAGCAAAATTGCCGCGTCGCTCTCAGCGGTGTAGCCGTCTTCTTCCCCCACGACGCCTTCCAGTTCGCCCAGCTTCATGCCGTCTTCATCGGTCATGTCGTGCTTGGCGTAAATCGCGTCACGCTCCTGCATCGCGGCCCACAGCCGCTTGTTGCCCATGATGACGGTGTCGATGGCGGAATAGGCGTCGAAGGCAAACTGATCCTGGCTCAGCACGCCAAGCTTCCGTGGACGCACCACCGCTCCCTTCTGTGGCTCCAGCTCGCCGCTCAGCAGCTTCATGAACGTGGATTTGCCGGCGCCATTCGGCCCGGTCAACCCATAGCGCCGCCCCGCCGTGAAGGCCGTGGAAACTTCGTCGAACAGAATTTTGGCGCCGAAGCGCATGGACACATTACTTACGGAAAGCATGTCTTCAGGTTTCTCTTCTTTCGGAGCTTCAACCGCGCCCCTTGCAAGGCCGGGAAGCATCATCGAAAAACTGCGGGGAATTCCGCGAAAAAACGGTGCGCAGTGGAGTTAACAGGATATCACGATTACTGGGACGGGATTACTGCCCGGCGGGCACGCCCTTTACGTTGGCGCGAATGAACTTGACGATGTCATCCATGGCAGTGCCCGGCTGAAAAATCGCGGCCACGCCTGCCTTCTTGAGGCCGTCAATGTCCTGGTCGGGAATGATGCCGCCCACCAGCACCAGCACATCGTCCACCTTGTTCTGCTTGAGCAGATCCATGACGCGGGGCACGATGGCGTTGTGCGCTCCCGACAGGATCGACAACCCAATCACCTGCACATCTTCCTGCAACGCCGCGCTCACAATCATCTCCGGCGTCTGCCGCAAGCCAGTGTAGATGACTTCCATGCCCGCGTCGCGCAGGGCGCGCGCAATCACCTTGGCGCCGCGGTCGTGCCCGTCGAGCCCGGGCTTGGCCACCAGCACACGAATCTTGATCTCAGCCATCGCTTTCATTTAAACAGAATCGGGAGCCAGCCGCAAAGCCTCACAGCGTCTTGATGTCCAGGCTGCGCCACAAATACCAGCAGGCCACGCTGCGATAGGGTTCCCAACACTTCGCGATCTTCTCCATTTGCTGCGGAGTTGGAAGCACGATCTTCACCTTCCGGGTCTTTTTGGCCGCGGATGCTTTGCCGGTCAGCTTTTTTGCCTTGGCGCGCTGTACGGCCAGATAGTGCTTGTGAAATGCCATGCGGATGCCGAAGTCACCCGTGGGCAAGACGTTCTCGCGCTTCAAGGAGAAGATCAGGAACATCTGCGCAGTCCAGACCCCGATGCCCTTCACCTGCGTCAGTTGCCGGATCACCTCTTCGTCCGGCAGGTCGGGAAAGTGGGCGAAATCGATGGCGCCGGTGGCCGTCTTCTCCGCCAGATCTTTCAGGTAGGACGATTTTTGGCGGGATAAGCCGACGCCGCGCATCTGCTCATCGCTCAGCTTCAAAATTCCCGCGGGAGTAAGAGGCTCGCCCGCGAGCGCTGCAAAGCGGTTGAAGATGGTCTCTGCCGCTTTGCCATTAAGCTGCTGGTAGACAATGGCCTCGGCCAGGCTGTGAAACTCTGGCGGGCCGTATTGCATCCGGAAAGGGCCAACCCTCTGAATAATCGCGCGCAACACAGGGTCCGATTTTTTCAGATGATTAAGAGCTTTTCGCATGCCACTATGTTTATCACAGGCTGGACAATCATGGGCGAACAAAATACGAAACACTCGAACCCGTTGAATGCGGGACCTATCCCCAACACTTTGGAAGGGCTTAAGCGTGTCGGCGCAAACGGGGAGGAGCGGAAGAATCGGATTCACGTTGAGGCATTTCGAAGCCGATGCATCGGCGGGAGCGCTTCCTGGTTGCCGTCATCTGGCGGATCGCTTTCAACAGATCGATGATCACGGTGTCGTGAGCGTCAACCCGATCTTCCAGTTCGGCAAGCTTCGCTGCGAGTTTGCGATTGGTGGACACAAGATCGCGGAGATGGACGAAGGCGCGCACAACGAAGACGCTCATGCGAACAGCGCGAGAAGAGTTGAGGACTGTGGCAGCCATGATGGCGCCATGCTCGGTGAAGGCATAAGGGGCATAACGACGGCCACCCCGGCCTTTGTTTGAGGTTGCAAATTGCAACCTCAAAGATTTGTGTTCACGGGAGTTGAGTTGGAACATGAAGTCGGATGGAAAGCGATCGCGATTTCGCAGCACTTGTTGATTCAGCCGCTTGACAGGAACACCATAGACTTGGGCGAGATCGGAGTCGAGGATTACGCGCCGTTGACGCACAACGAGAATGCGAGATTCGACGGGGAAGGCGGGGCGGCCGGAACTCTTCGGCATGGTGAGCAGGGAAGATGATTTCGGTTTCATGCTCGAGGTAGCAAGTTGCAACCTCAATACTATCGGCGTGCAAGAAGAGTTGAGCGAGCGCGCGAAGAAAAAGCTCGTACCGTGTCCCATTCTGGGTCGCGCTAGGTGATGCTCACTTCGGTATACGTGCCATAGACCTGGCGTAGGGCTTCGCAGATCTCGCCAACGGTGGCGTAGGCGCGGACCGCGTCGACGATGTGCGGCATGGTGTTGGCGGAGGAGACGTTGCCGTTGGAACCGGCATTGGGTTCGTGGGCGGCGGCTTTCTTGAGCGCGTCGAGGGCGCGGCGGACGTCGTCATTCGATCGTCGGGCGCGCAAAGCTTTCAGCTTGGCAGACTGCTGGCGCGCTACCGTTTCATCGATGTAGAGAATGTGCGGCGATTCTTCTTCGATCACGAAGTCGTTGACCCCGACGATGATTTTTTCTTTGCCTTCGGCGGCGCGCTGGAACTGATAGGACGCTTCGGCAATTTCTTTCTGCGGATAACCGCGCTCGATCGCTTTCACCATGCCGCCCATGTTGTCGAGCTTGCCGAAGTATTCGAAAGCGCCGTTTTCCATCTGCAGGGTTTGATTCTCCACAAAATAGGAACCCCCGAGCGGATCGACGGTGTGCACAACTCCGGACTCGCAGGCAATGATCTGTTGCGTGCGCAAGGCGATGCGCGCGGCTTCTTCCGTCGGAAGGGCGAGGGCCTCGTCGTAGGAATCGCAGTGCAGCGATTGCGTACCGCCGAGCACCGCAGCCAACGCTTGCAGGGCGACGCGGGCGATGTTGTTCATGGGTTGCTGCGCGGGCAGCGAGACGCCGGCGGTTTGCGTGTGGAAACGCATCAGCCACGTGCGCTGATTTTTCGCGCCGAAACGCTCCAGCATGACGCGTCCCCAGATTTTGCGGGCGGCGCGGTACTTGGCGATCTCTTCGAAGAAATCGTTGTGGGCGTTGAAAAAGAAACTGAGACGCGGGCCGAATTCGTCGACGTCGAGGCCGCGGCGGCGCGCCCATTCGACGTACTCGATGCCATCGTACAGCGTGAAGGCGAGCTCCTGCAGGGCGGTCGAGCCGGCTTCGCGAATGTGGTATCCGCTGATGGAGATGGTGTTGAAGCGCGGTGTGAACTTCGAGCCGAACTCAAAGGTGTCGACGACCAGGCGCATCGAGGGCGCGGGCGGATAAATGTACTCCTTCTGCGCGATGTATTCCTTGAGAATATCGTTCTGGATGGTGCCGGAGATTTTCTTCCAGTCGGCGCCCTGCTTTTCAGCTACGACCAGATACATGGCCCACAAAACCGACGCCGGGGAATTGATGGTCATGGAGACGGTAGTTTTTTCCAGGTCGATCCCGTTGAAGAGGATTTCCATGTCTTCTAGTGAATCGATGGCGACGCCGCATTTTCCGACTTCGCCTTCACTGGCGGGATGGTCGGAGTCGTAGCCCATCAGCGTGGGCAGATCGAAGGCGACGGACAGGCCGCCGCCACCGTGCTCGAGCAGATATTTGTAGCGGCGGTTGGTTTCTTCCGGCGAAGCGAAGCCGGAGAACTGGCGCATGGTGAAGAGCTTGCCGCGGTATCCGGTGGCGTGAATGCCCCGGGTGAATGGCGGCTGGCCGGGATAGCCGAGATATTTTTCCTCGCTCCAGTCGGCGGGCAGGTCGGCCTGAGTGTAGAGGCGGCGAATGGGGACGCCGGAGATGGTGGTGAAGCGGGCGTGGCCGTGCTCGTCGAGGTTGACGCCGGTGGGCGCGCCAATGGGACGTTCGGGGTTTTTCTCAAGCGTGGGCGCGAGCGTTTTCTCGGCCCACTGCTTTTCGGCGGGCGAAGGATGGCGGTTTTCAAAGACGTCAGTGATAGGAGTTTCGGCGAGCTGCTTTTTATCCGGCATGAGTTCCCCAGTGCTCTGGTTTGATGATAGGGAACGGAGGCGGGGATGGGCAAGTCGGGTGAAGTTCAGACCGAAACCGTGGAGGGCAGGGACGGAACCGATGCTAAACTGTCAGACGAATGCCCGCCCGAGCTGATGCATGGCCTCTCGAACCCTAACAACTGCGTCCCTTCTCATCATGCTGTGGGCAGCGTCGAGCGTGCGGTTGCTCGCGCAATTTGAGACGCGGTCGAACACGTCGTTCGGCGGAGTTTCTTACTCCCTCGTCGTGGGCGATTTCAATCGTGACGGTATCCCTGACACGGCTGTAGGGAACGACAGCGCCGGAACGGTGCAGATTTTCTTAGGAAACGGCGACGGCACGTTCCGCCTAGGCTCAACCTATCAGGTTGATGTCCTTTTCTCGGCGGCAACAGCGAGCCTGAGAAAGAACGGGATTCTTGACCTCGTGTTCGGGGCTGGCCATGATCAAGTCTCCGTGTTGCTCGGTAACGGTGACGGCACCTTTCAGGGCCCTGTATCGTACCCCACCTCGGCCTTCCAATACATGGTCGGCGTAGGCGACTTTATGGGGAACGGCAATATCGACATAGTCGCCGTCGAGGGCACCAATAGCCAGGGCCTTGACTGCAACTGCATTGAGGTTCTTCCTGGAAACGGCGATGGAACCTTCGGGGCCCCCATAACGGCTACCCTCCCCTACGGCCTCACCGCGTACGCGCTCGCGGTTGGTGACTTCAACAACGACGGGAAGCTCGATGTTGCGGTGGAGGGCGAAGGGTACCCGAACTTTGAAGTCGCCATTTTGCTTGGCAACGGGGATGGCACTTTTACCGCCAATGGCTCTTATTCCGTCGGGGCTCCGGGAAGCTCGATGGCAACGGGCTACTTTACCGGAGACAAAAAGAAACTCGATTTGGCCGTGGCGGCCGGGGGAGCCGCCCTGGTGCTGCTGGGCAACGGCGACGGAACTTTTCAACAGCCCGTGATCTACAATGCGGGCCTCTGGGACGGGTTGGTGGCGCGGGATTTTAATGGCGATGGCAAGGTCGATCTGGCCGGAACCGGCGAGGGAGGGCTCAACTATCAGCCGGGAGCTACTGTCCTTAATGGCAACGGCGATGGCACCTTCCAGACTCCCGGCGTATTTTATTTAGCAGGAAAGCTTCCTGAGTTCATTGCAGCGGGCGACATAAATGGCGACCACATGCCTGACCTTGTCCTACTCGACTTGGATACCCTGAGTGTGATCGGTCTGCTTAACACTGGCGCTGTAAGCCTCTCACCCACGACGCCCTTGAACTTCAAAAAGCAGGCCGTCGGCACGACCAGCCCGCCGCTAAAAGTCACGCTCACCAACACCGGCACAACGGCGTTGAAGATCGCATCAATGAAGGCCAGCGCCGAGTTCGCCGTCACCTCCACTTGCGCCTCCTCCGTTGCCGCAGGCGCAAAATGCACGATCAGCTCGACTTTCTCGCCCACGAAGAAAGGCGCCGTGCAGGGCACGATCACCATCATCGACAGCGCCTCAACCAAGCCGCAGGTGATCGAACTGCTGGGAACGGGAACGTAGACCATCCAGCGCTCAGTTCGGCGTCCTGTTGTCTCCTCGAAACGATAGCCGCTGCTAAGGGCAACACGCGCTCATACGGCAAGTCAGTCCGCATCCCCTAACAAGTTCTTGAGCATCGCGGACTGTGGAGTATACTGTGGAGTGTAGTCCACATATGGAAACCATCCAGGTTGTGCTCGACAAGACTCTATTGCAAGCCGCGGACGACGCTGCGCGCCGCACCCGACGGAATCGATCGGCGCTGGTCCGGGATGCATTGCGTGAGCACCTTCGCAAGCTGGACCGTGAAGGCCGCGAAGCGCGCGACCGAGAGGGCTATCGGCGGCGGCCACAAACCAGGCACGAGACATTCCTTTGGGAAGAGGGCGCGGTGTGGCCAACAGAATAGCCCGGGGCGATGTCCGCCTTTACCGGTTTGCGCCTCCGGACAAGCAGCGGCCCGTGCTGGTGCTCACTCGGGATAGCGCGATTTCCTACCTTTCGACGGTGACGGTGGCGCCGATCACGTCGACTGTGCGGGGGGTGCCCTCGGAGGTTGCTCTCAGTGAAGAGGACGGCATGAAGGCGGATTGCGCCGTGAACCTGCACAACGCGGTTACCGTGTCGCAACAGCGACTGGGGAGGCGCGTGGCTCAGCTTCGCACGCAGCGCATGAATGAAGTCTGTGCCGCTCTGCGCTTCTCGTTAGGCTGCGACTAGGGCAACGTGTCTTGGTTCCTGTCGCCCCGTGAGAGTTCCCACGCCTTTGCGTATTTCCACGAGACATATCCTGCGTGGTAGAGGTGTAGCAGCAGGCCTTGGCGGCCGTCGAGGAAGCCGAGGCGGAAGAAATAATTGTAGATAAAAGTGGCCAGCGGGCGCAGGACGATATTGGTGACGCTGAAGCTGCGGTGGCCTTTGGCGACGGCGAGTTGCGCTCCCAGCGAGGAGTAGCGATTCATGTGGCCGAGGTAGAGCGTGAGGTTGGGATAGGTGTAGTGGATCAGGGCGTTGTTGAACTGGCGCGTGCGCTGCGGCGCGTCTTGCGGCGAAGCGGGTGTGAGTTCGCAGCGGTCGTGGGGATCGTGGCCGGTGACGAATCCGCGGCCGCGGCGAAAGAGGCGCAGCTTGGGGTCGGGATAGAAGCCGCCGTGGCGCATCCAGCGGCCGAGGAACAAGTTCTTGCGGGGAAGCTTGTAGCCGGCGGCGGCGTTCGGGTCGGCGATGGCGGCGCGGATTTCGTCGGCAAGACCCGGGCTGACTTCTTCATCAGCGTCCAGTAAAAGAATCCAATCCCTGGTGCACAGGTCGAGCGCGTACTGCTTCTGCGCGACGTAGCCGCGCCAGGGCTCGTGAATGACGCGCGCCCCGAACTCGCGAGCAATCTCACAGGTGCGGTCTTTGGAGCCGGAGTCGACGAGAACAATCTCGTCGGCCCAACGGACACTGGCGAGCGTGCGCCCGATGTTGGCTTCTTCGTCCATGGCGGCAATGGCGACGGAGAGGGACATGGGCTGTGCTGAGCGGCTTGTCATGAATCATTCAACAATGGCCGTGTCATCGGCAATAGCTGGCGCGGTGCGCAGACGGACTTCGGAAACAAGAAACACCGCCAGAATGAACAATTCCGGCTCGATGGGATGGCGGTAGCGCGCGTGCGGGAAGACAAAGTAGTACACCGTCGGATAAGTCAGCACGAGCCCGGCGAAAAGCCACGCGGCGGGCTTGTGTTGACGGAGCGCGCGGCCCAATCCCCAGACCGCAAGGATGGAAGACGCGAGAAAGAATGAGCTGCGGAAATCCCAGGCGGCGTTGCTGTCGCTGGGCCGCGGTACGCCGTTCCAGTAATAAAAAAAGCGCTTAAGGCTGATGACGGCGAAGCGCCGCGGGTTGGCGCGAATCCAGTCGAAGGCGCGCTGCCGGCAATAGTGCTCGTAAGCGATTTCGCCCATCCGCTGAAAGTTTTCCAGCTCGAGCTTGTTGAGATTGGGCTGAAGCGTCGCGATCAGCATGCCGTCGGCCAGTCGATTGTTGCCAAGGCGCAATTGCAGTCCAAAGTCGTCGCGGATGAAGACGAATCGGCCAAAAGCAAGGTAATTGCGCACGATCCAGGGCGACAGGACCGCAAAGAAAGCCAGAGACGCAAGCACGACGCCGGGAAACGATGGAATGCCACGGCGGAAGCGCTGGCGCCAGATCCAGAGGCCGCAGAATGGCAAGAACGCCAGCATCGTGGGATTGGCGAGCGCCCCGAGGCCGAAGATAACTCCAAAGAGCATCCAGCCACGCCAGGACTTGCGTTCCGCAGCCGATAATTGCAGCGCCAGCAGAAACGCGCAAGCCAGAATCAGCGGTGTCAGCGTCGTGTCCCAGATCCAGTGGATGGACCAATACCAGACATAAGGATTCAGGGCCCAGGCGCGTGCTGACCACATGGCAACGCGGTGGCCGAAGGTGCGGCGCGCAATCAGGAAGACAGGAACGGTGGTTAGCGACGCGAGCAGGCTGTTGAACGAGAGCAGCACCCAGGCAGAAGCGTACGTATAAATACCAAAGATCTTGAAGATGCCGCCGATCAGGTAGGGATATAGCGGCGGCTCCCAGGCGCTGGGTCCGGTGTAACCGTCGTAAGGACTGCTGAAGCCGTGGCCAAGCGCGATGGAGCGGCCTACGCGGCCCATCTCAAAGCCAAAGCCGAAATTATCGTCGCCGGGGCGGGTGCGGTACTGGCGAAGAATCCCGATCGCGGCAATCTGGATGATGAAGGAAAGCAGCACCATCCAGAGAACTGAGCGGGGGATAGTGCGCGCGGCCGGCGATTCCATCACGCGCGAGTTTATCAGGTTAGATGGGTGCGGAAGGGCTGCCGGTTGGGGTATGCCTTCGCTTCGCTCAGGAGGACAGAAAGTGGAACTGCAGGCGGCCTAGCTGGCTTTGGAGTTGTCGGAAACCTTGATGGTGAAGTTCACGGTGATGCGGGCCTTGGTTTCGACTGCCTGGCCGTTCTCCACGTAGGGCTTGAAGCGCCACTCGCGGACGGCTTGCTGCGCGGCCGCAACCAGAATCGAGGGGCCGCTCACGACTTGCAGGTGCTCAATGCTGCCATCGGCGCCGACCAGCGCCTGCAGCACAACCGATCCCTGCACCCGCGACTGAGGGGTCAGCACGGGGTAGGAATCAATCGTCTGACGGAGTTCGGCGTGAGCGCCGAGACGCTCATTGACCGAAGCATTCGTGGGAATGCTCACTCGGGGCGAGAGGCGATTCGAATTCGTCGGAATTTCGACCTTCGTGGCATTGCTTCCGGGGCGAACAACGTGGTGCGAATCGCCGGCGATCACTTCAACATCCAGCGGCGGCAGAACCACGCGGTTGGTGGCGACAACCGGTGCATCGGACGCGGCTGTGATGGAGCTCTCCGCCGCGGGCTGCGACGCCGAAGACTGCGCCGCCGGAGCCGGAGCGGAAACTCTGCTGCTTTTCTTGTTCGGGGTGGATGGTGCAACTTCAGGGCGCGCAACGGGAGCAGAAGCGGTCTTGGCGGCAGAGTCGGTGTTTGCGATCGTCGCTGGAGCCGAGACGGTGGGCATCGAAACTTCATCCCAGCCGAACCAGAACTCCCGGTCTTTCACCAGAACGACGGTCAGGGCGACCAGCAACAACGTCAGGGCGATCAGCAGGCGCGTGTCCTGCTTGTTCGCGTGCGCGTCGGGATGGCTGGGAAGCTTGCTTCCCGCATTCAGCCGCGTCAGAGGTTGTCGATGGGTTCCCACTGCACTCTCCGCTCGCTTACGAAATGGCCTCGAAGTAATGGCAATTTCGTTTCGCAGTAACATCTTTAATTGCGCGCGGCTGTGCACACAATGGCACGTTACGGCAAAGCGTAGCCCGACCGTGCTATGGGAGTGTCAGAGTAGGTTCGCAGGAGCGGCCGGGATGAATTTCGCCGCTCCTGCACGGTCGGATGGAGTTAGTTGGGTTGGGTCTTGTCCTGAACTTTCTCAGCGCCTTTCTCAGTCTTCTTCGCCGCTTTGTTGGTGCCCTTCTTGGCGGCGTTGCCGGTCTTCTTGGCGGTGGTCTTCGTCGCGTGGCCGGTATCCTTGGCGGCCTGCTTGGTTTCGTGGCCAGCGTCCTTCATGTCCTGCTTGGCGCTGTCCTGCGCGAAGGTGAAGCTGGTCATGGCCGCAGACAGGGACAGGGCCAAAACAAATTTTCGTAAGCTCATTGCACAGTTCTCCTGAAAAACGATTTTCAAACTGACACAAATTTTAAGCGATAGCACGAGGCTAAGCGCCGGGAGGAGCGCTGTCAGTACACGAAATCCGGTAGATCGCGGCCCGATTACATGGACCCTCCGGGAGGGGCTGTTGCCGGCGGCGTGGTGGGTTGAGGCATCGCATTCGGCTGCGCCGGTGAGTTCGGCTGTGCTGGAGCGTTGGGCTGCGTGGGCGAAACATCGGTCCGTGGCGCGACGTAAGGCACCGCGGGGTTCCGCGTCACCTGGCCACGGGAAGCGTCCGCCAGGTTGATATTGGAGTGGTCGAGCAGCAGGCCGGTGGCGCGATCGAGCTCAATGACCGATTTCTCGTAGGCCGCCTTCGCCGAAACCAGGTTCGACTCGGAAGTGGTGAGAGTCGAAGCATCCTGCAGAATCGCAGTTTGCGTGGTCAGGCCGACTTTCAGTTTCTGCTGGTCGGCGTCCAGAGTTTGGCGGGCAAAATTGACGGCGTACTGCGCCGCCTGCACCGCAACGCGGTTCTGTTTGACGTCGAACTGCGCATTGCGCACCTCGATGCGCACCTGGTTCTCGAGTTGGTGCAGCCGCACCTGCGCCTGGCGCAACTCCAGTTCGGCGCGCACCTGGTTCGCTTGGGCCTCCCGGTTGCGCAGTGGCACATTGAGCGTGAGGCCGACGCCCTTATCGGGCGCCGTGGAATTGACCAGCTGATTCAGCGTGCCGGGATAGCTCACCGAGGTCGCGGTTTGAAACGGCGGCGGACCCTGGCTTTGCGTGAAGCAAAACTTGCTGGAGGTCGCGGAACAGGGCGGGACGGCCGGGTTGACGTTGCCGCCCAGGCCCGAGCCGCCGTAGTAAGCGAAAGCATCAAGGGTCGGCAGCAAGGCGTTGCGCACGGCTTTCGAGCTCAGGTCGCGGTTGTTGAGATCGATGCGCGACTCGACCAGCTCGGCGCGATGCTGCAGGGCGTCGTTAATCAAGTCCTGCGTGGGCACGATCGTTTCCTGCTGCGGGATCGCCATGGTGGAAGTCGGGATCACGTCGGCCTCGGCCAGCACTGGGTCTTCCATGCTGCGGCTGAGCGCGTTCTTCATCAGCAATTCCTGCAACTGCAGATTGTTCTGGGCGACGATCAAATTCTGCTGGTCGGTGGCCACTGTGCTTTGCGCGCTCACCACCTGAATCGGCGGGACCGTCCCAACCTGCGCTTGCTGGCGCGAATCGTCGAGCGCCTTTTGCGCATACGTAAGCGCTTCCTGCTGCACGCGCACGTTCTCGTAGGCGTAGACCAGGTCCCAGTACATGTTTTCGATCTGATCGACGGTGGTGATCACCTGCAGGCGGAAAGCGACATCGGAAATCTCGCGATTATTTTTGGCGATGCGGATGAAACGCGTGTTGGGAAGACTGCCGAAACCCTGCAGCAGGTTTTGCGTGATCCTGAATTGAAAATTGGAATTGATCTCCGGCGTCAGCAGGCTGGTCGGATTATTGGTGGTAGTGTGCGTGTTGTTGAACCCGGCAGTGAGCACGGTTCCCCAGTGAAAGCCCTGGGTGTAGGCGACGTCGGCGGTGTAAGTATTCTGCGCCACGATGGGGATCGGGCTGAAGACGCTGGCCGATTCGGTGTCGTTTTTATCGAGCTGAAGCGTGCCAGTAACCACCGGATCGAAGCTTGTGATGACGGAGCCGATGCCCAGCGTGGTCTGCGCCAAGCCATTGGTACCGGCGCCGGCGCCTCCGGCGGCAATCGTGGTCCCGCCGGTTCCGGAACCCACGGTGCCGCCAAGACCGCCCACGCCGCCGCCGGGCGTATTCTGCACGATGCCGTTGCTGACGCCGAGAATATTGGCGCCCGATTTTGCGCGCAGGTAATCGGTGTCGGCAATGTTGAGGTTGTAGCGGGCGATGTCGATATCGAGGTTGTTTTCCATGGCGAGCGCGACGGCATCATCGATGGAAAGATAAATTTTGCCCTCGCGCATGAGCGAGTCGATCCGGGGCGAGTTGCCGAAGTTCGGCTGCGCCACTTCCTGCTTCATGTACGGGCGCGCCAGGTGCGGAAGCGACGGGGCGGCTTTCGAATAATCCTGCAAATGGACGGCTTGCGGCTGGGCGGGCGGCGCAGGCTGCGGCGCGGGAGCGGCAGGAACATCCTGCGCCCCAACCGCCAGCGGAATCAGGACAGCAGCCGCACTCAGCGTGAGCCGCCAGGGAGCCGCACTTACGCGGCGCGAGAACCAAGACATGGTTTGTCTCCTTCAATCACAGGATGCACGTCCATAAACAGCGGATGGATTGCGGAATTTTGGATGCGTAAAACGCAAAGGCGTTCGCTCCATCTTATCGGGAGCGGAGCTTGGCATGAGGGCGTGGATTGTAAAGAAGTGTGGTGGCCGGCGTTCGGCGCGAATGCGGCCTCGGCCTCAGACTCCAGCCATGGCGGCTGAGGTCCGAGGCCCGAGGTCGAGTTCTTACTGCTGTTGCGGCGGCTTGGCCACCGACGGCATCTCGGCCCGAGGAGCAATGAAGGGGGCGTTCGGCATATGAGTGACCTGGCCGCGCGCGGCATCGTCAATGCTGATGCCGACGTGGTCCAACAGGCTGCCGGTCGCTCGATCCAGTTCCAGGCGCGACTTCTCATAGGCGACCATGGCGTTTACCAGGGTCGATTCCGCCGTCGCCATCTGGCTCTGATACTGCAGAACCAGCGTGTTGGTGGAGGTGCCGAACTGATATTTCTTCTGCTCCGCATCAAGCGATTGCCGGCCCAACTCCACCGCGGCGCGCGCGGAGTCGACGCTGGCTCGGTTCTGTTGCACCGCGTACTGCGCATTGCGCACTTCGATGCCTACCTGGTTCTCGATCTGCTGCAAGCGCATCTGCGCCTGCCGGTATTCCAGTTCGGAGCGGATTTGCAGCGACTGCGCCGCGCGGTTGCGCAGCGGAATGTTCAGCGTGAGCCCGACACCTTTGTCGGGCGCCGTCGAATTGACCAGCTGATTCCATGTCCCGCCAAGGCTGGTGGGGGAAACGGGGGGAATCAGCACCGCGCCTCCCGCATCGGGATTGGGGCCGGCGCAGAAACCCAGAGAGCGCTGCTGCACAGACTGGTTGTCGCAAAGGTTGGCGGGGCTCTGCGCACCGCCCAGACCCGTGCCGGCGTAGTACGCGAAGACGTCGACGGTGGGCAACAATGCGCTGCGCACGGCCTTGTTGCTGTAGTCGCGGCTGTTCAAATCGATGCGCGATTCCACCAGTTCGGCGCGATGGCGCAGCGCGTCGCTGATCAGGTCGTCGGTAGGAACAATTTCTTCCTGCGCCGGCACATTCATCGTCGAGGTCGGAATGACTTCGGCCGTGGCGAGAGTCGAATCCTTCAAAGTCCGCGTCAGCGCATTCTTCATCAGCAATTGTTCCAGCTGAAGATTGGTTTGGGCGGTCGTCACCAGTTGCTGGTCCTGGGCCACGGTGCTTTGCGCGCGCACCACCTCGATTGGCGCCAGGCTGCCGATTTCCACCTGCTTCTTCGTATCCGAGAGGGTCTTCTGCGCGAAGGCCAGCGACTCGTTCTGCACCCTGGCATTCTCGTAGGCGTAGACCAGATCCCAGTAAATGTTCTCGATCTGGTCGACGGTGTCGATCACCTGCAGGCGAAACGCAACGTCGGACAGCTCCCGATTATTCCTGGCAATGTGGATGAAACGCGTATTGGAAGGAAATCCAAAGCCCTGCAGCAGATGCTGCGTCACTTGCACTCGCAGTGACGAATTGATCACCGGGCTGTAAGTGTTGAAGGGGACGTTCGAGGTAATGCGATTGTTGTTGAACCCTACCAGCAAATTCGTGCCCCAGCTGAATCCCTGCAAATAGTTGAGGTTCACGGTCCCAGTGTTCTGGGCGAGGATGGGCACGCCGTTAAAAAGGCTGGAAGACACAGTCTCGGCATGATCCTCCGACATCGTGCCGGAAATGACCGGGTCAAAACTTGTGATAGGCCCTCCCTGCCCCAGCGTGGAACTCACCAAACCGTTGGTGCCGGCGCCTACGCCGCCTGCGCCCAGGCTGGTGCCGCCGGTGGAGACGCCGGCGGTCGCACCGATTCCTCCCAGACCGCCGCCGGGCGTGTTCTGCACCACTCCGGCGTTGACGCCGAGAATGGGGGCGCCGGCTTTGGCGCGCAGCACGTCGGTGTCGGCAATATTCAGGTTGTAGCGCGCGATGGCGATGTCGAGATTATTTTCCAGCGCCAGCGCCACCGCATCATTGAGAGAAAGATACAGCTTGCCCTCATGCATCAACTGGTCGATGCGAGACGTGTTGGCCAGGTTCGGTGCGTCCACATGCCGTGGCGTATAAGGCCCTACCGGGTTCGGAAAATGCGACACCGGCTTGGAATAATTCAGCACCGGTAAAGGCTGAGTGATGGGAGGATTCTGCGGGGCCGGAGCGGAGGGCGGCTCTTGCGCCGGAGCAGGCGCCGGATCCTGTGCCAGACCGACTGCGGCGAATACTGCGACCATCGCTGCGGCCGTGGTCAGCCGCCCCATCCTAGCTATGCGTGCAAATGACATTTACTCATCTCCGTTTTCAAAACCTTGCTGAAAATTCTTGCTCATTCCCTCTCGATCTCTGACCGGAACGGGCAAAATTTAACCGGGAGTGCTTCGTCTGCCGGGTTGTAACTTGAGATGGCGAGACTTACCCTGATCTCGCTCTTAAGGCATCAGATACGCACCGCGAGGCTACGAAGTTCCTGAAAAGCGAGGCGCCGGGAGAACTTCCTCCCGCTATGATTTTGTTTGAAACGCATTAGTATATCCGACGGTGCCGCGGCGGGCCGTCCCGAAGAAAAGCGCGCCAGCCTGCGGTTCCGACCGCGAGGGCTGGTCCCCGCGAAGTCCATTGGATGTGCGATGTTGCCGTAAGACTCGAAAGATGACATGCGCCATTTGAAGTTGACCATTGCCTACGACGGCTCCGAATTCGCCGGATGGCAAATACAGCCCGACGCGGACACCGTGCAGGGACGAATCGCCACTGCCATTGGACGAATCACGGGGGAAAAGGTATTGCCGCAGGGCTCGGGAAGAACGGACGCCGGGGTTCATGCCTTAGCCCAGGTGGCAACTTTTGCCACCGCGTCGCCGGTGCCGGCGGCGAATTTCGTGGTTGCCTTGAACGACTTGCTGCCGCCGTCGGTGCGTATCCTGGCGGCCGCAGAAGTTGCTGCCGAATTTCATGCGCGCAAGTCGGCACAGAGAAAAACTTATCGCTACCGCATCAATCGCGAGGCCATCTGTTCCCCCTTTCTGTCACGATACGTGTGGCATTATCCTTATCCGTTGAACGAGGATGCGATGGCCGAGGCTGCCCCGCTAATGCAGGGCGAACACGATTTCACTTCGTTCGCGGCGGTCGATCCCGAGCGCGGGCGCGATGAAGTTCCCGCCTCCAATGTGCGCACGATTTTTTCTTCGCAGTGGCGGCGGGACAGGGATGAGCTGATCTACACCGTGAGCGGCTCCGGCTTTCTCCACCATATGGTTCGCAATCTTGTGGGAACGTTTATTCTGGTGGGGAAAGGCACGCTCGCTCCCTCGGAGGTGACACGCATTCTCGAGATGAGGAATCGCTCGGCCGCAGGAGCGACCGCCCCCGCCAGCGGGCTTTATCTGGTCAAAGTGGAGTATTGAGGCGCGATGGCGACAGATCTTCAAATCGGCGCCAAAGAAATCACGTCGCTGAATCCGGCAACCGGCACGGCGCTCGGCAAGGTGCCATGCACGGAGGAAAGCGATGTGCGCGCGGCTGTCGATCGCGCTCGCGCTGCGCAACCGGAGTGGGCGGCCCGCGGTGTGCGGCAGAGAGTCGCGGTTTTGAAAGAATTTCAGCGGCGCTTGCAGCAGAGTTGCTCGACGATCGCCGAAGCCATCACGCGCGAAGCAGGCAAACCGGTCGCTGAAGCCCTTACCACCGAAGTGCTGGTGGTGCTCGATTCAGCCCGGTTCCTTATCGAGAATGCCTACCGCCTTCTCCGCGACGAACCCGTCGCGCACGGCAATCTTGTGGCGAAGTTGAAAACCGGGAAACTCGTGCGCGAGCCTTACGGCGTGATCGGAATCATTTCCCCGTGGAATTACCCGTTTTCCATTCCCGCCACCGAAACCCTGGCCTCTCTGGTAGCCGGTAATGCCGTCATCCTCAAGCCTTCCGAGTTCACGTCGCTGGTGGCGCTTGAATTGCGCTCGCTGCTGCACGCCGCCGGCGTTCCTGAAGATATCCTTCAAGTCGTAACCGGAGAGGGCCCGACCGGCGCCGCGCTGATTCACGCGCCCATCGACAAACTGGTCTTCACCGGAAGCGTTGCGACCGGCAAGCGCATCGCCGCCGTGGCCGCCGAGCGCCTCTTGCCCGTCGTCCTCGAACTCGGCGGCAAGGATCCCATGCTCGTGCTCGACGATGCCAACATCGACGTCGCGTCCAGCGCCGCCGTGTGGGGTGCATTCCTGAATGCAGGCCAGACGTGTCTTTCGGTCGAGCGCTGCTACGTGCATCGCAGCCTGCATGATGCATTCTCGCAGGCGTGCGTCCGCAAGACCGAGGCCCTGCGCGTTGGCAACGGCGCGGACCCGGAAACGGATGTCGGACCCATGATCCACGAGCGGCAGGTGCGGATTGTCGAATCTCACGTGCAGGACGCCATCGCACGCGGAGCGCAGATTTTGACCGGAGGCTCGCGCATGCCCGCATTGGGCCCGAATTTCTACCAGCCCACTGTCCTGGCCAGCGTTACCCATGACATGCGCATCATGCGCGAAGAAACTTTCGGGCCAGTGCTGCCCATCATGGCCTTCGGTCGCGACGACGAGGCCGTCAGGCTCGCCAACGATTCCGACTTCGGACTGGCGGCAAGCGTCTTCACCCGCGACAACCATCGCGGCGAGCTGCTGGCGCGCCAACTTCACGCCGGCACTGTCATGGTCAACGACACGATCTCGTGCTTCGGCATCAGCGAGGCGCCGCATGGCGGCGTAAAAATGAGCGGCATGGGCCGCACCCACGGGCGCTTGGGCCTCGATGAAATGGTCCGCGCGAAGTATGTCGATGTCGATTCCATGCCGGAAATGAAGAAGACCTGGTGGTACGGCTATGGCCTGAAATTTCGCCAGCAGATGGAAGGCTTCATCGCCCTGCAGTTTGCGCGCTCGATGCGGGAGCGCGTGGGCGGCATTGCCCATGGCATTGGCGCCATCAAGCGAAAGCGGTTGTAAGCATCGCCCGTGCATTTTGATTTCTAACAACGGAGTTTCTCATGAGCGAAAATTCGAATCCCGATCCTCAACGCGCCCTGCTGCGGCATGCGCTGGCAACGCTGGCTTACCGCGCCGGCAAGGTCTTGCGCGATGCTCCGGAAGGCTTTTCCATGTTCCACGCCGACGAGGGCGTGCGCGCCCCAGGCCAGATTGTGGCTCACATGGGCGACCTGATGGATTGGGCGCTTTCCATGGCCGACGGCTCGCGAAAATGGCAGGACTCGAAGCCGCTCGCGTGGGAAAAGGAAGTAGACCGCTTCTTCGCTGCGCTAAAAAAATTTGACGATTATCTGGCTTCCAGCGCGGATCTGAAAGCTCCCGTGGATAAGCTATTTCAGGGACCGGTAGCGGATTCGCTGACCCACGTCGGCCAGCTTGCCCTCCTGCGGCGCCTCGCCGCCGAGCCCATAAGCGCGGAGAATTATTTTGTCGCCGACATCGTGGTGGGCCGCGTGGGTTCCGAACAAACCCCGCCCAAGAAGAAATTCTAGCCGCGCGGAACCGCGCGCAGGCATTGGTTCCGGCCACGGCCATCGAGTACAATGACGCTCGTATTTGTGATTTTGCGGCGCAAGCCGCAGGAATGAGGCTGAACCTTTGGCCACTAGCGAAGTCACTTCAGCGACGCAAACTCCGGCGCAGCTTCCGCATCATAAAGTCAAAATCAAGAAGTCGGGTCAGCGCGCCTGTAATGAGAAAAACGAGAAGGGCAAATTCTGCGGCGGCCATTTGAAACGCTGGTTCTATTCGGAGGACGTGGTTGAAAAAGCTTGCGGCGACGCGGAAAAAGCCTGGGGACACGACGCGGAAGTTTACCGCTGCGAGCATTGCCAGACTTTGTATCTGCCAAATCCCGTCGATGCCAAAGTGAACGTGGCGGGCCAGGGCATGAAGTCCGTGTTCGGATTGACGCTGCCGCCGAAAGAGAAGTGACCTGCGAACGTCGGGCTACGAGCTTCGAGCATCGAGCTGCGGGTCGAGCCGGCTGAGCGCGTAGCTCACAGCTCGAAGCTTTCTTATGGACACCTCGGACCTCATCTACGACTGGAACAAGAACCATCCGCCGGGATTGAAACCGCCGGGACCGGTTTTGCTGAACGATGAGAGCCTGCGCGACGGCTTGCAGTCGCCCTCGGTGCGCGATCCTTCGATCGCCGAAAAAATAGAAATCCTTCATCTGATGGAAGCGCTCGGCATCAACGCGCTCGATCTGGGCCTGCCCGGCGCCGGCGCGCGCGCGGTGGAGCACGTGACCGCGCTGGCGCGCGAAATCGCCTCCCACAAGATGAAGATCAAGGCCAACTGCGCGGCACGCACGCACGAGAACGACATTCGCCCCATCGCAGAAATTGTGCAGAAGACCGGCCTGCCCATCGAAGCCGCCACTTTTATCGGCTCGAGCCCCATTCGCCGCTTCACCGAGGGCTGGACTGACGACTTCCTGTTGAGCACAACCGAAAAGGCTGTCAAATACGCCGTTTCGCTCGGCCTCGATTGCATGTACGTCACCGAAGACACCAGCCGCTGCGATCCGGAAACCGTAAAGCGCCTCTATTCGACGGCGATCAATTGCGGGGCTCGTGCCATCGTCGTGTGCGACACAGCGGGGCACGCCACGCCGATGGGCGCGCTGGCGTTGGTGCGTTTTGTAATCGAAGAAGTGGTCAAGCCTTCTGGAGAAAAAATTCGGGTGGATTGGCACGGCCACAGCGATCGCGGACTCGCCATTGCCAACTCCATGGCAGCAGTAATCGCCGGAGCCAACTGCGTGCACGGCTGCGCCATAGGCTTAGGCGAGCGCGTTGGCAATACACAGATCGATCAGATGCTGGTCAATCTGAAGCTGATGGGCATCGCACCCTGGGCCGATCAGGATCTGACCAAACTCAAGCACTATTGCCAGGCGGTTTCGCGCGCGACGGGCGTGCCGATTCCCGCAAATTATCCCGTCGTCGGCGACGATGCCTTTCGCACCGCGACCGGTGTCCACGCCGCGGCCATCATCAAGGCCTATCACAAGAACGATGTGGTTCTCGCCAACACGGTCTACTCGGGCGTTCCGTCGCACATCTTCGGCCTCGAGCAGATCATCGACATTGGTCCTATGAGCGGCAAATCGAATGTGTTGTTCTGGCTGGAGCGGCGCGGCATTCCGGCCAGCGAGGAACTGGTCGACCGCATTTATCAGCGCGCCAAGGCCAGCGACCACACTTTGAGTGACGCGGAAATTGTGGAATGCCTGCCGGCGGCGGCCAAGCAGAACTGAACCGGCCGCAAGCTGTCGCAGAAACTCTTCATGAAGCACGCAATTCTCGGAGCAGGCGGCGTAGGCGGCACCATCGGCACGTGTATCGCGCACGCCGGCGAACCTGTGACCATGGTTGTCCGGCCGGAATCGCTCGCCCAATATCCCAAGACACTTCATCTCGAAAGTCCCTACGGCAAATTCGAAGCGCCAGTTTCGGTCGCCGCCCAAGTTCCGCCGGTCGACGTCCTTTGGTTCACGGTCAAAGCCACGCAGATGGAATCCGCGTTATCAGCCATTTCGAATCCGTCTGACGTCGGCGCAATCGTTCCACTGCTCAATGGCACGGAGCACGTTGCGCGGCTGCGTCAGCGCTTCGGCGCTGGGCGCGTGCATCCCGGAACGATCGCGGGCGAATTCGAGCGCGTCAGCCCCGGCAACTTCGTGCATCGCACGCCGTTCGCCCGGCTCAATCTGCTCTCGACCGCGCAAACTCTGCTGGGCGCAACGCTCGACCGGCTGCAGAAGATCGGCTTCGAGTGTCGTTTCATCGACGACGAACCTACCCTGCTGTGGGGCAAGCTGGTCTTCCTTGCGCCGTTTGCGCTGGCCACCACGGCCGCCAATAGCCCGGTTGGCGTGATCCTCTCCGATCCGCACTGGCGCAGCCTGGGCGAAGCCTGCGTCCGCGAAACCTGCGCCGTCGGAATCTCGGAAGGAGCAAAGTTGAACGCCGACAAAGTGCTGGCCGGGATCGCCGGCATGCCCGCCGGAATGCGCAGTTCCATGCAAAAAGATGTCGACCGACACAATCCTCCGGAACTTGATGCCATTGCCGGACCAATTCTGCGCGGCGCCGACCGGCACGGAATCGCGGTGCCCGCCACCAGGAAACTGGTGGCCGCCGTCGAGCAGCGTCTGGCCCAGTCCCAGAAACTTCCTGCCTAGCGAAGGTGACACAAGGAGTGCTTGCCATGTTTTCGCCCCGCCCGATCGGTTTCGTTGCCAGCCCGTACAAGAACTCGAAGGAGATTCCCAAGGGCCTGGGCGTCAAGCACGACGCCGACGGAATTCTTAAAATTCTCCCCGAGTTCGAAGCCGGCCTTACCGACATCGACGGCTTCTCGCATTTATTCGTTCTCTGGGAGTTCGATCGCCCGGAGGGATTCGAACTGGTCGGCACGCCGCCGTGCGATAACTCACCCCACGGCGTGTTCGCCACGCGCTCGCCGCGGCGCCCCAACCCGATCGGCCTCACCGTCGTGAGCCTGCTCCGCCGTGAAGGCGCCGATCTTCATGTTCGCGGAGTCGATATGCTCGACGGTACGCCCATTCTCGATCTCAAGCCGTACCTGTCGAGCATTCCGATGGAGAACTTGCGACGCGGGTGGCTGGGCCAGGCAGAAGCGCGCCAGCAGAAATAATCAAGCGTGCTTGTCCCGCAACCCTTCGTTTCACCAATAAGAACGAGGACGGCCGGAGCCGTCCTCACTCAGGGTTAATTATCCCCGATTCACTATCCGCCGTTCGGCCCGTTGTGGCAGTCGTAGCAGTTGAACTGATGGAGAGCCGCAAAGGTCTTCGTTTTGCCGTTATCAAGGGTGAAGGTGCGCTGCAGCTTCGATTGCGACAGGAACGATCCGTTGTATTTCAGCCCATGGCAATAGGCGCAGGCCTGGTAGCCGTGGCTGTCTGCATAGGATTGATGTCCGCCTTCGTTCACCCATGCTTGCCCAAGGGTGTGCACTCCGTGCGGCCCGCCAGTAGGACTAATGCCCACATTCGAGTGGCAAACCGTGCACTCTGTGATTCGCGCCGCATAGGTTTGCATTGCAATCGGATAGACGTTGTCATTGGCCCCTTTGCTCGGGAACTCTGCATGGGTTGAGCCATGACAGCCGGAGCAGAATACCGCGCCGTGGCCTGAGCTGTAACGATACAGGCTCTTGCCCGTCATGGGCACGTTGGGAGTGGTGGCAAATGTCTGGTCGGTCGTCTGCCTCCAGTTGCCATTCTTGTCGAAGGTGGATGTGTAGCGCAGGCTGTTGTTGTGGCACATCTGGCAACTTGGCTCATCCAGCCAGCCGGTGCGTGTCGCCGCACCGACTTTGCTGAGTGTGCCATGACATGCCGAACAGAGCTGCGTGTTCATTGCTCCTCGCTTGCACAGGGTCACCGGACCGGGATGGCACAGATAGCACGAGTTGAGATCGCTGGTCAGACTGTTCTGGTCCAGCGTCTTTCCCGTGGAGAGCAAAATCTGCGCCCCGTGCAGCGTGTGCATGTCGTTCGTCAGCGGGTTAATTCCGGTAAGCCCAGGCAGTCCAAGCGCATTATCGCTGTGACATGACGCGCAAAGGATTGGCGTTCCGGACACGGCGGTTTGATAAAGGCTCGACTGATAGGTCCAGCCATTCGACTGCAACTGGCTCAGATATTGCGAGATCGGCCAGCGGTCGTCGTGTTTCTTGAGGATGTTTAACTTCGTGTCTTTTGCGGGATCGGAATTGTTGACCCAGCCGCTGGCGGGCATCGCGTTTTTGTCGCTCCCCGACGCGTGGCAGGTGGAGCAACTCATCTCATCGCTTACCGAGAGCACAATGCTGGCCGTGGCCAGGACTTTTCCAGTCAGATCCTTGGCCACCAACTGCGCCATCGGAAAAGGATTGAAAACATTCTTGTCATCATAGGGCACAGTCGGAATACCGACGGCTTCCCAATATCCTTCCGTGGAGTTGTACGTCATTGGTTGAGGAACTGTGCTTTGCGTCTGGTAGCCCGCCAAACCCGTTTCCGGCGGCACACTGTTCAGGAAAAGGACTCGGACGTAACTCCAGAAGTTCGTCTTGCTGGAGCTGGAGCTATTGAAGGAGCCCTTGGTGTCATTGGTCGCTTGATAGGTGATCGTGACCCCGCTGGTAATCAATACGGGCGGTTCCGTTTTCTGCACAAGTTGTGCGTGAATCACGTTGTAAGGAGGAAGCACTGAAAAAATGGAGTAATCCTTTCCATCGATGCAGTGCATGCCCAACTCAGTCCAGCCAACCAGCGCATAGCTCGGAGCCGCTGCTGGAGCGCCTTTCGCCGGAGCGGCCGCAATGGAACTGGCAAGCGGATGCGAACTTGCGAGTTGCGGAATCTGCCCGCTGGTGGACCAGGCGGAGAGGAGTATGACGGCAAGGCAGAGGAAGATTCGCTTCATAGACCGACCCTCATCTCAAGGATTGTCGTTGTCGCAGAATTGCGGCAAAGGTAATACAGTTCTCTATACCGCTCGGACGGAGATTTGTCGGTGACCAATGGTACCGTCGCTTGTGATGAAATGCCGCAGCGGTGGCTGAACGGCCGGCCCATTCCCATCCTTGCTAATCCCCATCTCTTCCCCCGCGTTGTAAACTGTCGCAATACCTCCCATGAGCCCCGCTTCCTCACGCGCAGACTTGCCCGCGATTGCTCCTGCCGTGCAGCAGGAGGTGATGCGCCTGGCGGCATCGCCTGAGGTGCGGTCCGCCTTCAACTGGCTGCGCATGCAGGAACCGCAACTGATGCAATGGCAAATGGAGATGGCGAGGATTCCCGCCCCTCCTTTTGGCGAGTCGGCCCGCGCCGATTGGTTGGCGGAACGCTTCCGCGAAGCCGGCCTGGACGACGTGCGCATCGACGACGTGGGCAACGTCTTCGGAGTGCACCCCGGCTTCGGCCGGCGCTACGTCGCGCTCAGCGCGCACATGGACACAGTTTTTCCCGCCAATACGCCGCTCAACATTCGCCAGCAGGGCAGCCGCGTGTACGGCCCCGGCGTTTCTGATAATGGCGCCGGCGTGGCCGCGATGCTGGCCATCGCCTCGCTGCTGCGCTCGGTCCGCGTAAGACACGCGTTGCCGTTTGTCTTTATCGGCAACGTCGGCGAGGAGGGCGAGGGCGACCTGCGCGGCATGCGCCACATTTTTTCCACGCCCCGCTGGAAGGATTCGATTGCCTACAGCCTGGTGCTCGACGGCGCCGGGGCCGACACCATCGTCGCCGAAGCCCTGGGCAGCCGCCGCTTTGAAGTCATTGTGCGCGGTCCCGGCGGCCATTCCTGGAGCGATTTCGGCGCTCCCAACCCCATCGTGGTTCTGGCTCGCGCCATCGACGTGTTCACCGCTTCTCCGGTCCCCGCTTCGCCTAAGACCACGTTCAACGTGGGCGTGATTCGCGGCGGAACGTCGGTCAATTCGATTCCGGAATCCGCCAGCATGAAAGTGGATATCCGTTCGACTTCCATGGCGGAAATGGAACGCCTCGAGCAGGCCCTGCGCCTGGCGCTGAACCGCGCCGTGGAAGACGAGTCGATTGCGGCCGAGATGAAATCGTCCGCGCAGAAGCGTGCGGCAGTCAGTTGCGAGGTGGTGCCGATCGGAAGCCGCCCAGCGGGCGAACTGGCCACCGGCGCGCGCATCCTGCACGTCATTCGCGCCGTCGATGCCCAACTCAACAATGCCGCACAGGTGCAGCGCGCATCCACCGACGCCAACATTCCGCTTTCGTTGGGATTGGAAGCCATCGCCATCGGCGGCGGCGGTTCCGGCGGAGGCGCCCACACGCTGCAAGAGTGGTTCGACGGCAATGGCCGCGACCTGGGCTTGAAGAGGATCTTGTTGACCATGCTCGCGCTCGCGGGAGCCGGTACGGAGGAATAGAGAAGAATGGGAACAAATTCGGCGGCAGGCAGTCTCCGAAAATTATCAGCGCACTGTCTTCTCTCGATCGTTTCAACCTCCGCGATTACGATGTTGATGGTTATGAATGCCGCCGCGATCGCCTCTGCGCAGGAATCGGCGCCAGCTTCCGATACGAAAGATTCCCGGCCGCGGGCCGACCTTATCTTCACCCACGCCAACGTTTATACCGGGGTGCCTTCGAACACGCCGTTCAGTTCGATTCAGCGCGAAGAATCCATCGCCGTCCGTGGCGACCGTATTCAGGCGGTAGGCAAGGCAGCCGACATTCTCAAACTCAAAGGACCGCAGACACAAGTCTTCGATCTGGGCGGACACTTTGTCATGCCCGGCTTCAACGATGCCCACGTGCACCTGGCCGATGCCGGATTGAAAAAGTTGACGATTGATCTCACCGGCGTCAAATCGCTCGACGACTTGCGCAATCGCGTGCTCGCCAAGGTGGAGACCGCCAAGACTGGTGAATGGATCGTCGGCAACGGCTGGGATGAAACTTTGTGGCCTGTAAAGTCCTTGCCCAGCCGCTGGGATCTGGATGAAGTCTCCAGCGGCCATCCGGTTTTTCTGGTTCGCATCGATGAGCACATCGCCGTCGCCAACACCCGCGCTCTGCAACTGGCCAACATCACCATCGCCAGCCGCGATCCGGAAGGCGGCCACATCGATCGCAATGAAAACGGCGAGCCTACCGGCATCGTGCGAGAGATGGCCACCACTGCGGTGCGCAACGTCATTCCCAAAGCCTCGCGCGAAATGCGCCGGCAGGCGGTGGTGCTCGCCCTGGCCGATCTCGCCGAACATGGCGTGACTTCCGCGCAAGATTGTTCGACGATCGAAGCCGGTTGCACGGCATGGGAAGATTTTCAGATCTTTGAAGACCTGGAGCGCGAAGGGAAACTCACCGCGCGCATCACCGAATGGCTGCCGTTCGATCTGCCGGTCAGCGAACTCAAGTCCCGGCGCGACTCGCATCCGCAATCCGACCTGATGCTCCACACCGGCATGGTCAAAGGATTTCTAGATGGCTCCCTCGGCTCGCATACCGCGCTTTTGTCGGAGCCTTACGCAGACGATCCCGGCAATTCCGGTTTGGAGCGCTATGAAGCCGCCAAGTTGAATGACATGGCGAAAGAGCGCGTGCTCGCCGGCTTCCAGATTGGCTTTCACGCCATCGGCGACAAGAGCGCGCAACTCGGCCTCGATTCTTTTGCCGAAGCCGAGAAAGCCGCGCGCGACCAGAAAGTGAAAGCTCCGAACGGCGGCGACGACTTCCGCCTGCGCATCGAACATGCGCAGGTCACCACGCCGGCGCAGATCGCACAGTTCAAGCAACTGAAAGTCATTGCGTCGGTACAACCCAGCCACCTGCTCACCGACATGCGCTGGGTGCAGGAACGGCTTGGACCGAAACGTCTGGTCAATTCCTACGCCTGGGCCGCACTGCTGAACAAAGGCGTGCCGCTGGCATTCGGCACCGATTTTCCCATCGAGCCGGTTTCGCCATTCCGCGGCCTTTATGCCGCGGTCACGCGAAAAAGCGACAACGGTAAGCAGGAGTTTTTTCCTGCGCAAAAGCTCACCATGGATCAGGCGATCGCGGCGTACACCGCGGGCGCGGCCTTTGCCGAGTTCGCCGAGAAAGACAAAGGCACGCTTGCCGCCGGAATGCTGGCCGATTTCGTCGTTCTCGATCGCGACATTACGGCGGCCGCGGCTGAAAAAATCCTCGGCACCAGGGTTTTGCGAACCGTGGTCGGCGGAAAAACTGTCTTCGAGGGGAAGTAGCCGCTCAATTCGCGGCGTTAGGCGGGAAGAAGCCTCCCTATCGCCGGAAGCTGCGCCCCGCGCCCATTTTCTGGTCTTTTCGGAGAACGAAATGGCGATTTCCTGCGTCTAACAGAGAACAAGACTGGGCAATGTTGAGTACTCCCCGAGCCGGTGATTGGTGGGCGGAACACTTTCTCTGGCGCGTATAATGAAGGGTTCAGACATTTTTGGAGGAAAGCAGCATATGGATTCGCAGGCATGGGCGCGCCTGAAGGCTCGTCGCTGGGTTTATTTCTTTAGCATTGTCGCGACTTTGGCATTGGGTATATTGATTGGCTCCGTGGTTTCGTTCGGCGTGAAAGGCAAAGAGGGACAGAAGTCCTCCGATGCGACGCCTCTCGCCGTCGCTTCTCCCAAGCAGCTCTCCAATGCGTTTTCGCAGATCGCCAAGCAGCTGGGACCGAGCGTGGTCAACATCAATACCGAATCGACCATCAAGAACCCACACCACCGCCGTGGGCAGAATCCTGACGACCAGGACAACGGCGGGGGGGGCATGGATGACTTCTTCAACCGCTTTTTCGGCGGCCCCGGTGGCGGGCAGGGACAAATGGGTCCCTTTGGCGATAACGGCCCGATTCGCGAGCGCTCGCTCGGTTCCGGCGTGATTGTCGACTCCAAGGGCTACATCGTCACCAACCGCCACGTCGTCGAAAAAGCCGACCGCATTCGCGTCCGGCTGCAGGACGATCCGCCGGGCGTGCAGCACGATGCGAAAATCATTGGCGAAGATCAGGAAACCGATTTAGCGGTGATCAAGATCGATCTCGAGCGCTCCTTGCCCGCGGCCAAAATGGGCAACTCCGACGGAATGGAAGTCGGCGATTGGGTTCTCGCCATCGGCAGTCCTTTTGGTCAAGTTGGCACCGTTACCGCCGGCATCGTCTCCGCCAAGGGGCGCGACATCGTACCCGGCCGTCAGTTCCAGACTTTCATTCAAACCGACGCAGCCATCAACCCCGGCAATTCCGGCGGGCCGCTGGTTAACATGGACGGCGAAATTATCGGCATCAATACCGCCATTCTCAGTGAGACCAACGCCTATGCCGGTGTCGGATTCTCGCTGCCCTCCAATACGGTGGTCACCGTTTACAACCAGCTGATTGGCCCCGAACACCGCGTGGCGCGCGGATCGATCGGCATCATGTTTGACTCCATCGAGAATCCTGCCATTACTCGCGTCTACGGCTCGGGATCGGGCGTCACGGTTTCCAGCGTCGTGGCCGGCAGCCCTGCCGATCAGGCAGGTTTGAAAGTGGGCGATACCATCACCACGGTCGACGGCCACAAAGTCAGCAAGGGGGCGGAGCTGGTCGGCGACATCGCCTCGCGCAAGCCGGGATCGAAGGTCGAGTTGGGCTTCCTGCGCAACGGCAAGCAGCAGTCCACGTCTGTCATCATCGCCGACCGCGCCAAGCTGTTTGCGTCGCGCCTGAATGAAGACGAAAGCAACAACGACGAGAGCACTCCCAAGCAAAGCAAGTTTGGCGTGACCGTGCGCAAGCTCACGCCAGAGATGGCGGATCGCCTGAATATGTCTTCCGCCAAGGGCGTTATTGTGCAGGATGTGAAGTCCGGCTCGTTTGCCGAGGACATCAACCTGCAGCGCGGCGACGTCATTCTCGAAGTCAACAAGCAAGCCGTCAATAACGAAGACGATTTTAAGAAAATCGAGTCGAGCCTGAAGAGCGGGCAGGACGTCGTATTCCTGGTCCGGCAGCGCGGTTCGACCGATCAAACTGGAACCATCTTCCTGGCGGGAACACTCCCGTAACCTGAGGTCTAGCCCAACCGGAACTGGCATTGCCTCGTTTTTGAGAGGATGATTACAATGCGCTTCTGGTTGGGCTTTTTATTGTGCAACGTCCAAGGCAAACTCGCATAAGCGTCGGCCAGGCAGTCGCGACCGCGGCTTTGATGGGCATTCTCGCCTGCGCCGGCGCAGCGCAGTCGAGCGGAACGCCATCCAGCGCGTCGGGAACAAAGACCTCGGCCGCCAAAAAGGCGCCCGCAAAATCGACTCACTCGAAAACCGCCGCCAAGCCAGGCGCGCATAAATCTGCGCCGAGCAGCAGCGCGAAGTCGGCTCATTCAACCACGCACGCACGCTCTGCCAGCCGCAAGCCGGGCTCAACCGCCACGCACGGCAAGAGCAAATACGCGAGTACGCGCACCAGCCGGAAACATACGCCGCGCGGCCAGCAAAAAATTGATCCCGAGCGCGCGCAGGAAATTCAGGCGGCGTTGATTCGCGAGCACTACCTGACGGGCGAAGCTTCGGGAAGCTGGAACGAATCGAGCGAAGCCGCCATGCGCCGCTACCAGGAAGATCATGGCTGGCAGTCGAAAACGGTGCCTGATGCCCGCGCTCTCATCAGCCTGGGCCTGGGACCCAGCAACGATCATCTTTTGAATCCCGACAGCGCGATGACCACGGAACCGCCGTCTTCCCATGCCGCGGCGCTCGCTCCGGAATCGCACAGCGCAGCACCGACTTCGGCGCCAGGAGTGGCTCCGCCCGCCGATCCACCGCCCGTTGCGGCGTCCCCTCACGATTCGGCAAACCGGCAGTAACGGTCCCCGGCAACACTGTGCCAGCTTCCTGAAAAGATTTAATTTCTACTTCAGCGCATAAAGGCTGCCGTCGCTGCTGCCCACATAGACCACGTTGCCCACTACGATCGGCGAAGAAAGCATGGGCCCAAGCGTCAGCAGCTTGGCGTAGCCGCCCATGATGTCGTCATAAAAATCGGAGGCGAAAGCGCTACTGTAGTTGGCGCCACCGTCCGGTTTGCTGAATGCCGGTCGATTCTGTTTCGACGCTTCGGTCTCGAACTGCCACGCGATGCTCTGCTTGGCCAGGTCGACGGCAATGAGGCGACCCGACGTCGATCCCACATAGAGCATTTCGCCCGCGATTGCCGGCGACGAGAAGGTCGGCCAGCCGTCAAATTTCAGCGAGAAAATTGTTTTCCCCGTCTTGCCTTCAACCGCGTAAAACAGGCCCGAATCGGACGTCGCAAAATACACTTTGCCGTCTTTCGCTGCCGGCGACGTAATCACCCACGACCCTTTCGTCGAAAACGCCCACTTCTTCTCGCCGCTGCGCGCATCCAGCGCGTAGAGATTGGAATCGCGGCAGCCGAAATACACCATGCCGTCCGCCACCGCCGCCGACGACTGAATTCCCACCTGGTTGTGCGTGTCCGGATCGTCGCCCGTCTTGAACTTCCACCTCAATTTTCCCGATGCCGCATCGAGCGCGTAAAAATAACTGTCCCAGCTGCCCACGTACAACGCGCCGTCGGCAATCGCGGGCGAAGCGTGGACCACATCTCCGGTCTTGAACTTCCATTGCAGCCCGCCCGTCGCAGCTTTCAGCGCGTAGATATTTCCGTCGCCGCTGCCAAAGTAAACGGCGCCATTCCAGATCACTGGCGAGGATAAATAGCAGTCCCACGGGTCCGGCATCGTCTCGTCCACCGGCGTCGATCCGTGCAGGTGCTTGGCCTCAAACCTCCGCTCGCCTTTTGTGGCAAACTTCCATTTCAATTGTCCGCTGGCCGCGTCGACGGCGTAAAAATTTCCATCGTAAGCGCCGAAGTAAACCAGTCCGCCGGCGATGGCCGGGGACGACGCGATGCGGCTTTTGGTTTCAAACTTCCAGCGCGGCGTGCCGCTCTCTGCGTCCGCGGCATACAAAAATCCGTCGGTCCCGCCGAAGTAGATAGTCCCGCCGGCCACCGCCGGCGAGCTGATCACTTGCACCCCGGCGCGGATTTGCCATTTGATTCCGCTGAAACTGGGCACACCCGCCGCCTCGTAGACGCCGGTGTGCGCCGGATCGCCTCGAAACATGCTCGCGTCTGCTGCGGCCGAAACGCCGGCCAACGTTACGATCACGGCAATCGTTGCAAGTCTGGTTTGCAAAGTAAATCCTCCTGGGTTCGCGCGGCGCAGGACTGACTCCGGGAAGGCATGCGCCCGCGCACGCACATTCCATTGGACGGTTCACTTCTGTTTTTGTTTTGTCCTCGTGTTGCCCCTCCTCCGCGCGTCGGTTACAAATATAAAGTCCATGGACTCGACCGCGCCGACCCGCTCTCCCCAGCCCACGTCCGCGCCGTCCCACTCTCTTGCCTGGCTGGCAGCAACCTGGAAAAAGCTGCGTACTTCCACCTCATCCCTTGTCCTGATCGCGCTCGCCCTGCGCGTCGGCTGGATCCTGCTTGCGCACACTTACAAATTCAAGGCCTCCGAAAACAACTTCAGCTTCGGCTGGGAAATGGGCCGCATCGGCGCCGCCATCGCTTCCGGCCGCGGCTTCAGCGATCCCTTCGGCGACCTTACCGGCCCCACCGCGTGGGAGCCTCCGCTTTATCCTTATCTCACCGCCGCCGTCTTCCACGTGTTCGGCATCTATTCGCACGCGTCTGCTTTTGTGTTGCTATCGATCAACAGCGTTTTTTCCGCGCTCACCTGCGTCCCGGTTTTCCTCATCGCCCGCCGCATCTTTTCGGAGAAAGTAGCCGTCGGCTCCGCCTGGACCTGGGCCCTGCTTCCTTACGTAATGTTCTGGTGCACGCGCTGGGTGTGGGAGACCAGCCTTTCTGCCCTCTTGATGGCTGTTTTGTTATGGCTCGCCCTCACGATGGAAGACCGCGACGGCCTCTTGCCGTGGATTCAGTTCGGCCTGCTCTGGGGCATCGCCGCTCTCAACAGCACGGTGCTGATCGCTTTCCTCCCAGCCTCAGGGCTCTGGCCGTGGTACCAGCGCGCGCGCCGCGGCAAGAAATCATTCACCGGCGTCGTTCTCGCCTCCCTGATTTTCGTCGCACTCGTCGCTCCCTGGACCTGGCGGAACTACCAAACTTTCCACAAGTTCATTTTCATTCGCGACAACTTCGGCGCCGAGCTCCGCCTCGGCAACGGCAACGGCGCCGACGGTACCTGGATGCAATATCTCCACCCCACGCAAGACATCTATGCGATGCGCCAATACAAATCCATGGGCGAAATTGCCTACATCGCCATGCGGCAGCGCCAGGCCTTCGACTACATCCGCGCCGACTATGCGCGCTTCGCCGGCCTCTGCCTCAAGCGTTTCGTTTATTTTTGGGCAGGCCCGCCGCGCCTCGCGCAAATCTGGTGGCTCGCGCAGGTGAAGAATTCCCTCTTCCTCGCGTCGTCGATTCTTATGTTTTGGGGATTGTTTCGCGCGTTGCGCCAGCGGAAACCTGGCGCCTGGCTGCTATTCTGGCTGATTCTTCTGTACCCTGCGATTTATTACGTGGTCTTCCCCGGCCAACGCTACCGCCATCCCATCGAACCACAGATAACGATCCTCGGGGTTTATTTGCTTACCGAGGCCAGCGGGAAACACGAAGCCAAGAGTCTGACATCACCGCCCGCGCGCTAGCACCGGTTTCACCGCATCCAGCTCAATTTTCAGGACGTGAATCTGATTCGTCTTCGCATCCAGCACGCCCGTGACCCGCACCTTCTGCCCTTCGAAACCGTGGACCAGGTCGGCGCGGTCCAGCCGGTAAACATCTTTTCCCGCCGACAGCACCAGGTATCCGCCCATGTGCTCAATGCAGTACACCGAGCACGTATTCGAAGTTCCGCCCATCGACTTCGACTTCAGCATCTCCTGGTGCGACCGCGTCAGCGAATGAATGTTCAGCGCACACTGGCTGTCGGAAACCTCGCCCCGATAGAGCTTCGCGTCCTGCGCCTGGGCTGCGCCCAGCGCCAGAAATCCTGCTGCGAACCAGATTGCTATTCGATTCATCATTGTCCTCGCCTTCCCCTAGGGCAGCACCGTGAACTTCATGTGCATGCCTTCGTGGTCTTCACTGCATATAACCGTGCAGACCACAATGTATTCCCCCGGTTCGCCCGGCGCGGTGAGCTGGAATTCCTGCACGCCCGGCTTGAACAGCAGGTCCCACCCTTCCACCTTGGATCGGTCCTTGGCTCGCAGCAGGGAAAAGCCATGAATCGATCCATCCCGGTTCCACGATTTGGCCCGGCGCGCCGTCACGCGGAGGAGCACTTGCTCTCCCGCTTTAACGGTAATCTCCGGAGTTTTTTCTCCGGCAATTTTGTAGCGGCTGTCGCTGTCGGCCAGCAACTGGATGACGTGCGCCTCGGTCACCACCGTCTGGCCCGCACACGGCACGGCCAGCCCCCCGGCCATCGCCATCATCCCCAGCGTCCAACTCCACCCCAAGATCTTTCTCATGCTATCGATCCGCTCACTGCGTCATGTAGAAGAGCACCAGCCGCATATCTTCGTCGGTAATCGTCGCCCGCACGCGCATGTGCCGCAGCACCGTCGCCATCATCCGCGGAGGAAACTTCTGCGGCGCGGCATGGCAGCGGCCGCAATTCGCCCGATACCGCAACTCTCCCTGCACTCGCATCGCATCCGCATCGCGCGCCGTCATCGCGATCGGCGCGGTTGCACCTTTCTTCGGTGCTCCCGGCCCTTCGGCATAAGCCACCGCTCCAGCGAGAGAAGCCAGGAGCAGGAAAGCAGCCAAAAATGTCGTTGCGGTCCTCATGGCTCAATTCGCCCCAACGGGACCAGGAACCGGTACGCGATGCCCACACTCCACAAATTCGCATTGCCCGCCGGGCTGAATTGCCGCCCGTAGCTGCCGATCGCTTTAAGGCCGTCCTTTAGAAAGTAGTTCAATCCGAACTCGCCTTCGCGCGTATCTGCCGGTGCGAGTCCTAAAGCCGCTGCGTCATCCGCGGTGATCGTCCCGCTAAAAAATTGCTCCATCCTCCCAGCCACTTCCAGGTGGCGGAGCTTCCTCCAGGATGAAACCTGGCTCAGCCGATATGCTCCATCCACCCAATACCCGCTACCCTGATTTGATCGCGCGTACTCCGCGTGCATGCTGAGCGGCAACTTCACCGGCTGCCACGCAAAGTGAAATCCAAACTGATTGACTCGCGCATCCTGCAACTGCTTCATCCACGACCCGCCCACTTCCATTCTCAGCCCCGGCAGGAACACGCCAACTCTTCCTCCTGCCACGCGATCCGACTGCAGGTTATTGTGCCCGGTGCTCACGGCCGACCCGTACGCCGCATAATTCAAATTCACTTTTGCGGAAACAGGAAATCCTCCCCGCAACATCATGCCGTCGCTCGACTCCGGCGTCAGCGGCAGGATCAGCGGATCTTGCTGCAAGCTGCGAATCCAGATCGGGTACAGCCGCTCATTGAAAATTCCGAACGGCGTGAGAAATCGTCCCATCGTCACCGTGACGTAGGGATTGGCGATGTAATCCATCTGCGCATAATCCAGATTCTTGCTGACCGGGCCTCCGTAAGGCCCTCCACCGGGCGGGCGCTGGAACGCTCCCTGAATTTCTGCGCGTGACTCGATCAGCCATCGCTCTCCCAGCGGCACCAGCAGCACGGGATTGACCTGCGCATCCAGTTGCTGTTGCCCGGCGGTCACGAACGAAAATGTTCCCGCCGTTCCGCTCAGCACGGGGACGGGCCGTTCGCCCTCCGGCAACTGCGCGGCCGCCAGGCAGGAGACGCAGCAGATGAAATTTAAAAGGGAAACAGCGCGGCACGCGCGCAGCAATCCGGTTCGGGCGCGCCTCAGCCTTCTTCTTCCGCGGAAAGACAACAAGGGACAACTCCCCACTACGCTGTGCCTCGATGATGCTTGGGCGCAGCCGCAGAGGGAACATCACCGAAGTAATGTTTGTAGGAACAGATATGGGAATAGATCCAACTTGCTTCTTGTCATCCTGAGCGGCGGCGTAAGCGGCCGTCAGGGACCTGACGACGGACGATGCCGCCACGGTTGCGTACGAGCCTTGCCTCAGCATCAGCCAAACCCGAAAATCCTGCTTCCCTCCCCCGATTCCCTCCGTCTAACCCTTGAAAACGGAGGACCCATGAATCGATATCGACAACTCCCCACCTGGCTCGGCGCGACGCTCGGAACCATCTGCGCCCTGCTCGTCCTCGCCCTCGGAGCGCATGCCTCAGATTGCCGCGATTTCACTGAGGAATTTCATCAGACTTATCCTGTCACCGCCGACAGCCGCGTCGAACTCGACAACATCAACGGCGCCGTTCACATCGCGGCCTGGGATCGCAATGAAGTGAAAGTCGACGCCGTCAAGTACGCGTGCAATAAAGAGCGCCTGGATGAAGCTCGCATTGACGTTGAAGCCGGCAAGGACTACGTCTCCATCCACACCAAATATCCCGACCACGACCACAACTTCAACTGGGGATCACGCAACAATCCGGCTGGCGTCGAATACACGCTCACCGTTCCCCGCGCTGCGCGCCTCGACGAAATCAAGCTGGTAAATGGCAGCCTCGACATCAATGGCGTCGGCGGCGAAGTCCGCGCCTCCTGCGTCAACGGCAAACTGCGCGCGCAGAATCTCTCCGGGCGCGCCAACCTTTCCACCGTCAACGGCCGCCTCGAAACCAGTTTCGATCGCCTGCCCAAGTCCTACGTCGATCTCGAGTCGGTCAACGGAGGCGTCGAACTAACCATTCCCTCCGATTCGCAGGCGGAGATTGAAGCCAGCACCGTCTCCGGCGGCATCGAAAACGATCTCGGCTTGCACGTGAACCATCACCGCTATGTGGGACACGACCTGCGCGGGGAACTCGGCAGCGGCGGTGCTCACATCAAGATTTCCAACGTAAACGGGCACGTAGAAATCCGCCACGCCAACGATGGCAAAGCCATGAGCCCGGTCAAGGACCTCAGCCATCGCGACCACGACGACGATGACGACAGCGAGATCTGACTTCGCGTTCTCGTCGTGCCGGCAGCATCCTCACTGTGGCATCCCGAAGCCCCGCGCTCTCACCAGCGGGGCGAGGATCTCCTGCTCAATATGCCTTCCGGCCCTGCATGACCACCGGCCAAAATGGTTTCCATTGCCATGCTGAACGGCGGCAAAGCCGCCGTGGGGACCTCCGAGAGATAGAGGAGCGACCGCTGCGTGCGGGACACCAGCGGCAGTTGGCATTCGCGCCGAGGCGTCAGCGCTTCGATCTTCTCTTCGAAGCTCCAAAATCAGCTTTAATAAATCGCGTATCCCGGCGCCGGCGTTCGCAAATCCGGCTTCGACGCCATCAGCAGCAGTGCCCCTTCCCGCTTGAACGCCTTCAAATCCTCGAGGCTTTTGAACGACTTTGTTTTGTAATCGTCCGGCGTCGGAGTGTCGTCCGGCACGCGCACCGCCTCGACATTTTCGAAGGCGTGCTTCTTGAGCAGCTCAACATATTCCGCGGAAGACCGCACATGCACCGGAACCTTCAGCTTATCGACCCACTGCAGGGAATATTGGTTGTCTGTGTAGAGATTGATCAGGATAAACAGGCGCCCCCGCGGCGCCATCACCCGGAACAACTCCATCAGCGCCCGGTCCTGGTCGGGATAGTAGTAAAACGATTCGACCGACAAGACCTTGTCGAAGAAATTTTCTTCCCACGGAATCTGCTGCGCCGATCCCCACACATACAACACGTTTTCAAAATCCTTTGACGCTGCCCGCGCCTCGCGAATCATCTCGTCGGAAACATCCAGCCCCACCACCTGGCCGAACCCGTTCGGCCCCTCGCCCACCAACCGCGCCAGCAGCCGCGTCGCCCATCCCGAGCCGCATCCCAAATCAAGCACGCGCTCGCCCGGCCGCAGGTTCATCCGACGAATTGTTTTGGCCGTGATGTCGAGATGGTGCTGCTCCATCTTCGGCCCTTCGCCGGCCGCCGACCACTTGTTGAATTCCTGCTGCAGAATTTCGTCGGGAGTCATACGCTCATTTGGCATGTTCATCACTTTAGCCCTGTCGCCCGCAATACAGCGGCCTGATATTGATGGCAAAAACCGTCCTCGTCCAACTTAGTTGCCTCGAAATACGCTTCAAGGTGGACCGTCCAAGAAATTGGGGCGGAGCATCGTGGCGATAACCCCACACCCGGCAACCTGCACACTGCATCATCCACTTCCGCGTTGCTGGGTGATGAAGGTGCCACTCAGCATCTTGAGGCTCGCGCTTCATCAATGTTGTTCCAGTTTATGCTACAGTTCTTCTCCACATGGCGACACGCCCCGAAAGCCCGGTTCCCAAGCCTGATCCCGGGCCGCTCTACTGCCCCAACTGCGCGCAGCCGGTCAACGATCCCCTCACCTGCGGCGATTGCTCCGCGGTCATCTGCCGGCGCTGCGGCACGCCGCTGGAATCTCCGGACGAACTCGGCATCGGATAATGCCCTCGACCCCAGCCGAGTCTCTCGCCCTCGCCGCCGGAAGCAGGACTTCGCAGGCCGATTCGCCCACGCTGGTTCGCGGCCTGGGCCTTCTCGATTCGGTATTGCTCCTGGTCAGTGGCATCATCGGCTCTTCCATCTTTCTGACCGCCAAAGATATCGCCGGCCCGCTGCCTCATCCCGCGCTTTTCCTTGGTGTGTGGGTGATCGGGGGAGTCATCTCTTTGTTCGGCTGCGTGGCCTTCGCGGAACTCGGCTCCATGTTCCCCGAATCGGGCGGCCAGTACGTCTACCTGCGCGAAGCGTATGGCGACCTCACCGCCTTTCTCTATGGCTGGATGCTGTTCGCAGTCGCTAACGGAGGATCGATCGCAGCGCTGGCGGTCGCTTCCGCCGCCTATTTCGGTCAGGTGTTCCCCGTCGTCTCCCAGGACCATGTCGTCCTCGCGCTGGCGGGCATCACCATCACGCGCGCGCACCTGTTTGCGCTCATCCTGATTGCCGTTCTGACCTACGTCAATGTCGTGGGCTTGCGCTGGGGCACGCTGCTGCAAAACGTCTCCACCTGGACCAAGTTCGCGGCCATGTCCTGCTTCGTGCTTCTCGGCTTCGCGGTCGGCAAAGGCGACTGGTCGCACTTCCGCGCCCACGGCAACAGCCTCACGTTAGGAATGCATCCGGCGCAGTTTATCTCCGCGATGGGCGTGGCCCTGATCGCCGTCTTCTGGGCGTACGACGGCTGGGTCTACATCACGTGGGTCGCAGGGGAAGTAAAAGAGCCGCGGCGCAACGTGCCTCGCGCCATGGTGCTGGGTGTGCTCGCGGTGGCGGCCATCTACATCGCGATGAACTTCACCTACTTGTACGCACTGCCCCTGCACGAGATAGCGCAGCATGAAACCATCGCGCACGCCGCAGCAGCGGCACTGTTTTCTCCCGGCGCCGCGGTGTGGTTGTCGCTGATGATCGCCGTCTCCTGCTTCAGCGCCGCCGCCACCTGCACGCTGTCCGGTGCACGCGTCTATCTCGCCATGGCGCAGGACGGGGTCTTCTTCAAGCGCATGGCTGTAATTCATTCGAAGTGGCGCACGCCCGCCTTCAGCCTGATTGGGCAGGGCGTCTGGGCGGCGCTGCTCACCGTAAGCGGGCGCTACGATCAGCTTTACACCTACGTCATTTACGGCATGGTGCTGTCTTACACGCTGACAGTCATTGGCCTGTTTATCCTGCGCTGGAAGCGTCCGGACGCGCCGCGGCCCTATCGCTGCCTGGGATATCCCTGGCTGCCGGCGATCTATGTGCTGGCTGGCGGGGCATGGACTTTGAACACCATTGTCACCCGCCCGTTGGAAGCCTTCTGGGGCACGACCATCGTCCTCGCCGGCGTGCCCGGATACCTGTACTGGAAGCGCAGAAGCAGGGCGGGGTGATGGCCCCGACGTCCCGGGAGGAACATTACACCTCGTATTCCGTATGGAGATCACAATTCTGTACATACAGATCCAGCATTACATCAGTGGGCAAGGATATCTCCGGCAAGGGGAACGGCGTCAGCGCAGGTGCAGGGAGTTGCGGATGCATCGGGATCAACCTGCGCAAGAATCTGCAACCTTCGGGCCGGTTCTGTTCGGATTTCGTACTTGACTATGTTCCCAACCCGGAACATTATCGCGAAACTCCCCGACCGAATTTGCCTGGAGGTTCCGTAGATCATGAAGCGCACTGGTTCAGCAGCCCTGCTCCTTCTTCTGCTCTCGGTCGCTGCAACAACGCCGCTATTGGCGCAAGACTCAGGCGGTTCTGCTCCAGCGCCGTCGCCCGCTGCGTCGAATCCGCTAAAGATCGCTTTGCTCAAGTGGTACAACGCGAACACGACGACCACTTTCCCCGTGGGCAAACAGCCACGTGGCGTGTGCTTCGACGGAGCCAACGTCTGGGTCGCGAATTATGGCAGCAACACGGTCACAGAGTTGCGGGCGAGCGATGGAAAGATACTGGGTAACTTTAGCGTCGGCACCGAACCGGCTAACGTGGCATTCGATGGCGCCAATATCTGGGTAACGAACTACGGCAGCGGAAACGTAACCGAACTGCGGGCAAGCGATGGGAAAGTGCTCGGGACATTCAGTGTTGGCGGTCAGCCCTTCGGGATTGCTTTTGACGGCGCGAACATGTGGGTTGGCAACGCTGTGGGAAGTGCCATTGTCACTGAACTTCGCGCCAGCGACGGGAAGATTCTGGGAACTTTCCCGGTCAATAGCGTTGGCTACGGCGTGATTTTCGACGGCACCTACATCTGGACGACGAATACCGTTGGCACCCTAACGCGACTCAATCTGGACGGAAGCAACGCCGGGGTCTTCACGCTCGGGGCGGCGGGTGCCCCTTACGGCATGGCGTTTGACGGAGCCAACGTCTGGGTGGCGGACGACGAAGCGCAAGGGACACTCGTCAAACTGAGGGCCAGCGACGGGACCATCCTGGCAACCACTACCGTCGGAGGCTCCCCTTACGGTGTTGCCTTCGACGGAACGTCCATATTCGTTACGACAAACCTGTACGTGGCCATGGTGCGCATAAGCGACGGAACCGTCCTTCGCACGTTCAACACTCCTAACGGTTCCGCAGGTATTGCGTTCGACGGAGCAAATCTCTGGGTAGCCGGTTACGATGGCGGCAAGATGTCCAAGATGTAGAAGTCGGGCCCAGACGCACTTACCAGTGGCGCGCTACGGCGCGCCACTTTTTTTGCCGCAAAAGCGCGCCGCACGGTTGGCCCGACTCGCCAACATCCGATTGAGTCTTCGCGCACGTCGGCATGACAAAAGTGCGCGTTGTTTTTAAGTCTGTGATTCCGGCGCTTGCGGATTTGCCTGTCCTTAGACCACGCCGCCGTTTCTCCTTGCTACAATGCGATGTTTTGCAGGTTCACGGTTGCGCTCGGGCGCCGCGAACTGGAAGGCTCACATTCGCGTACTGTCTTGTGTGAATTAGCGGTATCGGACCTCCGACCTCAGCACCAAGACGGGTCTGTGCCATCCGGGCTGAGGTTCGCAGTCTGAGGTCCGAGTCAGCGGCCCGAAGCCTGAGAACTGGCAACCGGCAACTGAGAACTAGGGACTGATTTGGAAGACGTTCAGATAGTGGCGATGCTGGTGCGGCGCTGCATTGCGGGAGACGCGGCGGCCTGGGAGGAGATCGTCCGCAACTATCAGCGCCGGATCTACAACATCTGCTACCGCTTTGCCGGATCGTCCGAACACGCCGAAGACCTGACGCAGGAAGTTTTCATCAAGATGTACAAAACGCTCTCGAGCTACGACAGCTCGAAAGGCGCGTTTGTGACCTGGGTGACGACCATCACGCGCAACCTGCTGGTCGACCATTTCCGCAAAACCAAGCAGGACCGCATGACCGACTCGATCGATGCCCCGGTGTCGGCGCACGAGGATGCGCAACCGCTCAGTGAGCAAATTCAGGACCAATCCGCCACTCCCGATCAGCACGTACGCAGCCGGGAGGTGGGAGAAACCGTGCAGGCGGCTCTGGCGAAGCTTTCGCCCGAGCTGCGGGAGGCTGTGATTCTAAGGGACTTACAGGATTTTGATTACAAGGAAATTGCGACCGTATTGAAGGTTCCGGAGGGTACTGTGAAAAGTCGAATAAATCGTGGCCGGGCGGAACTTGCCAGGCTTTTGCAACGTACCTATAGGCAGGTGATGTGATGCCAGAGAAAACCAGTAACGGAATGCAGTGTCAAGAGTTTGAGGTGCTGATCGCGGACGCCATTGATGGCGTTCTCGGCGGCGCGCAACTCGATGCCTTCCAGGCGCACGCGCGGGTTTGTTCGACGTGTGGGCCGCTGTTCGCCGAAGTCGAGGCGGGCAGCCGCTGGCTGAAGGATCTCACGGAGGTGGAGCCTCCGGCCGGCCTGGTGACGAGTATCCTGGCATCCACGACGGGCGTTGACAGCCAGCGCCTGCGGGTGAACGTGGCAGCGCCCCCACGAATCACGTGGTGGGCGCGCGCGCAAGCCTGGGCGTCGAGCTTCGTGCAGCCGGTTTGGGGCACGGTGCGGCAGCCAAGATTTGCCATGTCGTTCGGCATGGCCTTCTTCTCGCTGTCGGTGGGCTTGAGCGTCCTGGGAGTGAAGCCGGCGGACATGCGGCAAATCAGCTTGCGTCCGGCGGCGATTCGCCATAGCTTCTATAACACGCAAGCCCGCGTTGTACGCTACTACGAAAACATGCGGTTCGTGTATGAATTGCAGGCGGCCGCCAGCAAGATCAAGCGCAATGTGGCGCCCGCCGAACCCGGACCGGGAAAACAGAAAGAGCACAAGAACGACACAACTGAACAGCCCGAGCAGAAGCGCGAGCAAAATTACAGCCAGATGGAAGACCGCTTGATTCTGGCCGCAGCTCCGCTGGGTCCATCTGTAGACGATCTGCCTGTAGTGTCGGTGACCACGTACAGGAGGTTCGTATGAACTGCGCCAATCACAGCGATATTGCCGCGATGGCGTTTTGCCGCACCTGCGGCAAGCCGCTCTGCGGCACCTGCACCCGCGATGTGCGGGGAGTGATTTACTGCGAGTCGTGCCTGGCAGCTCGCCTGGAGGGAACGCCATTACCGGCGGTCCCATTCGTGCCTGGACAGGCCGTGTATCCGCCCGGGGCGGTTGCCCCCGTGCCGGTTCGCTCCGGCGGGCCCAACCCTGCAGTCGCGGGCATTCTTGCCGGATTCTTTCCCTTCGGCGTGGGTGCGGTCTACTGTTCGCAGTACGCCAAGGGATTGGCCCACTTGCTGATTTTTGTGATGCTGATTTTCGGCGCCGATCACGCCGGCAACTGGGACTGGCTGTTTGGCCTCGGCATCGCGTTCTTCTACGTCTACCAGATCATCGATTCGGTGCGCACCGCGCGCGCCCTGCAGGAAGGACTGCCCGCGCCCGATCCGCTGGGGCTCGGACAAACCTTCAGCATGGGCGACAAGTTTGACTCGGGAAAAATTCCGGTGGGGGCGGTCGTGCTCATTGGCCTGGGGGTGCTCTTCTTGCTGCACACCATGGGCATTCTCGAGTATGGCTTCGAGCGCTACTGGCCGCTGATCCTGGTTTTTCTCGGCATTTGGATGTTCTATCGGCGTGTCGGGACGCGCCAGTCGCGGCTGAATCCCTGCACCTGCCCGCGCTGCCGTACGCGCTGGCTGATGGGGCCGTCGATGGTCTTGACGACCGGAATTCTGTTGCTGTTGCACTCGCTCGACGTCGCCAACATCGATCGCACCTGGCCGGCATGGCTGCTGGTGGTCGGCATCGTGAAGTTGGTCCAGAGCAGTGCATCCACGGTCGGGCACGTGGGGCCGCTGCCACCGGGCCCGGCTGCCGGGATGCCTCCGGTACCACCGCCGCCGGCGAATCCGGAATCGTCTCCTTCCCCCGGGGAGGTGCGTCATGTCTAGCACCGTGCCGCCAGTTCCGCCGCCAATGGTTCCGCCGCCTTACGTTCCGCCGCGCCGCTACCGGCGGTCCTTCGCCGGGCCGGTCGTGCTGATCATCCTCGGCATCGTTTTTTTGCTGGGCAACCTGCACATGCTTGCGTGGGCGCGCCTGGCAACGCTGTTCGCGCACTACTGGCCCGCCCTGCTGATTCTGTGGGGCGTGATCAAGCTGGTTGAGTACCAGCAGGCGCAGCGCGACGGCGTGCCCCCTCGCGGCATCGGCGTGGGAGGAGTGTTTCTCGCCATCATGATCGTCGTCTGCGGCATGATCGCGACCCAGGCCTCGCGCTTTAACTGGGGAGAGTTAAAAGAAAACTTCAACATCGACGACCAGGACCTGAACAATATTTTCGGTGAGAGCTATAACTACGACGACCATCTCGAGCAGGATCTGCCGGCCGCGGTGAACAGCCTGCGCGTGAATGACGATCATGGCGCGGTACGCGTGAGCTACTCGAACGAAAACAAAATTCTTGTTACAGTGCGCAAGCGCGTGGGCGCCGATAATCAGCAAAACGCGGACAAGTACAACACGCAAACCAAGCCGACCCTGACCACCACCGGCGGATTGCTGACGCTCGATGCCAGAACGCAGGCAGCGGGCGATCATCCCGTCGAATCGGATCTGGATATATCCCTGCCCCGCAAGATGGGGGTGCAGATCATCTCGCGCCACGGGGATATTTCCGTCGCCGGGCGCGATGGCGAAGTGAACATCAACAGCCAGCATGGCGACGTCTCGGTGCAGGATGTCAGCGGAGACGTGAAGCTGAACCTCGAAAAGAGCTCGGCGCGCGTGGAACAGATCAACGGCGACGTGCACATCGACGGCCGCCTGAACGAAGTGACGGTGACCGACGTGAAAGGAACCCTGCAACTGGACGGCGAGTTCCAGGAGAGTGTGAAGCTGGCGCGCATTTCCAAAAACGTCAACTTCAAGTCCTCGCGCACCGATCTTGAGTTTGCCCGCATTGACGGCGAACTCGATCTGGATTCTGATGACCTGCACGCCGACCAGCTTGCCGGTCCGGTGCACTTGACCACGCGATCCAAGCAGGTACGGCTTGAGCAGGTGGCGGGCGATCTGCGCCTGCAAGATGAGAACGGCGATGTCGATGTCTCGATGCGCTCGCTGGGCAACGTGCAGATCGAGAGCCGCAAGGGCGACATCCGCCTGAGCGTGCCCGATAAATCCGGCTTCCGCGTGGATGCGCGCACGCGCGACGGCGAAATCCAGTCTGACTTTGGCGAGCTGAAAATCGAGAACGGCGACCGTGAATCGAAGGCCAGCGGCAACGTTGGCAATGGGACCGCCCACGTGGTGCTGAACAACGAGCACTCCGGCATCGAGATTCGAAGAAATTCCTCGCGCCCGGTGGTAGCTCCGGTGCCGCCGGAGCCGGCCAGGCCGGCCAAAGCGCTGCCCGCGCCCAAGTCGAAGGTAGAACCGTCGGAGAACTGAGCGATTCACAACCACCTATGAGCTGCGAGCAGGCCTGAAGGCCTGCTCCACCGTTCGTTGCGATCTGCCTGTGAAGAAGTGAGCAGGCTTGCCTCTTTGCTTGCCTCTTTGCCTTCCTCTCCCTCATCTGCGAAACTTAAGGCGTCGTGCGGGCTTGAGAAAAGCGATCCCGCGGCCATTCCCGGACTCTCACCGCCCAGCGTAGTTCCGGCAAAAGAGAACGGGTCGCATCGCATGGGTAGAATCCACGTCCTCTCCGAAGCTGTCACCAATAAGATCGCCGCAGGCGAGGTCGTGGAGCGACCGGCTTCGGTCGTGAAAGAACTGCTCGAAAATGCGCTGGACGCGGGCGCCACGCGAATCAAGATCAGCATCGAGGCAGGGGGCAAGAAGCTGATCCAGATCATCGACAACGGGTGCGGCATGGTGCGCGACGATGCCATGCTGGCCTTCGAGCGTCACGCAACTTCCAAAATCAAAGACGCCGAGGACCTGCTGAGCGTGGCCACTCTCGGTTTTCGCGGCGAGGCGCTGCCGTCGATCGCGTCCGTGTCGCGGCTGCGCCTGGAAACATGTGCCTCCGATCTTGCGGAAGCTTCGCGGAAAGAAATCGACGGCGCACCTGCCGGCAACGACAGCCCCTCAGGAACGATCATCGAGATCAATGGCGGGCGCATGGCTCGCGTCGAAGAAGCCGGCTTGCCCGCCGGAACGTCGATCACGGTACGTGACCTCTTCTTCAATACTCCGGCACGCAAAAAATTCCTGAAGTCGGAATCGACCGAACTTTCGCACATCGCGTCGCTGGTCACGCACTATGCGCTGGCGCATCCGCAAAAACATTTTGAGTTGCACTCAGCGAGCAACGCCATGTTGGTGGCGCCGCCGGTCGCGGGTTACAGTGAGCGCGTCTACCAGGTTTTCGGCAAAGAGACCTTGGATCAGTTGATCGGCGTGGCGGCCGCGCAATCATTGGCGCGCGTGGGCTTGCCCCAGCCGCCGCCGTGGCGAAAGCGGGAGCTTGACGATGAGGAAGGGACCCCGGACGCGACGCCTGGCGAGATGCGACTGCATGGGTTCGTTTCCAAGCCAGAGATTCAGAAGCTGAACCGCAATTCGATTTTTGTTTTCGTCAACGGACGCCTGATTCGCGACCGCCTCATCCAGCACGCGCTCACCGAGGCTTACCGCAACATCATTCCGCCGACGGTGTATCCAGTCGTCCTGCTTTTTCTGGAAATGCCAGCGGGTGAAGTGGATGTGAACGTGCACCCTTCGAAGACGGAGGTCCGCTTCCGGCAGTCGAGCATGATGCACGATTTCGTGCGGGATACCGTTCGCGCGGCGCTGATGAAAGCGCGGCCGGCCCCGCAATTCACCACCGAAATTCGCGCGCATGCGACCGCCACACCCGGCCTTTCGCCGGGTTCGCGGGATTGGGATCGACCGTTGGACCCCGGTTCTTCGGAGATTCGCGGCGTTGCCGCGTACGAGCCAACGCCCGCCGGATTCAGCTTGCGCGCGCCGGAGCCGCCGCCGATTTCCGCACGCCTGCAATTTGACGGCGGCATCGCCGTGGATGGCAATGCCGCCATTCCGGTGGCGCGCGGCCTGGAAAATAATTTTGCCGGCGGTGCGAACTTTGCCGAGATCGTTCCCGACCACGGTTGCGCTCCGGCGATCGACGAACGGAATGCCGAAGAAAGTCCGACGCTGGAGGCGCTGACGACGCTCCGGCCGCTGGGGCAAATCCGCAACTCGTTCATCCTCGCGGTCAACGAGGACGGGCTGTGGATCATTGACCAGCACGTGGCGCATGAGCGGGTTTTGTTCGAGCGAATCCTGAAACAGCGGGCGGCGCAGAAAGTCGAGAGCCAGCGCCTGCTGATGCCGATCGTGATCGAACTTTCTCCGGCGCAGCAGGCCGTGTTCAGCGAAATTGCCGACGAATTGCAGCACAATGGATTCGACGCCGAGCCCTTCGGCGCGCGCAGCGTGGCCGTGAAGATTGCGCCCGCGGGCGTGGACGCAGCGCAAGTGGAACGCATGCTGCACGAGTTGCTCGATCAGATTTCGCGCGAAGAGCAGTCGCTGAACCTGGAAAAAATCCGCGGGCGCATTGCCGCCTCCATCGCCTGCCACGCCGCCATCAAGGTCAACATGCCGCTCGAACAGAATAAAATGGAGTGGCTGCTGGCCGAACTCGCCAAAACCGACCATCCCATGTCGTGCCCACACGGCCGGCCCGTGGTTCTGCGGTATTCTGTAAAGGATATCCAGAAGGCGTTCAAGAGAATCTGACTCCGGCTCCGCGGCGTCCGGCTTCCTGCTCGAAATGCAGCAGAAACACGGGCTCTCGATGGAAAGCAATATCCCGGAAGCCGGAGGCAGGAAGCCGCTTTTATGACTGATCCCGAGCTTCAGCAGCTTCGCCGCGAGAAGTGGCGTCTGGATGGCAAGCCCATCCGGACGATCGAGGAGGCGCGCGCGTTCATCGAGGAAGTGGGCTTCTGCCTGATGTACCCGGCGCGGCCACCCATGCCGCTGCCAACGTTCATCGGCGCGTTCGTGGGCTCTGACGATCGCTTGCCCACCTGGCAGCATGCTTATTCCGATCCTCGCGCTGTGGAGGCGACGGAGTTGATGGTGCGTTTGCTGCGCGAGCGCTCGGCCTACGAAGCCAATCTGTTCGACGAAAATAATGCATTCCTCGTGGCGGCGTCGGCGTTTCCTTATTTCTATGCGCTGGTGGGCGAGCGCAATCCCAAGGTGGCTCCCAAGCCCGGACCGCGATCGCCTTATTCGCAACTCGCACGCGACGCGTTCGAACTGATTCACCGTGATGGGCCCATCTCCAAAGAAAAACTGCAGGAAGCTCTCGGCAAGAGCATCTCGCTGCCGGCGCTCGATAAGGCTCTGGGCGAACTGTTGGCGAAGCTTCGCATCACGCGCGTCGACTATCGCGCGAAGGAGGGCGGCTCATTCTGGGACGAACTCTCACGCTGGTCGCCAGAGGCCGTGCGCGAAGGCGTGGGCATCTCGGTGCCGCAGGCCGCGTCGGCGCTCGTGTCGAAGTATCTGGACTGCGTGATTGCTGCAGAGCCGAGCGAATTGGAAATTTTCTTCGGCAACTTCGTGGCTCGCTCCCGCGTGAAAGAGGCGGTGAATGCGCTGCTGGCCGCACGCGAGCTGAGTTTCGTGCACGTTGGCGGCAGGTCGATGGTGCAGATCACGCCGGCGCGGGAAGCGGTGGTTCCCGCTCCGCGGCCGCAGCGGGCCGTGGGAAAGCAATGATTGCCAATCACAACGACCGCATTCTTGAGCGAGCTTTTTAACTCAGCATTCACGCTGAGTCGTCCATTGAAAACCTCTCCAATCTATCGCGGGCGGCTGGCGCCTTCGCCGACCGGGCTGCTACATCTGGGGCACGCGCGTACCTTCTGGACGGCGGCCGAGCGGGCGCGCGCGCACGGCGGGCAATTGATTCTGCGCAACGAAGACCTCGACACCCAGCGCTGCCGTGCCGAGTTTGTGGATGCGATGTACGAAGATTTCCGCTGGTTGGGCATTACGTGGGAGGAAGGGCCTGGCGTGGGCGGGCCATTTGCACCTTATGCGCAGAGTGCGCGTCGCGAGTACTACCTGGCGGCGTGGAAGAAACTTCGCGACGGTGGGTTCATTTATCCGTGCACGTGCTCGCGAAAAGAAGTGGCGCAGGCGGCGAGTGCGCCCAACGATCTGGACGATGAGCCCGTGTATCCAGGAACGTGCCGCCCGGCCTCTCACGGGCCGGTTCCGCATGGCCAGCGCTCGACAGCCGAGGCGGCTGTCGCCACATCTCCAGCGGGAGCGAACTGGCGCTTTCGCGTATCCGATGGTGAAGAAATTTGTTTTACCGATGGGCATCTCGGGCCGCAAAAGATGATTGCCGGGCGCGACTTCGGCGACTTCATCGTGTGGCGTCGCGACGACGTACCGGCGTATCAATTGGCCGTGGTGGTGGACGATGCGGCGATGAAGATCAGCGAAGTGGTGCGCGGGGCGGATCTGCTGAAGTCGACGGCGCGGCAGATTCTGCTGTATCGCGCGCTGGGATTTGAGCCGCCACAGTTTTATCACTGCGACCTGGTGCGCGATGAGAACGGCATGCGGCTGGCCAAGCGGCACGACTCGCTGAGCATTCGCCAGCTGCGGGAGATGGGGTGGACGGCGGAGAGGGTGCGGCGCGGATTTTAAGAATAGATTTGGCTTCCTAAGAACACCCACGTCCCGCTCCGTGAGCGAGACGTGGGATCAAGGACCTCAGCGGCTAGCGCTGATCCACTGGTAGTTGCATCAGCATGCCGCCCTTGTCGCTGAGGACCGTGCGCGGCAGTTCGCCATTCCATTGGTCGACAAGAGCGCGCTGGTTTTCCAGCCTCCTCCACTCCAAAAGCTGAGGAGTGATGGATGCCTGGCGCAAGCGGTTCGCCTCGGCTTCGCCACGAGCACGCTCGATCGCGCTGGTAGCTTCGCCGCGGGCGCGTTCTACCTGGCTGCGAGCTTCGCCCTCAGCCTCGGCAACCGCTTTTGCCATCTCGGCCTGCGTGACCGCGAGTTGATTACGGGCGCGCTCGGCTTCCGTAATGGCCTGCGTCTTCTGCGTGATCGCCTGCTCGATCGCCGCCGTGAAACGCGGCTTGCCGATGAAGCCGAACTGCTGGATGCCCACGCCTACGGGCAGCAACAGCGCCTGGATGCGCTCGCGCGACTCGCGCAGAAAACGTGCCTTGTTTTCGCCATAAATATCCTCCAGCGTGTAAGTCGACGCCACCTCATTCAGCGAGTTGCGCACGATATCTTTCAAGATACCGTGCGTGAAGCGCTCCAGGTCGTCGGTACGATACTTCACGTAGAACTCCGGCACCTTGGAGGCTTCGATCGCGTAAGAGAGCGATACATCGGCCCGCACTTCCTGGCCTTCTTTGCTGTTGAAGACCAATTCTTCATTCAACGGATGGCCTTCGTTCACATCCGCAGTCCACTTCACCGTCTGCACGAAGGTGGGAAATTCGATCACCTGCGATTTCAACGGCGAATAGAAGACCCAGCCCGTTCGGATCGGAATATCCTGCGCTCCGCGCTGGCTGCCGGCCAGGTTGACTTCCACACCGACATAGCCCGCGTTGATGCGCGTGACGCGCACCGTATTGAACAGCAAGATTGCTCCGATGGCGAACCCCATAGCAATCGCAATCAGCCGAAAAGCCTTCCGGCCCATACCGCTGAATCCGGCAGTCGCCACTTCACGATTGAAAATCGTCGTCGTCATAACGCACCCCATTTCTCGCGCTGTGCAGCGCGCGCTCCCGCATGTGCGGCGCACATCTGCTTTCGCCGCCGCCGGTTCCTGTTTACAGCCGCTTCAGTGTCGTTGTGTTCGCCAGATGGAGGCGACGAGGGATGGAACAACGACCAGCAGAAGAAGCGACGCAATCACGCCGCTCCAGAACCACAAGTCGCTGGGCAGGTTCATCCATCGCATGAAATGCGTGAATGAAACCAAGGCCAGCAGCAGCACCAGAGCGGTCCCTGCCAGCTTGATTCGGTGTTTCATGTCCTGCCTCTTTCTCGTACAGCAAATTCGATGATGGCTGCGGCGCGGGGTAGCGGCAAAATTGGAAGTGGCGTGGAATCAGGCATCGGCGGGGACGGGGTGCAGCGCGCGGAACTGATCCGCAAGCGACTGAAGTCGTGCCTGCGACGCGGGAGTGGAACCGACCGGTCGTTTCCGCATGTACAATCGTTGCTTTGCGGAATGGCGGACGAATGAGCGGGGAATCCATCTCACCGGGAATGCGCAAACTGATTATCGCTATTGACGGGCCGGCGGGCGCGGGCAAGAGCACGATCGCGTCGCGGCTGGCGCGCAAGCTGGGCTATGTGAACCTGGAAAGCGGCGCGATGTATCGCGCCCTGGCGCTGAAGGCGATTGAAAAAGATGTGTCGTTTGACGAGGAGGCGGCGCTGGTGGCGCTGGCGCGCGGCTCGCAAATTCGCCTGGAGCCGACCATGGGGGGCAACCGCACACTGCTCGACGGGCGCGACGTTTCGGCGCGCATTCGCGAGCGCGACGTGACCGAGGCGGCATCGCGCGTGTCGGTGCATCCCGGAGTGCGGGCGTGGATGGTGGCGCGGCAGCAGGAAATGGGCGCGGGCGGCGGCATCGTGATGGAAGGCCGCGACATCGGGACAAAGGTTTTTCCGGAGGCGGATTTGAAGATTTTTCTGGATGCCGATCCGGTGGTGCGCGAGCAGCGGCGCATGGAGCAGCACAAGATGAAGGGTGAAGTCCCGGCGAATCTGGCGGCGGATTTGCGCGAGCGCGACCGCCGCGACCGCACGCGTGCGGCCTCGCCGCTGCAGGCCGCGAAGGATGCGGTGGTGATCGACTCGACCGCAATGGGTGAGGACGAGGTGTTGGCAAGGGCAGAGGAGTTGGCGCGGAGGAAATTGGGTTAGACGGACGCGGCCCTGAAGTCCGCTCTTCCACGTTCCGCGAAACATAAGTGCGTGGCGTCGGCGAGGCGCTGCTGCAGCAGCGACAGTTGCAGGGTTTCAGTCAGATTCCCGCATGCAGCATTGACGGGCCCTATCCGTTGAAAGATCCTTCACGCCGGCTGCGCCTCCGTTCAAGATGACAAGATGAACATGGAAGCGCTGCGGGAAACTTCACTGCGTTTTACGAATTGAAATCCCCAACTCTTTCAACTGCTTCTCGCTCACCGGCGTCGGCGCGTCGACCATTAAATCCACCGCGCGGGCGGTCTTGGGGAAGGGGATGACTTCGCGCAGGCTCTCGGCGCCGGCGAGGATCATGACGATGCGGTCGAGGCCAAGCGCGATGCCGCCGTGCGGGGGCGTGCCGTATTCGAGCGCTTCCAGGAAAAATCCGAAGCGCTCCCGCGCTTCTGCTTCGTTCATGCCAAGGGCGCGGAAGATTTGGCTCTGCACGTCCTGGCGGTGAATACGAATCGAGCCGGAGCCGAGCTCGGTGCCGTTGAGAACCACGTCGTAGGCGCGCGCGCGCACGGCACTCAGCGGCGAGAGCGGGTCGTGCAGCGACTCGACGCCTTCTTCCAGCAGCTTCATGTCTTCCTCGTGCGGCGAGGTGAACGGGTGATGCGCTGCCATCCACTGCTTCTCGGTTTCGTCCCACTCGAACATGGGAAAGTTGGTGACCCAGAGAAAGCGGAAGTCGCCTTTCTGAAAGCACTGGTGCCGTTCGGCATATTTTTGTGCAAGCGCCAGGCGCAGCAGGCCGGCGGACGTGTAGATGGCCAGCTCCTGCGGCGTAACTTTGCGGTGCGGCGAAACCGGCGATTGCGCACCAGCCGATCCTTTTTCGGCGGAGCCCGTCACGAGCACGATCAGGTCGCCACTTTCGGCGCCGGCTTTCTTGCCGATCGCTTCCGCGACCGCGGGAAATTTATTCGCGATACGCTTGTAGTCTTCATACACGCGCGCGCCGCCCTTCGAATGGAACATGGGCTTGATGTCGTCGCGCTCTTTGCGGGAGAGTTCGCCGACCTTGGGCGTGCGAATGGCGATCACCGGCAGGATCGGATTGATGGCGAGCTCCTGCAAGTTTTCCGGCGTGAAGCATTCCCGCACGTCAGTGAAGGCGGGCACGCGCAGGTCGGGCTTGTCGATGCCATACTGGCGAATGGCGTCGTCGTAGTCCATGCGCGGGAAGGAATTCTTGATTTCGAATCCTGCGGACTTAAAGGCGGCGGCTAGAAATCCTTCGACCACGTTCCACACCGTCTCCGGCTGGGGATATGTCATTTCCAGATCGATCTGGGTGAACTCGGGCTGGCGGTCGGCGCGCAAGTCTTCATCGCGGAAGCAGCGCACGATCTGAAAATATTTATCGAAGCCGGAGATCATCAGGATCTGCTTGAACATCTGCGGCGACTGCGGCAGCGCGTAGAACGAGCCCGGCTGCACGCGGCTGGGCACAAGGTAGTCGCGGGCGCCTTCCGGCGTAGAGCGGGTCATGAAAGGCGTTTCGATTTCAAAGAAGCCCTGCTCTGAAAGGTAATCGCGAATCGCTTTGGCAACTTTGTGCCGCGTTTCGATGTTGAACTGCATCACGTCGCGGCGCAGGTCGATATAGCGATATTTCAACCGCGTCTCTTCGTTGGTGAGCGCGGTGTCGGAAGGCAGGAATGGCGGCAGCTTGGATTCGTTAAGAATGCGCAGGTCGTCGGCGGCAACTTCAATTTCGCCGGTAGGCATGTTGGGATTGATGGTGTTCGAGTCGCGCAGCTTGACCGTGCCCAGCACGGCGATGACGTACTCGTTGCGCAGCGATCCGGCTTTTTCGTGGACAGCCTTGTCGCGTTCCGGATTGAACACGATCTGAGTGATGCCAGAGCGGTCGCGGACGTCGACGAAGAGAAGGTTGCCGTGGTCGCGGCGCTTGTTGACCCAGCCCATGAGCACAACCTTTTTGCCGGCGTCAGCGGCGCGCAGTGCCCCGCACATGTGGGTTCGTTTGAGATCGCCTAGAAAATCGAGCAAGTGGTGTCCTTACCGTGAAAATAAGATGGAATTCCGAATCGCGATTATAAATGGTGGGCCTGCACAGCGGATGTGATGTGGAGCACAGGGGGCTCAGCTTGAAATCGAAAATGTCTTATCGCCTCATCCTGAGCGCAGCCGTTTTTCAGGCAGTGCGAAGAGCCGGCCCGGAGCCGCACGGCGAAGGAATTTCCTGCTTCTAGTCCTCAGGTGTGAGATTCCTCGCCCCGCTGGTGAAGGCGCGGGCTTCGGAATGACGCCGCACGTAGCAATGCGGGGCAATGCAGTTCTGATGGCGTCACTTTTTCGTCGCTTTGCCTTCCATGATCGTATTCCACTTCGCACCGTCCTGCGACATTTCGTAAGTGAAGGTATATGAGGTCGCCGAAGTGACCTTCACGGTGAACTTTCCCTTCATCGCCGAACCACCCATTTTGTAGTCGCTGGTCCAGGTCCAGGTATCGCCATCGATCGTGCCGCGTGCGTCGGTGAACTCGCCGTAGCTGTTGAATTCGCGATAGGTGTAGGCTTTATCGTCGGAGGAATATCCCATGTACGAAGTGCCGACGCCATTGCCCATGTCGCTTTTGTAGTCTACGTGGCAAACAAGATAGAAGCGGCCCTCCATCCACTCGCACTTTTCCGTCTCGTTCACCGTTCCGCCCGGGCCCATCGCACTGGGCTTCAGTTTTGAATCAAGCGTCCAGGTGCCGGCGAACACATCCAGCTTCTTCGACTCCGGACCCGGCTTGGGCGCATCCATCTGCGCCGCTGCGGCTGCTACGAGTGCGAATGCCACCACAAGTATCATTTTTGCGCGCTTCATAATGCCCTCCAACGATCAGAATTCAGCCTGGCCCGCCATTAGAACTCACGACGTGCGAAGTTTTCAGCCCGGCTGCGGATTCTAGCCGCCGGCGACGATTGCGTCAAATGTGTTCTTATTCGCGCCTCGACTCCGTCTATAAGGGCGCGCAAATGCGTCCGGCTTTCCACCTCGCATTAGCAGGGAGTGCAGGTCGTTCCTGGAGAGCGAACGCAGGGCTTATTTTTTCGTCGCCTTGCCGTCGACCCAGGTGGTCCACTTGGCGCCGTCGGGCGAAGCTTCGTAGACGAAGGTATAGGTGGTCGACGAGGTGAACTTCATGGTGAAGCGGCCCTTCATCACCTGGTCGCCCATTTTTTCCTCGTTGGTCCAAGTCCAGGTATCGCCATCGACGGTGCCCTTCGAATCCATGGACTCGCCCCAACTGTTGAACTCGCGATAGGTGTAAGTCTTGTCGGTAGGAGAGTAGCCGATGACGGAGAGGCCCACGCCGCTGCCGGAGTGCGCGCTCTTGAAATCGACATGGCAGACCAGGAAGAAGCCACCCTGCATCCACTCACATTTTTCGTTCTCGCTCATGGCGCCGCCCGGGCCGGAGGGATTGGGCTTGACGTCGCCCTCAATGTCCCAGGCGCCGGCCATAACGTCGAGCTTCTTGTGTTCGGGAGCCGGTTTGGGGGCCGACTCCTGGGCCAGAGCGGAAATCGTAAGGAAAAATGCTGTGATGAAGAAAATTGCCAACCGTTTCATGATTGCCTCGAAGTGACGCAAATCCAGCTCTATGTTAGACGTATGAAAGCCGGAAGTGAAAGCAAGCGCTAACGTCGGAAATGCCTACCAGTCGCCCCAATGCCGGGCGGTGGTTTGGTGAAAAGCCAGCTTCCATTCCCCTGCCTGTTTCACCCACGTGGAACTCAAATGCTGATAGCGAGGCGGAGGACCTTCATCCTCATCCACCTTTTTGCGAACGACGGCTTCGTAAGTGACGACAGCTACGTCGTCGCAGATGGCGGAGGCATGCATGTCGTAGGGCGACAGCTCGAGCAGATCGGAGTCGCCGAAATCGTCGATCGCCTCCTGGCCTTCGAGGACCTTCCCTTCGATGTTCACCAGTGAGAAATTTGCTGTGACGATTTGCTTGAGCAATTCGTCGTCGTCTTTCTTTCGGGCCTCGATGAGGCGGTTCTCTCTGGTGACAAGAAGTTGTTCTAGCGCGCCAGGCGGCCTGGCTGCTTGAGTTTGAGCCGAGGCGGCAGGCAACAGCAGCAGGGGAAGAACCAGCCTGCAGAGGGACTTCATGGCGCACCTCCCGAACCAACGGTCACGATTGGAGCTTTTGGACCAGATCGGCGCGCGGGACGGAAACCTGCTCGCCGGTCGCGAGATTTTTCACCGTGAAGGCATCGGCCTTCACCTCGTTCTCGCCCACAATCAGAATGTATTTTGCGCCGGCGCGGTCTGCGGCCTCAAACGATTTTTTCAGGCGGAAATTCTCATCGCCTAAGTCAGCGATCAATTGGTGGCGGCGCAGTTCTCGCGCCAGGGTGGCGGCTTCCGCATTCATGCCCGCACCCAGGGGCGCGATGTAGACGTTGGGCTTGCGCAGGGCATTTTCGGCCGCTTGCGGCAGCGACATGACCAGGCGGTCTTCGCCGATGGCAAAACCGATGCCAGGCGCGGCGGGGCCACCGAGAGCCTCGGAGAGGCCGTCATAGCGGCCGCCGCCGAGGATGGCATTCTGCGCGCCGAGCGCGCCGTGGGTAAATTCGAACGCCGTCCGGGTGTAGTAGTCGAGTCCGCGGACCAGTCTGTCGTTCAGCGAAAACGGAACTTGGACTTTGGTCAAGATTTCCTGCACGGCGTCAAAATGCTTGCGACAGTCTTCGTCGAGGAACTGGCTGATGCGCGGCAGCGTTTCGATGATTGGCTGATCGGCGGGGACTTTGCAATCGAAGACGCGAAGTGGGTTGGTAACGGCACGGCGCTGGCAATCAACGCACATCCGGCCGACGACGGGCTCCAGCGCTTTGCGCAGCGCCTCGTTGAATTGGGCGCGATCACTGGCGCAACCGACGGAGTTCAGCTCCAGATTCCAGTTGGCGATGCCAAGGCGGTCGAGCAGCGTGGCCAGCATCTCAAGAAGTTCCGCGTCTCGCGCGGGAGAGTCGCTGCCCGCCGAGGCCGGGCCAATGACTTCGGCATCGATCTGATAGAACTGGCGGTAGCGGCCCTTTTGCGGGCGCTCGCGACGGAACATGGGCCCGATGCAATAGAGCTTGTTGAGGCCGCGATCCCAGAGCTTGTGCTCGATGTAGGCGCGCACGATTCCAGCGGTGGCTTCGGGGCGGAGTGTGAGAGATTGTCCTTTGTCGCTCTCCGCGCGGCCGCGGTCTTCCCACGTGTACATCTCTTTTGAGACGATGTCAGTTTCTTCGCCGACACCGCGCGCGAACAATTCTGTCGACTCGAAAATAGGCGTGCGGATTTCCTGGAAGTTGTAGGCGCGGAAGACTTCGCGGACCTTATCTTCGACAAAGTTCCACAACGCCGTTTCCGGCGGCAGAAGATCGCGCGTTCCTCGGACAGCTTTAATCATTTAGCCCTTAATTCCGTTCATGATCCCGGAGGGACCTCTGATAGTAGCCCGCCGCTTCAGCGGCGGGTGAGGCAGCATCGGAGCCCGTGCCGTAGGCACGGCTGAAACATGCTGAATGTCTCGTCTCAGGCGTCCCTTACGGGACGGTGTTCCCGCCCCGACGCGTACCCGGCTTTGAAACGCCGGGCTATTATCAAACGTCCCTCCGGGACGCACAACTTTCTAGCTGATGGCTGACGGCTGACGGCTGACGGCTGACGGTCATTTCTCCCGCAAATACTCTTCTACGTAACCAAGATAATTCCGGGCGTAGCGCATGATCATGTCATCCTCGCCGGGTTCGAGTTTGCGGCGGAACTTGCCCGGCGATCCCATCCACAACGACCCGGGCTCAACCACGGTGCGCTCGGGGATCAGCGTGCCGGCCGCGATGATGGAACCCGCGCCGATTTTTGCCCCATTCAAAATCGTCGAGCCCATGCCGATCAGGCAGCGATCTTCCACGAGACATCCATGCAGCGTCACCGAATGTCCTACGGTGACGTATTCGCCCACGGTCACTCCATATTGATTCTTCATGCCGTGCAGCACACTGCAATCCTGCACGTTGGAATGCGCCCCGATGCGTATGGCGTACACGTCGCCGCGCAGGACCGCGTTCATCCACACCGAAGCGTGCTCACCCAGCACGACGTCGCCGATAATCTGTGCCGACTCATCCACGTAACAACTGGCGGGAATCACCGGCTTCATGCCTTTAAAGGATCGGATCATGCATCAAGTCCTGCGCGAAGCAAAAAATAGAGAAGGAATTTGAACATAACATGAACTGGAATGAATATCACAGGTTGCAAGATTCTTCACGTTGACAGCAGGCAAATCCAACGGTAATGTTTCGCAGTCTCCGCCAACCCGTGAAATTCGTCCAACGCTGGAAGTGTCCAACGAGGAGAAATCAGCATGACGCCGAGCAAAACCGACCACCCTCCGACCACACGGACTCGTATTGCCGCTCCGCTTTCCCCCAGCCTCGATAAGGGCCTGCTTGGTTACGCCACCGCCGCCACCGCGGCCGGCGTTGGGTTCTTTGCCCTGTCACAACCCGCCGAGGCGAAAATCGTTTTCACTCCGGCAAACATACCGATTACGGTGAATGGACCGCACGTGCAGGTCGACCTTAACCACGACGGAGTCATTGACTTCAGTTTCATCAATTCCGCCGGCACGTGCGAGCACGCGAAACGGGGCATTCACAAATTGGGCTGCTCATTCGCCGCCTTTTACATTGTCGCAGCTCAACCCGGAAATGAGATCGGATCTTCCCAAACTTTCAATGGGGCGCAGTGTGCGGCGGAGTTGCGCCCGGGCAAGGTGATTGGCACCGGCAAGAAGTTCGAGGCGAATGAAGGTGTGATGTTCTCGAACGTGGCCACCAGCGGGAATCCCGGCCCCCAGGACTGTCCCTGGCATGCCAGAGGCAACGCGGGTGGATTTCTGGGGCTTAAGTTCGTGGTAGGCAGCAACACTTACTACGGCTGGGCGATGGTGTCGCTGGGTCCGAGCGGGCCGACCTTGACCGGCTACGCCTTCGAAAGCGCTCCTGGTCAGTCCATCACCGCCGGAGCCACCAAAGGTGCGGACGAAGCCGATGCTTCGTACGGTCCAATTCTGGCCGCGCCGCAACCGGCGAGTCTGGGTGCGCTAGCTCTGGGGGCGCGAGGACTTCCCATCTGGCGCAGGCCGGAGGAGATGAACTGAACCAGTTTTTGTGATGGGCGGGCGAAGTTCCCACTCCGGGAAATGTTCGAAAAACACTTCGCCCGTCACTGCAACCGCCCGCCACCCAGTGCTAAAAAGAATTTGGCCTCTCCGCGCGTTCCGGTTCGCGCAATTGCGCTTCCGAGCCTCATCCCAATCCAGGTGGGACTCGTATGCCGCGCGCATTCTTGCTGTCTCTTCTCTTCACTGCTTTTCTTAACCTGACGGCTCAGGACGGAGCCACCGGCGCCATTCACGGCACGGTGGCCGATGCCCACGATCTCCGCGTCGCGTCAGCCACGGTCGCGGTTGTCAACATCGCGACGGGGGCGCTGCGCAGCGCCGAGACCGACGCCGAAGGCCGGTTTACGCTCGATCTGCTGCCGCCGGGCGATTACTCGCTGCGCGTCGAGGCGGGGGGCATGTCGCCGCAGATCACGCCGCAATTTCACGTGGACGTGGGCGCGACCGCCGACCTGCAGTTCCGGCTCAGCGTGGCTGGGGCGCAGGAGAGGGTGACAGTCTCGAGCGCGCCGGCGCTGGTCGAAACGCAGCCCACAGCGGTTTCGACGCTGATTGACGAGCGCGGCATTGCCGACCTGCCGCTCAACGGACGCCGGTTTTCTGACCTGATGCTGCTATCGCCGGGCGTCACGCAGGATCCGCGCAGCCTGACCTCGTCCACCAATGGCGACCTTGCCTTCGGCGGGATTCGCGGATTTCAGAACAGTTTCCTGGTCGACGGCGGAGACTTCAACAACGCGTTCTTCGCGCAGGCTCGCGGGCTGTACCGGGCGCCGTATCAGTTTTCCAACGAGGTGGTGCAGGAATTCCGCGTCTCGTCGAACTCGTATGGAGCGGAAAACGGGCGCTCAGGCGGGGCCGTGGTGAACGTGATCACCAAGTCGGGTTCGAATCACTGGCACGGCAGCAGCTTCTATTACATTCGCGACAGCGCATTCGGAGCGGCCAATGATTTCATGACCTTCAAGCCGCACTCGCGCCAGCAGCAGGGCGGAGGAACAATCGGCGGCCCGATCAGGTCGAACAAGATCTTTTTCTTCGGCGGCTTCGATCAGCACTACTTTCATGTTTCCGACGTAGTGGAATTTTTGAACGGATCCATGCAGGTAGTGCCGCAGGCGGGCACAGGACCATATTCGCCGGGAGACTACGAGGCGAACGACCAGGCGCTGGTGTTCGCCGCGGCCGGGCGACTTTCCTCGCTGGCCGGCTCCTATCCCGCGGCACAGATCGGCAACGCGGCCTACGGAAAGCTCGACCTGAATCTCACGCCGCGCCACCAACTGGCTTTACGTTTCAACTCGTCGCGCTACTGGGGATCGAACAACGTCTTTCTCGATCCGGCCAGCCCGGTCTCTTACGATTCCATCACCGACAACGGAGAAGAGGATGTTTCGACCGAAACCGGCTCTGTCAGCCTGACTTCGGGGCTAGGCCAGCGCGTGCTCAGCCACCTGCGGGCGCAATTCTCCCGAGACCTGCGCCAGTCTTACAGCAACACGGACGATACGCTGATTAAGCTTACCGGCCTGATGGACGGCATCGGGCGCTCAAACTTGCTTCCGCGGGCCACGCGCGAGCATCGCGCTCAGCTTGCCGAAACGCTCAGCTTCGACACCAGCCGCCATTCTCTGAAATTCGGCGGCGATGCGCTGCTGACCTGGATCTACGATTATTTTCCCAGCCAGCAAGGTGGAGAATATCTGTTCGACCCCATCAAGGTGAATCCTTTTACTTTCGAGCCGCAAGAAGCAGGTCTCTTGCTCACGCCCTTAAGGGCCTATGCGCACGCTATGCCGAAATATTATCTGCAGAATTTCGGGCCGGCCTCGTCCAACCCCAACAGCAACGATTACGCCGCTTTCGCCCAGGATACGATCCGCGTGACCAACCGGCTCGCCGTCAACCTTGGAGTACGCTGGGATCTGCAAACGTTCACCACGGCCGGGCTGGTTTCCAATCCGTTATTTCCGCCGTCGGGCAAGGTTCCCTATTTGCCGCACAACTTTGGACCGCGCGCCGGGCTGGCATATTCGCTGGGACACAGTCGGCCGCTGGTGATTCGCGCCGGCTACGGCATGTTTTTCGTCCGCATTCCGCAAATCTATAACTCGACGGTGATGACGGAAAATGGCGTGAGCGACGGGCAGGTTTTTCTTAACAACTCCAATTTATACGATCATCTCGTTTTCCCAACGTATCCCAACCCGCTGGTGACGTGCACTGGAGCGGGGGCCTGCAACCTTCCCAGCGGATTCACCGAGGGCGTGACCAATAATATTTCCGCCTTTGCGCCAAACTTCATCACGCCGCGGGTGCAGCAAGGCAGCCTCACGCTGGAGCGCGAAGTTGGAGGCGGCACCACCGTGGCCGTCTCCTATCTTTACGTGCACGGCCAGCACTTAATCCGCGCTCTTGACGTGAACTTGCCGGCGCCGGTGGCGCTGACGTATCCGTTATTCGACTCCACGGGCTCCATCTTCCAGGGCGGTTACTACACCGTCGATTCGTTCGCCACCTGGCAGTACACGCGATCGCTGAGTTGCCCGTTCCCGCCCTGCATCAATCCGCTGGGGCGACCGATCGCGCAGCTGGGCGCCATCGATGAATTTCAGAGCGCCGCCTCCAGCGTCTATAACGGCGCCACGCTTTCTATCAACCGGCGAGTGGCGCACGGCACCTACCTGCGGCTTTCCTACACGTATGCCCGAGCCATCGACGATGGCCAGGATGCGCTGATCGCGGGCGCACCCGCAGCCGTGCAAAACTCGTACGCGCCGAATGCCGAGCGTGGGCCGAGCGTTACCGACCAGCGCCACCGCTTCGTCGGAGCGTTTTCGGTTGAGCCGCGATGGTTCCACCGCGAGCATCCACTACTCGGCCATGCTTTCAACGATTGGAAAATTTCCAGCATCGTGACCGCGGGCAGCGGGCGCCCCGTCAACGCGACCGTGAATGGCGACCCGAACCAGGACGGCAATGACCTGAATGACCGCCTTCCCGGCTACCGCCGCAACGGCTTCACCGGCCCCGATTACGCGTCGGTGAACCTGCGCCTGGTGCGGAAAATCCACATTCGGCAGAAGGAGCGAATTGAGTTCAGCGTGGACTCGTTTAACCTGTTCAATCGCGATAATCAACGCGTGCAGATCACTTCCAACGGGCTCACCGTGAACGCGACTACGTTTACGCCGTACACGACGTACGTCAACGGAGCGCCTTATCCGGCGTATTACCAGCAGCCGCAGAATTTTCTGAAAGCGAACGGGGCGTTCGCGCCGCGGCAGGTTCAGCTGGGAGTGAAATTTATTTTCTGAAGGACTTTACGGTGTGGAAGGCGCGTCCCGCAGCCCACGGGCATCGAAGACGAAGGTTTTGGCTTCGCCATTCGTGCCGCGCGCACTTACATCCTTGCCATTGAGCACAAAGCTGATGCCGCCGGCATTGCCGGCGCGCACCACGATCTCGTGGGCCGCGCGCACCGAGGTATGTGCGGGGGCAATTAACGTTTCCTGCGCCACAGGTTTGCCGTCGGCCGAGATGGCGACCCAAGACGTTTGATCGGCGCGAATCATCAGCGTGAAGGTCGGGACCGGCTTGGCCGGATGCGGACGCGCAGTAGTGGACACTACGGGTTTTGTCTCCGGCGCACCGTTGCCGTTCTCCGCACGGGAAGGCTTTGGCGTCTTCGCTGGAGCCGGAGCCGCCGGCGACGCCGATGCAGACTGTGAGGACGAAGCGGTGGCTTTTGTCCCTGAGCCGTTGCCCAAAGCAGGTTTTCCGCCGGCAGACGAGACAGGCTGCGCCTGGCCAACCGCTGGTGCGAAGGGAGCGGGCGCTGCAGACCTCGCGCTTGCCGGTTTCGTTGCGGCGTTCGCCCCGGTAGAGGGCATCGTTTTGGCGGGCGCGTTGGCGGGCGCAGAGACTTCAGGCTGCGCTCCGGCGGACGGCTCGTGTTGCCGCCGCAGGTTCCAGATCAGCACCACAAAGATGACGATCGCCAGCGCCGCGGCCAGCCAGCGCCACGGCGTCCCGCCCTGTAGCAAGGAGTTCGAACTCTCCTCGATCGGAGCGGCGGCGTATGGGCCCATCAGGCCACGAGCATGGACGTCCGATTCATCCGCCTCGTTCGTTTGGCGGCGGCGATCTTGCCGGCGCCGGTCTTGTCTGCGCAATTCCTGGGCAACGGCTTGCGTCGGCTCGTCGGTTGCCATCGGTTCCGGTTGCGAATGAGCAACCTCTTTTGCGGCCTCGCCAGCCCTTTCGACGGCCTGAGACACAGGAGCTTCCAGCACAATTTCTTTTTTCGCTCTAACCTCGGGAGGAGCTGTTTCGGGCGGATGTAAAGCCGCCGCGATCAACGACGGAGAAGCGGGAGGTGCGCTGGGCACCAAAGTGGCAGGTTCGTGCGCGCGAGGATTCACGAAAGTGGGAGCGACGGGAGGCGGCGGGTTCGGGGTTGATGGGCGCCTGAAGTCAGAAGCCGCTTTGGAAGATGAACCACGGAAGTCCGGAAGGATGGTCTGCTGCTGGATCTGGCTTTCGCGCAGAGCGACAAGATAATCGGCGACCGCCTCTTCTTCGTTCAGGCCAACCTGGCGCGCGTAGGCGCGCACGAAGCCCTTGTTGAAGACGCCGCCGGGAAGCTGGTCAAACTGCTCATCCTCGAGCGCGCGCAGCATGCGCGTGCTGATTTTCGTGGTGCGCGAGATAGCATCGAGTTCAAGGCCGCGCTGCTCACGCTGTTTGCGTAGTTTTTCCCCGAAGGCACCCACGCCAAAGCTCCCGCGGACGCATTTGCCGTCCGCACTCAATGAAAACTAATCATAGGCGAAGGCGCAAGCAGATTCCACAAGACTCCATGCGGCGGGGCAAATCGAGAGTGCCGCGACCTTGGCGGAGAGAAGTCAAACCGATGAACCCGAAAGGTTTTGCGCTTACTTGAGCTTTCTCATCAGCGTGATGGCCATCGTCGCGGAGCAAGTCTTGTCCGGATCCACGAAGGCCGAGCCTTCCCGCTCCCCTTCCGAAGCTTGAAAAAAAAGCCCTTGCTTGGTGCGCTGAGGAATACCGGTGAAACGCGCCTTGCCGTTCACATTGGTGCTGACTTCCAGGTCGAGCTTGCGCGCGTACATGAAGCCATAGGCGATGTGAACGCGAATCTTTGCGTTGTACACGGGGGATTGGTTCGAATCCGTAACGGTAAAGTCAGCCGAGCAGGAACCCGCGCCGCCGTCGACTACGGGGACAGAATTCGGATCCGGAGGCGGGTTTTGCGCTGGCAGGTTCGTACTCAGAAGCAAAAATCCCACAAATGCTGGAAGCAGAAGACGCGCGTAATTCGTGATCCGCATGACACTGAAAGGATACGCTTGCGAGGCCGGCGAGAAGGCAGAATTCCCAGTTAAGAATCGCCTCAGACCTGCGTGTTCGCGGTTCGTCCCTGGCGCCCCACGGTGGCTGTAGACCCTAGCCATTATTGGCTTTACGGGTTCCTGTTACTAACGTTCATTGCTCCCGTGACGGGCGAACCCTATAATTTTTTAAACGTCGCTCCGTCCACAATGTCGCTGGGATCAGGAACTGTCATGTCCGAGGCAGGCACGCAACTAACCCGCCACAGCCAGGAATTGACCATTTTTCACGACGTCGCCAAGGCGCTCACGTCGTCGCTGGACCTCGACTCAATTCTGCAGACCATCATGGAAAAAATGGCGGAATATTTCCGCCCCGACACCTGGTCGCTGCTGATGGTCGATGAAGCGAGCAACGAGCTGTATTTCGCCATCGCCGTTGGCGAAGCTGCCGAAGCGCTGAAGAATGTGCGCCTGAAAGTCGGCGAAGGCATTGCCGGATGGGTGGCCAAGCACGGGGAGCAGGTGATCTCGGCCGATGTGGAGAGCGATCCGCGGTTTGCCCGGCGCATTGACCAGGCTACGCAGTGGGAAACACATTCCGTCATTTGCGTGCCGCTGCGCTCGCGGTTGCGCGTGCTCGGCGTCATTCAGCTGGTCAACGTCGACCTCACACGCTTCAACGAGCAGGAACTTTTCTTTTTGCAGGCGCTCAGCGATTACGCCGCCATCGCCATCGAAAACGCGCGCTGGGTGGAAAAAATTCAGGAACTCACCATCACCGACGATTGCACGGGCCTCTACAACGCGCGCCATCTGTACAAGACGCTCGAAACCGAGGTCTACCGCTCTTCGCGCTTTGGCTACGAGTTCAGCCTGCTGTTCATTGACCTGGACCACTTTAAGTCGGTCAACGACACGCACGGGCACTTGATCGGCAGCAAATTGCTCGCCGAAATCGGGTATCTCGTAAAGGCGCAGCTGCGGCTGATCGATTTCGCCTTCCGCTATGGCGGAGACGAATTCGTCGTTCTGCTGCCGCAGACGGGGAAGGATCAGGCGTTGGTGGTTGCCAAGCGCTTGCGCGACGCATTACGTGCCAGCAGCTTTTGCCGCGATGAAGGGCTCGACTTGAACGTGCGCGCATCGATCGGCCTCGCCACCTACCCGCACGACGCCCGCGACGCCCACGACGTCATTCGCCAAGCCGATGAAATGATGTATCTGGTGAAGAACACCACGCGGGACAATATTGGGATCGCGCAACGTGGAGTGATGAAGTAGTCCTCGAGCGGATCCAATTCAACAATCATCTGCTCCGACTAAAGCAAGTCGGTATACGAAACTTAACTGTATTCGGACGTTGATCCTTCTAAATTGCGAACGTCACTCCGGGCCTTTTCCCTTCCAATTGCGCAGCGGTATTATAAAAACTGCGATGCCCTATCCGGTGAAAATTTGTGTAGCCTGCGGCGAGGAGTTTGAACTGAAGCCCGGCAAGCCCGGTTTTGCGAATCGCTGCCCCTCGTGCAGCGAGGAAGAAGCCTCAGGCGGGCAGACCGATGTGCTGAAGGGCGACAAGCAAGCCAATGCCGCCCGGCGCGAAGCCATGAAAAACCTGCTGTACCGCAAAGACAGCTAGTTATGTTCGCGAACTAGCTTCTCAGCGGCCCTCGAATCGATCGGACGCAATCGCCTACAACTCTCCCCGCGCTTCGAGCTGCTTATAAATCACCAGCGAATAAATGACTGGCGCCAGCGCTCCGGACATGATCGCAGCCAGCAGCAGCCAGAATGGAGCGCCCGCGAGGGCGGCCACGAAGCCCAGCAGGCCGCAGGCAAAAAAAGTTTTTGCCGCAAAGCGGTGAGTGGCGTTCCACACCTGCTCGCTGGCGATGGTCCAGGGAGTTCGCACTCCGATGTAGAAGTTTCGCCGCACCTTTCCCAGGACGTTGCCCATCAGAGCCAGCAGTAAGCTCACTCCGCCCATGACTGCGCGCGTCATATCGATCGTCAGCCCAAGGCCGGCGGCCAGCACCAGCAACTGGATATAACCCAACATCGCCACGAGCACGACCATGATGTACAAGTAGGTTGCCCGGAACGAGTCCACCTGAAACTGCCTGGGAGAAAGCCATGGCAGCGCCCAAAAGATGACGACGATGAATGTCATCATGCCCGGCCCCCATAGAAATAGCGACCACTTCGGCCCCCAACCATTTACTTGCCCGTGGGAGTTCCAGTGCACGGGCACATTCGCAGGCAGGTGTGGATAGGCGACCACGATTCCCGCCAGAATGGCGAGAATCACAGCCGCCGCCCCCAGGTAATATCTCTTCGTCGCTGTCATTTTGCGTCTTCCTCCTGCGGACCGGCCGGCTTCTCTTCCCCGCCGCGAATCAAGTCCATCGCCCACGCCATCAGATCTTGAACGACGGTAGTGTTCAGCCCATACCAAATCTGCTGGCCATCGCGGCGGCTGGTAATCAAGTCCGCATCTTTGAGCACGGCAAAGTGATGGGACATGGATGGCTTGGTCATGTCGAAGCGCTCGGCCAAATCGCCCGCGGTTTTCTCGCCTTTCCTCAGCAGGCTGAGAATTTCGCGGCGTGTGGGATCGCCCAATGCTTTAAACGCTTTGTTTTCACCATTCAATGTATTTAGCCAATCACTTAATTAGACAACTATCTAATAACGCAAGCGGGCGTGCGTTGTCAAGCCGAATTGTTTTCTGGGATTGATCATGATTTACCAAGCCGCTCTCTATGATAGAAAGCAGCGCGAACGTGTTGCAGAGATCCCGCGGTTCGCTTGCCTCCTCGGGCGATCCGTTACAATGGACGTTTTCCTGACCGCTTGCTCCATTCTGCTTTCATCCCGCTGCGCTGCTTCGCGTCTTGGGCTGCGCCCAAAGGCATCGGCTCCTACCTGCGCCAACATCTGCTGGACAAAACTTTCCAGGGGCTCTATCACACCGACGCGTTCGATCGCGCTCTGCTGATCCCATATTTCATCGTGCTGGTATTGCTGGCGGGCTACGGCGTTCACCGGTACATCCTTGTCTATCTGTATTACAAGCACAAGGACAAGCGCACCACAGAGCCGGCGGCGCGGTTTGCGGACCTTCCCCGCGTTACCGTGCAGCTTCCGATTTTCAATGAACAATACGTAGTCGAGCGATTGCTCGATGCCGTCTGCAAGCTGCAATATCCGCGGGAGAAACTCGACATCCAGGTGCTCGACGACTCGACCGATGAAACGGTAGAAGTAGCGCGGCTGCTGGTGGAGCGCTACGCTGCGCTCGGCAATCCCATCACCTACCATCACCGCACGAATCGCGAAGGCTTCAAAGCGGGCGCGCTGGCCGCAGGCCTGGAAACCGCCAAAGGTGAGTTCGTGGCCATTTTCGACGCCGATTTCACGCCGCCCGAGGATTTTTTGCTGCGCACCATTCATCATTTCACCGATCCGCGCATCGGCATGGTGCAAACCCGATGGACCCACATCAACCGCGACTATTCATTCCTGACCCAGGTGGAGGCCATTTTGCTGGACGGGCATTTTGTGCTCGAGCACTCGGGCCGCGCCCGCAGCGGCGTCTTTTTCAACTTCAATGGCACTGCCGGACTATGGCGCCGGGTCGCCATCGACGAGGCCGGCGGCTGGCAGCATGACACGCTCACCGAAGACACCGATCTTTCCTACCGCGCGCAGTTAAAGGGATGGAAGTTCATCTACCTTCAGGACGTCGAATGCCCCGCTGAACTTCCCGTGGAGATGACCGCTTTCAAAACGCAGCAGGCGCGTTGGGCGAAGGGCCTGATCCAGACGGGAAAGAAGATTCTCCCGCGCGTGCTGCGCAGCGACGCGCCGCTGCATACGAAGGTGGAAGCGTGGTATCACCTAACCGCCAATCTGAGCTATCCCCTGATGATCGTTCTATCCGTGCTGATGCTGCCGGCGATGATCATCCGTTTTTACCAGGGATGGTTTCAGATGCTGTTCATCGATCTGCCGCTGTTCCTGGCTTCGACATTTTCGATTTCCAGCTTCTACCTGGTCTCGCAGCGCGAGCTGTTTCCCAAGACCTGGTGGCGCTCGCTGCTGTATCTGCCGTTCCTGATGGCGCTTGGCATTGGCCTCACCATCACCAACACCAAGGCCGTGCTTGAAGCCCTGGTCGGAAAGCAAAGCGCGTTTGCGCGCACGCCCAAGTACCGCGTGCAATCAAAGAAAGATAAAGTGGGCGCGACCAAATACCGCAAGCGCCTGGGATGGATTCCGTGGATTGAATTGCTGATCGGCGCCTACTTTGCCCTGACCATCGTCTACGCGGTCGAAAACGAGAATTTTTTTACCGTTCCGTTCCTGGTTCTATTCGTCGTCGGCTACTGGTACACAGGGCTGATGTCGCTTCTGCAAGGCCGTTTCGCGGGCGTTTCTTTGGGCGCGGAAAGTCATTCCAAACCGTTTCCCGTCGGCGTGTAGCGCGTTCGATTTTCTTTTATGGTTCCACCTGCGCCGGTTGGTTTGCGCATCGGCTTTGGGATGTGGAAGAATTCCCCTGCCCTTACTCACATTTTCGCTGAGAGGACCTTAATCCATGAGCCAACGTCGTTCCGGTCACACTCGCCGGAATTTTCTGAAATCTTCCGCGGCCCTATGCGCGGTGACCTCCGGCGTAGCGTTATTTCCTTTGTCCGCGCGAGGGGACGACACGCAAGCGCTCAACGTCCTTGGCCCCAAGGCCGGATTCACGCCGCAGATCGGGACGATGGTCTCGATGATGCGCTGGATGCGCGTGAATGTTCTCAATTCGGTGAAAGGCCTTTCGCAAAAAGATCTCGATTTCCTGCTCGATGCCAAGGCAAATACGATCGGCGCCATGCTGCTGCACCTGGCTGCCACCGAGACGTATTACCAGATGAACACTTTCGAGAACAAAGCCTGGGGAAGCTGGGCCGATGACGTCAAGAAGAAATGGGATCCAGCCATGGGCCTGGGCGAAGCAGGCCGCAAGGCGATCAAGGGCAACAATCTCGACTACTACCTCGACATCCTGCACGAGACGCGTGAGAGGACCTTCACCGAATTTCGCAAGCGCAACGATAACTGGCTGATGGCGGTCGACGAGACCTGGCCCTGGGGTCCGACCAACAACTTTTGCAAGTGGTTCCACGTGTGCGAGCACGAATCGAACCACAACGGCCAGATCAAGCTCATCGCCAAGCGCCTCCCAGGAGCCAAGGCCGACAGCGAATGAGATGCGAGAGTCCGCTTTGGCTTCCCATCGGGCTGAGCTGAGTTTTTAATCGGCGAATGGATGTGACCGAAGCGCGGCACGCGCGTCCAAACAAACACCATGAACAACGCCATGCGAAAACTGCAATCCGCACTGTTGATCTTTGCGACCTTCCTGCTGGCGGCAACGCCAAGCTTCGGCCTCGATCGCCAGCCGAATACCGACTATCGCGCCCGCCGCGAAGCGCTCGCGAAAAAAGTGAACGGCGTCGTGGTGCTGTTCGCTCGCACCGAGAGCGACGGCCCCGACGATCTTTACGGCTTTCGCCAGGACGATAATTTTTATTATCTTTCCGGCATTGCCGAGCCCGGCGCTGCGCTGATGATCGTCTCCGCGGCGGAAGCCAAGGACGATAAGCCCGCGCGATCCTATAGCGAAACTTTGTATCTGCCGCCGCGCAACATGACCCAGGAAAAATGGACCGGCCCCAAGCTTGGCGCGGAAAATCCCGAAGCTTCCAAAATGACCGGCTTCGATCGCGTGGAGGAAATGGGGCGGCTGCCCGACGACGTCGCCAAATTTACGGACGGGCCGCGCCCCGCCATCTACACCGATCTCGCCTCGCACGACGAAGTTTCCCCTTCCACCGAACCGCTGCACTTCCTGAAGCGCATTAACGCCTACGTCTACTTCCAGGACGTAAAGCCCATGCTCTCGTCGCTGCGCACCACGAAGGATGCGGGCGAAATCACGCTGTTGCGCAAAGCGGTGGACGCCTCCGTAGCCGCGCACGTGGCCGCGTTCAAAGCAGTCAAGCCGGGCGTGAACGAGCACGAAATTTCCGCACTCATGCAGTACGAGTGGGACAAGCGCGGCTGCGAGCGAGTAGCTTACGCTCCCATCGTCGGCTCGGGCTTCTACTCCACGGTGCTGCATTACTCCGACGACGACAAGATCATGAAGTCGGGAGATGTGGTGGTCATCGACGCCGCCGGCGAATATTCCATGTACGCCGCCGATATCACCCGCACGTTGCCCGTAAATGGACACTTCACGCCACGGCAGCGCGAAATTTACGACATTGTTTTAGGCGCGCAGCAGGCCGCCGCCGACGCCTTTGTCTCGGGCAAATCGAACATGAAGCGCGACGATCCCAACTCGCTGCACAAGGTCGCCTACGATTACATCAACAGCCACGGCAAGGACCTGCATGGCGAACCTCTGGGGAAATATTTCATCCACGGACTGGGGCACTACATCGGCCTCAACGTGCACGACCCCGGCGACTACACCGTCGCCTTCGGCCCCGGCGCGGTTTTCACCATCGAGCCGGGAATTTATATTCCGGAAGAAAATCTCGGCGTGCGCATCGAAGATGACTATCTTGTAGATGCCGACGGCAAGCTGATCAAATTGAGCGGCGCTCTGCCTTCGAAAGCGGATGAAGTGGAAAAAATGATGGCGGGAAAATAGTCGGATCCGCCGCCCGTGATCAAAATCTCTCGCTACGGCAAGACTTGAAACCCGGGGTTGCTCTTCAGCGTCTGTCCGCCTACCGTCACCATCACCGCCCCGCTCGTCGCGCCGCTCGGAACTGTGGCGGTAATTTCCGTTCCGGATAGGACTTTAAACGACGATACCGTTCCATTGAACGTCACCGCCGTTGCTCCCGTCAGATGGTTTCCCAGAATAATGACGTGCGTTCCCGTCTTGCCCGAGGTCGGCACGGTCTGCACGTACGGCCCAAGTCCGATTGCCACCTGATACACGACACCCTGGTTTTCCGCGCCGCCGCCCCACGTGACGCCATAGAAGTTTCCATCCGTGGCCTGCAGCAAAGTTCCTTCCGGCTCATAGCCTGTCGGTGTTCCTCCAAAACCATACACCGTGTGTAGCGCTCCCGAGGGCTTCATCGCAAACAGGGTTCCGCCCTCGCCGACGCCCGTCCCGCCCGTCGTCGTCGTCCCGTACATGCTTCCATCCGTTGCCTGCAGCAGGCCGGCCATGGGATACGCGCCGTCGGGGCAAAATTCCTTGGTACAAAAGTTGTACAGAGCGCTGTAGCTGCCCGCGGGAGTAAGCTCAAACACGGTTCCGCAGCCATAGTTGCAAAGTCCCGTCCCGCCATTCGTGCTCGTCCCGTATAAGTTCCCGTTGCTGCCTTGTACCACTGGCGCTTGCAGCAATCCGGCATTGGTGCCAAAGCTGTACAAGGTCGTCAGTGTTCCTGCTGCCGTGATCTCAAAGATAGTGCCGCAACCGTACGTGCCTCCAAAGAAAGTGCAGTTCACTGATCCGCCATCGTAGGTCGTTCCATAGAAGTTCCCGTTTCTCCCTTGAATCAGCGCCGTAACCGGATACGAACCATCCACGCAGTTGGCCAGCTTGCAGAAGCTATACAGCCGCTGAAATTTTCCCGAGGGAGAAATCTTGAAAACCGTCCCTCGCCCATTTTGCCCGCCATTGTAGGTAGTGCCGTAAAAATTCCCGTCACCGCCCAGCACCAGAGCTGCCAGCGGTACCGATCCATCCAAGCAGTTGGCCACGGGGCAAAAGCTGTAAAGCGTGGTCAGCTTTCCCGCAGGAGTGAGTCGGAAGACCGTGCCGCATCCCGGCCCGAAACACGATCCAAGGTTCGCTCCGCCCGCCGAGGTCGTGCCGTAAAAGTTTCCGTCGGGGTTAAGCACCATCGCCGACTGCGGTTGATTTCCATCGACGCAGTTAGGCAAGGAACAGAAGATATAGATGGACGTGAGCTCGCCCGTCGGCGTCACTCGGTACGCGTTGCCCGCATCGGATCCACCGCCGATCGCCGTCGTCCCGTAAAAGTTGCCGTCAACTCCCTGGACCGGCGAAGTCGCGGGCAGATCGCCATCCGTCCCGTTGAAGCTGGCTACGATCGAGTACGTCTGCGCCTGCGCCATACCCATGGCGCACGCCATCAGGAGTGCGATCCAGACCATCCCTGCCAGATTTTTCATGTCGCGGTTGTTCTTGGTAGACGGCACACGTCGAAAGGATTGCGATCGCATAGAGAGGTATCTCCTTCGCTTCAAGTCGAGACGGGCGGCGGTTGACCTTGCCACGAACCGGGCTACATCGCTTGCGGGTGCAGGGGGGAGAAACTTCGGCCGGGCGCGCTCCATTATTCTCACGGCCGGCTTCGGTGTCAACCCTGACCTTTCGACATCGGTGCTTCGCTAGGCCGAGGTGTGAGCTCGATAAGAAACGTTTCTTGTACTTCCCACTGGTTCGTCGGTAGCCTTCGACGAACCGGTAGCTCTTGAGATCCGCGTTTCGCGCTCATCAACCCGTCTTGAAACGGCGCTGCCGTGGTAGTAGACATCCGCCAGGTTGCCTCAACAAAAAACGCCACAGTGCACTTACGCGCCAACTTTCCTCGCTGTGCTACCATCTACTGTTTCTCCAAGGTCGTTCGATGAAAGATACTCTCGGAGTCCTGCTTGCCGGCGGCGCCGGCGAGCGACTCTATCCCCTCACCCGCGACCGCGCCAAGCCCGCCGTCACCTTCGGCGGCATGTACCGCATCGTCGACATCACGCTCTCCAACTGCCTCAACTCGGACCTGCGCCGGGTCTACATTCTCACCCAGTACAAGGCGCTCTCGCTGAACCGGCACATCCGCGAAGGCTGGAACATTCTGGGCCGCGAAGTGGGCGAGTTCATTGAAGTGCTGCCGCCTATGAAGCGGGTCAGCGACCAGTGGTACCAGGGCACCGCGGACGCGGTGTATCAGAACATCTATTCCATCGGCTCCGAGCAGCCGAAGTATGTGCTCATCCTGTCCGGCGATCACATTTACAAGATGGATTACGGGAAGATGATGAAGCAGCATCAAGATTCGGCTGCCGATATCACGCTTGCCACCATCCAGATCGATCTCGAGGAGACCACGCGGTTTGGCGTGGTTGACGTGGACAAAGACGGCCGCATTAACGGCTTCGAAGAAAAACCCAAGACCACGAAGCTGCGCGCGCCCTGGAATCCCGACAAAGTGGCCGGATCGATGGGCGTCTATCTCTTCAATGCGGACGTGCTGATTCCTGTGCTGCTGAAGGATGCCGAGGACCCGCACTCGAGTCATGACTTCGGCAAAGATATTCTGCCGAAAATGGTCGATGATTATCGCGTATTCGCCTACGACTTCATCGACGAAAACAAGAAAGAGGCGCTTTACTGGCGCGACGTGGGCACGCTGGAGGCTTACTACGAAGCCAACATGGACATCGTTGCGGTGTCGCCCATTTTTAATCTGTACGACCAGGATTGGCCCATCCGGACGCATCAGCGGCAATATCCGCCCGCGAAATTCGTTTTTGCGGAAAAGGATCGCATGGGCAGCGCGCTTGACTCGATCGTATCCAATGGCTGCATCGTGTCGGGCGGCATCGTCAAGAATTCGGTGCTGTCGCCGGACGTGCGCGTGAACTCCTACTCGGAAGTCGACGCGTCCATTTTGTTCTCGCATGTGGCGGTGGGGCGCCACTGCCGCATTCGCCGCTGCATCATCGACCGCAACGTACACCTGCCCGAAGGCACCACCATTGGCTACGACACCGAAGCCGACCGCTCGCGCTACTTCGTCACCGACAGCGGCATCACGGTGGTGACGCGCGATTACTCCCTGTTCGAGAACCCGGTCACGGTCGACTACTTCACCAGCGAATAGCGCAAGCGCTCAGCTCAGCAAGCGCAATCAAAACGATTCAGTCAGAGACCTGAGCAAAATGGCTCTCTTCATTTCGTCTAACGCGGCCGACGATTTCACATGAATCGTGATGGGCTCGTTCGGCAAAAGATCGAAGTAGTTGTCTTCGATCTCTACATCGAGATCGCCAAAGGAGACAGCGACATTGCGCGCCAGTTGAGTCGATTGCAGTGTGAGCGCGTAGGTCCCGGGCTTGTTGTTGCCGATTGTGGTTTCGATTCTGGGAGCGACGGGTAGCTCGAGCGAATGAGTCACGTCGAAAAATACCAGGTTGCGCGAGACACGTTTCTCATCCACCTGCAAATCGAAAACGAAAAAGCTGTGCCTCGGATCAGCTTTCGCGGCCCACTCGCTTTTATCGATCGTGGAATATACCGCACTCGATTGCGCGGGGAGTTGCACATCTTTGTTCTGATCGAGAAGAACCTTGCCGGAGAAATCGAGCAAGCGCGTGTGAATACTTGCGGAAATGGGCTGGAGGTGGTCGGAGACTGCGTAGACATCAATTTTGTTGTCGTGCAGGTAGGGCGAGATGAGGACGTCGTCGTAGAAGCGGCGCGCGTAATAGTGCAACGCCTTCCAGCGCCCGTAATAGTCGATGCTGGCCCAGGAGGCCACCGGCCAGCAATCGTTCAGTTGCCAGTAGAGCGAACCCATGGTGCGCGGGCGCTGACGGCGAAGATGCTCGGCGCCGATTTTGATGATCTCGGCCTGCTGCACCTGGCTCAGGTACACGAACGAGGCGAAATCTTTAGGCTGGCGATATTCACGCAGCATATAGGTGAGGATGCGTTCGTTGCCGCCCTTATTTTTCTGGTGCGCCTGCATGACGGTGGAGCGAATGTCGAAGTCAGCCGGATCGTGAGCATAGGCGCGGATGGTGCGCATTTCGGGAAAGGACTGGAATCCATATTCGGACATAAAGCGCGGAAATTGCTTCGTGTAATCTTCGGCCGCTGCCTGCTGATGCCAGACCGCCCAGTAATGCATGTCGCCGTTTCGGGGATTATCGGCGAGTTCTTCGAAGTCGGCGCTGGGAGAACTCGGCCAATAGGGCGTGGGATCGGCGTACTGGGTGACGGCGCTCTTGAGAATATCGGCGAAGAGAATGACGTAATCCTGCCAGACGCGATCGCGGGCATCGGCGGAAATGGCCTCTTTGAAAGGCTGGCGATTCTCCCAGCCCCACCACGACGTTTCGACTTCATTGTTGCCGCACCATAAAACCACGCTGGGGTGATCGCGGAGCCGCGTGATCTGTTCGGCAGCTTCCTGGCGGACATTTTGCTGGAAGGCAACGTCGCCGGGAACCAGGTCGCCGCCGAACATGAATTCCTGCCAAACCATAATTCCCAGCTCGTCGCAGAGGTCGTAGAAGTCGTCGGATTCGTAATAGCCGCCGCCCCACTCGCGAACCATGTTCATGTGCGCATCGCGTGCAGCCTGCAGAATCTTGCGATGAAGTTCGGGAGTCACGCGGTTGGGAAAGCTGTCAAAGGGAATGACATCCGCGCCCTTGGCGAAAACTTCGACTCCGTTGACAACGAACTCGAAGCTCTTACCCCAGCGATCAGCCGTTCGGCGCAGTTCGACCGAGCGCAGGCCCGTGGCGGTCTCGGCGCGGGCAAGCATTTCGCGGCCGGCGCGAATCGACGCGGAAAAACGGTAACGACTCTGCGCGCCATAGCCGGCGGGATACCACAGTTTCGGCGAGTCGATGCGAAGCGGAATCGAGATGTGGTTGATGCCGGCGTCGAGCTGGATGGAGGTTGGCGGCAGAACGTTTTCCGGTCCGGACCATTCACGGTGCGCGAGGCTCAAATTTGCGCTGATGGGCCGGGCCGCTTCGATTTCAAGTTCGGCGCTCAATTTCGCCAGATCGCTGGAGATTTTTTCCTGGTGGATATGAAAGTTCACGACGCGCACGGAATCCCACATCTCGAGGCGCACGGGCTGCCAGATGCCCTCCGTGAGAAAGCGCGGACCCCAGTCCCAGCCGTATTGATAAGGTGCTTTGCGCGTGTAAGGCGCGGTGGCTAGATTCTCTTCATTGCCGAAGTTGAGCGACGAGATGGAAGGCAAGACGTAGGGCAGAGACTTTACGTAAGGAAGCATGTGCTCCACCGCTGAGTGAAACACGATGCGCAACGAGTTGGAGCCAGGCTTGAGCAGCCCTTTGGCCGGAACGCGCCAGCGGCGAAACATGTTGTCGGCTTGCAGGATGGGCTGATCGTTCAGGTAGACGTCGGCGAAAGTGTCGAGTCCTTCAAAGATGAGGTCGAGATGCTCGCGAGCGAGTTCGGACGTCGACAGATCGAACGAGGTCTGATACTCCCAGTCGGCAAGGCCGACCCATTGCAGGTGAAACTCGTTGTCGCGATCGAAAGGGTCGGGAATGAGATTGTGACGCAGCAGGTCGGTATGAATGACGCCCGGCACCTGCGCCAGGCGCCACTGCTTGAGCTCGTCGCGGTCGACGTTGCCCGAAGCACGGAATTGCCAGCCGGAATCGAGCGTGCGAGACGCGGGCTCTGCTGCGAACAGCGGGAGCAGGGAGATCACACAAATGATACAGAGCGAGGAAACAAAGCGAAGGGTGCGGCGTGAGAAGCGGCGCGTTAAGGCCATGCAAGCTCCGGTCTGGAATTGTATGCTGAAAAGTCTGCAGCAGTTAGGTTGGTTTTTCGCAGCGCCCCGTTGCTTCGGGCAAGCCGGAAGGGCGCGCCAGGGGGAATGCCAGTGCACATCCGCAAATCTCGCGATGCTGACACGCCAGCCATGATTGCGGTAATCAACGCCGCCTTTGGGATAGAAACGTTCCTGGAAGGAACGCGCATCGACGAAGCCGGCATGGCGCAGATGCAAAGAAAAGGCGAGTTCCTTGTGGGCGAGAACGAGCCGGGCAGCATCATCGCCGCCGTCTACGTGGAGTTGCGCGGCAAGCGGGGATATTTCGGCGTGCTGGCCGTGGATCCGAAGTGTCAGCACGCCGGAAGCGGACGCGCGATGATCGAGGCGGCGGAAGATTACTGCCGCGAGGCAGGCTGCCGGTTTATCGACCTTACGGTCCTGAGCCTGAGGCCGGAACTGCTCCCCTTCTATCGGCGTCTGGGCTATGTGGAGAGCGGCACCGAGGAGTTTCGCCCGGCGCGGCCCCTACGGCCCGGCGTAGAGTGCCACTGCATCGTGATGTCAAAGGCCCTGTGAGCGCCATCATCCACCTGCGAGTGAAAGAAATTGCAACGGGAAGCGTGAACTTCATCTTGGGAGCCGCTTTCGGCTTGACAGCGGATTCCGCTCAAGTCAGAATCGTCGGACTCGCCCATTCGGGCTGCAGCAATTCCGGTGGCGCATTTGGCAAGGTCCCTGCCCTGAGCGAATCGTCACCGAACGATCGAATCTTTCCTGAAGGATTGAATCATGACCCGACCCTCGGCTCTCCCTGCGCAGAACCGCAAGCCTTTTCCCCTGACTACATCGGTTGAGAAGAACCTGGCCTCGTATGCACTGGCCGCCGGATCGGCCGGAGTGGCGCTGCTGGCATGTGTGCAGCCGGCGGCCGCCGAAATTGTGGCGACCAAAACCGATCTGACGGTGAACTATGGCACCCCGGTGCAGATCGATATCAACAACGACGGGCAAATGGATTTCACGATGTCGAAGCTGAGCTTTCTGGCGGCGCCGAGCGGAGGGTGCACGACCAGCGGCGCCAGGATGCTGGGCAAGCATCGCCAGGGAAAGCCACCGCTGGGCTGCGGATTTTTCTCCAACGGTTTCCAGATCGTGCCGGTCGAAGCGGCAAACGAAGTGTGGCAGTCGGGAACAGACAATGGCCACAAGTGCGCGGCCGATGTGCGGCGCGGCCAGGTCGTCGGGCCGGCGAAGCCCTTCGCTGCCGGACCGATGCTGCTGACCGGGTACTATGGAAGTTCCGAAGGTATTCCGATGTGCCTGTGGACGCAACCCCACCATCCGTACCTGGGAGTCAAGTTCACCGACAAGCAAGGGCAGGTGCATTACGGGTGGGTTCGAGTTCTGGTGCAACAGAACTATTCACCGGTGATTCAGGAATACGCGTACGAAACTATTCCCAACCGGCCGATTCCTGCCGGCATCACCAACGGGGCCAGCGCCGATGCGAGCGCAGCGGACCCGCTCCCGGAAACGAAGACTGAAGTTGCGAGCCTGGGGCGGCTGGCACAAGGCGCTTCTGGAATTCCAGCCTGGCGGCGCGATTTGGAGCCCGTGCTGGCTCAGGATTGAACGCTAGCGCACTGGATAACCCGGGTCGTTGGGAAAGTGGCCATCGACCTTGAGAATTTTCATGCCCGGCTTGATTTCTCGTGAGTCGATCAGAGTGACGGCTCCGGGAAACGCGGCGATTGCTTCCTTCTGCATGCCCGCGGAGAAAACCGCAACCGGTTCGGAGTCTGCTTCCCCACGCACCACCAGCGCCGTCCAATACAGCTTGTAATCGGTTTCCGAAAATCCCAGCAACTTCAACAGGGTGAAACGTTCGCGGCATCCCGGGGTGCGCACAATGATTTTTACCGGGACGCTGTTGGGCCATGACGGTTTTTGCCCGGCAAACAACTTCCGCAAATCCGCCATGCTGACGTTGGTGGCGGGGTTGCGGGCGTTGACGACGACAGCGATATCGGAATCCTGCGCCGCGAGGAGAGGGCTGAAGCAGGCGCCGGCCAGCAGTACGATCAGCGCGAGATGAGAAGCCTTCAGCATGGTCCGACGATGTAAATCAAAACGTAAACGCTACCTGTAGATGAAGTCCGTTCAAATCGGGCTCGTTTTTGCGCACGGTACGATCGAGCTGCGCCTTGCAGGCGACAAACGTGTTGAAGTCGTAGCGGGCCCCCAATGACGGCCCATAGCGCAGAAGCACATCGTTGAACACGCTCTCCGGATTGGCGTTCACATACTGATAGCGCACGAAAGGACGGAAGTGGCCAAAGCGCCGCGACGCCTGCACGTAGAAGGCGGGCATGTTGAACAATTCCGGCCCGTGAAGCTCGGCATGGCGGAGCAGAAAACCTTCATTCAAAAGCTCAAACCCGTGGCCGTTGTAGACCAGGTAGGCATTGACGAGAGTCTGACCGTAGCGGGAGCCGATCGTTCCGGCGCTGTTGTCGCTGATCTTGTCATGAAACCACGAGCCGCCGGCCTGTAAGCCGGAGAGCCGGGACGGACGGACGAACAGGCCGAGCAAAACGTGGTTCCCATCGTCTTCGTAGTTGAGCAGGCCACTGCCGTCAATATCCGGGCGCACAGTGTTGCTGGAGCCGTATTCGGCGACGTAGTGAAGATCGAGGCCGCCGGAAGGTAGAGAACCGGCCAGTGACACTCCGACCGCCTGCGTGGGCAGCAGGCCGCCATTGCTGGCATATTCCATGATGAGAGGACGGTCGGCGGTGGTTTGCAGCCAGGAGGCGCTGCGAAAAACCTGATTGTAGTAGCCAACCGCGGTCTGATAACGGCCGAACAGAAGTTTGAAGTGGTCGTTGGCCCGATATTCCAGAAACGTCTGGCGCAAGTCGACAGTGAAGTTCTGGCCGTTGGTTTCTTCGAACGTGAGGTCGCCAAGAACATTCAGTTTTTCGCTCAGCCGCGAGCGCAGGAACAGATCAAAATCGCCGGTATAGAAGTTTCCGGTCGAGCCGGGATTGAAGCCATAGGTGGCGAGTTCGGGCTGGCGCTGATCGAGGGCCTTGTAATCGAGTTCGCCGAAGCCGCGCCATTGAATGCCGCGCAAATCGTGGAAGTCGCCTGCAGCCGGCGAAGGTGCCGGCGGAGACGGTGGCTCGTTGGCAGGGAGCTGGGGCGGGGGCGTCGACGGCGAATTCTGCTTGTTCGAGAGCTTTGAGGCGTTCGCGCAGCTCCTGATCCTGTTGCTGCAGTTGCCGGATCTGTTCGACGAGTTGATCGATCGTTGGGGTGTTGGCCTGGGCTGTGGCGCACGAGGGAAAAATTGCTGCCAGAAGAACTGAATGAATCACAAACGTCAGCCTCGACCCTGGCACACGGTTCTCCTTGACCACGAAAGACGCGCAACACTTGCCGAAATAATCTTCGGCAAAGAGCAGAATGTCTTGAGTGACCGAGGTGCGCGGAACGCGGCCGGCTACGGACTGAAGTCAGTTTGCGTTAAGGCTGACTTCGTCAGGCCAGACGGAGTAGGGCTGCTGCTGGTAGTTGCCATCCATCTGAAACGCGATGTCAATTTCTCCCTGCACCCAGTTGTGCTGGGCGGTGTAGTAGGTGTCAACGTGGTAGAAGCTGTCGCCCACGCTTAGATTGATGTAATGCACTTGGTTGCCCACGCGTTCAAGGTTCCACCCCCGTTAGCGGACGAACTGCGGCCTTATGGTTTGCGTTGCGTACCGGGATCCATCAATACATCGTGAGATTGACCTGGTCCAGCCACACGTTGTAAGGCGTGCCGGGCTCATCCAGATCCATCTGAAACGCGGTGTCGATTTCCTCGAGCGTCCAATTCTGCTGATTGGGATAGTAGGTGTCGACGTTGTAGGTCTGGTCGCCAACTGTAAGGCTGATGTAGTGAACCTGGCTGCCCACCCGCTCGACCTGCCAGACCAGGTGGATCCAGGTGTTGGCGGGGAAAGTCGTACAGGGAATCGAAGTCGGCTCCCAGCCAGTGTTTGGCGCATCGTTCCAGATGTCCCATTTGCCGCTGCCTTTGAAGTTGCATTCCGAGCCCCAGACCCAGCGGTTGCCGCCGAAAGTCTGGTTGATGTCGAACTCGAGGGCCTGCGGAGCGGAGGGATTGTCGATGTAGAAATATAGGTCGTAAATGAAGTGGCTGACGTTATTGCCGCCGGCGACTGGATTGAAGTAGAGCATGTTGCAATAACCGGGACAGTCGGGAGAAGAAGGGCCGATGCTGAATTTGGCGGAGTTGCCGTCCTGTGCGGGAGAGGATTGATTCTGCGTCAAGGTAGAGGTGGGCGTGCCGCCGCCGGCCGCGCAGATTTGCCCGGCGCGTCCGGAGCCGGGAGGAAACTGCGCGCCGCAGGATTGCCAGCCGGGCAGCGCCTGAATGCCGGTAATCTCGGATTGCCCGTTCGTATTTGGGCCTTGCGCGGAAACCGTGATCTGCAAAGGCGTGGCTGAAACGTAACCCTGATTATCCTCCGCCATCACTTCCAGCGTGTGCGCGCCGGGAGCGAGAAATATTTGAGTGTTAATCGAGTTGTCGAACGTGAAGTAGTCGGCGATGCTGCTCGTGGGGTCGGCGCTTTTCATATCGTACACGCGCATGAAGAAAATCGGATTCTTGGGCGACGCCGACGCCACGACGTTCACCGGCGAAGTGACAGTGGTGTTGGTCAGCGGACTGGAGACGGTGAGCGGAAAATCGTTCGAGCCGCCGATTGGCGGAACGGTGGTGGCGGCGTCGGGAGCGGGCAGCGGGCTGGTGGCCGGCGACCAATTGATGGCAACGGGCGGCGTGGAAGGATAGCTCGGCTGCGCCGGCGCAGGAGTCGTGGCCGAAGTGGAGCTTTTGCTCGATCCGCAGCCGGAGGCAAAGCAGGTCACGCCTATAACAGCGCAGGCGAGCAGCGATACGCGATGGCGCGTGATTTTTCTCCAGGCGCCGATCAACGAACAAATTTCGGTGAACTCAACAGACAGAAAACTCATTCCATGCCCTCCAGAGCTGGCGAACCTTTGGTAGAGACAGCAGCAACTGGAGCGGGGCCGGCTGGGTCACTACGACATCAGAAGATTTTGCACTCGGTAATACGTAGGTTATTTATCTACGATCGGCGGTTATTCCGACAATACCCCGGCGCACCTAAGGCGCGTGAGGAAATACCTGAACTGTAGGTGGCTTCAGTAAAGCAGGAGAGCGGCTGCGACGTCAGTCGGCGGCAGCGGTGGTGTTGCCCGCGTCAGGCGCCGGGCGGCGAGGCGTGCGATTGGATGGCAAGCCCGCATCGCGGATTTTGTACAGCAGCGCGCGGTAGCTGATGTTCAGCGCGCGGGCAGCCTGCTTGCGATTCCAGTGATGGTGCTGCAGCACTTTCAAAATGATTTTGCGCTCGAGCTCGTGCACGGCCTGGCGCGTGATTTTTTTCAACGAGATATTGCCGTCGATAGGAATGTCGGCGCTGAAGAAATCGGGTGCCTGGGGCCGCAGATCGCTGATGATCGACTCTTCATTGCCCAGGATCACGTAGCGTTTCATTAAGTTCTCGAGCTCGCGCACGTTGCCCGGCCAGTGATACTTGCGGAAAGCATTCATCAGCTCAGCGGAAAGCGGATTGGCGCGCGCGTTGAATTTGCGATTGTAATAGTCGAGAAAATATTGCACCAGCTGGGGAATGTCGGCGGCGCGCTCGCGCAGCGCCGGCATGTGCAGATTGACCACGTTGATGCGGTAGAAAAGATCGGCGCGGAAGGCGCCATTGGCGATTTCATCTTCCAGCTTGCGGTTGGTTGCGCACACCACGCGTACTTCGACTTTCTTATCTTCCTGGGCCCCGATGCGGCAGAACTGGCCGTCCTGCAGCAACTGCAGCAGCTTTGATTGCAGGGCCATGTCGAGTTCGGAGATTTCATCGAGAAACAGCGTGCCGCGGTGCGCCATTTCCACGCGGCCCGGCTTGGTGCCGTAGGCGCCGGTGAATGCGCCCTTTTCGTATCCGAATAATTCGCTTTCCAGCAGAGTTCCAGGAATGGCAGGGCAATTCACCTTGACCCAGGGTCCGCTCTTCCACGGCGACGCGGCGTGGATCATGCGGGCGATGATGTCTTTGCCGGTCCCGCTCTCGCCCTGGATGAGCACAGGCACGTTGGCGCCGGCGAGTTTGCCCATGCGCTCGCGCAATGCGCGCATGGCTTCGGTGCTGCCGAAGATGATGGCTTCGGGCGGCATCTCGCCGAGCGGCTGTACCAGCGCGCTCACTGGATTGGAGCTCATAGGAATTTCCTGGCTTCGCAGCATGGACACATACACTGGTGTGCATCCGGAAAGCCAAAGCCTAGGGGGAGCGCACGACTGTTGCGCAAGCGTAGCTTATGTGACTGACCAAAAGCAACTTACCAAAGATTTCAAGCAGTGCTTGGTGGTAATGGCGGGAGGCAGCAAAGGCGGGGGTTACTGTGGAAAGGTAGGGAAAAGGTTTTCACACCGCGGAAGCGAGATTCCGCCGGGTTTTAATCTTCCGGCTGGAATCGGGAAGAGGGCGGGAAAACTTCAGCCCCACGAGATTGAAACCTTCTCCGCGTTCGAGGCGCAGAACTTTGGCGCGGAGACTTCGCGCGACGCGCGGCAGCGCAGCGAAGGCAGCGAGCGGCGCGCTGGGAATCTCCAGCAACAGCTGCGCCGAAGCGGGGATGGAACGGCGAACTGCCACTAACATGCCGCCGGCCGAGACGTTGAGTGCGGTGGCAAATTCGAGGAATTCGGTTTCAGCCTCGGCGTGGCTGCGGACAAAGATGGGAATGGCCAAAGGTAGGCGCGGCCACCGCCGGCGCTCTCCCGATGAAACCTTGCCATTTAGACCCACACATAACCCCTTCCTTCGTGGTTTAGCCCATTATTCAAAGCATCTTAGGGGCCAAAACCAGATTTTCACCGCAATACGGGCAAGATCGCCGGAGAAAACCGACTGGAGCCCGTCAACCTACGACGCTACAGGGCTTAAAGCCACCAAAGCACAAGCTTTGGCTGAGTTTATTGGAAGCAGCCGCATGCCGATAGCAAACATAGTAGCGGGAGGGCCGGGACGCTGGAAAGTGCAAGCTTTTGCTACACTTGGGTAACCAGCTTTCATTTTTCGTTGACAGTCAAAGTGGAGTGGCTTACGATTTTTTAAGCGTTCTTCCCTGACCAGTCACGTGCGTCCCCCCTTGGAATAATCGCCGCTTCCCTATGGCCTCCGTGCAAAAGAACGTGTACGTTTCGCCTACGCCCGAAGCGGGCTCGGAAGTTGCAGCCGCCGAGCGCGCCGAGGAGGTCGCCAGCCCGGCAGACCTCGCGCAGGCGTATGCGGAGTTGCAAGAGCGCTCTCAACGCACCACCAACGCACTGGGGTCCGCAGCCCACGACCTGAAGACGCCGCTGGCGATTCTGAACGGCTACGTCGAGCTTTTGCAGAGCGAGAAACTCGGCCCTCTGAATCCGCGCCAACGTGAAGTGCTTGGAGATATGCAGTCGAGCGGCAAGCGGCTGCAGAAGTTCATACAGGACTTTCTCACCTATAGCGCGCTCGAAACTGGCGGCTTGAACATGCAGTTTGCGGCCGCCAATCTGAACGACTGCCTCTCCGATGTATGCCGGTTGTGGTCGACGCGCTTTCAAGAGAGAGGCTTGGCGCTGTACTTCCTGGCGAACGATAAGCTGCCGGTCTTCCCTTTCGACGCGCCCAAGCTGGAGCGCGTGATTTCCAACCTGCTGGAAAACTCATTCAAATTTGTTCCGCAAGGCGGAACCGTGTGGTTGCATGCCGAGCCCTACATGTGGGAGCGGCGCGTGGCCGCTCAGCCGCCGGCGAATGCCGGCGAGCGCCGCAGGCACGATCTGGCGCAGCCAAATTCGGTGAAGGTCAGCGTATCCGATACCGGGCCCGGCATTCCGGCGGAGTTTCATCAGGAAGTGTTCGACGATTTCTTCCGCCTTCCCGGCGTAGAGAATCAGGAGGGCATGGGTTTGGGTTTGGCCATTGTGAGGCGCATGGTGCAAGGCATGGGCGGGAAAGTGTGGCTGGAAAGCGATCCCGGCGCGGGCTGCAAGTTTTCCTTCCTTATACCGTTTAATCCGTCATCCAATCCTGCAGGAAAGGGCAAGAATCGATGAGCGATACCGCCAAGATTCTTCTGGTGGATGACGAGCCGGCGATGCTGCGCTATATCCGCACGCTGCTCGAAGTGGATGACTACAAGGTCGAGACCGCTTCGACGGGCGAAGAAGCTCTGCAACGCGTGGATAAAGGCCTGCAGCCGGACCTGGTGCTGCTGGATGTCCTGATGCCCGGCATCGACGGCCTGGAAACGCTGGAGCAATTGCGGCAAAAGCGTCCCGGCGTGCGGGTTGTCATGCTGTCCTGCGTCAACGACACCAAGAAAGTCGTGCAAGCGATGCGGCTTGGCGCGCACGATTATCTCACCAAGCCTTTTCAGAAGGCGGAGCTCGATGCCGTCATCGATCAGTGCCTCGGCCAGGGAAAGGGCCCGGTGGGGGGCGAGGTGGAAGAGGTGGGCGACGAAGTATTCTTCATCGCCGCCAGCCCGGCCATGCGCAAGATTCGTTCCCAGGCCGCGCTCGTCGCCAATGTCGACATCCCGGTGTTGTTGCTGGGCGAGAGTGGCACGGGCAAAGAAGTTCTGGCGCGGCTGATTCACAAGCTTTCGCCGCGGGCGCATCGAACGTTCTTGAAAGTGAATTGCGCGGCGGTTCCGGCCGATCTGCTGGAAAGCGAACTGTTCGGCTACGAGCCCGGCGCGTTCACCGGCGCAACCCACTCGAAGCCGGGAAAATTCGAGCTCTGCAATAAGGGCACAATTTTGCTGGATGAAATCGGCGAGATGCCGCCGGCATTGCAGGCTAAGCTGCTGCACGTGCTGCAGGACAACAGCTTCTCGCGGCTGGGCAGCCGCAGCGTGATCAAAGTGGATGTGCGCATCCTGGCGGCCACCAACATCGATATCCCGCAGGCCTTGGCCACGAAGCGCTTACGCGAAGATCTGTATTACCGCCTGAATGCATTCACCCTGCAACTGCCGCCGCTACGCGAACGTAAGGAAGAAATTCCGGTCCTGCTGAAGCATTTCATGACGCGGATGGCCGAACGCTATGCCCGCCCGCAGCTGCCGCTTTCGCCGCAACTTTTGGAAGCATGCCAGGCTTACGGATGGCCAGGAAATCTCCGGGAACTGAATAATTTCCTGAAGCGCTATCTGATTCTTGGGGACGAGAATCTGGCCGCCGCGGAACTTCATCCGCGCACCGATGGCAACGGCGGCGGAGGTGCGCGCGCCGACGCGGGATCGAAAGGTTCGGACGTTGGAGGGCTGAAGTCGCTGGCGCGAAGCGCCAAGGACGAAGCCGAAGGCGAAGCCATCCGCCAGGCGCTTGAGCAGACCAACTGGAACCGCAAGCAAGCCGCGGCGCTGCTGCAGATCAGCTACAAAGCGCTGCTCTATAAAATCCGGCAGTACGGCATCGCCGAATCCAAGAGCCACCACAAGCTCTCAGCTGGCGCGTGATCGGCGCACAGCCTCCCGCTCCCGTCTATGGGATCACTGTGAGCTGGAAGGTCTGGCTCTGGGAATACGAGCCAGAGGTCGCAGTGACCCGCATCGAGTAGGTTCCTGAAGGCGTTCCTGTGACGGGCGGCGGCGTTTTGCTGCTGCTGCAGCTAGGCTGCAGTACGACCAGCCCGCTGAACAGCACCAGCGCAAGTAGCCCCAGCAAACGCGCCCTCCACTTACGCTGCGTTCCCGACGCGGTTAATCCCAGCCAGCCCAATCCCGGAATTCCCAACCACAATGCGTAGAAGGCGCGCTGCCATCCCGAGCGAACCGTGGAGACCGGCTGCGCCGTTGTATTGATGCTCAATGAAGTTGAAGAATTGCCGCTGCTCAGCGTGAGAGAACTGTTGCTGAAGCTGCATGTTGCTCCGGTCGGCGGCGAGCTGCAGCTAAGCGAGACAGTGCCGAAGACCGGATTCGGATTCAATTGCACCGTGTAGCGCGCGATCTGGCCCGCAGGGATGGTCTGACTCGAGGGGCTCACGCTCATGGAAAACGTCGAGGCCTCGAAGGCCGCGGAGTTGGTGATGTTCGTGGTCGTGTTATTGACGTTGACGACCGAGATCAGTGCCGAGTAGCTTCCGCTGGTGGTCGGTGTCACGTTGAATACCACCTGCGCTGTGGATCCGGCCTGCAGCGTAGGAATGGTGCATACTACGCCGTTGTTGGCAGGTGTGCTGCAGGTTCCGGTCTGCGCGGTCGCGCTGCTGAAGGTCACGCCCGCTGAAACCGAGCCGGTCACCGCGATGCCGGTTGCCGGATCAAGTCCTTCGTTCGAAACCGTGAACGTGATTGCGACGGAATTACCCGCCGAAACGAATCCTGCCGGGGACAGGACCGGTGCCACGCTGGAAACGCTCAAGGCGTTGGCGGGTTGCAGCTTCACCACAAAGGCATCGCTCGATCCATTCAGCGCTGTTTCGCCCGGTAGCGGGTTTTGCACTTGCAGATTGGGCGACGTCGTATCGCCGGCGAAATACGAATTCAGGAAGGGATCGACGGCGATGCTGGTGCCGCGGTCGGTGCCGCTGCCGCCGAAGTAGGTGACGTAGCTTCCAGCCTGGTTTTGAACCGTGCTGACCGAGGTATCGATCTCAGCAAAAAATGCGTTCGATCCGCTCGCATTCGAGCCGTAAGTGCTCTGGATCGCGCCGGCCGTGACTGGAAAATCCGTAGAACTCGTCGCTCCCGTGATCAGCACGTCGTTCAGCGATGTCCCGCTGACGGTCGAAGTGTCGGCCGCGATGGCCAGGCCGCTATCGTTGGCACTGCCACCTAAGTAGGAAAAATAATTCAGCGCCACAAAATTCGACGTCCCATTAACGCCGACGACGGGGTTGGTGAAGCGTGCGGCATAGGCATCGGTAGGCGCCGGCTGGGCGATGGTGGGGCACGTGGTGATCGTAGGCGAAGTATCGAGACAGGTCTGGTAGGCGGTGCTACCCGTGGGGAGAATGAAGTCAGGAGAATTCGTCGATCCGGTCAGATACACGTTCGCGGCGCCGGGATCGATGGCCACGGCGGTGCTGGAATCGTTCTGCGTTCCGCCCAGAAAAGTTGAAAACAGAAGTTGCGAGCCGGCGGCCGCCAGTGGATTGATTTTGGCGACGAACGCATCGGTGGGATACGGCGTGGTTGTCGGCGCGGTGCATGGGTTTGGATTGGAGAGCGTGGTCGGCGGCGGCGTGTCCAGGCACGGCTGATACGAGTTGAGGATGGGAAAGTCGACCGACTGGCTGCTGTTGCCGAATTGCCCCAATCCGCTGTTGAAGAAGTTGGTGGTGCCGCTGAAGTACATGTTGCCGGTGGAATCGACGGCGATGCCGCCGCCGACGGCAACGGCCGGAACTGGCGTGCCGCCGCCAAAGTATGTGGAGTATGCAATGCCGCCAACACTGGGGATATTCGTATCCAGCTTGGTGGCGAAGAATTGAATGGTCGCACCCGGCGCGGGCAGCGCTTGATACGGGACCGGCAAATGCGTCGCGGGAAATTCGTCGGTCGAAGCTTGCGTGGCCTGATTCGAGGTGGTCGTGCCGGTCAGGAAAACGTCGCCCTGGGCATCCAGGCCAAGGCCGCTGGCCACATCGTCTCCATTGCCGGAAAGATAAGTCGAATACTTCAGAGTCGCTCCCGTCAGGTCTGTGCCGCTCAGCACGCTGGCGAAAATCGAGTGGCAGGTAACGGAAGCGCACTGCGTGCCCTTCGTTTCAGGGGCGCTCTGATACGGGTTTCCCTTCACCGGGAAGTCCGTCGAAGTCGTGTTGCCGGCAAAGTAAATGTTGCTGCCGTTGTCGACGCCGAGGCCGATGCTCGTGTCGGTTCCGCTTCCGCCCAGGAACGTCTCAAACACCACAAACGAAGGCTGCGCGGGATTGATCTTGGCGACAAAAATGTGAGGCTGCGGGCCGACCTGGGTCACGGTGGCGGCGGCCGGAAAACCTGTGGAAGTCGTGGTCGATCCAACGATGTAAATGAAACCGTCGCCGTTGACCGCAATGGAGGGATAAGTTTCCGCTCCGGTGCCGCCGAAATAGGAAGAAAATGTGAGCACCGGATCGATCACCAGTTCACGGCTGCGGTCGTAAGGGGCAACGTCGAAGCTGACACGATTGCCGGCATGCAAAACAAAATGCCCCGCCACGGGCTGGCGGCGGCTTCCCTCGAGCTGGTAAACCTCGGGCGCATGCAGCCGCAGCGTAGTATCGGCTCCGCTGGTCAAAAGGAGGTCGCCGGCGCTTTCTTCGATCTTGCTGGCGCGGTCGAACTGAAGTTCAGCGCGGGAAGGGTCGGCGCCGGGAGCAACGCGGAAATCGTATTCCAATTGGCCCTGGTGGCCATAAAAGACGAGATCGATTCCAGGGTACACGCTCCGATAGCGGACGCCGGCAAATTGCGGAATGCCGCGGTGCCATTTCTGCGGATCGTTGCCGACGAGATAATTGCTCTTACCCGGCAGGGCGTTGACGCCTGCAACGTCGATCGAGGAGTTGGCGCCGACCAGCTTCATGTGAACGGATTTCAGTCTCGCCTGGCCGTCCGTGGAGGGCGCGCGCAAGGAGAGAACTGCGCCGCTGCCATCGAAAGAAAGCCCGTATCCAGCAGCGTGCGCGACGAATTTCGTCTGCGCATCGGCCTGACCCAGATTCGGTTCGAAGATCATGGGCAGCTGGCCGAGGATTGCGCCGGCATCGGGCTTCGAATGGGAAGAACGCACGAACTTTGGCGCGGACACGTCTGCCTGCGGCAAACCGTGCGGTCGAATCGATATCAGGACCGCTGCAGCCAAGACCAGGATCGCCCCAAGCGTCCAAACCCCGCGTCTCGCGGATTTTCTGGCGCGAATTTCTGCTCCCATCCACGAGCCATTTCCCATTCAGCTGTTCCTCCGATGCAATGTGATCAATTGGAGAGAGTCGACGAGGCGCGCGAGTCAGTTCTCAGGCATCGCCGGCAAAACCCGCCGCCGTTCTGTCGTGCTGTTTCAGGCAACCGGAAAGTAAACAACTACTTAAACATCCAGAAGATAGGCAAGTCAAGCCAGCAGCCGCTCCAAGCCGCATTTCCGCACGCCGGTTGTGCGCTGTGCATCCCGCCACTTGTTTCAATTCCTTTCAGATGCGCCGAGCGGCGCGCCAAGATGCCGGGCACCGGCACAAAAGTGCCATGAAACAACTTGCAAGTCGCTGCCGGCGTTAACCGAATCAGTTCGAGGAGCCTTTTTGCTCTTGAAAATCGCGGCCAAACCGATACATTGTTCTTAGTCAGCGGCCACTTTTTGGGCATGCGCCGCTGATCTCCAGCCTTAAGAGTCGCTTCCGTAAGCATTACGATTGTGGTGGTGTGAGGAAAATGCTTTTGGAAGATACGCCACGGATGCCTTCGGACACTCAAGAGCGGCGAATGATGCGGCGCTTCGACATGCGCCTGCCGGCGCTGGTCCGTCTCAACGAAGAGCGCGAGTTCCACACGGAAACGCAGAACGTCAGCGCGCGGGGAGTATTTTTTTATCTCGACCGCTCGGTTCCCGCGGGCACGTCGTGCGAGGTCACGCTGACCTTTCCGCCCCACATCACGCTCACCGACGCGGTGCGCGTACGCTTTCGCGCGCGAGTCATCCGTTCGGAGTCCCCCCTCCCCTCCCTGCGCGTCGGGACCGCGGCCATGATTGAAGATTACGAGTTCTTGCGCTCAGGCGACCTGTTCAGCGCCCTGCAGCAAGATCAGAAAGAAGCAAGCTGAACGTCCGCCGGCGGCGCAATCAACCTACCTCTTCGTCTGCCCCGAGATACGCCCGCGCAGGCGGAAATAGCGGCGAATGAGGACAGAAATGTAGAAGCCGTGGATCAACCACGTAGCAGCGTAGGCGGCATAAAGATAATTGCTGGAGTTCATGGATGCCTCGGATTTTTGCCGGCCGCAATCTTCACTTGCGTGTCTCGCAGCGAAACTGATTCGGTGCCCAGCAGCGATTCGAGCGCCTCGGCTTCGTCCACTTCGCGCTGCATCCACTCCAGCCGGTAACGCGCCCAACAGAGCATCGCCCCAAAGCAGGAGAACGTGAACAAATTCAACAGGAAGACACGCAGCATGCGTGGATCGAGCGAACCACCTCCGCCGATCACAGGTTGCGGATGCTGGGTGCGAAAGAACCAGATCGAAAAGTAAACCAGCGGCACATCCAAAGCGCCGAAGATTGCCAACACCGCCGCGAGCACCGGAGTTTGAGAGGAATCAGAGAAGCGGCGCAAGACCAGATAGCTCACATAAATCAACCAAAGGACCAACGTGCTGGTCAGGCGCACATCCCAGGTCCACCAGATACCCCACACCGGCCGGGCCCAGATCGGACCGGTGACCAAAACGATGGTGCAGAAGACGACTCCGACTTCGGCGGAGGACACGGCTAAAGCGTCAGCCTTGGGATTTTTCCAGATCAAATAAACGATGGATGCAAGCAGGTTCGTAAAGAACAGGCAGAAACCCGTCCACGCCGAAGGCACGTGATAGTAGAAGATGCGCTGCACGTCGCCCATGGTGCGCTCGGTGGGCGCGACCCACATCGCTTCATAAAACCCGTAAGCGAGAAGCAGCGCCGTCAGAACCGCGAGAATGGGGAACACTCGTTTCATTCTGCCTGCAACACCGTACCGAACAAGGCCAAACAAGCAGTAGTAAACACCACATCGTAGGTGAGAAGCAACACGATCCAGAAGCGCGCCGAGCCGTCACCCGAGAGAATAAGGCGTGTCCCCTCCACCATCGACTGCACAGCAGGAATGGAAATGGGAAATAGCAGCAGCGGAAGCATGATTTCGCGGCTGCGCGTGCGCAGCGACATGCCGGCAAAAAACGTCCCGTTCACCACCAGCGCCCACGTGCCCAGCAGCGTGATGGGGATCAATTGCCATGCGGGGCCGAGCGCGCGCAGGTTGTAAAAGACAACGAACAGCGGAGCCATGACGGCCTCGAGCAAACTCACCAGGATAAAGTTGCCCAACGCTTTGGCCAGAAAGAGCGCGTTGGGTGGCGCGGGCGAAACGCGGTAGGCGTCCAGCACCTGGTTGCGAAGTTCGCGCGCCCACGTCTGATTCAGCGCGACGACCGCCGCGAACAGGAATGCGACCCAGATCAGCCCACCAGCAATCTGCCGTGATTCCTCCGCCGTGGGATCGAACGAGAAACTGAAAATCACGACCACCAGAAGGGAAAAGAACAGCATGGAGTTGATGGCGTCTTTGGAGCGCCATTCCAGGCGGATATCCTTCGCCAGCGTCGCCCAAGTGATCGATGCCAAAAAGTTCATGACTCCGCCCCGGGATCGCTTCCCACGCGAAACTGAGCGGTGCGGTTTACGACCTGCCCGGCCTGCATCCACACAACTTCGTCGGCGACACCTTCGAGCACGGCCGCCTGATGGGTGACCACGAAGATCGTCTGTCCAGCATCGCGCATCTGGCCGAGCAATGCGGCCATATCGCCGGCGGAATGAATGTCTACATTCGAAAACGGTTCGTCGAGCAGGAGAATCTTCGGCTGGTGCAGAACGGCGCGTGCCAGAGAGATGCGCTGCCGCATGCCTTGCGAATACTGGCCCACCGGCCGCCCCAGCGCGGGATCGAGCCCGACGGAGCGAATCGCGTCCTCGCAGCGACTGTCGCCCTCAATACCGTACAGGCGGGCAAAGTAACGCAGGTTCTCCATCCCGCTGAGCTCGTCATAAAGGAGGGAAGGATGAGCCATGTAACCGATCTCTCGACCGGCGTCGCGCGGGTTTCTTCCCAGAATCGAGATTGCGCCACGCGTGGGCTGCGACAATCCTGCGAGCGCGCGGAGCAGTGTGGTCTTCCCTGCTCCGTTGTCGCCCAGGATGACGTAAAACCTGCCGGCCGCGAACTCGGCGCTCACGCCGCGCAGGGCGGCGAAGCGTCCGAACTGCTTGACCACATTACTGATCGTGATGATGGCGGCGGAAGTATCAGTCACAGAGGTCGGAACGGCGAACTGGGATGCATTCCGGCCATGAGTTTACCGGAGCGTGCAAATCCGCGCACCCGCGAGGAAAAGAATGAACCCGTCAATAGGGAGGTCAGTTCGTCGCGCCCGCCGGCGCCGGTGGCTGCGCCTGCGTAATGCTCTTGGCCGGTTCGGCTTGCATGGAGTTGCCCGGCTGTTGCGGCGCGTACTTGGAAGCGCACTTGGCCTGCAGGGCTTTGGCATGAAAAACGCCATCACGCCCGAAACTGCCGTCCGCCAACGCTTGCGAGTCGTCTTTGAATGTGTCCGGAGGCGCCTCGGTTCCCGTGTAATCCACGTTCAGGAGTTGATCCTGCTCCATCAGAACGAACTGAACGTGAGTCCCGGTGCGCTTGATCGAGCCCGGCTGCACATTGCCCGCCACCCGCAGCCGCTTGGTGTACGCGCTGTTGCCCATTTTGTGCAATTCACCGATGGTGACGTAATAGCTCTTGCTGTCCTGCACGCCGGTGTAGGCGAGATAGCCGAGCAGTAGAAGGATGACGACCGTCGCGCCGCCGAATTTCAGATAAGTTTTGAACTGGCTGGACATGAGCCACCACCCCACAATAAGCGTCTTTGCTCCCTCAAACTGTACTCGACACCAACGCGAGAATCAAGACGATAGGCCGGCGGCTTTGACCCTTCGTTGACTCGCCGATGCCTCGCCCGTAAGATGAAGCGGTTCCAGCGACCGTCCCAGAACAGTCGAATGATCGGCCAAACCATCTCCCATTACCGCATCGTGGAAAAGCTCGGCGGCGGAGGCATGGGCGTAGTCTACAAGGCCGAAGATACCGATCTCGGGCGCTTCGTCGCGCTGAAATTCCTTCCCGACGAAATGTCGCGCGATCCGCAGGCGCTCGAGCGCTTCCGCCGGGAAGCGCGGGCGGCTTCCGCGCTCAACCATCCCAACATCTGCACGATTTATGAAATCGGAAAGCATGGCGAGCATTCGTTCATCGTCATGGAGTATCTGGATGGAATCACGCTGAAGCACCGCATTGCCAGCCGGCCCCTTGAAATGGAGAGCCTGCTCGCACTGGCAATCGAAATCGCGGAAGGGTTGGACGCCGCACACAGCCAGGGCATTATTCACCGTGACATCAAGCCAGCCAACATTTTCGTCACCAAGCACGAGCACGCCAAGATCCTGGATTTCGGTCTGGCCAAAGTGATGTCCGCTTCGGATTCAGCCAGCCAGGCGCCGGCGATGGCGACCATCGATGAAAAACAACTCACCAGCCCCGGCACAGCGGTGGGCACGGTTGCCTACATGTCGCCGGAGCAGGTTCGCGGAAAAGATCTCGACCGGCGCACCGACTTGTTTTCTTTCGGAGCTGTGCTTTACGAGATGGCGACCGCAACCCTGCCTTTTCGCGGGGAAACCACCGGAGTGCTTTTCGAATCGATTTTGAATCGCGCCCCCGCGCCCGCGATCCGCTTGAACCCCGACATTCCGCCGAAGCTGGAAGACATCATTCATCGGCTGTTGGAGAAAGATCGCGACCTGCGCTATCAGAGCGCTTCCGATCTGCGCAGTGATTTGAAGCGGCTGAAGCGGGATACAGAATCGAGCCGCACGGCGACGATCATCGCCGTTCCTGACCTGCCCGGGACGACGGCCTCCCAGGCCGGCAAGGTTGCCTCGGGATCGGCTCCGGTCGCGGCGACGCCGAGTTTCATCCCTAGCTCGATCAGCGACACGCAACAAATTGCGGGGATCGCATCGCGCCACAAGACCGCACTCGTCGCGGCTTTGGCACTGGCCGTCATCGTCGCCGGCAGCATTGGTTATTTTCTTTATCGCGGACGCAGCGGCGCCAGCTTCGTTTCCAGGACCGCCGGTCCGGGCAATATCACGCAGGTCAGCCATTGGAACAAACTCATCTATTCCGCCAAAATTTCGCCCGACGGTCATGCCCTGGCATTCGGCTCAGCGGCGGGCGGAATTCAGCAAGTTTTTCTCATGCTCACGTCCGGCGGCGACCCGCTGCAGTTGACCCGGGATGAAGGCGACAAGATTGTGGAGAGTTTTTCCGCGGATGGCTCTGAGATTTACTACCATCGCAGTCTCGGCCGCGACGAAATCTGGGCCGTCCCCACCCTGGGGGGCGCTCCGCACCGGATGGTTGCCGGCAGGTCTCTGGTGACTTCCCGGGACGGCAACTGGTTGTTCTACTTAAAAACCGATGCGCCGCAAACCATCTTTCGCGCGGGACGCTCCGGGCTGGTTGAAGAAAAACTTTTCAGCTTCGAGAACCCGCCTCTCGTGGCCCTGGCCATTCTTCCCTATCCTGACGGGGAAAATTTGCTGATCGTTACCACGAAAAACTTCAGGTCGAATGAGGTTCAGCTCAATCGGCTGAACCTAGCCGGCCGCCAGGTCGCCGACATGGGGCCTCTCCCGCTCGTCCCACTCGATCTAACCTGGGCTGAACCAGGAAAATCTCTGCTCTTCAGCCGGAAAGTGAACGGCCTCACCAATCTCTGGAAATATGACCTGGCCAGCCGGGCTTTCACGCAGGCCACTTTCGGTCCCGGCCCTGATTACTCTCCACTTCTCGACCCGTCCGGCAAGGGCATCTATTACGTGAACGGGAAGCAGTCGGGCTTTCTCACTCTCTATCACCCGAAGACGGGTCAATCGCTCGACATCGCCGCGGAAGACACGTCTCAACCCGCCGTCTCTCCGGATGGGAAGCGCGTGATGTATCTCAAGTACGTCAGTCCGAACGAAAATGAGGTATGGATCTCTGACCTGGATGGCGGCAACAAAGTCAGGATCGCAGCCTCGGGCAACTTTGACACGGGCCAGTGGACACGCGATGGATCGAAGGTAGCTTTTTTCAATGAAGCCAGTGACGAGGCAGAGGCATTCGTGGTCGGCTCCGATGGCCGCGGGCTTCACGAAGTGGCAAGAGTGGAAGGCTTGGACGGCTTCATGAATTGGAGCGCCGACGGCCAGTCGATGTTCCTGTCCAACATCACCACTGGGCACGGGATCTCGGTTTATAAAGCTAACGGCGACGGCTCCGACCCACAGCTGTTCATTTCCGACTGCGCCAACTCGATCGATGCCTCTCCCGATGGAAATTACTTACTGTCTTTCAACGGCCGCGGCGACAAAGTGGGAATCTATGAAATTTCGACTCGCGACAGGAAGTGTGTCCCCCTACTTCCCGGAGTTGTCACCTACGATCTCTGGTTCGCGCCGGATTACAAGTCCTTCACTTACGGAGTAGCGGAGCAAGGCGGCATGGTCTTCTACCGCCAGAAGTGGCATGACGGCCAGCTCATCGGCAAGCCGGAAGCAGCCTTAAAACTTCCTTTCAGTTTCCGGCTGTACTACCACGGCAATGCCTTCGACTATTCCCGCGATCTTTCTTCCATCATCTACAGCCGCCCCGGCGGCGAAGCCGACTTCTACTTGCTCAGCCAAACCCCGTAAGATAACGCCATGATCCATCCCTGGCACGACGTCACTCCCGGCGATAAGCTGCCGCAGGAATTCGATTGCGTCATCGAAATTCCCTCCGGCTCCAATGTGAAATACGAGTTGGACAAAATCAGCGGCCTGATTCGCCTCGATCGCATGCTCTACTCGGCGGTGTATTATCCCGCGAACTACGGCTTTATTCCGCAGACGCTGGCAGAGGACGGCGATCCGCTGGATGTGCTGGTGATGTGCCAGGAATCGGTCGTGCCACTCACCTTAATCCATGCCCGCGCGGTTGGCTTGATGACGATGATCGATACCGGCAAGAAAGATCACAAGGTGATCGCGGTCGCGACCAAGGATCCGGAGTTCAACTCCTACCACGAGGCACAACAGATGCCGGCGCACCGCTTGCTGATGTTGCGGCGCTTTTTCCAGGACTACAAGCAGCTCGAAGGCAAAGCCGTCGAGGTCGATGAGATACTGCCCGCCAAGGAAGCGTATCCCATCATCCTCGATGCCCTGCACCGCTACAGCGAGCAAAGGCGCAAAGGCTTCAAAACTCCGGAAGCCCACTGAGTTCCGCCGCCAGGACTAAGCCCTGCTTTGCGTTTCGGCCCGTGATCGTACGCCTTGCCGGATTTTTCCCTCGCCCGAGTTGTGCTCTACATCCCTTTCATCACGAAACTGATTTCCTTCGTTTCGTTCGCGCCAATGGTCACTGTTTGCGTTGACGTACCCAGCTTCTCGTGCCAGGCCTTGATGGTGTAGGTGCCCGGCGGAAGGCTGCTCAGGTCAAAGCTCCCGTCGGCCCCGGTCACCGCAAAGAACGGATGCTTGAAAACTGCGACGTAGCCGTGCATCCAGGGATGAACGTTGCACTTCACCGGGATGGCGATTTCTTCGCGAGCAAATGATTCGTCGAGTGCTGTCCCCGGCGGCTCCGCTTTGTTCCACTCGCGATTATTGGCCGGCGTGGGATGAATGTTGTGCGATGTGGGATCGTCATTGACCACGTGCAGCGGCTGGTTGGCGCGCACCGCCAGTACGTGCGGCTCGTACATGCAGCCTTTCTGTTCCACCACCGCCGCCTGCGGAGGCGCCTCGAAAGTTCGATCGCCTAACCCGTCCGCCACGTAAACGATCACGTTCTGCAAGTCGCCCTTGGCATCGGTGACGACCTCCCGGTACAGCACCGGGGAGGCATGTTGTTTGGCGCAACTCGGATCGGCCGACATGCTGATCGGTTTTCCCTTGGGCACCGTTCCCTCGAATTTAACGATGCCTTTGACGCTGGCCGTGCCGGCTGTGTTGGGGGAGGGCCCTCCGGCTCTGACCGCGATCGTAGAAAGGCCGATGGCAAGCGTGAACGCGCACGCAGAAACAATTTTCGTATTCATGATGAATTTACCTCACTGAATTTCTCAAACTGATTTTGTTGGGTCACGTCGTTGCAACTTCCGGCTTCAGCGGCGGCTTGCGACCACTCGCTGCCCGCTCTCGTACCCGCGTTGATAGCCGGACCGGAACATGGCGCGGTCTTGTGCAGTGGACCAGCGGCCGATTGCAACCCGCGCGGCTTCCCCGTTTGCGGAGGCAAGCCGTCCCAGATAGAGACCGTCACGAAAAGCGCCGTCGGTAGCAAAGCTGGCCTCGTTGCCGGTTCGTGAAGCGCCGTCGCGACTGCCCGACGCGACCGTCATACTGGCTGCGACGATGACAAGGCCCGCGCAAAGAAATAATTTCGTCATATACATCTCCTGGTTTGTCCGGTTAAACCGACGGTGGGCAGGGCTCTCCCGCGGCGCGGACTGCCCTGGGGCGGCCCGCTGGTTTATGAGTTCGCAGGGGGTTTAATGCAAGATGAGGCCAGCATAGGCGACGCGCCGGGCGCGGTTGTCACCGCTGGGTCACGGTTGAGTTAATTTGTCGTCAGGGGTTTGTCAAAAGAGTGCGGCCCTTCGCTTCACATCAGTTACTGGGGAGCAGGTTCTCGGAGCCGTCGAGAGCGCGCTGCGCGCAAAATTCGGCGTGGAATAGGAAGATTACTGCCGTCACGTGCCGCGCTGGTGGCCGCGGTTACCGCCGTGGAATCAGCAGGTAAGAAATCTTTAAAGTCGCGAGCGACTCTTGCCGATAGCGCAGGTATGAATATTTATGCGATTGCCCTGCAGGGCCTCGCACAGGCGGAATCACAGGCCAACACGGCCGCCGCCAATCTCGCCAACCTCGGGGCACAGGCGCAGGCCAACCCATCTGCCCCGGTTGACACCGTGGACCTGAGCTCGCAGGTCGTTCAATTGCAGAGCGCGGAAACTCAGGTGGCCCTGAACCTGAGCACGCTGAAGACCGCCGGCCAGGTCGAGCAAAAGATGATCGACCTCATGGCATAGGCTCTACCAGACGTGGCACGCATTTTCTGCCACCATGGGCTGACCGGCCTTGCAACCCCACGCTTTCTGGAATTCCGGCATATTCTGCACCACGCCATCCACGCGGTATTTGCCGGGTGAGTGTGGATCGGTGAGGACGCGCACGCGCGCGATCTCCGGCCGCCGCTTCTCGCACCATACGCGCGCAAAGCCGAGGAAAAACCGCTGCTGCGGCGTAAAACCGTCGATCTTCTCGCTTTCCTTCCCGGTTTTGTCGTCCGCCATCATGTGCTCCAAGGCCATCAGCGCGATGCGGGCCCCACCGTTGTCGGCTGTGTTTTCCCCCAGGGTCAGGCGGCCATTCAGATGCTTGTCGTCGACGGCAACAAAATTGGAATATTCGTCGGCCAAGCAACTGGCGCGCTTTTCAAATTCTTTTCCGTCAGCCTCAGTCCACCAATCGCGCAGGTTTCCCTGCGGATCGTACTTGCGGCCTTGGTCGTCGAATCCGTGAGTCAGTTCGTGACCGATCACCACGCCGATGCCGCCGAAGTTGACCGCATCGTCCATCGACTTGTCAAAAAACGGCGGCTGCAGGATGCCTGCCGGAAATACGATCTCGTTGAACGAGCCGCTGTAATACGCGTTGACGGTTGGCGGAGTCATGCCCCACTCCTTGCGGTCGAGCGGCTTGTCGATCTTGTTCAGATCGCGCCGGCTTTCGAATTCGTTGGCGCGATTCACGTTGCCCAGCAGATCGCCGGGCTTGATCACCACCGAACTGTAGTCGCGGTATTTGTCAGGATAGCCAATCTTGTTGCGAATGGCCTCGAGCTTCACCTTGGCTTGCTTCTTGGTCTCGTCGCTCATCCAGGAGAGATTGTGAATGTCCTCGTCAAGAGATTTCTCCAGCGCGTCCACCATCTTGAGCATGCGCTGCTTGCCTTCGGCGCCGAAGGTCGCATCCACATAGCGCTGGCCCAGCGCCTCGCCCAGTTCGCGGTCGGTGAGGTTTACGCAACGCTTCCATCGCGCCGGCATCTCTTTTTGCCCGGTGAAGTTCTGCTGGAACTTGAAATTGGCATCGACGAAGGGTTTTGACAGCCAGGGCGCGGCCGCGTGCAGAACATGCCAGCTCACGTAGGCCTTGAGCGCGTCCAGCGGTTCCGCCTCCAGCACTCCGTTCACCTGCTTGAAGAAATCGGGGTTGGTTACGTTGAGGTCGTGGAAAGCCGGCGCGCCCAGCGCGGTGAAATATTGGTCCAGATAAAAATCAGGGCCCAGCGCCACGGCGTCTTGCCGGCTCATTTTATGATCGCGATTCTTGGGATCGCGACGGCGCGTGCGGTCCATGGAATCGGCGGCGAGCAAGGTCTCGATCTGCAAAACCGTTTCCGCCGAGTGCGCCGCTTGCTCGGGCGATTGGCCGGCCAGCTTGAATAATTCCGTCGAATACTCCACCAGCTTGCGCCGCTTTTCGAGCTGGTCGGACTCGTCCTTGAGGTAGTAGTCGCGATCGGGCAGGGTAAGCCCGCCCTGATCGATGTAAGCGATCACCATGTCGGCGTTGTGCAGGTCGGGCGAAGAATAAAAATTGAACAGCGATCCGTCGCCGATCAGATCGAGGTGGGCGAGTTCCTCGATCAGGCTGCGCTTGTCTTTCGCCGCCGCGATCCTCTCCAGTTCCGATTTCACCGGCGTCATGCCTTTGGCGTCGACGGATTTTTCATCCATGCACGCGCCGTACAGGTCGCCAATTTTCTGATCGATGGCGTCGCGCTGCGCTCCGCCCGCCGCGGCTTTCTCCAGGATGCCGTGCTCGATGTCGAGATTGCGCTCGTGAAGTTCCACAAAACTGACCCACTGGCCCTGATCCGCCGGAATCTCGGAATTCTTGATCCAGTTGCCGCATGCGTATTCATAAAAATCCACGCACGGATCAATGCTCTTATCGATCGTGTCGACGCTGAATCCGGGAGCAGGTTTGGACGGCGAGGAAGATTGCGCAAGGCTGACGGCAACCAGCAACATCCACAGCGGCAGGAAACGAACCGATCGCATGTAGAACTTCTCCTTTGAGGAACGGTTGCGATTTTAAGCCCAGCGCGGGAGGTGGGCAAGAGAGTGGCCTGATCGGTAGTGGTGCAGTTTGCCGTTTAAATTTTGTGGTGTCATCCTGAACGTAGCCGTTTCTCAGGCGGAGCGAAGAGCCTGCCCTGAGCCCATGGCGAAGGGATCTCCTGCTCCGCCGGCCTCGCGCGTAAGCCAAACTGCATCACTGCCGGCTGATCTTTCGCCGAATCCAGACATAACATTCAGACTTGGCGATCCATTTGCCGGAGAGTATGACGAGCGCAGAAGCTAGGTTGCCGTGCCCCAGTTGCGGCGATCCACAAACGTGGGCGGCTCATAGGTCTTGCCCGCGGCGAGCCGTTTCTCCTCACGCCGGCTTGACCACAAAAGATAAGGGCCGAGAGCCGCGGACGTGAGCCGGGAAACCAGGGGAAACTCCTTCTGCACGTTGCGCCGCAACTGATGAATCTGCTCGCTCACCCCGCTGTTGATGATTTTGAATTCGCGCTCCATCGCCCATAGCGCGGCACTGTACGCACTGCCCAATTTCTGCGCCTGCCGCGAAAATCGCTCTCGAATCCGCGGATCGGGATGATCTTTGTAGCGCCGCCATCCTTGCAGCATGGTGCGGCAAAGCCGGTACAAGCTTGGGCCGTTGCGCTCGAAATCCCGCCAGAACGCCCAATCGAGAAAGCGCTTGGAATCTTCGCGGCCAATGGCATGGTGCTGGAAGTTGAACTTGTATTGTCCATGGATGTCGGCATAATCCATGTCGGTCAACAGACGCCCCTGCTCGGCCATCTCCCGGTAGAGCGGAGTTCCGGGCACCGGCGTGTACAGCATGAATTGATGGAAGTCGGTCTCATAGCTGACCGCGGCTTCAATTTCCTGCACGATGTTTTCCGGCGTGTGGTGTTCCAGCCCGATGATGGTCGAACCTTGTACGCGAATCCCGTGCTCGCGAAGCTCGCGAGTCAGCTCGGTAACGTCGTGGCCCTGCAGTTTTCCGTAAGCCGAGCGCGGAGATTCCAGACCCATCCAAACCCACGAAACGCCAAGTTCCACCAGTTCGAGCATGGTGTATTTGCGGAGGGCATTGGCGGAGGCAAAGATCGACAGCTCCCAACTCTTGCCCGCGCGCTTCATGCGCTCCAGTAAGCCCATGGCCCGGCTGCGATGCAGCAGAAAGTTTTCATCCATCACAAAGAAGGACTTTACTTTCAATTCCTTCTCTACGCCGCACATCACATCGAACAATTCGTCGCCGGTGCTGAAAAAATCGAAAAACTTTCCTTTGCCCCCGAAGAAAGCGGAGGTGGTGCAGAAGTTGCAGCCCATTGGGCATCCCACCGAAGGAATGATTGTCGCGGCCGTGCCGCCCTCGCGTTCCGGCAGCCGCACGCCCATGATGCGGGTCTGCAACCCGGAAACGATCGCCGGATGGCGAATCGGCGCGTCTTCCCTTTCTCCCAGATAGCCGCGCATCCACGAGATGCCTTCTCCGCGCACGATATGGTCGGCGTCGATCATGCTCTCCAGTTTCTCAATGGCCGCCACGTGCCCTCCCACCACGATGACCGAATGCGGCGATAACTCCCGCACCATGCGGCACATCTCGCGCACTTTGCCGACGTTCACGGTGATCGCCGAGATCCCGACAATGTCGTAGCTGTTCTGGCGTAACTCGCGGGCAAAATCGGAGCGGCTGGGAAAATCGAGCACCGTGCAGGGCGCCGAAATGTTTTCCTGGATCATCATGATGCCCCAGGAGCGATGGAACATACGCAGGGAAAAACTGCCCTGCGCGCGGGTTACCTGGTTATGGTAAAGCTCCATCGGATTGATGGTGCGGCTGCCAAATTCATCGTCCTGCGCATAAGGCCCGAAGACCGAAGAAAGAAGAACGCGAGCGCGGCTTCCCTTGGGATGTACCATACCGATTGTTGTAACTGGAGGGCCGCTGGCTTGGCGGTGACGGGCAGCACATTACGAAACTATTACATGCGCCCGATTCCGCTTTCCCAGCCTGCAATGACTTGCGTCCGCGGCCCAGCGGGTATAATCATAGTCTCCTACTGAGGTAGCCCCATGACTTCCAACGGTAATGCTTCGAACGGCAACAACGGGTACAGCGTGCCCAAGCCCCGCGCAGAGTGGATCGCGAAGCGAAAACAAGAAAACGAAACCGGCAATTTTTCTCAGATGCACTATGCCCGCAAGGGTGTAGTCACGGAAGAAATGAGCTACATCGCGCACAAGGAAAAGCTTGCCCCCGAATTAGTGAGGGAGGAAGTGGCGCGCGGCCGCATGATTATTCCTGCGAACATTAACCATCCCGAACTGGAACCGATGGCCATCGGCGTCGCCTCGCTGTGCAAGATCAACGCCAACATCGGCAATTCGGCCGTTACCTCAGAAATCAACGAAGAGCTGAAGAAGCTGCACACCGCGGTTCATTATGGCGCCGACACGGTGATGGACCTTTCCACTGGCGGCGACATTCATAACATTCGCGAAGCCATTCTCCGCCACTCACCCGTGCCCATCGGTACCGTGCCCATCTACGAAGCGATCGCGCGCGTCAAGCGCGTGGAGGACCTGAACGCTTCTGTCATGCTCGAAGTGATCGAAGAGCAGGCTGCGCAGGGCGTCGATTACATGACGATCCACGCCGGCGTGCTCATTCAATATTTGCCGATGGTGTCGAAGCGCATCACCGGGATCGTGAGCCGGGGCGGCGCCATCCTGGCCCAGTGGATGGTTTACAACCACAAGCAGAATTTCCTCTACGAAAACTTCGACGCCATCGTCAAAATTTTCAAGAAATACGATGTCAGTTTTTCGTTGGGCGATGGCTTGCGTCCCGGCTGCGTCGCCGATGCCAGCGACGAAGCCCAGTTCGCCGAACTCAAGACCTTGGGCGAGCTCACGCGCAAGGCTTGGCAGGAAGATGTCCAGGTCATGATCGAGGGCCCGGGCCACGTCTCCATGGATAAGATTAAGGAGCAAGTCGACAAGGAAATCGAGCTGTGCGACGAAGCGCCTTTCTACACCCTGGGCCCGCTCGTCACCGACATCGCCCCTGGATACGATCACATTACGAGTGCCATTGGCGCGGCGATGATCGGATGGTACGGCGCGGCGATGCTTTGCTACGTCACACCCAAAGAGCACTTGGGCTTGCCGAACGAGAAAGATGTGAAAGACGGCATCATTGCCTACAAAATTTCCGCGCACGCCGCCGACATTGCCCGCGGCCGCCCCGGCGCCCGCGACCGCGATGACGCTCTCAGCTACGCCCGCTACAAATTCGACTGGGAAAAGCAGTTTGCGCTTTCCCTCGACCCCGAAACCGCCCGCTCCATGCACGACGAAACGCTGCCGGACGAGCATTACAAAGAAGCCGCCTTCTGCTCCATGTGCGGCCCGAAATTCTGCTCGATGAATTATTCGTCCAAAGTGGACGAATACAACAAGCAGGTGCATGGCATCGAGAAAAAGGATTATTCAGATCTGGTAGAGAAGCTGGTGACGATCAAGTAAGCTTTCGCGCGCGGCCGACGTTGCGTGAACTACGCCGTCGCGCAAACGAAGGATTCAGGAATCTACGCCGCGTCTTTTTCCTGGCGCGACTTTTTGCTCTCAACCTCCGCGCCTTGCTTCTCGGTGCTCTGCTGCGCAGTGTCCGGCTTTCCTGTGTTGGGCTGCTCTTCGGTGGTTCGCATCTCTAGCTTTTGTTCCCCACGCTGGGCTCCACGGCACGCGGGCGACCCGACGGACAACGTCGTGACTTTTATGTGTGAAAATCAGCCACGCCGTCCCACACCAGCTGTACCGCGATGGCAAGAATCAAAAACCCGAAAATCTTGTTGATGGCGCCGACCGCGCTCGGTCCGAGCCGACGCACGAGCGGCCCGCCCATCAGGAAAAACAGAGTTACCGTGAGGGCGACCGCGCCGATTCCAATCACCATGCCCATGTACGAGCCAGCGTTATCTACGTGTGCGGCCAGGCCCATGACGACGCCGATGGCGCCGGGCCCCGACATGAGAGGCATGGCGAGCGGCGTAAGTGAGATGTCGTCCTTGTCTTTGGCCTCGTGGCTCTCTTCCGGCGTGATGCGCGCATGCGACGTGACCATGCCCCAGGCGGTGTTGGCGACGATCAAGCCTCCGGCAATCTTGAGCACGGGCAGCGAGATGCCGAAGAAAAACAGCACGAAGCGGCCGAAAAACAAGAATGCCACCAGAATTACAAAGACCCACACCCCAGTCTTGATGGCGGTGTAGCGGCGGTCTTTCGCATCCCACGAGGACGTCATGCTGAAAAAAATCGGGATCCCGCCAAAAGGATCGACAATGGGGAACAACGCCAGAAAAGTGGCCGCCGCCGAGCGCGGCAGCGTGCGTAGAAATTGCCCGAGAGCATACGTCGCCTGCATGTTATTTGTACCCTTCGAGCGACTTGGCGGCCCGCTCCAGCGCGCCGGCAATCACTGCGAGTTGCTGTCGCGCCCGCGGCGCATCGCCTTTGTCAATGGCTTCATTCACGCCGGGAATTACGACTGCCGCATATCCGGTATATTCGCCGGGAGCATAAATGGTATGCCGAAACCAGGGACGATGGGGCAAGCCTTGCTCCTCGAGCAGCGCGCGCTCCGCGCCGCGTAAGGCATCATTCAGGCGGGGTAAATCGCGCTGAGGGTTTTTCTGCCGCGCCAGGATTTTAGTTCCGGCATCCTGGAAATGCCTTGCCGCCGCCGCGACTGCGGTGAAGTCGAGTGATCCTTTTCCAAAGGCTGCTTGCGCTTTTTTCTTCGCTGCATCCAGATAGGATTGGATCTCTTCTCCATACTCTTCGTAGTTATAGGGAAGAATATCGGCATCGGCCATGCGCAGGGCTTCCAGACCAAAAACCCGCGCCATCTCCTGCTCGTAAACGAAATCAGGATCGCCGAATTTTTTGAACCAGGCAAAGTTGTCGAAGACCGAGTGATACACGCCATATGGGCCGGTAGAACCGATGTCGGTCGACGGCACTCCGAGATGCTGCTGGAATGCGCTGTAGTCGGAACCGCTGCCCAGGTCGCCGACCGGGACATCGCGGGTGGGAGCGGCGGAAGGCCGCCGAGCCTCGGTTCCGCCCTCGGCGGGCGACTGCGTCAACGGACCCGTGGGCTGCTCGCTCTTCTCCCACGCCTCATAAACCGTCCCGCCCTTCGGGCTGGGAACGGACTTAGTCACATCGCGGAGAAATTGCTTCAGGCTGGGCACGGAGGAGGCGCCAAATTTGGGGCCTGAGTCAGCCACGTCCATATTGAAATAAGCGGCCGCGCGGCCCAGTTCGGCCTCGTGCTGCTCCGCCCACTCAGTAGAACCGATGAGTCCTTCTTCTTCGCCATCCCAACTGCAAAAGATCAAACTGCGCCTGGGCCGCCATCCCGACTTCAGCAACTCGCCGACGCCGTGGACGGTCTCCAGCATGGCGGCAGTGCCGCTGTTAGGATCGACCGCACCGTAGACCCAGGCATCGCGATGGTTGCCGGCGACCACCCACTCGTCCGGCCACTCGCTACCGCGAATGCGGCCGCTCACCACCCAGATCGGGCGGAACTGGAAATCCTGCTTGAGGTGAAGCTTCACCCGTACCGGACCAGGACCGGCGTGATAGGTGAAAGGTAACGCGCCCTGCCAGTCCCGCGGCGACACAGGGCCTGCCAAATGCTGCAGGATGGGCCAGGCGTCGTGATACGAAATGGGGGTGACAGGAATCTTCGGCATTTGCGCGGACTGCGCCGGCGAGATTCGCTGACCGTCCGGCAGAGACGGTAGCGACGCCACACCTGGAGTCGTCGGATCGCCGGGAAATTCGAACATGTATCCCACCGACCCGCGCTGGACAGCGGTTTCGGGACGCCAGGGACCGTCGGGATATTTGTCGCCGCGCCGCCAGCCATCGTCATACGGATCGGAATACAGGATGGCGGCCGCTGCGCCGTGCTCCTGGGCGATAAAAACTTTCACGCCGCGAAAATTCTGCCCGTAGCGCATGAGCACGATTTTCCCGCGCACGTCGACCTTCAGCTTGGCGAGCTTTTCAAAATCTTCGGGCGTGCCGTAGTTGGCATACACAACTTCGGCTTCCACATCGCCGGATGGTGACATCCCGCTGAACGGCATAACCACGCGAGGGTCGCTATCGTAGGGATCGCCGTCGACGTGCTCGGGCGCGGGGCCATGCATCTCGACACCGGCAGGCGCCGTCACGTCGACGCTGACTTCCAACGGATAGTTGATCCACACCTTGTATTCGGTGATTTCGGTTTCCAGGCCGGCGTCGCGGAATTTCTGGGCGACATAATCGGCGGTGGCTTTATCCTCAGGAGTGCCCGCCATGTGCGGAGCCTTGGTCAGAGTTCGGAGATGCTCTTCGGCGAGCTTGGGGTCGGGTACGGCGAGGAAGCGAGACTCGACCGAGATCTCAGCGGCGGAGTCGCGGAAGCCAAAGATTGTTTGAGCGGTAGTTGCGGCTGCTGGGCGCTCTCCGCTAAGGCTGGGCGAGAGATACGCGAGCAAAATGATCGAAAGAAGAAGCACCGGCGAGATCAATCTCATGAAAATTCCGCACCGAGTATGTACGTTAGCACAGCCGTGCGGGCGCGCAGGTTGCGACGCCGAAAAAAGGTCGCGAGGCGCAGAGGAAAACGTTATCGAATCTGCCCGGTACCCACAATCTCGTATTTCGAAGAAGTCAGTTCCGCGAGCGCGAAGGGCCCGCGGCAGTGGAGCTTTTGAGTGCTGATGCCCATTTCGGCGCCAAAGCCGAACTCAGCTCCGTCGGTGAACCGAGTGGAAGCATTCCAGTAGACAGCGGCGGAATCGACTCCGCGCAGGAACCGGCGAGCATTGGCCTCGTCGCGGGTGACGATCGAGTCCGAGTGGCGGGTCGAGTAACGGTTGATGTGCGCGATTGCGTCGTCTACGTTGGCAGTGACGCGCACGCCCATGCACAGCCGCAAATATTCTTCGTACCAGTCCCGCTCCTCCGCAAGAGCAATGCCCGAAGCGAGACTTCGCGCCCTTTCGTCGCCGCGAACTTCTACGCCCGCATTGATCAGCTTCTTCACCACGCGCGGCAGGTAGACGGCGGCAACCTTCTCATGGACGAGCAACTTCTCAGCCGCGTTGCACACGGACGGGCGCTGTGTTTTCGCGTTGAGGACGATGGCATCCGCCATGTCGAAGTCGGCCGACTCGTCAACGAAGATGTGGCAATTGCCTGCCCCGGTTTCGATGACCGGCACTGCGGAATTTTCGGTGACGAAGGTGATGAGGCCAGCACCGCCGCGCGGGATGATCACATCGACCAGGCCGCGCGCCTTGATCAGTTCCTGCACCGACTGGCGCGAACTGGAGTCGAGCAACTCGATGGCGCCTTGCGGAATGCCGGGGATAGCAGCGAGAAGCTCAACCAGCTTTTGATTGCTGCAAGCTGCCTCCTTGCCGCCCCGCAGCACAATGGCATTGCCGGTCTTCAACGCCAGGACAGCGGTATCAACGGTAACGTTGGGCCGCGACTCGTAGATGATTCCAACAACGCCGAGGGGCACGCGCACCTTGCGAATGCGCAGTCCATTAGGCCGGGTCCACTCGGCCAGAGTTTCGCCAGTAGGATCGGGTAAGGCGGCAACGTCGCGTACGCCTTTCGCCATTTCGCGGACGCGGGCCTCGGTGAGCAGCAAACGATCCCGCATCGCGCCCTCCAGGCCGCAGATTTCCATGTCGACGCGATTGGCGGCGAGAATGGAATCGACGTTTGCCTCGATGGCGCCGGCGATGGCTAGCAGCAGAGCGTTCTTCTCCTCCGTCGACAGCAGAGCCAGCGTGGCAGCGGCGGCGCGGGCGCGCTCCAGTTTCTGTTGCGTGGACATTGGGTTGGCGACGACAGTTGCCATTACGATCTACTCTTCGCCATTGCGCGGCGGGAAGTACGTTCCAATCTTACGCTGCATGGCGAGGGCGATTCCCTGGGGATGCCTCCCGTTCACGATGGCCACATGCACCCCGCCATCGCTGGCGAGTTTGGCGGCGCGTAACTTGGAGATCATCCCGCCGCGACCCAGCGTACTTTTGCCGTTACACTGCGCTTCCAGGGCTGGAGTCAGCTTTCGCACCTGGCGCACCAGCTTGGGTTTTTTCCGCCCGTTCGGCCTATAGAAGCCATCCACATCGGTCAACAGCAAAAGCCAGTCCGCCTTGACGGCAGTCGCCAGCAAGGAACTAAGTTCATCGTTATCCCCGAAAGCGCCCACCAGCTCGCGCACTGAGACGCTGTCGTTCTCATTGACGATGGGCACCACGCCGAGCGAAAGCAATTCCGCGAGGGCGTTCTGAAGATTGCGGTAGCGCACGGGAGAAGTGAAGTCGTCACTGGAAAGCAGGAGCTGAGCGACGACTTTTTTTCCGAAGAACAAGCGCTCGTACGTATGCATCAATTTGCTTTGCCCGACCGCGGCGCAGGCCTGCATACCGGGGACATCACCGGGACGCTGGCGCAGCCCCAGCCCCGACATTCCTGCAGCGATGGCGCCCGAGGTGACGATCAGATATTCATTCTTGCTGAGATCGAACTGGTCGACCATAGCGCGCAACAGATTCGCGTCGATCTGACCGCCTGGCGCAATCAGGCTGGTTCCAACCTTAATGACGACTCGCATAGTTCACTTTCCCGAATTTCCTGCCATGGTACCGCACTCGGCGCCGTCAGAAGTCGTGTTCATTTTGCTGGAAATCACGCTGGGCCAGGCACAGGATTTATGTGGGGAGAGACGATGTCCTTATCGTGCAATTAAAATAGCCTTCTGGCAAGATGAAAAATCTTGCCACTATCTTAGGGAATTATGCCTGTATCGAACGCTACCAGCCGTTTTTCCGATCGTGTCGAAAATTATGTGCGCTACCGGCCGGGATATCCGGCGGAGACACTGGAGACGTTGCGCGCCGAGTGCGGCTTGACGACTCAGCACGTGATCGCCGATATCGCCTCGGGCACCGGCATCTGGACAAAATTACTTGCGGAGAATGGAAATCCGGTTTTCGGAGTCGAACCGAATGCCGAGATGCGCTCTGCGGGCGAGCGCCTGCTGGCTGGGCTTCCCAACTTCACCAGCGTTGCAGGTTCGGCCGAGGCGACCACGCTCGCGAAACACAGCGTGGACTTCGTTACATCTGCGCAGGCCGCGCACTGGTTTGATCGTGAGCGCGCCAGGCAAGAGTTCACCCGCATTCTGAAGCCGGGAGGCTGGCTGGTGCTGATCTGGAATGAACGCGTCACGAATTCGACACCATTCCTTCGCGCTTACGAAGAAATGCTTTTGCGATACGGAACCGACTATGCGGAGATCCGTCACGAGCGGACCACGGCAGAGATCGAGAAATTCTTTGCGCCGCTGCCATTTCAAGAGCGCATTTTTCCTTATCGACAGGAATTCGATTATGAAGGCCTGGAGGGGCGCCTGCTGTCTTCGTCCTACGCGCCGGGGCCGGAGCGTCCGCAACACGAACCGATGCTCAAGGAGTTGCGGCGCATTTTCGCGACCTACGCGGAGAATGGACGGGTGAGCTTCGAATACAAAACCCGGGAATATTTCGGTCACATCCACACGCAATAGACCAAACTTCTGCCCCAGCCGTTCGGAGGATCATGCCTGACGAAAAATCATTCCACATGACACCCGAAGAGTTTCGCGAGTACGGGCACGCGGTCATCGATTGGATTGCCGATTACCAGTCGCGGGTTGAGTCGTTTCCGGTTTTATCGCAGGCAAAACCGGGGCAGGTGCGGGCCGGTTTGCCGGCACATCCGCCAGAGCATGGGCAATCCATTCAAGAAATGCTCAGAGATGTTGAAACGACGATTTTGCCGGGGATAACGCACTGGCAGTCTCCCAATTTCTTCGCCTACTTTCCCTGCAATGCATCGGGCCCGGGGATTCTGGGTGACCTGCTTTCGTCCGGGCTGGGCGTGCAAGGAATGCTGTGGTCGACGAGCCCGGCCTGCACCGAACTGGAAACTCATGTGCTCGACTGGCTGGTGGGCATGCTCGGCCTGCCGGAAAAATTTCTCTCCTCAAGCACCGGCGGAGGAGTGATTCAAGATACAGCTTCCAGTTCTACGCTGTGTGCTTTGCTGGCGGGCCGGGAACGGGCCACCGGTTACGTCAGCAATCAGAGAGGCTCTGATGGAAAGCTGACCGCGTACGCATCAACGCAGACTCATTCATCGATGGAAAAGGCTGCCATGATCGCGGGCATCGGAGTCAGAAATTTGCGTCTGATCGAGGTAGACAACAATTTCGCGATGCGGCCCGACCTACTGGCGGCTGCGATTGCAAGGGATCAACGGGACGGGTTGACGCCGTGCTTTGTGTGCGCCACGGTAGGAACCACTTCTTCGAACGCAATGGATCCGATCGCGGCCATCTCCAGGATTTGCCGCGAGCAGAATCTTTGGCTGCACGTGGACGCCGCCATGTCAGGCACTGCCGCACTATGCCCGGAGTTTCGCCATCTGCAGGACGGCGCGGAGCATTGTGACAGCTACAGTTTCAATCCCCACAAGTGGATGTTCACGAACTTCGACTGCAACTGTTTTTGGGTGGCAGACCGGAAGGCGCTGGTCCAGACGCTGAGCATTCTGCCGGAATATTTAAAAAATCAGGCCACTGAGTCGGGGGCCGTGATCGACTACCGGGATTGGCACATTCAGCTGGGCCGGCGTTTTCGCTCGCTGAAGCTGTGGCTCGTGATCCGGCACTACGGCGTGGAAGGCTTGCAATATCACATTCGCGAGCACGTGCGGCTGGCGCAGCAGTTCGCCGGATGGGTGAAATGCGACGACCGCTTCGAGTTGGCCGCCCCGGCGCCGCTGAATCTGGTTTGCTTCCGTCACAAAGGAGGCGATGCCGCGAATCAGGCCATGATGGATCGGCTCAACCGCAGCGGCGATCTCTATCTGACGCACACCAGACTGAACGGGAAGTTGACTCTGCGGCTATGTGTCGGGCAGACGCATACGCAGGAAAAACATGTGGCACGGGCATGGGCAAGAATACGAGGGGAGGCGGACAGGCTGGCCCAGTGAATGCTTTGTTCCTGAGACGCCCCAGCGAGAAAATATTTTCAAGCAAGGAAGTCAAAACAGACCAACACCGCCGATGGCGACTCCCCTTCCCGACGCCTGTAAAGGGTTCAGGGCGAGAATAAGTGAATCCCGCCAGCGGCAACGAGTATCTATGGAAGAGTTTCGCCGAGGCGAACCTCGAGGCTGGCACTGGAGGCTGGCACTCGTGGTTGTCTCCGCCGGCCAAAACCTATGCGCGAAGTCATTTCCAGCAAAAACGCTCCTCAAGCGATCGGCCCGTATTCGCAGGCTGTCAAGGCGAATGGATTTGTGTTTGTGTCGGGGCAGGTCGCTTTCGATCCGGCAACGCAACAGATTGTGCAAGGTGACATCGCGGTGCAAACCGACCGGGTCTTGCAGAATCTGTCGGCAATCCTGGAGGCCGCGGGCAGCAGCATGCAGAAGGTCGTCCGCTGCGGCGTCTTCCTGAAGGACATGGATGACTTCGGGGCGATGAATGAGGTGTACGGAAAGTATTTTCCCGCGTCGCCGCCGGCGCGATCGACGGTGGAAGTGGCACGCCTGCCACGCGACGTGCGGGTTGAAATCGATGTGATCGCGCTGGCCTGAAACCGACGGGTAAGTTAGTCGGCAGGCATTGGTGCGGGGCTTACGGATACCGGCCGGGCAATCAAGGAAGCTGCTTCCGCGGGCGCTTCCATCCACTTGCGCACTTCCGGCAAAGCCTGGCGCATCGCGATCTCTCCCGCCTTCATCAAATCGTCGGCGCGCTTGAAGTCGTCATAAGCAAATCCGGCCACGTCCGGCTCGACGACAATGTCGGCCGCTCCCCGCCACATGTGGCTCATCATGTCCTGCGCGATGGCGAAAGACTGGCCAATCACGTCGAACAGATGCCGCGGCGCCCCCGACTTTGACCACTGTCCTTTCAGGTGCACGGCAATCACGCGTTGTGCGCCCATATCGCGCAACGGGCGCGTCGGCACCGGGTGCGAAAGCATTCCGTCGACCAGGTAACGACCGCGTATCTCGACCGGCAGAAACATGCCGGGGTAAGCGCAACTGGCGCGTACGGGATCAATGATCGATCCGGAATGGAAGACTACGCCGTCGCCGCTGTTAAAGTCGGTTGCGGTCACACCCAGCGGGATGCGGAGCTGCTCGAAGGTGGTGACTTTGAGCGTGCGCTTCAGGAAAGTCACCATGCGGTCGTTGGAAGCGAATCCGTAGCGCGAAACCGTCCAGCGCGCGAAGGTGGTGAAGCGGCAGGAATGAGCAACCCGAGCTAGCTCTTCGGCCGAAATTCCGCTGCAGTAAACTGCGCCGATCAGCGCACCCACGCTGGTGCCAGTGACCACGCGCACCGGGATGCCCTCTTCTTCGAGAACCTTAAGAACACCGATGTGGGCGATGCCGCGGGCGAAGCCGCCGCCCAACGCAAGACCGATGGCGGGTAGCTGGGGCTCAGCGGCAGGCACCTTCCGCGAAAGCTCGCGTCCGAAGGCTTGCACCGAACGGATAATCTTGCCGAGGCGTTTCATCGAACCCCGCGTCCAGCTTGCCGGACGCCCCCTTGTGTCAATTATTAGGATGCCATTCTTTCGGCGAGGGGTGCAGTCCACTTTAGTGCCATCTAAGTTACGAAGGGGCGCGGCCGATGTTACCTGAGGATTACCCTGCATCAAGGGGTGACGAAGTCCAGTAATCCTGCTAAGTTGCGACTGTATGGTGCGAGAAATCTCGGCTGGCGGCGTAGTAATAAGGCGGCAGGATGGCCTTTGGTGGGTGGCGGTGATTGAACCCGCTGGCGCACCGACCGCCACTGACACGCCCGCGCGGACTGCCGCCGGCAAGACGAAAAAGACGCTGGCCCTGCCGAAAGGCCTGGTGGACGACGGCGAAAAACCGGTCGCCACCGCTTTGCGCGAAGTCTTTGAGGAGACCGGGATCACGGCGGAATTGCTCACCAAGCTGGCCGACATCAAGTACGTCTACCAGCGAAGTTGGGGAGACGGGGCACGAGTGTTCAAGATCGTGACCTTCTACCTGATGCGATACCTTTCCGGCAACATTGGAGAGATCACCGATGCGATGCGAATCGAAGTTGCCGACGCCAAGTGGGTGCCATTACAAGACGCGGCGCGGCTACTCTCGTATAGCGGCGAAAAACAAATGGCGCGGAAAGCCTTGCAATTCGTCCAGGAACACGGCGAACTGTGACGCTTGCCGGCATCCGCATTCCGCCGAGCCCCCAAGTTCCCGCTGTCAATCTCTGCCGATCATTCTCTGTCGATCAATCTCTGTCGATCATTCCGTCTGCGCTCGTCCTCGCGCATAATGTTGACATGCCTTTTCGCAAAATCGCGGGGGTGGTATTGGCGCAACTTCTGCTTCTTACTCTGGCTGGAAATCTGAATGCGAAAAATCCCCCTGTCCCGGCCCTTGGCGCAGATTACCTGCCTGCGCTAGCCACAGCCGACCGTTTGCTGCAAGCCTGGCAGGCGGGCGACGCGGAATCCGGCGTGAGCTTACTGAGTCAACACGCCAAAGAGCGCGCCGGGGCTGAGGCGGTGCAGAAGTTTTTCTCCAATTCATCCCCACTGGCATATGAAATTGGTCGCGGCAAACCGATGAAAGGCGGCCGCTACGAGTTTCCTGTGGTACTGATGGAGCAGAATGCAGCTCATCGTGTGCGCAGAAGATTTTCCAGCATTGTGATCGCCATCACTGGTAACGCAGACTGCGCAGTGGATAAACTTCCGTAGAGGACTTTTGGAAGCGCTTCAGCTTTCCGATTCCGTCTTTCTAACGAGTGCAAAAGTCTGAGACTGGCTATTTAGAATCTGGAAGCCAGTCTCGGTCGTGAGCTGCAGGAATTTTACGAGGTTCAATCATGCAAGGAATTCATAAAGTCGCTGTCCTCGGCGCCGGAACGATGGGTGCCCGTATTGCGGCGCATTTCGCCAACGCCGGCATTCCCAGCTACCTGTTCGATATCGTGCCGCCCGACGCCGACGCGCCGGCGCGCAACAAAATCGCCGCCGCCGGCCTCGATGCCGCAAAAAAATCCAAACCCGCCGCCTTCATGGAGCCTTCGCTTGCCCGCCTCGTCACCATCGGCAACTTCGAAGACGATCTGAAGAAACTGGCCGACGTCGACTGGATCATTGAAGCCGTGGTCGAAAATCTCGAGATCAAGCGCAGCTTGCTGCAGAAAGTAAACGCGGTCCGCAAGCCGGGCACCATCATTACCACGAACACCAGCGGCCTGCCGGTGGCCAAGATTGCCGAGGGCTTTCCGGACGACTTTCGTCGCTCCTGGTTCGGCACGCATTTTTTCAATCCGCCGCGCTACATGCGCCTGCTGGAAATTATCCCCACCCCGCAGGCCGACCCGGCTGCGATGGAGGCGATTTCGCACTTCTGCGATGTTCGGCTGGGGAAGGGCGTGGTGATGGCCAAGGACACTCCCAACTTTATTGCGAACCGGATCGGCACGTTTTCGGTGTTGAACGTCATGCGCCTGATGCAGGAGATGGATCTTTCAATCGAAGAGGTGGATGCGCTGACCGGCCAGGCAGTGGGCTGGCCCAAGTCCGCAACCTTCCGCACCATCGACCTGGTGGGCTTGGACATCCTGGGCCACGTGGTCAGCAACATGACCAGCCACGTGCACGACGAGCGCAGCGATCTGCATCTGCCCGAGTTCTTCAAGAAAATGCTGCAACACAAGTGGCTGGGCGATAAAACCAAGGGCGGCTTCTATAAAAAGATAAAAGCCCACGGAGCGGAAGATCAGCGGATGGCCGTGGATTGGAAAACACTCGAATACCATCCGCGACAAAAACCGAAGTTCGCCGCGCTTGATATGGCCAAGAACGTGGAAGAGGTTGCGGCACGAACGCGCATGCTGCTGGGATTTGACGGCGGAACTCCGCCAAAAAATGATAAAGCCGGGGCATTTCTCTGGTCGGCGCTTTCGGATTTATGGACCTACGCTGCGAACCGGGTGCCGGAAATTTCCGACTCCATCGTCGGAGTCGATCGCGCGATGCGCCTCGGCTTCAACTGGGAACTGGGACCCTTTGAGTTGTGGAATGCCGTCGGCGTGGAGCCGACCGTGGCACGCATGAAAAAAGAAGGCAAGCCTGTGGCGGCCAATGTGGAGAAGTTGTTGGCTGACGGCCACAAGGGCTGGTATTTCGACGACGCCAAAACACCCTCCGGCCGCAAGTTCTGGAGCGTTCAGAACGAGAATTGGCAATCCGAACACGTGCCGGCCGGAGTTGGATCGGTCAGCGTGGCCAAGAAATCGAATGGCGTGGTAAAGAAAAATTCCGGCGCATCGCTGGTCGATCTCGGCGACGGCGTCGGCTGCATCGAGTTCCACAGCAAGATGAATTCGCTCGGCGCCGACATCATTACCCTGATCCTGCAAACTCTAAAGCCCGGGGGCCCCGGCGACAACTTTGACGCCTTCGTCATCAGCAACGACGCCACCAATTTTTCCGTTGGCGCCAATCTGATGCTGCTGCTCATGAGCGTGCAGGAAGAAGAATGGGACGAAGTGGATCTCGCGATCCGCCAATTCCAGGGCATGACGCAGGCCATCAAGTTTTCACCGAAGCCGGTCGTCTCGGCGCCGTTCGGCCTCTGCCTGGGCGGCGGGACGGAGATATCGCTGCACGCGGCGGCCCGCCAGCCGCATGCCGAGCTTTATACCGGCCTGGTCGAAGTCGGCGTTGGCCTGCTGCCTGGCGGCGGTGGCTGCAAAGAAATGCTGCTGCGTGCCGTCGACGGCGCAAGCGCCGCCCGCGGCGGCAAAGGCACCTCCGAGGCCCTCGCCGGCTCCATCGAAATGCTCGAAGCCATGAAGCGCGCCTTCGAAACCATCGCCACCGCCAAAGTCGCGACCTCCGCGCACGAGGCCCGCGAACTCGGCTTCCTGAGCGACAACGACCGTATTTCCATGAACCGCGAGCGCGTGCTGTTCGACGCCAAAGATCGCGCCCTCGAACTCGTGCGCACAGCCTACGAGCCGCCGTTCCCGCGCATGGACATCCCCGCACCCGGCGAAAGCCTTCTGGCTACGCTCAAGATGGGCGTCCACCTCATGCGCCAAGGCGACTACATCACCGACTATGAAGTGAAACTCGGCGGCAAAATTGCCGAAGTGTTGTGCGGGGGCCACGTCACTCCCGGCACGCCAGTCAGTGAGGCACACATTCTTGACCTCGAGCGCGAAGCCTTTAAATCCCTTTGCGGTGAGAAGAAAACCCAGGAGAGAATCCAGTACACGCTGAAGACGGGGAAAACGCTGAGAAATTGAAGCCTCTTTCGGCTGTCATGAGGCTGGCATGCATCTTGTCAGGCGCATCTTCTGTATGTATAATGGTATGTAAGGAGATACATGATGGCTTATGTCGAGCCGGCTTTGGTGTTAGCTCCTAAAAGCTCTGTCCGATCGGTCGAGATTCTCTACAGCACCGGCAATGGGGGGTGGTCTGTCGCCCGAATCGATTGGGAAGGTACGCCGAGCGTGGGAATTCGGTGGAACGGCTCGGAACATGGCCCGGGGATCGGGAATCCACAATCCCGAGGAAATGCAACGTGGTTTATTGTCCCGGAACAACTCGAGAGCGTCATCCTGGGTAAGGTGGACGAACTCAGCATGAGCGGCCCCGGCGGTCTGCTGGAACGATATCGTGAAATGGCGAATGACTCCCGGAACGAAGCGGAAGCAGCAGGGTGGAGTGAGGGACTGATCGGCGATGTATCCGCAGAGGGGTGAAGTCTGGTGGGTCGCTTTTGATCCGTCGGTCGGTGGAGAAATCCAGAAGAGCCGGCCCGCGCTCGTCGTCAGTAACAACGCCGCGAATGGGGCTTTGAACCGCTTGATCGTCGTTCCCATCACCAGCCAGGTTGCGAAAGTGTACCCAGGCCAGGCGTTGGTCACCCTTAATGGCGAGTCCCGCAAAGCGATGGCGGATCAACTGACGACGGCTTCGAAGCTGCGTCTGCGCAGTAAGATCGGAGACTTGTCCCTTGCTGATATCAGCCGTGTCGAGAGCGCAATTCTTCTGCACCTCGGCATCCGTCGTTAAAGAAGATGTGTTCGGTGCGCACTAGAGTCGTTTCCTACCTTGCTACACTCAAATCTCTTGGAGGTGAACTCTATTGCAGTCCGTTTACATTCTCTCGGCCGTGCGCACGCCGATCGGCAAGTTCGGCGGATCGCTGGCCACGCTGACCGCGGTTGACATGGGCAGGGTCGCGGCCAAAGCCGCCATCGAGCGCGCCGGCATTCGGCCCGATCAAGTCGAGGAAGCAATTTTCGGCAACGCGCGCCAGGCCGGCGGCGGACCAAATCCCGCGCGCCAGATTTCCATCCGCAGCGGCATTCCGCAGGAAGTCCCGGCCTTCACCGTCAACAAAGCCTGTGCTTCGGGCATGAAAGCCATCGCACTCGCCTACCAATCGATTCTTCTCGGCGACGCAAGCTGCATTCTCGCCGGCGGCACCGAGTCCATGTCGCGCCTGCCTTACTATCTGGAAGCGCGCTGGGGATTTCGCCTGGGCAATCAGGAACTGGTGGATGGCATGTACCGCGACGGATTTTTCTGTCCCTTGGCGAAAATGGTGATGGGCGAAACCGCCGAAGTGCTCGCGGAGCAATACAAGATTTCCCGGGAAGAGCAGGACGAATTCGCCCTGACGTCGCAAACCCGCGCAGCACGTGCCATCGCCGCCGGACGCTTCAACGACGAAATCGTTCCTGTCACGATTGAAGGCAAGAAGGGCGCAACCGTCTTCAGCCGCGATGAGCATCCTTTCCCCGACGCCAGCATGGAAAAGCTGGGCAAGCTCGCCCCCGTCTTTTCGAAAACCGGCACGATCACCGCCGGCAATTCGTCCGGCATCACGGACGGCGCCGCAGCCCTCGTCATCGCCAGCGAGCACTTCGTCAAGCAGCACAACCTGAAACCGCTGGCGCGCATTGCTGCAGTGACGTCCGCGGGAGTCGATCCTCGCACCATGGGCATCGGACCCGTGCCGGCTTTGCAAAAGCTTGAGGAGAAGTACAGTCTCCGGCTGCAGGACTTCGGGCTGGTCGAACTGAACGAAGCCTTTGCGGCGCAGGTGTTGGCCTGCGACCGAGAGCTGAATTTCAATCGCGACAAGCTCAATGTGAATGGCGGATCGATCGCCATCGGTCATCCCATCGGCTGCACGGGCGCGCGCATTGCGGTCACGCTGCTGCACGAAATGCGCAAGCGCAATACGAGGCGCGGGGTCGCCACTTTATGCGTGAGCGGCGGCCTTGGCATGGCGATGGCGCTGGAGAATGCAGTGTGAGGGGGGCGTCATCGGTTTGCCCAGGCCGCCAGCTCGCGTCCCACTATGCTTTCAGAGGTAGCACTAGTATTGCGCGTTTTCGGCGCAATGCACCGATTTAATTCCTCTCACAAATTCGTCCTCATTCTTTTCGCAGAATTCGCTTCTGTTATTCTTCCTTCGGGTGCGATCGTTTGCTTTTAAGAGAATGTGAGCGCCACAGTTCGAAAGGGAGCCGACATGTTCCAACGATTTCGGTGCGTTTTCCTCTGTGTGATTTTGATGGGTTGCGCCAGCATGGTCCTGGCGCAGGCGGAATTCTCCGCCGACGTCTTTGACTTGCAGAAATCCACCTCACAACCGCAAGCGAAAATTTATTTCACCAAGGACAAAATGCGGGTTGAGCCGACGGGAAACACGAAAGGTGCGGGTGCGTATATCGCCGATTTCGCCAAGCAAACGTCCGTGGTCGTGATGGCGCAGCAGCATATGTACATGGAAATGCCGCTGCAATCACAGGCGCAGAAAGCCGGCTACTCGTTTTTTGTAGCGGGTGACGTCGAAAACGCCTGTGGCGATTGGCAAAAGGTCGCTCACAACGAAGGACGCAGCTGCCATCGCATCGGCAGCGACTCCGTGAACGGCCGGAGCGCCGTGAAATATGAAGCCACCGGCTCCAACGGAGATGTCGGTCATTTCTGGCTCGATCCGAAGCTCCGCTTTCCTATCAAGTGGGATGGCAAGAACGGCGGCGGCGAATTACGCAACATCCAGGAAGGTTCGCAACCGGCCAGCCTGTTTGAAATTCCCTCCGGTTACACGAAATTTCAGATGCCCGCTGGAATGCAGATGCCTCAGCGTTGATACTTCAGCCATTGCACTGGTTGCTATCGATAGTGATGCAGTTTGAAATCCAGCATTGCTTCCCATTGCAGGCGGTCATCCTGAAAGGCGCCGCACTCGCGGGTTTCAAACCGAGCCAATACCCTGCTATCGACCGCGTTGACTCTGTGAAAACGCGCTGGCTATACTTTTGAGAGAGTTTCACGCAGGAGCCCAATGCCGCTATCTGCCGTAATCGTCGACGATGAGCAACTGGCGCGCGACGAACTCGCTTATCTTCTCAAGAACACTGGCGAGGTCAACGTGCTCGCCTCAGGCAAGAACGGCCTCGAAGCGGTCAGTTTGATTAAGGAGCACAATCCGGACCTGGTTTTTCTTGACGTCCAAATGCCGGGCCTCGACGGCTTCGGCGTCATCAAGAAACTCATCGATAAGAAAATTCGCCTTCCTAAAATCGTGTTTGCCACCGCCTTCGATCAATACGCGGTGAAGGCTTTCGAAGTGAATGCCGTCGATTATCTTCTGAAGCCATTCGACAAAAAGCGCGTCGCCCAATCCGTCCAGAGAGCCCGCAACCAGCAAGAGGCCGAGGGCTTGCCGACAGAAAAAATTGATACGCTTGTACGAATGTTGCAAACTCCAAAGACGCAGAGCTCGAAGATCCTGCTGAAGGCGCTGGGACGAATGTTTCTGGTCGATCAGAAGGAGATCTGCTACGCGTCGATTGAAGATGGCGTGATCACGGTAGTGACGGCGGGCGCTGCCGGCATGGAGGGCCATTCCAATTGCCGAACGCTGGAGGAGTTGCTCGACAGCCTCGATCCCAGCCTATTCTGGCGAGCCCATCGCTCTTATCTCGTCAATATCAACCGCATCAAGGAAGTAGTGCCCTGGTTTAAGAGCTCCTATCAACTGCGCATGGACGATAAGAAGCAGAGCGAGATTCCAGTGAGCCGCGCGCAAACCAAGCGATTGCGGGAGTTATTCGGCCTGTAACTTCGCGCCTGCGCGACAGCGGTGGCCGCCGTCATCAAAAAAGGAACCGGAGGACAACCCCGACTGCGAGTCACCCTCCGGGGTGGGGGAAGGCTTAGACTGCCAAAGCTTCCAGACCGGTTCGATCACGAATGATCAAAGTTGTGCCGTCGATTCCAATCAACCGCCGTTTCTTCAGATCGGTCAGCAGCCGGGTGACGGTTTCGCGGGAAGCCCCGATCCGCTGAGCCATCTCCTCGTGGGTCATGATCGAACGCACGGAAGATTGGTTCACCTTGTTCTCTGCAGGTGGAACGCTCGTCAACAAAAGTCTCGCCAGCTTTCCGGTGGAAGAGCGGGCAAGCACGAGGTCGTGGATACCGCGATAGGCGCCCTGAAACTCGCGGCTCATCCACAATGCAACATGAAGCCCGACTTCGCTTTCGCTTTGCAGAAGTGCCAACAGTTCCTGGCGCCCGAGAAAATTGAGCTGGCACGTCGAGGCCGTTTCGGCATTCATTTCGTACTGCATGCCGGAAATGGCTGCACTCAGGCCAAGCACGTCTCCTGCTTCCGCCTGGCGCAAAATTAAGACGCGGCCATCCTTGGAAGTGGTGGTCAACTTCACCTTCCCGGAGCACAGGATGTGCACTCCCCGGGGCACTTGTCCTTCCACAAACAGAAGGGCGCCCGCAGGCACAATGCTGTGATGGCTGGCATCATCCAGCGTGCGGCGCAGTTGAGGCGAGAAGCCGCAGAAAAAGCCCTCCCGCCGCAACGGGCAAGTCATGCAATTCTCGATCATTTGAATTCCGTACGGAGCTTTCATCGTCTCCTCCTGGCGGGCTGGCAATTCTTCGTTCGGGTGGCTCACTTCCTCTTCCTTAGCAGCCATTTCTGTGCGGGAACAGCGCTCAAGCAACGCACGCGCGTGGGCACGCCTGTCCGCATTGGAACTGCGCGCCGCTGAGATCACATCCCAAGCCGCGGAGGGATTATCTTCCTGCTCCCATTCCAACTGGCGGACGAAGAGGTAAAGAAGCTCGTTGATTTTCGGGCATGCCTCAGAGACCTCGCGGGAGGAAGTGCGCGCCACGGCGTCCTGCCGAAGGAGCCAACGGCTGCGGCGCTCCAACGCGCCTTCGGCGGGGGCTTTGCCAGTGAGTCGGACGGGCGGGTGTTCACAAATGCGATCGACCAGCCGCCGAGGCGTCATCGGCGGCAGGCGCAATAAGTTCCCCGTGGGATCATTTCTAGCGACTAACACGGTTCACCCCTTGTCCGGGATGCGGCCAGAATCGAAGAGAGAATGACTGTTTCTCCGACCCGTGTTGGGAGCAAGTTATCCCAAAGCTACTTCCGGAAACAGGAAGAGGAGCACTTGAGGTTCCAAAATGGTCGGCTGCCTGTTTTGGGCCTAAGCCCCATCAAAACGACCGCAGGGGCACACCTCCCCAACCGAAGCAGAAGTGGGAATGCCGATGGCTCGGCACAGATTTCGACTTTCGGCAGCGATGGAATTCTTTTTTGAGACTAGGAGTAATCCTTCGGAGTAATACCCAGACGCTTCATCATGGATTGGAGCGTAGTCCGCTTAAGGCCTAAGCGGAAAGCAGCGCCTTTGGGGCCAGCAATCTTTCCCCGGGTCTCGCGCAGAACCCGAAGGATGTGTGCGCGTTCGGCCTTTTCCAGCGAATGCTCGGATGTGCGAACCGTTTCATGGGTTTCGAAATCTGCCATGGGCGCCTGCAGCGTGGGCCCGTCGGTCAAAATGACAGACCGCTCGATAAAATTCCCCAGCTCTCGAATGTTGCCCGGCCATTCCCAATCCCTAAGAGCTTGCATGGTTTCCTCAGGAATGGTTTCCACTGAACGGCCCATCATGCCGGCAAACTTGTCGACGAAATACCGCACCAGCATGGGAATGTCTTCCGGGCGTTCGCGCAATGGCGGTATGCGGATGGGAAAAACATTCAGCCGGTAAAACAAGTCGCTGCGAAACTCTTTCTCGGCTACGCTCCTGTCCAGGTCGCGATTGGTCGCCGCGATCAGCCGCAAATTGACTTTGATGGTTCGATTTCCCCCGAGCCGCTCGAATTCATGATCCTGCAGCACTCGCAGGAGCTTGGGTTGAAGCTCCAAAGGAATCTCCCCAATTTCATCGAGGAACAGGGTTCCTCCGTCAGCCATCTCCAGCCGTCCAACTTTCTGGCTGACCGCTCCGGTGAACGCGCCCTTTTCGTGCCCAAACAATTCACTCTCTAGCAAGCCGGTAGGAATGGCGGCGCAATTTAAGGTCACGAAAGCTCGTTGACTGCGCCTGCTAGCGCGATGGATGGCCCGCGCAACCAGGCCTTTTCCCGTGCCAGTTTCGCCACGGAGCAGTACTGTAGCGTCACTGCCGGCCACGATGGAGACCAGCCGCAAGACTTCACCGAGAGCATCACTTTCGCCAACGATATCGTCGATGGGCGCAGCGGTCCGTCGCTTTCCACCGAGAAAGCCCGGAATCTTCTCCATCCGCTCGCGCAAATCCTGAACCTCCTTGGAAATCTGGAGGTTCTCCAACGCGGCTGCCAACTGCGCGGCCACCTGGTTGAGCAGAATCAGATCTTCACTCTTGAACGCCTCAGCCCGCGTGCTGCCCAGCACCATCACGCCCGACGCGCCGTGCGAGCGCAGGAGCGGAACGCAACAGAGGGCTTTCATTCCTTCCGCCAAAAAGTTGCCTGCAGTCTCCGAGGCAGATTCCTGCAATTCGGCACGGCTCAGAATGAGCGGTCTCTGTTCGACCAAAGCGATGCGTTGCGGATCCTGCCGGGATGGAATTTCGTCCTGAGCGGCCGGCTGTCTTTGCAGCGGAAAGTCGAGAGCCTGGCGCACCAGCCTGCCGCTTTGTTCTTCATAAATGGCGAGGGCTGCATACTCCTGTCGGAGCACTCGCCTTAGACACGCGGAGACACGCAGAAAGAGCTGAGGCAACGGCGAACGTGCCGCCAACACTCTGCCTACTTCGAAGACAACTTCCTGACGGTGCTTCTCGTCCTGCAAACGTTGGGAAACGGTATGGAGAGACCGCTCCAGCTTTCTTTTCTCCGTGACCTCAACCACGATGACGCCGACTTGGGTCACGTCGCCAGCGGCGTCCCTGATCGGCAGATAATGTGCGATCCAGTGTCCGGGCTCAGAGCGATTCGCAAGAATCGAACTGATCTCCCAATCTTGTATGGCTTCGCCAGTCGCCAGGACACGCTGCAGCAGGGGCTCGACCAGTCCGGCAGTTTCTCCCAACACTTCGCGGACAGTCTTTCCCAAGTGCGATGCGGCAGGAATGCCGTTCATCTCAGCCAGAGTGTTGTTAATCGCGAGGTAAACGAAGTTCGTATCGAGTATGCAAAGCCCAACCTTGGATGGCTGAGAATAGGTGGAGAGTAATTGCTGCGAGCTCAGCAAAGCTTGCGGCGTCGCAAAACTGAACAGATTTGCCGCTGCAAGACTGGCGGGGAAAGGCATCTCCGCCGATTTACTTACCGGCGCCGTCGAACTCGCCAGTCTCCGATCGAGGCTGGGAGCGATGGCCGCGGCGGCCTGTTCCAAAGTTTCGATTTCCCTGGGCGAAAAACTCTGCCCGTTCCGCCTCGCCACCTGCAAAACGCCGACCGCACCGATGGCTGACACGATGGGGCTCAGGCACAAACTGTTCACGCCCATCTCCATGCCGCGCTTCACGGACTCGAATGGCAAAGCCGCCAGGCCTGAGGCGTCGAGAGCAAGAGTCTTGCGGCTACGGAAAACCTGGCCCGCCAGCGTTCGGTGAAGCGGCGCTGTGCCGCCGGGAGCCATTTTGTCGCCCCAGCTCCGATCCAGGACCGTTAAGCGCAGGCATTCGTCTGCGGAATCGTAAACGTAAATTCCGACGAAGGCGTCAGGCGCCCAGCTTTGCAGCGATTCCAGAAGCGATGCAAAGCCCAACTCCGAATCTTCAAGATCCAATGAAAAGCGGTCAACTTCAATCAGCAGTTGTAATCGATTGCGCTCTTCGTCAAAAACTTTCTGCGTCAAAGTATCGTCGAGGCACAGTCCGGCCAACTCGGCGACCCTCTGCAGGTAAGCGACATCTTCCAAGGCGCAAAAGTGAGGCTCCCGGCTGGCGAATCCCATAGCTCCCAGGCGACGGGAGACAGTCGTCATGGGCTGGACGCAGTAGGCCTGCATTCCCCGCTCGCGCGCCAGCCGCAATCCTGCTTCAAACGCGGCATCATGCTTTCGCAGCGGCAGATCGTCCAGGGCCAGGAATGTCTGATTGCGATATACCCACCCCTCCACCAGTTCATTGATCGGGAGGTCGGCAAATTGCAGTGAGGAACTCGGCCCGTCCCAAAGATGCACGTGCATGCCGAGCTGAGCACTGTCGAGAAGAGCCAAATTGATGAAGGCGACAGGAAGGATATTGAGCAGGTGGGGAGTAAAGCGGTGGAGGACCTCGTCCGGCTGCAGGCATCGGTCGACTGAATGAAGGATCGCCGAGAGACTCCCCGGACGACTATAACTGGGCTCCAGCTGTTGCGTACTAAAGGGGCGCACAAAAACCACTCCAGGCGGAGGCTGCCCCCCAAAGCCGCCGTCATTCGGCCAGAATAAGTTCTGAAGATTATAGGCGACGTCTCCCAGGAATCAACTGATTTTGCAAGGATTTTCGTGTTTTATGACAGGACCTGCTGTAAATTCTTCCCTGGTCGCGGCAGCGAGCGCCGCGGGAATTGAATCTAATTATTCTATGGCGCGCGGGTGGGAGAGCAAATCGATCGAAGCGCAGCAAGATGAAGCGCAGCGCAAAGACGCGCCGCCGAAGCCGCATCTGACGCCGGAAGCCGCCGCCACGATGCGCCAGAGAGAGAGCCTTCGACTGTCCCTTCAGCGAGTTCTCTCTGAGATCGAACACAGCCGCAGCGCCCAGCACCGGGCCATGCTCGAAGCGGCCAAAGCGGATCTGGAAAGTAAGCTTCGTGGTCTCAACCCCTGACCCCTCGAACAAGGCGAATTCCGCGCATCCTCCACGGACCTCCACCAGTTCCGCTCCCGCGAGCCGTCGGCACCGCTCACGTATAATTGAGTGAACCCCATGAAAGCTTACGTTTACGTTTCGCTCAAGAAGAGCGTTCTCGATCCCCAGGGCAAAACTATTCACGGTGCTCTGAAAAAAATGGGCTATAACGGCCTGCAGGAAGTGCGCCAGGGAAAGTACTTCGAACTCACGCTGGATGGCGGGCTGAGCCGCGAACAGGCCCAATCCGAAGTCGAGCGCATCGCGCGCGAAGTGCTCACCAATCCAGTGATCGAGGAATTCCGCTGCTCCCTCGCAGACTAATTTCTTGGAGTTTCCAGAATGTGCGGCATTGTTGGCTACGTCGGTAAAAAACCGGTAGTTCCCATCATCCTTGAAGGGCTCCGGCGACTGGAGTATCGAGGCTACGATTCGGCAGGCATCGCCGTCGCGGGCAACGGAGACAAGCTGCAGGTCCGGCGCGCCGAAGGCAAGCTGCGCAACCTGGAAGAAGCTATCCGGCTGAAGCCTCTCGAGGGAACTTACGGCATCGGCCATACTCGCTGGGCGACCCACGGGCGCCCGACCGAGGAAAATGCGCACCCGCACCGGGATTGCACGGGCAAGATCGTTGTGGTGCACAACGGGATCGTTGAAAACTATCTTAGCCTCAAGAAAAAATTGATCGATGAAGGCCACAAGTTCACAACCGAGACCGACACGGAGGTCATCGCGCACCTCATCGAAAAGTATCTGTTCAAGACCGGCAACGGCAATCGTCCGTCATTGGAGGACGCAGTTCGCCGCACGGTAAAAGAATTGAGCGGCGTTTTCGCGCTGGGAGTCATCTCGGTCGACGAACCCAACAAGATTGTCGCCGCGCGCAACGGGCCGCCGCTGGTGGTGGGCTTGGGCAACGAAGAATTCTTTGTCGCCTCCGATGTTCCCGCCATTCTGTATCACACGCGCGATATCTTTTTCCTTGCCGATGGCGATCTTGCCGTCGTCACTCCGCAGGGCGTGCACCTCACCGACTTCGACGGAAAGCCCATCGAGCGCAAAGTGCAGCGCGTGACCTGGGACCCCATCATGGCGGAGAAGGCCGGCTTCAAGCACTTCATGCTCAAGGAAATCTATGAGCAGCCGCGCGCCGTGCGGGACACGACGCTGGGCCGGGTGTCGCTTGATAGCGGCCACATCTTCCTCGACGAAATGCAAATCAGCGAGGCCGAATTCCGCGCCGCTAAAAAGCTGAATATCGTCGCCTGCGGCACTAGCTGGCACGCCGCCCTCGCCGGCAAGTTCATGATCGAAAGCCTCGCCCGCGTTCCCGTGGAAGTGGATTACGGCAGCGAGTGGCGCTACCGCGATCCGATCGTCGGCCCGGACACGATCACGCTGGTGATTTCGCAATCCGGCGAGACCGCCGACACCATTGCCGCCCAGCGCGAGGCCAAAACCAAAGGCTCGAAGACGCTCGCCATCTGCAACGTCGTCGGCTCCATGATTACGCGCGAAGCCGCCGGCACCATCTACACGCACGCCGGACCCGAGATTGGCGTGGCTTCCACCAAGGCGTTCACCTGCCAGCTTACGGCGCTTTATCTATTTGCGCTTTACCTGGCGCAGGCCCGCGGAACCATGACCGCTGCGCAAGTGGGCGCCGCGGCGCAGGAACTGACCCTGATCCCCGGCAAGCTGGAAAACATTCTCACGCACGACGAGCGCTGCGAAGAACTTGCCCGGCAGTTCCAACGCGCGCAAGACTTTCTCTTTCTTGGCCGCGGCATCCACTACCCCATCGCGCTTGAAGGCGCGCTCAAGCTGAAGGAAATCTCCTACATCCACGCGGAAGGTTATCCCGCCGGCGAGATGAAGCACGGCCCCAATGCCCTGATTGACGAGAATCTCCCGGTCGTAATCCTCGCCACGCGCGACGTCAACAACCCCGGCGCCGTCGTGCGCTATGAAAAGACGATGTCGAACCTCAAGGAAGTAAAGGCACGTTCAGGCGTGGTGATCGCGCTTGCCACCGAAGGCGATGAGGAAATCAAAGAAGCCGCCGACTATGTTCTCTACGTTCCCTCCGCCCCCGAGGAACTCTCGCCGATCCTAGAAATCGTCCCCCTGCAGTTGCTCGCCTACCACATCGCCGTGCGCCGCGGCTGCGACGTGGACCAGCCCCGGAATTTGGCGAAGTCGGTCACCGTGGAGTAGGGCAGGGAAAAAGGAAAGCTAGAACTAGCGCGTTCCCGCCGTAGCCCCTCCGCCCGCCAGCGGCTTCACAATGTCATCCAGATACGCCGCCGTCCCTTCCACCCGCTCCAGCGTGGGATAGCGTTCGCCCTCGTGATAATCCACGTTCGCCTCGGTGACAACGGTGTCGTTCTGCAAAATGAAATGAATGGGAGCGGCATTCCCCTTGGCCCTTTTGATGGCTGCATGCAGAGCGTCTTTGGAGAAGACGTGCCCGTCCACCGCCATGATTTTCTGTCCCTGAACCAGTTTGGCCTTATCGGCGGAGCCGCCCACGCGCACGTCGTTGATCGTGTTGCCCTCGGCATCCAGCGCGATGCCAAGCGAAAACCACACATCGCGCGAGGCGTTACGCAAGCCGCCGGGCGCTTTCTGGTAGTCGCTCGGCTTGTCGGTGTAAACCAACCTGTAGCCGCCTTGCTCAATGCCCTCCATGTTCACGCGGGGATTAATGTTGTTGACGCGATCATTCAGAAACGCCGCCCAGTCATTCTTGACCACCTGGTTCAGGTCGGTGACAAGTTCGTTGAAGTCGTAAGGCACGACGGCGGGCATGCCGTTGCTGCCTTTGTCGAGATACACCGCCATGAAGTCGCGGATGTTTTTCTTGTTGTCGGTCAGCTTGCGAATCGTTGTGTCCACATCCAGCCACAACAGATCGCCCTCGGGATAGTAATCCAAGCCCCGCCGCCAGTTCGCCCACGCGCCCGGCCCGCGGAACATGGAGGCCGAAATGGCTGTGTCGCCGGTGCTGCGCCAGGCCCGGCCCGAGGTTGCGTCCATGTTGGCGGCCGTCAGAGCTAGAGATTCGCGGTAATGCTCGGGAGAGATGGCTCCTGAACGTGTACCCAGTACGCCTCCCAAGTAGTCAGTCAGCCCCTCATAAACCCACAGCAATTCGCCTTTCATCGGTGTGGCGTAATCGGGAGTCGCCAATCCTGCGGGACGGCGATATTTTCCGTTCCACGAGTGGGTGAACTCATGCGGCAGCAGGTCGCTGTACGTCATCTCGTTATCATCGGTCGTCAGCGCGCGCTCCATCATGCTGTTATCCGACGATTCATGATGCTCCAGGCCTCCGCCGCCCTGCGTTCCCTTCAGCCCCAGCAGGAAGTGATAGCTGCGATAGTGCGGAGCGCCGTACATCGCCAAGGCTTCGTGCACCAACCGGTTCCAGTGATCAAGCACGTTCGGGCGAATTTCAACGTCCTCGGGTGCATCACCGAACACGTCGATGTAGTGTTTTGGTGTCACTTCCGGCGCAAGCGCATATTCGCGGAAATAGGCGCCGGTCATAATCGGCGAGTCTTCCAGCATCTCCACGGTTGTGGCGGCGTAGTGGACCGTTCCACCGGCCGGATGCTGCGGATCGTACGGAGAGGTCGGAGTAAGCGACGTTCCAATTCCCCACCCCTCCGGAACAATCACCGACGCCTGGACGGGAATTCCGCGCACTGGAATTCCTGCCGGATAGAGAAGAAGGCTTTCCCACTCAAGTACGGCCTGGTAGTTCGTGGCTCGGCCGGAAATGCAGTCGAGATGAGCATGGAGCGAAGTCACGCCCGCTGGCACGGTGAGATGGAACTGATAGAGGTCGACATCGTCGCGGCGCCACGGAATTGTCCTTCCATTCGCTGAGAAGACAACGCCCGTAATTTCAGCGACCGGGCCGGTCGGGCCATGGGTCCCGGGAATCCACTTTGGAGTGGTTAGCGCCAAGGGGCCTGGTTTGACCGGGATATCGACTTCGGCGTGCAGAAGCTTGCGCGGCGCCTCAGTAAGATCGGCGGTGATCTGGATGGGAACGGTTTGCGAAAATGCTGGCGCCACCGCAAGAAAAAGCGAAACTGCAACGATTCGATTCAACATGCAAGGGTTTCCTGAGACAAGATTTCTTGAAGAAGACTGCACAAAAGAGTACCACCAATCAGAAGCCGGGGCCGGTAGACGAATCCAGATGGCGGAGAACCTGTCGCAACCGCAGCAGTAAGGCGGCCAGCAGAGCAAGAGCGGCACCCCACATGGCGAACGCCACATCCACAACCCAAGCCGGCGCCGCGCCCACGCGGCGCAAAAGAAATGGAAGAAAATTCCAGGTTGTGATGTGCACGTAGTCCCACGCATCCTGGGTCATCGGCACGTTGGTCAATCCCCAGGCATCCATCTTTCCCAGGGCAAAGGCAGCGATGTTTTGAAAGCGCAATGCGATCACAAAGGTGGGATGCCCAAGGGTTTCCATCTGATAAATTTCCAGCGGCAGCCAGAACGCCAGAGATGCCAGCTGGATGGCCAGCGAAACCGCGACGACCGCGAGCCCGGCGCGAACCATCCACGCGCCCAGTTCGCGGTGGCGCAATAGCAGCGGTACAGCCAGCAAGGCCACAAACTCGACGGAAGTCGAAACATATCGATCGCCCCAGGCAAAATCTCCGGCCCAGTAGGTGTACCGGGCGTAGAAGCATATGTAGCCGGCCAGCAGGAGGATTGCAGCCGCGCCATACGCGCGCACTTCCGGCAAAAGCCGCTTCCAAAGCCAGATCAGAAGAACAATCGCGAGTGGCAGCAGAGGATCGAAAAGCAGGATGGATTTTTCCGGCTTGAACAGCGGTCCAAGTACCCCTTCAAGAAACGGCGTGCTCCAGGGAAAATTCTGCGGAAGCGAGGGGTCAATCATGCGTTGCTCTTGCGCAAAAATCGACACATACGTATTCGTGAATGAGCCGAAGCGATAAAACTGGTACAGCCGGTCTATTAGTGAAAAGATGAAAAAAACCGGTGCTGCCACTTTGCAATAAGCGATGAACTTGCCCCACAACGCGCTGCCGCGCACATTTTCAAACCACAGCACAAGCAAAAGAAAAACGCCCACCGCCATTAAATCGAGGCCGGTCGTCAGCCTTGTCAGCAAGTTCAACCCCACAGCGCCTGCGCCGATCAGCAATGCCTTACTGCTTCCGGTCCTCAACCATTCGTACTGAAACGAGAAACCTACCAGCGTCAACAGCATAATGTAGTTGTTTTCCATCAAGTTCTGCGTGTAGTGGAGGTGAGTGGTGCAAAACAGCAACGCCAATACACCGAGCACACTTTCGCGACGACTGTATCGCAGTTGGCCGAGAAGTCGGAACGCCATCCATGCGGTCAGCACATTCACCAGCACACTGGTGGAGCAGGCAACCACAATGCTGCGCACGGCCGGATCGTCACCATATCCGGAGAAAATTCGCCAGCGCGAAATCCACGTGCCGAGCACATCCGCCGGCAGCATCAACAGGGATTGTCCGATGCCATACCAGCTGAAAAGCTCACCGCCGCGGCCATGTAAGCCGAATTCGGGATACTCGTTAGGAAAAACCTGCGGCTCGAAAGTCCACAGCCAGTGCGTGGTCTGGAGCCGGTGAGTGGTGTCGGAAGTGCCCAGCTCGCCAGACTGCACAACAAATGCCAGCGCCGCCGCCGTCAGACATAACAACACGAGCGCGTCAGCCAACCAGCCTCGGAGCCGAGGTCTCATCGTCAGGATGTTATCAGGCGCATCGCGGTCCGCAATCTTTGCAGCAGCGTAATGCTCTTCCGCGATAGACTGTACGGGAAAATCGCATGCCTGCCTGTTCATCCTGCGGTACCGAAATGCCCGCGAGCGGACGCTTCTGTCCGTCATGTGGCGCGCCCAGCGACGGCAACGATGCCACGCTCGACTTTGTCACCGCGGCTGCACCCCTGTCGCCGCGCCCAGCATCGTCGAGTTCGCGCGGCTCGTCCCGGTTATCGAGTGCGCCGGCATATGTCAGCGAAGGCCGCTTCCTTCCCGGCCGTCTGCTGGCGGGTCGATATCGGATCATCGCCTTGCTGGGCAAAGGCGGGATGGGCGAGGTGTACCGCTCAGACGATCTGACGCTGGGGCAGCCTGTCGCGCTGAAATTCCTGCCCGACGAGGCGGCCCGCGACCAGGGCCTGCTGGAGCGCTTCAAGAATGAAGTCCGCATTGCACGCCGCGTCTCGCACCCGAATGTGTGCCGCGTCTACGACGTTGGCGAGGTCGACAATCATACGTTCTTCACCATGGAATATGTCGATGGCGAAGACCTGGCTTCCCTGCTGCGCCGCATCGGGCGATTGCCCGAAGACAAAGCCCTCGACATCGCGCGCCAACTGTGCGCCGGGCTGGCCGCCGCACACGCCAAGGGAGTGCTTCATCGCGATCTGAAGCCTGCCAATATCATGCTCGACGGCCGCGGGCAGGTGGTGGTCACCGACTTCGGCCTGGCCGGCGTGGCCGATCAAATTCAGGGCGCCGAGGTGCGCAGCGGAACCCCTGCGTACATGGCTCCCGAGCAATTGGCTGGTAAAGAAGTCAGCACGCGCAGCGACATCTACTCGCTCGGCCTGGTGCTCTATGAAGTCTTCACCGGAAAGCGCGCATTTTCGTTCAAGCCCGGCGAGCCGCAACGAGAGGATGCCGACCGCGCGCCGAGCCGCCCTTCGTCGGTCGTCAAAGACATCAACCCGGTCATTGAACGCGTCATTCTTCGCTGCCTTGAACATGAGCCATCCGCGCGCCCGGCAACGGTTCTCAGCGTGGCCGCCGCGCTGCCCGGCGGAGATCCGCTGGCCGCCGCTCTGGCGGCAGGCGAAACTCCTTCGCCACAGCTGGTGGCGGCTTCCGGAGAAACGACCGGACTGCGCCCGCGTCTTGCCGTCGCTTGTTTTGCGGGCGTGTTGCTGGCGCTGGGTGTGGTCTGTTATTTCGCAATCCGCTTCAGCGGAATCGAAAAGATGCACCTCGAACTCACGCCGGAAGTCCTGGCACAGAAGGCGCGTGAGACGGCTGCACAACTTGGCTACACGCAACGTCCTGCCGACTCGGCGTTCGGCCTGGACTACGATGGCGATTTTCAGGATTACGTGGAGAAAAATGATGGGGCTCACCCCAACTGGGACGCAGTGCTCGCCGGCCGGCCGTCCTTGCTTCGGTTCTGGTACCGGCAAAGCCCGGAAGAAATGGTGGCGCAAGGCTTTCAGGATCAATTATTGAATCCCGGAATCGTGAAGCGCAACGATCCCCCCGACGTCATCTCGGGCATGATCAACCTGGACCTCGATCCTCAAGGGCACCTCACGTTTTTCCAGGCAATCCCTCCGCAGAAAGAATCGGCGAGTTCCGCGCCTGCAGCGGTCGATTGGAATCCGCTCTTCTCGGCGGCCGGGCTCGATCCTTCGCAATTTCAAAAAGCCGATCCGCAATGGAATTCGCTGGCGGCCTCCGACGCTCGCGCGGCGTGGACGGGAAAGTGGCCGGCCACTGGGCGGTCGCTCCGCCTGGAAGCCGCGGCCTGGCGCGGCAAGCCGGTTTTCTTCGCCGCTATCAATGACTGGACCAAGCCTGAGCGAATGGCACAGCCCGCGGATTCCATCGGAAAGAGAGTGCAACAAATTCTTTCGATCGTGATCATCGTGGCGGTCCTGGGGGGAGCGATCTACCTGGCGCGGCGAAATTATCGGCAGGGCCGTGCCGACAAAGAAGGAGCCTTTCGCCTGGCAGGAATCATCTTTGCCCTGGAGATGCTGCTGTGGCTATGTCGCGGCCACTTCTTTGCCAGCCTCGATCTGTTCGGCCTGTTTGTAATTGCGGTCAGCACTGGACTGTTTAATGCTGGCGCGACTTGGCTGCTGTATCTGGCCTTGGAACCGTGGGTGCGCCGGCGCTGGCCCCAGGCTCTGATCTCATGGAGTCGGCTGATTTCCGGCGACGTCCGCGATCCACTGGTTGGCCGCGACATCCTGTTCGGAGTGATGCTGGGCGTCGTCTGGATCCTGGTTTTTCAACTTCACTATGTTCTGATGTCCCGCAGCGGCGCAGCGCCTACGCTCTACGCGACCGAATATCTTACCGGCGGGCGGCAGGCGCTGGGAACGTGGCTGGCGCAGATTCCGCAATCGATCATCGTCACGCTGGTTTTCTTTTTTGTCCTGTTTGGCCTGAAAGTAGTGCTTCGTAATGACTGGGTGGCTGCAGTCGCTTTTGTCGCTCTCTACGCATTGCCTCGCGGGCTGTCTTCCTCTCACATGGCGATTGAGTTGCCCACCTGGATTTTGATTTATGCCATAGCCGTGCTCGTCGTGGTTCGGTTTGGCCTGGTACCGCTCGCCGTGGGCGCCTTCACCGTCGACATGCTGCTCAACGTTCCGCTCACCCTAGACGTTTCCGCGTGGTATTTCGCCAACTCGTTTCTCGCATTGCTCAGTATTGCCGCCCTGGCAACGTGGGGCTTTTATCAGTCTCTGGGCGGAGCGCCGATCTGGCGGCCGGAATTGGAATGACTTAGAAACCGCCGGATTCGATACGGATCTCGAGGTCAGGACAAAGCGCTGCCGCTGACTCCCGTAACCTCCAACCCTTCGTAGGCCTCCTCCGCCCGGCGCAATGCCTCCTGCACGTTGGCGCAGATGTTTTCCCGTCCCACAACTTCTTCGAACTCGGCTTGATGCATCAGCTTGGCCGGCTGCTCGCGCGCGCCGCATAAGATCAGCGTGCGCTTCGTGGCATGCAACTGGCGAGCAACCTCTTCAATGGCAAACAGCCCGGTCGCATCGAGCGCGGTCATGTTGCGCAGGCGCAGGATGACCACGGGAGGCAGCGTGTGCAGGTTTTCAGTGACCGCGCTGAGTTTCTCTGTTGCCCCAAACAAGAAGGGACCGTGGATGCGGAAAATCGTCGCATAATACGGAATGTCCTTGTCCTGCAGGATGTGAACGCGCCCGTCTTCCACGTAATCATCGGTCACCTGCGAAACCGTTGTGGTGGCCGCGACCCGGCTGATGAACAACAATGCCGCCAAAATCATTCCCGCCTCGACCGCGACCGTCAGGTCGGCAAACACGGTGAGAGCGAACGTTACCAGCCAGATGCTGATGTCGGTCTTGGTTAACTTGAGCAATTGCGGAATCTCGCGCCACTCGCCCATGTTGTAGGAAACGATCATGAGAATGCCGGCCAGTGCGGCCATGGGCACGTAACTGACCAGGGGGGCGGCGAACAGCAGGATGCACAACAGCGTCAAGGAGTGGATCATGCCGGCCACCGGCGATTGCGCGCCGGAACGGATGCTGGTCGCAGTGCGGGCGATAGCGCCAGTGGCTGGCAGGCCGCCGAACATCGGCGAAACCACATTCGCCACGCCTTGCCCGATCAACTCGAGGTTCGGGTTGTGACGATCGTTGCTCATGCGATCGGAGACCACGGCCGACATCAGGGATTCAATCGCGCCCAGCATGGCCACGGTCAGTGCGGGCCCCAGCAGCCCATGGATCAGGTCCGCGCGGAATCTCGGGATCTGCAGATGAGGCAGGCCTCCGGGAATTCCGCCGAACTTGCTGCCGATGGTTTCCACCGGCAACTTTAGAAAGTAGACCCCGGCGGTCGACAGCAGGAGGGCCACGATCGGTCCCGGGATGCGAGGTGAAATGCTGCGGCAGGCAATCAGGATGGCCAGGGTGAAAAGTGCGAGAGCCGTCGCCGCAAACGAGAGTGTATGGAAGCTTGTCGCCAGCGCTTCGATGCGCAGCCAGAAAACGCCGGGAACTTTCTCAAGGTGCAGGCCAAAAAAATCCTTGACCTGCGTGCTGGCGATGAGCACGGCGATGCCGTTGGTGAATCCGATAACGACCGGTCGGGGAATGAATTTCACCGCGGTCCCCAGCCCGGTGATCCCCATCACGACCAGCAGTACTCCGGCCATCACGGTGCACATGAAAAGGCCGTCGACGCCGTGGGCTGCCACGATCCCTGCCACCACCACGACGAAAGCGCCGGTGGGTCCGCCAATCTGCGTTTTCGAACCGCCCAAGGCGGAGATCAGAAATCCGGTGACGATGGCGCAGTAAATGCCCGCCTGTGGCGTCAAGCCTGAGGCGATCGCAAAAGCCATGGCCAGCGGCAACGCCACCAGGCCGACCGTGATGCCAGCGGTCAGATCAAGCAGGAATTTGTGACGGTTATAGTCGCGCAGGCACAGGACCGACTTGGGGAGCCAGTTTTCGCTGAAGAAAGTACGCGCCATTTTGTCATTATGGCAGCGATGGCGGAAATCGGGTAGAGGCCGGAGGGGTGGGGCGCATGGGAGTGCGATTGAGCAGGGGATGATTCGATCCTCGGCAAGGCGGCAAAACGCTCGTCTGGCGATGAATAGAGAGTTTCGCCGCTTGGGCGCCGCACTACGAACGGCGAGGACCTTCGGGTCCGGGCCTCTTCCGTTGCCATCGTCGAGCAGGCACGTTAAGATATTTTGTACACATCTTCTCCGCTCTTATCCCTGGTAATTTAAGTTGAGTCTGGCACGGGCAAGGGTGTGTGCGAACCCGCGGCGTGCAACTACGCGCGAGAACGACCCGGACGGAGTGGCCATTTGAAAAAAGGCAAGACCGCAGTCATCGTGGGCGCCCAGTGGGGCGATGAAGGCAAGGGCAAGATCGTCGACGTTCTCTCGGAGAATTTTTCCGTGGTTGCGCGCTACGCCGGTGGTCATAATGCCGGCCACACCGTCATCATCAACGGAAAGAAATTTATCCTGCAACTGGTGCCGTGCGGCGTCCTGCGCACGGCCTGCCGTAGCGTCATCGGCAATGGCGTGGTGCTCGATCCCATGGCGTTCCTGAAAGAAGTCGGGGCGCTGCGCGATGCCGGCGTGCGGGTCGACGGAAATCTGTTTGTCTCCAACCGTGCGCAAGTAATTCTTCCCTACCATCGCATGATCGAACTGGCGGCGGAGAACGCGCCGGGACGAGTAAAGATTGGCACGACCTCGCGCGGTATCGGCCCGGCTTACGAGGACAAGATGGGCCGCCGCGGATTGCGGGTCGCCGACCTCCTCGATCTCACGCTGCTAAAGAAGCACATTGAAAATGCGGTGCGCGAGAAAAACATGATCGCGCATGCGTTGTTCAACTCCGAGCCGCTCGACGCCGACAAAATGTACACGGAGTACGCCGCGGCCGCGGAGAAGATCGCGCCCTTCGTGACCGATACCGCCGTCCTGCTTAACCAGGCGCTGGCAGCGGGCGAATCGATCTTATTCGAAGGCGCCCAAGGCACGATGCTCGACATTGATCATGGAACGTATCCCTTTGTGACGTCTTCGAGCGCAACCTCGGGCGGCGCGGCGATCGGCACCGGTGTCGCTCCGAACGCGATTCAAGAGGTCATTGGACTGACCAAGGCTTATTGCACCCGCGTAGGCGAAGGCCCGTTCCCCAGCGAAGAGAAGGGCGACCTGGGACAGGAACTGCGCAAGCGTGGCAACGAGTTTGGCGCGGTTACCGGCCGGCCTCGCCGCACGGGATGGCTTGACCTGCCGCTGCTGCGCTACTCCGGCATGATCAATGGAATCTCGTGGCTGGTTGTCACCAAATTGGATGTCCTGGACGAATTGGCTGAGATTCCAGTTGTGGTTGGCTATAAGGTGAACGGGAAAAAGACCATCGAGATTCCGGCGCAGGCCAGCGGCTACGACAAAATCGAATGCATTTATGAGAAAATGCCGGGCTGGCGGACCTCGACTCAAGGGTTCACCCGCTTCGACCAGTTGCCCGGCGCAGCACGCGAATATCTGAAGTTTGTAGAAAAAGAAGCGGGAGCGCGGGTGGGGATGGTTTCGACCGGTCCGGACCGGGATCAGATCATCTTCATGGACGAGTTCGCGGCCGCGATGAAGACAGCTTCGTCAAAGACGGCTTAGAATTGACCTGTCTTTCTGCCGGGCATGCATCCCGGTAAGGAGCGCACGATGGTGGTGCTGGCAGTAACTTGGATGGCGAAGGCAGGACACGAAGCCGAAGTCGCCCCGATCTTCGCGAAGCTGACCGAAGACTCGCGCAAGGAACCCGGCTGCCTGATGTATCAAGTGCATCGGCACAAGACGGAGCCACGGCGATTTTTCATCTATGAGCAGTACAAAGATGATGCCGCGCTGGAAGCGCACCGCGCCTCGCCCCACTTTCTGCAATACGCGCGCAAGGACTTGCCGAAAGTCGCGGACCGCGTGGAAGGCCACTTGTACGAAGCGCTGGGATAATCCGTCAGCGGCCTGTGGTTCACGCTACTTCGCTTTATCCGCCATCAACTCTCCGCCCGAAGCGTAGCTTTCCTTCGATACCTCGTGGAAAGCCACGACGATACCTTCCCGCCGCGCGCCCGCTTCTTCCACTAGAGCGTCGGTGATGCGTTTGGCGATCTTTCGTTTCTGATCGGCCGTTCGGCCTTGCAGCATCGTGATTTGAACGAGAGGCATAGGTAGTCCTGAGTCCTGAGTTGTGAGTCCTGAGTTGTAGTTGGGCCGCTCGTCGTCAGCCCGGCGGCTCGCTGTAGCGCGCCAGCTAAAGCCGAATGTCCGCGGCTAACGACTCAGGACGCTGAACCCGGGACTATTTCGCTAATTCGTATCCCGCAAAAAAGAAGCTCAATTCGAAGCGGGCCGTATCTTCGGCGTCGGAACCGTGAATCGCGTTGTGTTCGATGCTTGACGCCCACTTCTTGCGAATCGTGCCTTCCTCGGCGCTGGCGGGATTGGTTGCGCCCATCAGTTTTCGCAAGTCGGCGATGGCATTCTCTTTCTCCAACGCCAGCGTAACGATAGGCCCGCTCGACATGAAATCAGTCAGGGAATTGTAGAACGGGCGGCTGGCATGAACGGCGTAAAACTGCTCGGCCTGATGCTTGGAGATTTCCAGCATTTTCATGGCGAGAATGCGGAAGCCGTTCTTCTCGAATTGTTCAATAATGTCGCCGACTGCATTCTTGGCGACGGCGTCGGGTTTCACGATGGTAAGAGTGCGTTGCAGGGTTTTCATGCTTAGTCCTTAGTTCGTAGTCCTGAGTCCGAGTTTGAATGAGTCCTTAGTGCGTCGTCCTGAGTCCGGAATGCGAATTTGAATTGGTTTTTAGTCCGCTACGCGTTAACGCCGATGGCCGACGCCAGCGTCTCGCCAATCGCCGCCGGCGATTTCGCGACCTTGATTCCTGCCGCCTCCATCGCCTTGATCTTTTCCGCGGCAGTTCCCTTCCCGCCCGAAATGATGGCGCCGGCGTGGCCCATGCGTCGTCCGGGAGGAGCGGTCTGTCCCGCGATGAAGCCGACCACCGGCTTCTTCATGTGATTTTTCACGAACGCAGCCGCAGTCTCCTCGGCGTCGCCGCCGATTTCGCCGATCATGATCACGGCCTCGGTTTCAGGATCTCGATTGAATAAGTCGAGCGCATCCACGAAATTGGTGCCAATGATGGGATCGCCGCCGATGCCGATCGCGGTCGACTGCCCGATGCCGCGCTGGGTGAGTTGATGCACGGCCTCGTAGGTCAGCGTGCCCGAGCGCGACACGATACCGACCGGGCCCTCCTTGTGAATCGAGACGGGCATAATTCCAATCTTGCACTTGCCCGGCGAGATGATGCCCGGGCAATTCGGGCCGATCAAGCGCGAGCGCCGATCCTGCAAAAACTCCCACGCCTTGACCATGTCGAGCGTAGGAATGCCTTCGGTAATGCAGACGATGAGATCAAGTTCAGCATCCGCGGCTTCCATGATCGCGTCCGCGGCAAACGGCGGCGGAACGAAAATCACCGTCGTGTCTGCCCCTGTCTTGTCGACCGCTTCCTGCACGGTGTTGAAAATTGGCCAGCCTTCGTACGTGGTACCGCCCTTGCCGGGAGTGACTCCCCCGACGACCTGCGTTCCATACGCGGCGCAGGCTTTAGCGTGGAAGGTGCCTTCGCGGCCGGTGAGGCCCTGCACGATTAAACGCGTTCTTTTGTCTACCAGGATTGCCATAAAGTATTCCTCACTGCTCTACATCTCGGTGCTGGCGTTCGTTTCGCCCGGCCGCCTGCCTGCCGCTGCATGCTGACGGCAGATTCCTCGCTGCGCTCGGAATGACAACCCAAAACGACGACCCCAAAACAAGCAGCTATCGTGCCGCTGCCACGACCTTGTCTGCGGCTTCTTTCATGGTGTCGCACACGAGGAAGTTAAAGCCTGAATTCATCAGGATCTTCTTGCCCTCGTCCACGTTCGTCCCTTCCAGCCGGAGAACAATGGGGAGTTGAATGTTGGTCTTCCGAGCCGCTTCCACCACGCCGGTGGCAAGCGTATCGACGCGCAGGATGCCGCCGAAAATATTGATCAGCACCGCTTTGACGTTCTTGTCGCTGAGCAGGATCTCGAAGGCATGCGCGACTTGCTCGGCATTGGCGCCGCCGCCTACGTCGAGAAAGTTGGCCGGCATTCCGCCCGCATATTTAATGATGTCCATCGTGGCCATGGCCAGCCCGGCGCCATTCACCATGCAGCCCACGCTACCATCGAGCTTGATGTAGTTCAGGCTGTATTTCGAGGCTTCGACCTCGAGAGGATCCTCTTCCGTGATATCGCGCAGTTCCCGGATGTCGGCATGGCGGAACAGCGCGTTATCGTCGAACGTGAGCTTGGCGTCCAGCGCGAACAGGCGGCCGTCGGTAGTGGTGATGAAGGGATTGATCTCGACCAGCGATGCGTCGGTGTCGAGAAACGCGCGATAAAGGTTCGTAAGAAACTGCACGGCGGGATTGATCTGGTGCGCTTGCAAGCCGAGCTTGAACGCCATCTTTCGCGCCTGGAAAGCTTCGAGGCCCATGCCTGGATCAATGTGCTGTTTCAGAATGGCATCAGGATTTTCCGCCGCGACTTGCTCGATTTCCATGCCACCGGCGGCCGAAGCCATAAACACCGGCTTGCCCTCGGCGCGATCGACAAGAATTCCGAGGTAAAGCTCCTTCTCGATGGGTAAAGTTTCTTCGATCAACAAGCGCCGCACGGTGCGTCCCTCGGGGCCCGTTTGATGCGTGATCAGCTTCATTCCCAGCATCTTGTCGGCGAGGTCGCCCGCTTCACTCACGGACTTGGCAATTTTTACGCCTCCGCCCTTGCCTCGACCGCCTGCGTGAATTTGCGCCTTTACCACGACGCCGCTCGCGCCGGAGTTGAGCAACTCCCTGGCAGCGGCTTCGGCTTCCTCGCGCGAGGTTGCCATCGCGCCGCGCGGGACGGTCACACCATACTTCTTAAGAATTCCTTTTCCCTGATACTCGTGGATTTTCATAATGATTTCTTTCCTGCGTAGCGACCGGGAGGCTTGCGGCTGAAGGCTGCGGCAGCAAACTTTTGATTTTATAGAACGGCGGCGCTTCAGGGCAACCGCGTCCTTTTGGTCATCGAGCACATCTAAGCCTAAATCGGGAAGCATGCCTCGACTTTTCTCGCTGAATTTCCGAATCGGGAGACACGCCATGAGAGTGATCTCGCTCAACGTTGGACTACCTCGGCTGACCCTCTACAAAGGCGCAACAATCAATACCGGCATTTTTAAGAAGCCGGTGGATGGTCGCGTGATGCTGCGGACGCTGAACCTTGACGGCGATCGCCAGGCGGACTTGAGCGTACACGGCGGGCCGTACAAAGCGGCGTACGCTTACCCGTCGGAGCACTATGAATTCTGGCGAGGAGAATTGCCCGGCATAGCTTTGCCGCCTGGCGCGTTTGGCGAGAACTTCACAACTGAAGGATTATTCGAAGAGGATTTGCATGTGGGCGATCGCCTGCGCGTCGGCGCAGCGACTGTGATGGTGCGCCAGCCGCGCATGCCTTGTTATAAGCTGGCCGCGAAATTTCAGCGCGATGACATGATTGAGCGCTTTCTGCTGAGCGGGCGCAGCGGATTCTATTTCTCCGTGGAAGAGGAAGGCGAGGTCGGCGCCGGGGATGTGATCGAGGTCATCTCGCGTAACCAAAGCGGCGTCACCATCGCCGAGATGAACCGCCTGTTTACCAGCGACCGCTACCATCGCGAACTTCTCGAAAAGGCCGTGGCGACCGCCGCTCTGCCGGCTTCCTGGCGAGATTATTTCGAGCCTCGGCTGCACGATGTTCGCGCCAACGCCTAGAAACGGCGCGGAGGCGCTGATCCCTTACAATTCCTGATGTGACGATTCTCGACGCAGTTCATTGCATTGCCAATCACGGCGCATCGCTGGCACGCGAAGAGGCGCGCGAAGTGATGGCGGAGGTGCTCGCGGGCAGCTGCACTGACGCCCAGATTGCCGCGCTGCTGGTGGCGTTGCACGCCAAGGGTGAAACTGTCGAAGAAATCGTAGGCTTTGCGGAAGCGATTCGCGCGGCCGCTGTTCCGTTGCCCCTTCCTCGCGCGCAGGAAAGTTCGTCCGCCCTCGACCTAAGCGGAACCGGGCGCGATGCACTCGTCGAACCGTGCCTGATCGATACCAGCGGCACGGGAGGCGACGTCAGTGGAACCTTCAATATTTCGACTGCCACAGCTTTCGTGACGGCCGGCTGCGGCGTGCGCGTGGCTAAGCACGGTAACCGCAGCATCAGCTCCCGATGCGGCTCGGCCGACGTGATGGAGGCGCTGGGCGTTAACATCCAACTTTCGCCGGAACGCGCTGCCCAGTGCCTGCATCAGGTTGGAATCTGCTTTCTTTATGCGCCCGATCTGCACGGATCGATGAAACAGGTGCAAAGGATCCGGCGCGAACTTCGCCTGCGCACCATTTTCAACCTGCTCGGCCCGCTCACCAATCCAGCGAATGCAACCGGTCAGATCGTTGGCGTCTACGCGCTCGATCTCGTCGAAAAACTGGCAGAGGCGCTCAGCATGCTGGGCGTACATCGTGCCCTGGTGGTCCATGGATTGGACGGTCTCGACGAGATCACGATCACCGGGCCCACGCGTATTGCAGAAGCTCGCGATGGGTCGGTGCGAACCTACGAGGTCGAGCCGGGCGATTTTGGGATGAAGCGGGCCGCTATCGCCGAAATATCCGGCGGAGATGCCGCCGACAACGCCGGCATTATTCGTGAGGTTTTGGGAGGAGAAAAGTCGCCCCGCCGCGACGTGGTGTTGCTGAATGCGGCGGCTGCACTGGTCGCGGCGCGACGGGTGGATCGTCTGGCCGACGGCGTGCCGGTTGCGGCTCTGGCCATCGATTCGGGGGCAGCGGCAGAGAAATTAGAAGCAATGGCGAAATTTAGTGCAGCGGTGTCTTCCTGAGCGGAGCGAAAAGTTGTTGCATCCGCGGGTTTTCAGCCGATCGGGTAAAAAGACGGTGCCGCCGATTTAGTTCGCTGTCGCATTGACAACCTTGAACCGGTTGTTCGTCTCGTCACTTTCCGGCACGCTGCCGTCGTTCACGATGATTTCATCCGGCGCCTGCGGCGTTTCGACGCGAATCACAGCGTTGCTCTTCCCTCGCACGATAAGGCGTTTCGTAACTTCTCCGCCGGTGAACTTCACGGTGAGCGGCACTTCCGCGCCCGCATCGCCCGCGTTCGACACCGTCACCGTGAGCATGTAACCTTCGGGCAGTGTTTTGCGGGAGAAAGCGGACTCCACTTTAAAATCGGGCAAGCCACGCTCGCGGTAAACCCAGTCATCAAAAAACCATTCCAGATCTTTGGATGTCTGTGCCTGCAGCAATCTCTGCATATAAGAAGGCTCTTTATCGTCTTCGGCTCGATAGGAGGCGAGCGCTTTTTTCACGACGGCGTCGCCGACCATATCGCGCAGCATCCACCATACGTACATGCCCTTGCTGCGATAGGTTTGTTCCTCGGCCGTATTGATGAGCGAATCGCGCATTGCGGTGTCAGAGTGCGCGCCTTCCGTCTTATCCTGGCCGCCAATCGTGGAAGTGTGCGCTTTCATGTAGTCGAGAGCACCCTGGCGCCCGCTGGTGCGTTCCACGTAAAGAGCTTGCGCGAAATGCGCCAGGCCCTCGTTCATCCAGGGCCGTCGCGAGAAAAATGCGGCGTGCGTCAATTGATGCGCCGCCATCAGTCCCAATTGTTTGGAATCGACAATGACGAGGGGTGTCATCAGGAAAGACCCGCTTTCTGACGCCACGGCGCTCGCGTCCGCTAGATCAGCAACCTGCGCCTTGTTCCTGGCGGCGCCGAACCATTCCCCGATGAACGGTTGGACCTTCTCCGCAGCATCGGCGTATGCGGATGCGGCCGTGTCGTGCCCGGGCAGGAAGTGAACGGCGATTGCGGCCCGCTCGATGACGTCGTAGCCGGCGATTATGAACGCCGGTGTCACGGCGGCGAAACTTTGATAATTGCATGTCGCCGCGAACCCCTCCCGAACTTCGAGAGCCTTGGGGCAATTCGAGGCATTGATTAAAAACTCCGGCTTCTCTTCCCAGTCCGCATTGGCCACGGTGATACGCAACGTCATTTCCGCGTCGAGTTCGCGAGAGCGCCAGCGCTGCAATGCCTCGGCGAGCGCGCTGCTTTCGGACAAGTCTACGTCCTGCTCCGCCGTGGGATACCACGCCACGTTTCCCACTCCCCGGACAGCTGTGAACTTGGGACTGATCTGATCCCAGTCGTTGCTCAGCGCCATCGCTTCCGGCGCTCCAATGCGTGTGAAGCGCGTGGCGTCCAGCACAATGACGCCTTCATATGCGATTTCCAGAGTCGTTGTGCCCTTCGGCGGGATCGCTTCCGGCAAGGTGACCACGGCTTCAGACAGGGCGCCCGTATGGTCGATATCGGAGGTGTAGGGTTGCGAAACGAATTGCAGCTGCTTGCCGTTGGCCTTGATGGAATGCCAGGTAAGCGACGACGAGATCTGGAGTACGGCGACCTTTTGCGGCGCGGCCGAATCGTTCCTCAGGGTAACGGTGCCGCGCGCTCCCAGGCGCTGCTGGGCGGGCTCAACTTGCAGGTCGAGATCGTACTTGGTGAAAGAAAACGCTTCACGATCGAGCGCACAGGCTTGCGCCACGAAAGCCAGGATGACGCAGCAAAGACCGACACGGCGCAACCTCATTCCTCACCCGAAGATTGGTCGACATCCGTTGCGTCATTGCCTTCTCGCGCGAGCTCCTGGATACGCCTCTGCCGCACAACTTCAAACATCACCACTGCGCCGGCCACCGACACATTCAGCGAGGGGACTTTGCCCAGCATCGGAATCGAGACCAGAAAGTCGCACTTTTTCTTTACAAGATCGTGCAGCCCCTTCCCTTCCGCGCCCAACACCACGGCGCAATCCATGTTGTAATCGATTGCGTCGTAGGTTTTGGGGCCGCGCTCGTCCAGGCCGACGGTCCAGATGTTGCGGTCCTTTAACTCCTCTACCGTGCGCGCGATGTTGGTGACCTTCGCGATTGGCAGATGCTCGCTGGCGCCGGCGGAAGCCTTCGTCACGGTCCCCGTAACGCCGGCGGCGCGCCGCTCGGGAATGACAACGCCATCGGCGCCGGCGGCATCGGCGGTGCGCAGGATCGCGCCAAGATTGTGCGGGTCTTCGACGCCGTCGAGAACGATCACGAAAGAGTATTGACCACGCTTGGCTCCGACCACATCGTCGAGGTTGCTGTATTGTTTCGCCGACGTGACCGCGACCACTCCCTGGTGAGCCGCGTTTCCGGCCATGCGGTCGAGTTCCACCCGCGAAAGAAACCGCACCGGCACCCCCAATTTGCGGCAGTCTTCCAGCATGCGCTGCTGGCGCAGGTCATGGCGCTCTTTCGCCATGCCAACCCATTGAAAGGCGCGGCCACGCGCCTTCAGCGCCTCGGTGACGGCGTTGATGCCATAAATGTAGTGCATGGAGTATTCAGTGTATCGAAATGTTCCGATCCTATGACGACCTTTGCATCCCCGTGGCATATCGGCCCTTTCTGGCCGCGTAAGAATCGCCATGGTGAACTGGGCTTAAGCCATCGAGGTGAAACGACCACAGGGGCTGAAGCCCAATGTTTTTAAGGCTCTCTAGGCGGACCTGAAGGGCCGCTCTTCGACGACACTTATGAACGACCCTGTGGAATCAGGTCGATTCCGCCAGCACGCGGACAATCTGGCCCGGTTCCGGCCGCTCCGTGTAGTCCTCGTTCGCGCTGGCGTAGAGCACCGTGCCGTCGCGATCGATGATGCAGGTTGCGGGAATGGGCAACTCCCAGCTCTGGTCGCCGTTGACGAAGGGAAGGTTGACGAAAGTGCGCTGGTAGAGTGCCTGTTGCTCGTCGGATACGCGGTAGGTGAGGCCGAACTGCCGTGCTACGTTGTTGCCGGCGTCGGAGAGCAGAGGGAAGCGCAACTTGTGCTGATCGCGCATGAAGTAAGACTGCTTGATCGTTTGCGGCGAGATGGCGATGAGTGCGGCTTTGGCTTCTCCGATTTGCGGCAGGATCAGATTCATCGCTTCCATTTGCGCCACGCAGAATGGGCACCAGCGTCCGCGAATGAAGCAGATGATCAGTCGCCCCTGATCGAGCAGTTTCCGGGAGGAAACGATTTTGCCGTCGTGATCGGGGAGTTGGAATTCAGGAACTTTGGCGCCGACCGGCAGAATGTTCGCTGCCAGTTGCTGCCGCTTCAGGTTAGCCACAGCGCGCGCGTGGATTGCTTGCGTCTCCGCGGGAACGTATTTCGCGATCGACTCCTTGCGCTCTGCGAGGATATCGCGCAGGGGGCGCGTATCGAGTCCGGGGGGTGATTCCTCGAGAGAACGCCACTTCATAAAATCGGACCTCGGGCCCCGGACCTCAGACCTCGGCCCAGATGGGATTCACGGTTGCACTGCTTTCTGATAATACACGAGTTTTTTAAATCCACACCAAATTTGAAAGGACACACCAAAATCTATTATGGTGTATAATCAATCCCATGAGAACCAATGTAAACCTCGATGAAGATGTGCACCAGTTCGCGCGGAGCTATGCCGCCGCCAGGGGGATCACTCTGAGCGCCGCCATCTCGGAATTGCTTCGGCGCGCCGAAACCGCGCAGCCACCGGCGCCCAGGATATCCCGCTCCAAGGTGACCGGTCTCGCCGTGTTTCCTGCCGGCGGCCCAACTCTGACTTCGAAGATTGTGCGCGAGGCAGAAAGTGAGCTCGACTAAAAGGAAATATCTGCTCGATCTCAACGCGCTGATCGCGCTCGCAGAACCCGCCCATGAGTTCCATGAGCCGGTAGAAAAGTGGTTCCGAGTTGAGGGCAGCCAGAATTGGGGCATTTGCCCGCTGACCGAAGCGGGCTTTGTGCGCATTACCACCCACCCGAGGTATCGCCCGGCTACTCGCACCATCCAGCAGGCGACCGCGATTTTAGCCAGCTTCGCTGAGCATCCCGGATATCGTTATTGGCCTATCAGCGAATCGTGGGCTGCCCTCACGGCACCGTTCTCATCGCGTATTTTCGGGCATCAACAGGTTACCGATTCGTATCTGCTCGGACTTGCGATCAAGGAGAGCGGAGTGTTGGTGACGTTCGACCCCGGCTTCGGCGTTCTTGCCGGGGATCAATACATCAGAAATCTTCGCGTACTTCCTTCCGCACATTGATTTCGGGATCACAACGCTGTGGGAGGTACTTCGTGCGAGCGCGCACTTCGCCTGACCTTATATCCTTAGGTTCTCTGAAGGCTATTAGCCTGGTCTCCATCGCGGACGAGTGAGATCTCTGGATCGTCAGGCCTGACGCGGACAAGAAAGTGCGAACCCTTTGCGAATCGCTCCATATAGTCGACCCGAGAAAGCAGACACGGTTCCTCATGGAGCCCGGTGTATAGTTCTCCCCCGAAGCGATAGCTATAGGGGAACTCAATCGTTTTACCCCCAAATCCATCGAGACACTGCGGATCGCGCGTGACAACAGCATCGGTCAGGTGCCAGCTACTACTCCTGAGCGCGCGTATGCGGCCCCAAGCGGATCGCAAAAGGTACAGGAGAAACCGCACAAAGTGAAGTGCGAGATCGGCCATGACCAACGTCCATTACTCGCAGGGACGTAACAAACTCAACTGACGACAGGGCAGTGGCAGCCGTTTCTACATCCCCGGCAGCTTCATTCCCGCCATTCTGCGCGCGAAGCTGGGCTTGCCCATCTGCTTGAACATCTTCCTCATCTGGGCGTACTGGCGGAGCAGGTTGTTGACTTCCTGCACGGTCGTGCCCGAGCCGCGCGCGATGCGCTTGCGGCGGCTGCCATTGATCACTTCGTGGTGATTGCGCTCGTGCATGGTCATCGAATTGATGATGGCCTCAACGCGGTTCACCTGTTTCTCATCCACGTTGTCGGCGGCCTTTTGCAAGCCGGAAAATGGCCCGATCGAGGGCAGCATGCCGATCAGGCTCTTCATCGAGCCCATTTTTTTCACCTGCCGCAACTGATCGCGAAAATCTTCGAGCGAAAAGCCATCACCGCTGAGGACCTTGCTGGCCATCTCCTCAGCTTTTTTCTTGTCGATCTGTTTCTCGGCACGCTCGATGAGCGACAGGATGTCGCCCATCCCCAGGATGCGCGAAACAATGCGGTCGGGATGAAAGGGTTCAAGCGCGTCGTACTTTTCGCCGATGCCGATGAACTTGATGGGCTGGCCCGTGACCTGGCGGATGGAAAGCGCTGCGCCGCCGCGCGCGTCGCCATCCATCTTGGTTAACACCACGCCCGTGAGAGTCAGTTTCTTGTGAAATTCGTCCGCCGAACGCACCGCGTCCTGTCCGGTCATGGCGTCGGCGACGAACAGAATTTCTGACGGATTCAGCAGCTTCTTCAGCGACTGCATCTCGTCCATGAGCTGATCGTCAATGTGCAGGCGGCCGGCGGTGTCGACGATAAGGACGTCGCAGCCCGAAATCATGGCCTCGCGCCGCGCCTCTTTCACCAGGCGCTCGACCGTCGCGGTATTGGCCTCGGTAACCTGGCCTTCGTAAATGTTGGCCTTAACCGCCTCGGCGACGACTCTCAACTGCTCACGCGCCGCCGGACGGTAGACGTCGACTGAAACCAGAAGCGGACGATGGCCGCCGGTCTTGAACCAGTGGGCCAGCTTGCCGGAGGTCGTCGTTTTGCCGGAGCCTTGCAGGCCGGCCATGAGGACGACGGTTGGCGGCTGCGAAGCGAACTTCATGCGCGCCGTATCTTTGCCGAGTACCTCGACCAGTTCGTCGCGCACAATCTTGATGACCTGCTCGCCCGGAGACAGCGCGGTCATCACTTCCTGGCCGACGGCCTTGGCCTGGATGCGGTCGATCAATTCTTTGACGACTTTAAAGTTGACGTCGGCTTCCAGCAGTGCCAACCGGATTTCGCGCAAGGCTTCGCCGATGTTTTCTTCGGTGAGCGTGGCCTGCCCGCGCAGCGACTTGAAAGCACGTTGGAGTTTTTCCTGAAGATTCTCGAACATGGGAGCAAGCTATATTCTAGCAGCCGCAGAATCCATGGGATGTTTCAAGCTGACTGCAATGTCGTCCAAGCATGGCTCAGAAATAAGCTGGTATTGAATTTTGCGCCGGCAGCGCACCAAGGGCATCGCGACCGAATCGCAAAAGGCGAGATCGACACCGTCCAGATTGCAACGCTCACTGGAGAGCAAGAGCAAGGTCTTCATGACATGCTTGCGGCCAACTACGGGAGCGAGAAGGCCGCGAGCGGTCTGAAGGAACGTCTTGCTGATCGAGGCCACACCGATGACCGAAGCTTCCTTCATGCCGCGAATCAAGTCGAGATGTTTTTCTGCGCTGGCAAAAGAGAGACCGATGCAAGGAAGCTTTGCCGACAACATCGGGTTGATCTTATCAATCAGGCGCTCTGCGGCCACGACCTGCGCGCCAAGCAGCAGACGAGACTCCGGTGAAATCTCCTCAAGCGTGCATGAGCTGACGTGATCACCTACGCGCGGGGCGATTTCTGCACAGATGACGCGCCGCAAATTCGGCTCGTCCTCCACCACCAAAACATGGTCGGGCGGTTGGATGGAGAGGCGCTCCAGCACTTCAGAACGAAGAGCTTGCAGTGAATACCCGAGGTCAAGCGCTCGCCGAATCGTCTGGTTGATCAACTCATCAAGGTTCACCTTGCGACTGGCCTGGGCTCCTGGGATCGCGCTGCCTACGCACAGGCGGCTGCCGCGCTGTGACTGAGCCCAACGTCGCGTCACGAGAGCGCGGTAACTCTTGCTGACCGTGTTGTGATGAATGCCAAGCTGCCGGGCAAACGAACGCACGCTGGGCAGGCGCTCCCCAGCGTGCAGCTTTCCCGTAGTGATGAGGAAAACGATCTGCTCAGCTAACTGCTCATGAAGGGGAACATCACTTTTCTTGTTTAACGTAACCCGCATGCTAGTGGGGAACATTTTATCGTTTGGGGTCATCAGGGGCCAAAAGCCGGCCCTCGGCGAAGTGTGTGACAGTTCCACAAAGCGTCACCTGCCTTGTAGCCGACATCGTTGATCGCCCCTATGCTCACAATTGTCAGGCCGATATCGAGAGGCCGGCACAGGAGGACGACATGATTCAGGCCATACTCATAGTTGCTGCAACCGTGATATTTTTCGTGCTTGAGCGCGTGCTTCCCGGGCGCGAGTTGCCCGAATCGCCTGGTTGGTACTTGCGCGCCGCCTTCCTGAATGGATGTCAGCTCGGCATCGTGCTCCTGGCGTCAGTTTCATGGACGCGGTGGTTGAAAGGCCACTCCCTGTTCGACCTGTCTCCTCTTCCCCTGCTTGCCCAGGGCGCACTCGGTTGGTTTATCGGAACATTCCTGTTTTATTGGTGGCACCGGATACGTCACGATTCAGATGTCTTGTGGAAAGTCTGCCACCAAATTCATCACAGTCCATCGCGCATTGAACTGCTGACAGCGTTTTATAAACATCCAATAGAAATCCTGGCAGACTCGATCCTGGCCAGCACTCTGCTGCTCGCCGTATTGGGGGCGTCTACCGCCGGAGCGGCATGGTTCAATGTTTTCGCTACTATCGGCGAGTACTTTTACCACAGCAACCTGCGCACACCCCATTGGTGGGGCTACTTCCTGCAACGCCCTGAGCACCATTCCATCCATCATCAGTGCGATCTGCACTCGTTCAATTATGGAGACATCACGTGGTGGGATCGTCTGTTTGGGACTTTCCGCGACACCGAGGAATTCGCCGGACGATGCGGCTTTCCAGAAGACCACGAACAGAAATTGGCGCAGATGTTGGTTTTCCGGGATGTTTACTGATGCCGGGAGAATTAGGCAGGAGCCAAAAAGTCACCAATTCCCGCGGCAGAGCGCGCTATCCGTACACTTCCTTCGCCGCGACCACCGTATTGCAGTGGATGGCCACGGTGTCTTCCACGTTCTGCGCGTAGCCGCCGGCGTAGGTAACCATCACGGGAATATTTCGAGCGCGGGCGACACGAAAGATGAGGTCATCGCGCTTTTTCAAGCCCTCAATCGACATCGACAGCCCTCCTAACTGGTCATGCTTGTAGGGATCGGCGCCCGCGATGTAGCAGATCAAATCCGGTTCGAATTGCCGCAATCCCGAACTGAGAGCGTTATCCAGCCAGGCCAGGTAATCGCCATCGCCGACGCCGTCGGGCAAATCGACGTCAATCGAGGAAGGAGGCTTCCACAGTGGATAGTTGTTGTGCTGGTGCAGCGAAATGGTGAACACATCCCCGGCATGGGCGCCGCGCATTTTACCCTGCTTAGGCGCGTTCTCAGGCGGCTCGACGGTGGAAGCCGAAGACGACGGCAACAGCGCACTGGCGGTGCGCGTTCCGGCAAAGATTGCGGCCGTGCCGTTGCCCTGGTGCACGTCGCAGTCGACCGTCATCGCGGTGCGGATGGCATCGTCGCGCTGCAACCGCCGGATCGCGACGGCCACATCATGAATCATGCAGAAACCTTCGCCATGATCGGGGAAAGCATGGTGAAAGCCGCCGCCGATGTTCACCGAGACGCCATCTGCCAGAGCCTGCCGAGCCGCGAGAATCGACCCGCCGGCCGCCAGCCAAAACGCTTCCACAAGTTCCGGCGAGTACGGCACCTCCATTTCCATCTCTTCCTGCGGGCTCAGAGTTCCCGTCTTCAGCTTGTGGACATACTCCGGCTTGTGCACCAGAAGAATGTCCAGGTCAGTCGCCATCTGCGGTTGCAGGAAGTCGCTTTCCTCGGCGATGCCGCTCGCGAGAAGCTGCGCTTGAATGCGCCGGTACTTTTCGGCGGGAAAAACATGCGATCCGATCGGAAGGTAGTAGCCGTCGCTGTAGATGAGCTTGAAGGGAAGCATGCGGCCCGCGTTCAGCACTCGGCGGTCGACCTGCCGGGTGCAAGGAAACTCCCTATAATACGCGCGAACACGATCGCTTGGTAACTCAGAGAAAGATACGGGGGCCCTCCCCTCGCACCGCGCGCAAGCTTTCGATTCATCCCTCGCTTCGTCTAAGGGGAAAGTATCCGGGAGCAATGCAATGATCTTGAAAGTCAATCAGCGCAGTCTCGCCGCGTTTGTGATGTTGCTCGTGACAGCAGCGTCCGGGCAGAAAACAGGATCCGCGATCGATCAACTCCGGTCGCTTCGACATCGGCTGCGAGAGGCGCAATCTGCAAAAGACTGGAACGCGACTCGGGCCATCGCCAACCAGTTGAAGGAGTTTTTGAATGGGTCTCCGAACTCGCTGCTCCAGGCCGCCAAGGAGGATACTCTGGCGGGCAACTCGAACGCCGCGCTTCAGGATTGGCACGAATTCGTCAATATGGGGCAATCAACCGATTTGCTGACCACCTCGGCGGATTTTGCGCCGCTTCGCAAGCTACCGGAATTCAGGGATCTGGAAAAGGCGATGGCTGCGAATGATACCGCCGTATCCCTCTCCTCTCCGGCCTTTCAACTTCCGGACCCGTCGCTGATCGCGGAAGATGTCGACTACGATTCGCAATCGAAGCGCTTCTTCGTCACCAGCGTGCGGTTGAAGAAAATTATTTCGACCGACGCAGCCGGAGACAGCGCCGATTTTGCCCAGGCGCCCGACGGCTGGCCCATGCTGGCGATCAGAGTGGACACGGCTCGCGGCGTGTTATGGGCCACCGAGGTTGCCCTGCAAGGCTATCAATTCGCTCCTCAACAGGATTGGGGAAAGTCTGTCTTGCTGTGCTATGACTTGAAAAACGGGAAGCTGCTGCGCCGGATCGAAGGGCCGCGGCCCAGCGCACTCGGCGACATGGTCTTAACCGCGCAAGGAGACGTGATTGTCAGCGACGGGGAAAAAGGCGGGATCTACCGTCTTGCCGTGCACGCGCTCACCCTCGAGCGCCTCGATAGCGGAGATTTCGTCTCTCCGCAAACTCCAGCAATGGATGCCGATGGCAAGCACGTTTTCGTCCCCGACTACCTGCGCGGCATTGGAATCCTCGAGCTCGCAACCAAACAGGTTCGCTGGCTCCCGATGGCCGGCAGATTCGCCTTGGACGGAATCGACGGCCTGTATTTTGATCGTGGGAGTTTGATTGCCGTGCAGAACGGCACTTCTCCCGAGCGCGTTGTAGCCTTCAGACTGAATTCCGGATTTACGAAGATTGAATCGGAGACGCTCATTGAGCGATCGACCCCCACGCTCGGCGATCCGACTCACGGGGTGGTCGTCGGTCCCGATTTCTACTACATCGCGAACTCGGGTTGGGATGTCATCGACGACCACGGAGCCATGAAACCCGGCGCGAAAACTTCAACGCCGCGAATCATGCGAGTAAGACTTCCAGTGCAGTGAATCTGCCTTTACTTCTTCCTGGGCTGCACCGCCGGCACCATCGCGCGCCGCACTGGAACGATCGCACCCTTGGCTGGGTCTGCGGCTGCGTTGGCGCGGGTCAATACCTCTTGCTGGATGTACTGCACGAACTCCTGGATCTGGCGCTGCATCTCTTCCATGCGCTCGCGCATTTGCAGAATGATCGCCATGCCGCTGATGTTAACGCCCAAGTCGCGCGCCAGCGACAGGATGAATTCGAGCCGCTGCAAATCCTCGTCCGTGTAAAGCCGAGTATTGCCTTCGGTGCGCGACGGCTTGAGCAGCCCTTCGCGCTCATACAACCGCAGGGTCTGTGGATGGATGCCGTACATCTCCGCCACTGCCGAAATCATGTACGCGCCTTTGGATTTACGCTTCGATGACATGTTTGTGATGAGCGCTTGCGTTCCTGTGAAACAACCAGCAGCTAATGAACCAAGCGATGGCTCCTGGGATATACCATGCAAAGCCGATTCCGCCGAAATCATGGGAAAGCAGCCAAACTGAAATAGCGCTGAGTGCAAACGCGAACGTCGGAGCTCGCCACGACGCCGGGTGATGCCAATTGACCAGGATGGAAAAGCAGATTACGAAGGAGAGAAGGGCGATCGCAGGCCCTGCATGGAAGACGGCCAAGAATGTATCACCTAGGTCGGCACGCCCATGGAAGGCGTCGAGCAAGGAATCCACCGCCATTACACCAAGAAAGGCGAGCGTCACGGCCGCAACGGCGGATGCCAGAACAGCCAGGGGCACCGCGAGGTAGACCGGAATTCTGCGATAGACGAAACGGATACTCATCACTGAATTAATGTAGCACCGGAGGCAACGAAAAGCAGGCTCCTTAGCCAGGACGGGTTTTTCCCCCAGTTGCGCGAGGCAGGACTATTCACCAGACAGAATCCCGCCAAACCTGCGAGGCACAGAGGCATCCAAGAAGCCGGAGGAATTTCATGGATCAAAGCGATGTGGTCAGTGTATTGAAGGACCTGATTGAAACCTGCAAAGACGGTCAAAAAGGCTACCAGGATGCGGCACAGCACGCCAAGCGGGCAGACCTGAAGACATTCTTTAATCAGGAGAGCCTGGAGCGCTCGCGCTTCGCCGGCGAGTTGGAAGCGGAATTGCCGCGGCTGGGCGAACCGGATAAGAAGGTGTCTGGATCGGTCTCCGGCAAGTTGCATCGCGCCTGGATCGACACTAAGGTCAGCTTGGGCGGCGGCGATAAGACCATCCTCGAGTCGGTGGAAGCCGGCGAAGACAACGCCAAGGAAACCTACCAGAAGGCTCTGGGAGCTTCGTTGCCGGCGAACGTAGCGGAGATCGTCCGGCGCCAGGCTGCAAGCGTGCAAAAGGCTCACGATCAAGTGAAGAGCCTGCGCGACGCAGAAAAAGCAGCTTAACTGGCCGTAACGGAAAAATAATAAGGACCGGAAAATCCGGTCCTTTTTCTTTTTCCCTGGTTTTGTGACCGGGATTTAAACCACAGGCTCGGGCTTCTGCTCGGGCGCCCACCCCTGCGGCTTTAACGCATGATTCACGAAGTAGGCGACGAAGCCAGCCGCAATCAGGATCATCCCGAACATAAAAGAACTCATCCCCAGTACCGACTCATGCTCGCTGCGGATGACCGAAAAACCAAGCAGCAGAATCGGAGGGATGCCGATTGCGATCGCGCCGAATTTTCCGCCCGGAACGCGGAACGGACGCGGCAGATCGGGTTCGCGGAAACGCAGCACTGCCAAGGCGGCGAACTCCAGAAACAGGCTGGCACCGTACAGCAGGATATCGAGCGTCACCAGCCGGGCAAATCCAAGTCCCAGACACATAGCCCACCCGACTGCCAAAGCCAGGATCGCAACCCACGGTGCGCGCGATTTTTTATGCAGCTTGGCAAAGACGCCCGGCAGCATTCCGTCCTGCGCCATGGCCAAAGGCAGCCGCGAATAGCTCATCACCAACGCGTTGAACATACCGAAGGCGCTGATCACGCCACCGAGTACCACACCGATACGGAGCAGAGGGCCGCCCAGCAACCCGGCAATGTCGGCCCAGGCGCCGGTTTCCCACGCAGTGGGTTTCAGGCCTGTCACCCACATGGCGGCAAATGGTAGAACGTAGCTCAGCGCAACAATACAGACAGCCACCAGCATCGCCCGCGGATACGTGCGCTGCGGCCTTTCTACCTCAGTGGCAATGGTCGAGGCGTTGTCCCATCCCATATAGTTCCACATGCAGATGAGGAGCCCGCCCAGAATGTCCACTCCAGAGGTAGTGGGCTTGGTTACGGCATTGGCCAGCGCACCGTACTTGAACGGAGCCAAAATCACAATGGCGACAAACGGCGCCGAGAGCGCCAGGAACAGCCAAAGCGAAGTCAGCGACACAACTTTCACGCCCGCAATGTTCAGCAGGGCGCAGGCCACCACCACCGCCAGCGCCACCCACCATCCCCGGTTGTTCACCTGGAACCACGGGAACATGCGGGACAGGTAGGCAACGAACAGAGTCGGATAAATTGCCATATCGAAAATCGAGGCAACCAGCGAGAGCCAGGCTTCTTGAAATCCCCAGAACGAGCCCATGGCGCGGCGCACCCATGCGTAATAGCCGCCCTCAAAGGGCAGCGCGCTGGAGAGCTCGCCGATCATGAATGCGGTGGGCAGGCTCCAGAGCAGCGGGGTGAGCAGCAGGATCAGAATCGCGCGTCCGTAACCGGCTCCGTGGACGATGTCTTCCGTCCCGTAGGTTCCGCCTGACACCATAAAGAAGGTGGCAGCGACCAGGGGCCACAAGGTGAGCCTGACGAATTTTTTCCGGTTGGGGACTGCGGCGAGAGGCTGGGGGGATCCGAGTTGTTGACGCGGGGTGCTAGCTGTTGCCAATTTCGATGGCTTCCTCCTCAAGCGACTCACTCTCAGCTACTCCGCAGCGTGCTGAAACTTTTTTCAAAGCGTTGCTCGAGCTTTCTGGTTTGTTTAGATTCCAGAAATTCCGCTGGAGTTAGTTCGCATTTGTGAGATTACGAGAATTTCCACAGGATGCAAGAAAATTGTGAAGATTTTTGAAAATTTTTGTAAGCGGTAGACGCGGGACGGAGGTAATCGTTCGCGCCTCGCAGAGCCTCGTCGGAAGTGACGAATCGTGAGTGTTCTATTTCCCGGCAATGACCTGCGGTGCCGATTCTTGGCTCGGTTCGCCGGCTGGTGAAATCCGACTGCTTCAATTGCGTGGTTTTTCTTTCATTAAGCCCCAATTCGAAACTTGGGGCTCACACCTTTCCCCACAGCTCCGCCCGCGGATCTTCCGGGTTGAGCTTGGCGAGCTCACGCAACAGCTCTTTGGTCCGTTCATCGCGCGGCATGGGCACGGTCACGGTGATTTCCACGATCTCGTCGCCGCGCACGCCATCCTTGGTGGCGGATGGCACGCCCTTCTCGCGCAACCGCAGCTTCTGTCCAGACTGGGTTCCGGGCGGAATCTTCAGCTCGGCGCGACCATCAATGGTCGGAACCTCCACCTTTGACCCGAGCGCCGCTTCGGTTGCAGTCACGGGAACGGTCAGGTAAATGTTGTCGCCATCGCGACGAAAGACCGGGTGCTCGCCCGCCCGGATGATCACATAGAGATCTCCCGGCGCCCCGCCATGCGCGCCGGCATTGCCCTTGCCGGCCAGACGGATGCGCTGCCCGTCGCGAGTCCCTGCCTTGATTCGAACCTCCAGCGGCTCGGTGCGGCTGACGGTGCCTTCGCCATGGCAGGTTGGACAGGTTGCAATGTTTTTTCCAGTTCCCTGGCAATGCGGGCAGGCGACGTTGAACTTCATCCGACCGCCGGTCTGAGTTACCTGGCCGGTGCCATTGCATTCCGGGCACTTCCCCGGCGACTCGATGTAGCCCTGCCCGTGGCAGTTGGCACAGGTATCCTGGCGCGTGATGTTGAGCCGCATCACCCCGCCGCGAATCGCAGTCCAGAACGGCACATTCACCTGGTATTCCAGATCGGAGCCCGGTTCAGGCCCGGATTCGGCAGCCGCACCGCGACCGCCGCCGAAAATACCGGAGAAGATGTCGCGAAATCCGCCACCGCCGCCGCTACGCCGCCCCGAGCGGGCGTTGTCCATCAGATCGGAAAAATCGAAGCCGCCAAAATCGAATGGCACTCCCTGTCCGGCCGGGCCCGCGCCGCCGGGAGCGCCTCCGGGAAAACCGCCAAACCCGCCGGCGCCGGTCGCGCCGCCCCGGGCATAGGCCTCGGCTGCCGCGGGATCGATGTTGTCGGAATAGAAGCCGACCTGGTCGTAAATTTTGCGCTTCTTGGGATCGCTGAGGACGTCGTTGGCTTCCGACAGCGCCTTGAACTTCTCTTCCGCAGCTTTGTCGCCGGGGTTGACGTCAGGATGGTACTTGCGCGCCAGCTTGCGGAAGGCTTTGCGAATCTCGTCGGCCGAGGCAGACTTCTTTACGCCGAGAATTTCGTAATAATCTTTTTTGGTTGTGGTCGCCATTAAAAAGCCAGTTCCAGTTCACGCGCGTCAGTTCGGCAGCCTGCCGCCTTCCTCTTGTAACATGAGCACGGTCTGCGCGTCGCGCGTGTCGCGATAGACGGGGATCGGCATCGGGCCGTTTGGCGTCGACAGCATAACCTCCCATCCGTCTTCATCCACATTCAGAAAATATGTTTCGTTATTAACCTGGAGATCCATTTTCTCCCCCCAAAACCTCTCTTAAATGTGATGACGCGGGCACGAGTGCCCGCGCCACATGATTCAAGCTGAAAGCGAACGACTGAGAGCTGACAGCTTATTTTTTGTCTTCCACGTCGACGTACTCTGCGTCGATCACTCCCTCGTCCTTCTTCTGCCCACTCCCGTTCGAGCCTGGCTCGGGACCTGCACCTGCACTTGGTCCAGTGCCCGGACCGCCCGGCTGGCCGCCCTTGGCTTGCGCCGCCTTGTACATCTCCTCGGCCAGCTTATGCGAAGCCTTGGTCAAAGCTTCACGCGCCCGATCCATCTGCGCCTTGTCATTCGATTCCAGCGCTTTCTTGGCATCGGCCACCGCGTTCTCGACCTCGCCACGCTCCGAACCGGAGATCTTGTCTCCGTTCTCACGCAGCATCTTCTCGGTGTTATAGACCATCGTGTCGAGCTGGTTCTTGGCCTCGATCCCCTCGCGCTGCGCCTTGTCTTCTGCGGCGTGCGCGTCGGCTTCCTTGGCCATGCGCTCGACCTCTTCCTTCGACAGCCCCGAAGACGACGTGATCGTAATCTTCTGATCCTTGCCCGTGGCCGTGTCTTTCGCGGTCACGTTCAGGATGCCGTTGGCGTCGATGTCGAACGTCACCTCGATCTGCGGCACGCCGCGCGGAGCAGTCGGAATCCCGGTCAAGTGAAACTTGCCCAGAGTTCGGTTCTGCGCCGCCATCGGACGCTCGCCCTGCAGAACGTGCACCTCAACCGACGTCTGACTGTCGGCCGCGGTCGAGAACGTTTCCGTCTTCTTGGTCGGAATGGTCGTATTCCGCGGAATCATCGGCGTCGCTACGCCGCCGAGAGTCTCAATCGACAGCGACAATGGAGTCACGTCGAGCAGGAGCAGGTCTTTCACCTCACCCGCCAGCACGCCGCCCTGAATCGCCGCGCCGACAGCCACAACTTCATCCGGATTCACTCCCTTGTGGCCTTCGCGCCCGAACAACTCTTTCACCAGCGCCTGAATGCGCGGCATACGAGTCTGCCCGCCGACCAGCACCACTTCGTTAATCTTGCTATTGTCGACACCCGCATCCTTCATGCACTGCTTGCAGGGCCCGACCGACTTCTGGATGATGTCTTCGACCATCGCTTCCAGTTTTGCCCGCGTCAGTTTTTTCACCAGGTGCTTCGGACCGGACGCATCCGCCGTGATGAACGGCAGGTTGATCTCGGTCTCCATGGTGGTGGAAAGCTCGATCTTCGCCCGCTCGGCCGCATCACGCAGGCGCTGCAACGCCATCTCGTTGCCCTTGCCGCGCAGATCCAGGCCTTCGTCTTTTTTGAATTCGTCAATCAACCAGTCGACGATGCGCTGGTCAATGTTGTCGCCGCCCAGGTGCGTGTCGCCATTGGTCGCCTTCACTTCAATCACGCCTTCGCCGACTTCCAGAATCGAAATATCGAACGTGCCGCCGCCAAAGTCGTACACAGCGATGGTCTCGTCCTTGCCTTTGTCGAGCCCGTAGGCCAGTGCAGCCGCCGTCGGCTCGTTGATGATTCTCTTTACCTCGAGGCCGGCAATCTGCCCGGCATCCTTGGTGGCCTGCCGCTGCGCGTCATTAAAGTACGCCGGCACCGTGATGACCGCCTCGGTCACCTTCTCGCCCAGATAGTCTTCCGCCGCCTTCTTCAGCTTCTGCAGAATCAGCGCCGAAATCTGCGGGGGCGTGTACTCCTTGCCCTGCGCCATCACGCCCACGTGGTCGCCCGACTGCACGACCTTATAGGGCACCATCTTCAATTCCTCGCCCACTTCGTTGTAGCGCCGCCCCATAAAGCGCTTGATCGAATACACCGTGTTTTCCGGGTTGGTGATAGCCTGCCGCTTCGCCACCTGCCCCACCAACCGTTCCCCAGTCTTGGTAAAACCGACCACGGAAGGCGTGGTCCGCCCTCCCTCTTCGTTGGGGATCACTTTGGGCTCGCCGCCCTCCATGACCGCCACGCACGAGTTGGTGGTTCCAAGGTCAATTCCAATAATCTTGGCCATGATTGTTTCTCCTCTTAATGATTGCTCCAGCAACGAACTATGATCGACAAGGCCGGATTTGCTCCCGGCTCGCTGTTCGCATCGCAAATAAGTGCTTTATAATCAAGGCGCTTATGATTGCCTTCACTCGCATGATAGGATGTGAGTGAATTGTTGTCAATGTTTAGATGCTGCGGGAAATGAAGAAGTTGCGGATTTATCCGGCCGGGTCAATGCTGGCTATTGACGTCGGCGGGGGGTCTCGATGACGAACAGAATCTCAGCGGTCAGACTATTTGCACTTGGCACCCGTCATTGGCTGAAAGGTATATATCGAGCGCTCGCCTTCGTGGCGATTTACCATTTTCTGCGCTGGCTTCCCCAGCCGCATGCGTTTTGAGAAACCCGGTCGGCCCGCCCACACGACGATTTGGATCGTGTGGAGACGGGCACTCTTGCCCGTCCATGCCGAGTAACGCTCGCTCGCTCTCGCTTGCGCCGCTTGAATGCCCGCGCTCCGGCCCGGAGCTACCCACCCTCTAAGTCGATGAATACCGACATCGGCACCTTTTTACGGAATTCTCGCCTCTTCATCTCTGCTTGGATGATCTCGCCAAGACCAGCCACAGCGCCCTCCAGCCGCGAGAGCTGGCGAAAAGTGCCGCTCCGCCTGCTCGAACCCTAACCCTTCCCGATATAATCAGTACATGGCCGACCATGTGATCCACATCTCGGAGGCGGAAGCGGCCAGCGATTTTCGCAAGCTGTTGGAACGAGTGCGCGCCGGGGCGGAAGTCGTGATCGAGAGCGATAAGCTGCCTATCGCCGTGGTCCGTCCCGCCGAACCGCATGTCCGATTGCTTTCCGAGTCTCTGCGTCTGGCCAGGGGACACGCTTCCACGGCCACCATGGACGCGGACTTTGCCCGCGATGTTGAAGCCGCAATCAAGAGCCCGCCGAAGGTTGGCCAAGTTGGTGATCCAAAATGAAAACGAGCTACCCCGATTGGGAAGTCTACAAGCGGGACCACTGCGCTTGCGTGTACTGTTCATTCAACGGCATGAACAACTGGCATGGCTGGCGTCAACTTGCCATCGATCATTTGATTCCAGTGTCTAGGGGAGGGTCAAATCTCCACGAAAACAAGGTTGTCTCTTGCACCCGCTGCAACATATTGAAAGGCTCCTACGATCCGTCCGATGGGACAAGGCCCGCGACTATCTCAGCGGAACTCAGAAAAGATTTGATCGTCAAAGTCATTCAATATCTGAATATCGAAGCCAGCGAAGAGCGTAGCGACTTTGATCTGATGATGGATGAACTTAGAAGCGTCACAGTTGCGTAAAGTGCATACTTCCGTACCCTTTTTATGCCGCTTCACTTGATGCCTTTCGCAAACACGCCATAAAGAAGCAGCGCCCCGAACGCGAACAATCCCAAGGAATACAACTTAATCCGTCGAATGAGAATCGGAAGCACTTTTTCGCCGAACCGATGGTGCCAGCTCCACGGAGTCAGAATCAATAACGTTGATGAAATGACGACGGCCCACCCCATAAGCCGGAAGAGTGTGCCTTGCCACATTGTGGGAGATGCCACGATCAAAGATGCTCCGATCAGCAAGCGGAAAGCCTGTTCGGTGTAGTGCGCTCGGGCCGAGCTGGCGAATGCCCTGAAGAACCGCTCGGCTACTGCAGGCATTGCAAAAGCAACGGCCGTCAGTCCAAGAAGAAACAGACCAAACGCGACGACAACAATTTCCGCGACCACCCTCATTGGTGTGATGGACACACTCGCGAAGCGGCAAGGCCGGGTGCACCATCCTTGCCGCGAATCAACTGCCAGCACTCAAGCACTTTTAACAAGGATTTCCAGGGCAGCCTGCTCTATTTCTTTTGCTCTGACGCCTGTTTGGGCGCCGGCATCTGGTTCTCCTCGCTGGTGGGGGGCACGATGCCTTTGATCCGCATGTAGGTCACGAGGTTTCCGTAGTGCTCCATGTTGTGGCCGACGTTGATTGTAAGCACGGCATGTTTCGGCATGTCGTTTCCGAAAAATTTCACCATCTGAACGGCGTCGGCGTCGGTCGCGGCGTTGTACACCTTGTCGCAGTACGCGAATCCTTCTTTCAGCGCCGCGATCAAGTCGGCTTTCGACGTTTTCGTCTTCTCGATGTTCAGGCCGGGGTTTTTCTCGCCCGATACGGTAGAACAGAAAAGATACTGCGCGTCCGCGAGATGCCCGATGATCTGGCCGTACGTGCGGACCGTGTCAACCGGCTTAAAGCCGTAATTCTCCTCGGGCATCTTTTCCGCCGAGCGCAGCAGAATGCCTTTCGTCCTCTCGTAACCGCGCTGGTTGATCGTGCTGAAAGGATTGGATTGTTTATCTTGAGCAATGGCAGGTAGCGCAAGCAGGCACAACAGAATGATCGGAAGCGATGTTCGCATGGGTTTCTCCTTTTCGGGCGTATGCGAGTGTAACAAGAAATCCCGAGGAGCTTGTTAACGGCCAGAAAAACAACGACCTCAACATTCAGCCAAACGGTTTCGGTCGAACGGCGATATGAACAGCGAGAAACCTTGCGCTCGATAAGAGCAATCATCGATTCCGCCCTCGTGCTTTAATACCCCATGTCCTACACGTGGTTTGTGCTCCTTCTGGCGCTTGCCGGTACCGCCTTTTTCCTGCTCCTGTTGCAGGGAACATCGGTCGGAGACCTCATCCACGAACGCATTTCCGACCGGCCGCGGCGGCGTCTGTTCGTCGCCTCGGTAAGCTTTTTTCTTACCTTCGGGGCCGTGCGGGCAGTGGTTTACGCGGTGCTGCATGACATTCCGCCGTTCCATTTCATCGAGCACGGCGGCCGACACATTCACCACTTAGTGTTCGGCATTCTTATTTTGCTGCTGGTGGGATATGGCTGGCTGGCCGACGTCGGCACCGGAGAAGACGACTCCTCTGTTGTGCTCAGCCGCCTGATGTCGATCCTTTATGGCGTTGGCGCCGCGCTGACTCTTGACGAGTTTGCCCTGTGGCTGAACTTGAAGGACGTGTACTGGTCGCCGCAAGGTCGCACCAGCATTGACGCGATCATTTTGTTTGGAGCTCTTTTGGCGGCCAGCGCCTGGGGCGCACCCATCTTCACCGCAAAGGACAAGAAGTAGCCGAAGCGGAAAGTGCGTCCAACCGGATCACTTGTCCGACGGTTGCATTAATGGAAGTGACGCGCTCGAGGGCGTGCATCACAACCGGTTCTCCCTCGTGCAGGACAAGTTTTGACTCCGTGACTGGAGATGGAACCAAGCATAGGACTCCTGCCAACCGAAAAATCAGCGTCCCGACCGAGACACCGGAAGGCTTTGCTGACCCGAGCCCGAATAGCACTTCCTCAGTGACTGGGGATGGAGACGAATCCGTGAGGATTGCCATCCGCGTCGTTGTAGTTGCCGCCGATTACGCCCAATTGGTTGATGGCGCGAGCAAAGGCGTTAGTGGCGCCCGCCGGATCAACGATGCCAAAGTTCCCGTTCTGCACGAGGATTGCGTGGTTGGTCATATCGTCCTGGTAATAGCCAACGATCTGACCTGCATCGTTCAAGCCAAATAGTTCGGTAGCAACAGCCCCCTCAACATCGAAGGATGTGAAATGGCCTCTGCGATAAACGTATCCATGCAGATTCCCGTTCGCGTCGATGTAAGAGCCGACTATCTCCCCCAGATCATTGATCCCGTAACCCTGCGTGGCAACTGCGCCCGGATAATCGAAGATGGTGAACTTTCCAGATACGAGAACGAAAGCATGAATGTTGACTTCGTTGGGATCGCCGAAATCGCCCACAATGGCGCCGCGATTGTTATTTCCCCGCGTCATCGTGTACGTAGCACCTGGATAGTCGATTCGGACATACTCTCCGCTCGGCTGGCGAATGAAACCGTGATAAGTTATCGCGTCCGCATACATGCCGACGACCACACCGTGATCGTTGATGGCCCGGGGCAGCGTCGCTAGAGCATCGGGATAATCGAGCGTGGTGAAGGTCCCGTAGCTCTCGAGAAATCCGTGCTGCACCCCGTCGTTATCTGTGTAAACGCCGACGAGTTCGCCATAAGAATTGATACCCCGAACTTGCGTCTTGTTGAAGTTCGGAACATCGACGATTTGTATTCGATTCGGGGGCTTGGTGTAAGCGGGCGAAAGATAGGTCTGAGCAGCGGTAAATCCACACAGCACGAGAACCAATAAGAGCAGACGAAGTAGTTTTTCCATAAGATCTCCTTTCCATAAGATCTCCAATGAAGATTGAAAATCAAACAGCAACCAGCACTTGCCCAAAGGAATCCGTTGGGTTGGTCGGACAACCCACGGGTTCGACATGCGCAATGAGGAAACTTAGAGAAATCCCGTGAATAGCATTCGGATTCGAGAAATACAGTTCTGACGGTCCGAATTGTCGATCTGTGTCGGTATCGCTGTGGCCGTATGCCTTCACCATCAGACGCAGTTCTCCCGACTGAATCTGGCGTGCGCAATCCAACAAGTTAAAGGAAGCATTCGTGTCGAGAAACTGGGTGGCGGAACACGTGGGAATGAGAGCCCATTTGGCGGGGTCAAGGAATTTTGCGGCGAAAGTGTCACAGAGCTGCCAGTTGCTCAAGGTTTGTTGCTGGGCGAAAGAAAAGACCGGAAGAAGGAGACAGCAGACAAGAAGCATCCTACGGAACATGCAACACCTCCAGCGAGAAGGCGGAGGAATGTACCTAAGAATCCAGTGTGTAAGGTGGCACAAAGGGAGCTCTCATCGCTGTAATGATGATCACTCCATGCGGTGATTTGTGTCACGGGTGGAGATTCGATGCAATCTGCTTGTTGTGTCCTGACTGGAAGCGACGTACTCCCCTATGTCACTGGTGCTGGCCAACACCGAAGTCGTTTTCGTTGATCGGTTGCGTTTCGGACGGTTTCGGTATGAATGCAATTCCCAATCAGTCGGTTTTAGCGTTAACGGATCGTACCGAGGCCTTGCAGAACTGCATATCGCTCATTCCAAAGAATGAGTTATAGGCTGAGAGTGACTTCAGAGAATATCGTTAACTGTTTTGCTTTCAATGAGATGGTGGGCGCTATAGGATTCGAACCTATGACTTCCACCGTGTGAAGATGGCACTCTACCGCTGAGTTAAGCGCCCAACCGTTTACATTCAAACAGTTGCAGCCGATTCCGTCAACCGTGTGGGAACGTTTGGGAACGGAATGCTTGCCGCGATGCGCTGCTGTGCTTCCCGCTTCGCTGCCGTCACGGCTTGGACATATCTGTCCACCGTGATCGAGACGTTTGGTAATAGTACTCACGTCGCCATGTCGCATAGCAATGTCGCAGGTCAATCCCTTTGCAGCCTGCCCCGCAAAGAGTCTCAAGGAGCGGCAGGTTTGGTCGGCAGGGGAAGATCCAGGAAGAAGCTTCGCCGTTCTGCGGGAGTCATTTCTCTGCCAAATACTTTTTTGAAGCGTTCGGTTATTTCTTCGTGTGAAAGCGTCCCGTCCTGCGGAATGAGTTCATCTTCCATCATCGGCAATCCTCTAGACAACTAGCCTAGCCTCATGCAGCCCTCGCAATCTGGTCACAAGTGAACACTTGCTGCTCGGATTCAAAAATGTACGCATTACACATTGCCATCCGCGACTGGTCCGGTCGCGCATCTGCGGTGGAAAGCAGGAATTCTGATCCTCCCCGGAACTCCGGGGAAGTTCCGAGGAGTTCTCGGATGTGTGAATGCCCCGTTCACAGACCATCCTCAACCAGGGTGGTTGAGGATAAAACCATCTTCCGTGAAGTTCACGGAAGGTCACCCTTATTACGGTTGGGGCAATGGCTCACACCCGCGCATACTGCTAAACCGCGGAGCAATGGGACGGGTAATGGTGCGCTGGGCTTCCGCGTGGCACTCCGCAGAAACGCTCAGCTGGCGGCTTCCGCCGCCATTTCTTCCTGCAGCTCCGCCGTCTCGTCCGCGACGAAGGCAAAAGCTTCCTGCGCCACCGGATTCTGCCAGACCGGGGCGAACGACTGGCGATGCAGCGGAGTGGGCCCAAGCTCGCGCAATGCTGCCAGATGCTTCGGCGTGCTGTATCCCTTGTGCGAGGCCAGGCCGTACTCGGGAAAGACCGCATCCCACTGGCACATCATGCGGTCACGCTCGACTTTGGCGAGGATGGAAGCCGCCGCGATCGACGCGCACAGCGCGTCGCCGTGGATGATCGCCTTCTGCGGCAATTCGCAATCCACTTTCATCGCATCGATGAGTAAGAAATCGGCCGCCGGCTGCAGGCGCAGAATCGCCTCGCGCATGGCAAGCCGCGAGGCGTGATAAATATTGATCTGATCGATGCGAGCCGCGTCGACCGCGGCGACCGCCCAGGCCAGAGCGTGCTGGCGGATTCGCGGGGCAAGCACTTCGCGGCGCTCCGGCAGAAGCAACTTCGAATCGCGCAATCCGCGGAGGCGGTACGCCGGGTCGAGAACCACTGCCGCTGCCACCACCGGCCCGAACAGCGACCCGCGGCCGACTTCGTCGACTCCAGCCACCATCACAGCTCCTCCGGACCACGCCTGTTTTTCAAAGCGTAGCGTGCAACGGAGTTTCTTCAGCAAGCGCAGCTTGGCAGCGGAATGGGAAATCTCAAATTTCGAAGCAATCTTTGCAACCGTGAGCATCGGAGAAAGGTTTGTTGCTTCATCTTTACCCGTCCAGCGGCTTGCGGGCAAGCGTTAATTTTTTCGCAGGGGATTTTCTCGACTGCATGCGACTGCATCTGCTTTTCAGCCGACATCATTCCGCTCCCGCCGGAAGGTAATCCCACCGAGTAACCACAATTTCGATTACTGACGTACATTGTCCGTTGGTACATGTCCTGCTATCTTCAGCCCAGGTCGCATTCATGGCAGCCGCATCCGATTCCATCGCAACTTCGCTGAAGCCCGGCACGCTTGCCACTCCCCGGGCGATCGAGAAATTGATCCATCTCGCGCTCCCTGTTCGCCTGACGCACATGAAGAGCGGAGGCCCGGAGCTCGCCTGTACCTACGACATACATCCGCGGGGAGCCCGGTTGATGAGTGGGCGCGATTTGAGAGTCGGAGATTTAATAACGGTCGAACGCGGCCGCCTTAAATCCGTCTGCCAGGTCGTGTGGACCGCCGACCCACAGTCTCCTTTGCGCGGCCAGTTCACTGTGGAGTGCATGGAAGACAGCAAGCTGCCGTGGGAGGACGAGGTGCGCCAGATGGAAGAGCAGTACCTGCCGGTCATCCCTGCCGGACCGAACTCGCGGACGCCGATGAATGCTTACCATCGCACCGAGCGCAACCGCCGGCGCAAGCCTCGTTATTCGATTGATGGCGGCGCCGACGTAGCCGAAATCGGCTGCAATTCCCACGTGGTTGGCCGCCTCGAGCAGATTTCAGAGTATGGCTGCCTCATCCAGGCGGAAGAACTGCCCGATCCCGGCACTGCACTGCGCCTGGTGTTGAACATGTGCGACGTGAGCGTCGCGCTTCATGGCAACGTGCGTTACACTTCGGGCAAACATGCCATGGGAGTGGAGTTTCAGGAAATTCGCCAGGGCGACCGTCCCTTGCTGGATTACGTCCTGACCCGGCTCAAGCAACCCCGCGCGGAAGACTTCGCCGACCTTGAAGTGATCACCGACGAGCTCGCGGCAACCGTGTAATTCGATCGAACGACTCTCAAAGTGCGCTGAAATGGAAAAGGCCGGAGCTTGATCTCCGGCCTTTTCGTTGCAAGATGTTTCTAAGCGTGCTGAAACGTCAAGTGGGATCGATAACCCCACTGCGCCGACGAATCGATGGTCGATTCGCTTATCTATTCCACTTCGCGCAAGCGGGCAGCTTTGCCTCTCAGGCTGCGCAGGTAATAGAGCTTCGCCCGCCGCACCTTCGCGGAGCGCACCAGGTCCACCTTGTCGACCACCTTGGAGTGAATCGGGAAAATGCGCTCGACGCCCTGTCCGAAGCTGATCTTGCGCACCGTGAAGCTGGCTTGCGGGCCGTTGTCGCGCTTGATGACGACGCCTTCAAACGCCTGCACGCGCTCCTTGTCACCTTCCTTGATCTTCACGTGAACTCGCACGGTGTCGCCCGAACGGAACTGCGGCAGGTCGGTGCGCAGAGTCTTGGCCAGCAATTTTTCGATAATAAGATTGGACATGACGTTTTCTTCCTTCTGATTCTAAATTCTGCTTTTTAACTCCGCCATAAATCTGGCGTCTTCCTCGCTCAGCGCCGCTCCCGCAAGCAGGTCAGGACGATTGCGCAAAGTTTTCTCCAGCGCGCGCTGCCGGCGCCAGCGGCGAATTTCTTCGTGATTGCCGGTCAGCAGCGCTTCCGGCACGGCCATCCCGCGAAACTCGGCCGGCCGCGTGTAGTGCGGATAATCCAGCAATCCGTTGGAGCCGCAGGTCGAATCCGCTCCGCCCGCCGCCTTCTCGTTCGCTTCCACGGTGAAGGACTCTTGCCGGGTCGATGCTTCGTTTCCCACCGCGCCCGGAAGCAGCCTCACCACCGCTTCCACGATCACCGCCGCGGCCACCTCTCCACCACTCAGCACGTAATCGCCGATGGAAAGCTCGCGATCCGCCAGAAAATCGGCCACGCGTTCATCGACACCCTCATAGCGCCCGCAAATAAAAACGATGCGATCGAGCCCCGCCAGTTCGGCCGCAACTCTCTGGGTAAATCGCTGCCCCTGCGCCGAGAGCAGCACGACCGACTGGTTTTCCCGGCCTGCCGAGCGATCCGCCATGCGCTCAGCGCGCGGCCTAATCTGTATCGCTTCCAGGCACTCAAACAGCGGCTCGGGCTTCAGCACCATGCCTTCTCCGCCGCCAAACGGGCGGTCATCCACAGTGCGATGCCGGTCCCGCGTAAACTCGCGCAAGTCGCGAACTCGTATCTCTACGAGTCCCATTTCCTGCGCCCGCCGGGTGATGCCGTAATCGAGCGGGCCGCGAAAAAATTCCGGAAAGATGGTTACAATTTCGGCCCGCACAATTCGCTCTCGGACAGCCAGTTTTCAACGGGCAGCTGTCTCAGCGCTTCCCGCCGCGCCCTTTCCGTCCGTGCGCGCCCGACTGTTGCTGTTTCTCTTCCGCGGTCATCGGGGCATTCACTTCCAGCAAGCCTTCCGGCAATTTCATGTGGACTTGCCCGCGGACCACATCCACATGGTCGAGATAGGCCTCGGCAAAAGGAATCTCAATCACCTTCCCTGCCTCGCTTCTCACCAGCAACAGCGGCGCCTCGCCGGCGCCAAACTGCACATCTTCGATCAAGCCTACGCTGCACCCGGAGTCGGTGACCCTGCAGCCCAGCAAATCGCTTACAAAAACTGAGCCCTCCGCCGCGGCCGTCCGCTGGCTGAATGGCACCTGCAACTCGCAGCCGATGAGCTCCTCGGCGTTCGAAATCGAATCAATGCCGGAAAACTTCAGGACCAGCAAGCCCTTATGCGGCCACAAATCCTCGACGACCAGCTCGCGCCGCGCCGCGTTCGCTGCACGCGGCAGTGCGGAAAGCTTCATCCCGGCAGCAAAACGGTCTGGCGTATCGCTGTACACCTCGCACGCAACCTCGCCCCGGCGGCCCTGGGTTTTGACCACGCGGGCCAGCGTGACGAAATCGCCGCTGCTCTCCTGGATGCGAATATGCAGCCGCTCGCCTAATCGACCACTTCGAGCGTGTAGCGCTTGCGTGCCCGGGCGCCTGCGGCATTCAGCACGGTGCGCAAAGCGCGAACCGTTCGCCCTTGCCGGCCGATGATCTTGCCCACTTCGTCTTCCGCGACCTCCAACTCGATGACGTCGCCATCGAGATGATCGACGTATACCTGGTCGGGCGCGTCCACCATCCACTTGGCGATCTTCTCGATCAAAAGGCGCGGGTCTGCGGTCGATTCAGTCATGGCCATGAAAATCTTGTGATCTTACGCTGCGGGGACGGCGCTCGGCGCGGGCCTGGAGTACAGCTTGTTCACTCGCTCCGACATCTGCGCGCCCTTCGACACCCAGTAATCGACGCGCTCTCGCTTCATATTAATCGTGGCGGGATTGGTGCGGGGATTGTATGTTCCCACCACTTCCACCGGCCGGCCGTTGCGCGCGCGCGCCTTCTCAATCACAACAATTCGGTAATGCGGTTGTTTGCGCGCACCCATGCGCGCCAGTCGAATCATTAACACGAGATATTTTCCTTAATTCCGGATGCGTCCGGCGAGGTCAAGACAAACACTTATTATGCCGGAGCTTGGCGGGACTTGGCAAGCACTCCGCTCGACCGGTAATCGTGCAGTTTGAATTCCAGCGCTGATTCCCTTTGCAGGATGTCGTCCTGAGGGGAGCCGTTTTTCAGGCGGAGCGAAGGATCTCATCTCCCGCTCTTTGCCTGGGAGATTCAGCTGCGCTCATAGGGTTACTGCCTTTGGAGTCGCTCGAATGTGTTCCCCCGAATGGATTTGGATTTCCCGCAGTTTTTCCCTTGACACCATCTTTTTCCCCTGTACTATGTCGCGCAATGGACGGCAATGGTCCCATGGATCAAGCCGTCCCTTCCACTCTTCACTTGCGGGCAGGGCCGATGTGTAAGACGCGCCTAACGGGCGCAGGCCGGATGTTTATGCCCAGCATCGCGCAAATTCTTTCATGGGAAATCAAAGGCTTCCTCGTGGCGTTGTTCGCCATCGTGGGCGGGCAGCTATTTGGCGGCCAGATCAATCTCAGCAACCTCCTTTATGGCCGGAAGAGTGACGCCGGGCAGCCCATGCATGACGCCGCCGGCAAGAAAATCGGCCTGCGCAAAGAGAATTCGCTCTACTTCAGTCCCGAACGCGTGCAGTTGCTGATGTTCACGGTCAGCGCGGGCGTTTATTACCTGACACAAGTCATGCATGACCCAGGGAAGCTACCCGAAATTCCCAACTCCTGGACCACTGCCATGGGCGGCAGCAATGCCGTTTATCTCGGCGGCAAAACACTCGCCCGGTTCTGGCCGGGCAACAACCCCAACAGAAGCTAGCAAGGAGGATCGCCATGCAAATGCTGAGCTTATTCGTCGGATATTTCTTATGCGGGATGATTGGCCTGCTTGGCATCGCCATCCTCTGGCAGATTTACGACGGGACCATCGACCTGTCCATGCTGCTCAGCGAGGCCAACGGCGATGCCAGCATGTCACGCTTTCAATTTCTGGTCTTCACTTTCGTAATTTCTCTCAGCCTTTTTCTGGTGATCATTGGAGGCAAGGACGGACCAGCCTTTCCTGCGACAATTCCGGCAGGGATCCTGACGATGCTGGGCATCAGCGGCAGCTCCTACGCCGTCGGCAAAGCAATTTCGTTCTCCGATCCCGCCGGCGTGCAAAAAGAGCCTCTTTCGGTGAAAATCTCGCCGGATGATCCGGCCGTAAAATATGCCGGCAGCCTGCAATTCACGGCCGAAGTAAGCCGCGAAGTTGAAAACGCAAAGCTCAAGTGGGAAGTGATTGCCGGCAACGGGACCATCGACGAAAACACCGGCCTCTTCAAGGCGCCTGCCACCGCGGCGACTCCACCGGCGCCTCATGCCACCGTCAAGGTAACTCTCCTTGGATACAACGACGTTTCCGACCTTGCGGTCGTAACTTTTATCTCGTAGGCGGAGTTCAACGATGACGAGTCGACGCAGCACTACCACGACCAGCCGTTCGCATCGCGCAACGACCTCCGCGCCCACGACTGCGCAGAGCCGTAGACGGAAACTTGCCTCCGCCGCCACTCTGCTGCCCCTGGCTCTCGGCTTGGCAGGCAACGTGTCGACTCCGGCGGTGTCCCCAACGCCGCCGGCGGCAGTGGAGTCGGCCACTGAAGCTCCAGGCATCGAGATCGGCTTTGCCCAAGCCTGCTCGGCTCCCTTCTTCCCCACCGACACTGCTACCGTTATGGATCAGACGAGCTGCGGCGTTGCCGGTAAAGGCGGCGCAGAAACCTGGCAGAATGAAGCCAAGAATAATTTCTGCGCTTCTGGCGACGCCAATAACCCGGCCTTGACCAGCATCCCCGAGTTAATTGCCCTGCAAACCAAGGCACAGCAGATTCCCAACATTAACTTCGGCAATCCCCGCTCTCATCCCCTCGCCAGCAGCCCGGGGCCGGTCCAGAATCGTGCTTCCCTGCAGGCTCTGGGCGAGGGTTCGCTGGTGCAACTCATAGGATATGTAAAGACGGCGCGCCAGGAAGGCGCGGAAAGCGTGAATTGCGGTTCCAACGTTCCCAACGCCGCTGCCTACCACGACATTCACATCTCCATCGTGCTCAGCCCCGCCGACGCCGAATGCTCCGGAGTTGTGGTGGAGATGGTTCCCCATCATCGTCCCGCAGCTTGGACTCCTCAACTTGTAAATCAGGTCGCGGCCGCGAATTTGCTGGTGCGCGTCACCGGCCAACGCATGTTCGATTCCAGCCATACCCCTTGCCAGAATGGCAGCGCGATTTCGGGTGATCCGGCCCGCATTTCCCTGTGGGAAGTTCATCCGATCTATAAGTTTGAAGTGTGCCCGCAGGGAAATTGCGCAAATGGCGGCTGGGTGCCGCTGGAGGCGTGGACAAAGCCATAATTGAATTCGCCAGGTGGATGGCTCCGCCTTCAAACCATCCATGCCTTTTCCGCGTGGTACGATTCCTCTGTGCCCATCTCCGATACAACCCCCGAAGCCCAAGCCGTGCAGCTCGCACTTCATCGCTCCATGACGGGCGCACAGAAGATCGCGCTCGCTTACCAGATGAGCATGTTTGGCCGTGAGTTGAAGCGGGCGCGGCTGCGGCGGGAGCACCCGGAATGGGCCGAGGCGGAAGTCGCCCGAGAACTACTCAGGCTCGCTTTTTTCCCTAAGCCGTTGCCCGCCGGCCTGAAATGATCGTCCCCGAAGCTTTACAACGGATTGCGGCCGAGCTGGATCGCGCCGAAATCGATTATATGCTTACGGGATCGTTTGCCAGCGTTTTTTACGGCTCTCCGCGATCGACTCAGGATATCGACCTGGTCATCGCAGCCAACTCCGCACAATTGCAAGCGTTCGTCGAGACCCTGCCACGCAGTGAATACTACGTTGAAATGGACGCTGCGTTGGAGGCTCTTCAGCGCGAGTCTTTGTTCAACATCATCGATCTGAAAACCTCGTGGAAGATCGACATGATTATTCGCAAGTCCCGCGCCTTCAGCCGGGAGGAATTCGGAAGGCGGCAATTGGCGAACGTGGAAGGTGTATCACTGCATGTCGCCAGCGCCGAAGACATTATCCTGGCCAAGCTGGAATGGGCCAAGCTCGGCGAGTCCCAGCGCCAGATCGAGGACGCAGCGGGAATTTTGAAAATCAGAGGCGATTCGTTGGATGCCTCGTATCTCGAAAAATGGGTCGACGATCTGGGACTTACACCGCAGTGGGACGAGGCCCGGCGAACAGCCAAATCGTAAGGCCGGATTCCGTGGACCCTGTGATCGAAGGGCCTCCCTTGCCGCACCTTCTCCTCCTTCGGTAGCATCAATATTCAGGCTTTTCTAAGGAGATTTCATGGCAACCGATGCTCTCACTTCCCCCGCCACGCTTGGCTACAACCCGACCAAGGTTTTCAAAAACTTCATCGATGGCGAGTGGGTGGACTCATCCACGGGCGAAACTTTTGAGGACCGCAACCCAGCCGACACTCGCGACGTGGTAGGTGTCTTCCAGAAGTCGGCCAAGGCCGACGTCGACGCCGCGGTGGATGCCGCCAAGCGCGCCTTTACTAAGTGGCGCCTGGTGCCCGCGCCCCGCCGCGCCGAAATCGTCTTCCGCGCCGCCGAAATTCTCATTGAGCGCAAAGAGGAATATGCCCGCGAGATGACCCGCGAGATGGGCAAGGTGATCGCTGAAACCCGCGGGGACGTTCAGGAAGCCATCGACGCCGCCTACTACAACGCCGGCGAAGGCCGCCGCCTCTTCGGCCCCACCGTGCCTTCGGAAATGCCCAACAAATTCGCCATGGCCGTGCGCCAGCCCATCGGCATCTGCGGCATGATCACGCCGTGGAATTTTCCTATGGCGATTTCGTCCTGGAAGCTCCTTCCCGCCATCGTTTGCGGCAACACCTGCGTGATCAAACCCGCACAGGACACTCCCGTCTCTACCTTCAACCTGGTGCGTGCTCTCTATGACGCCGGCCTGCCTAAGGGCGTCATCAACGTGGTGGCCGGATTCGGCGCCGAGGTCGGCACTCCGCTCGCCGAGCATCCCGACGTGCGCGCCATCTCGCTCACCGGATCTTCCGCCGTCGGCCGCATCGTCGGCGGCATTGCCGCCAAAAGTTTCAAGCACTGCTCGCTGGAGCTGGGCGGAAAGAATCCCATGATCGTGCTTGACGACGCCAACCTGGATCTCGCCATCGAAGGCGGGCTGTGGGGCGGCTTCGGCACAACCGGCCAGCGTTGCACCGCGACCAGCCGGATCATCGTGCAGAAGGGCGTTTATGGAGAATTTATTGAGCGCTACGTCGCCCGGGCCAAAAATCTGAAAGTTGGCAACGGCCTGGACGAGACCACCGAGATGGGTCCCGCGATCAACGAGAAGCAGCTTCAGACCGATCTTAGCTACGTGGATGTGGGCAAGAATGAAGGAGCGAAGTTGATGTGCGGCGGCAATCGCCTGGACAAAGGCGATTACCAGTATGGCTGGTTCATGCAGCCAACCGTCTTCAGCGACGTCGATCCGAAAATGCGCATCGCGCAGGAAGAAATCTTCGGTCCCGTCGTATCTATCATCCCTTGCGACGATCTTGACGACGCCATCGAAATCGCTAACGGTATCGAATACGGCCTGTCGTCTGCCCTGTACACGAAAGACGTGAACCGCGCCTTCTCCGCGATTCGCGATCTTTATGCCGGCATCACCTACATCAATGCGCCCACCATCGGCGCAGAGGTGCATCTGCCTTTTGGCGGCACCAAAGCCACCGGCAACGGGCACCGCGAGGGCGGCATTGGCGCCATCGACTTCTACACCGAGTGGAAGTCGGTCTACGTCGACTACTCCGACAAACTGCAGAAGGCGCAGATCGACAGAGAGGACTGACGAATTGTCGGCCGCCTCATCCCTTGCCCCGCTTTTTCATCAGCGGGGCAAGGGATCTCCCCTTCCGACTGCGTAAAACCTCTCCTCCCTGATGTCGTCCCAAGCGAAGCGCGGGACCTTAAGGCGTCATCCCCACCACCGGGCCTTCCGGCCCAACGCCGAGATCGTCAGCGCTAATGAGCTTTGTCCAGCAGCGCTTGGAATGCCGCGATCTCGTCATGTTGGCTCCAGATCAGCGGCTGAGTTTGAACCTGGCAGTAATCGTCGGGATATTCCCACACCGGCTCCACCGTCACCTTCGTCATGCCGTCGGCTTCTGTCAAGGTGTAGGACCATACTTTTTTCGTAGTCATGCCGGGGCACGCACTGGACGCCACAAAAATTGCACTCACCAGCGGCATCTGGGCCGGCATGGAAAGGCGGAACTGTAACGGTTTGTCTGAATCGAGGGTGTAGCCGAGTGTTCGATTTGCCTGGACGATCAGAGTCTTCAGCGTTTGCGCAGACGTCTTGCTGGTAAATACGTAGGGTCCCGGCTGCGCCTTTTGTTTTTTATCGCGTGCCGACGCCAGGGTCGTCATCGCTACAAGCAGGATCAGGACTCGTTTCATGCCTTACCCCTTTTCACAACTCTACCGGCACAGTTCGGCGCGCTGCTAATTACTGGAGTCATCTCCGCAGGATCTTCGGCAAGCATGTGCGGTGGGACGAGGTCACTCTTCCCGAATCCCTGGAAGAGATCACGGCATGCGCCACCGTGGAAGAGCGGTCCTTCAGGGCCGCGTTCGGGAATTCTTCTCCGTGTCCCCGTGTCTCCGTGGTGAAACAACGCGCTCTAGGGACTATCGTCTCTGCTTGTCCTCTCGCCGGGCCCGATATAAAGTGGCTGCACGTCTGTGGGAGGAATTTCCTGTGAATCACTTCACCGCACTTCTTATCCGGCAGCGACTCGCTGCCGCTGTATGCGCCTTCACACTTTTCTTCGCCGTGACCGCGCTGGCCGAGCCACGCCCGACCCTGACCACTCACGTCCCCACCGCTGTAACCAGCGGAGTCGCGCCCCTCGTAGGACACGTTCCCGCCGATCAACGCATCACTCTCGCCATCTCTCTTCCCCTGGGCGACGAAGCCTCTCTCGATAACTTCCTCAACGATATCTACGATCCCCTCAGCCCCAACTTCCGCCACTACCTCAGCGTCGGCGAATTTACCGAGCGCTTTGGCCCAGCTGCCTCCGACTACGAAGCGATAGCGGCATTCGCCGAGGCGCACGGCTTGAACATCACGGCCAAGGCTCCCAACCGCATGGTGCTCAGCGTGGAAGGTCCGGCGGCCAATATCGAGAGCGCCTTTCAGGTCAAGGTGAATCTCTATCAACATCCCACCGAAGCGCGCACTTTCTTCTCGCCCGATCGCGAACCCACGCTCGATCTCGCCGTGCCGGTGCTGCACATCTCTGGCCTCGACAATTACGGTCTGCATCAACCCAAGAACATCAGGCCTTCCGCCCTGTCGAACGCGCAGGGCAAGAGCACAGGCTCCGGTCCGGGCGGCAACTTCGTCGGTAGCGACTTGCGCGCGGCCTATTACGGCTCCGGTTCGTTAACCGGAACCGGGCAGTCCGTCGGGCTGTTCGAGGAAGGCGGATACCAACTCAGCGACGTGCAGACTTACTTCAGCAAGCTGAAGCAGCCTCTGAACGTCACCGTCACTGGCGTCTCCACGGACGGCGCCAGCCTCAATTGCCCGCCGCAATCCTGCGATGACAGCGAGCAGGCGCTGGACATCGAAATCGCCATTTCTATGGCGCCAGGGCTCAATTCGGTCCTCGTTTATGTAGGAAAACCCAACGACGATGTAACCATCTTCAATCGCATGGCGAGCGATAACCTCGCCAAGCAACTCAGTTGCTCATGGGGATGGAAAGACAACGAAAGCAGCCTCGATCCCATCTTCAAGGAAATGGCCGCGCAGGGGCAAAGCTTGTTCGTCGCCACCGGTGATCAGGGTTCAGGCACTCAGGGCAGCGTCGTCTGGCCGGCTGACGATCCTTATGTCACAGCGGTGGGGGGAACGGATCTCGTGACCACCGGCCCCGGCGGCCCCTGGAAGTCGGAAACCGGTTGGGTTGGCAGCGCAGGCTCACCCTCGAAAAACAACATTCCGATTCCTCCCTACCAGAAGCTGAAGGGCGTGGTGAATTCCATGAATCACGCCTCCAGCACGCTGCGCAATTATCCTGACGTGGCCGGAGAATCCAACACAGACCAGTGGAGTTGCTACGACGGCGGCTGTTTCACCGGGAACGGCGGCACCAGCTTCGCTGCTCCCCAGTGGGCCGGCCTCACCGCGCTGGCGAACGAGCAGTCGCTTTCCGGCGGCGGCAAGACTCTCGGCTTCCTGAACTTCAGCATTTACAAAATCGGCGTTGGGTCGGGCTTCACCACCGACTTCCACGACATCACCAGCGGCAATAACGGCGGCTACAACGCCGTCACCGGCTACGATCTCGTAACCGGTTGGGGCACGCCCATCGGGCCGAGCCTGATCGACGCGCTGGTGGGCGGCGCGAATTAGGTAAACTCGGCTATGCGCACAGAGTCACGCGGAGGAATCAGAAGATCTCTCCGTGACTCTGTGTCTGCGTGGTGAATGCACTGCCGGGAAGATTTTCTCTGCGCCCTCGGCCTGCTCTGCGGTTAGAATTTTGAAATATGCCGCTAACCCAAACCCGCGAAGTCACCGCCGCCTCCCGGCTTGAGAACGTCCGCTATGCCATTCGTGACTTGGCGTGCGTGGCCGACGAAGTCATCGCGCAAGGGCACAAGGTTCTCCCGCTGAATGTCGGCGATCCTCTGAACTTTGATTTTCAAACTCCGCCCCACATCATCGAAGCCGCCTACAAAGCCATGCGCGACGGAAAAAACGGCTACGCGCCCTCACCGGGAGTGCCGGAGGCGCTCGATGCCATTCGCGGCGAGGCCGCTCGCAAGGGCATCACGAGCGTGCGCGACGTGTTTGTGACTTCCGGCGTAAGTGAAACGGTCGACCTCTGCATCAGCGCGCTGGTGAATCCCGGCGAAGACATTCTCACACCCAAGCCCGATTACCCGCTCTATTCGGCAGTGCTGTGCAAGCTGGGAATTGCGTTAAACACATACGACCTCAACGAGGACGACGGGTGGCAGCCCGAGCTGGCCGACATCCAGCGTCGCATCACGCCGCGCACGCGCGCGATCGTGCTGATCAATCCGAATAACCCGACGGGCTCGCTCTGCACACGCCAGATGCTGGAGCAGATCGCGGATCTGGCGCGGCGGCACAACCTCGTCGTCTTTTCGGATGAGATTTACGACAAGCTGATTCTGGAAGAGGGCACTCCGCATATCGCGTTCGCTGCCGTGGCTCCCGACGTGCCCTGCATCAGCTTCGGCGGCATGTCCAAAAATTATCTGGTACCCGGCTGGCGCATCGGTTGGGGCATTGCCTCCGGCGACGCGGCCGCGGTTAAACCGTATGTGGAGGGCATCCACCGCCTGTTGCGGGCCCGCTTGTGCGCCAACCATCCTGAGCAGTATGCGATCAAGCCGGCGCTGGAAGGACCGCAAGAGCACCTGATCCTGGTGCGGAGCAAGCTGCGCTCGCGCCGCGATCTGACCCAAAGCTGGTGTGAGGCTACGCCTCGCGTGAGTTGCGTGGCGCCCCGAGGCGCATTTTATGCGTTCCCGCGCATCGATATTCCTGAGAGCGACGAGACCTTCGTGAAAGAGCTGATCCGCCAGAAACATGTGATGGTCGTGCATGGCTCCGGCTTCGGGCAAAAGGCCGGCACGCAGCACTTCCGCATCGTTTTCTTGCCCGACGAGAAGACACTGACCCGGGCCTACGCTGGCATCGGCGAGTTTTTGCGCGAGCGCTACGGCACCCGCTGACGCCGCACGCAAATCATCTCGCGAATGCCTGCTAAAATTCGGCATCGCGGAATACACGTCCGGCATCTTCATCCTATGCGCAGGTCCAGGCGCGGCTTCACTTGACGCAATTCCCACTAAGACGCCCGTGTGTCGTTTCTCAACCTGCTCTCAGTGGCCTGTTCTGTTCTCAGAACTTGAAAGGAAGCCGTCATGCTGCGCTGGATGTCTGCGCTCTCGTCGTTATTTCTCGCCCTCGCTCTTTCCGCGCTCGCCCAGGATTCTCGCCATTTCACGTTTCATTACGCATTTACGGTGAGAAATCTTCCGGCCGGAAAAAATGTCCGCATCTGGATTCCCGCCGCACAGTCGGATGCCTATCAAGAAGTGAAAATCATTTCCGCTCAAGGTGACTTGCCATTGAAATCGACAACGGAAGCCGCGTATGGCAATAAAATCTTCTACGCCGAGACCGGTTCCCCACAGCCTGAATTGCATTTCGATGTGACTTACGATGTCATCCGCCATGAACGCACGGCCCTCGGACAGAACGCGCCGCATGCGGTGGCGGTCTCGCTTTCGTCCGCGGAAAAACAGCGAGATCTGGACCCTGACGTTCTGGTTCCAGTCACGGGAGTGCCGGCGGATTTGGCCGCCAAAATTACGCAGGGCAAGGTGCAGCCGCTCGCCAAAGCTCTCGCCATCTACGATTACGTGTTCACGACGATGCGCTACGACAAGACGGGAACAGGCTGGGGCAAAGGAGATGTGCTGTATGCCTGCGATGCGAAGAAAGGCAATTGCACAGATTTTCATTCTCTGTTCATTGCCATGGCACGGTCGCAAGGAATTCCGGCCCGCTTTGAGATTGGCTTTCCTTTACCATCCGGCCAGCACTCGTCCGAAATTGCCGGATACCATTGCTGGGCTGATTTTTGGATCGCGGGCAAAGGCTGGATTCCCGTCGATATTTCGGAGGCATGGAAGCATCCCGAAAAGCGCGACTACTTCTTCGGGTCGCACGACGTGAACCGCATGCAGTTCAGCATGGGGCGCGACCTGCGCTTGGATCCTCCTCAGCAGGGAAAACCGCTGAATTATTTTGTCTATCCGTATGTGGAGGTCGACGGAAAAGAATTCGCCAACGTGTCCCTTGCCTTATCGTTCGCGGATACGGGGGCGGCCGTCGCAGTTCGTTAGGCGATCAGCCGGACGTTGAATTCTCAGTGGGCCGCACACTGCACACCCGGAAATAGTTCCGTTTACCGCTGGCCGAGAATGGAATTGAGATCCTGCAGAAGTTTCGTGTTGTTCTCCAGCGCGCGCCGAAGGATTTCGGCTTGCTGCGCGGCGACGGGCCAATCTTTGTTTTCGACCGCTTCGGTAAGGCCGGGCAATTCCAGATGGGCGTAGGTGAAGCGCGCGCCGTAGAGCATGTGCTTGAACCAGGGGCGTCCAGGAATGCCGTCGGGGTTGAGCCAATTGCGTTCAAGTTGCATCATCCCGTGATTCACCGTGGCCGCGATGGCGGAATCGACCGCTCCGGAAGCAAGCTTGGCGGCGACGGATTCGTTCAACCGCTTGCCGGCAGATTCAAAAGCATCGATGGCGGAGAGGACGGCAGCCGGGTCGAATCTGTCGCCGGGCTCGGATGAAGTCATCGGAGCCGTCTTGAGATCTGCCGCCTCCATTGAGGATCTGTTGAGGTCCTTTACAAACTGCCGAATATTGGCGGCGTAATTGGCAAAGTTGAAAGGCAAAAGCTCGGCGTTGGCCAGGCGCAGGGCAAGCACTCCCCATAGTTGCGATGTCAGCGTGTGGTACCGGTAGCCGGGATCGCCGAAGTGGTTCATCCAGAAGAAATCGTCATAGGCGGAGTGATACACGCCGTAAGGCCCTTCGAAACCGAGCCCCAGCACGGGCATTCCGATAAAGTTGAGAAAAACGGTGTGATCGGATCCGCTGCCGATGCGGGTGTCGGCGAGGTCCGCGTCCGTCACTTCGACAGACTTGTTCTCGTCGCCTGATTTTTTTTCGGCGCGCCGCTCCCGCGCGGCAGACTCTTTCCATGCGGCGTAGAGACTTTTGCCGGAAGGATCCTGCAGCGACCGCGTGGCTTCGATCAACATGGGCGCCAGCGACGCCACCGCTTGCCCGTGAAAGTCCGGGCCGGAAGTGGCTTCATCCACGTTGATGTAGGCGACGGCTTTTTTGCTCAGGTCGTCGGCGAATTGCTCGCCCCACTCAGTGGACCCGGTCAGGCCGATTTCTTCCCCGTCCCAACTGCAGAAGACGAGGGTGCGGCGAGGGCGCATTCCCTCCCTGGCGAGCTTGCCGAAGGCGCGGGTCATTTCCATAAGAGCCGCGGTGCCGCTGGATGGATCGACGCCGCCAAAAACCCACGCGTCCCGGTGATTGCCGAGAACAATCCAGTCATCCGGAAGTTCAGAGCCGCGAATGCGGCCTTCGACGACGTAGTAGGGCTGGGTGGAGTTGTCCATCTGAATTTTGACGTGGACACGGACGCGACCGCCGCCAAGGTGATACTTGAGCGGCAAGCCGCCCTGCCAGTCTTCAGGCGCGATCGGACCATCCAGATGAGTGAGCAGCGGCTTGGCGTCGTGCCAGGAGAGTGGCAGAGCCATGATCTTCGGGATCGAGATCGCTTCTTCGACAGGAATGCGCTTTGCGCCGGGCACCGACGCCCATCCTGGCGTGAGCGGATCGCCCGGAACCATGAAGTCATAGGTAATGGCTCCGCGCTGGATGTGATACTCAGGCCCCCATGGTCCCTTGGGAACGACCGCGCCTTTTTTGAAACCGTCCTCAGCCGGATCGCTGTAAATCAGAAGCGCGGCGGCGCCTTCCCGCTGGGCGGTGAGCGCCTTGAATCCGCGATAACTGTACGGATTGGAGTAGCGGACGAGGACGACTTTGCCTTTTACGTCAATGCCCTGCTTGCGCAGCAGATCGTAGTCTTCGGGATTGCCACTGTGGGCGTAGACGAGCGGCGCGGTGACTTCGCCGGAAGCCGACATGCCGATCCAGGCGGAGCTGATGTTTTTGTTCTTGGTGTCGGGATCACCCACGATCGGCATTTCGCGCAGCAAAGCGCGGTAGTGCACCGGCGCGACCATTTCGAGCGACGTCGTTTTGGGATTCGATCCGTAAACGTCGTAGCGGCGGATGACTACGTCGTCGAGCCCTTCGGTGCGCCATTGATCGGCGATGTAGCGGGCCAGTTCGTTATTGCGCGAGGAGCCGGCGGTGTGGGGCTCGGTGGTGAAGAGGTGATGCTGGCGCCGTTCTTCTTCGGGAGAAGGAATGGCTTCGTATTTTTTTTCCAGCGCGGCCTCGCGCGCGGAAGATGCCGGGGTGAAGCCCAGCAGGGATTGCGCGGGCGAGGCGAGTGGGGCAAGGAGGGCCAGCGCGATCGCGAGATAGCAGCAGATGCCTGTGTGCTCGCCCGTAATTCTGTGCAGATCCCTTCGCCATTCAGCTCCGGGCGGGCTCATCGCTTCGCCTGAAAAACGGCTGCGCTCAGGGTGACAACGCATTCTTCGTGGCATCTGCGTTTTTTATTTTGCCTTGTAAATCTCGGTCAGCAAATCCGGCTTCGACTCATCGCGAACCAGGTGCGCGTAGCGCTCGCCACCGTGGTAGTCGATCTTATAGGTCTTGAAGTAACCAGTATTTTCAATCAAGAGCTCAAGCGGCGTGGTCGTGTTCTTTCCCGACTTCAGCGCATCGCGCAAGGCTTCAGGCGAAAACTTGCGGCTGTTGACGGCAATCACTTTCATGCCGGGACCGATTCCGGCCAGCGCCGCCGGCATGCCTTCGACCGTGTCGGTAATGCCGCCATCGTCGTGCAGTTCGAGGCCGATTGAGTAGACGGCATCCACACCGTGATAGTTTCCTTCCCCGGCATGTTCCATCTCCGACTCGGTCTCGTCGTAGACCAGCTTCCACCCGCTGCCTTCGATTCCGCCAAGCGGAGCTCCGGGGCCGTGGTTGGTGAGGCGTTCGGTCCAGAAGCCGCGCCAGTCATAGGCAACCACCTGGTTCAATGTGTTCACGACATCGTCGAAGGTGTAGGTCTTAACCATGGGTCCGGTGCTGGGCGCGCCATGAAAAAGGTGGCAGAAATCATCGATCGATTTCTTGCCTTTGCTCTGCTGGCGGATGATGACGTCCACCCATAGCCAGTTGAGCGTGTCTTCGTCGTAGAAATCGACACCCCGGCGCCAGGAATGCCAGGCCTGCGGAGAAAAATAAAGTTGCGGCGCGGCATCGGCGGTGTCCTGCAGGTTGCGCCAGGTTCGGCCGGGAATGTGATCGAGAGCGGCGGCCGTAAGCGCAAGATCATCACGCTGCTCAGCCGCTGTCAGCAAGCCGCTGCGAGCCGTAAGCACGGTGCCGAGATAATTGGTGAGACCTTCGTAGACCCACAGAAGATCGTCCTGCATCGGCTGCTGATAATCGGGGGTCGCCAGGTCAGCGGGACGGCGATATTTTCCGTTCCAGGAGTGCACGTATTCGTGCGGAAGCAGGCCGGCGTCCAGTTTGCGGGAATTGTCGTCCACCAGGCCTCTCTCCTCAACCCGGCTGTCGTCCGACTCGTGATGCTCAAGGCCGAAATGGGCAACGTGATCGCTCAGGCTGTAGAGGAAGTGATAATCGCGGTAGTGATGCGCTCCAAAAAGTTTTTGCGCCTGGTCGACAAGATTCTTCAGGTGATCCCAGGCTTCCTGCGGAGGCTCGAGCGCGGCGGCGCTGTCTGCAGCCACATCCATTTCGGTGAGCGGATCGTCGGCGAGTTTGACGATCTTCAGGTATTCGCCGCTGATGACCGGCGAATCGACCAAAGTCGTAAGCGATGCGGGCTGAAAAGTGATCTCGGTTTGCCCGTTTCGCTCTGCCGTAGTAGCGATGGGCAGCGGCGTACCGTATTTCCATCCCGCGGGCAGGCGCAAGCTGGCGGTGTACGTGAGATCGTCGGACTTGAATCCCTTGGGATACAGCAACACCTGGTTCCAGCTGACGACCGCCATCTTGTCGGTGGCGGAAGAACCCGCGGTGAAGCCACCCTCGAAGGTGGCGGGAGAAACGAAATCCAGCTCCGCATCGATCTCAGTCACCCCTGAGGGAACTTCGATGTGAAAGGTGAAGCCGTCAAGCAGGTCGCGGCGCCACTTGAGAGCCTTCCCGCCGGCGGTAAATTTGAGGCCGGTTAAATCGATAACGGGGCCGTCGGGCGCGTGCTCGCCGGGAATCCACTTAGGGTAATAGAGCGTAAGGTCACCGGCGGCTGCAGGAATTTCCAGCTTGGCGTGGAAGATTTTGCGCGGCGCCGAGGTGGCATCGACGAAGATAGTGATTGCGGAGGAATTCGCGGCCCACACAGCAATGGAAAAAGACAGAACACAACCCATTACTCCCAAGATTCTTGAGAGTTTCATTCTTTGCCCCCAGATGCGGATCGAATTTTCCCCGACAGAATTTTAAATTCTAACAGCGACCGCAAATGAGAGCCAGCAACGCGATGATCTGGTAGTGGCGCAGTTTGCCGTTTAAATTTTGTGGCGTCATCCTGAGCGTAGCCGTTTCTCAGGCGGAGCGAAGGATCTCCTGCTCCGCCGGCCTCGCGCGTAAGCCAAACTGCACCACTACCGATGATCTCTGATGTTCCAACTGGATAAAGGCCAGAAAAGTCAGGTCGACTCCAGCGAAGTGCCCGGCCTTACATTCTGCGCTCTCGATATGGCGGTCGCTGCTATGATGCGGACGATGTCGAGGCGAGGAAAATTCATCACCTTCGAAGGGCTCGACGGGACGGGCAAGAGCACGCAAATGCGCAAGCTGGCGAAAGCGCTGCGCTCCGCAGGATACGCGGTGGTTGAGACCAGAGAGCCGGGGGGAACCGCGGCAGGCGAAAAAATACGCCGCGTGCTTCTGGATTCGAAGACGCAAGGACTGTCTCCGCTGGCGGAGATGGCGCTGATGTTCGGCGCGCGCGCGCAGCACATTGCCGAAGTGATTGAGCCGGCGCTGGCGCGCGGAGAGATCGTGCTGTGCGACCGCTTCACCGATTCGACCGAGGCTTATCAGGGGAGCGGACGCAAGCTGGGCAGCGATGCAGTTCTGAAATTGCATCGCGTGCTGTGCGGCGATTTGCAACCGGACCTGACCATCGTGCTGGATTCGGATCCGGCGATGAGCTTGGGCCGCGCGCGCGCCAGAAACCAGCAGGCCACGGCGAAGAGAGCGCGCCACGCTGGCGGCAAACATCATGCGGATGAAAATCGTTTCGAACAGGAAAGCCGCGCCTTTTTTATGCGAGTGCGCGAAGGATACCGAGTGATTGCCGCTCGCGAGCCGCAACGCGTAGCCGTGGTGGATGCCAGCGGGACGCCGGGGCAGACGCACGCGCGGATTCGATATACGACCCAACGAAAGCTGAAACTGTAGCAAGTTTATCTCGGTCGCGATCCGATCCCGGTTTCGGTCTCCGCCTCTGTGACTCCGTGGTAGATTTTGGTTTGGTCTTCATCCATGCCCTTCTCTGATTTTCACGGAAATACCGAAACGGTTCACCGCCTGCGCGACATGCTGGCGCGGAAGCGCTTTCCTCACGCCGTGATTCTTTCCGGCGGGCGCGGGGCGGGCAAATACACTCTGGCCCTGATGCTGGCCAAGGTTTTCAATTGCCTGGCTCCGAAGCAGACCGATGGACTGCCGGACTTTTGCGGCGAGTGCGCCAATTGCACGCGGATCGGCCTGGCCGCCGATCTGGAGGCGCGCTGCGCCGAAGCAGTAGAGGCTCGCGAGGGGCTTCGGGAAGGCGACAAGAAACAGACTCGTCTCTTTGTGCAAACCCACCCGGACGTTCTGATCATCCCGCCCGACCCGCCGCAAATGATGATTAAAGTGGATCAAGTGCGGCGCGTGATCGAGACGATTTACTACCGGCCCGCAGAGGCGAAGGAGCGGATTTACATTTTCACCGACTCTGCCTTCATGAAAGAGGCGGCGAATTCGCTGCTCAAAGTGCTGGAGGAGCCGCCAGAGTTCGCCACGATTTTTCTGCTGACGGAAAATGCGGGCGAGTTGCTGCCCACGATCCGCTCGCGTGCCATGATCTTTCCGCTGGAGGCGGTCGCAACGGAGAAAGTGGAGAACTACCTGGCTGAGCAGCGGCCGGAGTGGAAGCCGGAGCAGCGGTCGCTGGTAGCGCGATTGAGTGAAGGCGCGCTGGGACGGGCGCGCAGCTTCGACGTGGAGGCCTATGTGGCAGCACGCGCCGATGCCCTGGCGATTCTGAATTCGGCATTGCTGGGCGGCGAACATTCCCCCCTCTTTAAAGTGACGGAAAGCTACCGCCCCGGCGCCGAAGGGCGGGAAAAAACGGAGCAGTTGCTGCGCACGCTCTATTCCCTGCTGCGCGACCTGATGTTTCTGCATTCGAATGCGGCGGAGTTGGTACAGAACACAGACATCCTCAGCCACCTGAAGAAACTGGCGGAGACGGCGGACTTTGCGTGGATTACGGCAGCGGCCGATGGACTCGCGGAAGTTGAACGCGGGATGCGTCGAAATCTATTGCGGTCGCTATCGCTGGATGCGCTGGCGGCGGGGTTGGAGCGGTGAGAGATGTCCCGCGCTCCTACGGATAGTCACTTCAAGAAAAGCGGCTACATCGGACACAATCGTCACTGTCAAAGACCGTACACTTTCGATCTAGCGGTCGAGCAAAAAACTCTTCCAACTACCTTCCTGCTACCCCATACAATTCCGCTTTTGCAATAGCTCCTCAGGGGTTTAGACTTCCACACACCTATGCTGTCATGGCGATTTTCGTGGACTGCAATTCTTGCACTCGCATGCGCCTCGTCCCTGCCTGCAAAGTCGCAAACTCTCTCCGAGCCGGATCGTTGGCTGGCTGAATCGATGTTGCGGGATGCGGATGCGGACGTTCGAAAGCATTACTACGATCCCAATCTTCACGGCGTCGATTGGCAGAGCCGAGTGCAAGAAGCCAGGAACAATATCGCCAAGGCTCAGTCTCCCAGCGATGCAGTGTCGGAGATTGCGGCCCTGCTGGATAGTTTGCATGATTCGCATACATACCTCGTTCTACCCCCGCGCATTTACGTTCACGACTATGGATTTCAGATGGAGATGTTCGGTGACCGCTGCTTCGTAATTCGTGTGCGTGCGGGAAGCGATGCGGAAAAGAAAGGCCTCAAGCCGGGCGACGAGATCGTCGCGGTGGACGAATTCCCGATTTCGCGGAGGAATTTTCCCAGGATTGTTTACATCTTAAACGTATTGCAACCACAGCCGGGGCTTCGTCTAACGCTCGTCGATAAGGATGCCAACAAGCGGCAGTTAGAGGTGGCAGCCAAGCAACAGCCTGCGAGAATCACGCAATACTTTGCGCATCAGGGAATCAATGTGCGGGTCCGCGATGTGGAGGCAATGCGCCTTCTCATGCGAGCCCGCTATTTTGAGAAAGGCGACGACCTGCTCGTGGTCAAGCTTCCGGAATTCTATTTCTCTGCTCTGGAGGTGGACCACATCATAAGCAAAATGAAGGCGCATAAGGGCGTCGTTCTTGATCTGAGGGGCAATCCTGGCGGTCGCGCAGACACTTTGCAGCGTATCCTGGGTGGATTATTCGAACATGAACTTAAAATCTGTGATCGTGTAAGCCGCACCTCAACCAAGTCCGTCTCTGTCACCGGCAGGCCTCGTGATTCCTTTACCGGGCGACTTGCAGTTCTCATTGATAGCGAGTCGGCGTCGGCGTCGGAAATCCTTGCTCGTGTCATTCAATTGGAGAAACGGGGATTTATCGTGGGTGACAGAAGTTCAGGACAGGTCATGGAGGCGGAACGTTATGCCCACGCAATCGATGTCGATTCCCCTGTCGAATATGCCGTGGCAGTCACAGACGCGGACTTGGTGATGGCGGATGGAAAGACGCTCGAACGTGTCGGAGTGACGCCTGACATTCTGATCTTGCCGACAAGTCAGGATATAGCGGCCAAGAGGGATCCCGCTCTGGCCAAGGCGGCAGGTTTGGTGGGGCGAAACATCTCGCCAGAAGAGGCGGGGACAATCCTGCCTAACGAAGAATCCGATCAGTTCCAGACGACCTTGTCGTTGAACGATTGAAACTACGAGTCCTCTAAACCGCGCTTGATAACGAAGAGGCTCAGCAACGATACAAACCTCCTCCCCTCTTACGGGGTAACCTACCTGGCTGGTTACCATCCCCAATCTGCATGATTCTCCAGCCTTCTGATCCCCTTTTCCAGCAGCAGTTTGCGGTGCATTACTTCGGTGGTTCCACTCCCTTTGGATAGATTGTGGGGCCAACTCCCTGGTCCTATAATCGACCTACTCTGGTTTAAGGATTCTCCGTCAGGTTCCGGGTAGTGACATTGAGGGCGAGGTCTGTCTTCGCCCGGTCGAACGAACCCGGTATGCGAAAAAGCCTGCAAATCGCACTGATGGCCAGCTCCATAGCCGCGACCTCCCTCTCTCTCACGTCCCCGGTGTGCGCCGAAGACCGCAATAAAGGATCGATCACCGCGAGCGATGAGCACGGACGCAAGATCTACGTGAACGATGCGCCAACCGCTGCGCCAGCGCCGGCAGAAGCAGGTCCCAGCACGCCGCGGCGCTCGCTCATGTACTGGAGTTCGAAAGATAGCCGCTGGAAAGCGGTTCCCGGAGCCAACGCGGCAGTGATGAAAGCTGCGCGATCGGCAGCCGCCGAAGTAAGCCAGTATCTGGGGCATGAGTCGAGCCAGTCGGCCAACGCGAAAATTATCGAATCGAATTTCGGCGGCCGGTCGACATCGACCTTCGATGTGGACGCCGCCATCGAACAGGCGGCAGCCCGGCACAACGTCGACCCCAACCTGGTTCGGGCGGTCGTGAAAGTGGAATCCAATTTCAATCCCAACGCCGTTTCGCGTAAAGGCGCGATGGGACTGATGCAATTGATGCCTGCAACGGCGCGGCAGTTGAGAGTGCAGAATCCGTTCGATCCCGAGCAGAACGTGGACGCGGGAGTGCGGCACCTGAAACAACTGCTGCAAAATTATGGCGGCGATATCAAGCTGACCCTGGCCGCCTACAACGCGGGCGCGGGGGCCGTCGCCAGGAGTTCGGGCGTCCCGCGCATTGCCGAGACCCAGAATTATGTTCGCCGGATTACAAACTTGTATTACGGGGGCTTCGATTTCGGCTCCGCCGCCGCGCGCAATCCCGTTACGGTTCAGCGAGATGCGCGAGGTGTGCTGTACATCAGCAACACCGAATAAATTCGCGGCATCTATTTACTTATCTCTCAGGCACCCAGGGCACTGAACAATTAAGACCGAAGGCACGGGCTGGTTATTGTGACGAACTTATCGCGCCAGCGAAGCTTGTGGGGAACGCTGTTAGCGCTCTCGCTTGTTGCCGCCATCCCGGCGCAGGCTCGCGCGCGTCATTCCGATTCCTGGGCCCGCCAGCACTTTAATGCCGCCGAGCGCATGCGCGAGGCGCTGAACGGCCGCCCGCCCGCCGACCGCACCCGCCGCGATTACCAGCGCGTCCTTAACGCTTACCGAGCGGTTTACATGGGAGCGCCGTCTTCGAGCAAAGCTGATCCCAGCGTGGTCGCGGTCGCCGAGACCCTGGTCGAGATGGGCCGCCGCTTCGATGACGACAAGATTCTGCACGGGGCGATCGACCAGTACCGCTTTCTGCGCCGGGAATATCCGGGCAGCAGGTACCGCTTCGATGCCCTGTTCACCATCGGCGAAATCTACAAGGACGATTTGAATGATCCCGAGGCGGCGAGAGCTGCCTTTGAGGAATTCACCCGGCGCTACCCGCATCAACGGCTGGCAGCAGATGCCACGCAAGCGGTGGCGGAGCTCGATCGCGAGAAGCGTGAGGCTGAGATTGCCAGCGCGCAGAAAGCTTCTGAAAAGAAGCGAGCCAGGCAGGCGGATCATGCGAAAGAGCCGCAAGATTCGACTGAAGAGGACAAGCTGGCCAGCACACCGGAAAAAGAAACGGTTGAGCCCCAACCGCGACACATCGCCCGGGTGACGGGAATCCGGCACTGGTCCAGCGGCGATTACACGCGCGTCGCCATCGATGTGGAGGGCGAAGTCAAGTTTTCATCGCAGCGAATCGAAAGTCCGGCTCGCATCTTCTTCGACCTGAAAGGAACGAAGCTCGCCTCCACGCTAGTGGGGAAAAGTTTTGACGTCGACGACGGATTTCTGAAGAAAGTGCGGGTGGCACAATTTGCGCCCGGGCGGACGCGTATCGTCCTCGATGTTGACAATCTCTCCAGCTATGACGCGTTCCTGATACCCAATCCCTACAGGCTGATCATCGACATTCACGGCAACGGGCGAGCCAAGCCGGCCGATAAAGACTCGCAGGAGCTTTCTTCTGGCGAGACCGAATCGCCGGCGGCCGCCGCGATGGATTCGAATGCGGACGCTCCCTCAGCGCAGGTCAAGCCGGCGCTGGCGGTCCCCACAAAAACCGTAGGCGCTTCGGCTCCAGCGGAGTTGCGCGAGAAATCGGGTACTCCCACCACCGATTTGCCGGCCGGCAACAAAAAGCTGGAAACCGCCATCGTGAAAAAAGTCGTGGATGCAGACGATGAGGACGCAGACGCCTCGGCGCCCGCGGACGAAGATGGCGCTGCGAGAGTAGGCAAGCGTTCCCGTAGCCAATCAAAGCTGGCATCTGATCTGAATAGTCGAGAAGCCCAGCCTATGGCCATGGGCCAGCGCTCGCTTACCCGCGCGCTGGGCTTGAAAATCGGCAGGATCGTCATTGACGCCGGCCACGGCGGCCACGACACGGGCACCATCGGCCCGAATGGCCTGGAAGAAAAGGATCTGGTTCTCGAGGTGGCGCGGCGGTTGGGCAAAATGCTGGAGTCGCGCCTGGGCGCTGAAGTCGTCTACACGCGCAAGGACGATACTTTCATCCCTCTCGAAACTCGCACCGCGATCGCGAACCAGGCGCGCGCCGACTTGTTCGTCTCGATCCATGCCAACTCCAGCCGCGATCCCGGCGCGCGCGGAGTCGAAACCTACTATCTGAATTTCACCTCCTCGCCCGAGGCGCTCGAAGTGGCGGCGCGCGAGAACGCGGTCTCCGAGAAGTCGATCTACGAACTGCAGGATCTGGTCAAGAAAATCGCGATGAAGGAAAAGATCGAGGAGTCGCGCGAGTTTGCCTGGGACGTGCAGCAATCCCTGCACAACGGCCTGGCCGCCAAGAGTCCCGCGATTCGCGACCGCGGCGTGAAGAAGGCGCCATTCATCGTGCTGATCGGCGCCAATATGCCCTCCATCCTGGCCGAAATCTCATTTGTCAGCAATCCCACCGACGAGCACCGGCTCGCGACCAGTGAGTATCGCCAGCGCATTGCCGAATCTCTCTACCGCGGCGTCGCCAAGTACGTGAACGGGCTGAGCGGGGTAAAAATGGCCAGCAAAATGGATAAAACCAGCGGGCAGTAGGTCGATTCCCAACGAAACTTTTTAAGCCTCTCTGTGGTCTAATTACACGAGGGGATCCTGTGTCCAGCCGCTTAGCGCACCGCGCTTACCGTTTTGCTGCCTTTTGCATCATTTTTTCTGGAGCCGCGTTCGCGGCGAATCCGCCTGCTGCCTCCGCGCCGCCGATCCTTCCCAAGACCTTTGCGGGATGGCAGATGCAGGGCAACCCCCAAAGCAGCACCGATCCTGCCGCCATCGATCCGACGAATGCGGCCGTCTTGAAGGAGTACGCTTTCACCGACTCCGCCGCGGCGACCTACAAGAGTGACGATGGCCGCACTTTGAAGATTCGGGCGGCGCGCTTTGCCGACGCCAGCGGCGCCTTTGGCGCCTATTCGTTTTACCTGCGGTCGGATATGGCGCGCGAGCAGGTCGGCGATCAGGCGGCCTCGGCGGGCTCCCGCGTTCTTTTCTATCGCGGCCACATTTTGATTGATGCCGACTTCAGCAAGCTTTCCGTCATGTCGGCAGCGGGTTTACGAGAATTGGCCGGCATTCTGCCTCGCCCCGCCGGAAACGCAGGCAACCTGCCTCCGATCCTTGCTTTCATGCCGCATCACGGCTATCAAGCGAACACGGAAAAATATGCGGAAGGGCCTTTGGCTCTGGCTGCCATCGAATCGCCCCTCTCGCAGGATCTGGTTGACTTCACGTCGAACCCGGAGGTTGTACTGGGCCAATATTCGACGAGCACTGGCCCGACAACCTTGATGCTCATCGAATACCCCACGCCGGCGGTGGCGATCGAACACCTGCGGCGCATCGACGTCGCCAACAAAGCGCCCGCTCCGCAGGCCGGCGTAACCGCAGTCGAGAATGTCGGTCCATTCTTCGCTAAAAGGACCGGACCGATTGTCGCCATTGCAGCCGGGCCACTTTCCTCCAGCGATGCCCAAATGCTTCTGGGTGCGGTGAACTATGACGCCAGCGTCACCTGGAACGAGAACACCTACTTCGACAAGAAAAATAACGTTGCCAATCTGCTGGTCAACATCGTTCTTCTTTGCATCATCGGGGGCGCCGTCTTCCTGGCGGGAGGACTTGCCTTCGGAGGCCTCCGGGTTGCGGCTCGTAAATTTCTTCCGGGACGGCTGTTCGACCGGCCGGGGCAGAACGAATTTATCGCGTTGCATCTGGCCGAAAGCGAGGCTTCCGTGTCAGGGCAGCGGGCCGCGGAAGGCTCGAATCGCGGTTAAGTCGAACAGAAAGCGCGGCTTAAGGGGCTCCCGGCGGATTTTGTCTCAATTTGCGACATTCTGCACCAATGTTGATTGAGTCTGTAAGTAATTGTAAACAAAGACATTTATTTCCCAAAAATCGCTTGACACCTCGCTTTTTCGGCTCATAAGATTTTCTCCAGAAAGTTTTGACGGAATCTATTGCCTCCGTTGGAACTATTCTCCCTAAAGAAGAGGCCGCCCTGTTGCCGGGTGGCCTTTTCGTTTGCGGGGCATGTCTGCGTTCCACCTAACTAAAAGAAGGCAGTTGAACTCCTTCTACCCAGCAGCGTGTGCTTCGAGAACTCGCTCCGCAAAAAACTTGGGACGGAACTGCGAGCCTTATGTTTCCGTACGGTATGTCAGGAGGGCGATATGTTCTGCGATGGATGTGGCGCGTCGGTGGAACCGGGGCAGGCGTTTTGCAGCCGCTGCGGCAAGCAGATTACCGGCCTCGTCATGGCACAACCTCGTACAGGCCGAGTGCAGGGACACGTTCCCCTGCTGGGAGTTCTTTGGTTCGCTATTTCCGTCCTCAACGCAATCGGCGGCCTCGTACTCTTCATTCTTGCCAATACTTTATTCGCCCGCCTTACGGAGTTGGGCGCGCCGCCGCAAGCTGCCGCATTCTTGCGGCCGCTGTTGAGCGCGGTTGGCATCCTAGTTATGGCCAAGGCCGCCTTTGGCTTCCTGGCGGGATGGGGATTGATGCGGCGCGAGCCCTGGGCGCGGATGCTTGCGCTGGTGCTGGCATTCATCGCCCTGTTCAATATTCCATTTGGCACGGCCATCGGCGTCTACACGCTGTGGGTGCTGCTACCCGCGCAGTCGGAACAGGATTATATTTCGCTGGCGACCGCTAAGGCAGCGGCTTGACGGCTGGGCTGCGCCGGCTGGCGGACAAGCTACAGCGAATCAGTTCTTGACTCGCGCTTTCACGATTTTCTTGATCAGCGGAATCGGCAGCGGCTTCGCGAGGGGAAAGTGGATGGTGCCCTTCGATGTGGACAAGCCTATGAGCTCAGGCCGGAATTTGTCGATGACCGCGGCGGTCGGGAACAGGCTGGCCTGAGATGCAACACGGGCAGATTCGTTCGTTCAACTCATAGCTCGTGACGAAGTATCGACTCGCCATCGGACTGTTGTGGGGCATCGGTTTTACTTCGCTGGCGTGTTTGCTGATGAATCTCATCGGGTTCGTCGGACTCTTTCTGCTCCCCGGCGGGCTGGTCGCTTTTGCCGTGGGCTTTGTGATGTTTCGGAAGGTAGGATTGCCACAACTCAGACGGATTGCGGGTTGGTCCGTCCTTCCCGTCACGGTGCTTGCTGGCCTCGCCTGCGTCCCGTCGATGAACCCCTTGTGGCCGCACGGCATGAGAGAGTTAGCACAACAGGAGTCCGACCTTCAGACTGCGATTCCATTAGGGATGGGTTTGGAACAGGTTCGAGGCGTGCTCAATTCGAGGAAGATTGCAGCCTACGAATCGACGCAGACGAGCGACGGCGTCGTATTGCAAAACGCACAGATAACGATGATGGCACAGGCAGGTGATACGGTTCTCGTGAGTCGCTTCGATACGGAGGCGTTCCAATTTCCTTGCGGATACGCCATGCAGATTGTGCTGGTCTTCGGGCCTGAGCAGAATCTGAAGGAACGGTACATCCAGCGTCTTCCCATGTGCCCTTGATGCGAAGGCCTTGCATCGGGTAATCAGTCGGTGTCTGTTGTGGCGAACATCCAGAGTTTGCGATTTCCCCGGTCGAAGACAATGGCCGTCATGTCCCAAGCGATACCTTTGAACCACGGCGTCCAGACGCCATAGTTCATGTTGCAAACTATCTCTCCGTGTCGGAGAGCGAACATTGCTTTGCACACGTCCATCGCAAGTTCCTTTTCGGCGACCCCGTCCCCACTTGCGTGGGAGTATGCTCCGCCGTGATAAAGCAAACTAGCGAAGGTGCCGTCGAGTAGAAACGGGTCGAACATTGCAAACCCAGTGTTCAAACTGTCGTCTCTGGGAGACTCGGGAATACGGAGTTCGGGAAAGCTCTGAGCAATTGTCGGATGAAGCACGAGCCAATCGAGCAATCGGTCATCCCCTAGACGATTGCGAGAGGCAAACCAGTCGAAAACGGCGCACGTCAAACACGTTAAGATACGCTCCACCGTTACGACGTTCGCTCCGAATCTTGGTCACGAATGATTCGAATGGTTGGGACGGAACTTCGAGCTTCGTCAGCCGAATGTTTTGGCACATTTCTAGAACGTCTTTGATGGTCGGTCGAGGCTGGTTCCAATCTGGGGAGAGTGGCGACATCGGGTAAATTGTAAACAAGCATCGAAACGTCGTTGGGGTCAGGCAACATGATATTCTTGAATGCAAGCGGCATGTGCGGCTCAAAACCTGTTGACATGCCGATTTCCTCCGAAGTTGGAACAATTGGGACAATGATTGTCCGTGACTTATTGGGCCGACGTAGCTCAGTTGGTAGAGCAGCCGATTCGTAATCGGCAGGTCAGCGGTTCAAGTCCGCTCGTCGGCTCCAGTCTGTTCCACATCCTCGTTGAACCTGGTTACCTTGTCCGTAACACGTCCTGGCTAGCCCTCGTCCCCGCAAACGGCATCCAAGACCAATTCATCGAAGCGGACTCTGATCTGGCGCATCAGCGTGGCCTTCCGACCCCGTTTCCGGAGTGCGTGTGAGATTGAAAGATTCAAAACCCATCGTCATCGTTGGAGCAGGCGTGGCCGGGCTGGCTGCGGCCGCCGCCTTGGGCGAGGCGGAACTGCCCGTGCTGGTTGTGGAGGCGCGCAAGCGCATCGGCGGCCGCGTTTACACGCAGCAGGATCCGGCTCTCCATGCTCCCATTGACTTCGGCGCAGAGTTTATTCACGGACGGCCTTCCGAAATCTGGAACCTGGTCGACCGATCGACCGTGGACGAAGTGAAAGGCCAAAACTGGTGCGCCGGACCCCGCGGCGTGCAACGCTGCAAGCTCTTTTCGCAAGTCGATAAAATTCTCGAGGCCATGGACGATTCCGTGCCCGACGAATCGTTTCTCGACTTCCTCGATCGCAAGTTTCCCAATCCATCACACGACCCCGCGCTCGAAGATGCAAAGCGACGCGCGGTGGGCTACGTCAGCGGTTTCAACGCAGCCGACCCTGCCCTGGTCGGCGTCCACTGGCTGGTTGCCAGCATGCGCGCGGAACAGAAAATTGACGGCGAACGCGCCTTTCGCTGCCGCCAGGGATACACCGCCCTTCTGGATGCATTTCGCAAGAGAATTGCACGCTCCAACGTGACCATTCGCACGGGAGTGGCCGTTAACAAAATCTCTTGGGCCAAAGGCAAGGCTCGAGTCACGGTGCGCGACAGACAAGGCACGTCCACTCTCGTGGCGCCGCAAGTTCTCATCACCCTGCCGCTCGCGGTTTTGCAGGCTTCGAGCGAAGCCGGCGCCATCGATTTTGCTCCCGCGTTACCGCGGAAAAAGATTGTCGCCATGTCGAAGCTGGAAATGGGAAAGGTCATCCGCATCGTGCTGCGATTTCGGCGGCGATTCTGGAATTCGATTCCGAATCCTGGGGCGCGGAAGGCGGGTCGGAAGAAAGATTTGTCCGATATGAGTTTCCTCTTTTCGGACGACGACTTGTTTCCGACGTGGTGGACGAGCCTTCCGCAAAAGCGTCCTTTTATTACGGGCTGGGCGCCTTTCCGTTCGGCCGAGAAGTTATCGGGGCAACCCGAGTCTACGGTCATCAAGCACGCCGTCGAAACCTTGTCGCGGTTGCTGGGTGTTGAAGCCGGGAAAGTGGAGAACTGGCTGGACGCAGCGTACCTGCACGACTGGCAGACCGACCCATTTTCACGCGGCGCTTACAGCTACGCCAAGGTAGGAGCGGACGGGGCGCAGCAGGCGCTGGGCGCTCCGGTCGAGAACACGTTGTTCTTCGCTGGCGAGGCGACCGACACTTCCGGAAACAATGGCACGGTTCATGGTGCCATCGCCAGCGGTTATCGCGCGGCCCAGGAAATCATCGAGGCCCGGCGCGGGTAGCTCGCGCACCAGTTTCTCGCGCGCATTTCAATTTTCGCTGCCTCCTCGCCATTCCTGACCCACAAAGCGACTTTCCACGCCTCTCCCTTTCTGGTACTGTTTTGGGTCCGCTGCAGGCGATTCGTGCGCCACGCGCACGCCGTCAGTGGCACAATGTCGTTGTCGGAAGGATAAGCGCTTGATTGTCGGTGTCCCCAAAGAAAGCTATCCCGGCGAACGCAGGGTCGCCCTGGTTCCCGCCGTTGTTCCCACTCTCGCCAAGGCCGGATTGGAAGTCGTCCTTGAAAAAGGCGCCGGCGAGCAGGCCGGATATCCGGATGCAGCTTATGTAGAGAAAGGGGCGAAGATCCTGCCCGAACGTGCCGGCGTGTTCGGTGCGGCCGACATCCTGGTGCAAGTGCTCTGCTACGGCTCCAACGACATCAATGGCAAGGCGGACTTGCCGCTGCTGAAGCGCGATCAAATGTTGATTGGCTTTCTGCGGCCTTTCGGCTCCGCCGAGATAGTCCAACAGATTGCCTCCGCTGGCGTGACCGCCTTCTCCGTGGAATTGATGCCCCGCACCACGCGCGCGCAAAGCATGGATGCTCTCTCCTCCATGGGCACAATTTGCGGCTACAAGGCGGTGCTGGTCGCTGCCGAAACCGCCATCCGGATTTTTCCCATGATGACCACGGCCGCCGGCACGATCACTCCGGCGCGAGTCTTCGTCATCGGCGCCGGGGTGGCCGGATTGCAGGCGATTTCCACTGCCCGGCGGCTGGGGGCGGTCGCTTCGGCCTACGACATGCGTCCGGCGGCCAAAGAGCAGGTGCAGAGCCTCGGCGGGCGCTTCGTCGAGCTGCCGCTTGAAGCGCAGAACGCGCAGGATGCCCGCGGCTACGGCACCGCCCAGGACGAAACTTTTTACGCCCGGCAGCGCGAACTGCTGACACGAGTGGTCGCCGAGAGCGACGTGGTCATCACCGCCGCCGTCATTCCCGGAAAAAAATCGCCCGTCCTCATCACTGCCGACATGGTGAAAGGCATGGCGCCTGGATCCGTGATCGTCGATCTGGCTGCCGAGCGCGGCGGCAATTGCGAATTGACCCGCACCGGCGAAACCGTGGAAGTCAACGGGGTCTCCATCATCGGCGCCATCAATCTGGCGAGCAGCGTTCCCTATCACGCCAGCCAGATGTATGCGCGCAATGTCACGACGTTTCTCACCTACATGGTCAAGGAAGGCAAGCCGCAACTGAATATGCAGGATGAGATCATCCGCGAAACCATGGTCACACGCGGGGGCGACATCGTGAATGCCAGGGTGCGGGAGTTTTACAAGCTGCCGGCCCTGGTGGCGCAGTGAAACGATCTTGTAGTCACGTGGAAGAGCGGCGCTTCAGCGCCGCGTAAGCATCGCTAGGTTAACCGGGGCTTTTAGCCCCCAGGATGGCAATGAACTCTAATCTCATCGACGCTCTGTTCATCTTCATGCTGGCCTGTTTCATCGGCTTTGAAGTCATCCGGCATGTCTCGCCTTTGCTTCATACCCCGCTGATGTCATTGACCAATGCCCTTGACGCGATTGCGGTGGTGGGCGCAATCGTTTTGGTGGGCGAGCGCAAAAGCGAGTTCGCCACCATTTTGGGCGTCATCGCCATCGTCGCCGCCACCAGCAACGTGGTGGGCGGCTTCCTGATCACCGACCGCATGCTGAAAATGTTCAAGACCAGCCGCCCGGCGGCCAAAAAGCCATGACGGAATTCGCCGGCGGCCAGCACATCATCGAAGTCGTATACCTCATCGCCAGCGCTCTGTTCATCCTGTCGCTGAAGTGGATGAGTTCGCCGGCGACCTCGCGCCACGGCATCCTCGCCGGCGAAATCGGCATGGTGCTGGCCATTGCCGGCACTCTGCTCCATCACGGCATCGTCGACTACAAGTGGATCGCGGTTGCTCTGGTGCTGGGCAGCGGGATCGGCATACCGCTCGGCATGGTGCAGATGACCGCGGTCCCGCAGCGAACCGCGCTGAGCCACGCCTTCGGCGCGCTTTGCGTTACCCTGGTCGGCACCGCCGAGTTTTACCTGGGAACTCAGAGCGCGTCCAAGTTCGGAATGTCCGTGCTCTCGATGGAAGTCATTCTGGGAGGCCTGACGTTTACCGGCAGTTTGATGGCGGCGGGCAAGTTGCAGGAAGTGCTGCCCCAGCGGCCCATCACGTACAAAGGCCAAAATTTCGTTAACTTCATTCTGTTCAGCGTGGCCGTGGGCAGTGCCGTGTACCTGGTGCTGCATCCGGAGACCAGGCAATTGTTCCCGCTGGTGGTCGGCATCTCGCTGATCATCGGCGTGCTTTTGATCATCCCGATCGGCGGCGCCGACATGCCGACGGTCATTTCGCTATTGAACTCTTACGCCGGCCTTTCAGCGGCAGCCATGGGGTTCGTCCTGCAGAACAAACTGCTGATCATCGCCGGCGCCCTCGATGGCTCATCGGGATTCATTCTCTCGGTGATCATGTCGAAGGCGATGAACCGGTCGTTCACCAATGTCCTGTTCGGCGCCTTTGGTCAAGTGCAGGCTTCCGCTGCCGCCGGGCAAGAAGCCAAGCCCGTGCGCAGCGCCACCGCGGAAGAAGCGGCGGCCATTCTGAGCGCGGCCAACAAAGTTGTGGTTGTTCCCGGATACGGCATGGCGGTGGCGCAGGCACAGCATAAGGTCCGCGAATTGTACGACGCTCTGACCAAGAAAGGCGTCGAAGTGCGTTTCGCCATTCATCCCGTCGCGGGACGCATGCCCGGCCACATGAACGTGTTGCTCGCCGAAGCCGATATCCCTTACGACCGCCTCATCGAGATGGACGAGATCAACGGCGACTTTCCCCAGACCGACGTCGCCCTCGTCATTGGCGCCAACGACGTCACGAACCCCGCCGCCCGCACCGATCAAACCAGCCCGATTTTCGGCATGCCCATTCTCGATGTCGACAAGGCCCATACCGTCATGGTCATCAAGCGCAGCATGAATCCGGGCTTTGCCGGCATCGACAATCCCCTCTACTATCTCGATAACAACCTCATGCTTTTTGGCGATGCGAAGCAGTTTGTCGGGGCCATTGTGCGGGAACTTACGGGCGGACACTAGAACCGACGAGAGATTGGCCGGCAAGCGAAAGCGGCAGGTGGGATCAAGTGCACGGCACCGGGGTAAGATTCCAAGCCTTCCGCCTCAGGTTCCGCAGGTCTCGAAGCAGATTGCCCTCTTCCCCGTAACCCACAGAGCCCAAATCGGAAAGCTACGAATCTTCCCCGAGTCATTCTGCTGCTACTAGGCCGGAGACTCTCGGCCGTTATAAAAAGCAACAGCCCCAGGAATGTGGTGCGTGCAAAACGCCAGAAAGCCTTCGACGGCCATGCCTGGGAGAGAAGTGGCCCCCACCACCACGTTCGTGCCCTACCGACCCCGCACGGGCTCGTCTAAACTTCAGGCCGAACATACTCTCAGGCAAAACCGGAAGTGGCGCGACTAATACCTTGCCAAAAACCACACCAGAAGTCATTGAGCGGACATCATTTTATTCTCAAGAAATTATTAGCGCCGTATGAGTAAGAAAGAAAAACAGTTGTACGAATTTGGACCTTTCATCCTCGACCTGGCCGAGCGTCAGGTGCGGCATGGCGCCGCCCGCATGGAATTAGCCCCTCGTGCTTTCGACACGCTTGCGGCCCTGGTTCAGCATGATGGCCAGTTGTTGGAAAAAGACGACCTGATGCGAACCGTCTGGGGCGATACCTTCGTCGAGGAGAACAACCTAAGCCAAGTCATTTATCTGCTTCGCAAAGCGCTGCGCGATGGCGAGGACGGGATGCGCTACATCGAAACCGTTCCCAAGAGAGGCTATCGGTTCATTGCGCCCGTGCGCAAAGATTCCGGGGCTGAGGGCAACAGTCACGGCCAACCAGATCGTATGCCCCGGTCTATCTCCTATTCTTCTGCCGGGTTTCCTCCGGCGATCAAGGTCGGCGAAACCGAAGCGGTTCAGTTGGCTCCCTTCCCGGGTGCTCAGGGAAACGGGAGTGGCAACGGCAATGGGACGTCGCACCAGAGCACTTCCGGCTTTCGGACGACTCAGGGAGTGCTAAGCGTGGTCGCGGCCGTGGCCTTATTTTTCCTTGGCGCCAACTGGAAGCAGAAACTGATGAATAAGGTCGAGGCCGCCCCCATCCGGTCGGTCGCCGTGCTGCCTTTGCAGAATCTCTCCAACGATCCTGCCCAGGAATACTTCGTCGACGGCATGACCGACGAACTCATCACCGACCTGGCCCAGATCCGGGAACTGAAGGTGGTTTCGAAGACCTCGGTGATGAGATTCAAGGGCACGCGGACTCCTTTGCCTCAGATCGGACGCGAACTGGGCGTCGATGCCGTGATCGAGGGCTCGGTCCTGCGCTCCGGCGACAAGGTCCGAATCACCGCCCAATTGATTCGCACCTCGACCGACCACCATATCTGGGCAGAGGCCTATGACGGCGATCTGAAAGACGTTTTATCGCTGCAGGCGCGTGTTGCCGAATCCATCACCGGGCAGGTCAAACTGAATCTGACCGCCGACGAAAGCGGCAGGCTGCAGCGAGCACACAGCGTAAATCCGCTGGCCTTCGATCTTTACCTGCACGGACGCTACGCACAGAGCCGGCGAAATTTGGACGGCCTGCATGCCGCCGCGCAATATTTTCAACAAGCCATCGATCAGGATCCGAACTTCGCCCTGGCGTATTCCGGTCTGGCCGATTGCGACACATTGCTGGCCCTTTTTGGGGAAGGCTCGGCCAAGATCGCGCAGGCAAAGATGGCGGCGGAAAATGCTTTGAAGCTGGACGATTCCCTCGCCGAGGCGCACACGTCGCTGGCCGCGGTCCGCATCCTCGACGCCTGGGACTGGCGGGGCGCCGAACTTGAGTTCCAGGAAGCTTTACGACTCAATCCAAATTACGCCCAGGCCCACCATTGGTATGGCAACTTGCTGCTCGGGCCGCAGGGCCGGCATCAGGAGGCAATCGCCGAGTTGCAGCGCGCTCAGGAACTGGATCCTCTGTCCGCCATCATCGCCGCGGATTTGGGATTTGCCTACTATCTTGCCGGAAGGTACGACATGGCGGTTCCCGCCTACCAGAAAGTTTTGGCCGGCAATCCCGACTTCGTGCCCGCGCACTTCTATCTTGCCCAATATTATTTGGAAGCCGGCCAGTATGACCTATGGCTGAAGGAAGCGGACGCCGACTATCGCCTCTCCGGCTTTGTGGACCGCGCCGACAATTTGGAAAAGCTCTACGCCCGGGGAGGTTGGCGCGCCATCCTCGAAGAGGAAGCCAGCCGCCCGCGCAGGGTGGCTGCTTACAATGATTCGCAGGCGGACGTTTGTGAATCGGCGCGGGCGAACTCCTACCTGAACCGAAGTGCTGCCGCACTGACCAGCCTGGATCAATGCACGCGCCGGGCTCAGGTCTCGTTGATTTATCTCAAGGTTGATCCCATCTGGACCAACGTCCGCCAGGATGGCCGGTTCCAGGATATGCTGCGACGACTCCGCTTGCAGTAAGTCCTCTTACTGCAGATTCTCTTTCTTCCGACCGGCCCCGCGTTGCGCGCTTCCGCGCAAGTGTTATACCGTAAAAGTTCGACCCTGAACCCATGGCTGACCGCAGCGCAGCGCCTCCCAATCCCTCGTCCCCGGCGAATCTCCTACGGACGAAAATCGATCCCACTTCGGCCCGCTTTGAGGCCAACATGCGCTTCCTCGCCGACCTGATGTCGCAAGTGCGCAACGAAGGCGAGAAAATCTGCGAGGGCGGCGGCGAGAAGGCCATCGACAGCCAGCACAAGAAAGGCCGCCTCACCGTGCGCGAGCGCCTGGAACTGCTGGTCGACCCCGGCACTTTTTTTGAGGTCGGAATTTACGCCGCCCACGGCATGTATGAGGAATGGGGTGGCGCGCCTGCCGCCGGCGTGGTCACCGGCATGGCGCGCATCCATACCCGCCTGGTCATGATCATCGCCAACGACGCCACGGTGAAAGCCGGGGCGTTTTTCCCGATGACCTCGAAAAAAGTCATTCGCGCGCAGAATATCGCCATCGAAAATCGCATCCCGACGATCTACCTGGTCGATTCCGCCGGGGTCTTTCTGCCTCTGCAGGAAGACGTTTTTCCCGATACCGATGACTTTGGCCGCGTCTTCCGCAACAACGCCGTCATGTCGGCGCTGGGCATCCCGCAAATCGCCGCCATCATGGGCATGTGCGTCGCAGGGGGCGGGTATTTGCCCGTCATGTGCGATCACGTGCTGATGACCGACGGCAGCGGCTTATTCCTCGCCGGGCCGGCGCTGGTGCAGGCGGCGATCGGGCAAAAAGTTTCCGCAGAAGAGCTGGGAGGAGCGGCCATGCATTCTGCGATCAGCGGCACGGTCGACTTCCGCGAGCCCGACGATGCCGCTTGCCTTGCCCGCATCCGTTCGATCGTCGATAAATGGGGATACCGGCGGCAATCGCCATGGGATCGCAAACAGCCGGTCGAACCTGCGCTCGCGGCCGAAGAAATTTACGGCATTTACGATTCTTCGCCCGCCCGCCCCTACGACATGAAGGAAGTTCTGGCGCGCGTGCTCGATGGCAGCGAATTTGACGAATACAAGCCGGAATACGGAAAGACGTTGATATGCGGCTACGGGCGCATTGGCGGCTTCGCGGTCGGCATTGTCGCCAACCAGAAAATCCATGCCCAGCAGACCGACCATGAAGGCCACAAGCGGGTGGAGTTCGGCGGCGTCATCTACACCGAGTCGGCCGAGAAGGCTGCGCGCTTCATCATGGACTGCAACCAGAATCTGATTCCGCTGATCTTTTTTCACGACGTCAACGGCTTCATGGTTGGCCGCGACGCGGAGTGGAGCGGCATCATCAAGGCCGGGGCCAAGATGGTGAATGCAGTTTCCAACTCAGTGGTGCCAAAAATAACCGTGATCGTCGGCGGCTCGTTCGGCGCGGGCCACTACGCCATGTGCGGCAAGGCCTACGATCCGCGATTTATTTTTGCCTGGCCCACAGCCCGCTACGCGGTGATGAGCGGCGATGCCGCCGCCGGAACCCTGGTGGAAGTGAAGGTGAAGCAACTCGAGCGCGGCGGAAAGAAGCTGAGCGAGGAAGAAAAGAAAGAATTGTATGAATCGGTGAAACGCACCTACGACGAGCAGACCGACCCGCGCTACGGCGCCGCGCGCTTGTGGATCGATAAGATCATCGACCCCGTCGAAACCCGCGATGCGATCACGCAGGCGCTTGAGGCCGCGGCTTTGAATCCCGATGTCGCCGAGTTCAAGGTGGGAGTGCTGCAAACGTGACCACCTATCTTCACCACGGAAACCAAGCTTCTATGACCGTCGAATCTCCGTGTCTTTGTGTCTCCGTGGTGAAATGAGCGATTCCGTCAAACTCATCGAATGTCCCCGCGATGCCTGGCAAGGGCTGAAGGGCCAGATTCCGACCCATGTCAAGCAGGCCTATCTGCAAGCCTTGATCAGCGCGGGTTTCAAGCACATTGATGCGGTGTCGTTTGTCTCTCCAAAAGCCGTACCGCAGATGGCGGACTCCGAAGAGGTCTTGAAAGAGCTCGACCCACCTGACGATGTGGAACTGATCGCCATCGTAGTCAACGAAAAAGGCGCGCAACGCGCCATCGATACCCAGTCCGTGCGCACGCTTGGATTTCCCTACTCGATTTCAGAAACGTTTCTGCGCAAGAACCAGAACCAGTCCCCCGAGGACGCGCTCGAAGAGTTGGAAAAAATTCAGAAGAAGGCCGGCGATGCCACCCTCGACATGGTGGTCTACATTTCGATGGCCTTCGGCAATCCTTACGGCGATGCCTGGAGCGTCAACGAGGTTGTGGATGCGATCTCGCTGCTGGAGTCTGAGGATTTGCGCATGATTTCGCTGGCCGACACGGTGGGCATGGCGACTCCGCAACAAATCGGCGATCTCGTCGGGGCGGTGATTTCGAAATACAACTATCTTGAGATCGGCGTTCACCTTCACAGCCGTCCGGAGCACGCAGCGGATAAAATTATTGCGGCTTACGATGCCGGCTGCCGCCGCTTTGATTCTGCGATCGGAGGGCTGGGTGGTTGCCCGTTCGCGCAGGACGCGCTGGTGGGAAATATCGCGACAGAAAAAGTGGTCGAGGCATTGAAAAAGCGCGGAGCCGAATTGCCGGCGTTGAAACCGTTGGATACATTGCTTCGAGCGACTGCAGAAATTGGCGCTCAGTATACCGCCTCAATCCAGGATGCCTGACGCAAGATGAATTTCAACACCCTCCAACTCGCCTACGATGCCAAGGTTGCGACGATCACGTTCAACCGTCCCGACAAGCGCAACGCCATCAGCTTCGAATTGATCGACGATCTGCTGCGCGCCCTTGGGGAAGTTGAAAAATCGGATGCGCTCGTTCTCATCGTGACCGGCGCCGGAAAGGCCTTCTCCTCCGGAATGGATCTGGAGAATCTGAAAGCGCTGCTCGGCCGCACGCCCGAGCAGAATCTCGCAGACTCTCAAACCATGGTGCGCATGTTCCGCGCGCTGTTTGAATTTCCCAAAATCACAATCGCCGCAGTCAACGGTGCTGCCATTGCCGGCGGCACCGGACTGGCGCTGCTGTGCGACTTCACGCTCGCCGTACCCGAAGCGAAGTTCGGGTATACCGAAGTTCGCATCGGTTTCGTGCCGGCCATCGTCTCCACATTCCTGTTGCGCCAGGTCGGCGAAAAACAGGCCCGCGACCTTCTGCTTACGGGACGACTTTTCGGAGCCGAGGAAGCCTTGCGCATGGGGCTGGTCACGGAAATCGTTGCTCCTGAGAATTTGATGACGCGCGCCCGCGAGCTTGCGGCGACCCTGCTCGAAAACAGTCCGTCGTCGCTCCGCGCGACCAAGAAACTGCTCAACGATCACGTTCGCGCCGAAATGGACCGGCAGATTGAGGCTGCGGTGCGCGAGAATGCCGGCATTCGCTCCACCGCCGACTTCCGCGAAGGCATCACCTCGTTTCTGGAAAAGCGCAAGCCCGTGTGGAGCGGCAAATGAGCAGAAATCATTCGGCCGTCAACGAAACCCGGCTGCGCGTGCGCTACGCGGAAACCGATCAGATGGGCGTGGTCTACCATGCGAATCACTTCGTCTGGTTTGAAGTGGGCCGCGTCGAATTGTTGCGGCAGCTGGGATTTTCCTATCGTGACATGGAAAGCAAAGATCACTGTTTCATCGCCGTGGCCGAGGCCAAGTGCCGCTACCGCGCGCCCGTAAAATATGACGAAGAGATTGTGGTGCGCACCACACTGCTCAACGTGCGCGACTCGGTCGTACACTTCGGCTACGAGTTGCACCGCGCGCCGGATAACGCGCTGCTGGCCGAAGGCGAGACGACTCACATCGTCACCGACGAGCAGATGAAGATTGCCGTGCTGCCGGAAAAGTATCTGCAGGCATTCCGTGCGGCTCTCGGCCGCTGAAATGCAAAGCGATGGATAATTAAGAGGCTCGACCCGGAACTCAGCAAAGAAACTCAGGACTCAGGACCAACTTGAACGCTCTTCATCTAAACGGAAACGATCTTACCCTGGAAGCGGTTCGCGAAGTCGCGGTCGATCGGCGCCCTGTGCTGCTGCTGGCCGAGGCGCGGGAAGCCGTGGTTCGCGCGCGCACCATCGTCGATGAAATAGTCGAAGGCAACCAGGTGGCCTATGCCATCACCACCGGGGTTGGCAAGCTCAGCGACGTACGCATCGTGGGCGAACAGATTCGCGAGTTGCAGGTCAACCTCGTGCGCTCGCATTCCGTCGGCATCGGCGAACCTCTCTCGATTCCCGAAACTCGCGCCATGATGCTGCTGCGCGCCAACTCTCTCGCCAAGGGCTTGTCCGGGGTGAGGGCGATCGTGATCGACACGCTTTGTGAAATGCTGAACCGCGGCGTCACGCCCCTGGTGCCGTCCCAGGGCAGCGTCGGAGCCAGCGGGGACCTCGCGCCCCTGGCGCATCTGGCTCTGGCCGCGATCGGCGAGGGTGAGTGCGTCGAGGAAAATGGAGCCCGCATTCCCGCCGCTGAAGCTTTGCGCCGCGCCCAGATCAAACCGCTGGTGCTGGAAGCCAAAGAATCCATTTCGCTCATCAACGGCACGCAAGCCATGCTGGCGGTGGGCACGCTGGCGCTGCTTGCCGCCGAAACGCTGATCGATTCCGCCGACGTCGTCAGCGGCCTGTGCTGCGACGCTCTGAAAGGCACCGATACGGCGTTTGATGAACGCATTCACAAGGCGCGGCCGCACAGCGGGCAGATGAAAACGGCGGCGAACCTGCGCAAGATGCTCGAGGGCAGCCAGATTCGTGAATCGCATCGCAATTGCGGCCGCGTGCAGGATGCCTACTCGCTGCGCTGCATCCCGCAGGTTCATGGAGCGGTGCGCGACACCTTGGCGCATTGCCGCGGGATCTTCGAGATCGAGGCCAACTCTGCCGTCGATAATCCACTGGTCTTCGTGGATAAAGGCAGCTCCGCAGGGGACGTGATCTCAGGCGGAAATTTCCACGGTCAACCGCTCGCCTTCGCCCTCGACTTCATCGCCATCGCCCTGGCCGCGGTCGCAGGCATCAGCGAGCGCCGTATCGAACGCATGGTCAACCCGGCGCTGAGCGAAGGCCTGCCGCCGTTCCTTGCCGAAGGAGCAGGGCTAAACTCGGGCTTCATGATGGCGCAGGTTTCGGCCGCAGCGTTGGCCAGCGAAAATAAAATATTGGCGCATCCCGCGTCGGTCGATTCGATCACGACTTCAGGCAACAAAGAAGATTATGTTTCGATGGGCATGACCGCCGCGCTCAAGCTCAAGCGCGTGGTCGCCAATACGCGCAACGTGCTGGCGATTGAAGCCATGGCCGTCGCACAGGCGATCGACTTTCTTGCGCCGCTAAAAACGTCGAAGCGAGGACAACAGGCCATGGCTGCGATCCGAACGGTTTGTCCCCCTGTGGGCAAAGATCGCGTCATGTACCAGGACTTCGCGCGACTCGCCAGGCTGATTGCGACGGGAAAAATTGCGCAGATTCTCGCTTGATTTGTGCTTGCGCGGCCCTTCTGGCGCCACGAGGCATCCTTCGGTAATACCTTCCGATGCTGCCGGGCCGCTTTTCGCCTAGCCGGCGGTCTTCGCCGCGCTTCCATCCAATCCCAGTTTGTCGGCAATCGGCTTCATCGCTTCGATGCAGAAGGCAATGTGCTCGTCCAGATCCACGCCCAGCGCGGCCGCTCCCTGAACGATGTCGTCGCGGTTCACTTTGCGGGCGAAGGCTTTGTCCTTCATTCTTTTCCTGACGGACCTGGTGTCGACCTCGGCCAGCGACTTGCCGGGCTTAATCAGCGCCACGGCGGTGATGAACCCGGCCAGTTCATCGCATGCGAAGAGAGCCTTTTCCATAGGCGTATCGCGGGTGACGCCGGTGTATTCGGCGTGCGACATCACTGCGCGGGTAATGACTTCGGGCCAGCCGCGCTGCTTCAGAATTTCGTTTCCGCGATACGGATGATCCTCCAAGCTTGGCCAGCGCTCATAATCGAAGTCATGAATCAGCCCGACAACGCCCCACAGTTCTTCCTTCTCGGGCGCACTCGAACTGAACTTTCGGGCGCAAGCGCGCATGCAAGCCTCCACCGCCAGGGCATGCTTGCGCAAACTTTCCGACTGGGTGAACTCAGTTAGTAAACACCATGCCGCTTCGCGATCCATCATGCATTCGGCCCATTCCCGCGGATTTACCGCGCTCATTTTATTTTTTTCGTCAGAAATCCCGTGACTGATTGCATTTTAACCTTGACATCCACAGGCGTCGTACCGCAGATTGAGCCTGCAACCAAAACCTCTCCCCTTTTTCAGGTTGGGTTGCTCAGTAAGGAGAGCCGGCTCTGGCACTCCCACAACCCGATGGCCACGACTCTTGCCCCAGTAGATTCCAGGGAAGTCGTCCGTTGCGATCACTGCCTGCTGGTTCAATTCAGAACCCTCAACAATAATTGCCGCCGCTGCCATGCTTCTTTAGACGAGGAGCCTGAGCCCGAGCCGGTAGTCGCGGCAACACCGATCATGATGCCGATTCCCGGGACCGGGTCGGCGGTATTCAACCTGGCGACGTCCATTCGCTCCCTGCGCCTGCGCAATGGCCTGAGCCAACGGCAGCTGGCTGGCCGTATGGCTGTGCCGCGCACCTACGTTTCGAAGATTGAAAACGAGAAAGCGACGCCCACGCTGTCTTCCCTGGAGCGGCTGGCGCGAGCACTGGAGGTGACCGTGCCCGAACTGCTGAGCGGCGGTGAGAAAAACCGCCAGGAAGAAGTCAGCGAATTGATGAAGGATGCGTTTATCGCCGAGATTTTGCCCTTCGTATCGCAGCTGAACGGCATGCAAATGTCGAGCATCCTGACGCAGGTGCGAGACCTGACGATGCGGCCGCGAAGGAGCGCATAAGTTGATGCCGTACCGGGGTTCCTTCGCTTCGCACAGGATTTCGCCACGCGGCTCCCGCATCGCTCACGCCGCGTAAACGCCTCAATTTTTCCGGGCAACCAGCCAACTGCAAGGCCGGGACCATATTTTTGGTCCCGGTTTTTTCTTGCCATCCTGCCACCCTGAATCCCGGACAAATCGACAGGCATCTACCCCAGCATGAATTTGGAAGAGTCTCGAAACGGAGCTTCTGCTTTTTCTGCGCAAGAAATCTCGGGCAATTTGTCCGCGCTGCGAGATTGGAATGATGAGAGCGGTCGGGCAGCGGGTCCAGCGGAACGCGTCCCGGATTCCGAACTGCTCGACGCGTATTCGCGCGCAGTAACCGGAACGGTGGAACGGGTAAGCCCGTCAGTGGTGAATATTGAAGTTCACACTGCGGCGGGCCGGACGCGCTCGGGAGAGCCGCGGGAGCGGCGCGGCGGCGGCTCAGGATTCATTTTCACGCCCGATGGATTGATCCTGACCAACAGCCATGTGGTGCACGATGCGAAGCGGATTGAAGTCACGTTGACCGACGGCAGGCAAGTGCCGTCGATTCTGGTTGGGGATGACCCGGCCAGCGACCTGGCGGTGATCCGCATTGAGAAGCCGGGGGTGGACGAGCCGGGGCTGATCGCGGCCACGCTGGGAGATTCCCAGCAGCTGCGCGTGGGCCAGCTGGTGGTGGCTTTGGGCAGCCCGTACGGATTTCAGTCGACGGTGACGGCCGGCGTAGTGAGCGCACTGGGGCGGTCGCTGCGCTCGTATTCCGGCAGGCTTATCGACGATGTCATTCAGACCGATGCAGCCCTGAATCCTGGAAACTCGGGCGGGCCGCTGGTGGATTCTGCGGGGCGCGTGGTGGGCGTAAATACCGCCACGATTCTGCCGGCACAGGGGATTTGCTTCGCCATCGGGATTAACACAGCGAAATTCGTCGCCAGCCGGCTGCTGCGGGATGGACGCATCCGGCGCAGCTTCATCGGCGTCTCGGCTCAAACCGTGCCGATCCACCGCCGCGTGGTTCGCTTCTACAACCTGGAAAAAGAATCGGGCGCGCTGGTGCTTTCGGTGGAGGAAAATAGTCCGGCGAAGCGGGCCGGGCTGCGCGACGGGGATGTGATCGTGGCTCTCGACGGCAAGCCCGTCGCCGGTGTCGATGACTTGCATCGCGTGCTGACCGATGTGCGCGTAGAGGTTGGCACCATTCTGGCGGTTTTGAGGCACACGGAGAAACTCGAATTCAGAATTGTTCCGCAGGAAGCGAACTAACAGGCCGTTGCAGCCGGCTCGGTCCGGCTGGCTGAATTCCTTTCTCTTAACAGCCCCTCCTCCGGTGGTAGTTCTTGTGTGATTCCCCATGATTGCAACGCCGCTTGGCCCGTGGTAGCCTCTTACCGAAGGGGATCACTTTGCACCACAAAGTACCGGCGGGATTGAGCCACAAGGAAGCCGATGTCTACCGGCATCTCGACCCGCAAAAACTCCCGCGGCACATCGCCATCATCATGGACGGGAACGGGCGCTGGGCCAAGCGCCGCCACTTGCCGCGCGTGGCCGGGCATCGCGCCGGGGTCGCGGCGGTACGCTCGACGGTGGAGACGGCGGCCCGCGTCGGCATCCATGCGCTGACGCTGTACGCGTTCTCGGAAGAAAACTGGAAGAAGAGGCCGACGACCGAAGTCTCATTCCTGATGGGGCTGTTGAGCCGGTACCTCAAAGCGGAAGTCCCTACGCTGAATGAAAACAATATTCGGCTGGAATACATTGGGCGCCAGCATGAGTTGCCCGTTGATGTGCAGGAGCGGATGGAGTGGGCGCGCGGCGCGACGGCGAGGAATACCGGCATGGTGCTGACTCTGGCGCTGAATTACAGCGCCCGCAGTGAACTGGTGGACGCCTTCCGCTCGATCGTGAAAGCCGCAACCCAGAATGGCGGCGTCGAGCACCTGCACATCGACGAGGAGGCCGTGGCGCGGCATCTTTATACCAAGCATTTGCCGGATCCGGACCTGGTCGTGCGGACCTCGGGCGAAATGCGGTTGAGTAATTTTCTTCTGTGGCAACTCGCCTACGCCGAGATTCATGTGACACCGACGCTGTGGCCGGATTTTCGTGGAACTCATTTGCTGGAGGCGGTGGCGGATTATCAGAAGCGAGAGCGGCGCTACGGCGGGCTCAATCATGCGGATAAAATTACCGCCAGGAGCGTGACCGCGGAAGATGCGGATGGCGCTCGCAAATCTGGTGATTTGGTGGTCGGGTAGCGTGTGAGCGGTGGTTCTCAGTTGCGCTCACAAATTTCTCATTTCCAAATGACAATTCTGTTTCTCTTCCCTTGCTGAAACGCATCGCCACCGCGGTTGTACTGATTCCGGTTGTGGTGCTGCTTGTGCTGCGCGCCCCCGTGCCGGTGCTGGCAGTCGTGGCAGCCGCCGTCGCGCTCGTCACTTTGCAGGAATTCCTGAAGCTGGTTCCATCCTATGGAGTGCAACCCCTTCTGCTTCCCAGCTACATTTTTGCCGGCGCGTTTTTTCTGTTCCTGACCGCGGGACTAATCGGCGACACGCCGCAAGTGTCGTCCCTGAAGTTTGTGCTGGCAACGGCCTTCGCAGCGGCGATGGCTCCATTTATTTTTCTGAGCATCGCCATGAGGCGAGCGGAGATGAGCACCGCCTATCCGGCGTCAGCGGCCTCGACCTTTGGCTTCGTCTATATCGCGCTCCCGATGGCGATGCTGGTGCATTTGCGACAGCAATGGGCGGGAGCGTTCTGGGTCATTTACTTGCTGGTAGTGGTTTGGGCGGGAGACATTTTTGCGTATTTTGTGGGTCGCTCGGTCGGCCGGCACTTGATGGCCCCCCGCATCAGCCCGAAAAAAACCTGGGAGGGGGCAGCCGCGTCGCTGGCCGCGAGCCTGGCGATAGGGGTATTGCTTTTCAGCCGCGCGCTGCAAATTAGTTCATTCCTATTGCGAGTGGGTCTGATCGAACGGCGCGATGGGCTGTTTGGACTGGAAAAACCGGAGTTGTGGCCGATTGTGATTCTCACCATTGCTTTGAACATCGCGGCCCAGTTAGGCGACCTTGTGGAATCTTTGATCAAGCGCGGCGCCGGCGTGAAGGATTCAGGGTCGATCCTGCCGGGGCATGGGGGAATGCTCGATCGCATTGATGCCCTGCTTTTTGCGGCGCCTGTACTGTGGGGGTATGTCGTGTGGCGAGTGATGCAATAGCGGTAGAGAATATGGCAGATTCACCCAAGTTCCCTCCCCTGAAATCGCTTCATTCAGAAAGTCTTCTGAAAGCGGATAAGCTGGCGAAAATGGAAAGACTCACAACCGAGGAAATTTGTGCATCTCTCCGGTCTGGTGAGCATTGTCTGAAAACTCGCCCGGATGGAACTATACTGGAAGGACACCTCGCGTTCATGTGCTTCGCCAGCGAGGCGTGGATGTCAACAAACTTCCCCGGGAAGAGATCGAGAAAGATCAGGACTAGAGGGCGACTAAGATTTATTGGCTCAAAGAGGAGTGGCCGGGACGGATTGCCCTGTCAGCTCGCCCGCGAGGGGGCGATTGGCTGGCGAGCGACATCCGTGAGTGGAAGCGCGAGGGCGTCGGCATGGTGGTGTCGCTGCTGGAGCCACAAGAAGAGCTGGATTTGGATCTGAAGGATGAAGCGAAGGAGGCTCGGGACGCTGGCCTCGAGTTCATTTCTTTTCCGATTCCGGATCGCCAAGTTCCCGAGTCAGAGCATCGATTGGCCCGGACTTTGGATAAGCTGGAACATTCCCTGTCGTCTGGGACGCGGGTTCTGATCCATTGCCGTCAGGGGGTCGGACGGAGCGGGTTGGTGGCTGCTTGTCTGCTGGTAAAAAAAGGTCTGAGTCCAGGGGCAGCCGTTGAAATTTTAACAGCAGTGCGGGGCGTGCCCGTTCCCGAAACTGAAGTGCAGCGCGACTGGATTGATCACTATGCGGCTGCACCGACGAAATAAATTATTCCATGAGGCGCATTTCCATCCTCGGTTCGACCGGTTCGATTGGGCGCAGCACCTTGAGCCTCGCCGAGACGTATCCCGAGCGCTTTGAGGTGGTGGCGCTGGCCGCGGGGGCGAACCTGGATGCGGCGTTTGAACAGGCGCAACGATGGCGCCCGCGCGTGGTTTCGATGGCTCGTGCGGCCGACGCCGACCGGCTGCGGGCTCGACTGAGGCAGGCCGGTCTGGGCGAAATCGACATAGTGGACGGTCCAGCTGGAACGGTGAAAGTTTCCACGCTTCCCGAGGCGGATTTTGTGGTCAGCGCCATTGTGGGCGTGGCGGGTCTTGAAGCTACGTACGAAGCGGTAAAAGCCGGAAAAACCGTCGGGGTGGCGAACAAGGAATGCCTGGTCACCGCCGGAGAATTAATTACGGCCGAGGCGCGCAAGCAAGGCAAACCCCTCCTTCCCATCGACAGCGAGCACAATGCCGTGCATCAGTGCCTGCGCGGCGGGCGGATGGAGGAGGTGGAACGCATCTGGCTGACCGCGTCCGGCGGCCCGTTCCTCAATACTCCCGCATCAAAATTCGCCTCGATTACGGTGGAACAGGCATTGAATCACCCCACGTGGAAGATGGGGAAACGGATCACCATCGATTCGGCGACCTTGATGAACAAAGGCTTTGAGGTGATCGAGGCGTGCAGGTTATTTCACATTCCCCCGGCACAAGTGGAAGTATTAGTCCATCCGCAATCCACAATTCACTCTATGGTGGAGTTCGTGGATGGCAGTATACTTGCACAGTTTTCGGTAACCGACATGCGCTTGCCGATTTTGTATGCGCTAACATATCCGGAGCGGATCCAGTCGGATATGCGCTTCTCCGTCGGTAACTTGCGTCATCTGGACTTTTGCCCTCCCGACATGAATAAATTTCCTTGTCTGCGCCTGGCCTACGAGGCAGTAGAGGCCGGAGGGGCTAAGACCGTGGCCCTGAATGCAGCCGACGAAGTGGCGGTTGCGGCGTTTCTGGACGGAGAGATTGGCTTTGATGACATTCCCCGGATCATCGAAGACGCGCTTTCCGCATCTAAGGATGGGAAGTTGCAGTCGATTCGCGAAGTGCTGGAAGCGGATGCCGAGGCCCGCCGATATTCCCAACAGCGGGTTGCTGCAATAAATAAGGGAACCGTACGACCGCGTGCCACATCTGTAGTTTAGGGAAGTAAGGTCGTTCGGGCGGTTTGTGGTTGGCCGAATCCAAGGGGGAGCGTTTCACGTATTCCTGAATATGTCTGACTTTTTTATTTCCGTCGCCGCCGTCGCCGTCGTTCTGGGGTTCATGATCCTGATCCACGAGTTCGGCCACTATGCCATGGCTAAACTTTTGGGCGTGCGCGTGGAGCAGTTTGCCATTGGGTTCGGCAAGCGGTTGTTTGGCGTGCGCAAAGGCGAGACGGATTACCGTGTCAATATTCTTCCGCTCGGCGGCTACGTGAAAATGAGCGGCGAGAATCCGATGGATGAGCGGACCGACGACCCGGCCGAGTTCATGTCCCATCCGCGCTGGCACCGCTTTCTGATTGCGATCGCCGGTCCGGCGATGAATATCCTGCTGGCCATTTTCCTGCTCACCACCGTCTACATGATTCATTACGAATACCCGGTGTTTCTGGACAAGCCGGCTGTGATTGAGGGAGTCAAGCGTGATTCGCCGGCGGCGCAGGCGGGCCTGCAGCCGGGCGATCGCATCGTCAAAATCGATGGCATCGACAATCCCACCTGGGAGCAACTCCAGCCGCGGGTGTGGCTGAGCCCGAACCAGCCGCTGAACGTTACCATCAAGCGCGGGGATCAGACGCTGCAGAAGACGATTGTGCCGCAAGCCGTCACCACGTCACAGGTGGGCTCCGCCGGCTGGTATCCCGAAGAGCCAGTGGTGGTCGGCAGGGTCGAGCCGGGAACTCCGGCAGCCACCGCAGGCTTGATCGAGGACGATCACATCGTGGCAATGGACGGAAAGCCGCTGCCCTCGATTGAGGCCATGATCGAGCGGCTGCAGCTGACCAAAGACAAGCCCGTAGACCTGAGCGTCGAGCGCGGCAACCAGGCGATGAATTTCCGGATCGTGCCGGTGCTTTCAAAAACCGAAGATCCAAAGGAACAGCGTTACCGGCTTGGATTTTTGAACAAAAGCGAAACCAAGGTTACAACCCTGCCGTTCACGCAGGCGCTTTCGCTGTCGCTCGAGCAGAACAAGAAATACTCGCTGCTAATTCTTGAACTGGCGAAAAAGATCGTGCAGCGCAAGGTTTCCTTGCGCGCGGTGTCGGGTCCCATTGGAATCGCGCAGGACGCCGGCTATGCCGCCCAGCAAAAAGGCTGGACGCCCTTGATGGAGTTGACAGCGGGCATCAGCCTGAACCTGGGCATCTTTAACCTGCTGCCGATTCCAATTCTCGACGGCGGCGTAATTCTCTTCCTGCTGATCGAAGGCATCATGCGGCGCGACGTCAGCCTGCGCATCAAGGAGCGTGTCTACCAGGCGGCGTTCGTGTTCCTCGTACTGTTTGCCGTGATGGTGATCTATAACGATCTGGCCAAGACGCTGCCCGGCTTGATGGACCGGCTGCCCTAGTCTGCTTTACGCGCCGAACGGGTCGTCGGACGTCACCCCGTTCGGCAGCGCCTGCACCGCAGCCTGGAACGTGTTCCACGCGTTTCCCGCCGCCTGCCCGGTCAAACTGGCATACAGTTGCGCCAAGGTTGACGAATCTCCTAAAGAAACCATGGCCGGCGCGATCTGATTCAGCGAATATCCCTGGCTCAGCAGCCATGACAGGAACGCCATGCCACAGCCAATGCTGTCGGCGTCCTGGTCGGTGGGATCGGTCTGGTCGACCCAATTCGGCATGCCATCCTGCGCCCACTGCGGGGCGGTCGCGAAATCCGAAAGCGCGTTATTTCCCACCTGGGCCGCGCACCAGCGCGAAAGCGCTTCCCCGGTGCTGACACCGCAGAGATTGCCGCCCATCGAACACTCGCTGAGCTCCGCTTCAAACAGCGCGGAAACGCGCGCCGAGTTTCCGAACGAGGCGTCAACTTCGATCGCTGCCCCGGAGGTGTAATCGCAGCCGCCGTGGTCGGCGCCGCCAGTGCCGTCGGTTGCGCCGCCAAGGGCAAAGACAATGACGCTGACATTGCCGCCGGCGGTGCCGAAGATAGCATCGTTCGCGGTCGCAACCCGGTCGGCATCGTTGAGCAAATCCTGGGCATTCTGCAGGCCCTGCGCCCCGAGCGTAGGATCGACGTAGACGGTCGCCCTGCCGCTTGCACTGGTGCCAACAAACTGAGACGTGCCCTGATAGCTTGGCCATTGCGGGGCAGCAGCGCCGGCGGCGGCCAACGACAGCTTCTGCATTCGAGTAGTTGCCTGAATCCGATGATGCAGCATATGAGTTCCTTTCGCGATGCACGTATGGTGAAGAAATTGATGATTCCGTTGCACGGGCCGCGGCGCAAGATCGCGGAAGGGCCGAACCGGCCCGAGCCTGTTTTTGCATGGTAAAATAGAGCTTCCATGGCTACGATTCAACGCAGGAAAACCGTGACGGCGGTGGTGGGCGGGGTTCGGATCGGTTCGGATGCACCGGTTGTGGTGCAGTCGATGACCAATACCGACACCGCGGATATCGCCTCCACGGTGCAGCAGTGTGCCGCATTGGCGCGCGCAGGGTCCGAACTGGTGCGCGTGACCGTGAACAATGAAGAGGCGGCGGCGGCCGTCCCTCACATTGTCGAGCAACTCGACAAGCAGGGCGTGCGCGTTCCCATCATCGGCGACTTCCATTACAACGGCCACCTGCTGCTCACGAAATATCCGGAGTGCGCGCGCGACCTGGCCAAGTATCGCATCAATCCCGGCAATGCCAGCATCGGCGCCAAGGGCGATTCCAACTTCCGCACCATGATTGAGGTTGCGGTGAAATACCAGAAGCCGGTGCGCATTGGCGTGAACTGGGGATCGCTCGATCAGGTCCTGCTCACGAAGATGATGGACGAGAACTCGCGTCTTGCCGAGCCGAAAGACGCTCGCGATGTCACCATGGAAGCGATGGTTGTCAGCGCGCTGAATTCCGCCGCTCTGGCGGAGAAATTCGGCCTGCGGGCAGATCAGATCATTCTGAGCGCCAAAGTCAGCGGCGTGCAGGATCTGATCGACGTGTATCGCGCCTTGGCATCGCGCTGCAGCTATCCCCTGCATTTAGGACTGACCGAGGCGGGCATGGGGGCAAAAGGCGTCGTGGCGTCCAGCGCCGCCATGGGCGTGGTGCTGCAGGAAGGCATTGGCGACACGATTCGGGTTTCCTTGACACCTGCTCCGCTGGGCGACCGATCCGAGGAAGTGCGGGTCGCGCAGCAGATTCTGCAATCCATGGGCATTCGCAGCTTCACCCCGCAGGTGACGGCCTGCCCCGGCTGCGGACGCACCACCAGCACGTTCTTCCAGGAGATGGCGCAGCAGATTCAAACCTACCTGCGCGAGCAGATGCCGGCATGGAAAGAACGATATGCCGGAGTTGAAGAGATGAAACTTGCCGTGATGGGCTGCATTGTGAATGGCCCTGGGGAGTCCAAGCACGCCAACATCGGGATCTCACTACCGGGCACATTCGAAGAACCGAAGGCCCCGGTTTACGTGGATGGACGGCTTTTCACCACGCTGAAGGGCGATCACATTGTGGCGGAGTTTATCCAGATTCTGGATGAATACGTCGACTCGCACTATACAGCGCGCAGCGCGCAGGAAGCCGTCGCCACCCAAGCCTGAGTCTGCTCGGTAAAATTCCTACCCGTATCACTGCCCCGGAAGCAGGAAAATCGGATTCTGGTTGGCTGGCAGTCCGTTCGACTGCAAGGGCCCGCCGCTGAACGCCGCAGGCAGATCTGTGACCAGCGTGTCGGGAGGCGTGCCGCCGCTGCCGGTGCTGTTGATGCTGTTGTCGGTGGTGTTGACCACGGCGATCGCCCCGGCGTCGCACAGGCTCACGTAGATGCGCGTGCTGTCGATGGATGCGGCGGTGAAGACGCGAAACCGATTCGCGCCCGGGGCATAAAGCACCGGGAACACAGGCGGAGCGCAGGCAGTGACAGCAGGAACTGCGTACTGGTACTGGTTGGTGTTCAAGTCCGCCAAAAATGGCGGGTAGGTCAGCAACGTGAGACTGGTTTTCAACGTGAAGCTGCCGGCATTGAAAACTGCCAGCGTCGGAATCACGCATGCCCCGGTGGTGCCGGCAAGGGGATCGGGGCAGGAGGCTGCGACCTGGTAGCTGGCCACATAAAAGCGGCTTCCATCCCCGAGAGCGGCGATCGCGCTCGGAGAGCATCCCGAAGGGCAAACCGTGGAGCCCGCGGCAAATGAGATTGCCGCCAGTTGCACTGGCGTGTCGTTCGCGCCGCCTGTGTCGGAAAAAACATACACCATGCTGGTTACCGGATTGGTCACGTAGAGCCGGTTCAGGTGTGGATCGTAAAGCAGGAAGTTTGCCCCTGCTCCGACCGAAGGGCTGCACGGGGCCGGAGCAGCCGCGCACACCACGGTGTCGTTCGCCACGTTGATGGTTACAAGCTGTCCATCCCCCTGGTCGAGCACGTAGACCTTCTGGCTATCCGCCCGAGCCACCACCCAAACGGGCGAGACGCCGGTGAATCCCGTAACTGTATTCGCGGACAGGTCGATCGTGTTCAGGCTGCTGACGCTATTGCCGCCCTGGTTTGCGGTGTAGAGCTTTGTAGGAGCCGTGGTCGTTTCGGCGAGGCTGACAGGGTTTGCGCCCACGGCTGCGCTGTTGGAAACGTTGTTCAGGGTCGTATTGATCACCGACACGGAATTGGAATTGAAGTTCGCCACGTAAAGATTGGCGTTCTCTGTCGTATTCAGGAAAACCGGCTGCGGTGGCACAGAAGCCGTCCCGCCGGCGCCGGCTGCGAGGCCCGTTACCGTACTCGCGAATTGAATCGTGGCTCCCCCATTTGCGGTCACCGTGAACGTGCCGTTATAGGCGTTCGGGTCGCAAGATGGCGGCAAGCATCCCGGAATCACCGTTCCAGTAATCGCAATCGAAGATCCCGCCGCTGCGCTCAAAGGCGTGCTCAGCGTCGCCGTCACTACGTTCCCCGCTTCGCTGATCGCGGTGATCACCGAAGCCTGGCTCGGCAGGTTGATGGTGGTGACGGGTCCGAATCCTGTGTCGGTACTGGATACAAACGCGGGAAACACGGAAGTGATTACATCCGGGCCGCCGGATTGGACACTTCCCGCGCTGGCCACAAACAGCCGGGACTTGTTGGGAATCACGGCCGCGTAAGTAGGCACATTGCCCAGGTTTGGCGCGCTTTTGTCCGAGGTGGCGGTTTCGGCGATGATCGAGTCGCCTCCCACGTCAATTTGCATGGCGCCGCCAGGATAGCCGGGCACGTTGGCCGTGATGCCGAACACCGCATGGAAATTTGCCGGGGTGGGAGGGCTCTGCACGGGGCATCCAGAAATCGAAACCCCACCCGAGCAGGGGATGACGACGGGGCGGTACACCTGACCGCAGCCCATCCAAAAAAGAAAAGGAAGCGCGACGAAGGCCCGCTTTTTAGCGCGCCGCAAGCGCGCCATCGCTGAAAGGAGAAGATTTCGCTTACGCATGCAAGGAATGGAACATTCTAACGGCTGAGAACCAACTGCGCCAGTCTGGAGGCGGTTTAATTGCCGCACTCAGCACGAAGGGCAGTTGTTGCGATGCGCGAAGACGGCTACCGAGTTGGATGAACGCCCGATCGGTTTTGCCGGCACCGTGGCGGCCGAGAGTCGAGTATTGGCGCTAGCGGCTGCGGCGTCCCTTGCCGCCGGCCGCCTTGGCAGGAGCTTCCTCGGTGGCCGTGGCCGCCGGCTTTTTCTTGCCCTCCATCTGCGCCAGGCTCTGCTTGAGAGCTGCCATGAGGTCGACCACGGGCGCGAGTTTCTTGGGCTTCTCAACGGCCGCCACCTCGCCGCCTTCCAGCTTGGCTTCGATCAATTTTTTGAGATTTTCCTGGAAGCTGTCTTTGTATTTTTTTGGATCCCACGTATCGGCCAGCGCGTCGATCAACTGGTGTGCCACCTTGACCTCCGCGTCTTTCAGCTCCACGTCAGGAGCGCCAAAGCCCTCCACTTTGCGCACTTCTTCTTCGTAATACATGGTGTGCAGCATCAGGCCGCCTTCATGCGGGCGCACAAACACGGTGTATTCGCGGTTGTGCATGGTGATCTTCGCGATGGCGACGTACTCACTTTCTTCCAGAGCCCGGGTCAGCAGCGCGTAGGGCCGGCGGCCGGCTTCCTCCGGCATCATGTAATACGACGATTCGAAATAAACCGGGTCGACCTCACTGGTCTTCACGAACTCGAGGATCTCCATTGTCTTGGCGGTCTGGGGCTCGATTTTTTTGATCTCTTCCGGTTCGATAACGATGTATTCGTCCTTGCGGAATTCATAGCCCTTCACGATTTCACTGCGATCGACGACCACGTTTTCGAGCGGGCAAATATATTGCTGCTTCACCCTCTGCTTGTCGGGACGGTGCAGCATGTTGAAAGAGATGCCGGTGGAGCGCGCGCCGGAAAACAGGCGCACTGGAATCGAAATCAAGCCGAAGGTTAAATATCCAGACCAAACCGACGCTGCCATAGTTTCCTCGTGTTAGCGGCACGACATCGCCAGTATTTGCACCACAAATAGGGCATACTACCCCAGAATTGGGAGTTTAGCCTACATCGAAGTTTTGGATGCACAAATCTTCTCCTGGGGAGAATCCCAGTTCGCAGCCGCAAAGAATGTGGTCGGCGTGCCGTTGGCCCTACCCGTAGTGGTTAACCATAGTGAGTCCCCGAAACAACCGTGTACGAGGCAGAGGACTGGGCTCCGCTGTGAGGCTATCCTTTCCCGTTTCTAGCGCCAGTTCGATACGTCGGCCATTTCTTGAAGCCTGCTGGCACTCAAAGGAATCTTTTGAAAGTGATCGCGGAGGCGAACATGGAAGACCTGCGGTATCCGATCGGCAAGTTTCGATTTGAGGGCCCTCTCAGCGAAGCGCAGAAATCGCAATTCGTGGATGACATTGCCCAGGCACCCGGGCATTTACGCAATGCAGTCAAGGGATTGTCTGCGGCGCAACTCGACACGCCTTACCGGCCGGAAGGGTGGACGGTACGGCAAGTGGCGCATCACGTCCCCGACAGCCATCTCAATGCCTATACCCGGTTCAAACTGGCGCTGACTGAAGACGAGCCCACGATCAAGCCGTATGCCGAAGATCGGTGGGCCAAGCTGGGCGATGTCGCAGCCACGCCGGTCGAAGTCTCCTTGGCGTTGCTGGAGTCGCTCCACGACCGCTGGGTCCGGTTGCTGCGATCGCTGAAGCCGGAAGAGTGGAAGCGCAGCTTCCGCCACCCGGAACTGGGCACGGTGAGCCTGGAAAAAAATCTGGCCTTGTACGCCTGGCACGGAAAACACCACGTCGCGCACGTCACCAGGTTGAGAGACCGGATGAAGTGGTAACCACGCAGAAAAGGAGACCCTGCCTGTGATTGCACGAGTTTGGCACGGATACACGAAACCGGAGCACGCCGACGCCTACGAGGCCATGTTGAAGCCCGAGCTTCTGCCGGGAATCAGCCAGAAGAAAGGCTATCGTGGAAGTTACTTGCTGCGGCGGAAGAATGGCGCCGAAGTAGAATTCATCACGATCATGCTTTGGGATTCGCTGGAAGCGATACGCGCCGCGGCAGGGCCGGATTACGAAACCGCCATCATTCCCGACGAACGGCGAAAATACTTGTCGCGGTTCGACCCCAAGTCGGCTCACTACGAGGTCGCTTCGGTTCACGGCCTGGAGACGCTGGCCTAGCGCACGCAGCCGCGGAACGTTCTAAGACATCATGCCTAGTTTCCAGAGCAAGTAACTGCTGGCTTCCCGCAAGACGGCATACATGCGCTGCAGCGCATTGTGGGGCCGCGAATCGGGACGCGGCGAAACATACACGGCCCCAACTTTCTCGTGTAGCAGAAGACGCTTGATGCGAAAGACGTGATAGTCGTCGCTCACAGCGATACAGCTGTGCAGATTGTTGGCGCGCATGATCACCGCCACGCGCACGGCCGATTGCGCCGTGTCCGATCCCTGGGTTTCGGCGATCAGGCCACGTTCGGGAACGCCATGGCGCTTGAGGTAGTCGAGGCCGACTCCGCCCTCGCTGAAAGTAGGATCCAAAGCCGCGCCGCCCGTGGTGATGATTACCGGCGCCAGACCGCGGCGATACAGTTCCAGGGCATGGTCGAGGCGGGCGCGCAATACCGGGGAGGGATGACCGGCATACTCGGCAGCGCCAAAAACCACGATGGCGTCTGCAGGATGCAACTCGTGCCGCGCGCCTTCGCGGACAATGCGGATGCCAGTGACGACGAGGAAGAGCGCGAGCACGCCCAAGGCTGACGCCGCAACTCCCAGCAGCCAGCGGCCGCGCGCAGACCGGTTCGCGGAATCGTCGCTCATCCCTGGGCGAAGAAGGTGGAGATTTCCCCGGCGGGAATGGCCCCTTCGCGAATGATGCGCCAGCGCGCGCCCTCATCGGTAAGGTCGATGATGGTTGAGGCGACGTCTCGGGGCGAGGTTCCGCCATCCACGATGATGTTGATGCGCCCTTGCAGTTGATCGCGCACCTGTTCGGCGCTGGTACATTCCGAGGCGCCACTCAGATTGGCCGAGGTCGCAGTGATGGGGATGGCCGCGGCGGTGACCACCGCCAGCGGGATCTTGGCATTGGGCACCCTCAACGCGACGTTGCCGGTATTGGCCGTAACCTTCAAGGGCAGGCGAGAGCCCGCTCTCACGATAATGGTCAGCGGTCCGGGCCAGTATTTTCGAGCCAGCGCGTAGAACTCAGGCGGCAATTCTTTGGATAGTTCTTCCGCCTGGTCGACACTCGCAATGAGCAGCGAAAGGGGTTTGTGGCGCGAACGGGTTTTGATGTCGTAGACGCGGTCGACGGCGCGCAGGTTGAAAGGATCAGCCGCGAGGCCGTAGAAGGTATCGGTCGGCATGCCCAGCACTTCACCGGCGCGAATCTGGTCGGCGGCATATTTCACCAGCGACATTTCAGGCGTATCACAACTGATTTTCAGGATTTCGGCGCGCACAGCGCTCCCTTCCGGCGTGCTTGGCTTGAAGTGTGTAAACGTTGGAACCTAACATAATAAGGCAAAGCGCCGCAAAGCGGGAGGCAGTCGCCGTCCCGGCGGCTAAAGACGTTCCCGCTCAGAGGGAACAGGCTGCCGCAGACTAAACAGGTTGTGGAGGGTTTCTATGTTCCGGTTCCGAAGAGATCGATGACCTGCGGCTTCGACGAGGCGCTGTCGATGATTGTGATCGTGCCCTGCCTTGCGCCTTTTTGCGTCGGTGAAAACGTTACGCTGATTGTGCACTTCGCGCCGGCCGCCACGTTTGCGCCGCAGGTTGAGGTCACGGCAAATTCGGCGCTGGCTTTCATCGACGCGATTTTCAGCGCCGTCGTGCCCGTGTTGGTCAGAGTGACCGTCTGCGGGCCGCTAGTCGTGCCGACGGCTTGCTTCTGGAAATTCAGCATTGTCGTAGGCGCGAACGAGACCACGCCGGTATTGAGCATCACAACCACGTCGTCGAAGCGGAAGTCTGTGATCACCAGGTCGGGTTTCCGGTCGCTGTTGAAGTCTCCGACGGCGACATAACTGGTTTCTTGCTCCGCCTGGTAAAACTTGCCGGGCTGTTGGAAGGTACCATCGCCGTTGCCAAGGAAGACAGTTGCACCGCTGGAGTTATGGCGCCCACTGATCACGTCGTTAGCGACGATCAGATCGAGCTCGTGATCACCGTTGACGTCCGCCGCCGTGACCCAGACGGAAAACGGAATCGGATAATCGACGGCAGGTTGAAATGTCCCATTGCCGTTGCCCAACATAACGCTGATGCCGACCCCTTCACTGTTGGCAATGGCGAGATCGAGGTTGTGATCGCCATTGAAGTCGGCCACTGCAATCGCCGCAGGCGCAGTGTCGCCTGGATAATTCGCGCCAAGAGTGAAGGTGCCGTCGCCGTTGCCGAGAAGAATATTTACTCCGCTGCCAAAGCCGAATGTGCCAGCGGTGGCCAAGTCCAGTTGGCCGTCACCGTTGAAGTCGCCCATCCCTACGGCTTGCATTGCGAACGTCGGCTCCGTGGTTATCGCCTCCTGGAATGTCCCATCTCCATTACCGAGCAACACGCTGATACACATGCACGGGTTGCTGGTCGAAAGCGCCAGAATGTCGGGAATGCGGTCGCCGTTGAAGTCGCCGACCATCACGGTTTGTTCGAATGACGGCGTCTTGGGGCTTTGAGGGCCGTAGTGGAACGTCCCGTCGCCGTTGCCCAATAGAATTGTGAGGTAAGGACTAAGCTCGTTGGCAATGGCCAAGTCGAGATTGCCGTCGCCGTTGAAGTCGGCGATAGCAACGGAAAAAGGCCCGATCCCTGCTCTATAAGACTTCCCCTCTTGAAATGTGCCATCGCCATTGCCCAACAAAATCACCACTGAACCGGTTACACCCTGAGGGGCTGTGACCACTAGGTCGGGTTTACCGTCATGATTAAAATCTCCGACTGCTATCCACGTCGGACTAGGGCCGGCGACAAACCTCCCTCGTGTCTCGAACTGCGCCGCCGCAATCGTGGTGAAGGATAAGGCAAGCGCCGACACGAGGACAAATACCACACGGATTGCGGAAATACGAATCATCAGGTCCCCTACCCACGGATCGGGGGTGTCCGCTGGAGGACGAACTGCTTCAATTTACCACTCATCGGCTCCGTTTCCAGGCAATTCGCCGCTCGTTCGGTTTTTGTAGCAAAAAGCACTTTCTTGTGCGGTGGAAGGTCGAAAGTCGGAGGCCTGTGGCTCACTGTGGGAGCAAATGTCCGCGATGATACCATCACACCTGGTAAAGCCGATGTGGCGAGCGAGGATGATGTTCCTGGTGTTGGCAACCAACTTGTCCGCGTGCTTTGGGGGGGAAATCGATACGGTGGAGTTACATAACGGCGGAACGATTCAATGGATTTTTCGCAAGGCGGGACGCCCCGAGAATGGACTGAGGGGGCGGTTTCGTCGATGTCTGCAAAATGAACGTTGGCTGTCCTCGGACAAATGAGCAAACATTTACAGCCCGCCCGCCCCGGCCATGACAGTCGCCTCCGGCGCATCGAGGGCCGGCACAATACGCTGGTGAAGGAGCTGCGGCAGGCATTTGCGCGCGGCGAACTCACCGAGGGGGGAGACTGCGCGATCGAGGGTATGCGCCTGGTGGAAGAAGCCATCCGCAGCGGATTGCGATTCGGTTCGATCTTCTTTCGCGAGTCTGCGCTCGACCGAGCCGAGCGATTACTACCGCAAATCGGATCGAATGTCGATACGCTGCTGCTTCCTGATGAGTTGTTCGACCGCACGGTGCCGAGCGAATCACCGCAGGGAGTCGCGGCGCTGGTCCGAATCAAGGAGCACTCGCTCGACGACATCCTGGAGCGGCTGCAATTGGGCCCGGTTGCGGCGGTGGTTGGGCTGCAGGATCCTGGAAATCTGGGAACCATCTTGCGATCCGCGGAGGCGTTCGGCAGCGCCGGCGTGATTCTGGGCGAAGGCACCGTCAGCCCATTCAATGCCAAGGTGATACGCGCATCGGCAGGCTCGTCGTTTCGGCTACCGGTGGTACATGGGCACGGCAAAACCTCAAATGTGAACCTCGAGGTTGTTCTGGGGAAACTGCGGGAATGCGGCGTGCGATTAATCGCAACCTCTTCGCACAAAGGAACGACGCTGGCAGACGCCGAGCTGAAGAATTCAGCGGCAATCTTTTTCGGCAACGAAGGAGCTGGCTTGCCTCGCGAGGTCCTGGCCCAAATGGATGAGACAATCGCCATTCCGCATTCCGCGCAGGTAGAGTCGCTCAACGCCGGGGTGGCGGCAAGCATCGTACTCTACGAAGCCGCCCGGCAAAGATCTGAGGCCCGGTAGCGTCAAAGGCACGCGACGGTTTCTGCGCTTTCGAAATCCGTGACTTCGCATGCCTGCAGTGAATCCAATCTCTATGGGACTTTTCGCGCCAGTTCCGAATGCTGAGAACGCCGGCGACCCAACGCGGCCGCTGGCCGACCGCATGCGCCCGCGCACGCTCGACGAATATGTCGGGCAAGAACAGTTGATTGGCCCGGGCAAGCCCTTGCGGACGCAAATGGAGCGCGACGATACCGGCTCGCTCATTTTCTGGGGACCTCCCGGCACCGGCAAGACCACGCTCGCCAAAATTATTGCCAAAGTGACGAAGGCGGAGTTCATCGAGTTCTCCGCGGTTCTGGCGGGGATCAAAGAAATCAAGCAGGTCATGGCCGATGCGGAACGCGCCCGCCAATATGGCACCCGCACCATCGTTTTCATCGATGAGATTCATCGCTTCAACAAGGCGCAGCAGGACGCATTCCTGCCGCACGTCGAAAAAGGGAACATCCGGCTGATCGGCGCCACCACGGAAAACCCGTCGTTCGAGATCAATTCGGCGTTGCTCTCCCGCTGCCGGGTGTACGTACTGCAGCCGTTGACCGAAGACCAGATTGTGCTGCTGCTGAAGCGCGCGCTTGCCGATGCCGAACGCGGCCTAGGAAGGCTGCAATTGCAGGCTTCCGATGAGGTGCTAAAGAAAATTGCCTCTTACAGCAGCGGGGACGCGCGCAACGCTTACAACGTGCTGGAAGTCGCGGCTGGGTTGGCGCAAACCAGCGCGGCGCCGCCGCACCAGATTACTGACAACATGGTCACGGATGCTCTGCAGAAACGCATCCTGCTCTACGACAAGGCCGGCGAACAGCATTACAACCTGATTTCCGCGCTGCATAAATCCGTGCGCAACAGCGATCCGGATGCCGCGCTGTATTGGCTCGGGCGCATGATCGAGGCAGGGGAAGACCCGCTCTACATTGCGCGGCGTGTGGTGCGCATGTCGGTCGAGGACATCGGATTGGCCGATCCGAACGCCCTGGCTCTATGCATGGCGGCGCGCGATGCCGTCGATTTCATCGGTATGCCGGAAGGAAATCTCGCGTTGGCCCAGGCGGTGGTGTACTTGTCCGTCGCTCCGAAGTCCAACGCGCTGTACACGGCATATGGGGATGTTCAGCAGGACATCGAACGAACCGCCGCCGAATCCGTCCCTTTGCATTTGCGAAATGCGCCGACCGGGCTCATGAAAAATCTGGGCTATGGGAAAGGTTATCAATACGCGCACGATAGCGAAAGCAAAGTCTCCGACATGCAATGCCTGCCGGATAGCCTGCGCGACCGCGTCTATTACCGCCCGACCTCAGAAGGAATTGAAAAGCGCATTCGCGAACGGATGGAAGAAATCAAGAGACTGCGTTCGGGTAACGTGCCTGCCTCCGGGAAGAAAGAATCTTAGCCGCGGCGCGCGGCATCCCATTAGGCAGTCCTGCACTGCGTAAAGGAGGGCACTTGGCCACCATTCCACGAGCTATCAGCGCGGAATACCTCCCCGTTCAGCCGCTTCGCCTCGACCAGGTTGAAGAACTGCAAAAAGTGCAGAAGGCCGCGCAAAAGATCAATTCCATTCTCGACCTCGATCAGCTGATCGACAATATCGTGAACGACGTAGCGCGGTCGTTTGGCTGCGTTGAGGCCAGCATCTATTTGCACGACGAGCTTCGCGAGGAAATGGTATTGGCCGGCGTACACGGATGCAGCATCAACCACAAAGGGCATCGCCTCAAGATCGGCAAGCAGGGCATGGTCGGCTATGTGGCGTCAACCGGGCAGATGCGCTACGCGCCCGACGTGCGCAAAGACGAATATTACATTGGGTGCGAGCACGAAACTCTTTCCGAGGTCGCCATTCCATTGTTTACCGGCGAACGCCTGGTGGGTGTGTTCACCGCCTCTCATCCGCAACTGGATGCGTTTCCGCGCCAGCAACTCAGGCTGCTGCAGGCTCTGTGCGACCATGTCGCCGTGGCCGTTGATAATGCCCGCCGTTTCCAGTCGGAACGCGCGGAGCGGCAGGCCATGACTCGGGAAGCGCAGGAAGCCCGCCTCATGCAGCAGGCTTTGCTGCCGAAAAGCTCGCCCTATATTCCCGGATTCGCAATTTCAGGATTGAGCATTCCCGCCGGAGCGGTAGGCGGCGACTGGTACGACTTCATTTCCTTTCCCGACGGCCGCTGGGGGCTGGTGCTGGCGGATGTCTCCGGCAAGGGCATGGCGGCGGCTTTGTTGATGTCCGCCACGCGAGGCATGTTGCGCTCGCTGGCCGAAGCTTGCTGCTCCCCCGGCGAGGTGCTCACCAAGCTGAATAGCCTGTTGGTCAATGATTTTCCAGCGGGCAAGTTCGTCACGCTGGTGTATGCGGTGTTCGATCCCGCGGCGCGGACCTTGACGTTTGCCAGCGCGGGTCATTTGCAGCCTTTGCTGATCGACGGCGAGGGTGTGCGATTTCTCGATACCGAGCGCGGTTTACCCTTGGGATTGAGCGCGGGGGACTATTCAGAAACGACCGTGGCCCTGCCGTCCGGTTCGCGGCTGATTTTTTACAGTGACGGAATCACGGAAGCTGTCAATGAAGCGGAAGACGAATACGGGTTGGATCGGCTGGCCCGGCATGCTTCCGGCCGCGATATTTCCGCAATCAGCATCCTGGACGATGTGCGCGCTTTTGCCAACGGCAAAACACTGCGGGACGACGCCAGCGTGGTATTTATCGGAGCAGCTTGAAGCGCTGTCGCTTAGCGGAAGCGCGCGCGATGCTCCTTCAGAATGCAGCGGTCCATCACCACAAAGGCGCCGGCCTTGTTCGCCTTCTCCGCGGCTTTCTGGTCGATAACATCTTCCTGCATCCAGATGGCGGGAATCTTCAGCTGCAGAGCCTGATCGACCACTTCCCCCACAAATTCCGACCGGCGAAAAATATTAACGATATCGATTTTATGCGGCACGTCCAGTAATGAAGCGTAGGCCGTTTCGCCCAGGCACGAATCGATGTGCGGATTGACCGGGATGATGCAATATCCCTGGCTTTGCATGTAGGCCGAGACGCCGTGGCTGGGGCGCATGGGATTGGCGGAGAGCCCAACGACGGCGATGGTTTTAGCCTGGCTCAGCAATTCGCGAATGGGGTCGGATTGAGGAGGCGTCGACATGGGCTTGACCATTACTTCTTGTTCGCCGCGTCTATTTTTTGCTTGTACATCTTGAGCGCTAATTTACGCACGGTCTCCGCGATTTCCTTGTTGGCGGAGAGATTTTTTAAATCCTGCACCAGCAAATGCTTCATCAATCCAAGGCCAAGGTCGAGAGGCGTGCGCGGATTTGAGACCAGGTTGCGCACGACGATGTAATTCTTCATGAAGCGGCGTTTCAGCGGAATCTGACGCAGCACCGCCTCCAGAACGTTTTTTTGCAAAGCAAACTTTTCCACTTCGCCGTCGGTGATCTTAGGAGCTTCGAGAACGGCCAGCGCAACTACCTTGGTTCCGTCCCGAATCAGAATGGAGCGCTCCTCCTTGTTCCCCTTCAAAGCCAGCTGGATGCGGCCTTTCACATCGAGCCGGTTGATCTTTTGCAGCGTGTTGTCGCGTTGCCCGGGTGGCGGGGCTTTGGCTTGAACCTTGGCGGCCGGCTTGGCAGCCGCACCGGCGGCCGACGGCGCTTGCGCTGAAGGTGCGGCCACTTCCTTGCTCTCGACCACCGGAAAGTAATCCGCTCCCAGCAAATCGACGACGCCACCCACCGGGTGAAAGGCCTTATCTTTCTCCGCGGCAATCTCGCTTGCATTCTGAGCCAGGTAGTCTGCGACGGCCGCATCCGGAACTTCACCTTCTTCGATTTCGGCAGGTTCGTTCGCGCTGGCCGATGCAGACTCCTGTGCTGAAGGCGCATCCGGCTGCGATTCCGGCGCCACTGACGTGGTTCCGCCATTCTCCTGCACAGCCGCGGAAGCGGCCCCCCTAGCCGGCGTCAACAACTCCGCGACGGCCTTCGCCTCTTCGCCCTTGAGATAGGGATTCGAGCGAAGCGATTGCAGCACCGCCCTGGAAGCACGCACGCGCTTGCTCTGCAGCATGGTCGCGATCGCATCGTTGGATACGGAAACAGCCACTTTCTCAATCTGGCTGTCGGGAACGGAAGGATTCTCCAGCAGGGCCGGCAAAAGCTTGGGCCGCAAATTTTCTGGCGCAATGAAGTAATCGAGCACCTCACGCGCCGTCTTGGGATCGGAAGCGGCCGCCAGGGATGCTTTCTCATCCCATCCCGCCAGAGTGATGCGGGCCAGATCGCCAAAAACTTTATTGTGACGTGCCAGGTGAACCAGGATCTCGATGTTTTCGTCGGCCGACACCTGCAACGCGCCCTTGGCGGCGAACTGCATCATGTTCGAGGGAAGCTTGTTGGCCCGGATTTGATCGATCATGCGCGGCATGAATTTGCCCCCGGCGCCGTCGGTCGCGACTCGGCAATCGCCTCGAGTTGCCGAATTTCAATTTCCAACTCCCGAATCAGGCGGCTCGGCTGGACTCGCAGAAATTCCTCCAGCAAACTCCGATAGTACCAAACCGTTCCCTCGCGGCCGCCGTTGAAGCGAGCCCAGACGGCATCGCCCACGTCGCGGTGGTCGGCGAGAATCGACCGAACGTTGTTCAGCTTGTCCGCGGCTGAAACCAGCCGCACGTCCGCGTCTGCACTTTTCAAATGGTGAATGTATTGATCCTTGCGCACTCGCCAAGGTTCTTTCGGGGTGGCATAAGAGTCGGTGCAGCCGTCGACGATTTTGGCCACCCGGTTGCCAAAGCGCTCGCGCACTTCCTCTAACATGGGCTTGCCTCCGCAATCTTCCACCACGTCATGCAACAGGGCGGCAATGGCCATGTCTTCGTCGCCGCCGAATTCCAACACCAGCGAGGCCACTCCCATCAGGTGGGCAAGATAAGGAATGCTCGAAGCCTTGCGCGCCTGCCCGGCATGTTTTTCGGCGGCAAAGGAAAACGCCTGCAGGAAGCGCGGGCCGAGCGGGATCGGCTCCGGCCTGGAGGAAGCATTGGGTGTCGGAGGCGTCACATTTTTTCTCCCCGGCGCGCTAACAAATAGGCTCGGATGAAGGGCTGCAAATCGCCGTCGAGCACGCGGTCCACGTCGCCGACTTCGGTCTTCGTACGGTGATCCTTGATCATGCGATACGGCTGCAGTACATAGGATCGAATCTGCGAGCCGAAATCATTGTCCAGCTTGGAGTCTTCAATCTTCTTGGAGGCTGCCCGCTTTTTCTCCATTTCAAATTCGTAGAGCTTCGAGCGCAGCATGCTCATGGCGCGCTCGCGATTTTTATGCTGCGAGCGCTCGTTCTGGCAACTGGCCACCAGCCCGGTCGGGATATGCGTGATGCGGACCGCGGAATCGGTCGTGTTCACGTGCTGGCCTCCCTTGCCGCTGGAACGGTAAGTATCCGTGCGAATGTCTTCCGGCTTGATGACGATCTCGATGCTCTCGTCGATTTCCGGCGAAACGAAGACGCTGGCAAAGGAAGTATGGCGCCGCTTGGCCTGGTCGAAGGGTGAAATGCGCACCAGACGGTGCACGCCAATTTCGCTGCTCAATAGCCCGAACGCATATTCGCCGTTCACCGCGAAGGTTGCCGATTTCAGCCCCGCTTCCTCGCCAGGCTGGTAGTCATACAGAACCGTCTGAAATCCCTGGCGCTCGGCCCACCGCAAGTACATGCGCAGCAGCATGTCGGCCCAGTCCTGCGATTCCGTGCCCCCGGCGCCGGGATGAATGGTTACGATGGCGTTAAGCGGATCGTTTTCGCCCGAGAGCAGGGTTTCCGTCTCGAGTTTATCCACCAGCCCTTTGAGGGAATCGATCTCGCGCCGGAGGTCTCCGTCCACCGTCTCGCCTTCCTTCGCCAGTTCAAAGTAGGCGGCAATGTCATCGCTGCGGCGGCCGAGATCGTGGTCCGTTGCCAGCAAATGTTCCAGCCGCTTTTTCTCGCGCATGACTTGCTGCGAGCGCGCGGGATTCGACCACAAGTTCGGGTCGGCGGCCTGCTTGTCAATTTCGCTTAATTGCGGACGGAGCTTGCCCGCGTCAAAGATACTCCCGGAGTTCGCGGACCTTGCTGCTCAACGTTCCGTATTCCTGCTCGAATTCTTGAATCATGGGGATCGATCTGCCTTCTTGCCGGTTGCGTAACGGAAGATGAAAGCGCCTCCTGAAATTATCGCACAGAGAAACGCGAACCAATCGCCGTGGCGGGTATAGAACGTGGTTACGGAAGACAGCGCATAGGGCGCCAGCAGAGCAGCGCGCTGCTTGCGCGGAAGCTTCGCCACCAGCCGGCCGAACGGATCGATGGAAGCCGTGACGCCGGTATCGGTGGCGCTCAGCAGCCAGCGGTCATTTTCGATGGCGCGCATGCGCGTCTGGTTCAGATGCTGCGCATACGCTCCGCTGTCGCCATACCAGCCATCGTTTGAAATATTGACCAGGACCTGCGCCCCCTGATTCGCGAACCGCCGGACTTCGTCGGGGAAGACCGATTCGTAGCAGATGAAAACTCCCAGCCTCTGATCGCCCGCCTGCAGCGGCGCTCGCGATGTTCCGTGCTGGAATTCGCCGACTTCCTTGCTCAATCCGCCAACAAATCCAAACAGGCTCGGAAAAGGCAGGTATTCGCCGAAAGGAACCAGGTGAACTTTATCGTAACGACCCGTCCACTCACCGGATGGGCTGACGATGGCCGCTGAGTTAAAAACCGGTGAGGGTACGGTTCCGCCCTGCGCAGCCGGCGTGTTCCCAATCGCACCGGTCACCACCCAGGCTTGTGATTCTTTCGCCATCTGGCTCACAGGTTCACGGAACAACGGGTCACTTGCGAAAAACGGCGCGGGCGACTCTGGCCAGAGAATCAACTCGGGTCGGCGCGATGCTGAGGGCGATTCAGGCGCCGTCGACGGTGGCGCCTGGGAAGCGGCTTTCAGGCTCAAAGAGACCATATCCCGCAGCGTGGTTTCGAAGGTTTCGCGCGTCCAGGTCGCATTGACGGGAAGATTCTGTTGCACCAGCAACGCTCGATGGTCTGCGGCCAGCGCCGGCGCATCGACCAGCCGTCCTGCCTGAAGCACTGCGGCCGCCGCCAACGACGCCATCAGCAAAGTGGCGCGCTTCTTTTTGTGAACCAGAAACGCCGCAGCCACTGCGACATTGACCAGCATGATTTCGAACGAAACCCCGTAGACGCCGGTGAGCGTGGTGATGCGAGTCAGGGAAATGTTATCCACCTGCGCGGTGCCTAGCAGGTTCCAGGGGAAGCCGGTAATGCGTGTTCGCGCCAGTTCAACGGCAGTCCACAGAAATGGGGCTGCAACCAGGGCGGCACGGATGTCTCGACCCGGGCCGGTCATAAAACTCAGCAACAGGCCGAAAAATCCGTGATAGAGCGCGAGATAAAGACAAAAAAGAAACAGCGCCAGGAACGCCAGCGGCCCGTTCAGGCCGCCGTATTGAAGCATGGTGTCGTAGATCCAGTAGCAGGTACCGGCATACCACAGAATGCCGCAAACATAGGCGAGCAGAAACGCTTGTCCCGGTTTTGCCGCCTGCAGGTTCACCGAGCCTTCCACTTCCAAAGCTCCGGCCGGACGGGCCTGCAGCAAGCCGGCGATCAAAGGAGACAGCGCAACCCAGGACAGCACGTAAAGTCCGGGCAAAGGAAAAATCAAGACTTGCAGAAGCGCGGAAAGGCCAACCAACAACCATGCGCTGTAGTGAATTTGCCGCACGTGGAAGAATAACAGCGTTTTCAGGGATCCGTTTGCACAGCGCTTTTTCCGCGAATGTGGCTTCGGACAAACTGCACCATTTCTGGCGTTACGTAAAGCGGCGGCGCAATGGAAAAAACGGGCCGCCCAGCCACCGGTTTGAGCGACACCCCCTGCCACATCGACGGTTGCGAGGCCGCTTGCTGGTGGAGAATCACCGCGCTCGCCCGGTCGAGGAATTCCCGGGCCGAGGTCTTGAAATCCTCCGTTGCCGGATCGAGAACGGTCAGGTACAAGTCGGGGCGCAGGAACTTCAAGACGCTGTTCGACTCAACGATCACATTGCGCGCCAGTTCGATTTTGCGGCGCAAAGTTGGCATCGCCTCCGCCAGCTTGCCCTGCTCTGTGCGCACCCACAAAGCCCGGCTGGCGCCTGCCACAAGAAATCGCGAAGAATCAGACTGCCCGCTGCGGTCGCTTTCTTCCGAGATCGCCCAGCTATGATCGGCCGTCGCGCAGTCGCACGCGGCGCCGTCGTTGGAACAAATTCCGTGGCCGTACTGCGTGATCTTCACCGCCGTCCAGTTAAATTCGCGGAGCGCGGAGATCAGTCCTGCGACCACACTGGTCTTACCCACGCTGCGCGAATGCCCGCCGATTACGATCAACGCCATATTTACGATTGGGTCAGGTTTCGACTCTTAAATTCGGCTTATCGAGACGAGCATCTGACAAGCTTATTTTTTTCCCAGCCGCGCCATGGCCGCCAACTGCCTTAAATATTCTTTGAGCGGACGCGCCGGAGTTCCCCAGAATGCCACGCCTTTCCCGCGCACTACTTTATTGGGCAAAACACCGGCTTGGCCACCCAGGAGCACCCCTTCTTCCAGGCGAGCCTGCTCTCCGATTCCGACCTGTCCCCCGATCACGACATTGTTTTCGATGACGATGCTCCCGGAGAGCCCGGTTTGAGCAGCAATGATGACGTTTTCGCCGATGCGGCAGTTGTGCCCGATGTGCACCAGGTTGTCGATTTTCGTTCCGCGGCCAATGATGGTTTCGTCGAGCGCGCCGCGATCGATCGTAGTATTCGCCCCGATTTCAACTTCGTCTCCAATAGTCAGCCGGCCGGCCTGGGGGAATTTTTCATACCGCCCACTCTTGGAATCGCGGACATAGCCGAAGCCGTCGCTTCCCAAGACCGCACCAGCATGCACGATTACGCCGTTGCCGAGAGTTGTGCCCGCATAAATTGTCACGTTTGGATAGACGTGGCACTCGCTGCCTATCTTCACTCCCTGGCCGATCACGCTTCCGGCGCCGACTCGCGTCCGCTCGCCGATCTGCGCGCTGGCGGCAACCACGGCCCGCTCCTCGATGGTAACGTGCGGCGCCAACCGCGCCGTCGGTGACACCACTGCGGTCGGGTGAATTCCATCGTCGTCCGTGCCGGATTCCTGCCTTAGTAGCTGCGCCGCCCGGGCGAACGCAAGCTTGGGATGGGTTGCGATCAGAAGAGGCTTGCCGGTCGAACTGGCGGCAAATTCTCCCGCGATGACGGCAGCCGCCGCAGATCGCAACGCCGACGCCAGGAGTTTCGCGTCCTCGATGAAAATCAGATCAGCCGGTCCGCATGCGCCGATACTCGCGACTCCCCGAACCTCCACCTCGCCATCGCCTTGCAGGCGGGCGTCAATTGCTTGGGCGATCTGGCGCAGGCAACGCTGCATCGAATCTCCACTTTATAGCACTGGGTGGCATGACGAAAGTGCCAGACCCAAAGCGCCGCTGCCCACCGTCCTCGCAAAAACTAGAATACTGAGATGGAACGAAAAGTCTTCTGGATGACGTTCACAGTGTTGGGGCTGGCTGCTGACTTTCTGCTGCCTTTGTGGTGGGGGCTCGCCGCAACCATTCCCATTCTCTATTTTTCGTGGTGGGTGGCCTATCGCAGCGGTTGGTTTTACTAGCTCTGCGTCATGGTAAAGGTCCCATTGGAAGCGCAGCCGTTCGATCCCGTCAAAGTCCAATATCCGGTTATCGTGTTCGCGTTTTCGGACCCATTCAGCGTAAGCGTGTTGCCTGACGGACTGCCCGACGTGACAACAAACTTAAGCGTTCCCGTCACCGTATTCTGCGAGTTGGTGGTTACGATCAGGGTACCGCTTTCGGTCTCTCCGGAAACGAAGCATGGCCCGGTCGTCAGGAACTGAAAGTTGCTGATGCTCAACGAGCCATCGCCGTTGACCGTGAATGCCGTAATGAAGCTGAATCCGGATGCCGGCCCGACGCCGCCCGAGAGCTGCGCTTGCCAGCTGCCGCCTGCAGCCGCCTGCGACGAGTTGTTGCTGCTGCCGCACCCGTTTGCCAGCAAGGTGAGCATCATCAGGATTGCAATTTTCTTCATTTTTATCGTTGGATGCGGGACGCGCTCTCATGTGCCAGCGCCGTGATCCCGTCATGACTTGCCCTCAAGATTACAAAGATGCGGGCGCTATGGTCAATGGATGCAAGCGGGAAGGAAGTCCCATGATAGGCTGGTTGTTCGGTTTGCAGCTACGCGAAATCGGCTGGCAGGTCCAGTCGCAACAGCTGCAAACCACCGAACTACATCGATCCACAGGGAGAGAACGAACTTCATGTACTGGCAGCCAGTAGTGCGATGCAAGAATCCGGATTGTCCTACGCCCTCTGCAGCCCGCATCCGGCTGCCCTATCCCAAGCCGCCGAAAACTGACGCCAAGGCGCCCAAGTGGCCGAAAGAAGGCTGGCAGGCTCGCCTGATTTGCCGCGACTGCGACCACTGGTACGTCTACGAAGCAGGAGATGTGCAGTGGGCTCCCTATACCTCTCCGCTCGCCGACCAAAGCAATCTGGATTTCATGTGCGCCGAACTGACTTGTGCCGAAGCGGGATGCAAATCGAAAACCCGCTGGTACGTGCTGGATAATAGCCAGATGTCGGAAAGTGAACTGTTCGAGTTCGTGCTTCGCGCTGATCCGGTCGTGGTGTGCGAAAACGGCCATCCGTTCCAGATTTCGGGAATCAAAACGCAAAAAGCGTCGAAGGCCGAAAAAATCTAGCCTTAGGCGGCCTTGGAATCGACGCCCAGGGCGCTCCAGATAAAAAGCCTTCTTCGCCTGGTGCGATGCGAATACTGGACGGCGATTGCCGAGGTTCAATCGCAATCCGGGTAGCGGATCTCTATGCTCCCCGCTTCCCTTTCAGTTCCGCCAGCAATTGCTCGATGCGATCTTCTTTTTCCAGCGCGGCAAGGCGGTCTTCCATGTCGTCTGCTGCAACTTCCGATTTCGCCTGGCTCACCGCTTCCGAGTGCGCCACTTTTCGCTTCATGCGATCGAACGCGGCTGCTTTCGACCCGTCGCCCATTGCCATGCGGGCATCGCTCGCCTTGCCCACGGCGCGCGCCCGGCGATGTTGTGCGATCAGCAAGTCCGCCTTGGCCTGTGCCTCGGTGAGCTTCTGCTCCAGTTTCCGCAGCGCCGCTTTCAGGTTCTCGACCTGCGCCTTCTGATCTGCAACCTGCTGCGCGAAACTCTCGCTGAGTTCGCGATAGCTTTCCACGCGTTGCAAGGACGCTCGCGCCAGGTCGTCCTGTTTCTTGTCGACCGATAACTCGGCCTTGCGCATCCACTCGGCGACTTTCTCCTCGTTGTCTCTCTGTTTCTTTTCCAGCAGGTGCTGATCGGCGATGGAAATCGCAACCTGCGTCTTCACCTGCAGCAGCTGATTCTGCATGTCCAGGATCACCTGCTTGATCATCTTCTCCGGTTCCTCAGCTTTATCGATCAGGTCGTTGAGGTTGGCCCGAACTAACGTAGCAACCCGCTCCAGTAATGCCATGGTTCACTCCTTTGTTCTTCCCGCTTGTGGCTCCAGCTGTCTGTACAGCCCCGACTTGTGCCAGCGATGAATCGCCGCGCACTCAGGGCATGCCTTGTCCTTGCGCGAAAAGGTTGTGCTCAGCGCCATCCCAATCGCGACCCCGATCGCCAGCCATATCGCCATGTGGCCCGCCGCCACGCCGAAGGCCGCGCCCAGCGCCACTCCCAGCGCTATCCCAATACCGGTGCTCTTCGTACCGCTTGCCATGACGCTTACTCCATTTCCCGCTCAAGGGCGCTCGGGGCAGATGCAGCGCATCCGCCCCTCGCCGTTCATTTCCCGGCTTCGACGACCGGCGGCTTCGCCGGCTTGTCTCCGATCTGACGCACTTTGCCCAGCAGCTCTGCAAGCGGCATCCCGGAGAAAGTTTCAAACAGCGCCGGCACTTGCGCCGCCATTTTGGCGATGTCGCCCGTGACTTTGTTCATCCCGGATGCATCGCCGTTGCCGGTGGAGACGATGGTGATCTTGTCGACATTGGCCAGCGGGCTGGCCAGCGCCTTCACCACCTCCGGCATACTGGTGAAGAGCCGGTCGATCACGGCTGCCTGGTTGTATTCCTGATAAGCCTCGGCTTTCACGTTCATGGCCTTGGCTTCGGACTCGCCCTTCTTGAAGATGATCTCCGCTTCGGCCTCGCCCTGCGCCCGGATAGACGACGCATGACCCTCTGCCTCCGCGATCAGGCGCTGCTTTTCGGCGGCGGCCAGCGTCTCGATTCGTTGGCGCTCGATCTCGGCTTGCTTCAGCACGGTTGCGATCAACTCTTTTTCGCGACGGTTGATTTCGGCTTCCTGCACCTTCACCTGCTGTTCTTTTTCAATCTGCTGCACCTTCACCTGCTCGGCGATCACCTGCTGCTGCATGATGTTCGATTGAATGTCGTACGCCTTGTCGGCTTGCGCCTGCTGCCGCTTGGTGACTTCGAGAAACTGCGCTTTCTTCACTTCCAGGTCGCGCTGCGATTCCGCCTGCTTGGCCAGGGACAGGGTTTCCGCCAGCACGCGCTCCTGGTCGGCCTGCGCCTTGGCCACAGCGGCTTCCCGCTGGGCCAAGGCCCGCTTGATGGCGGTGTCGCGGTCGGCTTCGGCCGTTGCCACATCGGCGTCGCGCTTAATGCGCGCCACGTCGGGCTTGCCCATGTTGCTGATGTAGTCGTTCTTGTCGCGCACTTCCTTGATGGTGAAAGAAATCACTTCCAGTCCCATCTTGTTCATGTCTTCCGCGCAAGTGGAGCGCATGCGGTCCGAAACCATCTCCGGCTGCTTGACGATCTCCTCCACCGTCAGCTGGCCAATGATGCCGCGCAGGTGCCCTTCCATCACCAGCCGGATCAGCCCCTGCCGCTCCTCGTCGGTCTTGGTCAGAAACTGCTCCGACGCAGTCAAGATCGATTCCGTGTCGGACTTCACTTTGATCTGCGCGACGGCCTCCACCGTGACTGCCACGCCCTGCTTGGTGTACAGGTCCTGCTGGGGCGCGACGTCAAACGACATCAGTTCCAATGACAGGTCGCGGCATACTTGCACCATCGGCAGCACCACCGTGCCGTGACCTTTCACCACGCGCGTTCCGCCGAAGCCATAAACGATCAGGGCTTGATGCGGTCCCGCTTTGCGATAGAGCCTGGCCATGGCGCTGACCAGAAACAGCACCGCCATCACGGCCAGCCCGGCGATAATCCAGATTTCAAGCATGCGTGACATCTCGAACATAAACGCCTCCTCCAAAAATCGTTTCAGTGTGCCGATCGACGTAAGCGCCCGTTCACAGCTTTCGATCCTTCTCGGTCCCGTTGGCCGTCATTTCGTCTCCTGACACTTCGCTCCATGGACGCACATAAGCGATGCCTCTTTCGTAGCGCGTCACCATGACTTCAACGCCCTTTTCGATCATTTCGTCGTCTTCGCTGCGCGCTCCGCACACGCGCCGCGTGCCCATCTGGGTGTATACGATTTCTCCGGTCCCATGCGTGCGAATCGGGCTGGTCACCCGGCCCAGTACGCCCGCCATCTCGTAGTCGGCAGGATCCATGTATTGCTGGTCTGCCATCAAAACCTTGGTGAGCATCAGGAATACGATCGCCGCGCCCAGCAGGCCGATCGCCACCGCGGCCAGGAGCGCGAACCCGACCCACCAGCCGGAATAACGAGTCAGCAGATATCCCGCCCCGCCGAACCAGGCCAGGAATGCCGCCAGCGTAACCAGGTTGAACGGCGAGACGTGCGAGCCGCTCTTGGCAGAGATCCCTTTGCCAGCGCCGCTATGACCGGCCAGCAGATGGCCGCCGCCATGCCCGTGAAGATGCGGCATGTTGAGCCGGCCAATGCGCGCCCCGCCGAATACAAAGGAAAAGAAACTGAAGCAGAAACCGATCGCAAAACAGATCAGGCACAAATCCGCCGCGGTGAAGTTGGTCATCGATTTCTCCTTCCCTCCTGCCCGGGCGCTCGTGTCGCATCCTTATGCCGCTTGTGGCCGTTACCGTGCGTGGTCAATTCCGGGCGCAAGGCATCGAGCAGGCGTTCCGCCAGCCCGGGAGTGTCCAGAATGGCGCCGAGCAGCAGCAAACACCGACGCGTATCTTTTTCGCGCGCCGCTTTGATCAGGACATCGCTCACGTCCGGATCGCTCACAAACCGTTCCGAGCCCTGCAGCAGCCATACGTCCAACTGCCCTTCCGTCGTGCGCAGGTCCGACGTTAACTCCGTGTGGTATCCCTCCGGGTCATCCACCAGAAAGCCGGGATGCACCTTGAAAAATTTCGCCAGCAGCGCCCGTGAAGACTGGGTCATGTGCGGGCGCGCGCCGTTTTCGATCTGCGACAGGTAGGACTGGCTGATGCTCTTGCGCAATTCGCGCTGGATGGCCTTCACCAGTTCAAGCTGGGTCATGGGGCGGCCCAGGCCGCGCAAAGAACCCTCAACTTCCCGCAGGTACCGGATTTTCTCGCCCAGTTTCATATAGCAGATCGAGATATTTATATTGCAATTTGTAATCATCTGTCAAGGACTGGATTGCGCCTGTTTGCTTCGGTTTACGGCCGCAGGTCAAGGTCGGCTCGCTGCATCAGGGGATCGAAGGGGCTCGGCAGGTGGCCTGGAGGAATGACGATCGGCGGGCTTAGATCCCGGCTTCCAGGCGCGATCGCGGATCGAGGTAATCCCGCAGCGCGTCGCCGATGAAGTTGAAACTCAAGACGGCCAGCATCACCGCCAACGCCGGAAAAAGGACCAGCTGGGGGGCATCGAACAAATGAGCGCGGCCGTCATTCAGCATCGTGCCCCAGCTCGCGGTCGGTGGCGGAACTCCCAATCCCAGGAAGCTCATGGTCGCTTCCGCCAGGATAGCGCCGGCCATGCCGATGGCGGCCTGCACGATGACGGGCTGAATGATGTTGGGAAGAATGTGCCGCACAATGATGCGCAAATCGCTCGCGCCCAGCGCGCGCGCCGCCTCAACGAACTCCCTTTCGCGCGCGGCCAGGACCTGGCCGCGAATCAGGCGCGCATAGCCGACCCAGCCGCCAAGCGAGAGGGCGATCACCAGATTGAAAATGCCGGGCCCGCGAAATGCGACAAACGCAATGGCCAGCAAAATTCCAGGAAATGACAGGAACGCGTTCATCAGCACCACGTTGACAAAGCGATCAATTGCGCCGCCGTAGTATCCGGCAATCGATCCGATGACCAGCCCCAGCACAAGCGAGGTGGCGACCACGCAACTGCCCACCAGCATCGAAATGCGCGCGCCGTAAATCACCCGCGAGAGAATATCGCGACCGAGTTCATCGGTCCCGAACCAGTGGGCGTGGGACGGAGTCTCAAGACGCGCGGGGAGATTGATGCCCGCGGGATCCTGCGGCGCGATCCAGGGAGCGAACAGGGCGAAGATCACGAACAGAATGACCAACCCTACGCCGATCGCCGCCAGCGGATTGTGGCTTGCGGTACGGCGGAATGAGATGGCGGCGGTGGACATGGGCCAATCTTACATGGCCGATGTGGGCATGGCATATACTTGTATGTACTTTTTATGGTACACTGTGCCGAGACCTTTAGAAGATGGCTCTCGAGAAAACGCCCCGGAAGATCGAACTCGTCTTCTTCCGCAATGAGGCAGGCGGCGAGCCGGTTCGCGATTGGTTGAGGGGACTCGACGAAGTAGAGCGCCGCGCCATCGGAACCGACCTATTGCGGGCACAGTGGCATTGGCCGGTTGGCATGCCGCTGTGCCGCCCGATGGGGAAAGGCTTGTGGGAAGTGCGAACCGATCTGCCGGGCAACCGCACGGCGCGAGTTTTGATTTGCTTTTATCGGGGCCGCCTGGTGGCCCTGCATGGATTTATCAAGAAAACGCGCGCCACGCCCGAGGATGACTTGACGCTGGCGCGCAGGCGACAGAGGGAGCTGGAACAATGAGCAAAAAGAACATGGGATCAAGCATTGATGACTTCCTGAAGAGGGAGAACATCTTCGAGGAAGCGCAGGCGCAGGCCATCAAGGAGGTCGTGGCCTGGCAACTGGCGAAGGCTATGAAGAAAAAGAAGATTTCCAAGGCGCGCATGGCTGTGTTGCTGAAGACGAGCCGGTCTCAGGTGGATCGCATTCTCGATCCGAAACGCGATATCACTCTGTCGAGTTTGCAGAGGGCGGCGGCTTTGGTGGGGCAGCGGGTGGTGATTGAATTGGTTTAGGGACGCTGCTATAGCCTATCGGTTCATCCCCATCCATGACCAGATGGATATTCTCCGATCGGCAACAACTTGCCAGCCTCGCACCTTATGCTTCAGGAAGATGGATGATTCTGGCTTTTGCGGATCGTAGTGGATCGAGACATGTTGACCGACCATCTCCTTCCCCACTAACTCGAGATTGCTTTCTGGCGCCCAAAGCCTGATTTGCCCCGAATAGTAAGATCCCCCGATCGAATAAGCGTACGCCAATACCGTATGTGTCACGTCGCGGTGGTTTGGGCCGCGTGATGAGACATCCAGAAAAACATTCTCGATCCTCGCGTCGATGAGGGGCCACCTCTCCGCTTTGCTGGCGAACCACCTCTTCCACAGAGCGATAATTCCAAGTGATCCAGCGACGACGAAACCGATCATCAAGGTGGTCTTATCAATGTGAATCGAGGAACCAGCAACGAACTTCACTGTCGAATCCGCGGGTTTGCCACCGAATACAGCACGTCTGTCAGAAGATTCACCGCGACGTACGTCAATCCAATCGCCAGGATGCAGCCCTGCACGAGGTAGTAATCACGGTTCGAGATGGCCTGGATCGTCAGTCGGCCGATGCCGGGCCAGGAGAAAATCGTTTCAGTCACGATGGCGCCAGCAAGCAGCGCTCCGAATTGCAATCCCAGCACGGTGAGGATGGGGATCATGGCATTGCGCAGGGCGTGATGGTAGACCACGGTGCGCTCTGGCAAGCCTTTGGCGCGAGCGGTGCGAATGTAGTCCTGGCTCAACTCTTCGAGCATGGACGTGCGCACCATGCGCGTGAGAATCGCGGCCAACGCTCCTCCCATCGTAACGGCGGGAAGAATCAGATGCGCCATGCTGCCGGCGCCGGACACTGGCAGCCAGCCCAGCTTGATGGCGAATAGCAGAATCAGGATGGGGCCAAGGGCAAAACTTGGGAATGACAGCCCAAACAGGCTGACGACCGAAAGCAATCGATCATCCCACCGGTTGCGGCGCCGGGCAGAACGAACGCCGGCCGGAATCGAAAGAAGGATGGCCACGATGAGGGACGCCAGCGTGAGTTGCAGAGTGTAAGGATAGCGTTGCCAGAGCAGGCGCGTGACGCTCTGGTTGTAACGAAACGAAGGGCCAAGATCGCCGTGCAGCACTCCCCGCCAGTAGTGAATGTACTGCTCGCCGAGCGGCGCATCGAGTCCATACAAGTGGCGCGTTGCCTGTATGTCGGCGGGCGGAGCGCCTTCTCCGAGCATTTGCTGGATGGGATCGCCCGGAACGAGGTGAATCAGAAGAAAGACCAGCGACACGACCAGCCAGATAGCTGGCAGGGTGTAGAGCACGCGTTGCAGCAGTGGCCGCATGCCTTAGAACGGCTCCCGGTTTTCGACGATCGGCTTCCGGCCTTTGCCCCGGGGCGCTATTGGAAATCTGCCACCAACGAATCGGGAACGCCCGAAAACAGGAAGCGACGAGTTCGAACCACGAACGCGGCCGGCAGCAAGCTGCATATCAGTCTCCCACCTGCTTTGCGCCTTGCACGCTGCTCTCGGCGCTCTCCAGTTTCTCGATTTTCACTCGCGCGATGCGGTGGCCTTCCATCTCTTCGACCGTATAACGGTGGCCTTCATATTCGAAGACTTCGCCCAGGTACGGGATCCGCTGCAGGCGTGCGAGGATGAAGCCCGCCAACGTCTCGAAGCCGGCGTCGCGCGGCAAAACCAGGCCATATTGCGCGTCGAGATCCCTGATATTGACCGACCCCTCAACCGTCAAGACGGATTCGTCCGCAAATTGGGGCTGGGGAGCCGAGACGTCAAATTCATCCTCGATATCGCCCACGAGCTGCTCGAGAATATCTTCGACCGTGATGACGCCCGCGGTCGAACCAAATTCGTCGACAACCACCGCCAGGTGACGGCGCCGCTCCTTGAATTCATTCAGAAGTTCGGCAAGAACCTTGGTCTCAGGAACAACCAGCACATCGTGCATGATGTGGCCAATCTGCATGCGCGCAATCCTCGACGCCACCGGCTGGTTCAGGTTCGCCAGGCGCATGCGCACCCAGCGCACGAGTTCCTTGTAATAAAGAACGCCGACGATGTGCTCGGGGCCGCGTTGCGGATCATATACGGGAATGCGAGAGTGCTGGCCTTCGACCACGCGGTTCAGCGCCTCATCCAGGGTTAAGTCCGCGGGGAGCGAAAAAATGTCGGGGCGAGCCACCATGACTTCGCGCACGGTGATGTTGTCGAGTTCGATGGCATTGTGGATCATCTCTTCCTGCGACTCGGGAATTTGCCCCACCTGGCGGCTGGCGGTGACGATGAGCTTGAGTTCGTCAGGAGAATGGACGGCGCCGCCGCGGCGGGCTTCGCGGGCGCCGAAGAGTCGCAGCACCAGGCCTCCGGAGCGGCGCATGAAAAAGAGCACGGGCCGGGTAAGCGTGAGGAATGCCTCCATGGGCCCGGCCACGGCGAGCGCGATCTGTTCGGCGCGCTGAAGAGCCAGGGTCTTGGGCACCAGTTCGCCCAGCAAAACATGCAAATACGTAATCAGGCTAAAGGCGATGCCGATGGCAATGCCGTGGGCATACACGGCCGCGTGAGGCACCTCCTGCAGGAAGCGAATGTTGCCCACCAGGCTAGCGACCATGGGCTCGCCAAGCCAGCCGAGCGTAAGGCTCACCATGGTGATGCCGAGCTGCACGCCGTTGACGACCTCATCGAGATGCTGATGCAGGCGCTGGACGATGCGGGCGCCGGTGCGGCCTGAGGCGATGAGCTGTTGAATGCGAGTATCGCGGACGCTAACCAGGGAAAACTCGGCCGCGGCGAAGAACGCATTCGCCGCCACCAGGAGAAGGATCAACAGCACCCGGAGCAGCACAAAGGCGATCATTCAAGGGTAATTCTAGCATTTGGAAGCAGTTGGCCACGGGCCGTGGACCTCGGCAAATGAGTCCCACCCCGCGCTCCTCATCCCTGGACTTGGACTTGTTTGGTCACCTCGCCTGCAAAATTGGTCCCGGCAAGCTAACCATTTGTCCCCCAACATGGTCTAACGGTCGGATGGCTGGAGTAGCAAGGCCACCTGCCGCATCGGGATCGAATCCAGGGTTGACGGGTCCGCCAAAATCAAGGAACAAAACAAGATCATATTTCGTAGTAATCAGTGAAGGCGGAAATCGCTCGTTGTCGCGGGACAATTCAGGAGGTCGTTGTGAACGGAAACGGAAATAATAAGAAGAAGCGGCGCAGATTATTTATCTGGGGCGGCATTGGGGCAGCCCTGGTCCTTCTGATTGCGGTGGGAGTGTTTGCCGCAACCCGCGGCGGCACCAAGATTGATCCGACCAAGCTGGCAAAGGTGGAGAAAGGCGACCTCGCGAAAAGCGTTGTCGCGACCGGCAAGGTCACTCCCATTACAAAGGTCGAGGTCAAATCCAAGGCTAGCGGCATCGTGAAGAAGCTGCTCGTCGAGTACGGCGACAAGGTGAAGCAAGGCCAGTTGCTGGCGCAGTTGGACAAAGTTGAGATTGAGGCGCAGGTGGCGCAATCGCGCGCCGCTCTGGAAGCTGCCCAGGCCAACCTGAACAGCTCGCAGGCAGACTTCGAACGCTCGAAAGTCGACGCGGAAGGTCCGGATGTGCCCGTGTTGAAGCGAGCCTACGACCGCGCGCAAGGGATGGCGAAAGATGGCGTGGTGTCAGCGTCCGCGCTCGACGATGCCGAGAAGAATTACGAGATGGCGCTGAACAAGCAAAATGTGGCGAAGGCGCAAATCACGGTGTTGCGGGCAAAGATTGCGCAATCCAAGGCCCAGGTGGCCCAGGATGAAGCCAATCTGAAGCAACTCGAAGAGCAGCTCAGCTACACCGACATCACTTCCCCCATCACCGGCATCGTGCTGTCGCGCGACGTGGAAATGGGCGATGCGGTCAGTTCGATTCTGGTGTTGGGATCTTCGGCGACTCTGGTGATGACGCTCGGCGACACCAGCGAAGTCTATGTGAAGGGCAAGGTGGATGAAAGCGATATCGGCAAGGTGTATTTGGGGCAGCCGGCGCGGATCAAAGTGGAGTCCTTCAAGGACAAAACCTTTACCGGCAAGGTCACCAAAATTTCTCCCATGGGAGTGGAGAAAGACAATGTGACCACGTTCGAGGTGCGGGTTTCGATTCAGAATCCGGGCGGAGAGCTGAAAGCGGAGATGACCGCCAACGCGGAAATCATCCTCGACGAGCACAAGAACGTGCTGCAGATCCCGGAAGGCGCGATCATCTACGACAAGGATAAGAAAGCATCGGTTGAGATTCCCAATCCGAAGATGAAAGACGGCAAGCAGAAGATCGCAGTCAACATCGGTATCTCGAACGGCGCCAAGACGGAAGTGCTCAGCGGACTGAAAGAAGGGCAAGAAGTTGTGCTGCAGTAAGCCCGCCTTCGGATTCGCAAGTGGAACGATTCGGCGGGCTCTTCAGCCCGCCGAAGCGACATTCGGTCGCCATCTATCAAAGCGGAAGGAGATTCTTATGAATCAGCAAGGCATGGTGCGCGGGTCCGTCAGTTCAGGGCGATTGATTATGGCTGTGGCGTTGTGTCTTGCCTCCACCGTGGCGCTCGCGGCCACTCCGCAGGGACATTTCGAAAAGACGTATCAGGTGACGGGAGCCGTCAACCTGGAAGTTCAAACGCGCTCCGGCGACGTGATCGTGCGCGGAGGGCCTGCGGGAGTGGTCACAGTGCGCGGCAAAATCTACGTGGGAGATCGTTGGCTCTTCGGCAGCCGCCATACCGACGTCAGCGATATCGAACAGAATCCGCCGATTCACCAGGAGGGCAACAGCATTCGCGTCGATTACGTCAGCGCGCGCGACATCTCCGTCGATTATGAGATCACTGTCCCTGAAGATACGACCATCCGCTCCCACAGCGGCTCGGGCGATCAAACCATCGAGGGCACGCGCGGAAACGTCGACCTGCAAAGCGGATCCGGGGATGTGCGGCTGGCGCGGCTGACAGGAGAGATCCGGTTGCAGACCGGCTCCGGCGATGTGCGCGCGCACGAGATTTCCGGCCCGGTGCGGGGCGGCGCGGGCAGCGGCAACCTCGAACTCGAGGAGATCGGAAAAGGCGATATCGATTTGCACACCGGCTCGGGAAACATCAACGTCCGCGGCATCCAGGGAGCGTTTCGCGCCGAAGCCGGCAGCGGCGACGTGACCGCGGAAGGAACACAGGCGGGAACGTGGGAGGTTCACACCGGCTCGGGAAACGTCCACGTTCGGCTCCCGGCCAACGCCGCTTTTGATGCGAATATCTCCACCAGTTCGGGGTCGCTGGAAGTGAATGCGCCTATCACGATGACCGTCCAGGGCCGCGTCAATGACTCTCACAAGCAGATCAGCGGCAAGGTGCGCGGGGGCGGCCCGCTGCTCACGCTTCGCACAGGCTCCGGCGATATTCATATCGACTAATCCGGCGCAGGCAACGCAGAGGAGACAGCGGAGTTAACGGGTTCGAAGGCAGTCCGGCTGTCTTATACGGGACTCATTCACTTGCTGATGGCTGTTACCTGCGTGTCTTGACTCTATTTTGAGCAACCATTACTTTCGAGTTTTGGGGATAACTCCGTCTTCGACTCGAGGGGAACCTTGGCTTACCGTCCGACGATTACTCTGACCACCGATTTCGGCAGCAACGATCACTTTGTAGGCGTGATGAAGGGCGTGATTCTGGACATCGTGCCCGACGCGCAGATTGTCGATATCTGCCATGCAGTGCAGGCATTCGATGTGCTGGATGGAGCGCTGGCGATCTCGCAGGCGTATTCCTATTTCCCGAACCGGACGGTGCACGTGGTGGTGGTCGATCCCGGGGTCGGTACGGCGCGGCGGCCGATTCTGGCTTCGAGTGACAAGTATCATTTTGTGGCGCCGGACAATGGCGTGCTCTCGCTGGTGTACGCGCGCGAGCAGCGGATGCACGTGCGGCACATCACGTCGGAACATTATTTTCTGCAGCCGATAAGCAACACGTTTCATGCGCGGGATATTTTCGCGCCGGTCGCGGCGTGGCTGGCCAAGGAAGTGGACTCGCAGAAGTTCGGCGACGAGGTGGAGGATTTTGTGAAGTTCACGGCGCCCAAGCCCAAGCCGGCGGATGCGAATCGCATCCGGGGCGTGGTGCTGAAGGTGGACCGGTTCGGGAATTTGATCACGAATATAACGCCGCAGGATGTGCCGGCGCTGTTTGGAGCTGCGCCCGGCAAGTTCAAGATTATTGTGGGCTCGCGAGAGATTACAGAGATTCGCAGCGCTTACGCGGAGGGCTCTCCCGGGGAAGTGATTGCGCTGCTTGACAGCATGGGTTTTCTGGAGATCGCGACAAATCGCGGCGCAGCGGCGCAGTTAACCGGCGCCGGCAAGGGCGCCGAAGTGAGCATTGTTCTCGGCGAAGGAGCCGCGGCGGGCAAGGGAGCTTAGCGCAGGGGCCAGGAGCCAGGGGTCCGTGGGCGGATCACTGAGCATTGGGCCACGGAGCATTGGGCCACGGAGCATGGGTCACTTGCTGATCGGCTTAGGGTGGGCGTAGCGGTCCATCTCGGCGGTCCATTTCAGAAATCTCCACAGGCTGGCGCGCTCGCGCCAGAGAAATTCCCAAAATTCCAGGAAACCGATTTGCGTCATCTTTACGCCGCAGTAGGTCTCGATGCGCCAGAGCAGGTAGGGGCTCCGCCAGGGCGCCAGGCGATGGCCCTTGGTGGCGTTCCAGAAGAAGCGGAGCGTATGGCGCATGGAGTTGATAATACCTCCTGGCATTGTGATGGACATCGAGAAAACAGGTCCCTCGACTTCGCATTGCGATTGAATTGCGATAGATAAGACCAATCGCCATGCTGCGCTCGGGATGACAAGCCATTTTGTTTGCGGTCGACGGACGGATGGGTCGGTTGGCGCCCGTTCGGTCCATGTTAGAATCCTGTCTCCGCCAGGAACTCCCATTCATGTCCGACGCAAATGCCCGCCAGAAGGCCGAAAACCGCTACGATCTCGCGCTGGACTCGATGGCCGAGGGAAGGCTGGACGATGCGGTGGCCGCTTTCAAAGAATCGATTGCGATCGATCCGACTTTCACCGAGGCACTGCATGGCCTGGCGCGGGCGCTACAGGACTTGCAGCGCTACGACGAGGCCATTGAGGCGGCGCAGCGGATTGCGGAACTGGATGCCGATGACGTGCTGGCGCATACCAGCTTGTCGGTGCTGTACCAGAAGAAAGGCATGATTGCCGAGGCGGAGGCGGAGGGTGCAAAGGCGCGGGTGTTGGGGTGGAAGCAGCAGCTGAAAAAGGGGTAGAAGTCAGCCGGCAGCAGTCGGCATGATTCCCCCCAATGCACCCCCTGACCGGAAGTGTGCCTAGAGAGATGTGCATGATGCAGCCAGGCTTAAAGTGGCTTTGGGTTTTACCTGCAATCCATCTGGCCGCCTGCTTAGCTATCTGGATCGCACATATCGAGTCTGGGGTACATTACTTGATCTACGCCGATTTTCCGCTTTCTCTCTTGATCGTCGTTCTCGGGTGGCACAACGACGCATTCCTTTTGTTGTTCGCTGTCATCGGAACGGCGTGGTGGTTCGCCATCGGCTATTTTGGCGAGCGCCTTCTCAAGAGTCGTCGATAAATCCGGATTACGCTCAAAACATTGACAGCTGAATGCCGACCGCTACAGCTCGTACTTCTTCATCAAATGGCGGAACGAGCGGTAGGAGATGCCGAGCAGGTCGGCGGCCTTGGTTTGCACGCCGTTCGAGCGCTCGAGGGCGTTTTGCAGGAGCGAGCGCTCGATGCCGGCGACGTAGTTTTCCATGCCGACGCCTTCGGGCAGAACGGATCCCTGGGGAATTTCTGAAGAACTGCCTGCGCCTGCGGCCGCAGCAGCGGCGCGGGCTTTCGGCTTTTCCGCGGGTAGCTCGACGTGGAGCTCGTCGGTCATTTCCAGAGCCACGGCGCGTTCAATGGTATTTTCCAATTGGCGCACATTGCCCGGCCACTCGTAATCGCAAAGCAGGTCGAGCGATTTCTTGTCGAGGCGAAGGATGCTGCGGTTCGCTGCGGCCGCATACTTCTTCAGGAAGTGATTGGCCAGCAGGGGAATATCTTCGCGACGCTCGCGCAGGTTTGGTACGCGAATGGGAATGACATTCAGGCGGTAGTAGAGATCTTCGCGGAATAAATTCTCGGCGACAGCCTTGTCGAGATCGCGGTTGGTGGCCGCAATCACGCGCACGTCGATCGGAATTTCGCTGGTACTGCCGACCGGGCGGACGGTGCGTTCTTGCAAGACGCGCAATAGTTTCACCTGCATGGCCAACGTCATCTCGCTGATTTCATCGAGGAAAATCGTGCCGCCACCGGCGACTTCGAACAGGCCGCGCTTGTTCTGCGTGGCCCCGGTGAACGCGCCTTTCACGTAGCCGAAGAGCTCGCTTTCCAGCAAAGTTTCGGGAAACGCTCCGCAGTTGACGGAGACGAACGGCTCGGCGGCGCGCGGCGAGCAGATGTGCACGGCGCGGGCGACGAGTTCCTTACCGGTGCCGCTTTCGCCATGAATCAGCACCGTGCTGGCAGTGGAAGCAACGGTGCGCACCGTCTGTTTCAGCTTCTCCATGGCCGGGCTGGAGCCGATGATGTTATCGAGCGAGTTGTGCGCAGCGGCATCGCGGCGCAGGGCAAAATTCTGTTTGCTGAGGTTGGCCTTCTCCAGCACGCGAGTGATGGTCAGCTTGATTTCATCCACCAGGCCGGGGCTCTTGCGAATGTAGTCGGACGCGCCGCCCGCCTTCACGGCTTCCACAGCGGCCTCGTAATCGTCGACCGCGGTGATCAGAATGACCGGCGAATCGGGCGAGACGCGGTGAGCGTGGCGCAGCACTTCAATGCCGTCAATGTTCGGCATCTTGATATCGGTGATGATCAGATCGAAAAGATTGCCATCGATTTTGTTTTTCGCGGCTTGTCCGGATTGCACCGTCTCCACGCGGTGGCCGTCGCGGCGCAGGGCAATATCGAGCATTTCGCAGATGGAGCGCTCATCGTCGCAGACCAGGATATTAGCCACGGCGACTCCCCTCTGCGGCGGCAGCTGCAAGCGCGGGAACCGGCATGGTGTCGCTCGCTTCAACCGGTCGCGGCAATTTCTTTGCAGGCAGCGTCTCGCGGCCTCGTTCCGCCTCAAAGCGGCGTAACCGCAGGACGAACGTCGTTCCCTGCCCGGGCTTGGAGCGCGCCCAGACTTTGCCTTCGTGCGCCTGCACGATCTGGTAGACCACGGCGAGCCCCAGGCCCGTGCCGCCTTCGAAGCTGGATTGGAACGGCTCGAAGATTTTTTCCGTTTGCTGCGCTGTCATGCCCATCCCGGTATCGGCGAAACTGATCTGCCACTCATCGGATAAAGGTTCGATTGCAACTTTGAGAACGCCTCCGCGGTCGCGCATGGCGCGGACCGCGTTTTCGGCGATATTCCAGAAGACTTGCTTGATGCGGTCACCGTCGCCGAGCACAAAGGCCTGCTTCACCTCGCATCGGCTTTCGATGGTGATCCCGGTGTTTTCGGCTGTCATGCGGTGGCGCATCAGGGTGAGCGTGTCTTCCAGCAGCCGCACCAGATCGGTCTTGTCGAAGTGATATTGCTTGCCGCGGGAATACGCCAGAAAGTCGGTGATGATGCCGTTCAGGCGCTGCGATTCGCGGGTCACGATGTCGAGCAGCCGGCGATGTTCTTCGCTCATCTCCGGAATGCCGGAAAGCATGCTGACCGAACCGGCGATGGAAGTGAGCGGGTTACGAATTTCGTGAGCGATGGCGGCGGCCAGGCGCCCGACCGCGGCCAGCCGATCCTGCATGCGGACTTCGCGCTCCAGGCGCCGGATTTCGGTGAGATCATCAAAGGCGTAAACGTAACCGATCGCCCCACGATCGGGAACGTTCAACGCGGCGACACGCACCCGGACGGTCTTGCGAAAGGTTTGGCCCGCATCGAAGCGCACCTCGGCGTGCGTGCACGACTCGGCATTGGGCAACGCATCGATGAACAACGGCCCAACCGGCTTTCCTAAAAGATCGGACAGTGGCCGCTCCAGAAGCTTCTGCGCGGCGTTGTTGGCCAGGGTGATGCGGCCATCGAGACCGGTGGTGATCAACCCGCTGCTGATGGATTGAATAATGTTCTCGTGCAGAATTTGCAGGTCTTCGAGCGCGCCGCTGGCGTCTTTCAACTCCACACGAGCCTGGCGCAGCTTGGCGACGAGGTGCCCGGCGAGATAGGCCACCGCCAGGAACGCAAAGAGGTTGATGAAGATGATGGCTTGCAGCGTCTTCAATTCGGGATGCGTGGTGCAGTAGGACTTCACCACTCCGTAGTAGTTCAGCTCAAGAACCGTGCCGTAAAGAATGAAGGCGAGCGCGGCCACCAGGTGGGCCCAAATTCGCGGCAACAGGATTCCGGCAACGATAATGATCAGCGGATAAAGGAAATTGTAAGAACTGTCCCATCCGCCGGTCTCGTGCACCAGCAGGCTGACCAGGATCAGGTCGGTCAAAACCTGCAGCGATGCCTGCAGGCGGTGCTCCTTCCAGAAGGAGAGCAGAAGCACGTAGAACAGCGAGATCGTATACCAGAGGACGATGGTGCTTAGAAACAAGCGGACCGGCAGGTGTGTGGGCGTAAGCTCCACGATGGCCAGCTGGATTCCAAGCAGGAAGGTCAGAATCAGAATTCGTACCTTCACCAACCACGCCAGCCAGCTTCGCTCGTCAAATGTCGATTGCATTTCGTCCCGATAAATCCAGAGGGTGGGCAGGCTGCGCGCGTGCGCAGCCCGCCTTCCCGATTGTCTTAGCCCGCCAACTTGGCGATCATGGCGAACAGCGGCATGTAGAGCGCGATCACGATGCCGCCAATGGTGAGACCGAGCATGCCGATGATGGCCGGTTCCAGCATGGCCAGCATGTCCCGGGTGGCGGCGTCGACTTCTTCTTCGTAGAAGTCGGCGATTTTCTGAAGCATGCTGTCCATGGCGCCAGTCGCTTCGCCGACGCCGATCATCTGCACCACCATATTGGGAAACACGCCGCATTCCCGCAGCGGATCGACGATCGTGCGGCCTTCTTCGATGGCCTTGCGCACCTTCATGAGAGCTTCTTCCAGCACCGCGTTGCCCGAGGTCTTGGCGGTGATGGCGAGGCCTTCAAGAATCGGCACGCCCGAAGTGATCAGCGTTCCGAGTGTGCGAGTGAATCGTCCCACCGCGATTTTACGCAGCAAAGTTCCGATTACAGGCAGATGCAGCAGGGTCTTATCGAAATAGTAGCGGCCAGTAGGATGCTTGCGGATTTGCTTGAGGCCAAAGACCACGCCGACTGCACCTCCCAGGATGACCCACCAGAAGGTGCCGACGAACGCGCTCAGCCCCATGACGATGCGGGTGGGCAGCGGCAGAGCCACGCCCAGGCCGGCAAAAAGGTTCGCGAAAATGGGCACCACGAATTTCAACAGCGCGCCCACAATCAAGGTGGCGATGGTGACCACGGCGACCGGGTAAATCAAAGCCGACTTGACGGCCGACTTGAGCCGGACCGCCTTCTCGACGTAGGTAGCCAGCCGCTGCAGGATGAGATCGAGAATACCGCCCGTTTCGCCGGCCTCAATCATGTTGGTGGTGAGGTCGTCGAAAACGTTGGGATAGCCGCGCATGGCGTTGGCCAGGGTTGAACCGCCTTCAACCGTGGTCCGCACGCCGTTCAGCGTTTTCTGGAACGTTTGGCTTTCCTGGTTGGCGGCGAGAATCTCGAGACACTGCACCAGAGGCAAGCCGGCATCGATCATGACGGAAAACTGCCGGAAGAAAATGGCGATGTCCTTGACCTTCACCTTGCTGGAGCCGAAGGTGGGCATCGCGAACTCTTTGCCCTTCTCACGAATGGCGCCGGGAACGATGCGCTCGCGCCGTAACTGCTGGCCGAGAGCCTGTTTATTGGGCGCGACCCGCTCTCCCGAAATTTTCTGTCCGGACGCATCCTTGCCGGAAAATGTGAATACTGGCATGGTTTAGCCTCTCCTGTGTCGTCGCTTCCACTTCAAGTCCGGCGGCATCGCACGTCGATCCGCATCGCCAGCCGCCACTCAGGATGCGGAATGAATTTCTGTCAGCGCTTCGCTGGCGCCGCTCCCTTCGCCATTTGCGCACCGGCCGCAGTGGGGCGGTTTAACAAGCTGGCGCCGCGGTTGATCATTTCCTGCAATTCGTCCGGATTGCTGGAACGTTGCAGGGCAACCTCGAGCGAGATCTGTTTCTGGAAATAGGCGGTGGCCAGCGCCTGGTTGAACGTCTGCATGCCAAACTTGTCCTGGCCGGACTGCATGGCGGAGTAAACCTGGTGAATCTTGTCCTCGCGGATCAGGTTGCGAACCGCGGGATTGGGAATCAGGATCTCCATAATCATGGAGCGGCCCTTGCCGCTCATGGTCTGCAGCAAGCTTTGGCACATGATGCCTTCCAGCACCAGCGAGAGCTGAGCGCGAATCTGCGGCTGCTGGTGAGCGGGAAAGACGTCAATAATACGGTTGATGGTCGAGGTGGCCGAGTTGGTATGCAGCGTGCCGAAGGTCAAGTGGCCGGTCTCGGCGATGCGCAGCGCCGACTCGATGGTTTCCAGGTCACGCATTTCGCCGATCAGAACCACATCCGGATCTTCACGGAGGGCGGCGCGCAGGGCGTCGGAAAAACTCTTCGTGTCAGCGTGCAGTTCGCGCTGGTTGACCAGGCAATTCTTGTTCATGTGCACGAACTCGATCGGATCCTCGATGGTGAGGATGTGATCGTGGCGCTCGCTGTTGATCTTGTCGATCATGGCCGCCAGCGTGGTGGACTTGCCCGAGCCGGTCGGCCCGGTCACCAGCACCAGCCCGCGCGGCTTATCGCACAGCTTGCTGACCACGGCGGGCAGGCCGAGCTGGTTAAAGGATTTGATTTCGAAAGGAATGAGACGGAAGACCGCCGCCGTGGCGCCGCGCTGGTTGAAGACGTTGGCACGGAAGCGGGCCAGCCCTTTGAGGCCGAACGAAAAGTCCAGCTCCAGGCTTTCTTCAAAGCGGTGCTTCTGCGAATCGGTCATGACGCTGTAGGCCAGCTGCTTGGTCTCGGCAGGCGTCATCTGCGGAAGGTCCAGAGGCACCAGGTGGCCGTGGACGCGAATCTGCGGCGGCGAATTGGTGGTGATGTGAAGATCGCTGCCATTCATCTCCAGCATCCGTTTCAGCAAATCACTCAGCGACAAACCCATGATGAATTCCTTCCATTCCGTTTTTCTAAAATCGTGTTACTCATTCGGCCCTCGCCGGTGGCTGACATCGAACGGCCAGCGACGAGCGGCCCTTTCTAATGAATCGTCTCGCGGGCAACTTCCTCGAGCGTGGTCATGCCCGCCGCAACTTTGATCAGGCCGCTGCGGCGCAGCGTGATCATGCCGCGTTCAATCGCCTTCTTCTTCAGTTCCACCGCGGATGCGCCCACCAGAACCAGTTCCTTAATCTCGTCATCCACTTCCATCACTTCATACAAGCCGCAACGGCCCTTGTAGCCGGTGTTGTTGCACACGCCGCAACCTTTGCCTTTTTGAATCTTGACCGTTTTGGCTTCTTCGGGCGTATAGCCTTCTTCAATCAGCGTTTGCACCGGCACTTCGACCACTTCTGTGCAGTCCTTGCAAATCCGGCGCACCAGGCGCTGGGCGCAAATCAGGTGCACCGAAGTTGCCACCAGAAATGGTTCGATACCCATGTTCATCAGTCGGGTGATGGTTTCCGGGGCGCCGTTGGTGTGCAGGGTGGATAGCACAAGGTGTCCGGTTAGAGCGGCCTTGATGGCGATTTCCGCGGTTTCGAAGTCGCGAATTTCGCCGACCAGAATGATGTTGGGATCCTGACGAAGGAAAGAACGCAGAGCGGCGGCAAAGTTGAGGCCAATCTGTTCCTTCATCTGGACCTGGTTCACGCCGCCCAGCTGAAATTCGACCGGGTCTTCGGCGGTCATGATGTTGGTGTCGGGCTGGTTGAGGCGGGAAATCGATGAATAGAGGGTGTTGGTTTTACCGGAACCCGTGGGCCCGGTGACCAGCACCATGCCGTAAGGCTTGAGAATGGCCTTCTCGAACTTCACCAAAGACTCGGGCTCGAAGCCGAGCTTGGTCATGTCGAGCCGCAAGTTTTCTTTGTCGAGCAAGCGCAGCACGATTTTTTCGCCCCAAAGCGTGGGCAGCGTGCTGACACGAAAATCGAGCTGCTTTTTGCGGCCGCCGATGTTCATCTTCAGCATGATGCGGCCGTCCTGCGGCAGCCGCTTTTCGCTGATATCGAGTTTGGCCATGATCTTGAGGCGCGACGTAATCGCGTCTTTCAGCTTCATGGGCGGCGACATGATCGACTGCAGCACGCCGTCAATACGGAAGCGCACACGAAACTCTTTTTCGTAAGGCTCGATGTGAATGTCGCTGGCGCCGCGCTTGACCGCATCGGTGAGCACTAGGTTGACCAGCTTGACCACCGGAGCTTCGTCTGCCGCTTTTTCCAGCTGCGACAGCTCCATCTCCTGCTCTTCCGCCTGCACTTCGATGTCGCTTTCACTCATCTCCGACATCGACTGCATGACGGTTTCGAGATCCTCTTCCGACTTGCCGCCGTACGCCTTGTCAATCCCCGCCAGGATGGAGCTTTCCGACGCCACCACCGGCTCGATGTTGAAGCCGGTCATGAACTTGATATCGTCCATGGCGAAAACGTTGGTGGGGTCGACCATGGCGATGGTCAACGATGCGCCGACGCGGCTCAGCGGAAGGATCTGATAGCGTTTCGCGGTTTCGAAAGGAATCAGTTTCACCACGGCGGGATCAATCTCGAAATACGAGAGATTGATAGCCGGGACGCCATACTGACGGGAGAGAAAGTTGGTTACATCCTCATCCGTGAGGAAGCCCAGTTTGACCAGCGCAGAACCCAAGCGGCAGTTCTGCTCTTTCTGGGTCTTGTTGGCTTGCTCCAACTGCTCTGGGGTAATGATCTTCTCTTTTACGAGAAGGTCACCCAGCCGTTGAGACATACGTCGATTCTCCTATCCACGTTGTGGAACCATGCCGGACACCGCTGCGGCATTCACACAAAGCACCGCGCACATTGGGAGAAGCGCAATGTCTTCGTGTGACATAAATTGTCACAGCTAGCGAATTACTGCACCAGTTACCGTAGTACTGTGGAACCGTTTCGTAAGCCGTTGTCCGAGAGTAACTTCAGGCGGATTGCGGGCTTTGCACGGGCGGAAATGTTACGAAATGCATCAAATTGGCGTGGCTCTGCGAAAAATGGCGACGCACTGGGTCGAAGAAATTTCTAATGAGTGGAGGTTGCGATTCCAACCACATTGCCTCCGATGCCAATCACGAAAATGCCTCGTGCCAACTTACGATGCCCGTGTTTGTGCAATTCGTAGCTGGTAAAAAGCTCGGCGGCGAACACGACCGCCTGCGAACCTCCGGCAACAACAGGGCCGCTGTGCACAAAAGGTCGGGCTAGCGGATCACGCTCCACAAATTTGTAGCGGACCGCATTCCACATCGTGCTCCACATGTCATAGGACTTGACGAAAGCGTCCGCCGCTACCAGCGATGCCGTCGTCGGCGTCCAATAATGCGGCCGGGCCTGCGCGCGTGCTGCAGCGGCGACTACCACGGGCTGCGAGCTGGGAGCGTTGGGTAATTCCGAAGCGACAGCGAGTCCGCTTAACAGGATCAGTACCACCAAACTGAAGAACCTGCACACAACCCTGCCTCCTTGGTGCGACGCTCTCTGCCATCGCGGAGAAAGTCGGGCCGTGATTCTCGGTCGCAGGCGGAAGTCCAGATGGTGGTGTGACACGATGCGCCAAGGGACGAGGGCGGGCGGCGGATGCGCAAAAAGGAAAAGAATTCCCGTTTTGAATGAAATCTGCTCAGCAGCCTGCACTGCGGAGAAAATCGCGGCACAGCAGCCCAGCCTTCCGATATGTCGCTTTCACTGTGACGTCTGCCCTTTACAGAATCTGCCTGACGGAGTAAGTAAAAGCTGAAGTGAAGACTGGGTCGAAGCACGTGAGCAGATTGCGGATCACGGCCGTCATTCTCGCGCTATGCGGGGCGAGTCTATGCCCGGCTCAATTGCGCGAGCAGGCCGAGAAAGATGGACTACTGGTGGGCGCTGCCACGCGCCCGGACCAATTGCACGAAACTGCCTATGCCGCCACGCTGGCGCGCGAGTACAACTTGCTTGAGGCCGAGGATGCCATGAAATGGTGGGTCTTGCGGCCGAACTCAGAGACCTACGATTTTTCCCAGGGCGATGAAGTGATCCGTTTCGCGCGCGCTCATCAAATGAAGGTGCGCGGCCATTGCCTGGTGTGGGGCCGCACTCTGCCGGAGTGGCTGGCCCACGGTCAATTGAACGATGCCCAACTCTCGCAACTTCTTCACGAACACATCCAAAAAGTAATGCAGCATTACGGTGGGAAGGTTTTTGCGTGGGACGTGGTGAACGAGGCGATCGACGAGAATGGGAGACTGCGGGATTCGCTCTGGTACAACCAGCCTGGCATCGGACTCGCCGGAAAAGGCGCCGCCTACATCGAGCAGGCCTTTCGCTGGGCGCATGAGGCCGATCCCCAGGCGCTGCTGTTTTACAACGACGCCGAAGCAGAAGAGCTTAATCGCAAATCCGATGCGATTTACGAAATGGTGAAAGATTTTAAAAAGCGCGGAGTTCCCATCGACGGTGTAGGACTGCAGATGCATGTGCCGGCGCTCCATGTGGACGCTCGATCGCTATCCGCAAACATCGCCCGGCTTTCCGCGCTGGGCCTGCAGGTTCACATTACGGAACTGGATGTGTCCCTTCCGTTAGAAACGAACGCGTCCCTTCAGTTGGACCATCTCGCCACGCAGGCAGCGGTGTATCGCGATATCGTGAGGGCCTGCCTGATAGCCCCCGGTTGCACCGCGATTCAAACCTGGGGATTCACGGACAAATATTCCTGGATCAACTCGCACTCGCGCGGCACACGCGGCCAGGCTCTGCTTTTCGATCGCGAGTATCACGCCAAACCCGCATATCGGGCCGTGATGGATGAGCTGGCCGCCGGGCGCTCTCGTTCCCGCTGAACCTTCGGTGGAACTGGCGTGGCTGCGTCCCAGGCCCGATCCCTGCATCTATAATGGCTTTCGACCGCTCTTTCACGGTTGATTTGAGCGATGGATGGATACCCCGCATCGTGCGGCGATGGCGCAAACCACTCCAAATCGGGCCACCAAAACTCCGAGCCGCAGGCAGGTCATCATCCTCCTGGCGGCATCGGTTTTTGTATTGCTGGCCATCGTCGTTTCGCAAACCGCTTTTGATCTGACCCAGATTCGCGCCGGGAACAACCAGCAAATCGTCGTCTTTTACGCGTTATCGCTGCTGATTTCGCTCCTGTTTGTGGCGCTTTCGTTTGTGCTCGCCCGCAATTTGTTGAAGCTGTTCGCGGAGCGCCGCCTGGGCGTCTTGGGTTCGAAATTTCGCACTCGCATGGTGGTGGGAGCGTTGCTGCTCTCTTTCGTCCCCGTGATGGTCATGTACTGGTTTAGTTATGGCTTGATGAACCGGTCGATTGACAAGTGGTTTTCGACTCCCGTGGAGCAGGTGCGGGCTGACACGCATGCCATGGCGTCTTTGCTCGGAGAATATGCCGCGAAAAACGCCAATGCGCAGGCGGCCGCGATTGCAGCCTCGCCCGAGGTACAGAAAGGCTTTTCGGGACACGGTTTTTCCTCAGTGATCAGCGAATTTCAAGAAAATGCGATGCCGCTGCAAGGGGGATTCGCCGTCGCTTTGCAAGACGGCAACGCCGAAGCGGCTTTCAACCTTCCAGCACCGTGGTTGCAGCTCAAAGGTAGCCTGCCGGGGCAACGTGCCGGCGCCGGCACCCCTGCTCAATTCACCTGGCGGGACACTGAATATGCCGTAGGCCAGGCCAATGTCGGCAACGGCGGCCTCATTCTGGTGGCGATTCCGCTGCCAAAAGAATTTTCGCAGACGATTCGGCAAGTCGAGGACAGCCAGCAGCGTTATGTCGAACTGGCGCGGGAGCGGCGCCTGGTTCGCAGAACCTATGTAGGCCTTCTGTTACTGCTGACGATGATGGTTCTGTTCGTCACCACTTGGCTTGCCCTTTTCCTTTCGAAGCTGGTGACGCGTCCGTTATCGGCCCTGGCGGAAGCCACGCGAGAGATTTCGCGCGGCCGGCTGGATTATCGCGTGGATGTGAGCGCGGCCGATGAAATCGGCGACCTGGTTCGCTCCTTCAACCGCATGGCCGAAGAACTGGAAACCAGCCGCCGCCAGATTGAAGCTTCTACGCGCGACGTCAGCGTAGCCAACACCGAACTCGACCAGCGCCGGCGCCAAATGGAAACGATTTTGGAAAGCATTCCTACGGGTGTTCTTTCCATCGACGACCGCCGACTCGTTACCCATGCCAACCGGGCGTTGTTGAGAATGTTTTATCCGGAAGGCTCGCATGAAGAACAGCTCATGAAGCCCGGCACGGCCTTGAGCGAACTGTTCTCCGCTGACGTTCTCCAGGACCTGGAGCCGCTGTTGCGCCGCGCCGACCGCATGGGAATGACCACCAGCCAGATGGAGATGACTCCCGCTCACGGAACCTTGAACGTGGCCGTTACGGTTGCGGCGTTGCGGCACCAGGAGCAGCGATCCGGCTACGTAATCGTCTTGGAAGATCTTTCCGATCTTCTCAAAGGACAGAAGCAGGCCGCCTGGCGCGAAGTGGCCCGCCGCGTCGCGCATGAGATCAAGAATCCGTTGACGCCGATCGCGCTTTCGGCGGAGCGCATCCAGCGCCACCTCGAGCGCCCGTCTCCGCCGGATGCGGCGTCGATGGAGATCGTCCGCAGTTGCGCAAAAACCATTGCCAGCGCCGTCGAGACCGTGCGTCACCTGGTAGACGCTTTTTCGACGCTGGCGCGTTTTCCCGCGTCCAATCCCCATCCCGCCGACATTAATGATGTGATCGAAAATGCACTCTCAATGTTCAATGGACGGCTGGACGGAATTCAATTGAACAAGACCTTGGCCCCCGACCTGCCGAAAGTCTTGGCCGACGCCGACGCCATCAAGCGCGCCGTTGCCAACCTGGTCGATAACGCGGCGGAAGCCATGCAGAATTCGCTGGTACGGGAAATTGAAATTTCGACGGCGTTGGTCGCCAGCCGCGATGCCGTCGAGATCACGGTCGCCGACACCGGCCACGGCGTGACTACCGAATTGAAAGAGAGGCTTTTCTTGCCCTACTTCTCCACGCGAAAGCGCGGCACCGGCTTGGGTCTCGCCATCGTGAGCCGCATCGTGGAAGAACACCACGGCTCGATTCGCGTAGAGCAGAATCGGCCGGTAGGCACGCGCTTTGTGGTGGAGCTGCCCGTTGTTCCCGAATCGGTTGCGGTGGCAATGTAACCATGGCCAAAATCCTGATCGTCGATGACGAAACCGGAATCCGCGAATCCCTGGAAGGCGTGCTGGCCGACGAAGGATACGAAACCGCTTCGGTGGAAAGCGGCGAAGAGTGCATGAAGCTGTTGCGGAAGAGCCCGATTTTCGAGCTCGTTCTGCTGGATATCTGGTTGCCGGGCATCGACGGGCTGGAAACACTGGAGAAACTTCGCGAGCTGGAGAATCCTCCCGAGGTGATCATGATTTCCGGGCACGGCACCATCGAAACCGCGGTGCGCGCGACCAAGCTTGGAGCTTACGACTTTCTCGAAAAGCCGTTGTCCATCGACAAAACGCTCATCCTGGTCAAGAATGCGATCGAATCCAAGAAGTTGCGGCACGAAAATGTCGATCTCAAAAAACAGCTGCACGTCAAAAATGTAATCGTCGGCGACAGCGTGCCCATGAAGGCGTTGCGGCAGCAGATCGGGCTCATGGCGCCGACCAACGGCCGGGTGCTCATCTACGGCGAATCCGGAACCGGCAAAGAGCTGGTCGCGCACGCCATGCATGCGCAGAGCCTGCGTAAGGATGAAACCTTCGTCGAGGTCAACTGCGCCGCCATCCCCGAAGATCTTATCGAGAGCGAATTGTTCGGGCACTACAAGGGATCGTTCCCGGGGGCGGCCTCTGACAAGGAGGGCAAATTTCATAAGGCCAACGGCGGCACGTTGTTTCTCGACGAAGTCGGCGACATGAGCCTGAAGACGCAATCGAAGGTATTGCGCACCCTCGATGAGCAGCGCGTAGCGCCGTTGGGAAGCGACGAAACCATCCTGGTTGATACCCGCGTGATCGCTTCCACCAATAAGGATCTGGAAGAGGAAATTTCGCGAGGCAATTTTCGCGAGGACCTTTTTTACCGCCTGAATGTAATTCCATTTTTCGTGCCACCACTCCGAGACCGGAAGGAAGACATTCCGCAGCTCGCGCGGCATTTCCTGAAAGAGCTGGCGGCAACGTACGGGCGCCGTCCGCGCGAAATCTCCGACGAGGCCATTGATGTGCTCATGGGTTACTCCTGGCCGGGAAATGTGCGCGAACTTCGCAATGTGATCGAGCGCATCGTCATCATGAACCCCACCACGACCCGCTTTGACCGCAAGCACCTGCCCACCCTGGTGTATCGGGACGGGCACCGGCGCGCGGCGCGCAGCGAATTCTCAACCCTGCAGCAGGCGCGGGATGCCTACGAGCGCGATTACATCTTGAAGAAACTGGATGAGAACCATGGCAATGTCAGTCGGGCGGCTGAGGTTCTCGGGTTGGAGCGCAGTAATCTTTACCGGAAAATGAAGGCGTTGGGAATCGCAGCCAAGGAATGAGGATCAAACGCCTGCTCAGCGCTTGATCATGTGAATCTCTGTACCGTTTTTGCGGAATTCAACCTTGTCCATCAATTGGTTGATCAGGAAAATTCCGCGCCCGTGATTGGAGAAGATGTTTTCTCCCATCGTACAAACGGGGATGCCTCCCGGATCAAAACCGGCTCCCGGATCCCGGACCACGATGAGAATGCCTCGCTGGTCGTCGTGGCTGACCAGGCATTCGACCGTCTTACTGGGATCTTCTTTGGCGCCATGAACGACTGCGTTGGCCAGCGCCTCCTGCAGCGATAGTTCAATAGCATCGTCTTTCCCGGTAATGTCCTTGGTGCGCCGGATCGCGGTCATGATGTCCTGCACCACCGGATCCACCGCGTTGCGGTTCGCGGCCAAGGTCACCCGCAAAATCAAATGCAAATTCTCAGGATCAAAATCTTTTTCGGGTAGCGGAGGCTTCGGAGGATCCGGGGCTGGCATGTGGGCTCGTGGTTAGTGGTTTGCGGACGCCATCACGTCCGCTAGATTCTAGCCTGTCGCGGCTCTTACGACAATCCCCTGCACGGGTCGCTCGCTAACTTGCTCACATAGCATGATCTTGCACATACAAACATTTGTCAGGCATCGCTACGCTGCCTTCCGGCGGCGATCTTAGTTCTTACGAGAAGTCTGCTTCACGTGCCCTGCCAATTGCTCGATTTGCCTTCTCCAGTCAAGCTCTTCCACAAAGCTTCTTGACTCCCGCCAGTTGGGTTGCACTTTCACGTAAAGCTCCAGGAAGACCTTGGTGCCGAGCATGCGCTCGATCTGAAGTCGTGCATCGGTCCCGATGCGTTTCAGCATCTGGCCGCGCTTGCCGATGAGAATCCCTTTCTGCCCTTCGCGTTCGCAGTAAATCGTCGCGGCGATGCGCGTGAGCTTCTTGCCTTCTTCGAACGAGTCCACGATCACCGTCGCCGCATACGGCAGCTCTTCCTTGGTTTCGAGGAGCACTCGCTCCCGAATGATTTCGCCGGCCATGAAACGCACCGGTTGATCGGTAACCTCGTCGAGTGGAAAGTAAGGCGGCGCAGCGGGAAGCGTCTTGACGATCTCGCTCAGCAAACGGTCGAGTCCGTCTTTTTTCAGGGCTGAGATCGGGATAATTTCTTCAAAACCGTGAAGCGCCTTGTATTTTGCGATCAGCGGCAAGAGCCGGTCTTTGCCCTTGGTCAAAAGATCGATCTTCGTAAGCACGAGAAATACCTTGGCCGAGGCGTTCTTCAGCAACTGGATGGCGAACCCATCCCGCGGATCGAGTTCGCGGGTTGCGTCCATCAGAAGAAGCACAAGATCGCAGCCTTCGAGAGCCTGCCGCACTTCGACCATCATTTTGCGCCCGAGCGAGCTGTCGGGCTTGTGCACTCCCGGAGTATCGATCAGCACGATCTGCGCCCCGTCGCGGCCTTTCGCTTTGGGGACGTTGACGACGCCCTGAATGCGATTGCGGGTGGTTTGCGGCTTGGGAGAAATGATGGCGAGTTTCTCCCCCACCAGTGCGTTGAGCAGCGTGGACTTCCCGGCGTTCGGCCGGCCAAGGATGCAGACGAAACCTGAGCGGAAGGGCATGGGGGAGAGATTTATATCAACTTTAACTGGCGCGGCTGCAGGGTGGAAATTCGCACTCGCTCGACCCGCCGGTCGGTCGATTCCAGCACTTCGAATCGCAAGCCGTCATCATCGACCGTTTCGCCACGCTGCGGGATATGACCGGCCAGCTCGCTCACCAGTCCCGCAATCGTCGCCGACTCCTTGCCTTCCGGCTTGGTGCCAAATAATTCCGCGAGCCGGTCCACATCCATGCGGCCGGGAACGATAAAGGAGTGCTCGTTCTCGCGCACCACTTCCGGCTTCTCATGCTCGTCGCGAATCTCGCCAACGATCTCTTCCACCAGATCCTCAATGGTGACCAGGCCCGCTACGCCGCCATATTCGTCGACTACAATCGCCATGCGAATATTGTTTTTCTGCATTTCGCGCAACAGGTCGCTGCCCAGCTTGCTCTCCGGAACAAAGTAGACGTCGCGGCGCATCAGGCTCTCCAACGTGCGCTTGGAGGCGTCGCTGTCCGCCACCTGCAAAACGTCTTGCGTATAGACAATGCCTTTGATGTTATGGACGCTTTCCGCATAGACCGGCACGCGCGAATAGTGCTTGCCGCGGAGTAGCTCGATGAAGCGCTCCACCGTGGTTTCCATCGGCAGAGCAAACATCTCCGGCCGCGGTTTCATCGCCTCGCGCACGGTTTTGCCGCTGAACTCGACCACCGACTGAATCAGTTCCCGGTCCCCTTCTTGAATAATTCCCTCTTCCTGCCCCGCTTCGATCAGCGCGTCCACGGCTTCGGCCGCGGTTTCTGGCTCTTCGCGAGTATTCTCGCGGGTCAGCGACGCCACCGACTGCAGGAAACCCAGCACGATGGTGACGGGCAGAACCAGGTAGATCAGGCCGGTCAGCAGCCACGTCCAGCGAATCAGCCACTCGCCGCGCGTGCGCGAAAAAAAGACAAACGGTAGAAACTGGTTGAACACAATCACGATCAAAACCAGGCTGGTCGCAGCCTGAAGAATCTCGTAAATGCTCCAGCGCTGTTCGTTGAACACCAGAAAACCGACGAGGAGCGCGATCGTCGCGGTCGTGAACTGCTTGAGAACCGACATCGAAAGCGATGCGCGCGCGCGGCTCACCCGCAGCTGCGGTTCCACTTTCTGCTCGAAAACATCAATATTGTCCTGAAACTCGCGGGAAAGAAATTTGCCGATTTCCTGGTAGACGCGGTCGACGTACGAAGCCAGGGCCAGCAACGCCAGCAGTGGAATCAGCGCGACCATGACCGGCCAGTTCATGCGCTTCTCCCGAACCCGCGGCGGGGTGTGCCCGGCGCCGCCGCGCTGCTTCGCATTCTCGCGGGAGGCTGGGAGCGTTCGATCAAGCCGAACTCCAGTTTCATGAGCTTGCGCAAACGGAGTTCCTTGCGGGCCATCTCGCCATTATCGCGCTCGTGATCGTAGCCCGCCAGATGCAGGATGCCATGCAGAATCAGGACCTTAACCTCGTTCCTCAGCGGATGCCTTAACCGAAGAGCGTTCTCCCGGGCGATATCAACCGAAATCGCCACCTCGCCCGCCAGGCGCAAGGAATCGCCCTCCGAAGCCGGAAAAGACAGCACATCGGTAGGCTTGTCGGCGCCGCGAAAAATTCGGTTCAAGCGGCGCAACTCAGCGCTGGTGGTGATCAACACGTTCACGGGCGCTCTCAAGCCGGCCGCGCCCCTGGCCTGGCGCACGAAGCGCTCCAGAGTTGACCGGCTCACTCCCGAGACTTTTTTCTGCAAGATGACCAATTTTTCTCCAACGCAGCTGTGAAAAACCGGCCCAATAGAAAGAAGAGGGCCGGCGCACAGCCCTCCTGGACTCCTTTTCATTTTCCCGAAGCTTCCCTCGATATCGAGGCTCGCGGATCGCCGGCCTGCGCCTCCGAACGCGCGTTCTCGCTATGGGCGGGCTCCGCCGTCTTGCCGCCCGACAGCAGCAACATCTGTTGGTCGGCAGCGCGCGTCTTGAATTCGTCGTAGGCGCGAATGATGCGCTGCACCAGGTGGTGCCTCACCACGTCGGCCTCGTCGAAGTGGACGAAGGTCAAGCCTTCCACCCCGCGCAGGATGTCGAGCGCTTCCAGCAAACCGCTGCGCCGGGCATTCGGCAGATCGATCTGCGTGATGTCGCCCGTGATGACCGCCTTCGAGTTGAAGCCCAGGCGCGTCACGAACATCTTCATTTGCTCTGATGTCGTGTTCTGCGCTTCATCCAGAATGACAAAAGAGTCGTTCAGCGTGCGCCCGCGCATGAAGGCGATGGGCGCGATCTCGATCACATTTTTCTCCAGGTAGCGGTCGACCTTTTCCGGATCGAGCATGTCGTACAGCGCGTCGTACAACGGCCGCAGATATGGGTCGATCTTGTCCTGCAGGGTTCCGGGCAGAAATCCCAGGCGCTCGCCCGCTTCCACGGCTGGCCGCGCCAGGATGATGCGGTTCACCCGTTTCGCCAGCAGGGCCGAAATCGCCATCGCCACGGCCAGATAGGTCTTGCCCGTTCCCGCGGGGCCAATGCCAAAGACCATATCGTGCTTCTCGATCGCTTCCAGGTAGCGGCGCTGGTTGATGCTCTTGGGCTGCACCATGCGGCGCCCAAGCGATCGCTGGCGCCCCGCATCCGCCAGCCCGCGCAGCGTCGCCGTGGCATCGGCCGCCAGCACGCGCAACATGCTGTTGAGATCGCCGTTGTTAAAGCTATAGCCGGATTTCTGCAGGGCCTCATAATCCACAAAAACCTGCTCGGCGCGCGCGACATCTCGCGGTGCGCCTTCCAGTTCAATGGCATTCGAACGCAAATTAATGGCGATGTTCAGCCCGTCTTCCAGCAGGCGAACGTTTTCATCGCGGGTACCAAAAAGGGTCTCGATATTGGGACTGATCCCGATGCTTTTCTTCATTCAGGCTCTTTAATAAAACGGGTGTGGACGGGTAGAAACTGCGAAATAGACGCCGATAGAGGCAGGGCAGAATTGTGGTTCAGGAGGGGATCAGCCGGGATGCGCATGCCCAATGGGCAAGTCACTACCATTCACTCCAGCGTAAACCGGACCCGAATGGGAGTCAATGGCCGCCAAGCGTTTGACCAGAAGGGACTTAGTCTCGTAAAATAGGTGTTTCGGTACTCACCCCGAATATCTCTAGTACCTTCGAAGGTTAGATTCAGACATGGCAAATCATTTTTCGGCGCTGAAGCGCGCCCGGCAAACCACGCGACGCACGGCGCGCAACCGCGCCAACACCTCCCGTCTGCGGACGGCACTCCGCGATTTGCGCGAGACGATCGCCAAGGGCGACAAGCAAGCAGCCGAGCAGACCTATCGGTCCACCGTCTCCGCTCTCGATAAAGCGATCCGCAAGGGCACTCTCCACGAGAATACTGCGGCTCGCTACAAGTCCCGCCTGGGCGCGCGCGTCACTGCGATGAAATAGTTCGCAGCTCTCCGCTTTTCTGGAGTCCAAAAGCAGGCCCTTGTTGGCCTGCTTTTTCATATTTCAATGCCGAAAGTTCTTCGTAACACGTCGTCTCGATCTTGCTCGGAGGCAAGGACCGACTCCGTCCGAACACCGTTTCGGGTGACGACGAGCTTTCTGCCAGAGAGCGTGATCCGTCCGTCTTCGGTCGCCAGGGAGCAAATTTCGTTCTGCGTAAAGTGAGATTCTGGTGATGTCTGGTGATAGCGGCACATGCCAGAGAAATCATTTAAAGACCGCGGCTGCAGATCAAATGAATATTGCAGTTGCCAGGTGCCATCGGCCTCCAATCGTTCTAATCGCCATCTTCGGTCGAGAGCGACAATCCGAAAAGTTCCGGCGGCATCTCCCTGTTCGACACCGTCCTTAAGACGAAGTGGCTCAAGAAACAACTCGCCAAAGCCGACGTCTGCCAGCCACGACTGCTCCAGGTCGACGCGCAAGCACAAATGATCGAACTCGGGCCCTTCGGTTCCTTCCTTGTTCGCCACGCGAGCTGAAAGCAGCGTCACTCGAAACCCCATCGCGCGTAGCAAGGCTGCGAATGCCTCATTCAGTTCGTAGCAGAAACCACCACGTCTTCGTTCGACGATCTTGCGGACAAAAGCATCCTCATCCACTTCGATTTTTCGTTTGCGGCCGATGTCGAGATTCTCGAACGGGACTGTGAGCAGATGCGCGCGATGAACGGCGCGCAAAGTTTCAAGGGCCACTGCAGTGGAGCCGCCGTATCCGATGCGCTGCAAGTATGGCTTTATATCCAGCATGGCCGGCGATTATAAGTGAGGCAAAAGAAACCCAGTGTGCTGACGATGCGCCTCGAAATCGGCGCCGAATTGCGCCGCCAGCATCGCCTCTTCCCTCTTCGCCTTGATCCAGAAGCCGAGAACGATCACGCCAAGGCCTGCGACACAGCGCCAGCGGTCCACATCCAAAGCTGTGCCCAACGCAGCCAGATCGAGGCCGGAGTAGATCGGATGCCGCAGCCGGGCATAGGGCCCGGTACGAATCAGTTTGTGATCCCGCTTGATGGTGATTCGCCCACTCCAGTATTGCCCCAAGTGCCAGCGTGCCCACACCGCCAGGCCAATCCCGATCCAGACCAGCGCGATTCCAAAAATTCGAAGGCTTACATTGCGGGCGAACACGTGCCTGCCTAAAACGCCGATGTTGGCATCTCGGCTAAAAAGCAGAACGAAGCCGGCAACTTCAAAAGCCATCACGCCATAGCGCCACGCAAATGACTCCTGCCGCTGCGTACGATTGGTTCGCAGGGCGCTGAAAATCCAATAACCGACAAACACCAGCCAGGGTATTTCGGTGAGATAGCTCCAGATCATCATTCAAAGATGGAAGTCGATGATGAACACTGACGCCGACTCGCTTATACCGGCAACTGTTCCTGCATCCAGCCGGGTGTTTCGAACTTCGGCTCCGCGGTCAGGTCCATGACCAGCCGCTCCAGCACCATCCGCTTGCTAACCGGATTGGACCGGAGCGCTAAATCGGACTTGGCCACCAGCCGAATGGCGCGAGTCAACTCGCGCCGCGACTTATACCGCCGCGCCTGTTTGATGATGTCATCGGCTGCGAACGGAGGCACGCGGAAACCTTGCCACAGCGCGGCCCAAAGCATGCGCTGGTCGCGTACGTTCCGCTCCAGGATCACCAGCATCTGGCGAAAAGTTTTGGCCAACATATAGACGTGGCCGATTGCCGCCTCTTCGCCGTCGCCGGACGACAAGATGGCGTCGAGTACCTCAAGGGCGCGCACTCGATCCTTCGAAGAAATGGCGTCGGTCAGTTCGTACAGCGAGCGCTGCTTGGCCGCCAGGACCATGGTTTCCACGTCGCCCAGCGTGATGCGATTTCTGGCGCCCACATAGAGCATCAGCTTTTCCAGCTCGTTGGAAATCATCATCATGTCGCCGCCCAGCGAATCGACCAGTTCGCGGGCGCCGTCAGCCTCGATTTTCACTCCGCGGCTCGCACAGTAATCGGCGATCCACCGCGTCGCTTCGCCCTCTTCGACCCGTGCCAGTTCGACAATGCCGCAAAACTGCCCCATGGTCTCGCGAATGCGCTGGTAGCGTTCCTTGTCCTGCATTTCCATGCGGCGAACATCCGCAGGGATGCTGATGTGGTCGGCGACAAACACCACCAGCGCATCGGGATTGGGATTCTTGCAATAGGCTTCAATGGCCGCCAGCTTCTCCTCGTTCGAACCGCGGCCAAACAGATTTTTCACCCCTCGCACGAAGAACACCTGAAATGGCGCCATGAGCGATGGGGTTCGTGCGCGGTCAAGAATGTCTGCCAGGTCCGTGTCTGCCAGGTCGAACTCAAACAGGCTGAAATCGCGCAGGTCGGCCGGAACCAGATGTTCCAGGATGGCGTCGCGGAAGCGCTTGCGAAAGAAGGCCTCGTCGCCCACGAACACATACGCCGCTCGCAGCTTGCGCGAAGCGAGCTCGCTGACAAACCGGTCGGCTTGAAGGAATGCACGCATGCAGGATGGCCGCCCTCGTTACTTTGACTGTAGCACTGGTGCGGCGCTTGCCCAACAACTCAACTGCAAGACTACTGCTTATCCAGGAACTCCATCACGTCCGGCTTATTCCAGTCGATCGGGCCCACGACCTTGCGCCGCACCACGCCCTGGCGATCAATGATGTAGCTCTCCGGCCAGCCATCCGTTCCGTAAAGTTCCGGCACTTTCTGCTGGGGGTCGCGCACGGTCAAAAAGTTCACGCCATGCTGCTTTAGAAAACGATGGTACGCGTCCTCATCCACGTCGATGCTTACGCCCAATACGGTTACGCCCTTGCTTCGTTCGTGGTCTTGCATGCTCATCAGAGATGGAAGTTCCGCCATGCACGGCGGACACCACGTTGCCCAGAAATTCAAGACCACCACCTGGCCGCGAAGCTGGCTCAATACGATTTTCCGGTCCGAGTCCTGCAGCGTGAAATCCGGCGCCATCTTTCCCACATATCCCGGATGAGAACGGTCGTAGCAGGCTAGCCCGGAAAACATAACCAGCATCGCCGGCAACAGCGCCCAGCGGCTCATCAAAAACCCTCCAAAATGTTGGATACCAGGGTGCGTGCAAAGTCCTGCGACAAGCGGCGGAAGGCGGGCGAATCCTCCTCGAAAAAACTGCCCAGATCCTGCGAAACTTCGTACTGCTCCCGGAACAGATACGCCGGATTCTGAAACAGCACTTTGCCTTGCCGATCCGTCAGCGATACCTTCATGCTGACCACGACCAGCACGCTGGCAGCCTGCCCCGTCGAAGAGTTGTAAGTGAGCGGAGATGCCGACGTAGAGAGGACGGTGCCGCGCAGGGTCGCGTCCGCGTCACTGGTGGAGCTGTTCAGAACGTGATAATGCGTCCGCGTCGTGAACTCGCGCACCACCGAACTGGTCAGCAATTGCTCGATGCGGTAGGTGCTGGTTTCATTCACGAAGGCCGGTACCGCGATGGTCTTGACGTTTTCTGGAAGCTGCACCGCATGTCCGGCCGTGTGGTATCCGCATCCGGCGCTCATCGCCGCCGCCAGGAGCGCGCCGCGAAACAACTTCATTGGATTTGACCCAGAGGGCGGGTTGCAATCATAGTCTCGGCGCATTCCACCGCCGCGGTGGCGGCCACTCGAAGATTATCGATAGCGGCCCACAGCATGGCTGCACGGGGCTGAGATTCGTCGCGCCGGACCGCCAGCATAATGTCCGCCTGACCGGCAATGCTTACGTTGCTGGGCTGCACTTCGTCCTGGGCGCCGGCAAGCGTCACGTGATCTCCCGCCAATCCTTGCGAGAGTTTTTGCGGGTCGATCGCCTCTTCCATCTCTAGAAAAATCGACACCACGTGTCCGTGGAACACGGGCGCTTGCACGACTGACAAGAACACTTGCGGAGCATCGGCGCCGGCTATCTGCCGGTAATGCTTGCGCACCCGGGCTTCCACCGCCTGAAGCGACAGCTGCGACTTGGGGCCGTAACGCGAAACCAGATTGAAGGCGACCTGCTCATCGAACACGTCCCGGGGCAAGGACTGGAACGAGAGCAGATTCACGGTCTGCTGGTGCAGTTCGTCCATCCCCTTCTGACCCTGTTCTGATGCCGGTTCAAAGACGGTCGCGGCAACCTGCCGAATGCGGCCGGCCTTGCCCGCCCGCGCCAAAAGCAAGGCTAGCGTCACAGCGGCGGGATGCGCGACCACGCAAGGGCCGGGCTGCAAGTTCGGTTGCCACATTTCGTTGCGTTCGCGCTCCAGCCACACGGAGCGAATGGTCGCGCCGGGCTCATCTTCCAGTGCGCTGGAAAGATCGACGATGGCGCTGCCGGCGTCGCGCGCGCGCTTCCAGTTGGCTCGCGTGCACTCGGCGTCAGCCGCAAAAAAGGTGAAATCGACGTGCGTGAACTGCTCGGCTCGCACGCCCTGAATGAAGTTGATTTCGTCCCCAGTCGCCTCCAACTGACCAATGGCCTCGTCGTCATCCAACAGGCGGATGTCGACGGCTGGAAAGTTGCGCTCGTTCAGCATGTCCGCAACTTCCTTACCCTTGAGCGTACCGGCGCCCACGATCGCCGCCCGATAGAGTTGTCCGCGCGCGGATCCGGAGGGGGAACCGCCAATCCTGGAAGATGTGCTCACGACGTCTGCGAAGCCTCCTTGTAAGAGGGAGGCGGAGGCCTTTGGCGGCGACGGCGAAGAATCCACTGCAGGCGCCAGAAAACTCCCGAAAACATGTAGATCAAGGCCAGCGCAAACAGCACCGGCCCGGAAAACGCGATCACGGTCACGCCAAGGACCGCCAGCAGGATGATCAAGCGAAAAGAGTGGGGCGCGTGAAAGTTTATGCCTTTGAAGCTGTAGAAGCGCCAGGTGCTCACCATCAGGTAGCCCACGGTCGCCACCATGGCCACCCAGGAAAGTGCGGTGTACCACGAGCGGATGGGATCGCCTTCCTGGAAGTGCACGACCGCGGCGATCACTCCGGCGCCGGCGGGAATCGGCATGCCAACAAAATATTTTTTTCCGGGGCGTCCCGGGTTCGACGGTTGCGGATTCGCCGTGATATTGAAGCGCGCCAACCGGCTCGCTCCCGCCATCAGAAACAGGAAGCAGGCGATGCCGCCAAGCTGGGTCAGCTTGATGTGCCACACGGTAAGCAGGACCGGAGGAACACCGTGAAATCCCCACGCCCAGGCCAGCATCGAGGGCGCGACACCGAAGGTGATCACATCCGCCAGAGAATCGAGTTCCCTGCCGAAATCGCTGCTGGTGCCCGTCATGCGGGCGATGAATCCGTCCAGCCCGTCAAAAAGCACCGCAAAGCCAATGGCCATGGCCGCGTGATCGAGATGCCAGTATTCGTTCGTGATCGCGTAATAAAGGACCTGCACGATGGCATAGAATCCGGCCGCCATGTTCCCGCTGGTGAACAACGACGGGAGAATGTACATCCCTTTACGCATGCGCCGGGGACGCAGTTGATCTCGGCGACGCTGGGGAAGAGGGAGGTCCACTAGCGCGCCCTCCCGGCTGAGGAAGAATGAACCGCTTCCGACAGTTCGCCTTTGGGTTGGAGAGTCGCCAATACGCTGGCTCCTCCGCGAACATGATCGCCCACTTTCACCTGCAAATGGGCCGACGGCTCGCACAAAACGTCGGTTCGAGAGCCGAACTTGATCAGTCCGACGCGCTGCCCGCGCTCCAACCGGTCGCCGATTCTTGGATGAAAAACGATTCGCCGCGCCAGCAGCCCGGCAATTTGTTTGAAGATGACGGTCTGCCCATCTTCGCCCTGTACAGTTACAACATTCTGCTCATTCTGCTCGGCCGAGGCCTCATCCATGGCGTTGAGATATTTGCCCCGCTGGTAGCGAACTTCGCGCACCACTCCCGCGATCGGCGAACGGTTTACGTGCACATTGAAAACATTCAGGAAGATGCTGATGCGAGCCCGTTGCTGCCCGTCGACCGTCACCATGGAAGTGTCGGTAATCTTACCGTCCGCGGGCGAAACCAACGCTCCCGGCTCGGCCGGAATCGTTCGGTCCGGGTCGCGGAAAAACCAAAGAAAAAAAGCCGCCAGCAGTAACGGAATGGCGCCCCAAGCGGGTCGTGTCAACCACCCAAGCAGGATGGCTACCACCATGAAGCCGAGCCCGTAATAGTATCCGTCGCGAACCATGGGAGAATTCAGACCTAATTATAGAGCAGGGGCCGGGGAGCGGCTGCCTTCGGCATCGTCCAATAAATAAAGGCGCTGTCTCAGCGCCTTGGGTAGATACAATTCCGCCTCTGCGGCTACGGCCGCCTTGGAGTGGCGATTAATTAAGCGACTTGGGTTCCGAACTGCTGCCGATACTGCCGCTCGATGCTTTGCATTTGATCTTTGAGCCGCAGTTTCAGCTTCTTGAGACGAACTTCCTCGAGCTTTTCATCTTCGCTGAGGTAGCGTTTTTGGGTGAGAGAATCAAGACGAGTGGAATATTGCATGTGCTCCTGGGCCAGTTTGCGAAATTCATCGTGACTGGTCAGGAGTGCGTCTCGCGGAGTCATCATCCAGCAGACCTCCAACCGGGATTCAAGGGCTAACGTACCACAGCCCCAAAAACGGTTCAATGCCAAATTCTTGTGCAATCTTTGTCCAAGAAAGTGCTAAGAAATGATCAGTTTGCAAAGAACTGCATTCTCTGGAGGGTTGGAATAGTAACCGTTCCGTAACCCCGTTTCCGCAAAGCCAACCCCGCGGTAAAGCGCTCGAGCCGCCAGGTTCGACTCACGAACTTCAAGGAAAAGCCCATCGCCATAGGTCCTCTTTATCTCTGAGAGGAGTGCCTCAAGAAGCAACCGCCCGACGCCATGCCGGCGTGCGGCCTTTTCTACGACAATGTTCTCCAGTTCCCATTCAGAATCAACCCGGCGAGCGACCAGAAAACCAGCGATGGACGGGCCATGAGCGCTCTCTTTTTCATCCTGTTCGGCAACCAGCGGAAGACGTTCCGCTGATGGAGCGCTGGAAAACAGCGCCTCGTACTGCTGCTCGGCCCAGTGCGCGGCGCTTGCGCTCTGCCGCTCGATTTTCAGCATCTGAGCGATGTCGCCGGATTGAGCCACGCGGACTCTCACGTCAGGATTTGCTCTCTTCGAGCAGCTCGGCGTCGGTGCGACGAAGGTAGTTCGCCTCCAGGCGTTCCGGGGACACGATCAACCCGGCGCGAAGCTTTCGCCAGCCGAGCCGGGCGGCGTCCGCTGCGGAAGCGTAAGGGCACTTCAACACTCGCGCCCCCGCCGACCTGGCAAGTTCAAGAAGATTTTCGTCCGGGCTCACGACGGTGCAATCCCGGGCGCGATCGACAAAATCGCTTCGCGCAGCGACGTATTCGCGATAGGCCTGGCCTGGACCAGACGGAAGCTCATATTCGCCGGCGTAAACTTCAGACCGGCCCGCATCCAGCGCCGCCAAAATCTTGCCGCGCACGCCGCTCGCGTCTGCGTAGACTTCGAGCAACGACAGTTCAACGATCGGCTGGCGTGAAATTTCAGCCAGAGCTTTCACTCCGGCCAGTCCTACGCGAAGGCCGGTAAACGATCCCGGCCCCGAAACCACCGCGAACGCGCCTACATCGCTCTTGCTGGATTGGTTTCGCGACAGAAGTTCTGCGATCTGGGGAATCAGTTGCGCGGAAAACGCACCTCCGCTTAGCGTCGCCTGGCCAATCACTTCGACTCCGCCATCGTCGGCGCTTTCATCGCCCCGCGCCAGGGCAATGCTCCCCTGTTTTCCGGAGGTATCGATGGCGAGAAAAAGCATGTGCGAGTTTGGCACAGAGCCGGCTTTAAGCCTGCACGAGTTCCAGCAGCACGCCGCCAGTACTCGAAGGATGTACAAACACGTATTGATGACCGCCGGCGCCGGTCTTGATTTCTTCTGAAACCAGGCGCGCACCGTCGTTCTTCAGGCGCTCAACGGCGGAGCGCAGATCAGGAACCTTCAGGCACACGTGGTGCAAACCTTCGCCGCGCTTGGCGATAAATTTCGCAATCGCGGAGTTCTCGGAGGTCGCTTCCAGCAGCTCCAGCCTGCTTTCTCCCACCGGGACCATGACCAGCCGCACTTGCTCCTGCTCCACGGTCTCTTCCGGCGAAATATTCAAGCCGAGTTTTTCGTAAATCGCCTTGGCCGACGCAAGCGATTTGACCGCAATGCCGAGATGATCGATGCTACATTGCATTCGCAGGTCCCCTGTCATTTCCGAGCCAGTACTCTGGTCATTGCCGAGCCAATTAATTTGTCATTCCGAGCCGCGACGCGGCGAGGACGCAGCTTTCCCTTCCTGTTCCTTCGATCCAACCATCTCCTCGATCAGCGTATACGGATCGCGCTTGTGCTCTGCGATTTCCGCCGCCAGCCGCGCCAGATTTCCGTTGCCGAACTGAACGCGCACCTTTTCTAACATGGCATCGCGCAGCATCTCCACTAAACGCTCCTGCCAATTTTCCACGCTTCTGCTCAGCGCACGATTCTCCTTGCGGAGATGAGATTCATAGTCCGCGATCGCCTTTGCCAGTTCCTCAATGCCGGTTCCCTGGCTTGCGACCGTCTTCACCACCGGCGGCGTCCAGCCATCCCGCCGCGTGGCCAGTGACTGCAGCGCGCGAATTTCTTTTTCCACGTGCTCGGCGCCGTCGCGATCGCTTTTATTGATCACGAAAATATCAGCAATTTCCATGATGCCGGCCTTGATCGTCTGCACATCGTCGCCCATGCCCGGGACGAGAATCACGATGGTGATATCGGCCAGACGCACGATATCGATCTCATCCTGTCCGACGCCGACCGTTTCAATCATGATCAAGTCTCGTCCGGAGGCATCCAGCACGGTCGCAACGTCGGCTGTCGTGCGAGCCAGTCCGCCCAGCGAGCCGCGCGTGGCCATGCTGCGGATATAAATTCCGGGATCGGAGAAATGATCCTGCATGCGAATGCGATCGCCCAGAATCGCTCCGCCGGTGTAAGGACTGGTGGGATCGACGGCGATGATGCCGACCGTGCGATTCTCTTTGCGATAGAGCCGGGCAAGCTGGTCGACCAGCGTGCTCTTGCCAGCTCCCGGTGCCCCTGTCAAACCAAGAACGCGGGCATGGCCGGTATGAGGGAACAACGATTTCAGCAGCCCGGACCATCCGGGTGCGCGGTTTTCGACCGTCGAGATGGCGCGGGCCAGCGCGCGCACGTCGCCAGAGCGTACTTGCTCGATCAATGTCTGGAGGTGTTGGCTCAAACGATCAGTGTAAAGCAGAGGTCGAGGCAAACTGAAACCGAAGAACAGCTCAGCTCAAGGGTTCCCCACCCGGCCCGATCTTCAGAATCCTTCGAGCGAGCGGACCAAGCATGGGGTACGAGGCCCATTCGCCACGCCCGGCTTTGATTCCGTAAACGATGGCGACCACGAGCATAAAAACCCACCAACCCATCATTCCCAACCAGAGCAGCGGGAAAAAGATGATAAATCCAGGTGGAAGAGAATTGTGCTCGGCCGCTGGCTGGTGAAATGCAGCACCAACGAAAACAGCGGAAAAAATTGCGACCATCATTAGCATCATGAGTACGAAGTACAGCAGCTGCAACAACAGAGCCTGTAGGGCGTGGAATGAGACAAACCGGGAGTCCCGCTTGACGAGAAGAATAACCAGTGGAGCAATGAATCCGCCAACAAGTTGCAGCACCTGGGCCAGCGTTCCCATCGTGCGCTCGTCCGGCGTAACGATTGGCTGGTCGAATCCTGCTGCATCAGACACGGGGCCTCCAGAGGATGCCAACGTACCATAGCTCCGATGGCAGGCCAAGTGAATACGCGGACGGAGGCTATTCCTTCAGCAACTGCCGCGCAATCACCAGCCGCTGAATCTCGCTCGTCCCTTCGCCGATGGTGCACAGCTTCACGTCGCGGTAAAACTTCTCGGCGGGATAATCCTTGATGAATCCGTAACCGCCGTGAATCTGCACGCCTTCATTGGCGCACCTCACCGCGACTTCGCTGGCGTAGAGCTTCGCCATCGAGGATTCCAGAGTCGTCTTCAAGCCCGCATCTTTCATGGATGCGGCGCGCATGGTGAGCAGGCGGGCGGCGTCGATTTCGGTCGCCATGTCGGCCAGCTTCCACTGAATCGCCTGGAATTCGCCAATCGCCTTGCCGAATTGCCTGCGCTCCTTCGAATAATTCAAAGCGGCTTCGTACGCCCCCTGCGCCATGCCCAGAGACAGCGCTGCGATCGAAATTCGTCCTCCATCGAGCACGCGCATGGCATCAATAAAGCCATCGCCTTCCTTGCCGAGTAAATTTTCCGCAGGGATCACGCAATCTTCAAAAATCAATTCCGCCGTGTCGCTGGCGCGCAGACCCAGCTTGTTTTCTTTTTTCCCGGGACGGAATCCTTTCGTATCTTTTTCCACGATGAATGCCGATAAGCCGTGCGTATTGGCTGCACGATCAGTCACCGCGATCACGACCACCACGTCGGCATAGTGGCCATTGGTGCAAAAAGTTTTCGTCCCATTCAGTACCCAAGTGTTGCCGCGGCGCTTGGCCGTCATGCGCGCGCTGCCCGCATCTGAGCCCGAAGATGGTTCGGTCAAACCCCAGGCGCCGATGAACTCTCCCGTCGCCAGCTTGCTGACATATTTCTTCCGCTGGCAGTCGTTGCCGGCAAGGAAAATATGATTCGAGCAAAGCGACGTGTGCGCGGCCACGATGATGCCCACCGATCCGTCGACCCGCGACAATTCCTCGATCGCAAGCGCGTACTCCACGTAGCCCATTCCCGCCCCGCCCAACTCGGCGGGAAACACGGTTCCCAGCAGCCCCAGTTTGCCCAGGTCCTTAATGGTGGCAAGAGGGAAATCCCCTGCCTCATCCCATTTCATGACGTTCGGGGCAATCTCGCGCTCGGCAAACTCGCGCACGCTTTTCTTCAACTGCTGCTGTTCGTCGTTCAGTTGGAAATCCAAAATTTTCTCTCTCCTGCGAGGCGGTACGAACAAAATATTGTAGGCGATCAGGGATTTTGCTTCAGACCGACCATCCGGTATGCGGGATCAGTTATCGTTGGGCGACCCAACTGACAACCCACGCGAACATCGGCACGAAATACGTAAGCCCGAGAAATAAGAACAGCACGAACACCAGAACGAGTCCGGCCTTGCTTCGCTGAATCGCGGTTTTCTGCATGGCGATGGATTGTTGCTGATTCTGCATGGATAATTTCTGGTTCTCGAGCGCCTGTTTGTAATTCGCGGCACTTTCGCGCTGCAGATCGCGAATTTCTTCCAGCAGCTTGATGACTTGTTCGTCGGCCATAATCCCTTGCAAAATCAGAACAGCTGGCGCTCCGCAGGGGAAGAGGACGAAGGTAACCAGGCAGACTCGCGACGCGCAGAATTGCGATTGCGCGGCTGGAGGAACTGCTGAAAAACCTCGTTGGAGAACAATCGACCTCGCGCAGTGAGCCGGATTGAATCGGCTTCGCGTTCGAGCAGGCCATCCGAGATCAAGCCGGCAATCGTAAGAGAGAGGTCGTCGACTGCTTGCTGGCCAAACTTCATCGCAATCTCCCGCAGGTCGATGCCGCGAGTTAATCGCAAGCCAAGGAAAAAACTTTCTTCCAGCGCTTCCTCTACCGAGAGCTGCGTCAGGCTTCGTACAGAACCAGCCAAGTATTGCTCCAGGGAATCCGGCGTTGCCAGCCGAACCATGTCGACGCCCGGCCTGGAGGACAACAGCATCGAATGTGCGTCCACGCCGAAACCGACATAGGGCTTGCGTGTCCAATATTTCAAGTTGTGCCGCGATTCGAAATCCGCGCGGGCAAAGTTCGAAATCTCATATTGCATAATCCCACTTGCGCTCAAGCGTTCGCACGCCAACGTGTAGAATTCGGCCACAGCGCCGTCCTCGGGAACGAAATGCGCGTGATAGCGCGTGCCGCCCGCGATCAACTCCCGCCCCAGCCGCGAATCTTCATCCACTTCCAGCATGTAGACGCTAACGTGCGGCACGCCGCTTGCGATGGTCTCGGCCACCGAGTATTCCCAGCTTTCGGCTGTCTGGTGCGGCAATCCTGCAATCAAATCAAGGTTGATGTTGGAAATCCCAGCCTGCCGCAGCCGCGCGACGTCGTCCAATACGGTTTCGCGCTTGTGCAGACGCCCGACCGCCGCGGCTTCTCGATCAACCAGGGACTGGACGCCCAGGCTCACCCGGTTCACGCCGCAGCGCAACAGGCATCCCAGCATTGCATCGGACAAGGTTCCGGGAGCGCATTCGACCGTGATCTCCGCATTTTCCTCGACCCTAAACTTTTCCCGCAGGGCGCGAAACACGCGTTCCAACTGGGAGAACTCCAGCACCGTCGGAGTTCCGCCGCCGAGATACATCGAATCCACCTTCGTCTCCAGCTCGCAACCCGCGTCTGCGGCTGTGGACGGAAAATGGTCCATGTCAGCACAAATGCGGTCGATGTAACGCTCGAAAGCCGCCCGAGAAAACACGTCCGAGGCAAAATTGCAGTAGCTGCACTTGGTGCGGCAAAACGGAACGGAAACGTAAACCCCCAGGCTCATGTGCTCATTATCCCATCCATCACCTTTTTCCATCCTCCGCCGCCCTTCGCCCATCCACATATTGAGGTACCCTGTTAAGAGCGTCGCCGAAACCGCGCACCGCGCCCGAATCGCCCATTCACCATGGCACAGGAAGAAGAAGTTTTAGGTAAAGCATATGACAGCCGCTTGATGGCGCGGCTGCTCAAATACCTGCGCCCCTATCGCTGGCAAGTCGCGATCGCCCTGGGTTCCATCGTTCTCAAATCGTTCGCAGACGTTCTTGGCCCTTATCTCACCAAGGTTGCCATCGACCGCTATCTGGCGCCGACCGGGGTTTCGACCCCCGGCGTCTGGAGTTGGCTCAGCCCGCAGCCGCTGACCGGCATTGCACAGATCGCGGCCATTTACGTCGGATTACTGGCTCTCACTTTCCTGCTTGAGTTCCTGCAGACCTATTACATGCAGTGGACCGGGCAGAAAGTGATGTTTGACCTGCGCACGCAAATTTTCCGGCACCTGCAGCGCCTGCACGTCGCATTTTTCGACAAGAATCCCGTCGGCCGCCTCGTCACCCGCGTCACCACTGACGTGGATGCGCTCAACGAGATGTTCACTTCGGGCGTGGTTTCGATCTTCGAAGACTTGTTCGTGCTGGTCGGCATCCTGAGCGTGATGATCGGCATGAACTGGAAACTTGCCCTGATCACGTTCGCCGTCCTGCCCGTCATCGTTTACTGCACCAAGATTTTTCGCGATCGCGTGCGCGACTCGTACCGCCGCATTCGCGTCGCCATCGCCCGTATTAATTCCTATCTGCAGGAACACGTCGGCGGCATGGTCGTGCTGCAACTGTTCAACCGGGAGCGCAAAGCATACAAGCGATTTTCTGAAATTAACCGCGCCCACATGGATGCCTACAAGGACGCGATCCTGGCTTACTCGGTGTACTACCCGGTGGTCGAGGTTTTGTCGGCAATCGCGATCGCGTGCGTCATCTGGTATGGCGGCGGCGATGTCATGCGGAGAATTTCCGTCACCAGCGTTGCTGTGAGCTTGAATCCCAGGACGCTGGTTTCCTTTCGCCTTGTGCCCACCGTCGCCTCGCTCGGCGTGCTCGTAGCCTTCATCCAATATGCGCTGCGCTTCTTTCGCCCAATTCAGGATTTCAGCGAGAAGTACAACATCCTGCAATCGGCCATGGCCGCGAGCGAACGTATTTTTAAGCTGCTCGATACGCCCGCCGATGTCGTTTCTCCGTCCTCGGCGAAACATCCTGAAGGTTTGGGCCGCATTGAATTCGACCACGTCTGGTTTGCTTATCGTGAATTGCCGCAAACTGGGAATGGATCGAAACCTGAATCCGCTTCGCCCGATTGGATTCTCCGCGATGTTTCTTTTTCCATCGAGCCCGGTGAAACCGCCGCCATCGTCGGCCACACCGGCGCCGGCAAAACCACGATGATCTCCTTACTGCTTCGCTTTTACGACGTGCAGAAGGGCGCGGTCCGCGTCGATGGCGTCGATGTCAGGGAGATGGATCTTGCCGATCTGCGCGGCCGCTTTGGCGTGGTCCTGCAGGATCCCTTCCTGTTCAGCGGGACGATTGGGGGCAACATCCGCTTGGGCACCGAACGCATCCGCGATGAGGATGTGGCGCAAGCCGCGGAGGATGTGAACCTCGCCGAGTTTATCCGCGCGCTGCCCAAGGGTTTCGACGAGGAGGTGCGCGAGCGCGGCTCCACGCTTTCGACCGGCCAGAAGCAACTCGTCTCGTTTGCCCGGGCGCTCGCCCACGAACCCAAAATCCTCATCCTCGATGAAGCCACTTCGAGCGTGGACACGGAAACCGAATTCCGCGTGCGCGACGCGCTCAACCGGATGGTGGAAGGCCGCACTTCGCTGATCATTGCCCATCGCCTCTCGACGGTGCAGCGCGCCGACAAAATCATCGTGATGCACAAAGGCCAGGTCCGGGAAATGGGCACGCACCAGCAACTGCTTGCCCAGCACGGCATTTACTTCAAGTTGTACCAGCTGCAATACAAAGACCAGGAAATTCTGGCAGGAAACCCGCCTCAGCCGCATCCCGCCGTGAATGCGGATTGACCGGCTGTGTATGCATTTCCGTTTGACTGGAACATGGGACTACGCGCCGCTGCTGCAAGCAGCCAAACAGTGCCAGGACAACTTTCTCGCCCAGACGGGACTCACGCTCTGATCTGTGACCGCCGCGAATTCTGCTCCGCCCTCCCTTACAATTGCAGCCGGTGAGAATTCTGATCTCGGCCGGCGAAGCGTCCGGCGAAATGTACGGGGCGCAATTGATCGAAGCGTTGCGCCGGCGGGCGTCGGCGCTCGACTTCTTCGGTGTTGGCGGCGAGCGCATGCGGGCTGCCGGATGCGACACTGTCGTCGATGCCAAGGACCTTTCCGTTGTCGGCATCACCGAAATTCTCAATCACCTGCCGAAGATCTACGGCCTTTATCGCCATCTTATTGCTGAGGCCGGCCGGCGCAAGCCCGATCTCGCGATCGTGATCGATTCACCGGCATTTAATTGGCGCGTGGCGCGGGAAATGAAAAAGCGCGGCATTCCCGTCGTCTACTATGTGGCGCCGCAATTTTGGGCATGGCGCCAGGGCCGCGTGCGCCTGCTCCGCAATTTCGTCGATAAGGCCTTCGTTATTTTTCCCTTCGAGGAGAAGTTTTATCGCGATCGCGGCGTTGATGCCACTTTTATCGGCCATCCTTTAGCCCAGTTGCCGGAACCGGCCGTCAGCCACTCCGCCTACGCGGACCAGTTCCACCTAAATCCCGTAAAGCACTGGATCGCGCTGATGCCCGGCAGCCGCATGAAAGAAGTGCGGATGAACCTGCCGACTATCCTTGACGCAGCGGCACAACTCGGTTCCGATTACGAATTTCTGCTGCCCGTCGCTCCCACGCTCGACCGCCAATTCCTGGCGAGCTTGATAGGCCAACGAAAAATAACGTTGGTTCCCGAATCTCTTCCGGCGCTGTTCCACTCCCGCGCCGGCATCATCGCCAGCGGCACGGCAACGGTGGAAGCCGCCATGATGCGGCTTCCCTTCGTGATGGTCTACCGCGTCTCACCCCTGACCTATTGGTTAGGCAAGCCGCGGGTGAAAGTCCCGTACTTCGCGATGGTCAATTTGATCGCCGAGGATGAGATTGTCCCGGAACTCGTGCAAATGAGCTTTACGGTCGCAAATCTCGTCACTCGGATGAAAGAGATTCTTCCGGATGGCCCTCCACGCGAGCGCATGTTGCAAGGTTTAGCAAGCGTAAAGGCCAAACTCCAGGCCCCGAAAAGCGCGGCAGACGCCGCAACCGGAAGCCCGGCCGATCGCGCTGCCGAGACTATTCTGGCCCTGGCCAAGCCGGTCCGACCCAGGAACTGAAGCGCCAGAAGCCCTGCCTAATTTGCTAAACCTTGTGCTCCCAGCATCTTTTAAGCGAAAATCCTCATCATACGAAAAGTTAGGTCCGTTTCTCGGAGCTCTCCTGAATGCAGATCGGTCTTAGGCGCCCCCAAAGCGTCTTGTCGAGTTCCCTGCTACTGTTGCTGTTGGCATTGCTTTCGCTGCCCTCGCAAGCAGCCGAAAAGACGCGCCTTCGTGTAGACGACTACCAGATCGAGGCCGAGCTCACACCGCACCTCCACCAGATTTCAGCGCGCGCCAAAGTGCGTTTCACCGCGCTGCAAGACCTGAACACCGCAATTTTCGAACTGCACAACGATCTTCGCGTCACCCGCGTCCTCGACGATAAAAATCAGCCGCTTTCCGCCGAGCGCGTCACGCAGGATTCCACGATTCGCGTTTCTTTGCCGGCCGGCTTGGCCAAAGACGCCTCGATGACTTTGACCTTTGAATACGAAGGCCAGCTCGACACCGCCGACGATAGCCCGGTGCCCGGCCTCAAGCTTGCCTCCATCGGCGACGACACCAGCTACCTGCTTTATGCAGGCCGCTGGTTTCCGGTTAGCGGCTACGGTCTGAACCGCTTCACTTCAACCATCAGCATTACCGTCCCCGCGCACATGCTGGCCATCGGCAGCGGCAAAGCCACGGTGACCGACAATCCGCCTTCAAAAAAACCGAATACCAACGGCCTGCCGACAAAAACATTCACATTTGTGAGTTCCAAGCCGAGCTTCCCCGGCACCATCATTGCCGGAATTTTCCAGGAATACAAAAGCGACGAGGCGGGCCTCGACCTGCACGTATTCTTCAAGCCCGATCATCAGAAGGTCGCGCCGGAATACACCAGCACCGCGGTGCAGGAATTTACTTACTTCATTACGTTGTATGGAATTCCCATGGCGCCGCGGCTGAGCATCGTCGAGTTGCCGGCCGACACCGTGCCTTATGCCTGGGCGCCCGAAATCGCGGCCCTGGCCGGTCCGTCCGTCACGGAAAAGGTCAACTATCGCCTGCTGGCAAATGCCATCGCGCATCAGTGGTGGGGTGTCTCCGTGAGCCCTGCGGCGAAAGACGATTGGTGGCTGACCGACGGCTTCTCGCGCTATTCCGAGGCCATGTACGTAGAAAACGCCGCCGGCGCGGCGGGTCTGGAAGAAGCCATCAAGGATATGTCAGTGGGCGCGCTCGCCTACGATACTGTCCCTCTTTCCAGCGCCAGCAAGCTCGATCCCTTCTCCACCGAGTTTCAGTCGCTGGTCACCGACAAGGGCGCCATGATTTTGCATATGCTGCGCTGGGTGCTGGGAGAAGATAAATTCAACAAGACCATGCGCGAGTTCGCCGAAACCTACGCTGGAAAATCGGCAAGCATGGACGACTTTCGCACCATCGCCGAAAAATATTACGGCGAACAGCTCACCTGGTTCTTTTCGCAGTGGCTGGACTCCACCGGCGCTCCTGAATTCAAGGTCAAATACACGACCTACCGCCTTGGCGGCAAGCAAGCCGCAGCGCCGCCTTCCAAGGACGCGCCCAAACCGCCAGGCTTCCGCGTGACCGGTGAAATTTCTCAAGACCTCGATCTGTTCCGAATGCCCGTCGATCTGCGCATCGATACCGACGGCAAAACCGAAGACAAGAAGATTGAAGTGGTGGGCACGAATTCGCCCTTCACGGTCGAAACTTTCGGCCGTCCGCGGCGTATCGCCGTCGATCCCGACCATCACGTCCTCACCAATTCATCCGATGTGAAGCTGCGTTCTTCCATTCTCCGCGGAATGGCCATGCAGCAGCAGGGCGATCTCTCGGGCGCGCTCAGCGAATTCAACAAGGCGCTCGATCTCAACAAGAACAGCTCGCTGGCTCAATATCGCATTGCTGAAATTTTCTTCCTGCAGAGAAACTACCAGTCGTCCGCGAACTCTTATCGCGCGTCGCTGAACGGCGACGGGGAGCCGCGCTGGACTGAGGTCTGGAGCCACATTCAGCTAGGCAAGATTTTCGACATTACCGGCCAGCGCGAACGCGCCATCAATGAATACCGGCAAGCCATTCAGACCAACGACGATACCTTCTCAGCCCTGGAAGAAGCGCGCAAGTATCTGCAAAAGCCTTTCGAGCGCCCCAAGAACAAAGAGTGACCTACGGCTGGGTTAGTGATGTCTGGGACCGGCGCTTAAAGCCTTCGGCTTTTTCCCGCTCGCGACCAGACTGCGCGATGAGTTCTCGTCACTGGGTAGGCTGAATTCCAGAATTTCGCAAGGGACTAGCTGCCTGCGGAACGGATTGGCATCGGCAGCTCTTGTTTTCCCGTCCGTGAGCCGGGTCGATGGAGATCTTCGATTTTCACCCGGGTTCGGACCATTCGCCAGGGCTTCGAACTGCACCCGTTGCAGCGCATCCCGCGCGTTGCCGTGATCTGCAGAATCTGCGAGAACCGCTGCTTGAGCGGCTCCCAGCTTAGGCTGCTGGCCGCGAATGCGATCGACCGCCTTATCCACCACTCGCGAAAATTGCGCCGCATCGGAGCCGCGCCGCCCCTCGCGCAAGCGCTGGCGCGCCGCCTCCGCCGAAAACCACGTACGGTTGCGTTTGCTCTCCTGCGCCGGGCCCAGATGCCCTACTTCGCAGAGGTGCGCGCTGACGGAAAAATCTTTCTGGCCCGGCTTGCGGCGAACATAGGTCGCGAACGGCGCATTCTCGATGCGGCCGTGAACCCCCGCTTCCTCGAAGGCCTCCAGCGCCGCCGCCTGCGCATGCGTCAATCCCGCCTCCGCGCTGCCTTTGGGGAAAGTCCAGCGGCCGCTGCTTCGGGTTTGAATCAGCAGAAATTCCACGGCATCGCGCCGCACCCGGTAACAAACCGCAGCTACTTGCTGGTGCTGGCACAACTTGCGCAACCTGGCTAATCCGACAAGATTTCCCCTCGAGTCCTTCGCGGATCCCTGCATCTTCATCGCACCAGAGTGACCGATGCGGTTGCTTTCTGCCTAGAACCCATTTTGGTTCACGCCCGGCTTGTGCCGAGAATCTTTCTACCTACTTGCGTCGGGCCGGCCTGCGGGAACAATATTTCTATTCGTCAATCCGACGGCGAGGAGATCCGCTTGGAGAGCATGCGTTGTCTGCGCTGTAACCGCGAACTTGGCCCCGGCCAGAAGTCGGTCGCTCTGTACATGTTTGCGCAGACCGTGGGAGTCAAGCCGCGGCAGAAATCCTCCGCCCACCGCATTTCTTTTTGTCCTCAGTGTTCGGTTTCTTTGGCCATGGGACCGCCTCCCGAAGGCGCATTGAACCTGGCCGCATGGGACATGATTCGCGATCTGGTTGGCTCTGATCCCGCCTTGAATCAGGCCGCATGGGAGAACTTGAGTGGAGTCCTAGGCCTGTTGCCTGCTACCGGCAGCGAGGGCCACCTGGCAGCCGCCAACTCCGGCTATTTCGAGTTCTAGTGTTTGCGGGTGTCACTGGATCAGATAGAGATCCACGCCCGCGCTTCTTCGAGTGATTCGAAGATCGCAAAGTTCCTTTGCAAGCGCAGGATCTTGTGCATTCGCGCCGCATGATGCTGGACCGCGTTTCCCACCACAAACGCCCGCTTCGCGCTGGTCGAAAAGGGATCGACTTGATCCGCCAGGCGGATGAATTCCTCCGCTTTCAAGTCCAGTTGCTCAACATTTCTCAAATCCACAATTTCCGCGAAGTCCGGATCAAACCTTGGGTTGGAGCGGAGCGATTCTGCATAGGCCGCGATAACCGGGGCGTTCACCTTGCCTGGAAAAGTGATGGTCACCAGCCGCAACCGGGCGTCCAGTACGTAGTGCGGGGATTTCTGCCGCTGCAGACACGCGGCTGCCGCGCTCGCCGAACCGAAAACCTTATCTTCGTTCTCCATGGACGGCTCTGATCGGTCTATCGGCAGGCCGCTCTGAAATCTTCAATGGCAAGGCCGGTCTAAACCGGCTGCGCGCCGCACGTGGCGCGGAACTTTTTTCCGTTTTTTTCGTAATTCAAATCAGACAGTTGGGCGGGATTGAGACCCCTCGCCGAACGATCAAAGCCCCCGCGAGCCCTCCGGCAGCGGGGGCTTTGTTTCCGGCATTTACAATACGGGCGTGTCCGCGCCCGCCCACTCCCGGCTCGAGCGTGTGCTTGCTCAGTTGCGACTTTACGAGCATCCCCTCTTGAACTTCAGCGCCCGCGCCAAAGGCGACGGCGTCGAAGTCATCATCCAATTCAAAGACACTTCCCTGCCCGTGCACACTTATTTTTTTGATCTTCATCCTCGCGACTTGGACCACCCCAACTTCGAATGGAGTTTCCAGCGCCAGCTTTATGACGCGCTGCACGACTACTTTGTAGAAATGTTTATTCGTACGCCGCAGGATCTGGCCGACCGCCGCCAGAAAGATTTATGAAAGAGCAGAGCTGCAGAGCTTCCGCCCTGCAGCAACTCTTATCCGCGTGCGGAGTTTATATTCAGTGAAGTTGGCCTCGAAACTTTAAAAGGGCACCCGGGCCACTCTGATTGCACAACGCGTGAGGAACCACACAATGAGAAAATTGGCAGCGGTGTCGGCCTGCATAACTTTGGCGATGATTGCGCTCGCCGGGTTGAACCTGGCCGCGCAAGCTGACCAGAGCTCGGCTCCGCCTCCGCCGACCCCGTCGCAACTCCTTCATGGCAAAAAGATTTTTATTTCAAATGTGCCGGGAACGTTGACCCTTGGGCAGCACAGCGCGGAAGACGCTCCCACTTACACCTACAACCAGTTCTATGCTTCGATGAAGAGCTGGGGGTACTACGATTTAGTGTCCGCGCCGGCAGACGCTGACTTGATTTTTGAGATAAGCTTGGCGGAGCGTTCGACCGTGGGCGACATGGTTCACGCCGCGAATAATTTGCGCCTGCCTTATCTGGAACTGATCGTCCGCGATCCCAGGACGCAGACCATCTTGTGGTGGTTCGCAGAGCGCTTGCAGGGGGCCAACCGAACTGCCACTGGGCAGCGTAACTATAACCAGGCAATGACAAATTTGGTGAACGATCTGAAAAAAGTGGTCGGCCAGTTCACCGTTGTACCCGCGAGCACGAAGCCATAGCGACTCGCACATTGCCCGGCACTTTCCGTTCTGCGCGCGATGCCTACTCTCCGAAAACTTATTGAGCAAGAAATTCGTGATCACGGCCCGATCCCGTTTTCGCGGTACATGCATCTCTGCCTCTACCATCCCGAACTCGGCTATTACTCGCGCAACGCCGGACAGTTCGGCAAAGCCGGCGACTTCTACACGTCAAGCGATGTGCATGCGGTATTCGGCCGCCTGCTGGCGCGCCAATTTGACGAAATGTGGCGCGCGCTCGGCTCTCCAGGCCGTGTTGATCTGGTGGAACTCGGCCCCGGACGCGGGTTGTTCGCGCAGGACGTGCTCGACTGGTCGCAAAAGAAATTTCCAGATTTTTTTGGAGCGCTGCGGTACGTGCTGCTCGAGGGCTCGCCTGCCCTGCGTGAGCATATCGCGTCCACCCTGCATCGCCATCTGGCTTCCGACAAAGCCATTCTTGCGACGCCGGAGAACAAAGGAGCATTGTTCGACCAAAACGTTCCCACGGTTTTGTTCGCGAATGAATTCTTCGACGCGCTTTCTGTAGAAATTCTCAGCCAGCAGGGGTCCTTGCGCCTCGACGCTCGCGACGGCCGCTTCCTCGAAAGCTGGGCGCCGCCTTCCGCTGAAGAATTGGAGTTTCTCGACCGCTACTCCGTTCACCCCGAAGCCGGCGAACGCATTGAAGTTCCCCTCGCCGCACAACGTTGTCTGGAAGAATATGCCGCCGCGCTGGGCCGCGGATTTCTGCTTGCGATCGACTACGGCTACACTCGCGACGAGCAACTTGCTGGACGCCATCGTGGAACCTTGAAAGCCATCCGCCGGCATTCCGTCGGGACCAATCCCTACGAAGCGCCGGGGGAGCAGGACCTCACCGCCGACGTCAACTTCACAGGCCTCGCCGCCGCCGCGGAAAAACATGGCATGCACGTACAGAAGCTGATCACCCAGTCGCAATTTTTGATGGGCATCGGCGAGGCCAACCAGTTTGCCGACGCGTTCGAAGATTGCCGCCTGCCCCAGGAGCGCGCCAAAGTCGCTCTGCAACTCAAACACCTGATCACGCCCGCAGGCATGGGCGAAAGTTTTCACGTAATGATTGCCGGTAAGGACGTTGAACAGGGAAAAATCGATGCCCTATCGGGCCTAAACTTCGGCAAGACCTGATCAGCAGTATGCTTAGCGTTTGACTTCGGCGAGGTCCGGCTTCGAAGTGTGCTCCGCCTTCGACGGCTGCGCCTCCGGATATTCGTATACCCCGCGACCCGATTTCCTTCCCAGGCGCCCCGCTTTGACGTACTGCACCAGCAGCGGCGCGGGGCGGAATTTTTCTCCCAGCGACTTGTGCAGGTATTCAAGAATATTCAGCCGCGTGTCCAGCCCCACCAGATCGACCAGTTCGAACGGCCCCATGGGGTGGTTCAATCCCAGCTTGAGCGCCTTATCGATGTCGGCCGCGGTCGCGATTCCTTCCTGCAGCATGTAAAACGCCTCATTGCCAATCATGGCATTGATGCGGCTGGTGATGAAACCCGGCGCTTCCTTGATCACCACAACTTCTTTGCCCATGCGCTTGCCCACTTCGACGGCAGTCGCCAAGGTGTCATCATCGGTTTCGAGCGCCCGCACCAGTTCCAGCAACTTCATCTTGTGCACGGGATTGAAGAAGTGCATGCCGAGACACTTTTTTGCGCGATAGGTGACGCTCGCAATTTCCGTGACGCTCAGCGAAGACGTATTGGAAGCAAGAATCGTGGTCGGCCGGCAGATTTTATCGAGCAGCGTGAAAATCTCGATCTTCGATTCCATCTCTTCGGGAACGGCTTCGATCACCAGGTCGGCTTCCCGAGCCGCCTCCTCCACCGAGCCCGCGTATTCCAGCCGCTTGAAGGCAGCATCGGCGTCACCGGCGGAAACTTTTCCCAGTTCCACGGCCTTGTCAAGATTGGCGCGCACCTCGCTTTCGGCGCGTCGCAGCGCGTTGGGCAAAAGATCTTCCAGGATGGTTCGAAATCCGCCCAGCGCCGCGGCATGGGCGATACCGCGACCCATAATTCCCGCGCCGATCACCGCGATCGTTTTGACTTGCGCCACGCTTAGCCCGCCTTTTCCAGGTCGGCAATTGCGGAATTAATCGCGGTGTTGGCGACGCGCAGGGATTCGGCCAGGCGCTTGCGTTCCTCTGCCGTCATTGCCGGAATCGAGATGCAAATACGCCGCAGCGTCGTCGTGATATCTTCCACGTAATTCATCGAGCGGATCAGTTCACCAGTTGCTGGCATGAGTGCTCCTGTCTTTCTTCAACTTCTATCCGGCGTGCGGCTGCCCGCTGGCCGAACTTCTATTCTGGACGCGTCCACGATTTTAGTAAAGGCGGCCGCCGATCGCTTTCACGGTATGTTTACCCAAGAAAACTATAATGGACATCATTTCTTTTGATACGACTTCGCCCTAAGACAGCGAATCCAATATCTATGGTAGACAAGCCTTTGAAACGTTACATGTTCGCCAGCGACTTCGATCAGACGCTCACCTTCAACGACACCGGCTATGTGCTTGCTGAACTGGTCGGTATCCCCACGGCCGAATTCGAGCGGAAGGCCAAAGGCATGGCCAAGATCAACCTAGTGCAGCAGGGCGGCGAACTCGCATATCTCCTGCTGCATGATCCCGAATTTCGCGCCAAGGTGCGCAAGGAACACCTGCACGAAGTCGGCAAACGCATCCGCCTGAAAGGCGACATCAAGCTGCTCTATCAAATCCTTGCCACCGGCATCAACGGCTACGCCTTTGACTTCTACGTTCTTTCCGCCGCGCCCGTCGAAGTGATCCACTCCGCTCTCGAAGGCATTGTTCCACCCGATCACATCTACGGCACGGAGTTCCGTTACGGCGCCTCGGGCGAAATCGACACCATCATCCGGGCCACAGCCGGCTACGGCAAAGTTGCGGTTCTCAATCAATTGCTGGCGGAACTGGTAATCGGCCCCGATCACGTCATCTATTCGGGCGACGGCAGCTCCGATATTCACGTGATGCTGCAAATCAATGCGCGCGACGGCTTGACCATCGCCGTCTCCGAGTCTCCGCATGTTTCGCAGATCGCCAGGCGTACCGTTCTCAGCAGTAGCGCGCTCGCCGTGCTGGCGCCGATTCTCGAAGATATCGCCGGCTGGGAGCGCGCGCGTATTCGCTCCTTCTTCGAGGCCAATGGCATGCTCATTCAAGAGTGGGAGCGGGTTCGCACGGACTGGCTGACGGTGCGGCGGGCCGCGCCCGAAAACTCCGAGCCTGTAGGCATTTCCTGATGCTTCGCGACAAGAGTCTAATTCCGCTTTCGCATCAGCACCAGCATGCCCTGGCTCTTTGCGTAAGGATCGATCGCGCTCAACCGATTCCCGGCGCTGACCTGCCCGCATGGCTGGCCGAACTTACGCAGCTGGTGGAAGGCGAAATCAAAATACATTTTGCCGCCGAGGAACAATTTGTATTCCCTGCTGCTCGCAGATTTCCGGAGTTAACCACCCTGATTGACGAGCTGCTGGCCGACCATCGCTCGCTGAGCAAACTGTTTTCGCGCGCCGAATCGCACAGCCTATCTGCGGAAGAGCTCCCCATCTTCGCCCGGCAACTGGCGGTTCACATTCGCAAGGAAGAGCGCTCGCTCTTTGAGCGAATGCAGCAATTGATGAGCGGCGCCGAGCTCGCGGCACTCGGAGCTCAATTGGAAGAAGCGCTCAAGAAGGCCGAGCAGGCGTGCATTGTGCCAGGCGTTGCAACCAGAATGAAGCCCAGATGAAAAGCTGATGAAATGTAGAGAAGAGAAACTCAACAGTAATCGCAGAGTAACCTGCGCTGCGCTCAAAGACGCGGGTTACGTCTCCAGCCGGAAGCGTGTCTCCGCGAGCCCGTACAACCGCCGCCAGACCAGCCGATTAATGGTGACTACCATCGCCGCCATCATCATGGTCGCAGCCAGCAGCAAGTCGAAGTTGCCTGCGTCGGTGGCCTGGCTGATCGTCGCTCCCAAACCTGTCGTCGTGTAGATGTGACCTTTGAAGTGGAAATATTCGGCCACGATGCTGGCATTCCATGCGCCGCCCGAAGCGGTCACGAGACCGGTGACGAGGTAGGGAAAAATTCCCGGTAAAATCAGTTTCTTCCACCGCTCCCATCCGCGCAGCTGAAACACCGAGCAGCACTCTTTCAAGTCCGTAGGAATCGCCATCGCTCCTGCGATCACGTTGAACAGCACATACCACTGCGTGCCCAGCAGCAGCACGACGATGGAAGCCAGCCCCAGCCCGCCACCCAACCGGATCAGCACCAGTAGAATCACGGGCAGCAGGGCGGTCGCCGGAACGGAAGCGGCAATCTGTGCCAGCGGCTGTGCAATGCGCGCCAGGCGCGGGTTGGACCCGATCGCCACGCCCGCCGGGATCGTCCACAGTGCGCCAATCAACAGCGCCACGTTCACCCTCAGAAAAGTCGCGCCCAGTCCCAATGCTGCCTCATGCAGCTCCGCTTTCTGCAGCCCGCTGAGCAGGATCGCCACGCGAACCACGCCATAACCGATCCCTGCGAGGGCGGCCACCCCCAGCGCCCGTAGCATCCATTCCTTCCATGCCGGTGCCGGCTCGGCCGCGTCCTCCTCTGCATGCTTGCGCGCAAAACGCAGCAGCAGCCACTCCGCCAGCGGCTTGAAGGTTTTTTCGCGAACCCGCGCCAGCCCCGCGGAATGCTCCACCAGATTCAGCACCCACGACCTGGGAGCGTTGGTGCTCTCCACCTGCTCGACCTTGAATTTCTCAGCCCACGCAATCACCGGCCGCCACACAAACTGATCCAGCAGCACAATGACCAGGATCATGGTGAGCACGCCCCACAAAATGGAAGTCGTGTCGCCCGCGCTCGCCGCCGTCTGCAAGTAGGAACCCAATCCGGGCAGGCGAAAATCGCGCGTGCCCAGCACGAACATCTCGCACACCATCAGCGCGAACCAGCCGCCCGCCACCGACATCATCGAGTTCCAAACCAGACCAATGGCCGAGTACGGCAACTCCATCTGGATAAATCGCTGCCACCAGCTGAAACGATAAATAGTCGCCGCTTCCCGCATTTCGGCCGGAATCGCCTTCAGCGAGGCGTAAAAGCTGAAGGCCATGTTCCACACCTGCCCGGTGAAAATCAGCAGGATCGCGCCGAGTTCCACTCCCAGTTGTCTTCCCGGAAAAAGCGCAACCATCGCCAGCATCACGCCCGGCAAAAAGCTCAAGACCGGAATCGACTGCAGCACGTCCAGCAGCGGAATCATGAAGCGCTCGGCCCGCTGGTTGTAGGCGGCGATGTATCCATACACCAGCGTGAATCCCAGGCTGAGCACATACGCGATGGTGATGCGCAACAGCGAGTATCCCGCGTAAGCCGGCAACGCCCACACGCTGCGAGAAATTTCGACTGAGGGCGTGAAGGGGCCAAACCACGAATGACCGACAATCACGACGCCGTACAAAATCGCGATCCCCGCGCCGAACATGATCACGTCGGGAAGGCGCGACACTTCCAGCCCCGGTAGCCGCGACCACAGCCGGTAGGCCGAAAAACCCCGCAGAGTGAGATTTCTTTTCATGGAAGGAGGAAAACGTGCAATCGCGAATGTTCGCTCAGGATGGGGAAGCGGGTCCGGGGCCTTCGTCGCTTTGAGCGGCGATCGCCGTCGCGGTCAGCGGCGGCCCTTCCGCCTGCGTCAGCCGCCCGCTTTCGCGGTCGTAATCAAAAATCTCCGCATAGCGGCCCCAGTTGGTCGCGGTGTCGAACTGGCGCTGCACTTCGTCTTCGGAGAAATGCTCGTCGAGGATGTCGTGAAAAAATTCGTCGTTGATGGAGTGATCCGACTTCCGCCGCAAAATGCTGTCAATCTGTTTCAGGATCGTCACATGCTCCAGCGCCGCCTGCCGGAACAAAACCTTGCGCATCTGGATATCCGCGTCGGCAAACTCGGCTCCCGCTGGCGACAGCCGCACGTCCCCTTCTTTCAGCCAGGCGAAACCCAACAACTGGCAGGCTTCCAGGATGGGCAGCAGATCTTCCACGTCCATCACCAGGTCTTCGCTGAGCCGGAATAAATCTTCTTTCCCGCCGCGGTCATGCAACAACTCCAGCAGGCCCGCGATGCCGCCCACACGCGCATGCGGGAGAATCTGATATTTCGCCATGCGCACCGGAGCCTGCCCTTTCTTCACGCCACCCGCCGGCAACGTAATCTCGCCGCTGGCCTCGGGATCGGGCAGCGCATGTTCGACGTCCGGCTCCGTCATCACCTTGTAGATGTAGTCGACCAGCTCCACAAAGCGCGGCGACTTGCGGTCGCGCGGATGCGTCAGCCTCACCTTGATGTCCGAGCGGATCCGCGCCGGATTTCTTCCCAGCACCACAATCCGATCCGCCAGCATCACCGCCTCCTCAATGTTGTGGGTGACGATGAAGATGGCGTTGGTCGGCATTTTCTTGTTCAGCCACAACTCGAGCAATTCGCCGCGCAGATTTTCGGCCGTCAGTACGTCGAGCGCGGAAAAAGGTTCGTCCATGAACAGGACTTCCGGTTCCACCACCAGCGCCCGGGCAAATCCCACGCGCTGTTTCATCCCGCCCGAAAGTTCTTTGGGGTAAGCGGTCTCAAACCCGTCCAGGCCCACAACATCCAGGGTGCGCAACGCACGCTTCCGCCGCTCTACCGCATTCACACCCCGCGCTTCGAGCGGAGCTTCCACGTTTTCAAGAACGGTCAGCCATGGAAAAAGCGCGAAGCTCTGGAACACGATGGCGACATTCGGCGCCTGCCCATCCAGCGGCTTGCCGTGCCAGAACAGCGCTCCCGAAGTCGGCTGCGAAAGCCCGCTCAGCATGCGCAGCAGCGTCGATTTTCCGCATCCCGACGCTCCCAGCACCGCCACGATCTTTCCCGGCTCGATGCTGAAATCGGTCAGCCCCACCACCTGGATGCGCGTCCCATCCGATTGCGGGTAGGACTTCTCGATGGCGCGCGCCTCGATGATTGCTTCTTCGCCCACAAATCTCTCCGTTCTTTTCTATACACGATCCGGCGGCAAGCGCCTAGGGTTTGCGCTTTCTTTTGACCAATGTTTAAAATGAAAGAGGTCTGGCGCAGGCTTGGCCGGGCCGCCGCGTCCACCCTCGTCCCGTGTTATAATCCTTTATTCCCAGTCGCTTAGAGCGCGGAGGACCGTATCGAAAAACGTTTTATCCGAACCAATGATCGCATTCGAGCCCGCGAAATTCGTGTAATCGACGATGAGGGCGGCCAGATTGGCATCCTGCCCCCTTACGAAGCGCTCAAGTTGGCCCGTAGCAAAAATCTGGACCTGGTCGAGATTTCGCCCACCGCTCAACCTCCGGTTTGCCGCATCATGGACTACGGCAAATATCTTTACCAGCAGGAGAAAAAAGAGCGCGAAGCCAAGAAGCACCAGAAGACGATTACCGTAAAAGAGGTCAAGTTCCGCATCAACGTGGACGACCACGATTACGAGACGAAAAAAAATCACGTGCTGCGTTTTCTGGATGAGGGAGACAAGGTCAAGGCGACCATCTTCTTCCGCGGCCGCGAAATGACCCGCACCGGCCTGGGCCGGCAGATTTTGGAGCGGTTGATTAAAGATGTTGAGCCGCACAGCATTGTAGAATTCCGGCCGCGCCAGGAAGGCAACACGCTGCACGCGATTCTCGCCCCCAAGAAGACGGCGGCCGAACGCGAGAAGGAAAGAGAGCGGGAAGCGAAGCAGAAAGCGAAGCAGGAAAGGCAGGCGACCGACCAGGAAAAAGTTGCGCAGCAGGAAGCAAAGCCGCCGGAGAAAGACAATCAACCGGCGCAGGCGCAATCGGTCGCGGCTTCCAATCCGGGTTCGCAGGCGTAACGGTTCGCCGCAGTCGGCGCGAATCGCGCCGGCGATTCCAGAGAATCAGGATTCAATCCGTGTTGGCGGCTCGCCGCCGTCAGCCAATCGAGGACTTATGCCGAAATTGAAAACGCACAAGGGCGCCGCCAAGCGCTTCAAAAAAACCGCCAACGGAAAGATCAAGCGCGGCCACTCCCACTTGCGCCACATCTTGACCTCCAAGGACAAGAAGCGCAAACGCAAGTTGGGCAAGGCCACGCTCGTCAGCCACGGCGATCTCCGCAAAGTCGAACGGATGATCCCGTATCAGTAAGGGCATTTGCGTGATTGAGTAATAGTGATTGCGCGATTGAAGCCACCGTTAACGAGTAGGTTTCAAATTGCTCAATTACCAAATTACCCGATTCCTCAATCGCCCTCAGGCGCGTGAAGAGGCCAGATCGCTTCATCCTTGCCTCCAGCCGCCAGTACTTAGAAAGCAAAAAGGAGAAACCAATGCCTCGTGTAAAACGCGGAACCAAGCGCCGCGCCAAGCGCAAAAAAATATTAGACCGCGCCAGCGGATACTTCCTCACTAAATCCAAGCTTTACCGCTCCGCCAAAGAAGCCGTCGAGCGCGGCCTGAAGTTCGCTTACTCCGGCCGTAAGCAGCGCAAGCGCCAGTACCGCTCGTTGTGGATCGTCCGCATTGGCGCCGCCGCCAAGCTGCATGGCATGAGCTACAACCAGTTCATTCACGGCCTGAAGAAGGCTGGAGTGGAACTCGACCGCAAGATTCTCGCGGACCTGGCCGTAAAAGATGCGGCCGCCTTTGCCAGCCTTGCGACCCAGGCGAAATCAGCAATCAGCGCAGCTTAGCTGTCAGCTATCAGCAGCAAATCGGGAAGGGCACGGCTTCCGGCCGTGCTGATTCCGACGTTCTAATTTACACTTTGTCATTCCGATTTAAACTTTGTCATTCCGGACAAAGCGAGGAATTTGCGGTCCGCTCCAGGTGAGTGACACCACGTTCCTCACCGCTGAAGCGGTGCCGGAATGACAAGTTCTACCTGGCATGTCCTACACCGTTGGCAAACTGACCGACTATTCTCCGGCAGCACTCGCGCTCGCCGCCGGCGAATGCGTCGCCGCGTGCCAACTCGAAGCCGAAAGCGTCCACACCGAAGCCGAACTGAAAGCCTTCCGCGACCGCTGGCTCGCGCGCAAGAGCGGCCTCCTCACCCAGATCAACGATTTGTGGCTCAAAGGGGCTCCGAAAGATGCCAAGCGCGAATCCGGCATTCGCGTCAACGAACTCAAAGCGCGCATCACCGAACTTGTCGAAGGCGCGCGCGTCGGCCAAGCCGGCGACTCGGTCGCCGATCGCGTCGACATCTCCCTCCCCGGCCTGCGCCGTCCCATCGGCGCCGAGCATCCGATCCTGCGCACCACGCGCGAGATGGTCGCCGTCTTCCAGAAGCTCGGCTACTCCGTGGCTGACGGCCCCATCGTCGAAACCGACTACTACAACTTCGAGGCGCTGAACTTCCCGCCCAACCATCCCGCGCGCGACACGCAGGACACGCTCTTCATCGCCGGCCAGCAATCCCGGCCGCAGCGCGAGCGTCTCCTGCTGCGCACGCACACTTCTCCCGTGCAAATTCGCACCATGGAGAAAATGCGCCCGCCCCTTCGCATCGTGATTCCCGGCGTCGTGCACCGCAACGATCCGCCCGACGCCAGCCATTCGCCCATGTTCCACCAGATCGAGGGCCTCGCCGTGGACACCAGCATCACCTTCGGCGATCTCAAGGGCACCCTCGATCACGCCATGAAAGAATTCTTCGGCTCCAGCGTGAAGACCAGCTTCCGCCCGTCATTTTTCCCATTCACCGAGCCCAGCGCCGAACTCTACGTAAGTTGCTTCATTTGCGGCGGCAGCGGCAGGCGCGGGAGCGATCCCTGCCGTCCCTGCAAGCAGACGGGATGGATCGAAGTCCTCGGCTGCGGAATGGTCGATCCCAACGTCTTCGAATTCGTGAAAGACAACGGCTACGACCCGAAAAAAGTTTCCGGCTTCGCCTTCGGCATGGGCACAGACCGCGTCGCGCTGCTGAAGTATGGCGTCGACGATCTGCAACTGTTCTTTCAGGGCGACGTAAGGTTTTTGCAGCAGTTCGGATAGAGAAGCCTGCCCCTTAGGAAAGACGTCATCCTGAGCGGAGCGTTTTTCAGCGGAGCGAAGGATCTCCCGAGCAACGACATTTAACTGGCAACCTGATGAAGCTTAGCTCCCACTGGATTCGCGACTTCGTCGACCTCACCGTCGACGACCACCGCCTTGCCTCTGACTTAACCGCCGTCGGCCTCGGCGTCGAAGGCATCGAAGGCTCCGGCGCCGACACCGTTTTCGAAATGGAAATCGGCACCAACCGTCCCGATGCCATGAATCACTATGGCGTCGCCCGAGAGGCCGCCGCCATTTACGACGCGCCCCTGAAAACGCTTTCAACTGTCAGCCGTCAGCCGTCAGCAAACTATTCCAAAGACGCTCCCTTTCCCATCACCGTCGAAGAGCCCGAACTTTGTCCGCGCTTCTCTGCGCAAGTCATCAAAGACTCGCAGGTCAAACCCTCTGCCGATAAGATCGCACACCGCCTGCAATTGCTAGGCCAGCGGCCCATCTCGAACGCTGTCGACGCCACCAACTACGTTCTCTGGGAAATGGGCAAGCCTACCCACGTCTTCGACATGGACCTCCTTGAAGGCGGCCGCCTCACCATCCGCCTCGCCAGGACGGGCGAAAAGCTGAAAACTCTCGACGGCGTTGAGCGCACGCTCACTTCCGAAGATCTCGTCGTCGCCGACGCGAAAAAGCCCGTCGGCCTCGCCGGCGTCATGGGCGGCTACGGCACCATGATCACCGACAAGACGCGCAACATCCTGATCGAGTCGGCGTGGTGGGATCCCATCACCGTCCGCAAAACCGCGCGCCGTCACGGACTTCACACCGACGCCTCGCATCGCTTCGAGCGTGGCGCCGATTTCGAATCTACCGTTCCTTCCTGCGATCTAGTCGCAAAGCTCATTCTCGAATCCGGCGGCGGCGAACTCGTCGGCGATGTCGTCGACGTAATCTCGCGCAAAATGGATCAGGCGCCGGTGATTTTGCGCGTCTCCGAAGTTCGCCGCATCCTCGGCGGCGATCTCACCGGCGGCCACATTTTTCATATTCTTAAGAAGCTCGGCTTCGTTCTGATTCCAGAAGGCCAGCAGGACGCCGAGTTTCGCGTGCACGTCCCCAGTTGGCGTCTCGACGTCGAGCGCGAGATCGACCTGATCGAGGAAGTCGCCCGCCTGCACGGCTACGACAAGTTCACGAACACTTTGCCCGCCTACAGCGGTGCCGTCGTAGAACTGCCCCACGCCTCGATAGACGCGGCTTTGCGCCGCCGTGCTCTCGCCCTCGGGTACAACGAAGCCGTTTCGCTCACTTTTATTTCTCACGCGGACGCGGAGAAGTTTTCCTCATCGCAGGTTCTCGAACTCGAGAACCCGCTCAGCGAGGAATCCAGCGTCATGCGCACCTCGCTCGCTCCCGGCATGCTCGACATGCTGGCGTGGAACCTGAATCGCGATTCCGAAGACGTGCGCCTGTTCGAGATGGGCCGCACCTACGAAATGCGCAGTAGCGAGCGCGTCGAACCCGAGCGCGCCTGCTTCGGCGCGACCGCGATGGCCATTGCAGGATCGGCTTCCAAAAGTGGCGCGCTCGACGTCAGCAAGGGCGAGCTCGCCATCGCAGCCGAAGCCTTCCGTTCGCTTAAAGGTGACGTTGAAAATCTGCTGTCAACCTTCGACTGTCCGCAACTCGTTTTCGATCGCGAAACACCGGAATATTTTCATTCCGGCCGCTCTGCCCGCGCCCTGGTGAATGGAGTCGTAGTGGCACATTTCGGTCAAGTCGCCGAAAGCGTAAAAGCCGAGCGCAAATTGCGCCAGGATGTCTTCCTCGCCGAACTCGATCTCGACCACCTGCATCAACTCGGGCCGAAGAAAGTGCGCCTTGCGCCGACGCCGAAATATCCCGCGGTCGAGCGCGACTTCTCCTTCGTGTTTTCCGACGCCGTGGAATTCGAGGCTATGCATCGCGCCATCACAAATCTCCGCATACCCGAACTGCGTTCGTTTGCTCCCGTGGAAATTTTCCGCGGCGGCGCTATCGAAAAAGGAAAGCACTCGATTCTGCTCCGCGCCCGGCTGCAGTCCAACGAAGCCACGCTCCGCGACGAACAAATCGCCCAGTGGTCGTCAGAAATAGTGAAGGCGCTCCAGAAACTCGGCGGCGCGCAACGGGCATAGAGCAAGGAACCCCGGCACTGCTGAGTCCAGGCCCAGCGGTGCATTTCCCTCGCTGTCTGCGTGTCTCCGCGGTGAAGATAGTATCCTGTGCTACTCTGCCTGAATGGCAGACGTGGCTGCTTTGACCACTCATAAAAAGCATTTTCTCAGCGACAAAGTCTCGCACTTTACCGAGTCCGTAATTCGCGAGATGACCCGCCAGGCCATGCTCCACGGCGCGGTGAACCTCGCCCAGGGCTTCCCCGATTTTGCGGCTCCCGCCGAAATCAAAGAAGCCGCGAAGGCCGCCGTCGATCGCGATGTCAATCAATACGCCATCACCTGGGGCGCAAAAAGTCTGCGCAACGCTATCGCCCGCCAAATGGGTGTCTGGCAAGGCATTTCGGTCGATCCCGAAAAAGAAGTCACCGTCACCTGCGGCTCGACCGAAGCCATGATTTCCACCCTGCTCGCTGTCTGCAACGCCGGCGATGAGATCATCGTCTTCGAGCCGTTCTACGAAAATTACGGCCCCGACTCCGTTCTCAGCGACGCGCGCCCGCGCTTTGTAAAACTCCGTCCCCCGGCGAACGAAAATGCCGAATGGCGCTTCGATGAAAAAGAACTTCGCGCCGCCTTCAACCGGCACACCAAGGCGATCATTCTCAACACACCGAACAATCCCACCGGAAAAGTCTTCACCCGAGCCGAACTCGAATTCATCCGCGACCTTTGCATCGAATTCGACACGCTCGCCATCACCGACGAGATCTACGAGCACATCCTCTACGACGGAACCGAACATATTTCCATGGCCTCGCTCGACGGCATGCGCGACCGCACTGTCACCATCAACGGAATGTCGAAAACCTATAGCGTGACCGGATGGCGCGTAGGGTGGGCAGTCGCACCCGAGAGCGTGACCAATGCGATTCGCAAGGTGCACGATTTTCTGACCGTGGGCGCGCCCGCTCCGTTGCAGGAAGCAGGCGCCGCGGCCTTGAGCCTGCCGCAGGAGTACTATGCCAGTCTCGCCGAGCGGTACCGCACGCGCCGGGATCATCTCATCCCCGCGTTGGAGTCGGCCGGTTTTAAATGTTTTCGCCCGCGCGGCGCTTATTACGTGATGACCGACATCTCCGCGTTCGGCTTTGCCGACGACGTGACATTTACGAAATATCTGGTGAAGGAAATTGGCGTGGCCGCGGTTCCGGGATCGAGTTTTTACCGCGACGCCCGCGACGGTGCGCAGCAGGTGCGCTTCGCCTTCTGCAAGAAACCGGAGACGCTGGATGCGGCTGCAGAAAAACTGCGCCGCCTGAAAAAGTCTTAAGCTTGCGGGCTTAGTCTCCGGGCCCCGGCGTCAGGGACCGCAAATACGCCACCACCGCCTCCGCGTCATCTTTGCTCATGCGAAACTGCGGCATGGGAGGTCGAAGCCGCGATCCATCCTGCCATATCCCGGTCGTCAGCAGCGTGACCAACTCGGCGTCGCTTCCCGGCGGCGTGCCCGCCAGTCGCGGCGCTTTCAACGGCCAATTGCTGTCTGGTCGTGACGGCTGTACCCACAGCGCCGCCCCATCGAGCCAGTGCTCGCGATCCATGTCGCCATTGTTCAATCGCGGCGTGTGACAGGTGCCGCACATCGCGACGCTCTCGACAATATATTTTCCTCGCGCCACGCGCGACTGCGACGCGCCCGCGGACTCGGTCGCCTTGGCCGCATGCTGCGCCCAGGCTGCGATCGCACAAACCGACAGCGCAATCGTCAAGCCCATCGCCCCCAGCCGGGTCCGGAATGTTTGCTGATGCATGGAAGAACCTTTCGTTTGCCTTTTCGATCGACGCTCGATGGATTTACGGCCGCGATCCGGAGGATGCGAACCAGACTATTTCGTGATCACGCCGCAGGCGATGCGGTCGCCCGAGTTGCCCGAAGGATCGGTCTTCATGTCGTCGCCCTTAGCGTGGACCACAATGGCCGTGCCGCCATTGCTGAACAGCGAATGCGCGCCCTCACCCAGATTCACATCTTTGTCTTCCATCCGGACGCTTGCCTTGCCACCGGCTCCCACCGTGAAGTTCAGCATGTCTCCCGCATGATGGCCTTCGGGATTCTCTAGACCATGTTTTTTATTTTCCGGATTGAAGTGCGGTCCCGCCGATTTGAAGTCCGGCGCTTCGCATTTCGGATTCTGGTGAAAATGGATCGCGTGCTCGCCCGGTGGCAGGTCGTGCAGTTTCAGCTGCAAACCAACGCCCGAACCTTGTTCCCACAGCAGCACCGAGCCGACGTTCTTGCCTTGCCCGTCTTTCAGTGCGATATTTTTCTTGGCGAAACTCGGCACTGCCGTCAGCACAACCATCGCTGCGGCCGCAATCATCGAACTCGTTAGCATTTTCATGCCGCGATTATAATCGCAACCACACAGCTTCATCTAGCGCACTGCCTCTGCCACGAATGGGCCATAGCTTGGTGCGCGAGGTTGTGGAGTATACTGCGGGAAAGTTCAAACTTTTTTGTGGGGACAAGTGCACTCATGGCGTTTCCTCCGGGGGAACAGGTGACAGAAAAGGTTCCAGGCGACGATTTTCAGGCTTTGGAAGAGAAGATTTATCGCACCATTGCCTTGTTCAAGGCCGAGCGCGAGGCGCGCGACGCGGCCGAGCGCGAAAGTTCTCGCTTGCGCGAGCAAGTGCAGGAACGCGACGAGCAAATCAGCACCCTCCGCCGCGAGGCGGTGCAGTTGCGCAAGGAGCGCGAGGAAATTCGCGGACGCGTGGAAAAAATGCTGGAGCAGATCGATTCCATCGCCGAAGTGCGCGCCAGTTAGGCCACGGGCGAGGATCTCGGGTGACTATGGCCAAAGGCGACAAAGAAATGGAAGTGAAGCCGGCGCAGAACGGCAGCGTGCGCGTGGAAATTTTTGACCAGGCTTACAACCTGCGCGGTTCCGATGCCGCTTATATTTCCAAGCTGGCCGAGTACGTCGACTCCAAGATGCGCGCGGTTGCCGAAGCCACCAACACCATCGACACCGTCCGCCTGGCGGTGCTGGCGGCCCTCAATATTGCCGACGAATATCACTTGCTCAAGCGCAAGCACGAAGGCGGCGCCGGCGACTACCAGAAGCGCGCCCACCAGCTGGCCAGCGCTCTCGACGAACTCCTGCAGGAAGATCGCAAGGCCGGCTAACTTCACGTCCGCGGCCCAACTCCTCTGGCGCAGCTTCATTCCATCTCAAAACTCAAATAGGTCAAACCGTCCGCCCTCTCCACCTGGAACACGACCGCGTCTCCCGTTTTCACTTTCAACACGGCGGTTCGCAACTCGTCCAGAGAAGTGATTGGCGTCTGGTTCAGCGAATGAACGATGTCCCCGGTCTGCAGCCCGGTCTCGGGCGTGATCAGGTCGGCGGCGCGGCCCAGCACGATAACTCCCGATGAGATCCGCAGCCCGCCGATCTTTGCCAGCACATCCGGCGTGAGGTCGGCGGCAAGAATTCCAATGCGCGGCACCAGGCTTTTTTCCGGATCGGCTGCATCGAACATCTGGTCCATCTGGTCATGGTGTTCGATGGCCGGAATGTTCACAATTTTTTTCTGCTCGCCGCGCAGGATCTCCAATGTGAGCACCTGGTCGAGTCGGTGCAGATATAGCGCGGAAGATAACTGCGGCAGCGTTTCAATTCGCCGGTCATCCGCCGTCAGAACGATATCCTGCACTTGCAGTCCCGCCGACGCGGCCGGACCGTCGGGTTTCACATCGGCAATAATGACTCCCCAGCGTTGAGAAAGCTGCAACCCTTCCGCGAGCGTGGGCGTAATTTCCTGCGCCGAAGCTCCTATCTCCACGCGATGCACGTGCCCATATCTGCGCAGGCTGTGATACACAAAATCGACAATGCGCGCCGGGATCGCAAAACCCAACCCTTCACTGCCTCCGCCTTGCGACAGGATGAAGGTATTGATGCCCACCACCGAACCGCTCATGTCCACCAGCGGCCCGCCGCTGTTGCCGGGATTGATCGGCGCATCGGTCTGTATGTACGTCAGCGGTTTGGTGGGGTCGGGCTGCCGCGAAACCGCGCTCACCACGCCCATGGTCACCGAGTTCTGCAAGCCCTCGGGGCTGCCAATGGCGACTACAAGCTGGCCCACCCGCGGCCGCTGCGTCGCCAGCATGAGCGTAGGTAATTCTTTCTCCTCAATCTTCAGCAGCGCCAGGTCGGTCTCCTTGTGCACGCCCAGCAATCGCGCCTCAAGAATTCGGCGCTTGCCCACTGGAACTGCGCGACCGTTATCGCTGGGCAGCGGCAGCGCCACGCGAATTCGCTGCGCTCCTTCTACCACGTGCGCATTCGTCATGATGAAGCCGTTCGAATCTACAATCACCCCCGAACCCACAGCCTGCTGGCGCACAATCAGCGCGGTCTGCGTGCGATTCTCTTCGTGCAGCGGCCCGTAGCCCGTCACCAGAATCTGCACCACCGCAGGTGACACCTTTGCGGCCAGGCCCTCCAGCGCGTTGTTAAGTTGCATGAGCGCCGCTGCCGCGGTGGCCGATTCATCCGGCTTGGGAGCTTCCGCGGGCTTGGCTTCGGATTTTGCGTTGCCTTGCTTTGGGGATGGCTGCTGGGCGATGAGGCTTGCGCCCGCGAGCGAGATCAGTGAAAGGCAAGCAGTGAGGCGAGTTGCGCGGAAGCGGGAGCGGGAGCGGGAGAAGCAGGGCATGACATGTCTCCTGAAACCTATTTGACGGTATCACGCGGAGGGTGGTTTCACTGTAAACGCGAGTTGGCTTTGGGAAAGGCGGGGGGAAATAATTTCGGATGGAAGCGGAAGGCAGTTGGTTGTTGCGGCAGGGGTTGTGGATCACTGACCCCACGCAGAAATCTTCGGCGTGACCAGCATCGTGCGACTTGGAGCGGGAGAAGTATGTCACGTGCGGCTTCGCATTCGTGATTACGAATTAGGAAGTCAAAGCCCCGCGCTCCCGCGAAGGGCTCGGGAAAGCGAGAGGCAGCCCGCTTTGCCCGGCCTGCGAGTCACTCTGACAGGTGCCCTCGGTCACTGCGCCCTTCCCCTTGGCTCTGATAAGAAATGGTTCTGAAACTCCCACTGGTTCGTTGGTAGCTTTCAACGACCCGGCAGTTCCTGATACGCCGCACTGCCACCCACCAGCCGGAAAAGCTAAGGAGAATTCATATGAAAAAGCACGCCATGCTTTTGGGCGCGGTCTTATTGATCTTTCTATCCGCGCTGAGTTCCGCGCAAGCTCCGGTGCCGTTCATCAATCTGCCACTCATGCCCGATGCGACGGCGCCTGGCGGGCCGCAATTTACCCTCACCATCAATGGCACAGGATTTGTTTCAAACTCGGTGGTGAATTGGAACGGCACGCCGCTGGCGACGCAATTCATCAGCGGCTCACAGCTGACGGCGACGGTTCCAGCCGCCGACATCGCGACGGCGAGCACGGGATGGGTGACGGTGGTCAATCCCGCGCCCGGCGGGGGAACTTCGAATAATGCCTTCTTCACGGTGACGGCCAGCGCAGCGTACCTGGCGTTTAACGTGGCCTCCTCAACCGCTATCGGCTCTGGCCCTAAGGCAATGGCCGTGGGCGACTTCAATGGAGATGGCAAGCTCGATCTCGCTGTCGCGAACAATTGCTACGGATTTTCCGATTGCAACGTCAACTGGCCGGGCACAGTTTCCATTCTACTGGGCGATGGCGCGGGCAACTTCACGCTGACTTCAACCGTGAGTACGGGCGAGTGGAGCTGGCCGACTTCCATCGCAGTCGGCGACTTTAACGGAGACGGCAAACTCGATCTCGCGATCACGGACTGGAGCCAAGATACGGTTTCCATCCTGCTGGGGGACGGCACGGGCAACTTCACGCTGGCCTCGAGGCCGGGCACGGGCAACTATTGCACGGAGTTTGTGGCCGCCGGCGACTTCAACGGTGACGGCAAACTCGACCTTGCGGTCGCGAATTCTGGAGCCACGAACTCCCCGGGCACCGTCAGCATCTTGCTGGGTGACGGGACGGGGAATTTCACGCTCCACTCGTCGATAGCGGAGGGAGGGGGGCCGGTCTCGTTGGCTGTGGGCGATTTCAACGGAGACGGCAACCTCGATCTCGCAGTGGCGAGTTGGGGGAGCAATGCGCTGTCGATCCTTCTCGGCGACGGGACTGGGAATTTCACTCCGTTCTCATCTCCCGTCGCAGTCAGTTATGAAGCGTCCGTGGTGACGGGTGATTTCAACCATGATGGCAAGCTCGATTTGGCGGTTACCTCGAGTGCCTGGTCAGAGATCTGGATAATGCTGGGCGACGGCGCGGGGAACTTTTCATTAGCTGCGACTCTTGAGCCAACCAACGACATTTTCAACCCTCCGGTATTGGCCGATTTCAACGGGGACAACAATCTCGATCTCGCCGTGGGCGGCTACTACTATTCCAAAGCTTTTGTGTTACTGGGCGACGGTACAGACAACTTCAACCCGAACGCCTTTCCTCCAACTGGCGGCTCCAACCCGATTGCTCTGGCGGTGGGTGATTTCAATGGTGATGGCAAGCTCGACTTGGCCGCCCTGAATGCGGGCAACGACACGGTCTCCATCCTGCTGCAGGTTCCACCTTACCCGATTGTCACGCTATCGCAGTCAAGCCTCAGTTTTGCGCCGCAACTGATTGGCACAACCAGCAGCCCGCAGGCTGTAACCTTGACCAACACAGGCAGCGCGATCCTCAACCTGAGCAGCATCATGGCCAGCGCGGGTTTTGGCCAGAACAATAATTGTGGCTCAAACCTTGCGGTAGCTGCGAGCTGCACCATTAACGTCGTCTTCCGGCCCCACACGATCGGCACGGTTACAGGCACGGTCACGATCGCCGATAACGCTTCCCCCAGTCCGCAAGTGATTTCGCTGAGCGGCGTGGGCACCGCGGTTACCCTGTTGCCGTCAACTCTGTCATTCGGCAACCAGATCGCCGGGACGACCAGCCCGCCGCAAACCGTCGCGCTGACGAACTACGGCACAAGAGCATTGACTATTCTTGGAATTACCATTTCCGGAGGCATCCGCTTCGCCCAGACCAATAACTGTCCGGGCAGCCTGCCGGTCGGAGGAAGCTGTACCATCAGCGTGGCCTTCACGCCCAGCCAGCCCCAGCCATATTCCGCAACTCTGAGCGTAACCGACAACGGAGGCGCGAGCCCGCAATCGGTAGCGCTCAGTGGCACCGGAGTGCTGCCGGTGATGTTTTCCCCATCCAGTCTCAGCTTCACCATCCAATTAGTTGGCACACAAAGCAGTCCGCAGTACGTGACCATGAGCAATCCGACGGGCACGACGATCAACATCACCAGCGTCGTAGCCAGCACGAATTTTATTCAGACCAACGATTGTGGCTCTTCCCTGGGAGCGGGCGCCAGTTGCACGATCACCGTGACGTTCTCGCCACTGGAAGGCGGTAATCTCAACGGCAGCGTCACGGTTACTGACAACTCGCTCTACGGCCAACAGAAAGTGCCGCTGACCGGAATTGCCACGGCAATGACTCTGTTGCCGTCGAGCTTGGATTTCGGGCGCCAGAAAGTGGGGACGACCAGCCCGCCCCAGACTGTGACCCTCACCAACGTTGGGTCGAAAACGGTGAGCATCCTGGGGGTCGCCATCGGCGGTGGGAAAGAATTTGCCCAGACCAATAACTGCGGAACAACCGTACCGGCGGGAGGAACGTGCACCATCAGCGTGACCTTCGCGCCCCCCGGTGCTTATCGATATTTAGGCACGCTGGAGGTCAATGACAGCGGCGGCGCGAGCCCACAAACCGTTCCCCTGAGCGGCACGGGAGTCCGGTAACCAGTCCACAGACCGTAGCGCTCGGCGCGGGTGCGTAGCTGGCTGGGGGGCACGACTGAAGTCGTGCCCTTCCCGGTTTCTTTGTCAGGGCTGGTGACGGCGCGGCTTGAAGCCGCGCCTTTTTCAAATCATGCGCTGCGACGGCGCGGGGGTCGAGGATTAGTTCTCGCCGCCGCTGACGTTGGTGCCCCAGAGCACGTTGCTGCCCCAGACCCCGCTTGCGGCGTAGTTGGAATTCGTTCCCCACAGCACGTTCGTTCCCCACAGCACATTGCTACCGTCAATGTTGCCGCCAGTTCCCCACAGAACGTTGCTGGCCGATGCTGCTCCGCTCGAGGATGTGGCGGTGCTCGACACCGCAGAGGTTCCGGTTACAAACTGCTGCCCGCCCCACACATTGGCAAATGTCCACGTGCTCGAGGTATTCCACACCGACGAGCGGTCGGCCGTAAGGTACACCTGGTTGCTAGCGCCGTTGAAGGTTGCGATCGGGGACATGGCCGTGCCATGCGCTACATCGTTGTTGGCAAGCGCGGCTTCTACGTCCACATAGCCTGCGCCCACCGTGAACACATCGTACTGATCGGTGTAGGTGATGCCAGTGGTCGGATCTGTGGTGCTGCTGTAAGCCGGCAGCGACTTCCATGCCGTCTTCATCAAGCGCGCCTTCACCTGGTCAGGGGTAAGGCTCGGACTTTTCTGAAGAATATCGGCGACGACGCCGCTGACCACGCCTGCCGCCATGCTGGTTCCACTCAGCGACAAGTAAGAAGTGGAAGACGCGCTGCTGCCGCCATTTTCATAAAAGCTGTACGGCACATGATTCGTAGGATACTGCGTGTAGAGTGTGGACCCGGGCGCCTCCAGTGATACCAGCAAATTTCCCGGTGCGACTAGGTCCGGCTTGGCCACCGCATCCACCCACGTCGGGCCCTTCGAGCTGTAGCTGGCAATCAGGTCGTCGGTGCGCTGCGGTGTGCCCTCCGGCTTCATCGCGCCCACGGTCAGAACGTACGGGTCGTTGCCCGGCGCGGTCACGGTCGCATATCCCTGCGTAGGCAGATAGCGGCCGTTGTTGCCGGCGGCCACCACCACCACGATGCCGTTCTTCCACGCCTGCTCCACCGCCTGGCAGAGCGGATCGAGTTTGTACGATTCGTACACTGCTCGCCCCAACGAAAGATTGATGACGCGAATATTGAACAGCGGCTTGAGAGCGATCGCCTGGCTGATGGCCGCGATCACCGCGCTGTCGGATCCGCTGCCGTTCTGGTCGAGCACGCGCAGGTTGATGATGTTGGCCTGCGGCGCGATGCCTTCGAAGGTGCGCGTGAACTGCTTGCCGGTGGAGCTGGCGCCGTTTCCCGCGATCAACCCTGCAACGTGCGTTCCGTGGCCGTACTGATCATTCGCGCTGGGATTGCCCGGCACGAAGCTCTGATTCCACACCACGCGCGAGAATCCTAGAAAGCCTCCGTTCAGGTCGGGATGGCTGCTCACTCCGCTATCGATCAACGCGACTCCAATACCCTGGCCCGTATAACCGGATTGCCATGCCGCGAATGCGTTAATCGCCGGCGCGGCGTTGCTCAGCGTTGGTGAAAGATGGCGGTCGGAACTGATGTAAACCACGTTCGCCTGATTCGATAGGTTGAGAATGCCGTTGCCGTCCAGCACCGCGACCAAGCCGTTCACCAGCGGCACCTGGCTCAGCACGGTTCCGCCCAGCTTGGTGATGTCGTTCACCAGGCAATCCACCAGCCCCAGCAGGCTTGAGCAGTTGACCTGCGTTCCCGGTGCGTACTGAACGATGACCTGCACCTGCTGCGCCGGCTTCTGGTTCCGCAGCTCGGGAGCAATCTTGGTGGTGTCGGCATAGGCAAATGTCGCCGAGACGAGCAGCACTACGGCAAAAAGTCTTTTCATAAATCCTCAAGGGCGGACCCACGACCGCCCGGCTGGGGTACTTTCAACAGGAATAGTGCAGCCCAAGCTCCAAATTGGGATTTGTAAAACCCTTCAGTATCAATGCGTTAAGGCTGGATCGGCTGCGGACACTCGGGACACCTTGTCCCTGCCAGCTGCCAACGGGACAGATTGTCTCAAGTATCGACCCGATCACTTTGGTAATCAGGGATTGTCACTTTTGAACGCAATCCGACGAGAATTCGGCAAAAATCTAAGAATTCTCTCATGTCCCGGGGAAACTACTTCCGCGTCCGCGCCTTCATCGCTGCCATGGGACTGGCAGCTGCGGGATGCATCGCTTTAGCCTCCTTGCACGTGCATTCGAGCGACCCGCTGAAGTTCGGCTGCTACCTCGCGGCGGCGCTACTCGCTTCCTTCTTTAAAGTGGGACTGCCCGGCATCGAGGGCACGCTCTCGATGAATTTTTTGTTCACGCTGGTGGGCATCTTCGAGATGAGCCTGCCCGAGGCGTTGCTGATCGGCCTGGTGGGAACGCTCGCCCAATCCTACTGGAAGACCGTGAAGCGGCTGCGCGTGGTGCAATTGATTTTTAACCTCTCGCAGGTCACCATCTGCACCACGGCCGCCTACGGCGCCTACAAATTGTTTTCGATTTACGTTCTGCACGGTGCCGGCCCCCTGGCGCTTCTGGTCGCCGCGGTCACACATTTTTTCGTAGGCACGGGCGCGATGGCAACCATCATCGGCCTCACCGAAGACAAGCCCATCCGAAAAGTCTGGAGCGCCAGCTACCTGTGGCTGTTTCCTTATTATCTGGTGGGCGCGGCGATCGCCGGCTTTGTCAGCTTCCTGAACCGCCACATCGGATGGCAGCCCTCCCTGCTCGTATTGCCGCCGATTTACCTGATGTACCGCTCGTATCGTTTGTATCTCGGCAAATTGGAAGCGGAAAAGCAGCACGCCGAGAAAGTCTCGAGCATCCATCTGCGCACCATCGAAGCTCTGGCGCTGGCGATCGAAGCGAAAGATCAGACCACCGGCGAGCACCTGCAGCGGGTTCGCGTGTACGCCATGGAACTGGCGCGGGAACTCGGCCTGAGCGAAGACGAGACTGAGGCGCTGCAGGCGGCCTCGGTGCTGCACGACATCGGCAAGCTAGCCGTGCCCGAGCACATCATCTCGAAGCCGGGCAAACTGACCCCGGAAGAGTTCGAGAAGATGAAGATCCATCCCATCGTGGGCGCGGAAATTTTGGAGCAGGTTTCCTTTCCGTATCCCGTCGTTCCCATCGTGCGGGCGCATCACGAGAAGTGGGATGGCAGCGGCTATCCGTACGGATTGACCGGCGAGAATATTCCGATCGGAGCGCGAATTCTGGCGGCGGTGGATTGCCTGGATGCTCTCGCTTCGGACCGGCAGTATCGCCGGGCATTGCCCCTGGACGCGGCGATGGCCAAGGTCGCGTCGGAGGCCGGCATCAGTTTCGATCCGCGGATTGTTGAGATTTTGCAGCGGCGTTATGTGGAACTGGAAAAACTGGCCAAGGCGCAGCCCATGCAGGCGCCGCCCAAGCTCTCCACCGACATCAAGGTGGAGCGGGGATTGGCGCCCGACGCCGGATTCGCCGAGGCGGAACACGTTGGGGTCGCGGTCGCCGGCAAACGGGAAGATGACGACCGGATCGCGGAAGCGCAACATGCGGGCGAAACTCTGGTGTCTTTCCCGGAAAAGCTGGGAGCTGCCTTTTCCCTGGACGATCTGCTCTCGCTGCTTGCGGTTCGCGTAAAAACTCTGGTGCCCCACGAGGCGATGGCCATCTACCTGGTGAAGCAGAAAGCGCTGCATGCCGAGTTTGTGAGCGGAGAGAATTTCCGCTTGTTCTCTTCCCTGAACATCCCGGTCGGCGAAGGCTTATCCGGATGGGTGGCGCAGAATTCCAAGCCGATACTGAACGGGAATCCCTCAGTCGAGCCGGGATACTTGAACGACGAAACCAAGTACAGCACGCTGCGCTCGGCGCTGGCGGTTCCGCTGACCGGAAGCGCCGGCGTGGTTGCGGTGCTGGCGCTCTACCGGGCGGGGTCAGAGGCATTCACCCGAAACGAGATGGAGGCTGTACTTGCGATCGGCACCAAGGTCGGATGCTGGATCGAGCAAGCGGTGCGCGATGCTGGGCAATCGGAGATCGCGGCAAAGATGGCGGGCGGAACTGCTTCAGCGGCCAGGGCAGGCGGCAAGTGAGGCTGCGGGGGGAATCTAGGTTCTACCCTTAACTGACGCGAAATCAGGCTTTTGTCGCGGTGGCATCCGTGGTATAACCGCCGGAGCGAGTAAAAGTGGTGATTCGCCCGTCAGGAGCGTATTTTGATGACACCGGCCCCGTTCACCGAAACAGCAGGGTCGAACCACGATAGAGGAGGGACTGTGGCCGAAGCGCGGACTGGAAAACGATTTCCGCTGGAATTGCCGATTAAAATTCACAAGGAAGGCACCGGCAGCGACACCAAAGGCACGACGGGAGATCTGAGCGCGGCGGGAGTGTTCATCCGCGCCGACGCGTCGCTGGAAGTGGGATCGCCGGTGGAGTTCGAGATCACGCTGCCGCCGGACGTCACCGGCGGGCAGGAAAACGTCAAGATTCAGTGCAAGGGTCGCGTAGTGCGCAGCGATCCCTCGGGCAGCAACCCGGAAGGCAAGGGCGTGGCGTGCGTGATCGACTCGTATGAGTTTGTGAGGAATTAAGTCGCGGCGCCGTTTCGTAGGGCGACTTTGGGAGCGGGGGAAACATGCTCAAACTGATTCTGGCCGATAACCAGGCTATTTTTCGAGCGGGTATCGCCAAGGTGCTGGCGGTGGAAGACGAGATGCGCATTGTGGCGCAGGCTCAAACTCCGGAGCAGATGTTCATGGCTCTGGATAAATTTCGCGCCGCCGTGCTGGTGGTGGCGGCGGGCTTTCACAACGATTTTGCGGCAATTGTGCAAGCGGCCAACCGCGCCAAGACGCGGGTGGTGATCCTGGCCGATACCGGCGAGAGTGCACAGCGGCATATGGCCAACGGCGCGCACGGCGTGGTCTATCGCAATGTGACCAGCGCCGCGCTGGTCGACTGTGTGCGCAAGGTGGCACGCGGCGAAACCTGGGTGCAGGACGTCGCGGTGCCGAGCGAGCTCACCGAAAACGATATGGTCGGGCTGCGCGTGCGCGATCGCCTCACCGCGAAAGAGCTCCGCATTGTGGCGCTGATCGTGCAAGGCTACAAGAACAAGGAAATCGCCACGCAACTGGGCACGACTGAGCAGGTCATCAAGAATTATCTGCGCAACGTGTATGACAAGATCGGCGTCTCGGACCGGCTGGAACTGGCGCTGTTCACCATCCACCACCGGATTCTGAACGAAGCGGCAGCCGCTACCGCAGCCGGCCCTCCCGCTCCGCAACCGCCGGCCGGAGTGATGCCGTAGCGCCCCAATCGAGTGAATTCGGCTAAGGCCGCCTGCGGGCGGCCTTTCTCACGTATGCCACAAACTCTTCCAACCATTTCCGTGCCCCAGGAAAGCGCCGGGCAGCGGCTCGATTCCTTCCTGGCGGGGGCGCTCGAACACGTGAGCCGGGCGCGGGTGCAACAGCTCATCTCCGGCAAAAAAGTCCTCGTGAATGACGCTGCAGCAAAAGCTTCGCTGAAATTACGCGGCGGAGAAACCATCACCATCGTGGGCGAGGCGCAGCGGCCGCCGCTGAAGGCGGTGGCGGAAGAGATTGCGCTCGACATCGTGTACGAAGACGACGATCTCGCGGTCGTCAATAAGCCCGCGGGGATGATGGTGCACGCCGGAGCCGGCGCGAGCGACCAGGCCCGCAATCGCGGCACGCTGGTCAATGCGCTGCTGCACCATTTTGCCAGCCTGTCGCGCATGGGTGGAGAACTGCGGCCGGGCATCGTGCACCGCCTGGATAAAGAAACCAGCGGGCTGATCGTGGTGGCGAAAAATGATGAAGCGCACCGCAAGCTGAGCGCGCAATTCGCCGCCCGCGAGGTGAAGAAGAAATATGTCGCGTTGGTGCACGGCTGGCTGAAAAAGGATTCTGGGACGATTGCCGAGAGCATCAGCCGCGATCGCGTGCGGCGCACCCGCATGACCACGCGCGGTTCAGGCGGGCGCGCAGCGGTCACGCATTACCGCGTGGCGAGGCGCATGGACACCCCATGGGGAAAGTTCAGCCTGGTCGATGTGAGAATCGATACCGGGCGTACGCATCAGATTCGCGTGCACCTGGCGAGCCTGGGCCATCCGGTGGTGGGCGATACGACGTACGGAGCGCCGCGAGAGGTGAAGTCAAAGAGCTCACCCTTATCAATGAAGCTGGAGCGGAATTTTCTGCATGCGGCGGAGTTGGAGTTCAAACATCCGGGGACGGGAAAAGTTATCTCATTGAAGAGCGAGTTGCCGCGGGAGTTGCGGGTGTTTCTAAAAGCGTTGGAGGAGCCGGGCTCCGTCGGCTAGAAAACGCTAGTTGGTGCCTGTCCCGGTGAGCGATATGCCTTGCCTGCCGCCGCCGCCGGTATCTTCGATATAGAGCATGCCCGTGTGCAGGCCGGTATGTTGCGGCTCGAAGGTCACGCCGATGGTGCAGCTTGCTCCCGGATTCAGTTGCGTACCGCAGTTGTTGGACTGGTGATAGTTGTCGTGCGCGTCCAGAAACTTGATGCTCGTGATGGTGACTGCCGCGGCGCCCTGGTTGGTCACGACCACCGATTGCGGCGCGCTCTTGGTGCCCACTTTCTGATCGCCGAAGTTCAGACTTTGCGGCGACACTGCCATCACCGTGCCCGCGCCGGAGAGTTCAATCACCTGCGGCTTGGTCGATGCGCTATCGACAAAGGTGAGGAGGCCGCTGGCGTTGCCCTCGACGGTGGGCGCGAAGGTGATGCCCAGGTCGCAGGTGGCACCCGCAGCCACACTCTTGCCGCAGTTGTCGGTCAAATGGAAGGGGCCGCGGACGGTGATGGAAGCAATGTTGAGCGCGGCTGTACCGGTGTTGGTGAGCTTCACGGTTTGCGGGCCGCTGGTGGTGCCGAGCAATTGCACGGGGAACGCGACCGGGGTTGTGGGAGAGAAAGTGACCACGCCGGTATTGAGCAGCACGATAACCTGGCTGAAATTGCTGCTGTTAGTAACAAGGTCGGGCTTCCGGTCGCCGTTGAAATCGCCGACGGTGACGTACGTAGCCCTTTCACCTGCAACGTAAAAAGTTGCGGGCTGAAAAGTGCCATCTCCGTTGCCCGGAAGGACACTGACCCCGCTAGCCGCGCCGGGAGCGATTCCCGCGACACCTGCCACGATCAGGTCTACTTTGCTGCCGTTCAGGCGTGCCGCCGTCACCCACTCCGGAAAGGGTGTTGCGTAGTTCACGCCGGCCTGGAACGTACCATCCCCGTTGCCCAGGAACACACCAATGCTCCCTGTGTACTCCGCGCCGAGGAGATTGGCTACCGCGAAGTCGAGCTTGTGATCGCCGTTAAAGTCGGCCACCGCGATGGATACTGGCGATGTGTCGCCGGTGTAGCTGGTTCCGACCGTGAATGTCCCGTCGCCGTTGCCCAGCAGAATATTCACCTCGCTCTTGGCACCGGCCTCCCCGGCGGTGACCAGATCGAGCTTTCCGTCCCTATTAAAATCCCCGAGGCCGATGGCTTGCGCCACGAATGGGGGTTGGGTCGTGATGGCATTCTGAAAAGTTCCGTCGCCGTTGCCGAGCAGAACACTGATCTCTCCCGCGCCTCCGGGGGCAAGTGCGACTAAATCTACTATGCCGTCGCCGTTGAAGTCGCCAACAGCCACGAACGTCGCGGATGCAACCGGCGGGGTCTGTGTCGCTGGCTGAAAGGTTCCGTCACCGTTGCCCATCAGGATGCTCACATAGGCGCTGAGCGAGTTCACCACGGCCAAGTCGAGGTTGCCGTCGTGGTTGAAATCGGCTGCCACAATGGAGATCGGCCCAATACCCGCCGAGTAATTCACCGGCGGACGGAACGTTCCATCACCATTTCCCAGAAGGATGGCCACGCTCCCGTCGGGACAGCAAGATGCAGCCACGGCAAGATCCAGTTTGCCATCATGGTTGAAGTCCCCGACGGCGATGGACGAAGGACCCTCTTGTGCGACAAATGTACCCCGAGTCTCAAACTGGGCAGCGGCGGCTGATCCGAAAAGGAACACGCACACAACTGCCAGAAGTCGATGAAAAAGCTTCGCGCTCGCCCGAATCGTCTTGATCGCCATGGGAGCAAGATCTGGAGGCGCAGGCTTCGCAGGAGGCTCGCCGCACGCCAGGAGGGGGAAACAACTGAGGTCACTTTATCACCTTTTGTCACCTTCACAAGCGAAGGCAAACTTCTGGTGATAGGGTTTCTGCCTTGGAGAGGAAAGCCTCACAACTCAAAGAGGAGACGCGGCTGGAGCCGGCGTCCCTCAAAGCTACCCGATCAGCAGCGTCCGACTATTCGTGCTGCAGGTTCTCGTCGATGACCACCTTGCCGCCCTTATCTACGGTGACGATTTTGTGAATCGGCGCGTAGCCGGTCAGGGTGATATCGACGATGTAGTTGCCGGGATCGAGGACGAAATCGACGGGCGAAGTCTTATCCAGCATGTGCTGATTGACCGCGACCTGCGCCCCCTTGGGCTGGGTCTTCACGCTGACTGCTCCCATGCCCTGGGCATCCTTGCCGCCGAACAGTTTCTTCATCTTGCCCGTGGTGCGGATGTCGTCGACGTTGCCCAGCGCGCGCAGCGCGGGCGAGAAATTGAAGGTTTGCCCCAGCACGAATTGCGGGCTGGTGGTTTCGTCGATGTAGCCGGCCTTGCGCACCAGTACAACGTGCTGGCCTTTATCGATGGAAACTTGAGCCGGAGTGACTTTGCCGGTGTTTTTGCCGTCGATGAAAACGCTGGCGCCGGCGGGCGTACTGGAGACGACCAAGGTCGCCATCAAGGCATTGAGGTGCGCTACAAAGGTGGACTTGCCGCCTGATGCGACATCGACCGAGTGGGTGTCGCTGGAGTAGCCGGACTTGCTGACCGTGATGGTGTGTTCGCCGACCGCCATCCCCGGCAGGATGAACGGCGTAACCCACGCGGGATCGGTTTTTCCATCCACCTGGACCTGCGCGCCTTCCGGTGTCGAGTCGATCGAGATCTGACCGGGAATTTCTACGGGAGCGGCCGCAGCGATTTTCTTTTTGGCGTTCTTGCCTTTCGCGGCCGCACTCGCCACTCGCGCCGGCGCGGATTCTACAACCTCCGGTGTAGGAGCGGGCGCTTGCGCTTCGGGCTGAACGGGCGCAGGCGGCTGGACGGCGACCGGACCCGGTTTCGCGGCAGTTTGCGAGCTGGCCTCGGGCGCCGGACGCGGCGTGTCGCCGTCGTTGTTGAGCGTGTTCACGTGCATCACCAGCCAGACCGCGATGATCAGAATGACGACCGCTGCGCCGGCAATGGAGTACACCATGAGACGCGGCGGCACATTCTTGATTTCCTTCATCGCCTTCTCGGCGACTTCGCGCGGCTGCACCTTCGGCTTTTCCGGAATCTCCTCATACACCGTGTGAGCCGGAGCGTAGTTGGAATGCTGCTGCGGCGGCGGTGGCGGGGGCGTGTAAATCTCTTTCAGCGGGGGCAGTTCCGTCATGTCGGAGAAGCTAACGCCACCACCCTGCGACGCTCCATCGCCAGCCATCATGGGATCGACGGCGATCTTCGGTCCGCGCGGAGTCTGCACTTCCGGCTCGTCGAGCGTGGCCGTGGACATGGACATAGATGGTTGCTCGGGTTCCGTTTCAAATTTTGGCGCCCCGGCGAAGGGACTGGCTGCGGGCTTGGGCACTCGCGGCGAAGCCGCGGTCGCTGCGCTCGCCGCGGCAACCGCGCTCCTGGCCGGAGCGGCGGGAGGCCGAGGCGCGGGGACGGCCGGCTTGGCCTGCGCCGGCGCGGCCGGATTCGCGCCCACACCCGTCTGAATAAACTTTGCCTGGTTGACGGCTTTCACTGCATCGGGCACCATCGTGCCCTTGGGCGCAGCGGTCTTCTGTGCGGCCGGCTTGGTTTCTTTGCATTTCTCCAGGTCGTCGAGCAGCTCGCGCCCGCTTTGGTAGCGCTCGGCAGGATCCTTGGCCATGGCTTTCATGATCAGATCGCTGAGCAGCGGGTGCAGCTTGGGATTCAGGTGCATGGGCGGAACCGGCGTGCTTTCCAGCACGCTCTGGCGCAACGCCGCCGCATCCTCGCAATCGAAAGCCTTGCGATCGGTGACCATCTCGTAAAAAATCGTGCCCAGGCTGAACAGGTTGGCCCGAATGTCGATCTCTTCTCCGCGAATCTGCTCGGGAGACATGTAGTGCAGAAGGCTGGGCGGGCCCGGCATGTGGGCGGTGAACTTGCCGACGCCGGTGACGCCATAGCCCATCACGCGGACCATGCCATCCCAGCCGCACATAATCTTGGCCGGCTCCAGGCTGTAGTGAAAAATTTGGTGCGAGTTGGCGTGCTCGAAGCCGCCGCACACCTGGCGGCCGATATCGAGAAGGTCCCAAATGGAGAAGCCTTCCTTGCGCGCCAGCATGGTCGCGATGCTGTTGCCCTGAATGTATTCCATGGCGGCGCAGAACTGGCCGTCGATTTCGCCCGCGCCGGTGACCGGCAGCACATTGGAGTGGCTGAGAACCTTGGTGGCTTCCGCCTCAGCCAGCAGGCTCTTTTCCAGCTCGGCGGCGCTTTCGCCGAAGGCGGAAAGTTGAATCGTTTTCAAAGCGACGGTCTGGCCGGTTTTCGGGTCGTTCGCCTTGTAGACCGCTCCCGTTGTAGACCTCGCCAGTTCGCTCAAAATTTCAAAGTGGCCAATTTTCGTCGACATAGTTCGGTGCCTCACCCAGAAACAGCCGCTCAGTTACAGGGCACAACTTCGCGGATGACTTGAAGCAAGTTAGCGCTAGCATAGCGCCGCTGTTCACGCGATTCGAGTTACCAAAGTACTGAAAAGATAGGGGTTTGGACGACGGCGACTTAGCGCCTGGGAGGATCTGGCCAGGCTCGCGTTCTAACTTGGTTCCGGACTTGCCGTTAACTTTGGAAGTAGGTCTTGGGAAGTAGTCTTGGAACTAGGTCGGCGATCCGTTACTTTTCTGCCTCGCCGGCCGTTCATCTCTGCGAAACCTGCCAGCGTGACAATTGTCATGCCGCCTGGATGACGTTCTCCACTGGCGGCTTCAGGGCACCGGCATGAGTATTGGTGCGAGAGGAAATGTCACAGAACCTTGGCGCGGATGCGACATAGCGAGCCGTCCCCTCCGGTTGTAGGCACGAACTTGCTTCGATTATGCTGGTACGTCTGGGGCAGACACGCTCGCAGGTTTCCGCAATTTTCCGGGGTTCTATCATGACGTTGAGCCGATTTGTGACTAAAAACGCCCTCCGCAACAAGCGCCGCAGCATCCTGACGGTGCTCAGTATCGCTTTTTCTTTGCTGTTGCTGACGCTGATGATGACCATCTGGCGCGCGTTTTATATGGATCAGGGCAGCGCCGAATCGGCCGAACGGCTGGTGGTGCGGCACCGCGTCTCGTTGACCTTCAGTTTGCCCGGCTTCTACCGCGAGAAAATCCGCGCCATCCCTGGTGTGGTCTCAGTGCTGCCGGTGTCGTGGTTTGGCGGCATTTATAAAGACCAGAAGCCGGAGAACTTCTTCGCCCAGTTCGGCACCGATCCGGACGAGTTTTTCAAAACATACCGCGATATGGAGTTACCGACCGATCAACAGGTCGCATGGCAGCGCGATCGCCAGGGCGTGATCGTCGACGATACTTTGGCGGCCAAATATGGCTGGAAGCTGGGCGACCGCATCGTGCTGCAAGGCACGATCTACCCGGTGAATCTAGAGTTGTATGTTCGCGGGATTTTTCACTCGACTCCCGATAACAAGGCCGTCTACTTCAACAGCAAGTATGTGGAAGAGTCGGTCTCGTGGTTCAAGGGGCAGGCGGGAACGTTCAGCATCCTGGCGGCTTCGCCCGGTGAGGTCAGCCGCATCGCCAGCACGGTCGATGACACCTTTCGCAATTCGCCGCAGCCCACCAAGACCGAAAGCGAAAAGGCCTTCGGTCTGGAATTCGTGGCCATGCTCGGCAACGTAAAAGCCTTCATTCTCGGCATCTGCGCGGCCGTGGTCTTTGCCACGCTGCTGGTTTCGGCCAACACCATGGCGATGTCGATTCGCGAACGGACCCGCGAAGTCGCGGTCCTGAAAACTTTAGGCTTCACCCGCAATAGCGTGCTGGGATTATTTGTCAGCGAAGCCGTCACGCTGGCGTTGCTGGGCGGAATTTTGGGAGTGTCGCTGGCATATCTACTGATTTTCGGGGCGTCGAAATCGCCCTACATGAGCTTCTACCACATGAGCGTGACCCTGGGCACCTGGGCTGTGGCGCTCGCGGTGGCGGCCTTGGTCGGCATTCTGAGTTCGCTGCTGCCTTCCTACCATGCTTCGCAGATCAGCATTGTGGATGGCTTGCGGCACATTGGTTAATGACTATGACGCTGGGCAGTTTTGTGGTGCGCAATACGTTTCGCAACAAGCGGCGCAGCTTGCTGACCATGTTCAGCATCAGTTTCTCCTTGCTGCTGCTCACGCTGATGATTTCTATCTGGCGGGCGTTTTATATCGACCAGGTGGCGCCGGAAGCATCGCGGCGGCTGATCATTCGCGACCGGGTATCGCTCGCATTTTTCCTCCCTGCGTTTTATCGCGATAAGATCCGGCACGCGCAGGGCGTGACCGCCGTGGTGCCCATGACGTGGTTTGAAGGCCGCTACATCGACGACCGGCCCGAGCATTTCTTCGCGCGCCTGGCCACCGATCCCGAGGAATATTTGAAAGTCGCTTCCGACAAGATCACGCCGCCGGAGCAGGTCAAAGCCTGGCAGCAGGACCGCGCCGGCGCACTGGTCGATGTCACCCTGGCCAACAAATACGGATGGAAGATCGGCGACCGCGTTCATTTGAAGGGAACGATTTTCCCGGCCGACCTCGACTTGACCATTCGCGCCATCTATCACCGCGATCCTCCGCAGAACGCTTTGTACTTCAACGCAAAGTATCTGGAAGAGTCGGTGAGCTGGTTCAAAGGGCAGGCAGGATGGTATGCGGCGCAAGTGGATTCGGCCGACGATGTAGCCGCGGCCTCGAAAGAAATCGACGACATGTTCCGCAACTCGCCGCTGCAAACCAAGACCGAGAGCGAGAAAGCTTTTCAGTTGGGATTCGTGGCGTCGCTGGGAAATGTGAAGGCTTTCATCCTGGGCATCTGTGGCGCGGTTGCGTTCACCATCATGCTGGTTTCCGCCAACACCATGGCGATGTCGGTGCGCAGCCGCACGCGCGAAGTCGCGGTGCTGAAAACTCTCGGCTTCACCCGCGGGCGCGTCCTGTCCATTTTTGTCAGCGAATCGGTGGCGTTGGCCCTGGCAGGAGGAGTGCTCGGCATTGTCGTCGCGATTCCCCTGATCGCGGCCCTCACGCACCGCTTCATTGGACTCGGCATTCCGTTCGATATGCGGGTGAATCCGCCGACCGCGCTCTTATCTTTGGCGGTGGCCGTCACGCTCGGGATCGTTAGCGGCTACTTGCCGGCGTATCGCGCGTCGCGCATGAACATCGTGGAAGGGTTGCGTCACATCGGATAACGAACTATGGCCATACCGATCAGCTATAACGTCCGCAATTTGAAACTGCGCAAGGGCCTGACCATCATGACCGCGCTGGGGATCGCGCTCACCGTGACGACCGCGATTTTCCTGATGGCGCTGCTGGCCGGCCTGAATCGCGCTTTCGTCTCGAGCGGCAATCCGCAGAACGTACTCGTGCTGCGCAAGGGTTCGGAAGCGGAGTTGTCGGGCGGATTTGATGCGACCCTGTTCCCTACTCTCAAGGTGCTCCCCGGCATCGCCAAAGATAGCCACGGCGAGCCCATGGTTTCAGGCGAGTGGGTGGTGGTCATCGTGCTTCCGCGCAAGGATGGCACGGGCGAGGTGAACGTGACCGTCCGCGGCATGATGCCCGACGGCCTCGAACTCCGTCCCAACGCCAAGCTGATCGAGGGGCGCTGGTTTCAGCCGGGACAGCGCGAGGTCGTGGTCAGCAAATCGATTCGTTCCCGCTTCGCGCACGCCAGCATCGGCGACAGCATGCAATTCGGAAAGGGCGATTGGAAAGTGGTGGGCGTGTTCGACGCCGGCGGCTCCGCTTACGAATCGGAAATTTGGGGCGACGTAAACCAGATGGCATCGGACTTCGACCGGCAAGGAGGCTACTCTTCGGCGTACCTCCGCGCCACCGATCCCATTGCCGCGGATGCGCTGAAGAACCGCGTCAGCGATGATCAGAGACTCAAACTGGAGGGCATGCTCGAGACGGACTACTATTCCAAGCAGACTGCTTCCGGCGGCCCCATCAAAGTGATCGGCATCGTTGTCGCAATCATCATGGCGATTGGATCGAGCTTCGCCGCCATGAACACCATGTATGCCGCGGTCGCCTACCGCGGACGCGAGATTGCCACGTTGCGCGTGCTGGGATTTTCGCGGCCGTCGATCCTGACTTCTTTTGTGCTGGAGTCGCTGATGCTGGCCCTGCTGGGAGCCGTGGTCGGAATTTTGCTGATGCTGCCGTTTAACGGGATGCAGACTGGCACGTCCAACGCCGTAACTTTCAGCGAAGTGGTCTTCAGCCTGCAAATCACGCCGAAGGTGGCTATGGCAGCCCTTGCCTTCGCCCTGGTCATGGGATTGTTCGGAGGCCTGGCTCCGGCCTGGCATGCGGCGCGGCAGAATATTTTGACGGCGTTGCGAGGGTAGAGCGTGTGCAGTCAGAAATAAGGTAGCGCGAGCCTGAATGACAAGCTTTATTTATGCCAATTGATGCCAAACACGAAGACCTGCAGAGCTTGCGTATTGACCGCAGCGGCCGGAGCGACGGCTCGGCGCCGGCGCCGTGGGCTCGCCGTTACATTGTCATCGGAATTGCGGTCGTAGTTCTGCTAAGCCTTTCCGCGCTGGTGTATCGACTTTTTGCCCGCAGCGTCCCCGAGGTCGAGGTAGTGCGGGCATCCGCGCAGAACAGCGACGTCGGCGGCACTGTCCTTTCCGCCACCGGATACATCGTTGCCCATCACACCATCAACGTGAACTCCAAAGTTACCGGGCGGCTGGCGTGGATCGGCGTGGAAAAAGGCGACCAGGTAAAAGAAGGCCAGGTCCTGGTGCGGCTGGAAGATCAGGAATTCCGCGCATCTTACGAGCAGGCGCAAGGCGGCGTAGCGAACGCGCGTGCATACCTCGACGAACTCGAGCACGGCTCCCGGCCGGAGGAAGTGCAGCAGGCGCAGCACAACCTGGACGAAGCGCGGGCCACACTGGTCAACGACAAGCTGGTGCTCGATCGCACCAAAGAGCTTTCCGCAGCCGGAGTGGTTGCCCGACAGGCGCTCGACGATGCCACGGCGAAATTCGATTCCGACCAGCAGCGCGTGAACTCGCTGGAAAAAGCTTTTCAACTGATGAAGATCGGACCAAGGCAGGAAGAAATCGCGCGCGCCCGCGGGGCGCTATCGCAAGCCCAGGGCCAGCTCGATTACGCCCGGTCCCAACTGGATGCGACCGTGATTCGCGCTCCGGTGACGGGCACGATTCTCGATCGCACCGCCGAAAAAGGAGAGTTGATCACGGCGCAATTTGCCAGTGCCGCCGCCGGCGGCCCGCAGGGTTCGGTCGTTTCGCTCGCCGATTTGAACGACCTGCAGGTGGAACTCGATATTGCGCAGGCTGATTTTGCGCGGCTCAGCCCCAAGCAGAAGGCGATCGTGAGCACCGATGCCTACCCCGACAAAACCTACGATGGTGAGATTGCGCAGATCTCGCCCGAAGCCAATCGGCAGAAAGCCACGGTGCAGGTGAAGGTGCAGGTATTGAATCCGGGAAAGTATTCCGACATCCAGTTGCGGCCGGAGATGAACGCCACGGTTAAATTTCTGGCCGACGAACCGAAGGCGGCCAAGAACAGCCAACCCTCGGGCGCGTTTGTGCCGGCAGAGGCCATGCGCGATCGCGATGGCAAGAAAGTTGTTTTCCTGGCGTTCAACGGCAAGGCGCGCATGCGGGAAGTGCACGTGCTCAGCCAGCGCAGCGACGGCTTCCTGGTGGACGGATTAGTCGGCGGAGAATCGGTCATCAGCAAACCTCCGCAGGATCTGAAAGACGGAGATTCAATCAAAATTAAGGGGCAATCATGAACGCAGTGGCAGAAAACAATAAAGTCGCTACCGGGACCAAGGTCGTACAGGCGCGCAACGTCAGCAAGGTTTTCAAGCGCGAGGCGTTCGAGGTCACCGCCCTGGATGACGTCTCCATCGATATTGGCGCGGGCGAATTTTTGGCGCTGATGGGGCCGTCCGGCTCGGGAAAAACTACGCTGCTGAATATGATCGCCGCCATCGACCGCCCGACCTCGGGCGAGCTCCTGGTGCAGAGCCAGAATATTTTCCGCTTCAACGACTCGCAGGCGGCGCGCTGGCGCAACGAGCACATCGGGTACGTCTTCCAGACGTTCAACCTGATCCCGGTTCTGACGGCGTTTGAAAATGTCGAACTGCCGCTGCTTTTGACTCATCTCAACACGCAGCAACGCCGCGACCACGTCATGACGGCTCTCAAGCTGGTGGGATTGGATGACCGCGTGAATCATCTGCCCAAGCAGCTTTCCGGCGGGCAGGAGCAGCGGGTGGCCATCGCTCGCGCTATCGTAAGCGATCCAACTTTATTGCTGGCGGATGAGCCCACCGGAGATCTCGACAGCCACTCGGCCACCGAGGTGCTGGAAATCCTGAAACGGTTGAACGAGGATTTTCACAAAACCATCGTGATGGTCACGCACGATCCGCACGCGGCATCGTACGCTCACGTCACACGGCACCTGGAAAAGGGCATGCTGCTGCCGCCCGGCTAGAACCTGCTTGCCGCGGATGCGGTCTTAGTGAATCGCCCCCGCTTCGGCGTCTGCCACCCATTGCCAGGCGCGGCGCCCATTATCGAGCGAAACCGCCTTGGCTTCGCCGTACGCTACCAGGCGATTCAACACCGTCGTCACCGAGGCCATGGGATCTTTGTGCCGCGCCAGCACGGGCGGCGCCTTTTCCTGGATCCGGTCGCACACGTCGCGCGCACTCAGCGCGCGGTTGGCATCCATCAATACCATTCGGCAGGCTTTGGTGAAGCCGGGCTGGCGGCCGCTGCTTTTGCGGTCGACCAGTTCCAGCAGCTCATCGTTCAGCACGCTGTCGCCAAACAGGTTGGCCAGGCCGGCAATGGTCTGCTTGATGGTGCCGATCCGCCGCATCACTTCGGCCCGCTGTTGCAGAAGCTGGCGCAACTCCTCGTGCGCTTGCCGCACCACCTGCTCCACGTGACCGTTGCCTGGATTCACACGTATCGCGTTTTCTTCCATGTGCATAGATCATTCCCCCCACTGGCACACTTGCTCTTCTGTGAATACGCAGGGACCGAGATCAAGGTTCCCTGTTTTTCCCCACCCAGCGCGTGCCGCACTTCATCTTAGGAATAGACGGGGTAGACAGCGGTTGGTCAACCGGAGGAACCAGGGAGATGAAGAGTTCCTCATGAGACGGCAAACCCTCCCGATTTGAGGCGGTGTCAATTCCGGGAACCTTTTTCCCCTGCCTCGTCCTTTTCGCCATTTCTCCAGCAACTGCCTGGGACGTTCCTTCCGATGTGAAATCAGGCGGTATTTGTGGCTTCTGCACCCCAACCCGCGCCTTCGCCGTTACGCGTGCTGCTCGTGGGCAAAAAGGACGAAGATTTCTTTCTGATCCGCGAGATGCTCGAGCGCAACCGCGGGGCGCTGCCTTCCGAACTCGATCACGCAACATCGCTGGACGAAGCCAGGACCATGCTCGAAGGCTCTCCCTATGGTTTGGTACTTTTCGAGCACGATACGGCTGACTCCGCCGCGCTGAAGCTGCTTTCCGACTTGCTGGAGTCCGGCCGGGCCACGCCTTTCATCCTGCTCACCGAGCACGCTGACGAAAAGGCGGTTGCGGAGATCATCCAGGCCGGCGCCTACGACTGCATGGAACGTTCGCATCTGGATGGCGCCAATCTCGTGCGCACCATGCGCTGCGCCTTGAACCTGCACTCCAGCCAAGTGCAGACGCGCACTGCCGAGCAGTCGCTGCGCAAGCTTTCTTGCGCGGTGGAGCAGTCCGCAGATGCCATCATGATCACTGACGGCAACGGCATGATCGAATACGCCAATCCGGGCTTCGAGGCTTTAACCGGCTATTCCCTCGAGGAGGTCACCGGAAAAAAGCCCTCCCTCCTCAATTCCGGCCAGCAGGCGCCGTCGTTTTACCGGGACTTATGGCGCACTCTGCTGGCGGGTGAGACCTATCGCAACGTTCTGGTCAATCGCAAGAAGAACGGCGAGCTGTACTACGTGGACGAAAGTATCAGCCCGATTCGCGACAGCCACGGTCGCATCACTCACTTCATCTCCAACGGCCGCGACCTGACCGGGCGCATGCGCGTGGAAGCGCAGCTGATCCAGGCGCAGAAAATGGATGCGGTGGGCCGCCTCGCTGGCGGCGTTGCCCATGACTTCAACAATCTGCTGACCATCATTACCAGCTACTCCGAGCTGGCGCTGGATGCGATTCCCGCCGAAGGTTCCGCGCACGCCCGCGTCCAGGAAATCCTGGGAGCGGCGCGCCGTGCCGCCGAACTGACGCGGCAACTGCTCGCCTTCAGCCGCCAGCAACCGCAGGCGCTTCGCGTCGCCGAATTGAATCCCGTGGTCGCCGGCATGGTCAAAATGCTTCACCGCCTGATCGGCGAGGACATCGAATTGAACTTTATTCCGGGCAACGGCGTGGGCAGAATCCGGCTCGATCCCCTGCAGATCGAACAAATCCTCATGAATCTGGCCGCCAACTCCCGCGATGCCATGCCCGAGGGCGGCCGCATCACCATTGAGACTTCCGACGTCCGCCTCGATGAAAAATATGCGGACCGCAAGCGCGCCGCAATCCCGCTGGGCAGGTACGCCGTTCTCACCATCTCCGACACCGGGACCGGCATTCCCGCGGAAGACTTGCCACACATCTTCGAGCCGTTCTACACGACCAAGCCTTCGGGCAAAGGAACCGGGCTCGGCCTGGCGACGGTGTACGGAATCGTCAAGCAGAATCATGGCTTCATCTGGGCCTACAGCGAGGCCGGGATGGGAACCACGTTCAAGCTTTATTTCCCCTGCGTGAGCGACCAGCGCCCGGGCACGCCTGCCGAAGTTGCCGCTCCAGTGACGATTGGCAGGGGTAATGAAACCATCCTGCTGGTCGAAGACGAAGACGCGGTGCGCGCCGCCGCCGCCGAATTTCTGACCTTGAACGGCTACCACGTGCTTCAGGCCAAGGATGGCGTCGACGCTCTTGCGGTGCTCAAGCGCCAGACGTCGAAGGTCCACATCGCGGTCACCGACGTGGTGATGCCGCGCATGAGCGGCGGCGAGCTCGCCAAAGCTATCGAATCGCTTTGCCCCGAAACGCTCGTCCTATTCGTTTCCGGTTATGCCGGGCAAACCGTGCTCGATCATAAAGTGGTAAACGTGGAAAGCAACTTCCTGCAAAAGCCCTTCACCCTGAAACAACTGGCCGGCAAGATTCGCGCCGTGCTCGATCGCACCAGCCTGTCCGCGCCGGTTACCGCGGCCCAATCCGCGTCAACTTTCCATTTTTCAGACGAAAGCGATCCCCGCGCCACCTGACCGTATTTCCTGCGAAGCTTGCTGCCCAGGTTCCGACCGCAATCAAGTCGCGCAGCGGAATCAGCCAGAGAAATTTCAACGACTGCCGATCGCCTAGCACTTCTCTGCCTACCACAATGGCGACCGCAATCCGCAGCATCAGGATCGCCGCCATTCCGAGCCACGCCCACAGCGCACCTCCGCTCGCCACCAGCGCCAGCAAGCTCCAGAAGATGCCGAAAGTAAACATCAAGCCCAGGTAGCCCGAAGCTCGCGCATCGCGGACATTCCGCGCCCAGCGCATCTGGTGGGAGAGAAAGTTTTTTAAATCGTACGCCGGAAGGTAGGTTTCGACGATGACCGGTGACAGTACCACCGCGAGGCCCGATCCAGCGATGCGTTTGCCCAGTTCGTAATCGTCGCCCAGGTAGTCGACGATGGCCTCGAAGCCGCCCATGCGTTCGAGATCGGCCAGGTGGAATGCCAGCGTGGATCCGAGGCCGAAATGAATTCCACGCTCGATCTTGCGCGCCACCAGAACGCCGGCGGCGAAATCCGTGCTGATTCCCAGCGCTTCCAACCTTGAACCGAGCGTCGGCGCCGCGATCCCGCGATACAGGCACGTCACCAGCCCGACCCCCGGTTCAGCCAACGTCTCCAGCACTCGTCTCAGGTAATCTTTCTCCACGCGGATATCGCTGTCGTTCACGATGAGATGTCCATGGCGGGCATGCGCCAGCATCTGCTCCAGGTTGCTCACCTTCGCATTGGCCCCAAGATTCTTCGGGCAGATGATCAGCTCGATTCGAAGTCGAGGAAATTCCTGCTGCAACTTCCTGATCGTAGCGACGGCGGGATCGTTCGGGTCACCGACGCCGAAGACAATCTCGTATTCGGGATACTCCTGCAGACAATGGCTGCGAAGGCTTTCGTAAATTTCTGGATCCATCCCTTTGAGTGGCTTAAGAATCGACACCGCGGGAAGCGCTGTGGTTGCCGAGCCGGGGCTCTCCACTTGCCGCGCGGGGCCGGGAAGGCTGCGCTTTCGCTCCCGCAAAAAATCGGCGGCGCTCCACAGGCAGAGCAAATAGTAGAGCGAACTGGAGACAATACCGGCCGCCGCGATGATTTCGACTGCTCTCAGTGCAAATTGCATCGTGGATTTGCGAGGAGCGTTTTACTCGTAGCGCAGGGCCTCGATCGGATCCAGGTTCGCCGCCTTCCACGCCGGATAAATACCGAAGATCAGTCCCACGCTTGCGGCCGAGGTGAAGCCGAAGACGACCCAGAAGGTCGACATGTGCGCCGGCAGCGAAGGCCACAGCAGTGGGATGCCATACACGATCAAGGCCCCGAGCAAAATTCCGAGGATGCCTCCCACTGCGGTCAGGATCGTGGCTTCAAGCGTGAATTGCAGCAAAATGTCGCGCTTTCGCGCGCCAATGGCTTTGCGCACCCCGATCTCCCGAGTGCGTTCCGTCACGCTCACCAGCATGATATTCATTACGCCCACGCCGCCCACCAGCAGCCCCACGCTGGAAATGGCGAACACGCCGACAAACAACATGCCGGTCAGCTGGTTCCAGATTTCAGAAATCGAATCGGTGGTGAGCACGGCAAAATTGTCGGGCTTGTTGGGAGGCACTTTGCGCCGCCGCCGCAGCAGTTCCCGGATCTCGTCGATCGCCTTGGGCATATCGTCGTGCGACGTGGCTTTCGCGCTGATCCAATGATCTTTTAATTCGGGATGCAGCGTCTTGAACGTCGACAGAGGAAAGAAAATTCGATTGTCATTGGGATCTTTCCCCCCGGAGAATACGGACTTGATTTTTTGCAGCGTGCCGATCACCTGAAACAGGCGGCCTTCAATATTGATCTCCTTGCCCAGCGGATTCTCCGCCGGGAACAGTTCCTCCGCCGTATCGTACCCAAGAAGAATCACCGGCGCGCGGCGTTCGTCGTCCACCTCGCTGAACCACCGCCCGGAAGCGATGGGAAGATCGAACACGTCCTTCGCGGATGCCTGGTCACCCTCAAGGATCGTGTTCTTCACTTTGCGGTCGCCATATTTCACCGCAAACGTTCCCACGCCGAGTTCGGGCCGGAAGTAGCGAAGCCCCGCCGATACGGCCTTAATGTGCGGTAACTCCCGGATCGCTTCCGCATCTTCGAAAGTCAGTTTCTTGCGCGTGCGCATCTCTTCGCTCAGCCGGCCAAAGACGAAAGGCTCCAGGTGATACGCGAAAATAATGTTGGAGCCGACACTGGCGACCACGTCGCGCACATTATCGTCCAGCCCGCGCCCAATGGACGAGACTCCAATCACCATGGCGACGCCGATCACGATGCCCAGCACCGTCAGCGACGAGCGCACCTTGTTGGTGCGGATCGTGTCCGTCGCCATCCGCACGATTTCGCGGTACTCGTCCTTACGCAGCATTTATAGACTCTTTACGTTTCAAATCGCAGCGCCGCGATGGGATCGAGCCGGGCCGCCTTACGCGCCGGATACACGCCAAAAAACACGCCCACGCTGGCCGAAACGATCAGGCCTGCGGCCACCGCCCATAACTTGATGGAAGACGGCATGCCGATCAGGGCCGTCACCGTGAATGCAATCACCACTCCGAGCAGAACGCCGAGCGCGCCTCCAGCCAGGGCCAGCGTAACCGCTTCCACCAGGAACTGCAGCATCACGTCCTCGCGGCGCGCGCCCAGCGCCTTGCGGATGCCGATTTCCCGCGTGCGTTCCGTCACCGCCACCAGCATGATGTTCATAATCACGATGCCGCCCACCACCAGCGAGATACATGCGATGCCGATGGTGGCAAAAAAAAATGTCTGGCTGAAGCCGGTCCAGATGCCCAGCAGGCTGGCGTTGGTTTCAATATCGAAGCTCTCGTCGCCGCCGGGCTGGTCGTGGCGCTTGGCGCGCAGGGCGGCGCGCGCCTCGCCAATCGCTTCGTCCAGCGGCGCCCCCGCGCTCTCGGCCTTCCCCCCAATCCGGATGCTGTTGTTGTGCACCCCGTACCGCTTGAGAAACGTGGTGATCGGTATGAAGACATAATTGTCGGCGCTCTGGCCAAGCGTCGATCCCTTCTTCGCGCCCACACCAATCACCTGGTAAGTCCAGCCGTCGATGCGAATTTCTTTTCCCAGCGGATCGGCGCCGGCCATCAGATGATCGACGATATCGGTTCCCACGACCGCCACTGCCAGCCGGTTCTCAAGGTCCGTTTCGTTGAGCATCCGGCCAGAACTGAGGTCGGTGTCGTAAATCGGCGCCATCGACGGCGTAATGCCGCGCACCGAGGTGTCGCTGAGCGACTGCTCGCCATACTTCACCTTGCCGGTTTCGTTGCGCACCACCGCTCCCAGGTACAGGCAATGCCGGCAGGCATCGGAGACTGCCTGGTAATCTTCCATGGTCAGGTCTTTGCGCTTTTCGCCTTCCAGGTAGTGGTCGACGTTGGTGACGGCGGGGGAAACTTTGAAGATGAAGAAAACGTCGGCGCCCAGGTTGAAGATTTTTTGCGCGACGTAATCGTTGATGCCGGAAACGAAGGTCACGACGGCGATCACCGCGGCCACGCCAATCACCACGCCCAGCAGCGTCAGCACCGAGCGCAGCTTGTTCACCCACAGCGACTGCAGCGCGATGCGGATGGCTTCAAGAGTGTGCATGAACTCGGCCTCCGGAGTCCGGCCCCCGGCCATGTGGAACACGGCCTCGGACCCCCGACCTCGGCCTGAACCGTATCAGTGTAACAGTGAGTTCGCAGCCCGCAGACAGCGACCGCCGGAAACCAGTGGCTCACGTCCGAGGGCTGATATCCGAGGTCTGAGGCGCGCTCGCATATAATGAAGCGGTAGGCAGCCGGACCGGACGGTCGCCCCGCCGATTCGGCAGGTTCTGATCAAAAAAGAGCTTGCGGAATCGGCGGGGAGGAAAGTCCGAACTCCGCAGAGCAGTGTGCCGGATAGCGTCCGGGAGGGCGGCCACAAGGCCGCTCGACGGAAAGTGCCACAGAAAATATACCGCCCCGCCCATTCTGGCGGGAAACGCGAACGGTCTTAACGTTCTCGCGAGAATGGGCGGGGTAAGGGTGAAAAGGTGCGGTAAGAGCGCACCGCCGCGACAGTAATGGCGCGGGCAGGGCAAACCCCACACGGAGCAAGACCAAATAGGGAGGGAGGCCGGGACTTCGGTCCCGGCCACGCACCGGCTCGGCGCGTCACAACCTTCGGGTAGGTCGCTAGAGCCGCGCAGCAATGCGCGGCCCAGAGGAATGGCCGTCCCGTCCCGGCTTGCCGGGACGGACAGAATTCGGCTTACAGGTCCGGCTGCCAACAAACTATCCTGTTTTCAATTGTTTAGAAAATTGACCCTTCCAATTGTGACGCGGTGTGACGCACTTTTAAGGTCAATCGGCGAAGCGATGGCGAAAGGCACCGGGCACTTGGTTGGGATGACGAGCTCTCTAGGCCGGGTTTCCTAGTTTCGTTTCTTAATGTCGCTCTGAGTGGTTTCAGGTGCCATCGCAGCGATCTCTTCGAGCCCGGCGCCGTTTTCCAAATCCTGCGGACGCGCTCGCGCAATTCTCGAACGAAGGGCATGTAATGTTTTTCGACAGTCTCAATCGTGTCGCCCAGCATTTTTGCGACGTCATAGGGACTCGCGCCCCTTAACAGCAGGTCAACCGCAAAAGTATCTCGGAATCGATGAGGGTGCACGTTTGAAACACCAGCCCGCCGCCCAAGCGCAACCATCCGCTGATAGAGCCGTGGGCGCGTGAGTGGCTGGCCGGTAACAGGGTTCAGCAGGACACGGTCTGTGGGCTGAGCCTTGCGACCATCTCTCTCCGCTTCCAGGGCGAAGAGAAGTTCGGGGTGGATCGGCAGGACAACTTTCTTCTTCCTCCTCCTGGTGAGCCGCTCAACCTCTTTCGAGCCGAAGTGCACTTCCCGGAATGAAAACGTGACGGCATCGGAGCCCCGAAAACCCGTCCACCGCAGCACAAGAAAGGACAGAAGGTCCTGGTTTGCGTGTTTCCGCAACAGCGACAATTCATTCGCCGTGAATGGCTCTGCTCCGCCCTCCGGATTGTCTCCGGGCCTCCCTTCCATCTGGACCGGGTTCTTTGGAATCAACTCTCTCTTGACCGCAAACGCAAAAATGCGATGCAGAATAGCCACATCCAAAACCGCGCCGGTCGCACCACGCGAGTACTTTCGCTTCTTGATCCTGTCTATGCGCCAGATCTTGAATTCCTCAACAAGCGGAACACTGATGTCACTCAACACGCTAATTTTCCGCTCGGAGAGGAAAAGTTCGAATTCCGTGAAAGTGTGTTCATACCTCTCGACTGTAGACTCAGCAAGCTCCCCGAGCTTAATTCGCTGTTGCGCAAAAACAGTGAACAACTTGCGCAGGTCCATCCATGTCGGAAGTGGTTGTTCCTTCACTCCAGCAAATGTCGCAAAACGGCCAAAAGTTTTCCGGGGGAGCAGCGTTCGGAGTTCATGCCACAGCAGAGAGGCGGCACCCTCCGCCAATGCGATTTCCAATTTGTGTTCGAGGCCGCGCATTCCGTCAAACCTTTCATTGCCATTGTTCGTCACTCCTTTAGGTTCGAGACTGTGTGTCCGTCTCACTGCCTATAATGGTCAGGCATAATCGGGTGGCGCGGCAGCTACATATACGCGCTGTAACCGTGCGGATATCTGTCATACGGCACCCGGAAGCACACCTCGATTAAATTGCTCTCAAGGGAGGGCCGTGCTACGAAACACCTATGAAGCCGCACGGAGCGAGCATGGCGGACGGAAAGAAACAAAAACGCGAGATGGCCGACTGGGTGATTACCATGGCTGTGCCATCAAATGGTTACCCGCTGAGGCGATACAACGTTGCGAAGCGCGATAGGCAGGAATTCGAATCTATTTTCGAGGGGCTCCTTCTCAAAGGCTGTGACCGAAAGGCTCCAATAACCGCGCTGTGGATGGCCAACACCCTGTGGGTGGAGCCTCTACCGAATACCAAGAAAGTCAAGATGGCGGCCAAGAAGATGCGGGTCTTGGCCCAGGAGATTCTCGAACTTGAAAAAACGGGGTTTCACATTTCTGCAGCAACGGAGCGTGGTTGCGCAGAGTGGGCTGGGACCGGAAGATGTGGACGACCTTTCGCTTACGTTCCCGCACTTCGCACTCCCGAAGTGGCTGCAGAAGGGAGCCGAGATGTACGATGACTGGCTAGTGATGGCCAAGCGAAAAATACCGCCTCGTCGTGAGTTGCTACTTCGCTTGAAGCGCGTGTGCCCCGTGATTTATTAGGTTGGCGACGGGACGTCCCTTCTGCGAACGAATCGCCAAGCTCCTGCATCTCGCCGGAATTGTAAGGATTAGTAAGGAGCAGTTGAGCAGAGAATCCCTGGCATTCGAAGCCGATTACCCATCGGCAGCATGGCAAATTCGGATGAACCTGGCGCTAGTGCACAAGCGTGAGTGGACCTACAGTGCCTATGGTGCCGCCTATTTCAAAGGTAAGAGCTCGGAGCGCCAGCTGAAGGGGGAGGCAGGCAGCACGCGCCCATAGAGTGTACCGAAATCCTTCTTTCTGCCTGCCTTAGCCGGCGCTGAAAGCAGACGCTTTAGCGGTCAGTAAATCGCTGCTTTGTGCTGCACCATAATCTACAGTTTCAAGCACATCCTTGTGGGTGTTGGGCTTGGCTCTTGCGTCGAAGACTGTGTGACGAATCTGCTAAAATTTGCGACCTGGGGTTTCATCGTTTCCAATCAGTGCATGTCCGCTAACGCGAACCAGATGAACGGTTTGAGCCCGTGGGCAGAAGGAGACGGGGCAGATGAAGGCATCCGTCCTGTTCGGGGCGGGTTGGGAGAACGACTCCGTCGAGGTGCTGTGGCGAGACGCCGGACGTGTCTTCTGCAGACTGTGGCGGAACGACGCTGAGGGTGAGAAGCACGCGTTCATACCCATCTCCGCCGGTGTTGAGCGTCCGACCCCGGAGAGCATCAATCGCCTCACGCGCGAACACGAACTTAAGAGTCATCTGGACAGCGCTTGGGCGTTGCGGCCGCTGGAATTGGTGCACGAGCGCGGACAGACGATGCTCGTGGTCGATTACACAGGAGGCGAGCCGCTCGATCAGCTCGTCCGGCAGCCGATGGACATCGGAAATTTCCTCCGACTCGCCATCTCGTTGTCTCGAGCAGTCGGTCAGTTACACGGACGCGGGGTAATTCACAAGGACATCAAACCCTCCAACGTACTGGTAGACTCCGCTACTGGACGGATCCGTCTCACCGGCTTCGGCATTGCATCGCGCCTGCCGCGCGAGCGCCAATCGGCCGAACCTCCTGAGTTCATTGCTGGAACGCTGGCATACATGGCGCCAGAGCAAACGGGACGAGTGAATCGCTCCATTGATTCTCGCAGCGACCTGTACTCGCTTGGCGTCACGTTCTACGAGATGCTAACCGGCAGCCCTCCGTTCACGGCATCCGATCCGATGGAATGGGTGCATTGCCACATTGCGAGACAACCGGCCGCACCCAGCGAGCGGTTAAGAAATGTTCCATCGACCGTCTCCGCCATCACGATGAAGCTGCTCTCGAAGACAGCCGAGGAGCGGTATCAGACGGCTGCGGGAGTTGAACGCGATCTACTGCGTTGCCAGTCGCAATGGGAGTTTGGCGGATCCATCGACGATTTCCCTCTCGGCGAACAGGACACCCCGGACCGCCTCATGATCCCCGAAAAGCTGTACGGACGGGACCGTGAAGTGGACACTCTGCTCGCGGCATTCGATCGCATTGTCGCGGGCGGCCGGCCTGAGCTCGTGCTTGTCTCCGGATACTCTGGTATTGGCAAGTCCGCAGTCGTGAACGAGCTTCACAAGCCGCTCGTCCCTCCGCGCGGCCTGTTTGCGTCTGGCAAGTTCGATCAGTACAAGCGGGACATTCCGTATGCGACCCTGGCGCAGGCGTTCCAAAGTCTTGTGCGGCCGCTCCTCAGCAAGGGTGAAGACGAGTTACGGCAGTGGCGTAATGCGCTACGGGAGGCGCTGGAGCCGAACGGGTTGTTGATCGTCGATCTTGTACCTGAATTGAAGCATGTCATTGGCGAACAACCGCCTGTTCCTGAGCTCCCGCCGTCCGAAGCGCAGCGACGTTTTCAGATGGTCTTTCGGCGGTTCATCGGCGTATTCGCACGACCGGAGCATCCGCTGGCACTGTTCCTCGACGACTTGCAATGGCTGGACGCTGCCACTCTCGATCTGCTTGAGGACTTGTTGACCCAGACCGACCTGCAGCACCTGCTGCTCATCGGGGCGTATCGAGACAACGAAGTCCATGCCACGCACCCGCTGATCCGCAAGCTCGACGCGATCCGCCAGAGCGGAGCGGCGGTGCAAGACATTGTCCTTACCCCACTCCGACGCGACGACTTGCTCCAACTGCTCGTGGACTCCCTGCACTGCGGGCCGGAGCGCGTCGACCCGCTGGCGACACTGATTCACGAAAAGACCAGGGGGAACCCGTTCTTCGCAATCCAGTTCATTTCAGCGCTGGCCGAAGAGGGTCTGCTGACGTTCGACTACGGCCAGGGGCGATGGCTCTGGGACTTGCTCCGGATTCACGCCAAGGGTTTCACCGACAACATCGTCGAGCTGATGGTCGGCAAGTTGAGTCGCTTGCCCCTAGGCACTCAGAAGGCACTTCAGCAGTTCGCCTGTATGGGCAACACCGCAGAGTTCGACATGCTCCAGATGGTGTATCAGGAATCAATCGAGGGCATGCATAACGATCTTTGGGAAGCCGTGCGCGCGGGTCTCATCTTTCGTGGGGATGATTCGTATCGATTCCTGCACGACCGCGTGCAGGAGGGAGCGTACTCCCTGATCCCCAAAGAACTTCGTGCAGAGGCTCATTTGCGCATCGGTATGCTTCTCGCCGCGCACACGCCCGCAGCAAAGCGCGACGAAGCCATTTTCGAAATCGTCAACCAACTCAATCGGGGCTCGCACCTCATCGGTTCGGCTGAGGAGCGCGAGCGGGTCGCCGACTTGAATCTGATCGCAGCCAGGCGCGCGAAGTCGTCGACCGCATATGACTCCGCTCTCAAATACCTCAGAGCCGCCAGTGCTTTGTTGACGGAGGAGACCTGGGAGCGCAACTACGAGTTGATGTTTTCGATTGAGTACCTCATGGCCGAGTGCGAGCTGCTGACCGCTGAGAAGGCCGCGGCGGAGAATCGAATGACGGGGTTGGTAGAACGTGCCAGGAACCGCCACGACTTCTGTGTCGCGACGCGTTTGCGGCTCACGCTCTACACCACATTTGATCGGAGTGATCGCTGTGCCGAGGTTTTTGTCGACTGGCTGCGCCGCGACGGTACGATATGGTCGATTCATCCGACCCGCGCAGACGTGATGCGGGAATACGAACGGATCTGGACTCTGCTCGGCGATCGGACGATAGAAGAACTCATCGACCTACCTCGGATCACGGACCCTGATGTCCTCGACACGCTGGATGTCTTCACGGAAATCATGACGCCGTCCCAGCTTTTTGACGAAAACCTGTCATCGCTCGTGCTTTGCCGCATGGTCACGTTGAGCCTTGAGCACGGTAACTGCGACGCGTCGTGTTTCGCCTATGTCTGGGTAGCCATGTTCGCTGGGCCGCGTTTCAACAACTACAAAGATGGCTTTCGGTTCGGCCAACTGGGCTATGACCTCGTTGAGAAACGCGGCCTGACTCGTTACCAGGCCCGGATCTGGATGAACATGGGTTCGACTGTCCTGCCCTGGATGAAACACCCCGCCAGTGGACGTGAGCTGGTGCGACGGGCGTTCGATCTCGCGTATCGAATTGGCGACCTGACTTTTGCGTCGTACAGCTGGGATCAGTTGGTCACCGTTTGTCTCGCGGTGGGAGATCCGCTCGCGGAAGTGGAAACGGAATGCAAGAACGGCCTCGCGTTTGCCAGGCGGGTGAATTTTGGCCTGGTTATCGAACTGTGCGGAGCGCAGCTAGGCCTGATCCGAACCTTGCGTGGGCTGACTCCGGAGTTCGGGTGCCTGGATCATGAAGAATACAACGAGCTGGAGACCGAACATCGTCTGGCGCGCAGCCCCAACCTCGCGTTCGCCGAGTTCTACCATTGGACCCGCAAACTGCAGGCACGTTTCTTCGCCGGAAACTTTACCGCGGCCGTGGACGCCTCTCTGAACGCGGACGCGGAGCGTCTATTCTGGACCTCAGCGGCAATGTTCGAGAGCGCAGAGCATCGGTTCTACGGTGCACTCGCCCATGCGGCGGCGTGGGATTCCGCGTCTCCCGAGGAGAGGCCTAAGCATTTGGCGTCGTTGATGGCTCATCATCGCCAGCTGCAAGTATGGGCGGAGCATAACCCTGACACGTTCGTGAACCGAGCCGCGCTTGTCGGCGCGGAGATCGACCGGATCGAAGGTCGCACGCTCGAAGCTGAGGAACTCTATGAGAAAGCCATCCATTCCGCACACGCCAATGGCTTTGTCCACAATGAAGGAGTCGCGAACGAGGTGGCGGGGCGCTTCTACTCGGCACGCGGTTTCGAGAAGATTGCGACCACCTATCTGCGCGAGGCGCGCTACTGCTACCTCCGTTGGGGGGCAGATGCCAAGGTCCGGCAACTGGAGCAGCTTTACCCGCAGATCAAAGTGGAACGTTCGATATCTGATGCGACGGCCACCATAAACGCGCCGGTCGAACAGCTCGATCTCGCAACCGTGATCAAAGTGTCCGAAGCGGTGTCTGGTGAGATCGTGCTGGACAGGCTGATCGACACGATCATGCTCACAGCGATAGAGCACGCAGGCGCCGAGAGAGGTCTCCTGATTCTTTCCCGAGGTAATGGCTATCGCATCGAAGCAGAAGCCACCACCAGCAGCGATAATGTGACAGTCGTCCTTCGACAAGCAGCCGTCACCGCCGCGGATCTACCTACTTCGGTCTTTCATTATGTCCTCCGGACTAAAGAAGGTGTTGTCTTACGGGACGCATCCAGTCAGAACTCATTCGCCGCGGATGAGTATTTTCTCAGGCACCGCGCACGGTCTGTGTTCTGCCTCCCGTTGCTCAAGCAGACCCGCCTGATTGGGCTGTTGTACCTGGAAAACAGCCTGACGGCTCACGCGTTCACTCCGGCGCGGATGGCTGTCCTCAAGTTACTTGCGTCTGCAGCCGCGATCTCTATGGAGAACACGCGTCTCTATAGCGATCTCGAAGATCGAGAAGCGAAGATCAGGCGCCTGGTGGACGCCAACATTCTGGGAATCGCAACCTGGAATGTCGAGGGCGCCATCCTGGAGTCCAATGAAGCCTTTCTTCGGATGGTGCAATACGGTCATGATGATATTGCCGCCGGTCGCGTGCGATGGTTGGACATGACACCCGCAGACTGGCGCGATCGCGCTGAACGCGCTTTGGCAGAAGTAATTCAGGCCGGCTCTGTACAACCCTTTGAGTCGGAATTTGTCCGCAAAGATGGCAGCCGGGTGCCCGTCCTGATTGGGGCCACATTGTTCCAGGAAGGCGGGACTGACGGCGTCGCCTTCGCCCTCGATTTAAGTAAACAGAAAGAGGCTGAAGCAGAGGTCAGAGCGCTCAAGGATCAACTCTATCGTGAAAACCTGGCGCTGCGAGATGAGGTCGACCGCGCTCAAATGTTCGAGGAAATCGTCGGTTCCTCCAAGCCGCTGAAGACGGTCCTTTCGAGGATCGCCAGAGTGGGACCAACCGATTCCACAGTGCTCATCACGGGAGAAACTGGCACCGGCAAGGAGCTCATCGCTCGTGCCGTCCACAAACGTTCGCAGAGGGCCGGACGTGCCTTTGTCAGCGTGAACTGTGCTGCACTGGCGCCCACCCTGATCTCCTCGGAGTTGTTTGGGCACGAGAAGGGAGCCTTCACGGGAGCTACGCAACGGCGGCTTGGCCGCTTCGAACAGGCGAATGGCGGCACGATCTTCCTGGATGAAGTGGGTGAACTTCCGTCAGACACTCAAGTCGCGCTCTTGAGAGTCTTGCAAGAGCGAGAGTTTGAGCGAGTCGGTGGGGCACAGACGATCCGAGTCGACGTTCGAGTGATCACGGCGACGAACCGCGACCTCACAGCCGCTGTGGCCAACGGAAGCTTTCGCCGGGACCTCTTTTATCGATTGAATGTGTTTCCTATCGAGGTCCCACCGCTTCGAGACCGGACCGAGGACATCTTGATGCTCGTCGAGTACTTCGTGCGACGCTACGCCAAGCGGGCGGGCAAGAACTTCCGCTCGATCGACAAGAAGACGTTGAATCTGTTGCAGAACTACGATTGGCCAGGCAACATCCGTGAGCTGCAGAACGTGATTGAGCGGTCCGTGATTCTGAACTCCGGCGAGGTTTTTGCCGTCGACGAGTCATGGCTTGCAAAACAACCAGGCCGAGGACAACCTCAAGTTGCTTCACCCGCTCCGTCTCAAGGCAGGCCTCGAAGCGAACGGGAACTCATTGAAGCGGCACTCGTCGCATCTCGGGGCCGTGTCGCTGGGCGCTCAGGGGCCGCTGCCAAGCTTGGAGTTCCACCCTCTACGCTTGACCATCGCATTAAGGCGCTGGGTATCGACAAGACGCAGTTTAAGTTTCGCTGAGTCCCCACCATTTTCTCGAAATTCACCACATTCACCAGATCTGCCAAATTCGCCAGTGGGCAAGTGACTGGATCCCTAGCGTTTTCAGTCACGTTCGAGTGGCACGCCATTTGCCATTCCATCAGCAGACGGCGGGCGGCGCGAGCCAATGACGTTCCGAATCGACCGACTTTCGACGGAACACGGTCTGGTCCTTTACATCAGCGGTCAGCTCGCGACGGAAGATCTGGAGGTCGTTCGCACTGCGCTCGACCCACGCCAAGTCGTCGCCGTCGAACTCGCAGAGGTGGAGCTGGCCAACCGGGACGCGGTAAAGCTTCTGGCACAAGCCGAAGCTGAAGGCATCGAACTCAGGAGTTGTCCGGCCTACATCCGCGAGTGGATCACGAACGAACGAGAAAGCAGCTAGCGCGCCGAGTCGCCAGTTAAGGAGCGGCCTGAATCCGCACAGCGTTTACAAATTCCAAAATCAACGCAGAGGAGGAACCATGACCACAACAATTGCCGCACCAGAAAGCCGCACGCCAACAACTGACAACAGTGCGATTCGTCCGTTTCAGAAGGTGAGTTTTCCAGAAGCGGACCTCACGGAATTGCGCAGGCGCATCAACAACACACGGTGGCCGGAACGAGAGACGGTCACAGATACGACCCAAGGCGTACAACTCGCGACGACTCAAGCGCTGGCTCGCTATTGGGCGACAGACTACGACTGGCGCAAGATCGAGGCAAAACTCAACGCCCTGCCGCAATTCATCACCGAGATTGATGGACTGGACATTCATTTCATCCACGTCCGTTCGAAGCATAAAGATGCGCTGCCGCTCATCGTCACGCACGGATGGCCGGGCTCGATCACCGAACAGATGAAGATCATCGATCCACTCACCAATCCCACCGCGCACGGCGGAAGCGCATCAGATGCTTTCGATGTGGTGATTCCGTCGATGCCGGGCTATGGGTTTTCCGGCAAGCCGAGTGCGCCCGGCTGGGATCCCAATCACATCGCGCGCGCCTGGGTTACGCTGATGAAGCGTCTCGGATACACGAAATTTGTGGCGCAAGGCGGCGACTGGGGCGCGGTCATCGTAGACCTGATGGGTGTGCATGCGGCTCCCGAATTGCTCGGCATTCACACCAATATGCCTGGCATTTTTCCAGCCGAGATTGACCAGGCGGCATTTTCTGGAAAGCCGGCGCCATCGGGTCTCTCAGCCGATGAGAAGGTCGCTTACGAGCGCGTGCAGTTTGTCTATCAAAAAGGAATCACCTATGGGTACCAAATGGGGCTGCGTCCTCAGACGCTTTACGGAATCGCAGATTCCCCGGTCGGCCTTGCGGCCTATTTTCTTGATCACGATGCGCGCAGCTACGAGCTGATCACACGTGTCTTTGAGGGGAAATCCGAGGGCCTCACCCGCGACGACATTCTCGACAACATCACAATCACATGGTTGACGAACACGGCACTTTCTGGCGCTCGCCTCTATTGGGAGTATTGGGGCAAGGGAGGGTACTTCAATGTGAAGGGCGTCTCCATCCCAGTGGCTGTTAGCGTCTTCCCCGACGAACTCTATCCCGCCCCACGGAGCTGGGCGGAGCGGGCGTATCCCAAACTGATTCACTTCAACAAGCTCCCTAAGGGCGGACACTTTGCGGCCTGGGAGCAGCCGAAGCTTTTTTCAGAAGAGCTTCGCGCCGGCTTCCGATCATTACGGTCGGGTGTGGCAAGGTCCGCCGCATAACTTGATCGCGGCGAAGAGTGGCTTGGTGCGCACATTGCTACAGGAGAGTGCAGATGACCGCGCTCTCCTGTATTCGCCTCAACTAGATAGCGAAATCCGAAACGCAAACGGAGGGAAGAATATGGCAAATCCGACGTATGAGGTCCACGACAACGACGCTGCTAGCAAGGCCAGCCCGGCGCAGTTCAACATCGACCGCACCCATCCGGGCCGGTGGACAATTACGTTCGACAACCCGCCGATCAACATCTTTGTTCCCTCAACCATCGTCGAATTGGGAGCCCTAATGACCGAGATCGAGGCGGACCCGTCCGTGAAGGTCGTAGTGTTCCAGTCGGCGAATCTTGATTTTTTTATTGCGCATCTCGACGTGGCAAAAGCGGTGGAGCGTCCAGACGTGCTGGGCCTCTGGCGCGACTTTGTGCTTCGCCTTTCGTCCGCGCCAGTCGTGAGTATCGCGAAGATTCGCGGGCGCACGCGCGGGATTGGTAACGAGTTTGTGCTGGCCTGCGACATGCGCTTCGCCAGCCGGCAAAACGCGGTATTCGGCAACCCCGAGGTCGGCGTCGGACTAATCCCTGGGGGCGGAGCCTTGGAATGGCTCCCGCGTCTGGTCGGTCGCTCGCGGGCACTTGAGTTCGTGCTCACTGCCGACGATTTCGATGCCGATATCGCCGAGCGCTATGGCTGGGTGAACCGCACGCTGGAAGACAAAGACCTCGATTCGTTCGTCGATTCGCTCGCAAAGCGGCTGGCTTCATTCGGCGGCAAGACGCTGGCCACGGCAAAAGCCCAGATCAATCGATTTGGGATGCCGACAGCGGCGGAGCTTCAGTCGAGCAATGAAATGATCTTCCCAATGCTGGCCTGGCCCGATGCGCAGGCGCGCCGCACCAAGCTCCGCGGTATTGGTTACGGTGTTCGGAGCGACTTCGAATTGAACTTCGGCCGCTACCTCGCCGAGTTCGGGCAAGCGGACGACGACGCGGCTAAGAAGGCCAGCTGACCGGCATGGGCTGGTTCAAAGGTTGTCATGCTTGAAACGCGGGATATGTCAACGGATGCGGAAACCGAGCGCTGCAACCAGGTCACTAGCGGCTTTCTCATCATGGCTGAAAACGAGCTATCGGCCTTCATTCGCGCGGTAGATAAGTTGTTCGGCGCTGAGCAGGCGCGCCAATCGGCGTTGGACTGGATCGAGGAACTGGGACGCATGGATTGGCCGTCTGGGGAATCGATTCCAGATTGGCGTCGGGCTTCGGTGCGCGCAAGTGCTCGGCTTGGCGCTTTGTCGAGACCACATAGAAACGTTAGCTAGGGGGTTCGTTCCATGAGTGCGATGGCTTCCACACCGATCGACACAGAGACGAAAAACGCAACCGCATCCGGTAAGCTCTTCTTCCTGAACCTCAGCGCCGGCCGCGTATTGTCCGCAAACCCTGACGGCTCCGATTTGAAGACCATCATCAACGAAGGGCGGAAGTTGCCCGATGGCCTGGCGCTCGATATCGCCGCTGGGCACATCTACTGGACCAACATGGGTGATCCCAAGACGAATGATGGCTCGATCATGCGGTCGGATCTCAACGGCAAGAACATGATCACCATCGTTCCGCCTGGCGGCACGTTCACGCCGAAGCAACTTCAGTTGGAGAAGAGGAGCGGCAAGCTTTACTGGTCTGACCGGGAAGGCATGCGGGTGATGCGGGCAAACCAGGACGGCTCGGAAATCGAAACTCTCGTGGATATGAGCGCGGGCGATTCGCGGCCCGGATCGGATCCGACGAAATGGTGTGTCGGCATTGCGGTGGACACGGACGGCGGCAAGTTTTATTGGACGCAGAAGGGCGGTCACCATACGGGTTTGGGTCGAATTTGTCGAGCCAACATCCAACTGCCGCAAGGTCAGTCGGCTAGCAACCGCACAGACGTCGAACTTCTTTATGACAATCTTCCAGAGCCGATCGATCTGGATCTCGATCCGATTCATCGGATGCTGTATTGGACCGACCGCGGTGACCCGCCGCGTGGCAACACGGTCAACCGCGCACCCATGGATGCTGAGGCCGAAAGTCGCAAGGAACCTGAGATCCTTTTCAACCACTTGATGGAAGGCATCGGCCTGGCTTTGGACCTGAAGGGCGGTCGAATGTTCATTACCGACTTCGGCGGCTCGGTCTACAGCGCCAATCTCGATGGGTCGAACCGGAGGACGCTGCTGTTTGCTGAAGGAAACCTCACTGGCATTGCATACGCCGAGGTGCCGTCCGTGGACCGAGGCGAAGCCTCACGAGTGACAGCAGTTCCCGAGGAGACAAATATGGAAGACAACACGCTAGTGAAGTCCAGTTTTTCAGCTACGATTCACGCTCCCATTGAAGACGTGGATATTCCCACCTGGTGTTTTGGGCTTTCGGAATCGGAATACCAAGCCTGCTCCCCGGCTCATGTCTCTGCCGGCGCAACTACGGCGCCGGATGGTCGGCGTATGTCCCTCAACGTCGAAGTTCTCGGCGGAAGCCCCATGGTTCAGCATTACGTCGAGGAGATTGCCGAACCGCATCACTTGCGGCTGTTTTCAAGCTCAGACATCTTTACGCCGACCGGCCGGATAAAGGTGGACGTGATCTGGGATTTGAGCGTGAAGAAGATCGATGGCAACTCCTGCGAGTTTACCAACGAAGTGCATAGCTCCTTCACGCCGGAGCTTCTCGACTCCTTGGCCAAACAGGCCATTCCACGCGAAGTCTTTCAGTCCGCCCGCAGGCCTATTTCGGAGGCTCATAACCGGCAGGAAACGCCTCTATTCGCGAAGAGTCTCGAGCGTCATGCCCTGAGGAACCGTAGCTCCGCCCGTGTAGCGAGTGCGGCTTAATGTCGAACGGAGATAAAACATGACAGACTTGAGCTTTGACAAAGAGATCACGGCACTTCTGCTCATCGATCCGTACAACGACTTCATTTCTGAGGGCGGCAAACTGTGGGATCGCATCAAGACCGTTGCCGAAGCGAATGACTGCATCCCTCACATGTTGCAGTTGCTAAGCGTCGCGCGAAAGGCAGGCGTCCAAGTCTTTTATGCGATGCATCATCGATACCGTCCCGGCGACTACGAGACCTGGAAGTACGCCGCGCCAATTCAAAAAGCAGCCCGGTCGCGAAAGACCTTTGAATATGGAACGTGGGGCGGCGAGTTCCGTGCCGAGTTTGCCCCGCAACCGGAAGACATCGTAGCCCAGGAGCATTGGTGCTCCAGTGGCTTTGCCAACACCGATCTGGATATGCAACTCAAAAGGCATGGCATCCAGAGGCTCATTGTCGCTGGTCTTGTCGCGCATACATGCGTCGAATCGACCGTGCGTTTTGCCGTGGAACTCGGCTACGACGTCACTTTAGTGAGGGACGCAACCGCCGATTACTCAGACGAATTCATGCACGCCGCGCTCGTGAATCTCCCAAACTACGCCAGTGCGATTGTCACAACGCAGGATGTCACTGACGCCCTTTCACGCGGCCGCCCACTCGATCAGACATTGTCTGCCCTGGGCGATAGGCATGTATGAATCGCACTGGGGGTCGCGACCATGACGACGTTCAGCGGTAATTCAGTGAAGGAGGCGATAAACACCCGCCCACTTAGCATGCCGCCGGCGGTATCCGTAACAGACACCTTAGGCGTCGCGGCCAGTTTGCGGCTGCACTGGCCCGAGTATCTGATGGAAGCGGGCGAAATGAGTGTGTACATGTTTTGCACTTGCTCGTTTGCCACGCTACTGCAGCATCCCGCTTCTCCGGTCAGGCATTTTGTCGTCAGCGGCATCGTCCGCCGTGCGCTGATGGGCTTGGCCGTCGGCGCTACGCTCATGGCGCTCATCATGAGTCCATGGGGCAAGCAATCCGGCGGGCATATCAATCCTGCCATGACGTTCGCGTTCTACCGGCTAGAAAAACTTCGCCCCTGGGATGCGCTGTTTTACGGGGTCGCTCAGTTCTCCGGCGCAACGATCGGCGTTGCGCTCGCAACCCTTTTACTGAGAGGCGCTCCCGGGGATGGCACGGTTCGTTATGCAGTAACCGCCCCAGGCGTGTATGGTGACGCCGTCGCATTCGCAGCGGAGCTAGCCATCTCTTTTATCCTGATGATCACGGTACTGCTTGCGACGAACCACGATAGGCTGGCGCGATACGCGCCTTATTTTGTGGGTTCGCTCTACGCCGTGAACATCACGTTTGAAACACCTCTCTCCGGAATGAGCATGAACCCCGCGCGAACCTTTGGCCCCGCTGCTTACGGAGGTTACTGGCGCACCCTCTGGATCTATTTCATCGCACCGACATTCGGCATGCTAGCCGCCGCTGAGACATTTCTTCGAGTCCGTCAGGGCGTCGCTCCATACTGCGCTAAACTTCATCACACCAATGACGCACGCTGCATTTTCCATCACACACCACAACTTCCAAAGAGGGAGCTTTCCTCAAGTACCTCAAGATGACTTTGAAGATTTCGCTGTCTTCAGAGCCCTTGAGCGCTACAGCAAAGGCATCTTTTACCCAAACCCTGCAATACCCCAAAACTAGATACTTCCGTTTGCTTGGATGGCCCGTCCTACGAGCTGTGATTTCCTCGGATCGTCGTTCGCGCTGAGGTATTCAAGGCCGAGCGGCCCAATCGCGCTCACTTGCGTGACGTACTCACTGGATTTCGCCCAGTGGTAATGGGACGTATTGCCAGGGAGAACGATGACGCTTCCGGGCGGATATGCCTCCATCTTTTCTGAGTTGAACTGATCGCCCAGGCCGATATAGAAAATGCCGGAGATCACTGTATAGACACGATCCTCCGGATGCCGGTGTGGCAACAGCTTAACGCCGCGAGGTACTCGAACTCTTATCGTATATGGGGCGGCCTCCGAGGGCTGACCGACGATGACGGCCAGGCGTACCGACGGTGGGAACGCGGCGAAGGGCTCCCAGTGGATGTCTTCGGACAGGACCGATTTGAAAACGTCTTGGCCTGGCTGGTGCGCTGCAACCGTACCTTGTTGTGGTTCCGTCAGCACTGCTGTTGTCTCATTTGGCATATCGCGTTCCTCATAATTTTGGCGTGGTAGACACTCCCGATTAGACAGAAGAGAACGTTAGGGCTGATTACTTGATGGTGTCCCTCAGCGGCCCGGCGCCGGGCACTTGATTTCGAAGCACGCAGCAGTTCAACGCTTCTGGTACGGGTGGAAGATGTAGTCCTTCGCCTTGACCGGCGTATGGCAAGCATACCCGCAGTCCGACGGACTTTTGGCATCGGCCGTGAACTTATCGGATGCAGGGTCGTAGTTGAATACTGCGTATCCCCATCCGCCGCTTTTCGAAAATCTCTTGCTGTCTTTCTCCATCACGAAGGCCTGGGAAAAGACGTCGGGCACTTCCACGGCGAAAGGAGCCTCCGTGCTCTTCTTCAGCTTCCACTGGAGCTTCACGATCCTGGAGCCGTCGGGGAAAGCTTGGCCGTTGCCGGGGACGCCGGCTTTATACGCGTTGATCATTGTGGGATTGGCGACGATCACCTTGAGTATTTCGTCGGTCCGGGCGGAGGAGACGTCAGCCCAGTCCTCGTATCCCCTGAAGTCGGAGAACGCGATTCCGCCCGGCGATTTCAGGGAGTACTTGTCCTTGTCTTGGCCTTGCGCAAAAAGAGCCACGGAGCCGAGGACGGCGACCACCGCTAGGGCGATCGCAAGGCCGGCGACAGGTTGCACGGCGCTGCGTGTTTCTATCTTCCGTTCATCCTGCTCCTGGGCCACAGATTTCGTCACGAGTTCAGACATGGTCGTTCTCCTTCACAAGAAAGTTTTCTAAGTCCGATCAACGTGTATCTCGAACGATTGCGATTAAGCCACAGGTGTGGGGACGAGAACAATTGCACCATGGTATTGGCGATACTTTCGTATCAACTGCGCCCTTCGAATCGATCTTCGGGCCTGTGGATGGAGAAAAACCGTTACGCCCTGGCATGGAGGCCATGCAGTCGATACGAAAGTATGGGCGATACTATCGTCTAATTGCGCGGCCCACTCCGTTCAGGCTGAATGGTGACACCAGATACTGGGGGAATTGCATGGCTACTCTGAGCGCACCTGCCGAGGTCACACAGACGAACGCACCTTCGAAACGCGCACAGATTCGCGTGACCCGGCGATCGCCCGCATATTGGCGTATCACGATCGACAACCCGCCGATCAACGTGATGGGCCCGGAAATGGTCAAGCAGTTCCAGGAAGTCATCAACGCTCTTGAGGCCGACGAGCAGGTCAGAGTCGTGGTGTTCGACAGTGCGGTCGAGGACTACTTCCTGAATCACTCGGATTTCACCGCCAAGATTGAAGACCTGACCTCGCTACCGGCTGGACCCACCGGCTTGCCGCCTTGGCCAGACTTTCTCGCGCGTCTGACCCGCTTACCAGTTGCGTCCATCGCGCTCATTCGCGGCCGTGCGACGGGCAACGGCAGCGAGATTGCGCTGGCCTGCGACATGGGTTTTGCCAGCCGCGAGAAGGCCATCATCTCGCAATGGGAAGTCGGCGTGGGGATGGTCGCCGGAGGTGGCCCCATGGCACGGCTGCCCCAACTCATCGGCCGAAACCGTGCCCTTGAAGTGCTCCTGAGTTCAGAGGACATCAGAGCAGACCAAGCTGAGGCCTATGGCTACATCAATCGCGCTCTGCCCGACGCTGATCTGGATATGTTTGTTGACACGCTCGCGATCCGGATCTCCAGGTTCGACAAATGGGCGATCGCTCAGACCAAGCGCCTCGTAAATACCGGCCTGCCGCCGGACGTAGAACTCGGCGCCGGGTGGGATGCATGCATCGCTTCGCTCGGGCGACCTGCTGCGCAGGAGGGGATCAAGGCGCTGATGGCGCGCGGCTTCCACAAGCCCGGGGACGTCGAGAATCGCCTCGGATACTACCTGGGCCAAATCGCGCGCTAGGAGCGGGACTTCGGAACACCGTATCTTGTCAGGACCACTTTATCGAAAGGAGCCATCAATGAACGCGGTACAAGTCGAACAGAAGAGCTATGAGATGCCCCCGCGGGAGGGGATCAGCGTCGCGCATTTTCTCACCGTCGCCGACGTGGAGCGATCGGCTCGCTACTACGAAAAGGTCTTCGGCGCTCGCATTCTGAGTATGGGTGACGGCAATGCGCCCCCGTATCTTCAGCTGGCGAATATCTGGATGATTCTGAACGTTGGAGGCGGGCCGACCCCGGATAAGCCGACGGTAACACTCAGCGTCCCCGACCCGAATCACATCAATAGCTTTATGAATTTCCGCGTTGCCGATATTCAAGCGTGCTACGAACTATGGAAAAGTCGGGGGGCCGAGTTCATCACGCCGCCGATCCCGAAGTACGGCGAAATCCGCTGCTACATCCGCGATCCTGACGGTTACATCATCGAGGTCGGACAGAGCACGACGCTCACCTACGGTTAACACTCGGGCCGGATGGGATGCCGACTCTGCGCTACATCCTTGCGCTCCTGCCGAGTGCTTTGCATAGTCACTTGCTCAGACATCGAAAGGAGTACCAGATGGTCGTCACAAACGAACTGTAAGAGGCCGCGTGCGTGACCGGGCCTGTCGCCTTGAACCGGAACAGAATTCGATTTCAAAAAGGAGAATAACGATGACAACTAAAGGAAAAGTCCTAGTGCTGGTCTCGAGCGGTCGCGGTTTGCCCTTGAAGGATGACAAGGTTTACACCGGCGCAGGCTACTACCTCAACGAACTGACAGTTCCGGTTCGCGCCCTGATGAAAGAGGGCTACGAAATCACGTTCGCCAACCCCAAAGGCAACGCGCCCCAAGTGGATGTGCATTCAGAGGTCGCCGATTTCTTTGGCGGGGACGCGGCCAGGCTTCAGGACTATATGCTATTCCGCGACGGCCTGACCGGACTCAGAGATCCAAAGCGCATCGCGGATGTAATCGCATCGGGCCTCGATCAATATGACGCTGTTTTCGTCCCCGGCGGCCACGGTCCGATGATCGATCTTCTCGATGACCCCGACGCCGGCACCGTGATGAGACATTTTCACGAAACATCCAAACCTACGGCAGTGCTCTGCCATGGCCCGATTTCACTTCTCTCGGCGCTTCCGAATTCGAGAGAGTTCGTCGCCGCGCTGGCGGCAGGCGATGCCGCTGGAGCACACGCAAAAGCAAAAGGCTGGATCTATGCCGGATATAAGATGACCATCTTCTCCACAGCGGAAGAGCAGCAGCGGGAACCGGAGGAGATTGGTGGCAAGGTGCTGTTCTATCCGGACTTCGCCTTGAGTACGGCGGGCGGTGACGTTAGTGTGCTCGCTCCATGGAGTAGCTACGTCCTTCAAGATCGCGAGCTGATCTCAGGTCAGAACCCGTTCTCTGATGAAGCGCTTCTGAAACTTCTTCTACCGGCACTGGATAAGAGGAAGAAGCTGGTTTCAGCGGCATAGAAATCCGCGACGTGCAGAAAGTGCTAATTGAAAAGGGACGCCGCTTGGAGGCGCAAATATCGATGATCGAATGGAAGCGGTTGGTGCAATTTGCGCTGCAGGGCAGCAGTGATCTGGAACAATATGCCATCCTGCTGGTACGTGTTTTGATTGGGCTGTTCTTCGCCATCTCCGGGGCAAACAAATTGTTTGTCGCCGGCGGCAGGAAAGCTATTTACGAAACGCTGGTTAAGGCGAAAGTCCCGTTTCCCCGGCAGACGGCTTATTTCGTGGCGGGGGTCGAGTTCGTTGGCGGATCGTTACTGACCGTGGGGTTCCTCTCGAGCCCGGCCAGCGCGGCTTTATTGATCGATATGGTCGTCGCCACCCTGACCAGCGCGGTTTCGACCCTGCCTAAAGGACTTTCGCCACTTAACTGGCTCGACGATTTCCTCTACCTTCCGGAAGTGCTGTACGTGCTCTTCTTTATCTGGCTGACCTGCTCCGGTCCGGGGACGTTCAGTGTCGATTACTGGCTCGCCGGCAAGTTGCTGGGGTGACCGATCGACGAAACGCTTGGTGTTGAGTTAGAGCTTCGTGCGCAGCGGCTGCTAGAGCTCAATCTCGTTCACATCCGAGTCATGCATCCGAGGCAAAACGACCGCGGGATTTATCCGTTCTACGCAAGTTCGATTCGAACGGAGAAAACGGTTTGCTCAAAGTCTGCCGCGATTCACGCCAAGCCGCGCAAGCAGCCACTGCCACGGTTACCCGATCTGAAGTACGATCTTGCCGGACTTGTGTGGGGCGCCCGCAAGCATGCATTGCGCCTGGCGCGCCTGCGAAAGCGGCAGGATTGAGCCCACGCGCGCCGTGATCTTACCTGCGTCGAATAATGTTGTGAGTGTTTGCAGGCGCGCGGTGGTCACCTCAGCGTAGAAGAAAATGGCCTCTGCTGGGAGCGGCTGCGTCGAGACCGAGGTGACGAGTTTGCCTCCGCGTTTCAACGCAGCGACGCAGCGTTGCAACGTGCTGCCCCCGACCGTGTTGAGGATCGCATCCACCCGTGGAAGCTCCTGCTCGAATGCGGGCTTGCTCGAGTCGATGATAGATTTCACGCCCAATGATCGGAGCAGGTCCTCGTCGTCGAGGTGGGCGATGGCAACGACGTCGATTCCCGTATCTACGGCCATTTGTACCGCGTAGGCTCCGACGTTCCCCGCGGCCCCGATGACCATTACCGTTTGTCCGCGCGTCGCGTGTGCATACTGGAACAGCATTTGCCAGGCGGTCACCGCGATGACAGGAGCCGATGCCGCTTCTACGTGATTCAGCGATTGCGGTTTGCGGGCGATCATCCCGAACCTGGCCACGGCGAACTCAGCCTGTGCGCCACAAAACTGCGGATTGGTGACGCCATACACTTCTTCGGCCGGCGTGAAGCCCGTTATACCGGGGCCGGCCTTCTCCACGACACCGGAGAAGTCCGAACCGAGAGTGAGCGGAGGCTGCGGGCTAACCTTGCTCTTGCCCTCTCGGATGATCGCGTCCCAAGGAGCGACACCCGCGGCCATCACGCGCACCAGCACTTCGTTTGGGCCCGGCGACGGCATCGGCACATCCTCGACCACCACGACGTCGGGCGCCCCGAAGGTGTGAATCCTCGCTGCTTTCACGGCCGATTCCCCCTAGCCTTCAAGACGCTCGAAAGCCGATCTTCGTTCTCGTCCTTTGCTCGCAAAAAAATTTCAAGCCACCAGCAAGATCTTCCCGACACCACCCTTTTCTGCCGTTGCTTGAGCCTGGGCCGCTTCACTGAGTGGCAGTTTCTGGCTGATCGGGATTACCAGCTTGCCATCTCGCACGGCCTCGGCCATGAACTCGAGCGTCTTCCTGTCGAATTTCGAGAATACGTGCACCACTTTTACAGATGGGTAATATGCGGCACTCTGCGGCGGCGAAAGAACCGTCGCAAACACTCCTCCCGGCTTCACTTTGGCAATCAGCTTCTCGGCGGTTCTTCCGCCGACCGTATCCGCCAACGCATCGAGCGGCGGAAGATTTACAATCGCGGTGTCGTCGTCGGTTGCGACCACCTGATCCGCGCCTACGGTCTTAACCTCATCCATCTGTTTCTTCAAAACCCCCGCGATCACAGTCGCCCCGCGTTGCTTCCCAGTGAATACCGCCGAACGCCCGACATTTCCTATGGCACCTACGACCAAAACCGTTTGGCCAGTTTTGACTCCCGTAGCGGACATGAGCTGGTTACCGGTCGTCGTCACCAGCGGCAACGCCGCCGCCTGGATCAAATCGAGCCCCTTGGGCACTTTCGCCAGCGTCGCGGCTTTCACGACACAAAGCTCGGCGTAGGTATTGTCCGCCATGGCGAACACATGATCGCCGGCGGAAAAGCCTTCCACTCCCGCCCCAATCTTCACCACAGTCCCCGCAATATCGACTCCGATGAGGCCCGGGAACAGGAGAGGATAAAAATCCTTCGTCAGTCCGGCACGTCGTTTGTAGTCGATCGGATTTACGCTCGTGGCAGCGACCCGCACCAGTACTTCGCCGGGACCCGCCACCGGATCAGGGTATTCCTCGAGCCTAAGAACTTCTGGACCGCCATATTGGTGGACAACGATTGCTTTCATATTTCATCTCCTTAGTACGGCAGGCAAACAGTCACTAAAATGAGTTTGATGAACCAAGCGAGCATGGGTCGCCGAATCGGTAGAATCCGGAACTCGAAATTGGAAGTCGGGATGAGCATGGCCAACCAAATTACTGAGAGATGACGCACGAGCTTGAGCGCTTACCAGTATCTCGTCTCGCTGAAGTTCGATATTTTGCCCACCTCATCACGTCCGAGATCTCGCACTGCAGGTAAAACCCTGACGAGATGGAAGGCGCTATCACTCCTTCACGAACCGCATCGTGAGCCAGTTCATACACCGCTTCGTAGCCCGGAATTTGTACTCGCTTGGCGAGTTCGATCAGTTCTCTCGCTGGAAGCTCGCGTTCTGCAATCAGCGATAGCAGTAACATCAGCCCGTCGGGGCCTGCGAACCGGTCGAGAGCTAATCCCTCTATGATGCCCCGGTTCTTTCTGAACTCGTGTAGCGGATTGTATTGACAGCCGTTTGGCTCCCGCGATCTCGAGGTCGTGCTGTGACGATGCACTAGCCGCAAACCGCCTACTATCGGCCTTCCCTTGGCGTCCTCCGCCGCAAGCCACTCCACCCAACCAGCGTCCAGGGCTGATATGCGTTCGCCGCAATTGTCACATCGCCAACCAGATCGGATGGATTTTTCTCTGGGCATAACATTCACCGAGATCCCTGACTTTGCTTTCCGCCGACTGACTATGCGAACAATGACGTTCTTTACGGTGGCCTGGAAACGCGTCGGCGACCTCATTGGCCCTCGCGTTAGAGGAAACGGCACTACTGATCGACATGATCGCCTCGATTTGCGCGACGCCCAAGATCGCCAGCCCTAATCCTCAAGCAGATGCGCGAGGTCTATTTCTCTTTGACTCTCTGCGCCAGTTCACGAAAGTGCTTGGCTTGCTTGTGACTGGCCTTTGCTTGGAGTTGCGCAAGCTGCCGAGATTTCTCATTGGGAAGGTGAGAAACCAAAGCCTCAAGTTCGGTTGCCGCCTCATAGGCCTGGTCAGCCTCTTTGAGCATCAAATGTTCAAATTTCCGGATTGCCTCATTGTGATCCATGTTTCCCTCGCGCACATACGATGCAAAACCAGACAGCTACGATCGCGGCTTTTCAAGATCAGCGCGGCGATGGAGCGATTACACCCGAGGTGCCGCAGAGAATCAATTGGACGATGGTATTGGCGATACCTTGATATCGAGCCCCTAAGACGGGGCACGCCCGGCTCTCCTGCGCCATCGCGTCCAATCCGCATGTGCCGTAGGTCGATACCTTCGTCCAATAGATTCCTCGTCGCGATTCTGGCTTAATCGAAAGCGGGTCGCAGGCTGAGATAATCCGTTTGTCTCGGCGGTACGGTTCCCGCAGCCGCAGTCAGTTCACGAAGCAAACTGAATGGAGAAATCATTATGAGACGCTATCTATTCCTGTTGTTAGCAGTTGCATCAGTGGCGGGTTTGGTCACCCTCGCTGTGCCCGCCCAAGGCCATGCCGACGGGCAACCCGCGCCGCCCTTCGTTACCGAAATGCCTCAGGGGTATCGCGACTGGAGGTGGATTTCCTCAGCTCACGAAGAAGGCAATCTCCACAGTATAGGTGCTGTTCTCGGCAATGACGCAGCGATCAAGGCGTATCGAGAAGGAAAGCTTCCGTTCCCGGACGGCACAATCATTGCGGCTTTGCATTACAGTCACGTCCCATCAGAGGAAAACAATAAAGTCTTTGGGCAAGCCCAATCTTTCGTCCCGGGAACTCCCACGAACGTTCAGTTCATGGTCAAAGACTCAACCAAGTACGCCGCCACCGGTGGCTGGGGTTTCGGGCACTTCGGCATAGACGGCAAGCCGGGCGACGCGGCGTTTATGAAGAGCTGCTTTCCCTGCCACGAGAAGGCAAAAGCAACAGATCTTGTCTTCACTCGCTATGCACGTTGAGGCTGGCACGAAGCCGCATTCCGACTGTTCTCGATGGTGTCGTGGCTCGAGAATGTGTCGGGCCGCTGTAATGCTCACATCATCTCAATTGTTCTCAGGAGTCACCGGAGGAACCTCCCATGAAATATCCGACGCACTATCGCACCACGCAGGTCGACGGGCTGTCTATCTTCTACAGGGAGGCCGGTCCGAAAGATGCGCCGACACTTCTTCTGCTTCACGGGCTTCCGTCATCATCGCGCATGTTCGAGCCGCTGTTCTCGAGGATGTCGGATCGCTATCATCTGGTCGCTCCTGATTATCCAGGCTTTGGGCACAGTGACTGGCCAGACCCCAAAACCTTCGCGTACACCTTTGATCATTACTCCCAGATCATGAATCATTTCACCGAAGTGCTCGGACTCTCGCGCTACACGCTCTACATGCAGGACTATGGCGGGCCGGTTGGTTTTCGCATGGTCCTCGCACACCCTGAGCGCGTGGAAGCTCTCATCGTTCAAGACGCGGTCGCGCATAACGAAGGCCTCGGCGCGAATTGGAAGACGCGCCGAGCTTTTTGGGCGGATCGCACTTTGAACGAAAATGCGCTGCGCTCAAATCTTCTCTCCTTGCCTACGACGCGCACGCGCCACGTCGGGAACGATCCCAATGCCGAACGCTATGATCCAGATCTCTGGACAGACGAATTCCATTTTCTCAACCAGCCCGGTCAAGCCGAGATTCAAAGTGACCTGTTCTACGACTACCGAACCAATGTAGACGCCTACCCGAAATGGCAAGCGTGGATGCGCGAGAAGCAACCGCGACTGCTGGTGATTTGGGGCAGATATGAGCTCTCCTTCGACCCGGGCGAGCCAGAACGCTATCGCGAAGATGTATCCAACGCCGAAGTTCACATCGTCGACGGTGGTCATTTCGCATTGGACACGGCCGCAGATGAAATCGCTGCATTAGTGCAAGGCTTCATCAGTTCTTCTCGCGAGGCGTCGCGGCGCAGCAAGCAAGATGAAGCCGCTTGAAAGAGCGTGTGTCGACTCCGTGCGATGAACCAACCGCTTCTGACCCACGCGCCTAAGGTGCCGGATCGATCCGTGCCCCCAGTCTCATTCACTCCTGGCGGGATGCTGCCCCTTTGGACCCGAAATTCGCACGCTGGCGTGAACCGGCGGAGTGCCGGCCGCTGAGCTGCGCCATCTCAGGCGAGGTCATGAGTTCGCCCAAGAACTCGCCAAAGCGATCATTGGGACGTTTTCCTCATGTCGGAACCCCCAGGGGCCAAGCAAACGCGAAATAAGAGGGCAATCGCGGTCCCAGCGAAATCATTGATGTCTGTCCTGAGATTGAAGTCCGGTCACTGGCGGTTGATTCCTCAGCAGATTCCCGGTGGCAAATTCAAAGTTTACTGCCTCTAGAAATAATTCGGATCGTGCGGAGACGCTGGATAGTCGAGCTTGGGCCAGTTGCTTCTCCGCCGTAACCACATCGACCAGATTCTTAACTCCGTATTTGTAGGCGTCGAGCGATGCCGAGTAAGAGGCATTCGCGGACTCGAGCAGCGCCACAGCGGCGTCGTGCTTTCGTAACGCCGTTCGGAACGCGATGTAAGCGGTCCAGACCTCGCGTGTCGTCTGATCATGTTTGGCCGCTAGTTCATCCTCCGCCTCCCGGCGTTTCGATTCGGCGATCAACAATTCGTTCTTGCGGACACCTCCGTCAAAGATCCGCCACCGGATGCCCAGTGCGATCGACCAGGTCGGCTCGCTGGCGGGACCGAACTGGCCGTAATTCGCTGTGGGCCACAGGGAGGTCTGCGCAACTGATCCCGAGAGGCCAATCTGAGGTTTGTACTCCGCCTTGGCCGCACGAATGCGAGCTTCTGCGGAGCGGATGCGCAAAGTTTGCGCCATGAGATCCGGACGGTTCTCCATGGCGCGGTCGATGAGCGCCTCGATCGACATTGTCAGCCTCGACGGCAACGGTGCGCTCTTCTGACTGTCAATCACTATGTTCGGAGACGGATCGGCTCCAACCGCTTCGGTTAGCGTGACACGCGCAATCTTTTCGTCCCCATCCGCGGATTCCGCGTCGAACGCTGCCTGCGACGTTTCGGCACGGGCGTTGAGAACATCAGGAAGAGCTGCCAACCCGTTGTTCAGTCTGTTTTCGGCCGCATCCTGTGTAGTTGTCGCAGTTCGCAACGTTTCCTGAGCGGCTTGCAACCTCTCTTGTGCAGTTACCAGTTGGTAATACGCACTGGCGACGCGAAACGCCAGTGCTTGATTTACCTGGATGACGCCTGCACCGGCAGTGAGCTTCTCCGCTCTCGCGGAGTCCACGCTCGCCTCGCGTTTACCAAAGTCAAAGATGAGATATTGGAGCGTGACTTCAGGCTGGACGATGGGTACCTCGACCATGGTGTAGCCGCGAGGAGCCAGTGGTTTCGGGAAGGGGTTTATTAATCTCTGGTCGCCGAAAACAGCTAGACCTTCTAGCTCGGGATAATAAGCGCTCTTTGCCAAACCGAGTTCACGGGCTTTCTGCTTTGCGCGTTCCCAGATAGTGCGTGTGCTGGGATTGTGATGCTCGGCAACATCGATTAACTCGGCCAGTGTGTAGGGGTGAACTGGGTCGAGCGTCGCTGTCCCTCCGTGGGGGGTTTCACGAGCGGCGCAGTCGGCGGCGGCTGCGGGGGAAGAGACTTTATCGGCACATTGCCCTACAACTCGCATTGCGAAGAAGGCGACAAGCAGCGACAAAAATAGACAATTCAACAATGTGTGGTGTTCGATCGATCGAAATGTCTTCCACTTCATGGCTGGAACCACGTCGGCCAGCACTAACCACGCCCTTCTCTCGTTGAACTTCGGGTTCACAATGATGCCCCTGCTCTAATGGGCCTTGAGATGGCCCAACCTACATTACCCCTGACTCCCGACTGAGTGTCACGCACCACGCGGGGGCTCAGGATGAGGAGAGAGGACAGCATCCGCTGACAGATATCAGTGATAGCCTGCGTGGCCGGAGAACTCTGGCCGTCGAAGATTTGCCGTAGCTGTTTGATGGAATCATCGGCGACGCGTGCAGGCGCGGCGTCCGCCTCGTGTGCGACCGATACCGCAACGTGCATGAGTTCGTCGCTGTATTCTCCTAGGATTGATCCAGCGCCTGATCTTGGTGGTCGGTCAATTCGGAGCCGATTTTCCGTCGAAGCTGCAGCAGTTCCAGTTCACCAACGTAAATTGAGCGCAGTGTCGGCTCATTCCGGTGGAACCCTTCCCGCGCCGAAAGCTCTTGCTCGCGGTCTTGCATCGGCATGGTGTTTACCTAGCTGTAGAACAGAAGCCACAACGTGCACGCGAAGAAGATCGCCATGCTCGTATACAAAAGCCCTGGTGCGGCCAAGTAATCAGCGATAGCAGTGCGGCCGACCATGGCACGTGCGCCCAAGCCCAGCAGGAGACCAACGACAGAGCAGAAGATCCACACCGGGAAGAACGAGCCGAAGATGCTGTATTCGGGCGCGTGACAGCAGCCAGCCAAGACCAACGGCAGTCCCAGAGAAAAGGCGCCGAGGTAGCGAAGTGAGAGCGTTCGGCGCACATCGTGTTTTGTCGATGCAATATTCATTTCCCGCTGACCTCATATAAGTCGAACGTTTGTGGTAAGTGTGTCCACCACCTCGTCGATGCGACCGGAGAGAACAAGTTTTCCCATAGTCAATCCAAATCCCACAACCATTTCGGGCTCAATGTGGGACGGCAACGAAAGTGCATTCGGATCGGTCACTACATCAATCAGCGCCGGGCCAGAATGCTGAAGTGCCTGCTTTAGGCCGGAGGACACATCGGCTGGGTTTTCAATCCGGATACCCATCATTCCGATTGCCTCGGCAAGCTTCGCAAAGTTTGGATTCTTCAGATCCGTCTGATAGTCAGGTAACCCGGCTACTTCCATTTCAAGTTTGACCATTCCCAGAACGCTGTTGTTGAATACGACGATTTTTATTGGGAGGTCGTATTGGGTTACTGTCAGCAAGTCGCCCATCAGCATTGCCAAGCCGCCATCTCCCGCCATTGCGATCACCTGTCTCCCGGGATAGCACAATTGAGCGCCGATGGCTTGAGGGAGCGCGTTTGCCATGGACCCGTGGTTGAAAGAGCCGATCAGCCGCCTGTCTTTCGTTGCTCGAATGTAACGGGAAGACCAGACGTTGCACATGCCGGTATCGGCGGTAAAGATTGCATCGTCTGCCGCGACTTGACTCAACGCAGCCGCAACGGCCTCCGGATGCATGGGGGACCGCTTTCTAACGTGATCTACATAGACGTTCAGCCGGTGTAGGGCGTCTTTATGGTTGCCCAACATCGCATCGAGGAACGAGCGATCTAATTTCGCTTCGATCATCGGAAGAAGAGCCAGGATCGTCTCGCGGACGTCGCCTAATAGTCCGAGATCCAATTTGCTTCGCCGGCCCAAATTCTCGACCCTGATGTCGAGCTGAACAATCTTGGGCTTGGTCGGCAGGAACTTGTCATAGGGAAAATCTGTGCCCAGGAGTAGCAGTAAGTCGCAATCGTGCATCGCCTGATAGGCCGCGCCAAATCCAAGCAGTCCGCTCATACCCACCTCGAACGGATTGTCGTATTCGAGGAAGGGCTTTCCGCGATATGAGTGACCGACAGGAGAGTTCAACTTCTCAGCGAGAGCAATGACTTCATCGTGCGCATTGGCGCATCCGATTCCGCAGAAGAGAGCCACTTTCTTCGAACGGTTAATCAAATCCGCCAGTTGCGCCAAGTCGTTCTCGCAGGGCCGAATGGAGGGCCTGTGCTGGACGACAGATCGAGCCGAGCCATTATCCGGGATTTCCATCCCTGCCACATCACCGGGCAACACGATCACACCCACTCCACCTTTTCCGATTGCACTTTGGGTGGCAATGTGAAGAACGCGCTCAAACTGCTCTGGACTCGAGATCAACTCACAATAATGGCTGCACTCTTTAAAAAGAATTTCGGGATGGGTTTCCTGGAAATACCCGGTGCCGATCTCACTCGTTGGAATATGTGACGCGATCGCAAGCACGGGAGCATTGCTACGATGAGCATCGAAGAGTCCGTTGATCAAGTGAAGGTTGCCGGGACCACAGCTGCCGGCGCAGGCCGCGAGCTTTCCGCTCAATTGAGCTTCAGCGCCGGCTGCAAACGCGCCCGCCTCTTCGTTGCGCACGTGAATCCACTTGACTTTGTCATTGAGGCGCAACGCATCCGTCACTGGATTCAAGCTATCGCCTACGACGCCGTAAATTCTCTCGACTCCCGCCTCAGCAAGTCTACTGATCAACTCATCTGCCACTCGATGTGCCATCGCCCTATGTCCTCCGTTGAAGTCTTCAACTTCCCGTCGATCGTGGCGGGCGAAGCGGAACCGGTTGTCCGTGCAACGTCCGGAAAATCCTGGCCCGGTATCCAGGTGAATATCTTCTTCGACAACCGAGAATCTTGTTTTGAGGGATGCCAATCTCGACGCGATCGTACGCAAACTGTTTTCCGCAGCCAAGGCACACCTCATACGTCCAGCCTGATAGTGTGAATGGACGACTGAGATGGCGATGCCAGCAACCAAACAGGAACTCTAGCTCTCGTTGTTCATGGATAGGTCTCATCTGGAATTCCTTTCCGTCTTCTTCGCCAACAAGTGGCATCCTGTTAGTTGAGGCTGCGGATCAAATGCACAACTTGTTACTCATGCGGCGCGTTCTAGGCGTGAGCGCTCGCGGCATCAGCTGCTTGAGCGTCTTGCGCGCCCGCGCCAATCGAGCTTTGACGGTCCCTGGGGGGACTCCAAGAGTTGCCGCGGTTTCGCGGATCGACAAACCTTCGAGGGTCCGAAGTTGAAAAGTCTTGCGCAAGGAGGGGGAAAGCTGAGCCAACAAACGTCGCAAGCGATTGTTCAGCTCAGAGTCCCGGCACTTGTGCTCTGGGGTTGGTGCGCCGTCTGTCAATCGATCCAGGAACAGACGATCCGAATCTTCCGAGACCGGCTCATCCAGAGACACATGGACGTGGCCAAGCCGCGCTCGCAGCTGCATCCTGGCAGAATTGTGAACAATAGCGGTCAGCCAAGTGGACATCTGCGATCGTCCCCTGAACTGATCCAGATGCGTATAAGCAGCGAGCAAAGCGTCCTGAACCGCGTCTTCTGCATCGGCTGAGTTCCCCAGAAACCGGTGAGCTTGTCGGTGGAGCGAGGGCAGGTGTCTGGATAGCACGTCGTGCAATTCCTGCGCAGCAGGTGCCCCATTCAGTACTTGGAGGCGCTCTCTAGTCTCGGGGTATCGATTGACATTTTGCATCGCGCTATCCTTCTGGTCGGTTGTTCGCGTTCCGATTCGGTCGGGCGGCGTGAGGGCATAACACCAGAATTGCGAGACGCAAACAATTGGACGTTGGTATTGTCGATACCTTTGTATCGGGCAAAAGAGGCCGGACGACGGTTGTCAGAGTGGAATCTACAGTCGTCCGGTTTGAAATTTGGAGCGAGGCTCAGGAAACACGTTGTCGCAGCGGGATCAAGCAGTGGCGGTAGTGCCAGAGTCGGGAGGACGTGCAGAGCGTAGTTTTGCTGCCATTTTCACCAGGGATGCGAGAGAGTCGGCTTTCATCTTTTGCATGACCTGCCCGCGATGCGCTTTGACCGTGATCTCGCTGATGCCGAGCTCGCCGCCAATCTGTTTGTTCAACAGGCCAGAAACCACCAACGCCATAACCTGCTGCTCGCGAGGGGTGAGTAAAACGTAACGGTTCCGGAGTTCTCGCATCTCCGCTTCGTAACTGAGAGCAATGCGGCTACGTTGGAGCGCTTGTCGAATCGCGCTCAGGAGTGCTTCATCATTGAAAGGCTTGGTTAAGAATTCGATTGCCCCGGCCTTCATGGCACGGACTGTCATCGGGATATCACCGTGGCCCGTGATGAAGATGATCGGCATATCCGTCCGCTCGGAGGCTACGCGCTGCTGCAGTTCCAGCCCGTTGAGGCCTGGAAGGGAAACGTCAAGGATGAGACAACTTGGAAAAGCAGTTCGTGGGTGATCGATGAATTCTTGAGCGGATGCGAAGGTCTCGGCCTGCCAGCCTTCGTTTTGAATCAACAGTTCCAGAGACTCGCGCACCGAGACGTCGTCGTCAACAATAAACACAATGGGCTTGACCGTCGACATTGGTGATGACCCCACTGCATTGCCGAGGGCGCGCGTTAAGATCATTTTATATCCCTCCTTCGCGGGAAGCGACGGCCGATCTTCACTGCACTTGAATGGTTAGCTCCCTCGAAGTACGGCATTAAGCGCCTCAAGCAGCGCCGTGTCGCTAAACGGCTTGAACAGGCACTCCACTGCGCCCTGCCCAAGTAGCCGTGGGCGAACAGTCTTATCTCTATTCGCGGTGATGAAGATGGTCGGAATTGCTTCTCCGCGACGAATTAATTCCTGTCGAAGTTCAGGCCCGGTCATTCCCGGCATAGCTATGTCGAGGATCAGACATTTGGTTCGGTCGACACAATCGGATGTGAGAAACTCTTCTGCCGACGAGAAAGTGCGAGTTGAATAGCCGAATTCCCCTAGCAAATCAGGCAGCGACTCCCGAACTGACTCATCGTCGTCAACTACTGATACGAGCGAACGCCCGGTGTTGCTCCCTTCGGAGTGAGACTTCATAAAACAACATTGCTCCACTCCATAAGAGGCGTCTATTGTACTTAGGTATTGGATTGACTGGTGACATCTTTACCAGACTCGCATCATGCTGTACCGGTGAATGTATCTCTCCACTGTACGCGGTTTTCGCCGTCCGTCAGGCCCTCGCGGCTGCAAGGAATAGAGAATGCGAACGTGGCTCCTGGGCCATCGTTCGGTGCTGCCCATAGACGTCCGCGATGAGCCTCAATAATGGAGCGGCTGATCGACAGCCCGATTCCCATTCCATCGGTTTTCGTTGTAAAGAACGCCTCGAAGAGCTTCTCCGCTGCCTGAGCGGTGAAACCGACGCCCGCATCTTTTACGCTGAGGCGCACCCGATCCCCCTCTTCCCGTTCCGTTCTGACGAGCAAATCTCTCGGGCGATCATCGATTCCACTCATCGCATCAGCAGCATTTCGCAGCAGATTTAGAATGACCTGCTGAAGCTGGACGCGATCGCCGATGACAGGCGGGAGGTCGTCCGCAAGCTCATGCCGGAGGATCACACCCTTACTATGTAGCTCGCTCAACGATAACGAAGTCACCTCTCGAGTCGCCTCATTCAGGTCCATCGATTCAGGTGAAAGGTCCTTCTTGCTATAGAGCGTGCGGAGCCGCGTGATCACGTCAGAGGCCCGGTTGCCATCGCGAATCGCACGCCGAGCGGTTTCGCGGGCCCCTTCGACATTGGGAGGATCGGCAGAGAGCATCCGCAGACATGTGCTGGCATTGGTGACAATACCCGAAAGAGGTTGGTTGACCTCGTGTGCGATGGACGCCGTTAACACTCCGAGGCTGGTTACCCTGGCTACGTTCGCAAGGTCCGATCTGGCCTTGCCGAGAGCCTCTTCGGAAAGCCGGCGCTGGGTAACATCCTGAACCGCGCCGATGTACTCCTGTCGCCCCTCCCGGTCCCGAGCCCCGTGACCGATCAAGTGCAGGTATTTTATCGATTGGTCGGGCATCAGCAACCGGTGCTCGTATTCGAAGTCGCTAACGCCGCTTTGAGCCCTTCCAATCATGTCATACAGCAATGGCAGATCTTCGGGATGAACGCGAGATCCAATCAACTCGAACGTTACCGGCACTCCCAGTTCAAACTCGAAGATGCGATAAATCTGGTCGGACCACTTAATATCGTCCGTCGCAACCAACCACGAAAAGTTGCCAATGCGACTGAGCTTTTGGCCTTCTGTGAGGAACGCCTCGCTGCGCCGCAGTTTTTCTTCTGCCTGCTTACGATCGTGGATATCGGCGTTGGTTCCATACCATTTCAAGATGTTGCCCGATTCATCGAGCATCGGATTGGCGCGGAACAGGAACCAGCGATACTCACCGTCGAAGCGGCGAAGTCGCCCTTCGACCTCTCCGCCCTTGCCCGCAGCCATCATCGACTGCCACGCGGCAAACAGCGCACCTAGGTCATCCGGATGAACTGCGGTTGTCCATCCGGACTCTTGCAGTTTTTGCAAAGGGAGGCCTACGTACGCGAGGTAATGTTGATTAAAGAACTCGGCGGCACCGTCCGGGCGCGCCGACCAGGCCAGCGCGGGGATTGTGTTGATGGTCAGTCCCAGTTCGCGTTCGCTCGCTTGCAGCGCTTCCTCCGCTCGTCTTCTATCATCAATGTCGGTGAGCAGAACATACCAACGGACAACGCGACCCTCTTCGCCAAGTAGTGGCAGACCTCGCGCGTGAAACCAACGATATACGCCGTCAGCTCGACGCAGACGATGATCAACAACGTACGGAGATCCGGTTTCAAGCGAGTACCTCCAAGCAGAAATCACGCCAGGAAGGTCATCTGGGTGGACGGCGTCGCTGGTTGACCATCCTTTCATTTCTTCTGTCGATTTGCCGAAGTAGTCCAAAACCTGGCGGTTCACCGCCTCGACTTCACCCGTCGTGCCCATGATCGCGACCAATCCCGCGATGCCATCGAGGATCAGTCGCAAACTTTGCTCGCTATCGCGCAGGGCCTCCTCGGCGCGCCTGCGGTCGTCGATGTCAATATTGGTTCCATACCATCTGAGGAGTTTTCCCGATTTGTCTCGCATCGGGTTGGTTCGGAACAGAAACCAGCGATACTCCCCGTCGAAGCGGCGGAGTCGCCCTTCCACCTCTCCGGCTTTTCCCGTCGCCATCATCGATTGCCACGCAGCAAGCAGCGTGCTCAGGTCGTCTGGGTGAACGGCCACGGTCCAGCCTGAGCCTTGCAATTGTTCCAATGAGAGTCCCACGTAAGCGAGATAATGCTGGTTGAAGAACTCCGCGGAGCCATCAGGACGCGCCGACCACGCCAACGCCGGGATTGTATTGATGATCAGGCCAAGTTCTTCAGTCCTAACCCGAACCTGCTTTTCCAGCGTATCGTTCAGTTCACGCAATCCTGCTTCGGCTTGTTTGCGCACCGTGATGTCCTGGAAACTCACCAGAACCCTGCGCTCAGAGCGACCGGGGAAAGACAAGGCATGGGCATTAAGAATAAACGTTCTTTTACCCTCTACCGTAAGGACATGATCCACCTCAACGGGCTGGAACGCACTACTGTGGGTAAGCATCTCTGTGAGTTGCATACGCAATTGCCCAAATTCAAAAGCGCCCTTCCCGAGTTCGTAGAGTGGTACCCCTTGCGTCTCGTCGCGAGAGACCCCGAACTTTGTGTAAAAGGCCCGATTTCCCGATTGAATCCGCTGGTCTGCGCTCAGCACGACGAGAGGTTCGGCGACCGCGTTGAGGATCGCCTTGGCGGATTCGCGTTCGTAGATAGCCTGATCGATGCTTGAGCGGAAAGCGGTCACATTTGTGAACGTCAGCAAGATGCCAGTGACTTGGCGATCGACTATCGTATAGGGAGATATCCGAACAACGAACCACTTGTCTCCGTCGCGAAAATCGGCTCGAACCTCCAATCCACCGGAGATGACTTGGTTGCATTGCTGTTCCAGGCGGGGCAAGCCGGCGAGCACCGAGATATCGCGGGGTGTCCGTCCAATGTCCGATTGCGAGAGGCCAAGCGTCTCCGCCCCCGCCTTATTGAAATAGGAGATAGTAAAGTCGCGTCGAAGAGCGACAACAGGAACTTCAACGGCATCAAGGATGTTAATGAGGTCGGTCGTATCCATACTTGCGGCCGCGGCGTCACCGTTGACCCCTCGGAAACCGTCCCCGCCGCGATCTAGCGTACCGCGCTGCTCAGTCATCAAGCCGCCGATGAGGGGGCAGTGTACAAATTGCGGCTCCGCTGCAGGACGGGCTCAGCAACCGTTGGGAGCGCTTGGCGCAATGCCAGCAGCAACGATTGAGCGCGCGGCATGTTGAAGGGCGGCCGATAGTCGGAGAGCAGCCGGCTTTCAAGCGCATGGGCTTCATCCGCGCCGACCGTCTCTCGAAGCGCATCGGCTACGGCGCGCTCCAGCCGATCATAGTCATCCACGGGAATTAGGTGAGAGTGATTCGTACCAAGCCTGGGCAACATGTGCGTGTGAACTTCGCCATTGAAGTTGTCCATCAGGAACGAGCAGAAGATTGCGATGTCATGCTTCTTGGCGAGCTGGTCGAATTGGTCTTCCAGACTCATGCTGGCGGCGACGTTCCCGCGTTCCCACAAAACATTGACCATTTCGCCCCACCAACGCACTTTTTCATAGCGCACTCCAGCACGAGCCTGCCCGATCACGTCCGCGGCGAGGCCAAGGAATATAGACGAATCCGGCATTGAGTTCCGCATGAAGCGGGGTAAGCACTCGTCGGCGTCAACCACCGTCAGCTGTCCGCGTTCCCGTGCCGCTTTCACATCCACGCCCTCGGCCTCGAGGCGTGGGCGAATGGCATTCCAGTGTGCGGGCGTTGGCACCAGGATGATGCCCTCTCCGTTCGCGATGGCAGAACCAGCGAACCGGCAGACGGCACGGCTGAGAAAATCCTCGTCTTGATAAAGCTGCACGATGTGATCGCACGGACCCGCCTCTGCCACCAGCCGATCCCAAGATGTACCCGCTTGAGGTTCACGATGATTATGCATGGCGAATGTCTCCGATCCGACCAGAATGTCCTAAGTTCCCTTTAATGCAGGTCACCTAGAAAACAAAAGAAAGCACGGGAAGACAAGGAAAACGCACGGAACCCCTGGATTCGAAAAGTTTGTCACACCCCCCATAATTGGGGTGTAAAGAATCGTAAAGCTGCAACTCACAGTGCATGGTAATCGTCTCCTTGCCCGAGTCGAATCCCTTAGATCCCCCGCCATCAGAGCAACTCATCCAGAAAACGGCAAAGCTGCGATGGCAAGAGGAAGAAATTCGAGCGGCCTTCTTCGCAGCATATCCCCCACACGGAGCGAGTCTCCGTTTCGTTGAGGGTGCGCCGACGGGGTGCGTGTTGTCCAGCCCTACCTTGGTATTGGTCGATGTTCGTCCAATGGACTCGTCGCCTTGCCTCAGGCTTAATCGGGATCGCAAAGGAGCAGGCGCATACCATGAACACAGAAGAATTGTTGCGCAATTTGACTCAGCCAGACGCGATGCTCATGGCAAAGCGCGAATTGTCGGTGTTCATCCTTGCGTGATGGAACCATTCGGACCAGAGCAGGCCAAGCTTTCGACAGAAAACGCAGATGACACTCACCAAGAAAGCATGTTCGTGAGCGCCTGGCTTCATCTTCAATTACTACGAATGCATAGCCAATACCATTGTCCAATTGTTTCGCCTCGACAGGTCTGCTCTGATGCGGTCATCGAGGCCGGTGCAAATTTGTAGCCTCGAGATGCCGAATCTGAAGAGGAGAACGCTGTGTACGAAGAAGAGTCGCTCAACAATTTAAATGCCACGGACGAGATGCACATGGCGGAGCGGGAGCTATTTGCTTTCGTCGGTGCGGTGAATGAATTATTTGGTACGGAGCAGGCCAAGCTTGCAACTGAAGATTGGCTTAATGAGTCCGAGTCGATGGATAGTCCGCCGCGATCGACAACTCGAAATTGGCGAGCTGTCTCAATCGCGGCTTCTGCAAAGCTGGCAGATCGCCTGAATGTAGCCCGTCAGCAGCGAGGAAAGGTAGATGCGCCGACTGAGATGCACGTATTACCATCATCCAGTTGTTTCACGCCGACGCTTCTGGTTTGAAGCGGCATCTTCGTTCTCGAAGGTCACTGCCTGAAACGAAATCAAGAAGTCTGGTTTCGGAAGATCCCCGAATGCCTCGCCTATCTTCTGCCCTGCTAGTTTTTCCGGTTTTGTCACGCCGGAATACTCGTTAAGATCTGCCTCCCGACGGTGCCCTTGCGTGAACTGGGGTTCGGCCCAGCCCACGCAGGTATGCGGCGGCATTATTTAGGCCGCCTGCTCATGCGACTTGCTCGACTTCTGCTTCAGAAAGCTCAGCAATTCGGCATTGACTTCTTCCGTGTGCGTCCACGGGATGCAGTGTGGACCACCCTTCACCACCAGCAGGCGCGCCCCCTTGATGAGCTTGGCCGTGCGTAGTCCCGCAGACGCGATGGGAAGAATGCGATCGGCATCCCCGTGAATTACCAGCGTAGGCACATCGATGCGAGCCAAGTCTTCACGGAAGTCCTCGTGCCAGGTAGGAATACAGGCCAGACTGGCGGTGGAGGAAGCGCTGGCCGCCACGTTCCAACTCGCCTGCACGATTTGTTCGCTGACACGCTTACCGAGCAGCAAGTCCGTGTTGTAGAAATCCTTGAAGAAGCTGGTGAAGAACGCGTAGCGGTCGGCTGCCACAGCTTTCTCGCTGGCGGCAAAGATACTGGCATCCAGCCCTTCGGGATTGTCGGCGGTCTTGAGCAGGTAGGGAGGCACACCGGAGATAATCACGGCTTTGCTCACGAGCTTGGAGCCGTATTTTCCGATGTAGCGTGCCACCTCGCCTCCGCCCATCGAGAAGCCAACTAGTGTGAAATTGTGCAGCTGGAGGTGGGTGACCACCTTGTGAAGGTCTTCTGCGAAGGTGTCGTAGTTGTAGCCTGTGGTTGGCTGGCTGGACTTGCCGAAGCCTCTGCGGTCATAGGTAATGACGCGATAACCCGCGTCGAGAAGAGCGGGAACCTGTTTCTCCCAGGAAGCGCCGCTCAATGGGTATCCGTGGATCAGGACGATCGGTTGACCCGATCCATGGTCTTCATAGTAAAGCTCGATGTTGCCTGAATTCTCTTTTCCGACGGTTACGTGCGGCATGGTGCGTCTCCTTTTATGTCGCGACCAGTATTTTGGAAATTTGTACTTTCGCGCGGGCCGCTCCGGTCCCGCGCTCAGGACCCAGCTTTGCTTTCTCGGCTATCGCTCCGCGATTCGAGAATCGTTCTGTTTCCGCAGGAACGCAATTGGACCTTGGTATCGGTTAACGATGTCAGAGTCGTGCCCCGTAATTGAGGAAGTGTTTATAGAGCGAAAATGCGCTTGTCCCACAACTGATACGAAGGTTTCTCCAATACCATCGTCCAATTGTTTCAATGCTTCTCTTCTGGCGTAATGCAACCGTCGTCGCAATAAGAACTCAGTCGACAAAACAAACTTCTGACGAACGGATGCCTTATGACCAACTCAAGCGGGGTAAAGCAAGACATAGAAAACAGGCAAAAGGTGCCACTTACCGTCCCCACGGACTTGGGGGCGGATGCGACCAGGGATATCGCGGGAGCCCTGAACGCAATCTTGGCGGACGTGTTTGCACTGTACTTGAAGACTAAGAACTTCCATTGGCACATGAGCGGGCCGCACTTCCGCGACTACCACTTGCTGTTTGACGAACAGGGCGATCAACTCTTCGCGATGACCGACCCGATCGCTGAACGCGTCCGCAAGGTCGGGGGCACCACTGTCAGGTCCATCGGCCATATTGCCCGCTTGCAGCGAGTCTCCGACAATGATGCTCCCTACGTCGAACCCGAGGACATGCTCGCGGAGTTGCATGAGGACAGCAAGGCACTGGTCGCGCGACTGCGCGAAGCGCATGGTGTCTGCGAACAATACGAAGACACTGCGAGTGCCAGCCTCATCGAGGTGTGGATCGACGAAACGGAGCGACGTAGCTGGTTCCTCTTCGAGGCGAGCCGTCGAAGCGATTCCACCGGGCATTGAAACTGACGCGTGCCGCATCATCCTGATGGGTCTTCCCGCCGGTCTGCACCAGGTGTTGATTGACTTGGAAGACGCAAACCACCACAACCTCGACAAAGGCACGGTCACATTTGTGGTTCCAGACAGAGCCGCGGCGGAAAAGGAGCAATGATCTGGAACCAGTTCGGTTATGCGTGCCTGTTCCACGAATGCGCGAGTAGGGGAGGAGCAGTATGAAACGGATAGCGCTCTTGCTGTTTGCAGTAGTAGCGGTGGCTGGGGTTGTTGCCAGTTCGGCCCCTGCGTCTGGACATGCCGAGCAGGAGGCTGTCCCGATCTTCGGTATCACAATCCCCCCTGGATACCGCGACTGGAGGTTGATCTCCGTGGCCCACGAAGCAGGCGACCTCAACGATATTCGCGCCATACTGGGCAACGATACGGCGATCAGGGCGTATCGGGAAGAGAAGCTTCCGTTCCCGGACGGCACGATCATTGCCCGAATAGCCTGGAGTTACGTGCCATCGGAGGAAAACAACAAAGTGTTCGGCCGTATCCAATCCTTCGTTCCCGGGCCAGCCCCGGGTTGGTACCTTCAGCTTATGGTCAAGGACTCAAAGAAATACGCCGCGACGGGCGGTTGGGGGTTCGCTCAATTCGATAAGGAAGGCGAGCCTAGCGCTGATGAAGCTAAGCTCAAAACCTGCTTTCCCTGCCACGAGCCTGTCAAAGGTCGTGACTTTGTCTTCACCCGCTACGCACAATAAGCCAGAACCGAAGGCCTGGGATGGTTGTGACAGAGCATGAGTGAGAAAACGAAAGATCCTTCGACGAGACTTTGTCCAATTCTTGTCACGGGAGCGGCGGGCCGCTTAGGCGGAGTTGGTCGAACGGTTGTGCAAATACTTCTTCAACGCGGTCTGACCGTCCGCGCGCTTGTCCGGCATCAAGACGATCGCTCTGATGCTCTGCAAGCCGTCGGAGCAGAAATCGTAGTTGGCGATCTCACCCGGGCCACGGACGTTGTGCGTGCGTTAGAGGGCTGCCGGCGGATGTATTTCGGCATGAGTGTCTCGGCGCCTTACTTGGAAGCGACAGTCACGGCCGCCGCGGTTGCGCGCGAACGCGATGATTTTGAGGTCTTCGTAAATATCTCGCAGATGACGGTGTCTCAAATGAGTCTGACGGATATGACGGAGTCACCTCAACAGAGGCAGCATTGGCTCGGCGAGCAGGCGTTGAACTGGTCGGGTTTACCCGTCGTGCATGTCCGGCCAACCGTCTTTCTCCAACACCCTTTCTTTAATGCCTGGGCCGCCGACTCAATATCCAGGAGCGGCACCATCCGATTGCCGTTCGGCGAAGCACAAACGTCCCCCGTCGATACTCGCGACGTGGCGGAGGTTGTCGCGACTGTTTTAACCAGTCCCACCGCCCACGTCGGAAAAGTCTATGAGCTGACCGGCCCCCGTTCCCAGAATATGTTTGCCCATGCTGAGGAGTACTCAAGGGCACTAGGGAGAACAATCACTTACGTCAATGTGCCAATGGACCAATGGTGGGACCAGGAACTTAGCCGCCGCGATCTACCTCAGCACGTTCTGGAACATATGCTCACCATGGCTCATCTCCATGCTGCCGGTCGCTACGATCGTTTGACGCACGATGTGGAGGCAATCCTCGGGAGAGAGGCGACCAGCACGCAGGCTTTCGTGATCCGTCATGCTGACTCTTTTCGACCAGAGGTCGATTGACAGGTACCGCGCAAAAGAATTCGGAATTTCGAGATTCGTCGGTGACGCAAAACCTGCCAACACTGACAAAGTTGACATCATTGACACTTCACGGCTACTGATTTCAAAAAACTTGTCTGTTTGCAACGCAGCCCGGCGAATTCGGCTTACAGGTCCGGCTGTCAACAAACTCTCTCTCTAGGTTTCGTCGCACCCACGCGATGCCGTTCCGATCTCTGTGTGCTGCACAAGCCTATCAGTAGTATCGGCTCAGTTTGAAGACCTCCGAGGTGCGGCGTCATTCCGAAGCCCCGCGCCTTCACCAGCGGGGCGAGGAATCTCCCACGCAGAGAACCTTGTAGGTGAGAGCTCTTTCGCTCCGCCGAAAAACGGCTCCGCTCAGGATGACCTGCACCGAATCATGCCGATTCGGATTGCGGCGATCCCTTACACGAGTGAACGCGCTGCTGCAGGAACCGCCTCTCCATCGGATTGCGCGCGCAGCCCACCGCCGCCTCAAAGTGACTTCTGGCGGTCTCCTGCCGGCCGCTGCGCAACTCCAACTCTCCCAGCGCGGCATGATAGAAGGGATACTTCGCCAGCGCCTCCGCTCCAGCGATGGCACGAATCTCATCGAGCCCGCGATGGGCGCCATCTCGCTGCGCAAGGGCGATGGCGCGATTCAACGCCACCACCGGCGATGGCCGGATTTCGATGAGCATGTCGTAAAGCTTCACGATTTCCGCCCAGTTGGTCTCCTCCGCCCGATGGGCCGTGGCGTGCACCCACGCAATTGCGGCCTCCACGTGATACTCGCTGAGTTCGGGGCCGCTCGCCGAAAGATCCAGCAGCCTCTGCCCTTCCGCAATCAGTTGCGCGTCCCACTGAGACCGGTCTTGATCGATCAAAGGTTGCAGATTTCCCGCGGCATCCACACGAGCGGGCAGGCGCGCCGCATGCAGAGCCATCAGCGCGGCCAGCGCATAGGTGGACGGCGTTCGTCCCGCAATGTGCTCCAGCAGGACCGCCGTCAACCGCATGGCCTCGCGGCAAACGTCCGCCCGCACCGCCGTCTCCGGCGACGCCCCGTGATACCCTTCGTTGAACAGCAGGTACAGCGCCCGCTGCACGGCGGGCAGACGCTGCGAAAACTCCGCCGCCGCACCCACGTCGAAAAGTTTCTTCGAACTCGCCAATACTTTCTTGGATCGCGCGATGCGTTTCTCAATCGCGGCATGGCTGCTGACGAACGCGCCCGCCACTTCATCTACGCTGAACCCGCACAGGATATTCAGCATCAACGCCACCTGCGCCTCCTCCTTCAGCCGGGGATGGCAACAGGAAAACATCATGCGCAGCAGATCGTCCTTGATGGCGTTGGGCGAAAACAGTTCCTCCACGGCCGGGGCCAGCGTCCACTCGCTCTGCAGGAAGCGGCTCAACTCCGGCTCAAAGGTGCGCGCCGTGCGCTCGCGGCGCAACGCGTCGAGTGCGCAATTCTTGGCGGTCGTCATCAGCCACGCCGCAGGGTTGTCCGGCATGCCACGCATCCGCCACACCTCCAGCGCCCGGCAGAAGGCGTCCTGCACTACGTCTTCTGCCAGCGCCAGATTCTGCACTCCGAAGATGCGCGTCAGCACGGCGACCATGCGCCCCGATTCATGCCGGAATAGATGATCGCTCGCGTCCATGCCGCTCACATGCTCAGCTTCATGACCGGACGCACTTCCACTGCCCCGCCGAACTCGAAGATGGGGCAGCCCTTGGACAGATCGACGGCCTGATCCAGATCGCGCGCCTCGATCAGCGTGTATCCGCCCACCACGTCCTTGGCCTCGGCAAACGGGCCGTCGGTAACCGTCTTTTTGCTGCCCTGCACCAGCTTGCCCGTCCGCTCCAGCGGCTGGCCCTGATCCTTGACGTGGCCTTTCTGGCCCAGGTCGGTCAGCCATTTCATCCATTTCTGCATGGTTTGTTGCGCCTGCTCCGGCGAACTGTCGCGCTCGCCGCCGCGGTAAAGATAAAGAAACTCGCTCATCACTGTTCTCCTTGTTGAATTGGCTACTTCGATCTATAGACGGATGGACCGCCCGCTAACGGACAACTTTTTTCTGGGGCGATCGCCCGCTGGACGCCTTGGCGGACGGTGGGCGATACTAGACGGGCAGGATATCTGTTCAGAAATACTTTCAGGAGTCGACTACATGTCCGCACCCAGCCGCCGTCCCGAGATTCGCCGGCGCCGCACCCGAGCTCACAAGATCGCCAGCCTGCGCAAGCGCCTGGCCGCCGCGCAGAATGACGCCGACCGCACCCGCATCACCGCCAAGCTGCACAAGCTCGCCATCACTTCGCCCGGCCAGCCGCTGGTCAAGTAGCCGTTACGCGACCCCCGCAGTTTTGGTGCCGTTGGCAGCCGGAGTAGGCGCCGAGTCCGCGGCCGCCAAAACTTCCCGGTAGACGTCGCGAATGCGCTGCACGGACTTCTCCCAGGAAAACTTGGCTGCCTGCCGGAGGCTGCGCTCCTTCATCTTCTCGCGCAGCGCCTGGTCCACCAGCACGCGGTGCAGCCCGCGCATAATCTCGAAAACATTTTCGGGGTGCACCAACACGGCGGCGTTGCCTACCACCTCCGGCAGCGATGACACGTTGGAGCTCACCACCGGCGTGCCGTGCGCCATCGCCTCCAGCGGCGGCAGGCCGAAGCCTTCATAGAGCGATGGGAAAACGAACACCTTTGCGCGATCATAAAAAATGCGCAGCACATCCACCGGAACAAAACCCAGGAAGCGCACATCGTTCGACACGCCGCTGCGAATCACCGTCCGCCGCAGGTCCGGGTTGCCCGACAGATCGTCTCCAATGATGATGAGCTTGAGGTCGGGATAAAGCCCGTCTTTTTCCAATTCCGTTTTCAGGGCGGAGAAAGCCTCGATCATGCGCCCGACATTCTTGTGCGGGCTGATTCTTCCCGCGTAAAGCAGGAACGGATACGTGACCTGGTAGCGTTGGGCGATCAACTGGCGGTCGGCCTCGCTGGCATGGCCGTGAAGGAAGCGCTCGTCGATGGCGTTGTAGACCACCTCGATGCGGCCCGCGGGCACGTCAAACAACTTCTCCATTTCGTTCTTGGTGAAATTCGAAACCGCGAAAATGCGCGCCGCTCCCCGTAATACTCTCTTGGTCAATTGAAAATGCAAGGCGCCCCAGAAGCCGGTCTGCTGGCGCGCCCGCGCCATATGCTCCAGCATGTCGTGCACGGTCATCACGTAAGGGCAAGGCAACATCCGGGGAATCGAAAACAGGTTGGGAATGTGCACCAGGTCGCATTCCAAACGCTTCACGACCGTGCGGAATTGCCGGAAGCCGGTCACCGACCGTTCCGGCTCGGCCAGCGCCACGGTGTGAAAATTTGCCGGCAGCGGGCCAATCTCTTTGACTTTTTCGGGAGATCCGATCAGGAAGTAGGTGGTCTCGTGGTCGATCCGTCCCAGGTTGCGCACCACGTTGCGGATATAAGTGCCCACGCCGAACTCGGTCATCCGGCGAATGTCGATGGCGATCTTCACCAAGGGCATTTAATCACAATCGTGCTGGAGAACGCAGGGGAATCTGCCCTTGTCATTCCGACGCGCGGAGCGCAGCGAGACAGGAGGAATCTGCTGTTTGCCTACGCCCTCACTTCCGCCTTCGCCCGCCGCTCGGCATACAGCGGAAACGCCTCGCACATGCTGAGCACCTGCTTGCGGATGCTAGCCAGAGCCGCGGCATCGGTGCGCTTGTGCAACGCCTCAGCGATCCAGTGCCCGATCTGCCGCATCTCGGCTTCCTTCATGCCGCGCGTGGTCAGCGCCGGCGTGCCGATGCGAATCCCGCTCGGCTTCAGCGGAGGATTGGTATCGAACGGAATCGCATTCTTGTTCACCGTGATGCCCGCCTGGTCGAGCGCCTTCTCCGCTTCGCTGCCCAGCATGCCCTTCGAGAAAACGTCCACCAGCATCAGGTGCGTGTCGGTGCCACCGGAAATAATGCGGAAGCCCTCGCCCGCCAGAGATTCGGCCAGCACTTTCGCGTTGGCCACCACCTGCTTCGCGTATTCGCGGAATTCGGGCTGCATCGCCTCGCGGAAGCAGATCGCCTTGGCCGCCATGATGTGCACGAGAGGCCCGCCCTGCATGCCGGGGAAGACAACTTTGTCGATCGCCGGCCCGAATTCGGCCTTGGAAAGAATCATGCCTGAGCGCGGCCCGCGCAGCGTTTTGTGCGTGGTCGAAGTGACGATCTGCGCGTGCGGCACCGGCGAAGGATGAGCGCCTCCGGCCACCAGCCCCGCGAAGTGCGCCATGTCGACCAGATACAGTGCGCCAACTTTATCCGCGATCTGCCGCATGCGGGCGAAATCAATGATCCGGGGATACGCGCTGCCGCCGCCGATAATCAGCTTCGGCCGCTCCTGCTCCGCCAATTTTTCCAGCGCGTCGTAATCGATGGTCTCCGTTTCCTTCGTCACACCGTACGGGACGATTTTGTAGGTCTTGCCCGAAAAATTCAGGTGGTGCCCGTGCGTCAGATGGCCGCCGTGAGCGAGGTTTAAACCCAGGATCGTATCGCCCGGCTGCAGCACCGCGGCGTAGGCTTCCATGTTGGCCTGCGAGCCGGCATGGGGCTGCACGTTGGCGTGCTCGGCGCCAAATAATTTCTTCGCCCGCTCCCGTGCCAGGTTTTCCACCACGTCGGTAAATTCGCAGCCGCCGTAGTAGCGCTTCCCTGGATATCCCTCGGCGTACTTATTCGTAAACACCGATCCCGCCGCTTCCAGCACGGCCTCGCTGACGAAATTTTCCGAGGCGATCAGCTCCAGGCCTTCATGCTGGCGCCGGGTTTCATTGTCAATCGCAGTGGCGATCTCGGGATCCACTTCATAGATCGGTCGGGACATCCTGGAATTTGTCATGACTATCTCTCGTTTCTGAATCAGCAATGATTATGTCAGTAGCGACGTGGAAGAGCGGCCCTTCAGGGCCGCGTCAAATCTGCAATGACCGTGCATACACGTCCGGCTGATGCCGTTCCATATACCGCTCGGGCGCGCTCAACGCCGCAAAGCCATACTTCTCATACAGCCGATGCGCGTCGCGCGTCAACAGAACCCACCGCCGCAATCCCTGTAAAGCTGGATGCCCAACGATGCATTCCATCAGCCACTTGCTCAGGCCGCGCCCGCGATGCGACTCCAGCACGAAAACATCGCCCAGATACGCGAACGTGGCAAAGTCGCTCACCACCCGCGCAAATCCAACCTGCGCGCCCTGTCCATCATAAATCCCGAAGCACAGCGAATGCTCGATGGATCGCGCCACCGTCTCCTGAGGAATGCCCTTGGCCCAATAACTGCTCGTGAGGAACTCGTGCACCGAGCCCAGGCGGATACGCCGCCGATCGGTGCTGAGCAGAAATTCCCCGCGCCGGTGCTCGACCACCTCTTCGGGATCGGCGAAGCAAACCACAGGCATGCCCCAATTCTAAACCGAGCCGTTGACGGCCTGAATAATGACGGGCTGAATGCTGAATGCTGATTGCTGAATGCTTGTTCAAAACGCCGTTCGCAGAAACGACGCCATTTGGAATCCGTCCATGTACTTGAACGGCGTCTCGCCGGTGGTGTAATGCCCGCAAGGCAGAACGACGACCTTGTGATCGAGGCCGTGCCGCTCAAACTCACTCACCGCATCCCGCGACAGCTCGGGCAGGAACGTCAGATCGTACTTGGCGTAAATAATCAGCGACTTTTTTGGCCAGCGCGCGAACTGCCTGAAATACGACATGGGGCTGACCGCCAGCCATGACCGCCGCAGCGTTTCCAGGTCGATCTCCGACTCGAGTCCCTGCCGAATGTGCCGGGTCGACTGGCCGTGCCAAACCACATCGGCGACATACGTCGAAGCGTGATTGAACACCGCCGCGCGAATTCGGGGATCATGCGCCGCCGCGATAAACGCGTAGCAGGAGCCCAGGCTGGTGCCCACGATGCCAAGCTTGGTGTAACCCTGCTGCTCCAGCCAGTCAAGGCAGCTGCGAATGTCTGCGACTCCCTGCCGCACCGCGTCCAGCGTCCGGCCAATATTTGCCGAAACCGCATAATCGGCACGGCGGGTTTCGGCCGGCATGCGGATATCGTGATACGGCATGCTCAGCCGCAGCACGGCAATTCCCATCAGATTCAGTACGCGGCAGAAGCTGTTATAGGCGATCGCATCCGCGTTCCAGTGCGGCAGCAGAACCACGGCGCGCCGCCCTCGCGCCGGAAACCAGCGCGCATTCGCCAAATCGTTTTCCGGATAAGGCGTCTTCACCGGCGACGTGAAGCGCAGAAACTGCCCGTACGTTCCTTTTACCTTTTCTTCCAGATTGAGATCGGGAACTTCGCGCGTCGAAAAAACTTTGACCTCGCGCTTTTCCAGGCGGAAATCCGCGGCTTTCTTGTAGCAGTAGAAATCGTCGCTGGCCGCGACAATGCGCCGGTTGAAATCCTCGAAAAATCTGGCAGGATCGGCGACCGCTTGCCCGGGACGCCACCCGTTCTGGCAAGGCCATCCTTGCGCCCAGTCCAAGCCCCATTCGAGCGGGCGCACCACGCGGTTGTTATCCACCGCCGTGAGCCGGTGCTCCCAGTCGTACATCCATTGTGCATAACGGGTGGGCATCTACTTCCAGTTTAGCAAGCGGCAGGCGGGTTTCTGGCCCTGGCTCCATCCAATTGCAACAATTGGCAATTGGCCGTCCACAATTCCGTTTCGAATGGGGAGCGTAGATGTGCGCGAGGGAAACCTCTAGTGACCGCGGCGCTCGCGGATCAGTTCCGGCTTGCCGGCCACGGTCGCAGCCGACGCCAGATTCGCCATTCGCAGGGCGTGCTCCTGAATCGCCGTTTGCAACTCGCCAATCGTCTGGTTCCAGTTCGTGCCTTCCGCGCACGTCGCACGGCCGCACAATTCGCGAATGCGATCTTCGAGCCGGCGCGCAAGCATATCCTGAATCGTCCGAAATCGGCGCAGTCTGATGGTCGCAGGAAGGTCAGAAGTGTTCGATACGATACAAACCTGAATTTGCTCAGTTATTTCCCGTACCTGCGCGGAACGCGCTTGGAAATGTTGCACAGGATTTCGTAAGGCGAGCTGTTTGCCCAGCGCGCATGCTCCAGCGCATCCACGGTAAGGCTCTCGCTGGTTCCCAGCAAAATCACTTCATCGCCGACGGAGATCCCGGGAATACCGGTGACATCCACCAGGGTCAAATCCATGGACACGCTGCCGACCACCGGCGCGTAGTGGTCGCGCACGATCACTCGCCCGCGATTGGAGAGCTGCCGGTTATAGCCATCGGCGTAGCCGACGGGCAGCACGGCGACATGCGCCGGCGCTTTCGTCACGTACGTCCCGCCATAACCGAGAGGCTGGTTCGCGGCGAAGTTGCGCAGCGAGAGGATGCGCGTCTTCCACGTCAGCACCGGCTTGACCGCCAGCCGCAACGTTCCCCCGCTCACTTCGCGACCCGCCCGCTGAAACGACAAGTAATACCCGTAGAGCGCAACGCCGGGCCGGACCATGTTATTCCAGGTCTCTCGGCGGGAGATCAGTGCGCTGGTGTTGGCCATGTGCACCAGGGCCGGATCAAATCCAGCAGCGCGCACAATTTTTTGCGCCTCTTCGAAGCGGCGCTCCTGCTCGGCCACCGACGGCGCGTCCATCACTTCAGACGACGCGAGGTGCGTGGAGAGCCCTTCCAGTTGCAAGTGCGAGGCAGATCGCAAGCTCTTGAGGACGAGGGGCAGCTCTTCAAGGGAAACGCCCAGGCGCCCCATGCCGGTATCAACTTTCAGATGCACGGCATGCCGCATCGTGGCTCTCGCCGCAGCCGCATTCAGCGACTCGATATGCCACGACTCCCAGACAGTCGGCGTGAGGCCGAGACGTACGATTTCGCTTTCCTCTCCCCGCCAGAAGCCAGTCATCAGCAGGATGCGCGCTTCGATTCCGCTCTCGCGCAGCGGAATCGCCTCATCCAGCGACGTCACCCCCAGCCACTTCGCTCCTTCTTCTTCCAGCGCGCGCGAGCATTCCACCGCGCCGTGGCCGTAAGCGTCCGCTTTGACCACCGCGCAGATGGTCGCGCCCGCTGCCGTGTGTTTGACCACCGTGCGGAAGTTTTGCCGCAGATTGGCCAGCGACACTTCGGCCCAGGTAGGGCGCGTCGCTACGCGGCTCAGGATTTCGGCTGTGGTTGCCACAACTCCGATTATAGAGAAGGCGCACCCAAGCCTCAGGTTACGCTGGGGCTACTCCTGAATTGAGCTATGGAATCCTTCGGGATTGAATCCTTGCATCAATCTCTCGTGGACTCCATTTCTTAGTTTCCGTTCAGCGAGAAGTTCACCGTGATCTGCGTTTCCACCTCGACCGGCTCGCTGTTCAGCACGTAAGGCCGATAATGCCACTGCCGCACCGCGTCGATCGCAGCCTGCACCAGCATGGGATGCCCGCTGATCAATCGCAAATGTTCGATGCTTCCCTGCTTGCTGATGACGGCCTGCAACACGACCTGGCCCTGAATGCGGGCCGCGCGCGCCAGCGGCGGGTAAACCGGAACGACTTTGCGAATCAGATCGCCTTCGCTCATGTGCGAGACGTGCAGCGTGCGCGGAGCGGGACTCGGCTGAGGCGGCGCGGGCAGAATCGGGCGCGAGCCGCTGTCGAGCCAGGTATTGACCCCGCGCGGATCTCCCATCGGCACAGCGCCCGGAATGTACGGACCGGACGCCCCCACCTGCGGCGCTTCGTCGTCGGCGCTCGTGATGTCGCGATGCTGGCTGTAGGAAGGCAAGTGCAACGCGTTGTCAGTGGCCGTCGTGATCGTGAACCCTCTTCTGCGCGTCTGCACGGCTTGCGCGTTCGACGCGGGCTGGCCCAGGCTGATGGGCGTGGAAAGCTGATGATACGAAGGCAGCCCCGTTGGCCGCAGCACTTGCCATAGGAGCAGCGCGCTCAGCAACACGGCCTGCAGGCCGAAGGAAGTCAGCGTGGTGAAGCCGCGGCGCGAACGCTCGTGCCAGGAAGAACTGAGAGCATCCTCGAACATGATGTCCTCCAGCGCAAAACACGAATAGAGCTAATGACACCGGGGGCGTGGCATTCCGGTGCGCTGCAGAAAATAAAAAAGGCCGCGCGGGACGCGGCCTTGGTGGAACTTTCACGACACCGCCGGTGTCGCAAAACTATTTGTCGGCGCTTACTTCGGCTGCTCTGTAGTCGGCTTCGGCGTCGTTGGCTTGGGGGCAGCCGGCTTCGGAACCGCGGGCTTGGCCGCGCCTCCCGCCGGAGCCGGCGCAGGTACGCCGGACTGCGTATTGTACAAATCGACCACGGCCTTGGTGATGTCGCCGCCTTCGCCGTACCACAGGATCGGGCTCTGCGGCCAGGGATTCGAAGTGTCGACGATCATGGCAAAGCCGCTGTCCTGCGCGTGTTTCACGATGACCGGCGCCATTTTCTGCAGAATGCGCTGGAAAATTTCTTTCTGCTGGTTCTGCGCGTCTTCCTGCGCGTCCTGCACCGAGCGGTCGAACGATTTCTTCTTGGTCTCGATCTGCTTGACCAGCGTGGCGCGCGCATCTTCGTTCAGCTTGTCGCCCTGGTTCTGCAACTGTTTCTGCAAAGACTCGAGCTCGTCGTTCTGCGACTTCAATTCGCTCTGCTTGGGCTCGAGCTTCTTCTGCAGAGCCTGAAAGTCGCGCTGGCCTTCGTTGGTGTTAATGACGGCCTGCTCGATGTTGATGGTGCCAATCCTGGTGCCCGATCCGGTGGCGATGGTGGTGGGCGCCGAACTGGCCGCCGCTCCAGACGAGGGCGCCGAGGGCAGTCCGGTGGCCGGCTTTGGATTGGCGGTGGTGGTCTGGGCCGACGCCGAGATCATCACCACAAACAGCGATATAACCACCGCAGCAGGGAGAGAGCGCAGAAACTTGCTAGTCATTGGATCGGTTAAACTCCTTCTACCTCAATTCCGGGAATGTTCCGGGGGATTACCCTTCTCAGGCAACGCTGGGGCGCGCGAGCCAGTGTTCGATTTCGCAGCGGCGGCCTTCTTGACTTGATGGAAACAATCGCTACTGGGTTGCCAGCGTCACACGCCGGGGTTGCGGACGTGCTCGTCCACCCTGATGGTTTCTCAAATGGCGTGGATCGTAATTATTATAGAGAGCGCCTGCGCGAGGCGTCAAACGCAACCGGTCTGGGTAGTATCAGCGCGAATTTTTCTGTCGTACAACGCTTAGCTTCCGGGAGTGCATGCAGGTGAAAATCCTGCCGCCCGCCTGAACGACTTGGTGCGGTCGTCGTCTCACTCTTCAGACATCGCGGTTTTCATCTTATGAAATTAAGCTGAGCACCTCTACGTTTGCGACTCCTCCACTACCAGGAACGGGCAAGTCGCCCCAATGGCAGCTTCGGCAAGGCTCCATGCCGGCCAATTGAGTCCTCCGTCGTCGGCATGGGCTTCGCTCCACATCCACAGGGCATACGCGTGACCCGGCGTCAGCGGGAAGGCAACATCGATGACGCCCGCCCAAACGCCGCTGTCGTTGCCGGTATGAGCGTCAACCCACCCCGTTCCGTCCTGCCACACGGTGACGGTTTGCTCCGCCGGGGGCCACACGGAAAGGTTCCCGCTCGAATTGAAGTCATAGACCGCCGCGTGGATATACCCGTCGGTATGCGCCGTGTCGAGATTCGAAGTATCCAGCCAGCTGTAGTCAAAGCGGATGTAGGGGCGAAAATGTCCCATGGGCGAATCAGAGATCGGCCAGTAAGCGCCGGCGATCCCTCCATATCCCGTATTCCAGGAGCCATCCCCGGTGGCACTGGAACCGAAAGTACCCGCGTTGCTGTTCGCACTGCCGGTGGAGTCCGGGGGTGCTGCGGATACCCAGATATTCCAGTACGGCGGGGTGAGAACCGTCAGGATGGAACCGGCAGAAATTCGCGGCTGTACCGCTGGGCAGGAAGGATAGGTAATCTTGTTTTTTGGGTTGCGGCGCATCAGCTTGCGCACCGCTTCGGAGGCGGAACGCAGCGAGGGATTGTCTTTCAGCAGAGCCGCGGCGGCTTCCCGTTGCAGCTTGTGCACGGCTCGCTGCAGTGTGATGCGCTCTTTCCAGCGAGCTTGCCGTTCCCGAATGTAGCGTTCGTGAGCCGCAATCACTTTCTTCTTGGAAAGAATATTGCCGGATTGAATGGCGCGGGTGCGCCGCGCGATTTCGCTGTGGCGGTTCGATTCGGAGCCGGAGCGCATAAGTTTTCCTTTCAGAGGAACGGTGATACCCATGGAAAGGTCGCTTGGAGAAGTGATGCGCACGTAAGTATAGTGCCAGGCTGAACGAGGTTCAAGCCGGGCGTGAGCTGGCGCGCTCTTTCAAAGCGTCACCTTCTCTAGAACGTGGTCGCCACCGTGAAGCGGAAGGTCTTGCGCGGTTCGCGCAGCAGGAAGCTCGGTGAGTAGACCGACTTTGCCAAGCCGTAGGTGTAGGCGCCGGCCGCGGTCAGCTGGCAGCCCGTGACCGGGTTGCAGGTTTGCGGGAACATGCTGGGCGTTACTGGAATCGGCGGCACCGACGGCGTATCGAGCCGCACCGGGTTGTAGGCCCAGTAGATGCGGAACGGCGCATTGATCACGGGCAGGAACATCTGCAGCTCCAGGCCCGTGGACATGCGCGGCTTCCAGTTGGTCGCGCTCAGCACCTGCAGATTCTGCGACGGCGTCGGCATCAGGATATTGCCCACGGTGCAGGTGTTCGCGGTCGCCGTCTGCAACAGCAGCGGGCAGCCCACCGGCGTGCCGATCACCTGCTGGTATTGCTGGCTGGCGATCTGCAATTGCGACGGCCGCAGGATGGGATCGATGCCGGCGTCGACAAAGGGCGCCAGCGCCACCGGCCCGTAGATGGTGATGCGGTATTCGGCATTGCCCACCACGCTGAAATCGCCGCCGGGGAACGTGATCTGATCGACCGGGATCGGAATGCTCACAGCGCCCGCGCGCGGGTTCTGCGGATCCTTGGGCACGGGCACGCCGGTGGGATTGGTCAGCGTGATCGACCCGATGCTGGGCAGGAACGCGACCGGCGACACCGAGCGGATGTCGAAGCCGCGCAGGTCGTTCTCGCCGCCCATGTAGAAGCGCTGGAACGGTGGCGCGACCAGGCCGCCGAATCCGCTGATGAACGATCCCTGCACGTTAAAGCCAAAAGCGTTGCGCCGCTTTTGCACCGGGATAAATTGCTTGTACTGCAAGATGGGGCGGATGGAGCGCACCGTGCCGCCGATGCCCGCCAGCTCCGCGCCCGCCGTGAACTGGTGCCCGTGATGCGGCGAGATGGGGCTGTCGATGGTGTTGAACGAGAAGTTGGGGAAAATTTTGCTCGTAATAATACCGTTGAGCGCGTTCGGCCCGGAGATGCCGCGGAAGGCCAGAAATTCGAACAGATTCTTGGAAGCCGAGCTTAAAGCCAGCAGCGAAGAGCGATCGAATGAGTAGGTGATGCCCACCCGCTTGAAGGAGCGGTGCAGCGGATAGCTGAGCGAGAGCGTAAACCCGGCGCTCGCCTGTGTATAGTTCTGCAGGTTCTGCAAAACGGCATTGGGCAGGTTCAGGTTGCTGCCGCTGAAGATCGAAAGCTGGCGCGCCTGGTCGTACTTGATCTTGTTGTAGTAGACGTTAAAGCCGAACTGCAGCGGGCGGTCGAACATGTAAGGCTGGGTGAAGCCGAAACGCACGCTCTTGGCCAGGTTGCCCACGCTGGCCTGCACCGACAAAGTTTCGCCCAGTCCGAGGAAGTTGTTGGTCGAGTAGTTGATGCCAATGAAGGCGCCTTCCAGGCCGCTGACGCCGCCATTCAGGCCAATGCTGTTCTTGCCTTTTTCGTGGACCTTCAGGGTCAGATCGACCAGGCTGTTTTTCTCATCGAGATTGCGGATGGTGGTGTTGGGATCGTCGGGCTTGAGCTGGTCGAAGTATCCCAGCTGGTTCAGGCGCAGCAGGCTGAGCTCCCACAGCTTGGAATTGTAAATGCCGCCTTCTTCGAGGGCGATTTCGCGGCGGATGACCTTATCGCGGGTTGTGGTGTTGCCCTCGAATTCAATGCGCCGCACGAAGAACTGCTTGCCTTCATCGACGTCCACTTCCAGGAAGATTTGCTTCTTCTCGTCGTCAAAGCGGGTTTCGGGAATCGAAGTGAAGTTGATGTATCCAATTTCGCCGTACGCCTTGCGGAGATTCTCCAGGCCCTTCCCGATTTTCTCCTTGCTGAAGACCTCGCCATCGCGAATGGGAAAGATATTGCGCAAGGCCTTGGTGTTGGTAACGGCCTTGGTGTTCTTGAAGGTGATGCCGCCCAGCGTGTAGCGCTCGCCTTCATCGATGACCATCATGATGTCGACCGCTTTGCCGGGCCCGCCTTGCAACAGGGGGATGTGCACGCCCGCGTGGCCGGTGTCGTGAATCTGGGTAGTGGTCTGGCTCGGGTTCGCCTTGAAGTAGCCGCGATTCTGGTATTCGTTGCGCACGCGCTCGGTATCTTCGTCGAGCTTGGTGGCGTCGTAAGTGCGCGCGAAAATATTCTCCAGGAAGATCGAGTGCGGGATGCCAATGGGGCGCAGGTTCTTCATGGAATAGCGCAGCACGCGGGTGCGCACATTCTTATTGCCCTCGAACCGGATCTTGCCCACTTTGACCTTGGGTCCTTCTTTCACCGCGAAGGTGATGCCTACCGCCGAGGGAGGAATCTGGCGGAGTTCTGTCCGGATCGTGGCGAACTGGCGGCCATGCTCCGCCAGCAGAGCCTTGATCGCAACTTCCGCCTTCTTCACCTTGGTCGGGTCATACTGACTTTCCACCGAGAGGCCAACTTTCGCTTCCTTGAAGCGGTCGAGCACGTCGCTGGTGGAGACGGCGTTCAGGCCGACATAGTTGATCTCGCGGATGGTCGGTTTTTCCTTGACCTGGACGATAATGCGCCAGCCCTTCGGAGTCTGCTCGCGCGAAAAGCGGATGTCTTCAAAGTAGCCGGTGTTCCATAACGCGTTGAAGTCGCGCTCCAGCGAGGCGGCATCGTAAATGTCGCCGGCATGGGTGAAGATGGCGGCGCGAACGCGCTCCCCCGGGATGCGGCGGTTTCCCTGGATATCAATTTCCGAAATAACGTCGGACTGGGCGAACCCTGGAACCGCGGCGAATAAAGCCAGCAGAACGGCAAACAGGGCGGCGCATCGCTTGAGCCTGCGGCAAAGCGATGGAAACGCAAGCGATGGAGGCTGGGCAGCGCCTGGAAAAGCCTGGCCGCGCGCGGGCACAGCATGGTCCACATGAATGCAAAGAGGAATCGCTAAGACCTCAGCCTCTGGGATGTGAGAAAACGCTCATTATACGGTAGAGAAACGAGTAGCGTCCAAGTTGCCACTCTTGCCGGTGGCTTCAGGATCAGGATTTGGCGGACTCCACCTCAACCAAGACGGAATAAAACGTGGCGGAGTTGCCCAGATCGGAAAGTTTTTCTGAGGTGAGCACGTTAATGTTGCGAAAACCGGGAGTGAGTTTGGCCCAATTCAGGCGTGCGGCCACCACTCCGGGCTGCACCGCGCCATCCACTCGCGCGGTGAGGAAAATTTCTCCGCGGCGGTTGTACACCCGGACCGTGTCGCCATTCGAGATTCCTCGCGTGCGGGCGTCGGCAGAATGCATTTCCAGCAGGTTTGTCTCCTCCATGGCCTGCACCGAAGGCTGGTTGGCAAACGTCGAGTTCATAAAGTTATCGGCCTTGCGGGCAAGCAACTCGAGCGGAAACGCCGATTTTTTCCCGTGACGCGATTCGTCCGGCGGGTTGAATTCGGCCACGGGATCGAGACCGAGACTCTTCAATTTCTCGCTGTAAAGCTCCGCTTTGCCCGATGCCGTGCGGAAGTTGCCCTGCGCGAAAGGAAGAAAGGGAGCGTCAGCAGTTTTTGTGGGAACAGCCGCCCCCGGCGGTTCGGCGGAGCGCAGCTCCGCGGTGAAGTTCAGCCGCACGTGGCCTTCGCGCTCCAGCTTTTCCCGATCAATGCCGCGGAGCCAGGGATTCGGCGAAGCCAGCGCGCCGTCGATCATCTCGTCAACACTTTCATGGAGGCATGCATCCTTGAATCCCATGCGGTGGGCGAGCGTTCGAAACACTTCGACATTGGAGCGGCATTCGCCGAGCGGATCGATCGCCTGTTCCGAAATCTGTAGATAGTAATGCCCGTAGGCAGCCTGCAGGTCTTTGTGCTCAAAAAAGGTCGTGGCAGGCAAAACAATATCAGCGTAATCGGTGGTGTCGGTAAGAAATTGCTCGTGCACCACGGTAAAAAGATCCGCACGCTTGAGGCCGCGAATCACGTCGTTGTGATTCGGGCAAACCGCGGCGGGATTGGAATTGTAGACAAAGAGCGCCTTCACCGGCGGATCGGAGAGCGTATTCAGCGCCTTACCTAGCTCGACCATGTTGATGGTTCGGGTCAGGCGAGTGCGGCCTTCGGCCATGAGGTTGGGGCGGCGCAAAGCGTCTTTGTTCAGGTCGAACGCGCCGCTGGTCGAAAGCTGCAGGCCGCCGCCGATTTCTTTGAACGAACCCGTAATGCAGGGCAGCATGCACACCGCACGCGTAGCCATGCCGCCGCCCTCCGACCGCTGCACGCCATAATTCAGGCGAATGACCGCGGGGCGCGTGGTTGCGTACTCGCGGGCTAGCTTGCGAATGTCGTCGGCGGAAATTCCCGTCCATTGCGCAACGCGCTCGGGCAGATAGCCTTTTACTTTCTCGCGCAAGGCTTCGAAGCCGAGAGTGTATTTCGACACATAATCGGCGTCATAAAGATTTTCGCCGATGATGACATGCATCATGGCGAGTGCCAGAGCCGCGTCCGTCCCGGGATTGATAGGCAGATACCAGTCGGCCTGCGCCGCAGTGCGCGTGCGGTAGGGATCGATCACGACGAGTTTCGCCCCGCGACGTCGCGCCTCCACGATGAACGGCCACAGGTGCACGTTGTTTCCGTGAATGTTAGACGCCCACGCGATGATGTATTTCGAGTGAACAAACTGCTCGGGCTCGGTGCCCAGCTTCAAACCGTAAACCGACTCGATGCCTGCCTCGCCCGCAGCCGAGCAGATCGTGCGATCGAGTTGCGAAGCGCCGAGACGTCCGAAAAAGCGGCGATCCATCGATCCGCCATTGAGCGCGCCGAGCGTGCCGCCGTAGGAGTACGGAAGAATGGCCTCGCTGCCGAATTCGGAGATGATGGCGCGAAAGCGCGAGGCGATTTCATCCAGCGCCTCATCCCAGGAGATGCGCCGCCAGATATGTTTTGGATTAGCCTGTGTGGGGACAGCCGCCCCCGGCTGTCCAGGAGCGCAGCTCCGTTGCTGTATCGGCCCCTTGGGCGCAATCCGCCGCATGGGATACAGCACGCGGTCGGGCGAATAGACGCGGTCGAGATACTTGGCGACCTTGCCGCACAAAAATCCGCGCGTAGTGGGATGCGCAGGATCGCCCTGAATCTTGATCGCGCGCCCATCGTCAACGGTGATCAGAACGCCGCAAGCGTCGGGGCAATCGTGCGGGCACGCGGCGTGGACAACTTTCTTCATGACTCGTTCGATTATACGGTGGTTTCCGGAGGGCCGGCAGCGGTAGCAGGATGCGACATCGAGTATCAGGGTCTGCAAGCGAGTTCGACGTCAACCGGCGTTGAACAGGATAGGTCAGATGTTGGTGTAGCCGCCTAGTTGCAGCTGTTGGGACGTGGCGTGCATATCTGGGCGGTTTAAGTCGAACCGGTCTCGCTGGGCACGCGGGGCATCCAGAGTAGAAGCAAGAGTAAGCCCATCACATAAAATATCGAAGCCTGCCATAAGGTTCCGTGAAACGCCATGCGTATTACCAACCCCCAAAACGCAACACCTTCTGCCATCGCCAGAGCGACGACATGTCCGGTCTCCCACTGTTTGGCCGCTTTTGCGTCAGCAACATTGTTCATCAGCTTTTCGTTGGAGCGACGCAACAGTCGACTGCGCAAACGAAACGCGCCTGAAACTGACCAGATACAGAGGCCCACCGCAAGCCAATGCCGCCAGGTCCAGTCGCTGGTGCCTCTGCCGCGCCCAATCTCCGCGATCCCAGCAAATAGGGGAATAGAAAGTAGTAATGCCCGCTGAATGAGTCGAACCTTTTTAAAGACTGACTCCATTTGACTGCAACTCCCTCAAAGAGAATAGGGTTTCCAAATATGCTGGTCGAGGTTACTTTTGGCATTGCATGGCGAGTGCAGTCTCCGGGTTCTTATAAACTGGCATAACATCGCGTTTCTGACAATGTCGGCCGTGTCAAATTGCGCTACTCCAGAAAAACAACGGGCGGCCTTACGGCCGCCCGATTTCGTGAAAGGGTCGCCTGTGGCAGCTACTTCAGCTCCAGCACTTCTTTCTCTTTGCCCTTGCTCATCTTCGACCAAGCCGGTTTTGAACCGGTAAATTGCTATGCTGGAGATGGAGACGACACATTTGGACAACCATGATCCCGACGATCCTGTGGCAATGTACATCCTCGAAGCCAGCAAAGTTGAGCCTCTGACCAAGGTGGAAGAGACGAAGTTATTTCGAGAAATGGGCTCCTGGGGCAATTGGGACGAACAGGGCGAAAATGCTGCGAGGAGATTGATTGAAAGTCAGCTCATGTTGGTCGTGAGTCTCGCACAAAAACACTCAGCAGCTGGCATTCCTATGTTGGAGATAGTGCAAGAGGGCAATGTCGGTCTGATGAACGCCGTCAGAACTTTCGCCGAAAGGCCGGTTGGAGACTTTAGCGCTCATGCGGCTGCTTGCATCGAGGACGCGATCAAGAAATATCTAGGCGAATCGAAATAGCGCAGTTTGCGTAGGCAGATTGGGATACTGCCGATAAACCGCCGCCGCGCTCATTGACCCCGGAAGAACGTATCGGCGGCTTGGCAGCCGCCCGGTTTGCACCCTGACTCGTGGAAAGCCGCCAGCGACAGCCTACTTCAACTCCAGCACTTCTTTCTCTTTCCCCTTGCTCATCTCTTCCATCTTCTTGATTTCGCCGTCGGTGAGCTTCTGGATTTCTTCGAGCGAGCGCTTTTCGTCGTCTTCGGTAATTTTTTTGTCCTTCAGCGCCTTCTTGATGGCATCGTTGCCGTCGCGGCGGATATTGCGCACCGCAGTGCGATGCTCTTCCAGCACCTTGTGCAGGTGCTTGACCATTTCCTGCCGGCGCTCGGAGGTGAGCGTGGGCACGGGCACGCGAATCATCTTGCCGTCGTTCATCGGGTTCAGGCCGAGTTCGGCCGAGCGAATGGCTTTCTCGATGGCGGCCATCTGCGAGGCATCATAGGGCTGGATGGTGATCATCTGCGGCTCGGGCGCGTGCACTTGCGCGACCTGATTGAGCGGCATCTGAGATCCGTAATAATCCACGCTGACGCTGTCGAGCATGTGCACATTGGCGCGGCCGGTGCGCGTCGCGGCCATCGCCTTGCGGAAGTCTTCTACGGCCTTGTCCATCCGTGTTTTCAGTTGGACGTACGAATCTTTCAGGCCGGGAATCGTGGCCATGGTGGCAGGCATGGAATCAGCTCCCCAAAAATATTAAAGATCAAAACGTGGAATTATAAACCCGTGGCGTCATGCCGGGCGCAGCCGTTTTTCACGCGAAGAGAAGCATCTCGCGCGCGTATTGCTTGCCCAAGGAGATCTCTCGCCCGGCTGAAGAGCGCCGTGCTTCGGGATAACGCCCATTCCTGGGGTGGCCAAGGCCTTAAGCTCCGACCCGCGACCCGATTTTCTCCCCCATCACCACGCGGCGGATGTTGCCATGCCCGTTCAGATTGAAGACAACAATCGGCAGGTTGTTGTCCTTGCACAAGCTGATGGCGGTGGAATCCATTACGTTGAGCCCGAGCTTCAGAACGTCCATGTAGGTGATGTCGGCGAATTTCTTCGCGTCTTTCACCTTCATAGGGTCGGCATCGTAGATGCCGTCAACCTTGGTGGCTTTCAGGATTGCATCAGCCTTGATTTCCATGGCGCGCAGCGATGCGGCGGTATCGGTCGAGAAATACGGATTGCCAGTGCCGCCGGCGAAAATCACAATGCGGCCTTTTTCCAGGTGGCGAATGGCACGGCGCCGGATGAACGGCTCGGCAACCTGGTTCATCTCGATCGCAGTCTGCACCCGCGTGTACACCTTCTGTTTTTCGAGCGCGTCCTGCAGGGCGAGCGCGTTGATCACCGTTGCCAGCATGCCCATGTGGTCGGCGGAGACGCGGTCCATGTCTTTGGCCTGCTGGGCCACGCCGCGAAAGAAATTGCCGCCGCCCACGACGATCGCCAGCTGCACTCCCAGCTTGTGGACGTCGGCCAACTCGGCCGCGACCTCGTGGATGCGCGCCGTATCCACTCCAAAGCCTTGCTGGGCAGCCAGGGCCTCGCCGGACAACTTGAGCAGAACGCGTTTGTAGGCAGGGGTGGTCATTCTTCGTGATCTGTCATTCTGAGCGGAGCGAAGAATCCATGCACTTTCGCCGGCGCCGGCAACCTACACAGATCCTTGGCTACGCCCAGGATGACAAACAATTCATACCGCACAAAAAAGGCGCGGGGCGCCTCAGATTATTCGGCTTGCGGCTCGGAAGGCTTGGTCTGGGCGATGGTCGCGGTCGCTTCGCCCACCTTGAAGCGCGCAAAACGGCGTACGCTGATGTTCTCGCCCAGCTTGCCGATCTTGGTTGCGATCAACTGCGCGATGGAAACGGTCTGGTCCTTGATGAAAGGCTGCTCGAGCAAGCAGACTTCCTCGTAGAATTTTTCCATCTTGCCGGCGACCATCTTCTCGGCGATGTGCTGCGGCTTGCCGCTCTTGATCGCCTGATCGAGGAAAATGTCCTTCTCGCGCGCCAGATCGGCCGCGGTCACATCCTCCTTGCGAACGTACTTGGGATCGCTCGCCGCGATGTGCATCGCGATGTCGTGCGCCAGTTCCTTGAAGTCTTCCGTGCGCGCGACAAAGTCGCTTTCGCAGTTGACTTCCACCAGCACGCCGATCTTGCCGCCGGCGTGAATGTAGCTGGTGACGGAGCCTTCGCTGGTCACGCGCGCCGCCTTCTTGGCCGCAACCGAAACGCCTTTCTTGCGCAGGACGACGACGGCCTTTTCCATGTCGCCGCCGGCTTCGGTCAAAGCCTGCTTGCAATCCATCATGGGCGCCCCGGTTTTTTCGCGGAGCTCCTTCACTTGTGCTGCGGAAATATTTGCCATAGTAGTGCTCATTGCGTTAAGAATCCTTCTGATTGATGCCTGATTGACCCGATTTCAAAGTTTCAAGGTTTCCGTATTTCAAAAACAGAACTGAAGTTGGAACCCGAGTGATTCTTCACCCGGACCTTGCCGCTTTGAAACTTTGCCGCTTTGAAACTTTGAAACCTTAAAATTCGACCCGCGCCGGGGTTGTCCGAACAGCGACCCGCGCGGGTCTGAAACTTCTCGTGCCCGGTTTTTCTCGCCACTCAGGACTACGGGCTCAGCGACCACTACACCGTCTGGCTGTGCACGCTGGGAACGTCGTCCTCGCTGGCCACCGATTTCTTGTGAGTGCCGGGACCCAGCACTTCTTCCATGCTGATGTCTTCCATAGACCCGGCGGCATCGCCCGCCTGGGTCTCGGGCTCCATGTCGGCGCCGTCATACTCGGCAGCCACGGCCGACTCCTGGGCCTGCGCTGCCTCGGTCGCGGCGCTCATGTCGGCAACCTGCTTGTCGGTCATCAACTGCGAGCCCTCCGCAATCGATTCCGAAATCTTCGAGGTAAACAGCCGAATCGCGCGCAGCGCGTCGTCGTTCCCGGGAATCACGTAATCCACTTCGCTGGGATCGCAATTGGTGTCGACCACGGCGACCACCGGAATGCCCAGCTTGCGCGCCTCGCGCACCGCGATCTGCTCCTTGTTGGAGTCGATCACGAAGATGGCGTCGGGCAGGCGGCTCATGTTCTTGATGCCGGCCAAATTGGCCTGCAGGTGCTTGCGCTCGCGCTCGAGCTTGATCACTTCTTTCTTCGGCAGCAGCTCGTAGCGGCCATCGGTGGCCATGTCATCGAGCTCTTTCAGCCGCTTCACCGACTTCTGCACCGTCACCCAGTTGGTGAGCAGGCCGCCCAGCCAGCGCTGGTTGATGTAGAAGCCGCCGCACTTCTGCGCCTCTTCGGCGATGGCGTCCTGTGCCTGGCGCTTGGTCCCGACAAACAGCACAATCTTGCCGTCTGCCGCCAAATCCTGGACGAACTTCGACGCCTCCTTGAACATCTTCAGCGTCTTCTGCAAATCAATAATGTAAATTCCGTTGCGCTCGCCGAAGATGTACTCCTTCATCTTGGGATTCCAGCGCTTCGTCTGATGCCCGAAGTGAACGCCCGCTTCGAGCAACTCCTTCATGGTGATAGTAGCCAATGAACCTCCTCTTTTAGTCTGCATCCCGCCGGTTTGGTTCCGCCCCCGTCTTTCGAGGTCAGACTCTGCGAAACCGGCTGGATTGCCATTCCCGTCCCGCACGGGGCGGGAAGAATTGAACACCTAATCCAGCTGTCAGCAATCAGCCGTCAGCTAAAACTTTTTGTCATTCCGACCCCCGGGCGCAAGCACGGGGCGGAGGAATCTCTACCGCTTCGAGAACTGGAAGCGCTTGCGGGCGCCCTTCTGCCCGTACTTCTTGCGCTCCTTGCCGCGCGAATCGCGGCTGACCATTCCCTCGGCTTTCAGCTTGCCGCGCAGTTCCAGATTGAACTGCATCAGCGCGCGAGCCAATCCGAGCTTGACCGCATCGGCCTGGCCGCGTACGCCGCCGCCCAGCACGCTGGCGATGACGTTGAACGAAGCCGCCGTGTCGGTAAGCGCCAGCGGCGCTTTCGCGCTCGAGCGCTGTGCCGGCGTCACGAAATATTCTTCGAACGCGCGACCGTTGACCTTGAAATCTCCGCTGCCGGGACGCAGATACACGCGCGCGATCGCCCGCTTGCGCCGCCCCGTTCCGTAGTATTGAACCAACTCTGCCATTTTTTGCCTCGAGCTTCGAGCTGTGAGCTTCGAGCGATCTCGCCCGTAGAGCTCTTCAGCTCTTGCTTCTAACCCTTTCCCAAATGTTCAGCGCTTGCTCGTAGCCCGAAGCTCGTAGCTCGCGGCTGCATCTACGTTACCGCCACCTTCCGCGCCTTGTACTCGCGCACCGGCATCTTGAAATCCGCCGGCTTCTGCGCCTGATGCGGGTGCTTGTCGCCCTTGTACACGTTCAGCTTGGAGAGCATGTGCGCCGCCAGCTTATTCTTGGGCAGCATGCGCCGCACCGCGTCTTCAATAATCCGCTCCGGCTTGCGCGCCAGGCGCTTGCGATAATCCTCGGTGCGCAGTCCGCCCGGATAGCCCGTGTAGTGGTGATACTTTTTCTGCTCCGCCTTCACGCCGGTCGTCTTGACCTTCTCGGCGTTGACCACGATCACGTGATCGCCGGTATCCAGGAAAGGCGTGTACTGGGGATTCTCTTTCCCCATGAGGATGCGCGCCACCTGCGACGCCAGGCGTCCCAGCGTCTGCCCATCCGCATCCACGACGTACCACTTGCGCACAATTTCCCCCGCTTTGGGGAAATACGTAGACATGAAACTCTCCAGAAATGAAAAAAGTTGCGAAAGAAGACCGCTCGTTGATTCTCCGGCGAGGACGCCAGACCATCAGGCGGGCAACCACACGACTACCAAAGTCTTTACGATAGCGTAGTGCGCAAACAATTGTCAACGCTCGGTTAACGGGCGGGCAAGCGGGCTCTTACCCAAGTGTTCCCTTTCAGGCTGCTGCCAATTCACTGGCCCTCTACCCTGCGGACTCCGCTCTCTCTACGGACCCGGCCCCCGGGGAGTTACCGTCTGCGCCCTGCGGTACCTGACCTTGCACGCTTTGTGAGGGATTCCCTTTCAACCTCAGCCCCCACTCCCGCATCGAAAGGGGGCCATTGCGATCGAGACACTCGCACGACAATCGCTTGGGGAGGAGAACCTTATGAGTATCTGGACGATTTTGTTTATTCTGCTGCTAATCGCGTGGATCGGCGGCTTCACCGTCATGCACGTAGCCAGCGGTTTCATTCACATCCTGCTGGTTCTGGCGGTCATCTCGCTGATCCTGCACTTTGTAACCGGAAGAAGCGCAGCGTAGGCGCGGAGGAGGCAGCTCGCGGACGAGTTGCCTCAGTTTCTTCTTTTGCTGCTGTGACGGGGAAGCTACTCGTACGCCAGCGCGTCGATTGGATCTTTCTGCGCCGCCTTGAACGCCGGGTAGAGTGCGCCGAGGCTCGCGCCCACGATCGCGATCAGCGTCGCCCACATGATCCAATCGAAACTCTTGTCGATGTGGACCAACGGCCAGCGGCTCTGAATGCCAATGCGCGCCGCCAGGCTGACGGCAATGCCGACAGCGATGCCCGCAATCGCCAGCACAATGGTCTCCCGCAAAATCACGTTCACGATATAGGCCTTGGACGCACCCATCGACTTCAGAATGCCAATCTCGCGCGTCCGCTCCATCACCGCCGTGTACATGGCCTGGAAGATCACCAGGAAGCCGATGACCAGGCTCACCCCGATCACGACGCCGATAAATGGGCGGAAGCCGGGCAAATGGCTCGGCGTCATCATGCTCAGATAATCGGGAGTGGAAAGCACGGAGTATTTTTCCATGCCCGGCTGTTTCTTCACTTCCGCAACCACCGCATCGGCGTTGGCGGGATCATCGAGCTTGACGTAGAAAACCGACGCCTTGTCTTTTGCGCCAATCAATTCCTGAAGCGTGGTCATGGGAATGAATTTCCGCGCGCCGCGTCCGTTCTCCACGATGCCGGAGATGCGGAATGCATGATTCAGAATCTCCATGGAATCGCCGACCTTCACGTGCCGTTGCCGGGCAATGTAGTCGTCGACCAGCGCGTCGTCGGATCCCTGAAACGGTCCGCCCTTCAGGTACTGAAACGGCCCGCCCAGCGCTTCAAAGCTGGCAATATCGATGCCGTCGATCACTTCCAGTCCGCCGCCGGTGGAAATCTGCCAGATCACCGGGCTGACCACCTTGACGTGCGGCATGCCTCGCAGAACGTCGGCCACTTTCACCGAAACCGGCGCGCCGCTGATGCCGGCCAGGAACGACGATCCCGGCGGCTGCACGATCACATCGGCGCCAATGCCGGCGGTGCGGTTCTTGGAATCGTTCATGATGCCGTAGCACAATCCGACGATCAGCAGGATCAGCGTGACCTCCAGCGCAATGGCCACGATGCTGATCAGCGACCGGATCGGCCGGTGCACGAGATTGGCGACGATCATTTTGTTCATCATGGCAAGGAACTCAGCTGAGAGCTACTTCCTTCCATCCACCGGCGTCACCGCGCTTGACTGCTGTTTGTCCAGGTGTACGACTTCCGCGCCGGGAGGCTGCTGCAAGGCGAACTGATCGTCGCGAAGGGGCTTGTTCATCTCCATCTTCAGGATGTTGAGGGTAATGTCGTACTCCTCCTGCGGGCGCGCGATCTCGATGCGCGAAGGAAATTCGACGCCGTCAAATTCCTTGTAGTTGGCGTAGCGCGCGTCTGTGATCAGCTTCCCCTGGTCGTCATAGATATATTGCCGGTGCGGCTTCAGATCGGCGCGGCTAAAGACGATCTTGCGGGCAAGCCTCCAGCCCGTCGCCCCCTTGCGGATCACCACCAGCTCGTAGTCCTCTTGCAGGACGCGGTGGCCCTTGCTGTCATGGAGAATCTCGTAGCCGTTCTCCACCACGGCTACTTCCGACTTCACGTCCACGGGCGCGATCAGCAGCGCCTGGTAAATGTCCTTGGGTCGGATGTTCTCCATCGGCTGCTGCGCGTTATACGACTCGACCTCATCGTTGCCCACGACGAAACGGTTCTTGGGAGGGATCCAGAGCTTGAAGTCGCGGCCATCGCTGACCATGTCGAAGGCGGTGGTGCGCACGATGGGCATAAGCCCGATCATGTGCAGCATCGACGGCTTGCGGGCCAGCACGTAGCCGCGAATTTCCTTGTAGTCGGTGACGTGCCCTTTTTTCGCGCCCCCGATGGAGCTGTCGATATCGACCGTAGCCTGCAGCGACTGAATCTTCTCCGCCTGCTCGTTCAGGCCATCGATCAGCCCCTGCTGCGAGCTTTCCTTCAAAGGCGTGTGGGAATAGGTTTCTTCCACCGGCCGCGTGCGAAAGAGGCACCCGGTAGTGGGTAGTACAGCCAGCAGAACGGCCAAAGACAGCAGGGGCGAACCACGTCTCATGTATGAATAGATGACTTTCAGATCATTTGAGTATATCGCGGCTGAAAGGATGCAGCTTTCAGGCAGCGGCCAGGATCGAAGGTTCGCGGCCGCGAATGTTACCCGTCGAACGCTGCCCCGGTTCCGCCACCAGCCCCGCCGCAGCGAAACGCTCCTATCGCTCGCGTTTCTCTTACCAAAGTCAGATGCGCGCCAGTCTCGCTCTCGTCTACACTGGGGCCATCGTGGGCAAGATCGTCGGGCTATTCTTCCTCGCTTTGTTGGCGGCGGCCGGTTGGTTCGCCTGGGCCGCGCTGCTGCCGGTGACGCCTGGCGCGCAGACTTTTGTCATGCTGCGCCCGGGCTACTCCACCCACCACATCGCCGCCGAATTAAAAGCGGCCGGCGTCATCCGCAGCGAGCGCGCCTTCCTGCTGCTGCACTACGTCCGCCATCGTTCGCTGAAGGCCGGGGAGTACCTGTTTGATAAACCGGCCAACAACCTGCAAATCCAGGAGCGGCTGCAACGCGGCGACGTTTATTTCCGCACCGTGGTGGTGCCGGAAGGCTTCACCATGTTCGATATTGCCCGCGCCGTCGAGGAAGCCGGGCTCGGTCCGGCGGCCGATTTCGTGAAGGAAGCGCAGACCGACACCACGCTGGTGGCGGATTTCGCCCCAGGCGCGCCTTCGCTGGAAGGTTACCTGTTCCCCGACACCTATCAGTTCAGCCGCATGCAAAACATGCACGAGCTGGCGGCTGTCATGGTGCGGCAGTTCCGCCTGGTTGCGGTGCAGGTGGGGCTGATTCCAAACTCCGTCGGCATGACGCCCGACGCCGACCGCGAGCTGCCGCGAGTCGTTACCATGGCATCGATCGTCGAAAAAGAAACTGCCGTGCCGGAGGAGCGTCCGATGGTCGCCAGCGTCTATTACAACCGCCTGGCGAAAAATATCGCGCTCGACGCCGATCCCAGCGTGATTTACGCCGAACTGCTGGCAGGAAGCTACTCCGGCGCGCTGCACCACGACGACATGCGATTCGATTCCCGCTACAACACCTACACCCATCCCGGGCTTCCTCCCGGCCCGATTGGCAACCCGGGCAAGAGCGCACTGGAAGCAGCCATGCATCCCGCGCAGAGCGACTTTTACTATTTTGTCGCCGACGCCCAGGGCCACCACCGCTTCGCCAAAACCATGGAAGAGCACAACAAGAACGTGGCCGCATACCGGCGTGCCATGCGCGGCCAGTAGGCCGGCCTCATCGCGAGAAACTTACTACAGCGGGTGGCCTTTGAAGAAGTAGATCAGCTCGATGATCAGGATTACGACCACCATCAGCTCTAAGACGAAGGCGCGGCTTTGGTTGAATTCGTCGACCATGAAGCGGTAGAGCTCTTCGGCGGTGCGCAGTTTTTCCTGGACCAGGTCTTTGTAGTCGGGCACGCCAACTTTTTGCGCAGCCAGCTTGTAGAGGCGGGCGGAGAACATGTCGCTCAGGAACTTGATGGCGTTGTCGGCGCGCTCGGTCAGCTCGCTCACGTCCAGCAGAACCGTGTGCAGCTTGGACGCGGCCCGCGCCGTGCGCCAGCGCCGCCACAGGCCCAGGCCCCCACGATCGAGAAAATCGTAGACCCCCTCGAGCTGGCGAGTGAGCAGGTCGTCGTAGTGGCGGAATTCGAGCAGCTGCGAGTTGGCGTATTGCAGCAACTGAATGGCGGTCTCGGCGTCGGCGGGATCGTCATAAATGAACGCTCCGTTCCAGCCGATCACGACCAGATCGTTGGGGTAGTACGAAATGCGCGACTGCAGAATCTCCTGGCGCTCGCCGTCGGAAAGCGTGTGCGTTTCGCCGCGCACCACCTGCGCAATGCATGCGCCCTGCGTCGCCAGCAACTCTGAAGCAGAAGGCGAGCCGGCGATCTCGCGCAGGTGAAAGATGAAATAGTCTTCTTTCAGCCACTCCGAGGATTTGACGTCATAAGCTTTGACCAGCGCGGGTGCGGCGCGCTCCAGCTTTTTCTGCACAATGCGGCTGGCCAGGCTTTCGAAGTTCGTGTCCCAAACCCAGCGGCTGGAAAGCTGCACCAGGTTGTTCCAGTCACCCGAAAAGGGGAGTTCGAAAACCACGCTGACCACGCCGTAATCGAAATACTGAATGTTGCCTTGCAGCCGCTCACCGCTTTCCAGCACAACCGGGTCCAAGGCTTCTTCCACCGGCGGCCGCTGGTAGCGCACATAGCCGGGAGCCAGCCGCTGCTTGAAGCTGGCATCGGCGGTGCGCGCACCCAGAATCTGGCGCAGCTGGTCGAGGCGGATCTCCTCGCAGACGTCGAATTGAATCACCACCAGAACTGAGCCGCAGAGTGGCGCGTGGGGCGGCTTGGCGGCCACCAGCGTCGGCAAAGCTTCGGTGGGAACTTTGCCGATCGCGGGCGCGGTGATGGTGTCTGGATCCATAAATTTTCTTTCGCCGTTGGACTGAAAACAATTCCGGGCGACGGCGGAAAGGCATCGCCTTGATTTGCAAAGAGTGAGGCTGCCTTGGCGAAATGGCGGCAGATCTATTTTCCCAGAAAACTGCGAGGTTGGGCAGTGGCGCAGTAAATCGTTTGATAACAGTAAGTTAGCGGGATGCTATGGAGATGTGCGGGCTCGCGGCCAGCATTTGCGCGTCAGGTTCGTAACAACTTGCCCGCAGGCGGAACAGCAGCCAGAGAATCGCGGCCAGCACCGTAGCCAGGAAAAGTCCGTAGTGCAGCGCCTTCATGGCGGTCTGTTCGTAAGCTTCGGCGGGTGGAATCGGCCCGCGCGCCCGCACCCGCGAGCGGCCTTTGAGATCGGGGAATAGATAGATGGGGATGGAGGTTCCTTCCGGGACCATGTCTTCCAGTTCGCCCTGATTGTGAGGCCGCGACTGCAGCCAGGAAGTCAGGGTCATCCACTCGCGCTGGCCGTCGACGGTCCCGCTGGCAAAGAGATCGATCCCGCCCCGGCCGTGTCTCTGATAGTAGACGCGGCTGACCTCGAACTCGGTCTTCTCATAGCGCTGGCCTTCATAGCGGTGCCAGCTATCCCAGGCATTCATGAAAATGACGAAGCCAAACAGGAAAGTGCACATCAGGGCGAGGGCGACGACTGCGATGGCGGCACTCAGGATGCGGAACTGCTGTGGATTGCGCAGTGGCGGCAGCGGAGCGGGTGACGCGGACCTCACCACCTTGGCGCGGGCAGAGAACGCGGTTCCGATCAGGATCAGCGCGGCGAAGACTGCGATCATGATTCGCGGGAACTTGAACAGCGTCATGAAGGTTGAGGAAAGAGCAATCTGGACCAGGGCCCCAATCCATATTCTCGAACCCGGCGACGTGCTGGAGACGGACGGCGCGACGCGAGTCCCGCAAACGGGGCAGGAAGACGACGAAGTGTCCTGCAAGCTAAAGCCGCAATGCGGGCAGGTGCGGGCCGTGGCCATACGCCCCGATTACAGCAGCCTCGCGGCGGGCTTGACAGTTTACGAAGGTAACGGCGGCTAGCCCTGGCGAAGCACGCCGGCGTCCTGCTGGCTCGCGGTCTGGTAGGCCCATGCCATGCGGGGAGTGTTGTGCGCGATGCCGAACTGGCCCTCCGCGTTCAGCACGATGATGCCGCCATGGCCGTGCACGCGCTGCTTCAGATAGCTCATGGCTTCCTTTGCCGCCCACTCGGGAAGGTTGCCGGCGGCGACGCGATCGGCTGTCCATTTGGCAAGTACCAGTTTCATGATCGGCTCGCCCCAGCCAGTGGTGGAGACGGCGGCGCTTTCGTCATCGGCATAGCAGCCGCAGCCGATCAGGGACGAATCGCCGAGCCGGCCGGGGGCCTTGTTCAGCGTGCCGCCGGTGGAAGTGGCGGCCGCAATATTGCCGTTCGAGTCGAGCGCGACCGCGCCCACGGTATCGTGCGAAATGGTTACGTCGTCGGTCTCAGGCGCAAACAATTCGTTGCCGTGCGAATTTGCCTCGGCCTGGTACTGACGCAATCGTTCGACTTCTCGCGGAATCACAAGATCTTCGTTGCGGCACAATTCGATGCCGTGTTCGGCGGCGAAGCGCTCCGCACCCTCGCCCACGAAATACACGTGCGGGCTTTCGCTGAGAATTTTTCGGGCGGCGCGCACTGGATTGCGCAGGCGCTCCACGCATCCCACGCCGCCGGCGCGCAAAGTCGCGCCCTCCATGATGAGCGCATCCATTTGCACTTTGCCGTCGCGATTGAGGAAGCTGCCGCGCCCGGCGTCGAAGGTGTCGTCGTCTTCCATGATGACGACGGCGGCTTCGACCGCATCGACGGCGCTACCGCCGCGGCTGAGCACGTTCCACCCCGCGGCAACGGCATTGCGCACGCCGCGCAGGTGAGCCTCGACCATGTCATCGGGCATAGCCCAGGCGCCGCCGTGAACCACGAGAACAGGATCGTTGGGCATTGGGTTTTAGTCTAGCAAAGGCGGAATTCGACGGCGGACCTCAGACCCCGGACTTCGAACCCCGGACCTCGAACCCCCGATCTCGAACCTAGGTGTTGCTGGATAAGTCTTGCTGGATAAGCATTGCTGGATACGATGGGGGTATCGGCTCAGTTTGAAGTCCCACAAATGCGGCGTCAATCCGAAGTCCCGCGTTTTCACCAGCGGGGCGAGGATTCTCCCACGCAAAGAACCTGTAAGGGGGAGATCCCTTCGCCATGCAGCTCTTCACAGCGCAACGGCCCACTCTATGAATATTAAGTTTTGGCGGGAAGTGGCGGGCCTTGCGTTCTGGTCCAGGTGTAGCGCATGCGGTGGATTACCGTTAGCGTCGAGAGCACTGCGATGACCCACAACACCGGCGCCATGCGGTTGAACAGCGCGCCCAGGATCACCAGCACGAGGCGTTCGGGGCGCTCCATGAAACCGACGCGGCAGCTTCCGATGAGCGATTCGGCGCGGGCACGCGTGTAGCTGACCATGATGGCGCTGATCATGACGTACGCGGTGAGGATCACGTAGAAGAAGCGGTTGAAGCGCGCGTAGAAGACTAACAAGCCGAGAAACTGCGAAGCGTCGCTGTAGCGGTCGACGACTGAATCAAAAAATGCGCCGAAGCGGGTGACGCGGTTGGTCGCGCGGGCCACCTGGCCATCCACCAGATCGAAAAATCCCGAACCAATAATGACCAGGCCGGCGTAGAAAAAAAGCCGCGGCTGGTTGGAACCGTTGGCCGAGCCGAACAGGACTGCAGCCCAGGTATTGACCACCAGTCCCATGAACGTGAGCACGTTCGGGTTAATGCGCGAGAGCGCCAGCCAGCGGACGATGGTGTCGAGCAGCACGCCACAAGCGCGCCCAAAAGCGCTGGTCCAGGAGTGGCGCGAGTCTCCGGGGGAAAGGCGATCGTCGGCCGGGCGCTTGGTGAGCACGGCGGGAACGGCCGGTGGTGGCGCCAACTGCATCGATCCTTCGCTTCGCTCAGGATGACCACCAGAAGCGGTGGCCGCGGATTCGGTGGAGGCGGATGCGGCCTCGTCGGGGTCGGACCGTGCAGGGGAGGCCGACATCAGGCTTGGGCCTCTTCGGCTTCAGACTCATCGTGGATGGTGGTCAGGCTCAGAATTTCCATTTCGCGCTGGCCATTGGGCGTGATGACGGTGGCCTCGTCGCCCACCTTCTTGTTGAGCAGGGCGCGGCCGATGGGCGACGTGGTCGAGATTTTCCCTCCCGACACGTCGGACTCTTCGCTGGTCACCAGCTTGTATTCCACCTCTTCGTTCTTCGTGCTGTCGAAGACGCGGACCGTGGATCCAAGGCCCACTTTGTCCTTGGGAATGTTGTTCATGTTGGTCAGCGAGAGGTCGGCGAGGCGCTTGCCTAACTGCCGCACGCGCGCCTTCACGAACTCCTGGCGCTGCTTGGCCATGTGGTATTCGGCGTTCTCGCTGAGATCGCCCAGGGCGGCGGCCCGCTTGATCTCCTTGGGCAATTCGTGGACCAGCTCGCGTTCAAGCGCGTCAATTTCTTCCTGCAATTTTTTTCGAAGAGTATCGGTCATGGATGAACCCAGGCTAGCGGCCGCTCTGGTGATTATAACCCCGAGGCGGGGCAGGCTAGCAAAGCGGCAGCATTTCCCGCCGAGCGATTGGCGCCATCCAAGTTTCTGACCCCCTAAGGTGACCGGCCTGCCTGTTTCAGGGGTAAGCCCAGTGCTTACAGCGAATGAGTGCAGCACTTTAGGGCATCAACCTGACAACATACATCCTCGTCATGCCCAACAAATTAGTGCGCACTACTCAAGTTCGACTCGACTTTTTCCGAAGTATTTAGGCAAGAGCCGGAAAAGGGGGAGCGCGAAGAAAGCGGGGTCTATCGTCCGAATATGATTGACCGATCCACAATGCGAACGCTGCTGGAACATATGGAGGAGGCGGCCGAAGAAACCTTGCACCAGAGCGCCACCTTCTTTGAGGCGGTGCAGTCGTTGAAGGAAGAAATCGATCACGACCCGCGCGTACGGGAAACGGTCCACCAACTGCGCGCCGCCGGGCGCAGCGTGTTCAACTCGTTTGTCCCGCATATTAAGATTCGCGTCCGGACCGAAGAGGGTATTTTCTCGCTGCCCCAGCGGCCGAAGATCATGGCCCCGCCGCCCGCCGACACCGTGGGCCGGCTCACGCAGCAATTGAAGAGCGCAGCTAGCAGCGCCATTAAGAACAGCCGCCACTTCCAGGAACTGGAGTTGATCGTGAACGAGGCGGTTAGCGCCAGCGAGCGCTTCGAAGGCTTGGCGATGGAAGTGGAGACCGCGGGTCACGAAGTGCTGATCTGCCTCGATCTTTCCGCTTACGTGGAAGTACGCAGCTCATTGACGGCGACGGCGCAAGCGCGGGAGGCGGTTCCGGAAGCCGTCGCGGCGTCGGTTGCCCCGGCACACCTCTTCGGAACGATGTACCTGTCGGGAACCGATGTGGCGTTTCTGAAGGGTCTTGGAATTCGAGCGGAAGGCTAGCGCTCAATCGCAGTAGTGAAAGTTAAGCCTGAAACTCCGAGGCCTCGGGCAGCCGCAGATTGCATTTAGAGAGCGCTACGCCCAACAATTCCTCGATTTTAGTTTCTTCGCAGTTGCGCGACATCGCCAACTCGCTCACCAGCAAATAACGCGCCCGCTCCAGCATCTTCTTTTCCCGGAACGAAAGCGGCTTGCTCTGGTGCAGGGCGATCAGGCTTTTCAGGACCCCGGCGACCTCGAGCAGCGACCCGGTGCGCATTCGGTCGGAATTCTCTTTAAAGCGGTCTTTCCAGTCGGCGCTGGTCAGGCTTTCGGCCAGAGAGAGGAAATCCAAGATCTTTTGAACTTCCCCATTGCGGACCACGCGCCGGATGCCCACGCTGCCCACATTGGCGCAGGGCACCATTACCTTCAGGCTGCTGGCTTTAATGTTGAGAAGATAAAACTTTTCGACGGTGGCGCCAATGGAGCGGCTGCTTATCTGCTCGATGACGCCGACCCCGTGGTTGGGATAGACGACTTTGTCGCCAATGTGAAAATTCAGGTCTACACCACTCATAAAGAACCCCTGGGAAGGAAAGGCCTATGTGGGGAGCGTTACCTATGCTGTAAACATATTAGTCCGTTTTGGGAATGAACGCAAGGCGAAGGCCGGTCAAATCGGCTCGCATTTGTGGTTAAGTTATTTATTTATAATCACTTAGACGGAACTGTCTGCCGCGTGCCCATCCTGGCGCCTGCCGCTTATAATCGGCGATATGTCCGAAGGTCGGTCGAACACGGCTGGCAGGGTTCTGGGCCTGGATGTCGGGTCGCGCCGGATTGGGATTGCCGTGTCCGACCCGCTCGGCATCACTGCGCAGGGACTGGAAACGCTCCAGCGCCGCAACAAGCGGACCGACCTGGCCGCGCTAGAGAAGGTGATCCGCGATTATGAGGTGACCGAGATCGTGGTGGGGCTTCCCTTGCGCATGAGCGGCACCGAGGGCGCGCAATCGGAAAAAATGCAGCTTTTTGCCGAGGACCTGCGCAAGCGCTTCGGCCTCCCGGTCCATCTATGGGACGAACGGCTCACCTCCGCCGAAGCCAACCGCCTCCTGCGGGAGACCGACCTCTCCATCGAAAAGCGCGCCAAGGCGGTCGACCGCATGGCGGCAGTGTTGATCCTGCAGGGGTGGATGGGAAGCCGGCTGCCGGCTTCCGGCTTCCCGCCCTCCGACACAGAATCTGGCTCCGGTCCTGCGAATGAGTAGCTCGTTTCCTTCCCAGCCCGTCGGGTTTCTGTTTCCCCTCAAGACCATCGAGCCGGTGCTCAGGAATCGCTTTGACGATTGCTGGCACCCGAACTACAATTTCTGCGCCCTGCAACCCAGGTCTCCGAAGCGCCAGCCGTTGCCGAAACCAATTCGAGTAATTTGTGGGATCTCCAACAGGCGGGACCGTATGGGCTCTGGAGACATAGCATCAGCCGGTTTGCTTCCGACCCGGTTTGCTCCGATAAAGACCGAAAAACGGCTGACCAACCAACGACGAACGACAATCAGAACTGAGAACTGCCCTTGAAAGGCCTTCGCAACAAACGCATCCTCATCACCGGCGGCGCCAGCGGCATCGGCGCGGCCACCGCCTCGCGCTTTCTGGAAGAAGGCTCGCGCGTCTGCATCCTCGACCGCGACGCGAAGGCCTGCGAATCCATCCGCCAGCAGCTGCCGGGAATTTCCGAAGCCATCATCGCCGACGTCACCGACCTCATGCAGGTCGAAGCCGCAGTGGCCGACGCCGTGCGCGTGATGGACGGCCTCGACGTCCTCATCAACAATGCCGGCATCAGCATTCGCCACAATTTTCTCGACATTACTCCCGAAGAATGGGACCGCGTCATCGCCGTCAATCTCACCGGCGTTTTTTACGTGGCGCAAACCGCCGCGCGCTACATGTGGGAGCGGTTTTCCACCGGCGACGCCGGCGGAGCGATCTTGCAAACTGCTTCCACCAACGGAATCGTCGGCCAGCCATTTTATGCCGACTATAACGCGACCAAAGCGGGAGTGATCGAATTGACGAAAACCATGGCCGTCGAGCTTGCGCCGCGCATTCGCGTGTGCGCGGTCGCGCCCGGCTATGTGCTCACGCCCATGCAGCGCGCCGAATACTCCGACGCCATGCTCGACGCGGTCAATGCGAAAATTCCGCTGCGCCGCCACGCCCAGCCGGAAGAAATCGCGGCGCTCTTCGCCTACCTCGCCTCCGACGACGCGGCCTACGCGACCGGCCAGGTGTTTACACTCGACGGCGGCGAAACCGCGGGAGGCCTGGCCAGCCGGTGAAGGCGAGTGCGCCTGCGTTCAGTTTCCGGCAAGCTTCGCCGCTAGCCTCGCGAGTCGCACCAGCCGGTAGACAGGAAACAAAGGCCGGGGCAGCCGGATCGTCTCCCACTCGCCCGGGCCGGGAGTGAACGCCAGCCGCGACAAAAAGCGCAGGCGATCGCCGCGCCGCTCGCGCAGCCGCATCATCAGCCGGAAGTAGGAAATCTGTTGCTCTTCATACGTCGTCCCCGCTGCGACTGCCCGCGCAATTTCTTCGGCCAAGCCCTGGGCGGAACGATCCGAAGCCACCGCATCCGCAATTTCTGCCGGAATCGCCACGCCCAGCAATTGCTGGGTCAGCAATAACGTCACATGCAGCATTCGTTGAATGCCGAGACGCTCGGCCTGGACGCGAATGACATTCCAATTCAACTGCGCGCGCCGCAGGACCTGCGCGATATCGCAGAGCCAGATCAGCCTTCCCCACACATGCTTGGCCGCATGCACCGACAGCACCAGCATGAGGTCATCGGGCGACAGGGTTTTGACCGCGCGGCCGCCAACCTCCACGCCGACGGCGCGTTCGAACAAGCCTTCCACGTCAAAGTCGATGGCGAAATATCCCGGCACCAGCGCCCATTTCAACTCGAGAACATTTTTGCCCGTGGAGCTATCGAAGGTATATTCGTACCCCGAGGCGACGTAATCCGGTTCGGCCGCTTCCGGAATCGCGACGCGCGCGCGGTATCCCACCTCGCGCACCGCATTTTTGGCGCGCAACGCGTCGCGCCCTCGCACCAGAAGATCCAGGTCGCCCGGGCGTCGCAGCGCCATATCCCCGTAAAAAACTTCCGAAAGCACGATGCCTTTGTACGGAAGCGTCTCGATGCCACTCAACTCCAGGCAATCAGACACCTGAAACAGCTCGCGCGCCAGAAAAAGCGACTTGCGCACATCGGTGTCATAGCCCCGTGCAAGTACCGACATCACTTGCGGAGGCGCTCCTGCAAGCCCCGACAGTTTTTGGTGGAGGAGCGAAGCAACACCGTGCTTCTCCGCCAGATCCAGCACCGCCGGCCAATCGATCGGTTGCGTCAGCAGCCTTGCAACGCGCGCGTCGTCTTCGTCGCGGGATTCTGGCGCGCAGGCAAAGCGCAAAAAATCCCAGGCCGAAGTTGCCGCGGCCTCCTCCACGCGCGCTTGTTTTCGCAATGTTGTCGCTGATTGATTCACGGACCTGTGGAGCATCTTACCAGCGGCAGAGACCGCGACAATGCGGCTTCCGCGCTCGGGACGCAGTCAACGCGCCGATTACTTCCGTCATGTCGTGCCCTGTTTCTCGCGCCGCAAAGGCCCTCCGCCCTGTCACACTGGAAGGAAGAAGGAGCCCGCTTCGTCCGCATGGAAGTTCATGCCGCCAAATCAGCCCGACGCTGCACGCGTTTGCGCGTGGAAATTCCCGTCACCGTGACCAGCCTCGATCGCCGGCATCCCTTTGCTTCCGAGTGCATGGCCATCGTGGTAAGCCCGCAAGGCTGCGGCCTGCGCGCTTCGCAGGCATTGCCCATTGAAACGCCAATCCTGTTGAACAATCTGCCCGGCGGCGGCAGCGCTTCGGCCCGCGTCGCCAGCTGTCTTCCCTTGGGGCGCGACGGACAAGGCTTTTTGATTGGCGCCTCGCTCTACAATTCCGGCAATATCTGGGGTATCGCCAATCCGCCCGAAGACTGGAACTGCGGAGTGGCCGCGGCTGCTGCCGATTCGGGCAAGCCTGCCGGAGCCAGCAAGCAATCCTGGCCCTACAACGTTTTTTCCGGGCACACGGAAACCCGGCCGCGCCGAAAGTAATTTCTTATTCGCCCCGCCGCGCGTTCTGCCTTGGCCAATGTCCCGCCGTTAACGTTCTTTCGTAACCTCGTCGCAACCCGCGCCCAGTGCAATACTCAGCCACCATGGCGCAGACATCCGAAACTCTCCCCCAAGCCGTTTCGTCGCCTGTGCAGGCGCCGCAACGTCCCTTTCGCGTCAAGTTGCGCGGATCGATTTTGACCGTCGTGCGCCTGCCTAACCGCCGCGAAGTGCGCGGCAAGCTGCACCAGCTTTCCGTGACCGGCGGCCTGATGCACATCGAAAAGCCGCTCGACGAGAAACTGAAAATTGAGCTCGTCTTTCAGCTGGGAAAAACCACCGTCCACGAGAAAGCCGAGATGCTGTTTCCCATGTGGGCCACGCAGGGATGGCTGCAGCCCTTCCGCTTCATCGAACTCCCCGAAGCGAACAAGAACGAACTCGAGACGAGCCTGCAATCCTTCGTCAAAGGCCAGCAGGAAGCAGTTTCCTGAAGGCGCTTCCTTCAAGCTGACGCATTGCCTGAATTTTCGGACAGGCCGCCTTGCGGCGGCCTTCCGGCCAACCTTCCCTTCTTACTTCGCCACCTGAATCACTCCAAACGTTCCGTTTTGATTGTTATTGGGTCCCGCGGTGAAGAACAGTTCGCCGGTGCCCCCGTTATTCTGCGTGCCTCCGCCGAACATGATTCCCCAGAGCTGGTCGATCTCGATGACTTTGTTATTCGTGTCTCGCACCTTGCCCACAAACTGGCCGCTGGCCATGTTGTAGCCGTTGATCGCTCCATCTGTGTTGAGATTGTCCGAGATCAGCAGCGTATTGCTGAGCGGCCCAAAGTTCGGAGGAGCGGGGGCAATTCCCCAGGGCTGGTTCAGCGCGCCATTGGCGATCAGCGTTTTTACGAAGATTCCGCTCTCGGTGAAGATGTCGACGTATCCGCCCGAGCCGCCATTGGTGCGCGCGAACGTGACGTAGACGATCCCATTGATGTCCTGGATGCCGAAGGGCGCGAAGCCTGCCGGCAGGGTCGTGTCCGTGAAGGAAGTGACGAAGTTGAAGTTGCCGTCATACACGTCGACCTTGTTGTTGGCATTGTCGGCGGCAAACAGGAAATTTCCCGATGCATAGCTGGTGATGGCGAGCCCGGTATAAACCGCAGTCGTGTTGCTCACTGCGATGATCGCCTGGTTGGGGTTGGATTGCGGCGCCCATCCGCTGATGGTGCCGTCGAGCGTGGCGAAAAGAAAAATGGCAGGCCAGCCCTGCACGTTGAACTGTTGCGATCCGTTGAAAACAATTCCGGTCGGCGATCCGGTGCCGCTGCCGCTCACCGGCGGCACCACCACCTCCAGGCCCTGCTTGATGCCGTTGCCGTTATACAGCGTGGACCAGCCACTGCCTTCGTCGCTGATCCAGAATGGATTTCCGGGAGCATACGTGAGGCCCCAGGCGTTCACCAACAGTGGGTCTGTGTGCTTGGCCTGCCCGGCCTGATTGGAAACGAGGTTGGTGAGCGTGTACTGCCCGACCGCTGCGCTCGAAACCAGCAGAAGCGCCGCGGCAATGGAGACCATGAAACTGATCCTGCCCTTCATAACTTCCTCCTGAGCACCGTCAGAGGCAGGGGTGCGAAATCACCATCCGGACGGAATCGATCCGCAGTTACTCCGACTGCTACCGTGGCAAATGTTACGGGTCCGGTTCCCAGTCATTGTCATCGGCGTGTCAGAAGTTTGCACAATAGCTGTCTCGCGGAACTCGCCATCGCGGAGCGGTTGCGCGTTTGGGTGCGGCCCCTGAAGCGGATCTGCTTCACAACCAGCGCGGTGTGCACGTTCTTGCACCATTGTTGCGGGAGCGCGCGCGAGGTATAATCCTGCCCGCTTCATGGTTCTAGGAGAAGTCGCTCCCGGGAGGTTCTGCCATGTGCACCCTGCGTTGGACGTGCTTTCTTTGTTTCCTCGCCATCCTCAACCTGCCATTGTTTGCGGTAGCGCCCCCTGGAAGCGTTGTGCAGTTGGCTGAACTTACCCCGTCCACTCGCGTCACGAACGATTGGTTCGGTGTGGCGATCGCCGTGAGCGGGAATACAGTTGTCGTTTCCGACTTCGATCCCAACATCGAGAACTTCGGCGCGGTGTATGTGTATGTGAAGCCTGCGACGGGCTGGCAGAACATGACGCAGGTGGCGAAGCTGACCTCGTCGGACAACGGGCAGGGGTTTGGGGTTTCTGTCGCCATCAGCGGGAATACGATTGTGGTGGGTGCGGCGAATACTTCAAACTTCGACGCTCCGGCTGCGGGCCCGGGCGCGGCGTATGTGTTTGTCGAACCCAGCGGTGGTTGGACCGACATGACAGAAACCGCCAAGCTCACGGCTTCCGACGGCCAGAATGGCGACGCGTTTGGCGACAGCGTCAGCATCAGCGGCGGCACCATCGCCGTGGGCGCGTTCTTCGCCGCCGACAGTTCCGGCAACAGCTTCGCCGGCAAGGCGTATGTGTTCCTGCGGCCAGCTTCTGGTTGGAGCGGAAATCTCACCGAGACGGCGCGCCTCACGGCCAGCGACAGCCAACTCCTCAATTACCTGGGCGCATCCGTCGCCACGAATGGAAACACTGTCATCGCTGGTTCGGATGGCCACAATAATTTCCAGGGCACGGCCTACGTTTTCGTCGAGCCTGCCGGCGGCTGGAAGAACATGACGCAGACCGCGGAGCTTTCTGCCTCCGACGGCCACGGCAGCGACAACTTCGGTTTTTCCTGCTCGATCAGCGGAAACACGGTCGCGGTCGGCGCACCGAGTGCCGCCGCAGGATTCGGCGCTGCCTACGTTTTCGTCAAGCCTGCCGGCGGCTGGGCGTCGATGACGCAGACCGCAGAACTCCGCGCCCCGGCTGCCACTTCGGGCGATGGCTTTGGCCAATCGATCGGCATCAGCGGCAACGCCGTCGTCGTCGGAGCACCATCGGCGAATCAGAACGTGGGAGCCGCCTATTTCTTCGTGAAACCATCCGCCGGATGGAAAAATTCCAACAAGGCCCGCGTTCTGACGCCGTTCGGCGGCATGGCTTTCGACGCTTTCGGGGTTTCTTCGGCGACCAGCGGAGCCATTGCCGTGGTAGGCGCTCCTGCCAGCAGCGCACCCGGCGCAGCCTATGTGTTCGAGCCCTAACATCGGCAAGCCTGCTGAGAGCTGTCATGATGAGCAGAGGATGAGCTGCGCGAGCGCTTCGGGCACAGACGTAACATCCCCTGCCCGAGTTCTCCTGCACGCGCAGTTTGACGGCTTCGTCGTGTTCCGCGAACAATGCTGCTAGCGAGTTTTCCGGACCACCGCACATGCCATCTCACAATCTCATCTTCTGGGAAGTCGATACGCAGGCCGACTTCATGCTGCCCGGCGGCGCGCTCTACGTTCCGGGCGCGGAGAAGCTGCTTCCTAACATTCGCCGGTTAACGGATGCCGCGCGGAACGGCCACGTCCTGTTGATCTCGCACGGTTGTTATCACACAAAAAACGATCCCGAGTTCCAGACATTTCCTCCGCATTGCATCCAGGGAAGTCCCGGCTCCGCCTACGTGCCCGACGCCCTGACCGAAAAAGTTTTCCACGTGGCCAACGACGCGTCCGCCGCGCTGCCTCGCGACCTTTCCCAATACCAGCAAATTCACCTGGAGAAGCAAACGCTCGACATCTTCGAAAGCCGGCATGCCGACGAACTGCTCCGGCGACTGGGCACGGATGCCGAGTTCGTCGTTTTCGGCGTGGTGACGGAATACTGCGTTCGGCTCGCCGCCAAAGGCCTGCTGCAGCGTGGCCACCGCGTTTACGTCGTCAAGGATGCGATTGAAACATTGAAAGCCGAAGACGGCCAGCGTACCGTGACCGAGCTGCAAAACCTGGGAGCGAAGTTCATCACGACCGACGAAGCGCTGGCACTCGCCGCGTGAAAAACGTCTGTCATCCTGAACGAAGCGAGTGCCGGACGCAAAACCCATTGCGATCTGGATCTGCCGTCCCTTTACCGCGCGACGCCTTCCAGTGCCCTGACGACTTCAGCTGGAAGCTTGATGCTCACGCTCGCCAGGTCTTCTTGCATGTGCTGCGCACGGGAAGTTCCGATTAGCGGCAAAATCCCGATAGCGCGCGCGAAGGCGAACACAACTTGCTCGGGCGTCGCGCCCAGCGACTGCGCCATCCCCGCGAGCGCGGGGTGATGCACCAGTTCCAGGTTGGCGGTGAGCAGTGAGAATCCCTGATAAGTAATTTTGTGCCGGCGGCAAAATTCGCGCACGCCGCGGTCCCATCCCAAATGCGCAAAACAGCGATTCTGCACGAACGCCGGGGCTTCCCTCTGCGCCGCCATCATTTGCTCCAGGTGAGCCAGGGAAACATTGCTGACCCCCAGCAGGCGCGCGCGCCCACGATCGCGCTCGTTTTTCATCGCCTCCCACACTTCGCCGTCAGCCTCCGACCATCCGTGGTGCGAAGCGGGACCGTGCAGCACAAAGCTGTCGACGCGCTCGGCGCCAAGATGTTCCAGCGAACTGGCCAGCGATTGCGCCACCTGCGTCGCGTAACTCGCGGTTGCATCGTACGGCAGGCGATGGTCCTGCCCGGGACGGTAGGTGAACTTGGTCTGCAGGAACAGCTCTTCCCGCTTCACGATGCCGGCGCGGTATGCCGCAGCCAGGCCTTCCCCCACCCCCGCCTCAAAATAATGCCGCCGCTGGTTGGCGGTATCGATGCCGCGAAATCCCGCGCGCAGCGCCTGTTCCACGAGCCCAGCCGTCCTGCCTTCCTTCCACGCCGTGCCATAAAGAAAATCAGGCAGCGCGAGCTTCGATAATTCTGCCATGAGCGATTCTGACACGAGTCCCGGAGTCTCACGCGTATATCTGAAACTTCGCGTTCGCCCCACCATGTTCGCCAGCGAACCTCCAGGATCCGCAAAGCCGTCTCGCGGTTTTGCTCACCTCTTGTAGAATGTGCACAACGCCGACGCGGGCCTGTAGCTCAGCGGTTAGAGCAGTGGACTCATAATCCATTGGTCCCAGGTTCAAATCCTGGCGGGCCCACCAACCGTTTCCGGCGTTCCCGTCGCTTCCGCTAAACTGCTTGCCGCCTCGATCGCTTGTGCCGTACCCTACTTCGACACCCGCGTGAAGCACCGGCGCGAGTTTCTGTTCGCCGGCAAGCGAGCCGCCAGCGGACGGCTTCCTGTTTTCCTCCACCACTGGACAGCCATGATATGATTTCGTCCGCTTGCGCAAGTCCAATGGCACGTCCGGCGCGGCCGGCAGGGAGGTCATGGAATGCAGCGCACCGTTCTTTTCATGCGGCACATTGCGGTAGCACTCGCAGTTTTCTTTGCAGTTTTTGCCACCACAACAAGCAACGCGCAAGAAATCATTCTGCACAGCTTTTCTGGCAACGACGGCTGGAATCCTTCCAGCAGCGTCATTTTCGACAGCGCCGGCAATCTCTACGGCGCCACTTCCGTGGGCGGAGTCAACGGCGCCGGAACCATTTACAAGCTGACGCCCGGCTCCAGCGGATGGTCGGTCTCGGTGCTTTACACCTTCAATGGCGTGGGCGGCGATTTGCCCAGTGGAAATCTATCTCTCGACGCGCAGGGCAATCTTTATGGCACCACTAGCCAGGGCGGCGCGGCCAGCGTTGGCACGGCGTTTCAGTTGAGCCCGTCAAGCGGCAGCGAGTGGACCTTCACCGGCATGCACGACTTCAGCAACCACGGCGGCGACGGAACTTATCCGCACTCCGGCCTGGTGTTCGATGCCATCGGCAACGCCTACGGCACCACGCTGGGCGGAGGCGCCAGCAAGCAGGGCATCATTTTTGAACTGTCCCCGGCCAGTGGCGGCGGCTGGAACGAAACCCTCATTCACAGCTTCGACGGGACCGACGGATCGCAGCCCGATGCGGGCGTGGTCATGGACAGAGCCGGAAACCTCTACGGCTCGACCCAGTTCGGCGGCACTTCCTCCAACTGCTTTACCGGTTGCGGCGTGGTATTCGAGTTGAGCCCCGCCGCCGGCGGCACCTGGACCTATAAAGTCCTGCTCGACTTCAACAGCAACAATGGCGCCGCAGGTTCGGGACTATTGACCATCGATCCCAACGGCAATCTCTACGGATTCACCAGCGCCGGCGGATTGTACAACTGGGGCATCGTCTACAAGCTGACGCACACCACGAGCGGATGGAGAGAATCCATTTTGCACAACTTCAATTCCAATGGCGTCGACGGCAATAATCCGGTCGGCGCGCTGCTCATCGATAAGGCAGGCAATCTTTACGGAGTTACTTCCAACGGCGGAAAATATAACGCTGGTACGGTTTACGAATTGTCGCCCGGAGCGAACGGCCACTACCGGGAGACCATCGTTCACAATTTCAATTCCAACACCACCGACGGCTGGGATCCCAACGCCGGCCTGACCGTCGATGGCGCGGGCAACTTCTACGGGACCACCATGAGCGGCGGCGCCAACGGCGACGGAACCGTGTTTGAGCTGAAACGCTAGCAAGAACGTATGCGGAGCGAGGAATGCTCCCCGTGCGGAACCTGGGCCGCGCCTGGCGTCAGGTTGATTCCGGCGGCGCGGATCGCGGTTCCCCCGTTTGCCCAGATCATCTCGGCAATGGGACAATATCCGCATGCATAAATTGTTAACCTTTGCCCTCACCACCGGAGTTCTGCTTGCCACTTCGTTCGCGCAGCAAACTCCTTCCAGCAACCAGACTCCGTCGTCCACCACGGGCAGCAAGTCGCAGACTTCCACGGCCAAGAAGCCGGGCACGGGCACGGCCAAGTCCACCGCTGCGCCGCTCACGCTCAAGACTTCGAAAGACAAGTTCAGCTATGCCCTCGGTATGAAGATGGGCGCCAACCTCCATAAGCAGAACGTTCCCGTGGATCCCGCCATTTTCCAGCGTGGCATGAAGGATGGCCTGGCCGGCGGCAAAACCTTGCTCACCGATGAAGAAGCCCAATCGGCCATCATGGACGTGCAGAAGGAAATGCGCGAGAAGCAGCAAGCCAAGATGAAAGAGGAAGGCGAGGAGAACAAGAAAACGGGCGACGCTTTTCTGGCCCAGAACAAATCCAAAGACGGCGTCAAGACCACGGCCGACGGCCTGCAGTATAAGGTCATCACCCAGGGCACCGGGCCGACGCCGACTGCCAACGACACGGTTTCTGTAAACTATCGCGGCACGCTGATCAACGGCACCGAATTCGATTCCAGCTACAAGCGCGGTCAGCCTGCCTCTTTCCCCGTCAGCGGCGTGATTAAAGGATGGACCGAAGCGCTGCAACTGATGCCCGTCGGATCCAAGTATCAGATTTTTATCCCCTCCGACCTGGCTTACGGCGAGCGCGGCGCGGGCGCCGACATTGGCCCCAATTCCACTCTGATCTTCGAAGTGGAATTGCTCTCGATTCAGCCCAAGGAAGAGAAAAAACCGGACGAGAAAAAACCCGACGAGGCCCAGCCCGATCAGAAGAAACCTCAGTCCGATTCGGACAAGAAATAAATCGGCTACCGTGTACCGGAAGCCGACAACAGAAGCCGGAGCCGGGCTTACCATCTTGAGCCTGCCTGACTGCACTCATTGACACGTCTGGGGCCACCGTCGTACGGTGGCCCCAGTCCCGCAATTTCCCGCCGCCGTTGGGGTCAGGAGGCCGTTTTATGGGGTGCAGAATTTTCTGCGCAGGCGCCATGGTGTGGCTTGCACTCAGCTTCGCCGCCGCGCAGGATCCGACCAAGGTCGAGCCAAAGCATTACAAGCTGCATTTTGAAAACGATCGCGTGCAAGTGGTCGACGTCCACTACGGCCCGCACGAGAAGTCAGAAATGCACGACCATCCCGGCGGCGTCTCGGTCAGCGTCACCGGCGGCCATCTCCGCTTCACCGACGCCAATGGCAAGGTGACCGAGGTTTACGCCAAGCCCGGCGAGGCTCGCTGGTTCCCGCCCTTCAAACACAAGGTGGAAAATCTAGGCGACGAAGCCTATAACGGCGTCTACATCGGACTGAAGACCAAGCCCGCCGCCGCGGCGGATCGCCCGCTCAGCGACGAGGAAGTTGCGCGGATTTTGCAGGAATATTCGCAAGCCGCCACGCGCTAGGGCGTTTGATTCTTCATCCGCGCGCCGGATTGCCGCATCGCCCGCCGGCTATCGCCGCAGCAGCCGCCGCAGGCGGGGAGACTCATCCGCTTTCGTGCACCCCGGGCAGGTGCAGCGGTATCCCTCATTTTGCGCGAACACGGTATGGCCGCATCGCTCGCACGTGGTCCTTCCATTGGCCAGCACGGTCATCGGCCGGAAGCCTTCGCCCGAAACGCAGTAGGGGCAGCGGTGCTTGGCGGGCATCATCATCAGGGCCGAGGTGTGGTCTTAAGATAACGGTCGTGATCGAGAGGTGGCTGTTCGCCAGCGAACACGCCGCACGTTTTCCCTGATCTTTTGGGCGGCGGAACAAGAATCGCGCCCGCGGCTGCGAGCGAGCTGAACCGAAGACCTCGAAACGTGGCCCCTACGCTGTAGTAATCTGGAAGTGGCGAAAAACCCGAGAAAAGGAATTTTATGGCGCACACGGTTTACTGCGTGAAATTGAAGCGAGAGTTGCCCGGCCTGGATGAACCGCCCTTCGACAACGAACTCGGCCAAAAGGTGTACGACAATGTCAGCCAGGAAGCCTGGCGCATGTGGACCGAGCACTGCAAGATGCTGCTCAATGAGTACCGCCTGAATCCGGCGCGCAAGGAAGATCAGGAAGTCATCGTGAAGCAATTGGACCAGTTCTTCTTCGGCGAAGGCTCGGCGGTGCCCAAAGAATACGTTCCGCCCACGCACTAAGCTTGCACTTCGAAAGGCGCGAACGGTGGGGCAACTCTTTCAGAAATGGCGTTCCGAGAAATCAAATCCAAAAACGGGCCAGTTCCTTCGTTCCGCCGGCCTGACGCTCTAGTGCTCCGTTTTCCCCTCCAGCAAATTCAACGCGTGAGGAATTAATTCGAGCACGGCTGCGAGCGATTCGACAGCGCCGGCAGGACTGCCGGGCAGATTCAGGATCAACGATTTCCCGCGCACGCCGCACACGCCGCGGCTGAGCGCGGCAAACTTCGTCTTCTTCCCGCCTTCCAGCCGCATGCGTTCGGCAACGCCCTCCAGCAGCCGATCGCACACCGCGACCGTTGCCTCCGGCGTAACGTCGCGCGGCGCAATGCCGGTTCCGCCCGTGGTTACAACCAGGCGCGCGCGCAGGGCTTGCTCGATCAGGGCGTTGTGAATGCGAATTTGCTCGTCGGCTACGATTTGCGTAGCGACGATCTGAAAGCCGGCCTTCTGCAGCGCTTCCACCACCGCCGGCCCGGAAAGGTCCTTGCGTTCGCCGCGCGCGCAGGAGTCGCTGACCGTGAGAACCGCGGCGCTCAACCCTGATTTGTCCGCGGAATGCTGGTGACTGGCGCGCTCAGTTGTCGAGGAGGACATCTTCTTCCTCTTCCGATCGGCGCGATCCGGTCGTGGATGCGCCGCCTCCCTCCGCGCCAGCCGTGGCTGAAGTCGCTTCCGCGGATTCGCCCGCATCGCGCTGCGCTTCGTCCAGCAGGCGCAAGCCCTCCATCAGCAGGCCCTGGGTATTGAGCTTCGTCGTCTCCTGGTCGGTCTTGCCTTCGAAGTTCAGCTCGAAATTGCCGCCAGTCCAGCGCAGAACTTTGAAGACCGCCTCATCTCCGGTGAGCGCGCCGTAGCTGGCATGCTTCACCTGGCCTTCGGCGAAGAAGACCTCGCACTTTTCGCCGTCGCGGGTCATCGTAAGCTGGCAACTCTTGCGGCCCATTTCCAGCGATTGCATCAGGTCGATCACGTTCATCTGCGAAAGATTGCCGCGCACCACGCCGTCGGAGGGCGCCGTCCGCGACAGCTTCTCCAGCGCAATGCGGTCCAGCGTGCGCTTGATGCGGCGCGTCGCCTCTTTCAGAAAAAACGGCTTGGCCAGGTAATCGTCGGCCGCGTCCTGCGGCGAAAGCCGCTCGTCAATGTCGGCGCGGCTGGCCATCAGGATCGCGGAAAAATTCGCGGTCGCAGGCCGGCTCTTCAGCTTCTCCACCAGTTGCCGCCCATCCATACCCGGCATGCGATAGTCGCAAACCACCAGTTCCGGCGGATCATCCACGGCTTTCAGCAGCGCGTCCGCGGCATCGCCCGCCGCCACTACGCGCGCAAACGGCCCCAGCGCCTGGTGCAGCATGTCGAGCACCATGGGGTTATCGTCGACCAGAAGCAGCTTGACGTCGTTGGCCATGAATTATCGGGACGCGCGCGCTCCGTTTGCCTTGTTCTGCCGCCCGCCTTGCCTGCGCGCGGATGCGCGGCGGTAGTCGCCGCTCTTTCCTCCGCTCTTGCGCTCCAGCATGATGTCGCGGATCGCGATGCTCTTATCCAGACCCTTGGTCTGATCGTAGATCGTGAGCGCCGAAATTGCGGCGGCCACCAGGGCTTCCATTTCGACCCCCGTTTCGGCGGTGGTAGCGGCTTTGGTGGCGATGGCGACGCCATTCTCGCACAGCCGCAAAGTGACATCAACGTGCGCCAGCGGCAGCGGATGGCACATGGGAATCAGCTCCGCCGTGCGCTTCGCCGCCATAATGCCCGCGATCCGCGCCACTTCCAGCGGGTCGCCTTTGGGATTGTCCGGAAGCGCAGCCAGCACGGCCGGCGGCAATTCCACGAAGGCGCTGGCCTCGGCTTCGCGCTTGGTCGGAGCCTTGCCCGACACATCCACCATCCGCACGCGCCCCGCGCTGTCGTAATGAGAAAGCTTTTTCGCCATCGAAGTTTCTATCTTACATGGGACGGGGGAGAACAGCGGCTGCACAAACGTGGAAGAGCGGCGCTTCAGCGCCGCGTCAAGGCTTCTCAAAGATTGGGGCTTTAGCCCCGGCTATCGCGGAAGGACGGCGATCCACTCGCCGGCAGAAATCTGTTCCCGATCCGGCGGGATCACCGCCCAGCAATTCGCGCGAGCCTGCGCCGCCAAATCGCCCGATCCTTGCCACGGCACCAACTCCACCCGCGCCTCTGCAAACTCGCCCGAGAGAACGGCCGGCAAGAATCGCGTAAGGCCAACTTTGGCGCGCACGTCCGATTTTGCCTTCGCATGCAGGAACACGAGCTCGCGCGGCGACATGCCCGCCAGCGCCTCAAGCAGCGGCCGCGCAAACAATTCAAACGTGACCATCGTCGAGATGGGGTTTCCCGGCAGCCCGAAAAAATATTTGTGTGGCGCGGGCACTTTTGCCCGCGAACTGCCGGCGGTGCCGTCCACGCGGCCAAACACCACCGGCTTTCCCGGCTGGATTTTCGCCCCCGTGAACAAGAATTCCGCGTGCATCTCGGTGAGCACCTGCTCGACCAGGTCGTAGCGGCCCATCGACACGCCGCCGGTCATCAACAACAAATCGCATGCCAGGCCTTGCTCAATCAATTCGCGCAACTGGCGCGGCTCGTCGGGCGCAATCGGTAAAATCACCGGCTCGCCTCCGGCTTGCCGGACCTGCACGGCGAGAGAATACGAGTTGGAATTGCGAATCTGCGCGGGCCCGGGCGTGGCGCTCACGCTAACGATTTCGTCGCCCGTCGTAAGCACGGCGCTGCGCGGGCGCGCAAAAACTTGCAGCCGCGACTTCCCCACCGATGCCGCCAGCGCAATCGCAACTTCATTCATGCGCACGCCGCGATCGAGCAGCAAGCTGCCATCTTTGGCTTCCGCGCCTCGCGAAACGACATTCTCGCCGGCCACAACTGATTTTCGAATCTCGACAAAGTCGCCTTGCGGCGCGGTGTACTCGACCATGACCACCGCGTCAGCGCCTTCGGGAACGGGCGCGCCGGTCATGATCCCAACCGTTTCGCCGCGATCGAGCGCGCGCAATGCCTCGCTGGGACCGGCTTTGATTTCGCCAACGACCTTCAACCTGGCCGGCAACGATGCCAGATCGCCGGCGCGCACCGCATAGCCGTCGCGCGTGGACCGTGGAAATGGGGGAATATCGCGATCGGCGGTGACGCGCTCAGCGAGGACGCGGCCGGCGGCATCGAGCAAGGCCACTGATTCGGTGCCACTTGCCTGCACGCGCCGGGCATGTTCCTCGACCACGCGGCGAGCCTCTGCAAAGCTCAGCACGAGTGATGGTTCGGGCGGGGCAGCCATGCCGAGATGATAAAGCAAAGCGGACGCGTAAATACGCGAGTGACGCTATCGCGCGATTTCCTGTCCCAGCACTGTGGGATTGCTGGCGAAGGAGATGCCGACTTCCAAATCCACGACGCGGCCGCGCACCAGTTGCGCGATTTCGCCGTCGAAGTGTTGCATGCCTTCGGCGGCGCCGGCCTTCATGGCGTCGAGCAAGGTTTTGCTGTCGCGCTCGCCTTTCTCAATGCACTCGCGAGTGCGGGCGTTCGTTTTCAGGATTTCGATCACCGGCACGCGGCCGCTGCGGTCGGCCTTGGGCAACAGGCGCTGGCAAATTACATAGCGGAAGGTTTTGGCGAAGCGGTCGCGGATTCCAGGCTGCTCCGACGGCGCAAACGAGTGAATGATGCGCTCGACCGTCTTGGACGCGTCCATGGTGTTGAGGCTGGAAAGAACGAGGTGGCCGGTTTCTGCGGCTTCGAGAACAATCTCGATGGTCTCGCGGTCGCGCATCTCGCCGACCATGATGACTTTCGGCGCCTGGCGCAGGGCCGAGCGCAGGGCGTGCGCGAAGCTGGGCGTGTCGCTGTGCAGCTCGCGCTGATGAACGGTCGAACTTTTGTGGCTGTGCAGAAACTCGATGGGATCTTCCACCGTGATGATGTGGTAGTTTTTCTCGCGATTGATGCAATCCAGCAGCACGGCGAGCGTCGACGATTTGCCCGATCCTGCCGGCCCGGTAACCAGCACGATTCCATCGCGCAGCTTGGCCACGTCCGCCAGGTGCGCGGGCAGGCGCAAAGTCGCAAAGTCAGGAATGGCAGTGGGTATTACGCGCATCACCACGGCGCAACTGCCGCGCTGGATAAAAACATTGACGCGGAAGCGGGCCACGCCCGCCAATCCATAAGAAACGTCGCAGGAGCCCTGCTCGCGCAGGCTGGCGATGGCTTGGGCATTGTCGCCGATCAGGTCGGCAGCGATCAGGCGCGTATCATCCGGTGTCAGGCTTGCCAGACTGGGGACTTGTATCGGGATGAGCTGCCCGTAAACCTGCACCTGCGGCGGCCGGCCGGGGGAAAAAATCAAATCGCTGATCTTTTCGGTGGCGCGCAGCATCGCGCCCAAAAGAACCGGTGTGGCCACTCGTCCGCTGCCGGTGTGCCCTTCCAGCGAGACTGAAATTGCGTTGGCTGGCGCTGCCATTCGTCCTCGATGCGAAACTCTTTTTTACGCGCGGTCCATGTCAGGTCAGGTCATGTCAGGTCAGGCCAGGACACGAGCCCTGCACGCACCACAGAAGAGGGGAATACCGCTACTTTACAAGGCGCGGCGAAGGAAAGATAAGGCCAATCAGGACGTGGCCCTTGGTAATGTCCGCGGACGTCTCAGCGCCAAAATGCAGCTCTCCTGGCAAAGAAAACCGCGGCCCCGTGGGGCCGCGGATCATGATCTCGACTGCCCTACTTGGTCTTTGCCGCAGGCTTCTTTTTGCCGAAGCTGGTTTCCACGCTGGCTCCCAGCGAAGTGATCAGGTCCTTGGCGTTTTGTGCGTTGGGACCGTTCGGCGCGACCTCGAGATATTTCTGCAGCGACTCGATCGTGCCCGGCGCCGGGATCGTCTTGTCTCCCTGCAGCGTCGCCTTCGCCATCAAATTGACCCCCTTCTGGTAATAGGCCTCGGCCTTGTTGGGATCGGCGGCGATGCACTTATCGAAGGCTGCATTGGCGGCATCCGCTTTGCCGGAGTTGGTAAGCACCGCGCCCTCGTTGAAATAGTATCCGGCCGCGCCTTCAGGATTGATCTGTGCCGCCTGGTCGTAGGCTTTGATCGCGTCGTCGACCTTGCCCGAGCGCGCGTACGCATCGCCCAGATTGTTGTAATAGCCGGCAATGCGCTTGTTGTCCTCCGGATCTTTCTTATTCGCCGCTGCAACCGCTTTCTGCTTGAGGTCGATGGCCTTCAAATAGTCGGTGACGGCCTCGCCCAGCCGCCGGTCGCGCTCGGCCTTGTCGGTCTGCTTCACCGCCGAGCCGCGATAGGCATCCGCCAGCTGGCCCCAGATAATGTCGCGAGTGGCATCGACCTGCGTGGCTTCGGTGAGCGTCGTGATCGCGCTCTCGAAGTCGCCGGCCTTGATCGCGGTGTTGGCGGCCACGATCCTTTCATTCAGGTTCTTGACCGTAGTGGCTTCCTTCTGCTGCTTCTCCTTCTGTTCCTGCATCTGCTTGAGCTGTTCCGGGGTGAGGCCCTGGCCCTTGGCTGCCGCTTCCTGCTCTTTCTTGAGATCGATATCGAGCACGTTCTCGGTCAAGGCCACCTGGAAATTGTTCAGGTGGTACATCTCCTTGTTGGCCTTCATGTCCTCGGAATTCCTGTACACCGTGATGTTGTACTTTCCGGTGCTCACTCCAAGCGAGAAATACTCGCCCTTCTTGTTGGTCTTCACGGTGTACTTCTGGCCGTTGTCGACGTTCGACCAGACCAGTTGCGCGTCCGCAATGGGACTGCCGTCCACGTCTTTGACCGCGCCCTTGACGGAACCGCCAGTCTGGCTGAACACCGCGGGCACACAGAGTGCAAGAATGAGGAGAATGAAAGCAAAACCTGGGATGAGTTTTTTCATGTCGGTCTCCTGGCGCATAAGTTAGATCGCTGAATGCTGGCCCGCGGTTGCGTACGGAACCGGATCGACGCTGCCCGCGGCGCTGAAGGCTCGCAGGCGCAATACGCAACTATCGCATACTCCGCACGCCTGATCCTGGCGGCTGTAGCATGACCAAGTTAAATCGAAGGGCGCGCCCAGTTCAAGCCCCAGCCGGATAATCTCTGCCTTGCGCATTTGAATCAGAGGTGTCAGGATTTCAATCGAGCCCTCCTTCGTCCCCGTCTGAATCACCTGGTTGAAGGCGTCGTAGTAAGCCGGCCGGCAATCGGGGTAGCCGGAGCTGTCGGGTTCGACGGCGCCGATAAAGATTTTTTCCGCGCCCAGAACTTCGGCCCAACTCACCGCTGCGGCAAGAAAGTGCGCGTTGCGAAAAGGAACATACGTGACCGGAACTTCTCGGCCCACCTCTTGCGATTCGGGCACCGCGATGTTGGAATCAGTCAACGCGGAGCCGCCGATCGCGCGCAAGGCTTCATTGCGAACCATGAGCCGGTCGCGAATGGTCAAGCGATCGCAGATTTCGCGAAACGCCTGCTGCTCGCGCTGCTCGGTGCGTTGGCCATAGCTGATGTGCAGCGCAGCAACTTTGTAGTCGCGGGCGGCAAGCGCGGCGCAGACGCACGAGTCCATGCCTCCGCTCAGCAGGACAATCGCGCGCTGGCTGGAATTATTCATGAAAGAAATCGGCCTTCACTCCCGCGGCGCGAATTTGCGCCTGCAACGATCTCGAAACCCCCTACACGCCCTTGACCGCGGGATCCCAGATGAACTTGTGCAGCTGCAGGCTGAGGCGCGCGGGCACATTGTCGGCCAGCATCCAGTCGGCCAGTTCCTGCGGATCGAGCAGGCAATGGGAGCTGTCGCGGGTGCCGGCGGCTTCCTTACGAAATGCCGGCGAAAAAAGAATCGCGTTCACCTTTTCGGCCAGCCGGTGCCGCAGCGTGAAGTCGCACGCGAACTCGTAATCGCCGCGGCCGGCGAGCACAAACTTGATTTCGTCGTGCGGCGCCAGCGCCTGCAGGTTCTCCAGGCGAAAGCTGTCGCCCTCGCCGGAATCCGGGCACTTGACGTCCACAATTTTGATCACTTCCGCGGGCACGCGCTGCAAAGGCCGCTCGCCGCTGGTCTCAAGCAGCAAGCGGTAGCCGCCGTCGATCAGTTGCTGCATCAGCGGCAGCAATTCTTTTTCCTGCAGCAGGGGCTCGCCACCGGTGATCTCGACCAGCCCGCCGCCGGGACTGAGCCGCCGCACTTCGTCCCAAACCTGTTCGGGCGTCATCCTGGTACCGCCGTAAAAAGTGTATTCGCTGTCGCACCACGAGCAGCGCAGGTTGCACCCGGTCAGCCGCACGAACACGCAGGGCAGCCCGGCGTAAGTCGATTCTCCCTGCAGCGATTTGTAGATTTCCGTGATCAGCATGAAAAAACAGCTGGCGGCTGCTATTCAGAGTATTTGGCCGTGGTCGTATCGGTTTCAAACACCGTGACGTCCTTCACTCTCACGCGTCCGCTGGTGACGTTTTTCAGGCGCGCATTCGACTCGTCGTAAAAATACTTGGCCAGGTTTTCGGCCGAAGGATTGATCACGGTGAAAGGCTCGATGTCGTTGATCATCTGGTGATCGAGACGCTCGATGACATGGCGCATGACCTCGCGCAGGTCTTTGAAATCGAGCAGCAGGCCCGCCTTATCCAGCTCGGCGCCCGCCAGCGTGACGCGAATCTTGTAGTTGTGGCCGTGCGGGTTTTCGCACTTGCCTTTGTAGTTGCGCAGGTAGTGGCCTGCGGCGAACGAATCGTCAACCGTGACTTCGAACATGTACCCCTCGGCCCCGCATCCATACAGGGCAAACGAATTGTTTCGCCAAGCGTCTATTGTATCGCGGGCTGCGCCGGATGCCGCTTGACGACGGGTCTTGCCGGAATATAGCTTGCCTGTTTTGGCTTCTCTCTCAGGAGGATGCATGCTTCTGTTTCATTCGAAGGGAACGGTTCGGCGTTGCAGCTCGGCATTGGTTCTGCGACTGCTGCCGCTTTTTCTGGTGGTCCTTATCCTGCCTTTTCGCATTGCCGCTCAGGCCAAGCCTGACCAGCCTGACTTCGACGTTAAGGAGCACTACACCAAGTACGAATTCCGCGTTCCCATGCGCGATGGCGTGCGCCTGTTCACGTCGGTGTACGTGCCGAAAGATACCTCGCGCACCTATCCCTTCCTGATCAATCGCACGCCGTACAGTGTGGCTCCCTACGGCGTGGATCAATACCGCAAGGGTCTCGGCCCCTCCATCGAATTCGACAAGGCAGGATACATTTTCGTCAACCAGGACGTGCGCGGGCGCTACATGTCGGAAGGCTCGTTCGTCGAAATGCGGCCGCACATCGACAATAAAAAATCCAAGAGCGATGTCGACGACGCCAGCGATCTTTACGACACCATCGACTGGCTGCTGAAAAATGTTCCCAACAACAACGGCAATGCCGGCATCTGGGGCATTTCCTATCCCGGTTTTTTTACCTCGGCCAGCATCATCGATTCGCATCCCGCGCTGAAGGCCGCTTCGCCAGAAGCTCCCATGACCGACCTGTTCATGGGCGACGACGCCTACCACGGCGGAGCTTTCATGCTCGAGGCCAACTTCAGCTTTTATTCATTCTTCAAGCCCCAGGAGAACCCGCAGCCTCCGCCCAAAACTCCCGTGCCCTTCGATTACGGCACCAAGGATGGCTACGAATTTTTCCTGAACATCGGCAACACCGCAAATCTTTCCAAGCTGCTCGAAGGCAGGAGCGCGCTGTTTGACGACCAGCTGCGCCACGACACCTACGACGATTACTGGAAGCCTCGCAACCTCGCGCTGCACATGAAAAATATCCACTGCGCCGTGCTCACCGTCGGCGGCTGGTTTGACGCCGAGGATCTGCAGGGCCCGTTCAGCACCTTCCACGCGGTCGACAAATACAATTCCGGAATTTTCAACGGGCTGGTCGTCGGCCCCTGGGTGCACGGCGGCTGGGCCCGCTATGACGGCGAGCGCCTGGGCCGCGTAGAATTCGCCTCCAACACCGGCGACTTCTATCGCAAGAACATCCTGTTTCCATTTTTCGAGCAGTACCTGAAAGGCAATGGCGACGCCAGGTTGCCCAAGGCCTACGTTTTTGAAACCGGGACCAACGTATGGCGGCGCTATTCCGCCTGGCCGCCCAAAGAGGCCGAAAGCAAGACTCTGTACTTTCATCCCGGCGGCGTTCTTTCCTTCGATCCGCCTTCTGCCGACACGCCCGCCTTCGACGAATACGTCAGCGATCCGGCCCGGCCCGTGCCCTTCATCAGCTACATTTCTACTCGCGTCCCCCAGGAGTACATGGTCTCGGACCAGCGCTTCGCTTCCAGCCGCACCGACGTGCTCGTCTATCAGACCCCGGTTCTACAGGAGGACATCACCATTGCCGGCCCCATCTCGCCGCGGCTTTTCGTCTCCACCAGCGGAACCGACTCAGACTGGGACATAAAACTTGTCGATGTTTACCCGCCCGACTATCCCGACAGCAAGCTCGATGAGGTCAAGCCCGACGATCGCAACAAGCAGCCCAGCGACGTCAACCAGCCGGCCTTCTCCATGGCGGGCTATCAGCAGCTGGTGCGTGGCGAGCCCTTCCGCGGAAAATTCCGCCACAGCTTTGAAAAGCCCGAGCCCTTCACCCCTGGCAAAGTGGAAGAACTGAACTACACCTTCCAGGATGTGAACCACACCTTCCGCCGCGGCCACCGCATCATGGTCCAGGTGCAGAGCTCGTGGTTCCCGCTCACCGACCGCAATCCGCAAACCTTCGTGAACATTCCCGACGCCAAGCCCGCGGATTTTGTGAAGGCCACCGAGCGCGTCTATCACACCAAAACCCAGCCCTCCGGCCTGGGCGTCGGCGTGATTGCCAACCCAGGAGCGACCGGCGAGCCCAAGTAGCGGTACAATTTCCCTACACGTCTCGCCATCGCTGGGGTTCGACCGCACCCGCGGGTCACAGCATCGGCAGTAAGGACTGGTTGCATGAACGTCCTATTGCTTTCCATGCCGGATTCGTTCGAGCATATGCCTCCGGCCGTCGTGCGCATGCCCAACGGTGCGCTTACCTCGCTCGCCGGAAACGTCGACCCGCATCACCGCGTCGCCGTCGCCGATCTCATTCTCGTCCAGCGCAGTGTGCGCGACACGGTCACGCGCCTGGTCCGCGAGATGAATCCGGAAGTCGTCGGCCTCTCCGTCATGACCTTCCAGCGCCGCACCGCCGGGCGGATCATCGACCTGGTGCGCGCGCTGCGGCCCGGGGTGAAGATCGTGGTCGGCGGCTATGATCCCAGCCTCGCCCCCGAAGCCTACGAAACCATGGGCGTGGATTACCTGGTGCGCAGCGAGGGCGAAGTCACCTTTCGCGAATTGCTCCGCGCGCTCGAAGCGGGCTCCGGCGCCGAACAGATTCACGGCCTCTCCTACATGAGTGGCGGACATTGGGTGCACAACCCGGCGCGCCCGCCGCACAAACTGGAAGACAAGGAAATTCGCCCGCCCAACCGCGACGCTCGCGTGCTCCATGGGTACACCCTGATGGGGCGGCAGGTCGACGTGATCGAAACCTCCCGCGGCTGCACCTTCGACTGCAGCTTCTGCTCGATCATCGAAATGCGCGGCCGCAATTTCTTCACCTACTCCTTCGACCGCGTGCTCGACGACATTCGCGATGCCGCGAATCACGGCGCTAAAACCATCTTTCTCGTCGACGACAACATCACGCTCAACGTCAAGCGCTTCGAAGCCCTGTGCCAGGCCATCATCAAGGCCAAACTCAACAAGCTCGACTACTTCGTGCAGGCCATGACTTCGGCCATCGCCAATCACGGCGACACTCTCGCTCCTCTGATGCGCCGCGCCGGATTTCGCTACGTCTTCCTCGGCATTGAAAACATTCTGGAGAACGATCTGCAATTCCTGAAAGCGTCGGCAAAAAATACCGAGCGCGAGAACGGCCTCAATACCGGCAATGCCTCGCTGAAGGCGATCAGCTACCTGCACCGCAACCATATGTACGTTGTCGGCGGCCTCATCGTCGGCAGCCCCGGCGACACGCGCGAATCCATCGAAGCCAACCTCGAATTTGCCGACCGCTACGTGGATTGGCCTTACATCCAGCATCCCACGCCCTATCCGCGCACACCCATGACCAAGGATTTCCGCGACCAGGGCCTCATCATCAACGAGCGTCTCGAAGAATATGACGGCACCACCGCCGTCGTTCGCACCGAGCACCTCGATGCCGACGAGGTCGAATTCCTGCGCTGGAAGGCCGAGCGCTGGATGAAGGTTCACCACATCCCGGTTGCGCTGAAGCACGATCCCGGCTTTGTTCTGTTGAAGGGCTGGAAAATGCTGCGCCACACCTTCCGCGGCAGTTCGCTGAAGTCAATGCTGGGCCTGGAGAGTGACCGCAAAGTATTCGCGCGCTACAAAGAAATTCGGCGCATCGAGCGTGAGTACGTATAGCGCCTCGGCCCCCTCAATCGATTTGTCATCCTGAGCGCAGGATCTGAGCGAGGCGAAGCATCTATGCATTTGGCGCGTAGCGCCCCGTCACCCGCCCACGCCAAAGAACTCCTCCACCACCCGCATCTCCGTTGTCCGCCTGTAATCGGGCAGGCTTTCGATAAACACCCGCCCGTACGGCTTCTTCAAAATCCGGTTGTCGAGCAACACCAGTAACCCGCGATCGTGCAGCGACCGGATCAGCCGGCCAAAGCCTTGTTTCAGCGTAATCACTGCCGCCGGCACCTGGTACTGAAAGAACGCGTTGCCGCCGTCCGCGTCAATCGCCTTCACCCGCGCCGCCACCACGGGATCGCTCGGCACCGCAAACGGCAACCGGTCGATAATCACGCAGCTCAACTGCTCGCCCTGCACGTCCACGCCCTGCCAGAACGACGAAGTCGCAAACAGCACCGCATTCGGCGTCAGCTTGAATTCCTCCAGCAGCGCCGATTTCGGCGCGTCGCCCTGCTTCAGCATGGGAAATTCCAGCTCGCCCAGCAGCCGCTGATAAATCTCGTTCATCTGCGCATAGCTGGTGAACAGCACGAACGCGCGCCCGCGCGTGATTTCCAGCAGCTTGCGAATGCGCTCCGCCGCTTTCGCCACAAATTGCGGCGTGCGCGTATCCGGCAAATCCGGAGGGACATAAAACAGAGCCTGGCTCGCGTAGTCGAAATGCGAAGGCAGCACCGCCTCGCGCGCCTGCTCCAGCCCCAGCCGCTGTCGAATGTACTCAAATCCGCCGCCCACCGCGAGCGTCGCCGAAGTCAGCACCGCGCACTCCAGCTTCGACCACAAGCATTCCCGCAGAATCGGTCCCACATGAATCGGCGTAGCCTGCAGATAAACATTTTGACGGCCTTGAGTTCTATCCGGAGTCTTCTCCGTGCCTCCGCGTCTTCGTGGAGAGCTCGCGCCGGCCCGTCCCCTCCGCTCGATCCAGAACACCGTGTTCTGATCCTCCGACTCCATCGCGTATTCCAGCTGCACCTGAATTTCCTGCGCGCGCCGCACCAGGTTGAAAATTTCTTCCGGCTTCTGCGGCAGGCCTTCCAGTTCGCCCGCCACGCGCGTCAACGCGTGGTCGAAGGCCAGAAATTCCTCGCCATTCTCCTCCAGGAATTCCCGTCGCGCATCGAACGCAAAGCGCCCTTCGCCCGGCGGCAACAACGAAAAGAACAGTTGCGAGCGCTCGCGCAGGCTGCCAATCGCACCCGAAAGCGGCGCCGACATCATCTTGTTGTGCTGCAGCGTCGCTTCAACATCGCGCGCCAGCTCTTCCACGCGCTGCGTGCTGACCGAAATGCCGAAATAATTTCCCGCCACATCTTCCAGTTCGTGGGCTTCGTCAAAAATTACCGCCGCGGCCTCCGGCAGAATGCCGGCATCGGGCGCGCCATCAGCCTGCATCTTGATCGCGAGATCGGCAAAGAACAGGTGATGGTTCACGATGATGATGTCGCTTTCCATGCCGCGCCGCCGCATTTCCGTGATGAAGCACCGCTCCCACTCGCTGCACTTTTGCCCGATGCACGCGTCGGCGCGCGCGTCCAGCTTGTACCACAGCGCGCTCGCCTCGGGCAGTTCCGCCAGTTCCGCGCGATCGCCAGTCGATGTCGTCTTCTCCCAGGCCGCGATCGCCCGATACTGCTCAATCTCCTCCAACCCGCTCAGCACGGGCTGTCCGGTCAGATCGTAGAGCTTCTTCCGGCACAAATAATTATTGCGCCCCTTCATATAGCAAACCGATAGCCGCCCCGGCGATGGGCGCTCAGCGGCAGCCGCCCCATCATCCTTGTCATTCCGCCTCTCCTGCCCTTTATCATTCCCAGCGGAGCGAGGAATCTGCTGTCCCCCGCCCTCGGCGCCACCCTCGCCAAACACCGCCCGCTCCAGAAACGGCACATCCTTATAAAACAGCTGCTCCTGCAGGTTCTTCGTCCCGGTCGAAATAATCACGCGTTTGCCCGACCGGATCACCGGCATCAGATACGCCAGCGTCTTGCCCGTGCCCGTGCCCGCTTCCACAATCAAGTGCCGCTTCTCGGCCAGCGCCTGCTCGACCGCCTGCGCCATCTGCAACTGCCCGCGGCGGAATTCGTATGCGGGATGTGTTCGCGACAGTACGCCGCCGGGCGCGAAGAATTGATAGAGAGACGCCTCTTTGTCATTCGAAGTGGAGCGCGCTGGCGGCGCCGAAGCAGGCTGGGAGGGGAAAACCATAGAAACTCTATAATACGAGTTCCACACGCAAGCGTCGGCACGCTCTTGTGGGTCGGCCGCCTTGGCCGCATCGAAGCCTCGAAGGATCGAAGCGTCGACTCAGACGATCTCTACTTCAAGCCCCTCAATCTCGCGAAAATGCCCGTCCCGCGTCAGCAACGTCAGTCCGTGTTGCCGCGCGACAGCCGCAATCCAAACATCATTTTCCGGAATCGGCCGCCCTTTCTTGCGAAGATCGAATTTTACCCGGCCGTACGCCGCTGCCGTCTGCGTATCGCACGGCAGAACAATCAAAGCTTTGGCGAACTCATCCAGCCGCGCCAGATTGCTCTCTACCCGCGCTGAGGCCTCTGCTCCGTAGCGCAACTCTCCCAGCACTGGCGCGCACAAAAAAACGGCTGCCTGCTTCTGCACGCTCTCGACGATCGCCGGTTCGCCGGCAAACAGCGCGATCACCACGTTCGTGTCCACCAGTGCTTTACCACTCACTGGCATCGACCCGTTCGCAGGCGGCAGCAATCGCTTCCGTCATTTTCCGCAAATCGTACGCGGGAATCATTCCCACAAATTTCAGCAGCGCCGCAGGATTGCTCGATCCCTTCCTGGCCCCGCCATTCCCGTCGTATTCCTCCACGTACCAGTCCACCAGCGGCCGGTAACGCTCGGGAATGTCTCTCTTGTCGGGATGCACCTTGCCTCGCCGTTCCGGGTGCACCGGGTCGCCGCGCCGGTACAAACGCCGCCTCCCCCGCGCCGTGCTGTGCAGCATGCGATACTGGGCAGGGTTAGGAGGATTGGACGCGATGCAATGACTGACAATGTGCTGCCAAACCCCGGGCCGCCGGTCGTGAAATTCCTTGAGCGAACGCTCGCGGATCTCATCCAGCGAAAAGTCTTCCGCCTCGGGATGCTCGCGGTGCAGCAGCGCGGCAGCGAGCCAGGCTTCGTCAGCTACTAAAATATTCATTCATGCTACCTTTTTAGTACTAATTATATTCTAAGTATTAGAACATAATTTGAATATCCCTGTCCACCGCTGAAAAATATGGCCTCAACGCCTCTAGTCGCCATCGTGGGTCGCCCCAACGTGGGCAAGTCCACGCTGTTCAACCGCATTGTGGGTTCGCGTCGCGCCATCGTCGGCGATGAGCCCGGCATCACCCGCGACCGCCTCTACGGCAACGCCGAGTGGCGCGGGCGCGATTTCCGCATCGTCGACACCGGCGGCATCGTTCCGGAAGACAAGGATTTCATCCCATCGGAAATTTTTCGTCAGGCGCGCGTTGCGTTCGATGAAGCCGCCGCGATCATCATGGTCGTCGATGGCCGCGCCGCGCTTGCCGGGCCCGACTTTGAGCTGGTTCGACTGCTGCGCAAGACGGGACGTCCGGTGTTCCTCGCGGTCAACAAAGCCGACACGGAAAAGCAAGCACACATTATTGACGAGTTCCATCGGCTGGGGATCAAGCAGATGTTTCCTATCTCGGCCGAACACGGACGTGGGGTCGACGATCTGCTGGATGCGATCTTTGAGATTCTGCCGGCCAAAGACTTGACCACAGAGGACACGGAAGACACGGAGGGCACAGAGGAAGCACAGGACAAACCACTTCCTGCAGACGATGAATCCGCCGCGGAGCCTGATCCCGTCTATGAAACCAAGGTCGCCATCATCGGCCATCCCAACGTGGGCAAATCCACGCTGCTCAACGCGCTTACGCACTCCGACCGCGCCATCGTCTCGCCCATCCCCGGCACCACGCGCGACGCCATCGACGAAGTGGTCGAGCGCGATGGGCGGCGGTTCCGCTTCATCGACACCGCCGGCATTCGCCGCAAAGGCAAGACGCACCTGATGGCGGAAAAACTTTCCGTCGTCATGGCGCGCAAGCATCTCGAGGCCGCCGACGTCGCCTTGCTCGTCATCGACGCCACCGAAGGCGTAAGCCAGCTCGACGCCGCCATCGCCGGCTACGCCCACGAGAGCGGCCGCAGCGTCATCATCGTCGTCAATAAATGGGATCTGGTCATGAGCGGCGCGCAGAAAGGCCGCCCCTCCAAGGCCGCGAAGATGCGCGAGAGCAAGCGCCCCGCCGACCGCGCCGCCTATGAAGAGCGCCTGCGCTACGACCTGAAATTCCTGAACTACGCGCCCTTAGTTTTCATCTCCGCGCAATCGGGCAAGGGCGTAGAAAAAATCATGCCGCTGCTGGAGCAGGTTGCCGCCGAGCGCCGCAAGCGCATTCCCACCTCGGCCATGAATCGCTTCATCGAGCACGTCGACTTCGACCGCGCCTCCGTCCCCATGCGCCAGCGCGTGAAAATTCTTTACATGACGCAGGCCGCGGTCGCCCCGCCCACCTTCATTCTCTTCACCAACCGCGCCGTCAAGCTGCACTTTTCCTACCAGCGCTTTCTGGAAAATCAGATTCGCGAAGCCTTCGGATTCATGGGCACGCCCATCTGGATCAAGAACCGGGCGAGGAATTGAGGATAATGGCGCAGTTCGCCCCCAAAATTCGTGGCGTCATCCTGAGCGTAGCCGTTTTTCAGGCGGAGCGAAGGATCTCATTCTCCGACCGGCCTCCGCCATTTGGATCACGGAATTGAGGGTAGCAGCGCAGTTCGCCTTCTAAATTTATGGCGTCATCCTGAGCGTAGCCGTTTTTCAGGCGGAGCGAAGGATCTCATTTCCCGACCAGCCTCCGCCCATTTGGATCACAGAGCACGGAATGGCGCAGTTTGCCCTCTAAATTCGCGGCGTCATCCTGAGCGTAGCCGCTTCTCAGGCGGAGCGAAGAGCCCGCCCTGAGCCAACCGGCGAAGGGATCTCCTTCTCCGACCAGCCTCCGCCCATTTGGATCACTGAATGGAGGATAATGGCGCAGCTTGCCTTCTAAAATCGTGGCGTCATCCTGAGCGTAGCCGTTTTTCAGGCGGAGCGAAGGATCTCCCTCTCCGACCAGCCTCGCGCGTAAGCCAAAATTCTTCGGACATGCGATCCTGACTACTCCCCGGCCCCCATCGTCAGCAGCCCCACCCGTTCCACGCCCGCGTGATGCGCCACGTCAATCACGTCCGCCACATACTGAAAATCCACGTCGTCATCTCCGCGCACAAACGCCACCTTCTCTGCGCGGGTTAAATAAATCTTCGCCAGCCGCGTCTCCAAATCCTGCCACGCGACCTCTTCCTGATTGAGCTTCAGCACCGGCGCTTGCCCATCCTTCGTCCACAGCACCTGGACCACTACCGTCCGCGGCTGCGCCACATTCGGCGTCTGCTTCTGATCCGGCTGCGGAATCTGCGCCGTCTCGCCCTGATCCTTGTCCATCGACACCACCACCATGAACACAATAATCAGCGTCAGCAGCACATCGATCAGCGGGGTAATGTTAATCTGCGGATTGCACGGACCAGCGCCTGCCATCGAGAAAGCCATGAGAAGTTCCTCTCCAGCACGCGCGTGTCTGCAGCATCAGACACCTCGCGCGCGCAGGAAGTTCCTCACGGCCGCTCTCCGCACCACTTTCTTCGTAACCGCAATCTTGTTCCTCATCCCCGCCGCGCCGGCCCAGGACAATTACGAAATTCAGGTCTACGGCTATGACATGGTCGCTCCCCGCGCCACCATGGTCGAGGTTCATTCCAACTTCACCGTCGAAGGCAGCAAGACCGTGCACGATGGCATTCTCCCATCCAACCACGCCGAGCACGAGACGCTCGAAATTACACAAGGGCTCGCGGAATGGGCAGAGGTCGGCTTCTACGTCTTCACCAGCATTCAATCCGACGGCGGATGGCAGTGGGTGGGCGATCACATTCGCCCGCGCGTGCGCGCCCCGGAAAAATGGCATTGGCCTGTGGGCGTGAGCCTTTCGAACGAGATTGGCTACCAGCGCCGCGCATTTTCTCCCGACACTTGGACCTGGGAAATTCGCCCCATCGTCGACCGCAAACTCGGCCCCTGGTATCTCGCTTTCAATCCCGCCCTGGAGCGCTCCTGGCACGGCGAAAGCGTGCACAAAGGCGTGGAATTCTCGCCCGCGGCCAAGGTGAGCTACGACTTCACCAGGAAAATCGCCGGCGGCTTCGAGTACTACGCTTCCGATGGATCGCTGGATGGATTCGATCCGCTTAAGGATCAGGAGCAGCAATTTTTTCCCACCATTGACGTCGACTTCGGTCCGCAGTGGGAATTCAACTTCGGCGTTGGCGTGGGCGCGACGCGCTCCACCGATCACCTCATCGTGAAGTGCATCATCGGCCGCCGCTTCGAATGGCCCCACCGCCATGAAGCAAAGATGAAGAACATTCCTTAAAGTCCCCCGACCCTGACCCCTGACCTCCGAGCTCGCAAAGCCGGGTGCCGCTGAGGTCCGAAGCTCGAGTTCGATTTACCCGATCGGAGGTGGCGGCAGCGGCGGAGGCTCTTGCGCTGGCGGCATGGCAGGCGCAACCACTGGCGCCGGAGGCGCGGGATACAAAACTCCAGCCAGCGCCGGATACCGCCCCGCAAAAAAGTACATCGAGTAAGCAGGAAAAAACACCGTAGCAGGCACCGAGAGCAGCGCCCCGATGTAGAGAAAAACCACCAGCACCGCGCTTCCCGAAACAATCGCCATCGTGATCGTCGACGCCGTCCAACCCACGCCCGCGCTCTTCGCCGCCATCACTGCCGCAATCGCGACCCCCACCACTGGAATCAGGAAGATCAGCGAAACGATGGCGATCACAATGCCGATCACAATCCCGGCGGCAATCGCCAGCACCACTTTCATGCCGACGTATCCGGCGAAACCGCCTTTCTCCGCCTTCATCAACGCCCACAGCCGCCGCCAGCCTTCCACCGGGCCGATATCTTCCAGCGCCATCTGCGGCACGACGAAATCTTTGGTCAGCACATAAATCGTCAGCGCCACAATCATGATGAGCCCAAATACAAGACCGACCAGCAGGCCCGTCAAAATCAGCGGCCCGATGTGGGCCCCGGGATCGCGAAACCATCCCGCCGCAAATGCCAGTCCGGCGGGAATTCCCACGACGATAATAAAAATCCCAAAGGTCGCGAACGTGTATGCCAGCTTCCACAGAAAGTAGCGCCAGCCCGCGCCTTGTCGCCGGCCCCAGCCTTCGCGAATGTGGCACTCTCGCGTGAGCACGCTGTCGAACAGGATGAAGCGCATCACGCTGCTCACGTAGAGCAACACCAGCCAGATCACCAGCACCGCCGCCAGGATAACCGCGATCATTCCCGCCAGAAGCGCCGGATCGATGCCCGCAGGAAGGTGGAACGGGCCAGGCGTTGCGCCGCGATGCGCGCCGTTCAGGTTGGAGAGGTTCGGCGGGCTGCAGCCGCCACCGGAACTGAGTTCCCCGGCCAGCAGTCCGACCAGCGCCAGTCGCGTCCATTGCCCCAGCCGAAACGGCTGCATGAGCTGCCGCTTGGCGTGCTCAAGCGCGGGAGAGATCGCGTCCACGGCGGAAAACGGCAAGCGCCCACCTCGGCATCAGGATGGGGGCACGTTACTCGAAACCTGGCATCGGGTCAAGCAACGACGCGGTCTAGGCCGGACGCCGAAAGCCGGAGGCCGCCCTACTCATACCGCAACGCCTCCACCGGATCGAGTTTCGACGCCCGCATTGCCGGCGCCATCCCGCTGATCGCGCCCACGATCAGCAACACCAGCGTCGAAAGCAACACAGTCACAATCGAAATGCGCAAATGGATGTCGGCCTGGCCTGAGTCGTCCTCAAACAACGCGCCCATCAGGGGCAGCGTGCCCACCCCCCACGCGATCAGGTAGGAAAGCAGCACGCCGATGGCGCCGCCGAGCAGCATGATCAACAGCGTCTCCGCCAGAAATTGCAGCTTGATGTGGCGCTTGCGCGCGCCCAGCGCGCGCCGCAACCCGATTTCGCGGATGCGCTCGTCCACCGAAACCAGCATGATATTCATCACCCCGACGCCGCCGATGCCCAGCGTCAACGCTCCAATGAAGGTCAACAGCACTTGCAGCCCGATGGTGAGCGCGTCGATCACCGGGCGAAACTCGTCGCGCCCGAACATCTGAAATGCTTTCGGGTCCGTGGGCGAAAAATTCTGCCGCGTCGCCACCGCCGCCAGCACCTGCGCCATCGCTTTTTTCTCGAACTGCGGCGCAATCGGCTCGAACACCATCACCGCCGCGTAGCGCGTGTTCCACAAGTCGCCCGCCGCGGAATACGGAATCCATGACGACTCGTCATCGCTGGAAAAATAGTTGCTCAGCTGGATCTTCCGCGCCATCACGCCAATCACGGTAAAGCGCACGCCCGCCACCGTGACCGTCTCGCCCACCGCCGGCCGCCCGCTGAACAACTGCTCCTTGAGCCGCCCGCCTAAGAAAATCACGCGCCGCCGTTCCATCTCGTCCGCCGCATCCAGCCAGCGCCCTTCCACCGGCACTTCGTTGCGCATTTCTCCGTATTCCGGGCAAACCCCGCGCACCGGCGCGGTGCCCGCGATCCGGTCGCCGTACGCGATCCCGGGCCGGCGCACGGTTTCGCGGCAAATATGTTTCACCAGCGGCGCCGTCGCCTTCACCATGTCGATGTCGGCCTGCTCGATCACCACTTTTTGCCCGGCGCGCTGCCCGCCCGGCTGCTCGCTGGTCTGCTGCGGCCAGGCAATCACCACGCTTTTGCCGAACGCATCGAACCCGTGCACCAGCACGCTGCGAAAGCTGTTGCCATAGGCGATCAGCAGTGTCACCGTCGCAATCCCCCACACGATTCCCAGCATGGTCAGCAGGCTGCGCGTGATATTCCGCTTCAGCGCGACCCAGGCCTCGATAATGATTTCAATCAGCATGGAAAAATTTATGATGTCATCCTGAGCGAGACGCATTTTGTCTCGCGAAGGATCCGGGCGCGCCGCGCCAATCGCCCGCGTTTTCTGCGGACGAAACAATCGCGCGTTCGGCGCGCTTCCTTACCCTCCCGCCTCATAGCGCAGCGCCTCGATCGGATCGATCGACGCGGCCCGCCGCGCCGGATACAGCGCCGCTCCTACCGCAATCGTGCCCAGCAATCCCGTGGCAATCAATCCCGAAGTCCAATCCGGAATCAGGCCGGCAAAAAAATCCGGCATGGGCAGCAGATCCACCAGCGCGCAGAATCCAAACGCAACTCCCAGGCCAATCGCGCCGCTCAAGCCGGCAATAATCACCGCCTCAAAAAAGAATTGCCGCAGGATCACGCCGGCCGGCGCGCCAATCGCCTTGCGCACTCCAATCTCCCGCGTACGCTCGCGCACCGCGACCAGCATTACGTTCATCACGCCAATGCCGCCCAAAAGCAGCGTGACAATCCCCACCGCGCCCAGAAAATATTTCATGCCGTCGGTCATGGCCTTGAAGGCCTGCGCTTCCTGCACCGTATCCCAGATGGGGCACGCTTCCTTGTCGGCAGGGTCGTAGCGGTGCATGCGCGCCAGCGCTACCCGCACTTCATGCTTGCACGCCTCGTGCTGCTCCACCGAGCGCGGCGTCACAATGAGCTGGTCGAATGTCGTCGGCGTACCGGGCGGCTTGTCGGGGAAATCGCGCCGCATGGCGGTGAACGGTACGAAAATTTTGTTCGCATCCCACCCGTCGTAACTGGAATCCTGCTTCTTCTTGACCATCACCCCGATCACGACAAAAGGAAAATCATCCAGGTAAAGGTTCTCCCCGACGGGATTGCGTCCCGGAAACAGCTGCTTCGCCGCTTCCGACCCCAGAAACGCCACTCGCCGCGCTTCCCGCATGTCATCCCAGTCGTAAAAGCGGCCCAGGCCTACATCGAGCGTGCGAATGTAGGCGAATTGCGGGTACGATCCCGCCACCTCCAGCGCCGCATTGTTGAAGTTGCTGTGCGCGCGCACGGTTTCCTGCTCCAGTTCCGGAATCGCGTATTGGCAGTCGGGAGTTTCGGCCAGCACCGCCGGCATATCCGAATCATCCCAGTGAACCAGGCGCCCGGCCCGGGCTCCGCCGGCCTGCAGGCTGGTGCGCCCGTGAAAAACGATCATCACGTCCTTGCCCAGATTTTTGGCCTGATCCGCCTGGCCTTTGCGCAAGCCTTCGCCGGCCGCCACCATGAGCACGATCGATACGATCCCCCACGCAATCCCGAACATGGTGAGAAAGGCGCGCAGCTTGTGCGCCCAGAGCGTGCGGAAAACGTCGCGAAAAAGATCGGCCAGGCTCATAGCGGCTGTCGTTTCTTTGGACGCGCGCAGGCCCCGAACGTCATCCACTCGGGCTTCCGTCCTAAAGCTAGATACGGTTGTGCCGGCAGTTTTGTTGCAGGAAAGTGTGGAAGGCAGCTTTCAAGCTTTCAAGGGGGCTCAAGATCTCAGGGTCAAAGCTCTTGGGCTTGGGTCTTTGAGACTTTGAAACTTTGAAACGCTTCTGGAAAACTTTGAAATTAGTTCATGAAAACCTGAAACCGGACTCAGAGGACTTTCTCCATCTCGAACAGCGGAGTGCCAAACAGATCGTGCTCGCCGCTTGCGACCCGGCGGTAATGATTTCTTTCGTACAGCCGGATGGCTCCATGCAGGAACGGCGTCGTGCTCAGAAACACGCGCCCAAAGCCTTCTTCGCCGGCCCATCGCTCCGCCTGTTGCAGTAACTTTTCCCCGGCGCCCGATCCTCGCGCCTCAGGTGTGACGGCCATGCCGCGAATGTAAGCGGAATCGCCTTTCTTCACCGCCGCAACCGTTCCAATCACAATTCCGTCGCGCTCCGCCACCCAAACCGGGCCTTCGCGCAACCGGGCATGCACCTGCTCGGCAGGCAGCGCGGTCGCGGCAAAGCCGCCATCGGTATAGAGCGGCCTGAACTCGACAAATGACGCGAACAAGACAGCCGCAATCGTCTCCGCATCTTCCGCCCGCGCCCGCCGCACCTGAACTGCAGCTTCCATTCGTTCGCTGTAAATGTTGATTTCCCTTCCCACGCTGAATCCGCTTCCAACGCCAGGTACGCTTCCAACACCAAAAACGTGGAGCAGCGTTTCTAACGCTGCCTGCGAAAGCATTCCCTATCGAAACCGTGGCTTCAGCCCCGGACCGCGCCCGCCCCCATGCGTTCCATCCACGCATCGAATTCGCGCAGCGCGCGCTCGCACTGCATTCGGTGCCGCTCTTTGCGGTCGCGAATCCGCTGTTCCAGCGGCGGCAGCAAATCGAATGTGATATTCGCGGGCTGGAACCGCTTCGGGTCGGCATGGGTCACGTAGTGCGTCAGCGATCCAAATGCCGACGCGCGCGGCGGCGCCGTGATCTCCGCTCCCAGCGCCACCAGCGCCGCATTCCGTCCCGCCATCAGCCCCGATGCAATCGACTCCACATAACCCTCCACGCCGCAAATCTGGCCCGCAAACAGGACCCGCGGATGCGCCTTCATGCGCAGCGTTTCATCCAGCAGCGCCGGCGAGTTGATGTAGGTATTGCGGTGAATTTGCCCGTAGCGCAGGAAGCGCGCATTCTCCAGGCCAGGAATCAGGCGCAGCACCCGCGCCTGCTCGCCAAACTTCAAGTGATTCTGAAATCCCACCAGGTTGTATGAGTCGGCGCGCAGATTTTCCTGGCGCAGCTGCACCACCGCATACGGCATGCGGCCCGTGCGCGGATCGTGCAGCCCCACCGGCTTCATGGGACCAAAGCGCAAAGTGTCGCGCCCGCGCCGCGCGATTTCTTCAATGGGCAGGCAGCTCTCGAAATAATTCAGCTTCTCCCAATCGCGCTCCTCGACCGCCTGCGCCGCCACCAGCGCGTCATAAAACGCGTCGTACTCCTCGCGCGTCATGGGACAGTTGATGTAGTCGGCCGATCCCTTGTCGTAGCGCGCCGCCATGTACACGCGCGCCATGTCGATCGAATCCGCCTCCACGATGGGGCTGATCGAATCGTAGAAATACAACTGCGGCTCATGTGCCTCGGCCAAGTGTGCCGCGGGCAAGTGTGGCGCGGGCAGGTGTGGCGCGGGCACTCCTGCCCGCGAACTGAAAGCGGCTTTAGCCCCCGGGTTCCCGCTCAACCGCACAATCTCTGCCGCCAGCGCATCCGAGGTCAGCGGCCCGGTGGCGATGATCGTAATTTGTCCTTCCTCGACCGCCGTCACCTCTTCGCGCCGCACGTCAATCCGCGGCTCCGCTGCAATCGCCTCCGTCACCTTCGCCGCAAATGCAACGCGATCCACAGCCAGCGCATGCCCCGCCGGCACGGCGCACTCGCGCGCGATTCGCATTAACAGCGACCCTGCCCGCCGCATTTCTTCTTTCAGCAGCCACGGAGCCGTATTCTCGCTGTCGGACTTCAGCGAATTCGAGCACACCAGCTCCGCAAAATCCGCCGTCTGATGCGCCGGCGTCGCCCGCACCGGCCGCATTTCGAATAATTCCACATCCACGCCCAGGCGGGCGCATTGCCACGCCGCTTCCGACCCCGCCAGCCCTGCGCCGATAATGCGCACGCGCGCGCTCAAGCCGCCTTCTCCGCCAGCCGCTCCAGGGCCTCGCCGGTCAGCAGCACCGGCCACCACTCATCGCGCATCTCCGCGCCCAGCGCCCGGTACATGGCAATCGCATTTTCATTCCAATCGAGGACTTCCCAGCGCATGCCGCAACATTTTTCTTCCACCGCGATGCGCGCCACGCGGGCCAGCAGCGCCGAGCCGATTCCCTTCCCGCGAAACGCCTCGCGCACATATAAGTCCTCCAGAAACAATCCTCGCCCGGCCCACGTGGAATAAGAAGAAAAAAACAGCGCGTATCCGGCGGGCTGCCCGTCAGACTCGGCCACCAGCGCGCGAAACTGCGGCTCGGGCCCAAAGCCGTCGCGCCGCAACTGCTCTTCCTCGATCACGCAAAACTCCAGCTGATGCTCGAACTCGGCCAGCTCACGAATCATGGTTCGCAGCAGTCCCGCGTCGTCGCTTTTCGCCCAGCGGATGGAAATCATGATGGCGGTCCTGAAAGGGGTTGGCTCACGCCAGTTTATCGCAAGCAGAGTAGCAGGAAGAGAGTGCGGTCGCGCTATGCAACCATCAAGACAGAACAGGAATCGGGCGTCTAGGGCAGCAGCGGCGTGGCTTGTGCGCCCGCGCAACGCCAGACGCCATTTTCGCGCACCCACTTTCAGCTGATGCTTCAGTAGAAAGGAAATGTAGCGGGGCCGTGCCGGGTCGTATCCACGCCCCCATCCATGCCCATCACAGCATGTGCATCACAGGATGCGCATCACAGGATGCGCATCACAAGATGATGCGTTCGTCGCCCACGCGCCGCGTGACGCGCTCGCGGTCCAGGTATTCCAGCAGCGGGATGGCATACTTGCGCGTCACTCCAAACAGGTCTTTGAATTTGGCTACGTCAATTTTGCTGGATGTGGTTTTGTAGGCCGCAATCTGCCGCCGCAACTGCTCCAGCGTTTTGCGATGGAACACCAGCTCGTCGGAAACCTTCACCAGCACTTTGTCGCGCAGCAGCAGGGTCACGATTTTTTGCGCGCGCGGCTTGTCCACTTTGAGCCCGGCCATCACTTCGTTGAGCGCCGGCACCTTTACTCCCGCCGCGGCGAAGGCGTCTTCGATTTTCTGCTTCGATTCCGCTTCCTCATCCTTCATCACCACGCCCTGGCCGGGCAGGCGCGCCAGTTCGCCGGCGATTTCCAGTTTCTTCCCGCTCACCAGCGCGCTCGCAGCCACATCGAACACCGCCGCGGAAGCCTCCGCCAGGGCGCGCAATTGCTCGCGGCTGATTCCGGCGGCGAGCGGATTTTTCTTATGAAAATCCGCCGCTACGCTGAGCACGCGCGCCTGCAGCGCCGCCAGCGCCGCGGCATCCAGAAACAAATCGCCCGCTCGAATCACCTGGTTCGATTGCAAAAGCGGCGCCAGGCCAGATTCGATCGCTGCTTTCGTCCATCCGGTCTCCGCGATCAGCTTGGAAAGAGAAATTCCATTCCCCGCACGGCGCGCGATGCGCTGGCTCAGAATCTGCGCCGCATCGCCGCTGTCCATGGCGCGCAGGAACTTTTCCAACCCGGCCGTGCGAGGCATGGGCGCCGCATCCAGCACCACGCCGCCGCCAATGGTCACGACCGGCGAGAATTGGCGAATGATGAAACGATCTCCCGGCAAAAGCAGCGCGGCTTCCGGCAACTTGATGCGCGCGTAGCATTCGCGGCCGGGCACGAGCTGAGCATGAACATTCTGCGCGAGGCCAGTTCCGCGCCCAGTGTCCTGACCCGCGTCGTGCAGCGCAATCTCGGCCACGCTTTCCATGGTGTAGGAATGGAAATGCACGCGCGCGCGATGCTTCAGCGGGCGCGCCGCCGAGCGCAGCAGTTGCAGTTTCACGTCGGCGCGGCGGGTGGGCTCAAACGTCGCCGCCGGCGCCAGGGTAACGCCGCGAGACAAGTCTTCTGTGCTGGCGCCGGCCAGGTTCACCGCGGTGCGCTGCCCGGCCACCGCCGCGTCGGCAGCGGCGCCATGCACCTGCACGCCCCGCACGCGCACCCGCCGCTCCCCGGGAAGAGCTTGCATTTCCTCTTCGCGGCGAATCGTGCCCGCGACCAGCGTCCCGGTCACCACCGTGCCGAAGCCTTTCATGGTGAATACGCGGTCCACGGGCAAGCGCGCAAGGGCGCGAGAATCACGCGCGCGCACCTGCGCGGCCGCCTCCACCAGGGCGCGCTTCAGATCCTCGAGGCCTGCGCCGGTCAGCGAACTGACCGGAAAGATGGAAATGCCGCGATCGTGGTCGAGAAACGTGCCGCGCAAAAATTCTTCCACTTCCAGGCGCACCACGCCGAGCGTCGCGTCATCGACCAGATCGGTCTTGGTCAGCACCACGATTCCGCGCTGCACGCCCAGCAGTTGCAGGATATCGAGGTGCTCGCGCGTCTGCGGCATGACGGCCTCGTCGGAGGCGATGACCAGCAGCACCAGATCCATGCCGCCGACGCCGGCCAGCATGTTGCGCACAAAGCGTTCGTGTCCGGGCACGTCGACAAATCCCAGGCGAATGGTTTCACCGTTAGGGCCGGGCAAGTCGAGGTGGGCGAAGCCGAGATCGATGGTGATGCCGCGCCGCTTTTCTTCCTGCAGGCGGTCGGCGTCGATCCCGGTCAGCGCTTTGACCAGCGCCGTTTTGCCATGATCGATGTGCCCCGCCGTGCCTACGATGATGGATTTCATCTGCTGAGAATCTTAGCGGAAGGCCGGTTTTTCCGCCGCAAACGTCACGCCCTATCCGCGACAGCAGATTCCTCTCGCTTTCAACAGGTTCGGGACATTTTCAATAGCTTACAGATATTTTCAACAAGTTAGCAGGATTTTCGATTTAGAGGCGATTTAAGGCCCACCTGCGGCCCGGACGACCTTCGGCGTCACTCAGTCATCAAACCGCGTTGTCGGGTCGATTCTATGCAACTGCGAGGCATTTTATGAAAGATGCTGCCCGAGGATTGTTCATCGCAGCCGGTCAAAACCATCGCTCTCAACTCGCCTGAAAAGAACTGCTGAAAACAAACGACTTGCGGAAGGTTTATACTTTGCCTTTCTTTTCAATAGCTTATAGATAACATGCTGAAAACGTGCCGCTTACGCTTCCGGCGGCGGCTCGTGGCGACGAAAGAAGGGGCTATCCAGCGCTCTCGGCGAAATGCGACAATAGAATTTCCCCATGACCACGTCGATGACCCCCGCCTTCCCGCTGGAGACGCTTCGCCAGCATGGCCTTTCGCCCGACGAATACGAAAAGATCAAGCGGCTGCTGGGCGGCCGCGAGCCCACGCTCACCGAGCTCGGCATCTTCAGCGTGATGTGGAGCGAACACTGCTCCTATAAATCGTCGCGGGTGCATTTGAAGCGGCTGCCCACGCGCAGCAAGCGCGTGCTGCAGGGACCGGGCGAGAATGCCGGCATCATCGACATCGGCGACGGCTGGGCCTGCGCCTTTAAGATCGAATCGCACAATCACCCATCGTTCATCGAACCCTTTCAGGGCGCGACCACGGGCGTGGGCGGCATCCTGCGCGACATCTTCACCATGGGCGCGCGGCCGGTCGCGGTCATGGACTCGCTGCGCTTTGGGCCGATCACCTCAAGCGGCACCACACATGTGGGGACGGCCGCCTCGGCTGTCCGGCGTGGGCGAAGCCCCGCAGCGGCTGGCGCCGCCGGACAGCCGGGGGCGGCTGTCCCCACACAGGACCTTCACCGCAATCACTCGATTCTCGAGGGCGTGGTCAGCGGTGTCGCTTCCTACGGAAATTGTTTTGGCGTGCCGAACCTGGGCGGCGAAACCAAGTTTGAGCCGTGCTACTCGGGCAATCCGCTGGTGAACGCATTTGCGCTGGGACTGGTGCGCAAAGAGGAAATTTTCTACGCGCGCGCCGCCGGCGAAGGCAATCCCGTGATCTACGTGGGCGCCAAGACCGGTCGCGATGGCATTCACGGCGCCACGATGGCCAGCGAGGAATTCAGCGAGGCCTCGGAGGCGAAGCGGCCCAACGTTCAGGTGGGCGACCCGTTTCTTGAAAAACTTCTGCTGGAAGCTTGCCTGGAAGCGATGCAGACGGGCGCGATCGTCGGCATCCAGGATATGGGCGCGGCCGGGCTGACCTGCTCGACCTGCGAAATGGGTGGGCGCGGCGGCGTGGGCATCGAGATTGAACTGGATCGCGTGCCGCAGCGCGAGACCGGCATGAGCGCGTACGAAATCATGCTGAGCGAGTCGCAGGAGCGCATGCTGCTGGTGGCGCAAAAAGGGCGCGAGCAGGAAGTCTTCCGCGTTTTCGAAAAGTGGGGACTGGACGCGGTGGAAGTGGGCACGGTGACGACCGACAACAAGCTGCGGGTGCGCCAGCACGGCGAAATCGTGGCCGAGATTCCCAACCCGGCGCTCACCGACGATGCGCCCGTCTACAAACGGCCGCTGGCGCGATGGGAACCTCCGGTAGCGCGCGAGATGCCGGAAAGCGTGCGCTTGAGCGGACCCCATGGGCCGAAGCCAGGCTTGGCGACAGAGTTCACGAACCATCTCAAGCAGCTTCTGGCCAGCCCGAACATTTGCGGCAAGCGCTGGGTGTGGCAGCAATACGACCACATGGTGCAGACCAACACCGTGGAATCGCCGGGCGCGGGCGACGCGGGCGTGATCCGCATCAAAAATCCGAATCCCGATGCGCCGGAGCGCGGCCTGGCCATGGCGCTCGACGGCAACGGGCGCTGGTGCTATCTCGATCCGCGGCTGGGCGCAATGCACGCCGTGGCCGAAGCGGCGCGTAAAGTGGCCTGCTCAGGCGCGATGCCGGTGGGCGCAACCAACTGTCTCAACTTCGGCAATCCCGAAAAGCCGCACATCATGTGGCAGTTTTCGCAAACCATCGACGGCATCACCAAAGCGTGTGAAGAGCTGGAAATTCCGATCACTGGCGGCAACGTCAGCTTCTACAACGAGACGTTGGGCGAAGGCATTTATCCCACACCCGTGCTGGGCGTCGTGGGGATTCTGGAAGACGCGCGCAAGTCCGCGAAGATGCCTTTCGCCGCCGCGGGCCGCACGATTGTGCTATTGCGCGCCGGAGAAGCAGCCGATATCACGGATGTGGAGAGCGAGTTCGGGTCGTCGGAGTACGCCAAGGAAATTCTTGGGCAGCTGTGGGGATATCCACCGGAGCTTGATCTGGAAAAAGAAGCGGCGCTGCAAAAGGCCGTGATCGAAGTGGTGCGCCATGGCCTGGCGGAGTCGGTGCATGACTGCTCCGACGGCGGGCTGGCGGTGGCGCTGGCGGAAAAGGCGTTTCCGAAGGGAGTCGGCGCGCGCGTGAAGCTGGCGTCGCAGGGCTTGCCGGCCGAGTTCGTGCTGTTTGGCGAAGATGCCAGCCGCATCGTCATCTCCTGCGACCCGGCCCACGTGGCGCGAATCCAACAGATTGCCGGGCAACACGGAATTGCCGCCGAGGTTCTGGGAGAGACGATTGCGGAGCGGCTGGAAATCAGCGTGGAGGGACAGGTTGCGATCGCGGCCTCGGTGGCTGAGTTGAGCGTGACGTACGAATCGGCGCTGCAGGCTGCGTTGAAGGCTGATCCGGAACTGGTGGAGGCGGAATAAGAGGCGGAATAAGGTTTGTCATCGTGAGCGCTGAGGTTGTCATTTTGCCAGGGGCCAATTGCTAAATGCCAGGTTTCGATAAATTTCACGACGAGTGCGGCGTGGTGGCGATCTTCAACCATCCCGAGGCGGAGAAGCTTGCCTACCTCGGGCTGCATGCCCTGCAGCATCGCGGGCAGGAGTCGGCGGGGATGGTCACGTCGGACGGGATTACGCTGCGGCCGCACAAGGCGATGGGGCTGGTGGCCGACATTTTTACCGAAGACGTGCTGGCAAAGATGCGCGGCACGCTGGCCGTCGGGCATACGCGCTATTCGACGGCGGGCGATTCGACGCTGCTGAACGCGCAGCCGATCCTGGTGCAATCGAGCAAAGGTTCGATTGCGGTGGCGCACAACGGCAATCTGGTGAATGCGCTGGAGATTCGCGGCGGGCTGGAGCGGCAAGGCTCGATTTTCCAGACCAACAGCGATACCGAAGTGATTGTGCATCTGATCGCGTTATCGCGCGAGCAGACGCTGCCCGATGCCATTGCCGACGCGCTGCGGCGGGTGGAAGGCGCATTTTCGCTGGTGATGCTGAGCGCGGACCGGGTGATCGCGGCGCGCGATCCGCGCGGCTTCCGGCCGCTCGCCATGGGGCGGATTCGGGCGGCGGAAGGGCAGAAGCGCGACACCATTGTGTTCGCATCCGAGACTTGCGCCTTTGACCTGATCGGCGCGACGTATGAACGCGAAGTGAAACCGGGCGAGATGGTGGTGGTGGGGCCGGAAGGCGTGAGCTCGCGCTTTTATTCGAACGCGGCGCCGCAATCGAGCTGCATTTTTGAGCACGTTTATTTTTCGCGGCCCGACAGCACCGTGTTCGGGCGCGCGGTGCAGACCAGCCGCGAAGAACTGGGGCGGCAGCTGGCGCGCGAAGCGCCGGTGGAAGCCGACCTGGTGGTTCCGGTGCCGGATTCCGGCGTGACCGCGGCGGTGGGATTCGCGGCGGAGAGCGGCATTCCCTTTCGCTTCGGGCTGATCCGCAATCATTATGTGGGGCGCACATTTATTGAGCCCAGCCAGAACGTGCGCGATTTCGGGGTCAAGCTGAAATTGAATCCGGTGCGCTCGCTGCTGGAAGGCAGGCGCATCGTGCTGATCGACGACTCGATTGTGCGTGGCACGACCAGCAAGAAGATTGTGCGCATGATCCGGCGGGCGGGCGCGAAGGAAGTGCACATGCGCATCTCATGCCCGCCAACGATCTCGCCGTGCTTTTACGGCGTGGATACGCCTTCAAAGAACCAGTTGATCGCGGCCAACAAATCACTCGAGGAAATTCGCCAGTATATCGGCGCGGATTCTTTGGCTTACCTTTCGCTGGACGGGTTGAAGAAGGCCTGCGGCGAAAGCGAAAAGCTTTCTTACTGCTCGGCGTGCTACACGGGGGAATATCCGACGCAGATTATCGACGTGGAAGAGATATTGCCGGCGCAGGCTTGATTCTTCATGGCGCTTTCCTCGCCATCGCCACGCGGGGGATCGACTGTAAATCCAGCTCGAGCTGGACTTCGCTCCAATCAGACAGCAGACGTTTCACTTCTTCAGCAATCGTTCCGCTGATCTCCATCACCAGCCAGCCGCCGGGTTTGAGCGCGTCATGCGCCTGCGGGATCAGGCGCTCGATCACTTCCGTTCCCTTCGGTCCGGCAAACACGGCCTGGCGCGGCTCGAACTTGCGGACTTCCAGCTGGACCGTGTCTTCCTCGCTTTCGCCGACGTAGGGCGGGTTGGAGACAATGACGTCGAATGAATTGTTGTCGAAGCCGGCCAGCAAATCTCCCTGGTGGAATTGAATGCGCGATTCCAGTTGATGGCGTGCGGCGTTGGCGCGCGCGACTTCGAGGGCGGCGGCGGAAATATCCACGGCGTGCAGTTCGGCGCGCGGCAACTCCTTGGCGAGTGCCAGCGCGATGCAGCCGGAGCCGGTGCCGACGTCGGCGATGCGAAGAGGGCCCACGGGCAAGAGTTTCTGCGCCACATGTTTCAAGACGGCTTCGACGACGTGCTCAGTTTCCGGGCGCGGGATGAGCACGGCGGGCGAGACGATCAAGTCCATGCCCCAGAATTCCTGGTGGCCGGTGATGTATTGCGCGGGCACGCCGCGGGCACGTTCGACGAGGGCAGAGTCGTATCGCGAGATTTCATCGGGGGCAAGAACGCGCTCAGGATGCGCGTGCAGGTAGGCACGATCGCAACCGAGGGTGAACATGAGCAACAACTCGGCATTCATGCGGGGCGAGGGAACGCCGTGCGCGGTCAATTGATCGACGGCCGAGGTGAGGGCTGCGCCAAGTCGCACAGCTTATTTGACCACAAGAAGAGCCGCGGCTTCGGTGAAAGCGCGCGGCTTGGTTTCGAAAAAGAGCAGGTGCAAAAAAATCAGGCGGCCCGCAGATTCAGGCGCGCGATTTCGGCGTTCAGCGCGGCGGCGAAGCCAACCCACGCGGCATAGGGGATGAAGGCGTTGCCGGCGGCACGATCGACGCGGCGGGCAGCGCGAATGTAGGAAAGAATTGCGGTCTCAAGCGCAATGATGTCGGCCAGCGCGAGAGCGGGACGATGATCTCCGAAGAAGAACTTCGACCATTTTGCGTTGGCGAGCAGTTGCGAGAACCACAGGCGCAACGCTTCGCGGCGCTCGATGGAAGGAGCGGCCGACCAAATGCGCCATCCCGACCAGGCCATGGTGGCGTAAAGCGCGGTCCAGACGATGGGGAAGACCGCATTCGGAGGGGTGAAGCAAGGCTTCTCCAGGTCGCGATACCAGCGGCTGCGGCTGCCGTCGCGACTGTAGCGCGAACCGTACCAGGCGGCGCCGGCGGTGATCAGGCCGAAGCCTGCGAGGACGATCAGGGAACGGGAGGGACGACGCCTGTAGCTTCGCTGTTCAAGGTCGCGATCGCGGTAGGCCATAGCTCTGTAAGCTCTGTTCATGACGAATGTAGGGTGCGAAGTTGGGTGATGCGGTTGCCGGGGGAAGCACGGCGAAAAAGGCCGCGATAAGCACCACGATTAGGACGAAGCGCTGGCGGCTAGAATGCGCTGCCCCCGCCGCCGCCAAAGCCGCCGCCGGAAAATCCGCCACCACCGCCGAAACCGCCGCCTCCGCCCCAACCCGATCCGGAAGAACTGGCGCGCGGCGCTGAGATGAAGACCTGGTGCATGTCGCTGGCCATGCCGTGCATGGCGCTGGAAAACAAGATCGGATTGAAGGCCATGCCGCTGCCGTAGCCGTATCCGCCAGCGGAAGAGACATACCAGCCCGGCGGATCGTGCACGATACCGGCAAAGGCTTGTGCCCATTGATGCTCGACGCCGAGAGCCATGGCATAGGGGAGAAATTTTTCGAAGGCGGTGGGCGGCATGGTCTTGAGGCGCTCGCCGTCGACGCGATTCATAAACTCCTGGAAGCCGAGCACGGCGATGTGAGTGCGCGCGCCCTGAAGAGTTTTGGCCGTCATCACGCGGGCGAACAGCCACCAGATGATGGCGGAAAGCAGCACGGAGACGATGACCATGGGAACGGAGTTGAGGAAGTCAACCACGTGGAAGAATTGCATGACGGCGAAAAGCGCGAGAATGCCGAAGGCCGCGACGATGCTATAACCGTTGGCCGAGTCGGGATCGAGCGCGTACACGCCCTTGGTCTTCAGCGCTGACATGATGTCCTGGCGAATGACGGGGACGGCAGTGTAGAAGCGGTTGCGCAGGTCCGACAGGCGCGTGCCTTCTCCGGCGAGAAAAAAATTGGCCAGCATGACGCGCTCGTGAGGCTGGAGATCGCTCCACTCGGATTCCGGCTTGAGCAAATGAAAAACGTAATCCTTGTGATGGAAGAGCAGGCCCTTCTCGTCGGTCTCTTCAATTTTGATGAAGCCGCGCACGGCAAGATCGACGATGGTGGAAGTAATATCGCGGGGATGAATGCTGTCGTCGAGCAGCGTGCCGGCTTCGGCGGGGGAAATGCCTTTCGGTGGCTCGTACATGGGCGCGACGGAAACGCCGGGATCGGGATCGCGGCCCACGGTCCACCACAGGGTGAACATCGCGAGCAGGGTGACGAGCGGGAGAAAGACGACGGCATTGCCGCCGAGAAACCAGATCAGCTTGGTGAAAGCGCTGGGCGCGTCCAGGACGCCTTTTGGTATGTAGACATCGAGGGTGAGGCCGCCGCGCATGGGCAGTGGGCCGGTGGTTTGAAACGATGCGGTCGATCCCGCGACCTGGGCGCTGGCGTTGCGCTCGGTGGACCCGTAGACGCCGGTGAAAGCCTGGGCGCGCAGAGCGTCGCCGGCAGTGTCGGGAAATTGCACGGTGGCCTGGGCCTGGTCGATGGGAACCGGCCAGTCGTTGCCGGTGACGTTCCAGTAAAACTCGTCGTATTGATCAAAAAAACGCGTGCCATTGCGCACGCGATAGGCGATTTGCACGGTGCGCGTGGTGTTGGACGCGTTGGGAAGGTAGATTTTGAGATCGCGAAAGGCGCCGGAGGTGGACGAGTCGTATTTCAAGTTGGAGCCGTCGTCGCTGGTAATGCTGAGAATCTTGATGAAGAGCTGGTAGTTGGTACCATTTGGGCCCGGGTATTCGATGGGGATAGTGCGATGAAAGCCGTGAAATTCGCCGTCGAATTTGAGAGTGATGCTTTCGTTGACGATGGCGCTGCCATCACGATGGACGGTGATGGTGTCGTGAAAGTTGGTGATGCGCCAGGAGCGAGCGTGGAGCGGGATGGCGGAGAGGAGGATTGCGAACAGGAGGAGTAGAAGGCGGGCGGCGTGACAGGGGCTAAAGCCCCATTTTCCTAAGGCCGAATTACGCGGCGCTGAAGCGCCGCTCTTCCACGGTATTCCAGGCATTCGTGGTGACGTGCCGCTCTTCCACGGCAGTCCAGGCATGCGTGGTGAAGCGCCGCTCTTCCACGGCATTCCAGGCATTCGTGATGGCGCGCCGCTCTTCCACGACATTCCAGGCATGCGTGGTGACGCGCCGCTCTTCCACGGCATTCCAGGCATTCGTGGTGACGCGCTGCTCTTCCACGGCATTCCAGGCATGCGTGGTGAAGCGCCGCTTGTGAGCGGTCTGCCGCGTGATGAGGACAACACCTCGCGATTTACGCATGCCATCGCAATCTCGCTTGGTGATCTGACGTGTCCCGCATGGGGTCAGAACTTGACGGCCACCGGCTCGCGGTCAGCGGCGGCGGTTTCGAAAAATTGGCGCTGGGTGAAGCCGAACATGTTGGCGAGAATGTTTGTGGGGAAGGATTGGATCCTGGTATTGAGATCGCGCACCACGGCGTTGTAGTAGCGGCGGGAATTCTGGATGGAGTCTTCGGTCTGGCTGAGCGAGCCCTGCAGCTGGGTGAATTCTTCGGAGGCTTTCAGCTCCGGATAGTTTTCGGCAACCGCGAACAGGCTTTTCAGCGCGCCGGTGAGCTGATTTTCGGCCACGGCCTTGTCCTCGGGGGTGGTGGCCTGCATGGCCTGCGAGCGAAATTTCGCGATGTTTTCGAAGGTGCCTTTCTCGTGCGCGGCGTAGCCCTTCACGGTTTCCACCAGGTTGGGGATGAGGTCGTGGCGGCGCTTCAGCTGCACGTCGATGTCGGACCATGCCGAATCGCAGCGCACGCGCAATTGCACCAATCCGTTGTACATGCCGACGAGCACGACGGCGATGACGACGAGGATCGCGAGAATGATCAGACCGGCCATAGTTCATCTCTCCGATGCGGAATGCAATTGAGTGGGAAGGTAGCACAGAAAGCGGCGGCTGCCAAACGGCGACGGCCGGCCGCGGTTTCCTGATGCGGTTTTCGGATGCGGTTTTCGGATGCGGTTTGGCTGGCGCGAAGAGCCGGTGGAGCATGAGATCCTTCGCTCCGCCTGAAAAACGGCTGCTGCCAAACGGCGACGGCTGGATGCGGTTCCCGAATGCGGTTTGGCTGGCGCGATGAGCCGGTGGAGCATGAGATCCTTCGCTTCGCCTGAAAAACGGCTCCGCTCAGGATGACGCCGTGATTTTTGCTTGGGGCTCCGCTCAGGATGACGCCGAGTGTTTAGCAGGGGCTCCGCTCAGGATGACGCCGGGATCTTACCTCAAAGGAAGTTTTACTGCTGCGGGGCGTAATAGCCTTTGCGCGCGCGCACCTGGAGGCCCTGCTTGAGAGCCGAGATTTCGATGGAGCGGAAGCGGCCGTCGGCATCGAAATCGGCAGGCTTGTAGGACACGACATACTGGCTGCGCAGCTCGTCTTCAATGGCCGCGTAGGAGTGGGTCATGTCTTTGATCTTGAAGGGAAAGAAGGCGCGGCCGCCGGTGGTTTCGGCCAACTGTTCAAGGTTGCGATCGCCGCGAAGAATCAGGCCGCTATCGTCGGTGGAGATGGCGTAGATGATGACTTCGGCGCGCTGCGCCATCTCGATGGCCTGGGCGCGCGATACTTCGCTCTGATTGTCCTCGCCGTCGCTGACCACGATGATTGCCTTGCGCACGGGATGATCGGGATGATCCTTCAGAAATTTTTCTTTGCAGGCGCGGTAAATGGCGTCATAGAGCGCGGTTCCTCCGCCATTGTGCATGCGGTGAATGCCAGCGGAAAGCAGCTGCACATTGTCCGTGAAATCCTGCGCCACCTGGCTTTGCTTGTTGAAGCCGACGACGAAGGCCTTGTCGAAACCGGCTCGCAAAGAATGCTGCAGAAAACTGACGGCAGCCTGCTGCTCGAAATCGAAGCGGCTCTGCACCGAGCCGCTCACATCGATGAGCAGGCCGAGATGCAGCGGCAGGTCGGTTTCGCGGCGAAAGTTTACGATCGACTGCGGCGGCTTGTGATCGTCGAGGATCGCGAAGTCGGCCTGGTTCAGATCGCGCACAAATTTGCCGTGCTTGTCGGTCGCGATAAAAAGAACGTTCACTTCATCCACGCGCTTGTGGATGGTGAGCAAGGATCCCATCTGCGGGTCGTCGTCTCGCGCTGGGTCCCGCGCGGCGTCAGGCGCGGCGGCCGAACCCGCGGCATACAGGGAATTCCCGGTGTTGCTGGCGTACGATTCTGACTGTGCAAAAGCCGTCACACTCAGGCTGAGGGCGGCGAGCAGGGCGACGAATCCGAAAATGGGGCGCATGTACTTCATTCCAAAAACGTCCAAAATTTGCACGCAATCAGGGGCCAGACAGCGGTCCCAAGTGATTAGATGCACGCCGGGGGCCGAAAAGCGGGCAGAGGCATCTACGGTCTTTATTTGACGTTAGGCGGCGGCGGGGTGCCAAGTTACAAAAGGAGCACGCGTACGGTCATGGCTGAACGGGGCCACAGCAGATTCCTGCTTGCTCCCTGCGGTCGCGCGTGGGAATGACAAACGGGAGTGGTGGTTCGCTGGACCGTCATCGTTTTCCACGAGGAGAACAGTGAAACGGAGGTTGCCGGGAAAGATGGACGTAGAGCGCGCCGGATGTGGGACGTACCATCTGTCATATTCGCAGAGGCCGGCGCGGTTATTAAAATGTGGCTTACCGTAACATTCGCCGATCCGCAGTTCGAGAACGATGGATGGAGGAGGACCGCTTCCGATGAAACTGAAAACGATGGCCGCGTGGTGTGTGACGCTGTGCATGCTCTCATCCGCCGCATTCGCCGCGAATGAAAAAGAGGAAGACCGCGTGAAGGATGCCGGCCAGGTGATGAAGGAAATTCTGGATATTCCCGACGACATTCCGCAGGATTTGCTGGACAAGGCGGAGTGCGTGGTGGTGCTGCCTTCGGTGCTGAAGGGCGCGTTCGGAGTGGGCGGCAGCTACGGCCGCGGCGTGATGCTGTGCCGCACCGGCGAGCATTACACCGGCCCCTGGGGCGCTCCGGCGATGTACGCGCTGGAAGGCGTGAGCATCGGATTTCAGCTGGGCGGGCAGGCGACGGATTTTGTGCTGCTGGTGATGAATCCCAAGGGTGCGCGCTCGCTGCTGTCGAGCAAGGTGAAGCTGGGCGCGGATGCGTCGGCGGCGGCCGGGCCGAAGGGCCGCACCGCCGAAAGCGCGACCGACGTGGTGATGAACGCGGAGATTCTTTCTTACTCGCGCAACAAAGGATTGTTTGCCGGAATTTCTCTGGAGGGATCGACCCTGCGCTCCGACGGCAACGCCAACCTGAAGCTCTACGGCAAGAAACTGACCGCGCGGGAGATAATCCTGGAACACAAGGTGGGTGTGCCACCCTCCGCGCAGCTGCTGGTGTCGCTGCTGAACAAGAAGTCGCCCAAGAATTTGTCGGATCCGAAGTCGCTGCAGTAGGGATGTAATGGTTGAGGCTTGATTTCGGCCTGCGGTTCTGGCGTTCGAGAGCGTCTGCCTTGGGGGGATCGTCCTTGGGGGGATCGTCGCGTGCCGGAATGACGTGGAGCGGCGCGGCGACAATTGCAAGCGCGGAATGTTGCGGGGCGGTTACTTTGGATGCAAGTGATCTGCCAACTATTTGAGCCGGAGCTATTGCCAATCCGCCAGTATTTCCCCTAGCATCCACAATGAAAGCCGGCCTGCGGGGTTGGTGATGGCGGGTCACCGATATTTGAACCAATGCAGAATGAACGGGAGCTCGACTCGAACTAGGATCCGGTGTGCGATGCTGCGCCATGCGCAGATGCCTAAAGGGTCTCGGCGGGCGCCCAACGTCTACCGACGGGTTCATTCTCGGCCCCGTCACACGGCACAGTGGGTCGGCTTGTAACATCGCTTTCGGCTAGCAGCTATTGGGTTTTGGCTCCCGGACGTGTCGCGCACAGCAGATTCCTCCTTTGCTCTTTTCGGTCGCGTGTCGGAATGACCGTGTCGGACTGACCGTGTCGGAATGACCGTGTCGGAATGACAAAGAGTAGTGGTGGTGCGAGCCCCAAGCCCTGCTAGACTGATCCTGTAGCAAATCCTCGGCTTCACGCATCCAATTAAAAGTGTTTCCTCAGCTCTTCCATTACGGGCGATTTTTTCTGCCGACCTACGGCTTCCTGGTCGCGCTGGGCGTGCTGCTCGGGCTGTGGATCAGCGTGCGCAATTCCGAGCGAATCGGCATCGATGGCGAAAAGGCGTGGAATCTCGGGATCCTCGTCGTGCTGTGCGGAATCGTGGGCGCGAAGGTGTTGTACGTCATTAATGAGTGGGGTTACTACAAGACGCATGCGGGGGAGATTTTCAGCATCACCACGCTGCAGGCGGGCGGAGTTTTTTCCGGCGGGCTGCTGGCGGCGTTTGTAGCGGCCGCATGGTACGTGCGCCGCAATCACATGCCGGCGCTGGGAACCGTGGACGCGTTCGCGCCGGGGCTGGCGCTGGGCCACGCAATCGGGCGCATTGGGTGTTTCGCCGCCGGTTGCTGCTATGGGAAAGAAACGCATCACTGGTGGGGCGTGACGTTCACCAATCCGCTGGCGGCGGAGATTACCGGAACACCGTTGGGCAAGCCGCTGGAGCCGACGCAGTTATTTGAGGCGGCGGTGGAGTTCGCGAATTTTATTTTCCTGATGTGGCTGCTGAAGCGGCGCAAGTTCGACGGGCAGGTTTTCGGCGCGTTCCTGTTCCTTTACGGCGTGGCGCGCTTCTTCCTGGAATTTATTCGCGACGATCCGGGCCGCGGATCGGTATTGGGCGGAGTGCTGTCGGGCACGCAGCTGATCGCGCTGGGGCTGGTGATTGGCGGCGGGGTCATCTGGTGGCTTAGGCCGGGCGCGCAGAATGTGGCGCCGAAGGCGGTCCGAACTGCCACGCAGGGGCTGAAGCCCTAGGTCGCAAAACGCTAACGCGGCGCTGAAGCGCCGCTCTTCCACGTGACTGCTCTGCCACGTGACTGGCTGCGGCAGCGCGGAACGGCTAGCTTCAATGCAGTTCGTCTGAGCTACAACCCCGTCTTTACTTTCTGACTGGCTGCACCAGACTTGCATTCCGAGCTCACTCGAACGTGCAGAGAATGAAAAAGGCGCGGCTCGAAGCCGCGCCCCTTTTTTCAAACCACCCGATAGTTCAACCGATTTTTTCCGCGATCGACTTGGCTTGGGTGAACAGGTACAGGTAATCCGGGCCGCCGGATTTCGAATCGGTTCCCGACATGTTGAAGCCGCCGAAGGGGTGCGCGCCGACCATGGCTCCGGTGCACTTGCGGTTGATGTACAGGTTGCCGACGTGGAAGTCGCGGCGGGCGCGGTCGATCTTGTCGCGCGACTGGGTGTAAACGGCGCCGGTCAGGCCGAATTCGGTGTCGTTGGCGATTTCGAGCGCGTGGTCAAAGCCGCGCGACTTGATGACCGCGAGTACCGGCCCGAAAATCTCTTCCTGCTCGAGTTTTGATTTCGGCGCGATGTCGGCAATGACCGTGGGCTTGATGTAGTAGCCTTCGCCGGCTTCGGTGGCGCGAGTGCCGCCGGTGATGAGGCGGCCGTCTTTCTTGCCTTGCTCGATGTATTCGAGGATGGTCTTCATCGAGCCTTCGTTAATGACCGCGCCCATGTTGGTGTTTTCCGCGGGATCGCCGACGGTAAGTTTTTCAACGCGCGCCTTGAGTTGCTGCAGGAACTTGTCGTAGACGCGCTCGTCGACAATGGCGCGCGAGCAGGCCGAGCACTTCTGGCCTTGGAAGCCGAATGCGGCGGCAGCCACGCCTTCGACGGCGGAATCGATGTCGGCGTCGGCATCGACGATGATGGCGTCCTTGCCGCCCATCTCGAGGATGGTGCGCTTGATCCAGACCTGGCCGGGAGCCTGCGTGGCGGCGGATTTGTTGATGTGCAGGCCGACTTCGCGCGAGCCGGTGAAGGCAATGTAGCGCGTCTTGGGATGAGAGACGATGGCGTCGCCAAACGCGGCGCCGGAGCCGGGGCAGAAGTTGACCACGCCTTCGGGCATGCCGGCTTCTTCGAGCAGTTCAACAAATTTTGCGGCGATGGTGGGCGAATCGCTCGATGGCTTGAGGATGACGGTGTTGCCGCTGACGATGGAGGCCATGGTCATGCCGGCCATGATGGCGCAGGGAAAATTCCACGGCGGAATGACGGCGCCGACGCCGAGCGGAATATAGCTGAGCGAATCATGCTCGCCGGGCAGTTGCACGGGAGTTTGCGCCTTGGCGAAGCGGAGCGCTTCGCGCGCGTAGAACTCGGCAAAGTCGATGGTCTCGGAGATGTCGGCGTCGGCCTCGCCCCAGTTTTTGGAAACTTCGAAGACGAGCCAGGCCATGTAATCCATCTTGCGCTGGCGCATGAGGTCGCCGACGCGGAACAGCAGCGCGGCGCGCTCTTCGACGGTGGTGTTGCGCCACGTTTCGAAAGCCTTGAGCGCCGCTTTCATGGCGGGCTCGACGTGCTCCTTGCCGGCTTTCTGGTGAGTGCCGACGATCTCGGAGGGGCGCGAGGGATTCAGCGACTTGATCTTGTCGGCGGTCTTGACGCGCTGGCCGCCGATGACGAGGTCGTACTCGCGGCCCAGCTGCCCGCGCACGCGCTCGATGGCGGCGCGCATTTTGCGGGCGTTGTCTTCATTGCGAAAGTCAAAAAACGGTTCGTTGATGAACGGGCCCTGATGCGACGAGGCGCGGGGCCGGACGGGGGCTTCGGCGATAGCCATGGGGGAATCCTTAGAAATGAATTTTGATGACGGCGGAACGACCAATTTTAGCACCGCAAAGGCGCATATTTCCGCAGTCTGATTGGATGCCGCAAGGCGGGTTTCGATGCGAGCAGCAGGAACGTGGCGCGCTCGTCCAATGGCTCAGAAAACCAGGTCGACCAACTGCGTGGATTCCCTGGCAGCAGCTTCGTATTTCCAGGTCTTGACAGCCTTCAGTGCGGATTCAGCCAGAACAGGATGACCACCCAGGCACTCGACGCCGCGTACTGAGCCGTCGGGGGCGATCCGAAGTTTAAGCTTCACCAATCCATGCAGCGCCAGCTTCGCAGCCAACGCCGGATACTCCGGGTCGGTGCTGTTCACAACCTTGCGATCCACGTGGTCGGGCGGCAGGGAAGCCCCCGGCCGTACAACGAGGGCCAGTTGGAGCAGACGTGGACTGATCTTTACTCCGGTGCGCAGCACCACTTCCAGGTTCACTTGCATATGAATCTGCTCGCCGGTTTCGACCAAGCCAATCATTCCGCCGTCCCGCACAAAGGAATCTGTTTCCCCGACGCTTATAACTTTACTGTTTTGCAATTTGTCGAGCGCGCCACGGACCTTCTGGTCGTGCGCTTCGGCGATGTAAACGATGTCACACTGGGGCAGTTCGGTGTCGGAGGGAAACAACATGACCTGGATCACTCTTGACTCGCTGGTTTTGCCGTCCAGCATTTTATGCAGGAAGTCGCCCATCTCGCGGTTCCCAAGGAACCCGATCACCAGTTTCGTCTTATCCGGCGGCCACTCCACGAACTTGGTCAGATTGAAGACGTACGCCGCGCGGACCGCACGTTCGTCCTGCGATTGAGCGGAAAGGCGGGGTGCGGCGGCTGCCAGCAGAAAGAGCATGGGGACCAGAGCGGCCCCGAGGCGGCAGCAGGAGCGGCTCATGGACTGCTCCGCTTTTCGCCGCTGCCAAACCGGTAGGACAGCTTCAAGCGTAAAGTGCGGCCATCTTGCGGGATCTCGGCCTGCGCGTTATCCAGGCCTGCCGGGCTGAACCAGCGGCGGTCCAGCAGGTTGTACGCACTGGCGGAAACTTCCCAGCCTCCCCACAACGGCCTAGTGGAAACGGTGAGGTTGGTCAAGAAGGCAGGCGGGACCCGAGTCTCCTGGTACGATTGCTGGGCACTGAAATAGAGCAATTCCAGGCCGGCAAACCCATGCCGGGTGACAGGGATCGTGGCGTTGAGCTTGCCTTGATGGAGGGGAGAATTTTCGAGGCGCTCACGGTCGATGCGATCATAGGCATCGGAAAGGGCATAGCTGGCACGGCCTTCCCAACCCGAGGGCCGCTTGGCATCCAGTTCGAACTCCAAGCCTCTTCCGCGGTCTTGTCCGATGTTGGTTGCACGGATCAGACCGTTGGCCGGGTCGGGAACATAGTCGATAAGGTGATCGAGAGTGTTGTAGTAGCCATCCACTGTAATCCCAAGCCAAGAGGTGAAGCCGTGATCGAGCACCAGTTCGTTGGATTGTATGTTCTCTTTTTGTAACGGCGGGCTGGGGAGTTCCTGACTCACACCGTCGGCGTAGTAAGTCTCGTATGCGTTGGGGGCTCGGAAGGCGCGGCCGAAGATGTACTTCAAACTGGTGCGAGGGCTGGGCGAGTACACCAGCGCGGCGCGTGGGCTGATCGCGCTGCTGTACACGCTGAAGTAGTCGAGGCGCGCGCCGGCATCCAGAGCAAGGTGGTGGGGCAACTTGAATTCTGCTTCGCCGAAGATCGCAGCCAGCCAGGGTGTGCGATGGTCGTTCAGGATGAGCGGCCCTCCGGTATTCTGGTTCTTCTGGTCAACCCGAAAACTGTATTCGTAACTGGCGCCAAAGGTCAGGCGGTGGCGGCCGATCTTGTGGCCGATCGTGGTTTCGACGCCGCTCCAGTCGGCCAAGCCGCTGTCGAGGTTGAGGTAGCGGCCGGGAGAATCGCCGTAGGCGTAGGTGCCGTCATAGGCGTAGTGGTCATAGTAGGCGCGCAGGTCGAGATCTGTGTCCGAACTGAGGCGGCGGCGATACTCGACGTCAAAGTACCCGACGGTGTCGGTGGTGCGAGTGCCGGGATCGTTGAAGTTGGAGCCGTAGGGAGCCGTGGGAATGATCTTCAACCGGCTGCCGTACAGACCCTGGAAGCGAAAATTTCCATACTGAACGTCGGAAAACAGGTGCGCATAGCGGTCACCGTCGCTGTCTTTGGCAAACCCTCCGTTGCCGGCCGTCGAGGCGAATTCCGGGAAGAAAAGCGAGGAAGGGCCGGCTGCCTGATACATGCTGCCCGAAAGCAGCCCGGACAAGCGGCCGCGGGTCATACTGGCGCTGACTCGGCCGGTGCGTCCGAGAAACGAAGAGGTGTCGCCGGAGAGATCAACCGCATACGGGGCAGCGGGCGAGCGGGTAATGACATTGACGATTCCGAAAACGGCGTTGGATCCGAACAGCGAGGATCCCGGGCCACGCACCACTTCGATATGGTCAATTAAGTCAAGGTCAAGGGGGAACTCGGTGCCGATGAACCCGCTGCCGTAAACGTTGTCATTCAAGCGATGGCCGTTCAGCAGCAGAAGAATGCGCGAGTTGTAGTCGCCCGGCCGCAGCAAGCCGCGCACACCGAGATAGCTGTAGTTGCGATCGTAGGAGGTGTAAAAGCCGCGCAGGCTGCGCAGCACATCGGCCAGAGTGCGCCAGCCATAACGCTGGATCTCCTCCGATGTGATCACGCTCACCGAGGAAGGCGTCTCCCGCATCTCTTCCAGATGCCGCGATGCGCTGTACACCTTTACATGGCTGAGGTCCTCGAGGCTTAAGGACATTAGATCCGTATCAGATTGGGTCTGCCCGAGGGCCGGAGAAGTGCAAAGAGTGAGAAGCGCCATCAGACAAGCCAGGCGCTCGCCCCTGAAAAACGGTCCCATCAGGGAGCCTATCGGCGGCTCACGTGGAAGGGTTTAGTCGTCAGAGGGATGCGCGTTACCTTGGTTTTGGTGCGGCGTGATTTTCAAAGTGGATCCCACCGGAGCGGAGGCGGTTCTTTACACCGTCACCGGATTCAGCAACGGAGCTTTGCCGGCCTTGGGGAAGAGTAAGCCGCGAAGCGGCAAAAGAATGCAGCCCACGGCGTAGGCCGTGGGAAGGAATGGGTAATTGAGACAGCCCGCGAAGGGGCGAAAGAAGCTGGCTCCACAGGTATCGTTCATCGTATGGAATCTTGTTCTTCTTCAGGAAGGCTACATACTCCTGCTGAAAGGTCAGCTTTTTGTGGTGGTCTTGCTGGGTCGCGATGTAGCGGGAGACGGCGGGGACATTCGATTCGCTGGCGCTGAAGGCTCCATACCCTGTCTGCCAGGCGAAGCGCAGGTTCCATTTCTCGCGGATCCATTTTGAGGAATTGGCTTTGACGACGCGGGCAATCTCAGCCGCGGCCTGTGCGGGCGAATGCGGATCAGCATGTGGACGTGATCGGCCGTGCCGTTGATGATGGGCGCGGCGCCGTGCATTTCACGGATAATGCCGCCCAGGTAGGCGAACAGATCGTTGCGGATTTCGGGAGTGATGAGAGGGCGGCGATTTTTGGTGCTGAATATCAGGTGAATGAGGAGATTGCCGGCGGTATGAGACAAGATTCTTTCGCTCCTTCGGAGCTTGGCTTCTATTCGGCGTCTTCCCACGGCTTGCGCCGTGGGCTGCATTCTAGCGCCGCTTCGCGGCTCGAGCGGGGAGCCACCGAACTACGGAGAGCATACGACAGATCAGCGGTGCCGGAGTCGTTGAAAGGCGGGAATGCTGTGCCGCGAGTTTCATTTCGGCACAGGAGGGCGAGTTTCATTTCGGCACAGGAGGACCACAAGTTCTACCGCGCCAGGAAGCACCCTACAGCGTCTCCCCGTACGTTCGGAGCGAGGTAGACGTACTCATCGATTTGCTTCTCGACGGATTGCCGCAGGCATGAAAGGGATACGCTGTCGTTCGACGAATTCATGCGCGCGCTACGGTCATTGGTACCGGGTTCCGATGATAGACTCTGAGGTTTCATGAGGTGCGCAATGATGAGCATTCAACGCGTGGGCGTGATTGGGGCGGGCACCATGGGCAACGGGATTGCACACGTGTTTGCCCGCGGCGGGTTCCACGTAGTGCTGTGCGATGTGGAGCAGCGGTTTCTGGATCGCGGCCTGGCGACCATCACAAAAAATCTCGACCGCGAAGTGGCAAAGAACAAGATCACTGCCGGCGATAAGGACGCGGCGCTGCAGCGCATTACGCCGGTGACCGCGCGCGCGCGGCTGGCGGAGTGCGACTTCATTGTCGAGGCGGCGACGGAGAAGTTCGAGATCAAGACGGAGATTTTTCGCGATCTCGACCGGCTGGCGCGGCCGGAGGTGATTCTGGCCTCGAACACTTCTTCCATCTCGATTACGAAGCTCGCGGCTTTGACCAAGCGCCCGGAGAAAGTCATCGGCATGCACTTTTTCAATCCCGTGCCGGTGATGAAGCTGGTGGAGGTGATTCGCGGGCTGGCCACGGCGCAGGAAACGTTTGACGCGGTCCGCGACCTGGCGGTGAAACTGGAGAAGACGCCGGTCGAGGTGAACGACGCGCCGGGCTTTGTGTCGAACCGCGTGCTGATGCCGCTGCTCAACGAGGCGATGTATGCGGTGATGGAAGGCGTGGCCACGGCCGAGGCGGTGGATGAAGTGTTCAAGCTGGGCATGGCGCATCCCATGGGGCCGTTGACCCTGGCGGATTTTATCGGGTTGGATGTTTGCCTCGACATCATGCGCGTCATGCTGGACGGGCTGGGCGACCCCAAGTACCGGCCCTGCCCGCTGCTGATCAAGATGGTGGATGCGGGCTGGCTGGGGCGGAAGAGCGGGAAAGGGTTCTACAAGTATTAAAGGCGCTCTTTAGCAAAACAACCCTGGCCAAAAATGACCGCGAGTTCGCAATCCGCGACTGGCTCCCGCGAGGCTTGGTTCTACCTGCTCGGGGGTTTGAGCGGCGTGGGCATCGGCTGGGTCGATCTCACGGTGAACGATTTGCTTTTCACCGCGCTGCTGGTGCTGGCGGCGGGCATGCTGCTGGGAATCCTGCGGCCCTGGCGGCCGTGGCGCTGGGTGATCGCCATCGTCCTTTTTATCCCGCTGACCGAATTCGTGGCCTACCGCGTCACCCACATCCAACCGACGAACGGGCAAATCTTCGGCTCGTTTCTGACCGCGCTTCCCTGCCTGGCGGGGGCCTATGGCGGGGCGGTCGTGCGCAACGTGGCCGACAATCTGCGGCACAAGAAGTAACTCCGCCGGGATTACGAACGTGCGTGCCGGAAAACGATTTTTGACAGCGCACTTCCGCCGGACTGCCGATGGATGGCAGATGGAGGAGCGTGGGATCATGAAACATGGCAAGTGCGTGGCCCTGATCGTGGCATGTCTGTTGCTGGCGGGATGCGGTTCGACGCCGAAGTCGGCCTCGGGCGCGCCGATCACCACGGTGCGCAGTTACAACGGGACGGCGTCGGTGGGAGATTTCTTAACCATTTCTATCGATTCGCTGGCGCAAACCATCACCTATAGAAATTACACCAACGGCGAGACCGGCACGGTTCCGTACACGGTGAATTCCGACGGCGGCTACAGCATCGCGGATCCGAGCGGAAACCTGCTGTCCGCCTACGAAGTTCCCGGGTACGTGATGGTGGTGGAGGCGGCGAATGCCGGCGCCAACCGCGACACGGTGGCCCTGATCACCGCGGTCGAGAGCGTTCCGGTGACGGTGCAAACGCTGGCGGCCAAAAACTTTAACTACATCCAATTTCGCCACCGCGACGGCGGAGCCGAATTTGGCACGGTCACGCTCGACGCGCAGGGCAACATCACCGCCAACAGTTACGATCCCGGCGCGATTTTGTGGCAGCCCTACGGGACGTACTTCAATGGGTCAACCTTCCCTGCCTCGGGACTGACCGAAGACCCTTCGGGAAACTTTTTCGTGGTGCACGAAGGCGACGGCTCCGACAGCACGGTGTTCGGTACGCAGAATGGCCTGTTCGCCGTGGACAACAGTAACGGAGCGATCCTGGGGCTGCCCAAAGCCGCCAGCAAGAATTTTGATCCCTCGGTGGCCGGCGCTTACAGCGCGATTTATTACGAGAAGCCGAACGCGCAGATGCAGGGCCAGGGCAACACGAGCGTGGAAGTGGGAACGGCGACGGAAGGCAAAGCGTCGGTCACGGTCAGCGCGGCCGGCGGGGTTACGATCGTCGACAGCCAGGGCAATGCCATGGCAAGCGGAAACCTGCTTCCGGTTGCCGACGTCACCTACATTTACGACGCTTCCCCAGGCAAGCTGGCCGATCCCTGTTACGGGATGTTTACCTTTGAAACCGTGACGGCGAGCCTGCACCAGGAGGTGTTCGTGACGTTCCAGGGCCACGCCGTAATCTTCTCGAGCTTCCAGACGGCTTTGCCGGTGCAGAATAACGGGACGTATACCTACTTCCAGGGAGTGGGATTGAAGTAGGCACGCGGCAGCATTCGATGTCCGGCTCTCGATCCGGCTCCCGGCCTGGCGAGAAATGGCACGGCTGCATCCGGTACGCCGGCATCCACCAGCAGCGCGGGAGTGCCCTACCCCCAAAAGTTACTCGCGGATTCACAGGGGATCAGGGTATGCTGGCGTGCATATATGTGTGTATCCGTGACGATGCTGGCTTCGGGCAGCCGAGGCAATAGTGTGCTAGTGGCCAGCACGCGGACGCGGATCCTGGTGGATGCGGGCATCTCCTGCCGCGAAACCTTCAAGCGCATGAAGCTGGCGGGCGAAGATCCGCACGCGCTCTCCGCCATCCTCATCACGCACGAGCACTCCGACCACATCTACGGGCTGCTGACGCTGGCCCGGAAGCTGAGCATTCCCGTATTCATGACCGCGGCCACGCATGCAGCCTGGGCGCGCGCGTTGCGCCGCCAGCTGGGCGAGCGGCCGAACCTGGAAAAACTGGAACGCTTCGAGGCCGGGCACCGCTTCCTGGTCGGCGACATTGAAGTGAAGCCGTTCACCATTCCGCACGACGCGGTCGATCCGGTGGGGTTTACCTTCCGGGTGGAGGGGTCGAAGGTCAGCCTGGCCACCGACCTGGGCTATCTTCCAGTCAACGTGCTCGACCACCTGCGCAAGTCGGACATCCTGATCATGGAATCGAACCATGATGTGGAGATGCTGCGGGGCGGGTCCTACCCGTGGTCGGTCAAGCAGCGGGTGGCGAGCAACGTGGGGCACCTGTCCAACGCGAAACTCGCGGATTTCTTCACCGGGGACTATGATAATAGTGCAGCGTTTGTGGTGCTGGCGCATCTCTCTGAGCAGAACAACCACCCAGAGATCGCACGAAGAGAGGCGGAGCGGGCGCTGGCGCTGCGGGGCGGGCTGTTCCAGAACCGGGTGATGGTGGCGACGCAATCCGAGGTTCTGCCCGCGATTCGCCTGTAGTTCCATATGAGTCAGCAGTGCATTGATCCGATCGTAGGAAAAATTCTGGCAGGCTGGAGGTACGACATCTCCGGGCTGGCGCCGGAGATGCGCGGCGACTACGAAAATCACTTTGCCGCCTGCGAACACTGCCGGAGCCGGCAGAAAATCCATCGCATTATTGATGTGGGGCTGATTGCGCTGGCCTCGGTGTCGGGGGGAATGTTTTTGCTGGCCTTTGGAGTGATCCGGCACTTCGGGCCGCGGCACGCGTTCTGGCTGGAGATTGCCGCGCTCGCCGGATTTGCCCTTTCCGCGCTGATCTGGCTGGTGGTGGCGGTGGCGACCCCGGCGCCGGTTACGGTGCTGGATGCGGCGAAGGAGGGTGCGCGCATCGTGCACGACAAGCTGCCGCAGGAAATCCGCGAGCGCCTGCCGGAAGAGCTGCGGATGAAGATTACGGGGACGTAACCCCGGCTTTCGGCTTCCAGTTCCTGCCTAGTAATTCCTCTCGTTTGTTACTTCCTGCCTCGCCGACCATCGGATATGAGATTGTTAACATCGCATGCGCGGATTTGTCTTGAGAACGGCGATTCATCTCACTGTGGCTAGCGGCCTGCTGGTTTATGCGGCGGCGCAGGATGACACCATGCACCACGGCATGCACGGGATGGCGATGGACAAGCAGGAAGCGGTGGAGATCGAGCCGGCGCAGGCGGGTTCGGGAACGTCGTGGGAGCCGGCGACGGTTCCCGCGCACGAATGGATGGTCATGCGGGGCGGCTGGATGCTGATGGCGCATGGCGCGATTTTCGCGGATTACAACCAGCAGGGAGGGCCGCGGGGCGCGGGCAAAGCCGAGTCGGTGAACTGGGCGATGACCATGGAGCAGCACAAGCTCGGGCGCGGGACCATCCTGTTGCGGCAGATGTTCTCCGCCGAATCGCTGAGCTCGCCGCATCCCGGGTTTCCGGAACTGTTTCAGACGGGCGAAACGTATCACGGCGCGCCGCTGGTCGACCACCAGCACCCGCACAATGTGTTTGCCGAGCTTTCTGCGACGTACTCGCGGCCGCTGACGGAGAAAGTTTCGTGGGAGCTGTATGGCGGGCCTGCGGCCGAGCCGGCGCTGGGACCGGTGACGTACATTCATCGCGCTTCGGCGGCGGAGTTGCCGCTGGCGCCGCTCTCGCATCACTTGCAGGATTCAACGCACACCAGCTTTGGCGTGGTGACCAGCGGGCTGGTGATCGAGCGCGTGAAGCTGGAAGCTTCGGCCTTCAACGGGCGCGAGCCGAACGAGGAACGCTGGAGCATCCAGCCGGCCGCGCTCGATTCGTATGCGGGACGAGTGACGATTGCGCCGGCGCGCGATTGGGTGGCGCAGTACAGCGTTGGCCGGTTGGAGCATCCCGAGGCACTGGAGCCGGGAAGCCAATGGCGCGAGACGGCGTCGGTGGAGTACAACCACCGCCTGGCGACAGGCAATTGGGCGTCGACGTTTGTGTGGGGGCGGGTGCACAAGCTGGCCGGCGACGCGCACCTGAACGGCTACCTGCTGGAATCGACGCTCAACTTCCTGCGGCGGGATTACGTGTTTACGCGCATGGAGCTGGTGGATAAGGACGAGTTATTTCCCCAGGCCGCGACGCATCCCGCATACCGCATTGGCGCGTACACCTTCGGGACGACGCGAGACCTGATGCAAAATCGCGGCTTGCAACTGGGGTTGGGCGGCGATGTAACGTTTTATTCGAAGCCCGCGGCACTGGATGCGGCGTACGGAAGTTTCCCGGTATCGTTCCAGATTTTTTTGCGGCTGCGCCCGGGTGCGGCGACCGCACATGCGCATTAGTGCGCGAGCATCTCCTTCCTTGCGACTTCGGCTTCCCTGCCATTCCATTTAGTTGGTCGGCTCCCCATTTGCCTTTGCCGAACTAACTCGCGAAGTTATGCCGAGTAAATGGCGGAAGGGCTGCCCTGGCGCGCGGAGATTACCAGGCAGGTTCCGAAAATTAAAATTTGCATAAGACAATCGGTAATCTGCGGGACAATACACGCAATGAGAGGGACGATCCGGCTGTTGAAGATGATCCAGTGGATCATGCTAGGCAGCATCTTTCTGTATGCCGCGGTGGGAGAGGTCGCGGGCGCTCGCGCTTCGCGGGGCAACGCGTCGCTGACGTATATGTTCACGACGATGGGCGTGGCGATTGTTGGCGCGGTGTTCGTGGTGCGGCGGACGCTGGTCTTTCGCTCGGCCGCAAGCCTGGTTACGCATCCGGACGACTCGCTGCTGCTGCAGCACTGGCGCAGCGGATACATTGTCACTTATGCGTTGTGCGAGTCGCTGGCGCTGTTTGGATTGGTGCTACGCTTCCTGGGCTGCACGTTTCAGCAATGCCTGCCATTTTATGTAGGCGGATTCGTATTGTTATTTTTCTTCGGGCCGCGGCAGCCGGTGGGGAGCGAGTCGTAGGCGGTTTTTGGCTACTGGCTTTTGGCTGTTGGCTTTTGGCTGTGACGAATGGCTTAGTAAGCCACCTCCTCAGCGAAATCTGCTTCAGGCTGTCTTTTCCAAGTCCTTCGCGACGCTGTCGAGTACACCGTTCACGAATTGCACAGATTCGAGGCTGGAGAACTTGCGCGCGATCTCGAGGGCTTCATTGATCACAACCGCGCGAGGAGTGTCAGGGTAGGCGAGAAATTCCGCCACGCCGGCACGCAGAAGATTTCTATCCACCGCGGCCATCCGATCCATGCGCCAGTGTGCCGCGTGGCCTTCAATCAGCTTGTCGATTTCCGGGGCGCGATCGGTGGCAACGCGGAAAAGATCGTCGGCAAAGCCGCGCACTTCGGCGCTGGTGCCGGCATGTTCGGCCCAGAAGGTGTGCTTGACCTGATCCACCGATTGCTTCCCCATGTCGGCCTGGAAAAGCATCTGCAGAACCATCTCACGAGATTTGCGGCGTGTACCCATAACGACAGCTGCCAGTGGCCTGCGGCCAGTTGCCAGTTTACTTGAGGAAGAAATTATCTGCGATGGTTCTTTACCGTGTTCGGCGACGTCTGGTGGTGCGGCGAGTTTTGCCATTCCGACGGCTCGGGGAGCGAGAAGGAGGAATCTGTTTTTTGCCGCCGCCAGAAGTTCGAGGCTGGGTGCGGCCATTCTGCCGGCCGGAAACCGGATGACGGATCACGGCCGTCAGCGAAGCCATCTCGATCGCCGCCAGCGCCGCCTCGAAACCCTTGTTGCCCATCTTTAACCCGGCACGGTCGATGGCCTGCTCCAGCGTGTCGCAGGTGAGCACTCCAAAAGCGTGAGGGATGCCCGTTTCCTGCGCGGACTGGCCGATGCCGCGCGTGACTTCGTTGACGATCACATCGTAGTGAGCCGTATCGCCGCGCAGCAGGCAGCCGATGCAGAGAATGGCGTCATACTTTTTGGTCTCAGCCAGCTTCCGGGCGGCGAGAGGGATTTCAAAAGCCCCAGGCACGCGGATCAGATCGATGTTCTTATTTTCGCAGCCAGAGCGCACCAAGCCATCGATCGCGCTGAGCAGAAGCCTTTCCGTGATGAAGGCGTTAAACCGCGAAACTACAATCGCGAAGCACAAGCCATGTGCATCCAAGGCGCCGGCGAGCGCAGGAACATCAGGAACGGGAGGGCGCTCGACGGAGAACTCGCTTTTGCTTTTCTTTGCCGTAACTCAGATCTCCATCCACGAACGAGCGGCTTACTTGCCCTTGAACTGCGCCGCGCGCTTTTCCAGGAATGCCGCGGTTCCTTCTTTCTTGTCTTCGGTGGCGCAGGCTACGCCAAACAAAACCGCCTCGACATACAAGCCTTCACTCACCGTCATCTCCATGCCTTTATTGACGGCCTCCATCGTGTACTGAATCGCGAGCGGCGCGTTCGCGATGATCTTTGCCGCAATCGCCTCGGCGCGAGGAATGAGTTCCGCTGCGGCCACAACTTCGTTGACGAGCCCGATGCGGTGAGCCTCCTGCGCGCTGATCATCTCTCCCGCCAGCAGCATCTGCATGGCGATTCCCTTGCCCACCAGGCGAGGCAAACGCTGCGTGCCGCCATATCCCGGAATAATTCCCAGTTTCACTTCCGGTTGCCCGAGCTTCGCGTTCTCGCTCGCCAGCCGCATGGTGCACGCCATGGCGATCTCGCAACCGCCGCCGAGCGCGAACCCATTCAAGCAGGCAATGACAGGCTTACCCAAATTCTCAATCAGGTTGAGAACATTCTGCCCGCGATGGGTGTATTCCTTGGCCGTGACGGCGTCGTTTTTGGCCAGCTCGCCGATGTCGGCACCTGCAATAAACGCCTTCTCGCCGCCGCCAGTCAAAATGACAACGCGAATTGCGGCATCGCTCTTGATTTCGTGAAACGCCATCCGCAATTCTTCCATCGTGGCCATGTTGAGCGCGTTGAGCACCTTTGGCCGGTTCACGGTGACGTATGCGATCGAATTTTTCTTTTCCAGGAGTATGTTTTCGAAGTTCATAAATGATTACACCGCGGACTTCCAGCCTTTACTCAAGGTCACTTTGAAGATTTGAAATGGTTGAGCGAGCACAACGGGCATGTGGCATGTTCCGGCAGCACGTCGAACCGCTACTTTCCCCGCACCACGGCCATCAGTTCCTGCTTGCTCAAGCCGCAATTCATGCAGCGCGGCATCCACAGGCGGTCGCCGAATAATTTGCCGCAGCGCGGGCAATGCCACTGCGTCAACCACCAGGCGCCGGCCAAATAGATGCCAATCCAGACCACCAGCATCGCGAAGCTGAACACCTCGCCCAGGTGCATTCTGGCCACGAAAAAACCAAGCGGCAGAAAACTGATAAACAACGTGACCACCAGATTCCGCCGCGCCTGGTACGCGTGCCACGCGCGCCGGTAACGGGCTTCGTCCGGTTTGCCAAACTCCATGATGGTTGTGGTTTGCTCGGGCATGCCTTCCGAGATATTTTCCCTGCCGTGCCGCGCTCCGAATCAGTTTACAGCTTGTTGGCCTTCGGGTTGTTGGGATCGGCGTAGTCGTAGAAACCTTTCCCCGACTTGCGCCCGTACCACCCCGCCATGACCAGCCGCTTCAGCAGCGGCGGCGATGCGAAGCGCCGCTCCTTGAATTCGTCATACATCACATGAGTAATGTAATAGGTCGTGTCCAGGCCGACAAAATCCAGCAGAGTAAACGGCCCCATGGGATAGCCGCAGCCGAGCTTCATGGCGTTATCGATGTCGTCGATCGATCCCACGCCCTCTTCGTAGGCGCGGATGGCGTCGAGCAAATACGGCACCAGGAGCCGGTTTACGATGAATCCCGTTTTATCGGACGTGCGCACCGGAACCTTGCCCAGCTTTTTTCCGAACTCGTAAGCGGCCTGATACACCTGGTCGGAAGTGGCGATGGTGCGCACGACTTCGACCAGCTTCATCAGCGGAACGGGATTAAAAAAGTGCAGTCCGATAAACCGCTCCGGGCGTTTCACGGAAGTCAAGAGCTCCGTTACCGAAATCGAAGACGTATTCGAAGCAAAGATCGCATCTTTCTTCACGATGGCGTCGAGCGACGAGTACATCTTCTTTTTCTCTTCGACGTTCTCGATAATGGCCTCGATCACGATGTCGCAATCCGCCAGATCGGACTTGTTCGTGGTGCCACGCAGCCGCGCCCGCGCCGCATCTTTCTGTTGCGCCGTGATCCCGCCCTTCTCGACCGGCCGCTCGGCAAACTTCGCCAGAGATTTCTCAATCCCGGCAAAGCCCTTGTCGAGATATTTCTGCTCAACTTCGAGCACCGTGACGTCGAATCCAGCCATCGCACAAACCTGCGCGATACCGGAACCCATCAGCCCACAACCGAGAACACCAACTTTTTGAATTTCCATAAGAAATCTCGCTATTAATTCGTACTTTTCGGCGCCAGCTTCTACTAAAACACTCTTTCCATATTTATGGCACAAATGGGATAATACCCTTTATGAAGCCGGATTGCATTCGCACCACCGTCGATATCCCCGCGCCGCTCTACCGCAGGCTGAAAGCGCAGGCGGCTGCGAACGGACGCTCGGTACGCGAACTGGTTCTCGCCGGGGTACAGAGTGTCCTTCTTCAGGCGCGGCGGCCCCGCCGGAAACGAGTGCAGTTCCCGCTGATCGTCTCCTCTGGTCCCAAGGTCGATCTCCGCAACGAACAAATCTATGAACACGTTGAATTTCCTTGATTCGAACGTGTGGCTGGCCTTGATCTGGAGCCGGCACATTCATTCCGAAAGGGCCCGTTCCTGGTTTTCGGAAGCCGCGGAGCAACAGTTTTTCTTCTGCCGTTTCACTCAACTCACCGTCCTTCGCCTGCTCACCACTGAATCGGTCATGGCAAAGGAAACCAGGACTATGTCCGAAGCCTGGGCTTTGTGGGACCGCGTGTGGGCCGATCCACGCATCGCCTTTCTACCCGAGCCCGACCATCTCGAAAAGGAATTTCGTTCCCGTTCGAAGATTTCGAGCCGATCTCCCAAGCTCTGGGCCGACGCTTACCTTCTTGCCTTTGCAGCCGCCTCAGGACTGAAATTCGTCACCTTTGACCGGGCCCTTCGCGGCCGCGGTGAAGAAGTGCTTGTCTTATAGATTCAGGTGACGATTTGAATATGCTTTGAAAGGGCAGTGGCGCAGACCTGCGCGATGCCGGAGCCCATCAGGCCACAACCGAGAACACCAACCTTCTTAATTTCCATATCTATGCTTTGGCTTCCTTTTCTATTTTTCGTAGCTGCATCGCTATCTTTCTCAGTTGGTCCTCTGCGTCTTGCCAGCGCTCCTCTCTGCTAAGGTCAAGTGTTTTCCTATCGGATTGAAACTGAGCGCTGATTATTCCGCACTGTTTTCTGAAGGAATCCAATCTCGAATCCTGATTGCGATGCCCATCCACGAAGTCGTGCCACTCGCGCCAATGGGACGGTCGATTCGACACAAAGCGCTCGATCAGATCTGCGATTTCGCTGGCCGTTTTATTATTCGAGGACATCCGTCACTCGCAATTTGCTCGTCAATTCATGCTCTCCACAATCATCGCAATCCCCTGCCCGCCGCCAATGCAAGCCGTAGCCAGCCCATACTTCTTCTTCCGCCTCCGCAACTCATACAGCAAAGTAATCACGAGCCGCGTGCCGGTCGCGCCCAGCGGATGCCCCAGCGCAATCGCTCCGCCGTTCACATTCACCTTCTCGCGATCGAGCCCCAATTCTTTTTCGACTGCCAGATACTGCGCCGCGAAAGCTTCGTTCACTTCGATCAGGTCGATGTAGTCCAAACTCAGGCCCGCCTTCTGCAGCGCAATCTTCGTCGCCGGCACCGGACCGCGCCCCATCAACTTTGGCTCCACGCCCGCGATGCCCCAGCTCACAATGCGTCCCAGCGGCTCCATGTTGCGCTTGCGGACTTCTTCGAGAGACATCACCACGACCGCGGCCGCACCGTCGACAATGCCGCTCGCATTTCCGGCGGTCACGGTTCCATTCTTGCCAAACGCCGGCTTCAACTTCGCCAGGCCTTCCATCGTGGTCTGCGGACGCCGGTGATCGTCTTCGGTGAGCTGCTCTCCAGTCGGCTCGCCTTTGTGGCCACGCAGCGGCACCGGCACCAATTCTTCCTGAATGCGCCCGGCCTTGTAGGCATCGTCGGCGGTTTTCTGGGAGCGCAGCGCCATCTCGTCCTGCATCTGCCGCGTAATCCCTTGCTCCGACCCGTAAAGCTCGGCGGTATTCGCCATGTAGGAACCGCAATACGAATCGAGCAGGGCCACCATCAGCGAATCTTCCAGCTTCCCGCCCGGGGCCAAAGTAAATCCGTCGCGGCCGCGGATGACAAACGGCGCCTGCGACATCGCTTCCATGCCGCCGGCAAGCACAATCTTCGCTTCATCGGTCTGGATCATCTGTGCCGCATTCACAATCGCCTGCATCCCCGAGCCGCAGAGCCGGTTCACGGTTAAAGCCGGAACTTCGATCGGAATTCCCGCTCGCAAACCCACGTGCCGCGCGCCATACAGCGCGTCGCCCGAAGTCTGCTGCGCATTGCCCATCACCACGTGATCGAATTCCTTGGCGTCGATGCCCGAGCGCTCGATCGCGCCCTTGGCCGCGACCGCGCCCAACTCCTGCGCCGTAAAATCTTTCAATTTGCCGCAATAGCGGCCAAAGGGCGTACGCGCCCCACTGACAATTGCAATCTCACCTGGTTTCAACATGATTTTCCTGACAGAACCATTCTTAGCGGATCAAAACTTGGGGCCAAACTGATTAGTTTAGCAGCGCGCCAGCAGATTTGACCATACGCCGGGGCGGCCGCATCAGTGTACGAATTGAGAGCAGGATGCGAGCAAACTCACTCGGACCGCATCCCAACCTGATATAACCTTCTTGCATTGAAATTCCGGAGTGCAAGGCGGCAACACGGATGCGCAAATCCCGGCTGGCTCAGTTCTTTTCCATTCTGTTCACGCTCTCAGTCGTCATTTCCCTGCCCGGCGGCGTCCAAGCCCAGGAATCCGACGAGCAAACGTTGTGGAAGATGGAGCACCTCTATTGGGATTACGTCCAGAACAATGATCTGACTGCCTACCGTGGCCTTTGGCACAAAGACTTTGTCGGGTGGCCCTCGGTGAGCGCGACGCCCGTAAACAAAGAGCACATCACGGACTGGATTACCGACCAAACCGGCCAGGGACACACGTTCAAAATGGTGGAATTCAAACCGGCCTCGATTCATGTGAACGGTGACGTGGCGGTGACGTACTACTGGGTCACGTACAGATGGGTCAATAAAGATGGAGGAGCCACGACCCGCACAATCCGGGTGACGCACACATTGGTGCGAGAGGGGAAGGATTGGCACATCCTGGGAGGAATGTCGATGCCGGAAGCAGCGAATCCGCAGAAGTAGATGTTTGGAGGTTCAGCGATCTAGGCCACAGCGCTGGCCGCCAGCGCCGGGCCTAGAGCCACGACGCGCCCCGGGCCTTGCGCCACCGACGAGGAGAGGGCGTGCTCGGCACGGTTGATGACTTCCGTGACGATATCGATGGGGTCAAAAGTTTCGCGGATGACCGCTTGCGCCAGCCCCGCTGAAAATTCCAGGGCCGGGCCGCTATCGGCCGGGTCCTTGGCGAGATGGATGGTGCCCACAATTTTGCGCAGCTTCTCGACCGCCATCATTGCTTCTTTTTCGGCCGTCTCGCCGAGGAGCACTGCGATCGTGGTCGTGTCGTAACGGAACGCGAGATCGTTGGTGCGGATATTGGCGGCAATCTGCTGTCCAGCCTTTTCCATGGCGGCTTCCACCACAGCCTCCCCGTGCTCCTTCAGCATGGCCGCGCTTCGACCAAACTGCATGAGCAACACCGAAAGCGAAGAGGCATTCTGCACCGCCCGCTTGCTCTCTGCCAGCAGCAGGTCGAGATAAGAACTGCGCTTCAACAACCCTGACTTCTCTTCGGTGACGGAAAGGTTTTTTACCAGGCGGCGCAAGCCAGCGTTGTTAAGGGCGATCACCATCTGGTCGGCGAGGGTCTTGAGCACGACCACATCCGAGTGGGGCCAAACTCGCGGCTTGTTGTGCATCAGCGCCAGCAGGCCGACGGACTCGCCGCCATTGCTCAGGGGAAACGCCAGCACAGCGGTGGTTCCCAAATCCTTCAAGGCCGAGCGGACGTCTTGCAGTTCCCCCGCCTTCTGCGCGTCCGCAATGTTGATCACTTCGTCGGATTCCAAATCCTGCAGCGCGCACATCAGCTGTTTCAGCGCCGACGCATCGCCTTCCTTCACGCCCTTGCCGCAGAATTCCTGCACCGCCGTGGGCGCGGAGCCGCGGGTCCGCATCATGGCTATGCACCGCGAAGCCTCCCAGTGGCTGCCGATTTCATTCACTGCGGTGGTGAGCACGGCGGTCGCCGTGCCCTGGTGATAGAGCTTGCGGGTAATTTCAGCGACCCGCGTCACATTCCGCATTTCGGCCGCCGGATCAGGCACAGCGGGCGGAGCTGCAGCAGGCACATGAGCCGCCACGGCAACCTGTGCTGGCCGCGGCGCCGATCCCGGATAACTGGGTGCGACCCCCGCGGACATGTAGAGCCGCTGCAAGTCCTCATTGCGCTCTTCTTCGCGGGGAAACAACTCCTGAATTCTTTGCAGCCTTTCTACCGCCTTGTTGCGCATGCCGTACTGCACCAAAATTTCCGCCTGCAGCATCAGGTCCTGCAGGGTCGAGGCGCCCAGCGTGGCTTCGGCTTCATGGGCTTGTTCGGCAGGAGATTTCTTGGCCGGCGAAAAACGGCCTTCGATGGCGCTGAATTTCCTCTCGTCGATCTTCCCCCTCAACGCCTCCAGCCGCCTGCCGTGGCCGGATTCGTAGGGATCGACTTCAGCGGCGCGATCCAGGCACTCGGCCGCTTTGGCGAATTCCGCCGTCCCGCAGTAAAGGTCGAACAGTTTCAGCAGGGTCTGGCAATAATCGCCCTCGCGGTTGGCGGCGTTGAACAACTCGCTCATGAACTCGAGCATTTCCGGCGACGCCTTGCGCTTGGCCGTGATCTCCTGCATCAACGCGAGAAACTGCCGGCGTTCGCCCCGCTTGGCCTCGAACTGTCCGAGTTTTCGCGCCAGGGATACGGCAGCCTCTTCCTGCTCGCCATCGATCAACTGCCCGATCAACGCCGTCACCTGCGGCATGCGTGCGGGATTTTGCTCGAACAGTTGCCAGACCAGGGGTTCGGCGTCGGCAAGACGGCCAGCCGCAAGCAGGGCCTCGGCATAGACTTCGCGCAGTTCAGGCGAATTCTTGCCCGCATTGACCTGCGGTTCCAGAATAAAAATTGCGGCTCCGACTTGTCCCTGCGCCAGCAGGCTTTTGCCGTATGCCAGCGTGATTTCGTCATCGGAGGCGTCTTCCTGGTAGGCGCGCTCGTACCAGCGAGCCGGATCTTCGCCAGACTCGGCGGCAAGCTTGGCCACCCTCTTAAAAGCCTCCGCCGCCGCCCTGGTCTCGCCTAACTCCGACGACAACTCGGCGACGCGCAAGAAGTTCGCCTGCGTCGACTCCAGCCCCAGCAACCGGCCCAATACCTGAAGAGAGCCCTTCTTATCGCCCAACTTGGCTAGATCGCTCAGAGCCGATTCGTAGGTGCCGACAGCCAGCTTTTTGTTGGAACCTTCCAGCAGCTGTCCGAAGCGGAATTTCTGCTCCCAGGTGGGATTTCCATGGCGCGCCAGCTTCTTGTAGGTCAAGCTGGCCCGCGTGGCGTCGCCCGCATTCACCTGTCTTTCGAACAGGTCGCCGAGCAACCGAACGGCGTCCCGAGTGCGGTTTTGCGAAAGGCAGAGATCAGCGGCGAGCTGGCGGACACCCTCGTTTTCCGGATCGTCGCGGAGAACCTGGAGATATTCCTCGAGCGCTTCGGCGGCCTTGCCTTTTTGCAGCAATTTCTCAGCGCGGTCGATGCGCCGCCCAAGTTCGGCTCGATCGACAGTTTTGGTAATCTCTGGCATGAATAGATCGGGGCAGACTGCTGCTCTTCAATTCTAGGAGCGCCCCCCGGCCCCATCAATTCGTAAGCCCGTACCCTGATTACGAAGGTCATCCCGTTTCCGGCTCGCGAGCGAGCGCAGAAATCCCAGCCGCCCCGTCCTTCCCAAAGCAACGTCCGCCGCATCCAACTCAACATCCGAAACTTCCCGCGGAGTCGTTACTCTAATGACGTGTAGAAAACTTGAGGGTCGGAGGGTCGTTATGTCGTTTATCTCCATGCGCGTCTTAGCGATAGCGATGGTCGTCGTAGCCATCGCGGCGGCTTGCAACGCGGGCAGCGAAGCCTCAGTGGCCGTGCCCGCAGCCGCAGTGGATGAGGTCAAGAGCCCGGATAAGGGTAAAGCGACAGCAGTCGTGGCCGGCGGATGCTTCTGGGGCATTCAGGCTGTCTTCCAACATGTGAAGGGAGTTCACTCGGCCACTTCGGGATATGCCGGCGGAACGGTCAAAAATCCGAGCTATGAAACCGTCAGCAGCGGGCGCACTGGGCATGCCGAGTCGGTGAAAATTGTTTACGACCCCTCCAAGGTGACTTACGGGGAATTATTGCGCGTCTTCTTCTCGGTGGCGCTCGATCCGACCGAACTGAATCGTCAGGGCCCGGACGAGGGCACGCAATACCGCTCGGTGATTTTCTATGCCAATGACGAGCAGAAAAAGATTGCCGAAGCCTACATCGCACAATTGGATCAGGCCAGGGTTTTTCAGGGAAAGATCGTAACTCAGGTAGTGCCGCTGCAGGCGTTTTATGAGGCCGAAGGCTATCACCAGAATTACGCGGAGCAACATCCGAACGATCCCTACATCCGGTTCAACGATGCGCCCAAAGTGGCGAACCTGAAGCGGGAATTTCCTGACATGTACGCCAAGTAAGGCGGAGAGATTCATCCAGCTCGATTCCGCAAGGGAGGAGAAAATGTTCGAATCGACATCTGAGAATAAAGACCGCTCGTTGAATCAACCCTCGCGGCGTGTGTTCCTGGCCGCCGCGGCCACGACCGTGGGAGCGGTACTCGTGCATTGGGGGAGGCCGCGAACGATTGTTGCCGCGGCTAAAAGCGAGCCCGGCATTGTCACCATCGTTCAGTTTTCCGATGCCGGTAAGAAGCTGGCAAAGGTGAAAATCGCCAAGGTCATCAAAACCGACGACGAGTGGCGCAAACAGCTTTCCGAGGGCGCGTTCGAGATCACGCGCCATGCCGACACCGAAACGGCCTACACCGGCAGCTACTGGAATAATCACGACAAAGGAATTTACCGCTGCATCTGCTGTGAAAACGCGTTATTCAGTTCTTCCACGAAATTCGATTCGGGCACGGGATGGCCCAGCTTTTGGGCGCCGCTGGCCCAGGAAAATGTGCGCGAGACGCGGGACAACACGTTAGGCATGGTGCGCACTGCCGTCTCGTGCACCGAGTGTGATGCGCATCTCGGCCACGTCTTCGACGATGGTCCCCAACCCACTGGGCTCCGCTACTGCATGAACTCCGCTTCCTTGCGGTTCGTGAAGGCGGCGTAACAGGGCCGAAAACGAGCATGGGCGCCTTCCCCATGCTCCGACTGTTCGCCAACGTTGATGCAGGTGATTTAGTGGCTGTCGCCGTCGTGATCCACATCGCCCGTGCTTTTCAGCGTCACCTTATCCGAGGGTTGCGGTGCTGACTGCTTCGGTGATTGCTGCGTCTGAGCGGGCGCCGGGCGGGCGGTTTCCACTTGCTGGCTTGCGTGCGAGTTGCTGATTGAATTGACCATAAAGGGTTCATCGGTCGCCCCCCGGCAGAACTTTAGTCCGCCCCGCCGAGATTAGGCTGCTCTTATGCCCCGGCCTCGAAAAATTTCTCCGCACGGGGTTTCTCTTCCTGCCCCGCCGTCGCCACGTCCTGCACCAACTCGCGCCGCCGCTCGGGGCCTTTGCGCTCGATCACTCGCACCCGACGCGACGGCATGTTGCTCGGTTCCAGGCTCACAATCCGACCCTCGCTCACCTTGATCTGCGACCGGAACCAGTCGGTGCGAAACATTCTGCCGGCGGCGTAGAACGTCATCGATGCGGCGATCGGGCCCTCGAACTCTCGATCGGTGCAGGCGAGAATGCGCCGCCCGATTTCCTGCGACCAGGTCATGCCACCCACCAGCGGATCATTCAGCCGACAGCGCTCGAAGGGCATCGCGTGTGAAATCTTTCTGAGTTGCAGCAATTGCAGCAACACCGATGTCTTCGCCAGATTGGTAACGATGACGCGCGCTTCACTGGCGGACACTCGCTCCAGTTTTATGTGCAGGTCCGGCGTCCACTCGCGCTCAAACTCCTCGCGCGCCAGCGCCAGGCCTTTGTCGGTCGCCTCCACATAACGCAGCGTAGCCCGCGCCAAAACAATGCTGAAGAATGTGGTGACGATGGTCGCTGCGATGGGAACGTAGCTGACCAGGGTGGAAAATTGAATTCGCCATGACGTCATCGCCTGCATGTGCATAAATGCCCATGTCTCCTGCGGTGGCTGGGATGGGGATGCGAACGACTCTAGCGATGAGTCGGTGCGGATGCCAGATGCGTGGAGGCGGGGGCAGAAAAGCTTGGATGGACACGGACTTTGGTAATCAGGCGAATGCTACGCAGAGATTACTCTAAAACGCTGTCATCGAGTTTCTTTCGGCCCCAGTCCGCGGCGGCCTGCACAAACGCCAGCACCAGCGGATGCGGTTTCTTCTCCGTCGAGGAGAGTTGCGGCTGGAAAAGGGTCGCTACGAAGAAACGGTGAGTGGGAGACTCGATGGCGCGAATTTCGCCGTTCTCGCCGCGTGCTACCACGGGAAAGCCGGCCTCCATGGTTGCCCACTCGAATTCGGGATTCACCTCAAAATTGCAGAAGAACTCCTCGCTCACCACCTCTTTATCCTTCCCGTAGAACGACTGCAGGTAAGAGCCCGGCCGCAGCCGAATCTCGGGCACCATTCCCGAAAGCCTGGGCGCATCGCCTTTGCGCCCGCTCACGGCGCAAGCCACCGGGTAGATCACAATATTTTTCGATCCCGAATTGTTTTCCGCCGTATCGGCGTCGGCAATGCCACACACATTGCGGGCAAACTCGATCAGCGCATACTGAAAGCCCGCACAAGTGCCCAGGTATGGCCAGTCGCGCCGCCGCGCGAACTCAATCCCCTTCAGCATCCCGTCGAAGCTCTTGAAGGGACTTCCGGGCGCGCCCCAGAGGCCGTCAAAGGCTTCCAGTTTCTTCTCCGCATCGGCAGCGAGGAGCGAAGGCGTGGGCAGCCATTCAGATTCGATTTTTATGTCAAGTTTGCGGGCAGCGTGCTTCAGGGATTCAGGCGTGGCCTGATGGGAACGGAACTCCGGGTTGTAGTCGCCTAAAATTCCGATGCGAACGGCGTTACTCACGCGCTCATTGTACTAAACTGGCCCCAACAATTAAGAACAGGAAAGAGATTATGAAACTTCCCGTGTACGCCGGCATTCGCTGAACTCATTTTTTCGCCGGCAAATACTTCTTCTCGATCGACGCGACCACCACGTAATTCGGATCCACCATCTCGTTGAGATGAATGCGCGCGACTTTCGACAGCAACTCATATGCGTCGAGTTCCGACAATCCGTAATCTTTGTGAATCCAGTGCACTAACTCGGTAAACGCAATCCGCACGGCGTCGTCGAGCGGTCGGTAGGCACCGACCGTCATGATCGCGTCGTCATTTTCAAACTGCGGCCAGGAAATGGTTCGGCCTTTCATTACGCTCAACTGGACGCGCGCCTTCAAGGGCACTTCGATGGCTGTGCCTGCCACTTCGCCGTCGCCCATGGCGGCGTGGCCGTCCCCGATATAAAAAAGGCCGCCCTTCACATTCACGGGAAAATAGACAGTATTGCCCACGCTCGCTTCCGGAGAATCCATGTTGCCGCCGAACTCGGCGGGCACAACAGAGCTGCGCGCCTCTCCGTTGGCAGGAGCCACACCGATGCACCCAAAAAATGGATGCACCGGAATCTTGACTGAGAAATCGGAATCAAGTGCCTTGAAGGTGGCCGTGTTGGCGGCGTGGTCAATGTGGTAAAACCACACCCGCTCGGGCAGCGGCGGGTGCAACATGGGCGTGTAATTGGTCTCGTTGATGGCGCCGAATCCCGGGGCGAAGGCGCCCACACCGGTATCGCCGTCGACCTGCAGGTCGAGAATCTTCACTGCCAGCGTGTCGCCGGGCTCCGCGCCTTCCACGTAGAACGGCCCGGTCAAGGGATTGTCGCCCTTCACCATGCTCAGCGTGTCACCGGGCTTGTGCAAGGCGTTGCCGAAGCAATCGAGCGTGTTGGTTTCGAGAATTTGGCCGGGCTTCACGCGCGCCACGGGCTCTGCCGTTGCGAACAGGTATTTCACGTTGCCGTTGGTCGCCGTGTAGCGAATCGGTTCTTGACCGCAAGCCGTGGCCAATGCGCTGGCGCAGAACAGGCAGAAAAGGATGCGCGGAAATCTGAGCATGAGAAATCGTACTAGGCCACATTCGGCCCGTCCAGTTCGTGTCTCGATTTTTCCGGCCCCTCGCAAACATTTCTAAAATCGCGGAATATGCCCCTCACGCACTTTCGTTCTTTCTCTTTTTATAAAACTTCCGCGCCTTCTCCCGGTTGCCGCACAGCTTCATGTCGCACCAGCGCCTTTGGTGGCCCTTACTGGTATCGAGAAAGAACCAACGGCAGGTCGGCGACGAGCACATGCGAACGTACTGCAATTGAGCAGAAGCCAACAACTCTCCCGCCGCCCGCGCAATCGCCCACACCACGGTCTCAAGCGATGAGGTGGAGTCCATTTGCCATTGGAAGCTCTCTGACTTTTCCACCAGCCTTGTGTGCGCCGCCGACTCCTGAATGAATTCGTTGAGAGCGCTCAGCGAGCGCGCCTCGGCGCGGCGATGACCTGCCACCGCGGAGAAGACACCATGCAGGGCTTCTCGCAGCTTAATAGCCTTGCGCAGAACAGCGCGGCCCTGATCCTTTGCGGCGTGAGCCCGTCGAACGACCTGACTGGCCTGCTTGCTCCCGATCACCCGGCTCTCGACCCCAAAGCGCACCAGGTCGCCGTAGGTAGCAAGCAGCTCTTTGGGATGGTCGCTGAAGCGGTCATCCAGGGTGTTGATGAAGTCCAGACAAACGTTTCCCGCTACCAAATCGAAGGTCTGCGGCTGGGACTTCTGCCCGGTTTCCATACGCCCTAATTCTATAACCGTTAAAACCCGATTGACAAGTTAGCGTTTGCTTCTTACCATTTCTTATAACTACTGACAATGAATTTAACGGTTATATGAAATGAGGACTGAACGAAATGAGGACTGAACAATGCGATCAAATCCAATGACTCCAGGCGCGGCATTCCTCCAAGACGGCAAAATGATAAACATGGGAGGTCGACCCGTGATCGCCCCAAAGGCTAAACCTCGCGTGATCCAGAACGTTCGCCAGCGCAATCTCGGCGTGAAACTCGCGCTGGCGTTCGTGGCGATCTACCTTATCTGGGGTTCCACGTATCTTGGAATTCGCTACGCGGTCGAAACCATTCCGCCTCTGGTCGCAGCGGGACTGCGCCACGCCATCGCGGGAGTGCTCATGTTCGGGTGGGCGTGGATGCGGGGATTCCGGCCGACCCGCGCGCAGTGGATTGCCGGCTTTACCCAAGGCGCCCTCTTCTTTTTGCTTGGGCACGGCCTGCTGCACTGGGCAGAGAAGTCCGTGGATTCCGGCATGGCGGCGCTTCTGATCGCCACCGAACCGATGTTCATCCTCTTGCTTGCGTGGATGCTTGGCCAGCAGAAAATCTCGAGGCTTAGCGCGTTGGGCCTGGGGCTGGGGGTGGTCGGCGTCGCTTGGCTCACTGGAGCAGCGCTCTCCACAAAAGGTTCGGCTCTCCTCGGGATTGTGGCTGTGCTGGCGAGTTCCCTGGCTTGGTCGGCGGGTGTGGTCGCTGGTCCGCGACTGCGCCTTCCGTCCGACCCACTCGGCCGCACTGCATTGCCGACGCTCTGCGGAGCGGCCATGCTGCTGGTTGCGGCCGGCTTCTCAGGAGAAATTCAGCAGACTCATTGGTCGAACGTTTCTCGCAACTCGCTCTTCGGCCTGGCTTACCTGATCGTCTTCGGATCGCTCATCGCGTTCACCGCTTACGTCTGGCTGTTGCAACGAGTACCGCCCGCGCTGGTGGCCACTCACACGTATGCGAATCCGGTGGTTGCAATTCTGCTCGGCTGGTTGCTGGCGCACGAACCGCTGAGCTTGCGCATGGTGGGAGCATCGGCCGTGATTTTGGGAGCGATCGTCCTCATTCGGCGCGGCGAACAAACTTCACAACAAACGAAGCCGGAAATCGAGAACAGATGCGCTTAGGCCGATCTTGCATTTGCGTCGAAAACCTGGCGTGCCTGCGCGGCTTCCAGTGAAGGAAGCGCAGTGAAGGAAGCGCAGAGCAGGAAGCGCTCGGTCGTGCAACCGAAGGCAGCAAGCACTCTCAGCTGGCCTTCGCAATTTGTCAGGCAGCCAGCTTCCGCCCGATCTTGCGCAGTTTGCCGGAAAGCGAGGGCTGGCCGACGGGGACGCTTGCCTCCCAAGGCTCGTCCACGCCCATCAGCGCCAAAGTCCCGCCCGCCAGGGCAAGGTTCTTGGAGAAGTTCACCATTTCGTTCATCCGCTCCTCTGAATTTTCCTTACGCCAGAAGTCGTGCATGACGGGAGAAACTCCAGCGAGAAATCCGAGAATCGCCAGTGCTCCCCATCGCGGCTTGATTCCAAGGAGCATGCTGGCGCCGCCCGCGATCAGGGGAACGGCAGAAAGCCTGACGGCCATTTCGGGCGCAGGCACTCCCTTCGACTCGACGTAAGGAACCATGGATTTTGTCTGAAGCAGGTGATTGATGCCGTTATAAAGGAAGAATCCACCGAACAAAACACGACCCAGCAGAAATGGAGCTTTCACGAAAAGACCCCCATCATTCGAATTTGTTCGCTATTCGATTCGCGAGGCGCTGACGGATGTTGCTCGCGATCTGTGCGGGGCGTGAGGTGAAATGCAAATTCGAGGCGGAACTCAGGGAATCACTCTAGTTTCACCGCTCCAATGCGGAACGATCCCAATTTCCCGAGTTCGCGGCCGCTTCATAGGTGCTCTGGCAGAAATCGAGCAATGTCGCGCTCGGCGAGGCGGACTGGCGAACGTCTTCGTACATCAGGAGCAATTCCCCGAGACCTTGGTGAAAGAACGCCGATGCGGGCTTCACCGGGGCTTGGGCGAATTTCTCTGGAGCCGGCGCGGCATAACAGTAAAAGGCGGCGTCCTGGATGTCGCCGCTGCCCGGCCAGAATCCGACACTACTGACTTCGTGCGAGTATGCCTCCCGCGTGATCGCATCGGCGCCCGGACGTTCCGGAGCGCGTCGCCCGGAAAAGCGCGTCACGGCAAGATCGAAGCTGCCCCAGAAGAAGTGTACGGGACTCGACTTTCCAATAAAGCGCGAGCGGAATTGCTGAAATACGCAATCCACCGACAGGAGAATTCGCCAGAATTTTTCCGCCGCCACGGCGTCGTAGGCAGCATGAAGGCGATCCTGGTCAAACGCGATTGCACCGGGGATTTCGACCGGCATCGGCCAGATTTTCACATCGATGGAGGCGGATCGCAGCAGCGCTAAAAAATCGCGATAAAAATCGGCAACCGTCCTCGGCGCGAGAGAAATGCCTGCAGTTTTACCGTCGTCGGTTTCAAGTACGAGCTGGCGCCCGCGAAAATCGAACCGCAATTCAAAGGCGCGATTCCCATACGGAATGCGCGACGTAGTGAGGCCACGGGCATCCACATACAGTGGAACATGCCACCAATGGTTCACGGGCGGCGTGAGCCGCATCCGCACCTTACCCACCATCTGGGTCCAAAGGTGAAGGGTGGCGCATGTGTCCTTCCAAGACTGCAGCGGCAGCGCAGGCCAGCACTCCGGGAGATCAAGGGAGCTTGAAAGCATGAAAGAATTTTAGCTGATCCAGCTTCGATCACGCCTGCATTGCGAAAACCCCGCGGGCAGTGGCATCCTGAGTTGGCATGCCGGAACTGCCCGATATCGCGGCCTATCTCAGCGCGCTCGAGCAACGAATCGTGGGGAAGCGATTGCTGCGCATTCGTCTGGGAAGTCCGTTCCTGTTGCGCACGGTGCAGCCACCGCCCTCCGACGCTGAAGATCAGATCGTCCGGGAATTGCGGCGGATCGGCAAGCGCATTGCGATCGGCCTCGAGAACGATCTGTGGCTGGTGATTCACCTGATGATCGCCGGGCGGTTGCACTGGCGCGGGCCTCAGGCAAAACTAGGAGGCCGGCAGAATTTAGCGGCCTTCGATTTCGACGACGGCACGCTGGTTTTGACCGAGGCGGGATCGAAAAGGCGAGCCTCGTTGCACATCTTTGCCGGGGAGAAAGCACTGGCAACCGTTGATCCAGGCGGCATCGAAATCTTCGAGAATGATCTGGATGCCTTCCGCGCCGCGCTGTCAACGGAGAACCGAACTCTGAAGCGCGCCTTGACCGATCCGCGGGTGATCAGCGGGGTTGGCAACGCATATTCGGATGAAATTCTTCATGCTGCCCAACTGTCGCCCATCGCGCACACGAAAAAACTGACGCCAGAAGAATGGTCGCGGCTCTTTGACGCTACCCGGCAGACCATCAAGGCCTGGACGGACCGGCTGCAGGCTGAGGCAGCGGCCGCTTTCCCGGAAAAAGTTACGGCGTTTCGCAAAGGAATGGCGGTGCATGGCAGGTATGGAGAACCATGCCCGCGCTGCAGAGAAAAAGTTTTGCGAATCCGCTACGCCGATAACGAAACCAACTACTGCGCGCGTTGCCAGACTGAGGGAAAAGTCCTGGCCGATCGAAGCCTGTCGCGCCTGCTGGGCAAGGATTGGCCGAAAACGCTGGATGAACTCGAAGCGCTGACGCGAAAATAAGTTGTAACACGCTGCACGTTTCGACAGTCAGCGGGCGCGTGGAAACTTGATCGACCTCACAGCAAGCGCAATCGTTTCTGAAAGGAGAGCACTATGGCTCGTTCCAACGTCAAAGTGACGGTTTACGAAAAGCCGACTTGATCCACTTGCCGCGAGGTCAAGAGTCTCTTGATCAAGAACGGAATTGAATACGACGCCGTGAATTATTTGAAAGACGGTCCTCTGACTGCCAGCAAGCTGAAAACACTTTTGCAGATGGCCGGGCTGAAACCGCAAGAAGCGATTCGAACGAAGGAGCAGGCTTATAAGCAGCTGGTCGCAGACCAGGATCTGAGCGACGAGCAACTAATCGAGGTGATGGCCGCGCATCCGGAACTCATCCAGCGCCCCATCGTGGTTCGCGGCAAGCGTGCCGTTCTGGCGCGGCCGGTGCAGAAACTTGCGGATCTCGGCATTAAATAAAAATGCACGGGTTGGCGCCGGCTTCAGGGTGGGATCCAGAGATTTTTCCCGACACGGCGCAACCTTGTTGACACGCCAATGATGCTTCGCGTGCCTGCACTTCTGGTATGTTGCTAGGCATGCGCCGTGCCATCGCCCTTTTATGTATCGCTTGTGTCTCCGCGCCTTTCGCATTGGCGAAGGGCAAATATCAGCACCCCGGCCCGATTCAACTCAAACGCGACGGCGAAAAGTGGGCGGAAAAAACTTTGGCCAAGCTCAGCCTGGAAGAGAAGATTGGCCAGGTATTCATGATTTGGTGCCGCGCTAGTTTCCTGAACGTCAATAATCCTGAATACTTGCAGTGGCGGGAGGCTATCGAGAAATATCACGTGGGCTCATTCGCCATGACGGTTCACGTGGACGGTCCGTTCCTGTTGCGCAGCGAACCGTACGAGGCCGCCGAGTTACTCAATCGCCTGCAAAACGATTCCAAGCTTCCGTTGCTGTTCGCGGCCGATTTCGAGCGAGGAGTGTCGATGCGGCTGATGGGGACGACAGTTTTTCCGCATGCCATGGCTTTCGGGGCCAACGGTGATACCGCCGATGCGGAAGCATTCGGCCGCATCACTGCCGAAGAATCACGGGCCATCGGTATTCACTGGAATTTTTTCCCCGATGCGGACGTGAACTCGAACCCTGCAAATCCGATCATCAACACGCGATCGTTCGGGGAAGATCCCAGGCAAGTGGGAGAACTCGTCGCGGCTTACATCAAGGGCGCGCATGAAGGCGGCATGCTGACGACGGTAAAACATTTTCCCGGGCACGGAGATTCCGCCACCGACTCGCACCTGGGAATGGCCAGCATCAATTCAGACCGGGCGCATCTCGACAACATCGAACTGCCGCCATTTCGAAGGGCGATTGCCGCAGGAGTCGATTCCGTGATGATCGCTCACGCGACCGTACCCGCGCTCGATCCCGATCCCAATCACGTTGCCACCATCTCTTCTGCGGTCGTTTCCGATCTGCTGGAAAAGCAACTCGGGTTCTCGGGCATCGTGGTGACCGATGCGCTTGACATGGCCGGAGTGACGCGGCTTTTCGCGAATGACATTGGCCGCGCCGCGGTGGAGGCGTTCAAAGCCGGCAACGATCTGCTGTTGATTCCCGCGGATTTTCCCGCATCCTATAACGCCATGTTGCGCGCGGTTCAAGCAGGAGAGATCTCGCGCGAGCGGCTTGACCATTCGGTTCTCAAAATTCTGAAGGCAAAAGCGTCGCTGGGATTGCACGCCGCCCGACTCGTGAACGAAGAAAGCATTGCCGAGGTGGCGGGAAAACCGCAGAACCTGCAATTTGGCCAGGAAGCCGCCAATAAAGCCGTAACGCTCGTCCGTGATAATGGCAAGGTGATTCCTCTGCAGGGCAGACCGCCAGCGGCGAGTGCCCTTCCCTACACCGTCGCTGAACAAACTCGAAATGACGTGGTCGCTGTGGTTTTTTCTGACGACGTCCGCACCGACTCAGGCCGTGCGTTCGCAAGAGATCTACGAGCGCGTGTTCCAGACGCAAACGTGCTGTACGTTGATCCGCGCATAGCCGCCGGCTTGAGCGATCAAATTTTGAAAGCCGTCGGTGACGCTCGCGCCGTGATCGCTGCCATTTACGTGGTGCCGACCGCAGGCAAAATCGGCAACACGGTCGCGATGCCCGAGTCTACCTCCGCGCTGCTGCGCCAGATCCTCGAGCAAGCGTCTGCAAAAACCATTGTGGCGGTGATGGGAAATCCTTATCTCGCCGCGGACTTTCCCCAGGTCGAAAATTATCTTTGTACTTTCTCGAATGCCACCGTATCGGAAACCGCGGCGGTCAAAGCGCTGTTCGGAGAAATCGCAATTCGAGGTCACCTTCCAGTCACGATTCCGAATATTGCGGTCAGAGGCGCGGGCCTGGAACGGCCGGCGCGTGCAACGGGCCACTAAGGTTACTGGCCGATCTCGATTTGCGGATGGACAGCTCATTTCCCGATGCAAAGTCCGGTGGGCTATCCTTCACAAGAAAATCGACAGGACATTCCGTCGGAAGATTGCCGTCGAGGATTGCGCGATACGGGGAAGTTGGCTTTCTAGCGAAAACGACGAATAAACAGCGTGTGGCGCTCAGAGCGATAATAGCCAACTCCGTAGATCGTCGCCTTGCCCTGGGTGGAGTAAATCACTTGCCGTATGCGCAATAGAGGGGAACCCTTGGCTAAGTTCAGCTTCTCAGCCAGCTCGGCATCAGCGGTGGTCGCGTCGATTTCCTCGTCGGCGTACGCCAGTTCCACGCCGTAGTCATGCTGCAGAGCTCCGAACAAGGAACTCCGACCCAGCGGTGCAGACACCAGGCCGGCAAATTCGCTTCCCGGCAGGTAGCAGGTTTCAAGCGCAAACGGCTCTTCGCCGGTCAAGCGAAGGCGGGCGATCTTCACCATGCGGCTGTTCACCGGCAGGCCGAGCCGCGCCGCAACCTCCTGCTCGTCTTCGATGATTTTTGCAACCAGCACCCGCGAACGCGGAGCCAGGCCACGGCTCGCCATGTGCTCCGTATAACTCATCAACTTGTTGAAATGAATTTTGGGCGAGGCGACGAAGGTTCCAGCCCCACGGCGGCGCTCGACCAATCCTTCGCGCTCCAGGCCAGCCAGGGCATGGCGGGCGGTCATCAGGCTGACCTTATGAGTTTTTGCCAGCTCTCTCTCGGAGGCCACGGCGTCGCCGGGATTCAGTTCGGCCGATTCAATGCGCTTGCGAATCGCATTCTGGATGCGCTTGTAGGCCGGTGTTCCGTTGCGATGGCTTGCGGGCATAGTGGTCGCTACGCCTGACGTGAGGTCAGGCCAGCGGTGAAGCGAGATGCTGGAGATGAGCGCCCGCTCTGCAAGCGCCTCGACTCCAGATGTCTGCTATATAGCGCAATCGTGGCAGTCTGTAAAGTTAAAAATTGCGGACTGCCGCTTTTTGCTTTTTCGCGATTTGGGAAATTGCTATAGAGCAGCTGAGCTCAAACAAATGGCCGCTCCCCGCTCCCGGCGGCCATGGCCCAAGTTCCGAATTGGGAATTTCCCGCAAAATACGCCACGCATACGTTCGTTGCTCTCTGCCCGCCTGATTCAACGGTGATTTCCGCAGGATTTCCACAGGACTTCAACAAATATAGAGCGGTTGAATCGCCCAGAACTGAAATTTTGACGATTTTCTGCATTTTTTTCTTGACCGTGCACTGGCACGTGCTATATAGCATACTGCGATTGTATTAGGCCCATCTGGGGACGGCTCGCCTTATGGGCTTTCAGGAGGCTGTGCGATGAAGAAATTGTCGCTTAGGGTTCTGGTGGCGTTGGCTCTGGTCGCGGGACTCGGAAACGTGGTATTAGCGCAAGATGTGACGGCCGGGATTGTCGGCACCGTGACCGATCCGAGCGGCGCTCCGCTCAAAGGGGCGTCCGTCACCGCAACCGACACCGAGCGCGGTACGGTCTGGACGGCCGCAACCAACGACTCGGGCGGCTACACCTTGTTGCGCCTGCCCGTGGGAACCTACGGTCTTAAAGTCACGGCGCCGGGATTCGACACCGCGGTTCAGCCGCCATTCACGCTGGTCCTGAATCAGACCGCCCGAGTCGACGTACAGATGAAGGTCGGCAGGGTCAGCGAGACCATCGAGGTAAGCGGCGCCACCCCGCTGCTGCAGACGCAGAGCACGGAAGTGAGCACGCTCATCGACGCCAATACCGCGGTTTCTCTGCCTTTGGCCTCCAGGAATTACCTGCAGTTGACATTGCTCGTGCCCGGCGCCACCAATCCTAATCCCCAGACTTTATACCTCAATCAAAACATGACGAGTGCGGGGCGGCCGCAGATCAACGGCAATCGCGAGCAATCGAACGAAGTGCTGCTCGACGGGCTGGTGAACACGGAAGACACGAACAACGAAGTCGGCTATCAACCCGCGCCGGATGCGCTGGAAGAGTTCAACGTCATCACTCAGAATGCGTCCGCCGAATTCGGTAATTATCAGGGCGGAGTCATCAGCGCCGCGATAAAGTCGGGAACCAATAAGTTTCACGGCGGCGTGTACGAGTTTTTCCGCAACGACGTTCTCAATGCGAACACCTGGTCGGCCGGGCTGGCCATCGGCGGGCCGAGCGTCCCGGGAACATCGCAGGCGAACGGCGTGCTCGACAAACCGAAACTACGCTGGAACGAATTCGGCGGCACCTTTGGTGGTCCTCTCATCAAAGATAAGTTGTTCTTCTTTGTCGACTACGAGGGCGGCCGTTTTGATCGTCCTGCGAGCGCGCAGGCTTATCAGCTTTACACTCCAGCGGAAGTCAGTGGAAACTTCGGGCAGCTTTGCACCGATAACGGCGGCGCATTTACTGGTGGCATCTGTAGCGGTGGCACCGGCGTTCAGTTGGTTTACCCCACCGGCAGCGTGAACGCCGGTCAACCGATTCCGAATAACAACCTGGCTGCCGCCGGCCTGACCATCAATACGGTTGCGTCGAATCTTTTTGCACTCCCGGCCTACACCGCGGCCATGCAAAAAATGGTGAACGTTACCAACGCATCGAACTATTTCGCGCCTGGATATTCGACCTTGAATAACAACCAGGGCGATCTCAAGATTGACTACAAGCCAGGGAATTCCGACCATATCTTCTTCCGCTACACCCAGGCACACATTACCAATCCAAGCATCAACGTCTTCACCGTCGGGAATCCCGGGACGGCCATCGACGAGCCACTCAAGTCCATGGTCCTGAACTGGGTTCATGCCATCACCCCGAATGTGCTGAATGAAGCCCGCATCGGCATCAGCATCGTGAAGTTCAATCAGAGTTCGAACGTGGGCGGATTGGGCGACCTGGGACAGCAAATCGGAATCACCGGCGGCAACCAGTACGCGCCCGGACTGCCAGCCATCAATATCGGAAGTATTTCGTATGGGACCAACGACCTGCTCCAGATTTTTGGGACCGGCACCGGCCAGGTCGAAGACAACCTGATCTGGACTCGCGGACGCCATACCATCAAGACCGGCTTCCAATATTGGCGGGAACGCCAGAATTACAGCTACCCCGGCAACAACGGGCTGCTCGGAACTTTCAATGTTGGGTCGGAAACAGGTTCGCCCCAAGCCGACTTCTGGCTGGGACTGGTCGGCGGCGGCGGACGAGACGCGGGAGCGGCAGAGTTCGGCACTCGCGGCAACATCTTTGGCGTATTTGCCCAGGACGACTGGCGGGTCACGGATCATCTGACATTGAATCTCGGCTTGCGATTTGAAGACCACACGCCGATGTACGAAATCAAGAACCGCGAGGTAAACTTCGGCTTATACAGCGGCGTCTTGCAAGTGGAGCAAGGCAACAAGGCACTCTACGATAATTACCTCGGAATCGGTGACTGGCTGCCGCGAATCGGCGCCTCCTGGTCGCCCGGGATCTGGAATGGCCGCGTCGTCGTTCGCGCCGGCTACGGTATCTCTTCTTATATGGAAGGGGGCGGCGCAAACCAGCGCCTGACCGGCGATTGGCCCTTTACGCAAGCCAGCTCCGGAGTGCTGACGACCATCGACCAGGGTTTCGCCCCTGCACCCGCTCCGTGCACCCTGCCCCTGACCTTAACGTGCTTTACCGGCGCCCGTATCAAAGTCTTTGACCAGCACTTGCGGCCGGCGCGCACGCAGCAATGGAACCTGACGCTGCAGTACGAACTGAGCAAGAATACGACCATGCAGATCGGGTATGTCGGTCAGCACGGGACGAACCTGTACAACTTCGAAGCCCTGCAGCAGAAGGAACTGTTGCTGCCGGGCGGCGGAATCGCCAAGCCGGGACAGGCGGGAACGCCGGGACCGGTTGGCTACATTGGCAATAACGACGTCAACAGCGGCTACATCGGCGGTACCACCTCGAACTCCGACAGCTCCTACAACGCCCTGCAAGCCGTGTTGAAGAAGGCCATGTCGAATGGTTTGGAAGGGCAAGTCGCTTACACCTGGTCGAAATGCCTGACCAACTCACCCGGATTTTTTGGCACGGGTACCTGGGGAGGAAACGGTTCTCAAACATCGATGGGCCTTCCCGGCTGGCAAAATATTTACGACCCTCGCTCGGATTGGGGCCCGTGCTACTACGACGAAACCCACGTGTTGAGCAGCTATGCGACTTACCAGCTTCCTGTGGGGCGGGGCAAGAAGTTCGGCAACAGCATGAACCCCGTATTGAATGCTGTGATCGGCAACTGGGAAGTCGGCGGAATCGTGACCTTCCACACCGGCAATGCGATCACGACCACGATCGGTTTCCAGGATCCTTCTGGCACCAACGGACCGGGACCCCTTTTCGCCAGCGAGCGCCCGGACTGCAGCGGGCCCGTGACCTATCAGAAGAAGATGGCCGGTGCTCCCGGAGCCTACTTCCTGCAATGGTGGGATCCCAGCGTTTTCAGCGTGCCGGGTCCTGCCACGTTCGGCACCTGTACCACCGGCAATATCCGCGGACCTCACTACTCAGACACCGACCTCAGCGTGCACAAGGACTTCCTCTTTACGGAGACCAAGAGGCTCGAGTTTCGCGCGGAGTTCATCAACCTTTTCAATCACCCAATTCTTGACTTTGCCGGGGGTATCGCGCCCTTCCAGCTGGGAAGCAGCACATTCGGACAAATCAGTGCTTCTCAGGGGGAACGGCAGATACAGTTGGGTCTCAAGTTCAATTTCTAGCCGTGTATGATTGGGGGCAAGCCGAACAGCTTGCCCCCTTTTCCATGTTCCGATTTCATTCCTCTCCGGTGTTGGTGTGGTTGTTGATGTCTTCAGTTTTTGGCGCTGCGCAGGCGGCGAGCGGAAGTGAGAAGGCATCGCCTTCCGACTCCGCCAAGCAAGCTGTAGAACTGGCCAAGGCGGGCCGCTGCAAAGAAGCTCTCCCCCTTCTTAAAAAAACAGCGGCCCGCGTGGCCGACAAGGATCTGAAACGCGAAGTGGGATTTGCCGGCGTGCGCTGCGCCCTGTCTGCGGATCAGGCCGACGCCGCTCTCGATTTCCTGCGCACGCTCAATCGCGACTTCCCCGCCGATCCCGACGTTCTTTATCTCTCCGTCCATACTTATTCGGATCTTTCCACGCGCGCCTCGGCACAATTGGCCAACTCCGCCCCGGCCTCGTACCAGTCAGAAGAATTGAGCGCCGAAGCGCTCGAGGTGCAGGGAAAATGGGACGACGCGGCGAATATTTATCGCCAGATTTTGAAACAGGAGCCGAATCTCGCCGGTATTCATTACCGGCTGGGCCGCGTGCTGGTCTCCAAACCAGATTTTGGCCCGGACGTGGCGGCGCAGGCGAAGCAGGAGTTCGAGAAGGAGCTGCAGATTGATCCCACCAATGCCGGAGCGGAATACGTTCTCGGCGAAATGGCGAAACAGCAACAGCAGTGGGATGAGGCCATCGCGCACTTTTCGCGCGCGGCCAAGCTGGATGCCGGCTTTGGCGATGCCTTTGTCGGTTGGGGCGGATCGCTGGTTGAGGTGAAGAAGTTTTCGGATGCAGTCCCGCCGCTCGAGATGGCTGCCCGGTTACAGCCGGGTAATCCCGCGGCGCATTACTTGCTCGCCATCGCTTACGTTCGCACCGGCAAAAAAGAACTGGCTGACAGAGAGTTCGCGATCCAGAAGCAATTGACCCAGAAGGGCGCGGCTGGGGAACCGTCCAACGACCCACAAGGAAAGCCGAACTAAGCCTGAAGACTTTCGTCCCCTGCCCACCATGGCCGATACACACTTCCAACGGGCGCTTGGCAGCTTCAATACAATGTCGCGGCGCCGCTTTCTCTGGACCACCGCCGGAGGCCTGTTCCTTCCGAGCCTATCCGGCTTCGCTGCGAATGTGGCGCAACCAGCTTCGCCGTATCCATTTGAAGAAGTCCCCGCCGAAGCAAGTGGGATTCGCTGGAAACACACTGCCGGATATTCTGCGAAAAAATATCTTCCGGAAACCACTGGCGCCGGTTGTGCATTTCTCGATTACGACAACGACGGCTGGATGGACATTTATCTGGTGAACAGCGGCAAATGCGATTTCTATGAGCCCGATCCGCCGCTGCGCAATGCGCTCTACCACAACAATCGCGATGGCACTTTCACCGACGTCACAGAGAAAGCTCGCGTGGGCGCCGGAGGTTACGGCCAGGGCGTGGCGGTCGGCGACTACGATGGCGACGGCTTCCCCGATCTTTACGTCACGCAGTATGGACGCAACATTCTTTATCACAATAACGGCGACGGCACATTCACCGACGTCACCGACAAAGCGGGCGTCGCGGCGCCCGGGTGGTCCTCCAGCGCGGTCTGGTTCGATTACGACAACGATGGACGGCTCGATCTCTTCGTCTGCCGCTTCGTAGATTTCGACAAGTCTAAAAGCTTGCCCTGCGAAGCCAACGGCAAGCCCGGCTATTGCATCCCGCGTCTCTATAAGCCCATGGCGAGTTGGCTGTTTCACAACAACGGCGACGGCACCTTCACCGACGTAAGCCAAAAATCTGGCATCGGCAAATATCTGGGCAAGGCCTGGGGAGCCGTAGCCACCGACATAAATAATGACGGCCGCATGGATCTGTTCGTAGCCAACGACACCACGCAAAACTTTCTTTTCGTGAATCGACCTTCCGGATTTGACGAGATCGGGGCCCAGGCTGGCGTTGCCTACAGCGAGGCAGGGCGCCCGCGCTCCGGGATGGGTGTCGATTCCGCGGACTTCGACGAAGACGGATGGATGGACCTGTTCGTCGCCAACATCGACCACGAAATGTATTCGCTGTACCACAACAATCACGACGAGACCTTCGACGATCTTGCCGGCAGCAGCGGCATCGCCTCCGCAACTCGCCTGATGAGCGGTTGGGGCTTGAAGTTCTTCGACTTCGATAACGACGGAAACCTCGACCTGTTTCTATCGAACGGCAATCCCGACGATTTGATTCAGGAGTATCACAAAGACGTCGACTACCAGGAGCCGTTGCTGCTGTTTCATAACACGGGGAAAGGATTTGAAAACATCAGCGAACGCAGCGGGCCGCCCTTCAGCCGCAAACTTTCAGCCCGAGGCCTTGCCACCGGAGACTTCGATAACGATGGCGGCGTCGACGTTTTGATATCGACCAACGGCGGGGCGCCGCTGCTGCTGCGAAACAACGTGGGAAAGAGCAATCATTGGCTGGGCGTGACGCTGGTCGGCACCAAATCGAATCGCGACGCCATCGGCGCCCGCATCACCTACCAGTCGGGCGACTTGAAGCGCAGCCGCATGAAAATCGGCGGTGGAAGTTTTCTTTCCTCGCACGATCCACGACTGGTCCTGGGGATCGGCCAGAGACCAAAATTTGACTGGCTCGAAGTGAAATGGCCGGGCCCATCGACCGCCATCGAACGCTTTCGCGATCTACCGGTGGATCGCTACGTCACCATCGTGGAAGGGGAAGGCAAGTGGAAATGAAGCGTGGAGATTGCCGCGGCGCTTGCGGCGCTTTGACTCTCCTCGTGGCAATCTTGCTGGCCGCCTTTACGGTGGATGGCCTGGACGCTCAAAACACCGGGTCAACCGCTGCGCAGCCCGTCGATCGCGGCGCCGCTTCATCCTTGCGTGAACCCTACGCCGGCGACGAAGCGTGCGCCTCCTGTCATCGCGAAAAGGTCGATTCGTTCCATCAAACCGCGCACTTTCTCACTTCCCGCGCGCCTGAGCCATCTTCCATTCGCGGAAGCTTTGCGACTGGCTCCAACGCGTTTGCCACGTCCAACCCGGATCTGTCCTTCCGCATGGATGCCAAGGCAAATGGCTTTTTTCAGACTGCGATCGAAGGGATTGCGCCGTACACAACCGAACACGCAGAGCGCATTGCGATCGTCGTCGGTTCTGGCGGCAAAGGGCAGACTTATCTTTATTGGAAAAAAGACCAGCTCTTCCAACTGCCCGTTTCTTATTGGACGGAGCTCGGATGGGTCAATAGTCCTGGCTATCGCGACGGCGTGGCCAATTTCAATCGCCCGGTCATGCCGCGCTGCCTCGAGTGTCACGCAACTTACTTCGAAACCAATCCACCACCGTTCAATCGTTATCGCCCCGAAGGACTTGCGCTGGGCATCACCTGCGAAAAGTGCCACGGCCCCGGCGGCGCGCATCAGCGCGTGGAAAGCGCGAAGGCAGCGCATGATTCCAGCACTCCGGTGGATCCCGGCGTTATCAATCCCGGCAAGTTCGCGCGTGATCGGCAGATCGATCTCTGCGCCTGGTGTCACGCAGGAGCCGGAACCGCGATCAATCCGCCGTTTTCTTACCGTCCAGGAGAAGTACTCTCGAAGTACCTGCAATTGCCCCCAACCGAGCCAGGTACGCAAATCGACGTGCACGGCAGCCAGGTTGAGCTGCTCGAAAAGAGCCGCTGCTTCCAACGCTCACAAATGACGTGCTTCACCTGCCACGACGTCCATCGCCAGCAGCACGATCTGGTCGACTTCAACCGTCGCTGTCTCGGCTGTCATGAACCCGCGACGGCAATGTTTCCTAAAGCGAATCATGCAGCAGGAAGCGATTGCGTCAGCTGCCACATGCCCCGTCAGGAAACGAATCTCATCGTGTTCGACTGGCAAGGCAAGAAAGTCAGGCCACAGGTTCGCACGCACTGGATCAAAACATACGCTGCAGCGTCGCAATCATCGAAGTGACCGCTGCCTTCATCGAATCTGAGAGAACTTCTCGCTTCACCGGTTGCCGCCCCCCCAGGTCGTCCGAATGCCCTGCCTGCAAGCGATACCACTGAGGAATAGGCCGCCCCTCCGGCCACTTCGATATCGCGGGATTAAACGAACCATGATGGGCTGGCCACGACGCAGGCTACGCTCGCAAATGAAATGGAATTGTAGCCACGGTGATTCTCTGGTTGCCGTTGAACAAAAGCAGCGCGCGGATCGCCTCCGGGCGATTGTTATGCAGCAGATAGTGATACCAGTGGCTTTCCACTAATTCCGGGAGCAGCACAGTGATGACGCGGTCCGGCTGTTCCGCTTGCTTCTGCATCGCATATTCGACGATCGGTCTCACGATAAATCGATAGGGAGAATCCAGCAGCACAAGTTCCGGCACCGGCATGGCGGCAGCCCTGGCAGGCTTCTCGACCAGTTCCGGCCACTGGCGGCAGAATTCATCGGTCTTCTCGCCGCACGCCACATGCAGCACGTGAATTTCTTTTGACAGTGTCCAGGCGTAGCGCAGCGCTTTCTCCGCCACCAGGCTCCAGCGATCGACAGGAACGACTACCAGCGGTTCGCACAGATCCCCCGTATTGATCGGCCTGTTCACGTTGATTTCCTCGCCTACATTCGCATAGTGACGGTGAACCGATCGCATGAGGAAAATCAATGCCGGCACCAGCAGTACCGTAATCCATGCGCCTTCGGTGAACTTTGCCACCAGGACTACGGCGGCCGTGATTCCAGTCGCCGTCGCGCCCAGCGCGTTGAAGACCATGCTGTGCCTGGCATGAGGTCCGCCGTGACGGCGCCAATGCACGACCATCCCCGCCTGCGACAGCGTGAAAGCCAGGAACGCGCCCACTGCGTAGAGCGGAATCAAGCGGTCCGTGACACCACCAAAAATAATCAGCAGCAGTCCGGAGAGTGCGGCCAGAGCATACACGCCCTGGGCAAACACCAGCCTCCGCCCGCGAAGTACGAACGCATGGGGAAGGTAGCCTTTCTCCGCGATGGCGCGCGCCAGTCGTGGGAAATCCGCAAACGCCGTGTTCGCCGAAAGCGACAGCACAACCAAAATCGACGCGATACTCACCCAGTAGAAAACTCCCCGCCCTGACACGGCCGCCAGCAACTGCGAAAGCACGCTCTGATATCCAGCCGTACCCGGCTCGGTCGCCGCGATTCCATAAGCCGGCACCAGAAAAGCGATGCCAAGGAGCATCACCATCAGGATCGCGATGATGATGGTGAGCGTCAGCTTGGCATATTTGTCGGTGGGCTCCCGGAACGCCATCACCCCGTTGCTCACCGCCTCGACGCCCGTCATCGCCGTACATCCGCTGGAAAAAGTTCGCACCAACAGCCAGGTGCTGACCGTTCCTGCCACCGCGGTCAGTTTCGGCGGCGCAATTACTGGTAGCGGATGGCCGCCCGCGGCAATCGTCTTGAAAATTCCTACAGCGATCAGTCCCAGCAGGCAGGCGATAAAAATATAGGTGGGAAGCAGAAACACGCCGCCCGTTTCCTGGACGCCGCGCAGGTTCACGATCGTGATCACGAGCAGAATCCCGAGACACAGGGGAAGCGTCTTGCTCTGCAGCGACGGCACCGCCGATACCAGCGCGCCCACGCCCGCCGAAATTCCCACCGCCGCCGTCAGTACGTAGTCGATCATCAGTGCCGCCGCCGCAAGCAGCCCCGCTCCTACGCCCAGGTTTTCGCTGGCAACCGTGAAAGAACCGCCGCCCTGCGGATACGCCGAGATCGTCTGCCGGTAGGAGAAATACACGATGGCGAGGAGCACGACGATGCCCACTGTAATGGGCCACACGTACGCCGCCCCGGCCATTCCCAGCGGGATCAAAAGGGTGAGCGCCGCTTCGGGCCCGTAGGCAGCTGAACTGAGCGCGTCGAGGCCGAAGATCGGAATTCCTTTCGCGGGCCCGATCCGTTCCGCTTTTTCTTCCTCCGTCGCCAGCGGACGGCCGAACAACAGGTTGAAAATGTTCACTCGCGCGCCTCCGCCACTTGGGTGGCCTTCAGCATATTGCATCTGGAGCCCTGGATGACAGGGCCCTCCGCGCAAGCTTAGATGAACATTCTGCTGCCGCTTTTGCTTCTTGAGTGCACGGAACTCCGTCCAAAGGGTCGTTCAAGCACTGGCTCATTCTTTCCCGTGGCCGACTCCCTTGGCGCATCGCAAGGTGTACCACTGGTCACTAGCGCGCTGCACGTCGGGCCGCTAGACTGCGTTCATCAGTGCAAGACCGGTGCCAACCGACTCGCGAGGAGAGAGGTGCGCGGGCAGGCAGACAAAATAAGATGGTTTCTGGGCATTTTCGCCGGAGTGGTGCGCCGTTCGCATCGCTTGCCCGGGCAACGCACGTTCTTGCCGGCCTCGCTTTTACTCTGCTTTTTCTTCCTGGTCACAGCCTCAGCGCAAATCTCTCCCGGGCCGCTGTCGCGGCCTCACCAGTCCCTGAGCGGATCGACCAATTGCGCCGCCTGCCACAAGTTTGGCGGCCAGGCAACCCTGAAATGTCTTGATTGCCACACCGAAATTGCGACTCGCCTATTGGCGCGCAAGGGTCTGCATGCCACCTACAACCTGCCCGCCGGCTCCAGCCGGGAATGCGCGCGTTGCCACTCGGAGCACAATGGCGAAGATTTTCCGCTCATCAAGTGGGACATAAAAACCTTTAACCATAAAGAAACCGGCTATGCGCTCGAAGGCAAGCACGCGGGGGTCAGTTGCAACAAATGCCACAATCCCGCGCACATTTCTCCGCAAGAGCGGGTGGCGATCAAGGTCAAGGACGCGAGCCGCACTTATCTCGGTCTCAGCACGGCTTGCTCATCCTGTCACGAAGATCAGCACAAGGGGCGCCTTGGCCCCAACTGCCAGCAGTGCCACAATTTCGTCGACTGGAAGACTATCAACATCGGCCAGTTTGACCACAGCAAAACTCGTTATCCACTCACCGGCCTGCATAGCAATGTCGCTTGCGCCAAGTGCCACGCCAACGGCCCGGACGGCAAACCGCAATACGTTGGCATCCCGTTCAATCAATGCTCCGACTGCCACAAAGATCCGCACCACGGCAGTTTCCCGCAAGGCTGCCAGTCGTGTCACAACACGAGCGGATGGAAGAAGATCTCACTACAAGCTGTGAACGAGCGCTTCGATCATTCAAAAACCAAATATCCGTTGGAAGGCAAGCACTTGACGGTCGACTGCGCGCAGTGCCACGCCAACGGCGATTTCAAAAAGCCGCTTGCCTTCCAGAAGTGCTCCGACTGCCATAAGCCGGATCCCCATAACGGCCAGTTCGCCAAGAGAAAAGAAGGCGCGGAGTGCTCGTCTTGTCACACCGTGCAGGGCTGGAAGCCGTCAACCTTTGGCGTGAAAGAACATGCGACCAGCGCATATCCGTTGCAGGGCGGGCACGCTCGACTGGAGTGCATGCAATGCCACGTTCCGAAGGGTAAAGACACGCTATTTAAAATCAAGTTTGAGAAATGCACCGATTGCCATACCGACAAGCACGCCGGACAGTTTGCCGCGGCGCCATACTTTAATGCCTGCGATCGGTGTCACAACCTGGAAGGTTACAAGCCTTCCACCTTCGGCCCGGCGAGCCACAAGCAGACGCGATTTGTGCTCACCGGCGGCCACGCAGCAGTCCCATGCTCGGATTGCCACAAAGAGTCCGCCGCGCTGCAGCCGAAACCCGCGGTGATTTATCAGTGGCAAAACCTGAGCTGCACGAGTTGTCACGAGGATCCCCACAAAGGACAGTTCAAAGAGCGCATGCAACAGGCACGCGCTGACGGCACTCGGGCAGGATGCGAAGCATGCCATTCCACCAAGGCATGGAGGGACTTATCCGCTTTCGACCACGCGAAAACGAAATTCCCCCTGCTCGGAGCGCATCGCGCCACTACCTGCAAAGATTGCCACAAGCCGCCCAACCTTGAAACGAAGCTAACCAACGTCGACTTCAAGGCTGCGCCCTTGCAGTGCGAAGAATGTCATGAGGACATTCACGGCAAGCAGTTTGCCAAGGGTGACATCACGCGCTGCGCCGAGTGCCACAACAGTGCAAAGTGGAAGCCGGCCCTGTTTGACCATGACAAGCGCACGCAATTCCCTCTTCGCGGCGCGCATCAGAACGTCCGCTGCAGCGATTGCCATAAGCTCACGCGGATCGTCGCCACCAGGACCGTCCTGTTTTATAAACCAACTCCTAAAGATTGCGCGGCCTGCCACGGACCGACCAATCCCGTACCAAAGGCGAAACCATCGGGATTCTGATCCGCTTTACTTAACCTTCGGGCGCCATAAGTTCTACAACTTTCTGCAATATCCAGTTCGCGCTCTGTCGCTTGAATGGCTTTGAGCGGTAAAGCGCGCCCACCTGGCCAGCGCGTGCTGACTTTCGCAACAGCTTCCTTTCTAATCTGCAAAGAGTTTGCACGCAAAAAATGCTCAGGCAACCCGAAGAAGTTACCTTTGACTCTTAGCAATACAAGTTGATCGCAACCCCCAACATGTACTGCCAGCCGCTCAAAATGGTACTCGCGTAACTTTCGAGGACGCATTCCAGTGGCTATCCTAAATGGACTGAGAATTGCACAGATGACTGCACGTTTTTCTTACCGTTTTCTTCTGTAAGTTTTGTCGAGACTAAGTTAGGGCAAGTGCATGATCGGGGCGCGGCGCGTTGCGAATTTCATCACTTTGTGGTCGGTGGCGTTGGCCATGGGTTTGGCCAGCGCGCACGGGCAGGCGGCTGGTGGAACCCACAGCCCGCACGGAAATCTGAACATTCCCTGCCAGAACTGCCACACCGCAAACGGCTGGACCCCGACTCGCGCGGTGCCGGAATTCGATCACAATCAGACGCGATACCCGCTGCGCGGCATGCACACGTCGGTCACTTGTACGCAATGCCACACCAAGCCGGTATTCAGCAACGTGGGCCAGCGCTGCCAGGATTGTCATGCCGACATTCATCGCCGGCAACTGGGCGCCAATTGCGAGCAGTGCCACACCGTGCGCGGCTGGCAAGTTTCGGTCAACCAGATTCAGCAACACAACAATCGTTTCCCGCTGACCGGGGCGCACGCGGCGGTGGACTGCGACTCCTGCCACAAAAGCGCCGCGGGCAGCCAGTTTCAGGCCATGTCGACGCAGTGTTATTCCTGTCACTCGGCCGACTATCAGAACACTGCCAATCCCAACCACGCCACTGCGGGATTTTCAACCACGTGCAATCTCTGCCACCAGACCGACAACTGGCTGAATGCTTCTTTCGACCACAGCTCGGTTGGCTTCCCGCTTTCCGGCGGACATGCGGTGCCGCCGCGACAGTGCACCGATTGTCACGTGAACAACAATTACAACCTGACCAGCACGGCCTGCATTACCTGTCACATGAAGGATTACCAGGGAACCACCAATCCCAACCATGTGTCGGCCGGATTTTCGCAATCCTGCAATCAATGCCATAACACGACTTCCTGGTCCAACGCGTCGTTCAATCACAACCTTACGGCCTTTCCGCTGACTGGGCTGCATACGGTGCCGCCGCGCCAGTGCACCGATTGCCACGCCAACAACAATTACAACCTGACGACGAACGCTTGCGTGAGTTGCCACTTAAAAGATTTCCAGACGACCACCAACCCGAACCACGTGAGTTCGAATTTTCCCCAGACCTGCGACCAGTGCCACAACACTTCGTCGTGGCTCAACGCCACCTTCAATCACAACAGCACCGGATTCTCGTTAACCGGATCCCATACGGTGCCGCCGCGGCAATGCACCGATTGCCACGTGAACAACAATTACAACCTGACCAGCACGACTTGTATCAGCTGCCACCAGAAGGACTATACGAATGCGTTATCGCCGGTAAATCACATCTCCGCCAACTTCCCGACGACTTGCGAAAACTGCCACGACACCGTGCAGTGGACCGACGGCACCTTCAATCACACGGCCACCGGCTTCCAACTCACGGGTAACCATACCGTGCCGCCGCGGCAGTGTTCGGATTGCCACATCAACAACAACTACACGCTGAACAGCACGCTTTGCTACACGTGCCATCAAAAGGATTACACGGGAACCAACAACCCAGCTCATGCCGCTGCGGGCTTTCCCACCACGTGCGAACTTTGCCATGACACCAATGTGTGGACCGACTCCACTTTTAACCACAACACCACCACTTTCCCGCTGACCGGTTCTCACATGGTGCCGCCGCGCGTGTGCACGGACTGCCACGTCAATAACAACTACACCACGCTGCCGACCACCTGCATCGGCTGCCATCAGACCGATTACAACAACACCACGAACCCGGGCCACGCGGCGCAGCCGCAATTCTTCCCCACGACGTGCCAGACCTGCCACAACACCACGGCCTGGACCAATGCGACGTTCAACCACACCCAGTACACGCAATTTCCCACCGGCCATGGCAATGCCGGCGGCGTCTGCTCGACCTGCCACACCAACTCGAACAACTACGCCGTCTTCCAGTGCACCGGTTGCCATGGCGGCAACAACTCCAATAATTTCCAGCACGACAACGTGCCCGGATATGTCTACAACAGCATTAACTGTTACCAGTGTCATCCCAGCGGCCAGGGCGGCGGATAGTCACGAAATTTTCCGAGAATTTGCCTGGGCCTTGCAAATGAGCCATCGAACGCGGCGGTTCGGTTGAAATCCAAAACGGCACGCGGAGCCGGGCGAGTGTTAGAAAAAAATGAAGGCAGTCTGTTCACATCTAGGGACTCTGGTGCTCTTGTTTTCTTTGGCAAGCGCACAGAGCCAACGTGCCGCATTGGAAAGCGTCACGGCGGTGCGCGATGGCGCCGATGTGCGCGTCGACATTTCGCTGAGCTCAGCCGTAACTCCGGCCGCTGAAACAGCAGCTCACCCGGATCGAATCCTGATCGATCTGCCTGACACTTCCTGCCCGCAGGCTCTCAAGGATTTGCCGGTGAATGCGAACGGCGTTCGCCGGGTACGGGTCGCACAGCATTCCACCGATCCGGTTGTTACTCGTATCGTTGTCGATCTCGACGCCGCTCATCTCTATTCGCTCAAGACCGACGGCGCCCGCATCCTGCTCACGGTAAGCCCGGTCGACAAAGCGCGCCACGGAGCACCGGCGGCAGCCGCCTCCGGCAATCTCATCGGAGCATTGCTGCGAAAACACGGGAGCGATATGCCCGCTTCCGACGCCGGCAATTCCGCTGGCGAGAGGATGCCTGTTCCGCCTCCGTCGACCGCATCCGCAGCGCCTGCGACCACCGCCGCAACTCCAACTTCGGCCGTTCCTCCTCCGCGGCCAACGCCTGCCCCCGGGAGCCAGCCGGCGATCGCTTCGCCGGACATCTCCGCGGGGCAGGCCTCTTTTACACAAAACCAGATCGCGACCGCGACCGCCGAGAGTGCGAGCGCAGCTAAACCGTCCGAAGCCCCAGCGGAACCAAATGTTCCCCCGTCAGGTACCGACGCTGGAGGAACCGCGATTCCCACCCCAGCCATCGCACCACCTCCTCCAGCCGACGCCTCCACCATGATTGCGCGCAGCGACGATCCCAGCCTGCGTACTGTCTTCAAAGTGAAGTATGTGGCGGAAGGCGTCGCATATCTGGAAGGTGGACGCGCGCAAGGCCTGGCGGAAGGCATGAAGCTCGAGATCGAGGATTCGAACCTTCCCGCGAAACAGGGGGATAGCGCCAGCGCCGCAGATCCGCGCGTGGTCGCAGAATTGGTCGTCAGTGGTGTGGCTGAAACCTCAGCCGTCACCGACATTCACAGTCCAAAACGCCCGGTAAAAGTCGGCGATCTTGCCTATCTTTCGACCGCCGACACCGAAGCTTTGGTCGCGCAACGCACTCTCAGTACAACGCGTCAATACCCCGCCGTCATTTCGTTCACCGAGAACGACACGCTCGACGAAGAAGCTCGCGAAGAAATTCCTCGCCCTCCGTTGCCATCGATCAATCGCGCGCGCGGCCGCATCGGCTTCGACACCATCGAGACCTTCAGCCACGGCACAAGCAGCGTCACAAGCACCGACGTGGGCATGGTGTTCCGCGGCGATATCACCCGCATCGGCGGCACCTTCTGGAACCTCAGCGGCTACTGGCGCGGCGAAATCACCAAAGCCTCCGCTGCCAGCCAGCAGACACTCCAAAACCTGCTCAACCGCACCTACCACTTGAACATGAACTACGATAATCCGAATTCCACGCTGGTTGCGGGATTCGGCCGGCTGTTCCTTCCCTGGGCCCCGAGCCTTGACACCATCGACGGCGGCTACATCGGACGCCGCCTCTCGAAAGGAGCGACGGTGGGAATGTTCGCCGGCTCGACTCCTGATCCGTCTTCCTGGGATTACAGCCCCGACCGCGTGATCGCCGGCAGCTTTATCAATTTTCAGGGCGGCGAGTTCAACGGGTTTCACTACAGCACCACCAGCGGCGCCGGCATCAACATGGTGAACTGGTCGATGAACAATCCGTTCCTGTTTTTCGAAGATTCCCTGTCGTACAAGCGCACCTTCGCCATTTACGAATCCGCGCAGCTGGACAGTCCGAAAGGCAACACCATCGCGGCTGCGCCCGGACCGGGTCTGGGACGCAACTTCTTCACGTTTCGCGTGAGCCCGCACCCGAAAGTCGAGATCGATTTCAATTACAACTACCTGCGCGACATTCCGACGTTCAATCCCACCCTGGCAGTGACCGGATTGCTCGACAAATACCTTTTTCAAGGATTCAGCGCCGGCGGCCGCGTGCAGGTATGGAACCAGGTGTGGCTCTCCACCAACCTGGGGAAGGCGAACGGCACCGGCGACAGCAGCAGCTCTCTCAACCAGATGTACGGAATTACTGCCGGACGCCTGCCGTGGCTGAAGATGCGGGCCGACGCTCACTACGCCCGCTTCAGCAGTTCGTTCGGCACCGGCGATTACAAGTCGTTCTCGCTGTCGAAGCAGATGAGCGACCGCCTGCGCCTTGAGGTGCTGTTGGGGCAACAGAACTTCGCTTCCCAGATCACCACCAACACGCGCAGCCGCTTCGTGACCGGCACGGTTGAAACCACGCTCGGTCCGCACTATTACCTGCAGGGAAACTTCACCACCAATCGCGGCGATATGAGTTACGACCAGGTCATGTTTTCGATTGGCTATCGCTTCGATAACAGGAGGAAAGGCGAATGAAACCTGCCAGGTCAGTCGCGCGCTGGACAAGCATCGCCATCCTGGTGGCGATCGCCAGTTCCAGCTTTGCCGGCACGTCCCCGGCTTCCCCGGACGCAGAGAAGCTGAACAGCCTGCTGACACGGACTTTCAATCGGACCTCTACTTTTCTCGATCAATTTTCCGACGTGAAATGTACCGAACTGGTGCGCCAGGAAAAGTTGGGAAAAGACGACAAGGTCGAATTGAAGGAAGAATCCAGTTTCGACTACCTGGTCATTCTTACCAACACCGGTGGCGACCTGAATCTTTCTGAATCGCGCCTTCCCTTGCGCCAGCCCAAACGCGACCGGAAGAACACGTCCATGCTGCTGAGCAACGGCTTCGCCACTCTTTTCCTGGTTTTTCATCCTTACTACTCGGCGGCTTTTAAATTTTCTTTGGCGGGGGACGACGTCATCGACGGGCATCCCGTGCAGAAGATCGCGTTTGAGCACATCGTCGGCATGAAGTCTCCGGCAGCGCTGTCGCTACGCGGGCGGGAATATCCGCTCGAGCTTTCCGGCACCGCCTGGATTGATCCGCAAACCGGTTCGATTGCCCGGATCGAGGCAGGAATTGCCGACACACTCATCGACGTTGGCCTGAAGTCTTTCAGTTCGGAAATCGATTTCGCGCCCATGCCGTTGGCCGACTCCAGGCAAGCGTTCTGGTTCCCGACGCAGGCACGGGTAGAAGTCGAAACTCCCAAGCAGCACTGGCGTAACTTGCACCAATTCACCGACTACAAGAAATTCTCCGTAAGCACCGAGGAGCAGGTGGCCCATCAATGAACGCAACCGCAACCGCAGTCAGACTCGCAGACCACGCAACCTCCGCCGCCGATGCAGAAAAACGGCATCGCGTGCGTCTCTATGCTTTGTACGTTCTCGCCTTCGCCTCGAACCTTGCCATCTTTATTTACGGCTTCGACTATTACAAGCTTTCGGCCATCGATCGCCCGTTTTCGCCCAAGCACCACGTGCTCCGTCCTAGCGGCCCCATCGGCCTCTACCTCGGTTTTGTCGGGGTTGCTCTTTTTCTGGGAATTTTCCTGTATCCCCTGCGCAAGCATTGGGGCTGGCTGGGCCAGAAAGGCAGCACGCGGCACTGGCTCGACATTCACGTGCTGATGGGCCTGACCGCTCCCTTCATCGTCGCATTCCACTCCACCTTGAAGTTCAAAGGCATCGCGGGGATGGCGTTCTGGATCATGTTTGCGGTCTCCGCCAGCGGCGTCGTCGGCCGCTACCTGTACGCGCAGATCCCGCGCAAGGTTTCGACCGCCGAACTGTCGGTGAAAGAAGTGCAGGAGTTGCAGGAGAGTTTGTCGCAACAGCTGGCGGCGCAGAACATCCTGCCGGCGGCTGATTTGCGCGATCTTCTACGCCTGCCGGACGCCCAGCGCGTTTCCAGGTTACCCATCGTAATCGCGCTCGTCTACATGATGATTCTCGACGTGGTGCGTGTGTTTCGCGTGGCTCGCCTCCGCCGCCATGCTCGCGCAGGATTTCTCCAGACTTTTGCCGGCTTTCTCCCCACGCGCAACCGGGAACTGGAAAAAGCCATCCATGCCGCTGCCGAAGAAGCTGCCCTCACCAAGCGGATCCTGTTTCTTTCCAGGTCGCAAAAAGTTTTTCACTTGTGGCACGTGGTTCATAAGCCCTTCAGCTATGCGTTTGCCGTGCTGGCCTTGATTCACATCGGCCTGCAATTCTTTCTGGGGTATTTCTAGCGCGCGATGGACACACTCATCACTTACGCCATTGGCACATTCATTTGCCTGTTTTTTTTGCTGGGATATCTTCGCAGCCTGAAGAAGAGGGATGCCCGCGCGAAAGAAGCGGCGGAAAAGGGAAAGTTGTTCAGCGAAGGCCCGAAGGCTCAGCACCCTCATATCGATACGAGCCACTGCATCGGTTGCGGCACCTGCACCAGCGTTTGCCCCGAAGGCGATGTGCTCGCCATGATCGCCGGCAAAGCTGTCATCGTCAACGGACACAAATGCATTGGCCACGGCCTGTGCGCCGAAGCCTGCCCGGTTGGCGCGATCACCATGGTGATGGCCAGCCCCAGCATGGCTGGGGATATGCCGTATCTCACTGCCGAATTCGAAACCACGGTTCCCAACCTTTTTATCGTCGGCGAACTGGGCGGTCTCGCGCTGATTAAGAACGCGGTCAACCAGGGCCGCGGATGCGTCGACGTCATCGCCTCTCGCCTGGCCGGTCGCGCGTCCCAGACGGCGCCCGGGATTTACGATCTGCTCATCGTGGGGGCGGGCCCAGCCGGTATCAGCGCTTCCTTGCGCGCCATCGAGCACAAATTGAATTACCTCACGCTCGAGCGCGACGAGATCGGAGGCACCGTCGCGAAATATCCACGGCAGAAGCTGGTCATGACCAGCCCCGTGGAATTCCCCATGTATGGCAAATTCAAAAAACTCCAACTTTCCAAGGAACACCTGCTGGCGTTCTGGGATATGGTCCTGAATCGCGCTGATTTCAACGTTTCTACCGGCGAAAAGGTGGAGGACATTCAGAAACAGGAAGATGGCAGCTTTGTGGTTGTGACCGCTACGAATCAATACCGCGCCCGCGCCGTCATTCTCGCCTTGGGTCGCGCCGGCGAGCCGCGCAAGCTCGGCGTCAAAGGCGAAGAGCTTCCCAAGGTCATGTATCGCCTCATCGAAGCCGATCACTACATCAACAAAAGGATTTTAGTCGTCGGCGGCGGCGATAGCGCCGTGGAGGCGGCGATGGGCCTCGCCAATCAGTCCGGCAACGTGGTCACTCTTTCGTATCGCGGTGAACGATTCAGCCGCATCAAAGAGCGTAACGAGAGACGCATCCAGGACTGCATGCGCTCGGGCAAGGTCCGGGTTCTGTTCAACTCAAATCCATTGGAATTCAAAGCGGAATCCGTCCTGATCGACGTGGCCGGACAGCAGCGGGAGATTCCCAACGACTTCGTCTGGATCTTCGCCGGGGGCACCCCTCCCAACGCCTTCCTGAAAAAAATCGGCGTGGGTTTTGGCGCGCACGATTTGACGCTCGAAGCGAGCACCGCTGCCAAACAAGCCGCTAGCGAACGAAAGCAACTCGTCCAAGCCACAGCCTCGAGTTCCGGTTAAACGCGGGAGAGCTCTGAGGTTTTGGGCAGGCAATCCGCGGAGAGGGAGGGATTCGAACCCCCGGTACAGGTGTTAGCGTACAACGGTTTAGCAATTCTCTCCTTTGACGGGCTGCCGAGCGATCCAATCACTTACAGTCGTACTCGGTCACTTGACCGTACGCCAACTGGTCTCATTCGGCAGTTTTAGGACACCCCTCGGGACACCATTCCCGCTCGGTTGAATGAAGCGCTTCAGATGAAAGGTGCCGCCTGGCACGCTGGCCGTTTCCGCGTGCGCGGACTGTGGCGGAACCTCAGACTGCCAGGATCACAAAGTTTCGCAATACTGATGCTTCGTGATACCGGTCACGGTCACCTACTAGCCACATCGGCTAGACTCGCCCAGACTGAGAGGTGCCTATGAAAAACTCTTGCCGACTGATAACCGTCACGGTCCTGGCGCTGTTCGTGACTCTCGCTGGCTGCACGAAAAACGAGCCACGGAGCACGCAGTCGCTTGGAGCCGATCGGCCCCAAGGTGGGAATCCAATGCCACAACCGCCGAGGGCGGAAGCCACCTTTGAGCAGGCCGCAACGAAGCCTATTCGCAGACCCCCATATTCATTCAAGGGTGACCAAGTTGGAGTTATGACCCTTGACGAGTTCGCGGCAAAATATCAACCGGAGATGACGCCCGAGCAAATACATAGTTTTCCCGCGTACTTCTGTGACCTCTGGGGCGCCGAGGTGGCAGGGGAGCAGGCTTGCAGCGGGGGACCGGCCTCCATTGCTGATACAGATGCGAGTATTCAGTACTATTTTCTTGAAGAAAAGTTGGAAGCCATTGTGATAAGTTTCGACCGCGACCACTTCGACAGAATCCGCACTTCTCTCGTCCACAAGTATGGGTTGCCTGTTCGGCAAAGTCGGGGCGCCTATAGGAACGGTCTGGGAAACACCTTCAGCGGCCTTGTTGAAACCTGGGACAATGGAAGCTCCGAGATCGTGCTCGAAGAAATTGGCAACAGGTCTGATGCCTCCGCCGTCGAGTTCATAAGCAAGGGACTGCGAGCCAAAAGAGAGAAAATGAGCGTGCGGGAACCTTGAACCGGGGCCGTTCAGTCGTCGCTGCTGTTTTTTGCAACGGTTTCTCCGCTTCCAATGGTTTCGTCTCGGAGGGAGTGGTAGTCTGCGGCATGGAGGCGATGATACGACATTGAGAAGCGTGATCGAGCAGAACTTTGCGCACGAGAAGATTGGGGCAGCGCTCGGCCGTGCGATCCTGCCGCACAATCACGCGATTCGCGCCGTGCTTGATGCGGAAGCGGAGATCACGGGCGTGAGGGATCCTACGGTGCGATGCCATGGAGAGTCCCTTGACTCGCGCATCGACCGACTGCGGCACGACGAGCTATAGGTACAGATGTTAGCCCGTACAACGGTTTAGCAAATGAATCGATCTCGCCGCCCTCACTCGTAATTGCCGCCTAATTCCTAACGGTCTAGCAGCACTCCCATCTCGTCGGACTCACCCCAAGCCTTGACGTATTGCGCCTTGCCAATGGTTCCTGGGCCGTTTGGTCCCATTTCGTAGTAGACCTTCGCGTCAGATGGAAAGCGTTTCAGGGCCTCTGTCAGATCTTTCACCGTCCACTCATTGTGCGCCATGTTCCCTCTTTACCAGCGAAGTTAAAGTTCAGGATGACGATCAATATCGTTCCCAGCATGTTCGCTCCTTTGCTTTGAGTGTGAAGGATGCACCTCTCGTCTGGAGGTGCACCCCGACTGCTGTTTACAAGTTTGCCTAGCGCAGGCTTCCGGTGGTCGTGTTGACAGGCTTACCAATGGCTTCGCCAGAGACGAGAAGTTCCACTCTCCGGTTCTGCTGCCGACCGGCAGAGTTATCGTTGGAAGCCACTGGCAGACTGTTGCCGAAGCCTCTGGCTGAAACCGAAGTTGAGGCTACGCCTTGTTGCACCAGGTAATCGCGCACAGATCCGGCGCGATTCTCCGAGAGCATCTGGTTCATGGCATCGCCGCCGACGTTGTCCGTATAACCGCCGACTTCGATGTTGAGTCCCGGATAGGCAAGCAGGATGCCAGCGACTTTCGCCAGTTTCTCGCGTGCGCCTGGCTTCAAGGAATACTTCCCGGTGTCAAACAAAACGTCAGACATGCTGACGATAAGTCCGCGTGCCGTATCGCGAGTCTGCAGGATAGAATTCAGCTGCTCGGACAGCTTCGTACGCATGGCCGCCTTGTCGTTTTCCGCTTGTTGCGCAGCTTGTTGTGCCTTCAGCGTGTCCGCCCGGGATTGATCCGCATCTGCCTGCGCCGCCGAGATCGCCGTCGCGGATGACGCCTGATTGGCTGCCATGTCGGATTGGGCCTTCGCGGTCGCAGCCTGTGCATCGGCAGCCTCGTTGCGTGCTTTCGCTGCGTCAGCCTGGGCCTGAGCGCTGGCGGCTTGAGCGTTCACAGCGTCAGCTTCCGCCTGGGATTTGGCAGCTTGAGCTTTCGCCGTGTCGGACTCCGCCTGCTCCTTGCGACGAGTGGCTTCATCGGCCTGGGCCAACGAATTCGCCTGCGCATCCATTGAATCCTGACGTTCATTCGCCAGACGAACATCGTCCATCTTCTTGACCGCGATAGCGCGCGCATCCTCCGCAGTCTGCACTGCCTCGCGTGAAGTGGCGATCAGGGGCTTTTTGTCGATATGTTTGCTGGTGGCTTCGCTATCTGCTCTGTTCATGAGCTGGACAGCGTGCTGATAGCTATCGGGAGCATATTGCTGGGCGCCTTCGGATTCAGCGATGCGCAAGGCGTTACGCGCCTCAAAGAATTCCAGGGGCAACTTGGCATTCAGAATCACGGGGTCAAACTTGTAGCCGGTGGGAATGTAGCCACCGCGTTCCATTAATTCGTACTTTGCGTTCACCGCTTCGGTCGTTCCCTTTGTCTCCTCGCGAACCACATTCTCGAGAATCACTACATTGCTGGGCTGGCGAACGGCATAATAAGGTTCCGCGGTGACAATCAGGGCGAATGCCTGGAGGTCGGTGGTCACGTTCAGCTTGCTGCGACGGTTGCCGCCCAACAGAACTTCACCCAAGTTCACGGCGCGCCCTTCGGGGGAAATCGCCCACAGGACATAAGTCAGGTATTCATTGCCGAACGTCGTCGGTTTCTGCAGGTCGCCGAATTCCGCTTGGATGGCGATAGATCCGCGCTTGCTGTTTATTTCGGCGACACCATTCGCTGACGGCATCAAAACTGTGCCCGCGAAATCCAGCTTGGAGCTTCCGCTGCGGTGCTGGTAGTTGACAGCCTGCACGCTGCGGCTAATCACGGTTACCCGGAATGTGGGCATTGAACTCATCGGTTCGATGGTCAGGTTTTGAGAATTGGTTTGAGCAAACGCACTCAAAGTGAGGGTAATTCCTACTGCTAGCATCAGTGTCGATTTCAAGATGACTCCTTGCGGCAGAGAGCTGCTGCATCTGGTTGAGAGATTGTGTGCGACGGTCTTCGGCGCATGGCTGGCCTGCTTTACGGGATCAGCAAAGTTCCGACGTGGATCCGAGACAGCGAATGAAACAGCCCCAATATGTTTAGAAGCCACAACACCACGGCAATCACCACAACGCCGTTGAGGATTGACTTGATGGATCGCTGCATTGGAATGAATCGGTTCACCAGCCACAGCAGCACTCCTACCACAATGAGAACTTCGAGAAGCCGAATGACAGGCATGTCTTTGACCTTCCTTGTTTCGCGAGCTAACCCCTCTCACCCTGGAGGGTTGCCCGATTTCGATTGTTCAAAGAGTCCCGAGGTTCGAATCGTGCTCCATCGCTGAATTCGGCGGCAGACACACGGATGAGGAATGCTGATTCGCTGGATGTGGCCGCTACCCTGGCGGCCTGAAGGTAAGAGCTGCGATTCAGCGTCGCGGCTCAGACTGCACACTCAGAAGATAATTAATAATGACAGGTCTGCCTGGCAGCGTCTGAGCAAGATAGCTCACAACTGGCGGAGAGGGAGGGATTCGAACCCTCGGTACAGGTGTTAGCCCGTACAACGGCTTAGCAAATGAATCGATCTCGCCGCCCTCACTCGTAGCACAGCACTTACAGTCGGACTCGATGCCTCCACATCGGGCTGAGAGCCTCTCATTCGGCAGTTATTGTGCTCCGCTTTGTGCTCCAGATTTGTCATGCCTAGCGGAGGGCTGGCAAACTGGCGAAGGCGGCCCGGGCCGTGATGTGATACAGAGTTGAGTAAGAGTCCCACAGGTAATCTCGTTATTCCCACAGATCTGCGCCTTTTTGAAAGGCTGGGGAGCGCGCAAGGAATCGACCCCTCAACCTACTGATTAAGCCGTTACAAATCCCGCGCCAGTCAGGGGCACGTCGGGCAGACTGCGGCTCGCGTCTCCAAATATCCCAGCGAGAGCTCACCCGAGGTTATCGAATCGGTCTCGATGAAATACCCATGCCCGGAGTCGACAAAATAGAAAGCCACCGCCAACGTGTTGGGAGCACTGCCCGGCGTCGGGAAGAAACTGTTGGTTAATTGTCCTGGGAAACGGCTGCTGGATGTCTGAACGACGAAGCTTCCAGTGACCGGAGTTGCTGGTTGGGGGGTGAAGCTGAGATTGGTATCAAGGACGCCTGCCAAGGTGTCAGCAGTTCCGTTGACGCTGACCTGTCCCGTGGCATCATTTTCAATGGGCCCGACGCCCTGAGTGAGACTCAACCCATACTTTCCATTGAAGGAGACCGGCTGGCCAGATTGTGGATTTGCCAGCCCGATTCCCAGGGAACCATGCGTGACCTCGGAGTCAAGAATCAGTGGAGGATTTCCGTTCCCGGTTAAATAAAAAATTAACTCGGGCCCAGCCCCGCTGACGGTGAAGCTGATGTTTGAATCGACTCGGCCTGTCCCAGTGGGGTCCAAAGTATAGGTTCCGGTGAACGAGTCGCTGATCTCGACACCAAGCCCATCAAGCAACTCGTCGGCAAATCCGCTATTCAGGTTGCCGGTTGAGTCGGCAGAAAATTCGCCCACGGAAGCGAGCGAGGTTGGCAGCGCGCTCAAGTCTTGCCCCAAGAGTGCGAAAACGTAGGCTCCCGCAAATGACTGATCGGTGGTAAATGTGCCCGTGGCCCCTCCCTGACCGATGGCGACTCCAGAAGTGGAAGCGAATCCGGTTGCTGACCCGTTGTTGTCACTCTCAATTAACTGTATGTGTTGTGCGTCGACAATGTATCCGGTGAACTGAATGGCCGTCGGGGAAAACGGCGTGGTCAGATTAAACTTCAAAGAACCCAAGGAGTCGGGAGTGGTGACAGTCCCGGAGACTGGCGCGTTCGGCACTAAAGTGACAACTCCCTGCTGGTCGCTGACCTGATCGGTCACGCTGCCGGCTCCCGAAATCGATCCCGGAGAATCGATCTTGAGTACGCCACCGATCGCCATGGGCTGAGAACTCAGGTCCGTGCCATTCACAGTAAAAGCGTATCCGCCGGTGGGTAAAGACGTAGCCGTCTGCAGCGCGAGCGTTCCTGAGGAAGTTTCGAAGCTCGGTTGAAGGCTGGGATTATCGAGCGTAGCAATCAAAGCCTTGGCATTGGAGAGGAACACCAGACTCAGGTTCTCCACACCGGCTTGGCCGATGTTTGAGTCGGCAGTGTTGATGCTGAGGGTGCCGCGACCGTCGGGCCCGATGTTGTAAGAGCCGCCAGTGATCGTATCCGTTACTGACCGTAAGAAGTCGCTATGAGTTTGCTCACCGGCCGTGATTCCGCCATTGCCGTCGAGCGTAATCGCACCAGCCAGCTGAAATGGTCCGTTCGCATCGATTCCTTTTGTCGCGAAGACGTAGGTGCCTTTCAGGCTGCCGGCAAAGCCAGTGACGGCGAGTCCAGCGATGACATTCTTTGTGTGATCGGCGGTGGCAAAAGCCTCAATCGTGACAGTCTGGTTGTTGCCGGAGATGGTCGGAGGCGGCGTATAGGTGACGGGGGCGCCGCTAGTGGTGTGTAAAGGAAAGAGGCTACCACACTGGCCATTGCTCGGACATAATAAGGACCAGTCCACACCAGAGTTGGTTGGGTCGTTGGAAACGACTGCGGTCAGTGGAGTTGTGGCGACTAGAGAAATTACCGCGGGGGGAGCCGGTTGGAATGCAATCGAAACTGGCGTTGTTGCCGGCGCGGGTGGATTCTGAACATTCTTGTTGGTTCCTCCACACGCGCCGAGAATGATGCACGCCGCGGCCAGCAAAGACAGGGCGGACTTTCTGACCGGCGAGCCGGCTTGCTCAATTTTCGGCTTCATTGCCCCGTGCCTCGCAGATGAATGGTCTGGGCCTGCTGAACGGTGTAGGTAATGGTGATGGTACCGGGATCGAATCCCACAATCCTGGGCTGAAACGACACGGTCATAGTGCAACTGGCCCCCGGAGCGAGACTGGGGGCGCAATTATCCGTCTCGGTGTAGTCGCCCTTCACGATATTGCCGGTGAAGTTAATGGTTCCAGCTTTCGGATCTTTTGGATCGTTGAACAGCGTGATGGTCTGCGGAACGCCGGTCTGACCGCGCGTTTGAAGGCCAAAATCCAATCCTGCACCAGGGGTCATGCGGAGCGAACTGGGCACGTTCGCCGTCAATTCCACGGGGAAGCGGCCGCTATCCACTTCGCAGTTCGAGGTCGTAAGGCTGTTGCACTGCTGTGTATTCAACTGGAGGAAGTAATCCAAACCAGAGGTCAATGCCGTGCTTGGCTGGGGAACAAACGTAATCTCGAGGCTGCAGCTGGATAGGGGCAACAGCAATGTGCCGGAGCAATCATCGGCAGAGATCTGGAAGTTCGGTAACTTGCTGGTGAGATCGCTATCGCAGTTGTAGTTGATGGTGGAAGAACCGTCGTTGGTAATCACAGTGTCCACTTGCAGTCCGGGAATCAGACCAGGCGCCGGCGGCCGGGGGAGGGTAAGAACTCCCACCGGTGGATTCACGCAGGTAGAGGACAGCGCGGGCAGAATCTGAACAGGCGCTGCACCCTGGTTCGTGAATGACAAGAGTTGAGGAGCGCTGGCCTCGCCAAGCGCTTCGGCGCCAAAATCGAGTTCCGGAGTTGAGGGAACGATAGCGCTGAAAGCCAGGCCGCGGATGGGAACTGCGAACGCAGTGAGGTTATCCGCGCTGACCGGACTGTTAACTGTCACCGCCGCATTCAAGGGAAATGGACACGCGGACGGTGGTTCTCCCCCAAGTACCGTGGAGGGCAGCCAGGGGCAGCTCTGTTGCGGTGAAAAAGCGATGGTGATGGAGCAACTCTGCTGCGGGGAGAGCGAGAACGTGGATCCCGGAGAACTGGCGCAATTGTCTTGCTCGGTGAAACTGGCGAGTCCATTGAAGTCGCTCGCACCAAACGGGCTGGTAATTCCCGGCTGCGGGTTAAAGATGGAAAGCGCTAGCGATAAACCCGTAAGAGGAGTGCCGGAGAGATTGTTGTTGGTGAGCGTAATGGTTTGTGTCGTGGGCGCTGACCCTACCTGTTGAGCCGGAAAACTAAGAGAGGCAGGTGACAACAAAATCGGCTGAGTACAGCCGCTCGCGTTCCCCACACCCAAACAGACATCGCCGGTATCTCCTGGAATATTTCCGGCGGGACAGGCGCCGGTGCTCACCCCGTATCCGTTGGTGCCTTGCAAAACAGTTCCGACGGCAGAGGTCACGATAGCAACGGGGGCGGGAGAGGGGTTCGATAGGCCCGCCGGCGCGCCAATCCGGCCCACATTCAATCCATTGCTTGCGATCAGTTGCAGGATCACGGAATTGCCGCTGATCTGGCCGTTCACCGAAGCGCTACCCAGGCATGGGTAACCTTGAAAGTTCAATATTCCCGTGACGGTCGCACTGCTCGCCCCGATGTTTTCTCCTTGCGTCAGTGATCCCGATACCGAAAAGTCCTGATCTCTGAGACTGGGATTGGAGGCGCTGTGAAAATTACCCTGGATTGTTCCGGTGAGAGATGGGACCAGCGCCGCACTCCAATGCAGTCCTTGTTGAGCCGATCCGCAGCCTTGCCCATCGGTTGAGCCGTAAGTGCCCACCATGGTCGTACCATCCGCGCTGAGGGTTCCGCTCAAAGTGAAAGTCTGAGAACCTGCGACCGCGGTGAGGTTTACCGTCTGTCCGTTGAAGGTGCCGGTGATCGCAGCCGACCCACTGTTGCAAATGGTTGGGGAGCCGCCTGGTTGTTGTGCGGGCAGCAAGGTTGTATAAACTACCGCCCCGGTTACCGACACATTGTTCTGCAATAGAAACCCACCCTGCATGCCGCCTTGAAACGAATTGTCAGAAGGCGGTGACATGGTGAACTGCCAATTTCCCGCAAGTTGCCCGCCGCTGTTCTGCTGATTGGAAGATTTCCCGCTGCAGGCGGACAAGACCATCAGGCTCGCCAACAGGAAGGGCAACAGATGCTTTACATCCGTTCCAAACAAGGATGGCGCGAACACACCGCGGCGTGGCGGATTGGCGACGATCGAAGTTGCGACGCGGAACGTTGTGGATGCTTCCATGTTTTCCTCGACTTTAGAAACTCCACTTCAGACCGAACTGAACGGTGCGCGGACGATGCGCATCGAGCGGATGCAAGAACGACGCTCCCGTGACGCAATCTGCCCCGCTGCCCTGAAAGCCGGCGGAATAGGCGGGCCCGGCATAGCAACTGACGATATTGTTACCGCTGCTCCCCGGATTGTCCGGGTCATAGAGCCGAAATTGTGTGTGATTGAAGATATTGAAAAATTCGGCGCGAAATTGAAGCTCACTGGACTCCGTAAACTTGAAATGCTTCACCAGTGACATGTCGAAATTCAGCCGGCTGGGATTATTCAGAAAGTTTCGACCGGCGTCCCCGAAGGTCAATCCTCGCGGCGCCACGAATTGCGATGGATTCCCCAAGAGCGGCCCAAAGCTCCGGATGTTGAACCCGGGATTGGGCAAGCCGTGCGCCACATCGGGATAAGATTCCGCAATCCCGAGCCCGCTCGAAACTCCAGCATTATCGGTCAGCGAAATGCCCGTATTTCCGGCGCTATTGATTACGGTAAAAGGGGTGCCCGATTGATACAGGGTTACACCTGAGATCTCCCAGCCGCCGAAAATCTGGTTCACTGCTCTCGAGCAACAGTGTCCCCCGGCCGGTGCGCCGGCTTCATCCTGGCTCAGCGATTCAACCGCAGCATCCCAGAACCCTCGGGCAAAATTCGGAACCTGGTATAGGTAACTGATGGTAAGCAGGTGGCGTTCATCGAAATTCGAACTCGCCCAATTTCCGTGCAGATTGTAGGAATTGACCAGAACGGGATCGCTCCGGTCTGACGCATTGTCCAGGGAATGACTGTAGGTATAAGAAAGGCCGGCCGTGAGAGGCCCGCGGGCCCGCCGCAGGGTGAACTGAAGGGCGTGGTAGCTGGAATCGGCTACATTTTGCAGAGACAAAACTTTTCCCAGCCCGGGGTACGGGCGCGGGAGTGAATTAACGTTCGGAATGTTCGGATTGGTGCATGCTGCCTGCAAGTACACGTAGGCGGGACTCTGGGAGGTCACGATGGTGCCGTTCTGCAGCAGGAACGGGAAGTTGTTATTTCCGGGGCGGTCGCCTGAATTACCGGTAAGCGGGACCGTGCAGTCCGCCAACGTCAGAGGCTCGTTCGGGCCAAACGGATTTTCAGAGAGGGGCAGCGGTGGCAACTGGTTCAGCTGCCGCTCCACGGTCAGATGCGTTCCTTTGCTTCCGACGTAGGCAGCATTGGCGACAACATCGTGAGAGAGTTGCCGCTGTATGCCGAAGCTCCATTGTTGAGCGTTGGGCCAAACTGCTTTGGTCGGAATCCCAGTGACGTCCAGAGGAAACGCGGTCCCAGCACGGGGGACGGCGTTCCGCGAATTAGGCGACGCACAAGCGGTATTATTGGGGTCCAACGTAGCGCCCTGCCCGACATAGCCGATGCACGGATAGCTGGCGGGAAGCTGCTGCGTCATGCTAAGAACGACCGGCGAACTGGCTTCCAGAGAACCGGTATTGGCTTCATTGCCGGTGCCGTGCTCGAAGAAGATGCCATAACCGCCCCGAATCGAGGTCTTGCCATCTCCGAACGGATCCCACGCAAAACCAACGCGAGGGGCGGGATTAAAAAGATGACCGCTCATGCAGCCGGAAGGGATGCCGTTCACGCCGCACTGAACCAATCCCAGGTCGCTTATAACCTGCGGAGCTAGCTGGAATGTACCTGGGTTGAAAGTAACCGGCGCTGAGCCAGAACTTTTGTCGAGCAACACGCCGTAAAACGGGTCGACGGCAAATCTTGTCGCATTGAATTTCCCGGCCTCCCAGTTCCATGCGTTGTGATACTTCTCCCGGTACGTTCCAAACAGGCTGACTCTCAAACCCAGATTCAGAGTGAGGCGGGGAGTGATTCTCCAGTCATCCTGAAAGTACGGTTCGGCAATCTGGTAAGACTGGTAGTAAAGGTGCTGGGAAGAGTCCTGCGAAAAGCTCTGTATGTAGTTTGTGGTAATGCCGTTGTTGACGGATTGAAGCAGGAAATCCGCAAAAGCGTTGCCTGTGCTGCGCGCCAGATTGTTAAACGTCAACAGACCTTGCAGGTCGCCAGAGGCAGCTCCAATCGCATTGTTGGTTTGATTTCGCTGAGCCCAAAGGAACTGCCCTCCGAACTGCAGCGTATGCTTCCCGATGGATTTGCCGATGTCGTCCCGGACCGCATACGTGGGATTGGAATGGCGCCAGGGCATGTAAGAAGCGTCTTCGGTGAAGCCTCTGCCGCCGTACGCGGCATTCGTTCCTAGAATTGCAACTCCCGGCATTTTTCCGCCGAAACCGTTGTTGAAGATATAGCCCATCGCACACTGCGGGATACCGCTCACTGGGTCGACACTCAGCAACGGATTGCATTGACCGGGCGCAGCAGGATCCGGCACGAGCGGCTGGTCGAGAGCGGGATTGCGCTGGAACTGCGCATTTCCCGGCCCATTCTGATCCACCAGAGTAATGTTCGAGTTGACGTAAGTGACGACCAAGTCGTTCAGCAGAGTAGGCGAAAGAGTGGCAGTGAGGCGTGCGACCAAACTCGTACCGGGGCCCACGAATCGGTTCTCGATGGTTGGGAAAGTCGCGGCTGAGGGATTCGTGCTGTGCAGATAACTCCATTGCGGGGTTAGAACAGTCGTGTCCCATGCATCGTGGATATAGCGAAAAGACGCTCTGAGCTTCTGGGTCAGTACATGGTCGACGCGAAACAGTTCTTCACGCCAGTATGTGGAAGGAGAAATTGCAGCGTTATAGCAATGATTGGGATCGGTGGGATCCAGATTGGCCACCGTAAAGTTGCAACCGGTGGATGAGTTCGGCAACGGTATAAGGTTGGCCTGCAGAATCGCCAGGGCATTCTTGTCTACCCCAAACAGCGAGGGCCCAATGGAGGTTTGTTGACCCAGAAGATTATTTCCTGGGAAAGGCTGGAGGTCCTTAGGATTTGGATTCGTCCCTGGGCGCGCCGGACAATCAGGAAACTGCTGGCGATCAAAGCCGTTGGCGCTCGACGTGCCCGCTAACGGGCACACATCGCTGAAGTCGAATACCTGCGAAACCAGGCCGCTGCCATTGGGCGCGCTTAAATTTTCTTCGATACCCTGGGCGGTCATCACCAGGCCGCGTTCTTTCAGTGAAGGAACAGCCTGGTTATAGTCGGTCGGAGTCTTCTCCAGGCGGAATTCCTCAGAGAAAAAGAAGAAAGTTTTGTCTTTCTTAGTGTTGTAAACACCCGGAATGGTCAGCGGGCCGCCAATCGTGCCACCGAAATCCTGGCGGCGATACAGCGGCGCCCGGCCCGGAGCGTCGAAATAATTGCGGGCGTTAAACGCCTCGTTGCGGATGAACTCGTACACGCCTCCGTGCAGAGTCTCGGTTCCTGACTTCGTGGTCACCTGCACGGCGCCCGATGCGGTGCGCCCGTACTGAGCGCCGTAGTTTGAAGTCAGGACCTTCACTTCCTGAATGGCGTCCAGGCTCGGGTAAACCATGAGTGTGCTGGAAGCGCCATTGAGGCCGGTATTGAGGACGTCGCTGCCGTCGACCTCGAACGTGTTGTACTCAACGCGCCCGCCGTTCACACTGTATTTGACGCTGCCAACTACGCCTACCTTGGCTTCATCCTGCCCGGTCTGATTGCTGACTCCTGGAGCGAGTGCGATTAACTGTGTGAAGTTGCGGCCGTTCAGTCCAATCGAAACTACTTCTTTTTCTGTGATGGTTCCCGAGACGCTGGCGTTCTCGGTCTCTACTTTTCCCACGCCGGCGGACTCGACATTCACTTCGGTTTTTGCAATCGCCGGTTCCAGGGAAGCATCCAAAGTCAATTCAAGGCCGGCGGTTAAGTTGATGTAGTCCAGAGTCTTCTGTGCGAAGTCGGGCGCCGTAATCGTGATGCTGTAGGTGCCGGCCTTAAGGCTGGTAAAGGAGTACGCGCCTTTCTCATCTGTCTTCGTCTCTTGTTTGAAACCCGCCCCGTTGCTCAAGACTACAGACGCACCGGTTACGACGGCTTGCGACTGATCCGCGACGGTCCCGCGAATGGATGCCTGATCACTCTCTTGGCCGAAGGCGAAACACGTCAACAGGAATACCAGCACACCTATCCCGCCCACGCGATCAAAATCGCGAAGCAATTTCACGAATACCTCTCCGGCCCTTGAGGGAAGTTTGAGAAACGAAGGCGGATGGTACACGAAGCAAAAGCCACGGGACATTAAAAGAAGATGAAAAGTTTGTGAACGGAGTGTTGTGAATCCTTAGCACCGCTGGGCGAATGGATTCACAAACAGTTCACTCCGCGTTCATCCTGGCGTAACAGGAAAGCAGGTATTCTCCGTTTGCAATTCCCAGCAAGTTTGTTTGGGCCGCCTCAACCCAGTTAAGAAATCCAGGAAATCGCCCACCGGCGGCTCGTTTCGCTGCATGCTCCCAGACGTAAGGGGCGAAACGCGCCGCACAAACTAAAACGAAACGGTTTCCAACACATCCGACTTTGAAGAGAGGAACATCTATGACGCGTATGAAATCAGTCTTCGCGGCGCTTTGGTTCGCCGCGATGCTCACCCTGGCGCCCCAGGTGCACGCACAAACCGTCAAGGTTGTTTTTGCCGGTTCTTCCGCCATGTGGCAATCCATGGCGTTGGCCACTTATAAAAGCGGTGGCTGCGTGTCTGGCGGGACGGCTCCTTGTTTCCACTACACGGCCAAGAATTTCAACCTCACCGACGGTCGCCCCACGGTATTGGGCGGCGCTGCAGCAGTCGATCTCGGAAACGTGTGGATTGTTTGGGATAGCAATACGACCGCGACCAACGTTTGGGCCTACATCAAAGTGGACTCGGCTGTCGGAGATCGATGCTACTTCGCTCAACCCCATTGCAATGTCAACATCACCACTTTCCCCACGCCCGGCAATCTGATTGCTTCCAATCTCTGGGGCGACAATTCCTCCGACTCGACCCCGCCTCCAGCCGTTTCCAGCCTGTTTACTTCGGGGTCCCTGCTGGTAAGTGCGGCAGCGACAGACATCCGGCCTGAAGATGCGCTGTTCGCAACCTGCCGTGCAAACTCAAAACTCGGTGGTGGAACCGATGGCCTCGCCGGCCTGGGATATGGCTCGAACAGCTCTGGCGTTTGCCCCACCTTCGGGAAGCCGCTAGCGAATCTGGAGGGATCCGATATTCTTAGCGCTCTCCCAGGAAGCACGAGCTCGGCCCACGTTTTGGCTTTTGCCCTTAGCGGAAAGGACCCCTTCACCGGGACGGTCGTCCCCACCGCTACCACCACATCCGTTGGAGCCGCTCCAATCATCTTCATCACGGAGCGCACTGGCGCATTAGCCACCGTCACCAATGCCACTGACTCCGAACTCCAAAGTGTGTTCAGCGGAGCGGACTGCAACGCCAGCGCGTTCGGCGCTCCCAGTTCGAACATTCAGGTATATCTCCGCGAGCCGCTCTCTGGCACCATGAACACCACGGAATACACGGTGTTCCGCTACGTGAACGATTCCGGCAAGAGCCAGGAAACAGGGGTCGCTGCCGTCAATCCCCTTTCGAGTCCTTGCACATCTGGCGGATCACGCTACCGCGCCATTGGTACGGGCGAGGAAGTAACCTCCGTTCAAAACTCGGTGACGAACCACGGCACCGACGGCATCGGCTACACGTTTTTCAGTTACGGCAACGTTTCCGGCATTGCGAACAGTTCAAGCTACGGGTACCTAACCCTGAACGGAATTGATGGAATCTTCCACAGGTACGGAAGCACCATCGATCCCGGCCAGCCTTCGATTGCCGGAGCTCTGCCGTCGAACACGAATCTGCCCGCAACCTGTGCGGGCGGCGCCGGCAGCTTTCCGTGCGCAGAATCTAAAATCTGGAGCGGAAACCTGTCGTTCCCGAACCTCCGCAACGGCTCTTATCGCGCATGGTCCATTCTGCGGATCGTGAGCAACGGAACTGCTTTGTCGAATGCCGATCTGATCGTGACCGGCGCCCAGACCTATGTGGTCAACACTGTGCCGGACTTCGTACCGGCATTGAAAGTCTCGTCGACCGATCCGGGCCTTGCTCTCTTGCGATCGCACTACACGCAAGAGGGAGTAGCTCCGGTGAACATCGCAACCACAGGCGACAAGGGCGGCGATGCGGGCGGTTGCATCCTGACCAGTTCCGGTGTGGTGTCCACTTCCGACACAACCACCAAGCTCGCTCAGGTACTTCCCGACACAGGTTGTGTTTCGGTCCCGTAATCCATCTGCTGGTTCAGCCACAAGAGGGCGGGCGCCTTTATCCGGAGCCCGCCCTCTTGAATATGATCCGTCGACAAGCGGCCGCCGCTGTATGCGGAGGTTGCATTCCTTGTGGCCTCTGGTGCGTTTGAAGTCGCAAGTCGCACCTTACGCTGCAAAAAGCAGGGGGACTAGAGAAGAAAGCCCAGCAACTCTTTTTATAGCCTTCATGAAAACGCGAGCCCTGAAATTTACGCTCTTACTTCTGCTGCAGATCGTCCTATCCCAACTTAACGTTGCCCAGCTTGTGCCTGCCTCGCCTCCAATCGCTGATCCCGCCGATGGGCGGTTTCGCGGCGTTAAAGAAGACTGGACCACGCCCGCTCTCACGACCAGCAAACTCAACCCGGTCGAGCCGATGGTCGGCGAAGTGAGTGACCACACCGGCTATACGCTCGAGTTGCTTCAGTTGCAGTGGAGATTCGGGGATCCACTCGACCTTTATGTAATGAAGCCCAAAGGGGTCAAGAAGCCCCCCGTTATTCTTTATCTGTACGGCTACGCGGCAGGCACGGACCGTTTCAAGAATGAGACTTTCCAAAGCACCGTTACGCAGAATGGTTTTGCTGCCGTGGGCTTCGTATCTGCTCTTACCGGACATCGCTATCACGATCGGCCAATGCGGGAGTGGTTCGTCAGCGAATTGCAGGAGTGCCTGGCCACATCGGCGCACGATGTGCAACTGGTGCTGGACTACCTGGCTACCCGCGGCGACCTTGATATGACCCGCATTGGCATGTACACGCAGGGTTCGGGAGCCAGCATCGGGATCCTGGTCTCGGCTGTAGACCCGCGAATTAAGGTGCTGGACGCGCTTGACCCTTGGGGGGCATGGCCAATCTGGTTGGCAAGTTCCCCATTTCCGCCCGACGATGAACGTGCGAGCTACGTGACGCCGGAGTTTCTGCGGAAAGTGGCATTGCTCGAACCTCTCGACTGGCTCCCAAAGATACAAGCCAAAAAGTTCCGGCTTCAGGATGCGGTGTTTGATCCCATCACACCCAAGGCTGCCAAGGAGAAGTTGCGCGCGGCTGTTCCCGCCGGTGCGACGGTTGCCATCTACAAAACGCCCGACGAGTTCAACGCAATGGTTCGCAGCAAGACGGAACTGGAATGGATACAGCACGAGCTACGAGCCTTGCCGGATCTTCACTCCTCGAGCGTCACAGTTGGTTCAAACCATACAGATTAAGCCCGAGAAGTCGCCGGTGGGTTGAACCCATTTCGATGCATGCAGGTTTGGTTTGATGTAGGTAGTGGGTGGCGATTGCGATGATGTGATCCGAACGGCCAATCAATCTGCCACCGATTGGTGAACACGCAAGCCAGAATGTGAGAAACAGGGAGACACGATGAAGCGCCATCTTTGGGGCAAAGTTCTCGCTACGATTTGTCTTTTGGGCCTGATGAGTTGCACGACCGCCGTTCCCCGCACTCTGGTTGATAACTCTACCCCGGTCGAATTGATTACTGCCGCCAGTGGGACACCGCAAAGCCATGCCGTGAACGGACCTTTTGGTGTGGCTCTGGTCGCGACTGTAACCACCAGCGGAGCACCGACCTCGGGTGTTGTGGTGACGTTCACGGCGCCGGCGACGGGAGCGAGTGCCACCTTTTCCGATACCAACTCCATAACCGCAAGCGCAACGACAGACTCGAACGGGACCGCCATATCTCCGACGATTATTGCAAACGGAATAGCTGGCAGTTACACCATCGCTGCGTCGGTAGTTGGAATCACAGCGCCGGCCACTTTTAGTCTTACGAACACGACTGGAGGCCCGGCGGCGATTACGGCTACGGGAGGCGCATCGCAATCTGCGCCGACCAATACGGTATTCGCTCTCCCGCTGCAGGCAACCGTAGTGGACAGCGGTCATAACCCGGTAAGCGGCGCGTTTGTTACATTTACAGCTCCTGCGACGGGGGCCAGCGGGACCTTTGCGAACGGAACTGCGACGGAAACGGATGTAACCAATGCCAGCGGCCAGGCAACCTCGACCCCCTTCACTGCAAACGGATTATCCGGCGCCGATGTGGTGGTAGCCACGGTGGCGGGAGCGACCGCGTCGGCCACCTTCAATCTTACAAACTCATCCGGTCCCCCGGCCACGGTAACAGCGGCGAGCGGCACGCCACAATCTGCGGCGCCCCACACCGCGTTTGCAGCGCCCCTGGTAGCGCTCGTCCTCGACAGCAGCGCAAACCCGGTGGCGGGCGTGGCGGTCACCTTCATGGCTCCAGCCTCAGGTGCGACTGGTACTTTCACAAACGGCACTGCCACCGAAACTGACACGACCAACGCAAACGGTCTTGCTACTTCGACAACCTTTACCTCCAACGGGACGATCGGCGGCCCGTACACGGTGACGGCCACCGTTACTGGACTGTTGACGACCGCCAGTTTTTCTTTGACGAACCGGGCGGCTGCAAACAGCTACGTGTTCTATCTGGACGGCCTGGAATCGGCTAGCGTCGCGTTTTATGCCCTCGCGGGAGCGGTCGAGATTGACCCCACCGGCAACGTCATTGCCGGCGAGCAGGACTACAACGATGGTCTGGGCATAACGTCTCCCCAGCCGTCCGGCGACGCCATCACCGGTGGAACACTGTCGATCAATGCGACTACCGGCCAAGGCACGCTCACGCTAACCACGAACAATACCAACCTGGGCGTGGGTGGAGTCGAAACCCTGGGTGTCCAATTCGTGAACAGCAATCACGCCATGATCGTTCAGTTTGACGGGGTTGCCACGTCCAGCGGAGGTTTGGACTTGCAGACTCTGTCTGGACCACCGAATGGAGGATATGCTTTTACTCTAACCGGCATCGACAACTCGTTCAGTCCGGTGGATTTCGGAGGCGTCTTCTCGGTCAGCGGCGGCACTCAGCTGCAGAATGGTTCTGTCGACGAGAATGATAACGGGAGCGTGACCACGGCCACGCCGCTGAGCGGAACGCTTTCCACATTTGACTCCTTCGGCCGCGGCACTATCACCAGCGGTCTCAATTATGGGGGCTCTCCCGTCGCTCTAAACTATTACGTCGTTGGTCCGGAAGCGATCCGAATCATCGATGTAGACACAACCGATTCGGCAATAGGTTCCGCCTTCGGCCAGGGCGTAAACCAGACCAGCGCCAGCAATGCATCGCTGGGCAATTCCATCTTCGGGATCGGAGGCAGCCCGGATCTGGTGAACTTCGCTACCGCAGGAATGCTGGTCCCTTCGGCGTCTGCGGGAACGTTCTCTGGAGTGGCGGACGACAATGAACTTTTCATTTACAACATCCAGCTGCCAGCAACTCCGATATCCGGCACTTATTCGGTTGCCAGCAACGGGTACGGGAGCTTGGCTATCCAGCCTGGAAGCTTGGGAGACGTCAGCGCCCTCGGCGTTTATGTTACGGATCCGAATTTAAATCTGAACGATCCGAATAATACGACCTCGGGGTTGGGAGGCGCCCTGCTTGCCGACATGGATAGCGCCCTGGCAGGCGGCACGGGAATCCTGGTTCCCCAGTCAGATACCTCGACTGGCAGTTTTGCAGGCAACTATGCTTTTGGAGCGCAGGCGTTCAACAACTCCCTTGAGTTTGACTTTGTCGCGCAGGGCTCCGTAACCGGCGGGGCATTGAGCGGAACCGGCCTGGTGAGCGATCCCTTCATTACGTTAGGCGGATCCGCAACAAACTCTGGCGTCACGTTTTCGGGAACTCCGCTGCCAGATTCGAGTAACCCCGGGCGCTATACTCTGTTCTCGACGAACGCGACCCCCAATCCGCTCAACGTGACAGTGAATGCAACCACAACGCCACTCAACGTGGTCATCTATCAGGCGAACGGGGGCCAGTTGTTTTGGATTGACGAGGATATCAGCATCGTCTTTTTTGGCTCGCTACAGCAACAGGGATCTCTCGCGGGTATACCCGCCAGCAGAGTTTCGAAGCCGTTGGTTCGGGCAGGAAAAAATAAGCGCTAGATCGCAACGGAATGCCAGTGCCGAAGCCCTGGACTCAATGCGTTGCTTGAGTGGATTACGAACAGGGAGAAAAGAGAAATACGTTCTGGCCCTTGGTCGATTTGGCCGAAAGAAGAAGAAGAAGTGCTGTCTGAATTGAACTATGTCGATCGCAGATCAAATCGAGAAGACCGGTCACGCCTTGACCGCGGAGGATTTGGCGAAGTTCCTCTCTGTGTCCAAGGTTACGATCTTCAAGCATGCGGCAACCGTTCCGGGTGGGAACGTGTGTGCGATTTGATCCGCGGGCTGTGGCGCAATGGCTGCGAAGCATGTAGCAGTCGGGGGGTGCTGAAAACGCGATCTCAGACCAAGATCACTGACGAACGAGCCGGCTCATCACTTCCCCGAAGCCCGTTTACCGTTACGTATCTACAGATAACTTCTGGTTTGCCCGTCATCCGGCCGTGGAGTTTCATCGCCAACCTATCCATGCCGGGAGATTGGCTTTCGCGTTAGTCAGGACAGATTTGGACAGTGGTGCACTAACTCTGGTCGCGAATTTCCAGGCCCGCCTTGCGCAGGCCCTCGATAAAATGCTCCAGGTGATCGGGATAAAACCACTTCGCAGCGGCTTGACGGATGCTCGAAGAGACATTGGGCAGCAGGCGCGTGAGTTCACGCAAACTTTTCCTCGCTGCCTCGAGATCGCCAAGCTGACCGTAACCCGCGGTGAGCAGAGCCTGGGTCCCGAAGTAGCCGGGCAGGTTGGATTTTAAAGCTGCATCCACCGCCGCGCGATAGTCCCGCTTGCGATACGCGTCGTTGAAGTCAGCGTGCCAATACCATCCCGGATGATTGGGATTCAAACGCTTGGCGCGCCCGGCGAGTTCCATTCCGTGCTCAGAATTGCCGGAGAGAACGAAAAATTCGCCTATCGAAGCGACGGCGTTTCCATCCATCGGATTCAGAGTCAGAGCGCGCTCGGCCGCAGCTCGGAAACCCGCGACTTCCTTCTGGAAAAAATATGCCTCGGCCAGCGCTAAATGAGCCAGATGATTCGACGGAGCGACTTCGACAGCGCGGCGCGCCGCTGCCGCTCCGCTGACCAGCGCGTCCGCTTGCAGATCAAAGCTGTGCGCGTAATCCTGAACGTTAAGGAGCGCCAGCATGGCCCAGGCATCGCCATACGACGGTTCCTTTTTGACGGCCGCTTCCAATGCCGAGCGGGCCTGAGCAAGAGTCTCGGGTAGATAAACCTCGAAAAAAGCAAAGCTGCGCAGGACGGACTCGTAGGGAGTAAGTTGTTGCGGATCGCGTCCGCGCACCGCCGCACTCATGCTGCGGGGCAGTGCGCCATTCATGTCAGCGACTGTAGAAACGATGCGCGGCACGAGGTCATCTTGCAATTCGAACAACGCTTCGGGGTTGAACGCGCGCTCGAAATTCTCAGCCCACAGATGTGCTCCCGTTGTCGCATCCACCAACTGCACACTGATTCGTAGCTTTGTTCCAGCCGGGCGCAGAGTTCCCCCCATCACATATCGGGCGCCCAGTTCCTTGCCCGCTACGCGCACATCCACCGATCCTCCCGCGTAGTGCGATGAGGAACTGCGGGCGATCACGCGAAGATAGGAAAACCTAGAAAGCCCGGTGACGATGTCGTCGGTCAGGCCATCGGCAAGTGCGGATAAATCCGCGATGCTCCCCGCGTACTTGAACGGCAGCGCGGCGACCCAGAAACCTTCATCGGCGCGGGTTGCTCCAGAGACGGTGCGGTCGAGTGGGAGATTACCAGATGAAACGTTGGCATTCTCCTGCGCCGCGGCGGGATTCGCGCCATATTTCAAACCTGCTTTTTGCAAGCCAAGCATGAATCGTTCCACTTCGTCTTTTTCCGGATCCCATTTCTCGATGACTTCGCGAATTTTGGTTAAGTCAAGAAACTCCGGGGCGCACCGGCGCAGAGACGCAATGGCCGACGCTGCCTCCTGTTGTCGGCCCAACATTCCGCAGGCGGCGGCAATCACCACATACATCCAGTTGTAGTCGGGACTGTTGATCTTCTTGGCGGCCTGCAAAGCCGCCTCGTACTCGCCTTTGCGATAGTGATAGTGAAATGAAGCGTTGTGATACCAGCCGGGATGATGCCGGCTCAGGTCCATCGCCCGTTGCAGCATGGCCAACCCGCGTTCCCAATCTCCGGCGAACGCAAGCATCGTTCCGATGAAGGCCTGGGTTGTTCCGTCCCGCGGATTCAGCGATATGGCACGCTCTCCAGTCTCGCGAAATGCGGTGAAATCATGCGCAAAGAAATGAACGGCCGCAAGTACTCTCCATGCCATCTGGCAGGCAGGGTCGATCTTAATCGCGCGCCATGCAGCTTCGCGCGAGCGCTCCAAGGAATTCTCCAGGGGGTTGAATCCATCGCAATACTCAAGCAAATACAGATTGGCAAGGGAGGCCCACCCGTCGGCGTGGCTGGATTCGCGCTCCAGAACTTTCTCCAGGCCTGAGCGGAGCAAGGCATGCTCCTCAATATTGATCTGCTGCATGAAGGCATACTGGCGCAGCACAAGTTCGGACGCCGTGAGTTCCTCGACTTTGCGATCCCGGGTGGGCGCGGCCATGGAGCGGACCAGAACCCCGTACGCATCCGCCACGGTGGTCACAATGTGATCGGTCAAGTCGTCCTGAATCTGAAAAGTGTCCTCGCCGCTTACTTCGCGGTCATATAGCTCAGTCCAAAGCTGCGTACCGCTTACGGCGTCCATCAGTTGCACGCTGACGCGTATGGACGAGCCTCTCTTACGGATGCTCCCTTCCATTACATAGCGTGTGCCGAGTTCGCGGCCCACGGTGCGAATATCGGCGGCGCGGCCTTTGTAAGTCATGGCCGAACTGCGGGCGATGACCTGTAGATAGGGAAACTGGGAAAGCCCGGCTGTGATGTCCTCGGTTAGACCATCCGCCAGAGATGCCAGAGTCGTATCCCCGGCAGGCTCCCGGAAGGGCAGCACGGCGACCCAGAAACCTTCGTCGGCGCGCGTTTCGCCACAAGCGTTCTGTTTCGACACTGCTGCCGAAAGTTCCCGCCGTTCCTCTGGCGCATCGTCCAGTCCTGCTGCGCGGAGATCCGCGACTATTTGTGAAACCATCCCCGGCTGGAACCACTTCCCGAGTTCTTCTTCCACGTTGGTGGCGAAATCCGGGCGCTGGAGCAGCAGCGTGCGGACGGAAGCCCTTGCAAGTTCCATTTCTCCCAGCTTGATACGCGCCACCGCCAGGGCGAGTTGTCCAAACCAGAGCTCGGGCATGTTGATTTTCAGCGCAAACTCAAGCGCGCGCTTTCCATCACGCTGCCTGTAGGCATCGAAGACCAACGGTAACCAGAACCAACCCGCATGGTTGGGATTTAGCCGCGTGGCCCGCTCCGCTAAGGCGCAGCCAGCCTCCCAATCGCCCGCATACGCCATTTGCATCCCGAGATACGCAGTGGCATAGCCCTCCATGCGGTTCAGTGCAAGCGCACGTTTCGCCGCGGCCCGAAACGCCCCGAACTCGTGCCGGCAAAATAAAACCGAGGCCAGAGCCACGTGGGCCAGCTGGTTCGAAGGTGCAAGATCCAGGGCGCGCCGCGCCGCTGCGTAGGCACGCCCCAGAGGGTCAGGCTGAGGATTGAATCCATGGGTGTATTCCCCGCGGTAGACCCAGGAGAGCATGGCCCAGCAATCGGCGCGGTCCGGTTCCTGCTTTACTGCGGCTTCAAGGACCGTTCTTGCCGCCAGGTGCTCCGGCGCGCTGACGCGCTGATGGTAGCCAAAGCTCCGCAGCATCGCCTCGTACGGCGTGAGCGACTCCGGATTGCGGTTGCGAAGTGACCCGGTCATGGTGTGCGGCAAAATTCCTTGCGTGTCGCCGACCGTCGCCACGATGCGCGGCACGATTTCGTCCAGAAGATCAAGCGTCGAATCCTGCCCGAATGCGCAATCATAGGTCTCCGCCCATAGACCCGCACCTGTACTGGCATCGACCAGTTGAGTCGCGATGCGGACTTTCGGTCCCGCCTGGCGCAGACTGCCCTCCATGACGTACCGTGCGCCCAGCTCTTTTCCGATGGCGCGAACATCGCCTGAATCGCTGGAGAACTTTGCCGTCGACCCTCGCGCAATCACTCGCAGGTACGAGAACCGCGACAGCCCGGTGATGATTTCGTCAGACAAACCTGAGGCAAGGTCTTTGACTTCGCGATTATCGCCCGCGTACTGAAAGGGCAAGACCGCGACCCAAAAACCTTCGTCAGCCCTTGCTGCCCCAGAATCGGCTGCAGCTGCAGAGCGCGGCGACGTGGACACCGATAGCGGCCGCGTTCCGCTTCGCGCCAGGTCGCGAAACTCATTGCTCACGTCACGCGCGGTCTGCACACGGTGTCGCGGATCTTTTTCCAGGCAGCGGCGGATAATCCGCGCCAGATCACTCGGCAGATCGGGACGCGAGTCTGTCACTGACGGTGGAGTGTCCCGCAAAATTGCCGAAACCAACTCAGCTGAAGAACTGCCATGGAATGGGCGCCTTCCGGTCGACATTTCAAAAAGCATTACGCCCATCGAAAAAATGTCGGTGCGGTGGTCGAGCGGACGGCCAGAGGTCTGTTCCGGCGACATGTAAGCTGGCGTCCCCATTACCACTCCCACCTGCGTGCGACTGTCTGAGGTCAGGGTGGCGTCGCCGAGATTGGAGCCGCGAACGTCTTTCGCCAATCCGAAATCAAGTACCTTGACGCGGCCTTCATTTGTGACCATGACGTTGGCGGGTTTCAGATCACGGTGGACGATACCTTTTTCGTGAGCAGCCGCGAGCGCATCGGCCAAGCCCGCCGCTATTTCTACAATCTGCTCGATCGGCAGGCCGTTTTGGTTGATCAAGCGGTCGAGTGGCAGTCCTTCCACAAGTTGCATCGTCAGGAAGTGGACGCCTTCCGATTCTTCCACCGAGTAAATCGTGACAATGTTCGGATGATCGAGTTGCGCCAGGACCTTGGCTTCTCGGCGAAAACGCCCTAGCCGTTCGGCGTCTTGTGCCATCTCGCCGGGCAGCACCTTGAGCGCGACATCCCGGCCAAGTTTCGTATCCATGGCGCGATACACTTCGCCCATTCCGCCTGCGCCGAGCGCTGACCGGATTTCATACCCACCGAGTTTCGTACCGGAGATGAGCTCCATTCGTGCGTGCAATTATAGCCTTGCGCCCCACGTTGCACGCGGATGTGGCGGTCCGGGATGTGTTGTCGGCAAAAAGGAACTGGAGTTCGTCCAATGACTTCTGGACAGCCCGTTACCCTTGACTCTCCACTACGATAAACGCCATACAATGGATGCCCTTAGATTGCATGATTTCGCCACGCGCTACACCGCTGCCTGGTGTAGCCAGCATCCCGAGCGCGTAGCTGCATTCTTTTCCCCTGCCGGGTCGCTTACGGTGAATAACGGTACTCCAGCGGTCGGGCGACGTGAAATTATCGAACTGGCACGATCGTTTATGACCACATTTCCCGATCTGAGGGTGCTCATGAACGATCTGTGTATCCATGAGGATAGTGCGGAGTACCATTGGACGCTGATCGGCACTCACCGTGGGCCTGAAGGCTTAGGCCATAGAGTTCAGATCAGCGGGTTTGAGAGATGGCACATGGCAGCCGACGGTATGATAGCTGCTTCGGAAGGCCACTTTGATGCCGCTGAGTATCAACGCCAGCTGGAGCAGGGCTGTTCTTAAATGTCCGCCAGCTCACCTCCAAGTTTGTCGGCAATCGGGAAGTCAACTTCTGGTTTGCTCGTCAACTGCCCAGTGGAGATGTTCAGAGGCTGGCTTCAAAGGGTAAATTAGGCCAGTCTCACACTATCGGCGAAACAGCGGGATGGGTACATGATCAGTGCCGTTTTCACTCAAAAAGGGTATTCCGCCTTACGGGAGATCTCATGAAGATTCGCCTCAGCGTGGCGCCGTTATTTGTCGTGTTCCTAGTCTTCTCGACGACAGCCTGTAAGAAATCCCCTTCCACGACGGCAGGCGCCGAGCAAGCCGATTGGACAATGTACGGAAGGACCAACGACGAGCAACGCTTCAGCCCTTTGAGTCAGATCAACGAGGCGAATGTTGGCCAACTCGGGTTGCTCTGGGATTGTGAGCTCGGAACATCGCGGGGATTGGAAGCAACACCACTAGTCTCGAATGGCGTGATTTTCACGACCGGAGAATGGAGCGTGGCATACGCGCTGGACGCAAAAACGGGTGAGATCCTTTGGAAATTCGATCCCGAGGTCCCTCGTGCACGCGTGCGCACCATCTGCTGCGACGTTGTCAATCGCGGAGTAGCCCTTTACAACGACAAGGTCTATCTCGGCACACTCGACGGGCGCCTGATCGCCCTGAATGCTAAGTCTGGTAAACCCGTTTGGGATGTCATCACCGTTGACCAATCCAAGCCTTATGCGATTACTGGTGCTCCCCGAATCGCCAAAGGAAAAGTACTGATCGGGAACGCCGGGTCAGAATTTGGTGTGCGCGGTTATATCTCCGCTTACGATGCCGAAACCGGCAAGCTCCTCTGGCGTACCTTTACCGTTCCCGGGGACCCTTCCAAAGGCTTCGAGTCCAAGGCCATGGAGGCGGCCGCGAAGACGTGGAACGGCCAGTGGTGGATTTCAGGGGGCGGAGGTACGCCGTGGGACTCCATCGTTTACGACCCTGAGCTCGATTTGGTGTACACCGGTACCGGCAACGGAATCGCCTGGTTCCGCGATCTCCGCAGCCCGGGCGGTGGCGACAACTTGTATCTCGCTTCCATCCTGGCGCTGCGGGCGAGCGACGGCGCAATGGTTTGGCACTATCAGGTTACACCCGGAGATAATTGGGACTACGACGCCACGCAACCTTTGATGCTGGCGGATTTGCCGATCGGCGGGGCTATGCGCAAGGTCATCATGCAAGCCTCGAAGAACGGATTCTTTTACGTGCTCGATCGCCAGACCGGCCATTTCATCTCCGCAAAACCGTTCGTGAAGGGCATCAGTTGGGCGACGGGTGTCAATCCCGAAACTGGGCGGCCGCAGGAATCGCCGAGCGCTCACGATGGCTGGCAGGCGGTACTTGTATCCCCGTCGCCCGGTGGTGGACACAACTGGTACCCCATGGCGTTTAGTCCCACGACTGGCCTGGTCTATGTCCCGGCGAGAGAAAACTCGGTCTTCGTCAGTGCTCCGAACAAGAACTGGAAGTCGAACCCCACACTTTGGAATCGCGGTGAGGATCCCACCTACGAGGGACCAGTAAGGCAGAAAGCGCTCGCTTCTCCGCCCATGACCGGCCATCTAATCGCCTGGAGTCCGGTCGAGCAGCGTGAAGCGTGGCGTGCCGATCTTCCACTGGTCGAAAGTGGTGGCGTATTGGCGACTGGGGGCAACCTCGTTTTCCAAGGCAGATCAGACGGAATCCTTTGTGCCTATCGCGCTACGGATGGCAAGAAGCTTTGGGAGTTCGACGCCGGGACAGGCATTATGGCTCCGCCCGTCACCTACCTTCGTGACGGAGTTCAGTACGTGACGCTGATGGTTGGCTGGGGAGGCGCCGCGGGACTAGCCAATCTCCCCGGCAGCGGCCCAGTGAAACGGGGTTTTGGCCGGGTATTAACTTTTTCTCTTGGCGCCGATGCAAAGCTGAAAGTTCCGCCGTTCGGACATACCGGACCTCCGTCGCCCGCGATCCCCTTAAACTTCACCGCCCCTGCCGTCCGCGAAGGCGGTTTCTTATTCCGGCGCTACTGCCTCTACTGCCATGGAGTGGGCGCTGTCTCAGGCTCCAGCATTCCTGACCTGCGCTATGCCAGCGCGGAAACGCATCACCAATTCCAGTCCATCGTGCTGGGCGGCGATCTCGAATACGGCGGCATGCCTTCGTTCAAAGATGCGCTGAAACCGGACCAGGTGAAGTTGATCCAAGCATATGTTTTGTCCCAGGCAGCGGCCGCGTCGAAGCCCGCAGCCGGCAAGGCTCCTTGAAAGCCGCTTCTCCGCCGACTGTCCGGCCACACAGCCGAGTACCCTTTAGTTCTTTGCACGCCAGCCTTGTAGATGTGGGTTTAATGCATTCAAGGAGAACTGGAATCGGATCACGAGAACTGACCAGCTAGCAATCTCCCGGCTACTTCTTCAGTTCCTCGGTGAAGTTCGTCACCAGGGTCACCGACTGCTTGCTCTGCTCAGAAAGACGGTTGAGAAGGATCCGCTTGCCATCCGGAGACACATCGAAGAAGGGGACATTGGCTACGTTTATGTTGCGAATAAGCGTTTGCGGGCTTCCGAACTGCAACTGGTCACCCTGCTCGTTTACCGCGACGGTGACAATGGTATACGCTCCGTTGGCAAGTTCCAGGTAATAGAGTTCCTTGCCGTCCCTGCTCCACTGGGGTAAGCCGCTTTCCGACGACACCTGCCATTTGCCCTTGCGCTCGCCAAAGGGCACCACATACACCTGGTAGGTCCCGGCCTCGGTGCAATCAAAGGCCACGTATTTCTCGTCTGGTGAAAACCGCGCATTTTCGCCATTCCCGATGATCTGGGAGGGTTTGCCAGACTCGCCTAAAGGGAGGGCCCAGACGCTGACCTTCTGATCTGCACGTTCATCGAATAAAATTGTCTTTCCATCGCGAGATATGTCCTTTGGAAAAACATCGTGATCGCCGGTAAACACGCTTTCCTCTGCACCGCTGCCGAGCGGCGAGCCTGCGGAAAAGACTGTAGCGGCCATTGCGCAGGCTTGAATAGTAAATCCATTTCCCATCAGGGGGCCAGATGGGCCATTCATCGGTGACCGGCCCGAAGCTGATCCGGGTACGTATGCCGCGGGCGAGGTCCAGCACAAAGATGGCCTCACTGCTCGACGCATTAATCATGGACGTAGCTGCTCGGTCTCCTTGCGGCGAGAGTCGCGCAGTCGCCCACAGGACATTGTCCGCGACCACCTGCATGTCTTTTCCACTGCGGTCCAGCCACACCAACTGCTGGGAGCCGAGCGTACCGCTGCTGTACACCAGCAGACCCTCTTCCGTGGCCGACACGTCCATGTGCCACATGGAAAAATCATTGATCACTCCATCGGCTACCGGCTGCGCGTCGCCTTTCAACTCGCCCTTCGCCGGGTCAAAGCTCTGGGCCAGCAACTTGTCGCCACGAGCAAATAAAAGATAGCCGGCCGCGTAGACCGCATTGGATGGCGTGCGCAGTAACAAGCGGTTCTCGCGGCCATCGAGCGAAGCGTAATAGACCGCATCGTACGCGGCCTTCGAATTGTCATGGCTGAGGGCGAGATACAAGAAGTGCTTTCCATCCGGGAGAAAAGTGGGCCAGCGATGTGAATCATGTTGCGCTGGGTCGAGCTTGGTGAGTGGTTCTGCGGTTCCTCCGCTGGCGCTGACTTTCATCAAGGGTGCGCTCGGTGCGGGCGAAAACACGATCACGCCTCCCGGCCCCCACGTCCCACCCTTACCCTGTTCTAAGTCAGTTATGTCGGTGGGAGCTCCGCCGTTTAAATCCACCCGCTTCAACTTGCCTCCCACAAAGAAAGCCAGCGAACGGCTATCGGGCGACCAGAAAGGAAAATAGGCACCGGTGGTCCCCTCGAGCGGATGCGCGTCGAGCGAATTCGCGGGCCGTACCCAGATCTCCAGTTCGCCTTGCTTGCCGACCACCGTAAAGGCGATGAACTTTCCGTTCGGCGACACCTCCGGAGGCCCGGCAGCATCCCCCGTGAGCTGGAAAAGAAAATTCGGAGGTGGGTTGATCGAAGCTCGAATGATCGCCGCCGTTTTCCCCGGATGATAAAGCAGAATCGCGCCGAGCACTCCGATTATGAGAGTTGCCGCGACTGCCGCAATCCACCCGGCGCGTTCACGCGTGCCCGAGTGCAGAGGGTGCTCGACTGCCGTGCCCCCTTCGGCCTGCTCTTGCAGCATCGTTTGCAGGTTCAGCTTCAGATCGTGCGCGGTTTGAATGCGCTCTTCCGGATCTTTCTCCAGGCATTGACGAATAATGCGATCAAGCGACGGGGTGATGTCCGGCCGAACGCTTGACGCCGGCGGCGGATCCAGTGCCAGTATCTGCCCCACGATGCTGGACTGAACCTTGCCTTCAAACGCGCGTTTGCCCGTGGCCATCTCGAACAACATTGCTCCAAACGCAAAAATATCGGAGCGCGCGTCCGCCTCACCGCCCTGAATCTGCTCGGGCGACATGTACTGCACCGTGCCAATGACAACACCTGCGGCAGAGAGCGCTGTTCCGGGCGCCGCAGTGGGACTGGTCTGCGTCAACGCGGCCGCTACCATGGAAGTAGACCCGTCGCTTCGCATTCCGGTGGGCGCCGTCGCGCCCGCCGGCTTCGCCAGACCGAAATCGAGCAACTTGGCGCCCAACTTGGTCAGCATCACATTGGCGGGCTTCAGGTCGCGATGCACGACTCCGGCCCGGTGCGCCTTTGCCAGCCCGTCGGCAATCTGGATAGCAATCTTGAGCAGGTCCGCTTGCGGTAGCGGACCTCTGTTTAACCGATAGGCCAGGGACTCGCCTTGCAGAAACTCCATCACCAGGAATTCGGTTGCGCCATGGCTGCCGACGTCGTGCAGCACGCAGATGTGAGGATGCTGAAGCTGGGAGATGATTCGCGCCTCGCGTTCAAAACGCGCCCGTAGCTCGGCATTCGCCACGAGTTGCGAATTCAAGACTTTGATGGCGACGGTACGGTCCAGCCGTGTGTCCCGCGCTCGATAGACTTCCCCCATCCCGCCCGCGCCGAGTGGCGAAAGGATTTCGTACGGGCCGAGTTTGGCACCGGTGGACAGCGCCATAAGCGTGTGCGCATCATTATAGTGGAAGCCATCAAAGCCGTTTCGCACCACTCTAATAGACTGTGGGTGGATCGTCAGCCAACCGGAAATTGTATCTAGGCCATTGTGCCGATCTCGTTTGAATGCCGGATTCAGTGCTCATGCTATACTCCCTCCACTCTGCCCCGCGGAGGCAAATGTGACGCACACCCTGCATCATCCCCATCACGCCCACGCCCGCCCGGTGGCGGGAACGCCTACGCGCCGCGAGTTTATTTCGTCCCTTGTCTCTACCGCCGTTCTGCTTCCATGGGCCTTCGGCCAAACCGAGGCTCAGAGTCCATCTGAAATAGCGGAACGGTTTCGCCAGATGTCAGAGCAATATGAAAAGGATGGGTTGGCGGCGCCATTCAAAGGAATCACGACCAATGGCGAAGTCGTCCCCGGTCTGTTCGAGATCAAGCCGAGTGGAGTCTCAACCGAGCCGGTGCGCAATGCGGCGGAGGCATTCATCGCCACACTCACGCCCCTCCAGCTGGCCAGAAGCATGTATCCCGTGGACGACATTGAGTGGCGCAAATGGATGAACCAGCACTTCTACGCGCCGCAAGGAGTGTGCTTCGCAGAGATGACCGATGCGCAGCGACAGGCCGCGTTCGGACTGATGCGCGCTTCCCTGAGCGCAGACGGATTTGAACTGACGCGCAACATCATGCGCCTCAACGAAACCCTTGCCGAGCTGGCGGAGGATCACGCCTTTCTAGGAGAGTGGCTGTACTACATCCAGATTTACGGCAAGCCGTCGTCAACCGAGCCGTGGGGCTGGAAACTCGAGGGCCACCACGCCATCATCAACTACTTTGTGCTCGGGGACCAGGTGGTCATGACTCCCTTGTTTATCGGCTCCGAGCCGGTGAAAGCGCCCTCCGGCAAATACAAAGGTCTCGAGATTCTGCAAAAGGAGCAGAACGATGGCCTGGAGATGCTGAAAACACTCTCAGAGGCACAGCGTAAACAGGCGATTCTGAACTTCTCGAAAGCGGGCAACAACAATCTGACCGAAGCTTTCAAGGACAATGTCGTAATCGACTATGCGGGATTGCGGACGAACGATTTGTCGGGCCCGGCGCGACAGCGTTTCCGCGATTTGATTCATCTCTATATAAGCAAGATGGATGAAGGCCACGCCCGCGTGAAGATGGACGACGTGGACCGGCATCTCGATAACAGCTGGTTTACCTGGATCGGTGACACCCAATCGGATGGAGTATTTTATTACCGCGTGCAGAGTCCGGTGGTTCTGATTGAATTTGATCACCAGCGGCCCGCCAACCTGAAGAAGTTTGCAACTGACCCAATGAAGCCGACCCGGAAACACATTCATTGCGTGGTGCGAACTCCGAATGGAAATGACTACGGCAAGGACCTGCTGAGGCAGCACTATCTCGCCCACCCGCACACAACCTGAGCGGTTACACAAACGAAAATCGGCCGTGACAAAAAGAAGCCCAGCGTATAGACGCAGCTTGCTGCCTTGGGAAGTGTCAACTCCGACGGTTCGTCACGTCAACACACTCTGTCCGCTGCGGGTCGTCGGAAGATTAGCTTGGCGCAGAAAACGCCCTGGGCAAAACAGCGGATGAAGCCCAAACGAACCATCTCAGCGGTGGGCCGAAGGAGGATTGCTGCTGCCCAATGTGCGCGGTGGGAGAAGGTGAAGCGTGAAGCCAAGGCTGCCTGGACGGCCGGGGAAAACTTGGTGATGATTGAGCCCCCCAGCGGTCAATGACGATCGCGACGGCTTGGTCTCGCCAATGACCTGAGAGAAGAGACATATCTTCCACACCCTTACGGCGATCGTGTTATATGGCGCACGACAGTTTGCGGCTAGGCGGTTGCTAGCTCAACGTCAGTTGTTTCTTAGCGATCAGTTTCTTCTCAAGTCTCTTCATTTTGTTCTCCCCCTATTTTTGGTCCCACCACAGAACCGAGGTGTTCTGCGATCGCTGTTACATACGTTTAGTTCGCGCACGAGACCGCCAGCGTAAAGCGGCGTTTGCCCCGGTGTTGTGAAACACCTTCCCAGCTGCCTTTCGGGAATCAACTTTCGCAGATTCCCAAGGCGACGGGAATTCGGCATGAACGCTTGTGCTTCATCTGGCGTCGCTTAGGGGGCCAGAAACTCACTCTTTCTCTCGCCGCAATTGTACGGAAGTTGTACCGAACTTCAGATGATCCGATAGCGTTCGCGAACGTGGCTGCACTCATCGACCCTAACACCGTCTCTTCAGCACCAAAAGAAAATGTGATCTGGCCTTTGGGCGGAGGAGGTGGAGTGGTGTTGTGGAGTTTCCGGCGCTGCATCCGAGGAGTGTGGCCGCGAAAAGTGACATGAGTATGTTGGCAATCAGGAATGCCTTGTCGCGTTTTGTTCTCGAAATCGCTGAATCACTTCGATACATATGTAGTTCTCCGGACTAACGGCCCTCTATTTAGCTTGGCATAGTGTCTTATTCGTCAGTGGACCGTCACTGTTACTTGCGTCGAGTGCTGGACCGCACCCGAACTCGCTGTGACCGTGATGCTGTAATCCAGCGGGGGAGGTGGTGGCGGGCTACTGCTGCCCCCGCCGCATCCGGCCAGCAAGGCCACAATGGCAATGAGAAAGCCGCATGGCAACCTCAGTTGTCTCCGTCTCGAATTGCCAGGCCTTAGTCCAAAAGCAATCAGGGCGAGTGGAATCGGTAGAAAGGCTGCGTATAGAGGACTCAAGCGGCGGGAATCGTTGAACGGGATGATTTCAGCCGATTGACTTGGTGCGGCGATCGTCAGTGTTGACGTAGCCGAATTTGCACCAGGAGTAACGGAGTTTGGCGATAGAGAACACGTTGCCAAGGGCGTCGACCCGGTCACTGAACAGGAGAGTTGGATAGCACTGCTAAAGGGTCCGTTCAGAGGAGCAATGGTGATCACGTCGGTCACCTGGGCTCCGCGTTGGACGGATAAGGTCGTGGACGAGGCTGCGATGGAGAAGTCAGGTGGCACACTGCCATTAAAGGTCGCCGTCACGGTCGTATCGGAATTTATTGTCAAGTTGCAGTCGAGCATGCTGGCGGTACAGCCACTCCCGCTCCAGCCAGTGAAGGCGGAGCCTGGATTGGGGAGCTCGCCAAGAACCACGTTTGCTCCGTTCGGAATTGGCACTGCGCAGGATGCCGTGCAACCCCCACCTCCTGTGGGAGCTATGCCAACTTGCCCGGCTCCGGTACCTGCAAGAACGATGTTGAGGGTGAACGTTGTCCCGCTCGGAGCAAAGTTGGCAATCACGGAGTGGTCGGTGCTCATGTCGAGAACACACGGGCTGGTACCGCTACAGTCTCCGCTCCATCCCCTCAATCCGTAGCCAGGAATCGGCTGAGCCAGGAGAGTCACAGATGTGCCGGGAAGATAGGCCGCAGAGCATTCTGCTCCACACATAATCTGCGGTGGTTGGCTCGACACCGTTCCTCCAATATCCGGGCCAGTGGATGAGACCGCAGCGGAAAGGACATTGGCGGTGCCGCTCCCGGTGTTGAGTAACGCCGTCACGGCATTGACTGTCGCCACATTCGTTTGGACCGCGCGAACCACAGTGAGGTCCGGCTTTGAATCGCCGTTCAGATCGCCCGCAGCTAATGACACGGGAGCGGAACCTACATCATAATCCAAGTTGCTACGAAACGTGCCGTCACCTTTTCCCAAGAGCAAACTAATGGTCGTTCCGGCTGCTGGATTGGCCGTGGCCAGATCAGGCTTTCCGTCTCCATTGAAGTCCGCAACCACGATAGTAGAGGGGCCGGACGCCGTATTGTAGGGCACGCCTGCCTGGAGAGTTCCATCGCCATTGCCCAGGTAAATCAATAGCCCAGAATAGGTGGTACACACGACGGTGCCGTCGGGGAGGATGCGGCAAGTCTGTCCACCGGTGGCAACGACCAGGTCTGGCCGCCCGTCACCATTGAAGTCGCCGACCGCCACTCCGGTTGGAGGAATGCTGTTCGTGGAATAAACCGCTGCAGGGAGGAAAGTCCCGTCGCCTCGATTGATCAGAATGTCAACACCGCCCGGTGAAGTGCTCGGATTGAACGAGTCGCCGTTGAACGTCACCGCAAGATCGGGCTTACCGTCGCCGTTGAAGTCGGCCACCGCCAGCGAAACGGGACTCAGTCCTGTCGTGTACTGGAAAGGGACTTTGAATGTACCGTCGCCATTCCCCAGTAGCACGCTGACCACATTGGTGCCAATCACTGCCAGATCCAGCTTGCCATCGCCGTTGAAATCGCCAACCGCTACCACCCCTGGTGTTGCCGCCGTGCTGATGGACGCTCCAAATGTGCCATCGCCTTTTCCCAAAACTACGGTCGCACCGTTGGTTAGGTCCAGAATTCCATCGCCATTGAAGTCGCCAACTCCAGTGCCACCGCCGCTGTAGTCCACCTCGCCACGGAAGGTACCGTCGCCGTTGCCCAACACGATGGCCACACCCGACGCAGTGCCGATTACTAAGTCCAATTTGCCATCACCGTTGAGGTCCGCTAGCGCGACGGCCTGGGGTGCATTCGAGAGCGCGATACTCCGGGCCGCTTGAAACTCGCCGCTCCCACTGTTGAGCAGTAGGCCATCTCCCGCGGCTAGATCTGGCCTTCGGTCGCCGTTAAAATCGCCGACGACAAGTCCCTTGGGTCCAAAGAAATCTGTTCCCGCCACATAGTAAATGGGCGCTTGGAAAGTCCCGTCGCCATTGCCGAAACCGACAACCAAGGACTGGAAGCCGACTGTCAGCGCTATATCGGGTTTCCCATCTGCATTGAAGTCTGCAACGACCAACGATCCTTGCTCGCCAGCAATACCAAGTGAGGCGGGGGAACCGCCGGTTGTGTAATCGAGGTGCGGCTGGAAAGTTCCATTACCATTCCCGAGCAAAACGCTCACTCCGCCAGTACAGATGACCACAAGATCAGGCTTACCGTCACCGTTGAGGTCCGCCACGACCACTGAAGAAGGTACGTCCGCCGTCGCGTAGGTAGCGGGAGCCTGGAATGTGCCATCGCCTTTGTTGATGAGTACGCTGAGAGAATAAGTATTGTTCGGACCTATAGTTGAGCTAACGACCGCCAGATCGGTCTTGCCGTCGCCGTTGAAGTCGCCCACGGCCAAGGCCTGGGGACTGGCATTGGTTATATAGTTCACGGGCGGTTCGAACGTGCCGTCCCCGTTGCCGAGAAGCACGCTAACAGCGTTGCTCGGAACTTGAGCGTTAGCGATGACTAGGTCAAGTTTGCCGTCTCCATTAAAGTCCGCCGCCGCGATGCTGAAAGGGGTGAGACCTCCTGTGGCGAAGTCCATGCGCGGCCGGAATGTGCCATCTCCGTTGCCCAGTAAGATTGAGACGAGGCTCTGACACTGGTTTGAACATATGTCGGCAAAGGCGCTGAAAGAGGTGACCGCCAAATCCAGATTTCCATCTCCGTTAAAGTCACCTACGACGACTCCGGAGGGATTCCAACCCACACCGTAATCCACGGGGTCCTGGAAAGTACCATCCCCCTTCCCCAAGAGAACGCTCACCAGGTTGCCGACTGAGCTCACCCACACTAGGTCCAACTTGCCATCCTTGTTGAAGTCCCCCACAGCGGCTACGTAGGAAGAGCGGCCAGTCGCATATTGTGGGGCGACAAGAAACTGCTGCCGCGCTTGCGCCATTGCGAGGCCGGAGCAAAGGGCGAATCCAGCCAGACAGCAACGGCGCACTACACAAGAGACGAGGCGGTTCGATTTCATAGTCATGTCTCCTTCTCGCAACAGCAGGACGTACTTGCGGCATTCATTTATGCGGTTTTGAAACCCCTCAGGGTTCTCGAGCCTACGCCTCTGGCACGAGCACAGCGACTCGGCGTCCGCCGGGCTTGTGAAACCTTGAACTTGCCGACCGGTCCGGGAGCTTCCCATGTTCCTTCAACGTGCAGATTTCCACCGGACGTTCCCGAGCCACTCACCCTTAAGTCAGAGACAAATGACCGGTCGGCTCCCCAGAGCACTGAGCCGTTAATCGTGACGTCAGTAGCAAAGACACATTTGCTTAGAGTAGTAGTTTGATTTCCATTGATATCGGTCAAACTTTGAAATGTGCCGGCCCTCAAAACCAACTCCGTTGCCGCTTCCCATCGTGCTGCGTTTCAAAGCGTCAATAGCGGTTGCCACTGCGTTACTGCCCTCATCCAGCGTTTCATTTTGTATTTCATTGTGTGACTCCCGGTTGTCAATCTGCTTCTTCGTTTGGGTCATTGTTATTTCGGGAGGCTGTCTGCGAATCGCCCGACGGCCAGTTGTTGCCTCACGCGCTGGCGAATACTTTCGGGAAGGATCACCTTGGGGCGGTCTTGGAATTGAGACTGCGTTGCGGTGGTATTGTCAGGGCTGGGTTTTGCTAAGAACGCTGGTGCGGCGCCGCTGCTCTGATCATAGGCTTGCCCCACGATCTCGCCTCGATCGTTAAGGTCATTTGCAGAGAGCAAATACAAAGGTGAATCGGCGGGAATGAGCGTGTTGACATCGGTCATCACGCCCCTCTGCCAAAGGAATGCACGGCAGTTGAAGTTCACATCGCAAGATTCTCCGACCACCTGGGCCTTGTTATTGATCGAAAAAGCAACGCTAAAGAAATCGCCCGGCAGCGTGCCAAGATCGGTCATGATCCCGTTCTGCCACATGAAAGCGTGGGCCGTTACTTCGCCCGGGAGATCCGAGAGCCCAACAACTTGCGCCCGGTTGTTGATGGCGTAAGCGACGTTGCTCAATTGGCCGCCGAGAGTTCCCAGATACGTGAATTTGCCGTTTTCCCAGAGCAGGGCATGGGCGCCGATTGAAGGAGAGATCGGGGCGCAGGCCCCGGAAGTGCCGACGGCCTGTCCGCGGTCATTGATTCCTATCGCCCCGCTCACCGTATCACCTGGAAAAGCGGGCAACGCATCAAGTCGGTTTTTTAGTGGGGACCAGATGACTGCTTGGTAGTCGAGGATTTGAGGCGCTACACAATTCGCATCTTGATTAGCAGTTTCTGCCACGCCGACTACTTGGCCGAAGTTGTTCGCTCCCCACGCCTGACTGTTGTTTCCTCCCAAAGTCGGCATCCTGGCTTTGCCGCCTGGATACCAGAGGAGGCCAACATTAATCAGGTTCACGCCGTCACAGAGGACAGTATCCGTGACGTCACAATGGAAATTCCAGTTTTCGCCCAGCGGGTCAGACTCAGGAGTCTGGCTGATTCCTGGAATTAGCCCTCGATTGTTTTTCAAGGGGAAGCCTGAGACGCTGTTAGGTCCCCCTGCAGTTCCTAGATCGAGCATTCGGCCCTGGTACCACAAAAAGGTGTGCTCGTGCTGGTCGCCCGTCAGGTTAGACGCGCCCGTTATCCATCCTTCGTTATTAATCCCCAACGCTGTACCGAGAGTCCCGCCCAGCGTGCCCAGGTCGTGCACGGCGTAAAACGTCTTGGTCGCTCGATTCTGAGCGCTAACAAGAATGGGACTTGCTACGGCGCATGCCAAAGCAACGCCAAGAGCTACTGAGAAACTGATATGTTTCATCTTTACTCACCCCTATGGTGTCTTTCGCTCTTCGATACTGAATGGTCAGCGGTTTCGGTGCGTCAAAGTGTCCAGCGCCCGTTATCACGGGCTCGAGTTCCAGACACAACTCTAATCATTTCGTAAATCACCGCGTGCCTAACCGTCCAAATGTTGGCTTTCGGCGAAGTTGTTCGCGTACTGTTTTGGGCAGAATTAGCGTGGGCTTCTCAATCAGCGCCCCGCTTGCCCCAGCCGGGTCACAATTGACACGGGCCGTGCTCGCTTTATCGCAGGGATAAATTAGGAAGCCTGGAGCCTGGCCGCTACTCGGGTCGTAGGCCTCTCCAACAATCTGCCCTCTGTTATTGATATCGAAAGCCACAACTAATTGGGTGTTCCCACCATTAACGAGGGAATTCAGGTCGAGCATCGTTCCTTTCTCCCACAAAAAGGCCCTGCAATTACCATTTGCATCGCAGGACTGACCTACTATTTGACCGTGGTTATTAATGCTGTAGGCAATGCTAAAAACGTCCCCGGCCAAGGTACCGAGGTCTTGCATAGGGCCGCTGTTTCGCCACAAAAATGCGTGAGCTGTAGTATCGCCTTGAACACCAGAAAATCCGACGACTTCGCCGCGCTCATTGATGGCGAACGCGACGTTATTCGTTGTTCCTCCGAGGTTGCCGAGATCAAGCTGCGAGCCGTCCTGCCAAAGAAGCGCGTGTGCTCCAATGGACGGCGAGAGCGGCGCGCAGGGGCCCGAAGCCCCGACGATCTGACCCCGGTTATTAATCCCCACGGCAGCGGAAATCTGGTCACCTGGATACGGTTGTAGAGACTGCATACTGCCGTCCTTTGCCCACATAACACCGAAATAGTCCAACACTTGCGGACTCGTACAAGTGCCGTCGACGTTTCCAGTTTCCGCGACGCCGACTATCTGTCCTAAATTGTTGGCTCCGAATGCTTCGCTGATGAATCCACCTTCAAAGGGCGGGAGCGAGGTCATCACGCCATCTCTCCACACGTAACCCAGGGTGATCCGATTCTTTCCCGCGCAAACTGGAGGGGTTTCAAACGGGCCGCATATGTATTGCCAGTCTTCGTGAAGAGGGTTGCTGGAACCAGTCTGAGAAAAACCCACGAGCATGGCTCGATTGCTCTTCACCGGAAAACCGACAGCGCTGTTCTTGCCTCCTGGCAGGGTACCGAGATCCGTAAGAGTCTCATTTACCCACAGAACGGCGTGTTCCTCGCGACCATTTGCCAGAGTTGATGAACCAGAAATCCAGCCTGCATCATTGATGCTGGATGGGGATGCCACTGTTCCGCCCAAGGTGGGCAATATCGTCATCGTGTACTGAGCGTTCACCGCAATTGGAAGGAACGTCGATAGCACGAGCAGTGTCGCGAATAAAATCGAAAATCTTGGTGCCAGTACCCTCATGATTTCACCTCTCTAAAAGTGCACGTCGGTTACACCCTATAAAGTGCAATCCGGTCGCAATTTGGCTCACGCGGAAGAAAAATCCTCACGCTGCCATTGAAAGCGATCTTGCGTCAGAAGATCACTAAGCAAGTCATTGCTTTTGTGGAACTTGCGGCTTATCTTTGGCACAATAAGAAACCTGGTTGGCGACGCCCAACCTGAGGAGGGTCCCGTGCCCGCACCGTTATCCGAATCCGTCAGCACTCTTCTGGCGCAATGGAAGGGTGGGGATGAGGAAGCGCTTCGGGACCTGGTGCCTCTCGTTTACAACGAACTGCGCCGCCTGGCACATCGTTACTTGCAAAACGAAAGAGCCGACCACACCTTACAGAGCACAGCTCTGGTTCACGAAGCTTATGTTCGGCTGGTGAAGCAGGGTGGAGGAAAATTCCAGAATCGGGCGCACTTTTTTGCAATTTGCGCGCAGTTGATGCGGCAAATTCTGATTGAATACGCGCGCACGAAGCGTGCAGCAAAAAGGGGTTGGGGACAGCAGACGCTGACGTTGAATGACGAAATTGCCCTTGTTCAGAAGAGTGGGAGTCTGGACCTGGTGGCACTGGATTCAGCGCTAGTGGAATTAGCAAAACTCGATTCACAACAGAGCCGAATTGTCGAGCTGCGATTCTTCGGCGGCCTCTCCATTGAAGAGACTTCGCAGGTACTCGGAATCTCGCCGGCAACTGTCAAGAGAGATTGGTCCACGGCGAAGGCCTGGTTACATCACGAACTTAGCAGGACAGATCGGCATGACGCCTGAACGCTGGCAAGAAATTAAGGAGCTCCTGCATCAGGCGCAGCAATTAGCGCCGGATGAGCGATCCGCGTTTCTTGAGCATTCCTGCCACTCTGATCAGGATCTGCGGCATGAGGTCGAGACTCTTCTTTCATCGAGTGATGAAGCCCGTTCCAGTTTCCTCGAAAACTCTCCTTTCAACCTGACGCTTGCACCTGGAACCAAGCTAGGCGACTACGAGGTTCAGAAGCTGATTGGCTCGGGGGGGATGGGGGAGGTGTATCGCGCACGCGATCTGCGGCTTCGGCGGGAGGTTGCGCTCAAAGTGTTGCCGTCATTTCTCTCCGCTGATAAGGAGCGCTTAAAGCGTTTCGAGCAGGAGGCCCAGGCCGCCGCTGCCCTGAACCATCCCAACATCCTGGCAGTATTTCAGTTGGGGACCTATGAGAACGCACCCTACCTCGTGTCCGAACTTCTGGAGGGCGAAACACTGCGCACGCACATGTGCCGAGGCGCGTTATCGGTGCGCAGAACAGTTGAATTTGCAATACAGATGGCGCACGGTTTAGCGGCAGCCCACGAAAAAGGAATTGTCCATCGCGACCTTAAACCCGAGAACCTTTTCGTAACCAGGGATGGACGTGTCAAGATTCTGGACTTTGGTCTAGCGAAGCTGAAGCAACCGGCCCACCGTTCTGAAAAGAGCACACCAACGCTGGGCGAGCAAACCGAACCAGGTGTGGTGATGGGCACCGTAGGCTATATGGCGCCGGAACAAGTACGGGGGATGGATGTTGACCATCGAGCGGATATTTTTGCTTTCGGCGCGATTCTGTACGAAATGCTAACTGGCAAGCGAGCCTTCCAGAAGACGACTTCAGCTGACACGATGAGCTCTATTCTGAATGATGAGGCGACACCAATCTCGCAGGTTGCGCAGAACGTCCCGCCTGCATTGCAGAGAACGGTGCACCGCTGCCTCGAAAAATCTCCCGAGCAGCGCTTCCAAACGGCATCCGATCTCGCTTTCGCGCTGGAGGCGTTGTCGGATTCGGCAGTAACACCGCTTGCTCCGATTCGCGCTGCGGAATCCGCAACACCATGGTGGCGCTTCCTCGCACTTCCAGCCGCGGCCGCCGTTCTGATGATTGTTGCCACGATTTGGTGGCAGACTGCATCTGTGACTCCACGAGTTGAAGGCGCTACACAGCTCACCGAGGACGGCGAACCAAAATTATCCGCTAACGGTGCTGTTCTTGTGACGGATGGTCTGCGCGTTTACTTTCGCGAAGGCTCAAGCGTCTACCCTAGGATCGTGCAAGTCTCAGTCAGCGGCGGCCAAACCGCACCTGTTCCTATGCGGTTCAAGTATGCGGAATTGGACGATCTCGCGCAGGATGCTTCCTCGCTACTCGTTACTGCCGTGGACGATAAAATGTGGAAACAGCCCCTTCCCGCCGGTGAACCCCGCAGCATGGGATTCGAAAGTAATGACGCACGGTTATTCCCGGACGGGCGTTTGGTTGTTGCGGATGGATCTAGTTTGTACGTCGCTGATTCGGATGGTTCAAACCGACGCAAGCTTACGGATGTTGCCGGTAGCGCCTTTAGCTTATCGGTCTCCCCCGATGGCCGCCGAGTTCGCTTCACCGTGCTGGGCGATAACCTTCTGTACTCCATCTGGCAGGTCAACAGTGACGGAACCGGGCTCCAGCAAGTTCATCTGAAAAACTTCCCGCAGACAATCGGCGAGGTCGCTGGCAACTGGAGCCGGGATGGGAAGTATTTCCTCTTTCAGACCGAGCATGAAGGCAGGTGGGACCTGTGGGCTATACCGGAGAGCACAGGAGTGTTTCGTCACTCCGCTGCCGCTGTGCAGTTGACCAATGGACCTTTGTCCTATGAGAGCCCTCTTGCCAGCCGAGATGGAAAACAAATCTTCGCAGTTGGCTCAAAAAAAAGGGGCGAGCTGATCCGGTACGACACAAAGTCCGGACAGTTTGTTCCTTATTTGTCTGGAATTTCTGCAGTAGAGTCTAGAGTCTCGCCGGACGGGAAGTGGCTCCTCTATGTTTCGTATCCCGATCGCACTCTCTGGAGAAGCCGTAGTGATGGCAGTGAGAGGCAGCAACTGACCTTCCCGCCGCTGATGGTTTTATATCCCGAGATTTCTCCCGATGGGAAAAGAATAGCATTCAGCGGTCTCAGCGCCGGCTCAGGGTTGGGAGTATATGTTTTGAATATGGAAGGCGGAACACCAGAAAAGGTGGTTGATGTGGGCCATGCGCCCGCATGGTCGCCTGATGGAAATTCCTTGGCATTTGCCGCGGTTGTTCAGGGTCGTCACCCGTTTGACTCAACTCATTGGTGTGAAATCCACATCATTGACCTGCGTACGATGCAGACCCGCATAGTCCCCACAGCAGAGGACCGGTTTGGACCATGGTGGCCGCAGCCCGACAAGTTGATCGCTGCGTCGATGCTGCCGACGAATGAGCCTTACGTCTTCGATTTCAAAACTCAGAAGTGGTCGAGGTTGGGAGAGGGGTTTCAGGTGGATAATTGGGCCCCGTCCGGCGACCTAAAGTATCTGTACCTGCTTACGAGCGGCGGGGACGGCCCTAAAGTACGCAGGATCCGCGCCTCGGACTTGACGATAGAAACCGTCGCCGACATTACATCATTACGCCTGGTCTCCGATGACTCGCTGCGCGACGCCAGCAGCGGTGGTTGGATCGGAGTTGCTGCCGACGGCTCGCCAACTCTTACCCACGATGTCGGGAGCGACGAAATTTATGCCCTCGACGTGAAATGGCCATAACCGAGCAATTAATTTTTCCCGACCGGTGAGCCAATTTGCTCGCGTTTTTCGCTTTTAATTCTTGGGCTAACTACAAGTATGAGTCCGGGCGAAGAAACCAGAAGCACGTCATGGCCGCTTGTACGAGCGACTTCGATCCCCTCGCGTGCTCTTCTGATGGTTTTGTTCGGTTTCCAGTGCTCTGTCGCAGCTCAGACTGTCAGCACCGGCAGCATTGTTGGCACGGTCAGCGATCCCACAAACGCCGCCATCGCCGGCGCTGCGGTTACGATTACCAAGCTCGATACCCGCCAGGAAGTTCGAGTTCTAAGCAATTCTTCAGGCTTTTTCGCTTCGGGAGCCCTCCCACCGGGTAATTACAAAACAATTGCTACAGCAAAGGGCTTTGGTTCGGTGGAGGCGTTGGCGACCATACTAGTTGGCAACACGTCCTCCGTGAACCTGCAACTGCCGATCGCCAGCGGCAAAGAAAACGTCACGGTCACAGAGTCGGCTGCACCAGTAAACGCTGAACAGCCAGCCGTCCAAGGAGTGTTAAATGAACAGCAGATTGAAAAGTTACCCGTGAACGGCCGTAATTTCCTCGATCTGGCGCAACTTGAGCCGAGCGTTCAGATTCAGGACGGAGCCTATATCGGCAAAGATGGGTACTCTTCCATTTCTGTGGGCGGTCGTTTCGGTCGTACAACGCGCATCGAACTCGATGGAGTCGACATCTCGGATGAGTCTGTCGGGTCTACGACGATGAATGTTCCGGCCAGCAGCATCCAGGAATTTCAGATAAGCCAATCCAGCATGGATCTCTCCACCGAACTTACCACCGCGGGTGCGGTGAACGTAACGACTCGGTCCGGAACGAACCATCTCCATGGCGAAGCGTTCGAGTTTTTTCGCGACAATTCCTTAGCTGCTGGGCTGCCAACACCGCCCGGATTGCCCGAGCCGTTTCAGCGCTCGCAGTATGGAGGCCGCCTGGGCGGACCGATCGTGAAGGACCACTTCTTCTACTTCCTTGATGTGGAGCGCACTTTACAGCATGAAGAGGCCCCTGTGTTAGTGGGCGCTCCTTTCCAGCAATACTCCGGCCACTTTCCCTCGCCGTTTCACGAGACGAGCTTGATGGCTAAGGCGGACTACCAGCTTCACAACGCCGCTCACCTGTTTTATCGATTCAGCTATTTTGAGAACTCGTTTACAACCAGCGAGGCCACGGGTTTCTCGATCTTCGATGGCCACAATGTCACCCGCAACCACGTGGCCGGCATCGATTTCAACACAGGAAATTCTAATATCTTTAACCACAGCATCCGGTTTGAGTACCTCGCAACCGAAAGGCGCATCGAGGATGCAGTCTCGCGTCGCCTTCTACCGTTTTTCAATCTCCCGATAGCGCTGCAAATGGGTAATAGTGGGCTGGATACGGGGCCAAATGTTGCGGCGCCCAATGTAGTCTTGCAGAGCGACTACCAATTCAAGTACGACGGAAGCCGTGCCATAGGACCGCACCTGATCAGGTACGGATTCGACTTTAATCGTTTTCCCTTCGCCGGCTTCTTGCCCTTCAACAGTCTCGCGCCAATTGTGTCGACAATTATTGGTCCTGCCGAGGAGGCTTTCGCCCAGAGCGGGCCTTTTCCAGGTGGGATCACAAATCCTCTCAACTACCCTGTCGAAATTGTTACTCTCGGCAACGGTCTGGGGTATGTCACGCCGACGCCCGGTTACGGCCTGCCTGCGGGCGCTGGCGTCTACCATCGCTTAGGCGCGTACCTGGGCGGGATCTCAAAATGGAAAAGGAACTTCACGCTCTCGTACGGTCTACGCTACATCCGGGAGACTGGTCGAACGGATAGCAGCTACCCGGCGATTCCACAACTTAATGAGCTATCGCCCAGCCTCGGAAATCCGGTACGACAACCGAATCACAATCTCGCACCTCAGGTTGGATTTGCGTGGGATCCGACCGGCAAGGGTAAGACTTCGATTCGTGGCGGCATCGGGCTCTTTTACGAAAACATACTGGCCGACATCGCGGCATTCGATCTGCTGAACCGAGCGCCGAAAGGTGCTTTTGTCCAAACGCCTACCGCGTGCAATGGCGTTGGCTTACCGCAACCCGTCCCCATTCCGGGAGGGCAGATGCCGCTTCCCACTTTTTGCGGGACCTCCACCGGCAGTCCAGTGGCGATTGGAACTGTGGCCGTACAGATGGCAGCTTTTCAAAAACAGTACCAAGCAAACTTCCCTTTGAATCTCAACTCACCTAACCCGAATTACCTTGGGAGCTTGCTAAGCCAAGGGCTGGGATTTGGTCCGTTGGCGACAATGTTTGATCCTAACTTCCGCACGCCACGTTCCTGGGAGATGAATTTCGGCCTACAACGAGAGATTCGTGCCGGAATGGTTTTCAGCGCCGACTATGTTCGCAACGTGCAGACTCATTATCTGTTGGGAGTCGATGAGAACCACACAGGTGATGTTCGATACTTCAACAAAGCGGCTGCCCAGAAAGCAATCGCCGGAACGCTTGCCCAATGTGGTGTCAGCACAATCGATGAAGCCATCCAGTCCTGCCCTGGCTTACATCCCGATGGCGGTGGCGCAAGCATGACCGACTTCGCCGCCAATGGGCTAACAAGCTCAGCGGATTTCAATCAGGCCTGTGGCTACATTTTTGGTTATCCTTGCGCGTTCCCCGGCATTAATCCGAATTCCCCGCCACTACCCTTTTTGCAATCCATTGGGCGCTCAGTTTACGAAGGATTGCAACTGAGATTGACCGAAAACGCTCAGCATCCGTATCCGGGAATCATGGGGCTGAACCTTCAGGTATCGTATGCCCTCTCGCGATTTGAGAATACCGGCGGGACTGCTTCGGGGGCGATCGCGAACGCGGCCAGCGCTGACCAGGATAATGGAATCAACTCTCTCGATAACGAGAAGCCCAACCGCTACTTCGGTCCCGCCGCCCTCGATCGTACACACCAAGTTTCTTTCGGAGGATACGCAGAAATGCCAGCCCGCTTTCAACTGGGCCTCATCGCACATTTTTGGAGTCCTCTTTCCACATCGCTAGTCGTGCCTGCAACTACGCTCGGTGGCGGTGAGATTTTTCGTACCGACTTCACCGGAGATGGTACAGTCCAGGATCCAATTCCCGGAACTCACGTCGGAAACTTTGATCGTGGCATCAACGCGTCGAACATCAATCGTGTGCTCGCCAACTACAACGATACCGTTGCCCTGAATGTGACGCCTGCTGGGCAGGCCTTAGTGCGGAATGGGCTGTTTACTGCTTCTCAAATGGGCGTCGGCGATTCCTTGTGCTACAACAACCCAAACAATATACCTATTCATTCGCTGTGCGCGGTTGCGCCTCCAGTACCGCTCGCCTCAGCAAACCAAGTCAACCTTTTCTGGCTGCGCGCTCTGGATGTAAAGGTTGCATGGAGCTACACGATTCGGGAAGGAATCCAAATACAGCCAAGCGCTGGTTTTTACAACCTCTTCAACTTCGCGAACTTCGACTTGCCTGGGGCTGCTCTAAACGGGTTGTTAAGCGGCGCTGCAGGCCAGATCAACGGTACGACTCCGGCCAGCCACAACGTTGATCGAGTCGGAGTAGGAACGGGAGTTTATTCGCTCGGAGCACCACGCCAAATTGAGTTCGGGTTGCGCGTTACGTTCTAGTGGAGATGGGAAGCCGCCGCTAATTACTGCCGGCAGCTAAGTAGCGACTTCACCTTCGATCCCAAGCGGGTTCGCCTAACAATTTATCACGTGCCTGGAAAAGTAGATCTTGTCAAGTCCGAATAAATTCGCCGATTTATTTCTGCAGAACAAATTCCGATGTTTTATTCCGCGCGCGTCATGCCTCCTAATCGGATACCGTCAGAAACATGAGAGTGCATTCGGATGGCACGGAAAGTAGGTCGGTTGAAAAAGCCACAGAAAACCCTGACCGGCGGCCATTGTACGAGTTCCTAGACTGCAAGGAGCTGGCTTCAAGATGGGGTCTTCCGGAGTCCTGGATCCGAGAACAGGTATGTGAACGTGAGGTAAACGATTATGACTGCGGGGCTTAAAACATCTGGCGGAGAGGGAGGGATTCGAACCCTCGGTACAGGTGTTAGCCCGTACAACGGTTTAGCAAACCGCCGCATTCGGCCACTCTGCCACCTCTCCGGCGGGCCGAGGATCAGTTTACCACGCCTATGTTCTGAAGCGGGTTCGGCCTCTGCTGCCTCCAAAAACTACATAACAGAAATCACAACACCGAATCTAACAACGAAGACCGCATACTCCGGCAGTATGCGGTTTGCGTCTGTAGATGCAGAATGCGGTTTTCGTGTGTGGATGCAGATCGACCCGAGTCTTACAGAATTCAAAAATGCAACGACGGCATGAGGCGTGGAGCCTCGAGTGCCGCTCTGTTCGGTTTTCGTAACAAAATTCATTTTTTTTGGTGCCCCCGCCGAAATGGTGAAACACTTTCGCCAACGAGGGGGAAGAGTGGATCCGAAGGACTGCCCGCGCTGCGGCGGCAGCGGATATCTTGCCCGGCCAGTGGACATCAGCGGTAAGTCCGAAGGCGTGGCATTTATTCGCGTGAAGTGCCCAGCATGCAATGGCAGCGGTCGGAAAGTTCGGCCCCCATCAACCGCGGGCTGACCGCACGGCCTGTGGTGCTTGCGAAAACGGACGCGCCCGGGGACGCCACGCTCCCGCTCTAACGGTGGCGACCCGGGCCGCACGTTGTTTGCGCTTCTGCCCGGCAACGCGCCCGTCATGTCTTACGAAAAATCAGAGCTCTCGTTTTGTGGGAGATTTTTTCTTGATCCAGTGACGCACATCTCGCGCTCACTCATGCAATTCCTGCGGTTTTAGCGCGCGCCGCTTTTCGCTGTGGCGATGCCGTCTCGATCCGGTTGCGGCCCCCATCCTTGGCGCGGTACAGGGCTTTGTCGGCTGCCTGAATCACTTTTTCCGGAGAGCCGTTCACGGCTTCTGAGCTTGCCACGCCGATGCTCGCGGTCACGGAAATCTCGGAGGGGGTTGCTGCACGCGACAGTTGCCGGATCGCCTGCCCGCGGCTGCGGCCTTTCTGATTGCGGCGATCGGGCCCGCGAGGCTGCTGCCGGCGATCCGGCCCGCGCAGTCGCAATTTGCTCGCTGCAATCGCCTCGCGTAATTTTTCCAGGTCGTCCATGGTTTCGGTCGCGGTCTTTCCCGCAAAGATGATCGCGAACTCTTCCCCGCCGCAGCGAAACGCCTGTCCGCCGCCGGACACACGCGACAGACGCGAGGCGACCATGCGCAGCACTTGATCTCCGGTGTCGTGACCGTGAGTGTCGTTGCAACGTTTGAAGTGGTCGATGTCGACCATGGCAATCGAATACGGATGTTCGAGCCGCAGCAGGGCTTCGTGAAATGCGCGCCGCGAAGGCAGCGTCGTCAACTCATCGTGATAAGCCAGCAGGTACGAAGTTTCCACCACCGCCGCGGCAAGAATGAATGCAGCTGCGGCGAAATAGGCCACAGAAGCCGTTCCGGAGTCTGCCCGTAAACCAAGCAGCACCGCCGCCAGCGTCCAGAGCAGCCCGCTCTCCGCCGGTTTGCGAAACAGAATAAGACGGATGAGGACTACCACTCCGGCGGCTGAAAACGCCAGCACGACCGCAAATGGTAACGATGCCGGCGCAGCGGCAGGATGGACCGCACGCGCGCCCAGCGTCGGGCGCGGACTGCACACCACGGCCACGATCACCGACTGCACGAACAGCCACACTGCTGCCGGTGCCAGGCTGGGCAAGGTGAATCCGAGTTCCTGCTGAAGCGAGATCAGGACGAAGTTCAGGGGCAGCAGCACGCCCACCAGGGCCAGAACCGTCCTTCCCGGTTCGCTAGCCAGCGCGTGTCCCGCAGGAACCAGGGAAGAAAAGTACGAGACCGCGCGTTCCGAGAGAAACAAAACTACCAGTGCGGAAAAGATTCGGCTGGAATGAAATCGCCACGCCAGCAACAACCCCGCAGCGCACAGGGCGTAGAAGATGTATTCGAGCGCAGCCGCATTAGGCGAGAACACACCGGTTTTTAGTGCACCTGCGACGAGCAACAAGCAAATGCCCGGTGCGAGCAGAGTCTTCATCGCGGTCTGCCCTCCGCATCAGCCGACCGTGGCGCCGTCAATTGGATTTTGAGCTCTATCCGAAAATTATCTCTATTGGGAAGGTCGAGCGGAATTGACTGACGGGGTTACAGCAGAAGCAACGAATCGAAGACCAAAATGACCTCAGGCTCTGTCATCCTGAGCGAAGCGGAGGACCCCATGCTTCATGCACCCACCATCGGCCATTCTCTTGATCGAGCTTTCTGATTTCCACAGTATGCAGAATCCTTCACGCTGACAGATCATCCGTCGTGCCCTATAATCGCGGGGCTTTCAGGCAGTCATGACTTTTTGTCGAACCAGGCTCGCCCGTTTGCATCGTCCCCAAAAACTTGCTGTGATCGATCCTCTGCTTGAACTCACCCGGGAGAAAAACTATGAAGCACACTACCCCTCGAATGCAAGCCGCATTCGTAGCCCTTACCTTCGGAGTTTTGGTTTTCGCCAGCGCTTGGGTCAACGCCCAGGCTCGGCCTTACAGCACAGCTCCGGTTCGCAGCCCTCAAGCCGTCGCCGCCGCCGAAGATGAAGCATTCGCTCCCATCGGCTTCGGACCCAACGTCAACGTCACCAATGAGGCTGGGGCACAGAGCGAGACCAGCGTGGCCGTCGATCCCACCAACCCGATGCACGTGATCGAAAGCGTGAATGACCTGACCAACACAGCCGCAGTCTATGAATCGACCGACGGCGGAGTTACATGGACGAACTCCAACCTTCCCACCAATGGGGCGTTCTGCTATGACACTTGGGATGCCTTCGATTCGGCGGGCGACGCGTTCGTTTCCTTTGAATGCTCCGACCAGCGCTATGCCTACAAGTTGGCAGGAACGTCGACTTGGGTAGCGACCAAGTTCACCATCGCGGGCATCTCGCCCGATCGCGACATGATCGCCCTCGATAATAACCCGGGCAGCCCAAATTTCGGCAGCGCCTACATCGGCTACGACGATAACGGCAAGAACAATACGCCCTATGTCCTGTATTCCCGCAATGGCCAAACCGGCTGGGCCCGCAGCGCCGCAATCCCGCATGGGAACCCGACCATTGGGGTCAACGTTGCCGCCGGCACCGATGGCTCGGTCTACGCCTGCTGGGAAGATTACAGTGGGGGAAAACTCTATTGCTCGAAGTCGAGCGATGGCGGCGCCACCTTCGGTACCAACGTTCTGGTGACAACGTACCGAATCAACACCACCGGGTTCTTCATCTTCATTCCGCCGCAAAACATCCGCGGAATTTTGCCCTATCCCATGACCGCCGTGTCGCCGGCCGGCACAGCCCATGCCGGACGCCTGTACGTCTCCTACACCGATAAGGACCCGTCCGGTAGCAACACCAACATTTACGTCCGCTACTCCGACGATGGCGGCACGACCTGGTCGAGCGAAACCAAGGTCAATGACGACACCAACCATGCCTACCACTTCCACCACCAGATCACAGTGGCGCCGAGCGGCATCGTGGCGGTTTCGTTCTATGACACACGGCGTGATGCGACCTCGAAGAAGACGGACCGTTTCATCGCCTTGTCCCCCGATGGCGTGCACTGGAGCAAGAACGCCCGCATCACCACGGCCCAGTCGGATGAAACCAAATCCGGTTCGGACGGCAACCAGTACGGCGACTACCAGGGTATCTCGGTGGATTCGTCGGGAACCTATCGTCTGTCGTGGACCGATTCTCGGACCGGCGACAAGAACGAAGACATGTACGCCGACAGCCTCTCGCTGCACTAAGCGAGACGTTGTCCCGCCTGTATTCAGAGAACATGCCCACTGTCGCGGTGGGCATGTTCCATTTTCGGGGATGAAACCCGAACCCTTTCCGCAATTAACACTGCGCTCCATTTCAGGAAACACACACCTTCGTGCCCTCGAGTTTCGGCTTCATTTCAGCTTTCTCTCACTAGAATCGTGTCATTAAGGACCGCTTATGAGAATTCTGATAGCTGAAGATGATGTGGCGCTGGCGGGCTTTGTCCGCCAGGGTCTGCAAGGGGAACACTACACGGTGGACGTGGTGGAAGATGGTGAACAGGCGCGAACCATGGGCACCGAGTTTGAGTACGACGTGGTGATCCTTGACCTGAACCTGCCCAAACTGGATGGCGTCAGCGTGCTGCGCCACCTTCGCCTGAAGCGCCCGAACCTGCCCGTGCTGGTGCTGACCCAGCGGTCGAAGGTGGAAGACCGGGTACAGTGCCTCGACATGGGCGCCGACGATTACCTGGCCAAGCCTTTCTCGTTCAGCGAACTGTCGGCGCGCATTCGCGCCCTGCTGCGCCGCAGCCACCTGCCGTCGGAATCGGTGCTGGTGGTGGAAGACCTTCACCTCGACCGCGTGGAGCATCTGGCGGAGCGAGCCGGCCGCCGCATTGATCTCACCACCAAGGAATTTGCCTTGCTCGAATACCTGATGCGCAATGCCGGCCGGCAGGTATCGCGCGCCATGATCATCGAACACGTCTGGAACCTGACGTTCGATTCGAGCACCAACGTGGTGGATGTGTATATCAATTACCAGAGCCTGGGCACGACCGGCTCGGGCGATCCGATTGAAGTGGGCGCGGGAACGCAGGTCGGCTCCATGCCCTCCTTGTTCACGCAGGGCAGCGTCAGCGCCACGGGCGTGCCCACGGATGTGGCCATTCAGGGCACGGGATTTTTCGCGGTGCAGAATTCCAGCGGCGTCATCAGCTACACGCGCGCGGGGGATTTCTCGATCGATGCCAAGAATTTTCTGGTGACGTCGGAAGGGCAGCAGGTTCTCGGCTACCCCGCGGTCAATGGCGTCGTCAACACGGGCTCCGGAATCGCGCCGATTCAACTGGGAGCGGGTACGATCAGTCCCCCAACTGCCACGGGCAATGTGCAACTGACCTCGAACCTGAACGCCGCAGCGGGAATCGGGTCCACCTTCTCGACGCCGGTCACGATCTACGATTCGCTGGGCGCGGCTCACACACTCACATACTCGTTCGCCAACACCGGGCCCAATACCTGGAACTATACGCTCAGCATTCCGCCACAAGATTTGAATCCCGTCAATGGCGTGGCGCAGACTGGAGTGCTTTCCACCGGCACGCTCACGTTCGACGGCAATGGTGTGCTGATCGGCACCGAGGGCGGAGCAGGCACTCCTTCTTATGGCGGCACGAACGTCGGCAATGGAACGGTGACGGGGCTGGGCACGAGCGCCGCAACCGTGGCGCAGACCATCACCATGACCGCTACCAGCGCCACGCAATTTTCGGTGGTTGGTTCGGTTTCGGGTGCTTTGGGGACTGCGACCGTGGGCTCTCCCTTCTCGTGCCCTCAGCTCAACTGCACGATCAATGCGGGGAGCACCGCCTTCGCATCTGGCGACACCATCACCGTGGCGGTAACAGCTCCGACCATCGCGAACGTCAAAGCGATTCCGATTACGGGGTTTGCCGATGGCGCGACCGATCAAACCTTCAGCTGGAACGTGTTAAATGGCACTACACCCACGTTGACGCAGGTCGCCGCGCCCAGCAGCACTTCCGCGACACAACAGGATGGAAGCAGCAGCGGATCGCTGGTGAACTTCAGCATTGGCAGCGACGGCACTATTACCGGTTCCTTCAGCAACGGAAAAACGCAGGCGCTGGGCGAACTGGCGCTGGCTAACTTTGCCAACGTCAACGGGCTGCAGTTGGATGGCAGCACGGATTTCACACCGACCCTCGCCTCGGGTCCGGCCGTGGTTGGGATTCCGGGCGCAGGCGGACTGGGAACCATCTCCGGCGGATCGCTGGAACTCTCCAACGTCGACATCGCCACCGAATTCGCGAACCTTATTGTCGCGCAGCGCGGCTTTGAAGCGGATGCGAAAGCGGTGACAACGTTCGACCAGATTACGCAGGATACGATCGCCTTGAAGCAGTAAGCGGCCGGGGGTGGCCGATCGTGAGACCGGCCACTCCTTCGCGTCTCGAGGGGTTTGCGGAAATCGGAACCAGATCAGGCCGAGGCAGCCACCGACATAGCCTGATCGCGCAGGGTAGCGGCTTCCAGCGCGCCAGTGTGCCGCAGTACTTCTTTCGCCCAGAGCGTTTTTGCCTGTTCATTGCAGGCAACATAAACCAGCACTCCCAGATGCTCAATGTCGCCTTCGAAGCGCTCGGCTTCCTCCGGCGAGAATCCCAAGCCGACCAGCGTTCTTGCATTGCCACAAAGGGCTGGAGCTTCGCGCGCCACCATCAGCGCATGAAAAAATACCTGCGAGCGAATAAAAAATCCGACGGTCGGAATCAGCACCGCGCCAAACTCGGACAACCAACCAATCAGGCCCGCGGTGACCGCCGTCGACTCTTTTTCCGTATTGAACAAGCTCGCGTCGCGAACGATGGAAGCGATGGGATGCCCAGGCGAGAGCATCATGCAAATGTCTTCGTTCTCAAATCCGGCCTGATTCAGATTCGTGACAATGTCGGTCAACGCAACGTTGGGAGAGTAAACTCCGTAAGCAGCTGCTCCATTGAGTGCCATTTGCGAGTGCTCCTGCGGACTGAGTGACCTGCCGGGGAACCTGAGGAACTGAACTCGGGAGGGAACATCCAGGGAGCCTGCGGTCCAAAGATGCTCGCATTTCCAGCCGACTGACCTTAATTCGGAAGGTACATGGCGACCGGATTGATGAAACTCGGGTAAATCCTGTAGGGGGCGTGCCTATTTTTTGCGCGGTGTGGAAAAGTTCAAGGTGGTATGACCGCTTGGGCTAAAGCCAGCGCGACACCATTTGCGGAATCGGTTTTTGTTGTAACCCCGCCAACGGAACCTTTATTTATAGCCTCCAACTGAGCCAGCCGGATTCGTTGCAGACATTCTTTACGTACCACTGACTATTTGCGAGGACGCTCATGAAAAATAAAACCGTGCAGTTTCTGGTGGCGGCCGCGGTTGCTCTCCCCCTCATTTTTTCCACCCTCGGCCCCGCCCAGCAAGCGGACCAGGCACCGCCTTCTACGACTCCAACGTCGTCGTCTTCAGGGACGCAGCAGCACCACGCAAACGAAGCGCAAATTCCCGCGTCCGGCGAAGTCACAACTCACGAGGCCAAGACGTTCTCAGGACAGGTCCAGATGGAGAACGGCGAGTTGGTGTTGAAGGATCCCGTCACCAAGGTGAGTTACAAGCTGAGCGATACATCGAAGGCGAAAGCTTATCGAGGCAAATCGGTGAAGGTGACGGGCAAACTCGACTTGAACAGCAATGTCATTTTAGTGGAACGTATCGTGGCGCAGTCGGCGCAGGAATGACAACGGCAAGACTGAGGCGGCTCTTTTGCCTGCGGTGCCTCAAAGGACAGCGGTTTCGTGAATCAGGCGCCCCTCGGCAAAGCGAGCCAGGTTCAGGAGCGAAGCGTCGATCAGTTCGGTTTTGCCCTGCAGGATAAGGTCGCTAAGAATTTGTCCCGTGGCGGGCGCGTGCATCACGCCGTGCCCGCTAAATCCATTCGCGAGATAGAACCCACTCACCCCAGGAGCCTCGCCGAGAATGGGGTGATGATCTGGCGTCATTTCATAGAGCCCGGCCCAGGCTCGTTTGGGATTGACGGCAAGATTGGCAAAGCACGGAACCCGATCCGCCGCGCGAATCAAAATCTTCTCGATGAATGCAGGATCAAAATCCATTTTGTAGCCGGGGTTTTCTTCGGGATCGTTCCACGCCAGCAGAAAGCCACGGGCCTCGGGGCGAAAGTGAAAGCCATTCGACATGTCGATAATCATGGGAGCGGTATGGGGGAACTCGTGGAAGGGTTCGCTGGGCACGAGCATGCGGCGCAAGGGCTCGACGGGCAGGTCAATTACTGCCATTTGCGCCACGCCGGCCGCCCAGGCGCCTGCGCAGTTTACGACTCTACGCGTGGCCACAGACCCGCGCGTGGTTTCGACCATCGCGACGCCGGCCGCATCGCGGGTCACTCCGGTGACAGAAGTATTCTTCCACAGAACGGCGCCGTGATCTGCAGCCCACGACATGAAACCAATCATTGCGCTGTAGGGATCGACAAATCCATCGGTCGGGCAAAAGCTTCCTCCCACAATGTCGTCGCCTCGCAACTGCGGGAAAGAAGTGCGAATTTCTTCTCCCGAGAGCAGCCGCGCCTCCTTCAGCCCCATTTTTGACTGCAGAGCGTGATTGGTACGCAGGTAGGCCAGGTGTTTCTCGCTGGTGGCGCAGAACAAATATCCCTGCGAACGGTAATCGCACGGAAAACCTAGGCGCTCCTCGAACGTGGAGTAAAAAGGAATGGAGTAAAGCGACATCTGGATGTTCACCGCGGTCGAGAATTGCGCGCGCACGCCGCCCATACTCTTTCCCGTCGATCCCTTGCCCTGCGCCGACTCGCGCTCCAGGACCAGAACGTTGCGGCATCCCTTCGCAACGAGGTGATAGGCGATGCTGGAACCGACGATCCCGCCCCCGATGATGACCACATCTGCGCTTTGCATGGTGAGAACGAGAATTCTAGCGCAGAGATGGTGGGCGTTGGGCGGCCGTTGGAATTGGGCGCCGAATGCCGGCTCCCGTCCGAGGTACATGTCCTTCTGCACGAAGAAATGTCCGGCAACGTACCTTCCACCTCGGTAACTTGCCGACGTTACCGTGGCTGCTAGGCTGGATGGTATGGCTTTGCGGTGCCTATTATTTTCCTCGCATGAGGAATTGGTTGAGCCTATCTGGAAGGTGCTCGCCGACCTCGGGATCGAGGGAGAGTACTGCCCCAACGCAGTCGATGCGGTGGAACGGGTCACCACGCAGCTGTTTCAAATCGTGATCGCCGATTGGGAGAACCAACCCGAGGCCGGATTCCTGCTGAAAACCGCACGCGACTTGAAGGCGGCACAGCGGCCGTTGACCCTGGCCATCGTCGGCGAGAGTTCCAAACTGCCGGAAGCGCTGCAGGCAGGCGCCAACTCGGTATTGGTGAAGCCCATCCGCGCCGAGCAGGTGCGGGACACCATGGGAACGGCGTGTGAATTGTTGCGGGCGAAACAGAAGCCGCATGCGACGCAGGCTGCCATCCCGTCCCCTGCGCAAGCTAATCCTGGGCAGACCGGCGCTGCCGCCGCCGTTGCTCGCGCCATGACCTCCAAGCCGGCGACGATGGGGCAATCTCCGGAAAGCGCATTTCGCGCTGGAGAATTCCTGCAAACTCCACCCACCAACCCAGGTAGCCAATTTGATACGGAGCCCGAGGTGGCTGTTCCGGTGGAAGGGGTGGCGACAGAAAGCGTCGATGCTTTATCCGACCTTGAGCCGACCGCCGCTGCAGTGGTTGACGACAGCCCGGCGATCTCGGAAGCAGCCAGCGAACCTGAAGAACCTTTGACGGGATGGGCCGCTCTGCAGGCGCGGCTCACGAAATCGGCTCCGGCGCCGCCGCCAGCTGAACCGGCGCCGGGGAACGAACTGCTTTCCTACGGGGATACTCCATCGTACGGCGCCGATGCCGCGGCGAGTGGCGGCCAAGTGAAACAGCCTGCGCAACCTGAGCCCCAAGTGGAGGAAGGCATAGACGCGCCCGAAGTGGCGTCCGTTGATCTGGTCGAGGCGAGTGGCTCGAAACGAAATCGATTTGTCGGCTTAGGATTCGCGGCTGCACTGCTCGTGACCTTGGCGATCGTTCCTCGCACGCGGCACGTGATGGAAGGACTGCCACATGGAGCGGTCAATGCGGTGAAAAACTGGCTGAACCCGCCACCTCCGCCTTTGCAGCAGGCTCCCGTGCAACACGACAGCTTTGCCCAAGCCGGCGATGAATACAAAATGCCGGCGGCGGAAAACATTCCGGACGCAACGACCGATCCTTCCCAGATTCGCGTGGTTCCGGTGATCGATCCCACGGCGAAAACGGATAAGACGACCGAAGGGGCAGGCACTCAGGCCACGCCGGATAGTTCGGCGCCGACCCAAACGCAGGCCGCCGCAGAGCCAGGCACCGTGGACAAAACCGTAAGCTCTGCGCCGGGGCAAGGTGGGACGCCGCCCAACGATGCGGCAACCGCCTCCTCCAGCGAAACGTCCGCGCCCGGGACGGTGATTCCGCAGAATGCTCCAGCATCCGTGAACGCGCCGCAAGCGACACCAGTTGCGCCGCCGGCGCCACAACCCCGGCCGATTCATGCTGCTGTCCCGAGCCCGCCGCGCACCGTAGCAACGTCGAACCCTGCCGGCATTCCGTCCAGCCTTCGATCGCAACTTGCTTCGTCCAACCCGGAAGCGAGCGGAGCCAAGCCGGTCGAGGCGGCAATGTCGTCGATCGAGCCGGTCAAGCTGCCGGAGCAGGCCATTCGCGATCTTTTGGCGCAGGCGCCAGAGCCTGAATATCCGACCGCGGCAAAGGCGAGTGGGCAGCGCGGCAGCGTTGTTCTGGAAGTGCTGATCGGACGCGACGGCACGGTGCAGGATGCAAAATTCCTGCAGGGCTCCTTCCTTTTCGCCCGATCCGCCATCGATGCGGTCAGGCAATGGCATTTCAAGCCCTATACCATGAACGGCAGGCCAGTCTCTGTCCAGAGCATGCTCACGTTGAACTTTGCACCTGCTGCCAGCCGTTAACCAAGCGACGGGCTACCCGTCTAATGAGGGTAAGGACGTGGTTTGGCCGTTAGTTACCAGCGGGCTTGAAAGCCGTGCAGCCACCGGTCGAAAAACCGCATCTACCAGATATAATAGAAAGCAGTTCCTCAGGAAGTTGAGTCCTTTCCAAAAGAAGAATCCGATGTCCATGAAAATCAAAGCAGCGGTCCTGGTTTCGTCATTTGCCGTGTTGTTGTTCGTCGTCGCTGGCTCGTTCGGAGGGGTACATGCCTCCTCGAACGACGGCTCGTACCGGCAGATGCAGGTCTACAGCGAAGTGCTTTCGCGCGTACAGAGCGAGTACGTGGAAGACCCCAACATTCCGAAGGTTACCGACGGCGCTCTGCATGGCCTGGTGGAGTCGCTTGACGCGAATTCGAGCTATTTGACGCCGGCGGCGTACAAAGCGTTCAAGGCGCACAAGAGCGAGTCGAAGGGCGAAATTGGGGCCACCGTCTCGAAGCGATTCGGCTACGCGGATGTAGTTTCGGTGTTGCCCGGTTCGCCGGCGGAGAAGGCGGGCATTGAGGCCACGGACATTTTCGAGTCGATTGAAGGTCAGAGTACGCGAGATATGTCGTTGCCCGAAATTCGCAGCGCACTCGCAGGAACTCCCGGGTCTACGGTAAACGTTTCGGTGGTGCGGGCGCGCCGCGCCGAACCACAAAAAGTGGTGATCACGCGCGATGTGGTCAACATCCCGGCCGTGTCCGACAAGATGCTGGAGGACGGCATTGGCTATGTGAAAGTCGACGCACTGACCAGGGGCAAGGCTCAGGAGATCGCTGCCCGAGTGAAATCGCTGGAACATTCCGGCGCCAAGAAACTGGTTCTGGACTTGCGCAATACGTCGGATGGCGATGAAAACGAAGGAGTCGCAACCGCCAATGTGTTTCTGAATCACGGAACCATTACCTATTTGCAGGGGCAAAAATATCCGCGGGAGGCGTTCAATGCCGATCCCGCCAAAGCCGTGACTTCTCTGCCCCTCGTGGTGCTGGTGAACAAGGGAACGGCCGGCGCGGCCGAGATTGTGGCAGCAGCGGTCCTGGAAAATGCGCGCGGAGACGTGGTCGGCGATAAAACCTTTGGGGATGGATCGGTCCAGAAGACGATCGATCTGCCCGACGGTGGCGCATTGATTCTTTCGGTGGCGAAATATTATTCGCCGAGCGGCAAGGCCATTCAGGATGCTGCGGTCACGCCCAACGTAATGGTGGCCGACGAAATCGATAACGTGGTCAGCGACGATGACGGCCAGGAACCCGCAGCGGAAGAACCTGCCAAGCCCAAAAACACGCAGGATGATCAGCTGCACAAAGCCATTGAAGTTTTGAAGAGCCGCTCGAGCTAGACTCGCCCGGAATCGACTCGCGCACCCTCACGGTGCGCGATTTTTTTTTGGCAGCTTTGCTGGTCTCGCTTGCGTCTCTCACCCACTTACGCGCGAATGTGCCCCCTGCTATCCTGAGCACATCGCCATGAAATCGCTCTACGAAGATCTTCCTCCGGTGGAGATTGCCGGGCGGAAGCTGGTGGGCCGGGTATTGTTTGGGCTGCTGGTTTTGCTCTCGGCCGCAGTTGGCGCAGGCGCCGGGCTGTTGCTGGTTTACACGACCGATCTGCCGCAAGTGGAGGCTCTCGAGGCGTATCGTCCCAGCTCGATCACCGAACTCTATGACGATCATGGCCGCGTGATCGGATCTTTCGCTTTGCAGCGCCGGGTGGTGGCTGGGTACGACGATTTCGCGCCGGTACTGCGCGACGCGCTTGTTTCCATCGAGGACAAAGATTTTTATCGTCATTCCGGGATCAATTTTTGGCGAATCGTGGGCGCCGCTTACCGCGATATTGAGTCTGGCGGCAAGGTACAGGGCGCTTCCACGCTGACCATGCAGCTGGCGCGCAACTTGTTCCTCTCTCCGGATCGCTCTTTTCATCGCAAAGTGCAGGAGGCGATGCTGGCGATTCAAATCGAGCGCCGCTTCACCAAGCCCCAGATTTTTACGCTGTACTCGAATCAGATTTTCCTCGGCCACGGAGTGTATGGGTTTGAAGCCGCTTCCGAATTTTATTTCAGCAAACCCGCGCGCAGTCTCACCCTGCCGGAAGCGGCGCTGCTGGCCGGCTTGCCCAAAGGTCCCGGCATCTACTCGCCCATCAATCATCCCGATCGCGCCGTGAAGCGGCGTAACCTGGTGATCAACGCGCTGCTGGAAGACGGTAAGATTACCGCGGCACAGGCGGCCGACGCCCGCTCGGCGCCGATTGGTTTGCGCCTGCAACACGATTCCAACTCGCTGGCTCCGTATTTTGTCGAAGAAATCCGGCGCTATCTCGAGAACAAGTATGGCGCCGATCAAGTGCACGAGGGCGGCTTGAAAGTTTACACCTCGCTCGACGTCGACTTGCAGCGCGCCGCAAACCAGTCTGTGCTGGACGGGCTGGCTGCTTATGAACGCCGGCACGGATGGAAAGGCAATCTGGAAAATGTTCTCGCCGAAGGAAGCTCGATCGATAAATACGAACATCCCGACTGGGACGAAGAACCGGAAGTGAACGGGTACGTCCACGCCCTGGTGACATCGTCCGGCATCGGCATCGCAACTCTCAGGTTCGGCCGGTACGCGGCCGCATTAGGACAGGGGGACGTCGCCTGGACGCAGGGCAAGCTGCAAACCCTGCTGCGGCCCGGTGACATCTGTTACGTGAAGGTTCTTTCCTTAAATCCCAACGGTGCGGCGCGCGTAAGCCTGGAACAGGATTCCGGAGCACAAGGTGCATTGATCGCCATCGATAACGCCACGGGTGGAATCAAGGCGATGGTTGGCGGAAGGGACTTCAGCACGTCGAAATTTGATCGGGCCACGCAGGCCTTGCGGCAGGTTGGCTCTTCGTTCAAGCCGTATGTCTACACGGCGGTCATCGATAAAGGCGGCAGCCCCGACGACACGATCCTGGATGAGCCCGTCACTTTTGACACGGGTTCCGGGCCGTATTCTCCGCACAATTACGATGAAAAATTTGAGGGCGTGATCACCTTGCGGCGAGCACTGGCTCAATCGCGCAACATTCCCGCGCTGAAGCTGGCCAGCAAAGTGGGAATCAAAACTGTGATTGATTATGCCGAGCGATTCGGAATCACCGCCCGCCTGCCACCCTACCTGCCGGTGGCGCTGGGCTCCGCCGAGATCACGCTGCTGGAGCAGACTTCCGCCTACAGCGTCTTTCCCAACGACGGGGTGCGAGTGACGCCGCGCTATATCACCAAAGTCACGGACTACGAAGGTCGAGTGCTGGAGGAGGATTATCCGGACGTCAAAGATGTGATCGGCACGCGCACGGCTCGTATCATGACCGCCATGCTTCACGAGGTAGTGCTGCACGGCACTGCGGCGGCCGCCGCGAAGATGCCCTATCCTCTCGCCGGAAAAACCGGAACGACCAACGATTTCACCGACGCCTGGTTTGTGGGATTCTCTCCCACGATGACATGCGGAGTGTGGCTCGGCTTCGACGAGAAGAAGTCTCTTGGGGCAAAAGAGACGGGCGCGCACGCGGCGCTGCCCATCTGGATGAACTTTATGAATATCGCGCTGGCGGGAAAAGATACCGGACAGTTCCAGCCGGCGCCGGAGTTGCCCATCACGGCGTTTCCGAAACTCGATACGGCGGACACGACACCGGGCGCAGATGAGACGCACTGACCGCGCCCGGATCAGCCATCATTTTTCAAACTATAATTTGGTTTCCCATGAAAGCGTTCTTTCGATTCGCGTTGATGGCGCTGGTTCTGGTGGCAGTGGCCCTGGTCTCGGCGCTGCTGGCCATGCGCTTCGCCATCCACGGGCAGGAGGTCCAAGTTCCTGCTGTGGTTGGCATGACCCCGCCTGAAGCCGAACGCATTGCCGGGTCGCTGGGTTTGCAAATCGATGTGGAGCGGCAGTATTACAGCCCGCAGATTCCTGAGGGGCGACTCATGACCCAGTTCCCCATGCCCGGAACAAAGGTGCGCCGAGGGTGGCAAATTCGCGTGGCGCAAAGCATGGGGCGACAGCGCGTCGCAATTCCTGACGTGACCCGGCAAAGCGAGCGCGCAGCCGAGTGGAACCTGCGGCGGCGCGGATTAGAAATCGCCTCGACCGCGGCGATGCCGATGCCCGGCACCCCAGCCGACCAGGTGCTGGCACAAAGTCCGCCGGCGAATGCGGCGCAAGTAGCCGCGCCCAAGACCAGCCTTCTGGTCACTGTGGCCGCGGATCCGCCGATGTACACGATGCCTGCCTTCGTCGGCCAGCCGCTCGGAAGCGTCAGCCGTACGCTGCAGGATGCTGGATTCAAGCTTGGAACCGTGGTCATGGCGCCCCCCGCGATCTCGGTAGTGGGCGAGGCTCCGGCCGCGCCGGCAAATTCTTCGCCTCCGCAACCTTCACCCGCAAGCGTGGTAGTGGTGCAATCGCCGCAAGCGGGACAAAAAGTCGTGGCGGGCGCGGTCGTGAATCTCGAAGTGCGGTGAACGACGGTCAGCTAAGCCGTCTCGCGATCGACCTGGTTTTTCTCCAGGATCGCCGCGAAGAATCCATCGCAAGGATGGACACCCGGGATCGTGCGCAGAAAAGGGCCGCGGGTGATCGCAGCACCGCCATTCCATACAAGCTGCTCTTCCCGCTTCAGGCGCTCGAGCTCGCGATCGCAATCGACGAGATGGAAAGCAGGATTGGCCGGCAACACGTGCTCGATCACGTCCTCGTTTTCTTCCTTTTCGAGCGAGCAGGTGGAATAAATCACCCTCCCGCCGGACGAGACACGCGCCAATGCCGCTTGCAGAATCGCGATTTGGCGCGATTGCAAGTCGTCGAAATCGGCCTGCTTGATTCGCCATTTGATTTCCGGGTTGCGCGCAAGCGTGCCCGTACCTGTGCAGGGCACGTCGACCAGAACCCGATCGAACTCTTCTGCTAACGGCAGCTTTCGCGCGTCGGCTGCGATGTAGCGGATCATGGCAGAGCTCCCCGTATTTTCTTTTCCCTGGCTCATCAACTTTTTGAGCAAGCGCGCCCGATGGGGATGAAGCTCGACTGCCGTAATTCTCGCGTGCGGATTCCGATCGGCAATTGCCAGAGTTTTCCCGCCGGGCGCTGCGCAGCAATCAAGCATGCGAGCGCCGCGACCGACGAGTGCGGCCACCAGCTGGGATGCCTCATCCTGAATCACGCACAATCCCTGCCGGAACGCAGTCGTTCGAGAAACGTCTCCTCGCAAGATCCGGCGCGCGGAAGCAAGCCATGCGCCGGGAGCGAGTTCGATCCCTTCATCCTGCAAAATCATTTCTGCCCGCTCGCCGCGCAGGCGAACGGTGGTGTCCGGGATTGACTGGTCGTGTGCACAGATCTTACGAGTCGCATCGATTCCGTAAGCGTGAATCCAGCGTTCGACCATCCATCGGGGATGAGCGGTTTCTGCCGCCAGCGTTTCGACCGAGCCGCCTTCCATCGGAGCGCGAGAATTGGCCACATGTGCATCGGCAATTTTGCGGAGAACTGCATTCGCGAAAGCCGCTGCCGAGGCCTTGTGCGCTCGTTTGACGAGCTCGACGCTTTCGTGGATCGCAGCCCGCGGCGGAACCCGGTCGAGCCACCCGAGTTGATAAGCGGCCATGCGCAGGGAGATCAGCACCTCGAGATCCAGTTTGCTGAGCGCGTGCGCAGAATGGCACGCGATTCGAGAATCGAGCACCGAACGCCAGCGCAGCACTCCCATCACCAACTCGGTGCAGAGCGCGTGATCGGCAGAAGACAATTGATTGGAGGCAGGCGAGTGCAGCAACTCCGACGCATAGGAACTTTCACGCTCCACTCGCAAAAGGATGTCGAAAGCGGCGGTGCGAGCAGAAGAGATCCTGGTGCGCGAGGTTGCAGGTCTGCTTTTCACGGGAGTGCTTGAGGCAGAATCGTCTGGTTCAGCATCACGCCGACGACCCCAGCCTTTCTCCAGATTGCAGGCGATAGCCGCGGACGAATTCAGCAGCGGTTACGCGCTTTTTGCCCTCCAGCTGTACTTCCATGAGATTGATTGAGCTTTTAGCGCCGCAGCCGGCCAAAAGCTGGTCCCCTGCAATTTCTATTTGGCCGGGCGGAAGCTCGCGATCGACGGCCGACGCATTCCACACCTGAAGATTTTTGCCGCGAAATTTCGTATACGCTCCGGGCCAGGGCTGAAAACCGCGAAGGCGATTGACGACCTCCGCGGCAGTTTTCGAGAAATCGATGAGACCATCTTCTTTCTTCAAAATGGGGGCCAGCGTGGCCCGCGAATCGTTTTGCGGCTGCGGATGAATGTTGCCCGCGAGCAATCCGCGAAGCGTTTCAACGGTCAAATCAGCGCCCAGGCTTGCCAGCTTGGGGCTCAGCGTCTCCGCTGTATCGTCCGGAGCAATGGAACACTCCTTCTGCAGGAGAACATCGCCTGTGTCGAGGCCGGCATCGATCTTCATGGTCGTGACGCCGGTTACCGTTTCTCCGCGAGCAATGGCCCATTGAATGGGTGCGGCGCCGCGATATTTCGGGAGAAGAGAGGCATGCAGATTAATGTTCCCGAGCCGGGGAAGATCGAGCATCCATTGCGGAATGATGCGGCCGTACCCGACTACGATGATGGCGTCGGGCTTGAGGTCTTCGAGCTGCGCGCGAAACTCATCGTTATTTTTGATTCGTTCCGGTTGGGTGACGGGAACGCCCAAACGAAGCGCTGACTGTTTGACTGGCGAGGCGACCACTTCCAGCCCGCGCCCCTTCGGCCGATCCGGCTGCGTTACCACCCAGGCAATGCGGAAGCCGCATTCGGCCAACTTTTCGAGAGTAGGAACCGCAAACGAAGGGGTGCCACAAAAAACGAGATCAAGCGTGTTTCGCAAGCTCTACCATTCCCCCGCTTTCACCATCTTGCGGATCTTGCGTTTGATGAGATCGCGTTTGAGAGCGCTGATGTGGCTGATGTAGAGCTTACCGTTGAGATGATCGGTCTCGTGCTGGAAGGCGCGCGCCAACAATTCGTCGCCGGTCTTTTCAAAAACTTTCCCGTGCACGTCCTGCGCGCGAATCGTAACGACGTTGGCTCGGGTAACGTTTTCGCGAAATTCGGGAATGCTGAGACAGCCCTCGCTTTGCGTATGCCGCCCCTCTTTGTGAATAATCTCCGGATTTATCAGCACCAGCCTGGCGTCGGGATCTTCTTTGAAGGTCACATCCACGACGGCGATGCGTTGAGAGATTCCGATCTGGGGAGCCGCCAGCCCTACGCCGCGGGCGGCGTACATCGACTCAAACATATCCTCGATCAACTTCTTCAGGTCCTCATCGAAGACGGTGACCTGCTCCGCCGGTTTTTCCAGGACCGGGTTGCCGAATTTTACGATGGGATAGATCATCAGAAGTTCTTCAGCTGCCCGCAGTAGCCCTCAAAGTTGCGCAGAGCTTCGACCATCGAATCTCCGCCAAATTTTTCCAAGGCGCAGCGAGCAAGGGTGAGCGCCACCATCGCTTCGGCGGCGACTCCCGCCGCAGGAACCACACAAACATCCGAACGCTCATAAGCCGCACTGACCGGCTGCCGAGTGGCGAAATCCACCGATTGCAGAGGACGGCGCAGAGTGGAGATCGGCTTCAAATAGCCGCGCACTCGTATCTCCTCTCCGTTGGAAACTCCTCCCTCGATTCCACCGGCATTGTTGCGATTGCGGGAAAACTGTGTGAAGCCATCCTGGTTTGCGTAAGCGATCTCATCATGCACGGCGGAACCGGGCGAAGTCGCCGACGAGATTCCTGAGCCGATTTCAACCGCTTTTACCGCTTGCAGGGACATAACCGCCGCCGCGAGTAAAGCGTCCAGCCGCTCGTCCCACTGCGCGTAAGTGCCCAGACCGGGAGGAACGCCGTGCGCCACCACTTCAAAAACTCCGCCCACAGAATCCCCTGCCTTGAGGACGTTGTCCACTTCGGCTTTCATGGCTTGCTCGACGTCGCTCGAAACGCAATTCAGGAGAATGTCTTTGCGGCCATGGAGAAGTTTAATCTCCCCCCAGGGAACCGGTGCTTGCAATGAGGCGCGGCCGATCCCGACCACGTGGCTCAGAACCTCAATGCCCAGTTCGCGTAAAAAAATCTTGGCTAAAGCTCCCAACGCGACGCGGGCTGCCGACTCGCGCGCCGAGGCTCGTTCCAGGACGTACCGCGCTTCCGGAAAATTGTATTTCAAGGCGCCGGCTAAATCCGCGTGACCCGGGCGCGGCGACGCCACGGCCTTGTGGCGGGCCACATCGCCTTCGGCAACCGGGAGAGCGTCTTGCCAGTTTTTCCAATCCCGGTTTTCCAACAGGATCGAAATCGGTGAGGCAATCGTTTTGCCTTGGCGAACTCCCGAAAGGATATGCGCCGTATCGTGCTCGATCTTCATTCGCCCGCCGCGTCCATAACCCTGCTGACGGCGCCATAGTTCGTGATCCAGAAAGCCCTGGTCCACTTTCAAGCCGGCGGGCAAACCCGAGAGATAAGCGACCAGCGCCTCTCCGTGTGATTCCCCGGCGGTGAAATAGCGAAGCATAAACGGTCGATTCTACCTGATGAGCAAAGCCCTCCGAAGTCGCGTCCGAAGCCACGGGCGCAATTCGGGAAAAATCCAAAAAATAAACGGCTAAGCCCCGAATTTGACGCAAAAACGTCTCATTGATTGGTACAATCATGGCACATTTTCGGTTTTTGAGAGTACCAGCGTCTCTTCGCAATTTTCTCTGGCCAACCAAGGAGGGTACTGTGTGTCCCCCGCGCACAGAACTCGGGGACTTTTCCGTTCCCGCGAAAAAAATTTTATGCGCACTGGCGCACGACCACGTTTTGCTGCGGCAGGGCTTGCGACGCCTGCTCGAGGACGAAACGGACATTGAGGTCGTCAGCGAGGCTGGCAACGCCTCTGAGTGTCTGCGCAAGCTGTACGAGTTCCTGCCAGATGTATTGGTGGCAGACGCTACCATGTTCGGGCTGCCCCTTTCTGAAGCGCAATTCCGCATCCAGCGCGAATCTCCGCGGACCCGGCTTGTTTTTCTCGGAAAAGACGATGAAGAAACGAGCGCGATGAATTTTCCCGGAAGCATGGCCGGTGCGTGCGCGGCGCGACGCACATCCGCGGAAGAACTAGTGAACATGGTCCGAGGATCGGCCAAGTCGCCGGCGGCGGCTCTAAAATTCTCGGTGGAACCCGAAACCCGGCCTCAGCCCACGCCCTTTCCCGAAAAGCGAATCCTGACGGCCCGCGAACGCGACGTGCTCAAACTTCTGGTAGAGGGCAAAACGGTCCGGGCTGCGGCCGGGATTCTGGGGTTGAGCAGCAAAACCGTGGATGCGCACAAATTTAATCTGATGCGCAAACTGGGCCTTCACAATAAGGCGGAACTTGTCATGTGGGCCATCCAGAAGCGGGTGGTCAAAATTCCGGTCAATTTCTGACCCTCAACTTTTTGCGCTGATCTCGGCCAACTGCGCCAGACTCGCAACCTCCAGATCGGGATTCCCTTCAGCCGCTTTCACCGCCCCTATGCCAGTTCGGGCCGAAGGCCGGTTGACCCAGACTGTGGACAGGCCCAGTGACTGCGCCGGAATAACGTCGTGGTAAACGCTTTGGCCGACGTGCAAAATCCGATGCGATGGGACTTTGATCCGCTGCAAAGCAAGCTCAAAAATTTTCAACGAAGGCTTGTAAGCACGGGCCTGCTGGGCAGTCACGACTTCGGCAAACTCGACTCCTAAGCGAGGACGAGTCGCCGCAAACAGATCGTCATCGATGTTGGAAATGATGGCAAGGCGGAAGCGTTGTTGCAAGGCGCGCAGCGCGTTGATCGTGTCCGGCCAGGGCCTCCAATCGCGCAGTGATTCCGCCAAGGACCAGGCTTCCTGATCGGTGGGCTGAAAGCCGAAGTGATCGCCGAATTGCCAGACTACCGACTCCAGGATCTCGCGATACGGCCGATACGGCTGCTGTTCGGCTCGGGCCTCGAAATCGCCATAAAGTTTGAGGATCGAGGAATCGTCAGGATTTCTTCCATGAGCTACCAGAATGCGGTGAAGGTAGCTCAGGATGCCGGTTTCCCAGTCGATCAGCGTGCCGTAACAGTCGAAAGTGAGAATCTCGAAGCGGCTGAAGTCGAGCATGCGACACTTCCCGTTAACACTTACGGTTTCAGACCGGGCAAGATGGGCGTTTCCTCGCGGACTTCGCTGGCTGGTTCCAGTACGACTTCCTCGGCTGAAGCTTCCGCCGCGTGCTCCGATTCGCCGGCGGTTGCCGGAGGCTTGCCGGAAAGAAACTTCGCGCTGTTCAGCAAGGGACGCCCCAGCGAGGCGTTGTAACTCGTCCACGGACTTTCCTGGTCGGCTTCGCGCTCGAAGTGCGAGCGCATCGCCTCCATCTTCGAATCCAAATCGTCCATGTAATGCAGCATCAGGGCTTCGGGAAACATGGGCAGCTTCGGCGAACCGAACTCGTATTCTCCGTGATGGCTGATGATCAAATGCTCGAGCAGAGTCTTGAGTTCGGCGGGAAAATCCGGCTGCAGGGCCAGCTTCGATTGCAGCATTTCCAGTTCGATGACCATATGCCCCAGCAACTGGCCCCGGGTCGAGTACGAGAACGAGCGATTGTAGGTGAGTTCGTGAATCTTTCCGATGTCATGAAAAAATGCGCCGGTGAGCAGGAGATCGCGGTTCACTTGCGGATAATTCCGGCTGATCAGGTCGCAGGAACGAAATAAAGACACTACGTGGTCGAGCAGGCCGCCGATATAGGCGTGATGAAGAGTCTTGGCAGCGGGGGCGTTGCGATAGGCGCCTGCGATTTCAGGGTCCGATAGAAAGGACTGCACCAGCTCTCGCAGGTGGCGGTTCTGAAAGGAAGCCACGAAGTCCTGCAAGGCTCGCCAGAGCTCGTCGATATTTTTCGTGGTTTTGGGAAGGTAGTCGTCAAATTCAATCTCGGCCTCGCCCAGCTTGCGCAATTTATGAACCGTGAGCTGGAAACGATTCTTATACTTATTGACCAGCCCCTTGACCTTCAGAAAATCGTCCTGCTCGAAGGCGTTGAGCACATCCTCCACGTTGTCCCACATCTTGGCTTCGAGTTGGCCGCTGCGATCGCCAAGAGTTAGAGCCAGGTAGGGCTCGCCGCTTTTCTTGGGCTTAATCTGCTTGCTCACGACCACAAACGTGGACGTAATGATCTTGTTCTCGTGGCGCGTGCAATCGCAGATGTAGAACTCTTTCATGCTGCCCATCAGTGTAAATCAGAAAGCGCACAGCTGCGCTAAAACGGCGCCGCGCGGAAGGGACGCGAAAAGCTAGAGGATGCCGAGCTTCTTTTTCTTCTTTAGCTTCTTGGCGTCGGACTCTTTCGCCGAAGTAGTCTCCACGGGCTTGGTCTGGTTGGGGCTGGCGCCTGAGTCGGCGTATCCCTGGCGGATGTCGATGTAGGCTTCTTCGCGAAGCTTGGTCAAATACGTGCGCAGGGCGGGCTGCAATTGCTGATAGTACAAGGCGTCTTGGACGCGGGGTTCAACATCTTTGAGCGGGGGAATGCCGGCCTGCTGATGGCTGACGACCTTCAGGATGACGTATCCCTGTTTTGTGCGGATGACATCCGTTACTTCGCCGGCCTTCATGGCGAAGGTTTTGTCTTCCAGTTCTTTGGCCAGTTTGCCACGCTGAAACTCACCCAGATCACCGCCTTGCGCCGCCGTCGGGCCGTCCGAGTTTTTCTTGGCCACATCTTCAAAGGCCGCGCCATCCCGAATCTGCTTGAGCAGATCGTTGGCCTTGCTTTCCGCCGCAGCCAGCGCGGCTGCTTCGTCAGCCGCTTGCTTGGCGGGGTCAGGCTTCGCATTCGCTCCGTCGGAACCGGCTGCATCGGCCGCAGGTTGCGAAGCGGCTTTTTTCGGGGCGACCAGGATTTCGCTCAAGCGGATCGATTCGGGCCGCTCCATCTCGTTCTTGTGCTCGTCGTAGAACTTCTGCTCCGCTTCCTTGGAGACACTGAGGTGTGAGCCGACTTCTTCGCCGATCACTTTTTGAGTGATGATCTGGTTGCGCATGTTCTGCTTGAAGTCTTCGTAGGAAATCCCCTGCGCGGTGGCGGCCTTTTCCAGATCCTCCATCGTGTCCAGCTTCATATCTTTTCGCATCTGGTCGAGACGCTTGATCAGATCGGTATCGCCCGTGATGCCGAGATCTTTGCCTTTTTCGAGCAGAAGTTGCTGGTCAATCAGGTCGCGCAGCACATCTTTCTCGCGCTCGGTGTACACAGAGTCAGGATTGTTCGCGTCCTGCTGCTTAACTTCGTCGCGAAGTTGATCCTTGCTGCGCTGAAATTCGGAGCGCGTAATGATCTGGTTATTGACTCGGGCAATAATCTCTTCGACCACCTGCGCGGACGACAAAGTGCAAAACGTCGCCGCACCTACGATCATCAAAAGCATCTTTTTCATAGCTGACACGCGATCAACCTGGAAGACTACTGGATTTCTATCTATTTTACTCGATGCGGCGAGACCGGCGAAGGGTTTCCCGGCACGGCCCTGCGGAGACTATCGATTTCTGACCAGCGCCAAAGCCGTCAAATCTTCGGGTGTGGAAGATACACCGGCAAAATCCACCACCGCGTTCAGCACCGCTGTGCTTAAGGTTTGCGCATCGGCTTGACGATGCAGGGACATTTGTTGTTTTACCCGGTCCAGGCCAAATTCTCCGTCGGTTTCTTCTTTGCTCTTGCTTTCGACCACCGCGCGCGAGACCAGGAGCAAGGCCGCGCCTTCTTCCAGCCCTACGATCGGCGCATCGCTGGTGGCGTGGGAAAAAAGACCTAGCGGCAGTCCGGTGGACTCCAGCTCCGCCACGCTCATGCCGTCGCGCCGCAGCAACCCCGGAGTGTGTCCGGCGTTGCTATAACAAAGCGTTCCCAACCGTTCGTGATAGCAGCCGAGGAACGCGGGGCAGGAATGAACGCCGCCGGCTGCCTCCATGACCCCACGATTCAAGCGGAGGCAAAGAGCGGTCATCGCCTCCGATTCATTGACGTCGACGGCGGAAAAAAGCTCGACGCCGGCACTGCGAAACAAATTCTGCGCACCCGACAGGATCGGGCGAATATCCTCCCGCAAGCCGGCCACGTCCAACAGGCCAAATAGCACGCGCTCGGAATTCACCCGAATCGCATCGTAGAAATCTCCTGCGACCCGCTGGCCGTAGATCGACGCCGCCAGCTCAGCGCCCGCGATCTTTGGGAAGTCCGCGGCCACGGGCTCAACCCCGCCTGGAATCTGGGGCGTTCGGGATGGGAAGAGGGCGCACATAGGAAGATCGCGAATGGCGAAACTAGCACAGCGATCGAGGCGCGGGCAAACTTCCTGAATGGAACGGCAGGAAACGAGGGTTTACTCGCCGTATTTGTCGGTCAGATACTTTCCCACCTCAGACTCCAGCTGGCCGTAGTCGGAGTGGATGACCAAGCGAAGCGCCGCTTCGGTCGAACTCCCTTCGCCCAAACGCTGCAAAATACGCTGAATGTCCCCCATGCCATACGAATCGTTCACGTACGAAAGAGCGGCCAGGGATTCAGCATAAGCGACGTAGGCTTCCGCCGTGGAGAAACGGGTGAATCCGCCTTCCATGGCGTTGAAGGGAATGTTGCGCTGCTCTTTGAACAAGCGAGCCAGTTGGCGGCCGTCGCCGCCCAGCGATTTCGGTTCCAGCAGCTGCGCGATGCCTTCGTGCAACCACGCCGGGCAGCGTCCAGCAGTGAGCTGGTTAATGAATGAATGCGCCAATTCGTGCTTCAGCACCCGCGCCAGGTCGGAGGTCATGGAATTCAGGCCGCTGATCGGGATGCGCAGTTTGCCGTCGTTCAACGCTCCGCTCCACGAAGGGGCGCGCGTGACATCGAAAAAAGCCTGCTCGGTGTAGAGGGTCACAACAATATTGTCGTGCGGCGGCGTGCCCAGATTGCGCGCCAGATCATCGTAGGCGGAATCGAGTGTAGCCAGAATCTGTGCGCGAAACGCTTCCGACGTCTGCTTGCCTTCATAGTGCAGGACAAAATGGCTGGTTTCGCGCTGGGCGAAATCGGTCTCCACATTCTGCTCGCGCTGCGCCTTATCCAGATACTGTTGCACAGCCGGATCGGGCCGCAGTTGGAGTGACTTCTGCCATGAGGCCACGGCGTCCCTGGTCCGATCCGTCGCCTGCTGCGCATATCCCAAAATCGTGTAGGCATCGGCTGAGTCCGGCGCGGCCCGCACGGCACGCTGGCCGAAGCTCACCGCTTGCGCAGCGCTTCCGGTGCGAATCAGCAAAGCCGCGTAGTAAGTGAGAACGGTGGCGTTTTCCGGTTGGTAGCGGAGCGCGCTATCGAAATAGCGGCGAGCCTCGTCCATATTGCCGTGATCGAACTCGAATTTGCCCGCGACAAAATTCGCGGTGGCGCTTAATTCCGGATTACCCTTGCTCTCCAAGCCGGAAAGCGTCTCGGAGTCCACCTTGCCGTCTTTGATGAGGCGTTTCGGAAGATCGCCTTCGTTGGCAAGGCTGTTGGCTGGCGCGAACGCCGGAAGATCTGCCTTGTAGTTTCCGGAAGCAATCGCCGGCAGGCCGCCGGCTTCGATACGATCCACTGAAGTTTTGGGGATGGCGTAGGTGTCGTCGCCGATCTCGTATTCGTAGCGGCTGCCATTCTCGCGCACGTGATCGGCAAGGATGGTGCGCCCGTTTTTCAGGTGAATGGTGTCGGCTGACGCCAGGACGGAGGCCAGCATCATACCAGCAGCGGTTATAGTGATACGCAGCCGCATCCAGCGAATTCTAGCAACCGCGGGGACCGACACCTACGTGACCAAAGTACTGACCAATCTGTGGCGAAAAGACGTGCTTCAACGGTTCAGCGCGCTCGGCCTGATCGCGGCGGCGCTGTGCAGCATGGGTGCGTCGGCGCAGTCGGTTGGAAACGAAAAAAAGCGTGGCCCTGCGGAAGCTCTTTACTTGCAATTGTCCGATGTTGAACTCGATTCGACCCGCGTCTTTCGCGTGCGCGAGGCCGCCATCAGCCGTCCCGGGATTCAAATTACCCTGGAAGACGGCACCATCGCCTTTACCAAAGATGTTTATGGCCGGGTCACGGGAGCGTTTTTCGAGGGAGACGGCGAGGTGCTGGTCACGCCACCCAACGATGTGGAGCGCAAATCGATGAGCCTTTTTACGGGCATGGCGATTCTCGAAGAGCGTTTCGCAACCGCTTATTTGCGTTTCAATGACAATGTTGTTGCCGAACTGCAACCAAGTTTTCGCGCCGCGGAACAGCCCGAGCAATTCGTTGCACATTGGAACAGCGCCGCCCGCAACCTGGCGCAAGCCGACGCGATGCGGCTGCTGGCGACCTTCAGCGCACTCTTACCCGATGCAGACGGGAATTCCATTTCCAAGGAAGCAGCCGCGAAAATCCCCGAATCCGAAGACCGCCTCTTTCACGCTCGCGTGCAAGGTGAAAAACTTGGCGTCTTTGATGTGTTCTACGATTCCACCGCGGGCGAGCAGGTAGAAGCCGGTCAGACGAAGGCCTCCGAAGATCAGGCGATGTACTACAACGTCTGGACGTCTTTTTCTGTGCTGGCCAAAACCCGCGGCCATGCTGGCGACAAGGAAGTTCCTCCGCCGCTGCCGGCAGGAGCCGAATCGCGGCTGGACCCGATTTTTGTTCGGCGCTACGTGGTGAACGCGCAAGTCAGGCCGCCTAAAGAACTGGAAGCGGAAGTGGAGCTGCAAACCGAGATTCTGCGATCGGGAACACGCTGCCTGATTTTCGAACTCTCGCGTTTCTTGCACCTCACAAGCCTTGAGGCCGACGGTAAGGCGATTGAGTTCATTCAGAACCCCGCCGTAGAAGGTACGCAGCGGGCGCGCAGTGCGAACGATCTGGTCGCGGTGATTCTCCCCGTTGCTGCGACGCAGGGTCAGAAATTGACGCTCCGGTTCAAATATGGGGGAGAAGTTCTGGCCGAGGCGGGCAAAGGACTGCTCTACGTCGGCGAGCGCGGGACTTGGTATCCGAATCGCGGCATGGGAATGACAGACTTTGATCTCACGTTTCATTACCCGCCGGGATGGACTCTGCTCGCCACAGGGAAGCCAGCGCCGGTTGCCAACGCAAAGTCACCAGGAACGGACGAGCAAACTTCTCGTTGGGTGACGGAGCGTCCGATTCCGGTGGCGGGATTCAATCTGGGGAAGTATGTGGAGGCATCCGCGCATGCCGCAAATGTAACGGTCGAAACCTATGCAACGGCCGGCGTGGAACGAGATTTTCCGCAGCCCCGGCAACCGTCCCCGCCAGTTGAGATCAAACCCTCCTCGCCTCCTCCCATGGTGAGCGGAGGATCGACGCCTTCGCCCGCGCGCAATGCCGCAAAGGTTGCGGAAAACACTGCGCGAGCGGTCGGATACTATGCGCAGCGTTTCGGGCCGTTTCCCTATGAGCGGTTGTCGCTCACGCAAATGCCGGGGCCGGATAGTCAAGGCTGGCCGGGGCTGGTTTTCCTTTCTTCGTTTGCGTTCCTCACGCCGGCCGACGAGGAAAATCTCCACATGCCCGAGACGAGCAAGCTGATCGACAGCTTGATTCCCGCGCATGAAACCGCTCACCAGTATTGGGGCGACCTGATCACCTGGAGCGGATACCGCGACCAGTGGTTCTCGGAAGGCCTGGCGACATACTGCTCCTTGATGATGCTGCAGGAACAAAATCCTGCCGGGTTTCAACTGGTGATGGACAAATATCGCCGCGACCTGGCGGACAAGAATAAAGACGGCTCCTACATTAAAGATGCGGGCCCGGTCACGTTGGGAGGACGATTGCTGTCCTCACGATTTCCAGCGGGTTACGAAGCCATCAGCTATGGACGTGGCGCGTGGCTGTTTCACATGCTGCGCTCGATGCTGCGAGATGCCGCCGAGAAAAAAGGACCGCTCAGCGAGGAGCCCTTTGTCGCCGGCCTGCGCAAACTCCGCGAACGCTATGAAGGGAAAAATGTCACCACGCGGGAATTATTAGACGTTTTCGCGGAAGATCTGCCGCCGTCTCTCCGCTACGAAGGCAAGGCCTCGCTCGACTGGTTTCTTGACGGTTGGATCAATGGGACCGCGCTCCCTCGACTCCAACTGCACGATGTGAAATTAACTCCCAAAGGGAACGGCGTCACGGTGAGCGGAATCATCCGACAAAAAGAAGCGCCCGAAGATCTGGTCACGTCGGTGCCAGTTTATGGCGTAGGCACGGGCAAACCTGCTGTTCTGCTAGGCCGGGTTTTTGCGGATGGCCCCGAAACGCCATTCCACCTGTCCGCACCCGCCGGCACTCGCAAGCTGCTGCTCGATCCCAATCAAACCGTTCTTACGGAACCCAGGGACTGACCGCATTCCGTTTTGAGAAACCTTTCTGGGACGAATTCCCGAAACGAAAACGACGCCGCAAACGGCGCGTCTGCGGCAGCCGTCAAATACATTGAAGGCTGCGCAGTTGCCGCGAAGTGGCCATCACAGAACACATGGCATTCGACCTGCTGATTCAAATTCGCGAGTCATTCTCATGGAAAACATTCAAACGAGCTGCGAATGCACTTTGGTCGATCGCAATTTTCTGCCTGCGGGCGAAACCATTCTCCTGGTCGAAGATGAGCCGTTCGTTCGGAAGGTGGCGGCGCAGATTCTTCAGAGCGCTGGGTACAACTTGCTGGCCGCACGCAGCGGAAGCGAAGCCCTGGAAAGCTTCGGCCCACACGCCGCTGAGGTCGATCTGCTGCTGGCCGACGTCGTACTCCCAGGAATGAGCGGCATTGACTTGGCCATGCGTTTCGAAACTCTCTCCCCCAGAGTGCGCACGATCCTGATGAGTGGCCATGAAGAATGCCTGGCCGGATGCGCAGCGACCAGAACGTGTCTAGCGAAACCTTTCGCAGCTCATACCCTGCTGCAGAACGTGCGGGAAGCGTTGAGCGCCCAACCGCGCGACGTCACTCTCCGGCACTAGCTTCGCGAGCAAGCCTGCAGCAGCTTTGCTTCGTTATGTCCGGTAGATGGCGTGAACCAGGCTGTGCACTTCGTCGAGGTACGAATCGAGTTCAAACGTCAGGCGAGCCCAATCGTAGTGATGCAAGGTTGCAGAACGCGCTAGAAGAGCGAATCCCGGATCATCGAACAGGCTGACTTGTCTTTGCTCCACGTATCCGTGATCCAGACCGCCCATGCGGCACAGTAAGTCGGCGATATGCACCAGGGCTGGGAGCTCAGGGTTCGGTGCAGACTCGCGCACTGCATGATGGTGCGCCATCACTTCGATCAAGTCAGCGGGCAGTTTCCAATTTTGTCCCAGCAAGCCGCCGCTGTCACAGTGCGTGAAACCCAAAACCTTCCCCTCCGCTTCATGAAGGGGAATGGATTCTGCCTTCGCCAGCAGGAAGGCCTGCTCAAACTCCTGCGGCGCAATCCACAAATTGACCACAATTCCCAAATCGTGAAACAGGCCGGCCAAGTACGCCTTGCCGGGATCGCCCAGATGAATTTCGCGGGCCAGGCGGCGGCACACCACGGCACAACCGAGCGAATGCTCCCAGAACACGACCGGGTCGGGACCCTTTCGTTGCGGCAACATATTCAGCACGCAGCAGGAAAGAGCGATGTCGCGGACGTGGTGAAATCCCAGGCTGATGACCGCCCCGCGCAACGACTCCACCCGCTGCCAGCGCGCAAACAAGGGGCTGTTGGCCATGTGCAGGCATTGCGCCGCCAGCGACTCGTCCTGCGCCAGCAGATCCGTAAGTTTTTGCATGTTTAACTGCTCAGCGGGTGTCTGCAGGTAGTTCAGGAGCGGCGTCAAGATCGCCGGGATCGTGGGGATTCTCTTCAGCCCTTCGATCTGTTGCATCAAGAAATCTTTCCCTAGCGGTTTCGTTTTCACGATTCGCTCCCTGCGCGGGCAGCCGGCCCATTCTTCATGTAAGCCGTCGCGCGCGGCAGATGGATCAGCCGGAAATCCTCGCTCACACCGTAGAGGGATTCCGATTGGCCAAGGAACAAATATCCATGCGGGGCCAGCGCATCAACAAATCGCCGCAGCACTTGCCGCTTCGATGCCAAATCGAAATAGATAAGAACATTGCAGCAGAAAATGACGTCCAGGTTTTGGAACGCGGCCGTGCGGGTATCGTCAGATAGATTCAGCCGGCTAAAGCGTATGTTGCTGCGGGCTGGCGGGGCGACCTGCAAGCTGCCGCTGAGCGGAATGAAGTATTTCCGCCGGCATTCGGCAGACAGATGGCGAGTGCTGTAGCTATCGTAGACGGCTCGTTGCGCGTGCTCCAGCGAGCGTTCGTTGATATCGGTCGCCAGAATCTCAAGCGACCAACCTTTCAGCAATTCAGGCGCGTCCAGAAGCATCATGCGCAGGGTGTAGGGTTCCTCGCCGGTCGAGCACCCCGCGCTCCACAGGCGCAGCCGGCGCACCGGGAACCCAGCCTTGGCCGACAAGATATTCGGGAGCACGACGTGGACCAGCGCTTCGAGTTGCGGCCGGCTGCGAAAAAAGCATGTCTCGCCCACGGTAATTTCATTCAACAGGGCGCTTAGTTCTGTGTGCCGCGTCGGGCCCAGCGTCAGGCGCTCGAAGTACTCTTCGAGCTGTTCTAGGTTCAGCGCTTTCATGCGGCGTTTACAGCGATCGCCCAGCAGCGCCAGCTTGTTGTCGGGATGAAAGATTCCCGCGGCGTGATAGATGAGATCGCGAATTCGAATCAGGGTAATCGGCGGCGGTCCAAATCCAGGGTGCGCAGGTTGCGGTGAAGGCGCGTTCATGCGGAAGGCGCGCCGTTCGGCCCTGGACCGGCCATCATGACCGTTGCGGGAGGCGCCCTGCTATGTGGATCGGCAAATTTTGGAATCGGCTTAATCCCCGGAAGGGCAGCTACCTCGGCGCTTCCGGCGGCGGGACCGCGGCAGCTTTCTGCGCCTCCGGCGATCTCAGAATCACGATATCGACGCGACGATTCTGCGCGCGGCCGCGCTCTGTCTGGTTGCTCGCGATGGGGTGAAACTCCGCATAGCCCGCAGCCGAAAGCCGCTCGGGAGCAAACCGGTCGCGCACGATCAACATTCGCACCAGTTCCGTCGCACGCGCCGTCGAAAGCTCCCAGTTCGATTCCATTTTCGCCGTGTGAATTGGAATATTGTCGGTATGGCCTTCAATCCGCAGCTTGTAAGTACGGATCGCCAGGATGGACGAGATGCGATCGAGCGCGGCCAGCGATTCAGGTTTGATGGTCGAACCGCTGTCGAAGAATCCGAACTCGCGCAGGCTCACGACCAAACCCTCGGTTTCGCGGTGCATCGCGACTTGGTGCAGCTTGATTTCATGGTGCAGCGCATCCTGCAACTCATTCTGCAAAGTGTCCAGATCGCTCTCCTCCGCCGCGCCCCGCAGTGCTCCTTGCGGCGAAGATGTGATCCGGCCCAACTCGGTATTGTGGCGCGCGTTCTGGATGGCCTGCACCGTGCCGAACGGCATGGGCTCATCCACATCCAGTGGAATCTGCGTGGTCGATGCCGGAAATACTCCGAGTTCCTGAAAAGCCACTTGAATCGCCAGGGCGAGTCTTCCGACCTTGCGCTTGTCGACTTGCGACGAAGCGTAAATTTCCTGCACCCCGAGTGCGGGCACGCGCTCCTGCAGCGCGCGCAGCAAGTCGTCTTTCAATTTCTGCTTGCCAGCGGCCGAGAGCAGGTCTTCCACTCGCGATTGCGCCAGCACGCCCAGGATCGTGTCCCGAACCTGCGCCACGGGCGGCGAGTTCTCGCCTTTTCCCGGCTCGCGCTGCAGGCCCAGGTCAATTCCCACTCGCAGGTACGCCCGCTGCTCGGGGTCCGCCAGGTTCAACACAAAAGTGTCGAGATGCAGAGTTGCGGTCACTCCGCCCTCGGTCGATGGCGGCGAACTTCGCCGGGAGTGAAAACTCAGCCCAGCCGCTACAGCGCCCACCACAATCACAGCCACGATGGACTTTGAAATCCATTTCTTCCAGCTAGCGGCGGTCAAATTCTTTCTGTCGGAGGCAGGCGCAGCAGCTTCTGTTTGTGGATCCGGGGGCATGCGTGAAGAGGAAAGCAATTCAATGTCCCGGAGGGCACACGAAAGGAGGATGTGAATTTTTCCTGGTCTGTTTCTATCTCGTGGGCAATTCTCGCCTAGCTCTCGTTCTCATCGCGTTCGGCGCAGAAGCTTCGCCGATTCGATAAGTGATCCCTCATTACAAAAGACTTAAGTATGTGACTCTTGAAACATCGCGGCTTCCACAGCCCCGCCGCGCTACGTTTGTCGACGAAGCGGGTTTGATCCTTTAACGGATTCGAGCGGTTCGAAAGGTACAGTCAGGAAACGCGATCCGGTAAAGGTTTCAATGTATAGGCAGGCATGGAGAGCGGTAGCTACGCTTTTGCAAGCCTAGAAATTTCGTCGAACCAGGCATCCGCGCAAGCCGGATATGGACAGCTTCAACCGGTCAAGCGAAGGATGAGTGGGTAAGAGGAGACATGAGCAAAGGTCAACCGATTCGTTCTGTGGGCCTCAGTCTGTTAGCGTTTCTATTGATTACGCTGGCGCTGGCGACGCCCTCGATGGCGACACCGTCGATGGCGCAATTCGGCATTTCGATCACGATTGCCCCGCCGCCGTTGCCGGTCTATGAACAGCCGATTTGTCCCGGCGACGACTACATCTGGAATCCCGGCTATTGGGCCTGGGATGATGACTCCGATGATTATTACTGGGTGCCGGGCACGTGGGTGCTCGCGCCGGAACCGGGCTATCTTTGGACGCCGCCCTGGTGGGGCTGGAGTGATGGCGTTTACTTATTCCACGAGGGGTACTGGGGGCCGGTGGTGGGCTTCTACGGCGGCATCAATTACGGCTTCGGCTACTTCGGAGTGGGCTTTGAAGGCGGACGATGGGAGGGCGGCCATTTCTTCTATAACCGCTCGGTGACGAACGTGAACGTCACCAACATCCGCAACGTGTACAACACGACCGTCATTAATAACACCACCAACATTAACCATGTGAGCTACAACGGGGGACGTGGCGGAATCGAAGCGCGGCCCACCGCGCAGCAGGAAGCGGCGGCTCGCGAGCGGCACATCGGTCCGGTCGCGGCGCAAACGCAGCACCTGCAGGCTGCGCGCGGCAATCCCCAGTTGAGAGCTTCCGAGAATCGGGGCAAGCCTCCGATCGCGGCGACGGAACGAGCTGGCAACTTCAGCGGGCACGTCGTGGCCGCTCGAGAAGCCGGCGGCGCCTACACCCCGCCTCCGAACCGCGGCCGGGCCAATGGCGGCGCAGCCGCCAGGGGCAATGAGCCCGCGCGAGGCGAGCCGGCTCGCAATGAGCCAACCCGTAACGAGCCAGCTCGTAACGAACCAGCTCGTCCGGAAAATAACCGACCCGAAGCGACGCCGAATCGTCCGTCTAATGCTGGGCACGTGAAGGATCTCGCTCCGATGGAGCGGCGTCCTCCATCGAATACCGGAAACGCAAACCTGGATCGGAAGTATCAGCAACAGCAGGAGAAGCTCTACAACAAGCAAACCCAGGAGCGGCAGAAGATGCAGGCGCGCCAGGAACAGGAGCATCAGCGGGCGACCCAGCAGAACTACAACCAGGCCAGGAACCAGCAGATGGAGCAGCGGCACCAACAGCAGACGCAACAACTGCAGCAGCGGCACGAAGCGCAGCAGCAGCGGCTGCAGACGCGTCAGGCTCCTCCGCCTTCATCCAAGGAGAAACGCTAGAAACCACCAACTGCAAGTGCATTTGTTTGACGGCGGCCGAGAAATCGGCCGCTTTTTTTCGGCGCGGCAGGAAGTATCCAGCTGAATGCGATACCAGATCGTTGGTGATTCGCTACGGCATCGGCTGGATGGGCTCAGGAAAGCCGCACGCGCACACTCAAACTAGAATCTGCGGCGCTGCAATCAGGCTGGAGATTCGGAAGACAATTTCAGCGCGGAGGCTTCCCGATGTCCCTCAATAAGGTAACGCTTTTTTCGGTGATTCTTTGCTCGGCGAGCTGGGTAGCAGCCCAGAGTGCGCCGGCGGGCGGAGCACCGCCGGCAGGCACTTCTGGAACGGCAGGACAAAGTCAATCCGGTTCGGCTACGCAGCCTTCCACGGCAGCGCCGCCTACCAGTTCGACGAGCGCACCGCCGACCGGTACAACCTCGACGTCCCCGACCGGGACCAATGGCTCAAAATCGCCATCCACCATGCCGGGTTCGAACTCGACAAAGCCGCCGTCGACCGGCAGCAGCACGCAGCCATCGACGGTAAGTCCGAATACTTCTACCACCCCGGGAACCACGCCGAGCGGTTCGCCCTGCGGTGACTTGCCGGGTACCGGTACGACGAGCGGCTCGACTGCGAATGACGGATCGACTTCTGGGTCGTCGAACTCTGGCTCATCGCCCTCGACCTCTTCGGGCTCTTCTGCTTCAGGCACGCCCTGCCCACCAGCAGCATCGTCGCCCAAATAGGCTCGGTGCACACGGAGGCTCTCCGTTCATTGCTACGCGGATCCGGTCACCCGGATCCGCGTTCCTGTCTCACTCGTACGTGAAGGTGAGGTCGTCCAGATAGACGGAGTAGGGAGTCTGCTTGGAGTTTCCGTCTTCCTGATAATTGATGGTGACGCCATACCATGAACTCGGCGCAGAGCCGTGTTGATAGGTCTGGTTGACGTTGTACGTCTGCCCATTCAAGGTGATGGTTTGATAGAGCAATTCGTTGCTCGACGTCCGCTCCACCTGGATCGTCAAATGGTTCCACGAGTTGCTGTTCGGGTAGCAAGGTATTCCGGTCGGGATCCATTGCTGGCTCACGTTGTTCCAGACATCCCACTCATTGCCGCCTGCGATCCGGCACTCGTGGCCCCAGATATAGCCCTGGCTGCTGAAAAACTGGTTGATGTCGAACTCTACGGCCTGCGCATCTTGCAGGTTCGAACCGTAGAAGTAGACGTCGTAGGTGAAGTTATGCAGCGTCGGAACCAGGGTGTGATTGCTGTCGGGCATTCCCTGCGACGAAAGATCGCCAATCAAGTGGTTATTCCACAAGCCATCACCGTAGCCTTGGCTGCCGGCCAGGTACATCTGAGCCGAGGCTCCGCTCATAGAGGGCGACTTCACGTTCTGGGTCAAGGAAAAGACGATGTTGTCGCAAGGCGAGGGGGAGCAGTCGACGAAGGTTGGAGCACGCTGGCCATAATCGGCCCATCCCCCGCTCTTTTGCAGGTTGGAGAACGAGCTGCCGCTGCCGGTCACCGTAACCGTCACCGGCGTGGTCGCGGCGCCGCCGCAGTTGTCCCATTCTTCCACGGTCGCGTTGTAAGTTCCGGGGCTCAAGGTGAGCGCGTGATTCAAGCTGGCGCCATTGACGACGTACGCCAGTTGATAAGGAGCCGTGTAGATGCCCATCGAAGACACGCCCTTGGAGCAGGTCGTGGTCGCGGTTGCCGTAAACTGCACCGGGGAACCCGAGTCACTGTTGTTCGAGGGGGACGTTACCGTCACGCCGGACGAGCCGGATCCGGTCACCGTCACTTTAATGCCGGCAGTAGTCGCGCCCCCGCAGTTGTCCCATTCTTCCACCGTCGTGTTGTACGTTCCGGGGTTGAGGTTCAGGTTGGTATTGAGACTGGCGCCGTTTACCACGTAGGCCAATACGCCGGGAGACGTGTAGATTCCCATCGACCCCACGCCTTTTGAGCAAGTTGTGGTCGTAGCGGTCGCCACGTAGTGCACCGCCCCCTGGATGGTCGATCCATTCGATGGACTGGTTACGCTCACGTTGGCAAGTGCGATGGAGGAAAGAATGGCCGAAAGGCACACGATAAGCGATAAGTTCTTGAACATGACAAGCGTCTCCAAATTGGGTTTTGGGCTTGCTTTACTGCTGAACTGCGCGTGCTGTAAGACCCTGGCGCGCGAGCGGGCACGGAGGGGGCGTTCTAGCGCGGCGTCTTCCGGTTTGGCGAATGCGCTATACGACCTGCGACTCTCACCTGGGATTGACTGCCGCTAACTTCTATATACGGTGAATTCTGTAGAGAGGCTACCAAAAGAACCGTATATGGCCAAGCGAAAAATGCAGGTTGGGATACTCAGAAGTTCTACTCCACCGCTAAATTTCCCACATTGGGAGCTGCCGCCCGCAGTCGCATGAGATCGCGGCGATCCCACGACCGAGCTCAGGCGCGAAGATTCGACCGCAGGTTGCGAGGCCTGCATCCAAGGCTAACCGCACATTGCAGGAAAGCATGCGGGCATTCGAAAGGAGTGGACCAATCATGGCAGAAGCGAATCAAAGCAAATGCGCCCATCCGAATTGCAGTTGTGAGGCGGCTCCGGGAAGCAATTACTGCAGCGCTCGGTGCGAAGCTTCCAAGGGCAGTGCAGCTCAGGGGACGTGCGGATGCGAGCATTCCAATTGCGCTGGCAAAGTAGTGGCGGCATAATCTGGCCTGTGCCTGAAGACGGCATGGACCGCACGGGGGTCGGGCTTGGCACGATCAGAGTCTTCGGGTTCGTCGAAACCATTGGCGGTGATCGCTTTCGTCCTGGCGATCACCACCCTCTATTTTGGCCGGAGGATCTTCATCCCGTTCGCGCTGGCGCTAGTCTTCAGTTTTCTGCTCTCTCCGTTCGTCGGCCTTTTCGAAAAAATCCGCTTTCGCCGCGTTCCCGCTGTGATTGCGGTGCTGGTTGTATCGCTGGCCCTGATGGGACTGGCGACCTGGTCGCTTGCCGGACAAATGGTCGCGATCATGAACCAGCTGCCGGACTTTAAAGACAACCTCGACGAGAAGATAGCGTCTTTGCGCGGGGCGAATACGGGCGGTTTGTCCAAGGCTACTGCCACCATCCAGGAATTAAACAAGGAATTAAGCGCTCAACCCAAGGCAGCGGGGCAGGGCCGCCCTTCCCGCCCTGTCCAGGTTCAAGTAACTCCGCCCAGCTCGGGCTTTATCCAGGATTTGGGCGCGTTACTGGGGCCGCTCTCGGGGCCCGCGGAGACCACGGTTATCGCCATCATCTTCACCGTTTTCATGCTGGTGAAGCGGGAGGACTTGCGCAACCGCGCGCTCCGGCTGGCAGGGCGAGGGCAGCTGAGCGTGATGACCCAGGCCCTGGATGACGCCGGTCGCAGACTCAGCCGCTATCTCGTGATGCAATTTCTGGTGAACGCCGGGTATGGGCTGGCGTATGGAGTCGCTCTCTACCTCATTGGTATACCCCAGGCGCTCCTGTGGGGACTGATCGCCGGATTGCTTCGATTTGTTCCCTACATTGGGACATTTCTTGGAGCCTCGATGCCGGTCGTTCTCGCGATTGCCGTCTTCCCGGGGTGGCGCCAGGCGGGCTTGGCCTTTGGCACTTTCCTCGTGCTGGAACTGACCGTGTCGAACTTCGTCGAGCCCATGCTGTATGGCGCGCACACCGGAATTTCATCGCTGGCCATCCTGGTTGCGGCGGTTTTCTGGGCCACGCTCTGGGGACCTGTCGGGTTAATTCTTTCCACTCCGCTCACCGTTTGCCTGGTGGTGTTGGGACGGTATGTGCCGCAGTTGAATTTCCTGGAAGTTCTTCTGGGCGACGAACCTGTCCTTCCTCCCGAACAGCTGTTCTATCAGCGGCTAGTGGCCGGCGACGAAGAGGAAGCCCGTACGATCGCCCTGGCTTACCTGAAGGAGCATCCGGTCGAAAGTTTCTACGAATCGATTCTGGTGCCCGCGCTCCGGCTGGCGGAACACGATTTCCACAACAACGCGCTCGATGATGAGACGCGGCGCTCGATCTTGCGCAGCTCGGCGGATGTCATCGACGACATGGACGACCAGCTCGCCCTGGCGGATTCCACTCATGCGGGCGAGCATGCATATCGCAACCGGAATCAATGTGGAGTCGAAGGCCTGACTGCCCGAGTGGCGTGCTTGCCGGCTCGAAGCGGAGCCGATGAACTCGTCATAACCATGCTGTTGCAGTTGCTTCAATACCAAGGCCAATATGCCTGCCGCCTGAAAGCGCAGGATCTCGATGAAGTGCTGGCGCAAGTTTCCCGCCAGAAACCCAGCGTTCTCTGCATTTCTTGTATCTCTCCGTTCGCGACCAGTTCCGCCCGGTCGCTTTGCCGTCACCTGAAAGCTGCCCACCCCGATCTCCGGATCATCGTTGGCTTCTGGGGTTTCGATGGAGGCGACGCGGCGGCAAGCGAAAGACTTGGGCAGAATTGCCCCAGTTTTGTTACAGCCAGCCTGTCGGAATGCTTGAACCAGATCCGGCGCCTGTCGGTGGAACCGGACGCCTTCGAAGTTGCGGAAAAGAGCAAGCGCTTGACAGCGCCTTCGGAGCGGCTTGCGGGCAAGCCTTAGATTTTTTGCCGGGTGATCGCGGGGCCGGGTACATCGTTCCCTTGATGCGGCGTGAATCCCTTACACATCCAGTCTGAAGCTAAATAAGGAAACTGGCAGGGCGGAACCGGGGGTGCACGGTATTGTTGGAGCGGCCGGATGGTCTTAGATTGCTGATAGTTCAACGCACTGGAGTTATTCCAATGGCTTACAGACTTTCCGACCACCGACTTGCACCCCCACCCTCCGCAACCCCGGACAATCTGCGCCGCGCCTTTGAAAGTGCTGTTGGCGAGATTTACCGCGCCGACCGGGCCGCTGACAAGAAATTGCAACATCGCATCCCCATTGTGGCCAAGGCAAAAATTCTGGGCCTGTCGCAGGCGGGAGCGGAAAAACGGGCGTTATCCGATGCCGCTCGGGCGCTGGCACAACTGTGGAAGGTGTGAATCAGGATTCGCCTCACACGGGTGCGCGGCAAGCGTAGCCCTCTTCACAAGATTGGATAGAACAAAGGGGATCGCAACGGCGATCCCCTTTATTCATTGCTAAAGCGTGAGCTGCTAAACCGTGAGCTGCAAAATAAAACGGGAACCGCCGTGGCGATCCCCGTAAATCGTTATTGGGTGGAGTGGACGATTTAGCTGGCTTTTCGGCGCGAAGCTTCGTCGTCAGCGGAGTCATCCGCGTGCCGATCCATATTGTCGGCTTTCTCGCGGTCGGCCGCTTTGTGGGTGGCGTCTTTCACATCGCCCCAGGCTTTCTGCACTTTGCCTTCAGCCTGCTTGGCAGCACCTTTTACCTGCGTCTCGGTGTCGCCGGCCCATTCGCCTGCCTGACGCTCCACGCGCCCGGCAACATCCTTCACCTTACCCTTCACTTGGTCTTGATTCATGTTTTCACCTCCTGAATTGAGTTCCGGCCTCAGCTAAACTGCGCTTCGACCCTGGATCAGGCGGATCGCAACTGCTATCACAGCCAGGACAAGCAGAATGTGAATGAATCCACCCAGTGTGTACGAGCTGACCATACCCAACAGCCAAAGGACTAAAAGAACAACCGCCACGGTCCAAAGCATCGGTGACTCCTTTTCTCTGGTAAGTCGAGTAAATTCCGCTTATCCAGCGTGCACGGCGAGTGTAAGCGGCAGCTGCGGAGCGAGGTATAGAGTGAAAGCTTTATTCGGACCACAGGATCGCTTTATCTGTACCCTTGTGTGCACGGGTATGTGCACGGGGAAAAATTCTGAGGAATATTCCCTGCTGCTCTAAAGAATTTGCGCAGGCGGGGCGGGAGAACACAGTAGAAGTCAATAGATCTGAACGATTCCGTTTCGCACGGCATACAGAGTCAGATCGGCCACGGAATGAAGGTCGAGTTTGCGCATGAGATTGGTGCGATGCGTTTCGGCGGTCTTCACGCTCAGGTGAAGCGCGGTCGCAATCTCTTTTGTGGTCTTGCCTTCCGCGACCAACTGGATGACTTCCCGTTCCCGCGGAGTAAGCACGCACTGGTTGGAAGCGTCCGTGTCACTGTGCGGGCGCAAGTAGCCGTCGAGCATCATCTGCGCCACCCGCGGGGTGAAGAACGTTCTGCGATTTTGCAAAGCCTCGACCGCGGCGATCAGATCGCGCCCGGCATCCGACTTCAGCAGAAACCCTCTTGCTCCAGCTGCTAAGACTTCCCGTACCACCTGCTCCGAATCGTGGATGGTCAGGATTAGAATGCGGGCGTCAGGGATAAGGGTGAGAATCTGGCGGGCCGCGTCCAGGCCATTGAGATTTGGCATCCCGATGTCGAGCAAGAAAACATCGGGCCTGAGTGCGGTTGCCAGCTCAACCGCTTCGCGCCCATCCTTGGCCTCGCCGCAAATCTCCCAGCCGGGGTGCCCCTCCAGCAGAGAACGGATTCCCCGCCGTGCCACTTCGTGGTCGTCCGCGATCAGAATCCGAAGCACGCTCACTGCTGAACCTCTTCCTGGTTACGCAAGCTAGTTACGCAAGGATTCTCGCCGGGTCTTCTCCGGAGACGTGCTCCACAATAGTTGCTTGGTTTGCCGTCACAGGTTGCAGCCGGAATGTGTAAATCTAAGTAATTACAAGCACATGCCGTTTGGAATTCTGGAGTGCTCAGGTATTTGCTGTAGGCTCGGTTTCATTTCAAACAAACGTGGCGGTGATGGCATCTAACTTTGGCGATGAAATCTCAGCTCTCCGCTTACCGCTCATCCTGCTTTCACGCCATGAATTTGGCCGTGGTAGCGCTCTGCCTGGTTGGCTATGGGGCCGCGCAGGTCAACAACACTCCGCCTGCGGGAAATAATCCGCAACAGCCGGCAGCGGAGCAGTCCGCTCCGCAAAACGCGAACCCGCCGATCGAAGAACAACCTACCGCCCAGCCCAGCAACGGCGACCAAGGCGATATGTTCGTCTTCAAAAAGCAGGTGGAAGAAGTGGTTCTGCACGCCACCGTCGTGGATGCCGAACAGCGCCTGGTCCCCTACCTCGACAAGAGCGCCTTCTCGGTTACGGAGAACGGAGTTCCGCAAACCATCACGTCTTTTCGGCGGGAGGACGTGCCGGTGGCCATGGGCATCCTGATCGACAACTCGGGCTCCATGCGGGACAAGCGGGAAAAGATCAATCAGGGAGTCATGAACCTGATTCGTTCGAGCAATCCGCAGGATGAGATTTTCGTGGTCAACTTCGGCACCTATCCCTATCTCGATCAGGATTTCACCTCCAACGAACAGCTTCTGCAGGCAGCTTTGCATCGGGTTGCCGCCAGGGGCAGTACGGCGTTGTATGACGCCGTGATCGCCTCCTCGCTTCACGTACGCAATAATCCGCGCCTCGAAAAGCGCGTTTTGCTGGTGGTGACCGACGGCCAGGACAACATGAGCCAGGAGACGCTCAGCGAAGCATTGCGGCGCGTCCAGCAGCCGAATGGTCCGATCATCTACGCGATTGGCCTGCTGGGGATGCAAAACGAAGGGCGCGATGCTTTGCGGAAGCTGGCGGAGGGTTCAGGCGGCGTCGCGTATTTTCCAGAAACGGTCGACGAAGTGGATTCGATCACCCGATCGATTGCGCGCGACATTCGCAGCCAATACCGCATCGCCTACAAGCCGCACAATCAGAACGCCCGGCCGGAATATCAGTCCGTGCAGGTCGACGCCCGAGCTCCCGGATACACCAAGCTGACCGTGCGCACGCGCAACGGTTATTTTCCACCTGAGACAGCGCGGTAGCATTTCCCGGAAGGATTTAGATCCGCGGATTACGGCCTAGCTTGGCCCGTGGCCTAACCTGGCCGGTGGACTTTCGTGCAACGCAGAGCTTACACCACCGTAGTTTCAGGGGTGTTGCGGATCTGCGGCGGCATCTGAATCTGGATGATGTTGTTCTTGATGGCGTACACCACCAGATCGCGGATGGAGTGCAGGCTCAATTTCCGCATGATGTTGCTGCGATGTGTCTCCACCGTCTTCGTGCTCAGATTGAGCAGTGACGCCACTTCCTTGGAGCTCTTGCCTTCCGCCAGCAACTGAGTGACTTCCCGTTCCCGCACAGTGAGCGTCGGAAGATTGGGCGGCTCGTTCCGCGAGATGGCGCGCCCTTTGTCGAGGAATCCGGCCAGCACCAGATCGTTCACGCGAGGCGTAAAGAACATGCGCTTGCTCTGCAGGGCTTCGACGGCCGAAACCAGGTCACGAGCGGCATCGGACTTGAGCACGAACCCGCGCGCTCCGGCGTCGAGCGCTTCGCGGATCACCTGGTCGGAATCGGTGATGGTGAGAACAATAATCTTGAAATTGGGATCATGCTGGAGCAGTTGCCGGGTGGTGTCGAGACCATTGAGATTCGGCATGCCAATGTCGACGATCACGACATCAGGCTTCAATTGCTTCGCCATCTCGATTGCCTCTCGTCCATCTGAAGCCTCGCCTACGACCTCCCAGCCCTCGCGCTTTTGCAGCAGGGCGACCAGGCCACGACGCACGATCTCATGATCATCGGCTAACAGGATTCGCAATTTCATGGCTTCCTCCAGCGGAAGGAACAGGTTCTTTCTTTTCTTTTTTTCTTATCTAGTCTAACTCGGACGCATCGATCTTGTTGCGCCGTCCTCAGCAGGAAATTTGCTGACTTCGCGCCAGGGCCGTAAATACACGGTGCTGGCTAACGGCTTCAACCGCCTCGAGCAGATCGCGCGCCGCGTTCGACTTTACGACATAACCCCGGGCACCTGCATCCAGTGCCTCCCGCATCATCTGCGGTGAATCATGCTGTGTAACGAAAAGAACCTCGAGACCCGAGGATTTTTCTTTCTGCTGAATCAGCCGGCAGGCCTCCAGGCCGTTCATGCGAGGCATGGTCACATCGAGCACGACAACATCTGGGTGCAGAGCTTCCACTTTATCGATGGCTTCGAAGCCATCCGACGCCTCGCCCACTACCTCCCATCCAGATCGGCCTTCGAGTAAAGTCCGCAGCCCTTGCCGCACGATGGGATGGTCATCAACCAGCAGGATGCGCACAGACATAAGTTGAACTCTGACTCTCTGGAGGCAGCCTGCTATTTTAGGTGGCTGACTCTTTTCTATCCGGCTCATCCCGCAGAAAACGCACAGATACTGGGGGGCTGCGACCCGGCTATCAAGCTAACATGGTACGACCTCGCCATCGAATACAGGAAACCCTGTATTTGACGACCCTCAATCCGTGATGCGCAAAGACTTAGCCGTTTATGGCCTTCGCAGGGAAATAGGTTTGCGAATGAAGTAACGCGTCGACCGCCTCAACAATCGAACCCACATCCGTCTTGGCGCAAGCTCCGCGAATCCCCACTCTTTGCGCTTCCTCGGCCAGCTGTTTCGAAAGATGGATCGTGACCATCAAGATCGGTATTTCGGGAAACAAGCTGTTGATCTGCCGAGCCACGTCCAGCCCATTCAGATCAGGCATCTGGAAATCCAGCAAGACCATGTCGGGAGGGTTGTTTTTGATGCGCTGTAATGCCTCCCCACCGGTTCGAGCTTCGTCCGACACCTGCCAAGCGCTCTGCTGTTCAAGCAGCGCCCGCAGGTAATGGCGGACCGCCGGGTTGTCATCGACCACCAGGATTCGAACCAAGCGGCTACTCCTTTCCAACCGACACTGTTCATCAAACGTCCGCGAGCAGGGGGCGCTGTCTGCGTCCTGTCGTGGAGCTTGATCGAAAGAGTGTTGCGTTTCGAACATAGAAGCTGGCATTCACTGGCAGCAATACCCTGAATGCCTGAGCGTTGCAGCCCACACCCGCTCAAACTCAACTACCAGATGCCTTTATCTGAGCCGGTCAACTTCAGCTCAAGCGCAGCCGCCGCCGCTAAGCCAGGCAACAGGCTGAGGCGCATGGTGTTCTGCAATTCACCGTTCATCAGCAGCCTTCTCCACTCTGCGGCGTAAAAACGCGCAGCGTGCGGGAAGATCGGAATCCGCAGGAATTTCCGCCGAAACCGTACCTCCTCATTGCCGAAACGCGCCGCATCGGTCACCAGGCGAGGAAGATCAAGTTCGCTGCCGCGGTATGGCTTCACGTATCCGGAAACCGTGACCAGATAGGTGGCCATCCCGTCCCAAAGGCCCGCCGAGCCAGCCAGTTCGCGCAGGTAGACGTAGTCGATTTCCCCCGAGTCGACCAGGCGCGCGGTGTCGGCAATATCGCAAAGGCGCAGGTAAAAATGGCGATACATGCGCTGCAGCGTGCTGATCATGAGCCGGTCTTCAGGAGCCGGAACGCAGAACTCGTGCGCTCCAAAGGGGGCCGACCGCGCGCGCTTGACCAGCGATTCGGTGATCGAAACCTGCTCGCCGGTTTGACCCAGGCGCCCAACGTGAATCTCCACCAGTTCCGGCAATCCGGGAATGATGAAGTTCCATTTGCTGGCCAGGCGATCGCCCCAGCTTCGCTCCGCCAGCCGCGCATGAAACCCTTCGCGCATGATGGCGACGACGCGGGAGCTTTCCGCGTTGGTGTACAGATCGATGTCACTTCCAAAATCAGGCCAGTGATCCAGCGACTTGATGACAATCACGTCGCCCGCATCTTTCAGGGCATGGCAGATAGGCCCGAGGAAGGACAAGGCATTGTCAATGCGCGCCTTTTCCCGCTCCAGAGCCCGCTCCACCCAATCGGCGGTGGTGTTTCCCTGCTCGAGCATGATCCGGTGCAGGTGCGGAAAGCCCCGTAGAATGACGTGATGGGAGGTGGCCAGAACCCAGAGATCGCCGAATTCCGGCGATTGATAGTCAGAGATCGCTTTGCGAATTTCCGTATCGTGAACGTCGGACGGAATGCGGCTGACTGATGAGGCTGAGCCGTTATTGCCGTCGCTTCCCAGCACGAGGCGGGATAGAAGTGGCAAACATGCGGTGGAGTCTTTGACGCCATCCATATTTTTAAACTCTCTGGTGAAACGAGTGGAATGGTAGTGCAACGTTCGAGATTTTCGATGTGGATCGCGCCGCAAGGGTTGTTGTTGGCGGCTCTGGCGAAAACTACACGAATTACTGGAGAGGCGGCTGTGCGCGGCTCACAGCGTTGGCGTTCTCGCCGCAGCCGGTGGCGGTGCGGCGCTCAATCGCAGTTCCTTCCTCGTAGTCGTTCCAGGTTTCGATCAGCAGGAAGGGAATGGGATTCGAGTTGTCGTAGTAATTCTGATAGAACGACAAAGTCTCTTCGAACGTCTTGCCGCAGCGGCTCTGCATTTTTCGGTTCAGTCCCCACTTCGCCGCAGAATCGTTGAAGCCCGGCCACGCTCCACCGATGATGATCTTGCCGGAATACTTGCTCTTCATGGTGCGGTAAAAATATTGCAAATATTGTTCGCCCCAGTTGCTTCCGTCCGCGGACCACCCCTCCGCTCCCGGCTGCACCCAGGCGTACGATCCGGCAAAAGCGTTGCTGTAAGCCCCCGGCGGCTCATCCTTGTAGATCATCAAGGGAGGATGCTCCCAGCTGCTGCAGTGTTCCTGCACCTTGTTCCAATCCACATGCTTGCTTTTCGGAAAGATGAAAAACAGGGGCCGGCCATGGAACGTGAGATACGCATCGTGATATCTCGCGGTCGGGCCAATGTAAGCGTTGTAGGCTTTGTCGAGGGCCGCTATTGCATCGTCGGTCGCCTGCTCTTGCTCGTCTTCCGACTCGTTGTAGAGCAAGGCAACCTGGAAGTGATCTTCGGCCGCGGCCTGCTGCAGCAAGGCGAAGTTGTGGTCGGAGAAGGGCCGGCTTTCGCCATACCAATCGACGACGAAGCCGGAGATGCCCATCCTGCGTGCCTGCTGAATTTGCTTGCGCAACACCGCGGGATCATTGCTCGAATAGCCAACGTCAATGTGGCTGTGATCGCCGAACCACGGCATGTAGACAGCCAGAAGCTTGGGAGATATTGCGGGCGCCTGCCCGGTCTGCACCAGCGCGGCGCGATGCTGCGTCGTGCAGCCGCCAGCCAACACGAAGCAGCCCAGACAGAATGTTAGAAGTGCTTTCGACAAGTGCCCGCTCCCCGAACCCCGGTCTTTCTTCGTACCCCGGTCCTTCTCCGTTACAGATAAGATGCGGCGCAAAAACGGCCGGTTGGCGTGAGGGAGGGAGTGCCGCTCTGGGCCTTTAGGTTCAGAGGTTTGCAGGTCCGCGGCCTGCGTTCGCTGGACCGGATGGATCAAAACTGCGGAACCGCCTGAAGTTGCCGGATAACCCATCGGTCCGCACCTGGCGTCATCAGCACAATGTAGTGAACGGTGACGTGCTCATCCTGGATGAGCTTCCCGCCATCGGAAATCTGCAGGCGATACTCGGCAGTATCGTGCAACTCCATCACGTCGCCTTCCGGCGCGTAAAAAACTGCTTCCAGGCGATGGTTCTGCTCGAGATATTTCTGGTTCAGCCCGGAGCGCTGCTGGCTCAGTACTGTGTCTTTGATCCATTGCTTGGCGTCGCCGGCGAAAGGCCCTTCCAGCGGATCGAGCGTGTTGGCCTCGAGCGCCTGTGACAGGCTCAACCACGCCCGGCGGTAGTCGCGCAGAATGCCGCGCTCCGTGAGATTTTCAATCGTGCGCGGTCCTGCCTTCTTGATGTCGAGTTGAACCTGGACCGCCGTGTCGGCGGCCAGGGCCGGAAGCACGAGCACGACGCCCAGCAGAGCCACGGTCAACCAATTTTTTTGGGCAACGTTCATCGCTGAGCCTCAATGCGGAGATCATTCCCCATCACGACGCCGGAGGCGGCGGAGACGACCGTCGCGCCCTTGGCTTCCATCTTCACGCGCGCCACGCCCTGCTTGATAGGGGCGTCGACCGTGTCTTTGCCATTGGCTTCGCTGGCAGTGAAAGTAATAATCGTTCCATCCGGCACCACGTTGCCGGCGCAATCGCGCACGGGGTCGGTTTGCACGATAATCCCGCCGTTGGTTCGCTGCCCGTTGATGCGCAAATTGCAAGGCTCCGATGCGACCTGCTGCACAGCGCGCTTGGCAGTTACGTCATCCAGCGATGCGTGCGCTTCCACTGCTCCTGCAGCCTTTCCCGACGCGGTACGAAACCACGCGATGCCATCCTGGGTGCGAGCAGCGTGAGAGAAGGGAGCGGCATTCTTCGAAACCAGCTGAAAATTGACGTTTTTTGGCGCGAGCACGAGATTGTGGAAACGATCGAAGGGCAGGGCGACCCCGCTCACCGCATCGTTGCGGCCCACGGGAACTCGCGACGGGTGCACCAGGAAAGCGATGGTGGCGGGCGCGGCTGCATTTACATAAAAGTTTGTGCTCTTGCAGGTTTCCGAGCACAGAATTGCCAGGTACCCACCCGCAATCCGCAGATCGCCAGACTTCAGATGAATCGCTTCGCCGAGCGCGACTTCAGTCTTGATGGAGGCTCCCGGCCCCACCAGATAGAAAGTGCCTTTGCCGTTGCCGGAGGTTGCAATGCTGAGATCTTCGCCGGCCGTCGCGGAATTGGGGACGCGAAAATCCTGCGCCCAGCAGTTGCCTGCCGCTGTCGTCACGACCAGAGCGAAGATGGCAAAAACACGCTTCATGGTTACGACCTGCCCAGGCTGTACTGATTGGCCACGACGTGGAAATTTTGGACTTTCGACGCCAGGGACTTCGGGATTTCCACCGCGAACGGCTGAGTCGACTGCGGCAACAGCGCGCGGTCGACATATCCGTCGGAAACCCACACGACTCTTCCGTTGTTATCGTAGAAGCTGGCGATGACGTGGGGAATGTTGACCGTCTGCCCGCTTTCGTTCATCAGATCGCCGCGCAGCACGCTCTTGCCCTGCACGTCGGCATCAACTTTCTGATTCATCACACCAATCACGGGATCGGCGGACGCCGGAACCAGCGTGGCCTTCACATCCATGCGCACGTTCTTCACATTCTTCAGGCTGAGATTGGGAAAATCGATGCGATAAGGCGTGACCTGCTTCGGCAGCAGAATGTGCGCGATCTTGTCGAAGCTGCTCTCTTCATCGATCGAACTGCCGGCTCCATCCACCAAGGTTGCATTCACGTTGACGAAGGCGGGAACGGTGTCTTCATTCACCACTTCGCCCATCACCACGGCACCCTCAGCCGTATCGACGGCGTTCATCGAGGTGATGCGGACGCGCGGCGCGTCGATATTTTTTGATCCCCAATCATCGGACGCGGTTCCCGTCACCAGATCCCAGCGCAGATATGTGACTGGCACCACTTCCGCGGGAACGTTGGCAAACTGCGTCTTGGGCCATACCGCCCGCCACAAATCGCCTTCGCGAATCAGGCGCACATCGCGGGTATCTTCCATGGGCCCGACCGGCGTGGTCCAATGCAGGCGCACGCGCATCTGGGCTTCATCGTCGGTTTTGTGCAGTGGCCGCGAGTCAAACCCTTCCAGCGCAGAGAATGATCGCAGGCTTCCATCGGAACCCATCCAATCCTGCACGAAGGCGCGCTCGTCAATGCCGCTGGTGCGCGAAACATCGGCGTAGGCGCGGTCCCAGTTGCGCCGCTGTACGTCATCCAGAAGGTTCTGCAGCGCCTGCTCAGGAGTGTTCGCCTTCGCCGTGAACATCGCTGATCCCGACACGATGCCCACAGTTGAGCGGACGTGACCCGCTCCCATCAGGCCGATCACCATCAGGCCTATGGTGACGGCCACAAGAAGAATTGGCAGAATGATTTTCATGTAGGCCTCAAGCCACGTAGTGGCGTTCCGGATCCTCGTGGGGAACAGGGCTGGCCGAAACCACCGTACGCCGGCGCTCGGCCGGAAGCAGCAATTCCAGGAACATCGCCAGCAAGCTCACTCCAATCGGCAAAATTCCCCATAACAGGCCTTGCCAGGGGGCGGGCACGGCGTCGGACTCAACTTTGTGGGCCGGGGGGACGTCTTCCTTCGACCATGCAGTAATTTCGCCGTTGCTGAATGTCTCGATCTTCCGCCAGCCCACGAACGTCAGCAGCGGCTCGTAGTAAGGATCGTGAACGAAAATGTATTTCAGCCCGTAGCGGTTGGCGTGTTCCAGCATGGCGCGCAGTGAAGCCATGCCCGCGGTGCCATAAAACTTCGAGTTGGTCAGCTGCGCCGAGCCATAGTGCGTCATCTCGGGCAACAAGCGCGCCGAGTTGTAATCGCCGTCCACGCTGCCGGCGCTGGTATAAGTAGAAACCTTGGCCAACTGGCTGCCGAATCCGAGCGTGACGTAACGGTAGGCGTCGTGGCCGTCGCGATTCAGAAATGCCACGACGGGGTCGACGTCGGTCGAGCCGGTGGGACGGAAGGGATTGGCGTTCAGCCACCACAACGCGGCGCCGATGGTTGCTACCGAAGCCAGCGCCAGCCCAACCGCAGCTTTACTGCTGAAGCGGTCGAGCAAGTCGGCGGCCAGCATCCCAACAAACGGCATCGCCATCAATGTTGCCCAGAACGTGAAGCGCTCGAAGGTCAGAATTTCGTAGGCGCGGCCCAGCAAGAATCGTGGCACGGGCGTCGTTCCGCCCAGCCCAAAAACTAAAGTCAGCCAGAACCCGCAAAGCAGCGGTACGAGGCGTCGCGAGGAAGCTCCCCGGATCAGGATGAACGGAAATGCCAGAAGCACCGCTCCCCATGGGATGAAGAAGTAGTTCACCGCCGTAATCGAGTTCAACAGGAAGTTGGACCGGCTATCGTGCGGAATGGGCATCTGGTGAATCGGGTGTTGAAGAATCGCCAGCCAGTAAGGCAGCAACACAATCCCCACACCCACGCCGACTAGCGCGCCAAAGCCGATCGCCCGTGAAATCACGCCGGCCATCGATCCCGAAACGCGCTCTTGGCGGGCATCCACCAGGGCAGTCCATAAAACCGGCCCGGCGAATAACACCACGCCGAAGATCAGCGTTACGTGGTGAGCCGCGGCCGCTGCCAGCGCGATGGCCACGCCCTTTACCAGAGACTTGCCCGAAGCCTCGGTAATCCATTCATAAAAATAGGGGAGGGCATTCAGATATAGCGCTGCCGACGAAACCGTGGCGAGCTGGCCGGCCTGATACACCAGGAAGGCAAGCGCTCCCAGGAAGATGCTGCCCAGCGCAGCATAGCTGGCGGCGCGATCTTCCACCCAAATCCTGGCAAAGCGAAATACCCCCACCGGCAACAGAAGAACAAAAATCAGCTGCACCAGCATGTAGCCCATTTTCAGGCCGGTGACGGTTGAGAACAGTGCAATCCACTGGTGTGTCAGCGGAGGATAAGTGGTCTGCGAGAAGCCGGCAAACCATTTTTCATTCCACGGATTAAACCAGTGATGCAGATAGTGGGACGCGAAAAACATGTGGAAGTTCGCGTCGAAGGATCCTGCGGGAAGCTGCATGAGCAGCAACGGGCCATGCACGGCCAGCGCAACCAGCACGATCGCCAGTATTGGAATGGGACGAGAGTAGCTTTGCACAGTAGTAGTCACAATTTCGGGGGTCGATCCAACACTCCCCGGGCGACGACTTGGATTCGGAAACCCCTGACAAGGTTTACAGCATTTTTCGGCGTTTCCTTGGGTAGTTACCTGGGTTCCAAAGCAGCCTTTCGGCGCGGGAATGGCATCTGAAGGTTTCCGCAGGAATAGTGTGTTGCGGAGGTAAACCTGATCACTTTTGAACGATAGAGTGGTGAACAACGTGAAAAGCCGACTTCCGCTCGCGAGCTTTTGCCTGTTCTTTTTGATTGGTTCTGCATTTTGCCAGACCTTCGACGTGAACGGCCAATCGTCTGCGTCGAGCACAAAAAAAGGCAGCAAGAAAGAAAGTAACTCCGAGCCGCAAAATTCTGATCAAGGCTTTGGCTGGGGATCGAGCATCGAGGTGGCCCGCGAGGCGCGCGCTGCCCAGGATGCGCTGCGCCGCAACGACTACAACGCAGCAGTATCCTTCGCCGAAAGCGCGGCCAAGTCTGCTCCGCAGAATCCCGAGATGTGGTTTCTTCTCGGGTACACGTCGCGCCTGGCTGAGCACTACCAGCGGTCTCTTGACGCCTATGAGCGCGGGCTGAAGCTGCGCCCTAACTCCAGCGCCGGAATGGCGGGAATGGCGCAGACCTACGCCAAAATGGGGCGCGATGCCGACGCGGAGAAGATTCTCGACAAAGTCATTGAAGCCAATCCGCGTGATGCCAACAGCCTGCAACTTGCGGGCGAACTTCTGCTCAGCAGCGATCCCAATCACTCCCTCGAGTTACTGAAGCGGGCGGAAGCTCTGGCGCCTACCGCGCACACGGACTTGCTGATGGCGCACGCCTACGACCGCCTCAATCAGCCGCAGGATTCGTCGCGTTACCTGGCTCGCGCGAGAAGCCGCGCTCCGCACGATCCGGAAGTGTTGCGGGCCGTGGCCGACCAGTACCGCGACCAGGGACAGTTTGATCAGGCCATCTCGGCTCTGCAAGCGATTCCCTCCAAGAACATGGATGTGCTGGCAGACCTCGCCTACACCTACCAGCTGGCCGGCAAGCCGCAGGAGGCCGCCGACCTGTATGTGCGGGTTGCGAAGAACGCCAAAGGCAACCTGAACTTGAATCTCAGCGCAGCACAGGCCCTGGTGACGCTCGGCCAACCGGAGAATGCGGAGCCGTTTCTGGAAGAAGCGCGCCGCATCGACAGCAACAACTATCGGCTGCACGCCATTCTGGGTGCCGTGGCGGAAGCGGACGAGCGGCTGGCGGACGCTGGCAGCGAATATGCTCTTGCGCTGAAGAATTTGCCTCCTCGCGTGGTGGAAGGTCCGCTCTACCCGATCGAGTTACGCTTGAACTTGTACGAGGTCGACGTTCGCCAGGATGACCAGGCTGGCGCGAAGCAGCAACTCGATACGGCCATGACCGAGATCAATCAAGCCACGGTTTCCGACTCAGCGAAGCCCGAGATGCTTCGCTTGCGCGCGGCCATTGAAGCCGGCGCGGGAAATACGGATGCGGCGAATAAGGATTTGCAGGAGGCACTGCGCCTTTCCCCCGGCAACGTCAATTCCCTTCTGAACTACGGCAGCCTGCAATGGAAGCTCAATCAAAAGGATGCGGCGGAAGCGACTTTCAAGAAAGTCCTGGAGCTGGACGCGCACAATCGCACGGCCCTGGGTTCCTTAGGCTATCTGGCGCGCGATAAGGGCGACACCAAGCTGGCCGAGGATTATTTCAAACAAGCCATCAAGGCTCATCCCAAGGATTACACGCCATATCTGGCACTGGGCGACATGCACACGGCGGCGCGAAATTTTCACGCCGCGGAAAGCGACTACGAGAGCGCCTTTCAACGCATGCCCAACAACGCCCTGATCATCGCCGGAGCTACGAACGCGGCGCTTGAGGCGCACAACCAGGACTTGGCCAAGCGCTGGCTGGATCGCGCCAAGGGAAAGATGAGCGAGAGCCCGCAGGTCGAGCGCGAGCACGAACGCTACTTAACTCTCAAAGGCAATTATGAGGATGCGGCAAAGCTTGGGCAGGACGTGATTGCCAAGCTGCCTCATGACCGCGAAGGCGTAGTCTATCTCGCCTACGATCTGTACTACCTGGGCCGCTACGACGAGGCCTTGGCGCTGGTCAACAAGTACGACCCCATCTTGACCGACGATAAAGATCTGGCTCTGATCGCCGGCTACCTGGATGTTCACAACGGACACAAAGAACAAGCTGTCGCCGATTTCACGCGGGCGCTCGAGCGCGATCCGAAGATTCCCACCGGCTACGTGAATCGCGGGTTCGTCGAGAATGACTTGCGGCAGCCGGGAAAAGCCGCCAAGGATTTCCAGACCGCCATCCAGATGCAGCCGGACTACGGCGAGGCGCACCTCGGCCTGGCGTATGCAAATCTGCAGTTGCATCGGCCCAAGGCGGCGCTGAACCAGTTGCAGGCCACGGAAAAGCTGCTGGGCAAATCGCATGCGTGGCGGCTGGCCCGCGCCGAAGCATTTCGGCAGGAACAGGATTTTGTGCACGCCGAGCCGGAGTACAAGCTCGCGCTGCAGGAAACGCCGAACGATTTAGCCATCCAACTGGCCTACGCCGACACGCTGTTTCACTTGCGCCGCTTCGATCAATCGCTTGCCGTATTGGACACGGCTCAGAAGCTGGAACCTTCCGATGCGCGCGTGTACGCGCTGCGCGCGCAGGTCCACGCCAAGCAGGGCAACCGCACCGCGACCATGGAGGACGTCCGGCTGGCCGAACAATTTGGCGCCAACGATGTCGATATCCTGATGGCGACCGGTGGTGCGCTGCTGGCGCTGGGTGATCGCGACGCCGCCATGCAGCGCTTTTCTCGCGCCCTCGATGTGCCGAACGGCGACCGCCTTGGAGTTCGCCTGGCAGTCGCTCAAATTTTCCTGCGGCAAGGGCACTTCGACGATGCCCGCCGCCAAGTCGCTCTCGGGTTCGCCGAAGCGCGCATCAGCGCCTCGCCGGTTACAGCCGGAGATATCACGGATGCGGCCGGTATTTTTCTCGCCATGCACGACTTCAACCTGGCCGAAACGTATTTCGACAAGGCCAAGCTCGCGGGCGCAAACCCGCGCATCGTTGGAGTAGGGTTGGCGAACACGTATCTTGCCGAGGGCGAAAATCGCAAAGCAGAAGATGCGCTCACTTCGATCGGCCCGCAGGCCGATTACCGCGACGATTACGACTACATGATGGCGGAGGCGAACATCTACCGCCAGCGCCAGGATACGGTACGCGCCTTGTCAGACTTTGCTCAGGCCAGCAGCATCGCCGGCCAGGAAAACCAGGTTACGGCGCAGACTGCCGAGAGCGAACTGGCCAGTGAAGAAGGCCGGCCCATTACTCAAAATATCAGTTTGTCGCCCGAGGCTCTGTTTGCGCCCGCGCTGGAAGATATTAATGTCTACACTCTTGACGCCAGAATCCTGCGAGTTTCCAATCCCGCGCTGCTGCCGCCTCCGCGCCACTCTTATCAGAGTTTGGCCGAAAGCCATTACCGGCTTCATCTGGGGAATCTTCCGGCCATTACCGGCTTCGTGGGCGAAAGCGTGACCGCCGGCCGTTTTCTGTTTCCCAGCGAAAACGTCGTGCAGGACCGCAACACCTACGACACGATTTTCAACGGCGGAATCACGCCCGTGCTGCGCTTCGGCTCCAACAGCATTGCGTTCAACGGCGGATTGCAATACACCCTGCGTCGCGACACGCTTTCGCCGGTTTACATGAGCCAGAATCTGTTCCGGCAGTTCCTGTATATCTCGACGAATTCGTTCTACAACTGGGTGCAGCTCAACGCGACCGGGATCCGCGAAGCCGGGCCATTCACCGATCAGAATTTGCACTCCCGAGACGTCGCCGCCACGGTGGAATTCACCGTCGGGCGGCCATGGGGCCACACATCGCTGCTCACTGGCTACACCGTGCGCGACTTGCTGTTCCGGCCGCTCATCGAAGAGTACTTCAGCACGTCCAGCTACGTCGGACTGCAACGAAAATTCGGCAACCGGATCACCGCGGCTATTCTTGCTGAGGATCTCCGCTCCTGGCGGGTACAGAACACGTCCTACGCCATCGCGCAGGCATTTGTGCCCGGAGCTCGTTTCGACATTCGCGCCACGCCCCGGTGGAACGTGCAGGGCTCGTTCCTGCTTTCTCGCGGCGCCGGCTATCACGAGTACGACAACGCCCAAAGCGAGTTTACGGTCTCCTACACGCGCCCGATGAACCGGTTGGGCACTTCCGATATCGGAGTGGCTCCCGTCCCCCATCCATTTCGCATCTCAGTGGGAGTGCAGCAGCAGACGTTCTACAACTTCAACGGCTCGACGAGAACAATGGTCCTCCCCATCGTGCATTTCAATCTGTTCTAAAGCGATGAAGCAGAGCACATGAGCGAGTCGATGCATAGCGAAATCGAAACACCGGCGGCGGCCTCGCAGCCGCACGCTCGCGCGAGAACCATGAAATCCCAGTTGCTGGGTGGCAGTCTCACCCTGCTCGCCGGGTCCGGCCTCGTCGGTGTGACCAACCTCATTTACAACGTAGCCACGGCGCGTCTGCTCGGACCGACCGGCTTTGCCCATGCGACCGCCGTGTACACGATGCTGATGTTGATGTCGGCCATCACCTTGTCTTTCCAGGTGGTCTGCGCAAAATACATCGCCCGCACCGCGGTGGAAGAAGACCGGCTCCAGGTTTTTTCGACCCTGCATCAACGCTCGTGGCTGGCCGGAATCGCAATCGGCCTGCTCCTGTTTATTTGCAAAGGCCCTCTCAGCCTCTATCTGAATCTTCCCGATCCCATGCTGGTGTCCCTGCTCGCCCTGGGAACGGCGTTTTACATTCCGTTAGGCGTGCGCCGCGGTTACATCCAGGGCATTCACGCGTTTGGGCCTCTGGCGATCAATTTCATGCTGGAAGGCGTGGTTCGCCTGGGCGGGGCCATTGTCCTGATCGAACTGGGATTGGGGGTGAAGGGCGCGGTGCTGGCAAGCGTTCTTGCTGTGATCGTTTCTTACCTTGCCGCCATTCCCAGTCCTTTCCGCGCCTCCTTCGACTTGCGGACCAGCGTCATTTCGGCGGGAGAGGGCTTGCAGGCGATTGTTTTTTTCTCGGGCCAAACGGTCATCAACAACTTCGACATCGTGCTGGTGAAGCATTTCTTCCCTCCCGCGGAGGCCGGCTTTTACGCGGCTGTCGCCCTGGTGGGCCGGTTGGTCAACATGTGCGCCTGGTCCGTGGTCAACACCATGTTCCCGGTCTCGGCGCGCTCGTCGAATGACGACCACGAAAGCAGCCCGGTCCTGTTCACTTCGCTTCTGCTCGTGTTCCTGATTCTGACCGTGCTGACGTTCAGCCTGTGGATTGTTCCGAGCTTCTTGTGGAAGGCGCTGTTTGGCAGCCACTTCGATACCGGCGCCTTCGGTTCGCTGGCGCCGCTGCTGATTCTTTACGCCATTACGACGGGAATTTATTCGTTGAGCTCGGTCATTATCACCTATGAGATGTCGCGCAAAATCGCGAACACCAGCTGGTTGCAGCTGGTCTTCAGCGGCGCGCTCGCTCTCGGGATTTATGTTCTGCACCAGACCTTGCGGCAAGTGATTCTGGTGCAGCTGGTTCTAATGGCCATCCTGCTCGTCGTGCTCATCATTCCGCTGCTGCGGCAACAGTTGACTCCGCAGGTTTATCGCACCTATCCCAGCCTGCGCTTGCGCAGCGCCCTGACCGAGGAAGAGGTGATTGCCGAATTCCTGCGCAGCGAATTCCACCACCCGGAATTCGACGAGTACCGTCACGAATTCGATAACGTGGTACGTCACCCGGACCTGACCAGCACGCGCGAAAATTCGGTTCGGCAGGCTTTACTTTTTCTGCGGCGCGGACCCATGTGGCGCGAGCTTCCGCCCGACACGCGCTGGTTTGAGGTAGACCTGACTCTCGAAGACCTTTCCCGGATCCGCTTCTTCCCTCGCGCGCAGTGGCGGCGCGTGGCGCAGGGCAGTTTTTATGTGAAGGATGTCATCATGCGCATCCGCGAGCAGATGGAAACGCACTTCTACGATGATTTCTTCGGCAAGCTACGCACGCTTAGCTTTTCGGTGCAGGAGGAGTTGGTCAATCCCACGGTACTGCTGATCGGCGTCGACAGCGAAGGACCGTTGACCATTCTCGACGGCAATCACCGCATGGCGGCGGCGATGCTCGGCGGCGGAACGCATCTGCGCCGGTTTCGTTTTATCTGCGGATTCTCCCCGGAGATGACGCGCTGCTGCTGGTACGCTACCAACGTCAATACGCTTTTGCGCTACTTCAAAAATCTGGTGCGCTACTTTTCCTACGACGCCGAGACCGACATCGATCGCTATCAGGAAAGCAGCTTCTAGGGTTGAAGCGGCAGGGACGTGAAGTCGTTCAACCAGATGGCGGTTTTGCTGTTCTGAGGGCCGCAGCGGTTTACTGCTGTTGTGGGTTGGCCGGAGCGGGCGGAGGCGTGGCCGGTTCCTGAATCACGGAGTCATCTCGCCTGCGCAATAGAACCGGCTCATTCTGCTGGCGCCGCGCATTCCGCTCCAGCGCCACCTTGGCCTGCACCTTGTTATCGCTCTGCGATGCCACTTGCATCAACTTCGAGCCTTCCGCCGAACGCCGAGTCGCCAGGCCGACCGTCACATTTCCGCCCACCGATTGCGCTCGCTCGTAAAAGAATTGTGCAGTTTCGCGGTCGCCTTCCAGTTCCGACAGATACCCAATATTGTTGATCGCGAAAGGATTGTTGGGATCGAGTTCGTAGGCCTTCTCGAATGCCTGCCGGGCCGCGTTCACGTCGTTGCGATTCAATGCCGACACTCCGCGCACGTTCAAATCCGCCACGCGCACGCCGGCAGTCTGTTCCGCTGCGATGCGCGCCCGCACGTTCCTGGCATTATCCGCGGCAATTTCACTGGCAGGCTTGCCGCGCGAGGCACGGCTCGAGGTCACCACGACGGCCGCGTCAGACTGCATCGCGGCCGCGGCATCGTAATATTTCAGCGCCGCCTGGGGATCGCCTTCCATCTCCTTGGCAACACCCATGTTGTTCAGCGTAAAAATGTTGTTGGGATCGCTTTTCAGCGCGTCCTGCAGAAGCAGGTCCGCCTCGGGGCCGCGTCCCTGCGAAAGCAGCCGAACCGCTTCCACATTTTGATGGTTCATTTGCAACGGCAGGTCGGGCACCAACAGCGCTTCTTTGATCGAACGCCCTTCCAGCCGACGCGCGGTGGAGCGATAAATCACCGCGTCGGTGGCCTGGTCCCGCGCTAATCCATAAAACTGCACCGCTCGCTCAGATTGCCCTTGCAACTCGGCGATGTATCCCAAATTTGTGAGAGTAAATGGGTCGTCCGGGTCGAGCAGGTACGCCTTATACAGCAACGCTTCAGCCTTCTCGTAGCGGTGCTTCTTGATCTCCTCGACTCCTTCCTGGTTTAGCTTTTGCACTGGCGTGAGATGGCTGCGCTTGGGAACGGTAAATTTGATGTCGGCCGCCGCTGCGCGTAGAGCAGTACCAGCGAACGCGGCCGCTGCGATCCCGAGACATCCTGTCGCAAAGCATCTTTTCCAGTCCATGCCGAACCAGCCCCTTCCGAAGGCGAGAATCTACGTGAAAAACCCAAGCTATGATGCTGACGGGGCAAGAAAAGTTTGTCGGCAATTCCGTAGTCGACAACAAGTTTGACTACCCTCTGCCGGGGAAATTGCATCCAACTCGTCGCCGGAGGTAAGGATGGGGAACGTGGCAAGTCAAAAGGCTGGAAATTGCTGGAGCGGGGTGCTCCTAAAGCGTTTTTCCGCAGTTGTTTTTGTTTCAATGTGCGCGTGCGCGGGAGCTCAGTCGATCTCCGCCCAGAACCAGCCGGACACCATTTCGTCGGATCACGCCAGTTCCACCAGCAGCCTCGAACCCGCAGCCAACACTGCCAGCGCACCCGCTAAGACTTCGGCCCCTCTGCCCGCCGGGGCGATCGAACTGGATCCCGATGATTCCACTTCGCCGAAAAATGGGACAGCCGATGCGCAGCCCGATCCGACCGTACAACCATCGCACGCTGCAATTCAGCCGCTCGAAGATGACACGGCGTTGGTCGACCCTGCCAGCCTGCTTCCCGATCTGCCGCCGGTGCCTCCCGGAAATGCGGCTCTGATTGGCGGCACGCTCGACCGCCTGGACCGGGTTCGCGACCGGATGACAGTTCGACCGTTCGGCGGCGGGAAGATGGTCATTGCATTCGATCCGCGCACCAAGATCTACCGTGGAACAGAGTTAGTTTCCAGTTCCGATCTGCGCAAGGGCGACCGCATTTACGTCGATACGATTCTCGACGGAAGCACCGTCTTCGCCAAAAATATTCGCCTGAAGGCCAGCATTTCCGCGGCCGGCGACGGCCAGGGGACCATCCTGAATTATCGCGCCGGCAAGCATGAGCTCATCATCCGCGATTCTCTCTCCCCTCAACCGCTGCATGTTCTGGTGACGCCGCAAACCCGCTACGTGCAGCGCTCGCAGGCCGTGTCGGAAGCGCAGCTGATTCCCGGAACTTTAGTGAGCGTGAAATTTGCACCGAGGCAGAGCGGCCTCGATGTAGCGCAGGAGATCAACATCCTCGCCGTTCCCGGCTCTCATTTCACTTTTGCCGGCAGAGTCGAAGCGCTCGATTTGCGATTGGGGCTTCTCGTGTTGACCTCAACCACCGATCGCAAGACTTATGAGATTCATCTCGATCCTTCGCTAGTCGACGCGGAAGACACATTACGGCCGGGAGTTGAAGTGACGGCCGAAACCAGCTTCGACGGTCGCGGTTACGTTGCCCGAAGCGTTTCCGTCAACCCAACTTCCAATCCGCGTTAAGCCCGACGGGAAGCGCAAGCTGCGGGATTTCCAGTAGCTACGCAGTTTTGTCACTGTAAGCTTTAGTTCTCTGGGCTAAACGCTTCTGGCCTGCGGTGCCTGCGAGACAACTGCCACCGCCTCCGACTCATCCAATTCTCGCCTGTCTGGAGTGCGCCAATGAATCGTCTTTTTAAAAGTCTTTCCATGAATAAATTCGTGTGCAGTTCGCTGCTCTTCACCGGTATTTGCCTTCTTGCTGGCTGCCAGGGCGTGGTCGCGCCGAATAGCTCACAGTCGACCACGGGAAGCGGCGGCGGGGGCGGGGGCACTACTACGGTTGCGCTGACCGTCACCGTGACCGGCACCGGTTCTGTAACGAGTTCTCCTAATGGCATTTCATGCCCGGGCACCTGCACCGCGCAATTTAATCCCAATACAATTGTTACGCTCAGCGAAACCGCCACCAGCGGCGCCACGTTCGGCGGCTGGTCGGGCAGTTGCACCGGAATGGCAACCTGCAGCTTTACTATCACCGCCGCCAGCTCAGTGACCGCCTTATTCAATGCCGCCAATCTCCAGAGTTTGAACCACATCATCATCTTCGCGCAGGAAAACCGCTCGTTCGATCATTATTTTGGATACCTGCGCCAATATTGGAAGAACAACGGAATCGCAGACCAGTCCTTCGACGGCCTGCCGCAATTTAATCCGACCAGCGGAGCCGCTCCCCTGCAAGGTCCGGCGCCCTCGCTGCCGGGCTGCGATCCCACCAATCCCAACGGACCGACGATCTGCACGCCCGATACCAGCGTTACCGTGCCGTCCTTCCACATGCAGTCTGTTTGTACGGAAGAGTTGAGTCCCTTCTGGGACGAAGCTCACGTGGACTGGAACTACGCCGACCCCACCGGCCCTACTTCCCCGCTGAACGGATTCGTGATTGCCGGCGCGACCGATGCGCGCCAGTATCCGGGCGGCCCGGTCAACGACGTGAACGGCTATCGCACGATGGGTTACTTTACGGACGCTGATCTGAATTATTACTACTTCATGGCTTCGAGCTTTGCCACTTCGGATCGCTGGTTCGCCCCCATGATGAGCCGGACGCAATTGAACCGCGCTTTTCTTCTGGCGGCCACCTCTGGCGGATACGCTTACCCGCCAGGAAGCAACAGCAGCGACTCCCAGCCTCTGTCGGCCACGCCGATTTTTGAGGCTCTGCAAAACGCCGGGATCACGTGGAAGATTTATGTGAATTCCGACGGCACGGGCTGTGCGGATACCGATTCGTCGTGCTTGATTCAGCACTCGTATCTGAACCTGTTTACGTACTATTCGACCGTCACAGCCTCGAGCACCCTGCTGCAGAACATCGCCTCGGTGAATCAGTACAAGAACGACGTGGCGAACGGCACGTTGCCCCAGGTAGCGCTGATCGAGCCCGCGTCCGACGCCGGACTCGACGAGCATCCCTCCGACTCTGATCAATACCCGGTAAACATTCAGGACGGGGCGAATTACGTCTCGGGCTTGATTAATGCGTTGATGACCAGCCCCAGCTGGAAGGATTCGGCGCTCATTTTCACCTACGACGAGCCCGGCGGCTTCTACGATCACCAACCGCCGCAGCCCGCCGCGATTCCCGATCAATACGCCTATCCCATCGATTTGCAAACCAACGATGCGTGTGATGGGTTGAATGCCACCTCGGGAGTCTGCAGCTTCGCCATGACTGGTTACCGCATCCCGATGTTCGTAGTCTCGCCATTCGCCAAAAAGAACTACGTCTCCCATACCATTTACGACTCCACTGCCATCCTGACGCTGATTGAGAAGCGCTTCGGATTGGCGGCGCTGACTGCCCGCGACAAGGCACAGCCCGACATGAGCACGGATTTCTTTGACTTCAGCGCTCCCTGGGCTACGCCTCCGTCGCCGCCGGCGCAAACTACCGGCGGGACATGCTCGATCGCCGCTCCCACCCCTTAATGCGCAACCCTGTGAGCCAGGAGCGTGTGCCACGCGCACACGCTCTTGCGCCGCAGCACGGCAATGGGATAATGACTGCGTGACCATCCGGCGCCTGCGTGTCCTCTGTTTCATCTTTTGCTTTGCCTCTTCCTGCCTGGCCGCTACGCGGCACTACTACATCGCGGCTGAAGATGTTCCCTGGAACTACGCTCCGAGCGGAACGAACCTGCTGACTGCCACTCCCATCCGGCAACCGTGGTCGGTCAAACTCGAATGGCAGAAAACCCGTTTCATCGAATACACCGACGACACCTTCTCCACCAAAAAACCGCAGCCCGAATGGCTGGGAATTCTCGGTCCCGTCATCCGCGCGGAAGTGGGAGATGAAGTCGTCGTTGACTTTTACAATCGGGCCCACCTCGGCCACGATATGCACCCTCATGGCCTGCGCTACGACAAAGACAATGAAGGTTCGTTCTACATCCCGTTCGGCAAAGGTGACCGGGTGGCGCCCGGCCGCAGGTTTACGTATCACTGGTTTGCCAATGCCATGAGCGGCCCCGGCCCCGGCCAGCCCAGTTCGATCGTGTGGTGGTATCACTCGCACATCGAGCCCGCGATTGAAATCAATGCCGGCCTGCTGGGCCCCATCATCGTCACGGCCAAGGGCAAGGCGAAGCCCGACGGTTCCCCGAAAGATGTAGACCGCGAATTCGTAACTTCTTTCATGGTCTTCGACGAGATGGGCGGCAAACCCGCGGGCCAGTTCTACTCCATCAATGGATTCGTCTTCGGCAACCTTCCCGGCCTGGTGATGAAGCAGGGCGACCGGGTGCGCTGGCACCTGCTCGGCATGGGAAATGACATCGACCTGCATACTCCCCACTGGCACGGTGAAACTGTGAGCGAAGGGCCGCTCCATACCGACGTGGTCGAACTTCTTCCCGGCAGCATGAAAACCGTCGACATGCTTGCCGACAATCCCGGCGTCTGGATGTTTCACTGCCACGTCGAAGATCACATGGAGGCCGGCATGATGGCGGTCTACACCATCTACTCCCCTCCTCCGCGTTCCTGCCCCGTCAGTTTTGAAAAATTCGAGTATTGGAATCAGCCGGATAAAACCAGGCTCACGATCAAGAACACCAGCGGAAAATCGATCGTTCAGCTTACGGTGACCTCGGAAACGTTCCTGACACCGCTCGATCTGCGGCGGCCAAACAATGCAGATTGGTTCGCTACTCCGCCGTTGCTTCCGGGGCAACAGCAAGTTCTGGAGCGGCCAGCCGTGAATGCGCAGGGCGCGCAGAAAGTGCTGGGCTGGGCCTTCTTCCCCGTTTCCATCAAGTATGAGGATGGCAGCACTTGGCGTCCGCAGGCCGACGGGGAGTGTTTCAAAGCGATGTGGCGCGACAGCGACCATCCGGAAACCCCGGTGCTGCCTCCGCTGCAACGAGAAATTAATCCGGACTGAAATCATGCCCAGCCAGGTCGCGTAAGCCGAATGCCCGCATCCTCCGCCGACAGAGCCGGACGCATTGCCTTTTCCCATCCTGACTTTGTCCTGTTCCAGATTGCGCGTTTCCTGATTGTGGCCGCCGTGGAAATGCAGGCGGTCGCGGTCGGCTGGCAGGTGTATGACATCACCAAGCGCGCGCTCGATCTTGGGCTGGTCGGGCTCGCGCAATTTGTTCCTGGAATTCTGCTGTTTCTCGTCTCCGGCCACGCTTCCGATCGCTTCGAGCGCCGCAAGGTTCTGAGCGCTTGCTACATCGGATATGCCCTGTGCTCCGGTCTTCTGCTGGTCATCACTCAGCGCGGCGTTCACTCGGTGAAGCCGATTTATGCCGTGCTGGTACTTCTCGGCGTGGTGCGCTCTTTCAATGGCACGGCCAGCCGCTCCATCCTGCCCCAACTGGTGCCGGAGGAGCACTTCGCAAATGCGGTGGCATGGAATGCAACTACTTTTCAAGCCGCGACCATTCTCGGGCCCTCTCTCGGCGGAATTCTCTACGCCGCTTTTCACGGCCCGAGCGCGGTTTACGCCACCGCCCTGCTGACCGCCCTCGGCGCTCTCGCATCGATGTTTCGCATCACGACCCGGCCGCAAACCCGCAGGCGCGAGCCCACCAGCTTGAAAACCGTGCTGGCGGGCCTGCACTTCATCTGGCGGGAGAAAATGATTCTGGGTGCGATCTCCCTCGATCTGTTTGCAGTTCTGCTAGGCGGAGCCGTCGCCTTGCTTCCCGTGTACGCTCGCGAAATCCTGCACACCGGCCCCTGGGGTTTGGGGCTGCTGCGCACCGCTCCCGGAGTCGGCGCGGCGCTCATGGCGGTCGCCCTCGCTCATTGGCCCATCCGCGGACGGTCCGGACCGCTCCTGTTCTGGTCAGTGGCCGGCTTCGGCATCTGCACGATTCTTTTCGGGATCTCCACCAGCCTGGCGCTATCCCTGCTCTCGTTAATCTGCCTGGGCGCTGCCGACATGGTCAGCGTGATCATTCGCGCGACGCTGGTGCAGCTGCGAACGCCCGACGTCATGCGCGGGCGCGTTCTCGCCGTCGACATGGTCTTTATTGGAACTTCCAATGAGTTGGGGCAATTCGAATCCGGGGTCACCGCACAGTGGTTCGGGACAGTCCCCGCGGTACTGCTGGGCGGCGTGGGAACTCTCGTCGTAATCGCCATCTGGGCATGGAAGTTTCCGGAATTGCGCCGCGCTGGAAGAATGCACGAAATGAAAAGCGTCAACGAAGAATTTCGAGATTCCGAAATTGCGATGTAGGAAGTTTGCACGGCTTCCGTTCCCCTGCTGTTCTTGGTCCTTGGGCGATGGTCTTTATTGCACCGTGACAGTGACTGTCGCCGTGCTGCGCCCATACTGATTGGTCGAATAGAGCGTGTATGTAGTTGTAGCGGTCGGATTCACTACCACGCTATTGCCCCGAACTGCTCCCGGCCCGGGAGCGACGATGTTGTAGTCCGCGCTTGTCGCCGTCCACGCCAGCGTGACGCTTTGCCCGGAGCTCACGCTCGATGGCGATGCCGAGAAACTCGATATGGCCGGAGCATTTCCCGCGGGCGCGGTTGCGTTCGTGTAGATGGGACTCATCAGCACTACTTCGAATGCCGAGGCCGGCACAGTCTTCAACGAATCCAGGTCCGCTCCCCACCGGCTGTCGGGCGCGCCCGTCACGAAAAGCGCGCTCCCGTTATCGGCAAGGATGAGGCCGTAGTGCTGCATCGCGGTCAAAATCACCTGCATGCTGGGATCGAAGCCGGAGATGTCGTAACTCGATTTCAGGCGCAACCGCATTCCCATGGGCGGGGCGTTCGGATCGCTCGTGGTGGCAGCGTCATGCGATGCCGGTGGAATAAAGGCTGCCCGCGTCCGCGGCAGCGTGAAGCGGAAAGCGTGTTGAATTTTTCCCGCCGCCACTTCGTCATAGCGCACCAGCCCGGGGAAAATCGGCAATCCTGCGGCGTCCGCCGAGGTCCACGTGTAAGGCCGCTGCTCATTGCCGAGCAAATCCCAGACAGCCGTCGAATCGGCGTTCCAGCTTCCGTCGGCATTCGGCCACGAGTTGTAGAGTTCGTACAGAAAGCAGTTGCCGTTGTCGAGCACCAGCACGTGCCGGTCTCCGCTTCTCGCCGCGCCACCTTCCACCGGCGCATTCGCAGGCACCGGCATCGGGCCGGGATCGCTTTCGGATCCGTATGCCACCAGGTCGATGTTGACTAAAGATTGCGTCCCATCCACTACCACGTAGGGGATGCCATAGGTCGGATCGCTGCCAAAGTCGGGATGAACGTTCACCGATCCCACGTAGTTGCTGATGATGGAGTTCGAATTTGGATCGACCGGCGCCGATGAAATATCAGTATTCCATTCGCTGCTGCCACTGAAGGGAACGAAGCCGTTCAACGCGGCACCCTGCCCCGCGCTCATCGCATTGCAGGAAAGCTTCTGGCTTCCCGTTCCCGGTCCTGAACCCGCCGAGCCGTTCGCGGGGCCTGCGCTGCTGCCACCGCCACAAGCGGTGAAGGCGGTCATGGCAAGCAAAAGCAAGCTGGAATGCAGGCACAGTGCGGTTTTTCGGCGCTTTGGCATAGCAGGACGATTGTCCGTGCTACGTCTTCTTTACAAAAGAAGCCTGTGGTCCTCTGTAGAGGTGGGCAACGGTACATGTCCACCGGATTTCATTTTGAGACGCATCTGCGTCCCGGAAAAGCCCACCACGAGCCGATTTCAGCACAATCTCGACAACCGCATGCAAGACATTCTCATCCGACTATGCCAGCAAATTACTGTGTTTTGTTATTAAGCGGTACGCACCCAGCAGTGGAAGTCGGCAACATTGCGCGGGAAACGTTTCTACATTTTCCGCCAGCAGTGCTTGAGGAAGAATGGCCGAACTGCGAACGGCAAATTTTAGCGCGGCAATGGCGGCGAATCCCTCTGCCATCCCCCTCGATTCTGCGAAAACGGAAGCCTGCGATGCTGCCGCTACGGAGCAGCGCCTTCCCTCCTTCTTCGTTGTCGGACCTCCACGCACAGGCAGCAGCTGGATCTACGAGGTGCTCGGCTCGCACGCTCTGCTTCCCGGGCCGGCGAAAGAAACCCGCTTTTTCGACACGCATTTCGAGCGCGGGCTGAAGTGGTATCGCGCCCATTACGCAGATGTTCAGAGCGCCAAACCCATGGGCGAAGTGGCGCCCACTTACTTCGTGTCGTCGATGGCGCGCGAACGCATGGCGGAGATCGTCCCCGGCGCGAAAATCGTCTGTGTTTTCCGCAATCCGGTCGAGCGATTGATTTCCCTTTACCGGCTGAAAAGCGCTTATGGCCTGATTCGCGGGAGCTTCGAGCATGCGCTGCAGCACGACCCCGAACTCGCTGAGTCGAGCGCCTATTCACGCCATCTGATGCTCTGGCGGTCACCCTTCGGCGAAGACAAGGTTCTCAGCCTGATCTACGATGACCTGTGCTGCAATCCGCAGGCTTTCACCGATGCGCTGGTTGACTTCGTTGGAATTCCCCGCTTCACCCTGAGTCCAGCGCAACTCAACTGGGTGCACGCCTCTGAAGAAATGACGCATCCCCGCAACTATCGCCGTACGCGCGGGGCCATGTTCCTGGCGGACTGGTGCAAGGCGCGAAGACTCGATCGCGTCGTCGCCGCCGTCAAGCAATCGCCGCTGAAGCGGCTCGTGCTCGGCGGAGGGCCCGGCTTCGCCAAGGTCTCGTCCTCAACTTCACGGCGGCTCTATGAGAAACTTCGTCCCGAGGTGGACGCGCTCGAGAACATGCTTGGCCGCGATTTGTCCGCCTGGAAATCCGCGGCCTGAGGTCACTTGCCCAGAATCAGGGTTTTCTCCGCTCCCATGTTGTCGTAGCGGTCATAAACGCGCACCACCACGACGTGTTCGCTCGCGGTTGACCCGTCCTTCTCTTTTTCCGCTGCGACTTTGAAATCGTAATTCTCCGTTTTGGCGTCGGAAATCTGTCCGGCCGGTTCTACGTAATTCCATTCCCCGGCATCCACCGAAAATTCAGCCCGCCGGATCGAGGAAAAACTGTCCACAGCGCGGAAGTGAATATGAATTTGTCCGCCCTCCAACGCCGCGGACAGGTTCTCGATACGCGGCGGGGTTGTATCCACCTCGAAGCGCCGGCTCTCCTTCGACGCAGTCAGGGCTTCCCCCGGCGAGTGCGAAGGAGCATCCGACGCGACCACTTTGATCGTGTATCCTCCGTCCGGCAAAAGGCTGGCATCGAACGAGTAGGAGCGCTCCGACAGGTTGTCTTTCAACAGCAGCCAGCGCTTTTCGCCGTCGCCGCGATAGTAAAGCGAGTAGACCATCTGGTCGTCGTTCTCATCGTGCGCGCTCCACTTCACGCCAATCGAGTCGCGCTCGTGCGAGCTGGTGGGTGGGACATCAAAGTGCGGCGGCAACGTGACGTCCGCGCTGGAGGCGCCCGCCGGCGGCTTCGGCGGAGCCTGATATTTCACGCCCACCTGCACCGTCACTTCATCCACTTCCGGAGCAATGTTCTTTGGCAGATAATTCAGCCCCACGCTCTCCACGTCGGGCGCCGGGGTTCCCGCATGCAGTACCGCTTTCCATTGGCAGTAGCGGGCGGCGGGAATCCCGCTCGCGGCGTCGCCCGCCAGGTCGACTTTTTTCCATGCACTCCAGTTGCGGTCGGGATTATCGACATTGCCGCTGCGCGCATACAACTCCACCTTGCCCGCCCCGCGAAAATCGGCGCGCCCCCAACGCGAAAAAATTCGCGCATCGAACACATCGCTCTCGTATGTTCCCTCCCCTGCGGGCCCGGGACCAAGAATAAAGACTTTGCCCAGGTTGCTGGTCGCGGCGTAGAGCCCGCCGCCGGGAGCTTTCGCGAACCCAGTCACCTGCGATGCCGGAGCTTTCAGCAGATCGGCAAAGTCGTCCAGCCCGGTGATGGCGAAAACGTGCCCGCGATTGCCCGTGCCCGCCAGCAACCGCTCCTGCGAATCAAAGGCCAGAGCGTAAACAATGTCTTCCCGCGAGCTCCATATCTTCGCCGGCGATCCATCGGGCGCAATGCGATATACGTCAGAGCCGCCGCTCGATCCGCCCCCCGGAAATGGAAATGGCCCGCTCGGCACCGGCGCAGTGGGAGACGGAGTGATGGTCAAGCCCGGCGCTTGCGGCGCACTCGTGGTCGGAGAAGGCGGCGCGCTCATGGTCAGGATGGCCGCCGAAACGCCGGCAGATAGCCCGGTTCCGCGCTTCTCTCCTACCCCCGCGGCATAAATGTTTCCCGCCCGGTCTAACGCCAGCGCAGTAATTTCTTTCTTCGGCGCGCTGTACAACACGAAGCCTTCGCCGGCCGGCGAGATGCGGTAAATCAATCCGCTTCCATCCGAACCCGCAATCAGATTTCCCTGGGCATCGAATGCCAGGGCGCGGATGTGGGTCTCGTCGCTCTTAAAGAAAACACTATGTTCTCCCTTCGGAGTGACGCGATAGATCTCGCCGTGATCTCCGGTGGCAACATAAAGATTTCCCGCTTTGTCGAGTGCCAGGTCCCAGATGTATTTCGTAGCCGGCTCGAAATAGATCGACGCACTCCACGCCGGATCCGCAGCCGGAGCATCCTTCTTCTCGTCGTTAACTTTCTTTTCTTCGCTTGGATTTTTTACTTCTCGCCCCTTGGCATCCGCCTTGTGTTCAATCTTGTACACCTTGCCATCGGGGGCGGTGGCTGCATAAATCACTCCTCCCGGCGCGGCCTCGAGCGTTTGCACTTGCAGCTCCTTTGGCTCGAAGATGATCGCCGACTTGCCGTCGGGCGTGACTCGATACACGCGGGCAGGCGCACCCGCCGCCACATAAACATTTCCGGCGTCATCGGAGGCGATGGCCCAGATGTACGTGGAAGGCGTCGCGTACAAGGGCTTGAAAGTCGGGGCGAGTTCCAAAGTTCCACGGCTGCGGATCGCCACTCCGGTCGCTGTTCCTTTGGTCAGCTCGTCGAATCGCGACTGCTCCCAGGTGCGCGTACCATCCGCGAAGGCCGGTTGCACAACGGTGAGCCGGATGAGAGCAAGTAAGAAAACAGAAAATACGAAGAAAGGAGACTTCCAGACCCTCGGCAAGTTCAAACCTCGAATCATCAGGATGGGAAACCTCAGGGTACCACGCCAAGCCTTTTCCGGGCCGCAGTTCAGGCCCCGCCCGTGCCTTAACGCGTGACGCCCAGTCCATGCTATGGTTAAGCGTTTATGTCTTCTTCGCGCCATGAATTGCTGCGCTTGCTGGCCCACAAATCTTTTCGCCTGGGCAACTTCAAGCTATCGTCCGGGGCGGCCAGCGACTACTACATCGACTGCCGCACGACGACCCTCGATGCCAAGGGCGCGCGGTTGACCGGCGAGGTTTTTCGCGACGAAATTCGCAAGCAAGGGTGGAAGCCGCAAGCCATCGGTGGCCTCACCATGGGCGCCGATCCCATTGTCACCGCCGTTTCCGTGATTAGCGGCGATCTGCAGGGCTTCCTGGTTCGCAAGGCTGAAAAACAGCATGGCACAGGGCAGCGCATCGAAGGCTTCCGCGAGAAGGGCGCGCGGGTTGTAATCGTCGATGACGTTTGCACCACTGGCGGCTCGACCGTTCAAGCCATCGAAGCCTCGCACGATTTCGGTTTTGAAATCGCCGGCGTGATGTGCCTGGTGGAGCGCCAGGAGGCCAAGGGCCGTCCCAACGTGGAAAAAGCGTCCGCACCGGCTCCATTCGTCTCGATCTTTACAGCAGAGGATGTTCGTGGCGAGCATCTCCGCCAAAATGACGATACTGCGCCCATCGTCCTTCCGACGGTGTTTGCCGCTGCCGCCGCCTGTGAAGTTTGTGGCAGGCCCGCAGTCACCAATAACCCGCGCAATTTATGCGCAGCACATAAAATGTAAGCCAGCCGGCGAGCGCTCACAGATCAGAACTCGCGACTCCGAACTTACGACTCCCTATGATTCAAACCCTTGAATGGACCGATCAGGGCGTTCGCTTCCTCGATCAAACGAAGCTGCCCACCGAAGAAACTTATGTGACCTGCAAAACCTCCGACCAGGTGGCCGATGCGATCCGCACCATGATCGTTCGCGGCGCGCCCGCGATCGGGGTTGCCGCCGCCATGGGCATCGCGCTGGCGGCCAAAAACTCCCCAGCCGAATCGACCGGCGATCTTAAGCGCGACCTCGATCAGGCATGCGATGTCATCGGTAAAACTCGGCCCACTGCCGTGAATCTGTTTTGGGCGATCCGGCGCATGCAGGAGAAGTTTGAACGCCTGCGCATTCGGCCCCTGTCGCAGATCCGCCAGGAACTCATCGAAGAAGCCAAGCGCATGCATGCAGAAGATATTGCCGCTAATCAGGCGATGGGCCGCCACGGCGCTACGCTCATGCCCAGTGCTGGAGGCGTGCTAACGCACTGCAATGCCGGGGCACTCGCCACCGCCGGATACGGCACCGCCCTTGGCGTCATCCGTGCTGCCGTCGAGCAAGGCAAAAAGATTCACGTCTTTGCCGACGAAACCCGTCCCTTCCTGCAGGGCGCACGGCTCACTGCCTGGGAGTTGATGAAAGATGGTATCCCAACGACGGTCATTTCCGACAACATGGCCGGCGCCATGATGAAACAAAACAAAATCGGGGCCATCGTGGTGGGTGCGGACCGCATTGCCGCGAATGGCGACGTGGCCAACAAAATCGGCACATATACCGTCGCTGTTCTGGCCAAGGAGCACGGCATTCCATTTTATGTAGCCGCCCCCATCTCCACCGTCGACCTCCAATGCCCCGACGGCAGCCAGATCCCGATCGAGCAACGCAATACGAAAGAGGTCAGCCACATCGCGGGCAGGCAGATGGTCCCCGACGGCGTCTCCATCGAAAATCCCGCTTTTGACGTAACCCCTGCAAAATATGTCACTGCCATCATTACCGAGCGCGGCATCGCCCGCGCTCCTTACCAGGAATCTCTGCAGGCGCTGGCCGCCCAATCCACGGAAACCAAAGCCTAACCACTGTCCGAACCGCCCACAATACGGTGATGGCAATCACATCCTTCCCACCGTGGTTGCACCTACCATTTATAGGGAGGCCTGCGAACTCGCATTGCGCCCTGCATAACTCGTTGTTGACAATGGTTCGAACGTGCCATGGGTCGCCTCGCCGCGCGTATGAGATGATGGCTCGTTCTACTGTCGCCGGTCGCCGCGCCTAGGGCGCGCACTGGATGGACCTCGAGGGATGCCATTTGCATCTAAGGGAACAGGTGCAGGAACCAGACACACTGCTCCGGGTCGAAGGTTTGGGCAAGGTTTTCCGGTCCGGCGAATCGGACCTGGTGCTCTTTGAGAATTTATCGTTTGAGGTGAAGCGCGGCCAGATGCTGGCCATCGTTGGAGAGTCCGGCGCTGGCAAGAGTACCTTGTTGCACATCCTCAGCGCCCTTGATCACGCTTCCGCGGGTAACGTATACTGCGCCGAATTGCATCTGAACTCGTTATCGGGGGACGAGGCGGCCAGGTTTCGCAATCGGGACGCGGGCTTCGTCTGGCAGTTCCACTATCTGCTGCCAGAGTTCACGGCTGCTGAAAATGTGGCCATGCCGCTGCTTCAGCGCGGTCATAGTTGGTCCCAGGCCGCTCCCGAGGCTTCCCGCTGGCTGCGCGAAGTTGGACTCGAGCTCCGCTCTCATCATCGTCCCGGCGAACTTTCCGGCGGCGAACAGCAGCGCGTAGCGTTGGCTCGCGCGCTTGTCACTGGCCCCAAGCTGTTGCTGGCCGATGAGCCGACTGGCGATCTTGACGCTCAGACGGCGGAAGCGGTTTTTGAATTGATCTCGCGCCTGCATCGTCAACATCAGCTCACCTCATTGATTGCAACCCATAACCTGTCCTTTGCGCGGCGCTGCCATCGCGTGTTGCGCTTGCAGAAAGGGCGTGTGGAAGAAATCGCGCCGGAGTCATTGCCGGTGTGAGGAGGATCGGTTACAAATTAGTTATACAAAGTGCAAGAATTTGATCTCGGCATCCGCGGGCATTCGTTAGAAAGTGCCTTCGGTAACATCATTTCATCGTTTGAGTGCTTGGGTTCTGTGGCTGCTTGATTGCATAATGAAATGGATCACAGGATGCAGCCAGCCCTGCGCGGAAACGACTTCGGTTCGGTAGGCTGAGCGGGAACCACCTTTCTCGGCCCACAAGGTTTAAGGGGGAAGGGTATTATGTTTGAACGTTATACGGAGAAAGCCAGGCGCGTCATCTTTTTTGCGCGCTATGAAGCCAGTCAGTTCGGGTCTCCTTATATCGAGACCGAGCACCTCCTGCTCGGGCTCCTGCGCGAAGACAAAGCCCTGACCAATCGTTTTCTGCGCTCGCACGCCTCGGTCGAATCGATCCGCAAGCAGATCGAGGGTCACACCACTATTCGCGAGAAGGTCTCGACGTCGGTCGACCTGCCGCTCTCGAACGAGTGCAAGCGCGTGCTCGCCTATGCAGCGGAGGAGGCCGAGCGCCTCTCGCACCGTCACATCGGCACCGAGCATCTTCTTTTAGGATTGCTGCGCGAAGAAAAGTGCTTTGCCGCTGAGATTCTGCACGAGCGCGGCTTGCGCCTGGCGACCATTCGTGAAGAACTGGCCCGCACCAGCCAGGAAAAAGCTCAACCGCAGCGGCAGCGCGAGTCTTCCCTGCTGAGCGAGTTTTCTCGCGACCTGACGCAGGCCGCGATGGACAGCCAACTCGATCCGCTGGTCGGCCGCGATGGCGAACTCGAACGCGTCGTACAGATTCTCTGCCGCCGCACCAAGAACAATCCCGTGCTCATCGGCGAACCCGGCGTCGGCAAGACCGCAATTGTGGAAGGCCTGGCACAGCGCATCGCCGACGGCGAAGTGCCATCGTTCCTCGCCGACAAGCGCATTCTCGCCCTCGATCTTTCCCTGATCGTCGCCGGTACCAAGTATCGCGGCCAGTTCGAAGAGCGCCTCAAGACCATCATGAAGGAACTGATGGAATCGCAGAACTCCATCATCTTTATCGACGAGTTGCACACGCTGGTCGGCGCCGGCTCGGCCGAAGGGTCGCTCGATGCGGCCAACATCCTGAAGCCCGCGTTGAGCCGCGGCGAAATCCAGTGCATCGGCGCCACCACGCCGGGCGAATATCGCAAGTCCATCGAAAAAGATCGCTCGCTCGAACGCCGCTTTCAGGCTGTGAAAGTTCCGCCGCCAAACGAAGCCGACGCCATCAAAGTTCTGTTCGGCATTAAAGATCGCTACGAGAAGTTTCACGCCGTCACCTACACTGACGACGCCATCAACTTCGCGGTCTCGCACTCGAACCGCTATATTCCGGACCGCTTCCTGCCGGACAAGGCGATCGATCTGGTCGACGAAGCCGGCGCGCGCGTGAAGCTGCGCCAGACTTCGCAGCCCGAGGAGATTACCGAAGTCCAGAAGCGGATCAAGTTCATCGTCCACCGCATGGAGAACGCCATCGCGAACCATGAGTTCGAGAAGGCGCGCTTCTATTCCGACGAGGAACGCAAGGAGCGCGAGAACCTGCGCGCCCTTCGCGAAAAATACCACCTCGATGAATCCTCCACCGGCGTTGTCGGTCGCGAGGACATCGAGGATGTGGTATCGCGCTGGACCGGCGTTCCTATCACCTCGATTAAGGAAGAAGAGACGCAGAAACTGCTGCGCATCGAAGAAGAGCTGCACAAGCGCATCATCTCGCAGGACAAATCGATCAGTGCCCTGGCCCGCGCCATTCGCCGCTCGCGCGCCGGCCTGAAGAGCCCGAACCGGCCCATCGGCTCGTTCCTCTTCCTTGGCCCGACCGGCGTCGGCAAAACTGAAGTCGCGCGCACTCTGGCGCAATTCATGTTCGGCACCGAGAAGGCTCTGGTTCGCTTCGATATGTCCGAGTTCATGGAGAAACACTCGGTCTCGAAGCTGATCGGCTCGCCTCCGGGATACGTCGGCTACGAAGAGGGCGGCCAGCTGACCGAGCGCGTCAAGCGCGCGCCCTACTCGGTCGTCCTGCTCGACGAGATCGAGAAGGCGCACCCGGACGTGTTCAACATTCTCCTGCAAGTCTTCGAAGACGGCCAGTTGACCGACGGCCTCGGCAACACAGTCGACTTCAAGAACACGATCCTGATCATGACGTCGAACATCGGCGCGCGGCACCTGCAGAAGCGCGAAGGTTTCGGCTTCCAGTCAACTCAGGATGAAATGGTTGCGACCAAGGTCGAGGAACTGGTGAAGGGCGAAGTCAAGCGCACCTTCAACCCGGAATTCCTGAATCGTTTGGACGAAATCATCCTCTTCCAGGCTCTGAGCGAAGCCGACCTGATCCAGATTCTCGAGCTCATGGTCACGCAGCTCAACGCGAACCTGGCGCAGAAGTCGATCACGGTCACCGTGGCCGACGAAGCCAAGAAGTGGATCCTCAACCAGACGCTCACCGACCGCAGCTACGGCGCTCGCCCGCTGCGTCGCGCGTTGCAGAAATACATTGAAGACCCGTTGTCGGAGGCGCTGATCCAGGGCACCATCACTACGCGCCCTGCCTTCATCGAAGTCTTCCTGGAAGACAACAAGCTGTTCTATCGCCCGGTGGATGCAGAAAAAGCCGAGGGCGTCCTGCTGTACGAGAACAGCTAGGAAACTTCTGGAATCAACATTGAGCCGCCAGCGCAAGCTGGCGGCTTTTGCTTTCCCCCAACTTTGCGCGCTCGTCCCAAGCGCTCGTCCCAGCGCTGACTCAGACGCCCAACTCTCCCGAATTTAGAGCTTCCCACTGATTTCCCTGCTCGCCGCGCAACTTCCCGATTGACCCGGGGTTGAACCTGTGATTAGATGCCCAACACTGTGCGGCCTTCAGGCCAGCCAGTCCAGCTAAAAAAACGAAAGAGCAAGCGAACCGAGGAGGATGTATGAAATTCACGGCAACTCTGCTCGTTCTCGTCTTTGTTTCAGCGCTCACCGTAACGGCCTCCGCCCGGGAAGTGGTTTTGCCCGCCGGCACTCTGTTGCAATGCACGCTCAATGAACCCAACCTCTCCTCGGCCACGGCTGACGTGGGCGATCCCGTGCTCTGCCACCTGCGCGGCGTCACCGAGTTTGGACAGCAGGCCTTTCCGCGGGGCAGCTACCTCGTCGGCCACCTCGAGGGCGAAAAGGATCCCGGGCATTTCTTCGGGAAGGGCTACCTGAAGCTGCAATTCGATCGCATCGGCCTGCCCAGTGGCGACTTGCCACTGGAAACAAAAGTCATCGCCACCCGCGGCTACAAGGTCGACAAGCAAGGCAAAATCGACGGCAAGGGCCACGCCAAGCGGGATGTGGTGGAGTGGATGCTACCCCCGCTATGGCCGTGGAAAGTCATCATGCTGCCCGCCCGCGGACCCCGCCCCACGCTGAAGGGCGAGACCGTCCTCAGCCTGCGCCTGATGGACGACGTGCAGATTCCGCAAACGGCCTCGCTGATGGAGCGCGGTTGGCACTACTTCAACTCGCGGCCGCAAAATGAGTCCTACCAGGGCTCGAACGCGAATACGCGACCGACCCTGACCCTCCGCGGCAGCGTGCAAACCGCCAACGCCGAGGTCTCAGCTGCCGTCACCGTGCCGCAAATGTCGTATGCCAGCACGGTCACGCGTAACGTGAGTGCCGGAGTGCCGGCCAACTCGCCGGGGAGCCCGGTATTTGTTCTGAAGACTGGAGCGGTGCTTTCCGTGGGCAATTACCAATACCAGGAGGGCCGCATCACTTACACGCTGGCAGCAGGCGGCGGTGGCGTCATCAGCGCCGACGACGTCGACTGGACGACCACCACCCGCGTGAACACCCAGCGCGGCGTGCACATGACCCTGCACGGCGGTCACATCGGCACCGACGCGCCGGGTTTGTAACCACCTCCATCTGCTCCTGCTTCGAGCCAAACGCCGGCTGTTTGGCTCGAACACGGGCCGGATGCAGTGCCAGGAAGCTTGAGAGCCTTCCGAGGGTGCGCGCCGCGGAAGGCTCTTTTTGTCACTCAAAATCCTTGGAATTATTCCCCGGCCCTCAGCGCTGGTCGCGGCGGCGGAGGTAATCGATAAACATCTGTTCCACCGGCTTGTCGTACGCCATCAAAACGTGGCGGACGGTGTGCCCGCTGACAAGGTGGCAGATCTCTTCGGCAAGGTTCTTGGCATGGTCGCCGGCCCGCTCCAGGGATTGTGTCATGAAGATGACCTGCAGGCTGGCCTGCCTCACGATGTTCTCCGGATTTTCAATGTGGCGGAGAAAGATGAGGTTGCGCAGTCGATCCATTTCGGAGTCGGCGCGCAGCACGTCCACGGCTCTGCCCACATCGCGCGCGGAAAAAGAAGCGGCGCAGTCGGCCAGCATTTTTTCGAGGATGGTAGCCATGTGAGTCAGATCGCGAGTGTCTTCGGAATCGATGCGTCCCGCGACGGCCTGCGCGCTGTTGGCAAAACTCAGCAACAGGTCGCCGATCCGTTCCAGCCCGATCATGAATTTCATACAAGCCAGCAGTTCGCGAGCCTCGGCAGGCTCGACTTCCGTGATGGCATTGGTCACTGCGGTATCGAGTTCCATGTCGAGGGCGTCAAGATCGCGCTCCCGCTGGTTCAGCGACTTCAGCAACGCAGCAGAGCCCGTGGCAATGCCTTCCGCCGCGGCGCCAGCGGCTTCCTGGGCGAGGCGGCAGGCTTCTACGGTGCGGCGCAAAATGTGATGATGAGCAGGTTCGGGAGCAAGGCTTTCGGCGCGCGCTGTGCTCATGAGGGAATGCCTTTGGCGCGAACTGGGGAGGCTCGAGCCTTTACTATCTGGATTTGCCGCATCCACCCGGCGGATAGCGACGCCTCATCATAGATCTTCTTTTCTGTCATATGGTTAAGATGCTGTGAATATTTTGGGCGTTTTCCCAGCGCAGGACGCCGGGGGCGGACGGTAAATCCTAACCAGCCGATTTGGGACGAAGGAACCTTGCAAGGGAACCGTTCTCACCAATTTTCCGTATTTCCGTCTAAGAAACCGAAAACATCCCGTCTTCCGCGGAGGTCTAACATGAAATTCGTGAAAAGTTTGTGCCTGATGGTTCTTGGGATTGCCGCTTTGGCGGCTCTGCCGGCGCGCGCCGACGACTGGTCCAAGTCCTATACCATTGCCGGGAGGCCTGACCTGCGCGTGGAGACTTCCGACGCCAACATCCACGTTTCGACCTGGGACCAGAACACGATTGAAGCCAAGGTGAGTACCAGCCGCTACAAAATCGGCGAAGATGGCATCCACATCGAAGAGCACCAGTCTGGCGATCGAGTGGAGATCGAGGTCCGTTATCCGCACCATGGCATGAATTTCAATTGGGGCAATTCCATTGGCCATCGCGTCGACATTACGATTCAGATGCCGCGCGAGGGCCGCGTCGACCTGCACACCGGCGACGGCCGGATCGACTTGAACAACCTCAAAGGCGAAATGCAGGTGCGCAGCGGGGATGGGGCGCAGGAAATTGTGGGCGTGGACGGCAAGCTGCGCGCGACCACGGGCGACGGCCACATTCGGGCCGATGGCCGGTTCGACGACCTGGAACTGAAGACCGGCGACGGCCGCGTGGAAGCCAGGGCGATCTCGGGATCAACCATGTCGGGCAGTTGGCGCCTGGAAAGCGGTGACGGATCGGTGACGCTGGAGGTCCCGGATGGGTTCGCAGCCGACGTAGACCTGCACACGGGCGACGGCCACATTGATCTCGACATGCCCATCACGACCGAGGGCAAAATCCGCGAGAACGAAGTGCACGGCAAACTGAATGGCGGCGGAAATCTGCTCACGATTCACACCGGCGATGGCTCGATCCGCCTGAGAAAGGGATAGCGACCGCCTCAATACGCGGCGCCGTTCCGAGCCACTACTCCATATCTTCTTTGCTGGGGTTGTAGTAAAAGCGGAAGCGCAAGTACAAATATTGCCCGCCGAATTCATTGGGCAGCGGCGGGAACGGGTCGGAAGCGGTAATGCTGCCATAGGCAGGACGGTCGAGCGCGATATCGCCCGACGGCGCGACGATCTTCAACCCCTGCACGCTGCCATCCTTCATGATGGCGAACTCGATCGCCAGCTTTCCCTTCTTCATCTCGGCGGATTCAGGAATCAGGCTGTACCAGTTCTGCTTCACATCGTGGAGAACGCGTTGCAAGTAGGGGCCGAAATCGACGCCCATGGTGTCGCTGAGAATGTCGAGATTGCCCACCTGGCGGCCGCGCGCCGGCGTTCCCAGGCCGAAGTCGCCGCCCTGCCCCGATTGCCCGTGGCCTTCCGCAACTGCCTTGCCTGCCTGGCTGATCTGTGAGCCGGCCGATGAGGGCGCGGCATATTTTTTGAAAACATCGGCTGCATTCGGCTTGGCCGGAATTCGCAACTCGGCGGTCTCGGGCGGATTCTGCTGCGGCCGCACCTGCGGCTGACTCTGCGCGGCTTGCGGCGCCTGCGGCGAAGGTTGTGCGGCTTGCGGCGCGCTCGCCCCCGGCTTGCCCGGAGGCGGCGTGGCCAGGATCTTTCGCAACTCTTTGCTGTCCAGCTCGGGATGCCGCGTGGTTGCGACGCGATCTTTATCCGAGAAAACGTTGCTCGGCTTGTGCGGCGTCTTCTGCACATCCGCCGGCAGGGTCAGGAATGTAACCGACTTGCCTTCCATGGGATTGTGGCGCACCGCAACCGCCAGCGAGTGCATCCAGGGAAAATACTTTTCCAGCGCCTCGAATTTGACGATGACAATGATCAGCAGCAGGTGAACGATGATCGAAATCCACGCCGCTTCGCGACGCCGCGAGCGCGCCAAATCGTCCTGCAGCTGGATGAGCAGATGCGGAACCCGGGCGTCGTCGAACTCGCGGTAGGCAGTTTCCCATCCCTTGCTGTCGTACAAGCCGAGCTGTTCCGGCTGGGATTTCTCAGAGGTGACGGGATCCTGGAATGGAATCTGCGTAATCGCCATGAACTGATTTGCTGTGACCTTGTCCGTTAGACACGGATTCCCTGCGCTACGTTGCATCCGGCAGACACGTCGGACGTCCCCAGCGGACAAGGAAGCAAGCTGCTTTTATTTTCGCACCTTTCGCGCGATTCTGCTCACTGGCAAATGTGGTGCGGACCGCGTCTGTAAAGGAGTGTAAAGCCTTGATTTCCTTGGTCTCAACGGTTTCCGCCGATGGCACGTTACTTTCGCTATCTCTTCCTCCCGGAAAGGCTGCCCATACAATAAACATCGAACTGTCCGGAAACGAAGCCAGCGCCAGCCTCTGCTCATCTTTCCGGCCTTCACCAGGAGTTAGAAATCTCGCACGTTCACACTCAAGCCAGCGGCCGAAACACGGTTCTAGACGCGCTCCGCGCCATCGCCATCCTGCTGGTTCTGGGCCGCCACACCGACCTTTCCCAGACTTGGACCCGCATGGGATGGTGCGGCGTCGACCTGTTTTTTGTCCTCAGCGGCTTTCTGATTTCGGGCCTGCTTTTTCAGGAATACAAACGATTTGGCGACATCCACCTGAAGACGTTCTGGTTGCGGCGCGGTTTCAAAATCTATCCCGCCTTTTACGTTTACACGCTGATACAAACGTTTGTGTATGTATCCATGTTCGGCCACAAGCCCGGCCTCAAGCCTCCATCGCATTTGTTCCTGGTCGACGCGACTTTCTTGTGTAGTTATTTTCCGGGAATTTCCGGGCACGTCTGGTCGTTGGCGGTAGAAGAACATTTCTACGTTCTACTACCGCTTCTGCTGTTGCTGCTCCTGCGAATAGGCGCGAAGAAGCAAAATCCCTTCGCTTCGATCCCGGCGATTTTTGCGGCGATGGCCATCGCCTGCCTCTCGCTGCGCATGTTGGCCAGGCCTTCCTCCATCAACGACTACTACAGCTATCTGCTGCCCACGCACCTGCGGATGGATGCCCTGTTTTGCGGAGTGACGGTCGGCTACCTGTTCCACTTTCATCCGCAATTTCTGGTGAAGATGGCGCGCTGGCCGCTGGCGGTTGCAGGCGCCATGCTGTTGACGCCCGCTTATTTCATGGAAGTGGAATACTGGCACATGTACACGTGGGGACTCACGTGCATGTTTCTCGGATTCGCCTGCATTTTGATCTGGGCGATCCACCTACCCTACCGGCGTGAACATTTTTTAGCTTGGCCCGTGAACCAGTTGGCGCGCGTCGGCTTTTATTCCTACTCAATTTACCTGTGGCACTGGATGATTTTGTTTTACCTCCGCCCTTACCTGCTGCTGAAAGGTTGGGCGCCTCACACAACCGCGGGAAGCGCAGTCGATAGTGTGCAGTGGATTTTCTGGATGGCATTCTGCGTTGCGGCCGGGATCACGATGGCAAGGGTCGTCGAACAGCCGGCACTCAATTTGCGGGATCGATGGTTTCCGTCGCGCACTCGCCCAATTTCAGTCGCGGAAAACAGCGGAGCGGGATTGCCGGTCGCGGTAACGCCTGCGATGGCAGCCGCGGCCCAATCGGGCAGATAGCCGGCTCATCATTTAACTTTTCGTTTTTGCCAGCTTCGGCAGGCCCACTTTCTTGCCGTGTTCTCCGATGGTGTGGGCAATGTTCAGCGCCAGCGCCAGCGCGCGCCGTCCTTCGTCCAGCGAAACAATTGGCTGCGAACGCTGGCGCACAGCGTGCAGAAATGATTTGAGCTCCGCGTGCAGCGGCTCTTCCGAAGTCACCGCCGGCTTCGCCATTTTGATCTGGGGATTCACCGTTGGTGCGCCCGCGGTTCCGTCCGCGCCCACGGTAAACACCAGCACTTCCTGCCGGCCATAATCGATGGACACATACTGCTGAGGCTGGAAAAATCGCAGCTTACGCACGCGCTCCGTGGAGACCCGGCTCGCCGTTAAGTTTGCCACGCACCCAGATTCGAATTCCAGCCGTACGTTCGCAATGTCGGCCTTGCCGGACAGGATGGGCAGCCCAACGGCGCGCACTTCCTTCAACGGAGAGTTGGCAAACGACAGAACGATATCAAGGTCGTGAATCATCAAATCAAGCACGACGTCCACGTCCAGCGACCTGGGCGTAAACACGCTGAGCCGATGAACTTCAAAAAACATCGGCCGCGTCAGCAGTGGAATGGTGGCCCGCACAGCCGGGTTGAAGCGCTCGAGATGTCCCACCTGCGCAATTCGTTTATGCTTGGCGGTCAACGCTACAATCTGATCCGCTTCCTCCAACGAGGCAGCCAGAGGTTTCTCGATGAGAACATCGACCCCATTTTCCATCAGCGACCGGGCCACATCGAGGTGGTGAATGGTGGGAGCCGCCACGGAAGCGGCGCGAATCTCGCTGTGCGTGGTCAGCATCTGGGCGACGGAACCGAATGCGCGGCAGCCAAACTCGCGACCCACAGCGTCGGCGCGATCCAGGTTCGGGTCAACCACACCTGCCAGCCGTACCGGTTCCCCCTGCTTTTCCAACTCGCGGTATACGCGGGCGTGATTGCGGCCAAAAACGCCTACGCCCACCACCGCTACGGAAATCGGATTGTCAGCTTGCAGGAAGCCACTCCCGGCCGGCTGGTTGCCGGAGAGAACAGGAAATTGTAAACGCAAAGACCGGAAAGAGCATCTGTGTGGTTTAGGTAATTTTGTAATCGGGGAACTCGGCAATTTCGAACGTCGCGCGCCGCTTAAGCGCGGATTCGTGATGCCCTCCATTACGGCTGAGGAAAGGCTTTGCCATCATGCGCACCATTGCCCTGCTGACCGTCTCCAACATTTTTATGACCTTCGCCTGGTACGGCCATCTGAAATATCGCAACGTGCCGCTGCTGAAAGTGATCGTCATCAGCTGGCTGATCGCCTTCTTCGAATATTGCTTTCAGGTTCCCGCCAATCGCATCGGATCGTACGAATTCAGCGCCGCCCAGCTAAAGACCATCCAGGAAGTCATCACTCTGCTGGTTTTTTCCGTGTTCTCAGTTCTGTATTTGAAGCAGCCGATCAAATGGAATCACGCTGTCGGCTTCGCCATGATCGTCGGCGCCGTGGGAGTGATCTTTAAGCAGTGGTAGAGCTCTAAGCGGCGTGCGGATTTTGTGATCGGCTAATTCTTCAATCTGAAAGCCTCAACTGCCGGTGTGTAAGTACGATTGAAAATTGCCGACTTACCCGATTACAAAATTACAAAATGTTTTTCTCTGTGGCTTTCTTGAGGATGGCGATCTGCCCCGCGTGGTAAAGCTCGTGCTGCGCTACTCCATGCAGCAAATGGTAAAAGTTGTAGCGCTTGCCAGGAACGCGGTCCGCGAGTCGCGACTCCGGCAAGGCAGCAACTGTTCTTACCAGCTTGTCGTGGGTGCGTCTTGCGTCGGCAACCGCCTTGCGCCACGCGCTCTCGCTTTTCGCGCGGACGAGCGGAAAATTTGCCTCTCCCGTGGGCTGGCACTTGTGTCCTGCCAATCGCTGCAGTGTTGCATCGTCCCATACCGCGATGTGCAGCAGGAGTTCCCAAATGCTGTGCACATCTGGCAGAGGCCTGGCTGCCGCCATCCCCGCATCCACTCCCTGCACGATTTCCATCACCGCCGGGCCGTGCCAGGCTTCCCCATAAAACGCGCGTCGAAGCTGGTCGGCAATCAGAACAGGTTGCGAATCTGAAGCTTGCATGCGTGATCTCCGGCGAAAAAAATGACTAACTGATCCCAACTGCATCGGCCACGATCGCGATCCGCGCCGCGTTCGCTGCGTGGATCATCTTTTCGCCATCCAGCAGAAGGCATTTTCCCGCGTCCAGCGCGAGGCAGGTCGCGCCCGCGGCCTGCATGACTTCGATGGTTTTCACGCCGATCACGGGAACATCGAAGCGCATGTCCTGATTGGGCTTGGCGATCTTCACAACCGTCAGCGCCCGGCTCAACGTGGACGCTTCTCCGTGCAGCGAACGCATCAGTGCGCCGGCGCGCTCAATGGTGGCATCGGTTCCTTCCATGGCTTCCACGGCCACGCAAGCTGTCTCGGCGATCACGACGGTTTGGCCGATGTCGTACTGCGCGAGATGTCGGGCGACTGCTCGACCGTAAGCGATGTTCTTCAGCTCCGCCTCTGCAGGCTCACGGCCGGTTAGTATGCCCGGTTTGGCGAGCAAGGGCTCCAGCAGTGCGGTTGAATTCTCCAGTGTGATCCCTTCATCGGCCAGAACTTTCGCGACGGCTCCGATCAGCGAATCGGTGTTGCGCGTGGTAAGCGAGAGCAGAAGCTTGGCGAGCCGCCAGTCGGGACGGATCGAGGAAAAAATCTGCTTATGTTTGACCTGCCCGGCCATGATGGCACGCCGAACGCCTGCCTGCTTGAAAGTGTCGATCAATTTCGAAAGCTCGCCTAACGAAATCCAGTGAACGGCGGTCGCGCCTCGCGATTCAATTTCAGGAAAGGTTTCTTCCTTGATGGCGATAACGACCAACTCGTGTCCCGCAGCGCGAGCCGCGTCGAGCACGAGGAATGGAAATTTGCCGTTGCCGGCGATGAGGCCGATGCGTTCCATAGTTGCCGGTGCTCAGCGAAAGCGCCCAGTGCGCATCGCTTGTTTACTACTTAATCACTCCCCGCTCGCTCGCCTCGATAAACCGAATCAACATTTCCACGTCTTCACCTTTATCCCCCTCGGCCTTCAATTTTTCGAGCGCCTGCGATGTATTCATCTTCGAAGCCAGAAGAATCTTGTAGGCGTGGTGGATTTTGCGAATGCGCTCCGGCGAGAAGCCACGCCGCTCGAGTCCGACCTTATTCATCCCGTAGGCATGCGTATTGCGCGCGGCCGAAGTCATGGAGAACGGTAAAACATCCTGCGTGATGGTCGTGCCGCCGCCGATATACGAATGCGCGCCGATGCGCACGAACTGATGCACCGGGCAAAGCGCGCCCACCACCGCCCACTCTTCGACCGTGACGTGTCCGCCGAGCGTCGCGCCGTTCACCAGCATGCAGTGGTCGCCGATCACGCTATCGTGGCCGATGTGCGCGTAGGCCATGATGAGCGTGTGGCTGCCGACGCGCGTGAGCCCACCGCCCTTCAGCGTGCCGCGGCTGATGGTCACGCATTCGCGAATCTCGTTGTGGTCGCCGATTTCCAGCCGCGTCGGCTCACCGCGGTAGGAGATATCCTGCGGCGCCATGCCGATCGCGGCAAAGGGAAAGAATGAATTGTGCGAGCCGATCTTCGACGGGCCGCCCATGGCCACATGCGAAACCAGCACACAATGTTCGCCCAGCTCCACGCCGGCGCCAATCACACAATACGGGCCGACCTTGCACGATGCCGGAACCCGCGCGCTCGCCTCTACGATTGCTGTGGGGTGAATATGGGTTTCCGAAGGTCTCGTCATGGCACTTGCGGAACAGACGGGCCCTATTCCTCCGCCACTCCGCGGGAGTCGCCGCCGCGGCCGCGCTCGCTGTCAATCAACTGGCACGATACGGTCGCCTCCGCCACACGCTTGCCCGCAACCGTTGCCTGGCCGTACATTTTGGCGGCAATCATGCGCGGCATGGCACGCCAGCCTGTCACTTTCACTTCCAGGCGCAACTGGTCGCCGGGGCTTACCGGGCGGCGGAAGCGCGCGCGATCAATGCCCGTGAATACCATCACCTTGTCGCTGCGGTCTTCCACCTCCGTCAGCAGCAGGGCTCCTCCGGCCTGCGCAATCGCCTCCACCACCAGGACTCCCGGCATGATCGGCAGGCCGGGAAAGTGACCGTTAAAAAATGGCTCGTTGATGGTGACGTTCTTGATGGCCACGATGCTTTCTTTGCGCTTCAGTTCGAGCACGCGGTCGATTAATAACAGCGGGTAGCGATGGGGCAGGATTTTCAGGATTTCGTGGATGTCTAACGCCGTCTTCGGCGGTTCGTTCACCTGCGAGATGGTTTCCATTCAGTTTGTCTCGGCTGCGCTTGTAACTCCTCGTCCGGGTCAGCCTGAAGATTATACTGTACCGCGTCACGCACGAGCCTAGCGGCCAGCTGAAGAAGAAGCCTTGCCCCCTATGAATACAAAGAAACCGTCACGTTCCCAAATGAACGATCGCCTGCGGTATTTTCAGGAACGCCAGCCGCAAATGGTCGAGACGATTCGCGAACTGGTGGAGATTGAGTCGCCGAGCGACAGCAAACCATCCGTCGATCGCATCGCCACGTTTCTGGCTGCGAAATTTGAAGCCATGGGCGGCCGCACGCGTTTTCATCGCAGCCAGGAGTTCGGCGACAGCCTGCAGATCGACTTTCCTGCGCGCGCCACCGGCCGCAAACCTGTTCTCCTCCTCGGCCACTACGACACGGTTTACCCCCTGGGCACGTTGGCAGCCATGCCTTGCAGGCAAGATGGCGACAAAATGCGCGGGCCCGGCGTGCTCGACATGAAAGCCGGAATCGCTCTGATGCTGCACGCGATCGAAGGTTGGAGAAGCTGGCAAGCGAATGTCCCGCGGCCGGTCACAGTTTTTCTCGTCTCCGATGAAGAGGTCGGCAGCCATTCTTCGCGAAAAATCACGGAGGCGCTCGCCAGGCGATCGGCGGGCGTACTGGTTCTGGAGCCGGCCGCCGGACTTCATGGCGCTGTCAAAACTGCGCGCAAGGGAGTGGGCGAATATACGCTGCGAGTGAAAGGCGTCGCGTCGCACGCGGGGCTGGATCCCGGCAGCGGCCACAGCGCGATCGTCGAACTGGCGCGGCAGATTACCGTCATCTCCAGGTTCAATAATCTGCGCCAGGGCGTTTCCGCCAATCCCGGTGTCATCGCCGGCGGCACGCGCACCAACGTAGTTGCGGCCGATGCTTCGGTCGGCATCGATGTTCGCATCAAGAGTGCGAAGCAGGCCGCCGGCCTCGACCGCAAATTGCGCGCCCTGAAGCCCTTCGACAAAAAATGCCGGCTCGAAATCTCAGGCCGCATCAACCGCTTGCCCATGGAACGAACCGCCGGCGTGGCCGCACTCTACAAAAAGGCTAAGGCCATCGCCGCCGAAATTCGCTGGAAGCTTGACGAGGCCGCTGTCGGCGGCGGATCCGATGGCAACTTTACCGCCGGCATCGGGATTCCGACGCTCGACGGACTTGGCGCCGTGGGCGACGGCGCGCACGCCATCCACGAATTTATCCTGACTCCCGAATTGCCGCGCCGCGCCATGCTTTTGGCTGGATTGATCGAAACGATCTAGCAGCGCTTGAAAGACATTAGCTACGGTGCGGCGGTAAGGACCAGGAAATAGTCCATCTTGTCGGCCTTCACGAAATCATACTGCTTCTCCACTTCATAGCCGGCTTCCTTCGCCTCGCGGATCACCACATCCTGGTTGACTCCATGATCTTCGCCATTTCCATTGCGGTCGATGATCCCCACTTTGGCGCCGGGACGCAGCGCCGCGCGCAGGTTCCGCAACAGGTCCACGGGCTCCGCGACTTCGTGATACGTCTTCAACAGCAATACCGCATCCACCGAATTCGCCGGGAGCAACGGGTTATCGGCTTTGCCCAGGATCGTCCTCACGTTGTGCAGCTTCTCTTTTTGTGCGCGCTGGTCAATGTAGCGGGTTGATTCCGGGTTGATATCCACCGCGTAGACTTCGCCGCCGTCACCCACTCGCCGCGCCGCCCTCACCGTAAACCATCCCGAGCCCGCGCCGATATCGGCCACGCCTTTGCCCGGCTCGATCCCAAGAATTTTCATCACCCGCTTGATCTGCAGCCGATCCTCGCGCCCCGGCGAATCAAAGATCGACAGATCTCCGGTGTAGGGCTCGCTGGTCTTGCGGTGTTCGGGTGGCAAGGGCTGAAGCTGAGCCGAACATCGGGGAAGCGCCGCCCCGCAGATCAGGGCAAGCAACAAAACTCCGACAGGCAGGCGACTTTTCACGGAGTAACCTCAATGACTACCGAAATAGACTCGTCCATCCGATCATGGTTAGCATTTGCTTGGATGCCAGGTCGTTCCTGCGAAGCTGCTCGGACCTGCATTTTGACTCCTCATTGCGCATGGCCTAGACTTTGCCTATGGGGATCATGCCCGGCGTGATTGCCCGCCGCCCCCGGAGGACTTATGGGTGAATTTTCGCCTTTGCATTGGCTGTTGGTGATTGCGATCGCGCTTCTGCTGTTTGGCACCACCAAATTCGCCGCGGTCGGCAAGGGCCTGGGCGAGGGCATCCGCAATTTCAAATCAGCCATGAAAGAAGGCGAAGCCAAGAAGGACGAAAAGAAGGAAGAAGAGGCGAAAAAAACTTAGCCGCCGCCCTGCCAACTCCTCCGGCGGAACTAACATCAGCTTGCTCATCCCGTCACCTTCAGCAAGACTCAGAGGATTTCGCGCTTCTGCAACATCTCATAGACCCTCGCTACCGGCAGACCGACAACATTCGAGTAGTCGCCTTCGACGCGCCAAATCCACCGCGACGCGATGCCTTGAATTCCATACGCTCCGGCTTTGTCCATGGGATCGCCGGTAGCCACGTACTCTCGAATTTCCTGCTCGCTCATTTCACAAAAAGTCACCAACGTCTGCTCCGAGGTTACTTCGAAAAGATTGTGAGCGGGCGATTCGCGGTTGGCCGCCGGTTCCACCAGGCACACGCCGGTGATGACCGCATGGGTTCTGCCGGAAAGCATTTTCAGCATGCGCGCGGCGTCGTTGGCATCCACGGGCTTGTTTAAAATCAAGTCGTCGACGACTACCACGGTGTCGGCGCCCAGCACAAAATCGCCAGGCCTGTTTTTCGCTACCGCCAGCGCTTTCTCCTGCGCAAGCCGCTCGGCACAGTCACGCGGGCGCTCGCCAGCTCGCGGCGTTTCGTCGATATCGGCAGGCTGCACCGTGAAAGAGATCGCGGCGTTGCGCAGCAATTCCTGGCGTCGCGGCGAAGCGGAAGCGAGTACCAGCATCGCGCCATTCTAATTGTTGCCCACGTGCCCGCGCACCGCTTCGATCAGCTTAGCCGAGTCGTAACCCACGCCATCTTTGAACACCGTTTCCACATTCTCAATATCTTCGATTTTTTTTGAGGGATCGCCTTTGATCACCACAAGATCAGCCTGCTTGCCGGCTGCGATCGTCCCGATTTTGTCGGTCTCGCCGAGATATTGGGCGCCGTTCGCCGTTGCAATGTGAATAGCTTCCAAAGGCGTGAAGCCCGCTTCCACCAGCAATTCCACCTCGCGTTGATCGCCGAAGCCCGCAATCACGCCGCCCATGCCGGTCGGATCCAGCCCGGCCAGCAGCAATCCGCCAGCTTTGGCGAAGGCATACTCAAATTGCTTTTCCAGTTCGAAAACTGGCCCCCACGGCCGCGCCCGGGCGGCCCCAGTCTTGGGATCGTGATCGGGCAAATCCAGGCGCACGCGCGTTTGCAAATACTGATTGCGCGCTTCCTGCGACATGGCATCGAGCACGCGCTGCTGCAACGGTGTTTTGTCAGCTTCGAACAATTCGAAAACCGGCAAGGTTGACGTCACCGCCACGTGATGCGCGACAAGGTAGCGAATCGTCTCCTGAATTGGCGCATCGGTCACTTTCATCTTGATGAGCTCTTCGGTAAACGCTTGTTCGTCCGGGCACTGATCCGGTTTTTTGCCGGAGAAGAATTCCGTATCCACGATCAAGCCGTGTTCCAGATCGTCAATGCCTGCGTCGGCCGCCTCCTTAAAGCCCACGGCGCAAAGATGTCCGGTCACCTTAATGCCGCGCTTGTGCGCCGCCTGCACCGCGGCCGCAAGCTCGGCACGCGTCAGGAACATGTACGCCTTGAAATTGTCCACGCCTTCGTCGATCCAGTAATTCACCGTGCGCGCCGCATCTTCCGGCCCGCTGAGCTGATGCATCTGCATCGCCCACGATCCCTTGCCTTCCAGGTACGGCCCGGTCACGTGAATCTTCGGCCCAGGGGATTCTCCCGCATCAATCGATCGTTTCAGTTCAAGATCGGTGTAAGGCTCTAGCGTGCCCGTCGTGCGGATCGTAGTCACGCCGCCGGCCAGATAGAGCCGTGGAAAGCTGTATGCCATCTCACCGAAAAAGGCGCCGCCGGTCGGATAGAACATGTGGTCGTGCATTCCCACCAGCCCTGGAATGACGCTGTAGCCGTGCATATCCAGCACCTGCGCGTCCTTCGGGAAGTTCGCCGCGCCCGCATCGCCAACCGATTCGATCTTTCCGTGGCTGAGAATCACGGTTTGCTCCTCGCGCGCCGCCGCACCCGTGCCGTCGATCACGCGCACGTGGGTAAGCGCCACCAGGGGTGCGTCCACCTTTACGAACTCGCGCACCTGTGGCGAAAGAGTTTGCCCAGAGGCAATGCCAGCCGCATACAGGCAGCTGAAAAGTATAAGCGCGCGCTTTCGCATGTAGGATCACCTTGGCTGAGAAAAATTCGGTCGAAGGATTGTAACGGATTGCATCATCGCGAGTGATACCTGATCGATTGCGCTAAGCTCACGGAAATTGCCTGGGATTTCAAACCGTTCTGCGATTGGTCTCGGGGGGAAAGATTTACCTGATCGCCGCGCTGGAAAAGTTCGGTTAGTTGTTGGTTACCGTGGTAAGCTACGGCAATCTTGCGAGGTCCCAGATGTTCACGGTAACCACTTTTCCCAAACGTCCAACCACAGCCGTCCTGCACCTGTTGTCAGCGTTGCTGCTGCCGGCACTCATTCTGCTCACCAGTGCGCATGCTCAAACGTACAGTCTTCTCTATTCATTCACCGGCAGCACCGATGGCGGCAATCCGCAGGGCAAAATGATTCTCGACTCAAGTGGCAACCTCTTCGGCACCACTGTCCAAGGAGGTGATCTGTCGTGCGGGTCGGGCTTTGGTTGCGGAGTCATCTTCAAAATTGACCCGTCTGCCACGCTGACTGTTCTCCATACCTTCACCGGGCAGGACGGCCTTTACCCTTTCGGAAATATGGCATCCGATACCTCCAACAATCTTTACGGCACCACCAGTCAGGGCGGCGGCGGAACCCAGGGGTCCGGCGTTATATTCAGGCTCAACAAGGTAACCGGTCAGTTCGCCGTACTCCACCGTTTTGCAGGTGGGACTGAAGGTGGCGACCCTAACGGCGTCATCCGGGACTCGGCGGGGAATCTATACGGTACGACCTTCTTGGGTGGCACCGCGGGTTGCGGCAACAACCTGACTTGCGGAACCATATACAAATTAGACCACGCCGGTAAGCTCACCGTGCTCTACAACTTCACGGGTGGCGCCGATGGCGGTTTGCCGATAGCCGTGATCCGCGACAATGCCGGGAATCTTTATGGGACGACCCTCGTCGGCGGCGATTTGAATTGTCAGCCCAACACAGCTTCTGGTAGCGGTTGCGGAACCGTCTTCGAACTTACGTCGACTGGAAGCCTGAAGGTGCTGCATGCCTTTACCGGAGGAAGGGATGGACAAAATATAGCTGCGGTAGGGGCTTCCGCTGCAGGCCTTATCCGGAACGCCGCCGGAAATCTTTTTGGAACCTCTATCTTCGGTGGTCTGCAGAGCTGCAAGACGTTTCCCGGCTGCGGAGTCGTCTTCGAAGTAAGTGGTGCAGCCAAAGAGAAGGTGCTATACAGCTTTACTGGTGGTGCGGATGGGTATATGCCGACCTACGCGCCGATCTCCGACAGCGCTGGAAATCTTTACGGCACGACTACGGAAGGTGGTTTTACCGGCGCCTCATGCGGCCTCGGAGGCTGCGGCACGGTGTTCGAGCTGGATACCTCAGGCCAACTGAAAACGCTTTATAGCTTCACCAACACCAATGACGGCTTCTATCCTGACTATCTGACCATCGACCCGTCTGGCAACCTCTATGGCGAAACGACCGGAGGCGGCGGAAACTTTGGAACCGCAGGCACCATATTCAAAATCGCTCCGTGACTTTCAAACTTTTTAGATCCTCATTCCTGCGCGAATCGCCCAACGGCCTTCATCCCGGCGCTCCGCCTTTTCGCGGGGCGTGGCACCCCACTTCCCTGTACTTTCCCCATCTTCACCCAACCCACTGTTGTGTCGAGCCCAAACCATCGAACTGAGAACCGATTCCCCCCTGCTAGAATCAAGGATTAGCTCTCATCGCATGGACGCCGCCCAGATCCGCAATTTCGCCATTATCGCGCACATCGACCACGGCAAATCCACGCTAGCCGACCGCCTGCTGGAGCTCACCGGATCGCTTACCGCGCGCGAAATGCAGGCTCAGGTGCTCGATTCGATGGACCTAGAACGCGAGCGCGGCATCACGATCAAGGCTCATGCCGTCCGCATGATGTATACGGCGCACGACGGCCAGACCTATCAGCTCAATCTGATCGACACTCCGGGTCACGTTGATTTCTCCTACGAAGTCTCGCGTTCGCTTGCCTCCTGCGAAGGCGCGTTGCTGGTCGTGGACGCTTCCCAGGGAGTCGAAGCGCAGACGCTCGCCAACGCTTACATCGCCATCAACAACGGCCTGGAAATCATTCCGGTCATCAACAAGATTGATCTGCAGAGCGCCGATATCCCGCGCACGAAAGAAATGATTGAAGGCGCCGTCGGCCTCGACGCGACCGATGCGGTTCTCATCAGCGCCAAGACCGGCCAGGGCGTGCCTGAAGTTCTTGAGGCGATCGTGAAGCGCGTGCCTCCGCCGAAGGGCAATCCCGACAACCGGCTGCAGGCGCTGATTTTCGATTCCTGGTTCGACGCTTATCGCGGCGTCATCGTCTCCCTGCGCGTGATGCAGGGCACCCTGCGCAAAGGCCAGAAGATTCGCCTCATGTCGAACGATCGCGTGTTCGACGTCGAGGCCCTCGGCGTCCTCACGCCCAAGCCCGTCGACATCGGCGAGCTCAAGGCTGGCGAAGCCGGCTTTCTCGTCGCCAACATCAAGAATGTCGCGGACTCGAAAATCGGCGACACCGTCACCGACGACGCCAATCCCGCCATCGAAGCCCTGCCTGGCTTTGAAGAAATCAAGCCCATGGTCTTCGCCGGGCTCTATACGGTCGATTCTCACGAACACACGCGCCTGCGTGAGGCCCTCGAAAAACTGCGGCTGAACGACTCGTCGTTTTTCTTCGAGCCGGAAAGTTCCGTCGCGCTGGGCTTCGGCTTCCGCTGCGGCTTTCTCGGCCTGCTGCACATGGAAATCATTCAGGAGCGCCTGGAACGCGAGTTCGCCCTCGACCTGATCACCACCGCTCCCGGCGTGCGCTATCACATCACGCTGACCGACGGGAAAAAGATCGAAGTCGACAATCCCTCCCGCTGGCCCGATCCCAGCGAGATCGCCAAGGTTGAAGAGCCCGTGATCCTGGCGACGATCCTCACCAACGAAGAGTACGTTGGCGGCATTCTAAAGCTGGTCGAAGAAAAGCGCGGCAAGCAAAAAACCTTCGAGTACGTCAGCTCTTCGCGGGTTATGTTGCACTATGAGTTACCGCTGAACGAAATCGTGCTCGATTTTTACGATCGCCTGAAAACTGTTTCCCGCGGCTATGCTTCGCTCGACTACCATCTTGCAGACTACTGGGATTCGCCCATGGTCAAGCTCGATATCCTGGTCGCCGGCGATCCCGTCGACGCACTGTCCATCATCGTGCACCGCGACGTTGCCTACGAGCGCGGCAAGGCTCTGGTGAGCAAAATGCGCCAGCTCATCCCGCGACAGATGTTCGAGGTTCCTATCCAGGCCTCGATCGGAGCCAAAATCATCGCCCGCGAAACCGTGTCGGCCATGCGCAAGAACGTCCTTGCCAAATGCTACGGCGGCGATATCAGCCGCAAGCGCAAGCTCCTCGAAAAGCAAAAAGAAGGCAAAAAACGCATGAAGCGTATCGGCCGCGTCGACATCCCGCAAGAGGCTTTCCTGGCCGTCCTGAAAGTCGGCGAAGACGATTAGTTTCGTGCCGGCAAGGATTATGAACGGGGCGTAAAAGCCCCAATTTTTGAGGTTTCCCGCCTCGTCATCCCTTAGACGTCGCAAACAGCCAAATGTGCAAAAGTCCAAAATGGGATTTGCGAAATCCTGCCGCAGAGCAGGAAGTGTTAATACGGGATGAATTGTATAACTGGTTACTACTCACAGCGTTAGAGGGACCGGAGAGCAGGTTCCAGCTTCCCTTTCCGGGTCTTTGCCCAAAGGCATTCATTTAAAGGGTTTTCATTCCACAAGCTTTTCCACAGCGGAAAGCGAAGGCGCAAGTCGAAGTCCCTAAGGTATTTACGAGGGATAAGTACAGCATTCCCTGTATCCGTGAAGATTACTTCCAAGCCGGCTCGCTAGGCTTCAATGCCCCCGTCAGCCAAGGTCTCAAAGCGCGTGCAGCTTTTCAGGAACGCCAAGGTGATTCGCCCCGTCGGCCCGTTGCGTTGTTTGCCAATGATGATTTCGGCCTTGCCCTGCAGGTCGGGATCGTCCTGTTTATAAACTTCTTCGCGGAAAATGAACATCACGACGTCCGCGTCCTGCTCAATGGACCCCGATTCGCGCAGGTCGGCCAGCTGCGGCCGATGGTCGCCGCCCCGGCTCTCCGGCGCGCGGCTCAGCTGCGAGAGCGCAATCACGGGCACCGCCAGTTCCTTCGCCAGCGCCTTCAAGCCCCGCGAGATCGCCGACACTTCCTGCGTGCGGTTTTCGTAGCGCTTGCCGCCGCCCGACATCAGCTGGAGATAATCCACAATGATCAGGTCCAGCTTGCCCTGCGATTGCTTGAGCCGCCGCGCCTTGGCGCGCATCTCGCTCAGCGATATGCCCGGCGTGTCATCGATGAAGATCGGGGCGTGCGCCAGCTGCTCCATCGCGCGCACCACTTTTCGCGTATCGTCCTGCCACAGCGAACCGGTGCGCAGCTTGTGCGCGTCCACCCGTGCCTGCGAGCACAACAGGCGCTGCAGCAGCGCCTCGCGCGACATTTCCAGCGAAAACACTCCCACCACTTGCTGATCCTCGATGGCCGCATTCTCCGCGATATTCATGACGAACGCCGTTTTGCCCATCGACGGCCGCGCCGCGATAATGACCAGGTCCGAACGCTGCAACCCGCTCGTCATTTCGTCCAGGTCGGTGTAGTGCGTGGCCAGCCCGGTGATGCGCTGGCCGCGTTGCAGCAGCGCATCGACCGAGCCGAACGATTCCCGCACAATTTCCTGCACGCCCATGAACCCGCGCCCGATGCGCTTGTCCGAAAGCTGGAAGATGGACGCTTCCGCATCGCTCAAAATGTCTTCCGCCGGATCCGACTGATCCGACGCGCGCGCAATCGCCGTATTCGCCGCCGTAATCAGCCCGCGCAGCAGCGCCTTGTCGCGAACGATCTTGACGTAGTGCTCGATGCTCGGGCGGTCGGGCACGCCGTGCAGCAGGCTCGACACGTAGCCCACGTCCCCGATCGCCTGCAGGTCCTTGTGCCGGTCGAGCTCCTCGACCAGCGTGATCATGTCAATGGGACGGGACGTTTCCGCCAGGTCAACCATCCGCCCGTAAATGCGGCGATGCGAATCGAGCGAAAAATCCTCGATTCGCAGATGCTCTGCCGCCTGGTTATAGGCAAAGTTGTCGAGCAAAATCGCGCCCAGGATCGAGCGTTCGGCTTCCACATTGGCGGGCAGTGTGCTGATGCTGTAATCGGTCGTCGCCATAAGAGTCAGGGGAAAATGAATTCGAAGCTACATTATGGCGCAAGCGAACAAAAAACGAAACGGCAAACTCGCCGCCGCGCTCGCGCTACTCTTGCCCAGCATAAACAACTTCGGCCGAGATTTTTCTCCGCCCGGCCCTTCCATCTGTGCAGAAGTTGTGGAGACGCCGGCTTTCCTGTGGAAGCTCCTTGCAAAAGCAGGAAAGTGTCGTGCTCGAATCACGCCTTTTTGCGGTTGACCTTTCTCAGTTCCTGATTTTCAATCAGCTTTCCATGCTCAAGCGCTCCCGTGATGGTGCCGCATCCGTGTCTTTGCTTCGGCCGTTCATGCCCGAACTCGACACCCTGCGCGGCATCGCCGTGCTCGGCGTCATTTTGCTGCATGCCTTTTCGTGGCCTTATTCAGGATTGTCCTTCGGAACCTGGGGCACACTCCTGGTTCGTGTCACCCGGCCGGGATGGATTGGCGTGAATCTTTTCTTCGTTCTCTCCGGCTTCCTGATCACGGGCATTCTTCTCGATTCCAGGGACCGTCCCGAATTTTATCGCGGCTTTTATCTCCGCCGTGCACTTCGCATTTTGCCCGCATACTACCTCTTGCTGGTTTTATTACTGCTGCTGCGCACCGCTTCGTTTGCCTTCGTCGGCTTGAGTTTCATCTATCTGGCTAACGTCACCAACTTTTTCGGCGTGGCCTGTGGCTACGGCCCATTGTGGTCGCTGGCGGTCGAGGAGCACTTCTATCTTCTCTGGCCCGCGGCGGTGCGCAAGCTGACTCCGCGTCGCTTTGCCGTATTCGCCGCCTCGATCGTCTTGCTCACCCCCATCCTTCGCGCCCTCGCGTTCTCGCTGAATTGGAAAGACGGCCTGGACTGGTACACATGGTTCGTGACTGACGGTTTGGCGCTCGGCGCGCTGCTGGCCATCCTGCTGCGCACTTCCATCCCTCGCGCCAAGGTCAGGCGCCTCTGCCTCGCTCTGCTGGGCTCATCGCTTCTCGCCGGCGTGGCCGGGGCGCCCTTGGGTCTCGACACCCGCAACCGCCTTCTCGGCGCGGCCCTGCAACTGAGTGTTATCAACGCATTCTTCGCTGGAGTTGTGTTGCTCTTCCTGCTCGTGGGCAGCGGCCCCGTTCCTCGGCTAGTAAACTTCAAACCGCTTCGCTTCTTCGGGTACATCAGTTACGGTCTGTACCTTGACCATCTTCTGGTGTTCCGCATGTACGACAGGATTTGCGGCAGCTACTGGCCCAGCCTGCTGCCCAGCAGCGGCCATTTTGAGAAGGTGATCCTGCGTTTCGCCGTTGGCGGAACCGCGGCGGTGGTCGCCGCCTGCTTGTCCCGCAGATTTTTTGAAGAATATTTCCTGCGGCTGAAGAACTCACTTCTGGCGGAGCCTGCCGTTACCCAATCGATGCCTGCTTCATTCCCTGCAGCTTCGCCGCAGAACGCATCGCAGGTGGTAGAGCCCTCTCCGGTTCAGCCCACGTGGGTTGCGTAGCCAATCCAACGGTTTAGCAAAAATAATTTGCAGGTAATTTCCGGCCGCGCACCCTCGCCGGCGCAATGAGCCTTCTCCCAAACACAAATGCGGCCTGGAGCCAGCCACTCCAGGCCGCATCGTTTCGTGGACTTCTTCCCTCGCCTTCCCGCCGCTAGGAGCAACGGGACGATGTTGCCAGTCCGTCAACGCTCCCGTGAAGGAGCGTCGCTTTTACCGGCCAGCAGCCCAGCACGATTCTGAGAATCAGCACTGTGCCGCTTCTGCGGTGGCTTAGCGGACCCAACCTGCTCAAGAGCAGATCGTAGAGGAGGCCGCAATGCCCGGGCAACCGGTCTGCGCTCGCGCGCGTTTCCAATTTCCCCCGGCAATTCACCCTCGAGAATCGCCGGCTGCCGCTTGCGTCACCGCAATCATCGTTCGGCTCGTTTGAAGACGCCCAACGTTTCAGTGAACCCACTTTGCCGTATACGCGCGCGCCCAGCAATAAAAAAATATCCTCAGGTTGTGCAGAAACTGTGGACGCAGAAACTTCCTTGTGGACATCTGAGGAAATTGTGGAACGAACGTTTCTTTCGCTTGCTTTGTCCAAGCGCCATCAATCACTTACACGTTGTCAAAATATTGTCCTGACTGTTCAAGATCCATCCTCGATTGCTCGCCCATTGCCGAAGTTGCTCGTCGTCTCAAGTTGACCGATCGATTGCATCGCCGTCTAAACTACCCGCGTCTGGCCGGTCTATGCCCTTCCATCTCCGCCTATACCGAGGAACTGCAGGCCCCGGCCAATCCCGGAGCAGATTCCGCCCCAAAGTAGCTGCGCGCGAACAAAGAGGCGCGGCGGAAGCCGCGCCTCTCACATCAGTTTTTAGACTGCGTTTGGAGTGGTCTTAATCCCTCAGTCTTAATCCCTCACGCCATCCATAAATGCCCGCAGCTTTCTCGACCGGCTTGGATGACGCAGTTTTCGCAGCGCCTTGGCCTCGATCTGCCGGATGCGTTCGCGCGTCACCGCGAAGCTCTGGCCAACTTCCTCCAGGGTGTGCTCCGAGCCATCTTCCAGCCCGAAGCGCATCTTGATGACCTTCTCTTCCCGCGGGGTCAGCGTGCGCAAAACCTGCCCCGTCTGGTCCTTCAGGTTCACGTTGATCACGGCCTCGGCCGGCGAGACCACGGCGCGGTCTTCGATGAAGTCGCCTAAGTGCGAATCTTCCTCTTCGCCGATCGGCGTTTCCAGTGAAATCGGCTCCTGTGCGATCTTCAATACCTTGCGCACCTTGGCCACCGGAATGTCCATGCGCTTGGCGATTTCTTCCGACGTAGGCTCGCGCCCCAACTCCTGCACTAGCTGCCGCGAGGTGCGGATCAGCTTGTTGATGGTTTCGATCATGTGCACCGGGATGCGGATGGTGCGCGCCTGGTCGGCAATCGCGCGCGTGATCGCCTGCCGAATCCACCACGTCGCATAGGTCGAAAACTTGTAGCCGCGGCGGTATTCGAACTTGTCGACCGCCTTCATCAGGCCGATGTTGCCCTCCTGAATCAGGTCGAGGAACTGCAAACCACGATTGGTATATTTCTTCGCAATCGAAACCACGAGGCGCAAGTTAGCCTCAATCAGCTCGCGCTTGGCCTGTTCTGCATCGATATCGCCCTGGATGATCTCGCGCTGCGTGCGCTTGAGTTCCTGGAATAATACCCCGGCTTCGCCTTCGAGTTTCTCGATCTCGCTGCGCACGGCGCGCGCCTGGCGCCGGTATTCCTTTTTCTGATCCTCGCTGCGCGTGGCCTCGGCCTTGCGCTCCAGGTTCTGGGATTGCCGGTCGAGCGACCGCATGGTGTCCACGGTCTTGTTGACGCGGTCAATCAGCCGCTTGCGCTCGCTGTTGGTGAAACCCAGCAGGCGCACTGCGGTAGAAACGCGCACGATGGAGCGGGCAAAGTTGCGCCGGGCGCGGCGATGATCTTTCGGCCGCTTCTTTTGCGAAACGTTGACGTACTTCTCCTGCAGCAGAGCCACTTTCTTGTACAGCTTGGCCATGCTGTCGATTTTGCCGGTGAACTCGTTCAGGCGGTTCTGCAGGATCTCGTCGGTGATCTCTTCCTCGTCGAAAGTGACCACTTCCTTGATGGAGCGCACGCCTTTCTTCAGATCCTCGCCCATCGCCAGCAGATCGTGGATCACAATGGGAGATCGGGACAAGGCTTTCAGCACGCGCAACTGGCCGCGCTCGATGCGCTTGGCAATTTCGACTTCGCCTTCGCGCGTCAGCAGGGGGACCGTACCCATCTCGCGCAGATACATGCGGACGGGGTCGTTGGTTTTCTCCATCGCGCCTGGAGTGAGATCAAGCTCCACATCTTCGCCCTCTTCCAGGTCTTCAAACTTGCGATCCAGGGCCGCGGAGGGCGGCTTAGGGCCTTCCAGCACATCAATGCCCTGGGTTCCAATCGTGGTCAGCAGGTCGTCCAGGTCTTCCGGGCTGTGCACATCGTGCGGGATGAGTTCATTCACCTGGTCATAGGTGAGGTAGCCCTTTTCCTTGCCGGCATCGACCAGCTTTTTAATGTCGTCGAACTTGTCGTCTAGAGCCAAGAAGTGTTCCTCAAATCGTCAATTTCGCTCGCAGGGAGCGTTGTGGTCTTCGTGTACTGGTGGGAATCTGGGGTGACGCGGGGTCGTGCACGTAGCACAAACTTATCGAGTTTAGCATGCCGGTGCCGCCTCGTCTATGGCCGGGCTGTGATTTTTTGGCCGCGCGTCGCCGTATCCCTAGTTCTGCTAAATAGTTAGATGGCGATCGGGGGTCTTTTGTTTCAAGCTGTTTTTTGCCCATCCGGGGCCGATTTCAACCCGTCTTCAGCCAGGTTCGGATCTCGTAGCGCCCGGCTCAACCTCTCCAGTTGCTGCAAAAGCTCATGCATACGTGCTTTATCGTCGCTCAAGCCCGGCTTCTTCAGTTCCCTCTGGGTACGTTCGAAACTACGCCGCAGGTGGATACGGCGAAGCGCTCGCACCGCCCCCTCCAGGCGCTCGGCGGTCAATTCTTCGTCCTCTTGCAGCAGGATCGAGGCGAGCATTCGCTTGTCTGACTCTGAGCGCGGCGCCTCCATCACGTCGACCGAATCGGTTACGGCGCGGAGTAGCGCCTCGACCAGCGATTCCCCGGCCAGGCCGCGATGCAGTCCCTCCGCTTGCAGGATGTAGTGAGCCTGGCGGGCGGGATCGAATTCTTCCTCGGCGCCGTCGCGCGCCGAAAAATGTTCCTGTTCCGGCTGCATCTGGCGAGCCGAGGCCAGGGCGCGAATCAGGATTCGCTCGGCATCGGTGACTTGCGCTTCGGCTGGAGCTTTGACAGCGGCGGCGGAGCGCTGCGCCGCAACGTGGCGCAGTTCCTGCCGCAGCAGGGCCGATTCGATGCCCAGCTTCTGCGCCATCTCCTGCGCCAGTTCATCGCGCGCAATGCGGTTGGGCAGGCGCTGGATGTGCGGCAGAAGATAGTTCACGGCCTTCACTTTGCCATCGGTGCTGCGGATAGGAAACTGATTGCGCGCGCGCTCGATCAGATAGTCGAAATAATTCTGGGAGCCGCGCAACGCTTCGCCGTAAGCATCGTTTCCTTTGCGGCGAATGTACAGGTCGGGATCGAAGCCCTGCTCCAGCGTGAGCACCTTGATATTGAATTCTTCTTCGACCAGCAACCCCAGCGTGCGCTCGGTGGCTTTGGCGCCGGCAGTGTCGGGATCGAAGTTGACGACCACATTCTTGCTGAAACGCCCGAGCAGCCTGGCCTGCACCTCGGTGAACGCCGTTCCCGAGCTGGCGAGGACGTTGTGAAACCCGGCAGCATAAACAGAAATGCAATCCATCTGCCCTTCCACCAGGATTGCGTAATCGAGTTTGCGAATGGCTTCCTTGGCGTGGTCGAGATTGAACAGGACCTTGCCTTTTGAGTAAATCGCGGTCTCAGGCGAGTTGAGGTACTTAGGCCCGGCTTTTTCGTCCGTGCCGAGAGTCCGCCCGGTGAAGGCAATGATCTTTCCAGTGTCGTTGGTGATGGGGAACAGGACACGATTGCGGAACTTGGAGTAGAGCGCCGAGCTTCGAGCTACGAGCTTCGAGCCACCGGCCGCCGCTGCAGCCTGGTCATCCCCCCTGGCCTTGTCATCCTGAGCGGAGCGAAGGATCTCTGTATTTTGGCTTCCAGCGGCGACGCTGCCCGCACGCTGCGATGCTGCCTCAGTCTCCGTGGCGCGGCTTGGATTGCCCGCAGGCCGCAGCTCAGAGCTCGCAGCTTCCTTCCACGAAAACAGCCCGCTCTCGCGCAGCAACTCTTCGCTGAATTCCTTCGCCAGGCGATCGCGCAAAAGAAAGCCGGAATCAGGCGCGAAGCCGATGCGGAATTCGGCGATGGTCTTCTCGTCGAGGCCGCGACCTTTCAGGTATTCGCGCGCGCGTGCGCCATCGGGACGCTTAAGGCATTCCTGAAAAAATGCCGCCGCGCGCTCATGCACATCGAGCAACTGGGCGCGCAGGCGGGCTTCTTTCGCCTCGCCGGGCGTGGAGAAACTTGCCTTGGGCAGCGGAATGCCCAGCTTCTGCGCCACCAGCCGCACGGCCTCGGGGAAGGTAATGTTCTCGATTTTCTGTACGAAGCTGAACACGTCTCCCGAGGCGCCGCAGCCAAAGCAGTGATAGAACTGCCGCGTGGCGTGCACCGAAAATGACGCCGTCTTCTCCCCGTGAAACGGGCACAGCCCGGAAAAATTCTGCGCCCCGGCTTTTTTCAGTTTGACGTAGTCGCCGACAATGCGGACGATGTCCGCCTGCTGCTTCACTGTGTACGCGAAATCGCCGGGGTTGGCCATGAAAGGCGCAGTTCTCCCTTGGAATTGTGAACCAGGACAGGGCTGAGTTGAATATACCGGAGCCAATTGGCTGTGGAGAAGTTGTGGGAAACAAGGATTAGGGGTTGAGCGTGATAGGAAAACGGCGCGCTGGCAGGCTTTACACCCTCAACTCCACAACCGTAGCCCCGCCGCCGCCTTCGTTCTGCGGAGGTTCGGCCACCGATTCCACGTGCGGGTGCTGTTGCAAGGCCTGGCGCAGGGCCTTGCGCAGGATGCCCATGCCGCTGCCGTGGACCACGCGTACACGGGGAAGCCCGGCGAGGAAGGCGCGGTCGACGAATTTTTCCACTTCGCGGGTAGCGTCATCGACCGTGTATCCGATGACGTTGATTTCCGAAGGCGCACTCTGCCCTTCGTTGGCCACGGTAACCGAAATGCCGCGGGCGCGCGCGGCTTTCACGGGCGTGTCGGCAGGTCGCGGGGCGGCGGTCACCACTTCCGCGATGTCGTCGCGCGCGATGCGCATTTTCATGGCGCCGACTTCCACTTCGAAGTGATCGTCGTCAATCTTCCGCGCGATGCGCGCCGAGCGGCCGGTGGATTTGAGCTTGACGGTGTCGCCCTGCGAGACGTGCTTGACGATCTGTGGCTGCGCGTGCGGATCATTTTCGTCGGCGCCGGTGGCATGCGCGACCACGGTGGAATCGAACTGCTCGCGAAATTCGCGGCGCAGCTTGGCGATGCGGCGCTCCGCGTCCTTGGAGAGCTTTTGCGCGGCGGCGCGCTCCTGGATGGCGTTGACCGCTTCGCGCGCGTGATACTCAAAGTCGCGGAAGAGACTGTCGAGCTTCTTCTCCATCTCGCGGACCTTGGCCTGCTCATCTTTTTTCCCTTCCGCCGCTAAACGTTTTTTCTCCTGGTCCAGTTCATTTTGGCCTTTCTGCAAACGCAGGCGCTCGGCTTCCGCTTCGCGCAGTTCGGCGTGGAGCTTGTCGAGGAATTGTCCAACGTCGCGCGCCTGCACGCCGAGGCGCGAGCGCGCGGCTTCGATGATTTGTGAATTCAAGCCCAGGCGTTGTGCGATGTTGATGCCGGCCGACGCGCCGGGGACGCCCATCTTTAATTCGTAAGTTGGCCGCAGCGTAGTTTCGTTGAAGCCGACCGATGCGTTGACTACACCTGCCGTATTCGCGCCATAAACTTTCAGCGACGTGTGGTGCGTCGAAATCACCGTCATGCAACCGATACGGCCGAAGTGCGCCGCAATGGCTACCGCCAGCGCAGCGCCTTCCTCGGGATCGGTGGCCGAGCCGAGTTCATCGAGCAGCACCAGCGAGCCCGGCGTGGCCGTGCGCGAGATGAAATCAATATTGGTGACGTGCGCCGAGAAGGTCGAAAGATTCTGCTCGATCGATTGATAGTCGCCGATGTCGGCGAGGACCGCGTCGAAGACCGGTAGTTCGGCGCGATCGGCAGGCACGGGAATGCCCGACTGCGCCATGAGCGCCAGCAAGCCGACCGTCTTCAGCGTGACGGTTTTGCCCCCGGTGTTGGGCCCGGTAATGACCAGCTGCCTGCGCGCCCCTTCCAGTTCGATGGAGATGGGAACGACAGCGGCATTTTTCAGCTTCAGATTGCGCTCGAGCAAAGGGTGGCGGGCGTTGGAGAGCAAGAGGCGGCTGCCGGCATCCGGCTTCCGGCCTGCGGATTCCAGCCCCCCTGCCTCTTCTGAGATCTTTACTGCCACGCAGTTGTAGTCCGCGGCGAACCTTGCCTTGGCAAATTGCAGCTCGAGCTCGGCAAGGATGTCTTGCGAATTGGCTATCGCCGCGGCTTGCTCGCCGATGCGCCGCGTCATTTCCAGCAGGATGCGGTGAATCTCGGCCAGTTCTTCGTCGAGCAGACGAACCAGTTCATTGTTCTGCTCGATGGTTTCCAGCGGCTCCACAAAAACCGTCTGCCCGCTGGAGCTGGCGCCGTGCACCACGCCCTGCACGCGGCGCTTTTGCTCGATCTTGACGGGAATGACGAAGCGCTCTCCGCGAATGGTGACCAGTTCGTCCTGCACGGCGTTGTCTTCGGCCAGGCGGCGAAGATATCCGCGAAGCGATTCCTGGATTACCCGGCGCTGCTTCTCGATCTCGCGCCGGATGCGCGCCAGTTCTGGCGAAGCTCGGTCTTCCAGCGTACCGTCGGGAAGAATCTTGTTGCGGAAGGAGCGCAGAAAATCGGTATAGTCGGGAATAGCCTGCGATAACGCGGTCACGCGGTCCCATCCCGATTTCATGTTGGCCGGCGGGTGCAGTGCAATCTCACGCCATTCCGCGGCGCGATCCACCACCAGGATCACGTCTCGAATCTCGGCGATTTCCAGCACTGCTCCCGAAATGCGGGAGCGATCCAGCGGCTTGCGCACGTCGAGCAAAGCGGAGAAGTCGAAGCGGCCGCCCACCCGGCGAAACTCGCGGATCTGGTCGCTGATTTCGTGCTGCGCGGCGATCCAGCCCGAATCAGTGGACGGCGCAAGGCTCGAAATGCGCGCGTGGCCAAGGGGAGAACTGGCGTATCCGCGAAGAAGATCGCGTAACGCGTCGAATTCAAGGACGCGGGCCGAGTTGTGAGTGAGTGCGCCGGACATCGCTGTCTATCGTATCGCAAGCCGCCGCGGAGAGCGGATTGCGAGCGATGCAGCGGGACGACGCCTTGGCGGCGCCTCGTGAAGAAGGGAACTTCAGCGGCGGGAATCCGAATCAGCCTTGCGCCGCGGCCAGCGCTCCGGCGTTCGCAGGCTCCTGGGCAGCGGCTGGCAGGCGGATGATAAATAGAGCACCGCCTTCGGCCTTGTTCTGGCAAGTGATTTGCCCGCGATGTTCCTGGATCACGCCGTAGACGGCGCTCAGGCCAAGGCCCGTGCCCTTGCCGATGGGCTTGGTCGTATAGAAAGGATCGAAGACGCGGTGCGGCTCTTTGATACCGGCGCCAGAATCGGAGAATTGAACCACAGCCTCGTCGCCCTGCCGGCTGGCGGTTACTTCGATAAGGCCGCCGCCGGTTTCTTCCAGCGCGTCCTGCGCGTTTTCCAGGATCTGCGCGAAAGCCTGGAACAACTGGTGACCGTCGCCCCACACGCTGGGCAGGTCGGGAGCGATAACAGTTTCGATGCGAAGTTTCAGCTCAGCGCGCTGCAGCTGCCGCATTTGCACGCTGCGCTGGATCAGCGTGCGCAAATCAACCAACGCCTTTTCGCTCGAACCTTGCTGCGCAAAATTGAGCAGGTTCAGGACGAGGTCGCGGGTGCGTTGCGCCTGGCTGACAATCTTGCGCACAAGCTTGTCCTGTTCGGGGGTGAGACGCTCGCCCGACCAGAGCTTCTCGGAATAATCCATCACCGCGGAGAGGGGATGCTCGATCTCGCCGGCTGCGCCGGCAATCAGCTGGCCGAGCGAAGCAAGTTTCTCCCGCTGCACCAGATGGCTTTGCAGGCGCTGCTCGTTCTCGTAGCTCTGGCGCGAAGCTTCCAGCAGGTGGATCAATGCCTGATCCTGCAGATACTGCCGGATGAAAAGAAATGTGCCCAGCACCAGCATCGCGATCAGCGCGGTGAAAAGCCGGAAGGTGCGCGCGGTCGCCGGAGAATGATCCCAGCGGTAGGCCCACAAACCGAGTATTGGTAACGACAGGATGGCGAGCATGGCGAGGCGCAGCGCAGTCTCGCCCCAAATGTCCTCTTCGGTCGAAGGCACTGCGTCCATCTGTTCGCGGCGTGCCGAAAGGGCGGTGGCGGCGATCCAACCCGCCGAGGCAAATAGCGGCACATCATAAAGGCTGCCGCTGTAGTAGCCGCCGTTGGTCATCGATAGATTGACGATCCCGGAATCGAGAGCATAGAGAGCGCTGGCCGCCATCACATTGACGTAAATTTTCTTCCACCCGAGAGACGCACCTCGGGAGGCAATGGCAAGCACCAGCACGACCACCACGCACTCGATCAGGTAAAGCGAATTGTAATTCCGGTCATACTCCGTCAGGTTGAGCGCGACGTATTGCGACGGGAAGACAACAAACGCGTATAAGAAAACCCACCAAACCAGCAACAGCAGGAAGTCGAGCGTGCCGGCACTGACCTTGCGCAGGCTGGCCTCGCGGTGCGGGCGCAAGCTGATGGCGGCGATGATCGGCACCAGGTGAAGGAACAGGACGACGTCCATGACCCAGGGATCGGGCATGGGGCTCCGCAGAACCACTTCGTAATACACGTAGCCGCACTGATGCCAAGCCCAAAGAACTCCACCTGCGGCCATCAGTGCCCAAAATTTTCGCGGAGAACCGTGACACAGCCAGGCGTTGCGGAGCGACGCGATGCAAACAGCCACGATCAGCAAAAGATAGGCGATGTTGGAGATGGCGGCGATCGCGAAGCCGCGCGGCATCACCAGCGAAAGCGCCGTGAAGGCAAGCGTGATCGCACCGGCGAGCTTGTACCAGCGATGCTCGGAAGACGGACCCATCCGCTTGTATTTTATGGAGGATAGCGGCTGTTTCTGAGAGGGCTTTGGGTTGTGGAGGTTACTTTCGTCACACCTTGGCGCAGCTCCGTCGGGCCCGGAATGATTAAGTCTTTCCCCGTCAGCACCTGATAAAATCATAGGTCCGATATAGCTGCTTTCCCGGTGGCACTTATGGCCTTTCCTGCGACTCGTCTTCGACGCCTGCGGCGCACTGCGCAAATTCGGGATCTTGTGCGCGAAACCCGGCTTACACCGGATGCCTTTGTCTACCCCATGTTCGTTTGCCCGGGCGAGGGTGTGCGCAAGGAAGTGCGATCAATGCCGGGCGTCTTCAATCTGTCGGTGGATGAAGCAGCGAAGGAAGCGCGGGAAGTGCGCGCCCTGGGCGTGCCTGCGGTAATCCTGTTCGGGCTACCCGACCACAAAGACGAAGTGGCTACGGGGGCCTGGGCCGAGGATGGCATTGTGCAGCAGGCGGCACGCGCCATGAAGAGCGAAACGCCGGACCTGTTGCTGATGGGCGATGTGTGCCTCTGCGAATACATGTCGCACGGCCACTGCGGGATTGTGAAGTCTGCAACGGCGGCCAAATCTCTGGGAGCCGCGGTCGCGGAGCCTCCCGCTCGAACCAAGCCCGTTTCCAACTCGCGTGCAGTCAAGGCGGAAGACTACGAAATCGTCAACGATGCTTCTCTGGAACTGCTGGCGCGAACTTCGGTTTCCCTGGCGCGGGCAGGCATCGACATTATCGCTCCTTCAGATATGATGGATGGTCGAGTGGGAGCGATTCGGCGCGCGCTGGACGAAAACAGTTTCGAAAATATTCCTATTCTTTCGTACGCCGCCAAATTTGCCTCGGGATTTTACGGGCCGTTCCGCGAGGCGGCGGACTCCACTCCGCAATTCGGCGACAGGCGTTCCTACCAGATGGATGGAGCGAACGTTCGCGAAGCCATGCGCGAAATCGAACTCGACATCGAAGAAGGCGCAGACATGATCATGGTGAAGCCCGCCATGCCGTACCTTGACGTGATCGCCGCCGCTCGCGAGCGCTTCGACCTGCCGCTGGCGGCTTACCAGGTGTCCGGCGAGTATGCCATGATCGAGGCCGCCGCTCGCAACAACTGGATTGAGCGCGAGCGGGTGATGATGGAATCGCTGATGAGTATTCGCCGTGCCGGGGCCAGCATCATACTGACCTATTTCGCCAAAGATGCGGCGAAGCTGCTTGCCTGATACGCCTTTCCTGCCAAGCAAGCGGCTGCGGCGTAGTCGCAAAAGGTTACTAAAAAGTCAGTCGAGCCTTCGCCCGAAACATTCCCTGTCGGTCTCAGGAAAGATCCTCCCCAAACTACAGCGAAGACCCTAGGCTTCGCGAGCCAACGCTCGCCGAGCATCTGACATCCAAAACCCCGCAAGCCAGAAGGATGTTCCCAGAAATCCATGAAAATCACCACTGCGTCTAAGCTGATCCTTGCCAGTTGTGCGCCTGCCATTGCCATTTTGATGACCGCTTGCTCCGGATTGCCCAGTTCATCAAGCAGTTCATCAAGCGGTTCATCGAGCACGCCAGTGACGGTTGCGTTGAATCAGTCTGCCGTGAACGTCACCGTCGGCGCCTCCCAACAATTCACAGCGACGGTGACAGGTTCCTCGAACACGTCAGTGACGTGGTCGGTCGACGGCGTGTCGGGCGGAAATTCCACGGTAGGCACGATCAACGCGTCGGGCAAGTACATTGCCCCCGCATCCCCTGGCAAGCACACGGTCACGGCGACGAGCGTGGCACAGTCTTCGAGCACCGCTCAAGCCTCGGTGAGCGTCGTCAATACTTTGTCGGTTTCTCCGTCGTCGGCTACGGTGAACGGAGGGCTGGCGCAGGCGCAGCAGTTCAGCGCATCCGATTCTTCCAACGCGAACGTTACCGTGAACTGGTCCGTCGACGGAGTGGCAGGAGGAAATTCCAGCGTGGGCAAGATTACTGCCAGCGGTCTCTACACGCCGCCGAACAGCGCGGGAAATCACACGATCATGGCGGCGAATTCGACGGACGCGGAAGAGTCGGCAACCGCAGCTGTCACCGTGTATGTAATGACCATCTCCCCTCTCGCAGTAACTTTGGCGCCATCAGGCACGAAGCAGTTTACGGCGACTGTGCAGGGATTGAGCAGCTCTACCGTCAATTGGTCGGTGGACGGAATTGCGGGAGGAAATTCCAGCACGGGCACAGTCAGTTCTTCCGGTCTCTATACGGCGCCGTCAACCGGCGGAACATCGCACACGGTGACCGCGACGAGCACCGTGTATAGCGCGGCAACTGTGTCCGCTTCGGTGACCGTGAGTGGCGGAAGCGGGGGCGGCAGCACGACGTCCGTCTATACCTATCACAATGATGACGCCCGCAGCGGCGCCAACACGCACGAGACGCTGCTGACAACCGCGAACGTGAACTCCGCGTCGTTCGGCAAGATTCTTTCCTATCCCGTGGACGGCCAGGTGTACGCGCAGCCGCTGGTGGTGTCGGGCCTGACGATTAGCGGTGTCAAGCACGACGTAGTTTTTGTGGAAACGCAGAACAACAGCGTTTACGCCTTCGACGCGGACGCCACCGCGGCGACACCGACTACGTTCTGGCACATCAACCTGGGCCCGTCGGTCACGAAAAACGATGTGTACGGAGTAAATCCGGTCGTAGGAATTCTGGGCACTCCGGTCATCGACGCGAATACCAACGTCCTCTACCTGGTAGCGGAGACTTCGAATACGGGAACGAATGGCACTCCATTCTTTCTGCACGCGTTAGACATCACTACCGGAGCGGAGGAACCCGGCAGCCCGATCGCCATCAACGCTACCGATCCGAATTCGACCGCGACGTTGGGAACAGACTGTTACCAGCGCATGGGCTTGGCCTTGAGCCCGTTGACGCACTGGGTTTATATCCCGTTTGGAAGCTGCTCCCATGGATGGGTGGTAGCTTACGACGAAACCTCGCTGGCGCAGGAAGCGGTCTTCAACGACACTTCGAACGCGTTAGGCGGCGGATTCTGGGCCGGCGGTGGAGCGCCCGCCATCGACGACACCAACGGCAACGTGTACCTGATGAGCGGCAGCGACTCGGGCGACCAGGTTTACATTTCGCAGCCGCCCAACTACACCCAGACCGGATACAACAATTCCTTCCTGTACCTGAGCGGAAATGCCCTGACGCTGCAGAGTTACTTCTCGCCGAACAATAACTGGGCGTTGGCGGACAACGATGCCGACCTGGGGAGCGGCGCAGCCGCGCTGGTTCCCGGCAACTCCGACTTCCCGAGTGAACTGATTGGAGGCGGCAAAGACGGCAACGTCTACGTGGTGGATCCCCTGATGATGGGCGGATTCAGCGGCACCAACGACGTGGTGCAGACGGTTCACGTCTGCAATAATCCGAAGAGCAACTACGACAATATTTTCTCGACTCCGGCTTATTGGAACGGGTCCATCTATTATCACTGCGATAACGATGCCATCCGGGCCTTCAACTGGAATGCGACCGCCAGCAGCGGCTCGCAGCTTTCCACCGCCGCTACGTCGGTCGGAAAAGTCATTTACAGCACCAACGATCAGACGCACGGCGCGATCGTATCGGTCTCGTCGAACGGAAATTCCAACGGCATCGTCTGGGACACTGACAATTCCAACTTCAACCTGAACAATCCAGCGGCCAGCGGCCCGCTCGTGTTGCATGCCTACGACGCGACCAACGTGGCGACGGAGCTCTACAACAGCTCGCAAGCCTCAGGAGGGCGCGACACGGCGGGATTGGCGTTGAAGTTCACCGTGCCCACGATCGTGAATGGCAGAGTTTACGTGCCAACCGGCAACGAACTGGACGTCTATGGATTGCTGCCGTAAGTGGAAGGGCGGGAAGCGGCCGCTTCCGGCAGAAAATAGATCTCGGAGAATTCAAGCGCCTGGATCGAAGCTGAGCGCTTAAATTCTCCGAGTTTTCTTATTCGCGGGAAATTGACTAGACGCCTTCGGTTCCGGTCGCGCTGGTGCTGGAAGAAGGAGCGCCTGAAAAACGGTTGCGCACGCGGCCGCTGATGTCCTGAACCTTTTCGCCAATCTGGCTGCGAATTTCTTCGCCGCTGGCGGGCGCAAATAGCATGGCAGCTCCGATTCCGACGCCGACGCCGGCAACGAACATCAGCGTGCTCTTGAGGGCGTGGTTCTCGGGCGTAAACATATCCTGAGCCTGGTCGCGCAGGTCGGAGACTCGGTCGGTAGCGCGGTCCCAGCCATCGGAAACGCGGTCCCGCACGTCGCTGCCCAGGCGATCGGTTTGATCGAGAAAATATACAGCGGTCTTGAGAATCGACTTAATCAGATTGTTCATCGCAGCTTCACCTCACATCGTTTTGTGGAAATTTAAGTCCTCTTCTCTTAGTTGCAAGAAGTGGCGAAACGGCTTGCCCGAATCGAAGCAGCCGGGAACCGCAGCAAAGATATAAAGATCAGGATACGCCGTTGCATGGACTCAGGTCAGGTTATTGCCTGAGGCGGGACGCGAAAATAGGGCAGAACAACAAGGTTCAGGCTTTGGCGGCGGCCTGAAATTTCACTTCCACCAGCTTGCGGTCTTCTTCGGAGACTTTAAAGAAGTCGCGCGGCTTGAGGCTCATGAAGCTGGCGACGAAGACCTCTGGGATTTGGCCGATGCGGGTGTTGTAGGTGTTGACGTCGTCGTTGAAAAATTCGCGGCGGTCGGCGATGCGTTCTTCCAGTTCCGTGATGCGGTTCTGCAGCTTGAGAAAGTTTTCGTTGGCCTTCAGCTGGGGATAATTTTCAGCCACCGCGAACAGGCCGCGCAGGGCGCCGGTCATCATCAGATCGGCAGCGGCTTTCTGGCCCACGCTGGCCGCGTTCATGGACGCGGCGCGCGCCTGCGTGACCGCGAGCAGCGTTTGCTGCTCATGTTGCATGTAGCCCTTGACGGTTTCGACAAGGTTGGGAATTTCGTCGTGGCGCTGCTTGAGCAGCACGTCGATGTTGGCCCAGGCACGATCGTTGTCGTTGCGCAGCCGGACCAGTTCGTTAAACAGAATGACCGCGTAAGTGAGAACTCCGGCGACAAACAGAAAAAATGCCGCGGCTTCGATCACGTTGCTGGACATGGATTTTCCTTAACCTGCGTTTGGGCGCAACTTCGCCGTTGCCTTACCGTGACGGCTCGAGACCAGTGGAACAGCAACGGCAGTGGCCGCGCAAGTGCTGACGGGGCTGGGTCGAAAGTCATGAAGCGGTACGAAGCTCCGGTGCCTGGAGTGGCTGCTTGCGGGCTCGGCGGTTTTTGCCTGGTTGACGTTTTGAACTTATGTTTTTCAAAGCCTTGCGATTTTTGCTTGTATGAGATTCCTCGCCCGCTGGTGAAAGCGCGGGGCATCGGAATGACGCCGCAGTTAGCAAGAATCAAACTGAGGCCCTCCTCTTGTCTAGCTGCGCTCGCGCGTCGGATGTTCCTCTACATTAAGCAGCGAGGGCTGAGCCTGGCGGCTCAGCCCTTTTGCCTACTCGACGACTCGAGAAAATGCAGCTTACGGTTTGTGCGGGGTCAGGTCGCAGGCGTGGCGGACTTCGTCCAGGTTCAGGCCGCCGGGCGAGAACTCCGAAATCGCGTATCCGGAGCGCGTACGAACTTCGATGTTGAACACCTGCGCCCCGATGGCGCCGCGAATCGTGCCCTTATCCATGGAAAGGACGCGATCGCGCATCCAGTTCCAGCCTTTGTGATCGTGGTAGCCGTCGATGCGGACCAGGACCTCCATCTTGGGCTGTCCCCAGAAGCCGGGATAGTCGGGGCGACCCAGGCGCGCGCCGGGATTGAAGACGGCGTGGTCGTACTTGCCGTTGGTGCAAACGAGCTCGACACGCGGCTTGTAGTCAGGGTCTTCACGCAGGAAATTATTCGCCAGCAGCTCAAAGCGGACTTTCTTGGCGCCAGTCATCTTGTCTTCCGAGCGGAACTCCATCCAGTTACCGCCGGCGCTAACGCCGTCGCCTTCGCCCTGATAGGGGCTCATGGCGCCCTGCTGGGCGAGAGCGGAAGTCGCGCCCAGAACAAGCAGAAAAAATGCGGCCGCGGCTCCGGTGAAACTATTCTTCGATTGAAGCAAGCGCAATGCTTTCAAGGTTCTCCTCCAAACACCATTCTATTTATATTCAACCCGGAATGGCGGCAAGAGTTGCACCCGAGGGGGCCATCCGTCGATCCCAAAAAGAGGACCTATCGTGCAAAAAATAAGGGTTTATGCAAGCCTTAGAGTTCGCTGTCGGGTGCCTGGTGCGCCTCCCGTTGGCGAATTTCGAATTATTTCGTATCGATTCGCAGATCGATGTAAACCTGGGTGCGATCGTCAAACTGGCTGACCGATTTCGTATCGCTTTTGTGGCCGTTGAACTGGGCGTAGACCTCGTAGTCGGCGGTGGAAAGGCCGGGAAAGCGGTAGGTGCCTTCGTGCCCGACGATATAGGTTTTCACAGCGTGCGTGCGCAGGTTGGTAAGGTAGACGACCGCGTTGAAGACAGGATTGTCTTGCTGATCGAGAACCTTGCCGAGAAGAAGCCGGCCCTGGGGTTTGTCTTTCTTGTCGGGAGTGGCAAAGGCGGGAAGCGAAACGACAAGCAGCAAGGTGGCGGCAAGATACGCAGCGCGCTTCAGCGTGGGGCAAGTGCAAGCGTTCAGTCGTGACATGGTTGGCCCTCAGCGGCTAAGCCGCAATTGAAACACGCCCCCTTACGCGGCGCTAAAGCGCCGCTCTTACACGTTGGTTCCCCGAGTTGGAAAACATTCCGAATCTCAGCACCACACAGCAAAGCCGGGTAGTTCCCGGCATCCAAGGGCGACGATCCCGGAGCCGTAATATTTCGGCAGTTCCTGATCCATTTGACGGCAGTGGAAGCCTTGCGATATGGCACTCACTTCGTCAAATGCAGGCCAATATCGACCCGCTCATCATAATCTATGTGGACGTTGACGGGTTGTGCCAGGTGCAGAGTTTGTCCGTCGGTAGTCTTGGCGCCTTTGAGATCGGCCCAGACTACATAATCGACGGCGCCGGCGGGGACGCGCTGGGCGAATTCTCCAGAGTGGTCGGAGAGAAGTTCCCATTTGGCTTTCTTATCGGAGGCGCGGCGGATTTTGATCCTGATGCCGTAAAGAGGCCGGTCGTCGGGACCCCAAACGGTGCCGAAAATCAGCGCATATTGATCGGTGGGTTTAAGTTTTTCGGGAACAGCAGCGGCCGAAACGGTCGCGGGAATGAACGGGTTCAGTCCGCCGACGCAGAGAACGAGCGGCAGGAGGCCGGCGGCAAAACCTGGCAGCCACCGTCGCCGCGCGCGCTCATTCATCGCCATCTTCGGCTTCGACTTCTTCTTCCTCGTCAACGTAGCCTTCCTCAACCGCTTTCAGTTCAAGAGGGCTGGTGGTGACCACTTCGAAGTCAGTGCCGCACTCCGGACAGGAGACAATTTCCCCTTCGTCCACTTCTTCCTCATCCACGTCCAGATCAGTTTCGCACTCAGGACAAAGAACCATGATTCCTCCAACTGCCGTTTGATGCCGGGGATCGATACCTTGATAATATTTAGATTCTCGCACGCTGCAGGTCAAGAGGGCTAAGGCTGTAGGGGACAAATTTTTCATAATATTCCGGGGCCGTGGAAGCGCGTCTGGCTTGAGGGGAGCAGGCCGGTCGGCGCCCCGGTGCGAAGAGCGATGCTGGGGCGACTCGCTCCGGAACGGGAATACGATCCAAAGGTTTCGGTGCGTTCTTGCGCACGACTTTGAAACTTTCGAGGCAGAATATCATCTCTGCAGGTTGAGCGCGGGACTGCCCGAGACGGCCACCCGTGCCCTTGCCGGAACCATGAATGAGGGTGTCTACTTGCTATCAGGAGTGAGAGCGCTTGCGCGGTCGTGAAATGACGTTGAGCTTCCCCCCGTTTACGCGGGCGGTGATCTGGCTGCTGGGCATCAACACGGCGGTGTTCCTCGCGCTGTCGGCGTTCGGGACGCGGGCGGCGATCCAGTGGGTTTATCTGAACCTGGGGCTGGTGCCCGAAATGACGGTGCTGCACTTTGCCGTGTGGCAGCTCGTGACCTACAGCTTTATTCACGCCGGCTTCTGGCATTGGTTCGGCAACATGCTGGGAATCTGGATGTTCGGTTCCACCTTCGAAAATGCATGGGGAATGCGGCGGTTCCTGGAGCTTTATTTTGTGGGAGTGGTGGGTGCGGCGCTGACCACCATCGTACTTTCTTTCGCACACATTCTGGGCGGGCCGGGCACCGTAACCATCGGGGCTTCGGGCGGAGTGTTCGCCATCCTGATGGCGTTTGGGCTGGTATTCGGCGAGAACGAAATCATGATGATTCCTTTCCCGTTCCTGATCAAAGCCAAGTACTTCGTGCTGATCCTGATCGTAGTGACGGTGGCGTTCGCCATCAGCGGCGGCGGCGGCGTGGCGTACCTGGCGCACCTGGGCGGCCTGCTCTTTGGATATCTCTATGTGAAGTTCTCGCCGCGGCGCGGCGTGTCGCAGGGTTTCTCGCCGTCGGAGTGGTACTACGGCATGAATAACTCCTACTATCGATGGAAGCGACGCAGAGCGGCGAAAAAATTTGAAGTCTACATGCGCCAGCATGAAGGCCGCGATGTGCACTTCGACGATCACGGCAACTACATTCCGCCGGAAGACGGCCCGCGCAAGGGAAACGGCGGGTCGAAGTCGGGGTGGGTGAACTAAAGCTGGATCGGCGCCGGCGGGAAGCAGATTCCTCGCTGCGCTCGGAATGACAAAGACATCTTAGTTCCTCGCTGCGGCTCTTAGTTCATCGCTGCGGCTCTTCGCGGCGATTCGGAATGACCAAATCATCCACTGAGCGACCAGAGCGTTTTACGCCCCGAAAAATGCTTCGAACTCGGCCAGAACTCTTCCCGGCAATTCGGCCGACTTTGCTTTCCCTTTGAATCCCAGGTCATGGCCGGCGCCTTCCACGGTCAGCAGCTTCGTCTTCGCGGGAATCAGCTTGAGAGCGTTTTCAATTTCAGAGATGGTTGCGAACGGATCCTGGGTGCCTTCCACCAACAGTGCCGGCGTTTGCAGCTTGAAGAAATGCTGGGTGCGCAACTGCGCCGGCTTGCGTGGCGGATGGAGAGGATAAGAGAGCAAAAGCAGGCCAAGCGGGTCGGGAGGCTTTTCGCCGGAGGAAGCGAGTTCGGCACAGAGCATGCTGGCTTGCCGGCCTCCATAAGAATGGCCGGCGAGAAAGACGCGAGCCGGCCCCAGGCTCTTCATTACGGCGACTGCATTTTGAAGGCCGGCCTGGTCACGCTTGGCGTCGAACGGGCTGGGAGGACCGTAGGGGCGATCCTGCCGAAAAGGAAGATCGCAGCGCAGCACGAGAAAGCCAGCCTCGGCGAAAGCCTCGGAAAGAGCAATCAGCAGCGGAGCCTGGCAATTCGATCCGGCGCCGTGGGTCAGCACAAGGCCCCGGCCATTGGGCGTGGCAGGCCGATGCAAGAGCCCGCGAACAAAAGGATCGACGGAGATTTCCGTGAAGACTTCAGGGGGTGGCGTTCTTGCGCTCATGCCAGCGAAGAGGAGGGAAGCTCCTCGAGCTTTTCGTAAACTTTGACGATTTGAATTTCATCCGCCAAGCGGGCCCAGCAACGAAGGAGTTCCGGATCTTCCTGCGCGGCCTGGCGAGCTTCTTCCGAATTCCAGTAGCGGAGCAGCATGTAAACGGAATGGCCGCTGCGATAAAGAAGATCGCGGCCATAGCCTTTTCTGGCTACGATGTTGTTCAATTCGTGGATGGTGTGAAGCGATGCCGACTCCTTGCCCGCCACAGGTTCCCAGATCGCCACCGACAAGTATTCCTGAGACATATCCGGCGATTATAACTTTTGCCGCTTGGCAACGCGCGCGCTTTTCCTGGGCACGGCGGGCCGCCCGGTGCGAACCTCGGCGCTGGTCACGGTGTGCAGGCGCATGAAGTTGGTGGAGCCCGAGGCCTGGCGCGTGCCGGCCACCACGCCCAACACATCTCCGGATTTAAGCAGGCCGCGGCCTAACAATTCTTCTTCGGCCGCATGCACCATGTGCTCGGCGGAGAGCGCGAGCTCGCACTCGACGGGCTGCACTCCCCAATAAAGGTTGGTGCGGTTGGCCACGGCGGGATTGGGCGTGAAGGCAAAGATGGGAGCTTGCGGGCGGTACTTTGAGATCATGCGCGCCGTGTTGCCGGTCTCGGTGAAAACTGCGACCGCGCCCATGGGCAAATCTTCGGCGGCGTGCGCCACGGATTCGCAGATGGTCTCGGCGACAGAAAGCCCGGTGTGGTCGCGGCGGCGGCGTTGGGTAAACTCCGTCATATTGCTTTCGGCCTCAACCACAATGCGCGCCATCATGGAGACGGCTTCGCGGGGATAGTGCCCGGTAGCGGTTTCGGCAGAAAGCATGACCGCATCGGTGCCGTCGAAGATGGCGTTGGCCACGTCGCTGGCCTCGGCGCGCGTAGGCCGCGGATTTTCGATCATCGACTCGAGCATCTGCGTGGCAGTGATGACGGGCTTGCGCCATTGCGCGGAGCGGCGGATCACGTGTTTCTGAATCACCGGAACCTGTTCCGGCGCCATCTCCACGCCAAGGTCGCCGCGTGCCACCATCACGCCGTCGGCGGCCTCCAGAATTTCCTCGAGATGGTCGATGGCCTGCGGCTTTTCGAGCTTGGCGATGAGGGGCACATCGCTGCGATGCGAGTTGAGGATCTGGCGAACCATGCTGACGTCGGCGGCGGAGCGGACAAACGACAGAGCGACGGCGTCGACTCCATGCTTCAGGCCGAATTCCAGATCTTTGCCGTCCTTTTCGGTCAAAGCCGGGATGGAGAGCGCGGTGCCGGGCAGATTAATGCCTTGATGCTCGCCCAAGGTTCCTCCGTTGATGATGTCGCAGACGACATCTTTGCCCCGCACGGTGCGAACGCGAAGCTCGATGAGGCCATCGCGGAGCAGAATGCGCGCGCCGGCGGTCACTTCGCGGGCGAGATCGGGAAACGTCGTGGCAATGCGAGTCGGCGTGCCGGCGATGTCGCGGGGTGTGATGATCACCGTGGCGCCGGTCTTGAGTTCGATGGGCGCGTGATCATTCAGGCGGCCGGTACGGATTTTCGGGCCTTGCAAGTCCTGCAAGATACATAGGGTGCGGTTTTCTTTTTCGGCGGCAAGGCGCAGGCGCTTGATGTTTTGTGCATGGTCTTCATGCGTGCCATGAGAGAAGTTCAGGCGGGCAACGTCCATGCCGAGACGGAGCAGGTCGCGTATAGCGGCCTCGGAGTGGCAGGCGGGGCCGATGGTACAGATGATTTTGGCGCGCCGCGAAGCCGAGGCAGAACGGCGCGGGCTCTCTTCGATAGCAACTTTTTTCAAAAGGTCTCCCGGTTGCAGCGCAGCATGGTTAGTCCACAGCTTTCGGTCCGCTGATGGCGATCAGCTCTTTGCCGAGCATGGCGCGCGGGAACAGCATGGCGTTGAATTCGGCGCCCACCAGCACTACCAGCGAAACCATGTACATCCACACCAGGAGCGCGATGGCCACGCCCAGCGAGCCGTAAAGAATGCTGTAGTCAGCGTAGTGGCGGAGGTAGAAGCCGAATAGCAGAGTCGCGGAAAACCATAAGCCGGTGGCCAGCGTTGCGCCGGGAATCACGCTATGCCAGGGCTGCGTGCGCGGTACCGCATTGTGATAAATGAGCGCAATCACGGCGATGCTGGTCAAAGTGGCAATGGCCCAGCGGATCACCGTCCACAGAAAGAGGATGTAAGGACTGAATTCGCGGGCGGTGTAGAAAAGGATGTCATTCTCGATTTTGCTCCCGAAAGCGACCAGCAACGTGGCGAAGGTCATGGGGACCAGCGCGAAGATGACCAGGCCGAAGGAGATCAGACGCTCCTTCACGAGCCCCCAGATTTTGGGAAGCTCGTAACAGCGGCGAAAGCCTTCCATCCACGAGATCATTACGCCGGAGGCGGTCCACAAGGTCAGCAAAGAGGCGGTAATCAGCAAGCCAATCGGACGTTGCGCGGCGCCGCGCAGGTAGCTCATCGCGGTATTGCTGCCCGCGGGAAGAATCCGAGAAAGCGCGTAGGAAATCTCGCGCATGAATGGCGCGCCCTTTCGCCAGGTGGCCAGCACCGAACCAACGATCAGCAGCGAGGGGAAAAACGTGAGAATGGAAGAGTAAGCCGACGCCTTGGCAATAGAAAAGGCATCGTGCTGAAAAGCACGCCAGAAGGCCAGGCGCAAAAGACGGAAGAAACGAAGCATCCCAGGAATTAGCTTAGGGCGGTGCAGGGCAGGTTGCAACGAAGGAAGAGCGCCGGGTTCCTCAATTGCCAATCGTTTGGGGTTGGCGTGCATGACAGTTGGAAGCCAGAAACAGGACCGGGGGCGAACAAGTTCGCCCCCGGAGTTTACTGTATCGGGTTATTCCGCGGCCAGTTCCTCGGTTTCGCCCTCGTGACGCATCATTTCGAGAGCGCGCTCGGCTTCTTCATAAGCGGCCGAGACTTCCGCCTGCACCTTGGCGGCAGCCTCTTCCATTTCTGGCGAGAGGCGCACGTTGCGGTAGTACTCCATGCCGGTTCCGGCAGGAATCAGGCGGCCGACGATGACGTTCTCTTTCAAGCCGCGCAGGTGATCGACCGAGCCCTGGATGGAAGCTTCGGTGAGCACGCGCGTGGTCTCCTGGAACGACGCCGCCGAAATGAACGAGTCGGTGGAGAGCGACGCTTTCGTGATGCCAAGCAGCAGCGGGCGTCCGGTAGCCGGCTTGCCGCCTTCCTTGATCACTCGCTCGTTCTCTTCGCGGAAGCGGAACTTATCCAGCTGCTGCTCCAGCAGGAACGTGGTGTCGCCCACATCCTCCACCTTCACCCAGCGCATCATCTGTCGGACAATCACTTCGATGTGCTTGTCGGAGATGTTGACGCCCTGCAGCCGGTAGACTTCCTGGATTTCGTTCACCAGGTAAGCCTGCAGTTCCTTTTCGCCCAGCACGGCCAGGATGTCGTGCGGGTTGAGCGGGCCGTCCATGAGCGGTTCGCCCGCCTTCACGCGTTCGCCTTCCTGCACGTTGATGTGAACGCCGCGCGGCACCTGGTACTCCTTTTCGGTGCCGTTATCGGCCTGCACGTAAAGTTTGCGCTGTCCTTTGGAGACCTCGCCGAACTTCACCGTGCCATCGATTTCGCTGATGACCGCGGTTTCGTGCGGCTTGCGGGCTTCGAACAGCTCGACTACGCGCGGCAGACCGCCGGTGATGTCCTTGGTCTTCGTGGTCTCGCGCGGAATCTTGGCCAGCACGTCGCCCGGAGAAACCGTGTCGCCGTCCTGCACCATCAAGTGCGCGCGCGAAGGCATGAGGTAACGTTTGCTCGACTTGCCCTTGACCACGATGGCAGGCTGGCGCTTCTCGTCGGGAGAGTCGCCGACCACGTGCCGGGACAGGCCCGTGACTTCGTCGACTTCTTCGTGCAGCGTGACGCCTTCCTGCAAGTCCTTGAACTGCGCCGCGCCGCCGATTTCGGTCAGGATGGCAAAGGTATAAGGATCCCATTCGACCATGACCTTGCCCAGTTCGACGCGGTCACCGTCGTTGACTTTGAGCTTGGCGCCGTACACCACCGAATAGCGCTCGCGCTCGCGGTTCTTGTCGTCGACCACGGCGATGGAGCCCTGGCGGTTCATCACCACCAGATCGCCGGTCTTCGACTTCACGGTCTGCAGGTTGATGAAGCGGACCGAGCCATTGTTCTTGGCATCGAGGCGCGACTGCTCGCTGACTCGCGAGGCCGTTCCGCCGATGTGGAAGGTACGCATGGTAAGCTGCGTTCCGGGCTCACCGATCGACTGCGCGGCAATGACGCCGGTGGCTTCGCCCAGTTCGACCAGCCGTCCCGAAGCCAGGTTGCGGCCGTAACACATGACGCAGACGCCGCGCTTCGACTCGCACGTCAGCACCGAACGAATCTTCACGCGCTCGATGCCGGCAGCCTGGATCGATCCCGCCAGATCCTCGGTGATCTCGTTATTGATGTCGACGATGGTGTTGCCGTCGTAGTCTTTGATCTTCTCGAGCGAAACGCGGCCCACAATGCGGTCGCGCAACGGTTCGATAATTTCGCCGGCTTCGACAATGCCCTGCACGTAGATGCCGTCGACCGTACCGCAATCGTACTCGCTGATGATGACGTCCTGCGCCACATCCACCAGACGGCGGGTGAGGTAGCCGGAATCGGCAGTCTTGAGCGCCGTATCGGCCAATCCCTTGCGGGCGCCGTGCGTGGAGACGAAGTATTCGAGCACCGTCAGGCCTTCCCGGAAGTTGGCCGTGATGGGCGACTCGATAATTTCGCCGGAAGGTTTCGCCATCAGGCCGCGCATACCGGAAAGCTGGCGGATCTGCTGTTTGGATCCGCGAGCGCCGGAGTCGGCCATGACGTAAATGGGATTGATGGCGCCTTCCTTGTCGCGCTTCTGCATTTCGCCGAACATCTCGTCGGCCACTTTTTCGGTGATCGCCGACCAGATTTCGATGACCTTGTTGTAGCGCTCGCCGTTGGTGATGGCGCCGTCCAGATACTGCTGCTGCACGCTCACCACCTGCTTCTCGGCGTCTTTGACAAGGATCTTCTTGTTGTCAGGAATGACCATGTCGTCGATGCCGATGGAAAGGCCGGCGCGAGTGGCGTACTTGAAGCCGAACTCTTTGACTTCATCGAGCATCTTGACCGTGGTTTCCAGGCCGAAGCGCAGGTATCCGTAGTTGACCAGCGCGCCAATTCCCTTCTTCTTGAGCAGGCCGTTGATGTAGGGCATGCCCTCGGGAAGGTGATCGTTGAGAATGGCGCGTCCGACGGTGGTGTTGATGAAAGCGCGATCCACGTGGACGGGGTCGGTGTGAATGATGTCCTGATCGTCGTACGCGGTGGTCAGGTCGATCAATTCGCCCGAGTAGCGCAGGCGGATGGGCGAAAGAGTTTCGACTTCGCCCATTTCGAGCGCCAGCAAAACTTCTTCGATGTTCGCGAAAGCGCGGCCTTCACCCTTCGCGCCGGGCTTGCCCTTGGTCAGGTAGTAAAGGCCAAGAACCATGTCCTGCGTGGGCACGGTGATGGGCTGGCCCGAGGCCGGCGAAAGAATGTTGTGCGAGGCCAGCATCAGAACGCTGGCTTCGACCTGGGCTTCCGGCGACAGCGGAATGTGCACCGCCATCTGATCGCCGTCGAAGTCGGCGTTGAACGCCGTGCAGACCAGCGGGTGAATGCGGATGGCCTTGCCTTCCACCAGCACCGGCTCAAACGCCTGAATGCCGAGCCGATGCAGCGTGGGAGCGCGATTCAGCAGGACAGGATGGTCCTTAATGACCTCTTCCAGGATGTCCCAAACGATGGGCTCCTGCTGCTCCACCATTTCTTTCGCCTGCTTGATGGTCGTGACGTTGCCGGTCTGCTCCAGCCGGTGATAGATGAAAGGCTTGAACAACTCGAGCGCCATCTTCTTGGGCAGGCCGCACTGGTGCAGCTTGAGTTCGGGGCCGACCACGATGACGGAGCGTCCGGAGTAGTCGACGCGTTTGCCGAGCAGGTTCTGGCGGAAGCGTCCCTGCTTGCCTTTGAGCGTGTCGGAAAGCGACTTCAGCGGACGGTTATTGGCGCCGCGCAGCACGCGGCCGCGGCGGCCGTTATCAAACAGCGCGTCCACCGCTTCCTGCAGCATGCGCTTTTCGTTGCGCACGATGACCTCGGGCGCGTGCAGGTCCATCAGCTTTTTCAGCCGGTTGTTGCGGTTGATCACGCGGCGGTAAAGGTCGTTCAGATCCGACGTGGCAAAGCGGCCGCCGTCGAGTGGAACCAGCGGGCGCAGCTCGGGAGGAATGACCGGGATGACGTCGAGAATCATCCATGCCGGCTTGTTGCCGCTGCGGCGGAAGGCCTCGACCACTTTCAGGCGCTTGGTGTACTTGAGCCGCTTCTGCAGCGAGCTCTCGTTCTTCATCTTCTCGCGCAGTTCCGTCGACAGGGTGTCGGTGTCGATGCGCTTCAGCAGTTCCTTGATCGCTTCGGCGCCCATCATGGCCTTAAAGCCGGCGGGACGGTATTGCTGGTCGAGTTCGCGGAACTTGGCTTCGTCCTTGATGACCTCGCGCTCTTTCACCGGGGCGTCGCCGGGCTCGACGACCACGTAGGCCTCGAAGTACAGAACGGATTCGAGATCGCGCAGGGAAATGTCCAGCAGGTGCCCGATGCGGCTGGGCAGGCCCTTGAAGAACCAGACGTGCGAACAGGGCGAGGCCAGCTCGATGTGGCCGAGGCGCTCGCGGCGAACCTTGGATAGCGTGACTTCCACGCCGCACTTATCGCAGATCACTCCGCGGTGCTTCATGCGCTTGTACTTGCCGCAGAGGCACTCCCAGTCGGTGACCGGGCCAAAGATGCGGGCGCAGAACAGGCCGTCGCGCTCCGGTTTGAACGTACGATAGTTGATGGTCTCGGGCTTGGTGACTTCGCCATGCGACCAGCTCCGGATCTTCTCGGGCGAGGCCAGGCTGATGCGAATGGCGTCGAAGTCCGCGATCACATTTGCCATTTCAAAAGGGCTCGAACGGAACAAGGTGGTCCTCCGCTTTCCTCGGCAGTAACGTCGCCGCTTACGGCCCTCGATTGCAGTTCTCAGTTCCCGGTTCTCGGTCGAACCGGGAATCGAACTTTCGCCAATTCATGCGGCATTGAGAGCACATGCCGCAGTGGCGTTGATTTCTAAACTCTGGCTTCTAAATTCTGACTTCTAAATTCTTCGCAAGCCTTCGCTCTCGGTCTCCGCTCAGCAGCTGAGCATCGGGAACCGAGAACTGTTTTCAGTCCGCCGCCGCGCTGGCCGTCGGCTTCTTCTCGCCGGTCTTGATCAGCTCCACGTCGAGACAGAGCGACTGCAATTCACGGATCAGCACGTTGAACGATTCCGGCACCCCGGGTTCCATGGCGGCTTCGCCCTTGACGATGGCCTCGTAAATCTTGGTGCGGCCGTACACGTCGTCGGACTTGGCGGTCAGCAGCTCCTGCAGGATGAATGCGGCGCCATAGGCTTCGAGCGCCCAGACTTCCATTTCTCCGAAGCGCTGTCCGCCGAACTGCGCTTTGCCGCCCAACGGTTGCTGCGTGATCAGCGAGTACGGACCGATGGAGCGCGCGTGGATCTTGTCGTCCACCAGGTGCGACAGCTTGAGCATGTAAATGTAGCCAACCGTGACCGGCTGCTCGAACCTGTCGCCGGTCATGCCGTCAAACAAGAACGTCTTGCCCGAGGTAGGCAGCCCGGAGCGTTCCAGCAGCGCCTTGATTTCGCCTTCCTTGGCGCCGTCGAACACCGGCGAACCCATGTAGACGCCGCGAGCCAGAGTCGGAGCCACCGATTCCAATTCGTCGTCGCTCATCTCGGCAATGGTATCGGCCAGCTTCGAGTCCTTGAACAGCGCTTTCAATTCGCGACGTACCGACTCGGTCCGGCTGTTTTCCTTGAGCAGGTTGGAAATCTTCTCACCCAGCACCACTCCGGCCCATCCCAGGTGCGTTTCCAGAATCTGGCCGACGTTCATACGGGAAGGCACGCCCAGCGGATTCAGGACGATCTCGACCGGCGTTCCGTCTTCGAGGTACGGCATGTCCTCTTCCGGGAGAATGCGCGCGATGACGCCCTTGTTGCCGTGGCGGCCGGCCATCTTGTCGCCCACGCTCAGCTTGCGCTTCATGGCGATGTACACCTTGACCAGCTTGATCACGCCGGGAGGCAGTTCGTCACCCTTGGTGAGCTTTTCCTTCTTCTCATTCACAATCTTCTTGAGCACATCGATCTGGCGCGAGGTCATTTCCTCGATCTCGTCGATCTGCTCATTGACGCGGGGATCCTTGTCCGCGTACTTGATGCGCTTCAGGTTGCGGGTGGAGATGCGCTCGATTTCCTCGCGCGTGAGCATCGTCCCCTTGGTCAGCAGGCGCTTGTTGGTGCGCTCGTCATGCAGGTCGGCCTGCACTTCCTTGCCGCCAAGAATGTTCTCCAGGCGCTTCAGCCGCTCATCGGTAAGAATGCGGATTTCATCCGACAAGTTCTTTTCGAGCTTGCCGATCTGCGCTGCTTCGATCGCCTTGGCGCGCTCGTCCTTCTCCTGCCCTTTACGGGAGAAGATCTTCACGTCGACGATTACGCCCTCAATCCCAGGCGGGCAGTAGAGCGAGGCGTCGCGCACGTCGCCGGCTTTTTCGCCGAAGATGGCGCGCAGCAGCTTCTCTTCCGGAGTGAGCTGGGTCTCGCCCTTGGGCGTGACCTTGCCCACCAGGATGTCGCCCTGCTTGATGCTGGCGCCGATGCGGATGACGCCGGCTTCGTCCAGATTGCGCAGCATCGACTCGCTGACGTTGGGAATGTCGCGCGTGACTTCTTCCGGACCGAGCTTGGTGTCGCGCGCTTCGATCTCGTACTCCTCGATGTGGAGGGAGGTGTAGTAATCCTCCTTGACCATTTTTTCGGAGACGAGAATGGCATCCTCAAAGTTGTAGCCGCGCCACGGCATGAAGGCCACGAGCACGTTGCGCCCCAGCGCCAGCTCGCCGTGATCGGTGCAGGGACCGTCGGCGATGACCTCGCCCTTCAGCACGCGCTGGCCCTTCTTGACCACCGGCTTCTGATTGATACAGGTGTTCTGGTTGGAGCGCTTGAACTTGGTGAGCTGGTAAATGTCGCTGCCCACCTCGCGCGACAACTGCGTGGGATGATGCTCGCCTTCGACGCGCACGATGATGCGTTCGGAATCGACCGAATCCACGATGCCGTTGCGGCGGGCCAGGACCACTGCGCCGGAATCCCGCGCCGTCACGCCTTCCATTCCCGTACCCACGACCGGGGCCTGCGCGCGCAGCAGAGGCACGGATTGCCGCTGCATGTTCGCGCCCATAAGCGCGCGGTTGGCGTCGTCATGCTCGAGGAACGGAACCAGCGACGCGGCCACCGAAACCAACTGCTTCGGGCTGACGTCGACGTAATCGACTTCGTCGCGCGGCACAAAAACAAAGTTTCCAGCCTTGCGGGCGTTGACCAGATCCGATGCGATGCGGCCTTTATCGTCAAGCTCCACGTTGGCCTGCGCGATGGTGTGGCGGTCTTCTTCCCAGGCGGAAAGATAGAACGAGAACGGCTCGATCTGGGTCGGCTTTTTGCGCTTTTCTTTCAGCTCGTTATTGATCTTCTCGATTTCGTGCTTCTCGATGTGATCGCCAACCTTGAAATCGCTGTCGCCCACGTTACTGATGGTGACGAAGTCGACGATGCGGCCGTTTTTCACCTTGCGATACGGCGACTCGATGAAGCCGTAGTCGTTGATGCGGGCATAGCAGCTCAGCGACGAGATCAGTCCGATGTTCGGGCCTTCCGGCGTCTCGATCGGGCAGATACGGCCGTAGTGGGTGGGATGGACGTCGCGCACCTCGAAACCTGCGCGCTCGCGCGATAGACCGCCCGGCCCCAGCGCCGAGAGACGCCGCTTGTGCGTAATCTCGGAGAGCGGGTTGGTCTGATCCATGAACTGCGAGAGCTGCGACGAGCCAAAGAATTCGCGGATGGCGGCCATCACCGGCTTTGCGTTGACCAGGTCGTGCGGCATGGCCGTCGACATCTCCTGGTACACCGACATTTTTTCCTTGATGGCCCGCTCCATGCGGACCAGGCCGATGCGGAACTGGTTTTCCATCAGCTCGCCCACCGCGCGCACGCGGCGGTTGCCGAGGTGGTCGATGTCATCGACCGCGCCGATATTCTTGCGCAGCTTCAGCAGGTAGCCGATGGTCGCGTAGAAATCATCGGGATCGAGCGTGCGCTTCTCGAGCGAAGTCGCATCCTGGTTTTCGAACAGCTTGATGTTGAACTTGAGGCGGCCTACGCGCGAGAAATCATATTTGCGCGGATCGAAAAACATTCCGTGGAACAGCGCCGTCGCCGTGTCCAGCGTCGGCGGGTCGCCGGGACGCAGCTTGCGGTAGATTTCGATCAAGGCTTCCTGCGGAGTGGTCACCGAATCGCGTTTCAGAGTCTGGCTGATGACCGTGCCCACATCGTCGCGCTCGGGGAAGAACACGCTCATCTCAACCACGCCGGAGTCGAGAATCTTGGCGACCTTGTCGGCGGTCAGCTCGGAGTTGGCTTCGAGCAGCACTTCGCCCGTGGTGGTATCGACAACGTCCGCCGCCACCCAGGCGCCTTCCAGATCGGTTACGTCGACTTCGATTTCCGAAATCTTCGACTTCTGAATTTCTTTCAGAACCTGCGCGTTGATCTTGCGGCCGGAGTGCGCAATCTCGTCGCCGGACTTGTTCTTGATCGAGTGAGCCAGTTTCATGCCCAACAGATTCGTGGGCTTCTCGCTGGCGGGATCGAGCGTCCAATGCAGCTTCTTATCTTTGATCGCGACCCGGTCGACGGTATAGAACGTGCGCAGAATGTCTTCGCCCGAGCGCAGGCCCAGGGCGCGCAGGAAAATCGTGCCCAGGAATTTGCGCTTGCGGTCGATGCGGACGTACAGCACGTTTTTCTGGTCGTACTCGAATTCCACCCACGAGCCGCGGTAAGGGATGATCTTGCCCAGGAAATAAGTGCGGTTGTTGGCGGTCTCGAAGAACACGCCGGGCGAGCGGTGCAACTGGCTGACGATCACGCGCTCGGTGCCGTTGATGATGAAGGTGCCGTTCTGGGTCATCAGCGGCACGTCGCCGAAGAAAACTTCCTGCTCTTTAATGTCACGGATGGAGCGGTTGCCGGTCTCGGCGTCCTTGTCGAAGATGGTCAGGCGCATCGTGACCTTGAGCGGAGCGGAATACGTCATGCCGCGCTCTTCGCACTCGGCCACGTCATACTTGAGCTGCAAGCCAACCGGGTCGCCGCACTTGTTGCAGAAGTCGGGCGTGTTGGAGTTGTAGGTGCCGCACTTCTGGCAGAGCACGTCGCCGGGATGGAACGGATCGGTAATGACGGTGTTGCCGCAGTTTTTACAGGTGGTCCGCAGGTGGTGCAGGCCTTTCAGGTGACCGCACTTGCACTCCCAGTTACCGATGGCGTAATCCACAAACTCGAGTTGTGATACGTTGCGAAAATCGGTGATGGGGAAGACGGACTGAAACACGGCCTGCAGGCCGCCGTCTTCGCGCTCGCTGGGCAACTTATCCATCTGCAGGAAGCGGTCGTAGGAGCGCTTCTGCACCTCGATCAGATTCGGGATCTGGATCGTCGCTGGAATTTTTGAAAAATCAAAACGTTTACGGAAGGCATTATTCTTCATCGTCAAGAAACTCCCAATGTCACGCGCAGCCGAGGGCTGCGATTACCTGCGGAATGTGGGGCGCTGAGGGCGCCGGGTCGAAACCTGGTTTACACCGACTACATCGAGATCAGCAATCCGAAAAGACGACGGGGCGCCCGCAGGGACAAGCCATCCCGCAGACGCCATGCAAGGCGTTTCGCCAAATTGAATTTGAAATCTTTCGCGCCAGTTCCTCGGCCGTTTCCGTTCCGCCTGCCCGCGGAACAGTGCCCAAGCTTCCCTGCGGATCTCGCCCGCTATGAGTGAGGCCAAGGGAAGCGGTAGTACATTTGATGCTAACACCGCCGCCCCGGCTTCACAAGTAGAACGTAGATTTTTCTGAGAGTTGCACCACCTGTGTGGCGCGGGCACTCCTGCCCGCGAGGCCGCTATAACTGCCGGCATGGCGGGCAAGAGTGCCCGCCTCCACACCGATGCCGCTACTTCACTTCGACGGTAGCGCCAGCCTCAGTGAACTTCTTCTTGATCGTCTCGGCCTCTTCCTTGGAAACGCCTTCCTTCACGTTCTTGGGCGCTCCATCCACCAGTTCCTTGGCTTCTTTCAAGCCGAGGCTGGTGACCTCGCGTACGGCCTTGATTACGTTGATCTTATTGGCACCGACTTCTTTCAGCACCACGGTGAACTCAGTCTTTTCCTCGGCCGGAGCAGCACCCGCGCCCGCTGCCGCACCGCCGCCGCCCGCCATCATCACGGGAGCCGCAGCCGCAGCCGAAACGCCCAGACGCGATTCCAGCTTCTTGACCAGTTCCGCCGCTTCCAGCAGCGACAAGCCTACGATTGAATCCTCAATTTGTTGCAGATCCGCCATGTTGTTTCTCCAGTATTTAAATGTTTCGTTCTTTCGCCGCCCGCAGATCAGGTTTCCAGTGCGACTAATCCGTTTCCCTCCCGCCAGACAACGTTTGAGAACGAACCGCGCAGCCCATGAACTGCCGACAACCAAACTTATTCGTGTGGCGCGGGCACTCCTGCCCGCGAAATCGAACTACATCGGCGAAACTCCGGGCAAGACCGCGTTCGCCGGACCGGCAAAAGTGCCCGTCCCCACACAGTCGCGCCTACGCTTCCTTGAACTTCTTGCCCTGCACGCCCTGGTCTACGACCACGGCCAGGTTTCGGCCGACCTGGCTCATCACGGTCGCCAACCGCTGCGCCGGAGCATTGATCAGGAACAACAGCTTCGACATCAACTCTTCCTTCGACGGCATGGTGGCCAGCGCTTCGATCTCCTTGATCGTGACCACGCGGCCTTCGACCACGCCAATCTTGAAGGTGAACTCCGGCGTGTCTTTGGCATATTTGGTCAGCGCCTTGGCCATGGCGACCGGGTCGCCGCTGGTGTAGGCGATCGAGGTCACGCCCGAAAGATTCTTCAGGCCTTCCTCAATCTTGGTACCCTTCGCCGCCTTTTCCGCCAGCGTGTTCTTGACGACCTTGTACTTGGCGCCGGTGTTGCGCAGAGCCTTGCGCAGCTCGTAGTCCTGGGCGACGGTAAGCTTGCTATAGGTGGCTACGACCGCGCTCGACACGTTTTGCAGGTCCGCGCTCAATTTTTCGACTTGTTCCTTCTTCTTTGCTTTGCTGACTGCCATGATTCGATTCCTCTCAAATCTCGTGTGGGGGCACGCTTGCCCGCCGAGCATCGTTTGGCGGCGTGCGCGGACAGGCGTGTCCGCGCAACACGCTACTATGCCTTGGCCGCGTTCTCGATGGGCGCCGTGTCCAGCATGATTCCGGGGCCCATGGTCGAACTCAGCGTGCATCCCTTGATGTACTTGCCCTTGGCCACGGACGGCTTGGCCTTGATCACGCTCGTGATCAGCACCGTCGCATTCTCGATCAGCTTGTCGGGCGTAAACGAAATTTTTCCTACCGGGCAGTGCACCAGGGCGGTTTTGTCGGTGCGGAACTCCACCTTGCCGGCTTTCACTTCCTGCACGGCCTTGCCCACGTCGAAGGTCACGGTGCCGGTTTTTGGATTAGGCATCAGGCCCTTGGGGCCGAGTACTTTACCGAGACGGCCCACCGATTTCATCACGTCGGGGGTGGCAATCAAGGCATCGAAGTCGGTCCAGTTTTCCTTGGTGATCTTCTCGACCATTTCTTCGCCGCCGGCGAAATCGGCTCCAGCAGCTTCGGCTTCGCGAATCTTGTCGCCCGTCGCGATGACCAAAACTTTTTTCGACTTGCCCAACCCGTGCGGCAGAACCACCGTGCCCCGCACCATCTGGTCGGCGTGCTTGGGATCGACGCCCAGCCGCATCGTGACCTCGACGGTCTCATCGAACTTGGCGTATTTCACTTTCTGCAGCAAGGGCACCGCATCCTGCAGCGTATAGGGACGCTGCTCGACGGCGGCGTGCGCCTTGGCAATATTCTTTCCTTCTTTTTTCATTTCCTTTTCCTTGTCTCCCACCGCTGACCCGTGATTCGATCAGCCGTGGTGCATTTGACTTTGACTCAATGTGGCGCGGGCACTCCTGCCCGCGAAATCTAACCACGTCGACGCAGCCGGCCAAAACCTCGCTCGCTGGACGGGCGAATGCGCACGTCCCCACACAATCCCTTACCTACCCAACTACTTCGATGCCCATCGAGCGCGCGGTACCGCGCACGCTCTTCACCGCGGTCTCAATCGAGGCCGCATTCAGGTCCGGCATCTTCTGCTTGGCGATGTCCTCCACCTGCTTCAGCGTGACCTTGCCCACTTTGTCTTTGTTCGGCGTGCCCGAACCCTTGGCGATGCCCGCAGCGCGCTTCAACAGAATCGACGCCGGCGGCGTCTTGGTGATAAAGGTGAAGGAGCGGTCGTTGTACACCGAAACCACGACCGGAATGATCAGTCCTTCCATTTCCTTGGCGCTGGTGCGCGCGTTGAACTGCTTGCAGAACTCCATGATGTTGATCTGCGCCTGGCCCAAAGCCGGACCGACCGGCGGCGCCGGAGTCGCTTTGCCCGCCGCAATCTGCAACTTCACAAAACCTGTAACTTTTTTTGCCACTTCGTTAGCTCCTAGCTTCTAGCTCTCAGCTTCTAGCCAAAGCCCAGCAATCTCGCATTTTGTAATTGAGTAATTTGGTAATCGGGTAATTTGAAAACTTCACCTCCTCGGGATTTTCAATTACCAAATTACAAAATTACTCAATTGCCAAATCTTCTCACGCCACTTTCTCTACCTGGTTAAACTCCAGCTCTACCGGCGTCGAGCGCCCAAAAATCGTGACCATGACTTTCAAAGTCTCGCGGTCTTCATTCACCTCGTCCACCAGGCCGGTAAACGTGGCGAACGGCCCCTCGGTGATGCGCACCGATTCATTCTTCTCAAACTTGACCTTGAGCTTCGGCTTCTCGCGGCTGTCGGCAACCTTGTAGACGATGTGCTGCACTTCCTCGTCCGACAGCGGCGTGGGTTGCTGGCCCGTGCCGACGAAGCCGGTCACGCGCGGCGTGGACTTCACCACATGCCACACGTGATCATCCATGTCCATCTCCACCAGCACGTAGCCGGGATAGAACATGCGCTCCGAGGTGTATTTCTTGCCGCCGCGCACTTCCGTGACCGATTCGGTCGGGATCAGCACCTTGCCGATTTTGCCCTGCAAGCCGAAAGCGGCCACCCGCGACTCCAGCGACTCTTTTACCTTGCGTTCAAACCCGGAATAGGAGTGGATGATGTACCACTTCATGTTCGGATTGCGCGGGGCTTCGGCGGTCGCTGCCGCGCCGTCTGCACCGGTTGACTGCGGCACTGGCTCGGCCGCCGCTTCGTTCTTTTCTTCGTCCTGCATGATCAAATCTGACTCCGCTTTTCCGCGCGCTACTTGAAGGAGGCGTACAACGCACTCACGGCTTTGGTGATGACCGCATCAATCACGTAAAAGTAAATACCGAAAATGGCCACGGTGATAACCACCACGGCGGTCGTGGCGCGCACTTCCTTCCACGAAGGCGCCGTCACTTTGCGCATTTCGGTGCGGACATCGCTGTAAAACGATTTGATCCGCTCCGGCCAGGCCTTCATCCGCTCTCCGAAATCGCCGGCGGCTGCCATTGAATTTGCCATCTTCTTCGTCTCCACTGCCATTACTGCTCCTGTTCTCGACTCGGCCGTTTCCCTTGCTTCCAAAACTCTGGCAGGGGCGGAGGGATTCGAACCCCCAAGTCCGGTTTTGGAGACCGGCAGTTTAACCGTTGAGCTTACGCCCCTGTGGACATTGAGTAATTGTGCGATTGAGGAATTGAGTAGTTTGAAAACGCGTTTCGATGCCGGTTTTCAATTACTCAATTACCAAATTTCCCAATTGCTCAATTATTTCACTTCCTTATGCGGCGTGTGCTTCCGGCAACGGCGGCAGAACTTTTTGAACTCCAGTCGCTCCGTCGTCGTCTTCCGGTTTTTCGTAGTCGCGTAATTGCGTTCCTTGCAATCACCGCACTGTAATGTAATGTTCTCTCGGGGCATAAACCAGCTCCTAAATCCAGCCGTCAGTTTTCACTGTCCAGCTCTCAGTAAAACCTTGTCATCCTGAGCGGCGATTTTCGCCGCGAAGGACCTATGCGTTTCTCCCAGCCACCATCCAACCAGCTACCATCCAACCTGCCGCGACCGCACTTGCCTGGCTGACAGCCGATGGCTGAAAGCTGACAGCTCTTACTGCACGATCTCCGCAATGGTTCCCGCGCCTACCGTGTGGCCGCCTTCACGAATCGCGAAGCGCAGGCCCTTTTCCATGGCCACCGGCGTGATCAGCTCAATCACCAGGCTCACGTTGTCGCCTGGCATCACCATCTCCGTGCCCGCCGGCAACTCCGCCACCCCCGTCACGTCCGTCGTACGCAAATAGAACTGCGGACGGTAGCCCTTGAAGAACGGCGTGTGCCGCCCGCCCTCTTCCTTGGTCAGGATGTAGACTTCCGCCTTGAACTTGGTGTGCGGCGTAATCGATCCCGTCTTGGCCAGCACCATGCCGCGCTCCACATCTTCTTTCGCGATGCCGCGCAGCAACAGGCCGGCGTTGTCGCCCGCCATGCCTTCGTCGAGTTGCTTTTTGAACATCTCGACGCCGGTCACCACCGTCTTGCGCGTCTCGCGGAAGCCGACGATTTCCACTTCCTCGCCCACTTTCACCTTGCCGCGCTCGATTCGTCCCGTCACCACCGTGCCGCGGCCCTGAATCGAGAAGATGTCTTCGATCGGCATCAGGAAGGGCTTATCCAGTTCGCGCGCCGGCTGCGGCACGCTCTTGTCCACCGCATCCATGAGCGCGTCAATCTGCTTTTCCCACTTCTCTTCTCCGTTCAGCGCGCCCAGAGCGGAGAGACGAACCACCGGCACGTCGTCGCCCGGGAACTTGTACGACTTCAAAAGCTCGCGCACTTCGAGCTCGACCAGGTCGAGCAGCTCGGGATCATCCACCGCGTCGCACTTGTTCAGCGCCACCACGATGTAGGGCACGCCCACCTGGCGGGCCAGCAGCACGTGCTCGCGCGTCTGCGGCATCGGCCCGTCGGTCGCCGC